>VOFJ01001238.1_pt1 | contig 953347 bp, 890 predicted proteins | sample 5384081 | NCBI WGS metagenome assembly VOFJ01 (sample SAMN12384729, study PRJNA508395) | human gut metagenome | isolation source: healthy gut I | host: Homo sapiens
TTCGTATACTCCACGTCCAGATCGGTGGCAGCGGTCAGCTTGCCGCCGTTGGCTGCGGTGGCCGCGATGGACCGGGCGTCCATCAGTGCCATTACCGCTGACATCTGACCTCGCCCGGCTTGAGCCCCGCGGTTCCGGGAAGTTGCGGTGGTGTGGCGGACGGAGAACTCGCCGTTGGCCGTAAGGTCGCCTGCACCGAAGCAGGGGCCGCAGAAGCACTGCGCATGATGGCACCGGCGTTGACCAGATCAAGCTGGCACGGCCATTCTGGAGTTGAAGCCTGCTCGTGGCGGGCATAGAACCCGGATAGATGCTCAGGGTGAAGGCACCGTTGCCGCAGCCTTGACCCCGCAGGTATCGCAGCGGCGATGTTGCCGAAGGTGCTTCTGGGTGCAGTTTCTGCGATCTCGCCCTGATCGACCCAGATGGGCACCATCGCGGAACTTTGCTGTCCATTCATCTTGGCACCCCTTTGATTCGCTTGTTGGCCTCTTCCTGTACAGCGTGCGGGATGTCCCGCAGCGTTGGCCTGCAGCTCGTGGATGGTAGGTGTTGGAGGGGGCAATGCGCATGCGATGGGTGAGATTCAATGAATGCTCAGGTCGATGAGACGCAGCCATCGTAATAGCCACCTCCGCAGGGCTTGAAGTCCTGCGGACGGCCGTGGATTGAAAATTAATAATATCGCTTCGGGTCTCTCATCGGTGACCCAGATGGAGGAACCAAGGAAAGTGGTCTGGTGGTCATGACGTCGATGGCATTTGCGATACTCGATGGGCAGGCCGGCAATGCCGGGGCCGACGAACCTCCATGACCTTGTTCTTGACATAGCCCTTGGCTTATAGCGGCAACCAGCGCCAGCGCGACGTGTCGGGGCCGACGCCCGGGCGGGGCTTGCCGGTCAGGTAGATGGCGATGACCCCTGGATAGCGAAGCCGCAGTGCGGCCCGTAGCTGCTTGCCGGAAGCCGCCGCCGCCCTCGCCGATGGTTCCGGCGCTTGCTTGGTGCGGGAAGGCGTCGAGAAAGACACCCCCGATAGTCATGTCATGAGTCTTGTGGTAATACGCGAGTTCTTCCTCCTCCGTCAGGTCGAGAATCTCGCCGTAAGTGTCAGTACGTAGGTACCGGAAGGTCGTTCCTTGTGCCAGAATCTTCTCGATAAGCTCCATGTGCTCTTTAAGAACAGGGCCCGATAACGATTGGGGATGACAGTACAGGCATGTCTTTCCGAGATACACCTCGGGACAACCGTCTTTGTATTTGTTTTCCTTGATGCTGAACCCTGTTTCCGTGAAAAGGCGCTTTACCTCGTCGAAGAAGCGTCCGGCTTTCTCTTCCGGCATGCGACCGCCGTCATAGCCGGACTCGACGCGGAAGTATGTGTCGATATATATCGGTGTGTCCATTTACAGTTCTGATTTTGATATGTTATATAAAGCATAGCCCGGAACCTCCCGCTCGGGTTCCGGGCATCGTTGAAAATATTCTCATAGACGTATGGAATCGAACACTTTGTCGATGTCCTCCTGCGCCAGCCCGATGTAGCGCCGGGTGGTTTCCAGGTTGGAATGGCGGAATATCTGGTTGAGCAGGATCAGGCCCTCGGCCGAGCGTCCCATCAGCTCGTAGACATAGCGCCCGAAAGTCTTGCGGAAGGTATGTGTGGAGAATGCCCTGATCGGCAGCCTGTACCTTACCTTGAATACCTTGAGCAGCCTGTTGATGTATTCCAGCGAGTAAGGTTTCCCGGTACGCGGGCTGAGAAAGATGTACTGTTCGGGGGCGGGTTGTCCGAGCATCTCGTACAGGAAACGGTTCTTCTCCTGCACGTCCCTGTTGAACTTGATCAGGCGGTTTTTCTTTGTTTTCTGCTCGATGCGGGTCATGGTGCTTTTTCCTAAGATGTCTTTCCAGCGCAGGGTCCTCACGTCGGAGGCCCTGCATGCCGTGCAGAACGACAGCCAGCAGTAGGTCTCCCACAGGTACTCGCCGTCCTTCTCAAGCCCGCGGACCAGCCTGTTATATTCCGCTATGGGCAGGTAGTCGGCTGTCGTCAGTTGTCCCTTGATTCTTGTCACGTGGCAGCCTTTTAAGATTCCGGCAACCCTTCCGAGAGCATCAGCTCGGCCAGCGCCCCGTTCTGGGGAATCATGGCCGGAATGTCCGTACGTCCGGGCTTGTAGATTTCGGTTGCCACGTTATAGATATCCCACGCCGTGAGCGTCTTCTTCTCTTCGGTGAGTTTGAGCAGGTCCTCGGTGAAGATGGAAATCTGGGACTGGTTCAGGGGATAGGTCTCCACCTTGGACGAAAGACGCTTGTCGGAACTGTCATGCGATACGCGCAATGCTGTCAGCAATCCGATGTAGGCGTACATCTCCACCGGGGTAATTACTTTCGCTTTCAGGCGGCGGATGCGTTCCCTGTCCTCGTTCATCTGTACCTCGAAGTTCGAGAGCCACTCGTCTACACGACCGAAAAGCTCTTCGGTGGTGACTTTGTCTTTCCCGTAGTTCGACACACTGCGTTCGGGGGAGAGGATGCACTGGTTGTGGCACACCCTGACGCACGGGCCGATGGCCGCCTGGATGCCGTCCTGATGGAAGGCGATGACAAGCGTCGTGGTCAGCTCGTCCGTTTCCCATTCCTTAATGCGGATGGTCGTATAAACGCGGCGCAGGATATGCGCCTCGACGGCCATCGCCCCGTACTTTTGTTCCACCTGGGGCAGGACGACCACGCCGGGCTGTGCCTTGTTCTTGTTCTGGGCGGCGAAGATTTCCTCCACCTCGTAATTCAGGTTGTGTTTCTGGCAGATGTCCGCCATGCGCTCTATCACCTCGTAATGGTAGATTCCCTTGAGCGGGTTGCCATAGATGTCATTTTCCTTGTGTGTGCGCCGGAGCGTGTCGAGCGTCATCACCTCGACGTTGTTGTTCTGGAAATCGAACTGCACGGGGGCGGCCGTTGTTGCTAATGCTGTTGCCATGATTGATATTAAAAAAGTTATACAATAAGAAAGGCGGTGAACCGTTGTCCATCGCCTTTCCGGAATTCATTTTGCGGTTTCAGGCAGGTAACGCCTGCATATCAGGTCCGTGATACTCGGGTAATACACGTTGCCATAAGTTCCGTATGGTCCGAAACGGGCAAGGAAGCGGAAGTAAAAATCTACCGGACGCCGGTAGCTCGTCTGTATTTTGGTTTTCAGCAGGCGGTAGGCGTACTCGTCAGAATTTTCCACCTTGACCTTGCGTCCGTTGAAATAATAGTTTCCCTCCTTATCTGAAGAAAACGATACCTCTTCCTTTGCCGGACGCTCGCCGGCAACGACCCTGAAGAAGTCCTCCAGGGAGCGGCAATCCTGGTATTCTACCGGAATCGTGTCGCCCTCTCGCAGTTTCACGTCCAGTTTGTCAAGCAGTGTCTTGATGGCGGGCGTGTAGATATTTTCGGATTGGAAGCATCTTGTATCCCGCCAGTATTTCTCGAAAAGAGAGCCGGTTTCAAGGAGTAGGAACAGGGTTTCACGCGCTGTCTGCGGTTTATCGGCCAGATATGGAATATACTCGGTCACCAGTATGGAAAGTGAAAGATACTCCTCCGGTTGCAGTTCGCTCTTCTGGTGCAGGTTACAGTGCCTCTCGAGCAGGGAGTCGATGTCGGCTTCCCGCAAGCTTTCGTCCGTCCATACCAGGCAACCTTCTTTCTTGCAGGCGGGACATTTATCCGCTCCATACGGCAGGAGCATCACCTTGCCGCAATCGGAACAGGTGACCAGGTCGCCTCGTTCCGTATAAACATCTACCGTTTCCATTCTCAATCCTCCGCGTAAGGCCATTCAAGGCAGCAGTCATTGCATACGGCCACGCCCTCGTCACTCAGAATGTCAATATCTGTGCCCACATTCGGGGCATACCGGTACCTTTTTCTTGTCCATTCGTCGCTCTGCCGCTTCTTCCGTCAGAAGCAGCGGCACCCAGTATGCCGATGTGCCGAAATCCCGTATCCCGTTTTCATCCTGTATGGGTTCACAACCTTTCGTTCCCATGTATTTCTGGGAGTCCGGCCAACACACGGCACGGTAACACTTGTCCCGTTCGGGAGATTTGCCGGTATGGCGTATATAGTCTTCCTCGGGCACGTAAAGCGCCCCGTTCTCCCCGCTTCCCCATGCCGGATAACCGGTTCCTTCTTCCTCGAAAGGAGCACTTTCCTCGGGAAATTCCACGAGTGCATATAACTTGTCATCCCATGCCAGGGAACACTCGCCGCAGTGGAACCGACTTTCGTGAATATCATAACGGATATTTTCCGAATTGCATTTCGGACAGATAATGTCTTTTGTTTTTACTTTCGGGAAACTCAGGATTTCTCCGGCAATGATTTCCATGCTGGGCCAGAACAACTGTTCGCAGTAATCGTCGGCCATCTTTTCCGCCAGATTCTGCATGTCGTCATCGCTGATCTTTTCCACATCGAAACCTTGTCCTTCCAGGTCATCGCGGTGGACGGACGTGATAGGGAAATACCCGGCGTTCAGCTCCCGGATAAATTGTCTTTCCTCTTCTGTCGGTTCGGGTAAGTTGTTGAAATATTCCCTGAGCCGTTGATAAAGTTCTCTTACCATAATTATATTCCTGTTTTTAATCTAATATCCACCAGTCGAGGACCAGTAGTTCCGGTCCATGATTTTTTCAAGTTCGAGGTCGGAACGTTCTTTCCAGAGGTCGAAGTCATCAAGCAGCTCCGTTCCGTCCTCCAGAGAAAGCACAGTATCCTCATTGTCAAACAGATAGTCTTGTATGTCATATCCGGACGGATAACGGTTTTCCCGGATGATTTCTTCTGCAATTTCCTTGTCCATTCGGTTGCCATTTTTTCAGTTCGCCGGTATTGTAACCGGATTCATTTGTTTTGTCTTTCCTTGTAAAACCTGTCGATGGCAAGGAAGTAGTCCTCCGCATCCCAATCAGTGCCCGCATGCTCAGTCTCGAATTCTTCCGCCCACTGGACGATCTCGGCATTGACGGCACGGGAGTCCCTGTCCTCCCACAGGTTGTCCGCCCCGGCATTGTAGGCAAGGTCCACGACAGCCTCCTGCAACTTGTTGTAGCCGTTACACTCTCTACCGTTGGAACGCAGCCATAAGTCCACGTCGACGGCATCCTCTTCCGTCGTCCCATTGTGCAGGCACAGGCACTGCCCGTTGCCGTTATGGCATACGAGGACCGGCCGTTTGGTGTCGGGGCATATCCGTACCAGCAGCTCATTGGCGGCAAGTGTTTCCGTATCATGCCCATTGAGCATTGCAGGAAGCGCCTGGCTGACCAGACTCAGGATTTCCTGTTCCTCCTTTGTCCCGGACGGCTTGGAAGCCAACAGGTTCTGTATGCGTTTAAGAAGATTGTAAATCATAATCAGCAGTCATTATGTTCTTTCCAGATTTTACGTTTCTCGTCATAGCCCTTGTTTTCCCACCATTCATTGCAGGTTTCGGCAAACCCCTGATGGTTGTCTCCGGCCGGACACTTGTCCTGACGGCAACCCGTGATCTGTTCCATTTGATTTGCGTCCAACGAGTTCCACCATTCCTCCATGCGTTCTTTGAACTCTTTTAAAGTACAGAATGGCTGATGGTCCTCGCATTCGTCGCACCAGTTATCATAGCGGTCTATACCCGTGGTACCGATGAATGTACGGGCATTCGGATCCACCCATGCCTGGGTCTGTATATTGTCTGAACCGCACCCCTCGCATACGACAATCTCGTCGTCATTGACATCAGCGGAGATGAACCCGTGTTCTTCCAGCCAGTGGGCAATCTCAAGCAATCCCTCGGTCTGTACCTGTCCGATGGGCTCATCGAAATCCTCGCCGGCTTCGCCGTTGAGCGTGCAGAGCAGTTTGCCGTTCCCGTCGATGAAAAGTTCATAAACGGTCGCACTTTCATAACCGCCGTATCCGTAAAAAGCGGAATTGTGGACCACCACTATCGGGGAGGTTTCATACTCCGCTGATTCCGCCTCCCGGTAATGTACGCCGCAGTTGCGGTAGAACGTGCCGATGATGTTGTTCTCCTTCTTCACGGCGTCGCGGATTTTTTCTCCATAAGTGATCTTCTGATGGAGATGATACTGAGGTGCGCATAATCCTTACGGAGACGTCTGTACACTTCCTGCTCGAAGTTGCCTCGAACAGAGTCGAAAGGGGATACGCCGGCGTTCTCCCGGATATATTTGTCCTCGTTAAAGTTGTAGCGCCGGCAGACAATATTCTTGACGCGGCGGAATTCCTCTCCGGCAAATTTGAGGATACTGTTCTCGCCTAGCGAAGTCGGAAAATAGCAGCGGGGCATGTGCACTGTCATTTCACGGTAAAGTGTGTCATCGTCTTCCGGAAAGGTTCTGTCTGTTTCCGGCTTTGTAGGTTTTTCCTGTTCCATGTTGCTTGTTTTTTATCTGTAGTTGAACAATTTCCGGTTTGCCGCCCGTTGCATGGCGGTCACCATATTCTTATGTCATAATCTTTAAAATAGTATTCCAACTCTTTTAATCCTTCCAAAGAGTGCAGCTCGTTCTTTCCGGTCACTTCGATGTCGACGGATACTGCATTTTCATCTTTGATGTTTACTTTGGCATTGTCAAACACGCATCTTACATATTCTGCAATGCATGAGGCAGGCAGGTCGTTTTTTACAATATTAAGTACCATATTATTTATTGTTCATTAAATGTTTGCTACGTCCATAAACCGGGCACCGCTTGCGGTATCTGCATTCGCCCCGGGCCGCGTCGGTATGCGCCCGGTGCCATTCATCCCAGCTCTTCACTCCATTGTCTGTAAGGAATATGATCAGTTGCATGCAGCAGAAACCGCGTTCCTCACGTTTCCGGTCATGAAGGTTGGCCAGCCCGTTATCTTTAGGTTTCATACAGGTTTGATGTTACGGCAGGTTTGCTCGAAACGCCTTCATGGCATATCATTAAAACCATGAGACATGCACATAGGCATCGCTTTGGTCACTGCCGTTGATTAGACAATCAAGTACTTCGATAAACTTTTCCCGGTCCATCCCGGCCTTTGCCAGGCAGGAATAAAATTCTTCGGCATTCTGCCGGAAGGTTTCATCCTGTTCTGAGATATGTTTTCTTAGCTGCTGCAGACCCGAACGGGCTATTTCGAAGTCATCGGTATAGGCGTCTTCTGCGGAGTTATCAACTTCGAACATTGTCAGGATATCATAAAAGATATCCTGACCGCCCCCGCCATACATACCCGGATATTTGTATTCGATTTGCCAAACTCTGGCTACATGTAGTTTCTGGCCATTATCTTTTCATTTTTCGGATTTGTTGTCTTATGCAGTGCAGCATCAATTCGATACCACGGATGCTTTCCTCATTCTCTTTCAGTTTGTAATAGTAGGCGTTCGCTTCGTCGTAGTCTTCCCGTGCCTTGCGCAATCTGCATTCCTTGGCGTCACGGACCTGTTCATGGGACAGGTCGTAACCGATGAACTCGTCCATGAAACAGGAAACCGTACGCCCGTAATAGTGGTCCGTGCGGGTTTCCACCGCAGTACGGATGATGTCGTCGCACCGCCTTCCGAGTGTCCGGAGTACGTCGCTGATATGCCGGTCATGGTACTCGTAACCGAAGAAACGGGTATACCACTCGTGTTCCTGCCGGTTTGTCTTCCCCGCGTAATACTCGTACCATTGGGCGTCGCACTTGGTGTGCCTCTGGGTAACCTTGAATATGGCATACTCTTCACCGATCCATGTAAAACGTGAGAGTATCTCACTCGCTTCTTCCTCATAGTAGCTATCCCGCCAATTCAATTCTTCGGTCTGGCTGAGCGGGAGGAATGACTGTTTGGTGATCCACTGCCCGAAACCTTTGTGCGTGACATGCGGAAGCACTTTCACGACCTTGCTCCATGCCTCGTTGCAGGCTTCATCCAGTGAAGGGAAACTTTCAGGAAAGCGTTCCCTGTCCGTTCCGTCTCGCAACACCTCGTTCCAATCTTTGTCGCAGACAATGAGGGTGAGGTCCTCCCTCACATGGCAGTCGCGTTCGCAATAGCCGTAGGGAGCATCGCAGAGCGTGTACCACTCCTTCGGTCCATAACCGTCGTCACGTCCCAGATAGCGTTTGGGCTTACCCTTCTCTGTCTGCACCTCCCACACTTCCGTGCAGTTTCCACGGTCGATATGGTGCAGGCGTACCCTGATTTCCTTGTTATCTCGTTTTTCTTCCATGTCGTTCATTTTTAGTATGGCCTGTCTTTTTCTTTTCGAGAATCCGGTAGATTTCTTCAAGGTCATGCTCATTGTCTATCGGTTGCCCGTATTCCGTATCCACGATGACCACCCTGGCATTGGCCAGGTGACATCCTGCTATCGTCTTGTCATAGCCGCTCCATTCAGGATTGATTTCTGTTACCGTGTCAAATTCAAGTCCGTATGATGTCTTCATTGTATTTCCAGTTATTATGCGTATTTTTCTATTTTATGCTACCGCTTTGTTCTGCCCGTCGATAATATGCCTGCATTCGGCTTCCAGTTCTTTCATACATTCCGTACCATAGAATCCCCAACAACTGTCCAGTTCATTGTCATCGTCACTTTCCGGCATGATGCGATACCCGAAAACTTCCCCGGTATAGTAGTTGTCAAGGGTACTGATTTCGTCTTGCAGGTATCCCTCGATCCGCTTCCTGCGTTTCGCGGTGATGTTCTTCCACCCGTATTCCCGGCGCACCTTGTCCAACGGTACCGCGATGATTCCGAAAAATCCGGAATCCCACGGGCAGCTGAACGGCGAGGTGGATATTGTAATGCCGCCATGGTCGTAGAGGTAGACCGGCAGGGCGATATATTCCTTCAGGAACGATTCCCGGAAATTTCCGATATGCCCTTCAAAAACCTTGTCGATATCGAAGTGGTCATCAAACTCCTTCTCCGGGCGGTAGCGACGATGTGCCGTATAAAGCGTACCGAGATTGTCATATGCTTCACGCGGGCTTCGGGCGTCATCATCATAATAGATGTTGATGCGGTACCCGTTATATTTGATTTGATTATATAGATTCATTTGCCTGGGTATTATGTCTTGTTACAAAGTCTTACAAATTGTTCCGTAATCTCGTCCCGCTCGAACTCGTCGCAGTTCAGGTCGAAGAATATACCCGAAGCCGCGAGCATGTCACGGGCTTCCCCGTAGGTAAGGTCGTTCCTGTGCCTGTATCTGTCCACCATGTCCCGATGTTCGGCTTCCGCCCGGTCGTGCAGCCTCATTTTATACAGCCTGTACCATGCGGGGAACTGTTCCTTGGAAACCATATTTTCCAGCTGCAAGTCCCGGTATCTTCCCGGTGCCAGCAGGATGTGGCTGTCAATGTAGGACTTCGCCTCGGCTATGATTCCCTCCCTGGTGAAGGGACGGTGGGAGCGTGCCGTGAAATGCACCCATCCACCATGCAACGGGTGTTCGATTTCAATCTGCACACCCTGCCTCCTGACATGTACCACGATATAGGCGGTCTGGCCGGGGAACATATCGTCCTTGAGGCTCACTCCCCGGCAGGCCGGCGGGTCAACATGGATGTAGTGGTCCTGCCTTGCGCCCCCGAGGAACCTTTCAAGCTGCCGCATCGACTGGCGGTAGATGAATGTCCCCACGCGGCACTGGCCTCGGCGGATGTCGCCGTAATAGTACTTTCTTGCCCTTGCTCCGGTAATGCGGGACTCGTCCGATGCCTCGAAATAGCTCCGGTAGGTATCGTCCGTACGGCAGAAATCATATATTTCCTGAAAAGTCCTTGTTTTCATTTGTTACTCCTTTTTATGTATTGTCTTCTTCCGGCGGGGGGAAATTCCCCCGTCCTGTAAAATATCTCTCCGAGACGGTCAGCCTGTTCCGCCAGACCTCTCTTCCGGACAGCCGACACGGCATCGCGTGCGGCCTTTTCGTACATGCCCAGCAGTACCGCCTCGGGCAGGCGTTTCGTCCGCCACACCTCCTGTGCGGTGGCGAGCATCTCCACCTCGCAGCCCAGATGGCTGGCCGTGAGGATAATGACGGCATTGCCGATGAAGTTCGGTACGCGTTCTTCCTGTTGTTCTCCTTTCATTGTTCCGTGCCTTTAATCCGTTTCGAACTCGTCTTCATAGACCTCGATCTCCTTCCTGCTCTCGCAGATGCGTACCAGCCAGGTGTATTGGAGCCGTTCCAACAGTTCTATACGGCGATAGCCCTTGTAGGGCACTTTCAGCGTTGCAATGTCTCCCGGTTTCATGTCAGGCGGGTATTTCAAACTGGACATGGAAATGGAATTCGCTTATCAGGCTGCAAATCTGCGGTACTGATTTAGGATCCTCCCCGTAAAGGTAGAAGATGGTCCGGCAACGTGTCAGGCATCGGATACCCTGTTTTCGTAACCGGTACAGCAGGTAGGCCCTGCGTCGTAGTTGTTTCTTGCTCATCGTATAAAGGATTATGTCGTTTTGATTAGAATAGCGGTGTGGTCGTCAAACAGGGGCATCTCTTTACGTTTTCGATGTAATGCCTCCATTGAAAGATGCTCATCTTGTGTTAACAGGGATGAGTATCATTTCAATGGAGGGAGTACTAATTTATTCTGACCCGCCACACCGCGCCGCCTACCGGGCGGATGGTGATGACGGCCTATTTCTTACGCCATGCCGCCATCTTCTTTTTGATGTTGATATTGTTGTCCGCCAGCATTTTTTTCAGGACTGCCAGCAACCGCCAGCCTTCTCCGTTTTTATACTCTTCCGCCTTGGCTGACAGGAACGTCAGTGACTGGTACTTGTCCAGACGCCGACCCCGGTCATTGACAGCCGTGCAACCGTGGAAACGAATCAGGTTCTGCATGGTAAAGAACGCCCCGGCTCCCTTATAGGCATCCATCCATGCCTTGCTTTGAGGAGTGCCCCATGGCAGCCGGATACGACGGTCATTGAACTGTCTGACCGCGTTGTAAAGCTGTGTGGCGTCCAACGCGTGCCTGATGTGGGTTATCGCGATGGAAAGCGGGTAGTACAGTTTGGATTGCAGGTCCTCCACGAAAATATTACGGCCGTGTATACGCTTGTAGGGAACTCCCTTGCATTTTCTTGTTTCCAGGTTGCCCACGTGTTCAGCGCGTTGACATAGTCGCTCGCGATGGCCAAAACCACATCACGGTTGAACCAGCGGTTTCTCTCGGCAAAACCCGTGATGTCCTTGTGTTCCATCTTCATCTGGGCGTGCAGCTCGTTCAAGAGCATTTTCCACTGGTAATCATAGCCTTTCCGGTGAATCATCTCGGTCACCCCTGCCGGCTCTTTTTCACGGTAATGCGTGTATGACATCATATGGAACATTTGTGCCATGACCCACCGGCGGAAGAGTCGGTTGTTGGGAACGGTACCCTGTGCCATGATGCTGCCGAATATCGGGTCGTTGTCATCCAGGATGGTAAGTTTCCCGTCTTTGTTGGAGGCGATATACTCGCCGCCCTCGGCTCCCTGCATGGCGAACAGGCAGCTCACGTCCACACCGGCACCGCGGAGTGCCTCGATACGCTCCCGCGCCCCTTTGGGAAGTCCGGCAGGAGAATTATGGCCGGCCACCACCGGATAGACGGTGCCCAAATCCGAATTCTTGCCGATAACGGTGCCCGTGGCGGCAAATTCCTTGTCCGCGATGGCGAATTCCGTGCCGCATCCGGGGCACAGGACTTTGTTTCTTGTTTCTTTCTACTCATTGTGAATTTGTTAATAATTGATTACTTCCGGGTTCCACCCATTTTCTGAGTATCACCAGGTCCTTGTCTTTTTCGCTTTGCCAGAACCATTTGCCCATCGTTTCGGGATTCCATGTGAACCCGCCTATAATCCGGCAGAGGATATAGAATTCCAGCTCGAATTGCGCGGTATCCCGGTGTTGCCCGTACAGCATGTCCCCGTCCTCGAGGTCACTTTCGGGCAATGCCATGAAATACCGGCGGGACTTGCTCTGGCTGCGCTCCGATGGTATCGAATGTTTATAGCGGCGGTACAGCTCCTCCACATCCGTGAAAAAATCCCCGCAGCCGTACTCCGGCAACCACGGAGCGCCATCATACCTGCCGTTCCGTATCATGTGTCTCCCGTTTACTTTTAAACTTCTGGACTGGAAATCAATCCGGAAATTTGCGCCGTTCTCTATGGCGGTGACGGTTTCTCGGTAAATATCTTCCATTTTCTCACCTGTTTACAATTAATGGCACTCAAACCCCTGGCGCGTATCTTTATAGTCCTGATAAATACAGTAGGACTTCGGTCCTGAACCAGGTAGTTGCCTGGCTCAGGACCAAGCTTGAATACTGTATCTTGAATTTGGGTCCCTCGTGCATATGCGGTCGCGCTACCTTCTGTTCAGGGGACTCATCCGGACGGCACATCCCTTTAAAAACCTGATACGGGCCGCGAGTACAGCTGGAACCTGTGTCATCTGTCGTGTTAGCAGGAGATAACACAGGCTCCAGCCGTGTGAATTGCGGCTCTGTTGAAATCCCGGCCTTGCCCCCTTTGCCCTGTGCTGTTCTTTTTGCGGTTCCCGGAATGCCGGCACGTTCCTTTACAGGTCCGATGTCTGCTGTGGCGGAAGCCGGAATGGCGCCGTCGTATAACGTTAGGGATACGACGGCGCGAGACGGGCTTATCGGGGACAGCAGGCTGAATCCATTCCCCCGAACCGCACGTTCCCGTGCTGGAAAAGACTGAAAGTTCTCATAATACCGGCACATGGCTTTATGCTTCCGATGTATCCCGCGTATGGGTCTTCTGCGGAGTCCGAAGGCGACGGTCAGCCGCCTTCAGACTCGGAAAGAAGACGTTGGTACGCGGGATGCCCAAACCTATTCCTTGAACTTTCCCGGTGTGCTCCGGTAACGGGTACGGGACAGACGGCACATGACTTTAATTTCCCGATACATTACAGGCGCAGCCAGAATCGAGATGGGATTAACCGGGTGTTAGACCGGTTAATCTCGATATGGATTCTGGTTATAAGCCTGTAACGTTGAATAGCCTGCCCGTCCACCCGTTCTGCCGTGTGCCCGGCGTAACTTATAGCGATGCCACCAGCGTGTTGTACACCGCCCGGCTGGTCAGAAGGGCGTTACGCATGCAGCCGACAGTCAGGTAACCCGGTATGTCCCGGTCTGTTTTATCGCGGTTGGCCTTCACGTTGCGTCCCCGTCCCCGGACGATGCAGCCATCCGGTTTGGTTCGGACATATCCCAGACCGCCGATCTTGCACCTGCCCGTCTGAACGGCTCTAAAGCAGTCCATCACGAACTTGTTCAGCTCGTTGAGGTCACTCTTCACATTACAGACCGGCAATACCTGTATCGCCCAGCTGAACTCGCCCTTGTACAGGTAACGGTTCACGGCGTCCACGGCTTTTGCCAGTGTCGTGTCCCGGCAGCGGATTGTCCGCCGCTCGATCTCGTGCTGGAAGGTCTTGATGCGTGATGACGAGAGCGAGACCATGCCGCCCTTGATACTGAATCCTAAGAACTTGAACCAGACATCGGCTGCCAGGTATTCCACTTTCTTGGGATTTAGCTTCATGGATTTATCTTCCAGGCGTTTTTGGAGTGTGTCCATCGCTTTTTCATAATCCTTGCCGATAAAAAGCATATCGTCGGAATACCGGACGTAGTAGCCGTTCATTTGTGACAGTTCCCTGTCTAGGTCGTAGAGCAGTACATCCGCCAGCCAGCTAGCCACAGCACAACCCTGTTTCAAGGATTGATACTTGCTTTGCAACCGGTTATCTTCATCGAAATAGAGGTCCGAGTGGTAATATTTCCTAAGTACGTCTATCAGGGCAGACTGGCCGTGTTTGGCCTCCACCTTGTCGAACGCCTCGTCGATGAACCGTATCGGAACACTGTCGAAGTATTTGGAAAGGTCGGACTTCCAGCCCAGACAGCCGCTATTGCCGGTTTCTGTCATCCGGTGGCTGACTTCCGTAACTACCTTGCCGCACCCTATACCGGTCTGGTAGGACTTGCACGAAGAGTGCAGCATCTCCGGCATCAACTCGAAGAGCAGGTCGTTGGCGATACCCAGTACTACGCGGTCCATCGGCTCGTTTACGTACACTGTGCGGAACTCACCGTTGTCCTTGGGTATCTGCGCCGTGTGGGGAGGGGAAATCTCGTACTTTCCCCGGCGCATGGCATAGGCCATCGCCATACGGGTATGCTCGTCGGTCAGCCGAATAAGTTGGTCTTTCCTAATGTCTTTCAGCACGCCTTTCTCAATGGCCTTCGTCCACCGGCCTATGTCGAAGAACATTTGCAATATCTTGTCTTCATTCATGGCACTCAAAACTTTTTTGGGAAAGGATAAAATTCAGTATGTCCATGCCGGATTCTACGTCACATTCCTGCTCGTACTCCTCGCCCGTGTAGTAACTGTAACCCATGATGAAGATTTTCCCGTCTTTCCGGAGCGACGCGTTCGTGATGACCAGTTCCACGGGGTCACGGTCCACAACATGGAGATAGGTCGAGGATTGTTCACCGTTGTCATCAAGGCTGCCGCCACACTCGGAAAGCAGCTTCACGGACAGGGCGTAACATTTTTCATTCAGGGCTTTCTCCGCCACGTGATGGTTGTTCATCTCTTCCGTAAGTGTTCGGATGCGGTCACCGCGTCTCTGCTCGGGAACCGGTTCGAAAGCGGTTTCGAACATCCAGACAGGCATCCATTTATGGAAGACGGCGGGTCCCAAGCGGCATATGTAAACTTCATCGTTCTCTTTCTCCGTCTCCGGGATATCCATTCCCGAGGCTCGTGCTGCCGCTACGCTCATGCGCTCGAAACCGCCGAGGCAGGAAGGTGCCGACTTCAAACGGTAGGGACGGATGTTTCCTACAGGGACACCCATTGACATAAGTAGCATCCCCTTAAAAGTGTCGGTAACGGGAGTGGTTTGCTGTTTGTTCATTCATTTTTTTATTCATTTTCTGGTCTTTGTACATACATTATGATTTCTCACGCATCCTCCGCAAAGGGCCACAAGCCGCTCTTCCGGCAGCAGGAACTCCTCGTCCGTGAAGTAATAGCAGATTTTCCGGTCCACGGCCTCCGCCTCGTCCGATATGGGTGCGCCGTCTTTGCCGACCAGCACGTCTTGCAGACCCGTTACAGAGACCAGGGTTTTGTATTCCCCGCCCGTTCCACGGAACAGCGTCAGTTCCCTGACAAAATATTCCCTGTCATTCCATGTGATAATCTCAAACATTTCCTCCACTTCCGGGAACAGCCGGCACAGGACCGGAAACAGTTTGCAGGCATCGCTCCGGAGCATCAGGAAGACACATTCCATCAGGCATAGTCCGGCATCTTTGAGCATGGGCAGCAATACGTCCGTGCCTGCTCCGTTTGCCTCTGCCACTATCAGGGCTTTCCAGTATCCTTCCTGGAATGAGTCCGTCCAAGGGATGAGTTCGGCTGCCCTGACGGAATAGGAAACCGCGATTTCTTCCGGATTGTCCTCGTCCGTGGAAATCAGTCCTATTTTCGTGTCATCTTCGACAGGCTCCTTTACCGGCAGGCAGACTTTCATTTTCCGGAACGTGTCCGTGTCCTCGTCCGCCCAGTTGACAAAGCCGCCGAATCTTATAAAATCATATCTGCTCATTTGTCATTATTGTTTATTGTTATTTACCTTACAATTCTTCCGGTTCTCCATCGTTGATACTCCGGTAGAAACGGTCTCCGTCCGCCCACTTCTTGGCGGTGATAGCCAGCTCGAAAGCTTCCTCTATGGAAAGGCCGTCGGCGGGAAGGGCATCAAGGAGTTCTCCCATGCATACGTCATTCTCGCGATACTCTTTCTGCACCTTTCCGAGTGTCATTCTGCCCTTGTCCGTCTTTTTACGCCACAAAAGCATCTGTTGTATCCAATTTTTCATGCGATTCTTTTATTAAAGGAAATCCTTGGCATAACTGCGGGCTTCATTGAAAGTGTTGAAGCCGATTCCACTCATGCAAGAGATTGCCCAGTATCTTAATTTCCTGCTTTCGGCACGGGCAAGATAGATTTGCCCGATACGAATCCCGTCTTTGAGAATGTCATGCCGCTTGTCTTTTGTAATCCGTACCATGTTCCGACATTCACTTGTCCATTTTCCAAAATCCGTAATCGGACCCGTCACCGAGATGAGCACCGAAATAGTACCCCTCCGGTGAGTAACTATCGAGCGTGTCGAACAGCGATTCCAGCAATCCCGCCGCGTCATCGCTGTTCCACCAGTCTGCTTCTTTGTCCTCCATGGCATGGGCGGGGATGGCATTCATCACCTGCACGTACTCCGGTGTGTCACGGATAACGTCCAAGAACGCCGGAATCAGGTCCTGCGTGCGCATCGTGCCGTGGGAGATACTCTCTCCCGGCACGGCATGGAGGCGGTTTTGTGTCCTCTCGTCTATGAACATGGCATTTAGATAAAGGGCAGACGGGTATCTTCCAGCATGGAGGCCAGCATTTGACACATCTCGTATGAAGCACGGTTGCGGTCGTCAATGCAGCGTGAATCACGCCCTGCCATAGCGGTAATGGAAGCCTTTACCGTTCTGAAGAATGTCTGTTCCAGTGTCTTGTGGAAATAAGGAAGAGCCTGGGCGAAACGTTCGGACTTGAATCCCAAATCGTTCATGGCGTATTCCAGCTGTTTGGCCGCCTTGTACTCGCGGCTGTTCTCCAGGCTTTCCGGAATATCACCGAACTGTGCGGTCCGGAGCTGGCGTTCCAGTTCGATGACGGCCACCGAAAGCAACAGCTTGATGGCTTCCGGGTTGCCGATACCGTGTTTCTGCCCGTCAGCGGTATGGAACTCGATCAGGTTTACACTGTTATTCTCTTGTAATTCTTTGTAGCATGCGAGGGTCTTGCTGAGCGCTTTTGCTTTCTCTTTATCCATAATTTTATCTGATTTGATTGTTATTGCACACAAGTACGTCCCCAACGATGAAGTCTTTCGACGCCGGGTGATGAGCACGGAATATCCTGCTCGCTTCAAGATTGAGGGACAGAGGGATAAATTTGCCTTCCTCGTTGACGACCATTGTCGTGTTCCCGTCCAGTTCCACCAGTTCGATGTAGCCGCCGACAATCGCCTGCATCTCCTCCAGCGTGAAGTCTGAGCCATTGGCTGGCTGCACGGGTTGGCGTGTTCCGTCCGTTTTGATGATTTCTGTCATAGTTGCTTTGAAATTTTAAGATTCATGACTCGCCAGTATATCCAAAATCTGTTGCAAAGGGAATTTTTCAGTCCAGAATCGCTCGTCGGTATGTTTGCCGTACGCCCGGTATCTGGCTTCCCCGTTTGCAAATACCGCCAAGATATGGCTGACCAGCACATTGTCCGGCGGAACCAACCTTTCCAGTTCCGTTTCGGTCAGTTCCACGAAGCACCAGTTATTGTCTTCCGGCAAGTCCTCGCTGCCCAGTATCCCGTCCTCGTCCGGCTGGTAAAAACCAACCGATATGTCATAAAAGTTCAAAGACTGGAAACTGATGTCATCCTTGAATGGCTTGACGGCTTCCAGCCTGCCGGACTGTGTCTGTCTCCACTCTTTTGACAGGTACACGATTGCAAAGTCGCAGCAATCCCATGCACTGTCAGTTCCTGCCTTGAGCAGGAGGTATGGGGTAGGTTCATTTGAGATTTTCATCGTATTTCCCTCCTTTTATGCCACGCGTGATACCGTTTCACGGTGCGTAGCTGGTTAATGATATGGCCAAAAAGCTTGCGTGAATAGATGCGGTAATGGAACACAGCCGAATACTCGCATACATTGCCGTGAAAGTCCACGTGGGAGCGGTCATCCGCAAAGTCGAACAAGTCGCCCTGGATTTCCAGCGTGTATTTGTTCTTCCGTAGCCAGTCAAAAAACTCGAAGATGTCCTTCTTTTGGGAGTAGAAAGTACAGTATTCGTAGCGGTTTCCGCGCAGGTTCCTCAGCAATGCCGCCATCTCGTTCCGTTCCCGGCGGTCGCCAAATTCGGATCCCGTCCGAGTGGCGAGGTTCTTCAGGAAATATATTTTACCTCCATACTCGAAATAGTACGGTATGTAGGTGACCGTCTTTTTGTACCAATTGACATATTTGACAAAGGAAGCCTTCTTGACGATGGCGGGATGCAGGTTTACTTTCTCCATGTGTTCCCGAATCTGGCGGTAGATTTCCACATTGGAAAGACGTACGGGACGTTCCGCCCGGAAATACCTGCCGTCCGACTCGAAACAGAGCGCGTACAGGTTTCGGTAATACGGTTCCCCGACAAAGAACCAGTCGCTCTGCATGCGGGCCGGAGGCAGGCATTCCAGCAGTTCGTAATAACGTTCCTCCGTAATTTCATGGAAGGGCTTGCAAAGTGCCCGGGTATAACGCTTCACAAGCAGTGTCATGCGTACCGGTGATACAGCGACCAGGTACGGGTTCTTCTCCCTTTCGCGCAGTGCTTCCAGCGTCTCGCCGCCGTAGTCGCTGTGCATGTCATCCGACATCGACGTGAGGCATGTCCCGTCGAAATAACGTGAATCGATGATGTATCTCATGGGCACTGGATTAAATGGTTATTTTCAACACCTGACCGGCGGCATATTCGGCATTGCGGGTGAGCTGGCGCTGCCATGCCTGGTTGCGTGGCGCCCACTTGAAAGCGTTACGCTTCAAGGTCGTACGCATATCGGTATCGGGTATTTTGTCGAAGAGGATTTGCAGGCGGTCTTCTTCGAAGTTGTAGACCACCTTGCCGCCATCGAACGGAATCTCACGATTTTCACGGCTTGCCCGTTCCTGCTGCTTTTCCCGCACCTTGCGGACGAGTTCGGGATACTTGAAGATTGAATGGCGTGCCGTGACGACAGGTTTCTTGACTTTGTCGTTCCACTCTCGCAGACGAGCGACGGCACGGTCGATGATTTCCACGTTGCCATGGTTGACATAGGTGGAGAGTCGCCCGGCGAGGTTGCTGACGAAGAGAGCCCGGCTATAGCCTCGTGCCGTACCCGTATCGATACCGTGAATGGTCGAGGCGGCATCGTCGATAAAGGCTTTGACCTTCTGCCACTCCTCCTCGAGACGCTGTTCTTCGGGCTTGGCCGCTTCGGTAGCCTTGCGAATCGCTTCGAGTGCACGTTCTCGCCATTCCCGGAACGCCGTGACGCTCTTGGCGTGGCTGTTGCAGGCCTTTTCGTTGCGGCCCGTGTTGAAGCGTGCAGGTCCCGTAATCATCGCGCTGGCACAACGGCTGTTGGCGGCGATCATGGCAGAGAAATAGCGTTTGTAGTTTTCCATGTAACGTTCCCGCTGCTGCTCGGGCATCGACTGCAAATCCTCGTGCAGTTCCTTTTCGTGCGAGGCGATGTCTGACTCACCCCGCTCGTCGGGTGAGAAGGAGGTGAGGTTGTAGGAGCTGCACGCCTGCTTGAAATATTCTTCCAGATAGCCCGGGTGCGCCACTTCCACAACTTCCCAGTCCTTGAAGTCCGCCGGGGCGAGGATTTCTTCCTTGCCCGGATTCCCTACAAGATGGGAATAGCTGCAATACCCGTGTCTCTTTCCCCTGAAAAGAAACGCTACCGGTTCGCTTTCCGGGGCATCCACACGCCGCACCATGGTCACACGATGGGCATTTTCCTTTGTCAATAATGTTGTTTCCATACCTTTCTTCTTGATTTCGTTATTTGATTGTTTCCGATTTTTATTGTTGCTTCATCCGGGCGGCATGGTCCATTACAGAGGCGAACCCCACCTCGATACCTATCTGGTATCCGCCCTTGATGGTCGATTCCAGCTCCGCCTCGCTTTCGATCAGGGATTCCGAATCATCGGCATAAAGCCTGTACAGGGAGAATACGTCTGCCTCCCATAGCTTCCGGGCATTTTCCGCCGATACAAGCAGCCACACGAAACCGTCCTCACGGGTTACCTTGACGGCGGCTTCGCTATGGCTCAGAGTCCGCCACTCCTTGATGTCCAGTGCCACCCTCCACACGATATACATCAGCGCATCGTGGCGGCTTTTAATATCAGGGGAATCGCACAGGCGGCTGGCCACATCTTTGAGTGTCCGGAAAGAGTCCGCCATGAACTGCTCCACGACATACGGCTTTTCGGCAATGGCGGAACAGGCATCGTCCGCCCTGCCTGATTCCGGAACGGTCTGAATATCCTCCTCTTCAAGGAAGATTTCACGGTGCAGGTAGTCCAAGTAGTAATATGATTTCATTCCGCTTATTCTTTGGGGGTGAAAGTGATTCTCGTGTGCCCGTCATAACCGAAGGACGGTTTCAGGCCGAAGGCTTCGGCATCACTGCTGATGCAGCAGATGTCCCAAATCTCCAACCCTCCGGCGCAGGTTATGACGGTATTGTTTTCAGATATTTGCGGCGACTTGTCTTTCAATGCAGCCCCGCCGCAGATGCCGCGTAGAATAACACCACGCTGGTGGGTAGTAAGTTCTTTCGTTTCCATAGACCTAATCTTTTGCTTTTACACCGAACATGTTCTCCATTGTACTGGCGAGGGCTTCCTTGAAACCGTCGCTTACGCCCCAGTATTCAAGTAACCCGTTGCCGATGACCTGCATCTGTTTGTCGGTGGGCATATCGCCATCATACCCGTATTCCTTGAGCAGGGCACGGCTGATGATGACACCTTTTATCTCGTTGATTCTATGTTCCTCTCCCATAGCCGTTAATACATCTTTACCCGCAGACCAGATATCTGCTTTCTCGTTATTTCTGTCATTTTCTTTATCCGTTTATAAAAGCATAGGGGCATTCCGCCCCCATAGTTGTTTTCCTGTTACAATCCAAATAAAATTGGATCAAAGTTTTCGGTTAAATTTGTTTTTATCTTATTTACAGCGTATTGCATTTCTTGGTGAACTTCTCGGCCAAAGGTCAAGGCACGAGCCTCCGCCGGCCTTTGATCGAGCCGGTGCGGAGGCACATCGTGCTTAACACCTTTGGCTCTCTCGAAAGCCGAGATTTCAGAACCCGAAAAAATCCTTCGATAAACAGATTTTCCTTAGCGGTCAGCTCTCTGCCGCATATCCCTTATTAGTTTACAAAGGCCAGAGGAGCAGATTATTTTAAGCGGACGTTAACGCCGCAACAACTATGTAGTATTCTCTCTGGGAAAATCCGTTTACCGGAAGGGTTTCTCTATGACACGATACTATTGACATATTCGGTCTGATGTTTCAGCACAAAGAATAGACGGTTTACCAGTTTGCGGGCGACCTTTACGATAGCTTTGCTCTTGGGCATCCGTTTGCATTGTTCCGTATAGAACAGGTTCATCGCAGGGTCTTGACGTACCGCCACCCATGCCGCTTCTATCAGGTTACAGCGCATAACGGCGTGTTTTCGTATGGTAATATCCCCCGTCCCATCTTTCTCTCCGCTGGAGTGGCACATCGGGATCATTCCGATATAGGCAGCCAGTTGTTCGGCATTGCGGAAGCGGGTTATGTCGCATATCTCGGAGAGGAACGCCATTCCCGTAGCCTGCCCGAACCCCGGAACGCTCATAATCAACCGCAGCGGTTCGCGGAATCGATCCGTCTTGGCCAATGTCCGTAAAGCCCGTGTCATCTCCAGTTTCTGACGGCGTAACTCTTCCAGATGCCGGATATGAATGTCGAGGGCCTGACGGCCGCTCGGGGTGAGCGTCTCTATCTCCTTCAACCAGGCGAAAAAGCGCTTCGACCAGTTGGAAAACGGGTGAGAAACTCCTGCGGAATCTCGATGCCTAAATACCGAAGTTGAGACTTGAGCCGATTCTTCTGACGGGTCGTGTCTTTGGTTATCGAGTTCTTCAATCTTATCAAGGAACGCATCTCCAACGATACGCTGTCCGGCGTATAAATGCCTTTCAGCTCGTTGGCTCTTAAACTCCGCGCCAGCTTACCGCTGTCCACGGTGTCGGTCTTACGCAGCTTTTTTCGCTGCGCTTGGTCGGCACGTCGGCCGGATTGACCACGATGTTGTCGATCCCTAAGGCCGTCAGACGCTCGTGTATCCAAAATCCGCAGAAGCCCGCTTCGTACACCGAGTGATACTCGGCGCCCGGATAACTCCGAGTTAAAAATCCGTACAACGCTTCTGGGCTCGGATGCTGGCTAAACTTCTTCAATACGGAGGTTTCGGACAAGACCGTAACCGACCAACTCTTCAAATGGACGTCGATTCCTACATAAATCTTTTGTCCTCTGAAACTAATTTTGTTTCTTTGCTCTCTCATGGCTATCGTCGTTTTAGTTAGTAAAGGTTTTGCAGCTTTAATCTAACCAAAATCTCGATAGCTTTTTCATTTATCCGCTATCATCGCGGCTTACCCTGATTGTAAACATAGGGATTATTAATTCATATTATTTTGCATGATTTTTTCCGGAACACCTATCCGGCATAGATGTACTTGAGCTTGGGCACTCCGTTCTGGAGCACGGTGAAGGCGTTTTCTTCCACCTGCACGTCCTTTGCCTTTGGCCACCATAGCCACGAGAGTTTCCCGTCGGGTTTGAGGAATGCCACGGCATTACCCTGCACTTTCCCGACCTCACGCACGCCGAGGTCTTTTCCGCCCTCGAACAGCCGGACACACCGCCACTTCGAGCCAAGCGTCATTTTCCGTTTCACGTCTGCTAATGTTTTCATACTCATTGCGTTTTTATTATTGCATATAAATTCTGCATTTCCGGTTGCACCGTCTCAGGCTGTCCGCCGAGAGCGGATAACTGCGGTTCAAATGGTCGGGAAACCCTTCTCGGAACATCAGCTCCGCCGTAGCGTACTCCTTGCACCATTTCCGCCGACGTCTCCCACGGGCAGGTCTCGTTTCCGGCATCCGCCTTTTCGGAGATTTCGGCACACGCCATTTCCCACCGACAAACACCGCTTCATATTCCCGTTGTAACACGCCGCTGCAATACGCCGCCACGCTGACAGCGGGCACACTTCCGAGCTGTCCCGTCGCGGCAAGGCTGTCAAGCGTATCGGTGGCAGCCTTGAAACTGGCAAAGCACCCGTAACTGCGGGTGCGCTTTGCGTCAAACACTTCTATCATATTTATTCGTTTTATTATTGGCACATCCGTTCTCCGCTTCCCCGCATAGGATAACAGCGGAAGCACGGCAGGCGGTTCCGCAGAACGCCAGACCGTGCTTAACCGTGTTATATACAAGGTAGGCACAACGCCTCACGGCGCAAGGAAGTCATATCGGAGGGAATTTTAGAAAAGTGCGGGCATTTCAGGGTGCAATCCTGACACAGTGTATATCAATGCCCGAAAAAGCGCGCACGCCCCGCAGTTTCCGCAGCACGTATGCGCGTCATGTTACTCGCCATCGTCCCCGCTGTCAATTCCGGCGGTGATGTTGCATATCTCCTGCAATGCCGATTCTATCTGCACAAGGTCGTCGATGTCGAACTTCACGGCATCGCAGTCCTTCTCCCACACTTGGCGGGCTATGAAGACGGCATCATGCAGCGACCGCTCGGACTCTTCCAGAGCGGTCTTCAGGTCGTCCACGGTGTACTCCCCGTCCTGCGGCGGAGGTACAGTCCCGGCACCGTTTTTTGCCGGGAAATTCTTTTCGCCTATCACGTTACAGTTGCTTTCGCCCGAAATGAAAAGCGCGTATTCTTGGCATACGCCACAAGAACACGCACTTACGACGGCAGATACGAAAAGGGCAGGCAGTCCCACACGTTCAGCGGGCTGCCTGCCGTCCTTTTGCCTTTTTCGGGCAGGTTTCAGTTACTCCGTTGCCCTTATGCCGCCTTTTTGCTTTCATCGGCAACCGTTCCGGCAGGCTGTTCCGCCACCTTTTCAGCCTTGCCGGTCTTGGTCGTTTTCTCGGCAGGCTTTTCGAGGTTGGCGAGGTTCGGGGCGAAATTCATGGCGTTGCGGATAGCCTTTGCAGCGGCATGGATTGTCTTTTGGAAATCACGGTTTGACTTCTCGAGGTCTACTTTGGTCGGCACAAGACCGATACGCGCCCAAACGCTGTCGGTAAGGTCGTACTTCTTGATACGATTTCCCGACTTCTCGCAGATGATGATTTCCGCAGGGGTTGTGGCACGGAATTTCGAGCGTATGCCGTCGGCATCGGCACGCAGTTTCTTTTCCTCCGCAATGGTGTGCCACATAGTTGCGACCATGTTTTTAATCACACGGAAAATCTCGTTGTCCGACTTGTCGGCAGGCTCAAAGTCCGCACCGAAAAAGTGCTGTGCCGTCTGCACGAGTTCACCGTCCTTGTTGGTAGAGTTGTAAACCAACATGATACCTGCAAACGAACCGATGTTTGCATACTGTTCCTTGTTCAATTTAGAAGTTGCCATAATGATAAAATTTTAGAAACACTGCGCAAAATCACGCATTGCGGGCACTCGGGGAGTCGAACCCCGAACTCTGCACCATAGCGCAAAGTGTGGCATTTCCTGCCACGCGCCCAAAAATTTGCCGTGCATTTCACCCTGCACGGCAAAATTTTTCGTAACTTTGTCGCACTTAAAACGTACCCCATAGCAGGCTATCCAAATGAGCGCATTTTCGGCATATCGTGTATCGGCTTACTCACGCATCACTCGTGTCGTGGCTCTGCGCTGCTTTACTCCAATTTCGGCAAGACGCTTCTCTGGCACGTCCCGGATCTTTCCCAATCCGGCAGCTAACTGTAAGGTGAGGCATTTAGGCGTTACCACCGAGCTGGGTATTGGGTATAGCATTGGCATATACATTTACCAGCGTCCTCTATGCGGATAGTTTTTACCGCTATCGTGCATTTTATTCCGAGCGCACAAGGGCGCAATTATGGCATTATTCTTACACGTCCTTTTTCCATACAACTCTCGCACTCCCAAATTTGCGTGCTTTGCGTATGCGGACTAAAAACACGTTTTTAGCCGTTCCAACTTGCTACATTGGTCTGTAGTCCTGCTCGGTGTGGTTATTTAACACCCTATTTAATCGCTCCAAAGCGAACAGGCGAATTTTTGATTTTCCAAGCCTCAAAAATAGGTTTCCCACAAAAAGGGCTTTTTGTTTCTCGCTCTCGGCGGTCTTTGCTTTTCTGTTTTTTAATTCTGTTTTTTACTATCTATTTTTTTATTCGTTTTTCTCCGTACTTGTTTGCCGTTTGTTTGGCTTTCGAGTACATGACTATTATAAAACCGTTTTTCAGAACTGCAAAACTTTTTGAGAAAAAAAATTTGGAACGTTCCAAAAACAGCCTTTTTGCGAATATGGAACGCACGCGCGCGAAGTGAATTTGTAAATAGTTGAATATCAATAAAATAGAAAAAATGATTTTCTTTGAAAAAAATTTTTCCTTTGCAAAAATCAAAAAAGCCCCGTTTCAACGTATGTATAAAATCAAAATCAGTTTTGTCTATTGATTATCAGATTATTAGCTGCTTAAAATGGATAAAATAGGACTGAAAAGATTTTTTTACTTTCAATTTGTAAGCAAAGATAATGTAAAAGACGTTTTTAGGCTTACTTTATACAAAAGTAAACCTAATAAATTATTGATATTCAATGGTGTAATAAAAATAAAAAGATTGGGGAGGGTGTACCCTCGGGTGCGGATTCGGTCTCTGTCCTCGGGCCGTTTTTTCAAGTCCGGTTTTCCAAAACGGCTCAAAATGCGGCTTTCGGATTGAAACTGTAAGCAGGTATCAAAATATACAGTAAAGTACTTGTATTTATCATGGTTGCTTAAGGTGCTGGTGTTCACCATGTCCCATATTTTTGAAATATTCTCATTTGTGGATGCCTGTCCTTTCAATTTTCACGGGTGTACAGACTTTCTGCACGATTTCCGGGTTCCGGCTTGAAGCTGTTTTTTAGATACGCTGAAAACGTATCAAAAAATATATAGAGACACGTCGGTATATTGACTGTTCTTAACCGGATTGGACGACGGAAAAGGAGGATGTGTATTCCTGTCATTCAGTATGTTCGGATATGCTTTTCACAATCGGACAATCTTGTAATGTTTTGTTCCTTAATCATATAGAATATACAGAACGAAGCTATCCACATGGATTCCGACTTATTTGTACGGTTTTTGTGACTTTATACAGGAAACCGTGGAAATGCAGAAGAAATGGGGTTCAGTTACCTGCCTTTTTGGTGAATTATACGTATATTTGCCGTATTGTATCCACTTATGTATGAAGTATGGCATTTTGCTGTTACAGGAAATATCTGGATAAAGAATCGAAAGAATGGAATCATATCATAAGAAGAAAATCGGGAGTATTCCGAAAGACAGCACGGGTGGGTCGTCCATTCGCAAGGGAATGGTCGTCTTCAACGGTGGGACATCGGAAACCGGACTTGTGGGAGATGTCACGGGTAATTGCGTGTCGGTTCCGGTAAGGATGACTGCGGGCAAAGAACTCGTTACCGATGACGCGGTCATGTTTCTGAATGATTGCCGGGAAGCGAGCGCAGAGCAAAAGATTGCCCTCCAACGCCTGCTGAACGAAGGCCATCTTGCATGGGACAAGCGCCGGGGTGTATGTTCGGAATCTCTCTATGCTCCCAAAGACGGACAGTTGGTAAAACTCAGTATCCTGGATGAGCATGTAATACTGGGGGCTTTCAAGGAAATCGACGCAAAAGGACGTGTTGTGCTGTATTGCCTGCTGGACGAAGACGGGAGCCTGCGCTATTCCCTGCATGAAACAGTCGGGTACGCGGTGAATCTCCAGATACTGCCTATCGGAACCAGTGGCCGTAGCAGGCTTTCCGATGCTCTACGCCAGAAAGGGCTTGCATGGAACGGACGGCTGAAGGAACTCGAACGGCTGGCAACACGTGTCAGACGCGGTGACAAGTACTATTACCTGAATGACATACTGGAAATCCGTGAATGCAGGGACAACAACAGGCCGGCGGACAGGAAACGGTTGGAATGCGGGAACTATTTCATGGAGCGGAGGGATGCCGAACTGGTACGTGACTGCGTGCGCTCTGTCGTAAGGCTGAACCGCGACAAGGATGCCAGACGGTAAGAGGGTGACGGTATAAGGTATTCGTTCTGTTTCTCTCTCTTGTATCTGGGGAGGAAGTGGTCCTTTAATCCTCATCTTATCCGTTTTCAACACTTTCCGATTCAAAAAAACAAAAAAACAGACGGCGTGCCGTCTGTCATGATTTGTTTCTTTTTTGGTATCTTTTTTCTTTGCGTCAAAGAAAAAAGTACATCTTTCTTCTTTCTTCTTGTATAATACTACTTATAGTATTGTTGCTACATTTGTAACACCCCTCCTGTCAGATACACGGTACATTTGTACCACATTGAGGGGAAAGATGTGGCGAATTTCGCGTCTTTCCACCCAAATTCCACTATCGGGAGCATGAATCGCAAGCCGATGTTGCCGCTTCGGAAAATTGCAGTCGCCTTTTGCAGGGCAGCATTGCAAGAACGAAAACGGTCTGATTTTCACGTGCAGGAAAATAACCGCAAAAAGAGATCCGATAAAACATCTATATATGAAAAATATCCCCTATATTTGCATAAAATTTACATATAACTGCGATATAATATGATTATTCAGTTCACAGTCGAAAATTTCCTTTCGTTCAAGGAGCCGGCGACCTTGTCTTTGGCTGCTTCCGCGCTGAAAGAAAAACAGACCCGGTCCGATGAGATTGTTTTTGAGCTTGAAGGTACGAACCTCTCTTTGCTGAAGAGTGCGGTCATCTACGGGGCCAATGCCAGCGGGAAATCGAATCTAGTCAAAGCGCTCGATTTCTTCAAATGGTTTGTCATCAATTCCTCCAAAGGCGTGCAGTCCGGCGAAAGCATACGGGTGGAAAGTTTCCGTCTCAACCGGAGGACGGAACAGGAGCCCAGTTATTTTGAGGCGGTCTTTGCCGACGAAACGGTCCAATACCGCTATGGGTTTGAAGTCGATGAAAAACGTGTACACCGGGAGTGGCTTTATCAAAAGGGCAACAAGCGCAAGGCAAAGGAGGTGGAACTGTTCCTGCGTGACGGCGATGAGTATGAACTGCATCCCAAATTTTCGGTCGGCAAAGAGGTTGTCGCCAAAAAAATGGTGCGCGACAATGCGCTGCTTCTTTCCGTGGCAGCACAGTTCAACGAAAGCGTCTCGGTGGAAATCATGGGATGGTTGGCCAACACCACGATTGTTCTTGGCAGCAGCGACGAGCGGATTTGGGAAATGGCGATAGCCCAGATCGATGATCCGTCCATGAAAAGGCGTATTGTGGAGTTTGCCCGGTTTGCAGACTTCGGAATCGACGACATACGCAAGGTTGACAATACAGTCATCAGTTCACACCAGCAATATGACGAGGAGGGCAACGCCACGAAGACGGTCACTTTCCCGTTCCGCGTAAACGAGTCGGAGGGTACGATCAAATACTTCTCGCTGGCTTATCCTATAATCGACGCGTTGGATCATGGCAAAAGGCTGGTTGTCGACGAGTTCGACTCGAAAATGCACCCTCTGTTGACCAGTCGCATCATCGGGCTGTTCAATTCCAGAGTGACAAATCCCAGGAATGCACAGTTGATTTTCACGACACATGACACCAACCTGCTTAATGCAAGCCTGTTCCGCAGGGATCAGATCTGGTTTACACAGAAAGATTCGTTTGGAGCCTCGGAACTCTATTCGTTGGCGGAATACAAGGTTCGCAACAGTGCACCTTTCGAAAAGGAGTACCTGATGGGGAAATATGGCGGTATCCCTGTCATCGGCCAGTTTGAACGGTTATTTGACCTGAGGGAGGAAGAATATGGCAGCACGGACGAACAAGCGTGATCCACGCGCGGCACGGACACTCAGGCGTATCAGTTTTGTCCGTGAGGTCAAACAATCCTTCCTGATCATCTGCGAGGGGGTAAATACGGAACCGGATTATTTCAATGCGTTTCGCCTGACCTCCGCCAATATTAAAGCGGTAGGCCAGGGACTCAATACGGTAGGTCTTGTCCAAAAGGCTTTACGGATGAAAGAAGAAGAGCGGAAGAAAGGACGCGAGTATGACCAGTGCTGGGTGGTATTTGACAAGGATGACTTTCCCGATCGGGATTTCAACCGGGCTATCGGTATGGCGGAAGCCGGTGGCATGAGGGTGGCATACAGCAACCAGGCTTTCGAGTATTGGTTCTTGCTGCACTATAACCTGGTACAAGGCCCGATGCACAGAAATCAATATGAAACAAAGCTATCCGGCTTGTTGGGCTTCTCCTACAACAAGGAAGCCGGTACAGGCGGTCGTTTTCAGGGAGCTGGGCGGTAAACAGGCTCAGGCCATCACGAACGCAAAAGCCGTATTGCGCCGAATGGAGGGAATACCGCCGGCACAAGCGGAATCTTCGACAACGGTGCATCTTCTTGTGGAAGAACTGAATAAGTATATTTAGCATATTCTGTCGTTTGCCCGGATAATATTGTACCCGGCTACCACCTCCTTCCGGTTTTATCGGATTTTATGTCGCAAAAACACAAAAACAGACGGCAAATCACAACGATGCCGTCTGTTTTTATTCATTTACGTTCCGTGGACAGATACGCTCAAACTTTTCGGTGTCTCTCTTTCCATTGGCTGACCTCTTCGTCAGAGACGGATGCCACGGTCCTTTTTTCCACATCGAACATCCGATGACAGAATGCCCTGGTAGAAAAAGGATTTCCAAGTTCCGCCAATATCCCTACAAGCCGGTTGTAGGAATCCATGTGCCACAGGTAATCGTACATCCCGCTGACCGGCACCCGTTCAAGCAATCCCATACGCGTTGTCTTTTCCACGCACTTGTCGAAAATCCGCGAACCCATCTCCATGTTCTCCATGTAGTACCGCTTGCTGCGCAAGGTGTCGTAACCTTTTTCACGCAGGCGTGTACGGTCTGCCATGTACAGCATGAAGATGACCTCTTCCGGGGTGAACGCGCCGACCAGCCCGGTGAAGCATTTCATAAACGGTATCACGTGTTGCCTTTTGTCGTCATTCCCTTTCATGTCCGTTTTCGCGTTCGTTCGTCCGTAATGTTTCCGCTTCCCCGTCATCCTTAATCGACGGATTGACATAGAACTGGCATATCCTGCCGTTTATCATCGGTTTATACACGGCGTATCCCAGTTTTTTGGCGTAACGCCCCACGGATACGCGGTTGGCGAACTTGCCGGTATGTTCCGTCAGGTGTTCCGACATCTCCCCGACGGTCATTCTGCTTTTCAGTTTCATATCATTCGCGTTTAAATGTTTTCCTGATAAAGGATAGCCGCGACTAATACGAACTGTTTGCAAATGGTATGAATTAATAAGAGGCGGTTCCATGAAATCGGCAAAGGAGGAATCAACCGGTTATACTGATACTTCATTCATGAAACCGTCCCTCATCTATTTTCCCATTATCCGGACAATCTCCCGTATCGTGTCGAAGTTCCGCTCGTCCAGCCATTCTTTGGCCACGTTCCACGAGAGCGACATTCCGAACTTCAGGTTCTCCATGGTGATGGTATGGTGCGACAACCTGCCTTCAGTGGGCTTGAGCCCTGCCGCGTGCAGTTCACACAGTCCGTCCTGAAAGAACGTGCACCCGCCTGCTTCCTGTTTCGCCTGTACCATCGGCACGATATACGGGATTTTTCCCAACAGCAGGCCTACCGCCCACCGAGTGGGTGCAAGACGCTCCCTGTATCCGGCTTTCAGCAACCGGAGGATGTCTTCCGGCGTACCGAGGCACGGTATCCGGCATTGCTGCCTGCACAGACGGCAACGGCACTCTACCGGCCGTCTTCCTGTCTTGCGGATGATCCGCTGTAATGCCGTTTCCATCGCTATGCACCCGGTGGGCAGTATTCAGGGTTCCTCTTGCGCCACAGTTCTATGATACACTCCCGTCCGGCCTGTGTCCATCGTTTGGTGGATCCGAAAGTATATACCTTGCCCCGGCTGTTCTCCCACGTGTAAGGCACATCGCATTGCCAGGCCCGGCAGGAAGGAAAGACCACCCATTGCCGCTTCTCGTACTTGCAGATGCCCTCTTCGGCAAGGAACTGGTGCAACTGTCGCGGCGATATGCCGAGTTCGTCAGCGATGCGCGTGCTCTTGAACCAGTCCCTGTTCTCGATAAACTCCTCGTAGAATACGATTTTCGGCAGGGATTCACTCACCACCTTCCGCAGTTCCAGAATCAGTCTCGTCGCCGATTCCATATCCTGCGGCATGGGACAATCCATACAGGGCAGACCGGGTGCCGCCACCCTGGGGCGTTCGCGTACGATTGTCTTCCCTCGTTTCACGGAGAGTTTGCCGATAGCCTCGCCCAACCATTCCGCCAAAGACAGGTCAGGGGCGATCCATCTGGCCAACGGTATGACAAGCGGTGATTCCAACCAGGTCGCACCGTGCCCCCGCCCCCGTGTGGTGAAGACTTGCGACTCGTATTTCCCGGTATGTCCGTTGCCGGCCATTTCCCTGCGGAGCATATCCGTGGAAGCGATGCGTAGCCATTCAGACGGGATTTTCCCGAAGTGCATCGTGATCTGCGTGGCGTTGACCATCAGCTTGTCGCCGACACGCCGGAACGTGACGGGGAACCCTTCCTCGAAGTGCATGACGATGTCGTCCTGCGGGACGGCGTGCAGCTCCCCGGCTTCCAGTTCCAGAAGCTTGTTGCCCCACACTTCCAATTCATCAAGCAGGTCACGGGGTATAATAGTCTCCTTGCGTACCAGTTGTAAAAGCCGACGCATATCTGGATGGGACGGAAACCCCACTGTTCCCTGCCGTTTTTCCGGAAACTGATTTTCAATGCCGTCGGGCAAACACGGGCGATGGCGCCGTTTTCAAGCAGTTCGTCCCGCTTGAGTATATCGCATATATCCACGGCGCAGATATGGAGCTGGCCGTTATGGTTCCGGGAAACCCTTATGTTCCAGTCCCGGAACGGAACATTCCTATTTTCCCTCATAGGTATTTCCTCCTTTCTTTTTGGTTATCAGACTTACGTTTGTTTTCAAGCAAGGCTCTCTTATGTGCCATCTTGCGCACCGGATAGTACGTGCGTTTCTCGCCGCAAAGGGCGTCATAATCTTTCAGCATCAGTGTGCCGAGGTCGGCCAGCTCGATTTCCACATCCGGATGCAGATGCCTGAAATAGAGTCCGCCGCTGCATACATACTTGCCCGTGCAACAGAATGAGATAGCCTGCAAGTTGCCTTTTGTCAATTCCGCTGCGCTGTGCAGCGAGCGCGTGACCGCGCTACAAGAACCTGTGCCCCGTTGAAGATGAGCACCATCTTGGGTCGTTTAAATGTGCTGCGTCTCATGTTGTTCTAAAATTTGCGTTAATTCCTCCTTTGTAAATCTAAGACCGGCAGCCTGTACCAGCCAAGTGTCTGAAACCGTAAATCCACCGGACAGCAGTTCGTCCACGCGCTCCAGAAGGTAGACACCGAACGCGGGATCGATGTAAACGACAAATAATAGAGCCAGACATTCATCAATTAACAGGTGTCCCGACGCCTCGTCACGGATGATCATCTTTTCCCTGTCTATTCCGTAGGCGTCTGCCAACGCCGTTGCCCAGTGATGGAAAGCGACACGGAAATCACGGACATTATGCCGGCGTGCATCTCCTTTGGCCTGGATGAAGCGTGTCGCGTCGAAATAGACCGGTCCGTCTTCCCGTAACGTTCCGAAAAGCAGATCGGGGAACTCCCTGTACCGGATTATCCGGCAGGGAATCTTTTCTTCTTTCATGTTCTCTTTTTCATTGTTCTTGGATTTGTATCTAACGTGGTGCAAAGATATATCTTTTTAATATGAAATACACTATAAATATATACATAAATTACACTTTTAATAAATTGTTAATTACTGATAATAAGATATTTACAACGCAAATAAAACCGAAATATCTATATATTTAAGTTGCATATTTCGGTTTGTAAATCAAGCATTAAGAGTCCCGTTCTCCATATATTCTTTTAGCCGTAAAAACCTCTCTTGAGGATTGTCTCTACTCTTTGAACAAGAAACAAAAAAATTATGGCTACATCGGACAAATCATTTAACGGGGAACTCTTGGAGAGTATTTTTAAGACCTCCAAAAAGACAATTCAGGAGTATGTTCGCGAAATCGAGCGCAACAACCGCTACCGTTCATGTCGTCAGGATACCGGTTCGGGATATATTCTCGATGACCGCGCCCGGCTCATTGACCTGTATGAAGCCTGCCTGCAACAGGACGCTCATATACGTTCCGTTGTCGAGACACTGGAAAGCCAGATTCTCGGCGACCGCTATATGCTTGCCCGTGTAAACGAAAAGGGAAAATACATCAAGGACGTGGCGAACTCCCTGAAGATACAGGGTTCGCAGTTCGACAAGATAATCAAGGGCATAGTGGAATCCAAACTCTACGGGTACACCCTGCTTGAAATCATGCCGCATACTGACCCCAGAACGGGCAGGCTGGCGGAAGTCAACATCATCGAACGGCGTAATGTGTTACCGGACCAGAAAACGGTACTGAAGCGGCAGGGACTGTGGGAGCCGCATTGGGATTTACATGACCCGGCATATTACCGTTGTTATGTACTGGTAAACTCCGGCGACTTGGGACTTTTTTCCGCCACGACCCCTTTGATACTGGCCAAGAAATTCACGGTGGCCAACTATGTGAACTTTTCCCATACTTACGGACAGCCGATTATCCACGGAAAGACGGTCAGCGAGAGCAACGCCGACCGCAAGAGGCTGGCTAACGAGATAGCCAACGCGGCACAGAACAAGGTGGTGGTTACCGGCATTGAGGACGAGGTCGATATCAAGACATTCACCATGTCCAACTCGGAAAAGATATATACCGGGCTTATCGAGTTTGTGAACAAGGAAGTTGCCAACCTCGTGCTCGGCTCCGAGTCGATGGCCGGAGGGATGCAGTCGTACGTGGGTTCCACGAAAGCACACCAGGACATTTTCCGCGACCGTATCGAAGTCTACCGTCGGTATATCGAAAACATCATGAACGAGGAGATAATCCCCCGCCTGGTGGCTATCGGGTATATCCCCGGAGGATTGGAGTTCCGGTATTCGAACCGGATAGAGATGAGCAACGAGGACCGCATCAAGCTCTATTCGCTGATCACGGACAAATATGAAGTGGCGGCCGATGAGATCGAGAAAGAGTTCGGTATCAATGTGGGCCGGCAGCTCAATGTTATCCCGGGATTAGGTTTCGGAGCCGAAGAAGGCGGCTCATCCGGTCTCAGCCACAACGACCGGGGCATCATGTCGGACGAGGAGTATTTCCGGCGTTACGGACGCCCCCGGGGGCGAAGGTCGGAAATTTTCTGCGGGGAGCGGAATAGAAGCCCGTCTTCCGCGCCCGGACAACGCTCCGTTGAGAGCTGTCAGGGCATCTGCAACCACGGAATCCGATACGGAAAAGGAGTATCGTGTCATTTTCGATGCATTCCGCAGGCTGATCCTCTATTGGGAGAACAGCGCGGAACGTCTCGACATTATAGAGGACATCATCACCCTGCGTGCCTCTTTCCTCATAGACCGTGCGCTGACAGGTCTGCGAATCGACATGGACCGGGCATTGGAGATACTGAAAAATCACAACTCCTTTACAACAGAGAGGGAACGGCAGCAGCGTGACATCCTGATTGCAGCCATAGACAACCTGGTGGATTTTGCCGCGGCAGAGGAGTATTCCATGCTCGGGGAACTGCCCGAGACAGCGGATGAACAGGACATGGAAGCACACGAAAAGATATGCCGCAGGTATAACCTCGTCCATGCGGAGGAAGAGAACAACCAGGTATTCTTCGCGGCCTCGATGGCCGCATGGTGGATGGCGGTGGATATGGATACCGTGCTTACCTACATGACACAAGGCGATGAACGGGTACGTGCCTGGCATCTTTCATTGGAAGGGATTTCCTTCCGCAAATCCGAGTTTCCTCCGGAACTGATACCGCCGATCGAATGGGGATGCCGCTGCTTTCTGGTCGCGGAGGGGTTCGCCGCTGTCCGGGCGGCTTTGCCGGATAAGGGAGACTATCTGGAAAAGGTGGATCCGGTCTTCCGGGAGAGCCTGGCAACCGGCGGGCGTATCTTTTCCGATGCGCACCGCTATTTCTCCGTCCCGCTTCCGGGTTACATGAATGATATTGTGAAACGCATTAAAGGAAAGTTCGCCTATGCCCAAGATAACGCTTGATGAGTTTTGCACGAAAAGCCACTGGGTAAGCAGGACCAGTACGCGCGTCATGGCCAGCCGGCTAGAGTTCAACGTATTCGACTTCGCAACTGCTGCCGGTGACTATACCAGGCAGCAGTTCCTGTCCTCATTCGCTTCGGGGGGATTCAACGGTAGCAAATGGGCGCCTCGTACCTCCAAATGGGGAAAGAGGTTCACCCATCCTCTCATGAACGATACGGGGACTCTGGCCCGGAGCATACAGTCGGAAGCCGGCCGGACAGACATAGTGGGACGGCGTTCGGACCGTACGCGCATCTTCCGGAAAGGCGCCAGGTATTGCATGTGGACTACGGAAAAGAGCTTTCCAGTCAAGGGCAAGCGGGGACGCAGCAAGGAGCGTTACGGGCATTATGCCGCCATACACAATACCGATCCGAAGTTCGGGCTGTACACGGTAAACCAGTATTCCACGCGCCGTCCCGTACACCGGCAGTTCATCGGATTCTCACCGAAAACGGACGACTATATCGCCGTCCAACCCATTTCATAGATATGATTTTTAAAGGATTTCCACACCAGCCGCTATGATAAAAAAGACAAACACCCCGCACCACAGCCCGCACAACCGTCGGCACCGGCGGAGAGCCTGCCTGAAGAAGTTTCCGCGAACCCTTTCGTGGAGATATACCGGGCCGTCAAGCGGGCTGTCCTGACCCTGCGGGAGAATCCGGACGACCCGTTGTCGCCGCCCCTGTTCAAAACCGTCGCTATCGACAACGGCCAGTTCGCCCGCATTGTTCGTGACGATAACACGGAGTATGAGACTGTGTTCCCTGCCGTGTTCATCCACTTTATCAACGTGAGGTACCTGGTACAGCAACAGCGTATCGGTGAGGGACGCGCCACCATGCGCGTGCGGTTTATCCTGAATACGCTCAACAATGCGGACGAAGACAAGGAATGCGAGGCGTTTCTGGTCTTCCAGCGGCTCAATGTAGCCATACAGGATGCCAAGAACCATGAGCCGGCGCTGAGCGAGCGGTGCAACCTGACCTATTTCGACATGCCGCTTTCAACCAATATGTTGCAGGCGTACTGGATAGACTACGAGGTATGGTTCAGGGAATCTTCCGCGTGGAAATACAGGGACTGGGTAAAAAGGTATGTGGTCATGCCCCCGTTCACCCAACACAGCGATGCGCCGCAACATGACAGCGGCGGACACGGCTTCCATCCGCGTCCGGAACATGACGAAGTATCTGGTTTTTCGGATACCGGATCGAAAAATTGAAATCCATGCAGGAGATTTATCCGCACTGCGTATAAACAGACATGAATCAGCAGATAATACAAGACTCATGATACATTTTCTGTACTTGCTGAATTTAGAATGTTCAGCATGCCGGTCTTGATACAAATAGTTGCAACCGGTCTGTAATTTGAACAATCTATTATACTGTAAAGATAATCGCATTTCCATAAATGGATGGATTCTCATATTTCCACTTCCATAAATAGCAGTGCAAAACCTTTTCTTTTCCCACCGCCTACTCTTGTTCAAATAACCCTTGCATATGGATATGAACACACTTCAATATGTCGTCGGAGAGGCGAAGGCAGGCCAGCCGGCTGTTATCCGTTTCTTCGGTCGCGTGACGGAAGAGACGACCTCACGTTTCAATGACGAGTTCGACTTTTTGGAAAATATCATCCGTCCCTCCTGTATCCGTGTGTTGATCAACTCGGAGGGCGGCAGTGTCCTTTACGGCATGTCCACCTATTCCACCATCGCCAATGCCACGGTGGATACGGAATGTATCATCGAAGGGGTCGCGGCATCGATGGCCTCCATCATCTGGGCGGCGGGCAAGCGTTCTCTCATGCGTGATTATGCCATACTGATGATTCATAACCCGATGTTGCCGGACGATGACGGAGGGGAACCGTCGGACATGGTAACGGCTTTTACCAAACAGATCGAGACGATTTACCGGAAACGGTTCGGCCTGAAAGCGGAGCATGTGCGGGCCATCATGGACGGACAGGCAGGAAAGGACGGGACCTATTTCGACGCACAGGCTGCCGTCAAGGCCGGCATCATACCTGCGGAGCATGTCATCCATACCTCGAAGCAGCTTTGCCGTAAAGTGCATGACGAGATAGAAGGATTGACCGATACGGCCGCCATCCAGGAACTGATGAGCCGTGTCAGCGCGGGAAATAAACCTTTCAAAGGCATTGAACCTACTCTTACAGAAACGGAAAACGATATGGCAAACGAAAACAAGACACAAGGCTTTGAGTACGGGGCGATTGCAGCCTCGCTGGGCATGAAGGACGGTGAGGTCAAGGACGTGATGGCACGTATCTCTGAACTGGCCGCGATGGAACCCAAATACAGAGAAATACAGAAATCACTGAGCGACGCGCAGACCGTCATCGCCGGAAAAGACGCCTCCATCCGGAACTTGCAGACAGACCTGGCCGCAGCGACGGCACGCCTTTCCGCCTACGAGCAGAAAGAGAAGGACGAGCAGGCTTCCCGTATCGAGACATTGGTGGAGAATGCCATTGCAGAAGGCAAGATTGACCGTGAGGCGAAAACGCAGTGGGTGGAGATGGCCGGTTCCAACTTCGAGTTGGCGGAAAGCACGCTGGCTTCCATTCCCGCGCGGGAGAAAATCTCGAAGGAAATCGCCGATGACCCTGCCAACATCCAGGCCACGGCGGAAGCGACAAAGACCGCCGAACAGCTGATGGCCGAGAAGGTGGCGGAAGTGGTCGGTGCGGATTTCAAGTTCCGAAAGCTCTGACAGACTATCCGCGGGCGTCCGCCCGATTTTAACTGACATGCCGGAGACCGCAGTGTCTCGCGCGGAAACAGCAGGTATCCGCCAGTCGGCCGAGTTTCATTCTTCAACGGAAAACTTAAAACGACAATGGCTGATACAGTAAACTTTCTTCAAAACGGGTATAGCGGCGAAGTACTTGAGGACTTGCTGACCTATACCGTGCAGGGCAATGATACAGTCCGCGAGGGACTGATTCATATCAAGACGGGCATCCAGCACCGCTATACGCTTCCTGCCATCAAGCTGGGCAACATTATCCAGGACAACGTGCCGACCCCACAACCCATCCACGGAGCCAAGGGCGATGACGGCACGAACGAGTACCAGTTCACCGAACGCCATCTTGAGCCGTCCGATTTTATGGTCTATCTCGAGTTTAACCCGAGGGACTACGAGAAGTACTGGCGTTTCGCGCAGCCGGAAGGCAATCTCGTGTTCCGCGAGCTCGACCCGAAAATCCAGGCGACGATGCTCCGTCTCCTTATGGACAAGAAAAACGAGTATATCGGAAACGCCATCTGGACTTCCGCCCGCGGAGGAGAGACGGTGGCCAAGATTACCGCACCGGAAGGCTGCACGAAAATCGGAGCCAACAAGGAGAAATATTTTGACGGGGTCATCAAACGGATCCTCGACAATGTGAACTCCTCCGATGCCGAGGTGGTTGCCGGAGGGCAGTGCATCATTTCGGGAACGACCGAGCTGACGGACGGGGCCGCGGTGGAGGCGGCGCTCTATGCGATGTGGAGGAAATGTCCGAAGCAGATCCGAAAGAAGACATCTCTGACCTTTGTGGTCGGATGGGACGCCTGGGACGCGTATGACCAATATATCTCGGACAAGCAGGTCAAGTATTCCGAGAATACCGAGGTCAACCGCTATCGCTTCAAGGGCAAGCGCATCGTCCCGGTCGTGGGAATCCCCGAACACACGATGGTGCTCGGCGAGTTCTCCACCGGCATGGACTCCAACCTGTGGATGGGGGTGGATTACGCGAACGACACGGACATCCTGAAAATCGACCGTCTGCAGGCCAACTCCGAGCTGTTCTTTTTCCAGATGCGCATGAAAATGGACGTGAACATCGTCCGCCCGGCGGAGATCGTGGTCCATACCGCCTACAAGAAGAGCGAATAACACACCTTTCTTCATTCTCAATATCCACCCGGGGAGCGGAGGCAAGGCCCCGTTCCCCATTTTCATTCTACTGTTATGGCAAAGAAAATCAACACGGAGGAAACTCCGCAGACAGACAACAATAATATTCCTGCACCGGAGGCTCAGGCGGTGCCCGTTCCGGAAACGGCATCGGAAAACCTCGGGACAGGCGGCGAGACTGAAGACAGGCTGCCGGCCAAGACCGCGGGGAAAGGGAATGCAGGGTCGGAGGAGACGACAGAGCCTCACATCCTGTCCCTGTTGAAAAAGTTCCCGGCATATCCGTCGCTGTACATCGACACGCACGGAGGAACCTATGCGCCGGACACGGCGGCCGCCATCAGGGGCAAGGCCGTACTCTACAGGAATCCTTTCTACAACGAACTTAAAAAGAAATCATAATGGCACTCGGTAATGTATTTATCAAGGATGTGGACGGCAATATTCCTTACGATACCGGCTCGTCGGGCGAGAAGGTGACGGGACTGCTGTTCGACGTGTCCCTCCAGCCGACGCTTTTCACGGAGGGGTATGGTAAAACCAATGAGACCAGGCTCAAGCCTGGCGATGTCTGCTACATCACCTCGTTCAAGTCCGCCGTGAACGACTTCGGTATCATCGAACGTGTGGAGGCAACCGACGAGGAGGAGATGAATGTCAATTTCCTGCACGGCATCCCGGCATACCATATCCGTGAATTTTTCCGCATGTCCGGCAATCCGGGCGGTTCAGGAAAACTCTACGTGATGTTCGCGGACTGTTCGGCGAACTGGGATGCGCTGGAAATCATGCAGCGTGCTGCCGGGGGTATGATCAACCAGATAGGCATATGGACGGAACAGCCGCTGTGGAAAGCGAACGGCGCATCGGAACAATACAACCTCAATCTGGTAAAGGGGCTCAACGACGTGGCCGTGGGGCTTGCGGAGCAGAACCAGCCGCTCTCGCTCATCCTTTCCGCCAATCCTTCCAATACGGGGGCGGATACGACTGAGGGGCGTCAGATTGACCTGAATAAAATACCTTCATGCATCTGTGAATCAAGCCGTATCAGCTGTATATTCGGCCAGGCGCATCACGAAAAGATCTCCACGATGCAGATGTGCAACAGGAACCATACGCCCGTGGGATTTTTGGGAGCGGTTATGGGAGCCATAGCAAAGGCCAACGTGCACGAATCCATCGCATGGGTCAAGCAGTTCAATCTCTTCGCGGACGATTTCCAGGAAATAGAGTTGGGGTTCGGGGACATCAACCTCGACGAGGCAGAGGAGAACTTCCTCAGCCTGAACCGGTACGAGTCACTCTCCCCGTCACTGCTGGACGAACTCGACGATAAGGGGTATATTTTTCCCATCAAGTATGCCGGCCGCGAGAACGGGATCTACATCTCGAAAGACCAGACATGCTCACATGGGGATTTCCGTACCATTGCCCGGAACCGCACCATCAACAAGAGCCGCCGTGCCGTGCGTGCAGCCCTGCTGCCGTATGTGAACTCACCGCTGATGGTCAATCCTTCAACCGGGTTCCTCGCCCCGTCGAAGATTACAGCTTTCAAGACACTCATCGGGGATATACTGGCCAAGATGCAGGCGGCGCAGGAAATTTCAGGATACGCCGTCACTATCGACCCGAACCAGAACGTGTTGGTGGACGACACGCTGCGCATCTCCTATGTCCTTGTCCCGGTGGGCGTGGCCGTGAAGATTTATGTAGAGGAAGGACTGTCATTAACCGCAAATAAGACATAGCATATGGCAATAATCAACAATGTAGCATACTCGTGGTCGATGATAACCCTGTCATCGACCGCCCTGGGAATCGATGAAGGTTCCACGACCCTTGAAGGCGTGTCGGCCATCAAATGGTCGAAGAAGCGCAAGGTCGAAAGTAACTACGGCATGGGAGGACGGCCGGTGTCGAGGGGGTTCGGGAACATTACCTATACGGCGAGCATCACGATGGACTATGCCACGCAACAGCTGTTGCGTTCGGTGTACGGCTCGCTGCTCGAAATCGGCGAGTTCGACCTGATTATCAGCTTTGCCAACCCGATGGCCGGCGAGGACTGGACAACGACGACCGTAACGCTCAAAGGTTGCATCTTCACGGAGGATTGTCTCGAGTCACAGCAGGATGATACCAATATCACCCATGAATTCGATCTCAACCCGTTCGATATCCAAATCGGCTCGGGTGATACAATCTAAGCTGTCATGGATGTAACTTTCGAGGGGAAATCTTCTACCGGAAAGAACGAATGGCTCACGCCTCCCTGCCTGCTTCGGAGGCTGGGGCCGTTCGATTTGGATCCGTGTTCGCCCGTAAACCGCCCATGGGATACGGCGCGACATCACTATACCATTGAGGATGACGGCCTGCAACAACCCTGGTTCGGACGTGTGTTCTGCAATCCTCCCTATGACACTGCACTGATTGTCCGGTTTATCCGCAGGTGTGTCGAACACAGGAATGCCGTCGCGCTCACTTTTGCCCGCACGGACACGCGCCTGTTCCACGAACTGATATTCCCAAACGCCGATTCAATACTCTTTATCAAGGGACGGCTCAGTTTTTACCATGTTACGGGGGAACAGGGTGGTACGGCCGGAGCGCCGTCATGCCTGATCGCCTTCAACAAAGAAAATACCGCGGTTCTGGAAACATGCGGTATCGACGGGAAGTTGGTGAAGCCACGACTTCAATAGTCAACCATAAATTTGTTACATAATAACCCGTCTGTTTGCCGGATATTGACCTTGGCTGACAGACGGGATTTATGTATGGCAGACTTAAATCGAAATATGCGCTTCCTTATCGAATGACGTATGCTCGTTACTGAACACATAGCCCAACTGGTTGCATATGCACCGGGTGTTTCCGATGACCTTATTGATATTGCGGTGCGAGTGGCCATATATCCAGTATTCAATCGGGCTGTCTGCAATGAAACCGCCAAGCTCCACGGTAAATGCCCCATTGAGCGGACTGCCCTTGAACTCCGGCGCCATCAGTTCGAATGACGGTACATGATGAGTGGCGACAATGAGATGTCTGGCAGTACTTTGTTTTACGCTCTGTTCCAGAAAACGGAAACAGCGCGAATGTTCGTCATTGAACCTTGTCCAGTCCAGCGGTTCGCTGCCGTAACGCATCCTGCGGAAATCTGTGATGGCTGCCTCAGTTTCATAGGCATCCTGCAACAGGATATGTGACCACAGTGTGGTAGCGATCAATTCTATATCGTTACCCAATGGGATAACGGCATTATAGTGGCAGGTGATGTTTTCCCTGATTTTGAGCGACCAGCCGTTATACAGCTTGTCTATGTCGAACATCTTGTAAAACTCGTGGTTTCCGGGAACCACGATGACCCGGCTGTAATTTCCGGAAGCCCAGTCCCAGAACGGATGTCTGGAGTAGTTCTCATCTCCGATATATCCTATATCTCCGGCAAGGACAAGCACTTCTCCGGCAACAGCCAGCGGGTTGTGCTTCAAAAAACTGCTGTTCTCCCGAAACTCGAGATGCAGGTCGGATGCGTATTGGATTCTCATTGTTGTGTTATGAAATTGGCTTCAAGTTGTTCCAATAACTGTTCTCCGGAAATGCTTTTAAGTCCTGCCGATTTGAAAAAATCAGAGTTTGGCACTTCTTCTTTGACAGCCAGGCAAAACCTGTCAACATCTTGTTTAAGCGAATCAGGAACTTCGTAGGTGTCGGCAGGAGCAAGCATGGCAACCAGCCGGAATACATCTTTCTTGTGCTTGACGATATGTTTGCTGTCCACTTGTTCTCCATTGCTTTTCCGCTCGGTCATTTCTAAATAGGCCCTGCATTTCAGACAGATAAGACTTTCAATGTTCGCAATATGTACGCCCTCCTCCAACGTGCTGTGTTCAATGGTATAATAATAATAGTCATCATCCATCAAAATGGCTGACAGACTTGACAGGTCATCATCAACCGGAATGGGGGTAATGTGGGCATCGTCCGGGAATTTGACAACCCCGATATTTCGTGAAAAGAGTTCTATCTGATACGGGAAATCCGGATTTCCCGGTTCCTTGAACCTGTAATATTCATGCCTGCATTCCCCGTTCCCGGTTCCCTTATTCCTTTGTCTGTACCCTGCGGTTTTTACAAACTCCCAGAATTTTGCAGCAAAATCCGAAGACAGCGCCTCCACAATCAGTATAATGTCTATGTCCTTGGTCGCCCTTGGAGTTTGTGCATATATTTCTTCATGCATTTCACAGGCAGTACCACCTATGATGACATAGTTTCCTTCATATCCGGTGAAAAACTCCCTGAATTTATCAATTCCTCTTACCATATCATATTATTTATCATAGTTTCCAATTCTATTTGAATGCGTTCATCATCCATATCCTTCATGGCCAGAAATAAAGACAATTTGTCTACAATGCCGTTTTTTGAGAAAAAACATGGATTGTAACGCCATATCTCTATGCGGGTCTCGCCATATTCCTTGTCTGTCCGGATTGCAACCGTCGAGCTTCTTCTTTTGCAATGGCATAAGTGTCATTTTTTTCCTTGTTCAGCATTGAATATTCCGACAAGGCATTTACTCCACTAATACAAAATACTTCATCAGGCAGACTATCGGTATATACAATCCGCTCGATGGGGTTCGCCAGGAACGGCAACATCCTGTCCCATAATTCACGCTTTTTGAACTGAAATATCATACTCTTTGTCTTGCCGCCGGATAAAGCGATAACTTCTTTATCTTTCAGCCATCTGACCGCCCGGTTTACATTGGCATACGACACGTTGAAAAGATCTGCAATATCATAAGTTCCTTTCCCTTCGAGAGACTTTACTTCAAGATGATAAAGGATTATGCATTGGGCAATTGCAGGAATCTGCGTTTCTTCACCGCCCCCGATATTATTTTTATGCGGTTTCAAATCTATCAACAAATCCGGTATGAACATTTGCTTTTGCGGTATGATGAAATTTACACGATGTCTGACAAGACGCCGTACATTATAGGCCGCCACTGTACGCAATACAAATATTACCGGGCATTGGGCTTTTCGCTCAACCAGTTCTTTTTGTTTCCGCATCTGCCCCGGAGTATATGCAGAACTGTCTGCACTATACAGAAGAACTACGTCATGCCCCAACAAGTTAGCCGTACAAAATGTATAACCGGCAGTAATATTGGCTGGGAATGTATGCAAGACATCCTTTTCGACCGGCCTGATGTCCGCCCTCAAATCAAGCAATTCAGCGATGTACCGGCTTGTCACATCTATAAAATCATCTATTTTGCACATAATCATTTATGTTTGAGAATATGCAAAATTAACGATTATATACTATATATCAAAGAAATATATGAAATATATTCAGCGAAATTTCCTTTAAAGACTGATCTGGGAATATCAGGAGCAAAGAAGTTTTTTGTATAACATATGGATTACAAGTGAATAAGAACCGTGTCTTCAACCTTTCCACGATTCTTTGTCCCTACTCTTTCGGTGAATCAAAACAAATTCGATATGGACGAAAAAATGCTTTCATTGGAACAGGAGATCAAGATCAAGGAAAAAGCCCTCAAACTGAAAGAGGAGAAGAAACTCCGCAAGATTTGTCCGATGGTCGTTTTCGGAGACACCGCAAACGGCGAGAAAGAGATTTATGTGGCCTACATGTCCGAACCGAGCTTTCCGCAGTTCAGCAAATTCATGGCCGCTTCCAAAAAGGACGAGGTAATCGCCATGCGCACGTTGGCCCGCGACTGCTTCGTGGACGGAGATAAGGAACTCGTGGACGACGAGTCGCTCTTCCTGTTCGGTCTGATGGGACAGCTTTCCGAGCTGATCACCACCCGCCAGAGTGTCCTGGTAAACTTATAAGCCGGTGGGTAGTGACCGACGAGCAGCGCATCCGCCAGCGGATGATCTATGTCCGCCACTACTTTCCCGGCGTCAACCTCGACACGATTTCCGACGAGGAGTTCGCGATGCTTTCCGAAGAGGCGTTGTGGCTGCACGAGCAGATGCTCATCAGCCGTATGCCCGTTCCGATGTCATTGCCGGAGAGGACTCCTTGACCTGCCGCCGTAAGCTTCCGGTTTGCGGCGGCCTTCGTTTCATAATCTCCGCCCTTGCGGAAAGACTATTCTTTTAACGCAGTACCCATTACCATGGCTCAGGAACAGAACTATCAGGTCAACTACTCCATCAACGTGGATGCCTCTCAGGGCACCAAGCAGGTTATCGCCTTCGGTGAGGCGGTAGGCAAGCTGGTACAGGCGAAAGCGTCCCTGACTCCGGCCGTCACGAACATCAAGAATATGATGGACGAGATAGACCGCGTGTTCCGCACCAAGAACGGCAAGAAACGTAATTTCGATTACCGCCTGACCATCGATACGAAAAAAAGCGAAGAGAAGCTGGAACGTATCAAGGGGTTACTCACGGATATTTCCACGCTTTCCAAAGGCATCAGCCTGACCATCAATGCCGGTCAGGCTTTGGACAGCAAGAAAATCAAGGCCAACGCCAAAAGCCTTTACGAGAAAAAGGCTGCCGAGATGCGCAAAGCGGAGATCGAAAAGAATGCCGCCTCGTCCGTTGGCACGATGGCAGACGCGCAGAAACGCATTACCAAAGCCATCGGGAAAATCAACTCCGCCCTGGTTTCCATGGAACGTGACCGGGAACTGCAAATCAAGACCGGGACGGCGGAAAACAGGTTGCAGCAGATACTTTCCCTATTGGGTCGTATCAAAAGTGCTTCTGTCATTTCTTTCAACATGCAGGGAGGCATACCATCCGAAGGACTCACACCTTCCGTTCCGGTGCCATATGCTCCGCAGGCCTTCGTAATGCCCGAAAAGGCCCGGCAAAAACTGATGGAACGGCTTTATGCAGGACAGCAGCTGCATCGCCAGAAACTGGTCCACGCGGAGGAGCTCTTTACCGCAGACCAGCGCCGTAAGGCGGCTCTGGCAGAAACCGCCGCGGCGGAAAAGCGGCGTGCCGATGAAGCGCGGGCTAAAGAACGGGAGTGCAAGAATGCCGCCCGTGCTGCGGAGAAAATACGCCGGCAGGCAGAACAGGCACGCCGTAAGGCAGAAACGGAACGTATAAAGGCCGAGCAGGCTGCAAGACGGCAGGAACAGCGCAATGCGATGCAGTCCGTCAGGCTCATGCAGCGGGAACATACTGCAGCCGGTACGCTCTACCGCAGTAAACGCCGTGCCGCCATCAACCGTATCCAGTATTCGAAAGCGCCGTCACTCAGGAACCTCCCGTTCGCTTCGATGCTCAATGCCTATATGGGTTACAGCCTGATCCGTTCGGAACTGACGAAGGCCATCGACTATTCCAACATCATGGAATCGGCACATTCCATCCTCCGTGTGGCGGACAGCGACCTCAAGACATTCGAGACCCGTTTTGACAGTATGGCCCGTCATGTCCGTAAAATCGGCATCGACACGAAATACACAGCCGTGGAGATTGCCGGTGCCGTCAAATACCTGTCGATGGCGGGCATGAATATCGAGACAATCAACAAGTCCATCCGCCCGATCACGAACCTGGCACTTATCGGTGACAACGACGTGTCGTATATCGCCGACCTGGCCACGAACATCATGGCCGGTTATGATATCCATAACGACAGCATGGACAGCGTGGCGGACATTATCTCCTCCACCATTTCCCGCTCGAATGTGAATATCGTGGAGATGGCGGAGTCATACAAGATGGCTGCCGGTTACCTGCGTATGGCGGGCGTGGACTTCACGGAAAGCAGTGCCGCCATCGGTCTTTTGGGCAATATGGGTCTGAAGGGAACGCTGGCGGGAACCTCGTTGCGTGCTCTTTCCACACGTTTTGCCAAACCTACCAAGGAGGCACAGGAAGTTCTGGACCGCCTGGGCATCCGGTTCACGGAAATGCGCGACATCGAGGGGGTGCAGGTCGAGAAACTCCGTCCTATAGCGGACATTTTCGAGGAATTGAACAAGAAGGGCGCGTCGATGGCGGATGTCCAGGCAATCTTCGGGAAAATTGGCGGTAACGCGGCGATGATGTTCCTGAAGAACTACGACAAACTACGAGAACTGACTTCATATAACCGGGGGTCCCAGGGCGTTTCCTCAGAACTGGCATTGGTAAAGCAGAATACGACCAAGGGATTGTGGGCGCAGGTGACCTCCCAGCTGACCGAAGGGTTCATGCAGGCATACGAGGTGTTGGAACCCTCTATCCGCACTGTGCTCCGCACTTTTTTCTGGCAAAGTTCAAGGCTCCGGAATTTACCCGTGGCCTGGTGTCCATCGGGAATGCCTTGTTGGACATCTTCACCGTGATCGGCAATATCGGCGCATGGGTGACCCGCAATTTCCATTGGATAGAACCGCTTGTCTTTACAGGCGTTGTCGCGACCCGGCTGTTCAAGGTGGCGGGAGCCCTGACGAATATCGGCATCGCCATGGGGTTTATCGGCAAACAGTCTGCGGCCACGACATCAATCAGTGCCGTGCAGGGGCTGCTGGGGGCGGGTGGTATCGGTAAGGTTTCGTTTGCCCAGAAGCGGGCCATCGTGTCGGCCATGCAGTCCGCAGGCGTGGCGGGACGGGGAGCGATGAACCGCGCCTTGATGGCCGGGGGCGGTGTCATCGGAGCCAAAGGAGTCCTGCAGTCGCTGTTTGCCACACAGGTGGCTACCGGCAGCGGACTGACCGGTGCTGCCGCCTCGTTGAGTGCCATCAGTACAGGCGCGGTTGCCGCCACGGCAGGTATAGCCGCATTGGTCGGGACTTTGGGATGGGTGGCTTACAAGACCTGGAAGATAAAGGAGGCGAAGGATGCCGTACTGGAAGAGATCGAATCGAACCGCAAGTACCGTTATCCGTCCATAGAGGCACTTTACTCCTCCCTGAGCGAGACCTATAACATGGCTGTCAAGACAAAGCGTGCCGTGGACGAGGTCGTTGCCGGCAAAAGTATCGAAGAGGCTTCGGGACATAAAATCGGAGCCTTCACATCCAACTGGTGGGCCGGGTTCTTGGGGGAATTTGCCATCGCTTCATCTGAGGGGATGGTATCGCGAGACCATGTGTATAACATGGACAAAGCCCGTCAGGATGACATAAGGGATGCGCTTGTCACCCTTGCCAAACGCGACAGCCAGACACGTATCGATGCCGCGTACGCCGAGTTCGGGAAGATGGGTACGGTATTGGAAGTGGACGCTTTCCTCAAGACGGTAAAGGAGCGTTTCGGGCAACAGGAGAAGGATCTCGACAAGTCTTTGTGGCGTATGCAGGATGGCAAGGCCGTCTATGTGAATGATATCGGGGACAGGTCGGAAGCGGTTGCCGCCCGCACATACGACTATGCCCGGTACATGAACACGCAGACCGTTCCGGAGATTGTGCGTGCCGCCACCGCTGATCGGAATGCCATATCGAGTGCCGCCAATGCGCATGAGCTGATGCGTAAGGGAGGGGTTCGACTTTGACCAGTTCAGGGCCTGGGGATTCGAGCAGGACGAAAACGGGCTATGGAAACAGCGGGCACTGGGGCAGAACGCCACCGATGCGCAGCGTATAGACAACATCGCGCATCGCAAGCTGGCACATACGACACTCGTGAAGTTCTTTTCATCGCTCCGGCAGACTTTCGGAGGTTCGGCGGAGGCAGCCGAGAACATCCTCCGCGTGGCGGGCTTCACTCCCGACCAGTACGGCAACGAACCGGATTCCAACGATACACGTCCGTTTGCTGCCAACCCGATTACCAACACGCATCTGGATGACGGAGGGGCCGGCGGCAACTATTCCGGCACGGGGCGGTTGTCCTCGGCGGCACCTAAACAGGTCATCGTGAACATAGAGAGCCTGCTCAGTGTCAGGACCATCGACCTGATGAAGTCGAAGGAGGGGCAGACGGAAGAGATACAGAACCTGAAAGAACAACTGGCACAGGCGCTCATCGATGTCGTGCATGACTTCGATGCCTCCTGGAACGCATAAAATGAAAGGATTATGGGAAGACTGATACAAATCGCGGCCTCGACTTTGTTGAGCGGAGGCATACTCAACCACGGTTCGCTTGGCGGATACATCAGCAACGCCACGCGTCTGGCGTTGGGCATGGGGCTTGCCGAATTGCAGGACGGGCAGGTACATTACTTCTCCAGGCACCATGACCTGCTCAAACGGGCAGCCATACAGGTTGCCTCGCAGACGGCTTACGGGTTGCTACGTTCCTATCCCCGATACCTCAAATACTGGGAACAGCAGGTGCGGGACAAATATCTTCAGACACAGTCGCAGTCCAGCCTTGCGAACAAGACCGGACAGTACTACCAGCTCATCAGGGAACAGCAGGCGGTGGCGCAGAAGAAAAACCATATCGATTCCATCGTCGGCCGGACAGTGGCGGATTTTCTGGAACTGTCCATATCAGAGGAGGGGAAGTATTATGACAACAGCGAGTGCAAGGTTTTGCCGAACAGCCGGTATGGACTGGTGACATTCGTGGACCTGGGACCGCAGGTACAGGTCAGCAGCCGGAACAATATCCTGCTGACCCGGGTACAGGGGCGGGACTATACCCGCAAGGAATATATATCCGGGGGTGACCTCGAGATTACCATCAACGGCAAGATCACCTCCAAATACCCGGACGTGTATCCCGAGGCGGAAGTGTCCAAGTTTATCAGGCTGGTACAATACAAGGGTGTCATCGATTGCGACAACACGGTATTGCGCCAGTTCAACATTTCACGGTTGATTATACAGGGCTATACCTTACAGCCTACGGATTGCCGGAACGTGCAGCCGTATTCGCTGAACTGTGTCGCCGTGGAGCCATCGGAAGCCGTGGAACTGAAACTGGCGGAACAGGAAAAGGTGGACACGGCCATCAAGCACACGAACAAGTGGATCAAGTATGTTAAATTCGGTACGGAGGTCATCGACCCCGCCTCGTTGCTTAAACTGACACGTTTATGGGTATAGCTGCAATGGATATCCTCTGCTGTCGCATCACCATCGGGGATGCCGACCCATCCAATCCGATGAGGATACAGAACGGCGTGGAGATTACGGAAGTCCAGTCGCTCGAAATCAACGAGAGTTACAAGAAGCTGATCGGAACGGCCAAAGTGATATTCCCGAAAGGGTCGGTATGCCGCTCCACGATTATCGGGAACGTGACATTGGAGGGCAAGGACGTGTCGAGGATAACGACGGAGGTGATGCAGGACGGTGTCATCATCGAGAAACGCAGCGCGCAGCGTCTGGTTGACGAGACGACATTCAAGGTCGGACAGCGCATCAATATCAAGCTGGGCTACAACGGCGTGCTGAAAAATATGTTCGACGGATACATTACCGGATACAATTCGGACAGCACGCTGGAAATCCAGTGTGAGAATATGGCCTACAAACTCAAACTGAAACAGGCACCTCATTTCGAGACCCCGGCGAAAGGGACGACGGTGAACGAGGTGCTGGAAGGCAAGTATAATATCCTGAAAGATACCGGCTTCAGGATACACTCGGATACGAAGCGGTTTGAGATACATATCGGCAAGGTAAAGGTCACGGACAACTTCACGGTAGCGGATATCCTTTCCGAATGGTCGAAGTACAAGGTCTACTGCTTTTTGAAATACGATGCCGATGATGACGGGGCCATGCCGTCCATTGCCGTCGGGCGTCCTTATTCGTCCAGCAAGGCTCAGCCGGTATTCCCGGAGGACGAATCGACAGGACCGTACAGGATATACTTCAACGAGCATGTGGCGCAGAGCAACCTGAAAGTGGTCAAGACCGATCCGAAGTTTTTGGCGGTGACGGGCAAGGCACTCGGGACGGATGAAAAATTCTTTGAGGTGACAGTACGCATGAATCCTGAATACGACCCGGAGATGCCGGGCAGCAAGGAGTTTCAGACGGTCAATGCCACGCAGATTTCAAAAAAGACGCACAAGGTAACTGGCAACACGACGGCATCGGGAGCGAAGACCAGGACCAAGGTGGATTTATCCACATATACCATCGTACCATATATGTCACCTCATGTCGGAATCAATTCCGACCGGCTTGTAGAAGAGACGACGGAATACTTTCGGAATTACAATCTGAACGGAATCACCGGCAATGTGACAGTATTCGGGGATTTCGGACTGTCTCCTGCCGTACAGGTGGAACTGATCGACTACCGTAATCCTTCCAAGAACGGCGTATACCTCGTGGAGGAGGTAACGACAACTTTCGGAGTGGGTGGATACAGACAACAGCTGGGCATTCCGTACAGGATTCGCAAATGACCATATTGTTTATTAATGGACATTCTTTCCTTCCAGAAAATACCCGAAAAGGAAAAACGGCATTCCGTGCCGCTCCAAGGAACATCACTGCTTTTTATTCATAATTAATCCACTGCATTTTTACAAATCCATGTCTTTAAAAATATTTTACAACAGGGGCGTTTCGGCAGGAAGAATAATATCTGCAAATACCTTTGATATAAATCAGTTAATCATCTTTTTGATTCTCTGAACCAGTATGGTCTTTCGTTTTTCTACAAAATCAGAAAAATTAGACAATGAAAGATCCGTATCCGGAATAAGGTGGTCCTCCATGAATTTCTGCATGTCCTTGTTCCGGGTCTGTTCACTAACCCACTTGTCCAATGGCTTGGCGTTTTTAGACTCGTTCTCATTGGCATCGAGCATCTGCAGGTTTAGGATGGAATTGTAGACCTGCCAACCATATTTTTCCTTGTCTTTCTCTTCCAGATCATTGTATGCAGAGGCTGGGTGCAGGTGGTCCTGATGGAAATTATTGTTCCTGTAATCAAGATTCGGATACAGCATGGCCAATATTGGGAAACTATATCGTGAGTCTTTCTGGCTGTAAAGCAAGTCTTCTATAAAATCGTCACCTACATCCGACAGTTTCTTGATTTCAGAGTTTATTTCTGCTGCCGGGAACAATGTCACGGTTTCTTTTATATAACAGCCGGTGATGTCTGTAGTATATGCCCTTCTTGACTGTGCAAGAACGGAATCAGCACTTGCTCCGAATGCCCTGCGGAGCAGAATTGAGAACAACCATTTTTTTATGATTTCACAATCCTCTCTATTTCCCATCTTTTTGTAAAAATCCTGATATATGTCCTTGTGGTAAAGATAATATAGTATGGGCATGGCGGCATTATATGAAGTCATTGTGAAATCCGTCAGTCCGAAAGATCTCAGCAAGTCGAACAGGTTTGAAACAGCATCCCTGATCCTAGTCCAATTATTTTCCACCAGTTCAATAAAACTCAGATTGAAACTTGTTATAAGGGAACGCACATCTTTATGATATAAGTACAGGAACGATTTCAATATGAAATCGTGAGATATATTAAATCCTTTAGAACGTATGTGCTCAACCAGATTCTTGATTTCTGTCTTTGCGTCCATCTGTTTACAATTGGCAATGGCGATGGACATCAGAATATCCGAAAAACTTAATGCAGTACCCCCGGAATTGATTCGAATAAAAATATTCACAGCTTTGTCAGGTTTCTGTTCATCCTCCTCGTAAAAATTTATATTGAGCTTGGTATGAATGACATTGTCCAACAGTCTCAGTAGTCTTTTGGATTCTTTGTCTATGTTATTGTCCTCGGCAAATTCATCGATGCCATAATTGTAATCCTGATGCAAAGCCAAAATCTTGCCTACACGGAACCATTTTTCACTAGACTTGTCAATAAATAAATCTTTTTCTTTGGATATGTTCTTGTCAACAAAGGAAAAGATGAACTCCCTGTCACTTTCCTCCTGTGTGTATTTACGGGATATATTGAGATATAGATGCCGGGTAGGAAAATTAGATTCAGAATAATCCCAACGTTTCCTATAATCTTTGTACGCATAGCTGCCGCACAGACCGATATATAATGATGTCAATCTCTGTTGTCCGTCCAATATTGCATAAAAATCGTTGATATTGTCCGTAGGAATCGGATCGTTGCATATCCGATGATACTGTATGAAAGCTGATAGAAACTTATAAAACCGGAAATCTGTTTTTGTGCCTCCTTTTACCTTCCAAAACAACATGGAACTGATTGGATAGCCTTTCATCAGAGAATCAAACAACTTTTCTATCTGTTCTGCCGACCATACAAAATCTCTCTGAAAAGCCGGCAATAGGTATTCATTCCGGTGGATACGTTCTATAGCCTGCGCTATCGTTATTGGTGATTGGAAACCTGCCATACTACTAATCAAGTGTTTTTTTACAAAGATAGAAAATTCTAATTTCATGTTTAATTTTTGAAGAAGGAAAATGCAAACCTGAATATATTCCAACGACCTATTCTTCTATAAAAAAATCAATGTCTTCAGATAAGTCGAATCAGTTGCTTATCCGTGAGGCTATCCGCAAGATAGCCTTGGGGCGGAGTATGGAGCGTATCAATCTGGCTCCCGGAGGCATGTCCGGTATCGGGACGGCCCGCATGATACACGGCTATGTCGCTAAGATACACGATAACCCCTCGGACGAGGAGTTTTCCGACTACGGCGGTACCATTGATGTCGGCGAGTACCCGGACGAGACGGCCTCCGCCGAACCAGTCATCCATAAAGGCGTGCTGCTCTCGGCCGCCACCAACAGCGAAGGCGGCTTCCTGATCGTACCTGCACTCTTTTCCGACGTGACCATCTTCATGGATGCCGCCACCCGCTATGCCTATGTGGTTAACTTCTCCCATGTGGATATCCTGCGGCTCAATGCCCGCACGGAAACCGTCATCGGCGTGACCGAAATGGAGGAGCTGGATCCGGAAAACGACTCCTCCCCGGACTACGACGAACTGGAAACCACCGGTAACGAGACCTCCACCCGCTATACGCCGACTGCCGTCACAACAACCGTCAGGAATGACAAGGACAAGGAAGCGACAACCGTTATCGATGCGGAAAGCATCACGCATACGGTGGACAAGTCTGAAGTCAGACAGACAGCAGATAAAGTGGTACAAAAGGTCAATTCCACGACCGTTGCCGTTGCCGACAACAAGGTGACGCTCGGTGACGAAAATGCCACCGAGCCGCTGGTTCTAGGTAATGAGCTTGCCCGGCTGATGCTCGACTTCCTGACAGAATGTTCGAAAATCATGACCCCCACACTGATGGGCACGATGTCGCCGATCAATATGCCGAACTTCATCTCGCTGACATCACGTATCCAGAATTTTCTTTCCAAGACCAGCTACACCAAATGAGCGTACAACTGCATCCCGATATAGAAACCCTCGACAAGGAGAGCCTGTGCTATTCCATCTATGCACAGCTGTACCATAACTTTTTCAATGCCCAGCAGAAAAAGGACGACGAGCATCCTTACGGCATCGAGGAAGGCGACGAGACCAGTCTGAGACTGAAGAATACCGCTTACGGTTTTGCATCCGCCATTGCCGGAGCCGTTGCGGGAGAAGGCGGTTCCGGAAGCGGTGGCTTGCTGTTGGATTATCTGAAGAAATCGGGCGGTGACATGACCGGCAAGCTCAGTGCCAATTACGGTTTCGAAGCCGGCATTGGAAACACCCGTATCCTGGAAACCTATTCGCAGGACATTACCGATCCGGAAGGTGTGGTAACTGCCATCGAGTACGGTATCAGGATTACCGGCAACCTGAAAGTCGGGGGCGACAGCCTGCATATCGGCGGCAGGCAGTTGCTCCGTTACGACGCGGACAAGGCCACCGCTACAATCAACGCTTCCCATATAGACTTTCTGGATGCGACGGTACATTCCAAAGGGGCATGGATTATCGGGGACGAGGATACAGGAATATCCATCTCCCCGACACGGCTGGCCGTGGGCGGGCAGGATGTCTATCATCGTGGCAACGCCAATACGGACACGGTGGATTGGACGATGCGGGACGGCATGGTGAGACGGAATCTGACGGTGCGAGGGAGTACGGTCATGGATGGCGGACTGAAAGCCTTGCAAGGCGTGGAACTGGGCGACAAAGGGAAATGTCTGCTTTCGTTTTCGGAAGAGGATGTCGCGCTCGGCGGGTTCCTCTCGTTCCTGGACGGATTCGGCATCCGGATCGGAGATGTTCCCGTACTGCTCTGTACCGACAAGGACAAGATACAGTTCGGGAGTATCGGCGGTGACCTTCTTTTAGGCGGCGACCATACCCCGAAGATACGCCTGTTCTCCGGCATATCGGACGTGGACGGCGAGTGTCTGATGCTTTCCCCTTACGGAAAGGCTTGTTTTCCGGGCTCGCTGACTGTCCGCCACAACTACGGCGCCGACCTGCTCTCCTCATACCGGGTAGACACTTCCGATGAAGGTATCGTTATCCACAAGCGCTTGCGGATGGGCACAGCAGAGGGATTTATGTTCACAGGCGACAGGGAGCGCGTATCGCTTTCTTCCGAGGTAATCTACGAGGAAGAGGACGTAAGGACGGCTATCCCTCACAGCACGGATTTTTCACACCGTCCGTCCGTGAGCTGTTATGCCCCGCAGAACCGTCACAGCGAATCGTTCCATATCCGCACCGATGCCGATTTCGTTACGGTCGCTGTTCCGTTGGAAGCAGCCGGGCATATCGGAATCCATGCGTCGCCCACCCGGATTACTGACAGAATCCTATACTTGACAGAGGCGTTACGCCTGCAAGCGGTGGAGGACGGTATCCGGCATTACGGAAACAGCGTCTTTACCGGGTCGCTCTCTTCGGAGTTCTTTTCCCCGGGCCTTTCCGGAAGCGGATGGGCTGTCCGCCGGAGCCGGACGACAGGAGGCGTCTCCGCCACATTCGACGAGGTGGTGGCCCGCCGTAAGTTCCGCGCCTATGAGTTCGAGGTCGAAAAGACTTCGGTAACCAACGGTTCCTTCTGGATCAGCGACAGCTGTTCGGGAGACACCGTGGAAAAACTGTCATAATCCATGTCCGTATTCCGTTATCCGACATACAAGATCCGTATTGCCCCCGACTCGCAGAAGACACAGGGACTGCAAGCCGGGGATATCATCCGCAGGCAATATGCCGAACGGGAGCGTACCGTCTATTCGCTGATGTGCGTGACAGAAACCGGAACGGAGCTTGTCGGAGACAAGGACGCCCCTTATTTCATCGGGGCATTGCTGGACGGGGACGAACCGCAGGGCGGTGAACTGCTGGACTTCGTGCGGATTACCAACCTGTTCGATATGGCACGTAGCGGCGCCTTGTACCTGACGGCTTCTGACAGCGATTCACCCTATATGGATGTCATCGACGGCATGGCGACCGAACGCTCCCTGTGCTATCCCGTCATGGACGGAGGCATGGCGGGAGTGCCGGACAAGTCCAGGTACGCCGTTTATGGCAGCATGCTGCAAACGGAATATCTGGATGCCGATTCGGAAGCGACACGCATTGTCCGCATTATCCGCAACGCGGAACCGGCAGGAAACGCTTCCTTCGGGCTGATGCTGACATTGGAAGAACCGGTCGGATACCCGGAGCGCCTGCTGGTATCGTTCAAGGTCAGGTCTTCCAAAACATCAGGTTCCGTACCGATCCGATTCGGCTATACGAACCGTGAAAAGACGGATGCGGAAGATGAAATCTCCATCGGCCGGGAATGGAAGTACAAGTTATGGGTCATCACCGTGGATTACCCGGCACAGTACAGCCGGAGCCTGTTTCTTGACCTGACATCAAGCCTGGCCTCCGAGGGGGACTGGTGCGAGGTCGCCGACCTGAACATTGTTCGTCTTGCCTCCGTATCCGCTTTCAGCGAGGCGAGCAAGGCCCGTGTGGGAAAGGTCAGCGGCATCATCGATCCGGTCTTCGGCATGTTGGATGGTTACGGGGCCTATTTCCAGAATCTCTATGCCACACGCAATGTCAATATAGCCGGCACGCTTACCGCGGGAGACGAGAACGGTTTTTCAAGCACGTTTTATGTGGGCAAAATCCACAAGAATGTCATACCCGACAGCCTGTCCTGCCGGTTCAGCCATTCGGAAGAGCTGGATGAAACATCTCCCGCCGGACTCGGGCGGTGTGTACGGATAGCCGGAGACAGTCTTCTTGGTGCGCAAAGTGCCGCCTGGCGGGAGGCTCATACAGGAGTCTGTTATTGTTTCTCAGTCTGGATAAAAGCGGAAGATACGGCAGCCATCCGGTTCTATCAGGATGAACATCTTGTCGGTGATCGGACGGTGGCTGCCGGTAAAGGATGGGTCCGTTATAATGTCCCGTTCCTCATACGCGGGTCAGATTCCCCCGTCATGTGTCTCGGCATTGCCGCTTCCGTCCCCCTGTCGTTGTCCGCCCCTCAATTGGAGGCCGGAAGGAACGTGACCCCCTATCAGGCGACCGATGAAGCCTTGTCCTACACGGACGATTACGGTGCCTGGTTCAATAAGGGAGGTATCGGGGGTACCATACAGAATCCCCTGTTGCGGCTGAACGAAGACGGCTCGATCGTTTCACGGGACGGTTCTTTCGTCATCCATCCGGACGGGACGGGCCATTTCGCCTCGGGACGGTTCAAGTGGGGCAAGGATACCATCGAACTGCGCGATGTGACCATCCGCTGGGAAGACCTCGATGAGGAGGCGCAGGAACTGCTCAAGCCCCGTTCCGTCTCCCTGACAGGCGGCACGGCGTTCCATTTCAAGGACGAGCTTTCAGGCGCATGCGAGCCGGAGAATATCCCGCTTGTGGCGACCGAATACAATTTCGAGCCGGAAAGTCGGCAGTGGGAATACCTTGCCGTTGACGGCATATGGAAAGATGCCGGATGCAATGCCGCCGTATTTGAAATGACACCCCGTTTCATGGCTGGGAAGGGCGCGACGTGCTGACCCTCCGCTACACGGCAACATACCGTAATGAAAAAATCAGTGCGACCCATACCTTTTTCAAACTTTACGACGGATCTCCCTCCTATACTGTTTATGTGGAGTCTGAAAACGGCACGACATTCCGCAACGGAATCGTCTCGACGGTACTCCGTGCCAGGGTGTACAGGGGCGGTGAAGAGATTACATCGCTCATTCCCGACGGCAATTTCCGCTGGATACGGACGAGCCGCGATACGGAGAGTGACAGGATATGGAACGCCGCACCGCGTTACGGCAGGGAGATAGAGATAACCGGCGGGGACGTGTGGCGCAAGGCCGTTTTCGATTGCGAAGTGGAAATAACAAATAACCGATAATCTATTATGGCAGTAAAAGTAGCCCGCGGGCAGGTCACCATCATCGACCAGAACGACGCGGTATCGTTGCAGGCATTCATCGGCTCCTCGCAGCCCCTGACACAGGTGTACAACAGAGACAACAATGCCTATGCCCCTTCGTGGGCGGCTTCTCCCTATCTGGTACTTACCCCTTCGCTCTTCGTCAGCGGTCAGGCGGCGACCGACCAGATCACCTCGGTAGGCAATGCCGCGACGCTTACGGCAGGCGTGAAGAGCGGCTCGGCCAAGTGGTACAAGAACGGTACGGCGATCGTCTCCGGACAGGACAGCTGCACCATCGGCGCGGCATCGGCCAAGTATGCCCTTACCGTCAAAGCCAACCACATGACCGTTTCCGCTCCGCAAGTGCGTTATACTTTCGAGGCGGTTTACATCGACGCCAACGGGCTGGAGATTCCGTTCCGGGCGGAGATTCAGTTCACGCAGCACCTGAACGCCGGAGCGATGATCGCCGCCGTGGCGTATGCACCCGACGGCATCGTATTCAAGAACGACGAGGTGGCGACGCTCAGGGCGCATTGCGACCTGTGGCGCGGAGCCTCTATCGACACGACGAACGTCACCTACGCGTGGGGCATCAAGGATTCGGCGGTATTCGCGGGCACGACACTGACAGCTGCCGCGGCAGCCGGAGCCACGACCATAACGGTCGCTTCGGTAATGAACATGGAGGCGGGAGGCAGGATAACCATAGGATCGGCACAGTACACCATTTCGGCAGTCAACGCCTCCACGAAGGTCGTGACGCTGACCTCCGCACTGAGTGCCGCAGCCGCATCGGGAGCCGCCGTTTCGTGTCCCTACTACAACTCCATGCTGGGTGCCGGCTGGGCATGCCTTACCTCGACCAATCCTCGGGGCGTGACGGCAGGCTGGACGACAAACGAAATCACGATTACGGCAGATGCCGTTCTCAACTTCGAGACCTTCAAGTGCGCCATCAAGGATACGGACACCTCGGCGGGCAACGCCTCGGCGAACAAGGTCGTCTGCGACATCATCTCCTTCACGGATATGTCCGACCCCATCACGGTTGATCTGGTCAGCCAGAAGGGGTTCACCATCAAGAACAACGGCAATGACGTGGATGCCAAAGCCGTGTTATACAGGGGCGGTGAGGAAATCGACACGGGCGGGACAGCTTATACCTATACATGGAAACTGTGGAACTCTGCCGGGACTTCCGTCGTGAAGACCTACACGGGAAAATCCATCACGGTCTCGAAAGCCGATGTGACGGGGAAAGGCGTGCTGATGTGCGAGGTATCGAAATAAACGACATGTCTTACAACGAATACGAGGGTGCCAAATACTTTTTGGGACACCCTCATTGCGTCTGACGTGTTTCCCGACAGGAAAGTCAGTCTCTTGGCATGGATTTCACGATCCCGCTCACGGGGTCGAATTGTACGGCGGCATTGTTGAACAGCCGCTCGATATGCCCGCTGCGGATCATTTCGGAGGTCGGCAGACAGTGAAGGACGGGCGTATCGATAAGGGCTATTCTGTCACTCAGCGAGAGGGCTATATCCAGTTCGTGAGTGGAGAACAGAATGCATTTGCCCTCAGCATGCGCTAACCGTGCGAGCAGGGAACACAATTCGTAACGGTTGGGCATGTCAAGAAACGAGGTCGGCTCGTCCAACAGGATGACGGGCGTTTCCTGAGCCAGAGCACGGGCTATCATAATGCGCTGGCATTCACCGTCCGACATCTTATCCATCGTGCGGCCGGCATACGCCTCCATTCCGACCGAAGAGAGCGACCGCATGACGATTTCCCTATCTTGAGGCTGCATGCGGCCGATCCAGTTGGTGTAGGGGCGCGGCCGATAGCCACGACATCCTTGCATTTGAGATTGGCGATGCGTGTGCGCTCGGTCGTGACGAATGCCAGTTGCCTTGCCTTCTCCGGAGTTCTCATGTTTGCGATACAATGTCCGTCGAGCAGGATTTTACCGCAATAATTATGATTCAGTCCGGCTATGGCACGGAGAAGTGTAGATTTCCCCGTGCCGTTCCTGCCAATAAGGGCAGTCAGCTGTCCTCTTTTGAAAGAGGCATCGACCTTATCGAGAAGCCTCTTCTCTGCGTAGCCTATGGAAAAATCGCACAGTTCTATCATACCGTCATCGATTTATTGCGTAAAACCACCCATACGACTATCGGGATTCCCAGCAGTGCGGTAATGGCATTTACGGGCAAAGTGAACATTTTGGAAACGATATCGCAAAGAAGCAATACCGCCGCCCCCGAGAGAAGGGTTCCCGGCAGGAGCACGCGGTGGTCGGCCTCGCGGAAGAGCATCCGCGCGACGTGAGGCATGGCAAGACCGATGAAGCCGATCGGGCCGCAGAAAGCCGTTACCGTGCCGGCCAGCAGCGTCGTCGAGAGAAACAGCAGACCGCGCGAACGGCGGATATTCAGTCCCATCGTTACGGCATATTCCTCGCCGAAGAGCAGGAGGTTGAGCGGTTTGATCGTCCATACGGCCAGCAGCAACCCGACGATGACCGACGGAAGGAGGATGGCGAGCTGCGGCACCGTCACGTCGCCGAGCGACCCCATCGTCCAGATGACGAACGCCTTTAACGCCTCCTCTTTGCTCAGATATTGCAATATCTGCACGACAGCGCTCACGCCTGACGAGAACATCATACCCAAAATCAATATCACCATAATGTCCTTTATGCGGTGTCCGACGGCAGCGATTACGAGCAGCACGACGGCCGCACCCAGCCAAGCCGCTCCGGCGATGCCTATCGACGAGCCGACGCCTGCCAGCACCACGAGCGCCACGCCGAGGCTTGCACCCGAGCTGATGCCCAGCACGTAGGGGCCGGCCAGCGGATTGCGGAACAATGTCTGCATCTGCAAGCCGCTGACCGATAGCGCCGCCCCGGCCAGCAGAGCCACAACCGCCTTTATCAGCCGTATGTTCAGTACGATTTTCGCCGTAGTCCGCGGGCAGTCGCCGCCCGTCAGGGCCGCCCATACGTCGCCGACGGGAATGCGAACCGCGCCCACAGCCAAATCCAACAGGAAGAGGCCGACCGTAAGCACGGACAACGCGGTGAACAGGATGACGGGGCGTGAACGCATCTATTTCAGTTGCTTGTAATAGACGAAATCTTCCTCGACCAGTTCGGGGTGGAATATCTTCACGAGGTCTCGCAGCACGAGGTCGGGATTTACGACCGCCGACTCATAGTAGTCGTTGCCGCCAGCAGCATTGGTGCGGGCGTTGTTGTTATAGACATAGCCGTTTCGGACGCAGCGGGTATCGGCGAACTTCGGGCAGGCGGCTTTCAGTTCGTCGAGTGTGTTCGCCATGCCGACGTTCAGCCACATATCGGCCTCCGAAGCGAGCAGGTATGCCTCCTCCAAGTCGATAGGCGTCGAAGAGTTGCCCGTGTTCTTCTTGTAGATGTAGTCGCCTCCGGCGTCGGTAATCAGCCGCACGGCATAGTTTTCCGTCGAGGGCATGAACCACGAATCGCCGTAGGGCGTATTGAGCATGACCGACGGGGCATCGAGAACGGCACCGGACACTTTCTGTTTCAGCGCATTGTATCGGATCGGAATATCCGCGAATACTTTTCGCCCTCCGCCCGTTTTCCGATAACCTCCGAAAGTGCCACCAGCCATTCGGCTTTGCCCAGCGGAGACTCTTCGAGGTAATCGCCGACATACATGAACGGGATGCCGAGCTCCTTGAGTTTGCTCTCCATCGCACTGGCCCCGTTCACGCCGAAAAGCAGCACAAGGTCAGGGTCGAGCGACAACAGAAGTTCATAATTGATATTTCCCTCGTAACCCACGTCGCCGATGCTGTCGCGGCGTGCCTGAATGTCGGGATTGGAGATATAGTCGAGTCCCGAAACGCCGACCACACGTGCCGTCTCGCCGATGGCGTCGAGCATGGCGATATGGGTCGAGGACATCGCCACGATGCGCTGCGCATCCCCTTCGAGGACCTGCCCGTCGAAACCCTCGGGAACGGGTTCCCCGTTACGGGAGATGAACAACCGGGTGGTGACGCTATCCGCGCCCTGCCACGGATTCATGACGGAAACCAGCACGCTCTGTCTGCCGTCTGCTCTTTCAATCTTGAATCCCGAGGCATATTCGGGAGCGTAAAGCTGTTTGTTGAAATCGGCAAGTTGGGAACTCTTGCCACGACAGCCTGCAAATGCCAGCGCAAGCAGCACCATCAGGCTCAAATTCTTTAATACTTTCATATCATTACCTTATTTACGTTTACATTATTTTCTGCTTTTCCCGAATTTCGGGGTGATGCCGATGAAGAACTCGAAGTTGATGCCGGGCATAGGACGCGACAGCACCGAGAGATAGTCCTCGTTGAACAGGTTATTGACGGCAAGTTTCAACTGTACATCCAGCGGTTTGAACGACAGCATTTTCTCCAGTGAGATATTGCTCATGAAATACCGGGGCAGGTGGCCTGTCAGCGTGTAATCGTTGCTCGACATGGTGAAACGTTCCGAGTAGTAAGCCCACTTGTAGAGGAACGCCCACGTCCGCCATGACAGCCGTCCTGTCAGCGAGGCGGAGTGCTCCGGCACGTAAGGCAGTTGTTTTCCCACCGACTGGTCGGCGGGCGACATCTTTTCGCCCTCGTTGATGGAGGGGGTCCACGAATAGGAACCGTTCAGGTCTATCAGCCAGTCCTTTGCCGGCTGCACGGCAAGGTTGGCCTTCACTTCGACACCGTAGGCATGGACTTTCTTCACGTTGCGCGGCGAGAAGAACCCCTTGGTCGTCGGCAGCCAGATGATCCAGTCGTCGATGTAGGAGTCGAACCAGCTTGCGCTGCCGCCCAGTTTATATACCCCCTTTTTGCCGACATCGAAACTCACTCCGGCGTCATAGCTGAAGCCGTGTTCGTTTTTAAGGTCGGGGTTGCCGCCCGGCAGAAAGTAGAGGTCGTTCAAAGTCGGAAAACGATAGTTGCGCGATACGGAGGCTTTCACCATCACGTTCCCTTTGCGCGAAATCAGTCCGTCGATGAAGAATGCCGGGATGAGCGGAGCCCATTTGTCGCCCGACATCTCCTCGCGCAAGACCAGCGACAAGCCCAACGGCTCGACAGGCTGCCATTTGGCCGATACAGAACCGGAGAGCTCGACACGCCCCTTGTCATATCCGACGACGGCTTTGTTGCCATCCTGAAGGATGATGTTCTTGTCTTCGCTGCGCACGAGATGCTGGTACACGGATACGTTCGAGGTGAAGAACCATTTCCTGCCGGGCGAGTATTCCGCTTCCGCCTGTCCGTAGAACGTGTTTATCTTGCTCCGCGAACGGGTCATGGAGGCCCAGTTGTCCGGCGCCACCTCACGACGGTAGTCGTAGGCCATCCACGTATGGATATAACCGCCTTTCACGCCGACTTTCCATTTCTCTTTGATATGGTCCCATGACAGGACACCACGAAACGTCTGCTCCCGCTGGCGGTTCTCGAAGGCGGTCTCATCGCCGTAATCGGTCGTGAGCATCGGCAGTTCCCGGTTGGAGTTGATATACCATGCGTTCAACCCGAAACGGTCGCCTTTCAGGGTGTTGTAATATACCTCCTGCAACAGGTGCAGGTCCTTGAACGAACCCGATCGGTTGCGTTCCTTGGGATGATACTGTCCGATGATGTTCTTCTCCTCGTCGTAGATATTTATCTTCTTGTCGTGGTTGGTGTACTTGTAATCGTTGGGCGACGACGAATAGACCGCGCGGGTCGAGACCTGCCATCGGTCGCTGCCGTAGGTGAAGCGGGCGAACTCGTCGAACGTGCGGAACGACCCGATGCCCTGCACGTATTGGGCATGGAAGCCCTCGCCGACCTGCGGCGTAGTACCGAGTTTGACAAGTCCGCCGAGTCCGCCGCCCGTTTCATTCACCGACGACGTGCCATGAAGCAGCGAGGCCTGATCTATGAAGTAGGACGGTATGGTGGAAAAGTCGGTCATACCCAGCATGGGATTGTTGATGCGCATGCCGTTCCACGTCACCTGCGTATGGCTGGGCGACGTGCCTCGGAAGGCGACGGTCGAGAGCGTGGCGCGGCCGTAGCTCTTGACAAACACGGACGAGTTGAACGTCAGGATGTCCGCCATCGAGAGGGCGATATTTTCTTTCAGTGCGAGTGAATCGAACTTCGTCTTCTGCACGCCGATTTCCTTCATCGGCCGTTTGCCCCATACGGTCACCTCGTCTATCTGGTGAATACGCCGGGTGATTCCCTGCGCGGACAGCACGGACGGACAGACGAGCAGTAGCGAGAAAAGTATGTATTTCGTATAAATCATTTGATTCCGTTTTTAGGGTGGGTATTCGCGGAAAAATGTACCGTGGAGGATGCCGGCACGGACGTTTGATGCGGGTCGAACCCATTCTCTTCAAGCAGTTGTCCGTATTCTTCCTCGAACGAGATCTCCTGATGGATTGTATGCTGCTCCTCGATGTGCCGTCTGAGCCGGTGAAGGTCGCTGAACGACACGCTGAACGAGTCGAATCCGGCAGCCCAACCGGAGAAGTCGGCATATTCCGGGGTTTTCTGGTATACCGTTCCCGTGGCGCCTTTCACCTTGTTCACGATCTTGCTGAAATCCCCGGAATTCGGAATCTCGACAAGTACATGCACGTGGTTGAGAAAGGCATTGGCGGCATGTACGCGGCAACCTTTCCCTGTAAAAATCCGTGTCATCCGCTCGAGCATCAATCCTTTTCCCGTTGTCGGAATCGTCATCTTGCGTCCTTTGGTAACGAAGATGAGATGGTATAGGTGTCGTATCCTGCCCATCACTTCCAACAAAATGCGCCGGGGATTATCCCGACATAGAATTCATCGATCAGTTCACCTTCGGACGAGTAGCGGTAGACAATGCCCTGCTGCTGGTAGTCGATGGCATCGGCCACGTAGACATCGCCACGCACGGGGTCGACGGTCAGGCCGTAATAAATCGTACCGCTGTATTCGAGGAACGGGCGCACGGGAACACGTTCCGCATCCACGTCCATCGACCATATGTCCTTGTTGATCCAGTAGAGCTTGTCGCCCGTACCGTTGAGCTGCACCTCCGAAGGCCAGTCGCCCATCTTGAACTTGAACTGCTTCTCTACGGTGAACGTCTCGGCATCGATGCGGTAGAGAGACGGGGCTTCGTAGCCGTAGGGCGAACCCTCGTACCCACCGTCGGTGATCGTCCACATCTTGTGGTTCTTGTCCATTACCAGCGAGGTGGGCTGGATGCCGACTTTCAGTTCTTCTACCACCTGATCCGTTTCGGTATCGATCTTGATGATGCGGTTTTGGTACGACCAGCAGTTGCAATAGACATATTTGCCATACTGCACCATCTGCTCCGTGGAGCCGCTTTCCATCGTCATGTCCGGCACCTGGATGTAACCGGTGATTTCATATTTCTTGGGGTTGATGATGAAGATGCGGTTGTCCCACAATTGGGTGACATAGGCTTTCTCGTCGCTGAGGAAATGGATATAGCGCGGCGAAGTCAGGTTCGTGATACGGCCCACCTCTTTGAACGTATTGAGGTCGATGGCGAAAATCACGTGGGAATTGTTCACCACGACCCAGCCCTTATTGTCGTGGATGCACATCGATTGCGCCACGTCGCCCAGCTTCATGCCGTTGGCACGGAAGAACACTTCATTCTGCACCTGTTGGGTTTCGGGGTCGTAGTACGACAACGTGGCATTGCCGTACTGGAAGTTGCCCTCGTTGGTGATGAACAACCCGGCTCCGGTAGCGTTGAAATCTTCCACCGCATCTCCGTAGTCCCACTCCATGCAGCCCGCCAGCAACAGCGGCAACCCGCATAGAAGAATGATATGTCGTATCAGATGTTTCATTGGCTTGTTATAAACGGGAAAGAGTACCGGTCTTTCGGCCAGTACCCTGTTCCCTTGTAAAATAATGGGTGTTACTGCTGGGTATAGCGACCGGCTTGCATATCCTCGTAGGTGGGGTTATAACCGCAATTGGTTACAAGCCAGTCTTCTTTCTTGATTTGCTCTTCTTCTACAAAAGATTTGAAGAACGTATAATCAACAAACCGTGTCAACCGGATAAATCGAACTCCTGAGAGTTTTGTTAAAGTTGGCATATTGAAAGTCGTAAGCGATGCTGCATTTGCAGCACAAAGTGTTCCATCAATGGCCTGCAATTTGGGGCATGAAATAGTTTTTACGGTACGAACAGTCATACCAACACCCCCGACATGTTCCAATGACGGAAATGTAAAATCTTTATTTGATGCCATAAAATCTAAAGAACCATATAAAATATTATTAATCACCCCTTCTTTGATATATTGAGGATTGCTTGAACAACCGACTGACTTTAAATTCGTAAAATCATAATCATAGTTAGAAACAGCGTTCAGATTACCGATAATACATAACTGACCTCCGACAATTTCCAATTTCGGGAACGAGATATTGTTTGCCATTGTAGTTTCGATGCTTAAATATCCATCTACACTTACCAAGTTAGGGGCTGAAACGCCTTTTTTTGAACCTCTTATAATTTCCATATTCCCGTAAACTCGTTCAAATTGGAATACAGGATCTGTTGTCATATTGCTAGAATACTTAAAATTCTTAATACTCTTAAAATTCAATTCTGGATCTATTCCAACACTTGAACCGGTAATACCGCTCGGAGCTAGAAACATGCTAACTTGCGACATATCCTCTTTTGTGATAATTTTTGAGAATATAGTCCCGTCTGTAATAGAAATTAAAGGTTCGTTATCCTCAAAAGGTACAAAATTTACTTTGCTCAAATCTAAAATTCGATCAGAACACTCCAATAAACGCAGCAAGGTCAGTCCTCCGAGTTGTTCTAATTTACTCCAATCCGGCAATTTTTTCAAGACTTGGAATTTAGATATTGTCAATGTGCCTTTAACAATCGACAAGTTAGACAGTCCATCTATTTCTTGTAATTTATTATTTCCCGTAGATGTAAAAGCATCGGACGCAATATAACTGGAAACGAGATTAAGGTCGCCGTTTACTACCGATAATTCCGGCAATGAAAGGGTCTCCAACGGAATCGGTATAGAAGCAAAATCCACACTTCCAACTTCTTGTAATTTCGGAAATTCCAAAGAAATCATTTTGCCTAAATTATTAACCCTTAAGCGACCGTTTACTTTTGTCAATTCAGGAATTCTCAAAGATGTGATTTCTCCTCCTGGTTCTCCGTCACTTGTCAGACACTGGAGATCAAAATCCTTTACGACAGTGGTTAATTTAGGGAATTCAAAACTTTGTAGAGATGAAGTCCTGAATATTATATTTCCATCAATCGTTTCAAGGTTGTCGAATTGCACATATGCTACTTGATTGTTGCAGACAACGATGTCGCCAGTAATATGCTGCAAAGATCTCATACTGACCATCTGCAATTTACTGTTGGTCGCAAAGGCAGTTTCAGTTCCTATTTGCAAACCTCCAATTGAAGTGATATTATCAAGTCCCGTAAGATCTTGTCCAACATAACTTTTCCGAATGATGATGTTTCCTTCGACTTCCTTCAATATTTTTAATGCGGCGATATCCGACAATTCTTCTGCATCCTCAGCATCCGACCCGATAATCAAATCACCTTTGATAACCGTTACGTCCGTATCAATGAAAGCCGTAACATCCGCTGTTGTCTTCAATTCCACATCCCCTTCATAGCGAATCTCGTCTTTAATGACTTTATATGTATAATCATTCGCTTCTCCATTGTAAGAGGTTACACGAAACGTTCGTTCCGTATCCCAGTCAGTAATGCTTGCCGGATCGGGAATAATTGTTGCCGAGGATGTGTATTTGAATTCGACTTGAGCATTATTTAACGAAACAGTATATGGAACTGTTATGGTAATTATATTGTCAATTATTTCCGCTGTATAGGATTGACTTGCCACAGTCATCACGACTGATGTGATAAAATTGTCATCGGCATCAGCAGGACTTTCTGGAGTCTGATTATCTTCTGAACATGATAAAAAAAGAAATGGGGCAATGAATAGTAAAAGCCAAAACTGTCTCATATTATTGATTATTAGTTATTGATAAGTCTTCAAATGAAAATACTTCTGTGGATATCTCTCCAAGCCAACCACTTTTCGATAATACTCCACACTGAACTTTGATAAAGTCTATATATTGCAATTTTACTGGAGTCCCGTCATGATATATTGCATTGGCTATTTTGAATCCGTTGCGCTGACCGCTACCATCAATGACATTTCCTCCTACCAGATTATCTGAACCCATATTATCCACATACCCCCACTCATAAGCGTTATTCGCCCAATATCCTGTAACGGGATCTTGATTGTTGCGAGGAGTCAGACGCGTCCCATATAATGTATAGCTATCTTCTTTAATCCAATTGGGATAATAATATTCTTGGCCATGGTATGCATTCATATCGACAGAACCTGAATTACCTTCACTATCTACCCACGGAGTATGTGCTCTGGGTGCAGGTCTATAGTAAGTTACTTCGTAGTCTTGTATTGTACCATCGATGCCGGTTTCAGATCCTTTTAATTCATACCATTCATCGTCTGGCTGGCCATTGCCATTTATATCTTGCATTACCCAAACAATGCCCGGCTCATTTGAGCCACCGCTCGAACTGTTAAAAGCATTTCCTTGTATTGCAAAATCGTATTCTCGGCCACTCGGAGCAATACTATGGTCAAAACCGATGATGATATAACCACCGAAAGATCCCAGTGAAACATGCGCTTTTTTGTTCAATCGTTTCGTTGCATACTCTATGGCTTGTTGGGGCGTCGTTTCATTTCCTATAAATCCGGTATTTTGGGATAACTCATTAATAAACTGTCCGGGAGCAGGAATGAATTCATAAACCTTATCCCAAATACCTGAACTTGTCGCTGTCGCTTGCCGATAGCGTTCTTGTTCCGTTTTTTCTTCACAAATAACCTTAACTGTCGTTGTAATTGAAGTATTACTACGTGTTATGTTACGTGAAAGTGGCTGTGTGTTGGGCATTTTTTCTGTAACAGTAACAGCAACGAAATATTCTCCAGGAGTCGTCGGCGTGAATTTAAAAACCCTGTCGGTAGCGGCTTCCATAATTTTTCCATTGACCTGCCATTGATACTGTGGATAATCGAAATATTCCAGCAAAGGCCGCAAATATACAGGACGCCCTGCAAAAGTATAACGATCCGTAGAAGTTTGTGTATAGGATGGTGTCGGAAACCGTACGGAATAAGGCATTGTTTCCACAACTTCTACGTCGAAATCACGGATTGTTTCTCCGTCTATATTGGATGCCCGGATTGTTATCGAATATGTACCGAGTTCTTTTTCGTGAAACGTATATGCTTTTTCTGTTCCGACGATTTCTCCATCGCGTACCCATTCAATTCTAAAATTTTCAAGATCGTCATGTTGAATATCTGGAGATAAAATATAATCCGTGTTTTGAGGCACTTTTAATCCTTTAGAGGGGATTATGATTGAAATTGTAGGTGGAGTTAACTCCAATACTTCTACTTTTAACTCTTCTTCCGCATAACCCTCTGGTGTATCAACTCGCAATTTGATATATAGATGTTGTTCCTGATTCCATGTATACTTCAATATTGATTCAGATGAAAGAAGTTTTCCATCTACTGTCCATGCATAAAGTGCATTATTCGCATATTTATATGTCGGGGCAATTGTCAGTTCACGCCCAACTTTGATAGTGTAAATGCCAGTCTCACTATCGAGTTCAATTATAGGAGCTTGTTTTATTTCTTCAGTAATTACATCGTTCTTATTACAGCTTGTAATAAAAAACAAAAGTACAAGAATACTAAATATGAAAGCCTTCATAATAAAAAGGGCATAGAACTGAAATCAGTTCTATGCCAAACTATATTAAATTGTTATTCTATTGTAACGTCGTCTATACAAAGATACGCCGGAGTATTGAGTCCATATATAGGATCGACATCAGATCCTTCAAAATTGAATTTTACACTTTGCACATCCGCTACATTAATATCCCAATATGTCCATGTAGTTACGGGGGACACTGTTGGTTTATCATATCGGTAGTCGGCCAACAATTTCGATACAGTGGTGATCAAATTTCCATCTACGTCATAACATTCGATGTTGACTTGGAAATATCCTATATTGTTGCCGTCAGAATCTTTCAGATTACTCAACGGTGTTGCAACACCCGATGTTCCGAACTGATTACCATTTATAATCACACCATAGGTATATGCTGTGTTACAATACCATAAACCCTTGAATTTGCGAGGGGAGTCAAAATAGAATTCAGGTTTGGCCATCCACTCCGTATTTCCGAAATCAGAGTAGCCGTATACAACAGCAAAATTGGAACCGCTGTGACCTGCCCCTGTATTGGCCCCATCTGTGGATGCTGTATTATAGACACTACATTGATTCTCCCAAGTATACCACCAATTAGTTCCAGAAGTCTTGCCGGCAGCAGAATCAGAACGATAATTGTATTTCGACAACGCAATGGCACCACTGGAAAATTCAGTATACGCTCCATAAGAATTGGTTACAGTATTCATGTCGGAGACAAACACAAAATCGGGATCGTATATTTCCCTGATTTGGTTCTCTGCAGTATATCCATAAAGCGTGTAGTAGTTCTCTGCTTTAGGCGAAACCGCCATGAATGTTTCATCGAAGTCATCGAATGTAATGGTTGTAGTGCCATCATCATTAAAGTTGGCTCGGGTTTCGGGAGTTACTGAATCAGTTTGAGGATTCATCAAAAAGTCATCGTCTGAATTACAGCCGGTGAACAGGGCGGTTGCCGTCAACAGGAAAGCTCCCGCCAGAAAGCGTAAATTTCTTTTCATAGCTTACTTGTTTTTTAATAAAACATATTTTTAACAAACACAAAAAATCCCGTTCGCGCAGGTTTACACGAACGGGATTATGTTTGTCTTCAAATATGAGAATGACTCCTACGGCATTCCGTATCTGATCGCAACCCGATTTTCTCCCGCGGGTGTAAATCCTTTTCCGGTCATGGCAGGTCTTCTGACTCGTCCCAGTCGTCGCGCCTTCCCAGCATACACCAGTGGCAGGTTGCGGCAACCTTGAGGGGACTTACAGCAGCGGGTACTGTCCCGGATTCTCACCGGATTCCCTTTTCATCCGTGGCGGCGAACCGCCCGGAACCATTTCCAATTACAAAAATACAAATATTTTTTATAATAATATCATTTACACGAAAAAAAATCCGCAACCTGCCGGAATCATTCCGCACTATACTTTCAGAAAAAGGTTTCATGGCAAAGATTCTCATCGCCCGGGGACAGGCGACCATCTATGTCCAGAAGGACGGGTATACCATAACCCAGTCTTTGGGTGAATACGTGTTCCCCGCGGATGACACGGGGAAGATTCTCTCGTCCGTCACTCTCACCTCGACCGTACGGGTGATGTGCGGGGACGAGGAACTCACGGCCTTTACCATCGGTGCGGTGGGTAAGCCGGCGGGATTCTCATCCGTTACCGTCAATAACGGCACGAAGACCTTAACCTACGTTATCACCGCCGGTACGACGACCCTCGCCGACCACGGAACAATAGATATTCCCGTGACAATTTCCGGTATTGTCTATCATCTGTCGTTCGTCTGGTCGAAAGCCAAGGCGGGTATCCCGGGCAAGGACGGGGTCGATGCCGACATGCTCGACTGGGTCAAGGAGTGGAATACGGGTAAGACGCTCATCAACGGCAACACGGTCATCACCCCCAAACTCTTTGCGGGCACGAAAAACAGCGACGGCACCGTCTCCGGGATAGCCATAGGCTCGTTTACACTCAATACGAAGACCTCCTCGGGAACGATCGCCGCAGAGGCGGTAAACGGCATCTATGGATTTAGGGATGGCTACAAAACCTTCTATGTAGATAACGGCGGTAACGCCCAGTTGGGTTATGGCGACCAGTATGTCAGGTATAACGCCACGACAGGCAAGGTCGAGTTCGGCAGCGGAGTGAGTCTGAACTGGGTCGGTGCGACCTACATCGACAAGGACGGCGTCTTTACCGGAACACTCTCGGCCGATACGATTAAGACGATTTCCATCAGTGCTTCCCAGATCACATCGGGGATTATCGCTGCGGCACGCATCGACACGGCGGCGTTGAAAGCCTCCTTGATTACCGCCGGAAACATCGAAGCTCTGACCTTGAACGTTACAAAAGGGAAAATCGGCGGCTGGACGGTGGATGCCGACTCCCTTTACCGGGGTACGAAGAACAACACTGTGGGGAGCTGCACCTCTGCCGCAGGTAGCATTACGCTCGGCTCGAACGGTATCCGGGGCTATAAATGGCGGCTGGATGCCTCGGGAGCCGGAGCGGTCGCGGGCGGCAACATCGCGTGGGACGCTTCGGGCAACGTCACGTTCGCCTCGACGGTCAGTGCCTTGTGGACGGCACCTATCGGCTCCCTCACCACGGCTTTGGGCGGCAGCGGCTATCCCAAGCTGACGAAGATCACGGCCGACGGAATCTATACCGGCAGTATCACCGCCTCGCAGATTACCGCAGGAACCATCTCCGCCGACCGCATAGCGGCAGGCAGTATAGCGGCCTCGAAGCTCGATGCCGCCAGCATCAGGTCCTCCATCATCAACACGGACTATATCAACGGCCTGAGCTGTACCTTCACCAAAGGAAAAATCGGCGGCTGGATGATCGGGGCTTCGGCCCTCACTGCCACGCATATCTCGATAGACAGCGGCAACAGACGCATCGCGGTGTACGGGGCCAATTCGGGTGTCGCTAGCGGGCAGCGGGTGCAGCTCTACTACAACAGCGACACGGACTTCGGGCTCTATACCACGGACAGTGCAGGGTACTGCGTGGCACAGCTGGGTTCGAGCAACAGCATAGCCGGCTGGACGATCGACACGACTTCCATTCGCAAGGGCAACGTGTCGCTGGGCAGCGACGGCTCGATCATCAACTCCACGAAATGGAAACTGAACAACGACGGTTCGGGGCAGATCGCCTCGGGCAACATTGCATGGGACACTGCCGGGAACGTTACGTTCGGGGCTTCCGTATCGCTGCAATGGAAGAACGACATCGAAGCGGCCAAGGTTACGAACTTCGGCTATCGATATTACAAGAAACTCATCATCAACGGCGACGAAGCGACCTATTATCCAGTCGTTTTCAAAGGTGGCGACCAGAACATCAAACGTACCATTCTCGTCCGTCGGGGATATGCCGAGCAGGCTCCGGTCTCGTGGAACACATCCACGCACAAAGGAGGTCTGATCGTACTTATCAAAACCAACTTCGGCGGTTGGGGTGGCATTGCCTATTCATGGGATATCTATGACCTTTCCGAGACCTACTGCCGGATGTTCGCCGGGGCGCAGCTGTGCGGCAACTACTGCATGTTCGCCGTCTTCCTGCGTGGCGGCGGCGATACGGGTGCCGTGTACCACCTCTACTCCGACCAGCCGATAGAGAGCAGCAGTTATAGTCCTTCGCCGATTCCGGCAGCTCCGCAAATCGCTTACGGCAACGACCTTATCTTCCAGAGCGGTTCCACACAAGCCTATGCCCCCGCGCCGCGCACCCTCACGGCTGCCGTCGAGGAGGAGATCCGCCGCCATCGGTTCATTGCTCTGGCGCAAAGCACGGACAGCACGCTTGCGGCGCACCCGCTGACCTATATCGGCTCGACAGGGATTTACACGGGCACCCTTACCGCGGCGCAGGTCAACGCCGTGGCGATCGATGCCGGCAGTATCAAGACGGGAACACTTTCGGCAGACCGTATCGCCGCGGGCAGCATCAGCGCCTCGAAACTCGATGCCGTGGGTATCAAGTCGTCCATTATCAATACCGATTACATCAACGGTCTCAGCTGCACGTTCACGAAGGGCAAGATCGGCGGTTTCTCCATCGGCAGTGACAACATGACCATAGGGAACGTCGGAGCTGTGGGTGCCATCCCGTTGCAAATCCGTTCCGCCTCCACGGGCAGCGGTTACTGGTACACGGGAGCCTACAAGCCGCTGGGTATATGCCTTACGTGGTATCAGAGCAGCAATGCAGGGCATATCGTCCTCGGGCAGGTGGCGGCATCCGGCAACAGTGTCAAGACCGGATTCATAGGTCTTCAGATGATGTCATGGGACAATCTGGAATACTTCTGCCTCTCGGTGAACTATACCAAAAGCGGCAGCAAGGAGGTATACAACCGTATCGCGGGGTGGGCCTTCGACCACAACCATATCTGGAAAAACAACATCTCGCTGGGCAGCGACGGATCTATCGCCAACTCCACGAAATGGAGTCTGAACAACGACGGGTCTGGGCACATAGCCTCGGGTAATATCTCATGGAATGCCGCCGGCACGGTTACCTTTGCCGCATCCGTATCCGCCCAGTGGACTACGGGCATCACGACGGCGCAGGAACTCGCTTCGGCCATGGCGTTCGGGAAGATGCTCTACCGCGACCCGACTTTCTGGAACGGAAACAACGGTGTCGTGGTTTACAACAACTCCCAGAACGGTATGGTGACCGTTACCCGGCAGCAGGATGCCACGGCACCCAATGACAGCAAGTATGTCCTGAAAATCCAGACCAGCGGCAGTGCCAGCCCTCGCAACGGAGGCTTCTATTTCGGGGCGAAATGCGGTTACCGCAAGGTGCTCGTCGCCCGCATTATCGCCAAGATCCCCGCCGGCAGAAATCTCTGTTGGGCGACGAACAGCGTCGGCACGGGAGGTTCGCACCGGTGGCTTACGTCGAACGCCGGCACGGGCGACTGGAAAGAATACGTCTACAAGGTCGTGTGCGGCACCGCCGATTTTTCCAGCACCCATTTCTTCTACGTGGACGGCACGCAGGGGACTTCCGATACGCCTGTCATCTGGTATGTGGCCTATGCCACGGTCTTCGACCTTACCTCCACGGAGAAATACACGACCACCATCGATGCCAACGGCATTTACACGGGAACCGTACGCGCCAACCAGATTATCGTGGATTCCGCCCTGACTGTCGGAGGGAGCAGCTATAACGGCAGCATCTCCGTCAAGGATGCGAACAATAGCGTAAAGGTCACGCTGGACAGGAACGGTATCACGGCCGTGAGCGGCAAGATCGGCGGCTGGATTCTCGGAACAAGCGCCCTGACCGCTTCGGCTCCGGCCTCGGGGCACCGCATCGTTATGGGGGCTTCAGGATATATTTACCACGACAACCCTTCCACCGGAGTAAACTATTGGGCGCTGAACACGGACGGTTCCGCCACGTTCGGGTGCGGGAAAATCTCCTTTGCCAATGACGGATCGGGTTATCTGGCCAACCAGAATATCAAATGGGACGCCTCGGGAAATGTCACGATGACGGGCACCATCAACGCCAATGCTGGCACCATCGGGGGATTCGTCATCGGTCAGGGGCGCATCGGCTCGACGGCGACAGGAACCGGCTCAGGCGGCGGCCTTGCCATCTACGACGACCTGTTCCGCGTGGGGGACACCATTTCGTATGTCCTGTTCGGCAGCAACACCATACCGGCATCCGCCGGCGGATCATGTGCCACCGGACGTATTGTGAACAACAAGGTGAACAGCATCTTTAATAACAACTACGGGCTTTATATCGATGTCAAAAACGGTAACCGTAACTACGGAATATGGTCCAATGCCTCTGTTATAGCCCCTGCCTGCATCGGCAACAAGATCAAGAATGTCTATTTCACAGGCAGCGGTTACACGATCGATTTCTCGCAGTTCAACATCTTTTTCGTTTATGCCAACCAGAAGTACAGCGTGACCCTGCCGTCGGCATCGTCCGTGGCCACCATGTTCGGTTACTCGACTCTGCCGTCGGACTTCGCCTGCATATTTACCCTAATTTACAACTACAACTGGGGGAATAGCCTTGTATTCACCAATATCCGTAACCACAACGGGGATCTTGCCAGTTACACGTTAGCCAAGGGAGACTCCATTACGGTATTGTGCGCCAATTACCCCTCGTTCATTACCAGATATTAAATCACTCTTATTAAAAACTTTTCTGCTGGGAATATCCCTACACTTAATAAAAACAGAAGCGAATTATGAACATCACCAACGTAACGGTAACCAAGGTTGCCGAAGAGAGCACGGAGAATGCCGACTACCAGTTGGAATATTCCATCGTCAATGACGCGCTGACCCGCGTCCACGCCTCCATCCGCAAGAAGGATACGGATGGCTCGGGGAACGCTCCGCAGATAGGTATCATCTACATGGAACAAGGCGTTATTTCATGCAACATTCCTATGGGAGAGCCGCTTGCACCCCTGTTTCATGATTTCGATACCATGATCGACGAAATAAAAAAGAGTAACGTACAAAATGCATAAATAATATGGAACTGTCAGTCAAAGACCGCCTTTACCTGCCGTCCTTTTTGCCGGCACGGGGCAACTTCAAGGACTTCAACCTCAAAAAAGAGATTCTGCGCAAGATCGCCATTCCGGACGAGGAGCGCAAAGCCATCGGTCTTCACGAGAATGCCGAGGACAAGCGCATCGAATGGGATGTGGAGAAGGAGAAACCGCTTGCCGTGGAGTTCTCGGGGGACGAGATGGAGTATCTCCGGAAAGCCTGCGAACGCATCTCGGACGAGGAGCTTCCGGACGATATGTGGGCTACCGTGTCGCGCATCTACGATTTCATTCAGGAGAAGTAAACCATCCTTTCTTTCTGCCGCTACTCTTTTGAAAAGAGTGCCCGGTCGTACTCTGATGTATGGTCGGGCTTTTTGTTGAAGTATCGTTCATGGCAAGACAGGACATAACAATGGACGCCGAATACGGTGAGGTGGAGACTTCCGGCAATATCGCCGGCAAGAGTTTCTACGACTTCCGCCTGCTCGATGCCGTCGCGGGTGCGGACAACGACACCTTCCGCTACGGAGAGATTACCGTCCCCGTCGGCGTGTACACGTATAACGACGGCAAAGGGTTCCATGTCAGGATTCCCTATACGCCCGACATGCGCCGCCTGACGGTCCGTCTGGTTATGGAAAGCGGTTCGGGCGGCACGGAGTACCTGAGAAATCCTGCGACGGGCAAACATTGGTTTCCCGTCGTGGCGGAGACGGAAGCCGGCACGGCCGATATCGCCCTGGCCGCATTTTTCTCCCTCAATGAGAAGGGAGTCTACAACCTGCTGTCACGGGACGGTTACCTTGCCGTGTACAGCGGCTCAGAGACCGACTTCGAAATAGGAGCCGCCAAAGCCCAGAACGAGACGTTTCTGCTGAAAGCTTCAGCCGGAAATCTCTACCAACATTCTACGACAGGTGTCGGCCTCGTCGACTACCTGCATTCGAGTCTGGAAAACAACGGTCTTGCCGCCAAACTGCAGTCGGAATTCCTGTCGGACAAGGTCGTCATCAAGAATGCCTATATGGATTCTGCCACGGGAGAGCTGCTTTTAGAAACCGAGGAAAAGGAGGAGAACGATGGGTAAGTACAGGGTCGTAGCCGGACAGAATATCTACGATGTGGCCCTGTACCTGTACGGCAGCATCGAGGGAGTCGTGGATTTGCTCATCAACAACCCCGATCTCTCCTTCGCCACGACATTGACTGCCGGCCGGGAACTTGTCTACACGGACGATTTCGTTATCCGCGCCGATGTAGTCGCCTATAACGGGTTGCACGGCATCGTCCCCGCTAACGGTGAACGGCATGTCTATCCCAAAACGTTCACCTTGCCGCTTGCTGTCGTCCTCACGCTCGCTGCCGGGATCATCACCGTGCAGTGTGCCGTTTCCGGTGCGGGACAGCTGGAAATCGACTGGGGCGACAACAGCGACACCGAGACCGTCCTCCTCGCGGACACGCCGCAGCTGCTCACCCATACCTTCGACAACAAAGTCAGGGACAGGCGTCGTATCCGTTGGTTTACCGATGCCTGCTTCCGGAGTATCGACTGGAGCGGGCTCAAACCGCGGTCGTTGGTACTGGTGCAGACACTGCCGGTGGAGGAGCTGACGCTCACGCACGCCACACTCTCCTTGGAGAGCCTGCGGCTGCTTTCCGGAACCTACAGCCTGAACCTGTCGAATTGCGCGTTGGCCGATCTTGCACCGCTTGCCGAATGCCGGGAACTGATGACACTCGACCTCTCCGCCGCCCGACTGAAACCGACAGTCATAGATCATTACCTGACAACCCTTGTGGAACATTACGGCGACCGACGGAATTGCACGGTCATTTTACCTACAGCCCCGACGGGAACCTATCGGGAGCCGGACCGGGATACCGAAACGGGGCGCTACCGTATCGCCTCGGGCATGGAAGCCGTATGGGTCATCCTGCACGAGGAGGCCTGGAATGAGGGTGGCGCGTGGAAATTCATTATCGACGATATAACCTATACAGTGGAATGAGCCGGACGATTAAGGAGATATACAATGAAGCCGTGCAGGAACGCAACCGGCGGCTGGAACTGACGGAGTTCGCCAGCGACTCGAAGCTGTCTGTCATGAACGGTATCCTATGGACCGTAGCCGCTGTCATCTACAGTTTCGAGACGCTGCTTGATGTCTTCGCGGTGGATATCTCGGAAGCCATCAACAACCGGATCAACGGCACGCCGGACTACTACGCCAATGCGCTGCTGCAATACCAGCAGGGCGACGAGCTGACCGTCCGCGAGGACGGACTGGCTTTCGGGTATGCCCAGGTCGATGAGACCAAACGCATCATTACGCAGGTCTCCTATGTGGAGAGCACGGACGACAGCAACCTCGACAGCAAGCTGGTACTGAAAATCGCTACCGGCACGAAAGGACATCTGGAAGCTATTCCCGCCGAGGAGCTGGTGCCCATCAATGCCTATATCGGCAAGCTGAAATTCGCCGGCACACGCATCGAGGTCATCTCGACCAAAGGCGACGTGCTGGTGCCGCGTCTTACGGTCTTCTACGATGGTGCCGTTCCCGAGGCGGAGATGTACGACAGCATCGAGACCCGTATCCGGGACTACATTATGGGCATCGACTTCGACGCTGCGGTCTATGTCTCCCGCCTGACGGATGCCATACGCCGTGCCGAACACGTTACAGACGTCTATATCGACGAGACGGCAATCCCCGAGCAGGGCGTGTTTATTGCTTGCCACGATACGGACGGGCAAATCCAGCCCCTGCAACGTGTCGGTCGCATGACATACACCGCCTCGGGCTACCTGAAAGAGTCCTCGCGCAAGGACGAGGAGTCGGAACTGCCGACCTTCCGGGAAGCCATCACGCTCAAAGTCGAAAACCATGAGATATAAGCTGCCCATAGACCGTTCGGTGAACCGGCTCGTGCCGCACTACCTGTCGGGACGGCGGTTCATCCTCTTCGTGCAGAGCTGCCTCTATCCCTTGCAAAGCCTGAACGAACGGTTCCGTACGTTTGCACGGGAACGGCATATCGAGGCGCGCATGACCTCACAGGTCATCTATTTCGAGTGGTTCCTGAACTACCGGTTCGGTAAATACATCAAGGACGGCAAGGACCGCATCTTCATCAAGGACAGCACGAGTGTCGGTGTGGACCTGTACCACGAAGGGGCGGAATACCAGCGTCCTTTCACCGTATGGTACAACGGGGAACAGGTTACAACGGACAATGAGGCGGAACGCCCCCGTCCGTTCTACCTGCTGGCGGAAGAGAAGCTGATCAACAAGGTCAGCTTCATGGTCTGCGTCCCGCCCGTCACCATACCTCCGCGGGAACTGGTCTATATGCTTTCCTATGTGGTGAACACCTATAAGACAGCAGGCAAGACCTACCTGATCAAGATCGACGAAGACGAATACACCCCCAATAAGAATACAGGACAATGAAAGAATATATTGCGGAAACCGGCGGACGGTATACCTACTCGGACGATATCCTGAACTTGCAGGAACTGGCTCTCAGCATGAGTGCCGTTTTTGACGGCTGCTCGGACTTCATCATCTCCGGATGCGAGATCGAGGGTCCCCGCGTCTCCCCGGGTTATGTCTGGCTCGGCGGAAAGGTACGCCGTTTCGACGGCTGCGCCGATGCTGTCTATCCCTATTATATATACGAAATCAACCGGCATGAATCGGTGGTCTACGCCAATGAGGTCAACAAGCGCGGGCGTACCTGTTATCTCTGTGCCGGAGCCAAGGCTGTCCCGGATACGGTCGATCCGGTTACTGACAAACTGCCGGCGGCCATCGAGGTGACGGAGAGCTATGCACCCCGGTTCATCGACAAGTTCTTCGGCCGCTATGCTGTCCTGCTCGATACACCTTTTGCCCGGCAGACCGTCAAGAAGGATCTGGTGCTGGCCGGAACGTTCACCGGGCAGAAAGAAATCAGCTCCAAGACCGCCGTCTCCGTCAGCGGCGGGAACGGCTACATGCTCAAAGGCATCGTCAAGGCGGACGGCCATGCCGCCATCGGTGCCTACCTGCACGGTCTGCTTGTCAACGAGATTGTCATCCGGACGGACGGCACGTTCAGTTTCATGAAACAAGGCAAGGAACTGGCCAGGGTTACGGAAGACGGCATATCCTGCGGTACTTCGCTGAATGAAAACGCCCGGATCGGGGCTGTCCGCATCAAGGGATACGACATCTATAACACCTCGGATGTGACGGATGAGGGTTGTATCCGTATCAATTACCACGGCACGGAGGGCGGCGGAACAAAATACCGTGACTTTGCCGTGCATGACGGAAAAGCCTGCACCACACCTGTTTTGAAAGTCATCGGGCGTACCGCCACCCTGCAGGTCGGCGGACTGCTCTCCCTGCAAAGCACCGGACGGGGTATCGATATTCAGAATACCGCCTATACGAAAGACAATGCCAGGCTGACAAACCTGATTACCTGGCGCGACAGTGCCGCCGCGCTGCTCGCCACCGTCGGCTTCGACACCGCTGACAGTTTCCGTTTTGCGCTGAGGAACGCTCTGGGCGACATCGTGCTTGCCCCTTTGGGAGCGGTGGATGTGCTCGGTACGCTTAAAATCAACGGAAAATCCGTGTCCGACACCTATGTGACCGTCAGGGCCTTTACGGAGGCGATGGGAAAGAAAGTGGATGTGGTAGAAGGCAAACAGCTCTCTACCGAAGACTTCACGACCGAATACAGGAAGAAACTGGCGGCTATCACTACCGGAGAACTGACGGAGGGCGGCGAAGGTTATGTCACATCGGGAACCGTCGCGGCGGCTTTGAAAATGAAACTCTCCGCCGACGGGAACCTTTCCGATGTCATGGACAAGGCTGCCGCCCGGAAGAATATCGATGTCTATTCCAAAGCGGAAGCCGGGGAGGTATTTCTGGAAATCTCCGAAGGATTGAAGGAGCTGGTGCGCCTGACGGCGGACGAGATCAGCGGGCTGACGGCAGAGGAAGCCGCCGAACTGAAAGCAAAGCGGCAGGCGGCCGTCAGGGATACCCTCGATGCCGAAAAGAAAGGTACCGGGGAGCTGAAACTGGCCAAGACCTCGAACCTGTCCGACCTTCCGGACAAGGGCAAGGCACGCAAGAACCTCGAAGTCTATTCCACGGCCGAGATAGACCGGATGATGGACGGCAAGCTCGGGACTGACTCCGCTTACGAGGGCATTGTCTTCACACCCGAACTCAGGGACAAACTGCTGGAAATCAAGACCGGTTCGTTCGCCTACATAGATGAAGGCGGCATTTCGCACGCGCAGGTCGAGGGATACGTGATGACCTCGCAGGTTGTCAGGGAACTCAAGAAAAAGGCGGAGCGGCTGATGGGCGGCTACAACGCTTCCGAAAAGGATACCATCGCCACCAACCTGAACCTGTATACCAAGGCCGGGGCGGACGCCCGCTTCGCCGCGCTTGAAAACCTGTTCCAGGATTACATCGACTTTTTGACCGGGCAAGGAAAATCCCCCATGGAAGCCCGGCAGCTCCTGCGGAACAAGTTGGACGTGCTGTCCAAAGACGAAATCGTCAAGGACTACCTGCGCAAGGACGGCAAACTTTCCGACCTGTCCTTGCCGACAGCGGAGGCGAAACGGCAGGCCTGCCGCGCTATCGGAGCCGCCTATGCGGAAGAATACCAGCCCCTGCTGGCGGATACGGGATGGATGCACATGGAGAACAGCGGCTCGGGAACAGATACCCAGGGGCTGTTTATCCGCCAGATCGGGAATATCGTGTCCATACAGGGGTATATCAATACCGCACGCAGGGACGGCAGCAACTGGGGCGGCATCGTTGCCGTCATCCCGAACAAGATACAGCCCCCGAGATACAGCGTGCGCTGCAGCGCCGCTGACTGGAACGATGACCACAAGTACAACCGGGGCTCCTCGTTCACCATCTACGGCGGTTCGCGCAGGATACAGCTTTACGAGCGCGGTATGTACAATGTCAATGTAGAACTCAACTTCACCTATTTTGTATAGTCATGAAACATAAACTCAATGTAAACGGCGATATTGAAAGCCGCCGGAGGATTGCGGAGCGCAGGAACGTTCCCGTCCGTGAAACCGTACAGCAAACCATTCAACCGCAACATCATGAAACAGAAGAAAATCAGGCGGCAGCCGCAGAAGAAACCGTCTCCCCGGCAGCAGAAGCCCCGAAAGCGAGAAGACGGAAGACCGCAGGGGACGCTTAAGCGCTTTCCTTTCGACGAGACACGGATAGGCTTCATGCTCCGGTATGAGATGCCGGTAGTCTATCATCTGCTCCGCAGGTTATGCGCCACGCAGCAGCCCTTCGAGCCGGACTGGCAGGTCATACGGTCGGTGGCGGAGGCATCGAAAGACCCTTCCTGCGGCAAGGCGAAGTTCCGCCGCTACCTGGACGAGTACCGCCGGGACGGGGTCTATTGCCGGCGCGGGAAACGGCTCACGCCGGAGCGCAAAGCCTACTATGAAGGCATATGCCGCCGCAAGAGAGAAGAGTATATCCGCCGGAACCGCAGGAGGCTGCTTGCCGAAGCGCGGAACGCGCCGGGCGGCGACAGACTGCTCGGAGAGATTAAAAGCATTCTTAAAATGAAACGGTAATGCGTTGAAGGACAATGCCGGTGACAAACATTCATGTACATGTATGGCTGTTCCGGGTGATTTGCCTAATTTTGTATTCCACGGTCGCTGCAAGACCTTTCCATATTGTCAAATGAGTATCCTCTTTCGGGATACGGTCAGCGAGACATCCTCTCCCAATTTTATCAGTTGAACGCGGACGGTGCAACCGAACCCGTCCGTCCTGTTACCAGTTTCTTTGCGATGCGGGTATGCCGTGTCGCATTCTTCGGGCATTTTTAAATCCATAAAACAAAGCGTTTATGCAAGAAGAAGAAAAGAACAACGGCATGGAAGGCATGTCTGTCGAGGAAATGTTCCTCGGCGTTCAGGAATCTTATCAGGAGGCACAGTTGCGTGCCCAGGAGGAGAACAGGGCGTTCGCCCGTACGGAGTTCTTCCGCATGGACAAGTTCGGGACTTACCGTCTCCGTATCCTGCCCATCGCTCCCAATCCGGACGGCTCGCCGACACGTCCGGGCTATGAGTATCCCGTCCACCAGCTGCTTCTGGAGCTGGAGAAACCCGCTACGGGGAACAAGCCCCAAAAGATGTATGTCACTGTCACCCGCGCTACCGATGCCGGATATAGCGTTGATCCCATCGAGACTTACCGCCGCATGGCCGTCGAAGCCGCAAAAGAGGACGGGGACGACAAACTGGCGGAAAAGATTGCCGGGGGCTCGTTCGGAGGCGGTCTGAAATACAGTTACGGCCACTGTCTCTATGTATTCGACCTGGGTGAACGAGCCAAAGGCGTGCAGATGATGACCCTTTCCCATGCCCAGTTCAAGGATCTGGATGAGAGGAAGTTCAAGCTGTGGAGCAAGAAACTGGCCAAGAATCCGTCTTACCCGTGCCCGATTTCCTCGGTGTATGACGCCTATCCGGTGGAGATTGAAAAGCGCAAGAACGGAGCCAAGACCGAGTATGTCATTTCCATTGACAACGAATCGGAACCGGTACCGTTGACCAAGGAGGAGCTGACCGCCCTGATGGGTGCGCCGCGTATCCCGGAAATCATCTACCGCTACACCCGTTATCATCTGGGAGCCACCGTCGAGTTCCTCAAACAGTGCGACGGTATCTACGGCATGTCGCTCATGGAGACGGATGAAATGAAGACGGTCATCGACACGCTGGACGGTGAACTGCCCAAGGAGGATATATCCGCGTTCTCGTTCGACCGCCGTACGAAAGATAACAGAGAAAACGGGCGTGAAGGCGGAGGCATCTCGCTGGACGACCTTTTCGAACGTTATGACGAGCTTCAGCGGCAGGAACTCGGTGAGAAGACCGAGGAAGGCCAGGAGCTGCGTGCGATGATCCGCGGCTACATCGAGCAGGAAGGGCTCTCCGTGCGTGTCACACGCTCCACGAGCAACCGGGAACTACTCGACCTGATCGAAAGCGAGATGGAGGGTCCGAAGCCCAGTGACGAACGGAGGATGTCCCCGGGGAGGAAGAAGAGCAGCCGGAGGAAACGGAAGAGCGTGCCGGGCGTCCCCGCCACCGCAGATAAGCCTTTCACAAGTTCTTGAATTCTAATCCGACGGGAGGCATCCGGGCCTCCCGTCCTAATCACAATCACTTAGTATGAAAGAGAACAAACCCTGCCTTTTGTTATTGAATGACATCCACATCTCGAAAGACAACATCCCTGCATTCCAGGCCAACTGGCAGGAGGCCATGGGAATTTGCAGGGAACGGGATATCCGGGAAGTGGTTGTCGGAGGAGACCTGTTCTTTTCCCGTGCCGCCCAGACACTCGATGTCCTGCTGGCCGTCAGGGATATGCTTGTATCCGCCGCGGACCATGGCATTCATGTCACGCTGGCGGAAGGGAACCACGACAAGGTGAACCAGGAATCCCTGCGCGGATATTGTCATGTCTTCGACCGGCATCCGAATGTGACTGTCGTGGATGAGTACCTGACCCTGTGCCGCCCGGAATGGAAGTTCGCGCTCCATGTAATGAGCTATTTTCCGGAAGACGGCTCTTTTGCCGAAAGGCTCGGACGATTGGCTGCGGAAGCGCTTTCCGGAGAACCGGAGCACTTCCTCTACATCCATGAGGGTATCAACGGGGCATTGGCACAGCCTTCGGAAAAGGAACTGCCTGCCAGGATATTCTCTCCTTTCGACAAGGTCTTTGTCGGCCATTACCACAACCGTACCGTCATTCCGGGGACGGGAATCGAATATATCGGTTCCTCGCGCCAGCATAACTTCGGGGAGGACGAGGAGAAAGGATACACGGTGCTGTATACGGACGGCACGTACGAGTTTGTCAAGAACCGCGTGAACATGCGGTACCGTGTCATGGATATGCCGGCGGAACGTGCCGGGCTGCACCTGATGGACGAGCTGCGTGAAATGGAGGCCGACGGCCGCTACAAGGTCAAGGTGCGTGTCCATGCACCTGCCGCCGCGATGAAATCGGTGGACAAGGCCGTCTTGCTGGAAGCCGGAGCGGCGAAGGTGGAACTGGTTGCCGATGACGAGCAGCTGCCGGAGGCGGTATCCTCTTCGCTCTTCGAGAAATTCGACAGCCGCCGCATCCGGGAAACCTACGAGGACTTCTGCCGGGAGAAACAGATCGAGGATGTGTCGATGGGATTGGAGTATTTATCTAAAATAGAAAACAGATCATGTGGAAATTAAAGACGATAGAAGCCGAAAATCTCTGCGCCTTCCGTTCGCTGTCCTACATGCTGCGGCAAGGCGTGACGACATTGATTTTCGGCGATAACCGGGACAATGAGTCCCAGCAGTCGAACGGGGTCGGCAAGTCTGCCCTGTTGGAATGCATTGCCGTGGGTATCACGGGCAGCCCGCTTAGAAAGATACGCTCGGAGGAGATTATCAACGATGCAGCGGAAGAATGCCGTATCGCTTTGCGTTTCATCAACGATTCCGCCGCCGAGGAACTGCTCGTCAACCGCCGTATCCCGCGCAAGGGGGCTTCCTCTGTCAGCTGTACGCTTTACCGTGGCGGCAAGCAGGTGGTAACCGATGAAGCGGTACAGCCTTCGGTGGATGCCTATAACCGGTATATTCTTGACAAACTGGGTATCACACGCGACGAGCTGCTCAACAATTTCATCCTTTCCAAATACCGGTATGAGGATTTCCTCTCGTCATCGGACAAGGAGAAGAAAGAGGTCATCAACCGCTTTTCCAACGGTATCCTGGTGGATGAAGCCATCGCCAAAGTGGAGGAAGACATCGTGCCGCTCTCTGAAAAGAAACGGCAGGTGGAACTGGAACTGGCCGGGTTGGACGGGCGTATCGGGATGTTACAGGAGCAGATACGCAAGGAGGAGGAAGCCGGAGCCGAGCGGGGGCGTACCCGTGTGGAACGTATCATGGGACTGGAAACGGCCATAGCGGCCAAGAGGGAGCAGATCCGTACCGGGCACGAGAACGTGGACAGGCTTGAGGAACAGCTTGCCGGAGTGCAGCGGGCGGACGAGGCTTTGCAGGAACTGGAAGCCGGAGATACCGCATTGGAAGCATGTCTGGAAAAGATAGCGGAAATGATGTCCCTCTTTCCCGATGCCCGGCAGACGGACTGGGACAAGGTCATTGCCGAAAAGAAAGGACGGTTACAGACCGCCACAGAGCGGCTGAAGGATTGCGATGCCGTCTTGAAGCAGGCGGAACAGGAACTGAAAAACAGGACTGACGGCTGGGAACAGTTCAAGAAGGAGTATGCCGCATTCTGTGAGGCATACAGGGATCAGTCCGATACGACTGCGGAGAGACTGCGGGAAATCGACATCCGTCTGCGCGACCTGTCCGGCAGCATCGAGGAACTGCGCCATAAACGGCGTATCGTTTCTGCCGGTATTGACGGCCTCTCGAACAAACTGGCCGGCTCCATCACCTGTCCTTTCTGCGGGCATGAGTTTCTGGTGGCAGAACCACAGTTCGACATCAAGGCCGGCATGAAGGAACTGAAGCTCCGTCAACGGCAGCTCACGGAAATCAACGGCCGTATCGATGAGAAGCAGGAGGAGACGGATGCCGTGGAGTTGCAGCAGAACCGGCTGAACCATGAGCGCCGGATATTGGAAGGCAGACGCACCGGATGGGAGGAGCAGCTGGCCGGGCACGAACGGGCCATCAGGAATGCCACCCGCCACGTGGAAGAGGTGGAAAGCGGGCATAAACGCATCGCTTCCGAAATTACCGCCCTGCAAAGTGAAATCGAAGGTGTCCGCCGCAAGGTATTCGACGAGGTGTTCGGATTCATAGACGAGCGCAATGCCGCACTGAACCGCGGCATACGGGTAGGCAAGGAAGATATACAGGCTGCGGCCTGCGCCATCGACACTTTGCAGGCCACGATCCGGGAGCTGGATGAGGCGGCTTCACCCGACCTCATACAATCGCTCAAGGACACTCTCCGTGAAACGCGCGGGAAGTCCAACGAGGCGGCAGGGCGCAAGACGGCCGTCGATGCCCGGGTCCGTGCCCTGGAGATACAGCGGGAACGGTTCGTGCAGTTCAAGACCTATCTGGCCAACACGAAAATCGAGGCGCTCAGCCGTATCACCAACGAGTTCCTGCAAGACATCGGCAGCGACATCCGTATCCGCTTCGACGGGTATACCGTCCTCAAGAGTGGTAAGGTAAGGGAGAAAATCTCCATCTCACTGCTGCGCGACGGCATGGACTGCGGCTCGTTCGGCAAGTTTTCGGCAGGCGAAGCCGCCCGTGTGAATTTGGCGACCATCCTTGCCATGCAGAAACTCGTGAACAGCAACTGCGACGGGGACAAGGGACTGGATCTGCTCGTGCTGGACGAGATACTCGAGGCGGTCGATGAAGCGGGGCTGGCCTCCATGTTCGAGGCGCTGAACTCGCTCGGCGGTACCGTGCTGGTAGTCTCGCACGGGAATGTGGCTGAAGGCTATCCGCATAAACTGGTAATCGTGAAAGAGAATGGCGAATCGAGACTCGGAGAATAGCGTACTGACCCGGGAGCAGGTACTGGCGCTGGACATCGCCACGCATACCGGATACTTCTCCCTGCATGAGGCCGGGACATGGAACTTCACCGAAAGCAAACGGCGCAACGGCAACAAGATGCACGGCGCTTTCAGGACTACGCTGCTCTCGCTGCTCCGTCGTTACGGCATCCGCCGCGTCGTGGCCGAGGATGTGAGCGTGAACCGCCATTTCTACGACATGCGGCGGCTCTCGGAACTCAGGGGTATCCTGCTCGAAGTGTGCGATGAACTGGATATCCCGGAACCGGAGTTCGTCAACCCGGCTGTCCTCAAGAAATGGGCGACGGGAGACGGACACGCCACCAAGACGCAGATGGTCGCGGCCTGCAAGGACAGATACGGTATTGTCCCGGTGGATGACAATGCGGCGGATGCCTGCCACCTTCTACTATTACATCCGCAGGCACAGGCTGTGACAAGCCGACAACGGTTTGGATTTTTTTCGGGCGGCGGTAATGCTGCCGCCCGTTTTTTCAATTGACGCTCACGGTAGCTGACAGATTAGGACATGAGATTCATTATCAACCTTTTCAGTCAGTGGAAACGTGGAAAAGAAAGATGTGTTTATTGCGGTTCTCCAGCCTGAAGACGAATCCGCGAGACAGAGGGCGGAACTTCTCAGAAAATATGTGATGCCGCACAAGAATCTGATATACAGCATTTGTATCAAATATACCTATAACCAGGAGGACATCGAGGACAACTACCTCGAGGCGTTGGCCAACTTCTTCAAGTATATGGACAGTTATGACCCGGCCCGTCCGGTAAAGACCTGGATCTATGCCGTGACCAAACGGCTTGTGGCGGACCTGAACAACCGCAACAGGAACCGCATGCCCCCGGACGACAATATCGACATTTCGGAAATATCCTCTTCGCTGTCGGATGAGGACGAACCGTCGGGAAACAGCATGGGGATGGACAACTACCGCGAGTTCTATAACGATGACATCCTCTGGGCACTGGACCGGCTCAAACCGATTTACCGGGAAGCCCTGCTCTTGCAGCAGGCTGGTTACAAACTCGGGGAAATCATGGAAATCACCTATAACAACGGTACTTTGCAGACCAGGAACGTAGAAACGGTAAAAAGCCGCATCTTCCTAGCCAAGACGCAGCTGCGCAAACTATTGACACGCGATGGAGAGAAAAGAATGGATTGACGGATGCCGGAGGCTCTTACACGGCTGGTCCGCACCACGGTGTGGGCGGATTTTGTGTTCCCTACCGGCGGCAAGTCGGACAGGCAACTCGGGATGTGTTTCGACGGCTTGTGCCGGGAGGTCGTCTCCGTCAGTGCGGAACGCCTGTCCGACTTCTGTATCTGCCAGACATATGCCATTTCCGGATATGATACCGCGTATCGCAGGAAATGGAACGTCTCCCATTCATTCGGAAAGAAAGCCATCGGCCGCTATCTCCGCTCGGGAAAGGAACGCCGCTACCGGGAGGACCGGTGGCTGAAGAGTTTCGGGCTGTCACGGCATGATTTGGCGCGGGCAGTGGAAGACCGCCGCAGCCATCCGTTCGGGCGTTTTATTTATCCGGAATACGAGGAGACGACCAAGCGGCGACTGCTCTCCACCGAAGCGGGATATCTCGTCTGTGCGCTCTCCACGCTGATGTGGACGCCTTTCTCCCCGTCATGCTCAAAATGTGCGAAAGCGGAGCCATGCCGCAGAAGGACACAGGCGCGCTATCCGGAACTGTACCGTATCCGCTGTGAGGCGTGGCGGAAAAAGGAGGCGAAGCCATGAGTGCCGTCAATCCGCTCAGTGCCGAGTTCCTGTATGAACTCTATGCCACGGCGCTCAGACAGGAACCGTTGTGTGCTGTCCTAGCCCGGCATATGCGTAAGGAATACCTGCCGGACCGTTCGTTCCAGCAGGTACAGGAGGCGATAGCCGTACACTTCAAGACATACAAGACACCGCCGTCGTATGCCGTGCTGGCACAGACCTTCCATGAGGATTACGACGCCATCGAGCTGATAGACACTTTCCGGGAGTATGACGAGGGACAGAGTGCCGAGGTGATGACCGACATGCTGGAGTCCTACATCAAGGGGGTCCGGTTGCAGTCGGTCTATGCGGAGGTCGGAAAACTGTATAACGAGAACAAACAGGACAAGGCGGAGAAGACTCTTCGGGAATATGCCGAGTGGCTGGCAGGGTTCACGCTGAAGAGTTCCTCGTTCGTCGATGTGGCCGCGACTTTCAAGGAGCGTTTCGAGAGGAACCGCCGGCGCGAGGAGGAAGAGGAACGCTCGGCCGCCCCTCGTGTGTCCCGCTTCTATATCCCGTATCTGGATGCGCTCAATGCCGGACGTAACCTGCGAGGTCAGCTGACCTGTTTCCTGGCCAGCACAGGCGTGGGAAAGTCGCACATCGCCAAATGGATCGGTGTCAGGGCGGACATCGATGACGGGCTGCATGTGCTGCATTTCCAGCTGGAAGGTTCGGAAGAAGAGGCGTTGAACGCCTATTCCGGCGGACTGATTTCCAGGAACGCCTACTATTACGAGCGGGGAAAGATTTCGGATACGGAGATGAGACATCTGGAAAAACTGGTCGCCTCGTATGCCGGAAGCATCACGGTGCGCAGTTACCCGCGTTTCAATGCCCAGGTCTCGACACTCGACATCAAGAACGGCATTTCGGAATACAGGAAGCTCAAAGGATATAATCCGGACATCGTGATTGTGGATTCGATGGACTTGCTGACGGATGCCAACCGCCGTTCATGGGGAGCCGACCATGAACGGGCGAAGCGTATCGCGGTGGCTAATGACCTGAAGGACCTGGCGGCGGACGAAAAGGTATGGATGGTGGTGACTTACCAGTCTACCATCGAAGACCGGGAGTGGCTGAATGACGAGCGGAACGTGCTGACCGAGTACAACTGTTCGGAGGCCAAAGGTCTGGCCCGCCCGTGCACGCACCTTGTTTCGCTCAACCAGTCATCGGCTGAAAGAAAGGAGAACGTTATGCGCCTGCACGTGGCCAAAAGCCGGTTCTTCAAGAAAGGAGACACTATCAGGATTGCCACCGACTACGACAATGAGGTGTTCTATGACGGGCAGAGGACACTGAATCTGAACAGGGAATAAAAAGCCATCGATCCGGATGCGGCGTGTCGGTGGCTTTTTGACTTGTAACGACTGGAATGTTGAGAATATATGGCAGCTTACATGCGTAAAACCAATTCCGGACAGATACGATTTTTATTGTATGCCCTTTGTATTCCGCCATATCGTCCGTTCCCCATGTTATCAACAGCAGGTTTTCACATTTCAATTCCTCTGCCGCCTCCAAGGCTTTCAGTTTCCGCTCACGGGTCTTGGCGTTCGAGATATCATACGACCTTTGTTCGAGGAAAGTTCGAATGACCTCGCAAATACAAATCCGTTATTTGTAGTAATTGGAAAACGATACTTTTCATTCAGTATGTTTATTGTACTGCACAAAAAATACGCTTTTTTTATGTAGAGAGTGATCATTTTAGAAAAGTACATCTCTACACCTGATAATCAGCCAATGCTGATTATCAATCTCCTTATTTATATATTGTTTTATCGATTAGACAAAAGCAGTCATTTTTTGTCCAGCCGGGAAGACAATTTCTCTTTTCCTTTGGGTGGAAAGACCTTCCATGATTCTGCCGGTCTATTTTTATTGGGCTAATCCGGATTCTTTTTCCAAACATTTCAAACCAACCTGTAGCGGTCACGACTATACCTTAATATGGAACTGTCGGTACAGGAATATCAATATCTGGTTTCGGAGATAACCCGCGAGACGGGTGCCAAACGGGACGGGAGCGGTAAGAACCTTATCGTTCCGCGCTGCCCGTTCTGCGGAAAGTCGGGCGGTAAGTTCGGTATCTACATCGGCAAGGCGACTGCCCACCGCCGGCCTTTCATGGCCCACTGCTTCTCCTGCGGGGCATCCACCCGTACATTGGAGCAACTTCTGGCGGCTATCGGTCGCATGGACCTGATGGTTTTGCAGACAGCTGACATTGCCGCACCGTTGAACCTGCACCTGCTGGAGAAGGACGAGGCGGAAGAAATAGACGACGAACTGGTGCCGGTCGAATTGCCGGACTTTTACAAGCGCACTTTCCGGCATCCGTATTTGCAGCGGCGCGGCTTCTGTTTCGACGATTACGAGTATTTCCCGGTCGGGATAACCGGCAGGCTCAATCCGCGCTACGCGGACTATGTCGTCTTTCCGGTCATCGATGACTGTACGGTTGTCGGCTATGTCTCCCGCCATACCTGGCCGAAAGAGGATATAGACGCCCACAACCGCAAGACCAGACATAGCGGCGGGTACAAGATCCTGCGTTACCGGAACTCCACGGAAAACGACTTTTCCAGACTCCTTTATAACTACGATGCCGTCCGTATGGATGAAACCGATACGGTCATCCTCGCGGAAGGTATTTTCGATGTCATCGCCCTGACCCGCAGACTCGAACTCTATGACAATTCCCATGTCGCAGCCGTGGCCACTTTCGGAAAGAAAATATCCGATGTACAGATCTACAAGCTGCAATCGAAAGGCGTCAGAACCGTAGTCATCGGTTACGATGGTGATGCCGTCGAGTCGGTAAAGCGGACGGCTGAACGGCTGAAACCCTATTTCGAGGTTTTCATCGCGGACATTGCTGATGCCGCCAAAGACTGGGACGAACTCACGGAAGCGGAAATCTACGGGATTTTCGCCTGCCGCCTGCTGTCCGTCCTTGAATACAAACTCAAAAAAGTACAGGAAAGATGATACAGGAACTTTTCTCATGGCTCGATGCACAACGGATAACCTATATCCCGGTCGATACGGAAGTGGTGGATATTCCCGGCTTCGGGCGGCTTTTCACGGCCGACCTGTCGGGAGTGGAATCCATCTTCCGCGGCGACGGGGACAAGCTCGTGTTCAACCTGATGGAAAGTCCGGATGTGCTGATGGAAGAAGGAATCTTCCATGTGGCCTTCCCGTTCGGCAGGAACTGGTACTACTATGACCTGCGGGAAGAATTCCGTTTCAACCTGCTGAAATATATCGGCCGGCCCAAGCCTCCGGTACATGATGTACCTTTCGTGAACCTCGGCATCCATACCTCCTACGAGCTGCTGAACGCCTGCTGCTCGCCGGAAGATTTGTGCCGCAAGGCGAAATGGCTCGGGCATACGGCTGTCGGCATCTGCGACCGCAATACAATGGCCGCCACGCTGAACCTTCAGAAGGAGTGCGCCAATACCGGGCTGAAACATATATTCGGCTACTCGCTGACAATGATGCACGAAGAAGAACGTGTCGGGCTGAAGATTTATGCCTTGGATAACGAGGGGCTGCATAATCTGCTGCGCATCCAACGGGCCGTCATGGTCGATTCGGAAGACAACACCCTCCGCTATGAACAGCTGCTGATGTATGCCGCAGGTTGTGTGGTGGTTTTCGCCATCCGTTCCGTCTACTGGATGGCCGGACACCCCAAACAGGTGAAGCGTATCCGGAAAGGTGCCGAAGCGGTCTATTACCAGGTCGACGCCAACGAATACAAGGCGGACCGCATCGACAGGGAGCAACTAGAAGCCCTGAAATATTATTTCGGCAACTGTTATGATGCCGACACGGATTCATTTACAGTAGAACCAGTCCTGATTCCGGACTGCTACTACATGGACAAGGACGATGCAGGGTACAGAATCGTGGTGAACAAGATTGCCACGGGAGCCGCCCATGAACAGAGCGATGACCAGTATTTCAAGACAGCGGATGAATTGTATGACACGCTCCGTCCTCTGTTCTCCGGGCAATGGGACTTCGATTCCCTGTTTAGGCGCATGTGCCGTCCCACGGTGGAGATTGCCGGACGTGCGGACGCCTCATTCGAGACCGGGCGAATGTTCATGCCGGAATACCGTATGCGACCGGAAGAGCGGGAACGGTATGGTGACCGCCGTACGATGTTCCTCCGACTGCTTGACGACGGGCTGGACCGGAAAGTGCCGGAACCGGAGCGGGAACGCTATCGGGAACGGCTGGACGAGGAAGTCTATATCATTGAATCGACCGACAATGTGGACTATTTCCTGGTGCAGTGGGATATGGTGCGGGAGGCGCACCGGAGAGGCATCGCAACTGGTATAGGTCGCGGTTCCGCCGGGGGCTCGCTGGTTTCCTACTTGCTTGGCATAACCTCCATCGACCCGCTGAAATACGACCTTATCTTCTCGCGCTTCCTCGTGCCGGAACGCTGCGGGCTCAGCTGGAAAGACGAACTGACGGTGCTTGCCCCGGACATCACACTCGGCAAGGGCGAACGCTATGTGGAGATGGAATCTGAAGGCAAGACTTACCGTCTGTGCACGGATGCCCGGATGCGGGTAATCCGTAACGGAGAAGAGCGGACGATATACGCAGATGAATTGATGTGTGGCGACGAAATCCTTTTTGACCGCCGAGATTGCTTGTGGAACCTAAAGGAACTCGAAACCCATGAATCCGACCTACGAACACCACCGTCCCTATGACGGTTGCGACCTTTACCGGGGCGATGCACTCGATGTGCTGCCCCTGCTGGCTGAAGAAGGCATCACCGCCGACATGGTATTGTCAGACCCTCCATACGGTACGACACACTGCCGGTGGGATGCCGTGATAGACATCCCCGGGATGTGGAATGCCGTACAGGGCATATCCAGGCCCGACACTCCCGTACTGCTGTTCTGCCAGCATCCTTTTACGAGCCTGCTGGGCAGTTCCAATCTCCGCAGGCTGCGGTATGCCTGGGTATGGGAGAAGACGCAGGCGACAGGCTTCCTGAATGCCGGGCGTATGCCGATGAAGGCGCACGAGGACATTCTGGTCTTCTACGACAGGTTGCCGAAGTATCATCCGATCAAGACGGACGGGCACAGGCGCAAGGTCGTGATGGCCGAACACCAGCGGAAATGCGATGCCGGCGAGATATACCGGAAGCACGACAATTTCCGGGATTACATATCCACGGAACGCTATCCGCGCAGCGTGCTGAAGTTCAAGACCGACAAGCAACGCTCCTGCCTGCACGCGACACAGAAACCTGTCGCCCTGCTGGAATACCTGATACGCACCTACACCGATGAAGGGGACATCGTCCTCGACTTTGCGATGGGCAGCGGCAGCACGGCCGTGGCCTGCCGGAATACGGGACGCCGGTTCGTCGGCGTGGAGATAGACCGGGAAATTTTTCAGACAGCACTAAACCGTATAACCCATGGCTGACACCCGGGAAATCTGGGTGGATATCAAGAACTATGAAGGAAAGTACAGGATCAGCAACCTCGGGCGTGTCAAGAGTCTGGAACGGCAGGTTTCGCATGACGGCATTACCTGGATACAACCCGAACGCATTATGTGCCATTGGTGCGGGACGACTTCGCTCTATGACTGTGTCCGGCTCTACAAGGGCGGTGTCGGGAAGAAGTTCTCCGTGCACCGTCTGGTAGCACAGCATTTCCTGCCCGACTGGAATCCGGGACTGGAGGTGAACCATATCGACGGGAACCGCGACAACAACCGTGCGGATAACCTGGAGATGTGTACGCACCAGCGGAATATGGAACATGCCATAGCGGGTGGCCTCAAACGGGATTACGGCGAAAAAAGCGTGAATGCCAAACTGACCAACGGGCAGGCGGAAGAGATACGGGTGAGATATTCTTCCGGCCAGGCTTCCCAGAACAGCCTGGCAAAACAGTACGGCGTCAGCCGCCAGACGGTAAGCGCGATAATACGATACAAGAAATATATACGATAATGGACGAGGAAGAAATTTGGAAAGATATTCATCATTACGAGGGAATTTATCAAGTAAGCTCCTGCGGTAGAATTAGAAGTGTCGGAAGATATGTCCGTAATGCCACATCCCAATATTGGAGGAACGGACAAATCATCAAACCGTGGGTCGGGGGTACATCCCCGTATTACAATGTTTCTTTGGCCTCTGACGGAAAAATATGTAAAAAATTAATCCATAGACTTGTCGCAGAACATTTTCTTGATGATTGGAATGCGGCAAAGGAGGTTAATCATAAGGATGGCAATAAGCACAATAATCGAAGTGACAACCTGGAAATGTGTACCAGGCAAGAAAACGTCATGCATTCTATGGTGCATAAACTCAGGGATGATTATGGAGAGAACAGTGTGAACGCCAAACTGACAAATGAACAAGCGGATCATATCAGGCGGTTACACCGGTCGGGAGTCATGCAAAATGAACTGGCTGAACAATTCAAGGTTTGCAAACAGACGATATGCGATATCGTCCACTATAAAAAGTATAAAAAATGAAAGTGACAAACGTAACAATTAAAAAAGCGAATGAAGCATTCACCGTAATGGATTCGTTCGTGGGGAAAGGACTTGTGGAGGGCGGACATTCCGCCCTCCCGTAAGGCGGATATAGATGTCGACTATGCCTCCGACCGGCGGCAGGAGATCAAGGATTACCTGGAAGAACGGTACAACGCGGACGGCCGCCAGCGTGTCTTTTCCGCCGGCACCTTTACCACGATGAAACTGAAAGCCGCCTTGAAGGACGTGGCACGCGTACACCGCGTGCCTCACTCCATCGTGAACTATATTACCGCCATGATAGATGACGGCACGGACTGGACAGGACTGTTCAGACAGGCTGCCTCCAACAGAAAACTTCGGGACTTTATCCAGACCTATCCGCTGGTCATCGAGGACGTGCAAGGATTGCTCGGACAGCCCAAAGCGGCCTCCATACACGCCTCGGCCATCGTTGTCACACCGGACACGCGGGACGGCAGGCCCGCCGAATGCTTCGATTTCCTGCCGGTCCGCAAGATGGACGGGGCACTGGTATCGGAGTTCGACGGCTATTCGGTCGATGAGATCGGATTGTTGAAGGAGGATGTGCTGGCGACAAAGGAACTTGCCAAACTGAGTGCCGTCATCGCGTTGGTCAACCGGAATTTCGGGCAGGAACTCACCATCGGGCGTATCACGCAGGATATGCTGGAAGACGGGAAGACCTACCGGCTGCTCTCGGACGGTAACACGCAGAATGTGTTCCAGTTCTCTTCACCGGGCATTACCCGGTTTATCCAGGATGTACAGCCGGAGTGTATCGAGGACCTGATCGCCGTCAATGCCCTGTACCGCCCCGCCACGCTCGACATCGGCGCCACCGATGATTATGTCCGTTTCAGGCGTGGCGAGGTGGCCCCGGTCTATAACTACGGCTGTTATGAAGCGACGAAGAACACTTTCGGAATCATGGTCTACCAGGAGCAGTTCATGTCCGTCGCCCATACGCTCGGGGGATTCGACCTCGGGAAGACCGACCTCCTGCGCAAGGCCATAGGAAAGAAGAAAGCCGACCTGATGGCCACGCTGAAGGCGGATTTCATTGCCGGAGCCGTCGGGAACGGATGCCCGGACTATGAGGCGGAGGAAATCTGGCACAAGATAGAGGTGGCCGGGAAATATTCGTTCAACCGCTCCCATGCCGCGGCATACGCCCTTACAGCCTATTGCGGGGCATGGCTCAAGGCCAATTACCCGTCGGCGTTCTATACCGTGGCATTGCAATGGGCGGACGACAAGGAGATTCCTTCGCTGATGGCGGAGATGGAACGCTGCTCGCCGGCCAAGATCGTGCCGCCGGACATCAACCGCTCCGGGACGGAGTTCTTCACCGACTATGCCACCGATGAAATCTTCTGGTCGCTTACCCGAATCAAGCAGGTCGGCCTCAGGACAGTGGAATACATCGTCACGGAACGCGACCGGGGCGGGGCATATACGGGTATCGAGAACTTCATCCACCGCATATTCCGTTACAAGCTCAAGAAATACAGTTACTGGGACGATCCCGACAACGCGGAAGAGGCCGTGAAAGTCCCCGTGAACGCCCGGCATGTCAAGCACATGATCCTTGCCGGATGCTTCGACCGCATCGAAAAAGTCGGGGCGGTTACCGAACGCTGCGCGCTGCTCGAACGCGCCGCACGTGAACTGGGATTCTCCCTTTCCGAAAAGGACTTCCCGCAGGACATGCGCGGGCGGCATTTCTTCTGGTCGCAGCAGCAGATTGCCGTGTCGGGTATCGGCAGCATCGACTACCGCCGCATCTTCGACAATTCGGAAGCCAGCGGGCAGGTCAAGGGAAAAGCCTCCTACCTGACCCTGGACGAGGTGGCACGGGACGAGAATGACGGCAGGCGTGCGGCTGTCTGCGCCACGGTGGTGGATGTAGCCGAGCATACCTACAAGGACAGGGAGACGGGAAGCCGGAAGCGTTTCGCCAGGCTGACACTCTCCCAGAACAACCGCCTGGCGGAGTGCGTGTGCTGGAACGACTATTACATGGAGCACCGCACCGAGATCCAGTCGCTTAAGGACCGGGTGGTCATCCTCACGGCCGTCATCCGTTACAGCGACTACAACGGCTGCAATACATTGCAGACCTATAAGAACTCATTGTTATTCATCCAATCCTGAGAAGATATGGCACCACAGACTGAACAGAAAATATATGTAGGCATCGGGCTGGATTTCGAGACCGGAGGGCTGGACTGCCGTGAATGCGCCTGCACGCAGATCGCCCTGCAGGCCGTCCGTTTCGACACATGGCAGGTATTCGACCGCTACCAGGCGTATATCGCCCCCTACGGGAAACAGGACGCGGGACTTCCCCGGCGCAAGGTGTTGCGTACCCGCCATGAGCAGGCGAAAGGACAGGAATATGTCCCGATGAAGTACGAACAGGCGGCATTGGACTATTCCGCCATTACCATGGAGATGCTGCGCACGCAGGGTATGGACATGAAGAAGGTGGCCGGAGAAGTCATCGCCTTCGCCAAACGCGCCACCCTCTCGAAGGGCAACCAGTGCAAGCCCGTGCTGGTCGGACAGAACATCGCCTTCGACATCGGATTCCTGCAACAGCTGGTGAACTATGCCGGACTGGCCGCCGAGTTTGAAAAGACCTTTTCCGGGAGCAGGGACTATTACGGCAACTTCCAGCCGCACTACATCGACACGCTTGCCTTGGGGCGGCTGGCTTTTGCCGCCGATCCGGAGGTCACCTCGTACAAACTGGAACTGGTAGCCTCAAGGTTGGGCGTGGAACTGGACGATGCCCACGATGCGGCTGCCGACGTGACGGCCACGCTCGACATCCTGGGGGTCTATACCTCCCGTCTGCGCCAGACGGAAGGGACGGCAACCGCCATGCAGAAGAAAGAGAAAACCCGTAAATATTTCAAGATATGAGTATGGACACGAATAAGGAAGCCCCAGGCATTGACCGGGAACGGATTCCCGAGACCATCACATTCCGCACGGCGGACCGGATGACCTACGGGGCGCTGGGCTATGACGGGAACGAACTGATGGCGTTCATATCGGGCTACGACCTGGAAATCAAGTTCAACCTGCGGCTCATCAACTCGCTGGCGGACGCGGAGGCGTGTGCCGATGCGTTGGCCCAGGTATTCTATGACGCATTAATGGAACAATTGTTATGCAACGAAAAGGCGGGTTTTGTAAAACCTCCGGGACACAAACCCGCTACTCTTTCAGAAAAGGAAGGAAGAAACGATGTCAGACAAGATAGCGAACACGCAGGATAGGCCGGAAGAGAAACCGCTCACGGAGCAGGAGCTGCAATTCTGCAACCTCTATGTGAACGGCGGGCTGGAGTATGCCGGACGGCCGAAAAAATGCTTTGTGGAGGTATTCGGTGAGGATACGGTGAAGAATCCGTACGCTTCGGCCAATTACCTGATGAACAAACCGCATGTGCTGGCGCATATCAAGGCGCTGCTCTCCTCGGAACGGTTCGAGATGGAGACGATGGCCGTGAAGCTGCAGGTGGCCGAGACCCTCAAGGCCGTCATGGACGAGACGGCCACTTCGGACTATACCGACCGTTTCGGAGTGCCGCTTTCCCCTGCGCCGCTCAGGGCCGTGTCGGTCAATGCCGCCAAGGCGCTGATGGATATCTTCCCCATCAGGCACAAGGAGGAGAACCGCCTGCGCATCGAGGGCAGTGACGGCAATGTCATCTTCAATGTGATCGTACCCCAAAACCCTATGACAGATGGTGAAAAGGAAACATAAAGTCACCAGGGAAGAAATTGCCTGGTGGATATATCTGGTGATAATGGTCGCGCTGGTCATCTACGGATTCCGGGACAGCGCGGCGGCTGAGGTTCTGATAAGGGCCATCAGGGAGGCATTCTCACTTTTAATGGAATAATGATATGGAACAATTCAAGGAATTTGTAGTGAAGTACTTCAAGATTATCGTCGTGGTACTTTCGTTCTCGCTGACACTGTACATACAGCATGTGAACAACACGGCCCAGATTGCAGAACTGGAGACCAAATGTATCGGTTTGGAAGTGGAAATCAAGAACCAGTATGACCGCATCAACGCCATGAAGCTGGACAAGTCCGTGTTCGAGGCGACCATGATGCAGCTCAACACGGTGCAGAATGACCTGCACGAGATCCGGGCCGACATCCGGGAGCTGCTGAAATGCCAGAACCTGCATAAATAACCCGATTTTTAAACTGCCGGTTATGACAAAGAATACTTATGTGAAAATCATCGCTTCTCCGGAACTTTCCCGCATGAAGCTTGGCGGACTGGCCGGCCGGAGAGGGCTGGTCGTGGAGGACCTGTCCGGTGAAGACAGGAAAAACAAGGGCGGGCTGGTTCTGTTGGAAGAGGCCTACATGGATGAGTTTGTCTGGTTCATTCCCGAAAAATCCGTGACATATGAATAGGCTGGACAAAACACTTCTGATAACCGTGCTGCTGCTCGGCGGCATCCTCTGGTTGCAGCACCGGTGGACAATACGCCTCACGGAAGAACGCGACCGTTTCCGCATGAACAGCACAGCCCTGCTTTCCGATGTGAAGCGGATGCGGACCGATTCAGCGACGATGGCCCTCGATGCCAAGGCACTGCGGCTGACCATAGACGAGTATGAGGAGTTCCGTGCCGAGGATGCCGAAACCATCAGGCGGCTCGGCGTGAAAATCAGGAATCTCGAAGCGGCGGCCCGGCATGAGGTCGAGGTGAAAGCACCGATAGACGCCGCCGTCCGCGACACGCTCATTGTCCGTGATACCGTCCCGCTACTGCGGCAGAAAGTGGAGATGGTCACGCCGCATATACATTTTAGCGGACTGATTGAAGAGAACCGTCTCAAAGGTGACATAAAGATACCCGTGACGCTTAACCAGGCTGTATGGGTGGAATACAAGGGATGGTGGTTCTGGAAGAGGGTCAAAGCTATCCGTCAGACCATATCCAGCAACAACCCGTATGTGGAAATCAGGTATTCGGAATATATAAAGATAGACAAAAAATGATGGTGGACTGCAAGCGTTGGATAGGGTGTGTTGATTGAAGCGACATTTACTCCGGACCGGGATGTATCTCAAATGATGGTTTCAGATACATCCCGGTCCGGAATATTTTAGCCCGTTGCCTGATATGGCCATTTATAACGGGCACGAGTGGGCCTGGTCCAGAACAGTAGTTTGGAAAACCATCCAATCCACAGATTTGACATCCGCCAGACCCATTGTGCCGGTAAATCCTGCCATCTGTACAGCTATACGGTTGTTTCCGGCAGCCTGCGCCGAACAGGAAACATTGCAACAATTCTGCATTACCGATGACTTATCCGGCCATGTCCGGATATTAAATGAAGATTGGCGGGACCGGCTTTCCGTTTCATCAAGCGCACCATTTCTATATCTTTCCATTCCATAACAGGTAGAGGCATGCAGTGCGCGCACCTCTTCCGTTCCGTGCAATAATGACATTCTTTCATGTCTCCGCCATATCGAAGTAAAGAAATGTTAAGCAAGGTGGATTTTCTCTCATTTTACGATTGAGAAACATTATTATAGTAATATTTTTCCGGACTACATCCTTGCCAGACTGTTTGCCATATTCTTTAATGACAGAATATCAATCATTGAAAATTAAGTAATATGGCAACAGTAAAAGTTAAATTCCGGGCCTCTTCCGTCGAGATGAAGGAAGGCTCGCTCTACTATCAAGTGATTCACAACCGTCTGGTAAGACAATTGCATACCGGCTACAGGCTTTTTCCTTCGGAATGGGATGCCGGCATTTCCGAGGTCGTGGTGGCTTCCGGCACAGAAGAGGGACGCAGGAATTACCTGCTCTCCATGAAGACCGCCATAGCAGACGACCTGTCCCGGCTCCGGAGCGTCATCGCACGGCTCGAACGTTCCGACACGGGATATACCGCCGACAAGGTGGTGGAAGTGTTCTCCTCTCCGGCCGACTGTGGCGGTTTCCTTTCCTTTGCACGACAACTCATACAGGAACTGAAAAAGATAGGCAAAAGGCGCACGGCCGAAACATATACGACCGCCTTGAACAGTTTTTTGCGTTTCCGGGGCGAACGGGACCTGCTGTTCGAGGAAGTGGACTCCAACCTGATGGTGGAATACGAGACCTTTCTGAAAGGCATCAATGTCTGCCCGAACTCCTCCTCTTTTTACATGCGCAACCTGCGCGCCATCTATAACCGTGCGGTGGAAAGGGAACTGACCGTGCAGCGCTATCCCTTCAAACATGTCTATACGGGCGTGGACAAAACAGTGAAACGTGCCGTCCCGCTGAAAGTAATCCGCCGGATACGGGATCTGGACCTGACGCTCAGTCCTGTGCTGGATTATGCGAGAGATCTGTTCATGTTTTCATTCTACACCCGGGGAATGGCATTTGTGGATATGGCTTACCTGAAAAAGAAGGATTTGCAGAACGGAGTTCTGGTCTATCGCCGCCAGAAGACGGGACAGCAGCTTTTTATCAAGTGGGAGAAACCCATGCAGGAGATTGTCGGCAAGTACGATACGTCCGCGACTCCTTATCTGCTGCCGATCATCCGGGATATGGATACGGATGCCCGAAAGCAATACAAGAACGCCGCCCATCTTGTCAATGACAAACTGAAAAATAGGCCGGCAGTTAGGGCTTGCCATACCGCTGACAAGCTATGTCGCGCGCCACGCCTGGGCTTCCATCGCAAAGAGCAAGAACATTCCGATTTCCACCATCAGCGAAGCGATGGGACACGATTCGGAGAATACCACGCGTATCTACCTTGCCTCATTAGACACATCGGTCGTGGACAAGGCCAACAGCCTTATTCTAAAATCACTGTAATCGGGAGAAAGATTTGCATAATACCCGCACACCGTACGGACAGCAAAAAAGCCATTCGGAAAATGGCTATAGAAACTGAAAAGTTGTGCAATTTAAAACATCTCTTTTTAAGAGAAGTATTTTGCAAGTGCAAAGATACGCAAAAATCAAATAAGCGCTTCACGATTAACGAAATTTATTGTCCGTCAGAATGAAAAAACAGATGAGCCGTTAAGCGGGCATTTGCGATTTGTTTAGTAAAAATTACCGTTCAAAAAATAAACAGTAGAAAACCAGGTCTTTTCCTGAACGGTATTTTTCTTAAAAAGAGACAGACAGGAGACGGAATGATTTGACAGGAATCATGCAACCGAAAAAATGTTTTGCCAAACTTCAGAGAGCAACCATTGGAGTTTAAAAAACAAGTCGTTGAAATAGTGCGGGAAAATCCCGCCAAGGCGATAAACTGTTGAGTATTTGCCCGTTTCTCTCCGAAAGAGAAGTATTTGACGGTGCAAATATACGTATTTTATTGATTATAACGGCATAAACAGCTTGTTTTTTAAGTCTCAATCCGAGTTCTAAACCGGTTCTACTTCAATGAATGTTAAGCATTCCCAGTCGCTCGAACCGAACATAATCTGTTTTTCAGCCACTTATCATCAATGTTATACGCTACCACTTCTCTTTCGGAGAGAAGTATTGGTTTGGGAGTTGACGTGCCGGTTTTCCGGCCCGAATGAGATAACAAGAATAAGGAAAATATGAAAAAATTGATCTTCGGTGTTTTTCTTGCGGTTTGTTGGTGCACGGGCACTGTCAAAGCGCAGGATATCGCAGTAAAGACCAATCTATTGTATTGGTCAAGTACCACGCCCAACTTGAGTCTGGAATTTGGGCTGGGCAAACGCACGACCCTCGACCTCACGGGTGCCTACAACCCGTGGACGCTGAATAAGGACAAGAACAAGAAAATCAAACACTGGATGGTAATGCCGGAGTTCCGTTACTGGCTCTGCGAACGCTATAACGGCCATTTCTTCGGCCTGCACAGCGGTTACGCGTTCTACAACATCAGTGGCGTGAGAATCCCGTTCCAAAGCAAGTCCACGAAGGATCACCGTTATCAGGGCTGGGCTACGGGTCTCGGATTGTCGTATGGCTACTCATGGATTTTAGGCAAACGCTGGAACCTCGAAGCCACGATCGGTCTGGGTTACATCTACACGCAATACGATAAGTACGAGTGTGCCACTTGCGGCAAGTTCAAGGGCAACAAGGACAAGCATTATTTCGGCCCGACCAAGGCGGGCATCTCCCTGATATATATAATCAAATAACAAGAAAATGACTATGAGACGCATATACATCCTATTATTGCTGATATTGGCATGTTGTCCCATGATGTTGCATGCCGAGAACGAAACCAGTTACTTGCCTCTGATCGGGATTCGTCAGGGAGGGGTCGTCAAGCAGGGCCGCACGGTAGAGCTGACGATGTCCGTCGATTTGAGCAAGGCGAAAATCCGTACGCAGCACACCGTAGCACTGACACCCGTACTCATGTCGGCGGACAGTAGCCGCGAGGTGACCTTTCCCCCGATAGTCATCGATGGCAAGACCCGCCACAAGGTTTACTTGCGGGCGCAGCGGCTCGAAAGCGTGGAGCTTCCCCCTTTCCACAATGATTCCGCACAGGTAATCATACGCCACAGCAGCAAGGGGCAGCATTACGATTATGCGGCCACCGTGCCCTACGAGCGTTGGATGCTCGACGGGCGGATCAAAATCCGCGAAGAGGTACACGGCTGCGTGAACTGCGACAAGGGCAAGGCGGAGCAGTCCTTGTGGGCGGGCATACTTCCTGCCTATGTCCCCGATTACAAGCTCGACAGCATAGCCCCTGAACCTGAACCCGTGAAAGTGCGTGCCGAAACCCGCACCGCCCGGCTGCAGTTCCGGCAGGACAGTTATAATATATTGCCCGGATTCAAGAACAACCGTGCCGAACTGGACACCGTTTCCAACTCCATCGAGCTGGTAAAGAAAAATACCGACGTCAGGATTATCGGTATCTACATCACCGGTTACGCTTCTCCCGAAGGCAGCATGGCGCACAATATGGCCTTGTCCGAGAACCGCGCCAAGGCGCTGGCCGACTATATCCGCCGTTACGACGCTATCGCTCCCGAGATGCTCCACGTGGACTGGAAGGGTGAGGACTGGGAAGGTTTCGTCCGTGTGCTCGGCGACTTCCCGAACCTGCTGAAACGCGACGAGGTATATGAAATCATCGAACGTTACCCCGACGAACGGGATTTCTGCGAGCTGCAACTCCAGAAACTCGTGCCGCCGACCATTTACCACAGGCTGCTCACCGAGATATACCCCGCGTTGCGCCGCAACGAGTACCGCATCGAGTACAACGTGCGCAACTTTAACCTCGAAGAGGCTCGCCGCATGGTCGATGAGCGTCCCGACCTCCTGAGCCTGTCGGAAATGTACAAGGTGGCCGATTCCTACGGGAAAGGCACGCCCGGGTACGACAAGGTGATGGCCACCGCCTTACGCTATTTCCCCGCTTCGCCCTCCGCACTCAATGAGAATGCCGTGAACGCCATCTCCCGTGAGGAGTATGCCAAGGCGGTGGAGCTGCTCGAGAAATCGGAAGTCACCGCGCGGTCGGCAGAACTGCTCTCCACCCTCGGTGTGGCATACGCCGGGGCCGGACAATACGACAAGGCGGAGGATGTGTTCCGCCGTGCTTCGGAGGCAGGCTCCGCGACTGCCCGGCATAACCTCGAAGAGGTGCGGCAGGTCATCGACCAGTTGTAGACAAAATCCATAAGCGAGAAGTTATAAAAACCTTTTTACTAATTTTTAAATAACAAAAAGATGAAAGTCAAGAGTTTTTTATTGACAGCTTTAGCTGCTTCAATGACGTTTGTTGCATGTGACAACAAAGACGATGAAATGGGACAGTTGGACAACACCCCAAAGAGTGTAAGCATTGACCTGTCTAATGTGATTCCAGTAACCAGAGGCGCCGGTCAAGAGGTAGAAGACAACTCAAAGGTTTCTTTGACAGATTTACAGGTATTCTTTACAGACGGAACTACCCTGTATAAAGGAAAAACAATCGAAGGAACTGAGGCAACCCACTACTTCAGCAATAAAAGTAATTTTGACGACCGCGCAGATAAGGTATTCCATTTTTTACCTGCTGAGGTGAACAAGGTAATCGTTGTAGGTAACAACGGTAGTCAAATAAATGCATCTACTTATGTAGATTTGAAAAAAGACCTGATAATCGCCGAACAGCAAAATCCGACTGATCTAGACCTTTATAAAGAAGTCGAGTTGACTTCTGTGTCCGGTCAAGACGAGGCAGGACACCCGCTTTACAAAGCGAAGGTAGTGCTTGAACCGCGTGTATCCAGAATTGAAATCGGTAAATTTGAGTATACAGCTCCTACTCAAGGTCAGCGTAAGTACAAGAGTATTGAAGTTCAGCAGGTCATGTTGAACAACTATTTCGGGAAAGCAGACCGTCAGGGAGGAACAGCCAGTGACATACAGAACTCCGATATTAACCCCGTTCTATATTCGGCCTTTTCGAGACAGCTGCTGATGCGTGGTATAACGATGAATTTACCTCAACAGAGAGTCCTGCAACCACCTTGCCTTTGGTTACATTGGATGAAAATACACAGTATAAGCATTCCTACGAGAAAGGCAATGTCCGTCCTGCATACCACTTCTTTCCTAAAGATAATAATATTGGAAATACTAACCATCCTCAAGTTCTTGTAAAATTGATTGGTACAACAAATGAAGGAACTAAGGTTCCTCTTTACTTGGCTACCAGTACATTCACTCCTGCTGTTACAGCAGATTTCGCCAAGATTTACGTCATGAACTTTGCATTTAGCGATGAGGATTTGGATAATCCTCAAAAATGTGTGGAGGTAACTGTTGACGTCATGAGCTGGGATGTAGTTCCTGTCACACCTGAATTTTAATTGATAACCCGATAGGCAGGGCGAAAGTTCCGCCCTGTCTATCCTTTAACACTTCAATCACATATATATGAAATTGACGAATATTGTTTTCTGCCTGACGTTGCTCGCCGGAGCCGCCACATCCTGCATCCGTGAGGATCTGGACGACTGTCTGAGCACGAACACGCTGTTGCTCAGCTACAAGGGCGACGGCACCACGGAAATATTCCCCGACAAGATCTGCCGGGTGGAGATGTTCGTATTCGATGCAGAAAATCGATGCGTCAATTCGAGTATCTTACCAGAGGAACAGGTCAAGGACCGCACGGCTACGCTTCCCCCGCTCGCTGCCGGAGACTACCGGATTGTCTGCCTGGGGAACACCCACCACACGAAGGTCGATGGCATCGCCACGGGCGATTTCGGCCGGATGCTCTTTGCCGCCGGGGATTATTTCGACGAGAAACAGGTTGCCGGCAACGATTCACTTTACTATGCTACGACCTCTTATACCGTACTGCCTTACAGCGGTGATGAAGAGGCAAACCAGACCAAAACCATAGAGTTCGCCAGCTCTCACTACGATCTGTCGGTGGAAGTGGCCGGAGTTCCCGCCCCGGGAACCCGCGCAGGCTCGCTGCCTGTGCTTGAGATATGCGGAGTCTCGCCCTGTACCGATTTTGAGAATCGGGCCTGTGGGGAGGCAACCGACTATTTGCTTGAAACCGAATACGAAGCCGGAAAAGCGTTGCTCACGGCCCGTACCAACATAATGCGTCACAAGAACCACGAGAACGTGAACATCCGCCTGAGCGCCGCCCCGAACGGGGAACCGCTGGCCGAAGTCAACCTCGCCAGGTTCCTTGCCGACAATCCTATTATAGACTGTTCCAAACATGAAGTGCTCATCCCGATACGCATCGAGTTCAAGTCGGGAGAAATCACGGTAAGCGTACCCGAATGGTACATCGAACAAGTGAAACCTGAGTTTTAGACCGAACCGAAAAGAATATGCTGAATACAAGAAAAATATTATACTGGGCAGTTACAGCAGTGTGCTGTGGCCTGTTGCCGTGCGGGTGCGTCAAGGAAGATGCCGCATCGCTCGGGGAACGGCACGATGTGGCAGTGCGGCTCAACGTAGGGACATGCGCTGTCGGCGAAACCGACGGCACACCGACCGGCGAAGAATCGGCCATTCACTCGCTTCGTGTCTATGCCTTTGTAAAAGGACAACTGGCGGGCCACGAGTTCCGGAGCGGAGACATGGAGACTCCGGCTACATTCTGGATGGATCTGACGATGACTTCCCTGACTACCGAAACGGTAGACTTCTACATCATCGCGAACGAGAAGGCCATGAGTACCCCAGGTGCCGAGAAAACCTTTACGGAAAATACTACGGAAGCGGAACTAAATGATTTCACGTTTACCACGCTGACACGAGATGTCCAAGCCTACGGACTTCCAATGTTCGGCAAGGAATCCAAAACAATCGACTTCTCGAAACTTTCTAACCGTCAGCCGATCGACCCCGGCCATTCGGGGCATACACCGCTGGAAGATGTCTTGACGTTCCAACTGAAGCGTCCCATAGGCAAGTTGGGCGTGTTCGCGGCCAAAGAAGCAGGTGAGGCAGGAGAGCTGTGTGTAACGGACCTGACCTTGCTGGAAGCCGGAACGCGTGCGTATAATTACCTGATGCCACAGACCGACGAAACGCTGAAACTGGCAGGCGCCACTGGTACCGGCGAGTTTTCACTCGTCCCCTCTTCAGCACCGGTAACGAAGACGCTGGCCACGAATATCACGCCCGAAGAGAGGCAGAACCCCGAAAACTACACGCCTGTACTGGGGGCTCCTTTTTATCCTTTCGAGAACCCTTGGGGCAGCGATTCGTGGAACACACCGGGTGATGAGCATGGAAACATCCTCAAAATCGGCTACACGTTCGACAGCGAGCCGCGCGAAGGTCTGGTCTATATGCCACGCATTGAAAGGAACAAGTATTATGCGGTATGCTGCCTGATGCACAACAGCGGCAAGATAACTGTCGCATACGATGTGGCCGACTGGGAGGACGGTGGAGATTATCAGTTGGAGTTCGATTACCCTTCCTATGAACTGCTGCAACCTTTCGGTGGAGGGACCGCCCCCTACGCGCAGCCGACGGTTTACTACAATGGCGGCGCATCATCGACAGCGGGAACCTACTCTTTTAGGTTCACCATCACAGGTCCTGTGAGACAGGAATGGCAGCCCACGCTGTTTGATGCCACAGCCGCAGACTATGAACTGACGGTATATCAAAACGTGGATGGTGTCAACACACTCGTGACACCGCCTTATGTGGCTTCCGATACAGCGTACGAAATCCGGGTAAGGGCACTGAAAGGCGAGAACGTGGACAAGCAGTTCTCGTTGGGCATCGCCTATACCCCGAAGTGGGATCCTTCGGGAAGCTCGCTCCTGCTGATCAACATGCAGAGCGGAGCCACGAACTGGACAGGAAGCGAGAGCACCGAGAAGATTGTAATCAAACAGGTTGACATACCTACAAACTAACAAGCGATGAGACGGATTATATACAATATGATGATTTGTTGTGCGGCGGCATGGCTTCTTGCCGCTTGCAGCAAAGATGACGATCTCCCCGGCGGGCAGACAGGAGGTAACGGCAACAGCATTATCCTCGACATCTCGTCGGGAGCGTTGCCGGTGAGTCGTGCTACCGTACCGGCCGAAGGGGCGGAGGTCGCAGTGAGCCATATCGACGTGCTGATTTTCAACGATACCGACGAGAAAACGAAGGTGTGGAGCGACCGGGTGAACGCGTCAGCCAATGAAACGGGACGGATTACACTGCCCGTAAAACGGTCGTCTTTTACGGAAAATGAGAGGTATTGGGTGTATCTGATCGCCAACAGCACCCACCCGGAAAAGGATTTTGAAAACCTCGCGAACCTGAACGCCTTGAAGGCGATGACGCAGGAGGACGAGAACATTCACCTGACAGGGAAAGACATTGAAGGTGTCCCGGGAACATTCCTCATGGACGGCATAGCCTATCCCGAAGGGAACGATGAACCGGCGGTTGCTGCTCCGGTCGTCCTCTACGACGGCTCGCAAGGGAATGACACGCGGCTGGCGGTCACGCTGCGCAGGGCAGCGGCAAAAGTCGTGGTGACCATCAACAAAGGCCAAGACGTGACTTTTGATTCCAAAGGCATAGGTTACTACCTGCGCAATATGCCCTATACCACATCGGTAGTGGCGGGTGCGGACGGTGCGGCAAAGCTGAGGAATACCGCCCAGACCTCCGGCGGCTATCTTGAGTGGACGGCGAACAAAATTACCGTAACGGCTTACATGTATGCCCATACTTGGGACAATGGAAGTTCCATGGAGCAGGAAGTGCGCCTGGTGATGAACATTCCCCTGACTTACCAGAAGGATACCGACCCGCAACTGCGTCCCGATAACTACTACCAGATTCCTGTCTGTAACGGCAAGGCCCTGAACCGCAACACCTGCTACAGGGTAACGGCAACGGTCAATGCCCCCGGAGCGGAAAATCCCTCCACACCGGTGCAGTTGACGGATTTGAAATATACCGTGGAGAATTGGATAGACGAGACGGTAAATGTCGGAGGCGGGGACCGCCCGACTTTCCTTGTGCTCAACCGGTACGACCTGGAAATGCACAACAAGGAGGACGACCGCACCAGCCTGATCTTCACCTCCTCGTCGGAAGTGACGGCACAGATTACCCGGGTTTACTATATAGACAAGTTCGGAAGGGAACAGAACTTGGAGAAAAGATACCCCGATAATCCAAACGATAACGAATGGGGAGTGAGTACCGGATACAGATGGCGCAGCCATGGCAACATCCTCATTACTCCCGACAAGGGGCTCAACGGCAAGCTGGATGTACACAGCGACCTCCCCAGGAACAATACGATACGTTATATCGAAGTCCGGGTAACAAATGAGGACGGCAACGAACGTACCGTAACCATTGAGCAGTATCCGTTGGAATATATCACGAATATCCAGGGGTGGTACTCGTACCGCGATGATTTCAAGAATTCAGATCCTAACCCGACTACCTATGAATATGTAGGTGATAAAATTACCGGAATCGCCCTTGCCACCAGAAATATCTCCAGTTGGAACGGAGAATATAGATACCTAACGGGGACAGATGGTTTATTTGGAGGTCCTCCGGACGGATTCTTCGTTTCAAAAGTAGCAAAATTGAGGAATGATGGAAGCGGACAGTCTGATTTATATGAATACTATTACACATCAAACTCAAACAGACTTCGGGAATCCCGCTATAGCGAAATTAACGGCAGAATGTACACCATTGTATTGACAGGGACATCCAGTGAATATACTCTTGGCCGTCCACGTATGGTCCAGGATACATACCATCCGGAACTTATGGTTACGGATCCGGGACAGGACAATGCCCAATTGGTCTCGCCGTCATTCATGATAGGTTCCTGTGTAGGCGAATTCCAAGTTGGAGGAGGAAACCTGAAGCTGGACGGGAGTGACAACAGTGTCCGCGTTGCACGCGAGCACTGCGCGCATTATGTAGAAACGTATAAAGACCCGAAAACCGATAGGACGGTTACCTTGGATGACTGGCGCCTGCCCACAGAAGCCGAACTTAAAATCATTTTTAAATTCCAGGGCTCGAAAGACCAGGATGCAGACGCCATAGACTACCGCTTGAACGGACAGTACTATTACAGCGCAAGCGGAAGATTTTATAATGAGAAATACACCGTTAGCGGTACCGGAGTGGCCTGTGTACGCGATGCCTACGGTAAAAAGGAATAAACGTAGAAACCTGTCAAAAAGAAACGAAATATGATAAAGGAAATAATAGACAAGCTTGTCGCCCTGCTTGCGGTATCGGCCCTGCTCGCTTCGTGCAGCGAAAGCGAGTTGTGGCAGAATCCGCAGACCGAGGCACGCGACGGCTACATCATGCTGAATTTCAAGACGGAAATTCCTGCGATGCAGGAAGTCGTCACCCGTGCGGTAGACCCTGACGGTGGCGGAGTGCAATATGACACTTTTCTGCTTTGACAGTTACGGGCTTTTCATCTCTACCGTCAAGGCCGGTGTCACGGTGCAGAAGCCCGGCCCCGGGGGAGATGGAGGGCACATTCAAGGCTGAGGTGCCCGAAAATACCCGGACCATCCATTTCCTGGCCAACCAGAATATGGATGAATTCAAGGAGGACAGTTTCCGCAACAAGTCGGAGTCCGAGGTCATGGCAGTGTTGGAGGGCTCGTCCGGACGCATGATCTATTGGGGCCGTTTCGCCTGCGATGCAGGAAACGACAGCAATATAGCCGAACAGATGGCCACCTCGGGCAATTCCGTCAAACTGATCCGCAACCACGCGAGAATCTCCGTCGACAACCCGGACAATAACGGGCATATCGTGATTACGGGCTTTGCGGTCTGCAACACCAACGCTTTCGGAACGGTGGCCCCGCACCACCCGAAGAAAGGCTTTGATTTCACGTGGCCTTCCAGCGACGACCCCTTCGTCACGCTTCCCGTGAACGATGCCAAGATGAGCGATATTACGGACGTGACATCCAGCATGAACCAGTATGTCTTCGAGTGCGAGAACAGTGCCGATGCCCCTGTCAGCGTAATTCTTCGGGGACATCTTCCGGATCAGGACGAAGAGAAATACTACCGTGTCCTGCTGGTTGACGACAAGGGCGAGCAGCTCCTCGTGCGCCGGAACCACCATTACAAGCTTCACATCGAGGGCGCGCTATCTTTCGGTCAGGCCTCCTTTGCCGAGGCGTTGGAAGCGGCAGCCACGAACAACGTATGGATTTCCATTTCCGATGAAGTGAACGAGGTGGAAGATACGGACTATATCCTGACAGTAGAGAAGACTTTTGTCGTACTGGACGAGAGCTTTACGGAAAACGGAGGCAGCTACACGCTCAATTATACCATTAAAGGAAAAAATGACAAAGCCATCACCGAAGCCGATGCCGCAACGGTCTCCTGGATAGACAACGGGGTGGCGACGCAGACATTCGAGACGAAATTCGAGGTCGTGAACGGTGTCGGACAGGGACATATCCAGATACACCTGCTTCGTTTGGAAAATAACGAGAAACTGGAAGGTACGCTGCTTGTCAAGAAGGGACGGCTGCAACGCAAAATCAAGGTCATCACGATCAGGAAGCAGTCTTTCGTGCCTGCATGGGTCGGGACGGAAATATACGGTAATTTAGGGAACGGTGCCAACAAGAACAACCGTGCCCATGTTACGGCCATGTTCACCATACCCGAAAGCTGTCCCAAGGAGCTGTTCCCGATGAATGTGTACCTTTCCGTTGGCGATCTGGATATCCGCAACGCTTCGGGCATGGAACTGCCCGTGGTGCGCGAGGCGGACAATGACTGGTACAGCAGCGGTGAAATCTCTTCCGTCTATCAAGGCAAAGAGCCGGATTACAAATTTGTCTACACGGCCGATGGTCCCGGCGTCCAGCGTGTCTATTTCGAGAACATATTGAATCAGGAAAACGGCTACGAGGGCACGCTCTATATCGAAGCCGAATATTTCGAAACGATGCGGCGCAAGTTCAAATACTCCACCAATCTCGTATCCATCACGGTGCAGGGACTGAACAAATACGATGCCGTAGGCTCGGGCGTACAAGATGAAGTGATATACTATCGTCTGGTTCCACAGAAAAAAGGAGCCAACGTGCAGTTTGACATGCTGCTGGCAGAGAGGTCCGACAATGATCAAGGGACAGGGAACGACAATCCTGCCAATGCGCAAGGCAAAGACGAATTCCTGCTCTACTCGCAATACCTGGATTATTACGAGGACGGTGAGGAACCCGATGCCGGAGTGACTGCATTCGATTGCAAATTCTATCCCGATGAATCGAACAATTGGTGGCAGACCAACAATCCCCAAGGTGGCCGTATGCTGATGTTCAAACCGAGAACTGAAGTTTTGAGCAGCCCGTCGCAAGGTACCGGAAGATATTCCATCTACATGAAGACCAACCGTGCCCGGAGCGCCGAGGTGATCCACATCGCCTCCAACGACAACCGGCTCGGACCGGTATTGCCGGAAGATGCAAACGAGGATAATCCCGGTATATATGGCGGCCGATCATACCGCAGTACGACTTTCGAGCTGGCCAACTACACCCCGTTCCGGTTCGGAGCCCGCGTGAAGTACGGCAACAACGACTGGCAGGGAGAGGCCGACGAGCCTGACCGCACGGTAGCATCCGGTGCCATACCGGCAGACATACCGGAAAAAGTCACCCCGTTGGAATGGACATATCAACCCGACCAGCGGGTGGATATCGGCATCGATGTGACGAGCTTTGCCGGTTTTGACAACAAGTCGGTGGATCCTTTCGGCCAAGCGTTCGAAATCTATATCGACGCGCCTATGCTGAAAATCGATGCCGGCCGTCTTGCGGAAAACAGACTGGACGGAACCAAACTGAAAGCGCATCCCACGATTCCCGGGCGTTTTGTCTATACCGTGGATGCCAAGCGGGAGACGGAACGGCGATATGGTACGGATGATATTGCTAACACGGACAATATTGCCTCCAGTCAGCGTGGGGAACGCAAGACCCTGCCGTTCCTTGTGAATAGCGTCGTAAGTGCCGGGGACATCGTGATTTCGTCCGATGAAAGCCGGGTAGTGTATTATTCCAAGACTTTCCGTGTGTCGAACCAATCGATTGCCGGGACGCTTCAATATAAAAATACCGCCGGCGTGGTGCAAAACATACCGAAGGATGCTTTCGTATCCTTCGAGCGTACCCGCAACGGAAGCCGTATCGGGTCGGTAAGCGTAACAGCCGACGGCCAGTACGAACTTCGGCTTCGCAAGGAATATGAGTTTAACTGGTACACGGACGAGGTGGAACTGCATTACACAGGTGACGGAGGCATGGTTTATCATGCGACATACCCGAGCCTGTCCAGCCTGTTTGCCAGTCCGCACATCGTACTTGAACCGTCTGCCGGCGAATGAGATTTTCCGAACCGGTATATGCAACGGCACCGGACGTTTCCACATCCGGCGCCTTTTTAACAACATAAGATATGAAGATGCTGAATCATACTTTTTTCGCCTGTCTTTTGGGCATGAGTCTCGTTTCCTGTTCACATGCCCAACAGCAGAAAACCAAGGAATTCCGTCTGCCCGACGTGCCTGTCACGCTGACGGCGCCTGAAGACAGGGCGGCGTACTTGTCCCTGCATTACTGGGACCACTTCGATTTTGCCGATACGTCGCTCATCTCCCGTCCTGAAATCACCGAGCAGGCCTTTGTCGATTTCCTCGGCATCCTGCCCTATACCGACCGGGCACAGGCTGCCATCGATACTCTTTCCGCCGCGCCGCAACCGGACAGGAGATGCTGTATCACTTCATCGGGCTGAGTGACAAGTACCTCTACGAGCCCAATTCGCCCATGCATGACGAGGAACTGCATATCCTCGTATTGCGGGCACTGCTGGACAACCCCTGCCTGTCCGATACGGACAAGATACGTCCCCGCTACCTGTTGGAAATAGCCATGAAGAACCGTCCGGGAGACGTGGCGGCGGATTTCACCGTCACTTGCCGGGACGGCAGGCGCAGGCAGCTCTCCGGCATAAAGGCCGACTACGTGCTGGTTTACTTCAACGACCCCGATTGCGAGGACTGCCGCCGGGTGAAGGAATTGCTCACCCTGTCCCCGGTTGTGAACGACCTGTTGGAGTCCGGCCGTCTGAAACTCCTCTCCGTGTGTGTGGAGGGCAAGACCCCCGCGTGGGAAAAGGCGGAATTTCCCGCCGGTTGGATAGATGGTTATGATGCCGATCAGCGGCTTACCCGCGAACAGGTGTACGACCTCAAGGCGATGCCCACCCTTTACCTGCTCGATGCGGAAAAACGGGTGATACTCAAGGACGCTTCGTTCGAGCAGGTGGAAGAACGGTTGTCCTGAAAGATGCCTCATGAAAGCCTATGAAGACATCCGGAAAAGACAGTAAGGAGAGCAACCGTTTCAGGGGCATCAGGCCGGAGACGGAGGAGAAATACCGCCGAGCGATCGAGATGTACGCTTCCACGGAGCTTTCCGGCTGTGAGATATGCCGTATCTGCGAAGTGACAGAATCGGGTTTCCGGTGTTACCTGACCAAGTACCACCGTGAACTCGTGCTGGCCCGTTACGCTATACTGTGCAGCAAAGAAGAGGCCGGGCAGATTAAGTTGGGACAGCTCCGGGGACAGTTGCCCGCTACCCGTGTCAAATACAAGGATACCATCGAGGCGTGCGGGAGCATGGAGCATATCGGATTGCACGTAAATTCGGGTTGGAAGGCACGAATCTGGGCAGGCAGCCGTGTACGCACTACCCCGAGATAATCGAATGGCGCGAGAAGGTGCGCGATTGGCTGGGTATCGGTGACGGGCTGCCGCGCGGCACGCGCCGCTCCTGCAAGGAATAGTATGCTGAGGCCGTCAGGCTCTTGCAGGGTAACTCGTATGTCACGGTGCCGGAGGTTGCCGACTCCTGCGGGCTTTCCTATACCGGACTGGAACAGCACCTGTTGTTCTACCATAAGGATCTGGTGAAGCGGCGCATCAGGATACGCAAGAAGGCTCTCCGACGGCAGCGGAAAGGGGAAATCACCGGTCGGGGTACCGTGCACGCCCCCTCTCCGGAGTTGGTGGAGAAGTATGCCGAAGCGGTGCATCTGTATGCCACGACACCCATGTCGGCCGCACGGATAGCCGGGAAGACGGGAGTGTCGAAGAAGGGATTCTACGAGCACCTGCAAAGGTGGCATCTGGACCTGGTATGCAGGCGGAAGAATATCCCCTACGAGGAAGGGCGGCTAGTGGACTGGTCTAAAGTCCGGAAATACAACCCCGCGACAAAGGCCAAATATGCCGAAGCCATCCGCCGGCTGAAAGAAAGCGGGCTGCCGACGGCACAGGTCGCCGCCGAGTTCGGGCTGCAACCCGAAGCGTTCCGCAGCTACCTGAAGGAACACGAGCCGGAACTGTATGCCCGGAAGGGAATGGTCAGGACGGATACGGGCGGCGCGGTGTCCCGCCGCAGCATGGAGAAATACAGCGAGGCCATGCACCTGTACGGCACGACAACCGAAAGCGTGAAGTCGTTGGCCAGGCGGTTCGGGTTCAACGACTGCTCGTTCGGGCAGTTCATCAGAAGGAATTTCCCCGAACTGGTCGAAAAGCACAACGAAATCGTCCAGAAAAGGAAAACAAAATAAATAACCGGCTTTCGTATGCCGCTCCGTTGCGGAAGATAAGCTGTCATAGACAGTCTGACAAAATTCAATTAGGATACCTACTATCAAAATGATTTGCAGGATTATCCGATTCTGTCATTTTTCAATACACTCTCTCTAATAATCATCAAGGTTAGATGGACATTCATCGCATTTTTTTTCTGTCTTTTAATCCTAAGTGTTGCATAATATCGGATAACGATTTAGGTTCAACGCAGCTGACAATCTTATTCAATCGACTATCAACTTTTGGGGAACCCCCAAGCATCATGGACATTTTTTAATATCCGGTTGCGATAAATACAGATAAATACTACATCTTCTCTCAAAATACTGTTATTGGGGACCCAGCATTATACCTTGATTTATAAAAACAAGGAATCTATATACCAATTTACTGTCAACCAACTTTCTTCCAACTTCGCCATACTTTCTCTATAAACAGATAGAGTTAAGTTACTTACTATCTGTTGGGGAAAACAAAAATTTTTTCTCTGTTTATAGAGGAAATAAGCAATTAAATGCGGGTAAAAGAAAACTTGCTCCTTATCTACAGAACGTAGCCCATTTGAAACCCGTTTAGACTTACTTAGCATGAAGTGACAAAAATTTGGCATGAAAACAAGTATCCTCGTCATGCGCTGTAAAGTGGTACATAATATATAGTATGAAAACGTCTAATTATTGGGAAGTGTATGACCGATAAGTTCAGACTAACAATAATGAAGCAAAAAAAGGTTTTGTTACAAATAAGTCTGAGTGTAAGTTATAGAGAGATTGTTCGACAAAAATTCCGTTCTCTCCATAAGAGAAGTATTTGAATATAAAATTGGTTGTAATCAGCTAGTAAACAATATTTGTTTTATTTGCTTGGAAGACGATTCACTTAACAACTGTTGAGTAAAACCTATAACATCTGTTTGAAATGAGGCACTCGGTTGAAAATTATATCATTTTTATATTGTTATTTTCAGTGAATTGTATAATTTTGTATCCCAAATACTTCTCTTATGGAGAGAAGTAGCAGAAGATGGAGCCGGAAACGGCTTCAGAGATTTTGTGCATGTGTGAGATAACGGAATCTTTTATGGTGTAAACATGAACAGATATACTGACATGGGAAGTTATTCTCCAGCTTTTGAAAAGAATGTTTGTAACTGCTTGATATGTAGTATAATTTACAATCTTGCAGGATTAGAAGAATTGTCCTAAATCCAAAATATGGCTACTTCGGAAGGTGAAAAACAGACATGCTGGTACGTGATGCGCGACCTTAAACGGGCCAATGCCAAGTTGCCCGCATACAAGCAACTGTTGAACGAGCATTTCGAGGTGTTCACTCCCATGAAAGAGCAGTTGAGTGTTCATGGCGGCAAACGGACTCGGGAAGAAGTTCCCTTTATCCAGGATTTGCTTTTTGTTCATGATACCCAGGAAGCTATTGATCCGTTTGTGGAAAAGTATCCCACGATACAGTATCGTTTCCAGAAGGGAGGTGGTTACAAAAATCCGATGACTGTCGCTGATGCGGACATGGAGCGGTTCATACATGCTGTAAGTGTGTCGAAAAATCCGAAATATTATCTTCCTGGCGAATTGACACCCTCTATGTGCGGACGGCACATCCGTATTGTAGGCGGTCCTTTGGACGGTTATGAAGGAAAATTGCTGACTGTACGCGGGTCGAAAACGAAACGTCTGTTAGTGGAGCTGCCCGAGTTCTTTTCCGTAGGGGTGGAAGTCAATCCCGAATATATCAGGCTATTATAAAATAATGATATGTAAGCCCGACTCTATTTTGGATGATATATGGTCCAAAGTTAAAGCGGTGTGCATTGATTATGACCTGCCGGACGAGCTGCGGATATTAAAGGTTATGCTCCGGAACAAGATGAGTACTGGTTTCTGTTATCTGTTTTGACAAATGCATCTGTACAGAACAGCCCGGCGCATGTTACAATGAGGATAAAACCTGCATTTCTGGCTTTGTAAAATTGAATATACGCTAATTCCCGACAACGGATGAAACATTTTTGAAAGTAATGAATGGTTACAATTCCGGAACTGAGCCTTGCTGGATGCCATTGATGGAACTCATCGAAACATGCCTGTTCGACATCATTCACACAGAAGATACAACCGGACGATTCATTCGTCTGTATGGAGCAGGTGACTATTGGCACGCATTCGAAGAATCCGCCTACCAATTGAGTCAGCTGTTCGTGACACACGATGTAACTGTACTCAGGCATAAAGTTTACCCATTTCCCGTTTTAATGGTCAGCATCTCGGATGACGAACTCCAGGCTTACGGCAAAAATCACATCTTCAGAAAGAAAGTATCAGGGTACAGGGAACTTGTTGGGATAGGAATCTCGATGAAGCGGTACAAGGAATGGCACAAAAGAGGTGATGAAATTCTCTTCTCTTCCATGACTTTGCACAAGTAAAGAACAAATTCTGACATAATATGATTTTTTGGATAGTTAATTGCAGTATTGCATTCCTGATCTGTGTGTTCTGTGCGGGTATCATCATTCCCCAGATTTTGTTGATCGCTTTCCGCAAGCGGTTATTCGACCTTCCCGACGAACGGAAGATTCATCATTGTGCCGTGCCCCGGTTGGGCGGCATCGCATTCAAGCCGGTAGTGTTTTTCACCGTAGCCTTGTTGCTGGGGATCAATATGGTTATGGGGCATTCGGAGATGTTGTCCGAAATCGAGAACGATGTTCGGCCCTTGGCTTTCGCCTTCTGCTCCATCATGGTTCTGTATCTGGTTGGCATGGCCGATGACTTGATCGGCATCCGTTATCGAGCCAAGTTCGTTATCCAGATTCTGTGCGGCATGATGCTTATCGCCGGTGGTATATATATCGATAACCTGTACGGCATTCTAGGCATTCATTCGGTTCCATTATGGCTGGGGTATCCTCTGACCATTCTGTTCGTGGTCTTCATCATCAATGCCATCAACCTGATCGATGGCATTGACGGACTGGCTTCCGGGCTATGCAGTATTGCCTGTTTGCTTTATGGGTTGACTTTTCTTATGTTTCACCAGTATATATATGCCATGCTGGCGTTCGCCACATTAGGGGTGTTAGTGCCGTTCTTTTATTACAATGTTTTCGGGAATGCCGAGCACGGAAAGATTTTCATGGGTGACACAGGCAGCCTGACCGTTGGCATGATGCTCTGTCTTCTCAGTCTCAAGTTGACTATGTGTGGGACAGATGATAATACGGTACATATAAATCCGATGGTGCTGGCATTCTCCCCGCTGCTGATTCCTTGCTGTGATGTGGTCCGGGTTTATCTGCATCGGGTACGCAACGGAAAGAACCCGTTCTTGCCGGATAAGAACCATATCCACCATAAACTACTTGCTGTCGGAATGCAGCAGCGAAGTGTCATGATTATCGTCATATCCGTATCGACCGTATTCATACTGTTTAATATTCTTCTCTCCCTTTATCTGAATGTAAACTGGATCGTACTAGTCGATATCCTGATATGGACTTTCACCAATATCCGACTGACGAAACGTATCGGACAGCTTCAGTCGAGACAGGCAACCAACAAATAAAAATCAATGAAATATGAAAATCAGATACATTTTACTCTTATTGACCGTGGCTTCCCTGCTAGGATCATGTGCCGCGCCGAAAGTCGCTTATTTTACGGACCTGAAACCGGGTATGGCAGAGCAGGTTCTTAATCCATTGGAAATCAGGGTACGTCCCGAAGACAAGATTTCCATATTGGTCAACAGCAAAGACCCTTTGTTGATGGACCTTTTCAACCTTCCGATTATATCCCGACAAATCGGTATAAGATCAGAAGCATCCAACAATCAAGGAATGTCAGGATACACGATAAACAAGGATGGAAATATCGATTTTCCCGTGCTGGGGCATATCCATGTGGCGGGAATGACACGCGAGGAGATTGCCTTGTGCATAAAAGAAGAGTTGATCTCGAAAAACCTCGTAAAAGATCCGGTAGTAACAGTGGAATTCATGAACCTGACCGTTTCCGTGTTGGGTGAGGTCGCCAACCCCGGACGTTTCAATATCGACAAGGACAGGCTGACGCTCCTGGACGCTTTAAGCATGGCCGGGGACCTTACCGTCTACGGGAAACGGGAGAACGTGCTGGTACAGCGGGAGGAAAACGGCAAAAAGACCCTGTACCGGGTCAATCTGAATTCGGGATATGACCTTTATGCTTCTCCCGTGTACTACCTGCAACAGAACGATATTGTTTATGTCGAACCTAACTCGGTCAGGGCAAGACAATCGACAGTCAATGGGAACAACGTGCGGTCTACCTCTTTTTGGTTATCGTTGGCCTCGCTGCTGACCACCATTACCGTGTTGATCGTGAAATAAATATAGAATCTGATATGGCCGTAAATCAAAAGAATACAAAACCGGGACAGCCGGATGATTTCCTGCGGATACAGGATCTGTTGTACCTGTGCCTCGCGAGGTGGAAGTGGTTCGTCCTGTCTTTGGCGATAACGACAGGTGTTGCTGCTGTCTATCTGCTGTGTACCCCTGCCGTATATACACGCACTGCTTCGGTGTTGATCAAGGAGGATTCCAAAGGCAAGTCGGTTTCCCCGGATCTGGAATCCTTTTCGGAGTTTGGGTTGTTCCAGTCCAGCACCAATGTAAATAACGAACTCATCACCTTTCAGTCGCCGGCTTTAATGACCGAGGTAGTTAAACGATTTCGTTTGGATATGAATTACTTCGTTCCGGGGAAATTCCACCGTCAGGTGGCCTATGGACTGACATTACCAGTGGATGTAACGATAAGTGACTTTCCTGAAAACGAATCGGCTGGGTTTACATTGGAAGTACAGCCAGACAGCACATTACTCTTATCCGACTTTACACGTAACGGGACGGAGCTCGACGGAAAGGATATAAAGGGCCGCTTGCTCGACTCCATCACTACGCCATTAGGGAAAATCATTATCCATGCAACCCCCAATTATGTGAAAGGCGAGACATACACATTGTATGTAGGTAAATCCAGTTTGTATGATGCTGTAAACTCCTGCTCGTCCAATCTGTCCGTTTCATTGAATAATGAGAAAGCGTCAGTTATCGACCTGTCATTCAGGGATAATTCTGTACAACGGGCGGAGGATGTATTGAGCATGTTGATTTCCGTTTATAATGAGAACTGGGTGAAGGACAAGAACCAGATCGCTATCAGCACCTCGATGTTCATCAACGAGCGTTTGGGCGTAATCGAACAGGAACTGGGCAACGTGGACGAGGACATTTCATCCTACAAGTCCGAACATCTGTTACCCGACGTGCAGGCGGCTTCGAGCATGTATATGGCGCAGAGCAGCCAGACGAATGCGCAGATTCTGGCTTTGAACAACCAGCTCTACATGACCCGCTACATCCGGAACTATTTGTCCAATGACGCCAACCGTACCCAACTGCTTCCGGCCAATTCCGGCATTGAAAGCGCCAATATTGAATCGCAGATTGCCGAATACAACAAACAACTGTTGCAGCGCAACAGCCTGGTTGCGAACAGTAGTACGGAAAATCCGCTGGTCGTTGATATGGATCAGGCCCTGGCATCCATGCGTGGGGCGATAATCAGGTCTATCGACAATCAGATAGTAACCTTGAATTCGCAGATAAAAAGTTTGCGGCAGACGGAGCAACAGACAACATCACGTATAGCAGCTAACCCTACACAGGCCAAATACCTGCTCTCGGTGGAACGCCAGCAGAAGGTAAAGGAGGCTCTTTATTTGTTCTTACTGCAAACGTGAGGAGAACGAACTCTCACAGGCATTTACGGCCTACAATACCCGTATTGTTGCCCCGCCCCACGGTAGCATGTTGCCGATGTCACCCGTGCGCAAAAACATCTTAATGGTCGCGTGTGCTTTGGGACTGCTTATTCCGGTAGTCATTATCTTTATATGTGAGAACATGAATACCCGTGTACGGGGAAGAAAAGATCTGGAAAGCGTAACCGTACCGTTCATCGGTGAAATTCCGCTGTTCACAAGAAAGAAGAAAGGAATATTCAGAAAGAAACCACAGGAAGTCAGGGCCATTGTTGTCAAGGAGGGCAGCCGTGACATCATCAACGAGGCATTCCGTGTATTGCGTACCAACTTGGAGTTCATGACTGGCAAGGATAAGGCATCGAATGTCATCATCATGACCTCATTCAATCCGGGCAGCGGCAAGTCGTTCCTGACCATGAATATCGCCGTGAGCTTTGCCATTAAAGGGAAGAAAGTGTTGGTAATCGACGGTGACCTGCGTCACGGCTCTGCGTCATCCTATATCGACTCTCCTACCAAGGGGTTGAGCGACTATCTTGGCGGCAGGATTGACAATCTCAATGAAATAATTGTCACCAATCCGAAACAGAAATATCTGGACATCCTTCCTGTCGGCACCATACCTCCCAACCCCACCGAACTGTTGTTCGACGACCGGCTGAAACAGGTAATAGATACCGTAAGGGAACAATACGAATATGTGCTGATTGACTGTCCGCCCATCGAACTGGTGGCCGACACGCAGATAATCGAGAAGCTGGCTGACCGTACTATTTTCGTGGTTCGTGCAGGATTGCTTGAACTGAGTATGCTTGCTGAACTGGAGAAAATCTACGGGGAGAAAAAATACAAGAACATGTCCCTGATCCTGAATGGAACCGAGGGAAGCGGTGGTCGCTACGGATACCGTTATGGCTATCGGTATGGTTATCACTATGGTTACGGTTCGGAATATCACTATGGTTCCGATGAAAAATATATAGAGTAAATCGTTGATTATCAAGCAATTAAATACGGAGTAAGAATGTAAATTTGATTTCCCTATTGTTTCACTAAAAATCACAACTATGGCACAGAACGATTTTACAGAAGACAAAGCGACCTTATTCGGTGCGGGTATGGTTACTGTAGGTGTATTTGGTAAAACAGCATTGATTACCAAAGGAGTCGGAGTGGTTGCCGCAACAAAAGCCGGAGTATTGGCTGGTGGATTTATCTGTCCTCCTGCGGCTATCTGTATCGGTTTAGCTTGTGTTGGGGCCGGGTTGATAAATCATTTCGGCAAGCGAAACTGGTGGTGAAGTTTATCACCGGGACAATCAATTCATTCCCGGATTCCGCATATATGTCATGTGGAATCGGGAATGATTAAAAAGTTTTATGTCATTATATGTGGTTTTTTAAAAAAAGGGAAAAACAAAATATAATAAAGCTAATCGGTTTTACAGACTATCATTCGCATATTCTTCCGGGCGTGGATGACGGTGTACAAACGATGGACGAATCTTTGGAAATTCTACGTTTGTATGAGGAGCAAGGGATCAAATCCGTATGGCTCACACCGCACATCATGGAAGACATTCCCAATACGACTGCCCATCTTCGCGACCGTTTTGCAGAATTGCAGGCTGCTTACACAGGTGGCGTACAACTGCACCTTGCAGCGGAAAACATGCTTGACAATCTCTTTGAGGAACGGCTGGGAAAGAATGACCTGCTACCTTTAGGCGAGAATGGCGACCACCTGCTGGTGGAAACCTCTTATTTCAGTCCTCCGATGGGCTTGAAAAATATCCTGCTTCGCATCAAATCTAAAGGATACCACCCTGTTCTCGCCCATCCGGAGCGTTATGCTTATATGGATGAATCGGATTACCGACAGCTAAAAGACATGGGTGTGAAATTCCAGATTAATCTTCCATCAATAGCGGGTATGTATGGCAACCGGATTAAGAAAAAGGCCATGTTTCTTATGAGAGAACAGGCTATTGCTTATATAGGGACAGATATTCACAGTTACAGTATATTTCAAAAGTTCATTTGTACAAGCGTTACAAGAAACGTACAAAAACTGCTTGATTTATAGTCAAGATTATTGCGGCTATGGATAGCCAAGCTATAACAAAAATTCCTATTAATAAACAACAAGATGACAAGCGGAGAAAAGGCTCTTTATCATTCCATTATAGAGCAGTTAAAAGATAAGGAACTTTCCGATAGCCAAAAAGACAATTTTGTGAAAAAGCTGGATGAACTGTTCAAAAGTATGAATGACCAATCAAAAGAATTTCAATTAAACTCAATTTTATGAAAGCATGTTTTATGGGCTTGGGCTATATCGGATTGCCTACAGCCATTATCGCAGCAAAGCACGGAGTACAGGTAACGGGTGTTGACATCAACCCCAAAGTTGTAGAGCTGACCAATCAAGGTAAGCTCCACATCATTGAACCGGGGATGGAAGAAATGCTGCAAGAAGTTGTGAAAAACGGGACATTGCACGCAAGCACGAAGCCGGAGACAAGTGACGCTTACTTTATGGTTGTTCCCACCCCGTTCAAAGGTAATCATGAGCCTGATATTTCGTATGTAGAGGCGGCAACTCGTGCTGTACTTCCTTTTCTCAAGGAAGGTGACTTATATGTAATTGAAAGCACATCACCCGTTGGTACGACTGATAAAATGCGTGACTTAATTTTCGCTGAGCGTCCTGAATTGGAAGGTAAAATTTATATCGCCTATTGCCCCGAGCGTGTACTTCCGGGCAATGTGATTTATGAGTTGGTACATAACGACCGTGTCATTGGCGGTATGAACGAAGAAAGTACAACAAAAGCAATCGAGTTCTACTCGCAGTTCGTACAGGGGACGCTGCATCGGACTAATTGCAAGACCGCTGAAATGTGCAAACTGACTGAGAACAGCAGTCGTGACGTGCAGATAGCTTTTGCCAATGAACTTTCATTGATTTGCGACAAGGCAGGGATTAATGTTTGGGAACTTATCAGGCTTGCCAACAAACATCCGCGCGTAAATATCCTGCAACCTGGCTGTGGAGTCGGAGGTCATTGTATTGCTATCGATCCATATTTCATTACAGCGGATTTTCCGGTTGAAAGTCGCATAATTTCTACAGCACGCGAAATCAACAATTATAAATCGTTCTATTGTGCTGAAAAAGTAAAGAACGCCATGTTTGAATTTGAACTGAAAAATCACTGTAAGCCTGTGGTAGCAATGATGGGGTTGGCATTCAAACCGGACATTGACGATTTGCGTGAATCTCCAGCAAAATATATCACAACTAAAGTAATGCAAGGATGTAATAATGCCAACATTTTAGTGGTAGAGCCAAATGTGAAAGAACATAACGTGTTCAAGTTGACAGACTATAAAGAGGCTTATGACAAAGCCGATATTGTTGTGTTCCTTACAGCCCATACACCTTTCAAAGAACTACCGTGGAAAGATGATAAAGTGATACTTGATTTCTGTGGAATATTTAAGCAATAGAGGTAGACAATCATTAAGTTTACCAAGACTTACCCTCCCAATAAACGTACACATATACTGATTGCAGATTTACAGAAAATCTATTGCTTTAAGAAGATGACATTAAGCCAAGTTTTCAAATCAAGATTGTTGTCAAATATTTGGAATCAGTTTCTCCTTTATGGTTTCAGTAGCATTATACCAATTCTACTAATTCCATATTTGTTGAACGTTATAGGAGTAGAAAAATACGGTCTTGTAAATTTTGCCATTATATTTAGCTTTTACTTTCAGATATTCAATGAGTTCGGTTTCGATTTATCTAATGTCAGGCATGTCGTCAATAATAGAGACAATCAAGAAAAATTGGGAAGGATAGTTTCTTCTATTCTGCAATGTAAGTTTTTTCTCATACTCTGTTCTCTATTTGTTTATATTTTAGTTGTAGGGTTGATTCCTTCACTAAGGAATGAACTCACGCTTTATATATTAGCCTTTATTCGTTTGATAGGGGTTGTCATTGCTCCCTATTGGCTTTTCCGTTCAATGGAGGACATTAAATATATAACACGTATCAGCGTGCCAATAAAGCTATTATGTATATTGCCTATTTTTTTAATCGTTAAGTCTACTGATGATTATGCATTGGTGATGTTGTGCTATGCTCTTGAAACATTTGTTTCAGGTATTGTCGCTTTATTCATTGCCCAAAAAAGATACGGGATCAAACTTCAAATAGTCTCGGCACAAGAAGTGAAATTTTATCTTAAGGATAGTATTCCGTTTTTCTCATCAACTTTTTTGATGAGAGCCTATAAAACAATGAATACCTTAGTGCTTGGCTTTATTCTTGGAGATTTTGCAGTCGGATTATATACAGCTGCGGAAAAACTTCATAATGCGTATTCATCATTTGTTTCTCCGCTTTTATCTCAGATATTTTACCCATATTTCACAAGGATAAAAAATATGGGTAGAGCGACTAAGATGGTATTGCTTTTATGTATTGCCAATACAATCGCTTTAGCTTGTATATATTTCTTATCACCGTATCTTATACCGATTTTTATTAAGACTGAAACAGCAAGTATAACCACGTATTTCAACCTATTCTTGCTTTTATTGGCGATTAGTGTGCCAGCTGACATGTTCGGTTTCCCTTATTTGGGCGTACTTGGAAAAATCAATGAGGTAAATATGACAACCATTTATTCTGCAATCATATACATCATTGTTGTCCTTGTCTTGATTCTTACTCACAGTATTAGCATAGGAAGTGTTATTTGGGCTTTGATTATAGCGAACGTGGGATGTTTGGTTTTGCGCCTATATTTAGCCAATAAAGTAAGAGTTGGTAATGTTGATAAACAATAGGATATACAATATAGATACTAATTCTCGACATTGGGCTATTTCTTTAGCCTTAATTGTAATCTTGTCTGTAATAATGACATTTATTCCTTTTGTAGGACTGTGTTTGTCATTAATGTTTTTCAGACAAAGGTTTGCCCCCATTCTATTTATTATCTTTTCTTTCTATTTTGGTTGGTTTTATGAGCCACAAATGGATTTGTTGGTTCATTATGAGCATTTTCATCGTATTGCCGACAAATCATTGGTTGAGCAATGGATGGACTCTGGAACATCAAAATATGGCAAAGAAATATATCCTGTATTATTTAAATATTTCATTGGTTTAATTGCTGATAACCGGAATTTTTTCTCTGCTTGTGCGTGTGTGGTATATACTTCTCTATTTATATTTGGAGTCGTAAAACCACTCCAGCCATTATATATGCAGAAAATGTCAATTCCTGCATGGCTACTCTTCCTGGGAGTGATTTTTACTGTAGAATACTATTGGTTTCTCGGTTTTCGCTTTTGGAGCGGAGCATTTGTTTTTACTGGCTTCTATTTGAGATACCTTAATTCAGGAGCCGTTAAGTACCTTTGGTTATCTGCGTTATGTATTTGTTTTCACTATTCACTACTCGCCTTATGTGTCGCGGCTGTATTAAACCTACTCTTGCGATATAGGTTTAAAGTGTACTATTTAATTCTTATCGTATCATTCATCGTTCGCTTTGCGAAAATCGCGTTTGTCACTAATATCGCACAATTTGGCATATTTGAAAACTACGTCAAAGAGAGCGTTAGGAATCAAAATATCATACAGTCTGTTGGAAAGTATGCAGAGGAAATACGCGAGTATGGTAATCAGTTCTATTTGCTTCGTGAAACAATTGCCGTTTTCGGTGTCTTGGCTGTGATCTATATACTATATAAAAAAATAGGGAAAGAATTTTGGGAGCAGAATGTCAAATTCTGGGGGTTCTGTATTCTCCTATTGTCTTTTGCCAATTTCGGATATGTCAGTTTGACTTTTTATGATAGATTCTTCAAACTTGCCGTGCTATTCTTATATGTTTTTACATATATGTGGGTTATGGATATTCAATCCAAATTGAGTTTTAAGTCCCAGCTACTAATAACTATGGTTACAATTATACCGGTATTGTATTTCATTGTTACACCATTAGTTGAACAGAGGCACATGTTGTTCCAACTAAACTTATGGTTTAGTAATCTATGTTCATGATGAAAAATTTTGTAATCTGAATTTCTCATCGTGCTGATGTATGGTCTATGGATAGCTACCAATACGAACAACCAAAAAGGCATAACATCAGAAAACGAAAATAGATTAACCGTTGATGTTCAATGTTCTTAATTATTTTAATCATATCAATTGAAACACTAACAATGAGGGTATTAATAACTGTTCCCACTAAATCCGGATATGGAGGAGTAACTAATTATTATTTAGGGATTAAAGAGTATTGGAAAGAAAATATTGAATATTTTTATTTCGGTCGTAAGCCTTGGCGTAATATATTTTATCCATTTTTAATTATCCGTTTTATAATCCGATTGATTTGCTTTAAACCTGATATAGTACTACTTAACCCATCGCTTGGAGATAAAGCCTTAAAACGAGATTTTATATATTTAAACATTTGCCGATTTTTCAGAAAGAAAACATCCGTATTTATTCATGGTTTCAATTTCGAGTATGCTAAAAATGCAGATTGGAAATGGATAAGTGCCAATTTGAATAAGGCCTTGTGTATTTTTGTGTTATCCCAAGATTTCAAGAATGAATTGATAAGGAGGGGGATAAAATCTGATATACATCTAACTTCGACAAAAGTACCCGATTATTTTATTTCAGGTTTTGACCTTTCGATGAGACAAGGAAAAGCCGAAAACATTATGTATAGCGGGCGAATAGAAAAGGCCAAGGGTGTATATGAAACAGTCGATACATTTTCAATACTTAAGTCACAATACAAGGATCTGACATTGACCTTTGTCGGTGATGGCTCAGAACTTCCTATGTTGAAACAATATGTTGAGAATAAGAAAATAAAGGATGTCCGTTTTACTGGAGAGTTACGTGGGGAAGATTTTAAAAAGGAATACATTAACGCCGATATGTATTTGTTTCTAAGTTATACGGAAGGTATGCCAACTGTGGTTTTGGAAGCAATGATTTTCGGACTCCCTATTTTTACCAGAAAAGTGGGTGGCCTAATAGATTTCTTTGAAAATGGAAAGATGGGATATATATCAAGTTCGTTAGATCCGGCAGTTTTTGCAGAAGCAATGAAACCATATATCGAGAATCCTGCTAAAATGAGGAGTGTATCAATATATAATTCCGAATATGCGAAAACCCATTTTGTTGCATCCGTTGTTGTCCGAAAATTTGAAAATACACTAAAGAAATATATTGAGCTATGAATATTCTGAGAATCAAGAAGCTAATATTTTTACACCTCCAACATCTACCCATGAAATCAAGGGCATGGAGACCATTAGTTTGCAAATGGGGTGGAGTGCAGATAATCAGCCCCAAAAGAACGTTTATCGGTGAGGGCGTCATATTTGACACAAATTATCCACAAGATATTTTTATCGAAGAAGGTGTTCGTTTGACATCGGGGGTGAAAATAGTAACACATTTCATGAATCCTAATACTGGAAGTTACGACAGGGGGAAGGTTCATATCTGCAAAGGCGCCTATCTCGGAATGAATACTTTGGTGGTAAAACCTGTAACAATTGGAGAGCGAGCTATAATTGGAGCAGGTTCTGTTGTGACCAAAGATATACCAGCCAATGAAGTTTGGGCAGGAAATCCCGCAAAATTTATAAGAAAACGGTAGGATTAATTCATATGGACATTATATCATTCTATAGGGTAGAACGTTGGCTATTTGAACGCCATATTCCGGTTTTGCCCAAAATCGTACAACTATTGATTTTTCTCATTTTCAATTCAAAAATAACCGCTGATTCAAAAATAGGAAAAGGGTCATACTGTGTGTGCAAAGGGATTAGCACTGTCTTAATACCGGGAACAGAAATCGGAGAAAATTGCGTATTAGGATTGCGATTTTCTACTGTACGGCAGTTTCCATATAAAGAAGTTCCTTGTCTAAAGAATAATGTTTGGGTGGGACCTAATGTTATTATTGCTGGCCCTGTTGTAATAGAAGATGATGTGGTAATCGCTGGAAATTCATTTGTCAACCGAAGTGTTCCCAAAGGTGCTATTGTAGCAGGATGTCCGGCAAAGATTATTGGCTGGAGAAAGAATCTTGATTATGCGATTGAGACAAACCCAAAGTATAAAGATGGCCGTATGCCATTCTTGACAAAATGAATAACACCAATGAATGATATTGCAGATGCTTTTTATAAGCTAAAAATTTATTGTGAGACTGAACATTTCAAGGGTTGGGATCCGTATGATGGTCTCAACTCTAAAATTTTTCAGGCAATTCCGCTGCTGAAAAAGTCTGTATTGTGCAGATTGATGGTCATACAAGGTTTCAAGCGTTGCCCTTTCAATATGAGACGGATGGCTTTCGTTCCGAAAGAGTATAACGCAAAAGGTATCGGGCTGTTCTTGTCCGGATATTGCAATCTGTATAAAGTTGTGGAAAATCATCCGCAATTATCCGAAAAAATGGGAACGTTGGAGATGATAAAGGCTCGGATTGAAGAATTGGCAGAGTTGCTTATATCCTTACAATCTAAAGGCTACAGCGGTGCTTGCTGGGGGTATAACTTCGATTGGCAGGCACGCCGTCTGTTTCTTTTTCCCAAATTCACGCCCACAGTAGTTGCTACAAATTTCTGTGCCACGGCACTGATGCAGGCATATGAAATAACTAGGAACAAACACTATTTGGAGATTGCATTAAGTGCAGCGGATTTTGTAATAAAAGATTTGCATCGCACGCCGTATAATGGTGGCTTTCTCTTTTCTTATAGTCCGTTAGAGGGTAATGACACTGTGTTCAATGCTTCGCTGCTCGGTTCTCGATTGTTGAGTTATTGTTTTTATTATACACAACAGGAGGAATACAAAAGACTAGCGGAGCTATCCATTAAAGCCTGTTGTTCCGGGCAACGGGAAGACGGGGCTTGGGTATATGGAATGCTCCCCGTACAGAATTGGGTAGACAGCTTTCATACAGGATATAATTTAGATGCGCTGATCGCTTATCAAGAGTTGACAGAGGATCATGCTTTCAATGGTTACATCGAAAAAGGTTTCGACTACTATGTCAATCATTTTTTCGAAGCGGACGGAACTCCTAAATATTATGATAACCGAATGTATCCTATTGACATCCATTGTCCAGGGCAGCTATTGATAACATTGACCCGCCTACATAAGATGAAAAAATATGAGGAACTTGCCAAAAAAGTATTGCAATGGACAATCCGAAATATGCAAGATAAAAAGGGGTATTTCTACTACCAATTAAAACCTGGCATCAGTTCTAAAATCTCGTATATGCGATGGAGTAATGCATTTATGTTTAATGCAATGTCGCATTATTTACTCGCAATATAAAATTTCCAACATAAATGAATAAAGTTTCTTTAAACGGAGTCGAAATATATCCGTTCGATTCCGAACAGTCTTTGTTGTCTTTTGTAAACGATAATAAGGGCATATTAGTAGCCATAAATGCTGAGAAAATTTTACATGCTACAGATCAGACACGAGGAATTATCAATCGGAACATAGGGTATTGCGATGGAGCCGGCGCACAAATGGCTCTCAAACAAAAAGGTTTTGAAAATGCGTGTAAAATTCCCGGTTGTGAGTTGTGGCTCAAAATTGTAGCTCAATTTTATAGAGAAAAGACTTTTTATTTGATAGGTGGTAAACCTCAAATCATAGAAGAAACTGTGTCTAAACTGCGTAAAGAATATGCAGGGATTCACATTATCGGTTATCGGGATGGATATATCAAGGCAAACGAGGAACGGGAAAGACTTATAAAAGACATAACCGAAAAAAGACCTGATGTGGTATTTGTGGCTATGGGGTCTCCTAAACAGGAATTACTGATGGAAGAAATACAGCATAGACACAAAGCCATCTTTCAAGGATTAGGCGGCAGCTTCGATGTATATACTGGCCATGTGGAAAGGGCTCCTAAATGGTGGGTGAACCACAATCTTGAATTTGCCTATCGGTTGCTCAAAGAACCGAAAAGAATAAAACGGCAAATTCACTTGATAAAGTATGCCTGGTGGCTGATAACTAAAAAATTATAGAACAATGAAGAAGGTAATGCTGGTCTTCGGGACTCGTCCGGAGGCCATTAAGATGGCTCCGTTGGTGAAGGAGTTCCAAAAAAAATCAGCAGACTTTGAAACAATCGTCTGCGTGACGGGGCAGCATCGTGAAATGCTCGATCAGGTGTTGCAGATATTCGATATCAAGCCGAATTATGACTTGAACATCATGAAGCAGGGGCAAGATCTGTATGATGTAACCGCCCGTGTGCTGACCGGGATGCGTGATGTGTTGAACAAGGCGAAACCTGATGTGGTATTGGTGCACGGTGACACAACCACTTCTACTGCCGCCGCACTCGCAGCTTTCTATCAGCAGATCCCTGTAGGTCATGTAGAAGCGGGCCTGCGTACCCACAACATATACAGCCCTTGGCCGGAGGAGATGAACAGACAAATAACAGGGCGCATTGCCACCTATCACTTTTCTCCGACCGCTTTAAGCAAGAAAAATCTGTTGACGGAAGGTGTGCAGGAGGACAAGATAACCGTAACAGGGAATACGGTCATCGATGCCCTTCATATCGTTGTTGATAAAATAAAGACTGACGGAGCTCTACAACAAGAACTTGCCGGGGTGCTGGAAAAAGCGGGTTACGATACCTCACGGCTTGCTGATGGCAAGAAACTCGTTTTGATAACCGGACACCGACGTGAAAATTTCGGAGACGGATTCATCAGCATGTGCACAGCCATTAAGGATCTGACGGCAAAATATCCATATGTGGACTTTGTCTATCCGATGCACTTGAACCCCAATGTCCGCAAACCTATCCATGAAGTATTCGGGGAGAATTTGAATAGTTTGGGAAATATGTTCTTTATCGAACCATTGGAATATCTGAGTTTCGTGTTCCTGATGGAAAAAGTGACCCTTGTCCTTACCGACAGCGGTGGTATTCAGGAAGAGGCTCCGGGGTTAGGCAAACCGGTACTGGTGATGCGTGACACCACCGAACGTCCGGAGGCGTTGGATGCAGGAACGGTAAAATTGGTAGGAACCGATTATAACAAAATTGTCTCCGAGGTATCGATTTTATTGGATGATGCATCTGCTTATGAGCAAATGAGTAAAGCCATTAATCCTTACGGTGACGGAAAAGCGTGTATGCGTATAACGCAAACACTTAATGTTCGGTTGTAACTTTTGTATTTTCTTGACACATTCACCAGAAGAAATATGTTAGTACCGAAGGTGAATGTCGTATTGCAGGCGGACAAAGACATCGGCAGCATAACAGAGGCAGACATTTGGCTCAATTGTATGGACGGCAACGGTAACTTCTTGTCTGTGGCTGCGGAAGACCATACCGGCGACGGACATTACATTGCCACCTTGCCGTTAGACTACAGCCCGGTAGAGCCTTTCATCCAAGTTCACTTGAATGAAATGGTCTATGATTACCTGTCCATTCCGAATTTCAAAGCGGGACAGGAATGTCAAATCTCGCTTATACTCGGTACGGACGGGCTTCGCACACCGGGAATAGGAGCTGAAATCGACGACTGGGAAGTTGTGGAAGGAGATGTCACATTCGTAAAATGACAAAATATAATAAATGACGCCTGCTGGTTTTGTTATCATTGGCAGGCGTTTCACTTTTTATCCCTCATTCAGGAATCCCGGCATTTACCGAGTGTTCCGCTTGTTCTGCACGTCTTTTTCCCATTTCGATGTGAAGGATTTACCACAAAGGGCTTGGAGAAGAAGAAACACATAGCAGAACTGAAAATCCGACCTAGCTAAAAAGAAAAACAGATTTCTTATTTATGCCTTCAGACTCCGGACAAATTAACTCTATAGTTTTTTGAGCATTCCTTCGTTCGTATTGGGATTTATGGTTATTTTTGTAATTCAATCAATAATATGACGATAATGGCAAAGACATACCAAAGGACTAAATTACAAGAAGTCACGATCAGAGGATATAAATCCATAGCCTATGACAGACCTGTGACCTTGAAGCTGGGTGATGTCAGCATCTTGTTGGGTGCCAACGGTGCAGGCAAGAGCAATATCATCAGTTTTTTCCGGATGCTGAGCTACATGATGAGCAAGTCATTCGGGAGATATGTGGAAATATCGGGCACGTCTCATGCCTTGCTGCATTACGGCATTAAACGGACACCGGTCATGTCCGGAGAACTGAAGTTTGCCGACAGCAATTCCATGGATGTTTATGGCTTTTCATTGGCCAATGCCACTCCCGACAGGCTGATTATCACGGAAGAGCGGATTACATGGCATCGCAAGGGGGAGAAAAAGCCCTATGAGATAGCACTGGAACCGAATTTCAAGGAGTCCGCTCTCGCAGAGTGTGAGGATCCGGTTGCCAAAACTATTTTCCAGATGCTTTCTTACTGCAAGGTATATCAGTTTCACGATTCATCGACAGAGGGGCCGCTACGTCAGGCTTGTCCCGTCGAGACGGCCAATTACCTCCAGTCGCACGGAAACAATCTGCCTTCTTTCCTGCTGTTCCTGCGGGAGAACTACAAGGATGCCTACAACCGGATTGTTGACTATGTCCGTGACGTAGTTCCCCAGTTCCAGGACTTCTATCTGGAGCCCGTGGGTGGTATCATTTCTCTCCGGTGGATAGATAATTCTGCCACGGACTATCGTTTCAATGCCTACCAGTTCTCCGACGGATCTATCCGTTTCATTGCCCTGGCCGCCTTGCTTCTGCAGCCTGCCCAGACAATGCCCAACGTCATCATTTTGGATGAACCGGAACTTGGCTTGCATCCCTATGCCATCAGCCAGCTGGCAGAAATGATTAAGGATGCGTCCATACACGCACAGGTCATTATTGCCACGCAGAGCAAGGATTTGGTCGATCATTTCGACATCGGCGATATCTCTGTGGTGGAAATGAACAAGGAAACGCAGGCAACCTCTGTCACTCACCTTGACGCCAAAGAATATCATCTTTGGCTTCAGAACTATACGGTGAGCGAACTTTGGGACAAAAACATCATAGGAGGACGTCCCGTATGAAAGCGAAGATTATTCATGTCCTTTGTGAGGGACAGACGGAACAGGGATTTGTGGAGGAAGTGTTGCGTCCCTACCTGCAAGCGCAAGGTGTGGCAGGTGTAAAAAGCATCCTGATTACCACTAACAAGAAAAAGAATGCCCGTGGTGGAATGCTGAGCTATGCTCAGGCGGTGACAGACCTAGAACTGTTGCGGAAAATGAAGATGGACGGCGAATACGAACGTCATGTTTTCACAACGATGTTCGACCTCTACGCATTGCCGGATGATTTTCCCGGTTATGAAGCAGCCAAAGCAATCGGTGAGCCTTACGCCCGTGTCGCAGCATTGGAAACGGCGTTTGCTGAAGCAATCAACGATAGTCGTTTCATTCCCTATATTCAGCTGCATGAATTTGAAGCTCTGCTCTTTTGCGGTATTGACTATCTGGCAAAGCGTTACCCCGGTTGTGAGAAACGCTGCGAACAGCTGAAAAAAGACCTGGAGAAAACCAGCAACCCCGAGCTGATAAACAATAGTCCGGAAACGGCTCCGAGCAAACGTATTATCAAGGCGATAGAAGGAGACAAAAAACAGCATTACAACTACAATAAGCCGGCTACCGGCAAAGATGTTACCAAAAGTGTCGGCATGGATGAACTTCGTGCCCGGTGCAGTCACTTCAATGAATGGATAGAAAAGTTGATAGACTGCTGATTCTGTAATCAGATAATATCAAGGTTCTGACAGACAGGTTCGAGTGTTTATCTCAAAAATGGAAGAGATGGGGATTATACAGAAAGAGGGTGTAGGAAGAAATACTCGCTATATAAAGACTGCGAGTTTCCCATCTTTTAATTGAGAAGACAATTTTTGCTCTGTCCAAAAAACAAGTTTTTGGTCAAAAAACAGCACAAATAACTGATTATCAATTATTCTTTCAATGCCCGAAAATCTGTTTTTTTGTACGAAAGAGTTCTTTCACTTTTCTATCCCTCATTCCGGAATTCCGGCATTTACCAGATATTACTAATTAAAAAATTTAGATAAGTAACGAGATGCTAGATGATTAGTTGCTCGTAAGGTATAAGGCATCGACATTCTTCTGTTATTTAGTCAGTTGAAAAAATGTAACAATTATTTCTCTGATACCTAATACTTTTTCTATTTACACCATCCACGGATTCTTATACGGATCATAATCCGTCTGGAAAGTAGCCAGTTGCCAGTCGGTGACAGGTTTCTTCGAGTCATCGACTTTGCGGGGAATCTGCGGATTAAGCCGTAGTTTGGCGGCATCATTGAGCCATTTCATGCTATCCTCGTAATCGCGCATGCGGACAACACTGACATTATTCGGAGCAATGAGTTTCGTGAGTTCGTAGATGGCCAGCCGGACCATGTGCTTCTTGAGATTGTAGTTGCGGGGGTCATGCAACGAGAGGTTCTGCCCGACTTGCGGTGTGTCCGCGTTCACATCCGTTTCCGGGTAAAATACCCGTCCGTCATAAACGACATATTCGTGTTCCGACAACTCATAGGCATTGTATGATGAATCGTAATCGGCTATGGCTCCCCAGCAGTCGGAAACCATCGGGTCAAGATTGTAATCGAAACCTTCAAGCGTCATCAAAGTATAGAATGCTCCTTCATACTCGACGACTGCCCACAGAGGATACTCGACAGGCTGCCATAACGAGGCTTCCGCCTCGATCCAACCGCCGACCAACGGGATACGGACATCATCGAACTTGTACCCGTTTTCATTAAGACAAGTATAAACAATGCCGTTATAATTCACTTTATCTCCCGGATAATAGGTGTTGAACTGGGAATAATTTACAACTTGTCCCGCATCGACACGGATATCAGAACTCTCTTCCCAATAGACAACCGTTGCCGGCTTGCGATAGCCGCTGACGGAGCGTATCACCTCATGGATTTGTCCCTCGAAATAGACATGCACACCCACGGGATAGGTAATCCGACGGTCGTATTCGGCGATATATTTTCCTTTTGCAAGTTCCTTTTCAATCTCGTAGTTCTCCGACAAATATTCCACGATACTCATCTCCGTCGATTCTTCCGCCTGGATGAATCGTGCATCATTGCCCCGGGCGTGAGTTGTGCCAGGGCTTCCGGAGTAATTATCCCAAGATAGTCGTCATTATTGAGAAACCGTCTGTACATATCCTTGTTCCGTTATTAGTATGAAAATCCTTCCTGAATTACCGATGTGGATACCACATACCCGTTCCCGTCGCCTCCGCTCTTGAACTTGTACCAGCTGTCACGCAGGTAGGAACAGAGCAGGTAGTCAAGGCAGTCGGACAAGTGCCCGTACCGTTCATATTTGACACCGGTTTTCGGGTCGGTGGTCTTCTGTTTGCTCTTGGTACCGTCCTCGTTACGAAGCTGGTAAATCAGATCCTGGGTAAGTTTGCGACATTTGATATCGATTTGTATCTCCCAGCCTTCATAGCCCCCGAATACCTCGTTGACGAACTCGCACCGTGTAGCCTGCGGAGGCTGCTTGCGTAATAGCTTTACCTTCGGTCGCAGGATTCCTCTGCCGAAAGTGTCCGTGATGATGGTATAGTTGTTGATGCCGTCCTCGTTGGTGGTGGAGCGTTGTAACCCGGAAGGGTCACCGGTCACATCCACTCCGCCGATATGCTTGTCCCGGTAAAGTTTTAAGCGTACTTTCCGTGCCAACGCAGGTGTGTTGTTCTCCTTTTCCTCCGGCTTGCCGAGTATCTCTTCCAGTATATAGACCTTCCTGTTTTCATAGTCTATTTGTGCGGAGAGCACCGACATTTGGGGGGCAACATTGAAGTCCCACACCGTGATGAGCGGCTTGGTCGGATCGTATGCTTTTTCTTTCAGTCCGGTAACGAGATGCCGGGAGCCGTCGAAACTGTTATAAATCGCCATATCGTTGGCTTCCACGAAATCCCAGTTGCCATAGAGCAGGCGTTCCTTTGTCGCCTGATCCCGGATCTTGTTCAGGGCCGCCTCGTACACCTGACGGAAAGCGATATTCGGGTTGTCAAACACGGAAAAAGGTATATACGCTTCACCCTCGCGGCAGATGACCTTGTCTCCGTTTTCGTCCTGCTGCACGAAGCGGGAACGCACCCAGTTAATCGTCGGATTGGTGGTGAGCAGCATTCTCGGAGTCTTGAATGTCTCATGGGTTCTCCAGCGGAGACGGGAGAACAGCACTTCGACGGCCCGTTCCGAGATTTCCGACACCTCGTCCACCATGGCGATGGTGTATTCCGAAGAGCCGAAACGCTCGAAGTTGGGGTCGCTGGGGATATCCGCCATCTCCTTCATGATGATGACCGAGTCATTCCAGAATGTGAGCGTGCCTTCGAGGTTGTTTATCTTGTAGTTTGTATCCTCTTTCAGTCCCCAATCCTTCAGAATCGACTTGATGGTATTCCATGTCGATTCCTTCAACGACTTGAGTGTCTTACGGGCCACCACCGCACGGATATTCTCGAACCGGATACATGAAGACACCAGCCAAACGCTGCCGATATACGATTTTCCGCCGCCGGCCGCTCCGCCTCCCAGTATCAGCTGCGGCAGGTTCTGCGACTTGCAATGCCTGCATTGGGGCCTGTACTGAGGGTTGCCTTGCTGGTCATAGCCGATAAGGATTTGCTCGATCTCCCCGCCACAATGGGGACAATAGTTCGGTTGCAACAGTTTCCAGAGTTCATACTGCCGTGGGGACGGTTTGAACTCGATGCGCAGGTTTCTGGGTGGTTTGAGCCTGTTGACCGCCATTAGATTTATACAATCTGAATGGTTATGTCCCTTTCGGACTCGAGTATAGCATACAGTTTTTGGAATGTAGTACGGGATTCCAAAACTTTTCCCTTGACCGTATTCTTTCCCACGATGATACAGCCGGCGGAATCGACTTCGGTATTGCCGGAATGGATCAGGATGCCGAGGAAATGCGGCACATCATGCAGATATGGCATTTTCTTCTTGTACCTGGGACTGTACTGAAGAGTGACTTTATAAGTCCCGGCAGGAATGGCAGTCTTGGCATAGACCTTTTCCTTGCAGGTACAGGAACGGCCGCGAGGAGTATCCGGACAGGTTGCCGGAAGTTCCCTCACGGCATCTTCGATGGTATTACAGAAAAATTTGCCGTCGATGGACAGGTCACCTATGGTATAGGTCTGACCTTTGAATTTGCGGTTGAGTGTCAGCTTCATACTTCGATACTATTTGTATCGAAAGAGTAGAGACGGACGCCGGCTAATGTTTATTATATGTGTTTGTAAAAGGAGGATATTTCAGGAAATGATGTATCTTTGTGAACGGATTGACAGTATTTAATCAAGAGTTAATATGACAAAAGCGGATATCGTCAGGGAAATAGCAACGCAGACCGGTCTGGAGAAGCAGGTCGTGTTACAAGTTGTCGAAGGATTCATGGATAGCGTAAAGTCTTCCATGATAAACGGCGAGGAGGTTTATCTTCGCGGCTTCGGCAGTTTCATCATCAAGCACCGTGCGGAAAAGACAGCACGCAACATAAGCAGGAATACCACGGTGATAGTGCCTGCCCACAATATCCCGGCATTCAAGCCGTCAAAAGCCTTTGCAGGAAGGATGAAATCAGACAAACAAGGTGATTATATGCAACAGGAGCGTTATTCAGATGATCCTGTTACTTTATACAGGGCAACGAGGTTGGCATTGTCCGATTGGAACAGGAAACGGCCGTTGCTTAAAAGGCATTCGTGGATGGTGTTGTCATTAGGATCCGACTCCAATAAAGCCCCCGCCTTGTTTTCATCGATAAGAAGCATTTCTATGCCTTGTACGGTGGCGGCAGTTGCATCAGCAGGAATTTTCAAAAGTTCATCCATCAGATTCATGTCGTTCATAATATCTCCGTATTTGGCTTGAGTCCCGTCAAGCATTCAATGTACCAAGACCAAAAAGCGTGGGACATAACCCGTAGCACCGAGGTTCTGGTAAACCTATCCGCAAACAAGTTAAGCCCACGCAAAAGCATAGGCGAAAACTGTTTGTCCTGCGGATAAGTGAAATTTACCAGATTTCGGTGCATGACAAAAGCTAACGCTTTCCGTATTTTATTATGTCGTTCTGCCAATATGGTTTTTATGCCGCATCTGCAGAAGAACCGGCATTATGTGATAACGACCGGACGTGTAAAGGCTATTTCTTGGATTCTTCCAAGGAAACCTTACGAAACTCTTTCATCAGTTTTTCCAATTCCAACGAAGTCTTGCGGGCACGGGTACCTGCGGCCTTGTTGCCTTTTTCAATCTGAAGTGCCGCATCCGTGGAGAATGTAGCATATACTTCCTGTATCTTTGAAACCAACTCTTTCATATAAATATTATTTAAGTTATTGACTACAAAGGTAGTGAAAATAATCAAGAATAAGAGCGATTCTGTCAATATAATAAATATCACATTGGTAATCAATGACTTTTAACAGCCATTATACCGTATGATTTATCCATCAGAGAAATTGTCAAGGTGTTTACAACTTTATGGATATGTCTGGTCAGAACATTTCTTCCATCTGCCGCTTGATTTCTTCCCGCTTTGTATTCTTGTAGTAATGCTTATAGATGGTCAATGGGCTGTTACCAGCCATCTCTGCAACCACATACGGATTATTACCGGCATCTACCATCTTCGATATGAAAGAGCCACGGGCGGAATACCATGTGATGTTTTCTTTAATGCGCAACATCTTGCATGCTTTCGTCAAGGTTTGTGAAAGGCGTGTGGAAATTTGCTTGACACGTGTAGTCTTCTTGGAAGTGGTCGTGTGTTTATGAGTAAAAACAGGAAATACATAATTTCCATAACTTTACCCACGGTATTTATTCATGATGGCTTTTGCTTTACTGAGTAATTCCGGTTTGGCTGTTTTGGGAAACTTGATACGTTCATAGACGATGCGGTCTTCCTGGACCAAATCCCATGTCAGGTTACATACATCGACATTCGCCATACCTCCGGTATAGTAGCTGAACAGGAACAAATCAAGATGCAACTGCTCTTTTTTCGTAAACAAGGTACGGTCAACATTTGCGATTTTAGCTATGACTGTTTCCGGAACTGCTCTTGAAGTGGTTTCCGGCCAATTAATATCATCACCGAGACAGAGGAAGTTATCCATATTCACCCCGTACATCTCTTTCTTTTCTGCCTGCCTGCATACGGCACGGAGCAACCTTAGTTTGTGTGTAAGTCCGGCCTTGTTGCCATTTCTGATACCTCTTTCTTTAAGCCAAAACGCAAAGTCAAGAAGAAACTCTTCTGTAATATCCGTAAAGAAATAAGAGGAAAAGGCTTTTTCATATTTTTCCTTTGTAAACGCCTGCAGTTCACGCTTGAGATAGACATACCGTTTAGCATTGGTCGTGCTGTCGACAATCTGACCGTTCTTGATGCGTTTCTTGTTTTTGAATGTCTCTTCAAGATAATCGATCATCTGCTGGACACTCTTTACTTTGACCTCGGGTTTGGCCGCCTTGATTTCATCGAAGCAATGTGATAGCTGGACGGGCGACCAGTTCCTGCCTTCCATCTCCCAGGTATCGGCGACATGCAGATATTTGGTTCGCAAATCGAAAAGCAGTTTGTTCTTGGTAGTGGCCTCCGCACTCCCTACACGGAAACTCTGAGACTTGACATCCCAGTCTTTTAATAGCCCTGTGATGTTTATAACCTTCGGCACACGGGCGTAACCGGTCTTGAAGAAAATTATCTCCAGCTTGACCATCTTGGTGTCTTTCGGGTTCTGCTTACCCCTGATGTTAATCGTGTACATAGACTGATAACGAGTTAGTTAATGACTTATTATTAATTCGCATTAGTAGGAATCAATTGGTATTAATTAACCTACATAGAAACCTACATGAAAAGAGTAGTTTCCTTAGCGAAATAATGTTTATACGGATAAATCCGTACTTGTGTCATTTACTAACTCGTTATCAATCAACTATTTTCCCTAATCACAAAAGTTGTGTCCGAAAAGGGTGTGCCATTTGGCAGGGGGTATTTTTTTCGCTATCTTTGTAAAAGATAGGAGGCGGTTCGGCAATCTTAGCGTGCAAATCCGTGCGATTGCTCTCGGCTTTCACTATTTTTGGAGCAGGCAGCATGGCGGCCCGGCATGAAAAACAAGTTCGTTCGTTTTATGCGGTCCTCGCTTTCACTGCCTTTTCGTGAGAATCAGACAACAGACATCCTATGCACAAGGCCGGTTTCGTCAATATCATCGGAAATCCCAACGTCGGCAAATCGACGTTGATGAACGCACTCGTAGGCGAACGCCTCTCGATCATCACCTCCAAAGCCCAGACCACGCGCCACCGCATTCTGGGAGTGGTCAGCGGCGAAGATTTCCAGATCGTCTTCTCGGATACGCCGGGCATTCTGAAACCCAGCTACAAACTCCAGGAGTCGATGATGAAATTCGTCACCGGCGCCGTGAACGATGCGGACGTAATCCTCTACGTCACCGACACGGTGGAACAAAGCGACCGTTCGAACGACATCCTCGAAAAGATCCGCCAAAGCGATATTCCCACCCTCGCGGTAATCAACAAGATCGACCTCACGACGCCCGAAAAGCTCGAAGAGCTCGTCGATAAATGGCAGGCGCTGCTGCCGGCCGCCACGATCGTCCCGGTATCGGCACGCGAGAATTTCAACATCAAGGGACTTTTCGACCTGATTCTGGAACGGCTGCCCGAGGGAGAAGCCTTCTACTCCAAAGATACGCTCACGGACAAAACGCTGCGATTCTTCGCCTCGGAAATAATCCGCGAAAAGATCCTGCGCAACTACGACAAGGAGATCCCCTACTGTTGCGAAATAGCGATCGAAGCCTACAGGGAGGAACCGACGATCGACCGCATTTCGGCGGTCATCTATGTCGCACGCGACTCCCAGAAGGGCATCCTGATCGGACACAAGGGCGAGAAACTCAAAAAAGTCGGACAACAGGCCCGCGAGGACATAGAACAATTCCTCGGCAAGAAGGTTTTCCTGGAGCTGTACGTCAAAGTAAACGAGAACTGGCGCGATAACGAACGGCAACTCAAGCGCTTCGGATACGAACAAGAATAATCACAACCAAATCGGGGTGTCGTGGCATTGCGCAAATTTATCCTGAAAATCATCCTGTTGGGGACGCTGCTGGGCAACGCTGCCGCTGCCGACGCCCAATACAACAAAGACTACTTCTACTGGGCCAGCCGCCGTTGCCTGATGAACCGCGAATATCAGGAGGCGATTCGTGTGCTCAACATCCTGTTGCGGGCCGATCCGGACGCCGCAGAGGGCTATTTCCTGCGGGGTGTAGCCAAATTCAACCTCGACGACCTGCTGGGTGCCGATACCGACTTTTCGGCTGCCATCGTCAAAAACCCCGTGTTCACGACCGCCTACATCTACCGGGCGCTGACCCGTACGCGCATGGGCAACTACGACGACGCGCTGCAGGATTTCCGCGAGGCGATCGACCTGAGGCCCGACCTGCCGGACGCCTATTACAGCCGGGGCTATACGCGCCTGCAGAACAAGCAATACGAGGAGGCGATCGAGGATTTCGACAAATTCATCTTCCAGGAAAACAAGGTAGCCGACGCCTACATCGGCCGCGGCACAGCCTACCTCTACCTGAAGGACACCGTACGGGCCCTGGAAAATTTCGACCAGGCGATCCGCACCAACCGCGAAAATCCCAACGGCTATTACCAACGCGGAACCTTGTTGCTGCAAAAAGAGGAGTATGCCCGAGCCGAAGCCGATTTCGACATGTCGATCCGCTGCGACTCGGCTTTCCTGCCGCCCTATTTCAACCGGGCGGTGGTCTATTCCAACACCAACCGTCCGATGCAGGCCCTCGCGGATTTCGACCGGGTGCTACAACTGGACTCGACCAACTCGTTCACCTATTTCAACCGGGCGATTCTCCGCACCCAGATCGGCGATTACAACCGCGCACTCGACGACTTCGACCGCGTGGCGCTCTACTCCCCCGGCAATGTCCAGGTCTATTACCTGCGTGCCATGCTCAAAACCCGCTTGGGCGATCTCGAAGGCGCCGAGCGCGACTACACCCGGGCCATCGAACTCTACCCCGACTTCGCCAACGCCTACCTGAACCGCAGCGCCCTGCGTTATGCGTTGCATAACCCCAAGGCTGCGAAACGGGACGAAGAGATCGCCCAGCGCAAGATCGCCGAATACAAATCCCACCTGAAGGACAGCACCTACTCGATCTATGCCGATACGACGCAACGGATGGACAAACTGCTGGCTTTCGACAACCAATTCACCAACAACTACTTCGACCGCATTTCGGAACAACCGAGCCTGGGCCGCAGCAACATGCGTCTGCTACCCCTGTTCCGCTTCACCCTGATGCAGCCCGACACCACCCGGATCGAGGCGTCGAACCGCTATACCCTGCAACGGGTCAAAGACTTCGAGAAAAAACTGGACAATCCCTACCTCGTCCTCTCCAACCGGCCTACGAACATCGGTGCGGACTCTTTGGCGATGCTCGACAGCCGCTATACCGAAATCCTGAGCCAGAATCCGCGCGACTGGCTCCTGCAAGTACAATATGCCATTTCGCAATCGCTGATCCGACAATTCACCAATTCGGTCGGCACCTATTCGTCGGCTATCGCAGACAATGCCGCCAATCCGTTCCTCTACTTCAACCGGGCCGTGACACGGGCCGAAATGATCGACTTCATTTCGGGCCTGGACAATCCCTATCAGCGAATTTCGATCGACTCCGACCCGGCGAACAAACTCACCAACCCCCATACACGCACCTACAATTACGACGAAGCCATCGCCGATCTGGACAAGACGCTCCGCCTCTTCCCGAACTTCGCCGAAGCCTACTACAACCGGGGAACGCTGCTGGCTCTTTCAGGCAAACTCCCCGAGGCCTTCGAAGATTTTTCGAGAGCCATCGAACTGAATCCCCTCTTCGCCGAAGCGTTCTACAACCGGGGCATGACCCAAATCTATATGAAAGACACGCGCAAGGGCTGCCTCGACCTCTCGAAAGCCGGAGAGCTGGGCATTACCTCGGCCTACGAAATCCTCAAACGTTACACGGGGGAGCATACAGAAGCTTTTTAACTAACAATAACCAATTCAATAAACTATGACACAAGCTATTCAAAAGAAACTGAACGACTCGGCGTGGGCTCGGTGGACCGCGCTGATTCTGGTGGCGCTCACCATGTTCTTCGGCTACATGTTCGTCGATGTCCTCTCGCCGTTGCAGAACATGCTCGAAAGCACCCGAGGCTGGAGCCCCACGATTTTCGGACTGTACGGCGGTTCGGAATTCATTCTGAACGTCTGCGGTTTCCTGCTCGTCGCAGGTATCATCCTCGACAAGATGGGCGTACGGTTTACGGGTATTCTTTCGGCCTCGCTGATGGTACTCGGTGCCGGTATCAAATTCTACGGGCTGAGCAACTACTTCTATGAAGGCGGATTCGGTTACGAGTTCCTCAATTCGTTCCTCACGGACATTCCGGCCAGCGCGAAGCTCGCCTGCCTGGGCTTCATGATCTTCGGCTGCGGTACGGAGATGGCCGGTGTGACAGTATCCCGTGCAATCGTCAAGTGGTTCACGGGGAAAGAACTGGCTCTGGCGATGGGCCTGGAAATGGCTATTGCCCGACTGGGCGTATTCGCCGTATTCAGCCTGTCGCCCTGGGTGGCTAACTGGGGCGGCGATCCGAGCGTAGCACGTCCGGTAGCCGTTGTCGGCCTGTTGCTCTGCATCGGCCTGCTGACCTACATCGCTTTCTCGGTCATGGACTTCAAACTCGACAGACAAACCGAGGCAGACACCCCGATAGGAGAAACCGAAGAGCCCTTCAAGGTCGCCGATCTGAAGAACCTTTTCAGCAGCAAAACCTTCCTGATCGTTTCGGCACTCTGCGTGCTCTACTATTCGGCGATTTTCCCGTTCCAGCGTTTCGCAACGGGTATGCTCGAAAGTAATCTGGGCATCACCAACCAGCAGGCTTCGGACATCTTCCGCTGGTTCCCGATGGGTGCAATGATTCTGACTCCGCTCCTCGGCTGGTTCCTCGACCACAAGGGCAAAGGCGCGACGATGCTGATGATCGGTGCGATCCTGATGTTCATCTGCCACATGACTTTCGCACTGGTTCCCCTCACCCCCGCTATCGCGTTCTCGGCGATCATCCTGCTCGGCCTCTCTTTCTCGCTGGTTCCCGCCGCCCTGTGGCCTTCGGTACCCAAGTTGGTCGATAACCGCTATATGGGTTCTGCCTATGCAACGATTTTCTGGATCCAGAACCTCGGACTGATGGCCTTCCCGATGATCATCGGCTGGGTTCTCAACAAGGTCAATCCCGGCGTGGGAGAAGCGATCAAAGCCGGTGAACACGTAAGCTACAACTACACGGTTCCGATGCTGATTTTCGCCAGCCTCGGCGTATTGGCTTTCCTGCTGGCTTTCTGGCTCAAGCTCGAAGACCGTAAAAAGCACTACGGCCTGAACTGCCCAACATCAAGAAATAACGATAATCCGTATCCCCGGTCTGCCGGAAAAATGATGAGTAAACCCCCCGCTGCAAATTGCAGCGGGGGTTTTGTAATAAAGAGTCTATCGGCTAAAGCGACGAGGATCGTACGAGATTCCGCTTTTCGAGATACAAGAGTTCCTATTTAATCGGATCGACCCTCTACGCTTCCTATTTAACCAATCGGTAAAGTTCCGTAATGCGATCGCACATCGCATCCCACGAAAAGCGCTTCTTCTCCTCTTCCATGTTCGCACGGAATCCCGCGAGCACATCGTCCCGCCAGATACGGTCGATGGCCCGGGCGACTTCTGCGGCATCGGGACGGCAGACGAAGCCGACACGACCGTCCGGCACGATCTCCGGAAGACCGCCCACGTCGGTCACCACCATCGGCAGGTCGAATTGATAAGCGATCTGGGTCACGCCGCTCTGCGTGGCCGAACGATACGGCTGCACCAAAAAATCTGCGACGGAAAAATAGTAACGCACCAATTCGTCCGGAATAAAATAGTCGTGCAAAATCACATCGTCCTCCAGTCCGTTGTCGGCGATTTGCTTCAAATACTTCTCTTTCGGAGCATAGAACTCACCGGCCACGATCAGGCGCCGGTCTTCGGCAGGATGCTCCCGCTTGTAGATCTTCCAGGCATCGAGCAACAGGTCCAATCCCTTGTAGTCCCGAATCAAACCGAAAAAGAGCGCATAGCGTTTCGAAGGATCCAGTTCGAGGCGGATGCAGGCCTCCGTACGATCAATGACGATACCGAAATTTTCGAAAAGCGGATGCGGAGAGAAAAGCGCCGGAACCTGCGTATATCGGCGCAATTCGCGGTGCACCTGCTCGGACATATAGATAAAGCCGTCCACCGCCCTCAGGAAATAGCGGTTGAACGGCTTGTCAGTCATATGGCGTTCATGCGGTTCGACGTTGTCGATCTGACAAAGGATACGCGTCGTACCGTTCTTTTTGGCAAAACGGGCAATCGTACCGAAACAGGGCGCCATAAAGGGGGTCCAGTATTTCATCAGCACGAAATCCGGCTTCTCGCGGGCGATCCACCGCCCCACGGCGATCCAGTTGAACGGATTCATCGTATTCACGCACCGCACGATGTACAGATCGGGCGGCGGAGGTGTCTGCACCGTCTGATTCCTGCCGGGAAAGAAAATACGGGGATACTGGAGCGTGAAAGTCTTGATCTTCACCTCGTCGCCCCGATGTTGGAAAACCCGGGCCATGCTCTGCATAATTACGGCCAAGCCCCCACGATACGGATGGGCGGGCCCCACGATCGAAATTTTCATACCCCGAACTTTTATTTATAACTGAAATCGAATCCCCGAACGGATTCAAACCTTCGGTACGGCCCTCCTGTTTTCGAATAAACAGCGCACGGCAACTTCAGGAAAAATACAAATACCCTACCGAATCCTGCAACAAGGAGATAACGATAACCGGTTCGGGAGGAACTGCCCGAACCGGTTATCGTTATCCATCCTATTTCGTTTTATTATACGCCTCCACACCGCTCTTCAGGAAGTCGATGTATGCCTCCACGTCGAGATTGTAAGCCCGCTTGGGAACCAATTCCTGCCCATCACGGCCGAGGATCAGGTAGTTGGGCTGTCCGTTCACCCCGAAACGGGTCTGGGCGATGTAGGAGTTGATGCGGCCGATGTCCTTGAGAACCTTGCCTCCCGCAGTGGTCACCCATTCGTTCTCGGGCACTTTGGTCTTGTCGTCGGTATAGAGGGCTACCAGCACGTAATCGTCGCGCAGGATCTGCTGCACGCGCGGATCGCTCCAGACGCGGGCTTCCATTTCGCGGCAATTCACACAACTGATTCCCGTAATGTCCACAAACAAGGGTTTATCGGCCTCCCTGGCAGCGGCTTCGGCCTGGGCCAGATCGAAATACCCCGGCAGATCGTAAGGCCAGTGCAGGATATCCGCATATTTGATCTTTTCAGTCGTCTGTGCCGTTGCTGACGGTGCGGCAACGACACCCTGCGTATTGATCACGAAGTCCTGCGTATGCATCGGGGGCAAATAGCCAGAAAGAGCTTTCAGCGGCGCACCGAACATACCCGGAAACATATAGACCGCGAACGAAAGCGAAGCGATGGCCAGCGTCAGCCGCGTCACCGAAACGTGCTTGAGTTCGTCGTCGTGAGCGAAGCGGATCTTACCCAGCAAATAGAAACCCAGCAATGTGAACACGACGATCCAGATCGCCAAATAGACCTCACGGTCGAGCAACCCCCAGTGGTAGGTCTGGTCGGCCATACTCAGGAACTTGAAACCGAGGGCGACCTCGATAAAACCGAGAACGACCTTCACGGAACCGAGCCAACCGCCGCTCTTGGGCAGGTCTTTCAGCAAGGAGGGGAAGAAAGCGAAAATCGTAAAAGGCAGAGCAAAAGCCAGCGAGAAAGCGAACATCGTCACGATGGGCACCCAGAATTCGCCGGCAGTCGAACGAATCAGGACGTTGCCGACGATCGGCCCGGTGCAGGAGAACGACACCAACACCAGCGTCAGAGCCATGAAGAAGATACCGATCAAACCGCCTTTGTCCGCGTGCCGGTCGCTCTTATTGACCATCCAGCTCGGAAGCGTGATCTCGAAGGCCCCGAAGAACGATGCGGCGAAAATCATGAACACGATGAAGAAGATCAGGTTGGGAAGCCAGTGCGTAGCCAGCCAGTTGAAGATGTCGGCCGTCACGGCATCGCCGCCCACCAGACGCGTAATCAGAATGATCGCCGCAATGGGAAGCGTATAGAGCGCTACGATGAAGAAACCGTACATCGAAGCCTTGAAACGTCCCGCAGCAGGCGATCCGCTGCCTTTCATAAAGAACGATACGGTCATCGGGACCATCGGGAATACACAAGGAGTGAGCAGCGCCGCGAAGCCCCAAAGAACCGCTTCGATAATCAGACCCCACAGGGTTTTGGACTCTCCGGCTCCGTCGCCGGAAACAGGTTGATCCGCAGCATCCCCGGCCGCAACGGATGCCCGGGCCGCCTCGGGATCGCCGATCGTGATCTCGAATCCCCAATCCTCGGGCGAATTGCAATTTTCCTCCTCGCAGGAACGCCAGTTGATATTGCCTTTCAATACGGCGCCCTCACCCGTCAGGGTGACTTTCTGACCGAGGATGATTTCATCGAAATAAGTACCCATTTCGACCTCGAAAATATCGTCGTATTCGCGTTTGGAAGCGTTGATCTCATAAGGATCGCCGTCGAGCGTCAGGCCCGTTGCAGGCTCGAACTCCACCAGGGTCGAAGAAACGTCCGAATGCAGGTCGTACGTATGCCATCCCGGCAGGATCTTACCCGTAAATACGACTTCGTAATTCGAATCGCCGAGGTTCTTCACAGTGCTGTCCCAGGTAATGGTCGGGGACTGCGCGTGAGCCGACAACAAACTCGTCAGGAAAGCCGCCAGCAGCACGATACGGATATAAAATTTCATATCTCTATTATTTTAATAAGTTAATAGTTTTTTTCGCGTGTAAAGATATGAAATTTTATTCAAAAACCACGTATGGGACGCATTATCTCGCGTCCGCGAGGAAAAACTACTCGGAAACCTTCCCTTCGGCTTCGGCCTTGCTGCGTGCAAAAGATTGCAAGGCGAGGTACTCCTTGTCGCCGTAATCGAGCAGGTTCTGCAACTCGTTGCGGAAATAGTCCAAGTGCTCCTCCTCTTCGACGGCCAGATCCTGGAACATCTTGTGCGTTACCGAATCGTCGGCTTCGGCCGCAATGCGAGCGGCATCGTTATAGCTGTCGATCGTACTCTGTTCCAGCTGTATAGCGAAACGGAACATCTCCTTGGGATCGGAGATCTGGCGCGTCGTAAACGACGGGTTCATATTCACGTCCCCCTGCAAGAAGAGGATACGGTCGGACAACTCCTCGCTGTGACGCATCTCGGCAATCGAAATCATCCGCATCTTTTTGGACAGATACTCGTAACCGGCATCTTCGAAATGGACATGGAAATACATGTACTGGAGCGAGGTGGCAATTTCTTTTCCCAAAGCATCGTTCAACAGATCGATACTTTTCTGGTACTTGTTCGCAACTTTGATCTTTTCCATAATAATAAAGGTTTTGTCCCTATATCAGCAAAACCCGTTCCAGAAAGGAACAAAGCCGATCGTAAAATCGGACCGAAACGAAGTCGATTCGGGTCGGCTCCCTGCCTTGCCCGCCACCACGAAATACAGCACCTCAACGCCACTCGAGCGCCGCCCGGACAGCGGCTTCCTCTCCGTTCGAAACCTCGAACAGCGACAAGCCGTCCCGTTGTTCGTACCCGACCGTAAGGGTTTGCCCGTAACGGCATTCGTGCATGAAATGAATGTCAAGACGCACCGGCCGGATCGCGGTCAACTGTTCGATGGGCAGCATATCGAACATCATGTTGATATAACGCATCGTATTGACGTGACGGTTGAAGTCGATGTCGCTGTAAACCACCCGGTGCTCCATCACATGCTGCGGTGTGATCCCCATCACCTTGCGGGGTTTCTCCGTCGGCGAAGGGGCATCGACGAGCGTATCGGTACAAGGCCCGATAACCGTGTTCAGGTCGATCGCTTTACGGACCGCCAAGTCGATGATGCACCACTGCGTCACGGCCCGCCCGAACTCCCGGCCAGCGGCATCGTGCAGCGTGAAATTACGGGTCGAGAGCATCCGGTTGTACTCGTTCACCCACGTTACGATTTCATAAGAAGTGTATTGTTCGGGGCGGTCGTCGATCTCGATCGCCATGCGCGAAAGGACCCACGAGCGGTTTTCCTTATTCAACTTATCGATCCCGAACCCTTTGCGCTGGGCATCGACACCCGCCGTATTGAGGACCTCGTTCGCCAAAGCCGGAACGGTCATCCGAAGTGTGAAATCGACCTGCTGAGGGTCTGCATAATAAGTGTAACCTGTTTTCTCTGCCATATTTCAGTGCGTTTTTCAATTTCAAATGCAACGAAACGACAATCCGCCGGTTATCCGCCGGGCCGGGAGAAAGCCGTAGATACCGAATGGTTTCATTCCTACAAAAACGCCCCGGCCCGGCTTCCTGCGGACAGTAGCGGCGTATGCCGGAAACAGAGCGAAGCCTTCCGGCCGCGCCGACTGCATTTCGTGCAAAGATACGAATAAGCCGGGTGCAAAAGCAAATTTTATTTGCGTTTTGCCGGCATGGAGTGTCTAAGAAGAAGTCAAAGATAATAACAAGAAGAGCGGAGAACCAAACTCAACTTTTGTTTTCGGCTCCCCCGCGTAACGAAGCTCGTAGAGGGGCTTTCTCGTTTCGATCGTCCGTACTTGCAGGGGCCTCGCCTCCAAGACGGGGATGATCCCTGCCGGTCCGACCTTCGGTAGGTTTCAGCCGGGTTGCCCGTCCGATCTCCGGTTCGGGAAAAGTCCGGAAAATTCCGCTCCGTATTCAGACGAGAAACATCATTCGTTATATTTTATTGCGTTTTTATCGAAAAACGATAAAAATTATTTGTTTTGCAGAAGTTCTTTACTATCTTTGCCTCACCGGAGGTTAAAAACAGGTCGAACACCTCCATTACGTATTCAGCAAACCGAAAATGGACAAAAAACAGAAAAAATCTCTGCGGCGCCATCTGCTGGTCATTTACATCTTTTATTTCCTGGCTCTGGCCGCAGGATTCATCCACAGCTTCGTGCCCCACGTGTCGTCGAGTCTGGCGACAGGTTGGCAGGCTGCGTCCGAAGACATTCGGATGCAGGAAAAACACGGTATCGCGCAACACACCTACTTTTTGGCGGCCCGGTTGCAAAACGCCCAGAGCGACGAAACTCTTTTCCCGATAGAAACCGGACACGCATCGATCTCCACCGAAGCCGAATATACGGGGGTTAATATCTACGTCAAAACGGACGAAAACAGTGACCCGACAGTAGTCCGGACACTGAACAGAATCAATTACATACTGCTGCTGTCCATCCCGGCCCTGCTGGCCAAGCTCTCTATCCTGATCCTGGTAGCGCTGATTATCAATATCCTGCGCAAATCGGTACGGGACGAACAACCCCTGCCGGGGCGTATCATCATCTACACGCGTGCCGTAGGGTTCCTGCTGATTCTGGCCGAAGTCTGCACCGGAGTCGGCTCTTATATTTACCAGAGTACGACCCGGACGTTTCTCGAAGATTCGCCCCTGCAAGTCGCCGCCTCGTTCCCGCTCAACTACTGGAACATCGTCATGGCGATTCTGGTACTCTTCTCGGCCGAGGTCTTCTCGATCGGATCCCGGTTGAGCGAAGAGCAAAAACTCACGATCTAAAGAAAAAATAAATGTCGATATACAATATACACACGGGGGGGGGACGCAAGACATGGCGATAATCATCAACATAGATGTCATGATGGCGAAACGAAAGATGTCACTCGGCGAGCTCGCCGAGCGGGTCGATATCACCCCGGCCAACCTTTCCATTCTCAAGAACGGCAAGGCCAAGGCGATCCGCTTTTCAACGCTGGAAGCCATTTGCCGCGAACTGAACTGCCAGCCGGGCGACATCATCGAATACCGACCGGAAGAAACAACCGAATGACAACGCAATACAAATAATTTCACCCAAAATCAATTAACAATCATTTTATGAAAAGGTTCATTCTTTTACTTGTCACGCTGTTCGCAATGACGAATGTCATGGCGCAACTACAGCCTGACATGCCGATTCCCGCCGATAAGGAGGTGCGCGTCGGACGACTCGAAAACGGCATGACGTACTACATCCGTCACAACGAAAAACCCAAGGGACAGGCATCTTTCTACATTTTCCACCACGTAGGAGCTGTCCAGGAGGAAGATTCCCAACAGGGCCTCGCCCACTTCCTCGAACACATGGCCTTCAACGGCACCAAGAACCTGCCGGGCAAAAAGATGATAGAATATCTGGAGCGTAACGGCGTCAAATTCGGTGCGGACCTGAATGCCTACACCTCTTACGATGAAACATGCTACAACCTGGACAATGTGCCCACAGCAAACCCTGCGACGATCGACACCGCACTGCTGATCCTGCACGACTGGTCGCAGTTCATCAGTCTGGAGCCTCAGGAGATCAACAACGAACGCGGCGTAATCATGGAGGAGCTGCGCACCCGCGACGGAGCTGGACGGCGCGCCATGGTACGACGCAACGCCGCCGTCAACAGAGGCTCGAAATACGAGCACCGCAACGTAATCGGCTATCTGGACGGTCTGAAGAGTTTCGACCATAAAGCCTTGTACGACTTCTACAAAACGTGGTATCGCCCGGAATACCAGGCGATCGTCATAGTCGGCGATATCGACGTCGATCGGATCGAAAACAAGATCAAAACCCTGATGGCGGATATTCCGGTTTCCCCTGCAGATGCCCCGCAGAAAGAGGCTTACCTAGTTCCTGAAAACGAAGAACCCATCGTCAGCATCTTTTCCGATCCCGAAATGACGGCTTCGGTCATGCAGCTCTTCATCAAACGACCCGCTCTCCCCAAGCAATACAACAACCTGATAATTAGCCAAATGTACGATGTACTCAACTCCTACACAAGTGCCATGGCGAACGACCGTATGAATGAAATCGCCATGCAGCCCGATGCTCCGTTCCTGAGTGCCGGGATGGATTCAGGCAACATACTGGGAGTGAATCCGACCCAAGATCTCACGATGGTCGCCGTACAAACTCGAGACGGAGAGTTGCTCTGCGGTTACAAAGCTATCCTCGAAGAGATGGAAAAGATGAAGCGTTACGGCTTTACACAGAGCGAATTCGATCGTACGAAAGCTGAATTCCTGCGTCAGGCCGAGGCTACCTATGCCAATCGGAACGACCTTACGAACGGACAATATGTTCAAACCTACCTGGCGAATTACAAGAAAAATACCGCTATGGCAGATGCCGAAACGCAGTACAACCTCGACAAACAATACCTCGAAGCATTGACCCTCGACGATGTGAATGCTTGGGTAAAACAACTTCTGACACCTGAAAACCAGGTTATCACCGTCGAAGTACCGAAGAAAGAGGGACTGACCGAGCCGACCGAAGCCGAACTTCTGGCCATCCGCAGCGAGGTCATGGCATCCGACGTCGAGGCTTACCAGGACAATACCGTCAGCGAGCCTCTGATCCCCGCAGATATCAAGCTGAAAGGCTCGCCCGTGAAAAAGACCGCATACAACGAGGATCTCGGAACGACCGAATGGATTCTCAAGAACGGTGTGAAGATCATCGTCAAACCGACCCAACTCAAGGCGGACGAAGTCCTGCTGCAGGTACAGGCTGACGGCGGGATGTCGCAGCTTGCCGATACTGAGGTGAAGGAGGGTGAATTCCTTCCGGTCATCGCGGCCCAGTCGGGGGTGGGCAAATTCTCTGCAATCGAACTGAACAAGCAGCTCGCAGGCAAGAAAGCCGGAATCAACCTGTACGTCAATAACTACAGCAACGGTATGAGCGGTTACTGCTCGCCCAAAGACATCGAAACGATGCTCCAACTGCTCTACCAGAACTTCACAAGTCCCCGCTTCTCGGAGGAGGATTTCAACACGACGATGGACAGCTACAAGGCATACGTCCAGAACCTGACCTCGAATCCCGACTACATCATGCAGATAGAAACGATCAAAACGCTTTACAGCGACAATCCGCGTCAGCAGCCGCTGACGATCGAGGCCCTGGAAAGCATCTCGTTCGAAAATCTGCCGAAAACCTTCAAAACGCTCTACCCGGGTGCGAACAGCTTTACGTTCACCTTCGTAGGCAACGTGGATTTGGAAACGTTGAAGCCGTTGGTCGAGAAATATATCGGTTCGATTCCCACCTCGAAACACGTGCTTAAGTTCACGGACGACAAACTCCGCACAGCCAAAGGCAAGGTCGTGAACGACTTCCGCACCCCGATGCTGCAGCCGAAAGTTTCGGAGTTCCTGCTCTTCTCGAGCGATGCGGACTACACGCTGCGCAACAAGCAAACCATGTTGCTGCTCAACATGGCTCTAAACAACCGTTACCTGAAATCCATCCGCGAGGAGAAAGGCGGCACGTACGGAGTACAGGTAAGCTATACTCTCTCGTATCGTCCCGAAAAACAGGCCCTCCTGCAAATACAGTTCGACACCAACGAGGAGATGGCCGACGAACTCGTGCCGATCGTTTTCGATGAAATCGAGAAAATCGCGACTGAAGGACCGGAAGCCAAAGACATCAACGACTCCCGCGAATACTTGGTCAAGCAATTCAAGAATACGCTCGAAAATAACGGCACCTGGTTCGGGTTGATCGACGACTACAACCGTCACAAGCAGAATCTGCTCGCCGACTACGAAAAGACCCTGAACAGCATCACTTACGACGAGATCCGCGACCTGGCGAAGAAGCTCCTCGACAGCGGCAACGTAATACAGGTCACCATGCGTCCCGAAGCTCAACCCGAAACAGATGAATAATCATCAATAACAGGTTTTATTCACTACTACCCCCGAACTCTCACCGGTTCGGGGGTTTTCTTTGGTTTCGGACTCCTGTTCACGGATGTTTCCTTTTCCGCTCCTATCTGCAATGCAGGAAGATCGTCCACGCACAGGAATCGTATCCGTTTCCGGAAAACAGACGCGGAACCAAACTCCACGAACGACGTTATGTCATACCCCGCCATGCTTTCCGATTCCGCACTTCGCATCGAATTCTCCGTTTCGGCGACGCTCTTCCGTTTGCGGACAGCTCTCTGCCGATCACGTTGCCCCTTCCCGGCAGTCGGAATCGCATTATGCGGACAGCAGGTCCCCCGGTGCGACAGCCTGCCAACTTGCAGCAAAAGAACGATCCGAACAATGTCTTGCTTTTTTCGGACATACGGCAACCGGCTCCCCGGCAGGCAGGAAAAACAGTAACGGGACAAGATCATGCGCTCCGACTTCCGCGCACTGCTCTTCCCTGAAATTTACGCCTCATAAGACCGGAGGCAGCTCCTTCGCGGACAATACGAGCGGAATCGCAACCGCATAAAGAATAAAAAACGGGCCTCATCAAAAAGATGAGGCCCGGCGATTTCAACTGCAAACTGCGGCTATTTCGAAGTCACGACCACGTCGGACGCCTTGTTCAGCAACAACTGATAGGCCGCCGTCGCATCGCTGCCCTGCGAAAACTTGGTATAGATCGCGGTAATGTTCACCACGGAACCGTCCGCAGGTATTTTCTCGTCACGGAAACGGCAATAACCGCTCGAACGTACGACATAATTGCCTGCGAGGGTGTTGATGTCGCCATAGGTGAACCAGGCAGAGCCATAATAGAACGTACTCTCGTGCGTAAGCTCATCGACCCGCTTCGTCGCCCAGGTAGCCCAATCGTTGATATCGGTCCAACCCGGAGAATTCACATCGTAGGAGGTACTGTTGGCGAAGTAGTTGGGGAATGTATTTTTATACCCCCAGCCGGCCTTGCCGAACTTGCTTTCCAACCCTTCGAAACGGATCAAACGCCCCAGCGACTCATCCGTCAGCGTCGAATAGGAAGCGGGAGTAACCACCAAAGTATCGGCCGCCGTCAAGCCGATCAATTCGCCGAGCTTGACATGCTCTTCCAAGGTATTGCGATCCTCCATGTTACCGTTCGCATAATCGGAATTGGTCGATGCGACACCCACGCTGAGCATCGTGCGGTAATTTCCCAGCACCAGACCCTGCAAACGGATATAAACCAGGCGACCGGGAGCATAGGTAATGTAATATCCCGAAGTCACTTTGATTTCAATGGCCGACTGGCAGCTTTCATCGTACAGGTACATCGACTTATAGACGTTACCGGCCTGGTCGCTGGAAATGACTTTGCCCCGAATCACCAGGTCGTCGGTAATGGTCAGCGACTGGCCGATACCGCTGGTCCCGGGATAAGCCTCCTCGAAAATATCCTTCAGCTCCTTGATCGAAATGATTTTACTGTCGCTGAAGTCCGCATCCGTCCATACCTTCGCAGGAGCCGGCGTATCGAAATCGTTATAACAGCCGACGAAGAACAAACTTGCTGTCACCGCCAGAAATATGGTTGCTATTCTATTCATATTCTTCACAATATTAATTCGTTAAGCCGTTAGAAACGGAAATAGACATTCAGGTAGTAAGTCGTGCCGAACAGGTAGAAATACTTGGGAGCGAACTTCTGGTAGGAAGTGATCTCCTTGCCGGTCTTAATGCCCTGCACACGCATCTGCTCATAACCGCCGGTCTTGATATTTTGGTTGTTCAGGATGTTATTCACCTGCAAACTGAAGCCGAGCGTATAACGACGCTGAATGTAGAAATTCTTACCGATGCTCGCACTCAAGGTGTAGGCCGAATCGAACTTCTCCTGACTGCGCAGCTCCCGGATCTGTTCGTCCGTCATCGTAGGCAACAACACCTCGTCCGTACGGTAAAGCGGGTTCATCGACAGATACATATTGTTGTAATAGTTCAGATCGATCGATGCGTAGATGTTATGAGGACCGCGGTACGACAAACCGATATTCATAGCCGTCTGCGGAGTGCTCTCCACGCGCATATCCTTCCAATAGACCGTACCGGAGTTCAGCGGCTCGGCGCTGTTGTCGGCAATCTGCACGTAATTGGGATTCGACGTGTAAGTGTACTGACCCCAACTGATCGCACCGTTCAAAGACAAACCGTTGTAGATCGGAATCGAAGCGGCGACTTCCAGACCGAAATACTGCTCGTCGATACCGCTCAAGGCGAAATTGGTATAGGTCTTCAGCACGTCATCGTAGAAGGAGATCACCTTCGAACGGTCGTTCACCTTCGTATAATAACCGGAAACACGGAGTTTATAATCGCCGTAACGCAGGTTGTACGAAGCGTCGATGCCGTAAACCTTCTCCGTCGTAAGCCCCGGAGTTACCGAATTACGCGTACGGGGCGAAACGAAGGCCGACTGGAACGCAGGAGCATTCTGCATCGCCACGGCGTTGAGTTCGAAAGTATGGTTGGCATTGATGACATAGTCGAAATTACCTTTGGCCTTATATACGAAATATTCGAGTTTCTCCGATTTGCCCTTCGAATTATCCGGGAAGAGACCCTTGCGCCAAAGACCTTCGCGCCACATCGAAAGTCCGCCGAGCTCGGCGCCCAACTTCATGCCGAAACCGCCGAAACGGGTGGCATAAGTAGCCCATACACCGCCGGAACGCAGATGCGCCTTGTAGTTGTAGCTGAACTTGTCGCCCTCTCTGACGGCTCTTGCATGACCGTACTGGTTATAATAATCCATATCGTTCTGCGCCATGATCGGATCGCCGAAGTCGCGCTGTGCGAATTTATCGACGTCCACGTAATAGTCGCCGCCGAGCAGATCCTTCACCTCGTCGTAGTACCACGTGCGGTTGATGCGGACGTTGGCTCCGGCCGTCAGACGGGAGTTATCCTTATAGATTCGGCTGATCTGCGCGGCGAGGTTCCAGTCCAACTGGTCGGTATGGCGCTCCTCGATGATATAGTTCGAACGGGCGCCGGGACCGTATATCGCTTCATCCTCGGCATTGCGGAAATTCATGTTGGTCTGGTACATTTCGTCCCAGTCGAAGTGGCGGATATTACCCACGTTGCGCATCCACTGATCCGCCAGACTGGCCGCAGCCATCGAAGCGGCCTCCAGGTCGGTAGCGTTCAGCAACTTGTAGCTCGGCATATAGCGGTAATAATCGGGACGGGGGTCTGCACCGTCGTACCACGTCAGCGCCGAATAACCGTTCTTACCGAAACGGAACGAAGTGGCCAGGTTGAACTGGGTATGCTCATTGGGATCGAACGTATAGTTGATCATAGCGATCGGCTCGTGGCTGTTACGCACGCGCGCATTACGCATCTTGCCGTCCTGGTAGCCCCAGTTGGGGTTGTAATAGTTGTTGCCGACCAGATCGTAAGCCTCCTGCGTGGCCGCCTGCTGCGCACCGCGCTCGGTGGGAGCACCCATAATCGTGAAGCCCAACCGGTGACGCGAATTGAAAATCTTCTCGGCCGAAGCGAAATATCCGTAGGAGTTGTAATAGACGCCGTCCACGTAGGAGTTGCCGCCCTGACGGGTAGATACCGACAACGCATAGGACCAGCCGTTGTCCAGCAGACCCGAGCCATAGGTCACCATGGCACGGAAGCGATACATCGAATTGGCGTTCACCAGACTCACGCGAAGGCCCTGGCGCACCTGCGAAGCACGGGCGTTGATGTTGGTCGTACCGCCGATGCTACCCACGCCGTAATCCGACATGACCGAACCGTTGGTGATCTCCTGGTTGCGCGTAGCGTCGTTCAGACCGCTCCACAACGACCAGGGCGTATAGCCCGTCATAGCGTCGTTGAAGCGAATACCGTTCAGGTAAACGTCCGAATACTGCGAATCGTAACCACGCACGTTGAAACGCATCTCGCTGAACCGGTAGGAAGCGATGTTGTTAAAAACGTCCTTCGAAGCCGAAAGGGACGAAGGCAGCGACTGCGCATCGTTGCCGCTCTCGGTGTCGAACTCTGCGAAGATCGAATCGTCCATTACGGTCGAAAGCACTTCGGGGACCAGAATCACCGTATTGATGTCGCGCACCATCTTGTCCACGCGCACCACGAGCGTCAAAGGCTCGAATTCGGGAGCCTCGAACTGCAACGTATATTCGCCGGGCTCGACATTCTCGATCACGAAACCACCTCGGCCGTCGGTCGTGGCAGTCATTTCACCGGGAGTGACCGAAACCTTCACCCCGTCCACCGCGACACGTCCCTCGCGGGAAACGACCTTACCCTTGATACCGCCGCTCTGAGCGAACGCAGTCAGCGACATCAGGGTAAATACAAAAATTAGTAAACTTTTTATTTTCATATCCTTTCAAGTTAAGGTATTTATTTACCGATGTAGATATAAACGGGGAAGTGGTCGCTGTAACCGCCCTGGAAATTGTTTCCGACGTACGTGCGCAAAGGATAGCCTTTGAACTGCCCCTCCCGCTGGATCATATAGTTACGCTTGAAGACATTCCCGTAGTACTTCGATCCCGGAGCCCGCACCAGACGCAACTCGCCGGGCTTCGCATTGACCAGGTTTTCCGACACTACGATATTGTCGAAGAGATTCCAGGCGTCGCCGTAAGCCAGCGTTCCCATACCGGCACGCAGCACGGCGTGGAACGGACTGAAGAAATCACCCGGCTGAAGCTCCTTCGTCTTGGGCTTGGCACCCAATCCTTCGAGCATGCTCTGATCGGTCGGATCGTCGTTGAAGTCGCCCATCGCCACGATCTTGGTCGCGGGATTGACCTTCAGGACAGAGTCGGCGATTCGGCGCATCTGCTCGCCGACGGCGATACGCTTGAACTCCGAAGCGTCCTTGCCGCCCAGACGCGAAGGCCAGTGAGCCACCATGAAGAAGAACGGTTCGCCGTCGATCGTACCCCACATGGTCGAAATATCGCGGGTCTTGAAATTCGGAAGCGAAGGAATCTGCGTGCGGATCGGTGCGCTGCCCTCCAGCTTGAAGACATCGGGACGGTACATAAAAGCGACGTCCACACCGCGAGCTTCGGGAGAGTCGTAGTGCGAAATCCGGTAATTGCCCGGAGCCATCTTCGGCGTAGCGATGATATCTTCGAGCACCGAGCGGTTCTCCACCTCCGATACGCCGATCACGATCGGATAATCCTTATCGATACCGGCAATGTCGAAAAGCACCTTTTCGGTATTACCCAACTTCTTCGCATACTTGACAGAATTCCATTTTTTAGGTCCTTCCGGCGTGAATTCGTCGTCATTGACCTCGGGATCGTTGATCGTATCGAAAAAGTTCTCCAAGTTGTAAAAGACCACCTTGTACGGTTTCTGCGCGAAACAGCAGGCTGCGAACAGTAAGGCCAGTAGTCCTGTAAAAATCAGTCGTTTTTTCATAAGTCAAATTAGTTTTGGATTCCCCATTGGCTCGGAGAGTTTTGTGCCTTTACGGATTCCGCAGCCGACTCGGGAATATTGGGAAAGAACGTAAAGCCGGTCTTCTTTTCAATCTCCGCCACGCTCATGCAAATGGACGCAGGCGGCTGAATATCGCCGTAGCTCTTCTGATCCACCCAAAATCCGATCGCCTTCAATTCATCGGCCGAACAATCCGCGATACGTTTACCGGTCGTACCGGTGCGCGTGCGAAGCAATACCTTGAAATAATTCGTCGGGACCGGACAAACTTTCCCGTCACGGTCGGTCGTCGTCGTATTGGTATTGGCATAATAGCAACCGGTCACCACATAAAGCGTGTCGTTGCATATCTGCGCACGCACCTTGGCTTCGAGATTGGCCCACATATCCTGGTTGAGCCGGTTGAGCTGCGGCGTCATATTGGTCGCATAAAACGTCTGGAGATTCAACTCCCGCGTAGCCGTACGGTCCGCCGAAGGGAGCTGATGTCCCCGGTCGTAACTGCCCCGATAGGAACCGGCCGCGAGGTTGGGCTGCCAGGAATAATCGACCTTCGGATCGTACTGAAAATCGTCGGTACGGTCTATCGACCCCCTATATACCGAATGCAGCGGATAAGCCACCCAATGCGCCACATGGAGCGTTTTGTCGTAGCAGAACGAATAGTTGCGCACGGTGCGGTTATTGAGCGAAGCGAAGTGGCTGACGTAAACGAAATTCTCATCGACTCGCTTTTCCGGCAATTCGGCCCAGGCCTTCGCATGACCTTCATCGTAGGGATCGTTGGTCGAAGAGGCCGAAAACTGCGTCAGCACGAGCACCTGCGGCTCACCGCCGAAAAATTCGAATTCGATGGTCGCCGAACGTTCCCCGCTCCCGGTATTCGCCGTGTAATAGACGTCCAGGATATTGCTGATGTTCGAACTCTGTACGGTGCCCTCCTTCACGAGGACCGTCGGATCGTTGAGCCTGAACGAGCACCAAGCACCTCCGTCCTTGATTTCGGCACGCCATCCGGCGCCGACAGGTCCCTCAATCTGTATGGCGGCCGAACCCTCCGCAGCTCCGACCGTCGAAGAGGTCCGCCATACGGCAGAACCCGAAAAATCGTCCGTATCGTCGCCGCAAGCTACGACAGAGAGCGCAATCATCGTCAGGAACAGCCATTTCCATCCCTTCTCACAATATCTGAACATCGACATCATCGGTAAACTATAAAAACTATCCGAGAAACCAAACTCTTGGAGGGGATAATCCCTCCAAGAGTTTGAATTTTCAAAATTAGAAACTAATTCTTTTTGAAGAAATAAATTCCGTGCTTACCCTGCGTAGCGCTCTGATAACCACGAATCATCGTCTTGAAAGAACTATCTACCGTCTGCAACGAACAACCGCCATTTGCTGCAACCAACCGGGACTCACCGTCTTTATCAACCATTGAGAATACCCATTCCGCAGGGTCGGCTCCCAATGACAATGAACGGCTCTTGGAACCGGAAGCCAAATACTGTCCGTTACACTTGATATAATATGTATTGGACTTACCATCAACTGCGACAAGTTCCATTTCAGCAGGAGAATTAGTCACATTAGCATCTATCTTGGTTAATTCCCCGTTTGCAAACGTCATTTGAAGCGTTTCGCAATCTGTTTTACCATTTCCGGTTATCATTTCACCGGTCCAAACTCCATAATAATCTTCTGCTGCAGGATTCGGTTCTGTAGTAGAACCGGACTGAGCCTCACCTTTGGCACGGAATCCGGCCATAAGGAATGTTCCAGCAGTAAGGTTCGACAGATTGTCGATCAGCGTATAAGTACCACTGCCTTCGCCGCCGGTACCGAGCAACGTAACCGGCACGGTCTTGGTACTGCCGGCAAGGGTAATTGTCAGCGTCTGATTAACGGGCGACGTACCGGTGTTGGCCTCGGCCGTGACCGTCACGGTCAAGCCATCGACCGTAGCGCTCAGGGGAGGGGTCAGTCCGCTTACACTAAGTTGGTTGTCACCCTGGTTGAGTACAGAAACCGTAAGAACTTGGTCTCCGCCAGTAGCCGGAATCGAAACGCTGGCCGGAGTTACCCCCGTAATCATCGGGGTCGAACTGTCGCTGAAAGCGGCCACGTCGTCCAGATTGCGCGGAACGAGCTGGGAATTATTCTTATATACGGCAGCCAGACCGGAGATATTGCCCGAACCAGCCTTAAAAGGTACGTCGAGGAACACGCTCGGGTTCTTTTCATCGCTCTGCTTGCAGAATACGGTGAAATTGGCTCCATCGGCAGTGAAAGTATGCGAAGAGAGTGCGCTGGCGCTCGCCCAAACACCTGCCTGGGCAACCGACGCATTGGCGATCGTCACGGCCATACCCTGATATTTCGCCAGATCCGCAGCAGCGATCGTCGCCGTGGGAATCGAAGTCACCGTACCGGTCTTCTCGACCTTGCACCAAGTCGCTTCCTTAGCGCCCGTCACTTCGTACATACCACTGTAATTTACCACCTTGGCAAGTCCTTTATAAAGGGTTACGCGCACCTTGTCACCCTTGTTCAGACCGAGCGTCGAAGGTTCTACCTGACTGCCGTAGAGCGTGATGCCGTTACCGGCCTCCGTCGCATTCTCGGTAGCGAGGATCAGGTTGTTGAAGGTATAATTGGCACCGGCCACGTCGTTCATCACCACAGCGTCCAGATAGCGATCTGCATTGGCATCCACCGGAGCTTCCGTAGTAGTCATCTGTGCGATCAGCTCGGGAATGGTAATGGCCGTAGCCTCACCCGGATCGGGCGGAACCACACCGCCTTCGAGATCGACCTCCTGACCGCCGTTGCCATTGGTAAACGAAAGATCGTCGATCGAGAATGCGGAATTAGCAGCCTCACCGCCCGTCGTGGTAGTAAAGCGGATCGAAAGCTCCTTCAGCGCCGTTTTCAGCGTAAAATCTGACTTGAACAGAATCCAATAAGGATCGGTTTCGTCGCTGCCGCCGATCTTCTCATATTTCAACTCTTTCCAGGTCGTACCGTTTCCGACCCAAACGTGGAAATACTCGGGTTTGAAAGTATTATCGTAAGTACCATCATTATTTTTCGAATAATTCGCACCGAAAGTAATCCGATAATTGGTTTCGCCCGAAGGCAGCGTAATGTTATCTATGTCGAAATTAGCGGGAGCCGTACCGAAGAAGATCTTGTTCTGGCCCGAAGCTCCGTCATAGCCGCCGCTGTTTTTCTGCGACGAGCGTACCGACATATTCTTGTAAGCATAAGTTACGGACTCGATACCCGTGCCCGTAGCATTCTGCCAAGCATCCGACTGGTCGAGGAACGGCCAGCGATTGTTCGCGTCCTTCGCGGCAAGCGTTTTATCGAAATTGTTGCCGTAAATAACGGTCGCAGGCTTCACTTCGCCCTGAAGTACATTGACATCCTTCTGAATCAATGCGCCGTAGGAGTTGTAAACCTCGAAAGTCACTTTGGCAGACTGACCGATGTTCGAAGCGGGCACCGTAACGGTCACGGCAGCATCGCCCTCGCCTTCGGTAGCCGAAAGGCGCACCCAAGTCTGTTCGTCCTCGACGATAGCACGCCAGGGACGGTTCGTTTCAACGATAAAAGTACCGTTGTACTCATCTGCGGGCTGTCCCTCCGCATCGAACGTCAGGTTCTCCGGCGTGACGTTCAGATAGGGAGCGCCCATGTCGTCATTGTCGTCGGTACATCCCGCGAACACCGCCACGGCGAACACGGTCAATGCACTGAAGAGCAATTTCCAAATGCTACTCTTTTTCATAAACAATTAAATTTTAGAGTGATATAAAAATAGGTTAAAAATAACTTCATCGTCTTGCATATTTACTCAGGCCACTTATTCTTAAACTTTTTGTAAAAATACTATTTTTTCCTGTTTCGACAATAATTCGAACACTATTTTCGTATTACAATCCCGTTAAATCAAATATAACGACACACCGGATTTTTATTTCGTATCAAAAACCCCACCAAACCGTATTCTTTCCCGGCAAAATAAACACAAAAGGCGTGCAGTTTTGACCGCACGCCTTTTTTCCGAGAAATACGTCCGGTCAGCGAATCCGGTCGAGCGACCGCACCAGCTTTTCGTCCCGGAAGATCGCCCGCAAAGCCAGCAAGTCGAAAACCAGGCAGACCAACGGGAAAACGAGCGAAATTTTAAGGGTATGGGAGTAAAATTCACTGTCCGCGAAGTAACGGTTGCAAAGGTAGAAATAGATTCCCATCATCGCCCCGGCACCGATGAGGAGCACCAACTCGACGGCACATAACCGGATCTGCACCAGACGGCGCTTGAAAAGGAAAATCGTCACCAACGGCACCAGACAGGCGGCAACCAGAACAACCCCCAGATACACCGTCGGCAGCAACGTGATGCCGGCGGCATCCTTCAGGCCGAAAGCGGTCAGCGTACAAGTGTCCGCCCCAACGGTGAAATCGACCAGCGGCAGCCACAAGGCCAATCCCGTCAGTACGACGACCAGCAACAGATACAGAGTCTGAATACGTTGAATCATATAACTTCTATTTTGTTTATGCGAACCTCTTCGAATCCTGCCGAAAATCGCAGGCTCTGCAAGGTTTATTGATTATCCAATGTTTTTTCGATCAGGTATTTATTACGGTCCGCGGCATTCCGGTCGATCAACTCGCCCAGGAATCCCGCCAGGAATAACTGCACGCCGAGCACGACAGCCAGCAGTGAAAGATAGAAAAGCGGCTGGTCCGTTACGGCCCGCACAGGCAGGTCATGGCACTGTTTATACAACTTGACACCGATCACCCACGCCGTCGTACAGCCGCCGAAAAGGAACATCAACGTTCCCAGGCTGCCGAAAGTACATCGGCGAACGACCGAAACGCGAGAGAAACGAAACCGTAATGAGGTCCAGATACCCTTTCACCATCCGCTCCATACCGAATTTCGAATGACCGTACTTGCGGGCGCGATGCTCGACGACCTTCTCGCCGATCCGCTTGAATCCGGCCTGTTTTGCCAGAATCGGAATATAACGATGCATCTCGCCATAGACTTCGATCGCCTTGACCACCCGGCGGCGGTAGGCCTTCAGTCCGCAGTTGAAATCATGCAGTCGGATTCCCGAAACGATGCGGGCCGTCCAGTTGAAAAACTTGCTCGGCCACCGCTTCCCCGCCGGGTCATGACGCTTCTTTTTCCAGCCCGACACCAGATCGTACCCCTCGTCGAGGACCATATGCCGCAGAGCCGGAATCTCGTCCGGCGAGTCCTGCAAGTCGGCGTCCATCGTGAAAACCACCTCGCCGCGTGCTTCGGCGAAACCGCAATACAGAGCGGCGGATTTGCCGTAGTTGCGAGCGAACTTGATCCCCCGCACCGCCGCAAACCGCTCGTGCAGACTCTCGATCACGCGCCACGAACCATCGCCGGAACCGTCGTCCACCAGGATCACCTCGTAGGACAAACCCTCGCCGCGAGCTACGCGGTCGATCCATTCGACCAGCTCCGGCAGGGACTCTTCCTCGTTGTAAAGCGGAACGACGACCGATATGTCGAGCGTAGCATCCATCGTTCTTCTACTCTTCGGATTGAGGACCGAAAGGCCGGGGTGCACGCGCCAGGATACCGGCCAAAATAAGCCCCAGGACGAGGCCGACGATCAGGTTGCCCCAGATCGAAGCCCATACGGTAGCCAGAATGGAAGGCTCCGGCGCCTCCTGTATGGTTTTCAGCATTTCGGCGAATACGCCCTCCATCGACGCAGGAAGTTTTCCGTCCTCGGCGAACCGGATCAATGCGGAAGTATATCGGTCGATATACTCCGAATATCCGATGAAAACACTGCGATAGAGGTATTCCACCACCCCCTTGATCAGGGCCGACGACAGAATCAGGGCCAGAATGAAACCCAGGCCGCGGCTCAAAGGAAATCCCTGTTCGTGACCGTACTGTTCACGGCGGCGCTTGGCGAAACGGTAAAGCAGCGCGATATAAACGACTGCGGCCAAGATCCACACCAGCCCCATCGTCGAAAACCATCCCGACAACATCAAGGACTGCTCTATAACGAAAGCCACGGACATGACCAGTCCGATGATCGCTCCGTACTTGCAGACCTCGTTCCAGAATTTGAATTTTGTCATTCTTCTTCTATTTTTAGCATATGTTTATTCCCGCAACACGCCTTTGCCTTCCCGCAAAATCTCCGGCTCACCGCCCGTCAGATCTACGACGGTCGTCGGCACCGCATCGCCCGCACCTCCATCGATCACCAGCTCTACGTCCCGGCCATACCGCTCGTGGATCAACTCCGGATCGGTCATATATTCGGTCTCCTCGTCATCCAGCACGGAAGAGGTCAGCAGCGGAGCTCCCAACCGCTCGACGATGGCCCGAGGAATCAAATTGTCCGGAATGCGGATCCCGATGGTGCGACGCCGTTCGAGCGCCTTGTGCGGCATACGCGACGATGCATCCAGCAGGAAGGTGAAGGGCCCCGGCAGATTTTGTTTCAGCAACCGGAACTGAGCGTTATCCACCCGGCAATAATCGGCAATCTGCCCGAGCGAATCGAACACGACGGAAAACGTCGTGAGATCCTTCCCCTTGATCCGGCGCAGCCGCTCGACGGCCTTCGCCGAACGGATCGAGCAGCCGAAGGCATAGACGCTGTCGGTCGGATAGATCACCACGCCGTCCCTTTCGAGCAGGTTCACCACCCGGTCGATCTCCTTCTCGGAAGGATTCTCGGTATAGATTTTAACCAACATAGGGAGGGCAAATATAGACAAATTATTTAATATTCCGACGATTCAACTCCGCACTATAAGCCCGGGCATTAGCCAGATGTTCGCCGTACGTGCGGGCGAAACTGTGATAACCGTCGAAAGTCGGGCGGGCACAGAAGAAGAGATAGTCGTGGTTCTCGAAGTTCAGCACCCCATCGATCGCAGCGACCGAAGGCATCGCGATCGACGACGGCGGCAGCCCCTTGTTCAGGTAGGTGTTATACGGCGAAGGGGTTCTCAAGTGCTTGTGCAGAATCCGGCGAAGCGAAAAATCCTGCAGCGCATATTTGACCGTCGGATCTGCCTGCAGGGGCATCCCTTTCCGCAGGCGGTTGATATAGACTCCCGCCACACGGGGCATTTCGTCGGCCTTGTTGGTCTCTTCGGTGACGATCGAAGCCAGCGTCATCACCTCGTCCCGGCTCAAACCGCTGCGTCGGCGGGCGGCATCCCGCTCCGGAGTCCAGAAACGGTCGTACTCCTTGCGCATGCGGCGCACGAAATCCTCGGGCGAAACCGTCCAATAAAATTCATAAGTATTGGGGATAAAGATCGAAAAGAGCTGCAGGCTGTCGGTCCCGACCTCCCGGGCGAGCTGCGGGTCGGTCAGCGCCCGCATCAGCTCCGCAGAATCGGCATCGAGCTGGCGGGCCAGCCGCGAAGCGAGAAAAGCGCGGGTACGGGCATAGTTGAGCGTAACGCGCACGGGCGTCTGCATCCCCAGTTTGAGCATCCGGGCGATTTCGACGACGTTCATTCCCGGTTCCAGTACGTAGTGCCCCGGTTTGAAGGAGCGCTCCAGCTCCAGACGGCCGGCATACCGGTCAAAAGCCCAGTGATGGTCCGTACGGGGACGCAGAGAGTCGAGCAGCCCCGGGTAGTCCGTGCGGGCGCTTATATAAAGGTCGCTCCGCTCCCGGACGGCATCTCCGAAAAACTGAAAGATGAAAACCAAAGCCACCGTTGCCCCGACTGCAACCGCAGCAATAAACACGACAAGCAATCTTCGCCGTCATTCTCTTCATTCATTAACTCTCCCCGCACCGCCCTCCGAGACACATCCAGGCAGCCTTTTCGGCATCCGGCTCTCGAAAAACAGCGACAAAATCGCAGATAGTTCCTTTTTTCTTTGCAAAGATACAAAAAATTCGTATTTTTGTGCTGGGGTAAGTCTTATACGACCAGCTCCCACAGACTCCCCCAGGTGAGGAATCAAGCAAGGGTATGTGGTCGTAGCGGTGCGATATAAGTAGCTTACCCTTTTTTTGTGTACCCGCCCATTTCCGGCCGACTTCAAAAACCGTCGATACCAATTCAGGGAACAATCATAAGCAATACCGGGAAATACATATTTCCCGGTATTGCTGTATTCCTTTCGTTTCAGCATCGAATCGAGCAACGAAACCTCTGCGGGACAAATATTATAATACGAATAATATTCAGCGCTGCAAATATCCGACTTACTAAAAATCAATTGATTTTCGGCAAAAAACGATCAGTTGTTAGCCAGCGCGATCGCAGCGATCGCCTCCACCACGACCGGACAGCGCAGGGCGATGCAGGCGTCGTGCCGCCCTTTGACGACGAACTCTTCCATCCGTCCCGTCGCAAAATTGAACGTATATTGTTTCTTCGCGATGCTGGAAGTAGGTTTGACAGCGATGCGGAACACCACGGGATTGCCGTTCGAGATACCGCCGTTGATGCCGCCCGCTCCGTTGGTAGCGGTTTTTCCCTCTCCGTTCACAAAACAGTCGTTATGCTCCGAACCTTTCATACGGGCTGCGGCGAATCCGTCGCCGAACTCGATGCCCCGCACCGCCGGAATCGAAAATGCCAGGTGAGCCAATTGCGATTCGAGCGAATCGAAGAACGGCTCGCCCAATCCGACGGGCACCTTGTCGCAGGTACACTCAATGACCCCGCCTACGGAATCCAACTCCCGGAGCGTGCGGTCAATCAGCTCGTCCCAGAGCGTCGGGGCACCCTCGGCGCCCAATTCCTTCCCCGGCTCGCAATTCAGCCGCTCGCGGGGAATACCGCCCAGCTCGGTGATCCGGGCCCGGATTTCGATCGGGCCGATCATCTTCTTGGCCACGACTCCGGCCGCCACCAGCGTCAGCGTCAGCCGCCCCGAAAAATGGCCGCCGCCCCGCAGATCGTTGAAGGCACGGTATTTCCGTTCCGCCACGAAATCGGCATGGCCCGGACGGGGCGTCGCGCGAAAGTCCGAATAGTCGCCCGAACGGGTATTGCTGTTGCGAAATACGATCGTGAGCGGAGCACCCGTAGTGTGCCCGTCGCAGACGCCGCTTACGATCTCCGGCAAATCGCTCTCCTTACGGGGCGTGCTTCCCTTCGCACCGCTGCGGCGACGGTCGAGATCCGCGAGGAAATCCTCGCGCGAAAGCGGCATGCCCGCAGGCACGCCGTCGAGCACCACGCCGATCAGCGGACCGTGCGACTCCCCGAAAATCGAGAGTCTGAATTTTGTTCCGTATGAATTCATAGCCAATTAAGTTTCTTCGAGTTTACTTCAATCGTCCGGCCCCATCGTTTCCGCGCTTCGCCGCACGGAAAGCGTTCTTTCCGCCGGAACGGAAATACCATCTGCCCGCCCCGCTACTCCTGCCGGGCGAGCAGATCGAGGAACGAAGGAAACGACTTGTCGATGCACTTCACGTCGTCCAGCCGCACCGGCTCCGGCGTGAACAACCCGGCGACGATCAGGCTCATGGCAATCCGGTGGTCGTTGTGCGAGCGGACATCTCCTCCATGCAACGGCCCGCCCGTAACGAACATCTCGTCGCCCTGGATGTCGATCCGCGCCCCCAGCGTCCGGAACTCGGCATAGATCGTTTCGGCCCGGTTGCTCTCCTTCTGCGTCAGACGTCCGACACCCGCGATACGGCTCGTACCGTCGCAATGGGCAGCCAGCACCGCAAGGATCGGGAACAGATCGGGGCAATGCGTGGCATCGACCTCGAAAGCCTTCAGCCGCCGGCCGGTCGCAGTAACGGAGATGTTCTGCAAATCTCCCGGCATATCGCCCCTTACGGATACGTCCGCAGGCGCGACGCTCACATCGGCACCGCACGAACGCAGGATGTCGAGTATCTTTTCATCGGCCTGCAGCGAATCGAGCCGCATATTGCGCAGCGTAATCCCCTCGATCCGCCCCAGCGACGAAGCGACGGCTCCGGCCACCGCGAAATAGGCGGCCGAACTCCAATCAGCATCCAGGAAGAGGTCCGAAGGACGGTACTCCTGCCCGCCCGGTACCGAAAAGACGATTTTCGAAGGCGTCCCGGGCTTCCGTCCGCCGCACCCCCCGTCGTAAAACGCCTCCCTGTCGAGTCGGATACCGAACCGAGTCAGCGTCCGCAAAGTAAGCTCCAGGTAGGGAATGCTCGACGGCTCGGTTACCGTCAGCACGGTCGCATCCTGCAACAACGGCAAAGTCATCAGGAAACCCGATACGGTCTGCGAACTCTCCCGCCCCGAAAAGGCGATCTCACGACGGGTAATACCGCCCTCGATCCGAAACGGAAGATACCCCTCCTCACGAGCAGAACAATGCACGCCGGCTTCGCGCAGCGCGGCGACCGCCTCGTGCAGATTGCGCTTCAGAATACTGCCATGCCCGGAAATTTCCACCGGGGCACCGCCGTTCAAAGCGGAAATATGGGATGCCAGCGGAGTCAGTAGCCGCGTGAGCAGCCCCGATTCGCCGGTTTCGATCTTCGAGCAACGTCCCAAGCGCTCCGCTCCGACACCCTCGATATGCAGCGTCGTACCGTCCGACGCAATCCGGCAGCCCATACCCCGGATGACCTCGACGGCTCCGACTATATCGTTGCAAGGGGCGTAATTGGCGAGCCGGCTCTCTCCCGCAGCCAGCGCAGCAGCCAACACGGCCCGCTGAGCCACGCTCTTGGAACAAGGAACGGCAACCGTCGTCCGACGGAACTCGCGAAATCCCTCGAAAGGATAATTTTCGGCCGAAAGCAGCCGCTCCATCTCCTCGCGGGTATATTGCCCCGACGCCGTGGCGTTGGATGCTCCAGCTGAAACATACGTATAAGGCGCACCGAGCTTCAGGCAGAGCAGACGGGTGAATTTCCCGGCTTCGCCCATCGAAAAAGCGACCAACTGCGGACGCTCCGCAGCGGCGGCACCCTCGAAAAGCGCTCCGTCGGCTTGCAGGTCATACAAACGCATCGTACGGGCGGCATCCGAAATATTCCGGGCCGTCGTGACGATCTTCACCAGATCGGCCCCCTTCGTGCGACACAGCCGGGCGATCCCCTTCAGCTCGTCGAGGGAGGGAGTTCCCTCGAAATCGTGGAACGAAACGATCAGCCGGCACCCGTACTCGCGGGCGAGCGTACGAATATATTCCAGATGCTCGTCGGGCGCTTCGATCTCTATATCGACATAACGCGCCCCTCTGCGGATCGCCGCCTCGAGCTGCTCGCGGGCGAATGTCTCGGAAGAGTTCGCAATCCGGCAGGTGGCAATCAGGTTCGGCCGAATCTCCACGAGCCGCTCGACCTCTTCGACCGAAAGACGGCAAAGTCCGCCCGGAGTTCGGCCATTTCACACGATTCGAGGATCGCCCGGCAATCCCCGAAACTCTTTTCCTGTACGCTAACGCAGATCACGGGCGACCTCCTCCAACTGTTTTAACGGAATCGCACGATCCACCACCTCCCCCACCGCACGGGGCAGGATGAAATGAATGGCATCGCCCTCCACCTTCTTATCTTTTTCCAACGCTTCCAGCAAAACACCGATAGCTATGGGCGACTGGGTGGGAAGCCCGACCTTCTTCAAATCCTCCGCCAGACCGACCGCCAGTCCCGCCGGGGCGAGTCCCAGCCGTTCGGATACCCCGGCAGCCAGCACCAGACCGATCGCCACGGCTTCGCCGTGCATGATCGGACAATTTTTCTCGATGGCGTGAGCGAAGGTATGCCCCAGATTCAGCAAGCGCCGCTCCCCCTTCTCGAAAGCATCCCGCTCCACTACGGCACACTTGTATAACGCCGTTTTGCGAATGATTTCGGTAAGCTCCTCCTGCCCGTACACACATTCGCCCCCGCAACAGGTTCCCGCTTTCCGCAAGTGGGCCTCCATCCGGGCGAAATAATCCACGGCCTTGCGATAGTATTCCGCATCGAACAGGATGAAAGTCTTCAGGACTTCGGCGATTCCGGCCCGGAACTCCCGGGGCGAAAGCGTCCGCAGCGCATCGGTACAGATATAGATCCATTCAGGCTGGGTGATCGTACCGACCATATTCTTATAGGCATGGAAATTCACGCCGTTCTTACCCCCGATCGAAGCGTCCACCTGCGCCAGCAGCGTCGTAGGTACGAAACCGAACCGAATACCCCGTTTGTAAACCGACGCCGCGAAACCGCAGAGGTCGGTCGTGATGCCGCCGCCCACGCCCACGAGAAACGAGCTCCGGTCGGCTCCCCGCTCCAGCAACTGTTCGATAATATATTCTACCGTAGCGAAGGTTTTAACCTTCTCGGAGGTCTGGATCGGAATGAGTTCATACCGTTCGAAAAGGCCGAAAAAGGGCTTCAGGTTGCTGTCGATAACGACGAAAACCCGTCGGCCCTGCGGAATCAGGGCATCCAAACCGCTGAAATCGGATGATATATGAAGATTACTCACGTTTATTCGAAATTGTTTGTCCCGACAAATTTAGGAATTTTATGCCCGAAATAAAAAAGCGAAAAAAATTTTGTCATTTTCCGAAAAATGCGATACATTTGTCCCGTTAAATACCCTGGACGGATATTCGACGACAAAAACGATATGCAACACGTTCAGTTTACATACTCCTATTATTACCTTTATTCGGGCCGAGTAAAGGCGGGAGTTTGCGTGTTGTAAAGTTCGATCGACAGAATTACGAATTTAGATCATAGCTCCTGCCTTGAGGCGGGAGCTTTTTTGTTTTCAGTATGAAAAAACAGCAACCTGCGGAGCTTGGCGGCTCCGAAGAAACGAAACCGGCGAAACCGACCGTCACCCCGGCCCGCCGGGTGGAAAACGTCGAAGAGTACTACTTCTCCGTGAAACTGAAAGAGGTGGCCCGGATGAACGAATCCGGCGCACGCGTCATCAACCTGGGGATCGGCAGCCCGGACCTGCCCCCGTCGGCCGAAACCGTGCAGGCGCTCTGCCAGGCGGCAGCGCGGCCCGACACGCACGGATACCAACCTTACGTAGGTATTCCGGAACTGCGTGCGGAGTTCGCCCGGTGGTATAAGAGATGGTACGGCGTGGACCTGGACCCTGCCAACGAAATCCTGCCCCTGATCGGCAGCAAGGAGGGTGTGATGCACATTTCGCTAGCCTTCCTGAACGAAGGCGACGGGGTACTCATACCCAATCCGGGCTATCCGACCTACGCCTCAGTGTCGAAGTTCGTCGGCGCCCGCATCCTGCCCTACGCCCTGAAAGAAGAGAACGACTGGCAGCCCGATTTCGAAGCACTGGAGAAAATGGACCTGTCCGGTGTGAAACTGATGTGGTGCAACTACCCCAACATGCCTACGGGAGCCAACGGTTCGCGGGAGCTGTTCGAAAAACTGGTCGCCTTCGGCCGCAGGCACAACATCGTGATCTGCCACGATAACCCGTACAGCTTCATCCTGAACGACCGCCCGTTAAGCATTTTGAGCGTACCGGGTGCCAAAGAGATCTGCATCGAACTCAACTCCATGAGTAAAACCTTCAACATGCCCGGCTGGCGTATCGGAATGGTGGCGACCAATTCCCGGTTCCTGGAGTGGATCCTGCGCGTGAAGAGCAACATGGACTCCGGAATGTTCCGCCCGATGCAACTGGCCGCCGTCGAAGCGCTGAAAGCCCCCGACAGCTGGTACCAACGGATGAACGAGGTATATCGCCGCCGACGCGCACTGGCTGCCCGGATTCTGGAAACCCTCGGCTGCGATGTCCGCGACGACCAGGTGGGAATGTTCCTCTGGGGACGGGTGAACGATACCCTCGCGGCGCAACTCACGGCTGCCGGGGAGTGCCCGAACGGTGTCGGGGAAGCCATCTGCAACCGGGTACTGCACCAGTCACGGGTCTTCGTCACTCCAGGTTCCATCTTCGGCTCGGAAGGGCGGAACTACATCCGCATCTCGCTCTGCTGCAACGAGGAGATGTTGCAGGAGGCACTCGACCGGATCACGACGACCCGAACAAAACAGAATCAGTAAACAGAATATAAACAGACCGGATTCGCCGGTTACAGCCGGCGATCGCAAAATCAACAACGACAATGAAAATGGAAATAGAACCACTCACTTTTCCGGGCGTGGATCCCAAACGTCCGATGATTATCGCAGGCCCTTGCAGCGCGGAGAGCCGTGAACAGGTACTCAAAACCGCCTCCGAACTGGCTGCCCGGGGCGTAAAGATCTTCCGGGCCGGTATCTGGAAACCCCGCACCAAGCCGGGCGGCTTCGAAGGCATCGGCGTCGAAGGCCTTCCCTGGATGAAGCAGGTCAAGCAGGAAACCGGCATGCTGGTAGCCACCGAGGTCGCCACTCCCGCTCATGTTTTCGAAGCCCTGAAAGCCGGCATCGACATCCTCTGGGTCGGTGCCCGCACCGTCACCAACCCCTTCGCCATGCAGGAGCTGGCCGACGCATTGAAAGGCGTGGATATCCCCATTCTGGTAAAAAACCCCGTCAATCCCGACCTGGAACTGTGGGTCGGCGCGATCGAACGGCTCTACAACGCCGGACTCCGACGGCTGGGCGTCATCCATCGGGGATTCAGCTCCTACGAGAAAAAAATCTACCGCAACGCTCCGCTCTGGCATATTCCGATCGAACTTCGCCGCAGATACCCCAACCTCACCATCTTCTGTGACCCGAGCCACATCGGCGGCAAACGCGAACTGGTAGCTCCCATCTCGCAGCAGGCGCTCGACCTGAACTTCGACGGACTTATCATCGAATCCCACTGCGATCCCGACAGTGCGCTGAGCGACGCGGCGCAGCAGGTGACGCCCGAAGTGCTGGACTACACGCTGCAACTGCTCGTGGTGCGCGACAATGCCCAAACCACAGAGAACATCAGCATCCTGCGCCGCCAGATCGACGAGGTCGATGAGCAACTGTTGAGCCTCCTCGCCAAGCGGATGCACATCTCGCAGGAGATCGGCACCTACAAGAAGGAGCACAACATGCCCATCCTGCAAAACAAGCGTTACGATGAAATCCTGGACAAACGCGGCAAAATGGGGCAATCGCTCGACCTCGACCCGGAATTCATTTCGGAAATCATGAAAGCGATCCACGAAGAGTCGGTAAAGGTCCAGATGGAAATAATGAAATAACGACGTTCCCGATAAGCGAAGACAGCACCGAATTTATTCGGATTATGCCGTGCGAAGAAAACGAAGAAGCGATTCAATGTTTTCGGCAAACGGGGACGGAAGTTGCCGACGACCTCTGCCGAGCGAAAAAACGAAGAATGAAATAGAACAATCCCCGGGCGCTCCCATACCGCCCGGATCATCAAAAAACATAAACAAACCGATATATGCGCATACTGATTTTGGGCGCGGGAAAGATGGGCTCCTTTTTCACCGACCTGTTGAGTTTCAACCACGACGTAGCCGTCCTCGAAAAAGACCCTCGGCGGATGCGATTCATCTACAACGCCCAGCGCTTCACCTCGCCCGAAGAGATCGCCGACTTCCGGCCCGAACTGCTTATCAACTGCGTAACGCTGAACGCCACGCTCCAGGCATTCGAGGAGGTATTTCCCTATCTGCCGAAAGAGTGTATCATCTCCGACATCGCCTCGGTAAAGACCGGGTTGCAGGAATTTTATGAGAAATCGGGATTCCGGTACGTTTCGACCCACCCGATGTTCGGCCCCACGTTCGCCAACCTGGGCAACCTGCAAACCGAAAACGCCATCATCATCAAGGAGTCGGACCACATGGGCAAAATCTTCTTCAAGGACCTCTACGGTTCGCTGAAGCTCAACGTCTGCGAATACACCTTCGAGGGGCACGATGAAGTTGTGGCCTACTCCCTCTCGGTGCCGTTCGCCTCGACGCTCGTATTCGCCTCCATCATGAAGCACCAGGATGCCCCCGGCACCACCTTCAAGAAACACATGGCCATCGCCCGCGGACTACTCTCCGAAGACGACTACCTGCTGACGGAAATCCTCTTCAACCCCAAGACGCCCGCACAGATCGACAACATCGTCGCCACGCTGACCCACCTGTCGAAGATCATCGACAAAAAGGACAGCGGGAAGATGAAGCGGTTTCTGGACGGAGTCCGGAAAAACCTGGAGTAAAAATCGTACTCCATAAAAAACGGCCGGTATGTTACCGGCCGTTTTTCATATCGGGTCGATCCGCTAAAAACTCAACTTCACACCTGCCGTAAATCCGGCGCTGTACTGCGGAAACGTACTCCAGTCGTAAATCCGGCGGTTGCAAAGATTGTGACCTTCGGCGAATACCGTTACCCGCTTGGACGCGTACCAATCGACATTCAACCCCAGATCTACCGTATAGGGAATGCGCATATTCCCCACGATCCCGTCGTTCGGGAACCACGGAATCACTCGCGAAATATAGCGGTTGGACTGCAGGTCGAAAACGAGGCCGACCGAGAACTTACGATGATGATAGCGGGCCCGGACCGTACCCTCGAACTCCGGCAGGCCGATGCTCAAGGTCTGATGCTCGGTATAGGTCAGTCCCCGCCCGCCGATGGAGAACGTGAAATTGCTCACCGGACGGAACTCCAGCTCACCGTTGAGCGACATGACATTCAGCCGTCCCTGTACCAGACTGAACCCCTCATACCGGGTAGTCGGCGTATAGCAATACCAAAAGTTATGATTCTCGATGAAAGAATAGCCGACGAACAATCGGTAAATCAGCTTATCCTCGACGAGACGCCCGCTCACACCGACACGGACCGAATAGTCCACCGTATTGCGGGGCATCAGGTCCGTATAACGAGGCACGTAATAAAGATTGGTTTCCATAAGCTCCCGCATATCGTTGTGCTTCAGGGTTCCGTCCAACTCGACATAAGGTACGAAACCGCCGCCGCCCAGATCGAAACGCAAGTGAGCGTAGGGAATGAAATAATTCGCCGCATCGCGCCCCGCCACATCGTCCCGGTAGTAATCCAAACCGAACTCCATATCGACCGACCGGGCACGATAGGCATAACGGAACGCTCCCGAATAGGTCCGGTTGTAATAGTCAGAAGGAGCGGCCCAAACCGATTCGCCCTTGCGGTCGCCACCCCACCGGCCCTCGAATCCGGCCCGGAAGACGAGCGTATGGCGGCCGAAACGTCGTCCAACGGCGGCATCTACCCCCAAATTCCACTCGTTTTCGTACGGATAATCCAACACCGGAACGACATTATCCTCCAGATAGAGTTTCGAATCCAGCGGATTCCACCAGTTGCCCGCCGTGACCTCGACATTGAAATTCGTCCGCGAGAGGTCGTTGAAATCGTCGCCGATCCGTATCTTTCCCTGCAAATCGCCGATCACGCGGCGATTTCCGTTGTCGAAAGTCGGAAAGTCCGGATCGGGGAAAAGGCCGTAACGGTCGATGATCCGGTTCCGGTAGCTCACCTCGCCCTCCAGCACATGACGCCCGATGTATTTCCCGGCGGCGACACCCACCCGATTGTCCATCCACAGGGCGCTATGGTCCCCGTCGGGCGTATAGGGAATCCGTCCGTACCGTCCGTCGTGGTTGATATAGCCCAACGCATAGCCGATGTCGGGGTTCTGTGTCGATACATACAGATCGAGCGCCGAATTGAGCGGATAACCCGCTCCGGCCTTCAGGTAAAAAGGCAGCGGACGGTCGAACTCCCAATAGGTGATCGTCGCAGGACGGATCGGGCGCGTGGCGAGCTGCGTTTCGAGCGTGAGCGGCGTGATCGAATAGTCGATTTCCGGCTGTATGGCCGCCGTATCGACCATATTGGGGCGCACGGCAAGTTTCGTCGCATGCTCCACGCTCGGCACATAGGCTTTGGATACTTCGACACGCTTCTCGACCTGGGCGTTGAGCACCCCGGGCACCGCAAGCATCCCGGCGATAAACATCAGGGACAGAATAGCTGATCGCTTCATATCGTTAATTGAGTTTCTTGATTTTCTCTTTCGCTTCCGCAACGATTCCGTCATCGGCGGGGGTATAGCCGTCCACGATACTCTGGTAGGTCGCCCGGGCCTGGAACATGTCGCCCTTCTGCACATAAATATCACCCAGCACAAGGAAGGACTTGGCCAGCCAGAAGGCATGAGGCGTTCCCTTGTCCGAGAAATCGAGCACCAGTTTTTCGGCACGAGCCGTATCACCGGCCCGGAACGCGGACTCGATCACCCGGTAGGCCGACTCGGCTCCCTCGGATGTTTTCACATTGGCGCTCAAAACCTTGTAGATCTTTTGCGCGGCAGCAGCATCTCCCCGGCGATCCAGAATCCCGGCCTTCGCAAACTGGGACTCTCGCCATGCCAGGTCCCCCGCAGCGGTGTAGGATGCCACATCGTCGGCCATGGACAGAATCCGCTCCTCGTCCCCCGCCGCGATCGTCGCACGGACGTAGCCGTTCATGGCCTCGGCTTTTCCGGCAGCGGTGCTTTCGGCATCGGCCAATTTGCGGTAAGCCGCCGCAGCTTCCGTAAAGCGTTCATCGGCAAAAGTCATTCCAGCCAGCGTCTTCAAAGCCCGATGCGTGTACTGATTCTGTCCCGCACCGGCCAGAGCCGCGAGCGTTTCGATCGCACGGGATCGTTCGCCCGTCTTCAGGTAGCAATCGCTCAGACAATAGAGCGCATCGGCCGTATAATATCCCTTGGGATAACTTTCGAGATAACTGCGCAGCGACTTGGCCGCCGACGCAGGCTCGCCCGAAAGATAGATCCGGCGGGCGGCAGCGAACGAAAGCGAATCGCGCGACATGGCCGTAAGGTCCCCTTCGACACCGCTCTTCCGGGCATAATCGAAATAACCGCCGGCATCTCCTTCGGAGACGTAAATATCCCGAATCCCCTGCAAGGCATCCTTGGCATCGGAGGATTGGGGAGCGGTCTTCACCACCATATCATAGTAGGAAAGCGACTTTTTCTTGTCGCCCAGGTTCAGGTAAGCCAGTCCCAACTCGGACAACGCGGCACTCCGGTAGGGCGAATAAACATAGGTTTCGACGAAAGGTTCGAGCACTGCAGCCCCCTCGCGGTAGCGCTCCTGCGCTACGAAAGTACGGCCCAGTTCGTAAGTCGCATCGTCGAGGTAATCTCCCCTGCCGTCGCGGATAATCTGCTGCAACGCCTTGATTTTTTCAGATGTACGTCCCAGAATACCGAGCGTAACGGCCCGCTGGTAGCGGGCGTAATCCGCTCCGTCGTCGGACGCGGCCGCAGCCTGTCCGTAATACTTCAACGCCTCGTCGAACTGGCGATCCGAATAGTAGGTGTCGCCCAGACGATTGCGGGCATCCGTGCGGTAACCGTCCTGAGTGGGATACAATTCGATGAAGCGAACGAACGACTCCCGCGCCCGGGGCATATTCTCCTTCGAGAAGTGGCAATACCCCGTATTGTAGAAAGCCATCGCATATTCGGGCTCGGTTTTCGGCGCCCGCTTCAGGTAGGACTCGTAATCGCGCAGAGCAACGTCGTAATTTCCCCTGCCGTAAGCGATTTCACCCTGCCAAAAGGTTGCCAGCGCATTGTATTTGGGACTGATTCCGATACGGGCGGACTCCGCCAGATAACGCCCGGCCCCCTGCGTATCGCCCTTTTCCAGTGCGCTCAAGCCGCGGAAATAGGCGATCTTCTGCTTGGCGGCCAGCAGGTCGCCGTCGGGATCGGGATAGGAGGCGATGATCTCGTACGCTTCGTCGTAATTGTGCGAATTGTAATAGGCCGCCGCCAACAGCTCTTTGGCCGTGCGTACACGGGGCGACGACGGATACTGGGCGACATAGCGGTTGAGTACCTGAATCGCTTCGTTGAAACGTCCGCCCCCCAGTTCGTATTGCAATTTTCCATAGTTGAACAGCGCGTCTTCGGCAATCGCGGAATCGAATTCGGCATTCGAAGCCATGGCGAACGACTGCATCGCCTGCTGCTTGTCCCCGCCGCGCAAGTAACAGTCGGCCAGGTGGTAGGAGGCGTTCTGCGTCAGAGCGTCGTCGGCTCCGCACGCCTTGCGCAGATACTCTGCGGCATCGTCGTAGCGGGCCGTACGGTAGAGGGAGAATCCGTAGAGATAATTTTCATCCCGGCCCATTTCTCCGCCGGCCTGCACGAAAGCGTCGAGGTAATCCAGCGGTTTGGAATATTCGCCCAAGCGAAACCACGCTTCGGCCATGACCCGCGAGAGTTCGGCCCGCTGGCGGGGCGATGCCCGGCGGATCAACTCTTCGCCGTTCTCGACCACGTAGCGGTAATTCCCCTGCTTGAACTCGATTTGCAGCAGGTAATAGGGCGCTACCTCGCCGTAAGCCTCGCTTTTAAGCAATCGTTCGAACCCGCTTCTGGCCCAGTCGTACTGTTCCCGCGCATAGGCGATGTAGGACTTATAATAGAGAGCGTGATCGTAAAATTCGCTTTGGGGATTGATCCGGTCGAAATAGGTCATCGCCCGGTCATAGTCATCCCGGCCGAATTCGATATATCCCATGCGCAGGTCGTACTGCTCGCGCCGGGTTCTGTCCAAAGCCCGGTAGTTCACCCGTCCGAAACATGCGAGCGCCTTGTCATACTCCGACCGGCTGCAATAAAGCAACCCCTGGGCGAACCGCAGGTCGTTGTTGTAAACCGACTCGGGATAACGCTTGGAAAAGTCGGCGAGCATCGCCTCGGCATCCCGGCTGCCGAGCTTCAAGGCACAAACCGCCAACTGATAATCGATCTGCTGGAGCGTAAGCCGGTCGTCCCGGTCCGCTCCCTCGCGGGCCTTCAGCAATTCATAACGGGCATCTGTCCAGCGCCCGTGATCGAAAAGCGAACGCCCCCGCTCCAGATGCGCCCGGGTTTCCGGTGCCGCAGCATGGCTCCCGACACAAGTGAACAGGCAAATGCCTATCGACAATAAATACAGGATGTTTCTCTTCATAACGCACACACAATAATTCGAACGCAGATAGCGAACACCCGGTGGTAAGTCCGACCTGTTCAGCGCTGCCCGAGGCGCTTCCTGCCCGAATCAAAATATTTTTTCGGTAAAGATAGTGAAAGCCGAGAGAAAAATGGAAACTTGTTCCCAATTTTCCGAGGCGCATCCTATCTAAGACTATGTCAAAGATCGTGAAAGGTGAGGGCAATCGTGCGGGCTTGCACGCAAAGATTGCCGAACCGCCTCCGATCTTTTGCAAAGATAGTGAAAAGCGAGGGTAACCGAGAGAACTTGCTCTCGAAAATTGCCGAACCGAATCCTATCTTCTACAAAGATAGCGAAAGCCGGGCCCAGCGCCAAATTTATTTAGCCCCAGTCCCGTGCATTCGTTCAAATCGGAGTCATTTCCCGTAAAGATAACGATTTCCCGGGGCAGACGCACCATTTGGGAACGATTGTTGCCCGACAGAAAAGAAAAAAGAATCTTTTCGACGAACGAAGGCAAAACCGCCCGCATATTCTGCCGGATAAAAACAAAAAAAAGAAAATTCAACCTAAAAATTTATCGTTATGATCCAACAGGTAACTATACAGATGACTTCGGCACGGACCTATGTCCTCGAAGGAAACAAGAAATGCGACCAACTAAATCCCAAAGAGCTGATGTTGCTGGCCGGCGTAACTTGCGCAGGCATGACCGCGATGGCGATCATGGAAAAGGAGCGCGTATCTCCGACCCGCTTCGAACTCAGCATATCGGGTGAACTCGACACGGAAACCGTACAATCGAGCAGCGTCTTCAAATCTTTCCGCATCGTCTATAACGTACAATGCGAATGCGAAAACGACCAGATGAAAGTAAGCCGGGCCATCAACCTGGCCCACGACAAACATTGCGGCGGCGTGCAGATGCTGCGCAAGATCGCTCCGGTAGCCGACGAAATCGCGATCGTCAATACGAAATAGGCCGAAGCACTACAAATTACGAAAGCAACGAAAGGGCTGTGTCGAAATGAAAGTTCCAGGCACAGCCCTTAAGGTTGTCAGAATGGATGCAATGCAAGGCATTGAAGGTAAAGGCGACAGGAATTTACTGCCGTAAATGACTCGCCCGCTCCCGATAATGACACAACAGTGCGCCTTTATGACACACGGTCTTTTATCGGAAGGAATCGCCCTTCCGCATATTCTCTACTTCCGACAATACCCGGAACGTCTGTCCCGGTACTCCGTCAGGCAGGAAACCGGAACTCACCCCTCGCCTCCGCAGCCCGGAGCAACCCCGGCTTCCGCGCATAGCACCGGAAATACTGACGCCCGATTCAGTCTATGTCCCGACAGTTCCGCTTGTCGGCGATTACCCCGTCGTCGAGCACGACAATACCCGTATGAGCCCGCAACATGGTCTTGAGCGTCGATCCATCGATGTTGTAGCAAGGAACCGGCGTGCTTTTCCCGAACGAATGGATGCCGTTTCCCTGCAAGGGTTCGGGCGTGATGCAGACGACATGCGCCCCTTCCTGCAACGCACGCTCCACGAGCCGCTCCAAACGATCCTCGCACCTGCGGCCGATGCGGTCGAAACGCGTCACACAGATCAAATAGAGCCGTCCCGGAGTAGCGAGCACCCGGTCGGTCACATCTTCCGCGCCATTGCGCAGAGCGAACTCCTCGATCATCGGATTCATCTCCGGTACCTCTCCCAGAATTTTCGTATCGACCCACTCCCAGACCGTATCGTCCTGCCACTCCGTATCATCGAGCGCAAACTCCCGCTCCTCCCCCGTCATGCGATTGCGATAAACCAGTACGGTCTGCAACTCGCCCTCGGGACCGGCCGCAGAAGAGGCGTGCATCTCCTCGCGGATATTCACCCCGATCTTATACGGCAGAAAATCGATCAACGGAAGATGACAATAGCAATAGAACCCCAGCCCCATCGTCAGAAGGAAGAAAAAAATCGTCAAAGCGACCTCCGAACGGCGGAAGGCAAGAATCTTATCGTTCCGGTAATAAGCCCACACGACGGCCGCCATCGGCAGCAAGGCCAGGTTCTTGAAGAATGTTTCCCAGGGGGAGAGTTTGATCGCCTCACCGAAACAGCCGCAATCCTCGACCGGGATGAACGTCGCACTCAAAAAGGTAAGGATCGTAAAGAAGAGCATCGACGCCAGAGCGAAGATCGATACCAGCCGGATACGCACCTTGCAAAGCAGCATGCAACCCATCATCATCTCGGCGCCGCACAGCCAAATCGAAAAGACCATGCTGGCCGGAATCAGATAATCGAACCCGTAAATCGTGAGGTATTCGTTGATCTTGATCGACGTTCCCCAGGGATCGATCACCTTCGTAAAGCCCGACACGATGAACACGACGGCCAGCACCAGGCGGCAAACTCCGGTAATCAGGCTCCGGGCCCGTTGCGACAGCATAGGTTTCATCATTTTCGAACAGGTTATATACGATCTTTTCTTCATTTTCTCCGCAGGCATCCCGCACTCGTCCGGAGTCGTTCTCATCGTTAAAACTCAAAACTTCCCGCCTTTCGGTCTGCGTCCGAGCGTCCCGCAAAGCCGTTTCGGATTGCCGACTTTTTCCGGACTCCCTTTTCGCTCAACGCTCCGCATCCGTCGGGACACGGACAAAACGACTCATCCGCTTATCGAATATACCGAACCGCCCCTCCGGGCACTTCTCCGGCATCATTCGAAAAGGCGCTCATCTCATACACTAATTCCACGCTTCGTTTTCTCCACCCGGCACAATCCACACAAATTCGGCTCTGCCCCGCTTACCGAAAACGTTGAATTGACTTCTTCGTTTTCTTCGCTCGGCAGAGACCGCTTGCGGGCTCTGCCCTCGCTTACCGAAAACGTTCTATCTCGGTGCGGATGCGGGCGAAAATCGCATTGGGAGAGTCCATCCCGCCCTGCGCATCGCTGCAATCGATAATCCGCAGGCGGTCGTCCGCAGCAGCGGCTGCACGGTAAACCTCCCGCACACGACGCTGCAAGTCGAGCGATGCCTCATGGATGTCGCGTTCCCCTTTCAGGTATTCGCGGTCGTCGCCTTCGCGTACCTCGGAGAGCTTTTTCTCCGTAAAGGCGAAAGGCACATCCAGAAACAGCGACACGTCCGGACGGGGAATTCCGTAATAGCCGAACTCCAGGTCGAGGATCCACCGCCGCAGCTCCTCCTGCCGGTCCCCGGCAGGCAATTTGGCGCACTGGAACCCCACGTTCGAATAGACATACCGGTCGAGCACGACGGCGTGGCCCGCATCGAGCCAACAGCGCAACTGCGCGGCAGCATCGGCCCGGTCACCGGCGAAAAGCAGAGCGACCAGATAAGGATCGACCTTGTCCACAGCCCCGAGTTCACCCCGCAGGAAGCGGGCGATCAGCTCGCCGTACACCGGCGCGTCGAAACGCGGAAAATGGAGAAAATGGCTCTCCACCCCCTCTTGGGCAAACATGCGGCGCACAAGTTCCACCTGGGTCGATTTCCCGGCGCCGTCCAGTCCTTCCAATACTATCAGCATATCCTTGCTATTTAAGCATCTTCACGGCCCGCTCGACCCCGGCGACCAGGGCGTCGGCTTCCGCCAGCGTATTATACATCGCGAACGAAGCCCGGCACATACCCGTAACTCCGTAATGCGTCATCACCGGCTCGGCACAGTGCTGTCCCGTACGAACGGCGATGCCGAGCTTGTCGAGGATCATGCCCATATCATAGGGATGCACCCCCTCGACATTGAACGATACGATCGCACACTTGTCCGGCGTCGTACCGTAAATCCGCAGGCCGGGGATTCGCTCCAGCCCTTCGGTAGCACGCAGCAGCAGCGCCCGTTCATGCGCCTCGACCTCCGCCGCATCGAACTGCCGGACATAGCGCACCGCTTCGCCCAGCGCGATCGCCCCCACGAAATTGGCCGTACCCGCTTCGAATTTCAACGGGACAGGTGCAAAAGTCGTCTTTTCGAACGACACCCGATCGACCATGTCGCCGCCGGAGAGAAACGGGGGCATCCGGTCAAGCAAATCCCGCTTGCCGTACAGCACGCCGATACCCGTCGGGGCATAGAGTTTATGACCGGAGAAGGCGTAAAAATCGCAGTCCAGCGCTTTCACATCCACACCGCCGTGCACGACACCCTGACATCCGTCCACCACCACGACCGCACCGACCCGGTGAGCCTCGTCGATCACCGGACGCAGATCGGGCCGCGTGCCCAGCGTATTGGAAGCCTGCGTCACCGCCACCACGCGGGTACGAGCGTCGAGCAGCGCCGGCAGGCGCTCGGTCATCAGGCGCCCCTCCTCGTCGAAAGGCAGCACGCGGATTTCGGCACCCTTGCGCTCGGCGACAAGCTGCCAGGGAACGATATTGGAATGGTGCTCCATCTCGCTGACCACGATATTGTCGCCCGCCCGGAGAAAACGTTCGCACCATGCATACGCCACCGTATTGAGCGACGCAGTAGCTCCGGCCGTGAAAACGACCTCCTCCCGGGCTTCCGCACCGATGTACTCGGCGATACGAGCCCGGGCAGCCTCGTACATCTCGGTAGCCTCCTCCGAAAGAAAATGAACCCCCCGGTGGATATTGGCATTCGACTCCCGGTGCAGGCGATCGACCGTTTCGATCACGCACTCGGGTTTCTGCGCCGTAGCGCCGCTGTCCAGATAAACCAACGGCTTGTCGTACACGCGCACCCCGAGAATCGGGAAGTCCCGCCGGACTTTTTCCACATCGAACATAACGCTATATTTTATCCAAATGCCGGACAACGGCATCGGTCAATATCTCTTTCACGGCCTCGATCCGGCAGCGCCCGACCACGTCCGCCGCGAAACCTTCGATCTGCAGACGGCGTGCCTGTTCCTCTTTCAGACCGCGCTGACGCATATAGAGGATCGCTTCATCCTCCATCTGCCCCACCGTCGCCCCGTGACTGCAACGCACGTCGTCGGCGTAAATTTCCAGTTGTGGACGCGCATCGATGCGCGAAGTGCGGCTCAACAGAATATTACGGCACTGCTGCTGGGCATCGGTATGCTGGGCATCCGGTGCCACATAAACCAATCCGCAGAATTCACCGCGGCCGGTCCCCGAAGCGACGCCCTTGATGAGCGACCGGCTCGTGCAGTCCGGGACCAGATGGTTGGTACGCAGATCGACCACACAGTGATCCTGCTCCAACGCGAGAAACAGCACGTCCAACTCATTGGAAGCCTCCCGTCCGTTCAGATCGAACCGGTAACGCACATTCGCACTGGTGAACTGGCACGCCGTCATGCGAAACTTGCTCCCGGCGGCCTGCTCGACCTGAAAATCGACGAATGCCTCGGCCGAGAAAAGCTGGACGAGCTCCGCATCCGCCCCTTCGAGCAGCTTGATACGAATCTCCGCCTGACAGGGCTTCGTATGCAGTACGACCAGCCGGAGTGCGGCTCCGCCCGCGACCTCGACGGTCAGTTTATCGGTATCCCGCACCACCAGCGGACGCGACAGGTCGCAATCCTTTCCGAGGTGCAGTTCGCGGCTCTTGACCGGCTCGAAAGCCGGACCGCTGAAAATATCGGTCCACTCCATAGCTACTCCTTATAATCGTTGATAAGCCAGTCGTACCCCTCTTTCTCCAATTTGAGCGCCAGCGAACGGTCGCCCGAATAGATGATGCGCCCCTTGTAGAGCACATGCACGAAGTCGGGCACGATGTAATCCAGCAGACGCTGGTAGTGGGTGATGACAATCGTCGCATTGTCCGACCGGTGCAACTTGGTGACGCCCGTACCGACGATGCGCAGCGCATCGATGTCCAAACCGCTGTCCGTTTCATCGAGAATCGCCAACTTCGGTTCGAGCATCGCCATCTGGAAGATCTCGTTCTTCTTCTTCTCGCCGCCCGAGAAACCTTCGTTCACCGAACGGGAAATCAATTTGGAGTCCAGTTCCACGATGGCGCTCTTCTCCCGCACCAGCTTCAGAAACTCGGCCGGCGCAAGCGGTTTCTCACCCCGGAACTTGCGCTGTTCGTTCACGGCCATCTTCATAAAGTTGGCCATCGACACGCCCGGAATCTCCACCGGGTACTGAAATCCGAGGAACAGCCCCATGCAGGCACGCTCCTCGATGGGCAGCGACAGCAGATCCTGCTCCAGGAAGGTCGCCTCGCCACCCGTGACCGTGAATTTCTCGTTCCCGGCCAGCACCGAAGCCAGCGTGCTCTTTCCCGAGCCGTTCGGTCCCATGATGGCATGCACCTCGCCGGCCTTCACCTCGAGGTCGATGCCCTTCAATATCTCTTTTCCGGCGACTTGCGCCCGTAAATTCTTGACTGAAAGCATATCTATTTTACTTTTTTTACATTCATAAACGCACCGCCGACTCCGTTTCTACCCGGAAACCGGCGGAAATTCTTCCGACAAACTACCCTACCGAACCTTCCAGACTGATGGCCAGCAACTTCTGGGCTTCGACGGCGAACTCCATCGGCAGTTTATTGAGCACCTCCCTGGCGTAACCATTGACGATCAGCCCCACGGCATCCTCGGTCGTAAGCCCCCGCTGGTTGCAATAAAAAAGCTGTTCCTCGGAGATTTTCGAGGTCGTAGCCTCGTGCTCGACCACTGCCGTCGGATTGCCGCTTTCGATCACCGGAAAAGTATGTGCCCCGCACTTGTCGCCGATCAACAGCGAATCGCATTGCGAATAGTTGCGGGCGTTCTCCGCCGCTTTCGCCACGCGCACCAGCCCCCGGTAGGAGTTCTCGCTGCGACCGGCCGAAATACCCTTCGATACGATGCGGCTGCGGGTGTTACGCCCCACGTGGATCATCTTGGTACCAGTATCGGCCTGCTGGAAATGGTTGGTCATCGCCACCGAATAAAACTCTCCGACCGAATTGTCGCCCGCCAGAATACAGCTCGGGTATTTCCAGGTGATAGCCGAACCGGTTTCGACCTGCGTCCACGACAGACGGGCGTTTTCGCGGCAAATTCCGCGTTTGGTCACGAAATTATAGACGCCTCCCTTTCCCTCCTTGTCGCCCGGATACCAGTTCTGGACGGTGGAATACTTCACCTCGGCATCCTTCTCGACGACGATTTCGACCACGGCGGCATGCAACTGGTTCTCGTCCCGGCGGGGCGCCGTGCACCCCTCCAGATAGCTGACATAAGCCCCTTCGTCGGCCACGATCAGCGTCCGCTCGAACTGGCCCGTACCCGCCGCATTGATGCGGAAATAGGTCGAAAGCTCCATCGGGCAACGCACGCCTTTGGGAATGTAACAAAACGAACCGTCGGAAAAGACCGCCGCGTTGAGCGCCGCATAAAAATTATCGGTATAGGGGACCACGCTTCCCAGATATTTCTGAATCAACTCCGGATAGTCCCGGATCGCTTCGGACATCGAACAAAAGATGATTCCCTTTTCGGCCAGCGTCTCCTTGAAGGTCGTCTTGACCGATACGGAGTCCATTACGGCATCGACGGCGACACCCGCCAGCGCCATCTGTTCCTCGAGCGGAATACCCAGCTTGTCGAACGTGCGTTTGAGTTCGGGATCGACCTCGTCCATCGACGCGAGTTTCTTGGAGGGCTTCGGCGCCGCATAATAGATGACGTCCTGAAAGTCGATCGGAGGGATCGTCAGATGCGCCCACGAAGGAGACACCATATTCAGCCAGTGACGATAAGCCTTCAGGCGGCGCTCGGTCATCCACTCCGGCTCGCCCTTCTTGGTCGAGATCAGGCGCACCACCTCCTCATTGAGGCCGCGCGGAATGGTTTCGGTTTCGATATCCGAAGTGAAACCGTACTTGTACTCCTGCTTCTCGATATTTTCTATAAGTTCTTTATCTTTCTCTGCCATTGTATGCGAAATAATTATGCAAAATTACAAAAAAATGCAAATCCTTCCCGCCCGACCGTTTTTTTTAGCCCCGCAGAAAGCCCCCGCGCATCAAAAGCGGTTAAAATATATATATTTGTGCCGACTTAACAAGCAAACTCCATGCAATCCGGCATCAAACTCATCTCGAGAATCTACCTCAAACTCGTTCTGCTGCAAGTAGCCGTCGGCACGCTGCTGCGCATCGTCCTGCTGTTCAACGAACAGACCTCCGACATCTCGTTCACTTTCGGCCAATGGCTGAAAATCTTCCTGTTGGGCGCCGTGAACGACTGGTGCGCCCTTACGATCGGATTCGCCGTACTGTGGCTCTTCGCCTTGAGTATCGCCCCGGGCAAATACGCCCGGCCGCTGGGCTACATCCTCTTCGGCATCCTTTCGGTCGCATGGATTTACGTCACGTTCTTCAATACGATCTTCGACGAATACGGCAGCGTGGTACCCCTGATCGCCTCGATCCTCTTCGGCTTCTGGGCCGTGAGTTTCGGACTCAGACTGTTCCTTCCCCAAATACGTCCGGGATGGAGACGTACCTGGCTCGCCGTTCTGACGGGACTTTACACGGGCGGCATTATCCTGAACGCCGTTTCCGAATGGTTTTTCTGGAGCGAATTCGGCGTACGGTACAACTTCATCGCCGTCGATTACCTGGTCTATACCAACGAAGTGGTCGGCAACATCATGGAGTCCTATCCGGTCGTTCCGCTCTTCGCCGGCGTGCTGCTGCTGACCGTAGGATGCACCTGGCTGCTGTTCAGACGGGAGATCCGCCGTGCCGGAGAGTTCGGCACCTGGCAATGGAAAGCGGCCGTATCGCCCGCCTACCTGCTGCTCACCCTGGGCTGCTGCCTGCTCCTGCAGTTCAACACCCGATTCCAGCAAAGCGCCAACACCTATGCCAACGAGCTGCAAGCCACCGGAGCCTACAAGTTCTACGACGCATTTATGAAGAACGAACTCAGCTATCCGCAGTTCTACCTGACCCTACCGCAGAAAGAGGCCGAAGCCAACGTACACGCGATCTACGGGAGTACCGGCGACAACCTGCGCCACATTCCCGGCAACCCGGATACGCTGCGCCGCAACATCGTGCTGATCACCATCGAGAGCATGAGCGCCTCGTTCATGCAGCATTTCGGCTATCCGGACGCGATCACGCCCCACCTGGACTCTCTCTACAAAATGGGGATCGCTTTCGAACAGTGTTTCGCCACAGGTAACCGCACGGTGCGGGGACTCGAAGCCGTTACCCTCTCGCTGCCGCCCTGCCCCGGACAGAGCATCATCAAACGTCCCCGCAACGACAACATGCACTCCACGGCGGCCGTACTCCGGGAGAAGGGTTACGATGCCTACTACTTCTACGGAGGCAACAGCTACTTCGACAACATGGAAACCTTCTTCGGCGGCAACGGCTACCGAATCATCGACCAAAAAAGCTACAAACCCGAAGAGATCACCTTCGCCAACATCTGGGGCGTTTGCGACGAAGACGCCTACGACAAAGTGATCCGCTCGCTCGGCGAGCGGGCCGATACGACCGCAGCGCCCTTCTTCGCCCACGTCATGACGGTCAGCAACCACCGGCCCTACACCTACCCGGCAGGCCGGATTCCGATTCCGAACGATGCGAAACTGCGTTCGGGAGGCGTCATGTACACCGACTACGCATTGGGACGCTTCTTCGAAGAGGCCAGCCGCCAACCCTGGTTCGATAACACGGTTTTCGTCATTACGGCCGACCATTGCGCCTCGAGTGCCGGCAAAACCGAAATCCCGCTGGAGAAATACCACATTCCCGCCCTGATCTTCGCTCCGGGACTCATCACACCTCAACAAGTAGATAAGGTGATCTCTCAAATAGACCTGATGCCTACGCTCTTCTCGCTGCTGGGGATGGATTACGACTCCCATTTCTTCGGTCAGGACGCATTGTCCGACGATTTCCGGGAACGGGCCTTCGTCGCCACCTATCAGGACCTGGGTTATCTCGAAGGCGACGTATTCACCGTACTTTCACCCGTCAACCGGGCGGAACAGTACCGGATTTCACCCACGGAGGAAGACCGCTACAACCTCGTGCTGGAGGAGGGCATCCCCTCGCAGGAGCTGCTCGACCGGGCGATCAGCCTTTATCAGACTTCGTCGGCGTGGAATACCCGGCCGTAGATAGTCGAAAGCGGGAACCTGCATGATTTTTGGGTTGTTTTATTTTGGAAGTCCGCAAAATTGTCCTATATTTGCACCACTCTTTGAGAAAAAAGAGGGTTTGGAGAGTTGGGTGAGTGGCTGAAACCACCAGTTTGCTAAACTGACGTACGGGATTACTGTACCGGGGGTTCGAATCCCCCACTCTCCGCAAATTAAGATTTTACAAATAAAAAAGGTTACGACAGATGCGTAACCTTTTTATTTTTCCAGAGCGTCTGCAAGCGAGTTCCCGCACTCCGGAAAAGTGAAAAAGTATCCGTGTAAAGAGCGGATTCCGTTTATTCATCGACTTTGCAGGGACTCTTCCATTATGGGAAGGACGAGCGGCACGTGGTAACACGAAGTCAATCCCCTTCTCTCCGCAGAACAAAAGATACCCGGATGGACCGGGAAAACGATAAAACAGGATTGAGTTTACTCCGACCCTATTTTTTTATTCGAACAACGACGTAAAGTTATCTTCTCAACCGGTGCAAAAAGCCCACGCACGCCAACGGAAAAAAAATCAAATCCGATCGTTGTCATTCATCTCCCGGCCATAGCGGATTGCCTGCGCCCGGATCCTCTATTCGAAGATACTTTCGCTACCTTCCGATAAAATCGGGAAATAGGGTTTCCAATACAAACGCAGGCTATTCAACCGAAAAACAGAGGGATAACCTCAACAAACCAGATCGGATAATTACACAGACCGTTCCAAAACCAGGCTTGTCAGGCGAAATAGCGGAGACAGAAGCCAATAGAACAAAAAACCCATTGGATTGCATATTAAGACACAACAAATGCGTTTTTCAGTCGTAAAAGCTTGAAATATAGACTTTTTTCCGGGGGGGGGGAAATTGCGCTTTTTTGTTTGGTTATTACGCGAATAAACTCTACTTTTGTAATCGGAAATGACCTGCCAGGCAAGACAGGCTTCTGTTTCCAGAGGTTCGGTGTCGTTTCTGGGTCAGAAACAGAGATCCCGGGTGCCGAAAACAGAATCGCACACGATTCGTTCTGCGGCCAACCTTTAGTTGCTGCGCGGTGGAAATCACACAAAAACCGCGGGGGATTGTGGAGTATGCCCTTTTCACAAATACGGTACATACTTTTAGCACACCGCTCCTCCGAGAAAACAGACACAGGGCAGCGAATCGATACGCCACTGAATCCTCTTCCGACCTCGAAAGATCTGCAAAGAGTTTTACGGTCGGATTCGGCAAAACCGGCGCACCTGCCTACGGCCGCAGGAGAAAAGGAATCGGACCTGCAAACAAGATCGACAGACGAAGGGCGCCCCCGGAGCGATGCAATTACGATTTCGGGACATTCGGCGGGACCTAACACCGCCTCCAAATTATGTCAGACAAAAACGGCGAAGAGTGCTGGTATGCACTGAAAGTATTTTATAACCGGGTATTCGAACTCGAAAAACAGCTCTCGCAGGAAGGAGTGCGGAGTTATATTCCCCTGCTCCACGAAGACACCGTCGCCGGGGACAAAAAGATACGGAAACGCAAACCGGCCGTTTCGTCCCTGATGTTCATCCGCCAAAGCGAACACTATCTGCTCGAATTGCAGGACCGGATGAAAGCGAGTTGTCCGTTCATGGCCTACTTCGACCGGGAAACGAAAAAACCGGCAGTCATTCCGGACCGGGAAATGGAGCTGTTCATGCAGATCACTTCCGCCGACACTTCCGACCTGGAATATTTCAGCGACGAAGCGATCGACTACCGTTCCGGCGACAAGGTCCGGGTCACGGGCGGCCCGTTCAAGGGAGCCGAGGGGTACATCAAGCGGATCCGGGGCAACCGCCGCCTGGTCGTCGCTCTGGAAGGCATCATCGCCGTAGCGACGACCTACATCCCGGGACGTTTCCTGGAAAAAATGCCCGAAAACTGACCTTCGCGCCTCGAACAATGAAAGTTGCACGGTAATTGTCGGAAAACGGGACAGCGGTCCTGCGGGTCTTAAACCCGACGCCCTGTTCCGTTCCGAATACGGCCCGCTTCGAAAATCGACAGATTACAACATACACGACAAGAGCTGACGAACAATCAGTCCTTTGCAAAATATTTATTCTAACGAACCATGTACCGTCTGATAGAAAAATTGCACTTGGAACGCTATCTGAACTCCAGATTGATCCTTGCCATCGACCTGGTCGTATCGGGGGTAGCTTCGCTATGCGCACTGGTGTTGGTGAGATTGCTGCTTCCTCCCCTCTCCAACATTTCGAAATTCGCCCTGTTATGGATTGGCTGCGCGGTCGTATATTCGTTCATCACCTTTTTCCTGCTCAAGACCTATCGGTCGGTCATCCGCCACTCCACGTTGCGGGAAATCGCAAAATTCGTCGTGGCGGTCATCGGCAAGGAACTCCTGTTGGGACTGACCATTCTGCTCTACCCGCCTACACCGCTGTTCGGTATGCATATGCTGGCTCTGCTGCTGTTCGATCTGCTGCTGACCCTTTGCGGCCTGATCCTGATCCGGGTAGCGATGATTATCGTGTACGACCTGGTCAAAAACAACCTGAAATCCCGCAAACAGCACCAGTTGGTGTTGGTTTACGGATTAAGCGAAAAATCGGTATCGCTGGTCACCCGCTTGCAAAGTTCTCCGCATTACAAGGTCGTAGGGTTCCTGACTTTCGGCCGGAGAATGAAAAACCACACCATCGCGGAGTGTCCGGTCTATTATTTCGAAAATGAATACAGCATTCGATACCTCCGGCAACGATACGACATCGATGCCGTGCTGTTCCCCACCAACGAAGAGGCACAGGCCGAGCAGGAGCGCCTGATCCGCTACTGCGTCGAAAGCAATCTGAAAATCCTGATCGCACCGCCTATCGACGAAGTCATCGACGGCAAGATCATGCGGCAGTCTATCCGCGAAATCAAGATCGAAGACCTGCTGGGCCGCCCCGAAATCAAGATCTCACTGGACGAAATCATCGCCAATTTCCGGGAAAAAACCGTCATGGTCACCGGAGCCGCCGGTTCGATCGGCTCGGAACTGTGCCGCCAACTGGCATCGTTCGGAATCGAGAAATTGATCCTGTTCGACAATGCAGAAACCCCGATGCACAACCTGCGGCTCGAACTCGAAGAGCGCTTCCCGAAGCTGGAATTCGTCCCCGTGATCGGCGACATCCGGCTGCCCAACCGCCTGGATTTCGCCTTCCGCACGTTCCATCCCCAGGTCGTATTCCACGCCGCCGCTTACAAACACGTCCCCCTGATGGAGGAAAATCCCTGCGAAGCGGTGCTGGTCAATGTCATCGGCACACGCAACGTCGCTCTGAAATGCCTGGAATACAACGTCGAAAAGATGGTGATGATCTCGACCGACAAAGCCGTGAATCCCACCAATATCATGGGCTGTACCAAACGCCTGGCCGAAATTTACGTACAGTCGCTCGGGCTGGCCATCGAACAGGGTACGATCGAGGGGGCCACGAAGTTCGTAACCACCCGTTTCGGAAACGTCCTCGGCTCGAACGGCTCGGTAATTCCGCGTTTCCGCGAGCAGATCGCCAAGGGCGGACCGGTAACGGTCACCCATCCGGACATCACCCGTTTCTTCATGACCATTCCCGAGGCCTGCCAGTTGGTCATGGAGGCCGCAACGATCTCCACAGGCAATCAGATCTGCGTTTTCGATATGGGTAAATCGGTGAAAATCGCCGACCTGGCCAAACGCATGATCGAACTGGCCGGATACGAACCCGGCGAAGAGATCAAGATCGAATACACGGGATTGCGTCCGGGTGAAAAACTGTATGAGGAGGTACTCTCGAACACCGAAAATACGATCCCCACGACACACGACCGGATCCGTATCGCCAAAGTGCGCGAATACGACTACGCCGAAGCCTGCGCTGCGACCGAACAGCTCGAACAATTCGCCAGGATGGTAAACGTCCCGGACACGGTTTGCCTGATGAAAAAGATCGTTCCGGAATTCAAATCGAAAAACTCCGAATTCGAACAGTTCGACAAAGTGCAGCCCGCATAAAACAGAAATCACCACTATCCCCGATAACCAACCATGAAAGGAATCGTTCTGGCCGGAGGCTCCGGCACCCGTTTATACCCGATCACCAAAGGAGTCAGCAAACAACTGCTGCCGATCTACGACAAGCCGATGGTTTACTACCCCATCTCCGTCCTGATGCTGGCCGGAATACGCGATATTCTCATCATCTCCACGCCGGCCGACCTTCCGGCTTTCCGGCGTCTGCTGGGCGACGGATCGGATTACGGCGTTCGGTTCGAATACGCCGAACAGCCTTCGCCCGACGGACTGGCCCAGGCGTTCCTGATCGGCGAGAAGTTCATCGGCAGCGATTCCGCCTGCCTGGTGCTGGGCGACAACATCTTCCACGGCTCGGGCTTCTCGACGATGCTCCGGGAAGCGGTCCGAACGGCCGAAGAGGAGAACAAGGCCACCGTATTCGGCTACTGGGTCGATGATCCGGAGCGTTACGGCGTGGCGGAATTCGACGGAAACGGCAACTGCCTTTCGATCGAGGAAAAGCCGGCCAATCCCAAATCCAACTATGCTGTAGTGGGACTCTACTTCTATCCCAACAAAGTGGTCGATGTGGCTAAAAAGATCAAACCTTCGGCCCGAGGCGAACTGGAAATCACGACTGTAAATCAAGTCTTTCTGCAAGACAGCCAACTGAAAGTCCAAACCCTCGGACGCGGCTTCGCATGGCTCGATACGGGCACGCACGACTCGCTGGCCCAGGCCTCGATTTTCGTCGAGGTGATCGAAAAGCGTCAGGGGCTGAAGATCGCTTGTCTGGAAGGCATCGCCTACCGCATGGGCTGGATCTCGGAGGAGAAGATGCGAGCGCTGGCACAGCCGATGATTAAAAACCAATACGGACAATATCTGCTCAAAGTAATCGACGAATTAAAACGCGAACAGAAATAATGAAAGTCATTGCCACCGCAATCAAGGACGTGGTTATCATCGAGCCGCAGGTGTTCGGCGACGACCGCGGCTATTTCTTCGAAAGCTACTCCCAGCAACAGTTCGACCAGGCCGTCCGGCCCGTACACTTCGTGCAGGACAACGAATCCAAATCCCGCCGGGGCGTACTGCGCGGACTCCATTTCCAAAAGGGGGCCGCAGCCCAATCCAAACTGGTGCGGGTCGTTCAGGGTCGGGTTCTGGACGTCGCCGTCGATATACGGCGCGGATCGCCCACGTTCGGCAAACACGTCGCAGTCGAGCTGACCGCCGAGAATCACCGCCAGCTCTTCGTACCGCGCGGATTCGCACACGGTTTTTCCGTATTGAGCGACGAGGCCGTCTTCCAATACAAATGCGATAACTTCTACGCGCCCCAGTCCGAAGGAGCGATTGCCTGGAACGACCCCGACCTGGGGATCGACTGGCAACTCCCCGCAGAAGAGGCGATCCTCTCGCCCAAAGACCGGGCACATCCCCGCCTCAAAGATGCCGACGAACTTTTCGACTATGGAATCGACTACTATGCATAACATACTCGTAACCGGTGCCGACGGACAGTTGGGCCGCGAAATGCGCACGCTCGGCGCAGCTTCGCGGCACCGCTATTTCTTTACCGACGTCGCCGACCTGGACATCACCGATGCGAACGCCGTACGACGGTTCGTCGAAAACGAGCGGATCGACGCGATCGTCAATTGTGCCGCCTACACCAATGTAGATAAAGCGGAAGAGGAGGCCGAAACGGCCGACCGAATCAACCACGAAGCCGTGCGGAACCTGGCCGAAGCCGCCAAAGCGTGCGGCGCCACGCTGTTTCACATCTCGACCGACTATGTGTTCGGCGGCATGGGAAATATTCCCTTCCGAGAGGAGGATCCGACCGCACCGCTGGGCGTGTACGGCAAAACCAAGCTCGCAGGAGAAGAGGCGATCGTGGCTTCGGGATGCAAACACCTGGTTTTCCGCACCGCCTGGCTCTATTCGCCCTACGGCAGAAATTTCCTGAAAACCATGTTGCAGCTCACGGCCGACAAACCGGAATTACAGGTCGTTTTCGATCAGGTGGGAACTCCGACCTGCGTCGCCGACCTGGCCTGCGTGATCTTCGACCGCATCGAATCCGGCGACTATGCCGGACGGGAGGGCTTCTACCACTTCTCGAACGAAGGAGTCTGCTCCTGGTTCGATTTCGCCCATGAAATCGCCGCACTGGCAGGCCATACCTCCTGTAAGATCCGTCCCTGCCACTCTGCGGAATTTCCGTCCAAGGTGCAACGACCGAACTATTCGGTACTCGACAAGACCAAAATCAAAACGACATTCGGAATCGACATCCCCCACTGGCGGGATTCGCTCGTACGCTGTATGGCAACCCTCCGGTAAGCCGAAGCGAACCGCCGGGATCATCCCGAACAACGAGAAATAAAAACAGAAAAAGCAAATACATGAAACGCAACATCCTCATTACCGGCGGCGCCGGATTCATCGGCTCGCATGTGGTGCGGCTCTTCGTAAACAAATATCCCGACTATCGGATCGTCAATCTCGATAAACTGACCTATGCCGGCAATCTGGCCAACCTGCGAGACATCGAAAATGCTCCGAACTACACCTTCGTCAAGGCCGACATCTGCGACTACGACACCATCCGCGAAGTGTTCTGCAAGTACGATATCGACGGAGTGATCCACCTGGCCGCCGAAAGCCACGTCGATCGTTCGATCAAGGATCCGTTCATCTTCGCCCGCACCAATGTCATGGGCACGCTTTCCCTGTTGCAGGCAGCCAAGGAACAATGGAACGGCAACTGGGAGGGGAAACGCTTCTATCATATTTCGACCGACGAAGTATATGGTGCGCTGCAATTCGACGGCACGCTCTTCACAGAGGAAACCCGCTACGATCCCCACTCCCCCTATTCGGCGGCCAAAGCCTCGTCCGACCATTTCGTGCGGGCCTACCACGACACCTACGGTCTGCCGACGATCGTAACCAACTGCTCGAACAACTACGGGCCCTATCAATTTCCCGAAAAGCTGATCCCGCTGTTCATCAACAACATCCGCCACGGCCGGCCGCTGCCTGTCTATGGCAAGGGCGAGAATGTCCGCGACTGGCTCTACGTCGAAGACCACGCCCGCGCCATCGACCTGATCTTCCACAAAGGCCGCATCGCCGAAACCTACAATATCGGCGGATTCAACGAATGGAAGAACATCGACCTGATTAAAGTCATCGTCCGCACCGTCGATCGGCTGCTGGGCAACCCCGAAGGCGAGAGCGAGAAGCTCATCACCTACGTCACCGACCGTGCGGGGCACGACCTGCGGTATGCCATCGATTCGCGCAAACTGAAAAACGAGCTGGGCTGGGAACCCTCGCTGCAATTCGAAGAAGGCATCGAAAAGACCGTGCGCTGGTACCTCGACAACCAGGAATGGATGGACCACATCACCTCGGGCGAATACGAGAAATACTACGAATCCATGTATAAAAACCGGTAGTAAGCCCGGCAGTGCATGATTCTGACACACAAGACAACCCCCTTTTGCAAACATCAATAAATCTAAAAAACAAAATCAATGAATATAGCAATCGTCGGCACAGGCTACGTGGGTCTCGTATCGGGAGCCTGCTTTGCCGAAATGGGAATCGATGTTACCTGCGTGGACATCAACCCGGAAAAAATCAAGTGCTTGTTAAACGGTGAAATCCCTATCTATGAACCGGGACTGGACGACCTGGTAAAACGGAACGTCGAAGCGGGCCGGCTCCATTTCACCACGGACCTGACCACCTGCCTCGACAACGTCGAAGTCGTTTTCTCGGCCGTAGGCACGCCGCCGGACGAAGACGGTTCGGCCGACCTGCAATACGTACTCGAAGTAGCTCGGACATTCGGCCGGAACATCAAAAAATACACGATTCTGGTCACCAAGTCCACCGTACCGGTAGGTACGGCAAAAAAAGTCAAGGCCGTCATCGAGGAAGAGCTGACCGAACGCGGCGAGCAAATCGATTTCGAAGTGGCTTCGAACCCCGAATTTCTCAAGGAAGGCGCAGCGATCAAGGACTTCATGTCGCCCGATCGTGTGGTCGTCGGCGTAGAGAGCGACCGGGCAAAAAAGGTCATGGAACGGCTTTACCGTCCGTTCCAAATGAACAACTACCGGCTCTACTTCATGGACATTCCCTCGGCCGAGATGACCAAATACGCGGCCAATGCCATGCTGGCCACACGCATCTCCTTCATGAACGACATCGCCAATCTGTGCGACCTGGTCGGAGCCAACGTGGACATGGTGCGCAAAGGTATCGGCGCAGACACCCGCATCGGTTCGAAATTTCTCTATCCGGGATGCGGATACGGCGGCTCCTGCTTCCCGAAAGACGTGAAAGCCCTGGCCCGTACCGCCCGCGAATACGGCTATACGATGGGAGTGATCGAAGCGGTCGAAGCGGTCAACGAACGCCAGAAAGAGATCGTAGTCAAGAAACTGCAAGATAAGCTCGGAACACTCCGGGGCAAGACGATCGCCTTGTGGGGCCTGGCCTTCAAACCCGAAACAGATGATATGCGCGAAGCACCGGCTCTGGTCGTTATCGAAAAGCTGCTCGAAGCGGGAGCCTCCGTGAAGGTATATGACCCGGTAGCGATGGACGAATGCCGCCGCCGAATCGGGGACCGGGTCGTCTATTGCAAAGATATGTACGATGTGGTGATCGACGCCGACGCTCTGGCGGTATTGACCGAATGGAAGGAGTTCCGAATTCCCTCCTGGTCGGTCATCAAACGGGTTATGAAACAATCGGTATTGGTGGACGGGCGCAACATTTACAGCAAGGACGAAGTGATTGCCGAAGGATTCGAGTACGCGGCGATCGGCAAATAGCTTTCGAACGACGAGAAGTCACAATCCGTTTTTTCGAAATTTCGGCCTCCTGTACCGTAAAATATAGAAGGTCGATTTTTGAACATACAGCCTAAAACCGAAAATCGTAAGGCCGGTAAAAAGTCCGAAAACCATGAAAATATTAGTGACCGGTTCTGCCGGATTCATCGGCTACCACCTATCCAAACGATTGCTCGAAGCGGGCAATCAGGTCGTCGGCATAGATTCTATCAATGACTATTACGATGTCCGGCTCAAATACGCCCGGCTCGAAACGGCAGGCATTCACCGGAATCTCGTTGCGAAAGGACAACCGGTGCAGAGCGATCGTTATCCCGCTTACAGGTTCATCCAAATGCACCTCGAAGACCGACAGGCCCTGCAGAACCTGTTCGGAACTGAAAAATTCGATGCCGTCGTCAATCTGGCGGCACAGGCCGGCGTACGCTATTCGATCGAAAACCCCTATGCCTACATCGACAGCAACATCGTGGGATTCCTCAACCTGCTCGAGTGCGTGCGACACAATCCGGTCCGGCATTTCGTTTACGCCTCCTCGAGTTCGGTTTACGGCGGCAATACGAAAACACCCTTTTCGGAGGAAGACCGGGTAGATAACCCCGTATCCCTCTATGCTGCCACGAAAAAATCGAACGAACTGATGGCGCACGTCTATTCCGGATTGTACGGAATTCCGACCACCGGTTTACGGTTTTTCACGGTATATGGTCCCTGGGGACGTCCCGATATGGCCCCCATGCTATTCGCCGGAGCCATCCGGGAGGGGCGACCGATCAAAGTATTCAATCACGGCAATCTTTCACGCGACTTCACCTATATAGACGACATCATCGAAGGGATGGTCCGCGTCATCGGCAAAGCCCCGGCCCCGACACAAGACCGTCCTATTCCGGCCGAAGTCTATAACATCGGATGCGGACATCCCGTTCAACTGATGGATTTCATCCATACGCTCGAACAGGCCCTCGGCAAGAACGCCCAACTGCAAATGATGCCCATGCAACAGGGAGATGTACACACGACCTACGCCGACACGACAAAACTCGAACGCGATTTCGGCTATCGGCCGCAGGTTTCTCTGGCGGAAGGGATCGCTATTTTCGCCCAATGGTACGAAAAACAACAAACAACAGGCAACAATGATTAACTCCCGAAAAGACCTCGAAAATTACATTCGAGCCGACCGGCAGCGCAATATCGGATCGATCGGCTTTCTGAAATACAGGCTCGGACTATTCATGAAATCGGAGTCCTGTATTGCCTTCCATTATCTGACCGCATTGAGACATTGCGAATATTACCACAATACACGAGCGAATCTTTGGCACCGGCTACTGGCCTGCTATTGGAAAATCCGACTTTCCCGTCGCGGAGGTAAATACCAAATCGCAATCGGCCTGAATATGGTCGGCCCCGGCCTGCGCATCCCGCATTCAAGGGGGGGGGAGTGATAGTAAATTGTCTGTCAATGGGATGTAATTGCCAGATAAACAGCGGTGTCGTCATCGGATTAAATAAGACGCCGGACAACCGCCCTATCATCGGCAACAACGTATTATTAAGTCCCGGTGTCAAGATAACCGGAAAATGTAAAATAGGCGACAATGTAGCTATACAGCCCAACTCCGTCGTATTCCGGGATATTCCCGATAATTGCATCTGCAGCGGTATTCCCGCTCAGATCATCAAAAGACGCAGCGATAGTTCCCAATCGGTTCCATGAAATTCACGAAACAGACAAAACAAGTCGTCATACTCTATGCCTCGACCCTGTCGGGCGTTCTATTGGGCGTCGTCGCCTCGATAATCAACACCCGATTTTTATCTCCGGCAGATTATGGCGACGTGAGATACGTACAAAACATCATCAATTTCATCGCTTCGCTGCTGCTATTCGGGTATTTCCTGTCCGGCAGTCGATTGTTGGCATTGAGTAATAATGAATTGCGGTCCCGCACAATCCGGGGAACAATGCTACTCATACTCATCATGGCTTGTGTCGTATTGAGCCTTTCCATGTTAGTATGTTATTTTGCCCATAGTCCTGCTAATCCCGCCATAGCACAACTATTTTTAATTTCGATTCCCGTATGTTACTACCCTCTACTTCTCAACTATATCAATACCGTTTCACAAGGAGACAACCACATAGGACGTTTATCAATAGCACGCTTGTTACCGACACTCCTGTATATTCTTACAGCCGTCTTTGTTTATCAGCAATGGGGAGCTGATTCGGAATCGGTGATATCTATTCAATGGGGAATCTATTCTGCAGTACTTTTTTAATTATCATCCTCTCCGCTCATCCTAAGATATCCAACGTAAAACACATATTTACAGAACTCAATGACGAAAATCATAAATACGGACTACAATTATACATAGGATCATTATTTATGGTAGCATCCAATTACCTGGCAGGAATCACATTAGGAGTGTTCAACGAAGACAATACTGAAGTTGGGTTCTACACTTTAGCACTGACCGTAACTACACCACTATCAACTCTTCCTGCCATCATTGGCACCACCTATTTCAAACAATTTGCAACACAACCACGTATTCCCTCCAAAGTTCTCAAAAATTCCATTCTGCTTACTGTCGGTACTTGTATCCTGTTTATCTTACTCATCAAACCGCTAATAGCATTCCTTTATTCCGAAGAATACCATAGCGTCGGTAATTATGCAGTATGGTTAGCGGCAGGATTCAGTATCCATGGATTCGGAGATATGATCAATCGCTATCTGGGTTCTCATGGACAAGGTAAAGCCATTCGAAACAGCAGCATTGCCAATGGAGTATTCAAAATATTCGGCTATACGACATTTGTCTATCTCTTTAATACCGAAGGGGCATTATTAACTAATGTATTATGCTCCATAATATACTGTACCACATTGATCTATTACTACCAAAAATTTATCTCTGTTCAAAATGGATAAATACAACTATGTGATATTGGGATCAGATTGGGATCTGTATAAATTTTCGTATTCTGATCTCTATCAATTCAACAACGTACAGTACATTCCAGGGCCATATCCCCCTATCAACTCATTAAAAGGGTTATTATATAGGATTCATTTTAACCCCACAATCAACCGTTTGGTCAAATTACCGTTCAAAACAGCTTGGAACGATTCTTATTTCAAACATAGGTTTCCAGTTTCAAAACCGTTCTGTTTCATCGTATTTATGAATTGGATCAAACAGGACGTAGGTATTACAACATACTTAAGAGAAAAATTTCCCAATGCAAAACTCGTATGCATTTTACAAGATCTGGCAAGCACTCATCCATTCTATTGCAACAATTTAAAGAAGCAATTCGACTTGGTTCTGTCCTTCGATCCAGGAGATTGTGCAACATACGGATTCATCTATCACCCATTGGTGTACTCATCCTATCACGGAAAAATAAAAAAAATGCCCTATAGCGACGTCTATATGTTGGCCAAAGCCAAAAATAGATTAAATGATATTTTCAAAATATACACAATTCTCAAAGACAACAACTTAAAACCCAATCTGCTATTAGCCGGCGTCGATATTCAGGACCAGAAATATAAGGATGAAATAACTTATTTAAATAAGTCGATCCCTTATGAAGAAAACTTGCAATACATCTTCCACACCCATTGTATCTTGGAAGTAATGCAAAAAAATGGCATCGGCTTTACACAAAGAGCTTGCGAAGCGGTCTGCCTTGGAAAAAAACTTTTGACCAACAACCCGCATATCAAAAATGAACCGTTTTTCAATCTGGAATATATCTCTACATTCACCTCTCCAAACGATATTGACTCCGATTTCCTCAAAAAAATCAAAGACCCGATCGATATAAATTATCATTATAAAGAAAAAATGTCCCCGATCGAGTTACTTAATTTCATCGAAAATTACTTATAATCAATTTATTGACACATTTTAATCTTCCTTCAAAATGAAAATATTAGTAACCGGAGCCAACGGATATATAGGTCTTCATATAGTAAAAACATTACTTGATAAAGGAATCCAAGTCATAGCATGTGATCTTAATACCGACGAAGTAGACAAACGCGCCGAACGGAAAAAACATCGACCTTTTCACCCTTCCCGATACAAACATATATACATTATTAGGAACCCCGGACGTATGTCTACATCTGGCTTGGCGCAATGGATTCGTACACAATGCCTCAACTCACCTGGGAGATCTATCGGCCCATTACCGATTCCTTACTCGAATAATCGATGACGGATTACCTCAGCTCGCTGTTATGGGAACAATGCACGAAATAGGCTACTGGGAAGGGGCAATTGACGAAAATACACCCTGCAACCCTCTTTCCATGTATGGCATCGCCAAAGATGCTCTCCGCCGTTGTATGATGCAATACGCCCAGCAAAAAGGCTGTATTTTACAGTGGCTACGGGGATATTATATTCTCGGCGATGATAAAAAGAACAACTCCATTTTCTGCAAGTTACTCCTCGCGGACGAAGAAGGAAGAGAAACATTTCCATTCACTACGGGAAAAAACAAATACGACTTTATTACCGTGGACAAGTTGGCGGAAATAATCAGTGCCGTCATTATGCAACGCGAAGTTACCGGTATCATAAATTGCTGCACAGGTCAGCCCATAAGCCTGGCCGAGCGCGTAGAACAATTCATCCAAGAACATGGTTTGAAAATCAAATTGGAATACGGTGCATTTCCCGACCGTCCTTACGATTCACCCTGCATCTATGGGAATCCGAGTAAAATCAATCAGATACTCAACAATCTTAACCGATAATTTATGGAAGGAGCCTATCTGTTCCTGTTGATAATCATCCTGTCGGGATATCTGTTCACGAAGAACATCGGAATAAATATTCTGCAATGCGTCATCGTATGCGCTCTTTTTGGAGGTAGTCAAGATCCTTTAGACTTTTACAATTATGAAGACATCTACAATACTGTAAAACAAGGTTATGATGTTTCCTATGAAATAGGATATGTCTGGTTAAATGATATTTGCGGAAAACTTGGATGTAGTTATATAGAATTCAGATATATCGCGGGTATTTTATTTTGTTCCGCCTTATCAATAATCATAAGAAAACTGACGGTACATCCGAATGCAGTATGGAGTTCTTACCTTATTTTCTCAGCGATGTTCGATGCCTGCCTATTACGTAATTCAATGGCTTTGATCATAGCAATAATCGCCATATTACTTCTTGTCCGAGCAAGATCGACGAAAGAATATTTATTTTCAGCTGGCCTGATCGCACTCGCAGCTTTGTTCCACAGCGCATACTGGGTTCTACTATTTTTCATTCCATTATGGATCCTCATCAACAGAAAAAACGGAATCAAGCTTGTTCTCCTAATCATCGTTATTATCTATATGGTTTCTATATTTAGTGACAATCTATTATTCCGCATATATTCACATTTTCTTATACGCGAAGCAACAATCGACAAATATATGACCGGACATTATGCCAATATGACAGGCGCATTGTATAACACCGTCAAATACCTATTCATAATTTTCCCGGTATTATACTACTACAGCAGGCATTCCAACAACCAAGAAATCAGTAGTCCGAAACAGAAATCACTACGTTCTGTCTTCAATCACAAAATTCTCAAACTGAATATCATTTTCAGCCTTGTGCTGGTACCTCAATTTTTTGCCGTAAACTTCAGTCGGCTTTTTTTCATTCTCATCATATTCAATTACATTTATATAGCGAACCAAATCGGAGTATCTCGAAAAATTATCAAACCACGACTATTCAGTATCGCCTATGCAAGTTCACTATTATTACTAATGCTACTTTGGGAATCGGAAACAACTTTGGATGATGTCTTCTTTATGCATTTCGAAACGAACAAACTTCTTAATCTATTCTAAAATATGAAGCACGTAGGAAACCTGCAATACATCACATTCCTAAAAGGCTTGGCCATATTGGGGGTTATTTTAGTACATGCACCCCAACTAATTAAAGAAATAAATCCCTTAATTAGGGAATTTTTACATGCAGGTGCTTTCGGATGCCAGTTATTCTTCGTCATTTCAGGTTTTCTCGCAGTCAAATCCTGGGAACGATTATTGGCTAAATACGAAAACTCTACAGAAAAAAATAGAACCACTTATAAAACGTTTCTCAAAAAAAGATATTTGAGCATAGCACCAATTTATATTTTATTCATTCTGTTCTATCAAATTATCTCTTACTACATAGCTACATTCAATGTAGAGCCATTCTACAAAATATCGCATAATCCATTAAGTATTCTTGCAAATATCTTCTTACTGAATGGATTGGACTACCAAGCTTTCAACAACATCGTCCCGGGCGGATGGTTTATCGGAACCATATTTTTATTTTATCTTTTGTTCCCGTTAATTTATAAATTATATCGATACATCAAAACATATAATCCCCGACTACTCTTCCTGCTGCCATTAGGTGGAGTCATCGTTTCTGCTATTTTTCAAACCGGTATTTTCTTCATTATCGGCGACTGGACTCTATCTAAACCAGGTAGTTTCACTTACTACAGCATCATAAATCAACTTCCCTGTATGCTGATCGGTGTAACGCTAAACTATTATCTGAAAAATACAAAACTGTCTAAAAATAACCTGCTGCTCTGCTTTATCTGCCTTGGACTTATCGGGAACTTACTATGGTATGCATTGAGATTACATTATTGGATCTATGCGCTTATACCATCTATCATCGGCTGGTCTTTCTTTTATTTATTCCTATACGTACAACGAAAATCTGAAGAAATAAGGGGGGGGGAAACTGTAAACAACCAAACGCGCAATTATATTACAAAAAAAATAGAACAGATTGGGAAAGTTTCTTTTTCCGTATATTTCACAAATTTTATCGGAACATTCATTTTTCCGTGGGGCATTCAGCTTCTATTGGTGCACTACGGATATACAATCAACGGGACTCTGTTGTTTTTCCTGCTTTTGATACCTATATTTCTTATTACCTTCCTCTTTGTACCTCCGGTAGATTATATCATATCCCGCATAAAAAGCCTGCTATAAATATATAATTTTATTGACAATAATTTTTTATCAATGATGCAATCCCCGAATTTTCCCCCCACCGTCCGTTCAAGTAATTTCGAGTTGCTCCGCATATTCTGCATGCTGTCCATAGTCGCTGTTCATTATGTTTGGCATGGAGGATCAGCAGCAAGTGGTAGCAATATAGCAGCAGCTTATTTCCTCGGAAATTTCGCCCAAATTGGAGTAGCATGTTTTGTACTAATAGGCGCATGGTTTCTAATAGACAAAGAATTCAGCATTACCCGAATATTCAATTTATCCAAACAAATCACATTTTATTCATTAAGCATTGCTTTATTACTTTTCATTATTGGCATGGCATCATATACCGACATCATCAAAAATGCAATGCCTATCATCTTTAAACGATATTGGTTTCTGACCCCTTATGTATTTTTACTATTTTTACACCCATTTCTCAACTACGTATTGAATGCCTGCTCGAAAAAACAGATACGTTTTCTATGCATAAGTCTATTCATAGCCGTATCCGTTATTCCAACGATATTTATCGTAACAGATCCATTCGGATTTAATATTTTCAGATTTATCCTATTGTATTTGATAGCCTATGCAATTAAAAAAGAATGCATTCGAATCGAATTCAAAAACAACCTATTGAATTTTATAACATCGATAACGGTTGCCTTTGGTATGTACAGCCTCTCTTTATTGGCCCTTCGATGGAATTATACTGATTTTGCATCGCTATACCCCAAACAGATGTCGAGTGTACCAGTTATGATAAGTTCCGTTTATCTATTCTTAGGAATAAAACATCTAACTTTCAAATCAAACTTCATAAATAAATTATCGGCACATACCCTAGCTGTCTATCTTATAAGCGAACATACTTGCTTATTCAAATGGTTTTGGACAGACATTCTAAGAACAGATAAATTATGGAATGCGGGAATATTCGAATATTTGGGATACTCCTCTCTTATTATATTAAGTGTATTCGTTTCCTGTATATTGATAGACTATATAATTAAAAATACAATATATAAAATACTTCCAAACACCCCTAAGTTCCTTATAAATATCGAACACTATTTCAAGATCAAAACATAATAACAAGCGCCCCAGTATGTATGTATCATTAGGTATTTTCACTCAATACCGCAGAGAGTTAATGGGAGTAGCCACCGTACTCATCCTATTATGCCACTCCTTATTACCTCCCGCCATACATTGTCCGAACGACATACTGCGATGGATCATAATCACCGGCAACCGAGGAGTCGATATCTTCCTGTTTCTATCCGGATTGGGCATGTACCACTCCCTACGCAAAATGACCAAATGGAATCGGGGGGGGGTAATTCGGTGGTATGCAAAAAGATACAGGCACATTTTACTACCTTATCTACTCATTTGCTTCCCCTACTACCTGGTATTGGGTTGTGTAAACGACGGACATTTTTCCATTTCTATATTTTTATACCGCCTTTCCACATTGAACTATTGGTTGGAGCACAAAGGTTTTTGGTATATCGCCATGTTGATTCCGCTATATTTCTTAACTCCCTTTTATGCCCGAATAATAGATAAAACAAAATATCAAACTCTGCTAACCGTGACTTTATGCATCATCTTACTGTTAATCAGTACCATCAAAATCGAAAACAACAATTTGTTTTCGCATGTATGGAATAATACTGCTTTCGTACTGCAACGAATTCCTTCCTATCTCATAGGATATTATATGGCTCCCAGTATTCTAAAAGGCAAGAAAGTCAATCTTTTGAAATTGACAGGAATAATAGCAGGCTGTTTTCTCGTCATAAAAATTATCTTTCCGGCAAATACGTTCTGGGAATGGTTGGAGATATATCCGATTATGCTCGTATCGTACTTCTTCATCAAAAAAAGCGTATGGATCAAACGGATATGTACTTTTATGGGGCAAATCTCGTTAGAATCCTATTTGACCAATGGTTGTATGATATTATTGATCGGTTTATTACCCTGGGAAACCACACTTGACCATTTGAATTACGGTAATTACCTGCGCTATACATTGATTATTGTAACAGGTATAACGACAGCATATTGTGCCAATAGAATAATCAACAAAATAACAGCTCGCTTATGAATGTTCTGATAGCAGGCGATTTTTGCGATAGATACCGAATATCAGATCTTATCGCCCGTGGCAACTACGCTTCGTTGTTCGACGACATTAAATACCTCACGGAGCAGGCAGATGTCAGTATCATAAATTTCGAATTCCCAATCGTTTTGCACGCAGGAGTTCCAATTACCAAAAGCGGTCCCACATTACAAGGGCAGCCCGCCGCAGTCGATGCCGTCAAGTATGCCGGTTTCAATGTTTGCACACTCGCCAACAACCACATCCTCGACCAAGGTACAAAATGCTGTATTGAAACCCGCGAACTGCTTGAAAACGCCGGAATAAAGACAGTCGGCATCGGTAAGAATTCGGCTGAAGCAGCAACTGTTCTGTACATAAATCAAAAAGAGAAGGGAACATTAGCGATCGTGAATTGTTGTGAACATGAGTTCTCTATAGCAACGGCCACAACCGCCGGCGCCAATCCATTAAATCCGATACAACAATATTACAATATACAAGAGGCACGGACAAAAGCCGATTATGTTTTGGTCATCGTGCATGGAGGACACGAACATTACGCGTTGCCATCTCCCCGCATGAAAGAAACTTATCGTTTTTTTATAGATGCCGGCGCCGACGCAATAATCAACCACCACCAGCATTGTTATTCGGGATATGAAATATACCACGGAAAACCTATTTTCTATGGCTTGGGAAATCTGCTTTTCGATCATAAAAGCGAACGTCACGGTCCCTGGAACGAAGGTTTCATGGTATCGCTTCGACTCGACAAACAGACATTACCTCAATTCGAATTATACCCGTATACACAATGCAACGAACGACCTTCCGTTATACCGATGAACGAAGCCGAACGTAAAATTTTCGCAGAACGCATCGACAAGTTGAACCAAATAATCTCGAACGAAGACCAGCTGAACACAACATTCGAAACGTGGGCACAAAAAACAAGTCGCAATTTTCTGGTTCCATTCCAGCCCTATTGCACCCGCACAGCCAAACGACTTTTCGTACACGGCCTACTGCCGTCGTTCATTACCCGAAAAAAAGAGATATCAAATACTCAACTATCTCAACTGCGAAGCCCATCTCGATAAATTGAGGACAGTCGTATCGAAATTGAAATAAAATTATTTCTTATGTATCATCAAGATCCTATACCATCTGAAAAAGCCCGTTTCGAATATCTTCACTCCTTTTATTCGAAAATAAACCGGGGTATCTCCCGTCCATCCCTGTTGGTACATAAACTACTCAACTTTCTATACGGATGTAATCTACTATCTGACAAGCTATTTCTGTCGTTAAAGTTTCGACTAAAAATGGGGGGGGGGAATCAATTGGAAATCCCCCCACACATTCAACGAAAAATTGCAATGGCTCAAACTATACAATCGCCGCCCGGAATATACTATTATGGCAGACAAAATAGAGGCAAAAAAGTGGGTAGCCGAACGTATCGGAGAAAAATACATCATCCCGACCTTGGGAGTATGGACAAAAGCGGAAGAAGTGGATTTCGATACTCTGCCCGACAAATTCGTCATCAAATGCAATCACAACAGCGGAACGGGAATGTACATTTGCAAAGACAAACAGCAAATGGATGTGCAGAAAGTCCGTAACGGATTACGCACCGGATTGCAGGAAGACTACTTCCATCATAATGGAGAGTGGCCGTACAAAAACATAAAACCCCGCATCATCGCAGAACAATACATAGAAGATAAAAAATCCCATGAATTATACGACTATAAATTCTTCTGTTTCAACGGAAAAGTAAAATTATTCAAAATAGATTTTGATCGTTTTACGGAACATCATGCTAATTATTATACCCCAACGGGAGAAATCCTTCCGTTGGTCGAAACAGCATACCCACCACAATTCGATCGCATTATTTCTATGCCTTCAACTCTACCTCAAATGATATCGTTGGCAGAAACACTTAGTTGTGGAATCCCATTCCTCCGAGTCGATTTTTATACGATCGGAATGGATATTTTCTTCGGAGAACTGACTTTCTTTCCCACTAGCGGTATGACTCCGTTCGAACCGAAAGATTGGGATAAAAAACTGGGCGACATGCTAATCCTGCCTACAAAAAACAAATGACAAAATAATCAACATCCGCCGACTAATATGTCCCATTCGATAACAGATATTATAAAAAATCCAGCCTTATTGCTGCTTACATTGGGCCACCGAGAATATTTCAACTGGGTAAGTGATAAATCATATCTGAAGATTGCTTTTTGGGCGCGTATGCATAAAAAACTCGATCTGGAACACCCGAAATCGTTCAGCGAAAAACTGCAATGGCTCAAACTCTACGACCGGAATCCACGATACACACAGTTGTGCGACAAATACGAAGTAAAGGCCATCGTCGGCGATATCATCGGGCACGAATACCTCATCCCCACACTCGGTGTATGGGAGAAATTCGAGGATATAGATCTTTTTCGAAACTACCCGAACGTTTCGTGCTGAAATGTACGCACGACAGCGGCGGTGTGATCGTTTGCAAGGACAAATCAAAACTGAACTATAAAAAAGTCCATCGCAAAATCAACGCTTGCCTGCGGCATAATTTTTTCTGGGGAATGCGCGAATGGCCATACAAAGACATAAAACCCCGGATCATTGCCGAGCAATATATGGAAGACAATGCTTCCGGAGAGCTGCGTGACTATAAATTCTTCTGTTTTGACGGAAAAGTGAAAGCACTCTTCATTGCCTCCGATCGAATGACACAGGGAGAAGAAACAAAATTCGACTTCTTCGATGCCGATTACAACCACCTTCCATTCCGTAACGGCCATCCCAACGCCTCCGTATTACCGAATAAACCTCTGAATTTCGACAAAATGAAAGAATTGGCAGCCCAGTTATCCGCAGGTTATCCGCAGGTACGTGTGGATCTGTACGAAGTCAATGGTAAAGTATATTTCGGCGAATTGACTTTTTTCCACTGGAGCGGTATGACTCCGTTCGAACCGGAAGACTGGGATTACAAATTCGGAGAATGGCTTACATTACCACCTAAAACAAGATAAAATGGGCACTGTACATACGATAGAAAATCATCTGACGGCAATCAGCCGAACGATCCGGCGAGTACTCGTATCCTATTCGGAAAGGCAGAACATCCAAAAAAAAAAAACGAAAATTGATCGATAAAGTTTCCCTGACTGAAACCCAGAAGCAGGAGATAAAAGAATTCTTCCGAAAAAACTACGGAAAATCGTTATCTACGGCCTGGCACAGACTGTACCAAAGCTACACCGGCATATACTGCAAAGATTATTTCCCCGAAATTCTATTTTCGACACGATTGGAGCCGAAACTCAATCCATACAGAGAAGCAGAAATATTGGGCGACAAAAGTTTTTTGCCGCTATTGTTCTCCGGAATAGAAGGCCTTCACATCCCCCAAACCTATCTATCCTGCGTAAAAGGCATATACAGAAACGGGAACAATGCTCTGTTATCCCCAGCCGAAGCCTATATGTCATTATTCGACCGAGGCAAATGCGTGGTGAAAAAGACGATAGACACCAGTAGCGGACGCGATGTGCAGATATGCAACTTTGTCGGAGGACAAGACATCGGCAGCTCTTTGGCCGTTCGGGAAGTACTGGAAAAATTCGGAAATAATTTCGTTGTACAGGAATTAATCCATCAAGCGGACGTTCTTGCCACATTGAATCCATCGTCTGTAAATACGTTTCGGGTCATAACCTATATCCTCGACGACCGAATCCATATTTGCCCCATCGCATTGAGGCTGGGCCGATCTTCATCCGATCGTGATAACATCCATTACGGAGGAGTATGTATCGGAATAAACGCAGACGGTACACTAAAAAAAGAAGCATTTTCGGAACAAGGAGAACATTTTGTTTTTCACCCGGATACAAAGGTCAAATTCTCAGGCTACAACATAGGGGGGGGGAATTTGACTCGAATAAAAGAAACTGTACTAAAAATGCATGCGAATCTACCGTACTTAGGGATTCTGTCCTGGGATCTGTCTCTCGATACAGAAGGAGCCGTTGTTCTTATAGAAGTCAATACGACAGGGCAAAGTGCTTGGTTTTGCCAAATGGTCAACGGCGAATCCTTGTTCGGAGAGAACACCGGCAAAATGTTGCAATTGATTCGTAAATAATAACATGAAGATCGTTTTCTTTACAAGCGGACTTTCGGGCGGAGGAGCCGAACGAGTTTGTTGCAACCTCGCCAATTTTCTCTGCCAACGTGAACACGATATCGAATTTATCACCATATCCGATGACGAGGCGACGTATCCGCTTTCGACAAAAATAAGTCGCCAAGCACTCTTGCACCAGCAAGAACGGAGCAACTTCCTGCACGACAATCTGCTTCGTTTCTACAGAGTATGCAAGCTCATCCGCAAAACCCGATGCGACTGTTATATAGTTATGTTGCCGATACCGACAATCCTGCTATTATCACTTCGATTCCTCACCAAAGCCAAAATTATCGCTTCGGAGCGTGTCGATCCCTCCACGTACCCTCCTTCGAAACAAAAGCGATTGAAGAAAGTTGCCCATAAAGCCGATGGCTGGGTGTTCCAAACCGAAATTCAAAAAAACTGGTACGGGAATTCCATCGGCAGCGCAGCCGTAAAAATCATTCCGAATGCGATCAACAAGGAGTTCATCACCGCAGAATACTCAGGTCCGAGAAACAAGCAGATCGTTTCCTCCGGCAGGCTGACCGAACAGAAAAATCATGCTCTCCTGATAAAAGCATTCGCGGGTATAACAGCCAAATATCCAGCCTACAAACTGGTCATTTACGGCGACGGTCCGCTGCGGAAAGACCTCGAATTATTGGCCTCAAACTTGGGAATTGCCGACAAAGTCAGCTTTCCCGGTTACACGACAGAAATCCGGAAGAAAATCGAACGTTCTTCACTGTTCGTGCTTTCATCCGACTTCGAAGGTATGCCCAACGCACTGATGGAAGCGATGGCTTTAGGAGTACCCTGCATATCGACCGACTGCAAAGGTGGGGGCGCGAGATTTCTGATAAAAAACGGGACAAATGGATTGCTAACCCCCATTGGCGACGTGGAAGCATTACAGACCGCAATGGAGAAAATACTATCAGACCAATTTTTCGCAGACAATCTTAGCCATAATGCGCATAAACTCTGCGAAACACACTCTCCCGAAAAAATATACGCAGAATGGGAAAACCTCATAAAAAAGGTTGTATGCCTTCAACCATCCGATAAAAAGTAATCCTTTTGATGAAAATAGTATTCGTAACGGACACCCTATCCTCCGGTGGATCAGAACGTGTCCTCTCTACCCTTGCTAATTCTCTTTGTAAAACCTACGAAGTAAGCATCGTATGTTTAAGAAAACGGATGATTGCATACGACATAAATCCGGCAATAAAACTCGCATTTGCAGATGATCATCACCGGGACATCACGGCTAAATTATTGTGGCTACGCAAATATTTACGGCAATATGACCTTGTTATCGCCTTCATGTTACCTGTGTTTGTAGCAACATTGGCTTGTATGCTGTTTACCCGGACACCTATTATTGTTTCCGAACGAAATGACCCAGGAAAAGCCAGCCTATTCCGAAAAATAATACGGAGAATGCTCTTATTCAGAATGCAACATATGGTTGTACAAACCCCGGAGATTAAGAAATATTTTCCAGCAAAATACCATAAGCGCATATCCGTAATCGCCAATCCCATATCAGAACAATTCGAATGGCAATCAGCATTAAGCAGCCACAAAGAAAAGAAAATAATCTCCGTCGGACGACTCGATCCTCAAAAAAACCAGAAAATGATGATCGATGCTTTTGCACTTTTCAGTAAAACCCATCCTGATCACTGCTTAGATATTTATGGAGAAGGCCCTATGCGACAGGAACTCGAAGAATATATAGAACGAAAAGGATGTCGTGTCAGGTTACAAGGCAGGTCTGCTAACATAGCTTCACAAATGAAATCGGCACAAGTATTCGTCCTATCTTCCGACTATGTGAAGGAATGTCGAATGCAATGATAGAAGCAATGTACCTCGGATTGCCTGTAATCAGTACAAAAGTATCTGGTGCAAAAGAACTAATTATAGATCACATAAACGGATGCTTCGCCGACGATGCAAACTCGATCGCACAAGCATTTTCATATCTATCGGAAAATGAAACGGCTGCACGCGAGATCGGACTTCGCGCATCCAATACAATCAAACACTTAGTCGACAAAAATACCGTTTTGCAGCAGTGGATGGACATAATAGAAAAATATACAAAACTCTAATCACGATGAATTATCCTGTTGCCGTCATTATCCCCGTTTATAAAAACGATACGCCCCAATACGTCCGCCCCGCTATTGACAGCATCATAAAACAGACTTATTCCTGTCGAATATATATAGGAGTAGATGGTCCCATAGGAAATTCCTTAAATTCATGTCTGGAAGCGTATGAAAATAACAAAAACGTATCGATTGTACGTTTTGCAGAGAATCGGGGACTCGCCTGCGTCTTAAACGATCTGCTCCAAATATGTTTCGACAACGGTTACGAATACATCGCCCGTATGGATGCAGACGATATCTCGTTGCCGGATCGCATCGAAAAACAGATCTGTTTTCTGAATGAACACCCCGAAATAGATGTCGTCGGAGGGGCTATCAACGAAATCGACGAAGAAGGTTGCGAATCCGGGAAAACAATCGTTTATCCAGCGACTCCCACCGAATGCAAGAAATTTTTTGCGAAAAGAAATCCCCTCGCCCATCCCGCCGTTTTATTCCGCAAAAGTTTTTTTGATAAAATCGGACATTGTTACCGCCCTGAATATCGGAAAAACCAAGATACGATGCTTTGGTACGACGGCCTAATGCATGGAGTGAATATAGCAAATCTTCCGAACGTAGTATTGAAATTCAGAATGACCGAAGCCTTGTTCAAAAAGCGCCGGAATGGATGGGTTTTTGCAAAAAAACAATTGGCGGACAGATTGCAAATCAACAAAAACTTGCACTACGGCCATACCGCCGACTTATTCGCCTATGCCATGTTCTGTCTGCTCATCGCCCCTGCTTGGGTAAAAAAAATCGCGTATAAAATTTTTCGATAATTGTCATTACAATGGACGCAAAGTGGATTTTCGACCGCACGGCATCATTCTTGGGGTTGATTTGTTTATGTCCGATTCTACTAATCATAGCTATTTTGATCAAAATCAAAATGCCGGGAGGCCCTGTCATTTTCCAACAGGTTCGTGTCGGAAAAGAGGGAAAGCTCTTCACGATGTATAAATTCCGTTCGATGCAAGTAATCCATTCAGGCTCCAGTATTTCCATTGCAGGAGAGAGCCGAATCACCCCTTTGGGTGCCGTTTTGAGAAAATATAAACTCGATGAACTCCCCGAATTATGGAATGTATTGATCGGTGACATGAGTTTCGTCGGACCACGTCCCGATGTACCCGGATATGCGGATCAACTAACTGGAGAAAATAAACTCATTCTGAAATTACGCCCAGGAATAACCGGACCAGCCTCGCTCAAATATGCCAATGAGGAAGAGCTACTGGCACAAGTCCCCGATCCTGTAAAATATAACAATGAAATAATTTTTCCGGACAAAGTTCAAATCAATCTCGACTACTATTATACCCACACTTTTCGAGGAGATCTGAAACTAATTTTCCAAACGATTTTCCACACGTATCCGACTCCGGAAATTCAAAAATAATTCGTTATGAAACAACGCATCCATCTCTCGCTGGCACGTATGAGCGGCTGTGAGCAGCAATTCATTCAAGAAGCATTCGATACCAACTGGGTCGTTCCGCTCGGCCCCAACGTTAATGCATTCGAAAAAGATCTAGAAACTTTCATCGGACAGGGCAGACATATCGTTGCCCTCTCATCCGGTACAGCAGCCATTCATTTGGGACTTTTGCAATTGGGAATAGGTCCCGGAGACGAAGTGATTTGCCAATCGTTCACATTTTCGGCATCAGCCAATCCGATAACCTACCTGGGCGGAACACCCGTCTTCGTCGATTCAGAAGAGGAAACTTGGAATATGTCGCCACAATTTTTGGAACAAGCCATCCACGATCGAAAAGCTAAAACCGGAAAATATCCTAAAGCCATCATTCCGGTACATCTGTACGGCATGCCAGCCAAATTAGACGAAATATGCGCCATTGCCGAAAAGTACAATATTCCAATCTGCGAAGACGCAGCAGAAGCTATCGGATCTGAATACAAGGGGCAAAAATGCGGCACTTTCGGAGAATTCGGAGCGCTGTCGTTCAACGGCAACAAAATGATCACTACTTCTGGCGGAGGCGCCCTGATTTGCAGAACCGAAGAAGAGGCGAAACGCACAATTTTCTACGCTACGCAGGCACGTGAAGATCGCCCCTATTACTACCATAAACACATCGGTTATAACTACCGATTATCCAATATTTGCGCCGGTATAGGTCGAGGTCAAATGACTGTTCTCGAACAATATATCGCACGCCGCCGGGCAATACATACACTTTATTCCGAAAACTTCGCGGACACAGAAGGAATTCATGTCAAGCAGAATCCATCCTCCGAATACGATTCGAACTTCTGGTTGACCTGCATCGAAGTCGATGCGAAAAAATGCAATAACAAAACAGCGAATGACATTCGCATACATCTCGAACAGGAGAATATCGAATCACGTCTGCTTTGGCGTCCGATGCATATGCAGCCAATTTTCTCACGCAACGCATATTATGGAAACAAAATTGCGGAAACCATCTTCGAACGAGGACTATGTCTTCCTTCCGGCCCCTCTTTAACCGACGAACAGATTCTCGAAGTTGTTTCATCCATAAAAAAATTTATCCGATAAATCGAATCGTACTATTTATGCTTCGTATTAAGGATATACATTAGAACCATCTGTCAATCAAGCAGCCATAAACAACATCCGGATATAAAAATTACAAGTTGATAACATGAAAAACAGCAAAGTATATGATCGACCAATAAAGCCATTTCCGGAATATGTGCAAAAAGATATTACGTATAAACTTCATACTTTGCTGCTTGCATTGTTGCGCCCAACCATTACCCCTAGCATATTACAGCCAAACATACTGAACTTGTCTGAAGAAGACTGGACCCGTCTTTTTACCCTTGCGGCCCAACACGGCGTTACGGCCCTGCTCTTCGACACGATTCTCCGGCTCCCGGAACAGCAACAGCCCTCCAGAGCCCTCAAAATCCGTTGGGCCCTGAGTTCGGAAGCCATCGAGAAGCGCCATGCCCAACAGACCCGTGCCGCACACGAACTGACAACGCTCTTCGCTTCGCACGGCGTCCGTACGATCCTTTTGAAAGGGCTGGGCCTCAGCATTTACTACCCCCGGCCGGAGCACCGCGAATGCGGCGACATAGATCTGTGGCTCGACGACTGCGACAAGGGCAACCGTTTGATCGAAGAGCTGGGGATTAAAATCAATTACGATAGTGAAAAACATGCCGTTTTCCATTACAAGGGCGTCATGGTCGAAAATCACAGCCATCTGCTTATGCCGTCGCACCGCCGGACGGAGCGTGCCATAGACGATTTTCTCGTGGGTGAAGCAGAGAACAGCCGATTAGCGCCGGCGGGCTATTACACCCCATCCCCGATGTTCAACGCACTCTATCTGCTGCGCCACATGGCCCGGCATTTCGGGACGGAAGGCATCAACCTCCGACATCTGCTGGATTGGGGCCTTTTCCTGCGCAGCGAGCAATCGGAAATCGACTTCGAGAAAATCCTTACGCTTTACGCTGCAACCGGTTACGACACGGTCTATAACATTTTCACGGCATTGGCCGGCGAATTGCTCGACGAGGATTTCACACCGCTGCTCTCTGCCGTTCCGGATCCACAGCTCAAACAGCGGGTACTGAACGACATTCTCGGCTTCGGAGTGTACCGCACTCCGTCAGGTAACCGCCTGACCCGTATCGGCCGGAAAACCCGCAAACTCTTCTCATGCCGCTGGAAATACCGCACCTTACTGCCCGAGAATTTTTGGCGGGACGTAATCCTGCCTTCGCTCCTGTTCCACCTGAAAAATCCGAAAAATATCTGAATCGAAGCATTCCGCACGCCATCGGCAGAGCAGAACCGCATCTCGATTGCCGCGGAAGGGTGTTCCCATATCTGCACGAAGGACATCTGCAACCGCCTGTCGAAAAAGTCCGCTCGTTTCGTTTTTCCGTCCGCCAGGGAGGTAGCCTGTAAAATCCGATTGCCATAAAAATATGAATCGAACGACAGGGAGTCTTTGACTCCCTGTCGTTTTTTCCTCCGATAAGAACCTTCTACTTCTCTTTTCTTATCTTGCGATCGTATAACAGAATCCTGAACAATATGCCCATATTCACTCCTCCATCCCCTGCCTTGCAAAAAGCCTGGTGGAAAGAAACGATCGTCTATCAAATCTATCCCCGCAGTTTCAAGGACAGCAACGACGACGGCATCGGGGACCTGAACGGAATCACCGAAAAACTCGACTACCTGCATGGGCTGGGAATCGAAACCCTGTGGCTCAATCCGATCTTCGCATCCCCCAACGCCGACAACGGCTACGACATCAGCGATTACCGGCAGATCATGCCTGACTTCGGCACGATGGAGGATTTCGACCGGCTCCTGAAAGAAACACACGCACGGGGCATGCGTCTTCTCCTCGACCTGGTGCTGAACCACACCAGCGACCAGCATCCCTGGTTCTGCGAGGCCCGCACCTCGCGGGAGAACCCCTACTACGACTACTACCTCTGGTGGCCGGAGGAACAGGGCCACCCGCCCTACCGCAAGAGCCATTTCGACGAGAAGGGCGATGCCTGGTGTTACAACGCCCCGACACGCTCCTACTACCTGCACTATTTTGCCCGGCAGCAGCCCGACCTCAACTGGCAAAGCCCCAAGGTGCGGGCCGAAATCTACGACATTCTGCGTTTCTGGCTCGACAAGGGGGTCGATGGATTCCGTCTGGATTCGATTCCCTACATCGCAAAAGACACGTCGTTTCCGGAGATCGACCTTCGCAAATACCCGGACGTATTTCCCTATTACTCGCTGGGACCGCACCTGCACGACTACCTGCACGAAATGAACCGCGAGGTATTCTCCCGCTACGACTGTACGACCGTCGGCGAAGGCTCGAAAACCGCCCCCGAAGAGGGGTGGAAATTCATCGCACCCGAACGGCAGGAGCTCGACATGCTCTACCACTTCGGCGCGGCGGACATCCGCAACGAAACGGAGGCGGACGATCCCGCAACCGGTATCCCGTACAGCCTGCTCGCCCTCAAGCGTATGTACGCCGAATGGGACGCAGCCGTAGGCGACGGCTGGCCTACGATCTATCTGGGCAACCACGACCAGCCGCGCATGGTTTCGCGCTTCGGCAGCGACGCCCCCGAGTGGCGCGACCTGTCGGCCAAAATGCTCACGATGTTCCTGCTCACGATGCGGGGAACCCCCTATTGGCTGGCCGGCGACGAACTGGGCATGACCAACATCCGATTCACCCGCATCGAAGAGTACGACGACATTGACACGCGCAACCACTACCGCAAACTCCTGCGGGAAGGCGGCGATACGGAACAATTCCTGCGCGAGCAGCAGGAAATCGGACGCGACAACGCCCGCACGCCCTACCAATGGGATGGAACGCTCTACGCGGGATTCTCCACGGCGAAACCCTGGCTTCGCGTCAATCCCAACCACACGGAGGTAAACGCCGCCCGGGAGCTATGCGACCCCGATTCCGTATTGAACTTCTTCAGACGGGCCGTAACGCTGCGCAAAGGACATCCGGACCTGGTTTACGGCTCGTTCCGGCTGGTCGATGCAGACAACCCGCAGGTATTCGCCTACCTGCGGGAAGGGACAGGCCGAAACTACCTCACAGTCCTGAACTTCAGCCCGAAGGCTGCCCGGTTCGACCCGAAAACGGATTTGACCGAAGCCATGCCATTGCTGCATAACTACCCTGCCCCACCGATAGCCGAAAAAGAAGGCCCGATCGAACTACGGCCTTACGAAGGGATACTGTACCGGCTCGCATAACAGCGAACCGCACCGAAGCTGCGTTTAACCCATTCCGAACGCCCCACAAGTAAAGGCCGGCCGCCAAACTCCCGCCAAAGAACCGACATTTTACAAATGCAAAAGACGGAAACCGCAGGGTTTCCGTCTTTTGCATTTTCGACCTAAATTCCTATTCCCACTCGATCGTTGCGGGCGGCTTGGAAGAGATGTCGTACACTACGCGATTGACCCCGCGCACCTTGTTGATGATGTCGTTGGACACCGCAGCCAGAAAATCGTACGGCAGGTGCACCCAGTCGGCCGTCATGCCATCGGTCGAAGCTACGGCACGCAGCGCCACGCAGCTCTCGTACGTGCGCTCATCGCCCATTACGCCGACGCTCTTCACGGGCAGCAGAATCGCTCCCGCCTGCCATACCTGGTCGTAAAGTCCCCACTCGCGCAGGGCATCGATATAGATTTTATCCACATTTTGCAGAATTTCCACCTTCTCCGGGGTAATATCGCCCAGAATACGGATCGCAAGGCCCGGACCGGGGAACGGATGCCGCCCCAACAGCTGCGGATCGATGCCGAGGGACTTACCCACGCGGCGCACCTCGTCCTTAAAGAGCAGGCGCAGCGGCTCGACGATTTTCAGGTGCATCTCTTCGGGCAGGCCGCCGACGTTGTGGTGCGACTTGATCATCGCGGCAGGTCCCTTGACCGATGCCGAAGCGGACTCCACCACGTCGGGATAGATCGTACCCTGCGCCAGCCACTTTACGTTCTCGATCTGCTTGGCCTCGGCATTGAACACCTCCACGAAATCGCGGCCGATGATCTTGCGCTTCTTCTCGGGATCGGTCACTCCGGCCAGGTCGCCCAAAAACCGGTCGTGGGCCTTGACACCCTTGACATTCAAACCCATCCCCTTGTACGATTCGAGCACGCTGTCGAACTCGTTCTTGCGCAGAAGCCCCGAATCCACGAAGATACAATAAAGGTTTTTGCCGATCGCCCGGTGCAGCAGCACGGCAGCCACCGACGAATCGACACCGCCGGAAAGACCGAGCACTACACGGTCGTCGCCCAACTTCTCACGCAATTCCCGGACGGTCGTTTCGACGAAACTCTCCGGCGTCCAGTCCTGTTTGCAGCCGCAAATGCCGACCACGAAATTCCGAAGCAGCGTAATGCCGTCCGTCGAATGATACACCTCCGGATGGAACTGAATACCCCAACTCCGCTCTCCCTCAATACGGAAGGCGGCATAGCGCACGTCCTCCGTGCTGGCGATCACCCGGTAGGTGTCGGGAACCGAGGTAATCGTATCTCCGTGCGACATCCACACCTGCGTAGGCGACGGAACTCCCTGCATCAGCGGATCGGACGGCTCGACGACCGTAAGCATCGCACGTCCGTACTCCCGGCTGGGAGCCGACTGCACTTCGCCGCCGTAGAAATGAGCCAGGTATTGTGCGCCGTAGCAGACGCCCAGCAACGGCAGACGACCTTTGATCGCCGTCAGATCGGGCTTCGGGGCTTTCTCGTCCCGTACGGAAAAGGGACTTCCCGAAAGAATGACGCCCCGCACCGAAGCATCCAGTTCAGGGATCTTGTTGAAAGGGTGGATCTCGCAATAGACGTTGAGTTCACGCACGCGGCGTGCGATCAACTGCGTGTACTGCGATCCGAAATCCAGAATGACTATTTTTTCCTGCATCTATCCTAATTTGGTTTTATTTTCTTCACTCGCATTTTCCGAATTATCCTTTTTCATACGGTACAGATTCACGGCGATACGGACGACGAAAAAATAGAAAAGCGCCGATGCCAACACCAGATGGCGCATCCATGCGTACCGACAGCCCGTAAACCACCAGATCGCCAAAAGCGTCAGAACAACGAACACCGCCGCCCAATCGTATCGGGTCGTTCGCAACCGATTTCTTCGGAAATTCGACATAGCGGGTCAGGAGTTTAGCGCTCGCTGCTGTAATTCGGCGCCTCGCTCGTGATGGCAACATCGTGGGGATGGCTCTCCTGCATACCTGACGAGGTGATGCGGATGAATTGAGCCTGCTTGAGCGCCTCGATGTCCCGCGCACCGCAGTAACCCATACCGGCGCGAATACCGCCGACCAACTGGAAAACCGTTTCCGAAAGCATTCCCTTGAAGGGCACACGGGCCACGATACCTTCCGGGACCAGTTTATTGATATTCACATCGCCCTTCTGGAAGTAGCGGTCGGCCGAACCGGCTTTCATAGCGTCCAACGACCCCATGCCGCGATAGCTCTTGAACTTGCGGCCGTTGTAAATGATCGTTTCGCCCGGAGCCTCCTCCGTACCGGCGAACATCGAACCGATCATCACGCAGTCGCCGCCTGCGGCAAGCGCCTTGACGATATCGCCCGAATAACGCAAACCGCCGTCGGCAATGACCGGAATGCCGTACTTGCGGGCTACGGACGCAGCGCCGTAAATAGCCGACAACTGCGGCACGCCCACGCCCGCAATGACGCGGGTCGTACAGATCGAACCGGGGCCGATACCCACCTTCACGCCGTCGGCACCGTTGGAAATCAGGAACTCGGCGGCTTCGGCCGTGGCGATATTGCCTACGACCACCTCCAGATCCGGATAAACCGCCTTGATCTTGTGCAGCGTATTCTTCACATTGACCGAATGGCCATGGGCCGTATCGAGCACGACGGCATCGACATCCTCATCGACGAGCGCCTTCACGCGATCCATCACGTCGGGTGTGATGCCGACCCCCGCCGCAACGCGCAGACGGCCTTTCGCATCCTTACAGGCGTTGGGATGGTCCTGCACTTTCGTAATATCCTTATAGGTAATCAATCCGACGAGCTTGCCGTCGGCATCGACTACGGGCAACTTCTCGATTTTGTTGCGCAGCAGAATGTCGGCCGCACGCTGCAAGTCGGAGTTGTGAGTGGTCACCAGCCCCTCCTTGGTCATCACCTCGTCGATCTTGCGGTTCATATCGCGCTGGAACCGCAAATCGCGGTTGGTCACGATGCCGATCAAATGCTGATCCGGAGCCACGACGGGAATACCGCCGATCTTGTTCTCCTTCATCAATGCCAGCGCATCGCCTACGGTATCGTCCTTGGAAATAGTGATCGGGTCGTAGATCATACCGTTTTCGGCACGCTTCACCTTCCGCACGTGAGCCGCTTGCTCGGCAATCGACATATTCTTGTGAATTACGCCGATACCGCCTTCGCGGGCCAGGGCGATAGCCAGAGGCGCCTCGGTCACCGTATCCATGGCGGCCGATACGATCGGGATGTTGAGTTGGATGTTTCGGGAAAAACGGGTCACTACGCTGACCTCACGCGGCAACACTTCGGAGTATGCGGGCACCAAAAGCACATCGTCGAACGTAAGTCCTTCGGGTTGCACCTTCTCATTGATAAAAGACATAGGAGTGAGATTTTGTTGCCTGCAAAAGTAATCATAATTTTTGGATTATTTTTCGTACACGCCCCGAATTTCCAAAAAATCGGCTCCACAGCAAGAAAAACATCCTTACAGCAGGGCGACCGTTTCAAAATCACGGGCATCAAGCCACCACGACGCTGCCGAAGCGTATTGTTTGCCTCTGGGGAGCGAGGTCTCGGCATCCAAGTATCACCTTTTTCAAAAAACGATTCCCGTATGAAATTTTATTACAATTCTATCGTTTAATTAATATAGTGCGCTTGATTTTAAGTTTTTACTTCATAAAAATATAGGCGGCGCATCGGCAAACTATCGTCCTGCAAGCCGAATCACCGAAAAGATACATGATACGTTAGACACTCTTCTATCATGAAAAGAATTCTGCTTTTTATTACGGCAACGCTTTTGCTCGCCTCCGGAACCTCCTGCTCGGACGACAATACCAATTTCGATCCGATCGGTGACGAACTGGGAATTCCTTATAAAGATGGTCACGATGTCTATGGCGTGGAAGTTTGGGAAGAAACATCAGTAATTCTTACAAACTATTATTCCTTAATTGAAGAAATCATTCAAGAAAAAACAGCAAAAATCCAATCAATCTGGTGGCTTTCTCCTGCCAAAGAAAAGTGTAATGTCCGTTGGAACTGTTCGGCTCCTATTATGGGGAAAACAGATCATTCATCCTCATATATAATCAATCCCGATTACAATATGAATTCATCGCAAATTACGATTGACTTAACAGATGTAACGGACAATTTTACCGTCGAAGCAATTGTTTCCATTGGGAATCTATCCATACGTCGATTCCAAACTATCCCAATTGTGACAAATGAGATTCGATGCGATGCATTTTATTACACCTTCGGGACACCACTCATGCAATTAGAAAATAATATAGACAATGAAAATACACTCAACTCTGATATATTAAAGGCGACCTATTATGCAAGAACTCGTCCGGTCAATTTTCTCGGATTTACGAATTTACCGGGACAAAGATTAGAAAAATTATACTGCACGGCCACAATTGCAGATCCGAATCCTCTACATGATTTACAATATGCGTGCAAGATATGTTTATCTCCTGAAGAACCGGAATTTGAATTACAAAGCGGATCGGAGAATGTATATCGCGTTCTGAATCCCCAACAGTGGGAAATCAACGGTTTGCTCTGCACACTCGAAAATACGACCTGGCAACAGTTAGGTGCTTCAGAAAATACGGACGATACAGAATTTGCATGTTTAACTATCAAGAAACTATAAAAAGAGAGGAAAATATGAACTGCACCCCAAAAGTTGGACATAACTTTTGGGGTGTTTTATGAAGTACAGTTATGAGGAGAAATTAACAGCAGTTTTGTCTGTTGTCAGAGGGCAACATTCCGTATCGTCCGCCTCCAAGCATTTTGGAATAAGCTATACGCCTTTGTCGCGTTGGATTGCGCGTTATAAAGAGTTCGGCGAAGCAGGTCTTCGTATACGGCAATATACTTACAGCGGCGATTTTAAGTTGTCAGCTATCAGGCACATGCACGAGAATCACTTATCTTTAACGGAAACAACGGCAAAGTTCGGTATTTACAATGAGAGTACGCTGAGCAAATGGGAGCGTATCTATTATGAAGAAGGTGAATCCGGTCTTTACCGTGATAATCGGGGTAAGATGAGAACCAAACCTAATAAACAGGAACTACAACCACAGGAAGAAAATGACTTGCGAGTCGAAAACCAACGTCTTCGCGCCGAGGTTGCTTACTTAAAAAAATTGAGGGTCTTAGTCGAGGAACGCATCGTCCGCGAGAACGGGAACGGGCAAAAGCCATCGAAGAACTAAGACCGGAACATACCCTTCCCACGCTATTGGAAGTTACGGGGATGGCGCGTAGTACGTTCTATTATCATCTGAAGCAGTTAAAGTTCCCCGATAAATACAAACAAGAGAAAAACGAGATTGTAAGTATATACCACGATCATAAGGGACGTTATGGTTACCGCCGTATCACAGTAGAGATGCACAATCGCGGATATTCTATAAACCATAAAACGGTACTGAGGTTAATGAACGAATGTGGAGTTAAATGCCAGGTGCGCCTAAAAAAATATCGTTCATACAAAGGAGAGGTTGGTGCCGTGGTGCCCGACTTGCTGAAACGTAATTTTATGGCGGAACGTCCTAATCAAAAGTGGGTTACAGACCTTACTGAATTTTCTCTGTTCGGCAAGAAGCTTTATCTGTCGCCTATTATGGACTTATATAACAGGGAAATAATAAGTTATAATATAGCTGAACATCCGACCTTTTACCAAACAATGAAAATGCTTGAAGATGCCATAAAGGATCTGCCCGATGCTCCGGAACTTATACTTCACTCGGATCAGGGTTGGCAGTACCAGATGAAACGCTATCAATATCGGCTGCGTGAAAAAGGTATTAGTCAGAGCATGTCTCGTAAGGGAAACTGTTTGGATAATGCGGTTATGGAAAACTTTTTCGGACTGTTAAAATCAGAATTATTATATTTGCAGAAGTTCGAGTCTGTCGATCATTTCCGCAAGGAACTGGAGGAATACATAAATTACTACAATAACAAGCGAATAAAGACCGCTTTAAACAACATGAGCCCGGTACAATACCGAACTCATGCTATCTGAATTATTAATCAGTCCAAACTTTGGGGTGCACATCAATAATTTTCCTCTCTTTTCAGTGAATATCGTTATAGTTTGATACCTAAAGGGTAAAATTTACCAAATTGATTTTCTGCAAAAGGTTCATCTGTATTGATAAAAATATGATTAGTGGGTAAGGTTTGAATCCGAGAATCTTTAGGGCCGCCTTGTGGAAGATTATGGAGACGGATAACCGTGTATAGATTACCTAAAGTTGATAATTCAATATATGTAGTATTATCCTTTTTCAATACAATTCCATTCGCAGACAAATTACCTGCTAATGCGGGTCCTTTACAGGTGATTCCTTCTTGATTTAATATAATGTTTTTATCTTTCACTGTAACGGTATCGAACTCTCCATTGAGAGCTTTCACAGTCCCCGAAGCCGTAACGGTATTAACCTCCAAGTCATCCGGTATATCCATGGGGAAATCGCCCTCGATCTTTGAAGCGGTCAGGGTTCCCTTCGTCGTGATATTGCCTGTGGCGACGATGGTCCCCGCATCGATCCGACTCTTGACATTCAACGTATCGGTTTCCAAGCTATTTGCTCTCATATTTACGACATCGAGCGCTCCATTGCCGATATGGATGCGATCTTCCAGTCGTACTGTATGAGTTGACAGCATCGTACCATACAATTAGGAACTGTCCGCTCGATGCGAACTCTTGCACTATGGCCGACTGGCGTTTGACATCGCTGCGATTACCGAACTGGGCGATCCAGTCGCCCGGCTGGGGCTCGCCGGTTCCTTCGGAATCAGTACTCGAAAACTCGATCCAATCTTCTCCCGCAGCTGTTACCAGTTTCCAATATTGACGAATCGTACTTCCAGTTGCCGGATTTTTCTGCACAAAAAAGAATTGATCGTCTTCTGCGAATTCGTTATTGCCACATGGAAATTCCAAATCGGCATGCCAAATATTATCCTGGGCTTGCGGCGTATAGAGTGTCGGTGAAGAGGAAAACTCGACCTTCGCATTCCGGAAATATACAATGGCTCCGGCGGTATTATTATATATCTGAAAATTCCGCATACCGGTCGGTGTCAAAACCGTCGATATCCGAATCCATCGCCCCACTTGATATTCCGCAAGCTCGACGATACTTTTCGTTTCATCCGCAGCTCCCAGGCGAATCTGCGCCGGAGCCTCGGCGAAGACATCGACCGAAGTCGCCATCGGCCGTCCCTGGGAACAAAGCGGGGCATCTTCGAAATAGTCGAGCCAGACCCCTGCCGATGATCCGGCACCTACGGTTTTCATACACGATTTACCGTGAAAATTTCCGAACGAAAGGTTGCTGCCGTTCGTCGTTTTCCAATTGGCAGCCGATGCCAGCGAAGTGTCCGCACCCGGCTTCATCGCTGCGATTTTGTTTCCCTTTACCTGTTCCGCAGCGACGATCCGGGCGGATGCCGAAGAAAAAATCACGCGGTCGCTCATCATAGTACTGAATGTTCCGGGACGGGATGCCTGTTCGGAACGGTCGGCAGACAACGCCCTTGCACTTGCGTTCTCCAGTCTGGACGGATTTTCCGTCGCATCGATCTGTTTTTCCATAAACGATACAGGTTTAATTATTTATTTACTCGGGTCGGCAGCGGGAATCTTCGCCAGAAGATACCCTTCCGCCATTCATTCTCAATCGATCTTCACCTGCGGTCAAAACCCGAATCGGCCTGTCTGCCGGGATTTCGGCCTCATTCTTTTATAAAGACAGCAAATAATATTGCATTCCAAACGAAACGTGTGCTATTTTCGAAGATCGGGACAAATCCGTTCCCGTCCCTTTCCCGAACCTTCGAGATCGGCAATCCCCGTAATGGATCCGGCACTCTCACCCCGCCGCCGACATATCGCCGTACATACAGCGGTGAAAGCCACAATACGGTCTCGCGCCGTCCATCCGGCACGAAAGCCTATTCCCCTCAAGCATCGAACAGGACATAACGAAAAAATATCGGAAGCTCCGCCGGGAACTTCCGATACACATAAAAGAGGATATAAAAACCCGTATTTCTAATATTGCTCCGACTCATTCGGGAAATCGCCCGATTTGACGTCCTCAACATAAGACGTGACCGCACCGGTCATCACCTCGTGCAAATCGGCATAACGGCGCAGGAAACGCGGCGAGAAACCCTTATTGATCCCCAGCATATCGTGAATCACGAGCACCTGTCCGTCCACACCGCCCCCGGCCCCGATACCGATGATCGGAATCCGCAGTTCGGAGGCGACCCGGGTCCCCAGCGCCGCAGGAATCTTCTCGAGCACGATGGCGAAACATCCCGCGTCTTCGAGCAGATGAGCGTCCCGCACCAGCTTCTCGGCCTCCTCCTCGTCTTTGGCCCGCACGTTATAGGTACCGAACTTATGAATCGACTGTGGCGTCAGGCCCAGATGCCCCATCACGGGGATTCCCGCCGAAAGGATACGGTTCACCGATTCGAGGATCTCCTCGCCGCCTTCGATCTTCACCGCATCGGCCTCGGTCTCCTTCATGATGCGGACGGCCGACTCGAGCGCCACTTTCGAATTTCCCTGGTACGTACCGAACGGCAGATCGACCACCACCAGCGCACGGCGCACGGCGCGTGCGACCGAGCGGGCATGGTAAATCATCATATCGAGCGTAATGGGCACCGTCGTTTCGTAACCCGCCATCACGTTGGCCGCCGAGTCGCCCACCAGAATCACATCGACCCCCGCCGCATCCACGATGCGGGCCATCGAATAATCGTACGAAGTCAGCATGGCGATCTTCTCCCGGCGCTGCTTCATCTCCCACAGACGATACGTCGTGACCGCCCTCACTGTACTCTCTACTGACATAGCATTATATATTTTCAATTTTCGAATCGGGAACCCTCCGGGTATTCCTCCTTTTCCCACCGGTAACCCGGGGCAAATTTAGCGTTTTGGCCGGACTTGCCAAAAAAAGTTCCACAAAACGACTCCTCCGGCCACCGAAACGTTCACCGAATGTTTGGTTCCGGCCTGCGGAATCTCGATCGCCCCGTCTGCCGCATCCACGACCTCCTGCGCCACGCCGTCCACCTCGTTGCCGAACACCAGGGCGTATTTCTGCCCCGGTCGAGGCCGGAATTCATCCAGCATGACGGCTCCTTCGACCTGCTCCACGACGTAAATGAGATACCCCTGCGCACGCAGCGCAGCGATGCAGTCGGTCGTCGCGGCGAAATAGTCCCACGCAACGGTCAGCTCGGCTCCGAGCGCCGTCTTGTGGATCTCCCGGTTGGGCGGGGTGGCGGTGATGCCGCACAAGGCGATACGTTCGACGGCAAAGGCGTCCGCCGTGCGGAAAAAGGCCCCGACGTTCTGCATCGAGCGTACGTTGTCCAGCACGACCGCCACCGGCATTTTCTCCATACGGGCGAACTCCCCGGCAGAGGGACGCCCCAGCTCTTCGTTGGTAATCTTTCTCATCGTTACAACTTCCCTGTTTTCACGGCAAAAGTAAGCAAATCCGAATATTTTAGCTAACTTTGGCGACCTAAATACACGCAAAAGCGTCCCGTTCCGCAGACGGCTCCGCCCGGCGGACCGGCAACCGGACGGAACGCGCGACAAACGACTACGATCGCCTATGAAGCAAATCGCACTTATCCTGACACTTCTGCTGGCTGCCGCCGGCGCCTCGGCCCAGGAGGTTTTCATCGGAGCCGACTTCGACACCCGGTTCGACAACCGCGAACACTCGGACTGCAACATCGACGATTCGCACACGTTCTTCAGTATGCGCCTGACCCCGAAAGCGGGTGTTATCTGGTCCGAAAAGAACCGGCTGGTGGTAGCCGTCGATCTGTTGCAAGACTTCGGCGACAAGGAACACAAGTTCTTGAGTAAAGTGGACCCCCAGATCTACTACCAGTTCAACTCGAAGACGGCACAGGCCGTAGCCGGTATTTTCCCGCGCTCCCTGCTGCTGGCCCGATACGATCCGTTCTTCCTGGGCAGTGCCTACTCGTTCTATAATAATCGCATCCAGGGCCTGGCCGCCCACTATAAATCCCAAACGGGCTCCTTCATCGAGTTCGCCATCGACTGGGAGGGAATGCGCTCGTACCAGACGCGCGAGAAGTTCCGCATCCTCTCGGGCGGCGAATACAAGGGACGCCATTGGTACGGCGGCTATGTCATGACCCTGCTCCACTACGCCAAAACCGACAATACGGAGTTGGACGAAGGGGTCGTGGACCACATCCTGCTCAATCCCTACGTCGGCTACCGCTACGAAGGAGCCTACACCTTCGATGCCCGGCTGGGTTACCTGCAAAGCCTGCAGCGCGACCGCCGCACCGAAGAGGGCTGGAAAGCGCCCAAAGGCGGGCGCCTCGCCCTGTCGGTAAGCCGCTGGGGTGTCTGTCTGCTCAACGAACTCTACGTCGGCGAGAACATGCTCCCCTTCTGGGACATCTATGGCACCGGACTCTATGCCAGCGGCCCCTTTTACGCAACCCCCAAGAAGATCTACAACCAGACGGCCGTCACCTACAACCGCCGCTTCTTCAACAACACGGTGGGCGTTTCGGCCGGATTCTATTTCCATTACGACGGCGTGGGCCTGGGCCTGCAACAGATCCTGAAAGTATCGGTCAATCTGCAAAAAACCGTTTACCGTCCCAAAAAATAGACGCAAAGGCGGAAAAAAGTTGTAATTTTGTGAAAAATATACCTGCTATGGCAATCGCAACCAACGACACCAATACCAAGGAGAAAGCCGCGAACTTTCTCGAAGAGATCATTCAGGAGTCTATCGCCAAGGGCGACACGCGCGTACAGACCCGTTTCCCGCCCGAACCCAACGGCTACCTGCATATCGGCCACGCCAAGAGCATCTGCATCAACTTCGGCCTGGCCAAGAAATACGGCGGCAAGTGCAACCTGCGTTTCGACGACACCAACCCGGTGAAGGAGGACGTGGAGTACGTGGATTCGATCAAGCGCGACATCCGGTGGCTGGGTTTCGACTGGGCGTTGGAACGCTATGCGTCGGACTATTTCGACCAACTCTACGACTGGGCCGTCGTCCTGATCAAGAAAGGCTTGGCCTATGTCGATGACCAGACGCAGGAAGAGATCCGCCTCACGCGCGGCACGGTATCCGAGCCCGGCAAGGAGTCGCCCTGGCGCAACCGCTCGGTCGAGGAAAACCTCGACCTGTTCGAGCGGATGAAAAAGGGCGAGTTCGCCGACGGCGAGAAGGTGTTGCGAGCCAAAATCGACATGGCGCACCCGAACATGCTGTTCCGCGACCCGATCATGTACCGCATCCTGCACGCCGAGCATCACCGCACGGGTAACAAATGGTGCATCTATCCGATGTACGACTATGCGCATGGCCAGTGCGATTCAATCGAACGGATCACCCACTCGATCTGCACCCTCGAATTCGACGTGCACCGTCCGCTCTACGACTGGTTCATCCAAGCGCTCGACATCTACCCCTCGCACCAGTACGAATTCGCCCGTCTGAACCTCACCTATACGATGATGTCCAAGCGCCGTCTTCTGAAACTCGTGCAGGAGGGCGCCGTGATGGGCTGGGACGATCCCCGCATGCCGACCATCTGCGCCCTGCGCCGCAAGGGTTATACGCCGGCTTCGGTGCGCAACTTCGCCGAAATGGTCGGCGTAGCCAAGCGCGACAACGTGATCGACCTGGGCAAGCTGGAGTTCTGCGTGCGCGAAGACCTGAACAAGGTCGCCGAACGCCGCATGGCGGTACTCAACCCGCTGAAAGTCGTCATCACCAACTACCCCGAAGGCAAAACCGAGCTTTTCACGGCGATCAATAATCCCGAAGACGAAAACGCCGGCACGCGCCAGGTGCCTTTCTCGCGCGAGATCTATATCGAACGCGACGACTTCATGGAGGTCCCGCCCAAGAAATACTACCGCCTGAGTCCCGGTACGGAGGTGCGCCTGCGCTACTCCTACCTGATCCGATGCGAAGAGGTCGTCAAGGATGCAGAAGGCAACATCACGGAGCTTCGCTGCACGTACGACCCGGAGTCGGGCAACGGTTCGTCGAGCGACGGCCGCCGCGTGAAAGGCGTGATCCACTGGGTATCGGCGGCCGATGCGATCGAAGCCGAAATCCGGCTCTTCAACCCGCTTTTCACGACCGAAGATCCCGACGACGTGGCCGAAGGCGGCAGTTGGGAGGACAATCTCAACCCCGATTCGATGATCGTCACCCGAGGCTATCTGGAACCGTCGCTTGGGGAGGCTCCCATCGGGCAGCCGTTCCAGTTCGAGCGCGTAGGGTATTTCTGCGCCGACACGGACTCCAAGCCCGGACACCCGGTATTCAACCGCACGGTGACCCTCAAGGATTCGTGGGCCAAGATCAACAAATAGATATTTCTTCTACGGTAAAATGAAAAAGCCGGAGCTATCGAAGCTCCGGCTTTTCGATTGATAAATCGTGTTTTCAATATTCGCCGTAAACTCCATATCGGACATTCACGGAAAATTTCCGACGCCCTGTCGTTGCTGTATTCAGGAGTAAAATATATCTTACATTTTAAAATACAGAGGGGTTCTAATTTCCTTCATACTCCAATCGATACCTTTGGCCCAATAGTCCTTATGCGTCGCTTTCAACACAAAGCCTTGCTTCTGATAGAACTTATAAACCAACTGCGAAGTTCTGACGGTTATCTTGCGGACACGATCAATTGATTTCAACTTGTCGATTCTATATTCGAGCAGTTGCTTCCCAAGCGATTTTCCCTGATAATCGGGATGTATGATGTCCCAACTTATTTTGCCGACGGTTTTATCATCGGCAAAATTTATTCCGCCGCAACCAACGATCCTGTCATTCGTGACCAGCACATAATACAACTCTATTTCTCGATCCAGATAATCACTCAAATCAATTTCTTCTTCCGCCGCAAAATATTCTGGTGTATTCCGCCGGATCAATTCCATCACATCATCCTTGTCTGTCGTCCGATATTCCCTTATCGTAACCATTTCTCCGTTTTCCCTCTCAACACTCTATTTACCGCCCGCATAAGAGGAATACACTTCCCGGCAACGCAACGATCGTTATTTCTTCCGGGCGATCGTTCGAAACGGCAGGGCCAGCACCCCGAAGAACGCTTCGCCGAAGATACCGCCCGACATCTTGGAGGTTCCTTCGGTCCGGTCGGCAAAGATGATCGGCACCTCGCCGATGCGGAATCCCATCTTCCAGGCCGTATATTTCATCTCGATCTGGAATCCGTACCCCACCATCTCGATCCGGTCGAAATCGATCGCCGCAAGGACTTCCCGCTTATAGCCGACGAATCCGGCCGTCGCATCGCAGACGGGCATCCCCGTCACGATCCGCACATACCGCGAGGCGCAATAGGACATCAACAGCCGCGACATAGGCCAGTTCACCACCGTCACTCCTTTCGAATACCGCGAACCGACGGCGACATCCGCTCCGGCCTCCAATTCGGCGGTAAGCCGCAGCAGATCGTCGGGATTATGCGAAAAATCGCAGTCCATTTCGAACACGGCATCGTACGGGCGAGCCAGCGCCCAGCGGAATCCCTCGATATAGGCAGTGCCCAACCCCAGTTTTCCCGAGCGTTCCAACAGAAACAGACGATCCGGAAACTCCGCCTGCCGCTCCTTGACGATCGCTCCCGTTCCATCGGGCGAGCCGTCGTCCACCACGAGCAAATGGTAACCGCCCTCGAGCGACATCACCTTCGAGATCATCTTCGAAATATTCTCCCGCTCGTTATAAGTAGGTATGACAACCAATTTTTCCATCCAAATACTTTCTTCAGGGTAATTATGTATTTCAGCGTACCTTTATCCGACAGTCACAGCTCCGAATCCGGCAGCCGCTTATTTGCGATTCGCAGCCGCATTTATAATTCTGCCTCTCCGGATCTCCTCTCGGAGAGGACTTGGGCCGCTACACACCCCCAAAGGTACACAAAAGTATATTATCGCCAGCTTAAATCGCCCCCGTCCGAACATCGACACATAAGGCAGCGGTCGCATTCGAATCGCCGCCCCTTTACAGCAACTTGCCGAACCGTCTGCGACCTAATAAATAACGCAGAACGATCGACCCGCAGTATATGCCCCGGGGCTTTCCCTTCACCGCACCGCGAACAGCCCGCCGCTTGGCGGCCAGCGCCTTGTGCGCCCGCAGAAAATCCCGCCACGCACGTCCCACGGCCCGCACGTAATCCGGACGCCCCTGCATCAGGTACGACAGCGCCGCGCACGAGTCGAGCACCGGACGCACGACAGCCACGACGCTCCGCTGCACCGGCGACGCACACTTGTAGAGCATCGCCAGATTATTGCGATGGTTGTAAAACACCTTCGAAGGCGATCCCTGCGCCAGACTCCCCCCGCCGAGGTGATAAACCCGGCTCCGGGGCTCGATCCGCACCCGGTAACCGGCCAGCTGCATCCGCCAGCAAAGGTCGATCTCCTCCATGTGGGCGAAAAAATCCTCGTCGAAACCGCCCAATGCCCGAAATACTTCGGCCCGGCAGCAGAAAGCAGCGCCGCTCGCCCAAAAAACATCGCGGGCATCGTCGTACTGCCCTTCGTCCCGTTCGACACACTGCAAAATACGACCTCGGCAGAAAGGATACCCCAAGTAGTCGATGAAACCGCCCGAAGCTCCGGCATACTCGAACCGCGCAGGCTCGACGAGCGACAGCAGCTTGGGCGCTACGGCAGCCACGGTCCGATCCCGATCGAGCGTTTCGACGAGCGGTTCGACCCATCCGGCAGGCGTTTCGACATCCGAATTGAGCAGAATGAAATAGTCCGCATCGAGATACTCCAACGCCCGGTTATAACCTCCGGCGAACCCGTAGTTACGGTCCAGTACGATTCGCCCCACAGCGGGAAATTCGCGTTCGAGCACGCCGAGCGAATCGTCCGTCGAACCGTTGTCGGCCACGACGACGCCGACCCCTTCGGGAACCGATGCGAGCACCGAAGGCAGGAAACGGCGCAAATGCCCGGCACCGTTCCAATTCAGGATCACTATTTCTGTTTTCGTTCGCATTCCATGCGGGCCAGATCGGCCGGGGACTTGTGTTTCCACCGCTTGTGCGACCACATCCACAGGTCGGGGTATTCGCGGATCTTCTGCTCCAGACGCCGCACGTAGCGTTCCGTTATTTCATGGGGAGCGACCTCCTCTTCTCCGTCGTAAATCCGGTCGAAATCCATCTCGTAATAACCCGGTTTGACACGCCGCAGCCAACAGCAATATACGGGCAGGCCGCAACGCAGCGCCAGCTTCTCCCCTCCGTCGAAAAAGATCGTATCCCGATTGAGGAAGCGGAACCAATGGCTGTCGGGACGGCGCGGCGGATTCTGATCGGCAATCAGTCCCATCACGATATTCTTGCCGTCGATTCCCTTCTCCCGATTTCGCAGATAGAAGCGCAGGGACTCAGCCATCGGTACCGGACAGATATTCGCATGGCTGCGCAGACGTTTGTACAATTCGTCGAAAACGCGACTCCGCAGGGGATGATAGACCGCCACGACCACCTGCGAAGGGACGATAATCCCCCAGAACGAACAGTACTCCCAGCACCCTAAATGAGCCGTCAGAGCGATCCAGTCCCGGCCCTCGACCGCAGCCATCTGCTTTTCCAGATCCTTTACGACGACGACCTGACGGCATTTCTCGTCGGTGAGTCCGGCCAGACTGAAGGTATCCACGAAAATCTCCGCCAAAGTACGGTAAAAACCTCTCCGGATAGCACGCAACTCCTCCGGGCTTTTCTCCGGAAAAGAGTTCCGCAAATTCTCCGTCACGACCCGATAACGGTAACGCAACAGGCGCAACGCACCGAAAACGACCGGTTCCACCACGTAATAGCGAAACCAATACGGCAAAATGGAGAAAAACTTACAGAAAATCCAGAGGCTTTCCAGTCCGATCCTTCCCCAAAAACCCAGATTCGGGCTTTTCTGTCTTTCTACCTCCGGCTTATTCATTCGATTTCGGTTCTACGAACAGTTTCACATTATCGACCTTCGTGCGGACCGAAAGCCACTTGCGCAACTGCTCCCGGTCTATCTGGCGTTGGAAATCCTTCGGCGTAATGACGCAAACCAACAGCGTATCCAGCGGTTTGCCCGCAACGTCGAACATCACCCCTTTGGTAAGCGACATCGACTCCACGTTATCCGACATCACGCCCACCTCCTGCGAAATATCGCCGATATCGACATTCGTCACCTGATAGCGAGCCAGTCGCTGTTTCATCTCGGCGATTTGCCGATTCTTCTCGTCCAGCAGCTCCACGTAACTCGACTGCAGCGACTGCAAATCGACTTTATCCGAGGTCGATGCCTGGCGCACCACCAATTCTGTCCGGGGCAACCCGTAGCTGGCAAGCTGTCCCCGCGCATTCTCGATCACATCTTCGCCGAGCGGCTCCCCGACCAACAGCAGTTCGATACGGGGCGATTCTCCGCCCCGGCGGTAGATCTTGCTGGATTCGATCACACGGGTCTGCGGGAAATTGAACACCTGGGCGATATACTTATCGGCCTGCACCTCGAAAATCGAAACCCGCACCATATGCAAGCCGATGAATACGCTGGGAATAAACGTAACGAGCGTAATCGCCAGCATCGTCCGCTTCACGAAACGCTCACGGGATTTGTTGAGAAACGTCTTCTTCCTGTACTTCAGAAACCGGGTAAAAAAATATAAGTAGCCAGGGCGATAAAAACCGTATTGATGAAAAACAGGTAAAACGCCCCGAAGAAAAAACGATACTGTCCCGTCGCCAAACCGAACCCGGCCGTACAGAGAGGCGGCATCAACGCCGTAGCGATCGCAACGCCCGGAATAACGGTCGAATTACGATCCTGGCGCGATTGCGCCACGATACCGGCCATACCGCCGAAAAAGGCGATCAACACGTCGTAAGTCGTCGGAGTGGTACGTGCGAGCAATTCGCTGCTCGCATTCCCCAGCGGGGAGATGAAAAAGAAGAGGGTCGAAGTCGAAATCGCCACGACGAACATCAGGACGAAGTTCCTGACGGATTTTTTCAGCAGGTCGAAATCGTTGATCCCGAGCGAAAAGCCGATACCCATAATCGGCCCCATGATCGGAGAAATACACATGGCGCCGATAATTACGGCGGCCGAATTGACATTCAGTCCCAGCGACGCCACCATCGTTGCGCAAATCAGGACCCACAAATTGACGCCGCGAAACTCCGTACCCTTGCTGATGTTAGCAGCTACTTCATCCTGCGAGGCCTTGTCATCCTCCAGACTGAAACGGTCCCGTATAAAGGCCCGGAACTCCGCCCAAAGTCGGAACGAATGACGGGGCTGCTCTTTCAATTCACTATTTTCCATATCACTCATTTACTCTTCTTCGGATTCTGTATCCATATTCTTTCCCGGTTTCGGAAGCCCCGCCACCACGATCACGAACTCTCCTTTGGGCGTATGTTCCCGGAAATAGTCCGCAACCTCGGCAAGGGTTCCCCGCACGGTCTGTTCGAACTTTTTGGTCAGTTCCCGCGACACGGCCGCCATCCGCTCCGGACCGAACACCTCGGCGAACTGTTCGAGGGTCTTGACCACCCGGAAAGGCGACTCGTAAAAAATCATCGTACGCGGCTCCGACGCAAGGCTCTGCAAATGCTTGTTGCGGCCTTTCTTCTGGGGCAGAAAACCCTCGAAGCAAAACCGGTCGCACGGAAAGCCGCTCTGCACCAGCGCCGGGACGAAAGCCGTAGCCCCGGGCAACGTTTCCACTTCGATCCCCGCTTCAAGACAGGCCCGCACCAGCAAGAATCCCGGGTCGGAGATTCCCGGCGTGCCCGCATCCGAAATCAGAGCCGCTGAACGGCCCTGGGCGATGTTGTCGGCCACCAGACCAACCGTCGCATGTTCATTGAACTTGTGGTGGGCATACATCTTTTTCTCGATGCCCAGATGCTTGAGCAGCACCGACGAGGTGCGCGTGTCTTCAGCCAGAATAAAATCGACTTCGGAAAGCACCCTGACGGCCCGAATCGTGATGTCGTCCAAATTTCCGATCGGCGTAGGAACGATATAGAGCTTAGCCATCGTCAGGAGAGTTTACGTTCCAGCAACTCCATCAGGAACCTCACTCCGTCGGACGAAGGGTTCCAATCGTAATTCTCGGAGATATAGATAATGCAGTCGTCCAGGTCGTCAAACTCGTTCAGACGGTCGATCGTCCGTTCGTACCGCTCGGTATCGCCGCCGAACAAGTCCCGCAGCAACAGGAATTTGTCGTTGATACCGATCGCCTGCTTCAGGTCGGTGATCCGCTCCTTGCGCACGATTTCGGAAGCCATGTCCTTCGGCGCGGCGATCGTGTCGGCCAGCGTATGCACGTCACCGCCCAACACCTCGCCCAGCACCGGCTCCGGCTCGGCGGCAAACGGGTATTTCGGGGCATCGGTTTTAGTCGAAGTCGTTTCGGCGACGCCCGTCTTTTGCGAAGCGGCAACGGAAGCATCGGCATCCGCCGCATTATCCGCTTGCTCCGAAATCTCTGCGGCAACAGAGTCGGATTCCGATGTTTCGGACTGTGGCTCCGGTATTTGCGACGTTACGGACTTCTTCGGTTCATCCATTTTTTCGAGGAGTGTTTCCGGCTGCGGAGCCGCTGCATCGTCCTGCTCCTTTCCAGCGGTTGCCTGTTGCTGCGGAGCCGCTGCATGCCCCGGCTTCTGCCCGGTCCCGACCGGAATCTTCGAAGCAGCGGCTTCCTGCGGCCCGTCCGTCTCGTAGAGGGACATGATGACCCGCCGCTTCTCCCTGTGACGGATCACCAGATCGTCCAGATCGAACAGACTGTCCGATACGACGACTTTCTGCTTCGATTCGGCATCGGCTTCAGAGGAGGGAGCAACCACCTGACCGGCAGACGATCCGGCAAGCCCCTCCCGGCCGGTCCGAACCGCAGCATCGTGCCCGGTTCCCGACGCTTTGTCGGACTGCCCTTCCATCGAAGCATCCTGCCGCGAAAGACCGGACGTCACAGATACCGCGACCGCGACAGCTATAGACTCCGCTGCAGGTGCAGATTCCGATACAGGCACGGATTCAGGGGCAGATTCGTCGGCAAGCACCGGATCCGGCTCGGCCACAGGAGCAGACGCAACGACAAGTACAGGTTCCGGCTCAGGTTCTGTAACGGCAGATGCCGAAACCGGCTTCACGGAGGGCGCAGATTCCGGCACAGCAGCAGACACCCCGGCGGATTCACCCAAAGCTTCGGGCATCGCAGCCGGCTCCGGCAGGGGAGTCGCGGACAGGCTCCGCCAGCAAATCGTCCAGGTCGATACTTATTTCGGACACCGGCGCAACTTCGGCGACGGACTGCTGCGCAGCGACGGACGCGGAAGCGGAGGAATCCCCTTCGTCGAAATTCGCAAACCGTATCGCTTCATACAATTTTTTGAGCTTGTCCAAAACCAAATCCCGCTCGATGCCGGGGACATCGTGCGAACCCGCCCAGCCATCGACCAGTTCGATCAAACGGGCAAGTTCTTCCTGTATCTTGTTCACCTCCATAACAAAATCGGTTTATCAGAGCCAAAGGTACGAAAAATATCGGATGCGGGAAACGGTTTGTCCGCAGATTGCCAAAAATTCACCGATGCAGCTCGACGATTATTTTCCGAATCGGAAAAACTATGTATATCTTTGCTTCGGATGCAAAACCGAACGAAAAACCTTCGAACGGACACCGCACCCGCTTTGCTGCATATACCCACACTAAAAAAATCATCCTGAAATGGATATTCTGGAACTGCGCCGCTATTGCCTCTCCCTGCCGCTGGCAGAAGAGTGTACCCCGTTCGACGAAACGACCCTGGTCTTCAAAATCGGGGGCAAAATGTTCTGTTACACCGATATGGTGGAATTCCGATGGATCGCTGTAAAGTGCGATCCGGATCGGGCCGTTCTGCTTCGCGAACGCTATCCGGAACTGGTCACTCCCGCTTTCCACAGCAACAAACGCCACTGGAACGGCATCCGTACGGATGGTGATCTGCCCGACGCCTTTATCCGCGAGCAACTCCGCCACTCCTATCTGCTCGTCGCGGCAGGCATCACCCCCAAAGCCTTGCGGCAGGAAATACGAAACCAGATCGAAAAAGCCGGGCTCCCCGAAGAGTAACCCGGCTTTCGCCTCTTTCCCGAATCAGCCCCGCATCTGCCGCCGCATCATCCGACGCCAGCGGAAATACCCGGCCAGCGACATCGTCAGGTAAATCGTGTAGAGCAATGCGGTGAGCGGGATCTCCTTGTAGAAATAGAGCCCGACCGTCACCAAATTGACTACAAACCATACAAACCACTGTTCCAGATACTTGCGCGAAAGCATCCACATTCCCACGATGCTCAGCGACGTGGTCAGGCTATCCCAGAACGGCACGGTGCTGTTGGTAAAGGTCACGAGCACCCAGTAGATGAACAGATGGATCGCCGCATACGCCGCCGCGATCATCGGCCAGCGGCGTGCGGGCGTACGGGAAATACCGCCGCCCTTTTCGGTTTTGGGAGCGTTGCGCCATACCAGCCACCCATAGACACTTGCCAGAAAATAATAGACGTTCATGCCGAAATCGGCATAAAGCCCCGTCTGGAAGTAGAGCGTACCGTGCACGACGGGCATCACCAGCCCCACGAGCCAGAGGTAGATGTTGGCCCGGTATTCGAGCCACAGATAGAGCAGCCCCAGCGTAAAGCCGACGATCTGCAGGATGAGTTTGAGTTCCATCGCCTAAAACCGCACCGTTACGTTGGCCAGCACGTTGAACATCGCCTGGGGAAAATAGAAGGCCGAATCTTCGCGCACACCTCCGACAATCGACGAATAACCGTAGCCGTTGTTACAATACTCCGTATTGAAAAGATTGTTGATCTGCACGCCGAAACGCACGCTTCCGATCTTCGAGGCAGCCAATTCATACCCCAGGTTCAGGTTGGTGACACAGTAGTCGTCGAGCGACAGCGCATCGTTGCGGCCGTTGGTAAAGTATTGTTTGCCGACATACTGCGTATGCAGCAGGGCGCTGAACCCTTTGACATGGAAATCCAATAGCACTCCGGCGATGACCGACGGAGAGTAGGAAAGGGTCGAGGTCCCGAGATACAGCTCCTTTTCGCCCAGGTAGTTCCAGTCGGCGTCGTACTCCGAAACATATTCCGTATAGTTCTCGATCCGGTTCTGGCTCAGGGTCGCATTGGCTCCCAGCGAAAACCAGCGGGCGATGTTCAGCGAAGCCGAGAGTTCGATGCCCCGGCGGTAACTGTCTGGAATATTGCGGGACAGCTCCTGCCCCGTGTCCGAGAGTTCGCCCGTAGCGACCAGCTGATCCTTGTAGGACATATAGTAGAAGTTCACGCCCGCCTCGAAACGGTCGTTGTGGAAAAGATAGCCGAACTCCCAGTCGTACAGCCGCTCCGAGGTGGGATACTCCCCGTTCTTGGTATCGGTGAAGTTGCTGCGCGTAGGCTCCTTCTGCGCCACGGCGAACGACACATAGACCTTGTGATTCCGGGCGAAAGTGTAGTTCACGCCCGCTTTGGGGTTGAAAAAGTGATAGGTACGGTGAATATCCAACTCCTGAAGCGCCGAAGTGGTGCTGTTGAAATTGTCGTTGGTGCCCGTAATGTTATGCCGGATGAAACGGTACTGCAGGTCGGCATAGAGGTTCAGCCCCCGCGCAGCCTCCCAGTTGATCTTGGCGAAGACGTTGGCATCGTACTTAGTCGAGGCGTTACGATAATATTCGTGACGCGGGAAGCCGGGTGCATCGACGACCGACATCACGTTTCCCCAGTGGCCGCCGTCATATACGTTGCCCGCACCGCCCAGGGCCAGTTGTACGCGACCACGAGTATAGTTGGCCGATGCCACCACGCCGCCGAAATGGTTGTCCATCGACTTGCGGCGAATCAGATTGCTTTCGGTAATCGGCTCGTTCGGATCGTCCGTAGGGATCGGCGCGATACCGTACTCACTCAACGTCTGTCCGTTCTTATACTGGTTGTAATAACCCGAACCGTAGGTGTAGTGGCCCGTGACATTCAGCGTCCAACGGGCGTTGAAGCGATGATTGACGATCAACTGATTGTTGATCTGGGTATAGTTATCCGTCTGGTTATCATAAAACGAAATCGATCCGTCGGCATGTTTGACAAGCCCCTGCGAATTGTAGCGCCGGTCGGTTTCGAGCTGCTCCTTCGTCACGCCGTCATAAGCCAGTCCGACTCTGGCCACACCGCCGAAGGAGATCAGCTTCACGGCCGTACCCCCATCGTAGTACCCGACCTGCAACATGTAGGACTCCAGGTTGGTGAAGGCCCGATCGACATAACCGTCCGAGGAGATATGCGAAAGCCGGGCATCGACGGTCCAATGGCCGCCCATGAGTCCCGAACCGATCTGCAACGACTGTTTGTTGGTGTTGTAGGAGCCATAGGAAAGGGACGCTTCGCCAGAAAATTCGCTCGACATCGGGGCGGTGGTCATATTCACCGAACCGCCGAAGGCTCCCGTACCGTTGGTCGAGGTTCCGGCACCGCGCTGTACCTGGATCGTTCCGACCGAAGAAGCCATGTCGGGCGTATCGTACCAATAGACCGAGTGGCTCTCGGCATCGTTCATCGGCACGCCGTTGGTTGTGACATTGATGCGCGAAGCATCCGAACCGCGCAGACGGAACGCCGTACCGCCGATGCCGTTGCCGGCATCCGAAGTGGCGACCACCGACGGAGTCATTTGCAACAACGTCGGCATGTCGCTGCCGAAATTCCGGCGAGAAATCGCTTCTCGGCCGATATCGGCATATGCCACCGGAGTTTTGCGATCGACGCGGGTAGCGGTCACCTCGATCTGCTGCAATTCGTACAGTTTCATGGAATCCGGAGTCATGGAGTCCGTTTCCACCGGTTCGTCCGCGTGCACCGGCATCGCGCACCAGACAGCCGCAGCCGTAAGCGGCAGTAAGAAAATCCTTTTCATAACTTTAATTGAATTAAAAGAACAGAAAAGGGGTATGTCGTATCGATTATAGATTCCCGGTTTCAGCATTACCCGTATCCGGTACAATGGGTATAATCTCAGCCTGACAGTAAGGCACCCCTTCAAGAATACGGGCGCAAAGATAACATTAAATTTCGGAAAATCGCACCGCATCACAAAAAGAGTACGCCACCCGGCTCGACCCCAGGAATGGCGCACAGCTTTGTTCGAACAACTCACTCCGAATGCGGCGGACAGCGACGAAAAACCGACTGTTCGGATATTTGCCGAAAAAAACGTTTACAACCCGGAACCAGGCAAAACCCGGGACCGTTTTCCGGCTCCGACAGTTGAAAAATCCGGTATCTTCCTCGGGACAGGGCAAGCCTGGGGAGAGTCATCACCTACCGGAAAGTACCGAACCGATAGACGGTCTTCTGGCAATAAAATCCGTCAGGCGCAAGCAGCGGAGAAGGAAATTCCGGCCGATTGACCGCATCGGGATACCCCTGACAGACGACGGCGACCCCTTCGTAATCCCGGTAGCGGCCGCCCGACTTCGTTTCGGGGCATCCGCCGCCCAAGCGATTGCCGGTGTAGAGCGTCACGCCGGGCTGCGAAGAGAGAATCTCCACCCGGCGTCCCGAACGTGCATCGCGCAATTCGCCGACTTCGGTCAGGATATTCTGCCGCCAACCGTCCACGGGGAAGAAGTGGTCGTACCCCCGCAGCATCCGGATCCGGTCGAAATCGGAATCGACGCCCTCACCCAAGCGGCGCAGTGAACGGAAATCGGCGGGCGTACCGGCAACACCGAGCAGTTTCCCGGTAGGAATCAGACGATCGTCCGCTTCCAAAACAGTCGAAGCATCGAGCCGCAGCTCGTGGTCGAGTACCGACCCGCTGCCCTCGCCGCCCAGATTGAGCAGCAGGTTGCAGGCCATGTTCACGGGCGTCGTCCGGTCGGTTCGAGCGATATAAGTTATTTCCAGCGCATTATCTTCGTCGAAATCGAAAGCGGCCTCGACCTGCAAATTACCGGGATACCCCTGATCGCCGTCGTCGGAAGAGAGCGACATCACGACCCGGTTGGTTTCGACACGGCTCTCCCACAAGCGCCCGGCGAAGCCCTTCACACCGCCGTTGAGATGCCCGGCCATGCCGTTTATATCCAAGCGGTATTCTTCGCCGTCAATCCGCATCGTCCCGTAAGCGATGCAACCGGCCACGCGGCCGATGCTTTTGCCGCACAGGGCCGGATCGCCGAAATAACTGCGGAAATCCTTGTAACCCAGCGCCACATCCGCCAAATGTCCGTCACGATCGGGAACCAGAATCGACACGACAGCCGCGCCGACATTGCAAAGCCGCACTTCGGCACCTGCGGCATTGCGCAGCGTATAGAGCACAACGGCCTCGCCCTCCGAAGTGGCGCCCCAGATCTGCTGTTCGATCTCCATCCCTATTCGCCCGGCTTCAGATTACGCAGCAGGTTGTCGATACGACGCAGGGTCTCCTCCTTCCCGATGAAAGAGGTAACGTCGTACATACCGGGACCCTTGCCGGCTCCGACCAGCGCCAGGCGCAGCGTGTTCATCACCTGTCCCAGCGAATAGCCCTTCTGCTCGATCCAGCCGTGCACGATCCGCTCGGTATTTTCGAGCGAAAAATCGTCGATGCCGGCCAGCACCTCGCGCAGTTCGCGCAGCATAGCCGGATTATCGCCCTTCCAATACTTCTTAGCCTGCTTCTCATCGTACTGAGTCGGAGCGACGAAGAAGAACGAGGTCAGATCCCACAGATCGGTGATGAACGTGGCCCGCTCTTTCATAATGCCTGCGGCACGCCCGGCCAACTCGTCCGAAACCTCGATGCCGTGCTCGCGCAGGATCGGCTGATACAGTGCGGCCAGTTCCGCGTCGCTCTTATGGTGCATATACTGGGCGTTGAACCACTTGGCCTTGTCGGGCTGGAAGCGGGCGCCCGATTTCGAAACGCGCTCCAGCGAGAAGTTGTCGATCAGCTCCTGCATCGAGAAGATCTCCTGCTCGGTGCCGGGATTCCACCCCAGCAACGCCAGCATGTTGATAAACGCCTCGGGGAAATAACCGTCCTCGCGGTAACCGCGTGCGGTTTCGCCCGTCGGGGATTTCCAGAAGAGCGGGAACACGGGGAACCCCATCTTGTCGCCGTCGCGCTTCGAGAGTTTGCCACCGCCCGTAGGTTTCAGCAGCAGAGGCAGATGCGCGAAGCGGGGCTGCAGGTCCGTCCAACCAAAGGCCCGGTACAGCAGATAATGCAGCGGCAACGACGGCAGCCACTCCTCGCCACGGATCACGTGCGACACCTCCATCAGACGGTCGTCCACGATATTCGCCAGATGGTACGTAGGCAGCGCATCGGCCGACTTATAGAGCACCTTGTCGTCGAGCGTCGAAGTGTTCACCTCGACATGCCCCCGGATCAGGTCGTCCATTTCGACGATCTCGTTTTCGGGCATCTTGAAGCGAATGACCCACTGGTCGCCCCGCGCGATGCGGGCTGCGACCTCCTCTTTCGAGAGAGAGAGCGACGTAGGCAGTTTCTCGCGGATCGAATAGTTGTATGCGAAAGTTTCGCCGCGCGCCTCGTACTCCTTGCGCAGGGCGTCCAACTCCTCGGCAGTATCAAAAGCGTAGTAGGCCCATCCGGACTCCACGAGCTGTTTCGCGTATTTCAGGTAGATGTCGCGCCGCTCGCTCTGGCGGTACGGCGCATGAGGGCCGCCGACGCCGACACCCTCGTCGATCTCGATGCCGCACCACTTGAGCGACTCGAGGATATACTCCTCGGCACCCGGCACGAAACGCTGCGAGTCGGTATCTTCGATACGAAGAATCATCGTACCGCCGTGCCGACGCGCGAACAGGTAGTTATAAAGCGCCGTACGTACGCCGCCGATATGCAGAGGCCCCGTAGGGCTGGGTGCGAAGCGCACCCGGACAGGTCTTTCCATATTTCGTTACTCTTTGTTGATTTCCTTTTTATCGTCATGTTCGGATTCGGCCGTCTTGCGACCGGCCGCATCCTGCGCCGCTGCACCCCCTCGGGCAGGTTTGCACAAAGTCGGCGCCACGGCCCACAGCGCACACATCACCCACACTACGAAGGCACCCGATACCACGCGCCAGACCGCATCGTTCCTCAAAGCGACCACTGCGAGAAGCAGGACGAAAAATATCCGTTCCGTCCATCGGGAGGTAAGCGCCCGGGCGATTTTTGCACGATTTCCCATACCGTTTACTTAATGCGGTATTCGACCCGCATGGTGATACGGGCTTTTTTCTGCCGGCTCGAGGTGTTGAACGATCCTCCGGCCGAGAACTCCTCGTTGGTATTGGCACCCGTGATCTGGAACACGCCCATACGGGCCGAAGCCACTCCGCCGAGCTTCGCTCCGGCATTGACCGCGATCTTCTCGGCACGGACACGGGCATCGGCCGATGCTTTCTCGATGAGCGACAACTTCACGTCGTCGAGCTTCGTATAGTAATAATCGGGCTGCATAGCCTCGATCGAAACGCCCTGGGCGATCAGCGAAGAGATTTCACGCGAAACATTCTCGACGGCATCGACACTCTTCGACTCGACGGTGAAGCCCTGCGAAAGCCGGTAACCGGTAAACCGCTGTCCGGCCCAACTGCCATTGGCCGAATAGACCGGCTCGTACTGCTTGGTGACGTTCACGAACTGGAAGACCACGGCTTCAGCAGCGATCCCTTTCGAGAGGAGGTAGTCGTACACCTTCTTCTTGCTGGATTCGATCTGCGCGTATCCCGCTTCGACGTTCTGCGCCTCGGCGGTGATGAAACCGTTCCAGACGATCAGGTCGGACGAGAACTCGGTTTCGCCGAGGCCCGTCACCACGATCGTCTCCTGCGCGTGGTATTTATATGTGTACGCCCTTGCGAGCAACCAGGCACTGACGACGATCGCCGCACCGATGATGAGGTACTTCCAATACGCTTTCATAACCGTAATATTTTAAGAATTATATTTGCTAACCCGCCGCAATTCATCGGCCGCTTCCGGTCCGGCGTTTTCAACAGGACACGATCACCGCATCCGGCGGCGCCCCGCCCGCTACCGTAAACGGCAGCGCGGCACTACACGTTGAACAGGAAGTGCATGATGTCGCCGTCCTGCACCACGTACTCCTTACCCTCAACCCCGATCTTGCCCTGGTCGCGGCAGGCCTTTTCGGAACCCAGCGCCACATAGTCGTCGTACTTGATGACTTCGGCACGGATGAAGCCCCGCTCGAAATCGGTGTGGATGATGCCGGCGGTCTGGGGCGCTTTCATGCCCCGGCGGAAAGTCCAGGCACGGCTCTCGTCGGCACCGGTCGTGAAGAACGTCTGCAAATCCAGCAATTTATAGGCCGCTTTAATCAGACGCGCCACGCCCGACTCCTTCAGGCCGATCTCTTCGAGGAACATCTGGCGCTCCTCGTACTCGTCCAGCTCGGCGATGTCGGCCTCGGTAGCTGCGGCGACGATCAGCATCTCGGCCCGCTCGTCGGCAATGGCGGCCTCGACGGCCCGGGTATGTTCGTTGCCCGTCACGGCGCTCTTCTCATCAACGTTGCAGACGTAGAGCACCGGTTTGTCGGTCAGCAGGTTCAGGTCGGCGACCAGCTTGCGGTCCTCTTTCTCGAGCTCCACGGTCCGGGCGCTCAAACCCTGCTCCAGGACGGCCTTGTACTGCAACAGGATCTCCACGGCACGTTTGGCCTGCTTGTCCCCGCCCACGACAGCCTGCTTCTGGGTCTTGGCAAGGCGGTTCTCGATGGTTTCGAGGTCCTTGAGCTGCAACTCGGTATCGATGATACCCTTGTCGCGCACAGGGTCGATCGAACCATCGACATGGGTAATGTTATCGTTCTCGAAACAACGGAGCACATGAATAATGGCGTTCGTGTTGCGGATGTTGGCCAGAAACTTGTTGCCCAGCCCCTCGCCTTTCGAGGCACCTTTCACCAGTCCGGCGATATCGACGATCTCGATAGTGGTGGGAACCACCCGCTTGGGATTGTCGATCTCCGCGAGCCGAATGAGCCGCTCGTCGGGAACGGTGATGACGCCCACGTTGGGCTCGATCGTACAGAAAGGAAAATTCGCCGCCTGCGCCTTGGCGTTGGACAGGCAGTTGAAAAGGGTCGATTTACCCACGTTGGGCAGCCCCACGATACCGCATTGTAAAGCCATTGAATATCTTTCGTTTTTAATATTATCCGTTCGACAGGCATCGGCAAAATGCAGGTGCCCCCGCGAAGACGGTCGATATACCGTCGTTCGGAAATGCAAAGATACGAATAAGCCGCGTGCAAAAGCAAATTTATTTGCATTTTGCCCAGGCGAAGTATTTTAGACGAAGTCAAAGATACGAAAATCTCCCCGATAACTTGCGTTTGACGAAGACTTTGTTCGTTGATTCCGAACAGACAAGCCCGGCACAGGACCCGGGACTAAAGACCGAACAACAGCTCCGGTATAAATTATAAAACGGTAAAAACAGCCGGGTTTCGACAAGACGACAAGCGCGGAGCAAGAGGGTAACCGATTACAATCTTGTCAGGTACGCAACCGATGCGCCGATAAAAAACCATACTCACCCTTTCGCATTCCGAGAAAGAGTTCCGCAGCGCCACAGGAGGCGGCAATTTCAGCAAGAGTGCGCAGCAACGCCGCCCGCTGCGGGTGCAAACCGTCCCCGTTGCAACGGCGATGGAATATGCGACGAAGGCCGGAAATCCATGTGGATTCCGGCCTTCGTCGCATAATACGATCAAATCAGACGATATTGCACGAACACAACGGATAGCTCTCCCGCTTGAGGAACTCCTCCGAAACCACGATCCGAACAGCTCGGTGCAATACGGAAAACTCCAACGGAGACTCCCCCAACAATTCGCCATCGACCTCGACGCTGATCTCCGGCGAAGATTCGATGCGGATACGGCTGCCCCTCTCCTGCAGGATATGCCGAATCCGGTAAATCCCGCCGTTGAACAGATAACGGAAGCGGAACAGGATATGCCAGAAATGGACGGGACGGATCAGCGACACGTCCAGCAGTCCGTCGTCGGCCACCGCCTCGGGCAACTGCTGCATACCGCCGCCGTTGTATTTGCAGACACCGATGGCGATGCTCATCAACAGGTTGTTGTAAACCAGCCGGTCGTCGATCCAAACCTTCACGCCCGTCGATTTGTAGCTGAAGAACGAACGGATCATGCACCACGTATAGAGCCACTTGTTGCTGTGTCCTTTCTTCTTGAGATGGGCGTATTTCTTGACTACCATCGCATCGAACCCCATACCGGCCACATTAGCCATATAACGGTGCTGACGGTAGTGAGCCTCTTCGTAAGAAACGACTCCGACATCCTGTAAAAACGAATGTCCCTCCTTGATAGCGCGGATCGCATCCTGATAGCGATTCGGCACGCCGAACGTGCGGATCCAGTCGTTCCCCGCTCCCACGGCGACAACGGCCAGCAGCACCTCGGGGATCGACCGTCTGCTGAATAAAAAGACCGTTCACGACTTCGTGCAGCGTACCGTCGCCCCCTACGGCGATAATGCGGCGGAATCCCTGCTTCACGGCCGACACGGTCAGTTCCGTCGCATGGAACTTATGTTCGGTGAAGACCGGTTCGGTCTGGATTCCGGCATCCCGCAGGAGCTTGGAGATCAGGGGAAAATGGTCAAGCCCGCGGCCACCTCCGGCCACGGGATTGACAATGACGAACCAACGCCGACCACCGCCGGGCAAGGACATCTCCTCCAAAACGACTTATTTTAGGGGAGCGTTCTTCAGCGTATCGACCAGGAATTCATAGAACTTGCCGACGGAAGCGATGTTCACCTTTTCGTCCGGAGAGTGGGGATAGCAAATGGTCGGGCCGAAAGAAATCATATCAAGCTTAGGGTAATTCGTACCGATGATGCCGCACTCCAGACCGGCGTGAATGGCCGTAACCGCAGGTTCCTTGCCGAAAAGCGCTTTGTAGGAAGCCTTCATCGCAGCCAGAATCGGCGAATCCAGATTGGGTTTCCAACCGTTGTAGGCACCCGTGAGTTCCACCTTAGCGCCGGCCAGCTCGAACACGGCGGAGATCGCCTCGCCCAGCTCCTCCTTCTCGGAGTTCACCGAACTGCGGAGCAGACACTGCAACTTCACCGTCTTGCCGTCGGATACCACGCGGGCCAGGTTGCTCGACGTCTGCACCAGTCCGGGCATCGACACCGACATCTTCTGCACCCCGTTCGGGCAGCCTACGACCGCACGGATCAGATTCTCCGCCACCTCCTTGGCGATCATCGTTTCAGGGGCTTCGGTTTCGGTCAGTTTGATGGAAACAGCGTCCTCGATCCCGGCGAACTCGGCCTTCACGACCTTTTCATACGCTTTCAGCTCTTTGGTCAGCTGCTCGAGATCCTTGGTGCGGACCATCAGCGTAGCGGTCGCCTCGCGCGGAATCGCATTGCGCAGACCGCCGTCCACCGAGCAAAGCAGGATGTCCATCGACTTCTTCTGCTCACGGATGAAACGGAACAGCAATTTGTTGGCATTGGCACGCTGTTCGACAATCTGGATACCGGAGTGCCCACCCTTAAGACCTTTGACAACCAGCTTCACGGCCCGGTAATTCCGTGCCGGAGTCGGCTCCGCCTTATACTTGAACGTGATGTTGGCATCCACGCCGCCGGCGCAGCCTACATACAACTCGCCCTCCTCCTCGGAATCGAGGTTAAGCAGGATGTCACCGTGCAGCACCCCTTTCTTCAGGCCGAACGCACCGTCCATACCCGTCTCCTCGGTCGCTGTGAAAAGCGCTTCGAGAGGACCGTGTTCGAGCGTATCGTCCTCCAGGACGGCAAGAATAGCCGCCGCACCGATACCGTTGTCCGCACCGAGCGTCGTACCGTTGGCCGTCACCCATTCGCCGTCGATATACGCCTCGATCGGGTCCTTGGTAAAGTCGAACTTCTTATCGTTGTTCTTCTGAGGAACCATATCCAGATGCGCCTGCAGAACGATACCTTTGCGGTTCTCCATCCCTTTGGAGGCAGGCTTGCGGACATAGACATTGTGGGCCGCATCCTCCTTGCACTCCAGGCCGAGACTCTTGGCCACGCCGATCACGTACGCACGGATCTTCTCCTCGTGGGAGGAAGGACGGGGTATTTTGGCGATTTCTGCAAAATGCTTCCAAACCAACGCGGGTTTCAAAGCGGTCAAATTCTTATCCATAGTAGTTTATTTTAATTGGTTATCGTTTCTATTTTCCAGTTTCCGGAGCAGGTGCCGCTTCGACGGCAGCGCTGCGGTCGAAAGCCTCGACGATCTGCTTGACGAGCGGATGCCGCACGATGTCGCGGCGGTCGAACTCCACGATGCCGATCCCCTCGACACCGCGCAAAATCTCCATCGCCCGCGTCAATCCGCTGTCGGAACGACGGGGCAGGTCGATCTGCGTCACGTCGCCCGTGACGATGAATTTGGCATTACGTCCCATGCGCGTAAGGAACATCTTGATCTGCGGCAGGGTCGTATTCTGCGCCTCGTCCAGAATGACGAAAGCGTTGTCGAGCGTACGGCCGCGCATGTAGGCCAGCGGCGCGATCTGCACGGTCCCCTCCTCGATGTATTTTTGCAGCTTGGCGGGCGGAATCATATCGTTGAGCGCATCGTACAGAGGTTGCAGATAGGGATCGAGCTTCTCCTTCATGTCGCCCGGCAGGAAACCCAGCTTCTCGCCCGCTTCGACGGCCGGACGCGTCAGGATGATCCGCTTGACGTGTTTTTCTTTCAAAGCCCGCACCGCCAGGGCGATGGCCGTATAGGTCTTGCCCGAACCTGCGGGGCCGATGGCCAGCAGCAGGTCGTTGCGGTCGTAGGACTGCACCAGCTTGAGCTGATTGACCGTGCGGGCCCGGACGATCGTGCCGTTGTTGCCATAGACGATCACGTCCTTATCGACGGGAGCGTCGTGTTCGATCACCCCGGTCGAAAAAGCCTGTTGTACCGACTCTTTGGAGATATAGCCGTATTTGAGGTAGTAAGCGATCAACCCGTCCAGTCGTTTCCGAAACTGTTCGGAATCGCTTCGGGGGCCGAGCACCGTGAGCGCAGATCCGCGAGCGATGATTTTGAGGTTGGGATGCAACTCCTGCATCTGTTCGAGGTAAATATTCTGGGGGCCGTACAGCTCCCGGGGATCCACCCCCTCGATGTCGATCTTCTTATCTTCGGAATCCATCATAAGCTAAAAAACAAATCCTACGCTCAATGCCAGGGAGTAAGAGCGCATGTTGAACCCGACCGCCTCTTCGGTGGGATAATAACACTTTTTCGAATCGAACTGCCCGTTGTAACGGAAGTCGATCAGTGTATGTCCGAAATTCAACCCCAGGCCCAACATATAGGAAACCGTCGGGCGCATACTGCCGAAGAACATCTCGTTGTTGCCCTCGGCATACTTGCAATCGTTCATCACCGTAAAGACGGGACCGACGTTGATCCGCAGCATCGGAAGCGCCCGAAGCGAGAAGATGAGGGGAATATCGATCGAATTGGTTTTGATTTTCAGAGTTCCGTAGTCGGCATGGCTCAACTTGATCGACTGCCGCACGTAAAGCACCTCGGGGCCGATGGTGAAATAGCGGAATTTCAAGCCGATCTGGAGTCCGGCCTGCCAACCGAGCCGGTTATCTATACCGAAATCCGGACCGGAAGTCGAAAAATGGGGAAAGTTGAGTCCGGCCAGTACGCCCCACTCCACTCCCTTGATCGCCGATCCGCTGCGGCTGCTGCGTCCATAATCGTCGTATCTGCGGGACTGACCCGAAGAAGGGAGAGTCAAAATACTAAACAACAACGCTATAATCAGTAATTTACAGTTTTTCATAACTCTATTTCTTGGTATCGGATTTCAATACGGTTGCGGCCCAGAGCAGGTAGCAGACACAAGCCGTCACCCAGATCAAGCCCGCCTGGGGATGACCGAAACTGCGGATCAGCGCACCGCAGATCGGGCCCGAAAGGGCACCGGCGGAAATGGCCAGGATCATCAGTCCGGCGACTTCGTTCGAACGGCCCGGAGCACTCTTGGTCGCCACGGCATAAAACGTGGCGAAAACGCAGGCCATCGTGAAGCCGAGGATGCCGACCAGCGCATAAACGACCGCTTCGGAACGCACCGCGAAAAGGGCGATGCAGAGCGCCAATGCCAGCAGCATATTCCAGCGCAAGTATTTGACATCGACGACACGAATCAGCACCCAGGCACCGACGAGCGTACCCACGATGCGCAAAGCGTAAAATCCGGTAGTCGTAAGAATCGAATCGGGATTGTCGATCAGCCGCACCGAAACGAAGCCGATACCGACATCCGCAGCGATGAAACAGGCCACGCCGAGCGTACATAGCAACACGGTGCGATTGCGCAGCAGACGGAAACACTCGGCCATACCGACCGCACGGGACGATTGCGCCGGTTCTGCGACCGCAGTCACCTGTAACCAGACGGCCCCGACGAGCGTAAGCCCCGCATAAATCGGCAACAACAGACGCCAGTCGCCGAAAAGCGAAACCAGCCCCGTGATGATCGGGGCGAGCAGCAACAGAGCAGTATTGCGGAAGATCTGTCCGACGGTCAGGTAGCTGGTCATCCGCTCCTCGGGCACGATGGTCGCCAGCAGCGGATTGACCGCCACCTGGATAGCGGTATTGCCGATGCCCAGCAGACCGAAGCCGATGAAATACCAACTCAAGGCACTGCCGACGCCCGCAGCATAGGGCACGAGCAACCCGGCGATGGTAAAGGCATAGCCGATCATTGCCGTTCTCTTGCGGCCGATGCGGTTCATCAGCGCCGCGACAGGCGTGGAAAGAAGCAGGAACCAAAGGAAAACCATCGACGGCAGAAAACTCACGGCACTCTGCTGGCTCTCGGCAAATTCACCGCTGATGATGTTGGTCACCGGAGCCACGATATCGCAGAAGCCCATGATAAAGAACCCCATCAGCACAGGTGCCAGCAATCGTTTGTCCACTCTCCTTTCCGTCATAGCACGTCCTTCAACATTCATTATTTGGTCAAAGTTAAGTTTTTTTCTCGGAATACACAGAGAAAACCGTGCATTTTTTTATCCGGAATCCCTGTTTTTCGGCAAAAAAAGCATTGCTATTCCCCATTTTTTGTTATTTTTGTAGAAAATAGGATACGCCTCTGAAAACTGTGAGCAAGCTCCCGTTTTCTTTTCGGCTTTCACTATCTTTGTTTCCGTTAAATTTTCATGCAGCCAGGTCGCTCCCGACAAAACGAATGCCGTCCCGGTCGGAATACGATCAGCCCGCACGAAAACAACTTCAAGCCAATAGCCCGCCGAGCCTTACGGATTTTTCCGACAGGCGGGCACTTTGAGAAATATTACCCGATCGGCCCCCGCTCCGGCGAACACGAACACGTCCCGGTTCGCAGACGGTCCCGATCACTTAACCCTAATTCCGACTCCGCATGATGCTTCTATTCGCCGGCATAACCCTCCCGCTCGAGGATCCGATTCTCAAATTCCTGCTGATTCTGGTCATCATCCTCGCCGCTCCCCTGCTGCTCAACAAGCTGAAAATTCCCTACCTGCTGGGGCTTATCATCGCCGGTGCGGTGATCGGACCGCACGGCCTCAACCTGGTGTTGCGCGACAGCAGCATCATCCTCTCCGGTACGGCCGGACTGCTCTACATCATGTTCCTCTCCGGCCTGGATATGGACATGTCGGATTTCCGCAAGAACGGCACCCGAAGCCTCGTATTCGGACTCTATACGTTCTGTGTTCCGCTCCTGCTCGGTATTCTGGCGGGATATTACATCCTGGGATTTTCGATCTACTCCTCGATCCTGCTGGCCGGGCTCTTCGCCTCGCAGACCCTGATCGCCTACCCCATCGTCAGCAAACTGGGCATCGCCCGCGACAAAGCCGTCACGATCGCCGTCGGAGGCACGGTCATTACCGATACGCTGGCCCTGCTGCTGCTGACGGTCATAGTAGGCATGGTCACCGGAAACACGGACGACATGTTCTGGTACCGGCTCGGCATCTCGGTCGTGCTCTGCATCGCATTCATCATGCTGCTCTTCCCGCTGATCGGGCACTGGTTCTTCAAGCATTGCAGCGACAACATCTCCCAATACATTTTCGTGCTGGTCATGGTCTTTCTGGGCGCCTACCTGGCACATCTGGCCGGACTGGAGCCGATCATCGGCGCCTTCCTCGCGGGTCTGGCCCTCAACCGCCTCATCCCGCGCACCTCGCCCCTGATGAACCGCATCGAATTCGTCGGCAACGCCATCTTCATCCCCTTCTTTCTGATCGGCGTAGGCATGCTGATCGACTACCGGGCTTTCTTCCGCGACTGGGAGAGTATCAAGGTCGCTGCCGTGATGATCGTCCTGATCACCGCCGCCAAATACATCGCCGCGCTGCTCACTCAAAAAACGTTCAAACTCTCCAGCGACCAGCGGACGGTCATCTTCGGCCTGAGCAGCGCCCACGTAGCCGCCACGCTCGCAGCCGTGATGGTGGGCTACAACGTCATCGTCGGCCAGACACCCGACGGAGAACCGATCCGTCTGCTGGGCGAGAGCGTGCTGAACGGCACGATCCTGATGATCCTGGCCACCTGCACCATTTCGACCTTCGCCACCCAGCGCGGCGCTCACAACATCGCCATCAAAGGGGTCCGCGAAAACGACGAAAGCACCGAACATCAGGACGAACACATCCTGATCCCGGTGTCGAACGAAGAGAGCGTCAGGGAACTCGTAACTCTGGGCAACGTGCTCAAATCGAAGAAAAACCACAACGGATTCTACGCGCTGCACGCCATAGACAACAAGGTGGAAGACAGCGGGCTGGAAAAACGGGCCCGCAAAATTCTCGAAACGGCGGCGACGGCCGCTGCCGCATCGGACATCTACCTCCACGAGTTGCTGCGCTACGACGTCAATATCTCGAACGCAATCGCAAGCGTCGCCAAAGAACAGAGTATCACGGACATCGTAATGGGACTCCATCGGGACAAATCCCCCGCGATCTTCCTCGGCAAGATCACGGGCGACCTGCTGGGCGAAAGCAACGTCACGACCTACATTTACAAACCGGTACAACCGCTGGCGACCATAAAGCGACATATCGTAATCATTCCCTCCCAAGCCGAAAAAGAGGCCGGATTTCTCATGTGGCTGCATAAAATCGGAAATCTGGCCCGCAATACCGGGACCAAAATCGTCGTCTATGCCCCGGAAACAACGCTCAAGTACATCGAACCGCTGCGGCGCAAGCAGACCGCAACCGTAGAAACGGTACTTTTCAAAGACTGGGAAAAACTGCCGGCCCTGCTGCGCGAATTGCGCACGGACGACTGTCTGTGGCTGGTAATGAGCCGCCGCGAACGCATCTCCTACCAACCGGCGATGAACAAGATCCCGGCTTACCTGGATCAATACCTCGGGCGAAACAGTTTCGTGCTGATCTATCCCGTACAGGCCGGTGATCCGGAAAGCCGCTATTTATAACCCATAATACGTGCCGCATACCTCCTGTACGAACCGCTCCCTTTTACCGCTGTAACGGAGACATCCGCCGGATGTCGGAACATGGCCTGTCCGCAGACGAAGAGACGCTGCACCCCCGTTGAAAAGGCATCGCGGCTGTTCGGAAAACCTTCGGAAGCCGCATCTCCCGATCGGAAAAGGATAAGATGTGCACATCCGGCCCCCACCCCTTATGCACCGACAATCGGGTAAAATCGACACCGGGTTTGGTTTTACCCGTAACTTGCACTATCTTTGACCTTGTTTTAGACCGGCCGCATCCATCGATGTCCGAATAAATTCGGCCTCGCTCTCGGCCCGCACCGCATAATTCGTTTCGCATAAACATAAACGTAAAATAACATTATGAGTCTTGTAGCGATCGTAGGACGCCCGAACGTGGGCAAAAGCACACTGTTCAACCGCCTGGTCGGGCAGCGCAAAGCCATCGTCGATGCGACGGCAGGCACGACACGCGACCGCCATTACGGTAAAACCGACTGGAACGGACGTGAATTTTCGGTGATCGACACCGGCGGCTATTCGGTCAATTCGGACGACATTTTCGAAGACGACATCCGCCGTCAGGTGATGCTCGCCATCGAAGAGGCGGACGTCATCCTGTTCCTGGTCGAAGTCAATACGGGCATCACGGATCTCGATCAGATGATGGCCGACATCTTGAGGCGCACTTCGAAAAAAGTGCTGCTGGTCTGCAACAAGGTCGATAACTACGACCTGATCTACTCCTCGCACGAATTTTATTCGCTGGGACTGGGAGAACCCTACTGCATCAGCTCGATGAGCGGCAGCGGCACGGGCGACCTGATGGACGAAATCGTGCGCGACCTGCCCCCGGAAACCAAGAACGAGGAAGAAGAGCTGCCCCGCATCACCATCGTAGGCCGTCCGAACGTGGGCAAGTCGTCGCTCACCAACGCCCTGCTGGGCGAAGAGCGCAACATCGTCACGCCGATCGCCGGCACCACGCGCGACGCCATTCACTCGCGCTACAACAAGTACGGACTCGATTTCTACCTGGTCGATACGGCCGGCATGCGCAAAAAAGGCAAGGTGACCGAAGACCTCGAATTCTACTCCGTGATGCGTTCGATCCGCGCCATCGAGGAGTCCGACGTCTGCATCCTGATGCTCGATGCGCAGCAAGGCCTCGAATCCCAGGACCTGAACATCCATAACCTGATCGTCCGCAACCGCAAAGGCTGCGTGATCGTGGTCAATAAATGGGATCTGGTGGAGAAAGGCAACAACACGATGAAGGAGTGGAAGGAGGCCCTGGCAAAAAAACTGGCGCCCTTCAACGACATTCCGATCATCTTCACCTCGGTACTCAACAAACAGCGCATCCTCGAAGTGCTCCAGACCGCCATCCGGGTTTACGAAAACCGCAAGCGGCGCGTGGCCACCTCGGCGCTGAACGACTACCTGCTGCCGATCATCGAGAACTACCCGCCCCCGGCGACCAAAGGCAAATACATCAAAATCAAATACGTGATGCAGCTGCCGACACCCACGCCCCAGTTCGCCTGCTTCGTCAATCTGCCCCAATATATCAAGGATCCCTACCGCCGCTTCCTGGAGAATAAGATTCGGGAGGAATGGGATTTCTCGGGAGTACCGATCCAGATCTATTTCCGACAAAAATAGAGATCACCGGATATCCTCGACACCATATTCAGGGATCCGGCGGCGCACCCATAAAGAATAATTTATCTCATTTACAATCGATAAAACCTTTATTCCAAACCGTTTATCTTTTCGCTATGAAAAAATTCTTACTATTCGCTTTCGCGGCCGTAATGCTGGGATTCGCGGGATGCAACGACGATGAGAACAAGGACAACATACCTCCCACTTTGAGGGAATACGAAGCTCCCGTATTCATACGGCAAGACACGGGAGGAAGTGAAAGCTTCGGTGCCCTACGCCTACAGCGGAGCATCGGAAACCTCGCTGTATTTCGAAGGCAAGGGCATCGTTAAAGAGTACATATATATATTCGAAGACGACAAAGTATATTCCTGCGGATCGATACTTTCAGACCTGTACATCGACGACCTGCACACCTACCTCTCGCAGCTGTACATCTACCTCGAATACCGTCCGGGACAAAGAATGTACGTATATGAAAGCGAAGACAAATCGCTGAGCATCGGCCTCTATCCCCTCAACGACGGTCTGGCGGCAGTAGAATACCTGAAAAACTGACCCTCGGGATCAGCCGGGAAAACTTCCGACGGAAGCGTCCGAACTCCGCCCATAAAAGACATACTATCAAACAAGAAACAGCCGCATGAAATCATGCGGCTGTTTCTTGTTTGGTGGAGAATACGAGGCTCGAACTCGTGACCTCTTGCATGCCATGCAAGCCTATACCAATCCGATATAACATACTAACATCTTCTATTATAGCCGCTTACAAACACACATCACCGCAATAAATTTCAAAGCGTAAAACATTCGAAAATCAAATGCGGAATTTCGCCCATTTGACGGCATCCCACGCCGGCACAAAGATAGAACAATTTATTTCCGTATCGTTATAAATTCTGCGTCGATAATTTCGGCGTGCGGGTTGTGGTTGACGATGGACTGGTCGCGGGACTTTACGCGCTTCGTGCGCCAAAGAAACCCGAGGAACCGGGCGTACTGCACACGCTCCACATAGGTAATCCGGTCGCGGCTGTTGATCTCGGCCTTGTAGCTATTATCGGGGAAAATGCAGCACGAGAAATCGAGCCATTCGTCGTGATGTTCGGCGCACCTCGCCGGAACCTCGGCGGACCCGTCGGGCGTTACCTCGACAAAAACGGTATCACGAGCTTGCCCCTGCAAGCGGTAGATGGTTTGCTGTTGCACCTTGGTCAACTGCTCCAGCTCCCGTTTTTTGACCCCCATGTCTTTGATCAATGCGGCATCGTCGGCGCGGTACCGCTCCAATTCCGCCACCCGCAACTGCAACTCACCCACCCGGACGGCCTGCTCGCCGCTCTTTGTTTCGTAGCGTTCGATCTCTCCCAGCAACACCTCGGTGTTGTTGCGGTATGCGTCCCGCTCCCGCCGCAACCTTTTATTTTGCAGCAGCAGGATCACGAGCGCCGCAATGATGGCCAGCGCCACCGACGCAACAATCAGATACTTTTTCATACTCGGCCGAAGTAACGGATCCAGTTGAACGATCTGCGGCCGCAAATGTACTGGTTATCCCCCTCGTTAGCGTGTGCCTCCATTTCAAACATGGAGGCGTAATAGGCCGCATCCGCCGCCGCTGTCGCCGAGAGTTTCCGCCGCACGGCGTTGAATACCCACGAAATCCCTGCCTCTACAAAGTAGATGACGTAGTAGAGCAGGAGCGCCACGATGAACGGCCAAACGGCCCAGCCGAACGCCAAGGACAGAACAAAGGCGACGACCATCGCCGTGGCGGTGACCTCCATATATTGCTCGACGTGGATGGCCTCGTGGTTCACCGATTTTGAACTCAACGGCTGTGCCCTCTTGCGCTTCGTGCAGATGAAGCCGAAAATCATGGCTGTTTCGTAGCCTTTACGCCATAAAAGTAGGCGGGCCGCAAGACTGTTGTAATAGACTTTTCTCATGGTTAAAGTGATTTTACGATGTTTGCCACGGTGTCGATCACCGAGGCCATAATAGCGGCGTAATTCGGCGCCGTGGCATATTTTGCGCCCGTGTTGTCCACAAGGCGGCGGGCGTACTCCTTGGCATCGTTCCGATAGGGCCACGCGTCGGCGTACATCGGTTTCTTCAGCAATGCCAGGTGATCGTCGAGGCATGCGTCCACGGTCGGATACACACGGAAAAGACGGTACACGCGATATTTGTACCGATCGGGCGCAACCTGATCGACCGACACGACCCGCTCGGGGGCCTTGAACGTCACGGTCGGGGTTTTGAAGTACTCGGTTGTCAACTCCAGCGATACGGGACCGGTCCAGCTCCCTTTCGTTATTCCGAAAATGTTGTTGCCGATCCCTCTGATTTTCCAGCCCGTTTCCAGCGCCGCCTGCGCGGTCACGAAAAGAGGATTAACCCCTCCGGCCTCGGCCAGTCGCGCCGCCGCCGGGTACACTTTTTTGACAAATTCGATCTGCTCTTTACTCATGTTGTTCGTGGTTTTTGGTGTGGTTTTCTTGTGATCCAAATGGTGGTTCGCGGTCGGGACAATTCACCTTGCAGCACTTATACAGCGTTAATACGGCTCTTTGAGACGTCAAACCATTGACTTGTGAACGCAAGTCTCCGATCGTCTTGTATAGGCCCTCGATTTTGTCGCTTTGGGAATTGACCTTTGCCTCGGATCGCTCGTACAACTCCTTCCACTGCGACGATACGGTGGATTCATTGGCCAGCTCGGCCGCCCTTTTCTTGTGCTTCCGGTCAAAGAAGATCCCAATACCTCCGCCCGCACTAATCGCGGCCACTGCCGCGCTAATGATCGTTGTCCAATCCATATTTCCCCACATATTTTTTCAAAAAGACCGCCGAATCATTCGAGTGGCAAAAACCGCCTCGTTAAACCCATGGCAAAAACCGACGGGATAAATTCAGGGCTAAAATAGTTTAATCGTTCTCTTAAAGACCGCCGGATCATTCGAGTGGCAAAAACCGCCTCGTCAACCCCATGGCAAAAACCGACGGGGCAAATCCAGGGCATTATTAGGTCAAAATCGCGTACTCTAATTCTCCGTATGAGGCGCTACACAATACTTGAAATTCGGTTATATCACTTACCTGAACCCCATTCTTGAACACCGCAAATCCGAGGTTTTTTTATCGGGAATTTTTTATAATCTTTCTCGACCGTTTCAGGGTTATCCGCCTTTTCAAGATTATAGTTCAGGCCGAAAGATATGCGGGTATTTTTAAGCGCCGAATCGTATGAGAACATCCAACCCACGATGTGGCCGAAATCTGCACGGAGATTGCCCGCGCTTGTGTTGACCAGCGTCGACTCCTTAAATTTTTCTATGCCAAATTCGGTTATCGTATCGCCAAGCGTATTACCTGCGAAACGGATGGGTGTAAACGCGGTATCTTGCACCTGCCCGATAGGCAAACCATGCTTGGGATGTCTCCATGCCTTGGATATTTTACGCACCTTTTTGCCGTTCTCTAAAAACTTGTAGCGCCCTTTGATGCGGCGGAAAAGATAAATCTTGTAGTCGGCCACATTGTCGGTTTCCTCCACGCCATAAAGTGATACGATCGGGTATATCCCCTCATCCGCTATGTCTCCGGTTTTGTAGTTGTCGATTGTGAGTGTGATGGGATATTTTGGTGCCTCCACGGGCATTTTCGCCATGCCGGCGCCGCTGATCTCCCACGAGCCTTTGATAGTCATATATTCGGTTTTATCGATCGGCTGCCTAACCTTGCGTGCGAACAAGCGCCCATCGGCCGCCAGCAGCCCAAATTCGCAAATGGATTTTCCCGCGCCGTCCATGTAGCCAAAGGTGAAATTGAAACGCACGGTGTCGGGCGCGGGGTACTCGACCGTCTGCACCTCCACGATTGTGGGGTCAGTGATGGACGTGTCGCCCTCGGTCGGCGCGGTTCCGTTCGTTCCCGCCGCGACCTTGGAAATGGCCGCATTCGGCATGCCCGCCAGCGCCTCGGCGGCGATTTCATAGGCCCCGTTTACGATTTGGTTGCTTTGGCGCATGCTCCACAACTCACGGCCTTGTTGATCGTAGGCGATCAAATGCAATACGCCGTCTATTGGTTTTATGGTCTGTTTCATCGTTAGAAGTCTGTGAGATTATTCGATCCCATGAGAAAGTAACCTGTGCTTGTTTTCGCCAAAATAAGACTGACATAACCGCCTTGGCCGTAAAGTTTAATATTATCGGATCGGGACGTACGACCATTGAACTCGCTGTATACCTGTACGTCGACAGTTATAGTATCTCCACTTGAAAAGACTAAAATGGGTATTATCGCCGGCATGGTTGCGAATTTCGCCTGATCTATGGCGGCGCTATTACACGCGATTATTAGCTGCGCCGTGGGATTGGGCGATGTCGCATTTTGTACGTCGATCGCTCGTGTCGTCCAATATCCAAAGGCCGGTTGATAGTCAACGATATTTGTAAGCGGAATTGAAAATACCGATGATATGCTGATAGCTTGAGTCGCGGCTATTACGCAACTTGCCTCATTTTGGGCGAGTCGCAGCGAATCGACTGCACCTCTCTCTAACACCCGCGCTCCGATCGTCTCGTCTGCGAAAATATCCCCGTCATCCAATCCCCCCGCTGCGATTTGGTCGGATGTAAGGGTCTTGTATGCTATTTTCGTCGCGTCGATTTTATTTGCGCCAATCGTCGGATTTGGGAACGTGCCGGTAAGATCACCGCCGGCTATCTCGGGGATCAAGTCTATGACTTTCCCCAAAAACTCCCTGACCTTCGGCTCGGTAATCTCGCCGGTGTTGTTGTCGGGAAAATACTGTTCGAGCAGTTCCTTTAAGTCCTCTTTCTGTGCCATATTTTTGCCTTTTTATTTGAATCCATGGTTAAACCCAGCCGAAAACGCGCGTGGGCGGGTGGTCGCGTCGATATAAAGCCAGTCGTTGCTGTTAAGGTATATCGTGCTGCGCTCGATTCTCTGATAATAGCCTATTTCGACCAGGTGCGACCGTTCATTTTTGTAGAACTCGACGAACAACCGGATTTTCCGGCTCTCCTCGGCGGTGATGTGGCGACTATCGGGCGCCTCAACGAATACACGGAACCGCGCCCAGTCCTCGGGACTCTCGGGGCCGCCAGGCTGGGCGGTGACTCCCTCCTCCAAAATGACGATCGGGAACCCCACCGTGCGGCATGCCTCACGTATCGCCCACGGCGTGCCGATGAACTTGTGCAGCGCGATGGATTTCTTGATGATGTCCCGTTGCTGCTGCTCGGTCTCGGCCATGCCAAACCCCTGCAGGCCGTCGATGTCGAACTGATCGGCAAGGTACGGCAAGACGCTCGGGGCTACCGTGTCCACCAAGTATGGCAGAAATTCCGATAAGTCCCAGTTGTCCCACCTATCGGCCACCAGCTCCGAAAAGGCCCTCGCCAGTTCGTTGTCGGAAATCGCGCTTGCTATGACGTTTTTATCATCCACGGTTAAATCCTGTTACGTTCACGGTGATGGCCGTGCAGTTTGGAAATTGTTCATCCGATATGATCAGGTTCGCGGCGGGCGCAACGACCGTAACGTCGTACACGTTGGCCAGCCGACACGTTTGGGCTATGTGCGACCGTATAATGTCCAATCCGAGTTTTTCACGCTTCGCCGTGGCATACTCTTCCAAGGCGCTGGAGATACTTTCCCGCTCGGTCGCGGCATCGGCGCCGTCGTACAGCACCACGTCCACCGTGATCGCGTAATCTTCACGTTCTGGCGCCGACACAATCACCGTGTCCGTGAGCGGTCGCACATTCTCGGCGCTGCACACGTCGTACACATCCGTGATCACCTGCGCGGGTGTCTCGTCAACCTCGGTCAGCGGAACGATCAGCACGGTGCCGGGCACCGGTGACGACACCGACACGTCGGTAATCATGGCGTTGGCACTTTTCGCGTAAAACTTGTAGCTCGATCGAGAGCCGGCAGACGAATATTGCGATGGCGCCAGCTTGATGCGCTCGCGGAGCTGCTCGTCGCTTTCCACGTCGGACCCGCCGCCCGTGACGTCGATATTCTCCACCGTCGACACGAACGCCAGCGGGTCCAGTATTTTGTTGATCGTCCCGATGGCATACCCGTTCCCCTCCTTGCCAGCAACATCGGCCAAAACAGCTAATTCTATGGTCATAGTGGTGGGCGCGATCACGGCGTCGTCTACCGTTCGGAATATCGCCACGCCGTCGCTGCTCGATACGCGGGTTCCCTCGGGGATCAAGACGGAGCCATGGCCCGCAACAAGGGTGAAGCGGACGGTGCACCCCGCGCTGGCCGCCGGAAGACGCTCTACGGCGACCAATCCCGCGATGTAGTCGAGGATCGGCGCCGTGCTGAACTGGTAGAGCATTTGCCGCATGCCCGCGTTAAAGCGGCTCACAAGTAGCGTTTCGCGGAACACCACGAAATTGAGGATCAACTGCTCGACCTGTGCGGGTTGCAACTCACGCCCCAGCAGCTCCTCCAATTTTGCCTTGCTCTCCGCCATGATCACGGCAGGATCCCGTTCCACAAATGTGGGTGTGTTGGTGTCAATAGCCATTATATGATCGTTGTTATCGTTATCTGTTCTGCCGATCCGACCACCGTGCCCTCGATCTTAAAAACCGTATGGACGGCATCGTTGCGGCTCGCGGTGATGCGGGTTACTTCAAGGCGCTTTTCCCACCGGCCGATGGCCGTGGTGGCTTCGTATATGATCTTCCCCATCACCGACGGCAACGGCTTATCCAAATACTGGTAGACATTGCTTCCGAACTCCGGGCGCAACGGATCGCTGCCCGAAATGGTCGTCAGAATGATGTTGATGGACTGCACAATATCATCCACCCCCTCGACGATCTTCGCGGGATCTTCCATACTGACCTGCCAGTTGCGTGCATCATTCGGCGCAATCATACGGCACTTGCGATTATGGTTCCCGTCACCGGTCCGGCGGCATTCGCCAGCGTGATCACGGCGGTATTTACCCCATCGACGATCGCGGCAGCCACCGCGTTCGTGATGGCCTCGGCAATACGATCGGCGGACGCCTCGGGGTTGTCTGTTTTATCTCGTTCGGCGAGCATGGCGGCCTTGATCGCCGCTTTCAATGCTGATTTCTGTACGGGCATACGCTTATGGTGTTGGCGGCCCCGACACGCCTGTGCTGGTCGGGTGCTTGTGTGTTGTCAATTTTATCTCCTGCGGGCCGGCGGTAACTTCAACGCTGGCGGTGATCTCTCCGGTAACAGTGGTATCTCCCGTGATGTTTACCTCGCCCTCTACATTCAATTTCTTACACGTGATCGACAGCTCGGAGTCCGGTGCGTTCACGGTCAACTTGTGGTCCTTGGTGTTATAAAATACCTCGGCGCCGTCGGCGTACTTTACGCCCATGGTATCGGGGCCGGCCCAATCGGGCGGGGTGTCCGTGTCGCTCCAAAGGACCAGCACGATGGCGCCCTGCTCGCAATTCTCATCCATCGTGCAAACCACCTGTGCGTTGACCTCAACCGGCACCCAGTGCTTCGTCTTGTAGGTAGCCATGGACGGCATGGCCAGCCAACCGGAAACGATCTCGTTCTCGTCGAACGAAACACGCGCATAGCCCAGGTTCTCACCCTCGCCGATCTCTGATATTATACCCAGTCGAAACATATCTACACCTCTATTTTTCTGATCGCCGCCGTGGTCACGTGGCCGCTCGAATTATCGAGGTCATGGGCTGACGATACCACATGCCATTTTCCGGAGAACTTGCCGATGCCCGTCAACTCGATATTGACCCCTGCCACCAGCTTGACGTTCCCCACAACGGTAATGCTACCCGTTATTTTGTCCTTGTTCTTCTCTTTCAACGCGCCCTTGGCCTTGGCTTGGGCCTGCGTTTCGTTCTCGGCCGTCACGTCGCCCTGCCACGTGTCGTTTGTCAATGTGCCCTTGCCGCCCTCCTGGTCTGACGGCTCGATCTTCCACCTCTGGACGCTGTTTGTTTTCATGTTACGGGTCGCCACGACGGCGCCGCCATACACTTGGCTTGTTTTGTCCGTGAACGACGCCCTGCTCAACTCGTTTTTATGAATAATCTGCACTACGGGCTGGGCCTCCAGCTCCTCGGTGTCCATGAACACGAGCTGATCTCCGCGTACGGAAAAAACGATCCCGTACTCCTTGGCCAACCCGCTCAAAAATGCGAGATCGGTCTGCTTTTCCTGCGTCTTGCGTTCGACCTCTATTTTTTGCAGGTCGCTGACGTTGCCCACGAGCTTCAGCCCGTGTTTCGTCGCAAAATATTGGGCGATCTGTTTCAACGATTGCTTTTCAAACGCCTTGCTGTTCCGCGATCGCAGCGCCTTGGATATGGCGGCACCGATGGCTTTGATCGTCACCGTGTCGGGCGGAAACTCCAGCCCGATCTCGTCTATCTCAAAGAGTCCGCAATCCAGCGGAGCGTCTGGCGTGCCGATCGACACCTCCAGCGTGTCGCCTTGCTCGGGGTACCAGCCGTTTTGCCAATGCCCTGCGGTGTCCTCGAACGTCAGCGTCAAATCGTCGCTTTCCGCCTCCTCTTTGTCGGCATACGACAATCGGGAGAGGTATGGCGACACGTCGGCGGTTACGTTCTTGCCGTTGACGGTGATTTTCGCAATGACTTTCTCTAACGCTTCCATGGCGGCAGGTCGGTATTTACGTTCATCTCGCTGTCCTCGACGATCGGGATCACCAGCACCGTGCCCAGCGGAAAAACCGCCGTAAGTGGCACGAGCGGGTTGGCGTCCGATATGATGGCGATACCGTCCATGCTGCCGTAAAACTTGGCAGCAAGCAGGTCGATCCGGTCGCCCTCAACGGTCGTATAGTTGAAACTCGCCATTTAATTGCCTCCCTCCTTTGTACCAGCAAATCCCGCCACCGGCGTGGCGCTGGTCGTCACTTTGTCCGCGCTGGCGGATAGCTGGCCGACGTTCATCTCCAAAACTGATACATCGGCCACGTTGTCAATTTTCGAAAGGTTCTCCGCGTATGCCAGCGCCTCGTCCAGCGAGGTGGGGAGCTGGCCGGCACGCTTGATTATTTTTTCCGTGGCCGCAACCTTGGTTTTGGCCGACGCATACAACCCTTGTGCATCAGTGGCCAACTGTCGAACCTCACGTACACCACGCTTTAGGCTGGTGGTTCTGCTTTTTACCTTGGCGATCGCCTGCTTCATCCCGCTAACCTTTTCCTTGGCGGCGGTCACGTCGCCGGTTATCTCCGCCGCCGGGCTTGGAACCGGCGCAGCGGGCGCCGACGCGATCGGCTTCTGACTGCTCAACGCCCGCCCAGTCGGGGCCGCTTCCTCCTCGCCGGGACTCTCCAGCAAATTCACGGTGACGGTTGCCAACTCCACCCATCCATCCGCTGTACACTGTTGGTTGGCGATGTCAAGGTTCGTAATAACGAATTTCCCAACGATTCGCCCGTCGCCGGTAATGTACGGCAGCACCTCGAAAGCGTGCATCGACTTTTTCAGCGCGAATATCTCGGTCTGCGGGTCGCAAAATTCAGACGAAAACATGATCGTCAAACTGATCTCCCGCAGCTCGGCGCCGGTCGGTTGGATGGCGTCTTTATCGTTGACCCGAGGGATTTGGCCGTATTTTACGGCGTCCGCCTCGCTGGTCGATACGGGGGTTTTCAGCCCTTGAAATATGTGATCTCCGAGTTGTGCAAACATGGCTCTCAATCGTTACGTAAAGGACAAACGCGCCTTGTTATCTTCATAGCGGCGGATCATCTCCATGATCTCGTTCGCGTGCTGCTTCAGCATTTTTCCGAACTCGTCTCGCGCTTCCCGCGTAGTCGATCCGGCGAATGTAATCTGCGGGGCATAGGTAATGGACGGGCCGGTGTTCCCGCCGCTTACAATGGTCGATGCGTTCATCGTGGTGGACTGCATCGACTGCGTGATTCCACGGGTCGCTTGCATGGCCACGCCATCGGTAGCGTTTTCAACGACGGCACCACCTTGATCGAGACCAACAGCCAATCCCTGCGTAATATTCAGACCGTACTCGGCGAAAAGGCGGGAGGGGGAGTTGATGCCGAGGATAGACCTAAAGCCGGTAGCGATCTTACGCGCGATATTTTTCATCCCCTCGACGATCTTATCGACCATAGAGGTTATACCGTTCCAAAGCCCTTGCAATAGGTTTTTGCCCCACTCGTAGAAGCGAGTGTTAAGGCCCGAGAAAAACGTGCCTACATTCTCCCACGCGCCGCGCATCCACTCGACGGGCTGCATGTTGCTGAACCAATCTTTGATTCCGCCCCAAGCGGTCGAAATACCGCTTTTGACGTTGCCCCAAAGGTTGGAGAAATAACCGGTAACCTTATCCCAATTTTGATAGATCAAACCATAGGGTGTGTAATTGAGAAATACCGATTTAACCCCCTGCCATGCCTTGCCGGTCACGTTCTTTACGCCGTTCCAAAGGTTGGAGAACCAGCCTTTCACCGATCCCCATGCCTTTTGTACTCCCTCACGGGTTTTGCTGATGGTGTTTTTGATGCCCTCCCAGGCTTTCCCTACACCGGCCTTGATTCCGCCCCAAAGGTTGGAAAACCAGCCCGTGACAGCGCCCCACACCTTTTTGATCGCCTCCCACGCCGCTTTGAAGATTCCGACGATGGAATCCCATAACTTTTTGAACCATGCAGCCACCTCGTCCCAGTACTTGACCAGCAATACCACGGCGGCGATAATAGCCATGATCCCGGCGACTATCCAAATCACTGGACACCCAAACAGCGCGGTATTAAACAGCCATTGGGCGGCCGCAGCCATCTTTTGGCCTATGGTATATGCTATTGTCGATTTTCCGGCTGCAGCGGTAGCTCCTGTCAGCCCTTTGTATATATCGGTGCCGATTTTTATAGTATCAGACACCGTTCTGAATACCTTTCCGAACTGCCCGACGATGAACGTCGCGCCACCGATCGCAATGGCCGCCGTACCCAATATGGCCAGCCATTTGCCCACGGTCATCGCTATATTTCCGATCGTGGCAGCCAACTCTGGGTTTTCTTGCACCCACCTCGTGATCTTATCAATTACTGCGGCGATTTTCTCGGCCGCCGCCGATAATGCGGGGATCAGTGCCGTGCCTAACTGCAACTTTACGCCTTTGACTTGCTGACCAATTTGTTCGAGCTGATCGCTAAATGCGTCCCCTTGCCAATCGCTTCGGCACTCAACACAAGGCCCATTCGTTTCGCCTCGGCGTAAAACGCCTGCAAACCGCTTTTCCCATCGTTCAGCATAGGGATCAGCGCGGCGCCCGACTTTCCGAATAGCTCGACTGCCAATGCCGTTTTCGCGGCTCCATCTTCCGTGTTGTGGAAAATTTCGGCCACGTCCTCGAAAATCGCATTCGGTTGCCGGAGGTTGCCGGCGCTGTCCTTGATCTGAATGCCGAGATCCTTAAACGTCTGCATGTACGCCTTGTTCCCGCCGGCGGCATCGACGATCATTTTGTCGAACTTGATAAATGACGTGGTGACCTTTTCAGCTTCGATACCCGACATTTTTGCGGCATAGGCGATCTTTTGGAACGACTCGACGCCCATTCCGGTAGATCGGGCCATATCGAACATATCGCCAGCATAATCGGCGCTCGCTTTGCCAACCGCGAAAATACTGGCGCCAACAGCTGCGCCGGCACCCGCCATTACGGTACCGGCATTCATCATCGAGCGGCCTATTTTGCTTGTAGTACGCTCGAATGCTGAAAGTTTGTCCGTCGACTTTTTGACGGCCTCGTCCACTATACGGCTCATTTTATCCGTGGCGGACAAAATGAACGCTAATTTCAGAGTGTTGTTTGCCATGTGTCGTTATCGCTTTTCAATGCCGGACAGTACCACCCGGCGGGGTGTTGTGATCTCCTTTTCGTAAATCTCGACGGCGGCGTCCAAGTAGGAGAAATAATCCTCCACGATCAGATCGAGCACGCCGTCGATTCCGCCGCCGGTAAAATGGGCTAAAAAAAACAATGTCCGAGTATGGAATTTGTCTAATTAGCGCCATCGCACCGGCAGCGGTCCTTACTCGTTTTTTGAGTTGGCCCCCTCAACCTCTTTTTTTGCATCGGGGAAAAGGAACTCGGTGATCTTTTCCAACTCCTCGGTGGTAAAGCCATCCATCAGATCGTCGTAAACGATCGGCTGACCGTTCACGAGAATTTTGGAGGCCATCAGGTGCATGCCGCGTTCGGCATCTGTGAGGCTCTTGTTGTTGGTCAGCTCCATCTGCTTGCGGACCGTGATGCCGATCTCGGCGATCTCGGTGTTGGCGTCGAGCTGGAGCGTCCGCCGGACTGATAAATCCGGCTTACGATTCAGTGCTTGCTGGCCCATTACAATCCAAGGTTTTGCCTACGTTCGGCCAGCAAGTCCTCGCCGCCTACTTTGTAGATGTTGTTAATTACGTCGATCTCGACGATCTCCTCGCCGTCGATCTCCAGCTTGTAGTACTGGACGGCCACGGTAGATTCCAGTTCGGTGTCCTCCTTGGCCTTGAACGATCCTCCCGGGAGCGTCTTGGAGTACCCACGTATGTACATCACGATGGGCTTTTCGTCTGTGATGCCGGTGTTGTCATACTCCGCTTTGCTGGATCGGATCATCAGATCCACGGGTTTGAGGAAATTCCCGAACGCCTTCTGTGCGTCGTTGTCCGGGTACGTCCATTTGATCGTCGTTTCGAGTTTGTCAAACCCGTTGAAAAACTCGGCCGAACCGATCATGCCCATCGCCTTGTAGTCGGTCATAAGGGCCGTGATGGTCGGGGCGGTGATCTCCGACGCCAGCCCGTGTTTGCTGGCATTGTTCACATAGACGTTTGCGTCGTAAACTTTTGCGATATTCATGGCTATTCGATGGTTGAGAGTTTGTTAAGGTCGATTTTGTGGTCGAACGTCATGCGCTGCATGGGCACGGCGGGCGTCCACTCGTTGGAAAACGTGACGTGGCCCTGCGCCAGCTCGGTGACGGGATTTTTCGCAGGGTCGAAAAAGCACTGACCGTAAACGATCTTTCCCTCCGCCATCAGCCGGTTGTAGTACTGGTTCACGGTGTTGCGAACCAGGTCAATGTCGGCCTGCTTCACCTGCTTGACGTCGATAAACGCGGCGCTGGCCATCGTGATCGATCGCTTCATGATCATCAGCGATCGGCGGACACACTCGAACGCCTCGGGGGTGGTAGTGCCGGGGAACGCAGCGGTGTAGTTGCCCCATTCCACGATACCGTTGCCGTACATGTTGACAACCGTCGTGATGCCTTGTGCGTTCAGCAGGTTGGCCTCACACGTTTTATCCGAGAGCGCGAACGTGATGGGTACGTCGGTACCCTCGATCCCCGTGTAGGCGTGGTTAGAGGATGACACATGCCAGCCCTCGGTCAAATCGACCTTGGCCCGCAATCCCGCCGCATAGGCCGACACCGGCATCGTGAGGTATCTTTCCCCAGGCTCCTCGGCGTCCGGATTGTACTCCGGGTTGGGAATAAGGACGTGAGGAAAAAGGAGTTTCTGCCCCGCTTTGAGCGTGGCAAAATCACCCGACGCACCGCGCGATTCGATGGCCTGGTTGAAGCCCCATCCGTCGGGCGTGTCGATGTATGCCATCGCCTCGGTTTTCTCGGTAATGACAGCCAACTCCTGTTTTACCGCATCCAGCGCCGAATATCGCGGTGCAATGTAGATCATCGGCTCGAAGCCGTATTTGTTTCCTGCGGTTTCAAACAATTTGAGACCCGTTCGCTCGCCCGTCTCGGAAATCGTGCCCACGATGTCGGCACCGGTGATTTCGGCGGTGGCGTCCTTTACCTTGACGACGAACACCAAGGCGCTGCCGGCGGTGCTGTCTTGCATGCGGATCGCTTTAAGCGCTTCGGGAATGGTTCCTTGTGTGCCAAATGCGGCATCGTCTGCCGCGCTCTTGCACAACGTGAGGACATTGGTGTCGCCCTTATCCGCCGTACCCACCAGCCCGATAACCGCCGTAACGATGTCGTTCACGGGCACCACGTCACTGGCGACGTTGACGTGCTCTATACCATGTAAAAAATCTGCCATGTCATAAAATTGTTATGCCGTTACCGGCTGTTTGTAATGTCCGACTATTTCTTTTTTACCGACAGCCGGCTCGGCAGTCGTCTCCGCAACCTCTTTGATTTGTCGGCGGGCGACCATAGCGCGAACCGCGATGTCATTTTCCGGCAACTCGACGGTATCGCCTTTTTTCAGCGCGTACTCCTTGCGGGCCGCACCATCCTTGACGCTGAATACAACGTAAGGACTCACTACCTCATACTTTTTCATTTTTGGGTAAATTCGTTTTCGATTTGTCTGATCGTCGGGATGTCATCGGGCCGGTCTACCTCGACAGAATACGCGGCAAACGAAAACGTGAGCGCATACTGCCAATAGTTATGTAGGCCCGATACATAGCCGAAAGAGTTAAAGTAAATGGGCGTTTTCGCGCCCTGCATCCGATAGCCCAGCAGGCGGGATTTCGCGGCCTCATAGACGTCGAAAAGCCCCAGTTTTCCCCGCCGGTTCTTTGCGCGGATGAATAGCTCGCATTGAACGGTTCCCAGTTGGGCCACGACGGCCAACTCCTCGCGCTCGGCGAACTCCGTACCATTGACCAGCACGAAAATCTGCGGTCTCTCCGTCTGACGCGGCAACTCCAGCGCCTCGACTTTGGCAACGGCTTGACATCGACACCCGGCATCTGCAACAGCGCAACCAGTTCGTCCTCATATTTTTCATAGGGGGACATGCTGGGATCTGCCTTGGTTGTCAGTTGTTCCATGGTCTATTCTTCGCTTTCGTCGTGCGGCGTCAAATGCGCCACGTAGGTTTTCCCGTCAAATTTGGTCTCCACCGCTGTGACCAAATACCGCTTCCCTCGGATTTCGAGGTATTCGGTCGTCTCGGCGTCCACGGCTTGCTTCATCCCGACGAAATTATCTTCGTAATACTCTGCGGTTGCCGTGCTCGGCCGGTATTCGTAGCCTTCGGAGTCTCCGATCTGCGTGGGTTCGCTTGGGTCTTTGAACAGCGCCCGCCCGGGGATGTTTCCCCGATTTGAGGATAGCCAAACAGCGGGTTCGCCCATAAGGTTGGAAATGGTCGAAGACGCCATTTTGGCCATCCTGTCAAATCGGTTGTCCATACGCTCGGAGGTTATACGTTCAACTTGACCAGCACCGTGGTGTCTGCCGCTGCTGCGGCCTCCCAAGCTATGCCCACCGGCTTGTTGTCGGTAGCGGTCGCCACGATGCCAGAACCGTCTGCGGCAGCATACACCTTTTGGCCCTGTGTGATCGCGCCGGAACCTTTGGCCAACTCGTACACGCCCGTGACGTTCAACACGACGGTCTCGTCTACGGCACCGTCGGTAACGGCGACACCGGCCAAATCCCCAATTACGCGCACCTCGCCGCTTTTGATCGCGGTGTCGGCGACTTTATATTCGATGGTCTTACCATCCTGAATGAAGTTTTTCATTGTTTTGAAGTTTTAATTTTCGCTTAAAAGATGGGGCGGGTATGGTAAGCCCCGCCCCATGCGGGATGTTTGCCGTTACGCTATTTTCCCGCTGCTTTCACGATGCCACGGTAGTCGATTGCGGCGGCGCCGAAATCGCCACGGACGGCATAGTCCATGGAGTCGGTTTTGAACTCCTCTGTACTGTCCACACGCAGACCCTCGTTGCCCTCCAGATATGCGTAATAGAGACTGTCCACCGCATACGGGTCGGCCATCAGATACCAAGCCGCCGGGTCGGTCAATCGCGGCTCAACGATCACGTCGAACGCGCCGGCGAAGACGTTCACGTCTGCCGACTTGGTGGGGGTCGTGGCGGTGATCAGCTTTTTGGCCTTCATCTCGTTCTCCGGCGACACAACGAGGTAGCGCGGAACCATGCGGATGATCTGACCCGCGATGTCTTTCTGCTTCATCATCGCCGTCTTGGCCGCCGCAAGACTCGTTTCGCTCAATGCGCTGCTGGTGCCCGAGAGGAGGTTACCATGGGTCGTGTCGAAAATTCCCTTGCCGTCGGACATCTTCACGTTGTCCGTCAGCAGTCCCCACACGAGGTTCCCACGGAGCATATCCCAGTGGCGGACAAATGCCGACGGGATAATCGAGAATACACCCAGGTCGTCATTGATGAACGCCTGGCGCGTGTAGCTGATACCCTCGCCGAACGTCTCGACGCGGATCGTCTCCTTGCTCTCCTTAAGCGTGGTGTACTTAATTTCGCCACCCTCGGGGATCTTCTTCATGCCGTTGACGACACCGGCCGAATAGAGACCACGGGCGCGGAAATCGTCCACGCTGGTCTGACGGGCGATTTTGTCCCAAAACTCCGGCGCGAACTCATACTGCGCCCGCAGCATCTTGTTGATCACGCCCTCGAACAACAGCGGGAAATCGCTGGTGCTGTGCGCACGGCTGAAAAACGTCTTGGCCACCTCGGAACGGTCCATGCCTCGGGTGCTAATGCCGCGCTCGGACAACAGTTCACGGCCGATCTCTACCATGGTCATGCCACGGAACTCGCGGGCGCCGGCATCCAATGAGAACTTGGACGGATAGATGCGGTGCAGCAGCGCGTTCTCCACGGCTATACGCTTCTTGGTACCGGCATCCAAACCGGTCACACGCACGCTGTGATTGCCGTTTACGCCGCTATCCTGGCTCCGCTTGGCCAGTCGTCGCATGATTGCGGTACTGCACTGCTCCACGGTAAGATTGGTTCCGACCAGCGCCAGCGCGTAATCGGAGGAAAGGCCGGCGGCACGGGCCATCTGTTGGATCGCCTGCGTCCGCTTGCGGTTCTCCTCGGTCGGTTCCGTACCACCAGCGGCGGCGGTAGCTGCGGCAGCGGCCTCTCCCGCAGCTTCGGCAGCATCCTCGGCTGCGGCTGCGGCATCTTCAGCTGCGGCGGCGGCATCCTCGGCCGCCTTGATTGCGTCGGGGTCAGCCGGTGCGGCCTCCGCCTCGATCAGTGTGAGCGTAATGGTGTCGCCCACCTCGCCATCGGAAAGGGCAACGCCCTTAACGCCATCGACGGTTACGATGTCCCCCTGCTTTACGGGATCGCCCTCGACGACGTACTCCATGGTCTTACCTGTTTCTGTTGCTCTCGTTTTTTTCATGTTGGTGGTATTTGTGGTTTGTTTTCTGACAATTTCGACCGGATGCTGCTGTTGTACCGCGCGGATACCGCTGTCGATGTCGGCAGGCACCGGAGCGAGGGACAATTCGCTCGGCATCCAGTCTATTGCCCGGTAGATAGGCCGTGCGCCGTTCGGGCGCTCCTCTCGCTCGAACTTATAGATTTCGTAGCCGACCGAGATCCCTTTGACGATCCCGTCCACTACGTCCTGAAATATCCCTGCCACTTCGGGGCGGCTGGAGAAACGAACGCGGGCGCAAAGCTGGCGCGATTCGTTGATCCACACCTTTACCGTTCGGCCGAGTTGGCTATGAACGGTGTAGGCGTTGTGGCAGTCCAAGAGCGGTAAGCCTTGATTTGCACGGTCCATCCTGATAGCCCCAGCCTCACAAACCAGCATTTCGTCGTAGTCCTCCTCCCAGCCGAATCGCGTCACCATTTTCTCGGTGGCACATACGACATCTACCTCGCGGGCCTCTTGGTCGATGGTCGTAGGCTGCACGAGCGCCCGCCCGTACAACACACCCATGGTGCGGTTATTCGTTTCCTGTGTTGCCATTATTTTCTTCATTTTGGACAGTGGCGGCGGCCGTGTTCACGCTGTCGATGGTAATGCCCAACTTGGCCAGCCGGTCAATGTCCTGTTTGTACTCTTTGAAAAATTCCTCGGGTTCGCGGCCCATCTCTCGGATCGTCTCGCTGATCGTCGCAAGTCCGGCCTTGATCCTATCAACCTGCGCGGCGGTCTCGCGCTGCGGGTCGAGCTGCTGAACACGCGGCGCCGTCCAGTCGGCGGAAATGTAGGAGGATAATTCCCCCTTGATCATGCACGCACTAATAAACCAATTCCACACGGGGGCGCAAATCTGCGGCACGATCATGAAGTATTGCCAGCTCTTGAAGTTGGCCGTGACGTCGATTTTCGCCATACGGCCCGAGGTGAAGTTGACCCTGCTGTAATCCATGGTCAGCATCTCGTAGGTGATGCCATAGCCAGCGGCCACGCCCTGCAATATGCGACTGGCGTAAGCATCATAATCCGACACACTCGGCGGATTGGCGAACTCCACCGACTCGGCAGCGCCGAGATGCTCGACGATGCCCGGCTCCAAGCGCTCGATCCCTTTTTCGCCATCCTCTCCACCGTCATCTTCCGACCCCAACACAAAGGCGGCAAAGCATGCGGCCACCTTTTGCTTGACCAGTTGGGCATCCTCGTAGTCGGAGAAATCGCTCGTTTTCATGAACGCCGACACACCGATCGGCAAACCTCTGACCTGCCCGGGCCGCAATACCTCGAAAGCATGTAGCACATCCTCCTTGGGGTGGAATTTGCTGGCGAGCGCCGGCGTGACGATGTAGCTGTCGCCGGGGTGATAGTCAAAAATCCAGTAGCCGAGCAGACGCCCCTCTTTGCTGAATTGAACACCGAGGCGGCAATAGCCCATGTCGTTACTACCGTTGCGAGTGTGATCGAGTTGGTCGCCCTCTAAAATTTGCAACTGGATAGGAAGCGGGTTGTTGTCGTCTGGCATGACCCAGCGCCGCAAAATCAGCACCTCTCCACCCTCGGCGATGGAGCGCATTGCCAACTCCTGTAATCCGTAAAAGGTCGTTTTGCCGTACCAATCGCAGGCGGTCGTGTTGGCCCACTTGCTCCAAAGTCGTTTTACGCGCTGGCAGGTGTCCAGGTCGGCGTCCGGCGCCGGCTGGATGCCCTCGCCGATCGTGTGTTTTGTGATCGCCTCGACCGCCCGACGCGCCCATCCATTGTTACGTACCATGTTGCGGGAACGATCCCGCAACGTGACCAGCGCGGCCGACACCTCGCTGTTGACGCTCGTGGACTTGGCCATGCGGAATGCCTTACCGCGACGGCCTTTGTCGGCTGCCTCGTAGGCCCGTTTTTTACGGCTGCGTGATATTTCAAACGAAATTCTCATTTTTTGCTGAAATAGCCTCGATCAATGCAAGCAAGGCGACGACGACGCAAGCGACGTTCCGGAAACAACTCATCCTCGATCATCCGAACCAAATCTTTCATCTCGGCAAGCGACCGATAACTCACGGTTTTATCACCGTAGGTTATGGTGGTCGCACCGGTGGCGATGGCCTCCTTGAGCGCGGTATATTGTTCGATGGTAAACGACATGGTAGCGTAACGATTTGTGACGAATTTATGGGAGGTATTTCGTATTCACAATACCATGTGAAAAGGTTTACCGAGAACTCGGTAAACCTTTTCTAAATATACCGAGTTCTCGGTATATCAATCATCCCAAAAACTACCGCCCCGACGGCGCCCGCCGTTTTCGTCGCCGCGCGGCTCTCTCTTTTTGGCGGTGGCGCCACCCATTTGGGCCAATCGCTGGGGACTCAACCGATCCAGCCCGAGGATTGCCGCCGCTGCTCTGGCATAGACGCGGCAGTCCAGCGGTTCGTTGCGCTCGTAGCGTTTAACCCATTGCAATTTCCGATAACCTCGCACCACCTTGACGACCTGCTCCTCGGCGGTAAGTCCGCGAAAATAGTGCTCGTCATACTCGGGAAAATGGCAATAGTTCGGCGGCGGTACGCCGTTTTCGTCTTTCTCCAACCGCAGGTGGGCGTATAGCTCGGTTTTTAGGAACGACACGCCGATATTCCACTGGCGCATCTTTCCGACCTTTTTACCCGCCTTGGTGATGTCCACCTGCTTGGGCGGTGAAGGCCATGCCGAGATGATCCTGTCCCTTGATCGGTATGACGCGATCGCCGACGAACCGCCGGCAAAAGGTATAGACATGCGTCGTGTTGTAGCCGGTGTCCACTGCCATCATTCGGATGGGAAACTCCATGCCGTCCTTGCGCGGCCACCGCTCACTCACGACGGCGGCCAAATCGTCCCACACGGCGGTGCCGGCCGTGTCACCCTCGATTACGCGGTAGTCGATCGAGTAGCTGCGTTTGTCGGCGCACCAGCCGACGACCTCCAGCTCCAGGCGGTCGCGCTGCACGTCGACACCGGCGGTGAGGAAACACACATCGGCGGGCACGTGGTTGGTCTTGTAATGCTCGCGGCGGTTGTATAGGTTTTTGAACGGCGGCGCCTCTCCCTTTTCCGCCCACGTCTGTCCAAGGGTGGTGTTCACGAAAACCTTCAACTTGCTGGGGTTCTCCTTGGCAGCGATGAAATCACGCGCAATCTGCTCCCAGCTATGCCATCCGTATGGCGAATAGAGGCTGTTAATGTGGAATCCGATCACGTCATAGTTAACCTTTTCCGGCTTGGCAGGTACCCACTCGCCGTTTGCCAACATGGTGATCTTATGACGCTCGGCAATCAGCTCTCCGCAATGGTCGCATTTGTATTTCGCCGTTTCCGGGTGCCCCTCCTCCCATTTGAGGTTGGCAAACACCAACGGCTGCATAGCGCCGCAATGCGGGCACGGGACATGGTAGTAGTTTTGATCGGTTTCTAAAAACTCCCGCTCGATCGCCGAAAGTCCCTCGATTGTCGGGGTACTCAACATGAAAATTTTATGGTTGGGAAAGGTTCGGGTACGGGCGATCGCCAAGTCGATAGGCGAACCCTCGCCGTCCAAGTCCTGCGGATATGCGTCCACCTCATCCAAAATCAAATTCCGGATAGGGACCGACCGCAATCCCGCCGCGCTGTTGGCGCCGACCATCAGCAGCAGGCCGCCGGGGAAATTCTTTTGCGTGATCGTGTTGTTGCTGTCCCTACTCTTGGCCGGCGCCACGCGCTGCTTCAGCTCCGGGCAATTCTCGATCAGCGGGTCGATGCGCCCCTTGGACAATCGTTCGACCATTTTGTCGGTTGGTTGCACGAACATGGTGGGCGCCGGCGCTATGTGCATGGAATAGCTACAAAATTGCTGGCGCCCTCGGTTCCGCCAATCTGCGCGGCCTTGACAAAGACAATTTTACGGTGCGGATCGTGAACGCTCAAGCAATCCATGATGTCGCGCAAGTAAGGGGTACGGCTCGTTCGGTACTGTCCCGATTCTGCGGAGCTGATCGGTGACAAAAACCGATATTTGTCCGCCCACTGCGACACCGTAATCCTGTCGAGCGGCCGCAAACCTTGGAAAAACTTGGTTATTTCTGTGAAAATAGTTGTCATTGGTCTATCCTTGTTTGAAAATCCGCGAGTTTTTGCAACGCATCGGCGATTGCATCGTAGATCGTGTTGTGAATGATGGCGCGATTATCCTCGGCCATGACCACATCTGTAATCCGGTCTGGGATCGCCAGCAGCGTGTCGCGTAATTCCTTGCCGGCGGCGAAAAGTTGGGCATTTATGCGCTCGCGCGACACCAGCGCCCCCTCTTTTTCCTGCAATTCCAGCTCTGCAATCCTTGCCTTGGCGATTTTTTCCTGTAATTGGGCATCCTCGTAGGTCATTGTAGGCGCGGCCGCAGCTTTGGCGGCTGGCTCCGGCTCGATTACCGTTTTGTCAAAGGTCTTGATGTAGCCGGCCAGAGCATTACGCACCTTGCGCTGGTTGGGGTGGGCGGAGTTCAGCGACTTGTACCAGCATACGGCGGCCTGCTGCGGGTTCAGATAATACGGAGAAGTCGCGGACGTCCCAACGATGTCCGCGAAATTGTCCGGTATATATCCGCGCTTTATTGCCGCTGTGATGGTCTTGGCGCTTATTCCGGTTGATTCCTCAAAATCAGATATTTTCACCCATCCCTTGGGCGCCCTTTTCTTCATTCAAATCGCTTGCTACCTGCTATGACAATTTTTTCCTACTGACTGGCGAAAAAATGCGGTGCCGACTACCCCCGATGTAGGGGGCCGGAAAGAACCTACAAAAAATATTCTTGCCCATACCTTTCACCCTCTTTATTGCCGTGCCGCGATCTTATTCACGCGGCTGGTTAATATACCGTGTACGCGGGCCGTTACCTCATTGCCCATGAACTCCGCCACGTCTGTCCGAACGTCCGGCGAAATACCCATCGTGAACGGCGAGGCCGTCATCAGCTCCGTAATACGCACCTTACCGCTGGCCGTCTTTTCTCGCCCGGGTACGAAGCCCACCCGCTTCTGATAGCGACCGCGCGAAAATACCCCCTTGTGCCCACTGGCCATGGTGGCGACAAAGGCATGCCGGATCATGGTCGTTTTACCCTTGTGGATCGCCACCGAAATAGACGATCCCGATTGCTTGGGCTTGAATGCGATAATCGGCAGTCGGCTTTCGTTTATCTTGATGCCTCCGTATAGGCTGCCGCTGTTGGCCTTTGGCGACACCACCGCCTGGCGTGATAGGTATTTCTGCGATATGTTGTATCGCTCCTTTATCCGCTTGTTTATGCGCGGGATCGAGCGTGTCAGCGCACTATTGACGCCTTGCGCCGTGCCGCGCAATATCTCATTGGGGGATAGCTTGCTGCGGAACTCGTTTTGGATCCGCTCGACCTCGCCGCGCTTTTCCTGTGTGATCTTGATCTCCATAACGTCAGATTATTGCATGGAAACGTCTGCCACGTGGTCGGCCGTCTCACCTCGTTCGTATTCTTTCAGCTTCTCGTCGATTTTGAGGTACAAATCCACCGGTTGGGGTGTCCGGCGCTTCAAATCCTCATACCACTGGCGCGATACGCCGGCCTCGCGGCATAACTGCGAAATGGACACGTTGGCCGCGTTCGCCCGCTGCCGGATGTCGTTCGCCAAGTCTTTGTCGCTTTTTTTCATAATCCAAAAAAAATTATAAATACATTGATTTCAACGCATTCCTGCACCTGCCATCTCTTTCGGCCCGCAGATGCAACTCCGCCATGTTCTGCTCGACATACTCCTGCACATTCGCGGGACACTTGCCACTCTCATACATGGCCAGTAGATACTCGGCAGGGACTTTCGCTATTACTTCGCCCTTGTAGCTGCCGAACGGCATACGGTCGGCCGTCTTCTGCTTCCGATCGGCAGCCTCGGTGTCCCTGCGTTGCTCGATGGCGGGCTTGTGCTCCTCAATGTACCGCGCTACACTTTCCGAACATTTGCCGTTCTCATGGAGCCATAGCAGGTAATCGGCGGGGACGCCCGACATGGGACGCCCCTTGTATTTGCCGTATGGCATGGCGCTGGTGTCTGTCAGCCTCCACATAGTCAATAGCGTTTCCCGTGCTTATATCCTCGGCCCTCGTTGTACTGCATTTTCAGCAGAACGTGCATTTCGAGATCGATGCCGAGTGCGGTGGATAAATCAAGCAGGCGAATAGTCGCGTCGGCCAGCTCGTCCTCGAACGTGTCTTTAACGTGTACCTCGAACTTTTCACGGAACGGAAAGATTTCACAGGGTTCCTTATCGAAAAAAGCCGATAAGTCGGCCCGTTTGTTCTTACGATCGGCTTCCAGCGCCTCGGCGAGTTCCGAAACGGTCAGCATTAAAGCGCGGGGGATGTCGATCGGTTCATCGTGGAACCCTTTCGCTTTGGCGGTTTCAAATGCACGTCGCCCCAATTCTTTGAGTGTTAAATTTCCCATGATTATTTCATTTTTGAAAGGTTTTTACTCACATAATCCGTAAAAGCTCATGCAACTGGTCGCTGTGTCATCGTCGAACAGGCTGCCGGTCGCGTTCTGCCATTTGACATATTGTACTACATCGTTTATTGTCGGATATTTCTCGCCGCTGGTAATCGCGTGGGCGGGGATTTTATCCGGTCCAAAAAACGATGACTTCAGGTCATGCTCCAGCGTGGCAATCTGCTCGATGCGATCCGGAGATTGGCGGGAAATGTTCAGTATATCCCGCTGGCTCGCCATGACGCACGGCCAGCACCCTACACGTTTATAGCCCATCGTGTAGAGCGGATTGGGTTCAAGCCCCGCCGAGAGGATGTAGTCAATCACCTGCTGCGCCGACCAATCGAATACGGGACGCAGTAGATCGTCAGCGTATTGCTTTCGGAACACCCGCACGTCGTGACCGCGATAGGTGTGCATCTTTGGTTTGCCCGCTTTATCATAACCGTATGGCTCGAAATAGTACTTAAAGTACGTGCATTGCTTTGACATAGCCGCACGGTTCGGAGATTCCGCCGCGCGTATGCCTTGGATCATCAGTATATTATCCTGTACGTTGTCGAGCACATAGTCGATGCACGGCTTGGTTTTCAACTCTTGGGTACAGAATCGGGCACGGGTGGACGGCCAACGCTTTTTCTGCTTGGCCAAACCGACCATCCCATCATACTTGGGCGACTTGAGCGTTACGAGGTCGAGGTTTAGCCGGTCGGCGATGCGATTGATGTACTCGTAGGTCAGTGGATGCTCCCATCCCGTATCGCAAAACACGGTGGTAAAGTTGGTGGTGATGTGCTCGCGCACCCACAACAGCGCCGCAAGGCTATCCTTTCCTCCGGAAAATGTTACGATTATTTTCATCTACCAAAGTGTTTTATACAGTTACAGATCGTGATTGTCGGATTGGCCCATTGCCGTTGAAACCGGCGCCAATCGGTTGAATATTTACCCTCAAGATCACGAAACAACATTGCCATTGGCATAAAACCGGCTCGCCACGCCTCGCCCATCCGTGTCTGTGCTTTCTCGAACGTGTCTCCCTTGTAACCGCACAACACATAACACCTCATCGAGTTGCTGGATTTGGTGAAACCTGCCTCGATAAGCATTTTGCCTGCCTCAACGAGCGGGTCCAGGTCGTTGGGGGTGTCGTAGGCGAAAAATAGCGATTGGGGATGTAACTCATGTATTCGTTGCGCCATCGTCGGGGTTAGCAACGCTGCCTCCAGTCCTCCGGTAAATTGCGGCTTGTGCGGCTGGCGGGCAAGCATGGCAAATACCTCGTCGATATGGCCCGGAGAGCAGGCCAGCAGGTTGTCATCGGTCAGAATCCAGCCGTCGGTAACTGGCAACTCTCGGAGCATTCCGCCCTCACGCTTGGGAACAGCGCAAAACCAGCATCGATTCGGACATCCTCGGCTGGTAATCACGTATCCGTGCCTCATGTACATACCAGGGATAAAATCGCCGCCCGGCTCATTGTAAGCGGGACCGCCGATCTTCACCGTTGCAACCGGCTCCCATTGTTTCGCCAGCCATTCAGCGATCGGTATGTCCCATGTGAACGTTACAGAAACGTGCACCTCGTCCGCTTCGTCGAAAAAGGACGGAGTTTCGCGGATACGTACCAGCTCGTCGGTTGGCGTAGCATTCGTCTTGGTTGGGAATACTCGTATTATCCGTTTTTTCATATCCATTTCAGAATAATTTTTGCTGCATTTGGTGATCGATCAATCTTCAATAACCCGCACGTAGGTATCGTTTATAGTTCGACCTATCTCTATCAACCTCAACGCGACCATTTCCTCCAATACGGCACGAAAAGCGGTGAGGGATTGGGAAAACCGCGTTTTCAGCATAAGTCCGTCGCGTATGACCAGAGCGTCGGCGGGCATCCTGTTTGTAGCCCGGCGGGTGCGTTGTACCTCGCGGACGTGGCGCCGTATCTCGGCGTGCAAAGGGTTGGCTGGTTCCATTTATTGCCCGCTTAATTTTTCAACGATCCGCATTTCTCGTTCGGATAACTCCCATACTATAGCCTCTTTTTTCACCGCAGCTCTTTCGGCGGTAACTCTTTCGGCGGCGGTATACGAGATTAAAAAACCGGATCCGTAAATCGATTTCCCGTGCTTTTTTTGGATGTCAAGCGCAGAGTGATGCACCATTTCCCGCTTGTCTATCTTTATCTCTCCCTTGTTTTTCACGATGTACGCTACATCCGAAACCGTCAGCACGCAGTCCGGGTATTTGTATTTCGGCAACTCCGCTTTCGGTGCCGAGCAAATGGCGTCGATCCCCTCATATAGCACAGGATCACCTATTACACCGGCTTCGCCGAACATATTGGACAAAAAAGATGTATTTACTTTTGCCCCGTTTTCGTAAACGATAGCGGCGCCGCATACGATCCGTGTACAGTCAAGGTCAGCGCTGAACAATGTCAGATGCGGAGCAAACAGGAAAAACTTGATCCCTCGTTTCAGATAGAACCGGACAATTTGAGAGACGATCGAAAAGGGCGGGTTGTCGATCACCACGCAATTATCGGGATAGACCAAGCTCTCGTAATCACCACCCGGATAGAACGGGCGGACAACGGTCATCCCGTCGATGTCGCAATGATCGGCTACATATTGCAAAACATAGTCGTACACCGCTGGAGGCGTATAGCAGTCGTCGGTCGTTTTCTTGGGATTGAATTTTTCCACAAAGCCCTCGTAATCGTCGAAAATACTTTTTTGCGACTTTCTGCGATTCGTGAACACGTGCTCCTCTTGGCCGAATAAATTTATACTTTTCATATCATGCTGCATTTTCAAAATCCAAAATCATACGCCCCAGTGCTTCGCAGATCACGCGGGCCATTGTAACCTCAACAGCGTTGCCGATGAACTTCTTCTGCTCGGCCTGTGTGCCTACCAGCTTGTAGTTGGCGGGGAAACCCATGATGCGTTTCAGTTCGGAAATCTTCAACATTCGCATCTTCACATCGACCAGCCCGTACAGCGCCATGAACTCCTTTATCTGCACCACGATCGGGCTGTCTGTGGTATATACCTCGTAGATCAGCGTATCGCCTTCGCGGCGGATGAACGGCGCGAGATGCTGCACGTCGTTCTCCGTTGTAACGATACTGGGCGGTCTTTTGTCCATCCGTGCGATCAGCGTGAAGCACGGGCGATCTATGGGTGCCCCCGCTGATGCGAATTGCGGGTTGAGTAGATAACGACCTTTACGGGGCGGTGTTTCCGCACAATACGTAACGAGATGGTGTTTTGGCGTGGGGGTTACAGTCCCGGCCGGCAACTCGACGGACGCGGTGCATCCATTTCCGTACTGCATATTCAGGAATCGAGGACGCACCAGTTGAAACCGGTCTTTCGTCGTGACGGTCGGGGCCGGCGCCTCGACGGGCGAGTTGTAGCCGTTGCCATAATATGCCGTCAGAAAATTGCCGGACACCAGTGCGTGGTGATCTACCGTCGTGATGGCGTGCGCCGGCCCGTCGATGCTGATGGCACGGTCGGCCGGTGATCCGCTGAAATGCTTGGCAAGGAAACACGCCTTTGCCACGCCGAGCCTGCTCTGCACCGCAACCGTCGGGCAAGGATCGTCGATACCGGGCGCAACGTACTTACCGCTTTGGCTCATGGAGTTGTATTTGACCATGAACGCCTCTTTGCCACCGGCGACGAACTTAACCAGCCCTGCGTAGATGCGTTCAAAGGTCGCATCCACCAGCGGCTTTTTGCGGCCGAAGATGCTGGCGCCCTCGTCGTGCAAATCGAGCACATCACGAACCGGGCGCCACTTTGCCCGGACATCGAACAGGTTGGGAGCGGGTTTCTTGGTGTGTGTCGGCGTCGGGAAAACGATGGGCAGTTGTCCGGCGGCGAAAATCCCGAAGAACCGGCGCCGGGAGGTGTAGGCCCCGAAGTCCGCCGAATCGAGGATGCGGTGGTCGAACCGATACCCTCCGTCCTTGCAAATGCAAGCCACCCATCGGTGGTAATCCTCACCTCGACGGGTTGCGTCGGGGACCCACACGGGGGCGATGGTACGCCGCTTGTGTTTGCCTTGGCCGACTGTCTTTATCTTCAGCGGGCAATAGGCGCCGTGCCCATGTGATGCCTCGACGACTTTCACCGCGAGCGACCCCCACGTCATGAACTCCTTGACATTTTCGATTTGGATATAGTCGGGGCGCAGCGCGTCGATGTAGCGGAAAAGGTGCTCGGCCAGCGTGCGGCTGTCTGCGTCGCGGCTTTGGCCTCCTTTGGCGATCGAGAAGTTGGTGCATTCCAGCGATGCCCACAACACCACGCGGGCGGCGGGGTATTGTTTCCGTGAGACCTCGACATGGGCCAGTAGCCGGTCGAGGTTCAGCGTGCGGATGTCCTCGACAAAGTGCAGCGCGTCGGGATGGTTGGCCGCGTGCGAAGCGATCGCGTTGGCATCGTGATTGACGCATGCGATCACCTTGGCGACCTGCTCGCCGTGCAACCGTGCCGCCTCAACGCCCGTAGATGTTCCACCGGCGCCGCAAAAGAGGTCTATGTACAGAAAGCGGATCATAGCGTAATGTTTTCAAACATCCCCAGCTCTTTGCTGCGGCGTCGGTTCTCGATCTCGATGTACTCGGGGTTCAATTCGAACCCAATGGCATTGCGGCCGAGTTTGTTGGCGACGATACGCGTAGTGCCGGAGCCGTTGAATGGGTCGAGCACGAGGCCGCCAGCGGGACACCCGGCAAGGATGCACGGCACGATCAAATTCTCGGGGAACGTGGCAAAATGGGCCTCTTTGAACGGCTGCGGGGGAACTGTCCACACGCTTCGTTTGTTGCGCGTCGTTGAAGCTTCCGGCGCTATCTCGGTGTATTCAATCGCTTCCGCACGACCGGAACGATGGAATGATCCGTGCCCGCCTTTCCCCGTGTCCCATCCTGCCGGCTTGCGCTGCCGGTTCTTGCCGACGTTCGGATGGTTGATCAGGTTCTTGCCATCCTCGAATTTCGATCCGTTCCACCCGGTCGCTGGCTCCTTGATCGCCTCGGCGTCGAAGTAGTACTTGGCCGATTTGCTGAACAGGAAAATATACTCGTGTGCTTTCGTACATCGGTCTGTGACGCTCTCGGGCATCGGGTTCGGCTTGTGCCAAATAATGTCCTGACGCAAGTACCAGCCGTCAGTACGGAGGGCGAACGCCAGCATCCACGGGATCCCGATCAGATCTTTATTTTTCAGATTTTTGCACTCCAACCTGAATCCGGGTTTTCGAACTGGCTGGCATCGGTGTCCGGCGTAATCCGTTTGTGCGTTTTTTCGGACAGCATTGCCTTTGTAGCAGTTGTAGCTGTCGCCCATGTTCACCCACAACGTCCCCTCCGGCTTGAGTGCCCGACGCAGCTCTCGGAACACCTCAACGAGTTGAGCGATGAAAGCCTCCGGCGACTCCTCCTGCCCGATCTGACCGTCCACACCGTAATCACGCAGCCCGTAGTAGGGCGGCGATGTGACAATGCAATCCACGCATCCGTCCGGCAGCAGTCGGGCCGCTGCAAGCGCATCCAGGTTGTAGGTGGTATTGATTTGCATAACTTTCGTTTTATCGGTTTGAAGTCAGCCGAGCCACCAGCGCGGCGCATTCGTCTTTTGTGCGGGGCAACTCGATCGTGGTGGTGCGGCCAAGGTCGGCAAACAGGCGCTTCAGCATCTTGATGCGGATCTTGCCCTGCTGGGTGGCCACGCCCTTGGTGTCGATCGCCATGTCGTAATCCGGCAGGTAGAAGTCCAGCGTGTAGGTGATCGCCCGAACGTTCTCCCGTTGTAGGTGAACGGCTCTTGTAGGGTGTAGCGTTTTTGAAACAGAAAGCCTATTCCGTGCGATTTCAGCAGATCGTGCATGTAGCGTTCGAGCCGGCTGTCGAAGATTACCCCGTTTTCCTCGGTTTTCGTCGCGTTTAAGACCTTTCGATTGCCGATCGGTGTAGTTATACCATTTCGGGGGAGATCGCCGGAAATAAGCCGTCTAAATTCGCTTGCGGTCATCGTGTCGGTGTTGTCGGTCGATCTTCGTCTCATGCTTGTATTGCGGCTATGTCGATTTTACGCATCCAGTACTTCGTGCCGTCGGGCATTGCGAGGAACTGGAAATCGTCCCACGCCCCTCGGCCTCCGTCCACCTCGGCGATCACCTCGTTGTACGTGTATTTGCGGCCCGTGTCGGCTTTGCGGCTCTTGATGATGATGTCGTGAGCCACGAACGAGGCAAACGTCGAGTATGCGGATTTGTTCTTGTACGCCCCTTTGTTGTCCATTGCCGCGATGATGCGGTTTATATCCTCGGCACTGAACTTGGCCAGAATGTCACGGGCCTGCTCCTCGGTGATCGGTTCGGCCATCGCTGCGATTTCGGGATAGGCCGAATCGAGCCAGTCGAGGAACTCGGCGGTTTGGTTTTCCCCCACACCCCCCTTTCCATGTAGGGATTACTGTGTGTGTATTACTCTTACTGTTACTCTTACTCTTAAAAAAAGGAAATTCGCCGATAATTGACGAAAAACCCTGTTTCCGCCTGTTTTCGGCGTCGAAAACTCCCGTCGGCTCTGTTTTTTCAACATTTTCAGCGTCGAAAATCATTTCATTTTTTTGGGGTTTCGCTCCTTTTTCGTTGTGTTTTCGCTTGTTTTCGGCTCATTTTCGGCGTCGATAATTTCCGCGCCCCCTGCGTCTGTTTTGCTTTTTGCCTTATTATCAAGGAAAAGCAAATCGCGCTCGCGCTTTAATAGCAAAGGTTTCAGGCCGTTACGGTGTTCGGCGGAGAAAATAAACCCATCCCCGATTTCCAACAGGCCGATTTTGACAGCATATTCTACTATCGCTATCAGCTCCTCCGGTTCAACGTCGTAATCGGCCGCCAGCAACTCGACGGTCACATCGTCCCACTTGATGCGGAACAAATCGCTACTGGTCAGCGTTTCCTGCAAATAAGTCCATACCGCATACCCCAAGTGTGAAAACTTGCGCCGAATGGCCTTTACCATCGGTTTGTTTCGTTCGTTTACGTCGTGCGGGAACCAGTCCGCATTTAGTTTTCTCGGTCTTGCCATAATTTCCCAACCTTAAATTTTCTTACTCATTTAGTTTTCGGAATCCAATTCCCACAGTAATCGGAGCAGTGACGAGCTTCGAAATAGCTTTCGGGGACATCGTGGTGTTCGCATTCACCATACCCGTTGGCGTCTTCATACTTGAAGCAATTGCACGATCCGCACACCTTGGTTCCGTTCTCCGTCACCCTGTTGTATTCCGTATCGATGTCGGCGGAGTATCCGGGGCTTGTGTCTGGCTTATTCATTATCGTAATATCTTAAGAAATCAAAAAAATCCGTACATTCGCATCCGCTCTCAGTATTGCCTCGCTCGCCACATATTTGTAAGCAAAACGCCCTCTTCATTCGTTCCCGCGCATCTTTCTCGGCAAGTTCCACGGCTTTGTAAGCATCATAAATACCAACAACCGCCCAGCCGCAACCATCTTTATCTACCAGGTTCGCAGCATCCATTTCGTTCTTGTCGATAAATTCCTTTGCTTTTTCGCTTTTCATATCGTGGTTTTTATGGTTAAAATGGAAAATCTCGTTCCTCCTCCGTCCGGCGCTCCCTGCACGTGCTTTCGAGCCTGGCGGACAAATAGAGCGGGTCATATAGACATCCGATCCGCTTGGCGACCCACAGCGGCACCCGCTCGTCGCCGATGTACGCCGCCATGATCGCGTCGCACAGCTCGCATTCGTCGTGCTTGATGCACCGATCGCAATTCTCGGCGTCCCAGGCCGCCAACTCGCTGCGGCTGCCGAACGTCCTTACGGGCGTGTCTTTTTCAAAGGGGTGGTTGTTCCATTCCATAATCGGGGATATTAGTTTGCCAAATACAGCCGTACACGGCCATCGATGTAAAACTGGATCCGCAGCCCCAGCGCCTCCAATACATCCGCATAATTCTCGCGGATATAGCGGGCTGCCCGAGGGTCTGAAACATAATCGCGATAACGGATCACGACACGGCGCAAATCTCGCACATTGTCGGTATTAACAATATCATTGAACGAGGAGGTGCAATACTTGTAAAATCGGCGATGTACCTCTTTCGCCGCGTCCTTCATTTGCTCGAAAGTCTGTTCCATTTCATACGGTTTTTTGTAGGTTCTTTTTTCCGCCCATCCACTCGAACGGATCGGGCATACAGTCCAGTTTTGCGCGATCATCTGCCGATGACTTTTCACGACGATGCAACCCTTGCCGATATATCATCATCTCTATGCTGCGAACCGATCGTCCGTACTCCTCGGCGATTGCCTGCACATCCTCGCCGGACAGATAGCGGGCGATTACGTCCTGCACCTCGAATTTGTCCCATCGTCTGTACATCTTTCCCATCGCTGCGGATTATTCGTGATTGTCGAACCAGCTGGCTCGGTTACTTTGTGAGGCAACCAGCTCTATACGTTCCGCCAGCACACGGCACTTACTGTTGCGGGTTCCGTCTTTGATTATTTCAATCAGCCCCTCGGTAGCCCACCGATCGACCGTACCACGGCCGAATTTCCGGTAGCATTGTGTGAGGGTGTAGTATTTCGTATCGTCGGCCAGCTCCGCCCGGGCCATACGATACCCGGCAGCGTAGGCGGCGGCTATCTGCTGCAAATGCAGTCGGTCGAGAGGTTCGTGGTTCATGGTATTACGATTTACGGGTTACTTTGATAACGCCGGTTCCCCTCAACGCGGAGACCGACAATTTGATGTTTTTACCCTTGCAGTAGCGGCTGGCGTTGGCCCGCACGCTCGATTCGGTAAACTCGGCAACGCTGAACTCGACGCTTTCGCCAAGCCTCAACGCGGCAAAGGTTTCGGCAAAGTTTACGGTTCGGACTAATTCGGCCATAATTAAAAATCTGTTTATGTTTTGTTCCCGCGCCGGTATCGCTCCGGGTAACCGCTTGACGGTTCGCGGGAGGGTGTTGCACTCAATAACTTGATTTCAGAACAATCAGCGTCACTGTTTGAGGTCACCCATTACTCCGCGATTCATGCGATCACGGACACGCTCCTCGCAACCTTCAAGGAACATCCGCAGCCCGGCGATCTGCTTTTCGTTCTGCGGCGACGGGAAACGGTTATTCAGTTTGATAGCACGGTCGAGCAGAATATAGGCTAACTGCTCCGACTGCACGCCATTAATGACACTTCCGTCGTCATTTCTGTACAAACTGAATGCGGGTTTCGACGGGCACATACTTTGCTTTTCCGTCAGAAAAGCCCTCCGAGTGTTGAATCGCATAGCAATGCGCCCCGCCATATACCGGGTCATCGACAACACAGATGGTTTTTTCCTCACTCGGGAACACTTGATAATCTAACTTTTTGAACATACTATTTTTGTTTTTATGCCTTTCGGCGGTTTGTTTTTCAATCAATTCAGGGTTGTCGTGGATGTTGCCAATGACTTCTTTTCCAAACTTATAAATCCAATCCTGATCCAATCTTAAATAACATAATTCCTTTCTATCGATCAAGGCTCTCATAAAAGCTGCGTTGCCGGTATGGTAAAAGATTCTATGAGGGCGAGTTTTATCCTCGGACAATGGAGAGCGTATCACATCCCCCTCGTATATGGCAATGCCCTTTCTGTCTTTCAGCCCCGTGTACTCGCCAACGGTATCTTCATTGACTGGTGCGATGTGATGATATTGGCCTACATTAAAGCCATCATCTGTGTAATTTTTACTATGTACTCCGATACAAACAGACCCATCATCGTACTGTAACAGGTCGCCATATTCCCACTCCCCGTTGTCGAGGCGCTTGCCCCGGAATTTAATCTCTCTCATAATCTCGTTTATTTGATTATATTTGTAATTACTATTGTAATGACAATGCAAATATAGTGAATTAAATAACCAATTTCCAAATAAATGGCAAATAAAATAACTGAAATAAAGGAGAGGGTATTGCAAATTGCTAAATATCACGGGGTTAGTTATGAGAAATTTTCAAATGAAATAGGAATGTCTTATGCGAGTTTCAAAGGAAAGGCGAAATTTACGCCATTGAACTCGGATGCAATAGCGAATATTATCACTATTTATCCAGATGTGGATTGCTATTGGCTTCTTACCGGAAATGGACAAATGCTTAAAAATAATGAGGCCTCCGCAGAAAAAAACGACAAAAATTCGGAACGAATCGATAAATTATTGGATATTGTTGCCTCCCAGCAAAAGACGATCGAATTATTAGCCCAAAAAGGGGCTGCGGCGGATGTGCAGGGTGTTGCTGGCAAGGCGGTACAAGGATAAAACAACCCGAACGATTTATACTGACACCCGATTATCCGATCAAAGACGCGGCCCTGCCTTACAACCTCAACATCACCACCACGACAAAACGGATTACAAAACTGGATATATTATTGTTTCACGCGTTCGCAGAATAACATAAACTCTATCGCCTTATGAAAATATCAATTACTGGACATGAAACAAGTGGCGTCATTACATACACAATCACGCCTGATTCTTTTCAATGTTTGACCGTTGATGCCTATAAAATCAGCAATGCAATAGATTTATTCAATAAAGGTGTTGAAACACTAATAAACGATATTCGACATATTGAGGGGATAGATGTAGTAAAAATCAAGAACTTGGTAATCAAATACGATCTATCCAATGATGACGTCGATTTTGAACTCGATTCCGATGCTTGGTATGCCTATAAAAAATACCTTTGCGAAATCGAGGGTCGTAAAGCTATATCTGCCAAGCGTAAAAATGAGTTGCTTTCAAAAGGAAATATTACAGTACACGAAAAAGAGTCATTTTATGATCAGATCATAACGGGTGACATAATAGTAGAGGATCGTTTATCTGGCGACATCTTGGAACAGGATTTAGAACATGCGGCCCCCAGTAGCCCATTTTATGATAAAAAGGTAGTATTTACCGGTGTGCTTGAGTCAATATCACGTAGCGAGGCGGCCGAGATCGTCAAAGCAATGGGGGCAGATATTAACAACTCGATCAGTAGCCTAACAGATTATGTCATTGTCGGTATGAACGCAGGGCCATCCAAATTAAAAAAGATCGAGAACTATAATACGAAAGGTGCTAATATTCGGGTTATTTTCGAATCCGAATTTTTGAAAATGATAAAATAAAAAATCCCCCGATCACTCCGGGGGATTTCCAATATTGCAGGGTAGGATATGAGGGGTTACGATGGTTCTTTCCCCGCCTCTTTCATGATCGCATTCCGGTGCCGCATCATCGCGGCGAGGTCGTCGTTGCTGTCTTTCGGGCACAAGAAGATGAAGAAAGCGAAAGTTTGCTCGAAAGTTTCTGTCGGAAATCACACAAATCTTTGCGCGAAACTTGTAAAAAGCCCCCGGAGCATCTCCGGGGGCTGCCGTTTCCAAATAGGTCGTCGTCAAACAATAACTACCGGTAACAGCGATTCATTACGGCACGATCGAGGAGAACGCCACCGCGAACCGGTGCAGCGCCTCGACGATCTTGCGGCGCTGGGCAGGGCGGGGCTTGGCCTTATCGTTCGCATAACGGCCCAACTGGGCGGCCGGTATGCCGGTCAGTTCCGCCAGCTTGGTGTCCTTGATGTACTCGCGTGCATATTTCAACGCGCTGACTGCATCGTACTCCAGTTCGATCTCATACGCTCCGTCCAAATATACCTTGTAGGGAAAGCCCATCTCCTTGGCCGTTTTGATGTAGAGCGCAACGCCCTCTTTCATGTCGGCAACGGCCGCCTCGACGGTATCGCCCATGCCGGCAAACATATCCTTTTCCATCATGGCCGAAATCGTTCCGTCCGATGCCCATTCGATGATAACCTTTACCTTTTCCATAGTCGTGTGTGTTATTTTGTTTCCGGTTGCCCGGGGAGGGGGCTTATTTCAGCCCCATCTCCCGGATAAACCGCCTTGCTATTCCCGAACCCATCTCTTTCGAGCCGTGAAAAGGAACCGAAACCGTTTTGCCATCCTTTTCATAAATTACGTGGCTCCCTGTCTGTCGAATAGATCGCCATCCATTTTTTAGGATTAGGCGGTGCAACTCACTTGATTTCATATTACCCTTTGTTATTGTTTGACGATACAAAGATAATGCAAAATATATCATTATCCAAATAAATAGTATATTATTTTATACTTTCGTAGAAAATAATTAGTATTTGCTCTTCACGTAGTCCAAAACGATGCGGTTATTCGTGTCGTTGCGCGTGAACCGGCGGTGAATGTACCCCCGCGTGGTCTTGAGACTTTTGCCGCTTTCGAGGCCGGTAGCTGCCCCGACGTGATTCAGTGCCAGCGCGATGTCGGCCTCCGAGATCCCGCACTCCTCGGAGGCAAGGGTGGCCCAGGTGTGGCGGATGTAATAGGTACTCAACGGCACATCGATACCCAAGTGCGCGGCAAGCTGTTTGCAGCCCGCATTCACGTTGTGGTTGAACTCTCGAAAATTGGCATACATTTTATAGAACGAGAACAACCGTCGTTTGTCGGGGTCGCGATACTTGTGGATCAGTGGCAGCGCCTCCGGCTCGACCTTTACGGACATCAGCGCCTCATCCTTGCGACGGGTGGCCGTCTTTTGGCGGTGGTAGGTGATCCGATCCTCCACGATCTCGGCATCGTCTCCGAACAGGTCGGCGGTGTTCATGGCCAACAAGTAGAACGAGAGCGCCAGCACGTCCCGCGCCAACTGCATGCGCTTGCCCGGGACCGCCTCGGCTTTCAGGATCTTCACGAGGTCATCCTCGGAAAGATCGCGTTTCTCCGGTTCCTCTTTCACCTCGACCTGCAATTTCTTGCTGCCGAACGGCCGGTGCGTGATCAGGACCGCCTCGGCATCCTCGTCGTTGTACTTATCGCAGGCCGCATTAAAAAGGGTTTGCAGGTCGGCCAAATAGTCCTTTGCCGTTTGCGCTTTGCACCCGGGGCGCCGCACCGTCACCTCTTTTCCGTGCTGGTTCGTTCGTGTCTGCTCGTGCGGTTTCTGCATATACTCGACGAATCCCTGCAAGTTCTTAACGTTGATTTCCTTGACGAATACGGTGGAACGCCCGAAATAGTCGGTTAGGTTGCGAATGACGGCCTCAAATCGTCCGGCCGTCCCATTACGTCCCTCGGCCCTCAACGCCTTAATATGGCCCTCGCAAAAGGCAATGAAGTCGATGCCCGCACCGCCGTCCGTCGTCGTGTACTTTTCGATATAGTCCGCCAACTCGCGGGCCGTGTATTGCGAGAGATTCGAACCGAGGTTCCGCAGCAGGATATTTTCATACTCGATGATGTCGCGGTCGATCAGTCGCACAACCTCGGTGTCCCTGATGGTTTTGAAGTCTGCCGTGATTTGCTTGCGCGAAACATAGACGTCGGTACGCAGATAAACCGACTGTCGGTTATGCGTTAGACGAATCGACACGCGAAATTTTCCATCACGGCGCTGGTGATGCTTGAATACGGCGATTTTGTAGGTAGGCATAATATGTACGTGCGTAAAATTTTCGTAAAACAAACGTACATATTTTTACTTAAATATGTGCAAAAGTATGCAGAAAAAGAAAAACCACCTCACCGGTGGTTTTCTCAAAAATACCCTCTATATGCGTTTAGGGCGGTTTTTTGTTTGGTGGAGAATACGAGGCTCGAACTCGTGACCTCTTGCATGCCATGCAAGCGCTCTAGCCAACTGAGCTAATCCCCCGTTAACGGGACAAATATAGTGAAATTTTCCAAATCCTCGAAAAACAGAGTCGATTTCCCTGAAAAATTCGCTCCGACAGTCCGCTCCTCGCAGAAAAAACATATCCCCAAAGAGGCAACGCCAGTCTGTATGGCAATGTTTTTGCTCTGAATTACAACGATATGAAATTCAATCATAAACCGGTCCGGCATTTTCTGCATGCCGACAAAAAACGATAGGATATGGACAAGAAAAGACTGACCTCCGAAAACGGGAAACCCATTGCCGACAACCAAAACATCCAAACCGCCGACGTGCGCGGCCCCGCCATGCTGCAAGACGTATGGTATCTCGAAAAACTCGCCCATTTCGACCGGGAAGTGATCCCCGAACGCCGCATGCACGCCAAAGGATCGGGAGCTTTCGGGACCTTCACCGTGACGCACGACATCACCAAATACACCCGGGCCTCGATCTTTTCGCAGGTGGGTAAAAAGACCGACTGTCTGGTCCGCTTCTCGACCGTAGCCGGAGAGCGCGGCGCCGCCGATGCCGAGCGCGACATCCGGGGCTTCGCCATGAAATTCTACACCGACACGGGCAACTGGGACCTGGTAGGCAACAACACGCCGGTCTTCTTCCTGCGCGATCCGCTGAAATTCCCCGACCTGAACCACGCCATCAAACGCGATCCGCGCACCGGCATGCGAAGTGCCAACAACAACTGGGATTTTTGGACGCTCCTCCCGGAAGCGCTCCACCAGGTGACGATCACGATGAGTCCGCGCGGCATTCCGGCCTCGTTCCGCCATATGCACGGCTTCGGCAGCCACACCTTCAGCTTCTACGACAAGGACAACAAGCGCACATGGGTCAAATTCCATTTCCGCACCCTGCAAGGCATCAAGAACCTCACGGACGCCGAAGCCGAGGCGGTCATCGCCAAAGACCGGGAGTCGAACCAGCGCGACCTGTTCGAAGCGATCGAACGGGGCGATTATCCCCGCTGGCTGATGCAGGTGCAGCTGATGACCGAAGAGGAGGCCCGAAACTACAAAATCAATCCCTTCGACCTGACCAAAGTGTGGTATCACGGCGATTTCCCGCTGCATGACGTGGGTATTCTCGAACTGAACCGCAACCCGGACAACTTCTTCGCCGAAATCGAACAGGCGGCGTTCAACCCTGCGAACGTCATCGAAGGCATCGGCTTCTCGCCCGACAAGATGTTGCAGGGGCGGCTCTTCTCCTACGGCGACGCACAGCGCTACCGGCTGGGCGTGAACAACAACCTGATTCCCGTGAATAAACCCCGCTGTCCGTTCCACGACTACCACCGCGACGGACAGATGCGCACGGACGGCAATTACGGAGCGACGATCCCCTACCAGCCGAACAGCTACGGCGAATGGCAGGACAGCCCGAACCTGAAAGAACCGCCTTTGGAGGTGAACGGTGCCATCTACAATTACGACGAACGGGAACTCGACAGCGACTATTTCACCCAACCGGGCAAGCTCTGGCGGCTGATGTCGGCCGAAGACCAACGGGCGACGTGCGAGAACACGGCCCGCGCGATGGGCGACAGCGCCCTCTTCATCAAACAGCGGCACGTGCGCAACTGCTCCTACGCCGATCCCGAATACGGCAAAGGCGTGGCGAAGGCATTGGGTATCGACTATGAGGAAGCCCTGAAAGCGGAGGACCCGGCACACCCGACGTGGGATCCCCGCAACAAAAAGTGATTCGCAGCAGACGCACCGAAAGGAGGTTCCTCCATTTCGTTAAGATCGCTACAAAATCCCGGATGAATATGTATTCATCCGGGATTTTACGCAATACGTCCTCTTCACCCTGTCCGAACGCCCCGCAAAACAAGGCCCGTCCGGCACGAACGGCCCGACGCGAAAAGCCTCATACGATGGGATCGATGACGCCTCCGCCTCCGCCACTCTTTCCGGCTCCGCAGGCTTTCTCCCCTCGACAACGATACTTCGAAAAATGCCAGCCGACACCTTGCTCCCGGCGACAACATCGACAGGCCGGTCCGCACAAGCGGATCGGTTTCCTTGCAAGAGGCAATCAAGGACGGTATTCCAGCATCGTTCCGGGACATTGGACATACCTTTACGGGGTCTTGGCCGGCTCCGTAAAATACAATGCCGGACTGCGATCCCGCACTTTCGGGAGCCGCAATCCGGCGCTGCGAATTTCAAAAGGCACTATGCCTGCGGCGTATCGTCGCCGCCTTTATTGCGATTACGGTTGCGATTTCGGTTACGACGACGCCCCCGGTCCCGGCTGCCGCGATTACCCTCGCCACGACCTTCTCCGTGGCGGGACTCCACATTCGCAGCCGCGACGACACCTTCTGCAGGTACCGGACCGGCACTCTTCGCACCGTCGCGTCCACGGCTCCGACCACGTCCCCCGCTGCGTCCGTTTCCGCCACGGCCCGACCCACTGCGTCCCCGGCGGCCGCCATGACCGGAAAAAGCGGCGGGGTTATATTCAGGGCCTGCACCTACGGCTTCCGGCAAGGACAATTTCGGAATCTCCCGCTCGATAAACTCCTCGATACGGTGGAATTTACCCTGCTCCTCCTCGTTCACGAACGTAACGGCCCGCCCCGTAGCGCTGGCCCGCGCCGTGCGGCCGATGCGATGGATATAATCTTCGGGATCGTGCGGCACGTCATAATTGATGACCATGCCGATATCCTCGATGTCGATACCGCGTGCGACGATGTCCGTCGCTACGAGAATCCTCACTTTATTATTCTTAAAATCGAGCATCACCTGCTCGCGTTTCTCCTGATCCAGATCGGAGTGCATGGGAGCCACGTCGAGCTTCATACGCTTGAGCGTATGGGCCAACTCCTTGACCTTTTGTTTGGAAGAGGAGAAAATGATCGTCTTGGACTCCGAAGGCCAGGAGAACATCTCGCGGACGATCCCCAGCTTTTGGCCCTCGTAACAGATATAAGCACCCTGTTCGATCGCCTCGTTGGGCTTCGAAATGGCGATATTGACCTCGGCGGGATCGTTCAGAATCTGCTTGGCCATCTGCCGGATCTTGGGCGGCAGCGTCGCGGAGAACATCAGCGTCTGCCGCGATTTGGGCATATAGGAAACGATCTGCATAATGTCGTCGTAAAAACCCATATCGAGCATACGGTCGGCCTCGTCCAGAATCAGGTAATCCACATGCGAAAGATCGACGCGGCTGTTCATAAGGTGCGAAATCAGGCGTCCGGGCGTGGCGATCACCACATCGGCACCCATTTGCAGGCCGCGCTTCTGCTGGTCCCAGCCGCGGCCGTCGCCGCCGCCGTAAATTACGGCGGTAGAAACGGGCATATAGTAGGAAAAGCCCTGGAACTGCATGTCGATCTGCTGTGCCAACTCGCGCGTGGGTACGATAATGACCGATTTCACGACGTTCTTCTCATTGCCTTCGAGCAGCAGCCGGTTCAGCAGCGGCAGCGTATAGGCAGCCGTCTTGCCCGTACCGGTCTGGGCGCAGGCGATAATATCGCGCCCGTCCAGAATGATCGGAATGGTCTGCTCCTGCACAGGAGTCATCTCCTGAAAATTCATGGCGTCGATGCCGTCCAGCACCTCGTCTTCCAGATCGAGTTCGTCAAATCTCATACTATGCGTTTTCTTTCTTTTCCAATTATTACACTTCAAACGGGCGGGTTCTTTCGACCAACTCTCCCTGCAACGTCGCCGACGAGGAGGCGGTCACCCGCACCCGCACGTAATCCCCGATCCGGCACTCGCCGCGATCGAAGACCACCACCTTATTCTGCGACGTACGTCCGAAAAGCTGCCGGTCGCTGCGCTTGGAAGTACCTTCCACCAGAATTTCGAACTCTTTGCCGACATCGCGGGCGTTGCTTTCGGCCGAAAGCGTATTCTGCAAGGCGATGATTTCGTTCAAACGGGCCGTCTTGACCGAATCCGGCACATCGTCGGGCATGTGACGTTGAGCGAACGTATCGGGCCGCTCGGAATACTTGAACATATAGGCGAATTCATACCCCACCTCCCGCATCAGCGAAAGCGTCTGCCGATGATCCTCGTCCGTTTCGCTGCAGAATCCGGCGATCAGGTCGGTCGTAATCGCGCAATCGGGCATATAGCGGCGGATAGCGGCGATGCGGTCGAGGTACCATTCGCGCGTATATTTGCGGTTCATCTTCTCGAGCATCCGCGACGATCCCGACTGGGCAGGCAGGTGGATGCAGCGGCAGATGTTGGGTTTCGACGCCATCACTTCGAGCAGACGGTCGCTCATGTCCTTGGGATGCGACGTTGCGAACCGAACGCGCAACAGCGGCGAAATTTCGGACACAAGGCGCATCAGCTCCGGAAAATCGACCGCTCCATAACGATACGAATTGACGTTCTGTCCCAACAGCGTCACCTCCCGGTAACCGTTCTCGAACAGGCAGAGGGCTTCGCTCAGAATAGTCTGCGGATCGCGGCTGCGCTCCACGCCCCGCGTATAAGGCACCACGCAGTACGAACAATAGTTGTTGCACCCGCGCATGATGGCGATATAACTGCTCACGCCGTTGCGATCGAGCCGCACGGGAGCGATTTCGGCGTAGGTTTCCTCGCGGGAAAGCAGGACATTGACGCCCCGGCCGCCTTCGCCCGCTTCGCGCACCAGGCGGGGCAGGTCGCGGTACGCATCCGGACCGGCGACGATATCCACGGGGTTCTCCCCTTCGAGCAGCCGTTCCCGCAAACGTTCGGCCATACAACCGATAATACCGACGAGCAGTCCCGGCCGGCGGCGGCGCAGATGAGCCATCTCCCGCAAACGTCCCCAAATGCGCTGTTCGGCATTATCTCGGATCGAACAGGTATTGATCAGAACGACATCCGCCTCCTCGATCTTGTCGGTATAGACATAGCCCTCCTGCTGCATGATCGCAACGACGATTTCCGTATCGCCGACGTTCATCTGACAGCCGTATGTTTCGACAAAAAGTTTACGGCCCGCACCCTGCAGCGGACGCAAAGTATTTATCTTCTCGTTATTCATAGTTGCAAAACCGGACTCGCCCGGTAAAATTAGGACCGAAAAACGGGAATCGACGATCGCGGTTCCCGTTTCCCCGGTATTTCTGAAAATTACTGTGCCTGAATCGCACCCGCTTCCGGGAAAGGCTTGAAGCCCTCTCCGTAGGTATCGTAGGCATCCGTAACCACGAAGAATGCTTTCGGGTCGATCTCCTGTACCTTACGCTGTACCGCATGCACCTCCTTGCGATCGACCACCAGGAAAATCATATCCTTTTCCTCCTCGGAGTACATACCCCGTGCCTTGATAAAAGTAGCGCTGCGTTCCAGATCCTCCAGAATGAATGTCCGGAGTTTTTCGTTTTCATCGCTGATGATGAACAGCAACTTGTCGTACGACGCACCGTCGATCACCCGGGCTACGACCCGCGAACAGATGAAGATCGTAATGAGCGAATAGAGTGTCAGCACCCAGCCCGAACCCGAACTATCGCCCGTACCAAGACCGAAACCGATCACCACCAAGCCAGAAAGGATCACCACGCAATCCGCCAGGAAGATACCCGTGGAAAACTTGATGCCCGCATACTTCTGAAGCAACATGGCGATAATGTCCGTACCGCCCGTGGTAGCCTGTGTCCGCACGACCATACCCTGCCCCACGCCGATAACGACCGCACCGATGATACAGGTCAGCAACAGATCGTTCGACAAGTTGAGCGAACCGCCCAGCAATAGCGCCGGATCGAGATTGATACCGTCGGCCGTAAATGCCGCATCGGAATAGACCAACCGCGTCAGGATATTCATAAAACCGGGCGTGAACAGCGCAGCCACCACCGTCCGGGCGCCGAACTGTCCGCCGAAAACCAATACGGCGGTAATCATCAGCGGCACGTCGAACATATAGCCGAAAGTACCGACCTGGATCGACGGGAAAATATTATGCAATACGATGCCGGCGCCATAGACTCCGCCCGGAACGAAATTGTAAGGATTGATAAAAAAAACGAAACCGGATCCCATGATCGCACAACCGACAAACAACTGAATCCAGGAACGCCACCAGGCCCAAGACCCCATCGGCTCCAATAAAGCTTTCGTATTGATCATAAAATTAACTATTTTAGAGCGGTTAATAATTGATTTAATTTTGCAAATATACGAAAAACTCCCGGATTTCCCGTTCGCTTCGGACTATTTTCCCCAAAAGCCGCAGTATTTAAATTTTTTTCGTTTATATTTGCATATACAATCCTGACAAATAAAGGGCATGATACTGACTTACTATTGCATTATCACGATGATAATCATCGCCTACCTGCTCGGCTCGATCCCCAGCGCCGTATGGATAGGCAAAAAATATTACGGCATCGACATCCGGGAACACGGCAGCAAAAACGCCGGTACGACCAACATGCTGCGGGTGCTGGGACGCCGGGCAGCCCTGCCGGTCTTTCTGCTGGATTTCCTCAAGGGATTCGTCGCGGTCACATTGACCGAGATCCTCAAATACGACGCCTACATCAACGATATGTGGCTGATAAATATCAAGATCATCGCCGTATTCGCCGCCGTGCTCGGACACATCTTCCCCATTTTCGCGGGATTCCGGGGCGGCAAGGGCGTGGCAACGCTCGTGGGGGCGATCACGGGAATTTATCCGCCGGTCGTACTGCTCTGTTTCGCCGTATGGGTCGTGATCCTGATGATGACGCATTACGTTTCGCTCGCGTCTATCGTGGCCGGTTGTTGCTTTCCGATCTTCACGATCGTTTCGCCCAAGGTAAACCAATCGGTGCCGTTCATCGTCTTCTCATTCGTCACGGCCGTTCTGCTGCTCTACACCCATCGCAAGAATATCGTACGGCTGAAAAACGGCACGGAATCTAAAATATACATTTGGAAGCCCCATCGAAGAGAGGACAAAAAATAGTGCCCGAAAAAACGACCCGCTTTTTCGGCGGATCGTTTTTTTAATTATTTTTGTCGAAAATAAAGCATTGGCCCGGACACGATACCACCCTGCCGAATACAAAAAACTGTCTTGTTCCCGGCACAGGTAAAACTCGCCGAAACCGCTTCGACAAGGCAGTCACGCCAGGCAAAGGGGAACGTCTCCTGCCGGAGAGCAAGCTTTGTTTTTCCGATCAAATTACCTATCACCTGACACCGAAAACTCTATGTTACGCGAAAACCTGATCAATATTTACGAGGCCAGCTTCCGGGAGAACCACACGCTTCCGGCATTGACCGACTATTTCAAACAGGAGAGCTTCACCTACCTGGAAATGGGCGCCGAGATCGCCAAGCTGCACCTGCTCTTCGACGAGGCGGGTATTCGGCAGGGCGACCGGATCGCGCTGATCGGCCGCAACAATCCCCGCTGGTGCATCACCTACATCGCCACGATCACTTACGGCGCAGTCATCGTACCCATTCTGCAGGATTTCCATGCCAACGACGTGATCCACATCATCAACCATTCGGAAAGCCGACTGCTTTTCCTGGGCGACACGTTCTGGGACGCGATCGAAGCCGACCAGATCCGAAAGGTCGAAGCCGTCTTCTCGCTCACGGACCTGAACGCGATCTACGAGCGCCGGGATCCGAAGAAGCTGACGGAGTTTCAGAAAAACCGCGAAAATCACTTCCGCAAAGCCTATCCGAAGGGATTCGGACCGGAACATATCCGCTTCCACAAGATTCCCAACGACCGGATGATCCTGCTCAACTACACCTCGGGAACGACCGGCTATTCGAAAGGCGTCATGCTCTCGGTCAATAACCTGACGGGCAACGTGCTCTTCGCCAAAGGAGCCATAAACACCCAAACCGGCACGAACTATTTCCAGCGCGGCGGACGCACGCTATCGTTCCTGCCTCTGGCACATGCCTACGGCTGCGCATTCGACTTTCTCGCGCCGCTGGCCGTCGGAGGCCACATCACCCTGCTGGGCAAAATTCCCACTCCGAAAATCCTGATCGAAGCCATGCAGGTCGTGCGCCCCACGATCATCTGCTGCGTACCCCTGATTCTCGAGAAAGTCTATCGCAAACAAGTACTGCCGCTGCTCGAAAAGGGTCCGATGAGCATCGCTATGAAGATTCCGCTGCTGAATACCGCCTTGCGCTCGGTAATCCGCAAGAAGATGATGGAATCGTTCGGCGGAGAGGTGAACATCTTCATCGTGGGCGGTGCACCGATGAACATGGAAACCGAGGCTTTTCTGATGAGCATCAAATTCCCGATTACCATTGGATACGGCATGACCGAATGCGCCCCGCTCATCAGCTTCACTCCCGACAACGAATTCAAGGCCGGTTCCTGCGGGCGTTTCCTTTCGGAATTCCTTCAGGTGAAGATCGACTCGCCCGATCCCGAACACGTCGCGGGCGAAATCCTGGTGCACGGCGAGCACGTCATGATGGGTTACTACAAGAACGAGGAGGAAACCCGGAAGGTTCTGGACGAAAAAGGGTGGCTCCATACGGGCGACATCGCCACGATGGACCCGGACGGCACGCTTTACATCCGCGGCCGATCGAAAACCATGATACTCACGGGGAGCGGACAGAACATTTATCCCGAAGAGATCGAAGACAAACTCAACAACATGTACATGGTCCAGGAATCGCTGGTTCTGGAGCACAACGGTCGTTTGACGGCACTGGTCGTACCCGACTTCGAACAGGCGGAGCTCGAAGGGATCGATAAAGAGGAACTGCCCCGAATCATGGAAAACAACCTCAAGGAGCTCAACAAACTGTTGGCATCCTACGAACAGGTCGCAAGCATCACGGTCTATCCCACCGAATTTGAAAAGACGCCCAAACGCAGCATCAAGCGTTACCTATACAATACGGCTCTGCTGGAGAAATAGGCCGATTCGATGACGCACGAAAAATCGCTATCGAAGGGTTTTCCGCCGACAATCCGACAAGTTTCCCTTCGAAACAGCTTGCCGCCTTTTCAGGCGGCAAGCTGTTTCGAAGGCTCCTCGGAAATCTTCGCAATAGTCCGTACGATTGTCCTTACCTTTCACTATCTTTGCAGAAAACAGGATGCGCCTCGGAAAACGATGAACAAGTTCCCGTTTTCTTCTCGGCTTTCACTATCTTTGTATTTGTAGAAGATAGGATGCGGTTCGGCAATCTTTGCGTGCAAGCCTGCACGATTGACCTCACCTTTCACTATCTCTGACACCGAACATTTCGCCTCGACAAAATGCAAATAAATTTGCGTTTGCCTCCGGCTTATCGCTATCTTTGCCAATATGAAATTCAGCAGCAAACAAATGATCGGAGAAAACCTCCTGTACCTGATGGTATGGATGGTGATTATCCTAGTACCGGTCCTCAACTCGAAAATGCTCGAAGAGGTACACGTCAGTCTGGAGAACATCCTGATCGCCTGGCTAAAAATCGCACCTTATCTGCTGATCTTCATCATCCACAACAGCCTGATCGCTCCCAGACTGTTACTGCGAAAACATCGTTATGTATGGTATCTGGTCGTCAATCTGCTGACCATTACGGCCGTTTTCTCGCTGGTCGCCATTTATGAAAAATACGCTCCATACGACACCGAACCCTACATCCTGAACGGCAAAGCGTCATTCACCGATCTGGCGATCTATTGGAACATCCTGCTGGGATTCTTCATGACGGGCCTGAACATGGGTATCAAACTGCTGTATCGCTCCCTGCGCGACGAACAGCAAATGGAGGAGCTCAAACGTCAGAACCTGCAAGCGGAAATGGATTATCTGCGATACCAGATCAATCCCCATTTCTTCATGAATACGCTCAACAATATTCACGCCCTGATCGACATAGATACCGAATATGCGAAAAGCGCTGTTATCGAACTGTCCAAGATGATGCGGTACGTTCTCTACGAATCGGGCAGCGAAACCATATCGCTCAAAAAAGACATCCAATTCATCGAGAACTACATCGAGTTGATGCGCATCCGCTACGACAGCAGCATCGACATCCGTTTCGACTATCCGGACTCGATCCCGAATAAAGTGGCCATCCCGCCCCTGCTGCTGATCGTATTCGTCGAAAACGCGTTCAAGCACGGAGTAAGTTATAACCACGCCTCGTTCATCCAGATCCGAATCGGCTACCGGGATGATGCGGTAACGGCCGTCATCAGCAACAGCCGTCACGAAAAATCCCGGTCGGGTACTACGGGCATCGGACTCGAAAACGTCAAAAAACGGCTGGCATTGATTTACCAGGACAACTATACGCTCGCTATCGACGATTCCGATCCGGCCGTTTATACCGTCAAACTCATAATCCCCATCATGCCATGCTGAAATGTATCGCCATAGACGACGAGCCGCTGGCACTGCGGCAATTACAGGGTTATATCGCCAAAATCAATTTTCTGAAGCTCGAAAAAGCGTTCACCAACGCCATCGAAGCCCAGCAATATCTGGCCGGAAATCCGATCGACCTGATTTTCGTGGATATCAACATGCCCGATTTGAGCGGCGTAGAGTTCGTACGGTCGCTCGTCAGCCGCCCGATGATTATCTTCACGACGGCATATTCGGAATACGCCGTCGAGGGATTCAAACTCGATGCGATCGACTACCTGCTCAAACCGTTCAGCTTCGCCGATTTCAACCGTTCGGTAACCAAAGCGCAATCGCTGTATGAACTGTTGGCCTATCGGAAGACACAGGGGGACGTCCCGGCCCCGGAAGCCACCCCGCGCGACCGGGAGTATATCTCGATCAAAGCCGATTATAAAACGACGCTGGTACGCATCAGCGACATCGTTTATCTGGAAAGCGAAGGCGAATACGTACGGCTCCATCTGGACGACCGATCGACCATCACGACTCTTTTCCGGCTCAAGAACATGGAAGCGGCCCTGCCGTCGGAAATGTTCATGCGGGTCCACCGTTCCTACATCGTCAACCTGCAACGTATCAGGAGCTACGTGAAAGGTCGGGTTTTTATAAGTGACAGCGAATACGTTCCGATCGGCGAAAATTACCGGGAGGCGTTCCAACGATACATCGAAGCTCATTACCAGAATCTATAACGGAGAATCGCCTCCGAAGTCGATATCTTCAGGAGAAATCGCACCGTCCCGAACGGACATTCGACCGCCCGGCAACAAATAACAAAACGCGATTATATGTTTTCGGGGAGCTATTGGAAGCCGACACGCCCTTCCCCTCTTTGGAGAGGAAGGGCGTGTCGGCATTACAGAAGCGGCACAGACCGCAAATAAGCTCGATGCCGCGATCGTTGGCCAAGGGTACATCGGAAAGACATGACCCCCAAATATAAACTCTGCATTCCCAGAGCGCAGGCACGCTTGCCACCAACCCCGACTATGAGGGGCGAATCTTATTTGCGATCGGCCAGGCAGCTCTGAATATCCAGACTGACCGGCTCACCGTTGAGAGAAAAAGAGAGTGTGCAATCCTCGAAAGCGGTAAGTTTCTCGAACTGCAAAATAACGATGGAATTATCGCCCCAAATTGCATCGACCTTCTTTGCCTGAAAGGTTTTACCATCGTTATAAAGCACCACATCTTCGATCGAAAGTCCGTTGGTTTCATCACGGTCGGATGCAGGGATTTCAATTTTGATAGTTGTTTTGCCGTGTTTGTTGTTCAAACTCAAAAATTTGGGAGTTGCATGGGCGCTTCCTATCGCCAGCAGAGCGGCAGCGCATGAAAGAATAATCTTTTTCATAGCAAATGAATTTAAAGTGATGTAAAAGGGTTGATTTCCAATCGTTACGAAATAATATCCAAGATACGAAATAATGTCTTTTACTATATGCAGAAGATTCCGATATTTTTTCAATAAATATTGTGTGTGGGGGGCTTTTACTCTTTTCGGTGCAAAACTAATATAAAAATCCCCCCCAAATATTTTGATTAAATTAACCAAAATATATTCGAATATGCAACAATATTTGGAAAAATCTATGAATCAGGCCCGCATAAAGCTCATGACTTACAAGCGGGGAAAACGGTCCATACGGGTATATCGCCCGTCGGCACACTCGTAACAATAGTGCGTCAAGCCGTTGGTCAGTACCACGTAACGGGCCCCCAGCACCGAATTGTACCGGACGGCCTGCGCCAGCACCTGACGGTCTATTCTGATCCCGGCAGCCTTGCACTCGACGAGCACCAGCGGACGGGCCCGGTCGTCCACGACCACCACATCGGCACGCTGCGGAGATCCGTTCATCGCTACGGCATACTCCTGGACGATCCGCATGGGCTGTGCTCCGCAATGGGAAATCAGAAACCCGATCAGGTGACGGCGCACCCACTCCTCGGGAGTCAGCACCAGGTAGATTCCCCGAAGCGGATCCCAAACGGTCATCTGCTCCCCACGCTGCGAAATCCGCAATTTGACGGCAGGAAAATTGAGCCGGGGATAGTCGGGAATCATATTCGGAAAAAATTAGTAACTTTACAGGGACAAATATACGAAAAGGCGACGGAATCCGTATCGCCCCGTATGCAAAGTGCCCCCAAGCCGCAGAATACAGCGCAAAGCGGGAGCGAGCGTACGGGCTCGCAGACAAAGAGTGCCGATCGTATCTTATTACTTAACTAAACAGCGAAAGGCGGACGGCGGGTCCAACTCGTCCGCATCCGCCCGAGCCGCATAAAAAATTTATCGCCTTATGAAGAGTCTTTTGACCTTGCTCCTTCTCTCTTCCGCATGGATGGCCTGCGCCCAGGATTACGCTTCGCCGGAGCCGGTCGAGATAGGCAAGGAGCTTTCCCGCACCACTTTCGTCGTCTATCCGACGGCGGAAGAGGCTGCCGCCGGATCGCGCGAAGCCTCCAAATACTTCACCCCGCTGACAGAGTGGGAAAAAACGACGACCGAAGCCGGCACGGAGTTCTCCACGAAATTCACGGTGCCCTTCGCCTGGGTAAACCGCCAGGTGCTCCTGCATGTGGAGTGGGCTTCGTCGGCTTACGAAATTCGCCTGAACGGGAAGGTCGCGGGATATTGCCAGAACGGGAGCAATCCGGCGGATTACAACTTCACCAAACAGGTCCGGGAAGGGGCCAATAATCTGACGATCAAGGTGCTGTCCAATCCTGCAAGCACCGTACTCGAAAGTTGGGCGCATCCCTCCGAACCGGCGTTAGGCAGTTGCTACGTCTTTTCCCAGCCGACCATCCGCATCCGCGACCTGTTCACCAAAACGTACCGAAACGGCAGCGTCTTCAACGGCGAGGTCGGCATCGTGGTGAAAACCGACGCGCTGAATCCCAAGAAAGCGAAAATCCACTACGAACTGCTGACGCCGCAGGACGAAGTCGTGACATACGGCAGCCAGGAGATCGAACTCGACATGCGCAGAGAAGACACCCTGCGTCTGGTCGCCCAGATTCCCGATACGATGGTATGGAGCGCCCGCAACCCGATACTCTACACCCTGCGGCTCAAGACACAGACCGAAGGCCGTTATACGGAGTACGTATCGCTCAAGGTCGGCTTCCGCACCGTCGGCAACACCCGGGGGCAGTTGGCGATCAACGGGTATCCGGCAGCACTCAAGGCCGTACCCGACTTGGGTACGACCGTATCGCCGAGCCAACTGCTCGAATGGAAGGAACAGGGGTACAACCTGATTCTGCTTCCGGCAGGCGGCGTATCCGGTGCGCTGTACGACCTTTGCGACCGATATGGCTTCTATGTCGTCGAACAGGCTCCGATCAACACCAGCCGCAGCGGTATGTCCCGCCGCAAGGGAGGGAATCCCAGCAACGATCCCGCATGGCAGGCGGCCTATATCGCCCGTATCGAGGAGAGCTACCACACCACGAAACTGCATCCGTGCGTCGTAGCATTCTCGCTCGCCGAAGATTCCGCCAACGGAATCAACCTCTACGAAGGTTATCTCCACCTCAAGGGCCTCGAAAAGGAGCGCCCGGTTCTCTACCCCGATGCCGGCGGAGAGTGGAACAGCGACAAACTCCGGCTGTCGGCCGAACAATAATCCGCTCGCCGCTCAAAAATAAAAAGGGCTGTCTGCTACATATAGACAGCCTTTTTTCATTCGTACTACACTCCAAGAACATCTTAAAACACCTCGCTTCCGACAAGTTTTGTCGGATCGTTTCGTTTTACGATCGAACACGCACGACAGAAACCTCCCTCGGACGACGAGTGCTGACAGCAGGCAACAGGTCAAAAGACAGGCAACGGCAAGCGAGTGACAGGCGCAAATGGCGAGTAACGAAAGACAGGCAGCGAACAACAAGCGACGGGAGCAGAGAGCAAGCGACGAAGAGTTGGTAGCACGTGACGAGCGGCAACTACAGATAACAACCGACCGGGAAAAGCTGGTAGCAGGCAATCGGGCGATGAGTCAGGGGACAGAAGGCCGGCAGCGTACAACCGGGCAAATGGCGAGCAACGGCAAGCGACGGATAGCTGAAACAGTCAGCAGGTGACGAAGGTAAATAACAGGGACACAAGTAACGGGCAACAGATAATAGATGCAGATGACAGGAGAAGTAACAAGCGACAAGTGACGGAGCATCCGCTATCGAAGGGTTCCTTCCAATATCTCTGAAAACCGTCCTTGCCCTGGTTTTGAAACTCCCACCCTGTCGCACCCGATTCGACACCATTATACGGAATACAAAACCCTACTCAGCATTCCGCCGATATTTGCAGGCCGGTTTTTCTATTTACCACTATATAGATAGCTATAGAAAGACGGCAATGCCCATTACTTTTTACTTTCCGTTCGGGAGCGACGAAAAAAATACCGAAGAATAGGGACACCAGCACCAATCACTCCGCCCAAGGATGAAATACCCGGACAAACACCAATCCGACTCTGTCATTTCCTGCCCCAAGCAGCCGTTATCAATAATCGGACTCTTAGCACCGACAACCTTCCTATAAAAAACGATTCGAACACTCCAAAGAGAGGGGGGGGCACTGACGATCTTCCCTGCAAAACAGAAACCTCGCTCCCAATCAATCCCATAAAACAAAAGACAATCACATTATCAGTCCCCGTAAAACAGGCGCAAATGCCGCCGGACTTTCCCCGACATACAAACGAATGTCAAGGGACTTTCCCCAAGTCTATCTCTTCCAAAGATCCTTATACACAAAAAAGAGGGGAAGAGATCGCTCTCTTCCCCTCCGGGATTCCGTTACTCGTCGAAATTCGACGAATAACCGTTTTGTTTCGGATTATTTAACGATTTCAGAAGCAGCCTTGAGCTGTGCTCTTACATCAAAATCCAATTTATCCGATACCTCCTTTTTAGAAGCTGCATTGAGGATCGAAGACTTGCCATGGTCTGCACGCTCGCGCTCGATCTGCATGAACGAAGCCTGGCTGAAACGAATCGGAGCAGAAAGATCCACCTTCGATACGGTCGATACAGCCGATACCTCGCCGCGCTTATCATCGAAACCATCGGTCGGAGCAGTATCGATATCACCCTGGTGGTCAGGATCGTTCAGCAAGATTTCTTCATACATCAACTCACCCCAAGCACCGGTTGCATCCTGACCTGCATAGTAGAAGCCCCAAGGACCTACTCCCGGCGGAGTACAACGACCGTGCTTAGCATCCTTATAGATGGCTACAAACGGATAATTCTCGAAATAATCGAAGATCAACATATCCGGCAGAGGCAGCGTACCACCACGAGGTGCATGGATCAAGACCCACGTATGAGCAGTTTCCTCACTAGTCGGCTCCGCTTGGTAAACGCATACATACTGATTACCAGCATAGTTCCCCCAAGCTGCAGGATAACGAGCTGCAAGTTCATCACCGTTGTAAACCTGCCATGTTCCAGATACAGTTGCTTTCATATTACGCGGCAACGGTTTCGATTCTACGCGGGCAGAACTCAAATCGGACTGAGCCTGGCCATCCGCATAAGCAAAACCATAAGCCACATACTCGGTACCCGGCGTACACGAAGATGTCAGAACCTCTTCACCGACATACTGTGCCAATGTACCGCCACCGTCTGCATGAATCACTGCATCGATGAACTGACGCCAATCCTTATACTGATCGAAGTTGTTTGCAGAAGTCAGACCTACATGGTACCAAACGTCGTCCTGAGACGGAGTAACGGTACAAGTAAAGCTACGCATTTCGATCTTCGAGAACTCGAATTCCAACTTAAAATCTGTAGGAGCGACATATTCCGGAGTCGTGAATTCGGTCACCGAAACATCGGTAGTACGATGTCCGTATTTGTCGAAACCGAAAATAAAGATTTCGTAAGTGCTCTCCGGCTCGATACGCCACTCCTGATCGGCCCCCATCTTGGTCGTCATTTCGCCTTTCTGCACCCATTCGTTGGTCTGCCAGTTGGGAGGGGTGCCATCACCCAGGCCCGAACCGGAATCATACATATCCAGACGCTGGAGCAGACGCTCGACACAAACGCTTTTACCGTATTTCTCGGCACTGCCGCCGGGATACATACCGATGAAATATTTCGTCTCCAGATTCGAGGGCGTAATCTTGATCTCGCAATCCTGAGCTGTCACATTCAACTTCTCGACCGTGAACGTGCAATTATCGGTTACAGGAATCTCTCCGGTCGTAACCGTGAAATATTCCTCGGCATTTTCGCTGTTGATATTGTAGTTGTCATCCATGCCGAAGCACCAGAAATAGTAGTCGTTACCGCCCCATACACGGTTTTTTAAAGACGTGTTCAACATGAACTTCTGCTCGCCCTGATAAAGAGTCGGACGCTGCTTACGCGCACTGGACTGCAACTCCTGCAAATACTCTTTGCTGGTCCACTCGTCAACCTTGTAAACATAACTGTTCATCGTCGAGAACATCCACTTCGCATCCGGATTGCTCGGAGTGATCGTTACCTCTACGTTGTAAGGATTGTTGTCGGGATAAGGGTCGGCATTGACCTGCTTGGAAGTAACCGTGAACGTAAGGTCGGTCATCTCGACATTCTGGGTCGTGAACTCCGCCTTGAAAAGGTCCGTAGTAGGCACGCCCTCGGACGTACAACCGTACACATACCCATAATATGCCGTATTGGCAAGCGACAAGTCATCCACGGTATTGGTCTTCGAACCTTTCATGAGTAAGATGTTCAACCATTCAGACAACTTCATCCCCCGACTTTCGGCCTGTTCTTTCACCGCCTCCAAGTCGGCCTGAATGAAAGCCTCGTCGGACTCGAACGAATCGACGTATTCTTTAGTCATAAAAGCGCACAGATAGGTCTCGCTCTCGTTCGAAGGAACGATCTGCATTGCACAGCCGTTTGCCGTAATCGACTTCGGATCGATCGTAAGTTCGAACGTCATGGTACCACCCTGATTTACGGTAACGACTACATCGGCTGCCCCCGTATAAGAAAGGGTGATCTGCCCCGAACGAGACTCGACACCCTCGTCGAGTGCAGTGTAATCAAACTGGACGTATCCCGGCTCCGCATAGTTGAAATTCTTGATCCAATCCACGTTCGTCGTTGCCTCGACAATAGACGATTTATCGGCCCCTTGAATTTCATACGCCAAACGACCCGTTCCAGCGTTTTTCGATAAGGAAAGCGTAGTTTTAGCTACGATGGTGACGCTGTAATCCACGCCATCGTCGCTTCAGCCACTGCTTGCACTCACCATTGCGAGCATCGCCACAAGCGCCATCGCAAAAGAAAAATACTTTTTCATAGAAAAAAATAACAAGTAGTTTAGTGAAAGAGCTACCGGATCGAAATCCGGACACCCTTTCGGGTTAATAAAAATTAAAAGTTAGGTATTAAAAACATCATAAAAAAGCGAAAATCCACCATGCAAGTATCGTAGAATAATCCTAATACACAATATAACCAACAAAATTCAATTCTTTTGTCCCGTCCGTTCCCCAGCGTATTCCTGCGATAAAGCAACTGCACCGAACGGAATCAATATTCTCGCCTTCATTCGGAATCGAATTCTTAATCCGAAATTCTCTCAAAGGTAGGAAATTAATCTAACTTAAACAACTTTTTAAGACAGTTTTTTCAATAAAAAAGCAAATCAAAAATCACAATATATTGAATATCTTACATTTAAAATTCAAATATTCGTACCTACAAAAAATCCCCCCCCCAAAAAAAATGATTTTTAGCCCACAGGCGGCGTTTTTTCCATCACCTGGACGGATGTACCGAAATAATAAATCTTGAAACATAATAATTCGGTAACCAGTCGATGCACCTATATAACTTAAATAATATTTTATTTAGTATATACACAAGATAAAAAAAAGCAAAATTCCGTTTCGAAGCCCTCCTCTGCATTTTTTACGAAGAAAAAATATTTTTTTCTTGCAGAAATAAAAAAAACATCCTACATTTGCACCTGCAAACGCCTCTTTAGCTCAGTTGGTAGAGCACGACACTCTTAATGTTGGGGTCCAGGGTTCGAGCCCCTGAGGGGGTACGGAAAGGCGGAAAACTTAAGTTTTCCGCCTTTTTTATTGTCCAAACAGCCCCTTATAGCTGATATATCTTACCGTTTCGTGTATCTTTGTAATTGGATCCCACCGTAAAGGATCTATGTAGGATAAAAAAATTTTACAAAGTCCCTTATTCAGCCGAGGTATAAAGATAAATTCAAACAGGTTATGGAGATCAATAAAGATAACTGGAAGCAGATCGATCTAAATGTGGACAGCCTGTGGTTGATCCCCGAAAGAGAGAGGCAAGGCAAGCACAAGAATATCTATCACGGCAATTTCGTTCCCCAACTACTCAAACGCTTACGAATGCCGGAAATACCGTGCTGGAGTTGTTCGCAGGCAGCGGGACTACCCTGTTCGCATATGAAAACCTGCGCAAAGATTACATCGGATTCGCCCCCCCAAAAAAATTATCGATTATGTCAATAGCATTATGAGCGAATGGTCTTCGATCAACTACGCAATCAAGAGTGTCGATGTCACCGATCGACAGCCGTTTTCCGAGGCGATCGCAGCATAGCTGGGCGAAAGGCACCGAGAGGAGGTCGATTTTATGATCGCTCATCCGCCTTATCTGGACATCGTAAAATTCACCGACGACAGCAGGGACCAGTCCAATATTTCGGACATCGATGCTTTCTAAAAAAAATTGTCGAACGCAATAGCCACGGCTTCCGATACTTGAGAAAGAACGGTTATTTTGCGATAGTCACCTGGGGATATTTCTGAAAAAAGCGAAGTGATTCCTTTGGCTTTCAAGATAATGGATTCCGTAAAACAACACCTGAAAGTCAAGTTAAAGGGCATCGTGGTTAAAAATATCGAAGGGAATCGCGGTAAATTAGGCGCACAAAACATCTGGAAATACAGAGCGTTGAAAAGCGACTACTTTTTATTCAACCGAGCAGAGTTTCCGAGTACATCTGGAGCACATGTTCGCAGGCACGAGATCCAGAAATAAAACCGTAGGTTTCAACCGATCAGCACATTCCAATATATCAGTTGCTCAAACGGGAAATACACTGGTTGCAATGATGGCCGATTTCAGCCGGGTACGCGCGAACGATTATGCGATATTTTACGTGCAGACATCGAAAGGAAAAGAAGGGAAATTTTACGGCATATATCAGATCGCCAGTGACCCTTTCCTTAAACCCGACGGTTACTATTTGCGCGAGAAACTTTGGATAAATCTGACATTCCGGGTATTGAGCAAACCGTACGAAGTATTTGCAAAAGGGGCTTCCGAATGGGAGGCTTTGGATGATATAATAAGGTATATAGGCCCCTATCAAATGCTGTGCAGTTTGATATACAGAAAGCTGAAAGGCAATCGCGGAAATACCATGCTTATGCCCTATGAGGCAGAGCGGTTGTTTTCTTTAATCCGCTCGAAAAAATAACCATAAGGCCCTCAACGGGAACAGTTTCACCGATGAAAACAGAAGACAAGTCGAAAATATGTTGCAAACTGAAGTATATGCCGACGAAACACAGACCGCGTTCGACATCTTGCCCCGACTGATCTACAAGAGACGCAACAGGAAAGCCTATAAAGTACATTTGCAGATGTATTTGGCGCAACATATCGGCAGGGATCCGATCTTGAACCGGGCCCTTAAAGTCAATTGCAAAAACATAGAATAGTTAGGAAACAAGGTTTCATGCGGCATCGGCATGCAGCGAATCGATGTGATGTTTTCGCAGAAAATAGATGAAAAAACAAAATAGATCGTACCTATCGAACTGAAGGCCGTAACTAATCCCAGACAGATATCCCGATATATAGACTGAATAGAACAGTAGTATATTCCCAACAGACCGAGCGTAATACATCCAATCCTGATATGCCCGGAATCAGAACTCGGTCAAAAAAACATCAACGCATTCAGAGCGTTCGACACAAAATCCAATAGACGTTACCTCCTATCCTTGGAATATTATAGAATTTACAGACGACGAAGAAATGCTGAAGTTTAATAATATCATGTACGAGTGATGAATTACATAGGATCGAAATATTCGCTGCGGGATTTTATCGACAATACGATCAAAAAGGTCGTCGGCGATAATCCATCGGATATGGTATTCTGCGATCTCTTTGCAGGTACGTGTATCGTAGGGCTCATTTCAAAACACGAGTTAGCAAAGTAATAGCCAATAATTGGAAGTATTACAGTTATGTCCTCAATCGCAACTATATAGGCAACTGCTACGAACTTGCGAACAAAGCCGATTATATAGAAATACTGAACTCGCTGTCAGGGACAGAGAATGGTCTCATATACTCTCAATATTGTCGAGGGGGGGGGTAATGACCGTCAGTATTTCTCCGATGACAACGATCAAAAATAGATGCCATCAGATCGACTATCGAGCATTGGCAGAAACCGGAGAAATATCCGACGATTTATACTATTTCCGGCTGTGCTGTCTGCTCGAAAACGCAGCCAAATGCGCCAATACGGCATCCGTATACGGAGCATTTTTCAAACATCTCAAACAGTCAGCACAGAAAACGCTCGTTATCGCTCCCGCAGATTACCAAATAAACAACGGCGAACACGAAGTGTACAATGAAGATGCGAATAGTCTGATTAAGCGGATCGAGGGCGATATTTTATACCTCGACCCACCGTACAACTCCCGACAATACAGCGCAAACTACCATCTGCTGAACACGATTGCCGACTATAAATCATTTACTCCGAAGGGAAAAACGGAGCTAAGAGAATACAACAAATCGAATTATTGCAGTAAGGCGAAAGTACAGCATACATTCAAAGATTTGATCCGGAACGCCCGGTTCAGATACATCGTATTGTCGTACAATAACGAAGGCATAATGCCAATGCAGACCATCGAACAGATAATGACCAAATATGGCAATTATCAGATGTTTCAAAAGGAGCATCAGAGATTCAAAGCAGACAAGACTGAAAATAAAAACCACTTGGCCGATACCACCACAGAGTACCTACAGGCGAAACAGAATCCGCAATAGTCGCCCGACTCATAAAATGCGACGCGACAAAATATGGAAAAATACAGTATCTTTCGGGAAACAGGAAAACAAATCGGATCCGCACGGCTAACCGGCAGAGCTGAAATCGTCCAAATGCTGAATCAGGGAAAAAGTATCGCGGCAATCTGCAAGGAATACGGGATCGCGAGAAACACCTTCGATCGGTTCAGAAGACAATACACCTATACTATTATAAAAGGAGAGAAAAAACGCTGGAGGGTAAACGGAAATGCTGCGGAGTTAAAAGAGAAAATACATGCAACGCTATAAACTGATGACTTTCCTCCCAACACAGGATAAGAAGGGGAGAGGGAAAAAGCCTGTCGCCACTCCGAAAGCGGCCCTCCACTGTTGCTGCACAAGGTCAGAAGGACAGCTGCGGCAAAAGCAGAATCAAACCTCGTAGCCCACACGCCCCCAACTGCATTCGATATTCACAAGGAAAGGGAACCTTTTTTCCCGCAATCTTTTATATCCGGAGTGAAAGATCAGAAACGGATTCCGGCGAAATCCGTCTTTCAACGGATCGTCGATACGGCATCGAACTCTTCGGGAGCGTAAGTCCGCAAGGCGAGTTTTTTAACCCAAACGACGAAGATCCCCGTGAGTACCAAGTTCAGCACGAGGGTCAGCACCGAAATAACCAGTGCCGGACCGCCCAAGCTATATCCCAGCGCAATGAAGATAACGCCCGCCCCTACCTCGCCGCGGGTAAACATACCGATCGAAAGGGCCAGACGTTCGCTCAACTTCCGATCACGATAAAAAAACATCGGGAAAAGTTTGCCCAGGTTGGACAGCAACGAGACGATCACCACATGGAATGCGATCACGCCCCACGACATCATGGGCTGCGAACCGGTCACGGAAGAAGCAGCTTCCCCAGTCGCAGCAGTCATACCGATAAACAACGGCATGCTCAATCCAACCAAAAACATGAACAAGAACGAAATGCCGGAAGCGGCCATCCGCTCCCCGCGAGATTCGACATGCCTGGTTTTCATCACCATACCCAATACGAAAGCGGGAAGCAGCACCTCGATATGAATACTGCCCTCCTCGCCGAAATAATATTTGGAAAGCAGGTAAACCAGTTGGGTAACACCGAAAACCACGACCGAATAGGTCAGAATCGCCCACCAATCCTGCCTCAACTCATACGTACTGAGTTTCTTCCACCCCAGCCACAACAGCAGAAAGACGATCACCACGACGACGAAAAGCTGCCAGCGCAGACCGATCATCAGGATTTGCAGAGGTATCATCAGCAGGATGGTATCCAGATCGTCGAAAATCGCCAGCACCTGAATTTTCCGATACATCCAGCTTCGCTTGAGCCGCAGGGCCGCGAGCATCGTGAACAGGATGCCGGCCGAAGTCGGAGCGGCAAAACGGCTCAACAACAGATTCTCTTTCCAGGCGTCGCCATTGCCCCAAAACTCGGGCGGCAACAACACGAAAACATAGTACAGAGCGATGAGCAGCCAAGGTACGGCTGCCGTAGCCATAGCGATGAAATAGTCCTCGGCATAGGAGCGCCAACGTTTTTTATCGATCTCGAATTCCCGGCCGACATTGATCATGATGAACGACAGACAGACATAAAGAAAGGTCGTCGCCCCGGCCCGAAATGCAGGATAGCTCTCTCCGAGCATCCCCGGAAGAATCTGGGAAGCCACGAGGCCAAGGATGAGAAGCAGGGAAAATGAGAAAATCTTTTTCATCGGAGGTTTTCAATAGAATGTTCGCGCAGTCGGCACAAGGATTTATGTCGGCTAAATCGCGGGTACCGCCCGGAATTTTGGTACAAAGAAAATCAAAATCCCGGAATTTCCCCGCATCGTCCGCCAAAAAAGCACCGACTGCGCACCTCAACGCCACTTTTTCGTGCGGAAGAACAAATAGGTCACGAATCCGATGACGATCATCACGCCCCAGGCCAGGATATAACCGTGCTCCCACTCCAGTTCGGGCATGTTACGGAAATTCATCCCCCATACTCCGACCAGAAAAGTCAGCGGAATGAAGATGGTCGATACGACAGTCAGCCGTTTCATAATATCGTTCATCCGCAAATCGTTGTTCGAGATATACAAATCCATCAGCGACGAAAGGGTTTCACGGCAGATGTCGATATTTTGCGCCACGTTGAGCAGGTGATCGTTCACATCGTTGAAGAAAGGCCGATTGACCCGGTGCAACAAACTCGAATCGGAACGAAACAGCCGCGAATATTGTTCCTTGAGCGGCAGAACCGTCCGCTTGAGTTGCATATAATCCCGCCGAAGCTCCTGCATCTGTACTCCGATGTCCCGGTCTCCGGTATCGGCCAGCAATGCAGATTCCAGCTCCTCCAACCCGTCGCTGATCGCCGCCGCAACCGACATATAACCGGTTATCAAGCCATTGAGTAACACCGAAAACAGGTAGTCCGACTGTCGGGTACGGATTTTCAGTACATTACTGCGGATGGCACGCATCACATCGTCGAAAAAATCGTTGTCCCGCTCCTGAAACGTCAGCACGAAATCAGCGCCCTGCACCAGACTGACCTGCATCGCTTCGCCACCCATAATCTGCTTGGCAATAATCACATTGTACTGATCGTGCTCCTCGACCTTGCTGGCATGGTCGGTATTGAGAATGTCCTGCATGACCAGAAAATCGATCCCGAAATGCGTACAAACCGTCTGCACGGCATCCGTATCTTCCAGTCCGTGAATCTGCAGCCAAGTGATGCCATCGGGCTGAAAGCGGGACTTCATCTCCTCGAAATCATCTCCCGAAGCCTCTTCGACCCGATCCACAGTATAACTGCACAGATGCAGATGAGTCCGTGTTTTCGTATCCCCGTTGTAGGCGAGCTTGTCGCTGAGCAAGTTATTTTTCATGGCTGTACGATTAAAATTCGACCGTGACGCCCAGCGTCGGCACCAGCGTACCGCTCGCCTGGCGGATATACTTCATCTTATAACGCTGCTCCGAAGGCGGAGCCGAAGGATTCTCGATCACGCCGGTACTCATCAGCACGTCGGGCTGACGGAGCTTGCTGAAGGTCACGTTCTGCAAATCGACATAAATCCCCAACATGCATTTGCGAAAATAAAACACCTTGTCGACGCGCACGTCCAGCTGTGCGAAAGCGTCGAGCCGTCCGGCGTTGTACTTCGAATAGTCGTAATAGGGCCGTCCCTGCGCATCCCACGCCTCGACGAGCGACGATTTCTCGACGTCGTACGGCGTATAAGGCGTTCCGCCGATAGCGCTCAGCTTCGCCCCGACGCTCCACCCACGCGAGAAATCGTACGTACCGCTGATATTCGCCACGAAACGATTGTCCCAGGCAGAAGGAATATATTTCGCATCGTGCCGACTGCGGTATTCGCTGCTGAAAACGGTCAGTGCACCGACCAGATTGAAACGATCGGGAAGCTGCCAACGCACCATCAGCTCCAGACCGTAGGCGCGTCCCTGGGCCGAAGAAACGAGCAATTCGTCGCCCGAGGTACCGTAGTCGTTGCCTTTGCAGGTCAGCGGCACGTCGTCCGCCACCGAAAGCGGGATATTCGTATAATATTTGTAGAAACCTTCGAGCGAAACCACCAACCGGTCACGCAGACGCCAGTTGACGCCGACGGCGCTTTGCAGGACCCGCATATACTCCAGACCCCGATTGACCAGCTCGCCCGTATTGTCTTTATAACCGAGCGCCGTATAGGGCGGCAACTGGTAGAAAAGCCCTGCGCTTCCGCTCACCGACCAGCTGTCGCTCAAGGCATAAGAAGCCGACACACGTGGCGAAAGCTGCTTCCAGAAACGCTCCATTTCCGCCGAATAGTCGCATCCGTCGGCCCGCACCCCCATCGAAACCGTCAGCCGCTTGTCTGCGGAGGCATAGTCGGCCCCCACGAAAAAGCCCCAGCCGACAATTCCCAAATAAGTGCGATAGTCCAGCAGCTCGGCTTCCTGCTGATAAGTCCGCTGCAAAGTCTTGTTATGATAGGTAGAATAGTTCAGTTCGGCTCCTTCGCGCAGCGTCCACCGGCCCAGGTAGGAGCGATTTTCGAACCGCAGAGTCGTCTTCTGCTCCACGCCCCGCAAACGCAGGGTCAGATTATCCGGAGTCGATTCGTCGTTGTTGCGGTATTTGGTATTGCGGTTATTCAGGTAGTTATGACTCAACGCCACCGACTGCACGTGCCGTCCGGCGTAATGGCGGTACACGGCACCCACAGTAAAGGTTTCCTGTTGGATACGAGGCAGGTAACTGAGCAGATATTCGTTCTCCTCGCCCTTCTCGTCGAGATTGAGCTTCATGTTGTCGATGCCCACCAGTCCGAGGAAAGTCAGCTCGTCCCGCTCCGAAAAACGGGTCTTGACCTTCAGTTGCCCGTCGATGTAATTGGGCAGAAAAGGAAGCCCCAGCAATTTGAAGAGGAACTGGAGGTAGGATTGCCGCACGGAAAAGAGGTAAGTCGTCTTTTTACCCACGTGTCCGCTGCCGCTGAGCGACACTTCGGAGGCACCGAGCGTCGCCTTGAAGGTCTGCCGTTCGAGATCGCCGTCCCGCAACCGGAAATCCAGCACCGAACTGAGCGCCCCGGCACGGTCGGCGGGAAACGAACCCGTATAGAAATTGATCTCGCGCACCAGATCGGAATTCACGATGCTTACGGGACCGCCCGTGGCACCCTGCGTGGCGAAATGGTTGATATTGGGAATTTCGATCCCGTCCATGAAGAAGCGATTTTCGGACGGTCCGCCGCCCCGCACGATCAGGTCGTTGCGATAACCGATGGGCGAAAACGACACGCCCGGATAGGAACGTACGATACGCGACACGTCGCGATTGGAGCCGGGACTCTTCTCGATCTCCCGCATCCCGATCACCTGCATACTGACCGGGCTCTCGATCGTACGGCGGAAAGGCGAGGGACGAACGACGACTTCATTCAGATGCTCCGGCTCCTCCTCCATCTCGATTTCGATGAAAGGCGTCCGGGCCGACACCTGGTATTCGGGGGTCACGACCGTTCGGTAACCGATGAACGACGCCGTCAAGCTGTAAATGCCGGGCTTCACCTGCAGGATCTCGAATCGCCCGAGCGAATCGGTCATGGCGCCCTTACCGGGCTGGCCGGTGATCGTAACGGCTGCATAGGCGACCGGTTCCCGGGAAAGACGGTCGATAACCCTGCCCCGCACAGGATACCCCGCTGCGGCCCAAACAGAAGGAATGTACAATACCAGCAAAACGATTGCTGCCAGTAAGTTCTTTCTCATAATTCACAAAATCAACCGTCCGCAAAGCTAATAATTTTAGCGGCGTTTCGATCTTCCGGCCGTAAAGAATCGACCGAGGCGGACTGATTCGAGGCGAATCGGACGATTTACGGCATCGACACGATACCCCGAATCGCCCGCCGGCATAACCTAATAATCGAAAGAGATACAAAAATCATGAAATCCACCCCGGAAGGAATCGAAATTTACACTATTTTTGTTTCCGGTCAATCTCACCTAATAAGTATATGCGCACACTGATCTCGATTCTCTGGATTTCGTTCTTTCCGCTTGCCGCAGCAGCGCAGGGCGACGACCTGTCGTATCGGCTGAAAAGGTGATAAAGGATAAAAAAGCCGAAATCGGTATTGCGGTCATCCTCGACGCACAAGATACGGTAACGGTCAATAACGACGACCGCTACCCCCTGATGAGCGTATTCAAATTCCACCAGGCCCTCGCCGTCGCAGATTACCTGGACCGAAACGGACTGACGCCCGACACGGAAATATTCATTCCGGAAGAAGAGCTCGTCCCCGACACGTACAGTCCCCTTCGGAAGGAATTTCCCGAAGGCGAAATCTCGCTTTCAGTCAGCCGTCTGTTGGAGTACAGCCTGCAGCTGAGCGACAACAACGCCTGCGACATCCTCTTCGAGCACACGGGCGGTCCGGCAGCGACAGACCGCTACGTCCGGTCGCTCGGACTGCGCAATTTCGCAATCGCAGCAACGGAACAGCAGATGCACGACGATCCGCAAACGTGCTACGAAAACTGGAGTACGCCGCTCGAAGCGGCCGCTCTGCTGGAGCTGCTCGTAACAGAACAGATTCTCACTCCTACACTGCGGGAAATGATCCGGCAAAACCTGATAAACTGTAAAACAGGTGCCGACCGTCTTCCGAAACCACTGTCGGGAACCGGCGCCGTCATCGGACACAAAACCGGCACGAGCGACCGCGACGAACGAGGCATCTTCGCCGGGACCAACGATCCGGGATTCGTCATCCTGCCGGACGGCACCCGCTATACCATCGCCGTCTTCATCAAAGATTCGGCGGAAAACCCGGAAACAAATGCCCGAATCATAGCGGATATCTCCGAAACCGTTTATCGATACGTTCACGACGAATACCGGGAAAACGACATCCGCCCTGGAAAAAAACACGTCGATCAAGGAGCCGGAATTGGATTCGAATCCGATTATTTTTATTAAATTTGGAAAGAAAACAGCGTAATTTGCACTGTTCTTGCACGGAATCAGAAAAACTTCAATACCCCAAGCATGAAAAAAATAGCGGCTTACCTCATTCCCGTCCTCGCCTGCTTTGCAGTAGGTATCTCGGCAAGTTTTTTCCAGGCTTCGTCCATCGCCGAATGGTATCCGACGCTGACCAAGCCGACACTCACGCCGCCCAATATCGTATTTCCGATCGCCTGGAGCGTCCTGTACCTCTGCATGGGACTTTCGCTCGGGCGTCTCATCGTGCGTCGGCAGCACAAAGGAATCATCCGGCTGTGGGTCTTGCAGCTTATCGCCAACTTCCTGTGGAGCATCCTGTTCTTCACGCTGCGCAATCCGCTGGCCGGATTCATCGACATCGTACTGCTGAATATCCTCGTGGGACTACATCTTCGCCGCGAGCCGCAGGGACCGCGCTGCCGCCTGGCTCTTCGTACCTTACCTGCTCTGGACGCTCTTCGCCGCCTACCTCAACGGATATATCCTGCTGCACGGCACCCCGGCGGCGGCTCCGACGACAATTCAAACCGAATCTTTAACAATATCAAAACCTAAAACAGAAAGAATTATGGTTCACAAAATGCCCGAACTTCCGTATTCGACGGAAGCGCTCGCTCCCGAAAATGAGCAAAGAAACTTTTGAATACCACTACGGCAAACACCTCCAGACCTACGTGGACAATCTCAACCGCCTGATTCCCGGCACGCCTTACGAGTCGATGTCCCTGCAGGAAATCGTCAAGAAAGCCGACGGTCCGATCTTCAACAATGCGGCCCAGGCCTGGAACCACACGTTCTTCTTCCTGATGCTGACCCGATCAGAAGCCGATGCCCCAAAAACTAGCGGATCGCATCGCCCGCGACTTCGGATCGGTCGAAGCCTTCAAGGAAGAGTTCTCCAAAGCCGCTACCGGACTTTTCGGCTCGGGCTGGACGTGGCTCGCAGCCGACAAGGACGGCAAATTGCAGATCATCTCGGAATCCAATGCCGGCAACCCCATGACCAAAGGCCTCAAGCCCGTCATGACGATCGACGTATGGGAACACGCCTACTATATCGACTACCGCAACCGCCGCGCGGATTTCATCAAATCGTACTGGGAGCTGATCGACTGGGACAAGGTGGCCGACCGCATATTCCCCCGCAAATACCACTGCACCGCCTGCGACTACGTATATGATCCGGCCAAGGGCGATCCCGAAAGCGGCATCGCACCCGGCACGGCATTCGAAGACATCCCGGACGACTGGGTATGCCCCGTTTGCGGACTCTACAAGGATTCCTTCAAGATCGTGGAAGAGAAATAGGCGATCAGGAAAATTGAAAAAAGCAGCGCATAAAGCGCTGCTTTTTTGTATCGGGAGAATCCGTCGCAGACACCCGACAGCCGTTTTTCCGCGCCCGAGGGAAGAAGCCGGGCAGCCCATTCCGTCCGACACCAGAAATAAAGAGATCGACCCGGCAACAGATCGACCTCTTTGTTTCAGTCCATACTAATCTCTACTTTATTGCGACTGAAACCTTTATCGGCAAGACACTCTTCTTCTGCACAAACTCCGCACTTCGGCGTATGCCGTACAACGGTTTCGAAAAATATTTCATCAGGGAAACAGAGAGCCGCCTCGCTTCAGGTTATCAATCCACCGAAAAGATGCCTCGCAGGTCTTTTCCGAAAGCTCCGTTCTCCGCAGACGCATATCATCCGAACTGTCCGTTCATCGGGCAGGCAAAGGCTGGTCTTCTGACTCGTCCCCGCCGCAACGCCTTCCCGACCCCGCAGGACCAGTGGCAAAAGAGTGTCGCGGCAATACACCCGGGCATCCGAAACACCGCCCGCAAGCGGGCCGATCACCTCGGATCGTCGGGCAGGACTCACAGCAGCGGGAACTGTCGCAGACTTTCACTGCGTTCCCATTTAATCTGACGGGGCGTAACCCCTCGTGAACCGTTGCAGTGCAAATGTAAGAAAATATTTGCTATCTTTGCCCGGTAACCAAAAAATATTTTGACAGAAACTATGAAACACGCATACGTATTTCCGGGTCAGGGCGCTCAAGCCGTCGGCATGGGCAAAGACCTCTACGACAATGTCCCCGAAGCCAAGGCTCTCTTCGAGCAGGCCAACGAAATCCTCGGTTTCCGCATCACCGACATCATGTTCGCCGGTACGGACGAAGAGCTCAAACAGACTAAAGTCACCCAGCCGGCCGTATTCCTCCACTCGGTCATCATGGCCAAGGCGCTGGGCGTGAAGCCCGACGCGGTAGCCGGACACTCGCTCGGCGAATTTTCAGCCCTGGTGGTGGCCGGCGCTCTTTCGTTCGAAGACGGTCTGCGGCTCGTTTCCAAACGTGCGATGGCCATGCAGAAAGCCTGCGAAGCCGTACCCGGTACGATGGCGGCGATCCTGGGACTCGACGACGCCAAAGTAGAGGAAGCCTGCGCCTCGATCGACGGCGTGGTCGTGGCGGCGAACTACAACTGCCCCGGCCAACTGGTTATCTCGGGCAGCGTCGAAGCGGTCGATGCCGCCTGTGCCAAACTCAAGGAAGCGGGCGCCAAACGCGCACTGCGTCTGCCCGTAGGCGGTGCATTCCACTCGCCCCTGATGGAGCCGGCCAAGGTCGAACTCGAAAAAGCGATCAACGAAGCACCCTTCCAGGCTCCTGTCTGCCCCATCTACCAGAACGTCGATGCCAAACCCCAAACCGATCCGGCGACGATCAAGGCCAACCTGATCGCACAGCTCACCGCACCGGTACGCTGGACCTACATCGTCAAGAACATGCTTGCGGACGGCGTGACCGAATTTACGGAACTCGGTCCCGGCAATGTCCTGCAGGGTCTTATCAAAAAGTGAATCCCGAAGCGGTCGTAGAGTCGAAATCGACGTTGTAACCCGCCTCCGAAAACAAAATAGAATCGATTGACAAGCAATCGATTCTATTTTGTTTATAATTTTTTTTCATATCACAAGATCAAATACGCCAAATTCGATTGAATTCTTTCTATATTTGCACAAAAATTACAGAAGACATCAAACGACATCAATAACTATGACATCGTTAACCGAATTTTTCAGCCGACAGGAAGATGACAATCTGAAAGGTATTTCGCACAAGAACAACCTCTTCAAGCGAAATATCATCGCACATATGGCGGTGAACGGGGAGTGTACGCTCTCGGAGCTTACCAAAGAGCTGCACATCAGCGTACCGACCATCACCAAGCTCGTTCAGGAACTCGTTCAGGAGAACATCGTCTCCGATCTGGGCAAGGTCGAAACTCCGGGTGGACGACGTCCCAACGTCTTCGGACTGGCCAGCTCGGCCATCTATTTCGCAGGCGTCAATATCGGCCGGGACAACATGTCGTTCCTCATCACGGACCTGCACAACAATATCGTCAAAGAGGAACTCTTGACCGACTTCGAACTGCAGGATCGCCCTCAATGCCTCGAAAAAATCTGCTCGAATATCGCACATTTCATCGATACGTGCGGTGTGGAACGCGCGAAAATCCTCGGAGTGGGTGTCAGCGTCAGCGGACGCGTCAATCCCACGACGGGACGCAGTTACCGCTATTTCACTTCGAGCGAACAGTCCCTGCGCGATATGATCGAACAACGCATCGGCATCCGCGTACTGCTCGAAAACGACTCCCGGGCCCGATGCTATGCCGAATACACCAACAGCAAATCCAAAGACGAGATGGACGTACTCTACCTCCACCTCGGACGCGGCCTGGCCATCGGTATCGTCATGAACGGCAAACTCTACTACGGCAAGAGCGGCTTTGCCGGAGAGTTCGGGCACATTCCCTTCTTCGACAACGAAATCATCTGCTCCTGCGGCAAGAAAGGTTGCCTCGAAACCGAAGTTTCGGGAATCGCGATCGAACAGAAGTTCGGTCGGCTTATCAGCCAGGGTGTCAATACGATCCTGCGCGAAAAATACAACAAGCACGAAGCCATCCACGTCGATGAGATCATCGACGCAGCCAAGCACGACGACAATCTCTCGATCGAACTGATCGAGGAGGTCGGAGAAAAGGCGGGCAAGGCCGTCGCCTTCCTGATCAACACCTTCAATCCGGAAACGGTCATCGTAGGCGGCGAGCTGGCCGAAGCGGGCGACTACCTGATGCTGCCCCTCAAGTCGGCGACCAACAAATACTCGCTCAATCTGGTTTATAAGGACACCAAATTCCGCTTGTCGAAAATGGGCAAGACGGCCAGCGCCTGGGGTGCTGCCATGTTGATTCGCAATCAGGTGCTCGGACTTTGCTAATGATGCTCCGAGGCCATATTTGCAGCCTGCGGGCCGTCGAACCTCAGGACCTCGAACTGCTCTGCCGGTGGGAAAACGATCCTTCGTTGTGGACAGTCAGCGGTACGATCGAACCGTTCTCGCACTATTCGATCGAACAATTCATCCAGGAGCAGCAGGCTGGTATTTACCGATGCGGACAACTGCGGTTGATGATCGACGACACAGCGGGGGAAACGATCGGAGCCATCGACTTGTTCGATTTCGAGCCGCAGCACGAACGGGCAGGCGTCGGCATTCTGGTTTACGATCCGGCACAGCGCGGGAAAGGATACGGGGCAGAGGCATTGGCTTTGCTCGAAGAGTATGCCCGCACGGTACTCCGGCTGCGGCAACTGTGGTGCAACGTACTCGCGGACAACGTCCCCAGCCTGACTCTCTTCGAAAGAGCCGGATTCCGCCGGGTCGGGGTTAAAAAGGAGTGGATCCGTACCCCCGAAGGGTATAAGGACGAAGTATTGCTCCAAAAGCTGCTTTAGACAATTTGAAATACAAATCTGCCGGAATTTTCCTGCCCGATAAGTGATCGGCGACGGAGCATCCCGGTAGATTTTTTTTATCGTATCTCGGGAGGAAACTCGCATCTCCTCCTCCCGACATCCGGCTTTTTCAAGCACCCCTCGCACCGGTTACGCACCGCTGTCGTGCCGGGGCAATCCCGCCCCTGCCGAAGCTACTCTTCGTCCGGTAAATCGGCCGCCTGCAAAGTCCGGGCAGACTGTTGTTTCTTGGTCGGAATTCCCAGTTTGCGAAGCCGCTCCCCGCAGCGGACGATGTTGTCGTTACCGGTGCAAAGCCGCTTGTAGGCATCGTTGTACTTGTCCCGGGCGGCGTCGAGCGACTGTCCCACCCCTTCGAGCGAAGCGGTGAAAGCCACCAACTGCTCGTAGAGTTTCGTACCGTAAGTAACGATGTCGGCCGTATTCTTATTCTGTGCGTTCCGCTTCCAAAGATCGTCCACCAACTTCAGTAAAGCGAAAAGATTGGTCGGCGAAGAGATGATGACTTTCTTGTCGTAGGCATCGGCCCAGATGGAGCTGTCGTTTTGCAGCGCCGCCAGAAACGCCGGTTCGTTGGGAATGAACATAATGACGAAATCGGGCGAATCGAGCAATCGCTGGTACTCCTTGCGACCCAGTTCGACGACGTGCTGCCGCACCGACGCGACGTGCGACGCAAGATACTGGCGCCGGGTCGCCTCGTCCTCGGCCCCGACGTATCCGACGAATGCCGTGAGCGACACCTTCGAGTCGATGACGATCCGTTTGCCTTCGGGCAGATAAAGCACCACGTCGGGCCGCAGGTTGTTTCCCGCTTCGTCCTTGATATTGAGCTGCGTATCGTAATGTACGCCCCGGATCAGGTTCGAATTGTCGAGGATCGTTTCGAGGATCATCTCGCCCCAGTCGCCCTGCACTTTGGAATTGCCCTTGAGCGCGTTGGTCAGGTTGGTCGTTTCGGTGGTGATGCGGCGATTGAGTTCCATCAGGCGTTCAAGCTCGTTGCGCAACGCCCCCCGCTGTTCGTTCTCGGAGGAGTAGATCTTCTCGACCCGCTCGCGGAACTCCACGATGTTATCCCGGAAAGGTTTCAACAACACGTCGAGCGCTTCGCGGTTGGTCTCCTTGAAAGTGCGCGACTGTTCGCCCAGAATGTCATTGGCGAGGTTCTTGAATTGGGTCCGGAAAGTCTCCTCCATCTTTTCGCGTTCGGCACGTGCCTCGGCCATTCGCTGTTCGGCCGCCTCCAGACGGGCCTGCGCCAGCGTACTCCGCTCGACCAGGGTGCGGATTTCGATTTCGGCGGCAGCGGATTTCTCTTCGGACACCCGGCGCGACTCCTCGGCCAGGCGGCGAGCTTCGTCCGCAGCAGCCCGTTCGTCCGACAAACGGGCGTTATCCCGACGCAGGGAGAGCAAAAGCAAACCCAGCACGGCGCAAACGACGCCGAGCGACAATAAAACGACAACGATTCCGGTATTCATGACAGCAACAAAAATAACAAAAGATGCAAGCAATCGTACGGGCATGCACACAAAGATTGCCGAACCGCATCCAATCTTTAACAAAGATAAGAATAAGTCAAATGCAAAAGCAAATTTATTTACATTTTATAATAGAGGCAAAGAACCTAAAAAATATAATCTAATTTATTTTCGAAACAACATTGTAAAATCATTTTTTATCCATATATTTATTCTGAAATTATTCTTTAACCAAAAAAATGCTCTATGATGAACTTTGCTTCCATGAAGTTTTTCCTGGTAGGATTGACTTTGACAGCCATGCTCTCTGCATGTAGTGATGACGAAACATCAGACCTTATCCCCGAACCGAGCATCTCAATTTCTGCTTTAGAAAGTGAAATCGGGGCACTGAACTTCTCGATCAACGTGGAAAATGCCGAGCAATGCGCTTACGTCTGCATGAACGCGAACGAATCGCTCCCCACGACTGCTGATGAAATTTTCGCAACCGGAACGAGCATTAAACTCACGGACAAGAACAAACTTTCGATCCGAGTTCCCGTCGACAAGCAGATTACATATGCCGTTATCGCTGCAGCTGCGAACCAGACGGGCAAGACAATTTCCAACAAATTACAACTTACCCCGCTCAAAGACGAAGACCCAGGGACGGAAGATCCCGAACCGAAACCGGAGCAAATCGATATCACTTTTTCAACAGGAGAATTACTTTATCTGCCTAACGGCATGCTACTAATTAACCTGTTCGAAACGGACAACACAAGTGTTTATCAGACCCAAATCAAACTTGAAGGTATCGAAAACAACGGCGCCTAGAGAAACGGCAGCCGCCTGCTTGCAGAAGACCTTTATAAAACAGTATCCTCCTCTTATCTGATAGACATCGAAGGGAATAGCGACATTGACGACAACCTTCCTGCAGGGACATTGGTCAAAATTGAACGAGGCACGGCAAACACTGTAATTCTGACCATTACAGGCACATTATCCAAAAGCGAAACCAAGTTTACCGGTCGATTCTCCGGCATACTCTCGCACGAGATGGAGTTAAAGAACTATTCTCTCAACAATGTGGTATTCGACGAAACCGGAGGGGCCAAATGGAATGCCGAAAAGAAGACAATCGCCCTTCCGCTACGCAGTTCTGCTCACCCCGACCTGAAACAGTTCTCGCTGGTATTCCATTCCGAAACCGAAACGCTCGCAACGGGTAACTACCCAATCAGCGAAAATGGAGAAGCAGGAACCGTATCGTTGGCCAAAGCCTATTTCGCCAACGCTCCCGTTTACATCAACGGTACACTCGGCCCGTCGGAAATCGGCTACAAAACCGGCTCGATAAAAGTTGAAGTGAGTCCGGAAACCAACGAATACACGCTCACAATCGACGCCCGTGATTCATACGATATTATCTATCAGGAAAACGCGTCGGCACAAGTCGTTTACGGAAGCACGCTGACTGGGTCGTTCCAAGGTTCTATAGGGGAACAAGGAGGAGGCGAAGATCCCGAGGAGCCTCAATATAATGTATGGCAAGACACCTATTCAAATACTCCAGCCGTAGTTTCATACGGACTTACGTCAGATTTGGAAGGTTACGAGCGTTCCTATATTGGACGTATTGACCTTCAACCCGACACCGAAGGAGAAGCCAACATGCGCCTCTTCTTTATTAATCGTGCTCCGGATGCATCGGCCGCAGGCTTCGATCCCACACAGATCGAGTTCATTCCCGGCTACTCATACGCCACGCTCGGACAGGATTTGGACGATCCCATATTTCCGTATGTACTCATGGAAGGCGACCTGAATCTGTCTTATGACAGCGGAAGCCAAAAATGGACGCTCCACTACGAAGGCTTCTTCGTAGCTCCACTCGGACACAAAATCAAAGTAATAGCTGACTATGTCGGTCCGATGGACGGCTTCACTGCTTTGTAAACAGACACAAGTAATCTATATTTTCAGCCGTCTTCTTTAATGACGGCTGAAAATATTTCCAACAAAAAAACACCAAGCCATGAAACATATATCAAAAAACATAAAGCACAGACTTCTTTTATATCAACATGCTATTCTTGTGCGGAATCCTGTCAGGCGCTTGCAACAAGGAAAATGAGCCGGACATAACTCCTCCATCCGAAGGAGAGCAATCCAATCCCGTCGAAATGACTTTCACATTCGATGTCCAAACCTTGAGTCCGAATGCAGCCGAGATTTCCATCACACCATCAGACAATACACAAACATGGTATTGGACTCGTGCTACCGACAAGGAATTTACAGACGCAAATAAAAATAAAGACGCTTTATTCAAAGATATGCTCGAAAGCGACATTGAGTACGGCATTCAGGAAGAAGGATTCGACCGAGCCGGTGCCGTAGCCGACATCACCCACACAGGACCATTCAACAACACGCTCCAAAGTCTTTTCGGATCGACGACCTACCATCTGTTGGCCGCTGCGATCGACAAGGAGGGTAACCCGCTTTCGGAAGTCTCCCAATACACATTCGAAAGCCAGAAGACTCCGGTATCCCTAAATACATTCTCAATCAAGATTCCCGACGAAGACGTCTCTTATGCATCAGCCAAAATCTCGATTACTCCCACCAATCAGGATCCCTACACTTGGTTTATAGCCGTTTCATCACAAGGGACTCCAGAGGAACTCGCCGACGCCTATATCGATGCGAACGGAATTCTGATGAACACAGGACTTTACGATATTTACACGGGATCGCAAATCCGCACAATAAACGCACTGGACCCAAACACGTCTTATTCCGTCGTGGTATTCGGTTACCAAGCCGGTCGTACAACCAGTGTTGAGTCGGCTTCGTTCCAGACTATTCCGGCTGGCGACCCCTCCGAAACAGTTTTTGAATTCAGCATCGATCCCGCTAAATTGACGGCCCGTAGCGCGGAAGTTTCCGTCACACCCAGCGACCCGAGCGTATTATACTGGTATGAGCTCTTACCTGCCGAAAAATACGCACAATACGGATCGAATGAAGAGACCGTACGCGCTTATCAGCAACAGATATTCACGACTTACGAGGAACAGGGCTACACGATCGGAGAGATCGTTCGCGGATTCTGTGCTCGTGGTGCGGTCACCATGTCTTTCGGCCCGGAAAGCCCTGCCGGACTCCTCTCTCCGGAAACGGAATATATCCCGTTCGCTGTCTGTATGAACTTCGATGGCACGCTGGCAGGTGAAGTCTTTGTCGGCGAGAAATTAACGACACCAAAAGCAACCGTTTCGTCCGCTTGGGCCAAAGCTTGGATGCGGGCTTATTACGACTGCGACCAACTGGCTCTACTCGATCCCGAATTAAGTTCATTAGCCGGCAAGAACCTGCTAGCCATAGACATCGAAATCAGCCATAGCTCCGACGCGGCCCACTGGTATTTCCTAGGTTTGTCGGCCGACTACACCGACAAAACCAAATATCCCGAAGAAGAGATGTTATCAGCTATTTTGACAAACGTCAGCACGGAAGCGACACTCAAAGACGAAACGTCCACACTGATTCTCTTCCCGGCCGACCAGCAAGGCACATTCCTCTCGATGGCCGAAGATGCCTCTGGTAACTATAGCGAAATAGAGAGAGTATTGATTGGGCCGCTCTCCAAGGAAGGTGCATCACCTATTCCTATGTCCAGTTCGATGTCGCTTTCGAACATGCAGACCAACATTCCTTTAACAAATGCATATTTCCGCACGGGTACCAACGTACAGACGGAATGGCCGGATTACATATATCGTCTTCAGAATACCGTCGAGCCGATATCGGTTCGTTAAAACCGGCGACAAGCATTGCAACAGAAAAAAGTATTTTTCGGAACGAGAAGAGAGAGGCAATGCCTCTCTCTTCTCGTTCCTGTTCAACAGAATCCCTGTAAAACCAGCATAACAACTAAAATAATTACAACAAGACTGTCCGTAATACAAAGCATAAACAGACCGGAAATATTACAACGCCAAACAACTACAAATAAATTCCCCTGCCCGACATCCTCATTCTATTTCGAATTTACTATCTTTGCCAAAAATAACAAGGTATTTTGGGTAAACTCTACTCCAAAATTGTCTTTGTTTCTATTATTCAGTTTTAAGAATCTAAAACCATGCAACGAATCATATCCCCCTCGATGCTGTCGGCCGATTTCGGCCACCTGGAACGCGATACGCAGATGATCGACCGAAGCGCCGCCGAATGGGTGCATATCGACGTCATGGACGGCGTATTCGTCCCTAATATCTCGTTCGGATTCCCGGTGATGAAAGCCATCCGCAAGGCCACGTCCAAACTGCTGGACGTACATCTGATGATCGTCGAACCCGAAAAATACGTCACCCGCTTCGCCGAGGCAGGCGCCGGAATCGTCACCTTCCACTACGAAGCCACGCTCAATCCCAAAGGGTGCATCGACCTGATCCACCGCGCTGGCGCCAAAGCGGGCGTTTCGATCAAGCCCGCCACGTCGGTCGAAGTGCTGCGCGACATCGTACCCCTGATCGACCTGGTGCTCGTCATGAGCGTCGAGCCGGGTTTCGGCGGACAGTCTTTCATGCCCGACTCGCTGGAGAAAATCCGGGAACTGCGTGCCATGATCGACGAAACGGAATCTACCGCAGTGATCGAAGTCGATGGCGGCATCTCTGCCCATAACTCGCGCCTGCTCTTCGACGCCGGAGCCGACGCTCTGGTCGCCGGCAGCGCCGTCTTCGGCGCCCCGGACCCGCAGGCGGAGATCGAGAGAATGTTGCAGAGCTAACCTCCGACTCCTTTCACCCAAGCACCTACTTCCGGCAAGCCGGGCGTTCCGCACGCACGGAAAATCGCAGAAAACGAAACCATGATCTCTTTAGACAACCTCACCGTCAGCTATGGCGGCTGGACGCTTTTCGACAACATATCCCTGCTCATCAACCCCAAGGACCGCATCGGCCTGGTCGGTAAGAACGGCGCCGGTAAAACGACTCTGCTGCGTCTGATCGTGGGCGAACAGCAGCCCACCTCGGGTTCGATCTCCTACAACGGCGAATGCACGATCGGCTACCTCCCGCAGCAGATGCGCGTAGCGGACACTACGACACTCGTCGAAGAGACGGCCAAAGCCTTCGACGAAGTGCTGAAGCTCGAAGCCGAAATCGCCCGCCTCACCCGCGAAATCGCCGAGCGCACCGACTACGAATCGTCCGACTACGAATCGCTGCTCCACCGGCTGAACGAAGCGACCGACCATTATCACATCCTGGGCGGCGATACCCGCGAAGCGGACATCGAGAAGACGCTGCTCGGTCTGGGATTCAAGCGTAGCGACTTCCAGCGTGCCACGAGCGAATTTTCGGGCGGCTGGCGCATGCGCATCGAGCTGGCGAAACTGCTGCTGCGCCGTCCCTCGATCTTCCTGCTGGACGAGCCGACCAACCACCTCGACATCGAGTCGATCCAGTGGCTCGAGGATTACCTGAAAAACTACAACGGCGCGGTGCTGCTCATCTCGCACGACCGCGCCTTTCTGGATAACGTGACCACCCGTACGGTGGAGATCTCGCTGGGCAAAGCCTACGACTACAAAGTCCCCTACTCCCGATACGTCGTGCTGCGTGCCGAACGGCGGGCGCAGCAGATGGCCGCTTACGAAAACCAGCAGCGGATGATCGAAAAGACCGAGGAGTTCATCGAGAAATTCCGCTACAAGCCGACCAAATCGAACCAGGTGCAGTCGCGCATCAAGCAACTCGACCGTCTGGAGCGTATCGAGGTCGAGGAGGAGGATCTTGCCACGCTCAACATCAAGTTCCCGCCCGCCCCGCGTTCGGGACAGATCGTCGCAGAGATCAAGGAGGCCGGGATGTCGTTCGGCTCCAAACATGTCTTCAGCGGAGCGAACTTCACCATCGAACGGGGCGACAAGATCGCCCTGGTAGGCCGCAACGGAGAAGGCAAGACCACGCTGGCCCGGATGATCGTGGGACAACTCACGCCCACCGAAGGTTCGATCCGCGTGGGAGCCAACGTAAACATCGGCTATTACGCACAGAATCAGGAAGACCTGATGAACGGCGATTTCACGGTTTACGACACGCTCGACCGCGTAGCCGTCGGCGACGTGCGCACACGTCTGCGGGACATTCTCGGCGCCTTCCTGTTCCGGGGCGAGGACATCGACAAGAAGGTCAAGGTACTCTCCGGCGGCGAACGCGCACGACTGGCGATGGCCCGTCTGATGCTGGAGCCTTACAACCTGCTGATCCTCGACGAGCCGACCAACCACATGGATATGCGTTCGAAAGATATTCTCAAGAACGCCATCATGAAATACGACGGTACGGTGATCGTCGTCTCCCACGACCGCGAGTTTCTCGACGGCATGGTTTCCAAGGTTTACGAATTCCGGAACGGCGGCGTACGCGAATACCTCGGCGGCATCTACTACTTCCTCGAAAAACGCAAACTGGAATCCTTGCAGGAGGTGGAGCGTAAGGACGCTCCCGCGAAAGAGGCGGCGCCGAAAGCCAGCTCTTCGGGCAAGCTGACCTACGAACAGAAGAAAGAGCAGGAAAAACTCCTGCGCAAGCTCCGCAAGGCGGTCGAAACGATCGAAGCATCGCTGGCCGATCTGGAGAAGAAGATCGCGGATTACGACCGTAAATTCGCCGAAGCGACCCAATACAACGAAGCCGACTACAAGGCTTACAACGAGTTGAAAGCCGAATACGACCACCAGATGCACGAATGGGAGAAGGCGTCGTACGAACTGGAAATCACCGAAGGAGAGTAACGATCGGAGCCGGAAGAAAGCCAGCAGCACCATGAAAGCACTTATCCTCAACGGATCGCCCCATCCGCAGGGAGTTGTCGTCCAGGCGCTCCGCACCGCTGCCGACACCTTGCGGCAGGCCGGAGCCGACATCGAATGGATCGATGTTTACCGCACGGAGTTCCGCCCCTGCACGGGTTGTATGCAGTGCCGCGCGACGAACGTTTGTCCGCTGCCCCGCGATGCGGCCCATGCCGTCGGCGAACGGATCCGGCAGGCCGGCCTGCTCGTGGTGGGGACTCCGACCTACTGGGGCGGTATGTCAGCGCGGCTGAAGATGCTCTTCGAGCGGCTCGTTCCGGTTTTCATGGGCGAATCGGCTCTCGGCCTTCCGCAGCCCCGGCAAAAAGGCAAACGTGCACTCGTCATCGCTGCCTGTACGACGCCCTGGCCTTTCAACATCCTCGCACGGCAGAGCCGGGGTGCCGTCCGTTCGGTCCGTGAAATATTGGGTACGGGAGGGATGAAAGTCCGGACCTGCGAAATCCCCGGCACCCGGAAAATGAACGGCAAACTTTCCGAAAAGGAGGCCCGGCGAATCACCGCACGCACCCGCAGAATCGTTCGAAAAATAGAATAAAACTTTTGGCGACATCCGATTCGACTGTCCGGATAAAGAACACCGAAAAGCATGATTCCGGGCCCGATCCGAAAAGCCGCACGACAAAAAGACAAAAAAAATCAACTAACGAACCAACCAATACCATGACGGAAAACCTTGTATTCGGCATCCGCCCCGTAGTCGAAGCGATCGAAGCGGGCAAACAGATCGAAAAACTCTACATTCGCAAAGGCGCCGAAGGGCAGTTGATGACCGAACTGCGCGACCTCTGCCTGCGGCATCGCATCCGCACACAGGAGGTTCCCGTCGAGAAGCTCAACCGCCTCACGCGCGGCAACCACCAAGGCGTCGTCGCCCAGATCTCCCCCATCGGCTACGTCGAACTGAACGACATTCTGGAACGGGTGCCCGAAGACGAGACGCCGCTGATCGTCCTCTTCGACGGCGTGACGGACGTGCGTAACTTCGGAGCCATCGCCCGCTCGGCCGAATGTGCCGGAGCGCACGGACTGATCGTACCGCTGAAGAATGCCGCTCCCGTCAATTCGGAGGCGATTCGTTCGTCGGCGGGTGCACTGACCGCCATTCCCGTCTGCCGCGTCGGTTCGATCCGCAACACGCTCAAAGCGCTCCAGGCAGAAGGCTACCAGGTGGTAGGTGCTACGGAAAAAAGCCGCAAGCTGCTCTACGACGCGGATTTCCGCAAGCCTACGGCACTCGTTATGGGCGCCGAGGATACGGGCATTTCGAAAGAGGTGCTGAAGCTCTGCGACGAACAGCTGGCGATCCCGATGATCGGCAAGATCGAGTCGCTCAACGTCTCGGCGGCAGCGGCAGTACTGCTGTTCGAAATCGTACGTCAGCGAATCGGTTAATCCTGCCCTCCAACCTCTCGACACGATGTCCCTGCTGCGCGACTTATTCGACCTGTTCCGCTCCGAGCCGGATCATCCGGCAACCCGGAATCCAAAATCGAAGCCCGCGACCAGAAAACCCGCCCGCAGGCAAAAGACGATCGTCCATCCGATAGTCGGAGAGGTGACCCTCTCGCAAAGCCGCCGGGCACGGCGGATCTCACTCTGCGTAAGGCCTTCCGGCCCCGTCCGGCTCTCCTACCCTTACGGCGTCTCGACCGCCCGGGCTTTGGAATTTCTGGAAAGCCGCATCGAATGGATTCAGACAGCCAGGGATCGAATAGCCGAACGGCTCGCCCAGCAACCTCCACGCCCCACCCTTTCGCCCGAAGAAGAACTCCGCCGGCGGGAACAGTTGCGGCGCGAAGCGATGGTTGTACTACCGTCCCGCGTAGCGGAACTCGCAGTGCGAACCGGTCTGCAATACCGTTCGGTAACGATCCGGGCCACCCGCTCCAAATGGGGCTCCTGCAACGGGCGCAACGACCTGTCGCTGAGCCTGTACCTGATGACGCTGCCCGAACATCTGCGCGACTTCGTCATCCTCCACGAACTCTGCCACACCGTCCACCACGACCATTCCCCCCGCTTCCATGCGCTGCTCGACCGGCTGGTCGGGGGTAAAGAAAAACTCCTCAACAAGGAGCTGAGGAGTTACAGGGCCTATTGAGTAAAAATTCACGATCGAATCTTCAACCGCTCTTTTTCTCTTCTCATCCGAAGCAGAAATTCGATATAAAGCCACTCGCACACAAATACAAAAGAAATAAGAGGAACCGCAGGCAGCTCCTCATAATGACGGGTAAAAAGCTGACAGATCATCCAACCGACAAGGTAATCTCCGAAAAGAAACAGTCCTATCCAAAATATCAGATCAAAAATCGAAGGGCTATTCTCCCGAATATACTCCCGTTTCAGCCGCAGACACTTCGCGTAATCGATCTTCAGTATTTTTACTTTCAATATCTCGCCGAAGTGCAGATAGTCGAGTTCTCTCAATTCATAATATTTTCCGGCCTTTGCCCGGCTAAATTTATATGGATGACCCGATAGGCAAACGAAAGCCCTTTCCCACAGAATTTTACAAAAACCTCGATACAGCCGATCTCTTCGGCCGCGATCCGCTTTCGGACAAAAAGCAACGGATAAGATACGGTAAAACCCGCCTCATCGAACGTGAACGTACGAATACGAAGAAATGCGAAGATAATAGCGGCCCAGAGAACGACAGGCATTAAACCAAAACACCAGTCTGCCCCCGAAAGCAGATCCTCACCTTGCGCGAGATCCGAATAACAAAGAGCGAATATAACGATCAGGCTCCAAAGCAGAGTGATATAGGCCATAAAAATATAAGACCCGATCGTTATTCTACGCAACCGGGTACGCATTCCCTTCTATAATTCAGAATAACTTCTTTTTCGACCGGGTGACGACGAAATCCTTCAGGTAGAAAGGCTCGAAGTACGCGATATCCTCCGTGCGGCCCGCATCGAGCGCCTCCTGTGCCAGCCGCGCAAGCCCTCGGGCAGAAGGCGCCACCTGGATCAGCGTCGCATCGGGCAGCAATCCGGCACATTTGGCCGCACCGTTTCCGAAAATCACGAAAGGACGTCCGTCTCCGCGCCATGCCGCGAAACTCTCCGCCGTAACGACCTCGGCGGATACGTCCGAAAGAGGAGTTCCCGCAGCATCGAATACCCGGGTATAAACCTCCATGCGGCGGGCGTCCACCATCGGGCAGAGGCACGCCTCCTCCCAGCGATCGACCGAGAGAATCCCCGCTTCGTAATCCTCTTTCGCAACTTCGGTCAGGGCATCCAGGGAACCGATCGCCACCAGCGGGATCCGCAACCCGTAGCACAGTCCCTTAGCGAACGAAACGCCGATACGCAGCCCCGTATAGGAGCCGGGCCCCTTGCCGACAGCGACGGCATCCAGCTCTTCGGGAGCGATCCCGGTCTGCGACAGCAATTCATCGACGAAAACTCCGACCTGGCGGGCGTGGTCGCGCCCCTGATCGCTCTCCCGGAGCGAGATCAACTCCCCGTCCCGGGCCAAACCGACCGAACAGATGTCCGTGCCGGTTTCGATACATAGAATAAGTGACATATCTTTTTTCTTTCGTTTTTCAATCCAAACACCTCCGGCAGACCTTCGCACCGACATTGTCGCCCCCTCCCTGAAGCGAACGGGAAGCGGAATGATCGCCGAAGTCCGCCCCTCGGGATGCGAACCGTTTCTCCGATCCGAAAAGCCGCCGCAGGGAAACCGCTCCCTGCAAAGCGTTTCGAATAGCCGTACGATCCGATTCCACCCGACAGCAGGCAGCGGCAGGACGATCGGCCCCGGGATGCTCTCCGAGGTTACGCCCGATATTTCTTCATCGCCTTGTCCATCTCGCGCTTGGCGTCGTTCTCCTTGAGGTACTCGCGCTTATCGTAGGCCTTGCGCCCCCGGGCCAGACCTACGACGACCTTGGCCAGCCCCCGCTCGTTGAGAAAGAGCCGCAAGCCCACCACGGTCAATCCCCTGTCCTGCAATGCCCGCTGAATCTTGTTCAACTCCTTGCGGTTGAGCAGCAGTTTGCGGTCGCGGCGGGGAACATGATTGTTGCAGGTCCCCCAACCGTACTCGGCGATATTCACGCCCCGAATCCAGAGTTCGCCCTTGTCGAAATAACAGTAGCTGTCCGTGATCGACGCCTTGCCCAGCCGTACGGACTTGATCTCCGTACCCACAAGCACGATGCCCGCGATCCACTCCTCGATAATTTCGTAATCGAAGGTCGCGCGTTTGTTCCGTATGTTAATATTCTTATAATCGGCCATATCCAATTTCTCTGTTTTTCCGCCGGAACCTCTGTTCGGGAACCGACGATCCGGCACCATATTTGATTAATCAACCGCAGAGGGTGTCCGGGAAAGATAACTAATTCTTTTATCTTTGTAGAAGATAGGATGCGGCTCGGCAATCTTTGCGTGCAAACGCGCATGACTGCTCTCGCCTTTGACTATCTTTGATATGTTTTACACATCTTTCTGTTTATTTTCTGTTTGCACACGGTATGCATAGTGATACGTGTACGCCCGGACCCCTCTTTTTACAGAATCAACCGATGCAATTTCCGGGCAATCGAAACCTTTCCCCTGTTCAGGTTCGACAGCCGCTGCATAATGTCCTGCATCTCGTCGTCCGTAAGATTCTCGTCCTGAAGTTTTTCACGAAGCTCCCGCGACATCCGCTCGATCACCTTCGACTTGTAGAGCGTCACGGCCTTCGGCACTCCGACAGCCAGCATCTCGGCATCGCTCTCGACATGGACCTCCTTGCGCCGCCACAATTCGCTCGGAACGTAATGATCCTCCGAAGTAAGGATATCCACCGACACGTTACACACCTCCGGATCGGAGTGATTGATAAAGTGGTGGATCGGCACCTCGACCCCCAATCCCAAAGCGCACCACTGTTCGCGGTAAACCCGCAGAATCTCATTGAAGACCCGGTTCTGGAACTCCAAACCGTCGGCGTCCAACTCCCCGAAAATTACCTCGGCGACATTATATTGAACGACATTCCGGCCCTCCTTGAAATCGAACGAACAATGACCGTACTTGAGCAGATAACGCGTCAGCTCCCGTTCGAGCGCTTCGGCACTGCTGCCCCCGGTCACCTGTCCCGCAAAAACCGTTTCAGGGCGCTGCGCAGTCTGCTCGGCACGAAAACGGGCGCTCTGACGCCGCACGAACTCCTCGGCTTCGCGGTCGCCCGTGGAAGCCATACGCTTGCGCCCCACTTCGGCAATCAGCAGGTTCTCGTCGATGTCCATGATCCGTGCGCACTCCTTGATATAGACCGAGCGCTGGATCGGGTCGGGAATCTGCACAATGGATTGCACCATGTCGTTAATCAACGCCGCCTTCTTGATCGGGTCGCCGGCAGCATCCTTCAACAGTAGCTTGGCCTTGAACGTCAGGAAATCCTCCTCGTTGGCCCGGATATACTCCTGCACCTCCGCAGCCGTATGGGTTCGGGCGAACGAATCGGGATCGTCTTCCGGCGGAAGCAGCACCACACGGACATTCATCCCCTCGCGCAGAATCATGTCGATTCCCCGCAGCGAAGCGTGAATACCCGCCGAATCACCGTCGTAGATCACCGTGATATTCCTGGTAAAACGTCCGAGCAGGCGAATCTGTTCGGTCGTAAGGGATGTACCGGACGAAGCCACCACATTCTCCACCCCCGCCTGGTGCATCGAAATCACGTCGGTATATCCCTCGACCATGATCGCGAAATCATACTGCTGGATCGCTTTCTTGGCGAAAAACAGGCCGTACAGCTCGCGTTTCTTGCTGTAAATCTCGCTTTCGGGCGAATTTTGGTACTTCGCAACCGACTTGTCTGTACGCAGCGTGCGACCTCCGAAAGCCACCACGCGGCCGGAAATGTTATGCACGGGGAACATCACCCGCTCCCGGAAACGGTCGAAGAGCGAACCGTCGTCGCGCTTGATCGAAAGTCCGGTCGAAACCAGAAACTCCTCCTTATAACCGGCAGCCAAAGCCGCCCAGCTCATTCGGTCGCCCCTGGCGGGACAGAATCCGAGCCCGAACTTCTTGATCGTCGCATCGGAAAATCCCCTCTTCTGCCGGAAATAGGTCATGCCGACACTCATCCCTTCGGTTTCATGGAGCAGGTAATTCGAAAAATACTCCGCCGCCCAACTGTTCACGACGAACATACTCTCGCGGTTGTCGTTGCGGGCGACCTCCTCGGGCGTCATCTCCTTCTCCCGCACTTCGATACCGTAACGCTTGGCCACGGCTTTCAACGCCTCGGGATAAGTCATATTCTCGTGCTCCATCAGGAAAGTGACGGCATTGCCGCCCTTGCCGCAGCCGAAACACTTGTAAACCCCCTTCGAAGGCGATACGACGAACGACGGGGTCTTCTCGTTGTGGAACGGACAACACGCCTGATAATTGACACCCTTTCGTTTGAGCGTCACGTATTCGCCGATAATATCCACGATATTCGCAGCGGCGTAAATCCTATCTATTGTTTCCCGGTCGATCATCTTTGCAAAGGTACGAATAATTCAATTATTACGGATTACATCAAGTACTTATTCGCCTCTTCGAGGCGATACTCAGGAGAACATTCGAATAGATAGTTCAGTAAATTCAGATGCCCCGCTCCGAAAATAACGAGGATCCTGTCGGACGGCCCCGTTTCGATCCGTTGAATATTCCGGAATATCCGCAAATTCCGGTTAAACCACCTTCCCGTTTCAAAATCTACACCGATATAATCGTTCGAGAAGAATTCATATTTGAAATGACCGATCAAGTAATTACCCAGACTACGCCGAATATGCTCCGGGTCGTTCAGCTCGATAAGTTCGGCAATAATTCCCTGCTCCTTGAAAACAGCTTCGGGCACAAACCTTTTAATAGAATCCGGATGGTCGTAAAAACTGGTTTCGAAACGGATATACTCCTTACTGTTTTCATCGCGTAATAACTCATCGATTTCGTCATAGTGCTTTCCCCATTCATCTACGCAGTAAATCCGGTCTATCCCCAGCCGTTTTGCCAGCCGGAATCCGATCTGCTCGTCTTCTCCTCGCTGCAAATCATAACAGTCCGCCAAATATCGACGGAACAGAGAGTCCGTCTCGAACTGCATTTTAACCGGCCGTTCGATAACGATAATCGTTGGGGCAAACTTCTCCAACAAACCGACCAATGTTTCGATCTCATTCTGGTAAACCGGGTTCAGGACATCTATTTGCTCGCTTTCGGCATACTGCACCTGATCCAGATTGGGAAAATCGAAATGAAAGGTACCTAAAGTGAGTACCGGAACAGGCTCTTGTGCAGCGGCAAAACAAGCCGACAAAACACAAACGATCAAAATAATTATTTTTTTCATGTCGTATATTTTTTCCGCCGCAGGAAAGATTGTTCGCAAAACTGAATTTATACAAAAATACATGTTTTACATAAAACATATTCTATTACACTCCTGAAAAAACAGAGGCAAAATATATTCTGTTTTTGAACGTTAATTTTCAATTATCGTTATCTTTGCCTTATGGACTTCAAATTGGTATCCGACTATGCCCCGACGGGCGATCAGCCCGAAGCGATCGCACAGCTATTGGCCTCGATCCGGCACGGCTCGAAGCACAATACGCTGCTGGGCGTGACCGGTTCGGGCAAAACTTTCACGGTGGCCAACGTCATCAGCCAGCTCAACCGGCCGACCCTCGTATTGAGTCACAACAAGACCCTCGCGGCACAGCTCTACGGGGAGTTCAAGAACTTTTTCCCGGAAAATGCGGTCGAATACTTCGTTTCCTACTACGACTATTATCAGCCCGAAGCCTACCTACCTTCGACGGATACCTATATCGAAAAGGACCTTTCGATCAACGACGAAATCGAAAAGATGCGTTTGAGTACGACCGCCACCCTGCTCTCGGGGCGGCGGGACGTCATCGTCGTTTCCAGCGTATCGTGTCTGTACGGCTGCGGCAATCCGAGCGATTTCCACTCGATGGCCATTCATATCGAAGTCGGCGAAATCCTCAACTACAAGCAGTTCCTCTACAAACTGGTCGAAGCGCTCTATACCCGGACCGAACGGGAACTGACCCCCGCGACATTCCGCGTGACGGGCGACACGATCGACATCATGGCGGCTTTCGGCGAATTCGGCAACCAGTGTTTCCGCGTCACCTTTTTCGACAACGAAGTCGAGAGCATCCAGAGCATCGACCCCGTAACCGGCCAGCGGATCCAAACGCTCGACGCACTCACCCTTTACCCAGTGAGCCTGTTTGTCACGACCAAGGAGCGCATACACACGGCCGTGCAGCAGATCTACCTCGACCTGGGCAAGCAAATCGCCTTCTTCGAGCAAGCGGGACGTCCGGCCGAAGCGCAGCGGATCAAGCAGCGGGTGGAGTACGACCTGGAGATGATCAAGGAGTTGGGTTACTGTCCCGGCATCGAGAACTACTCCCGCTATTTCGACGGACGTGCAGAAGGGACGCGACCCTTCTGCCTGCTGGACTATTTTCCGCAGGATTACCTGATGGTGATCGACGAGAGCCACGTCACGCTCCCCCAGGTGCACGCCATGTTCGGCGGCGACCGCGCCCGCAAGGAGAACCTCGTGGAGTACGGGTTCCGTCTTCCCGCAGCCAAAGACAACCGGCCGCTCCGCTTCGAGGAGTTCGAACAACTGGTCGGCACCACGATCTACGTGAGCGCCACACCGGCCGACTACGAACTGATGAAGAGCGAAGGAGTGATCGTCGAACAGTTGATCCGGCCGACAGGACTGGTTGATCCTCCACTCGAAGTGCGGATCACGGACAACCAGATCGATGACCTGCTGGAGGAGATCGACAAGCGGGTACGCAACGACGACAAGATACTCGTCACGACCATCACCAAACGCATGGCCGAGGAGCTCTCCAAATATTTCGACCGAGTGGGGGTCCGCAACCGCTACATCCATTCGGACATCGACACGCTGGAACGGGTGCAGATCCTCGAAGACCTGCGGGCCGGCATGTTCGACGTGCTGATCGGCGTCAATCTGCTGCGCGAAGGACTCGACCTGCCGGAAGTGGCCCTCGTGGCGATCCTCGATGCCGACAAGGAGGGATTCCTGCGCAACGTGCGTTCGATCACCCAGATCGCGGGCCGTGCGGCGCGGCATTCGAACGGCAACGTCATCCTCTATGCCGACCACTGCACCGACTCGATGCGCTACGCCATCGAACAGAGCAACCGCCGCCGCGAAAAACAGATGCGCTACAACATGGAGCACGAAATGCTCCCCCGACAGGCGCAGAAAAGCGGCTCGGGACAGAGCACCCTGCTGGCAAATACGGTTCAGACACCCGTCACGGATGGAATTCTCTACCCTCTGCCCGACAACCGGCAGACGCTGGCCGCAGACGTTACGTCGGCCTACTCGACCGAGAGCATCGACACGCAGATCGCCCGGGCCCGGGAAGAGATGGAGCGTGCGGCCAAGTCGTTGGACTTTCTGGCCGCTACCAAATTCCGCGACCGCATGTACGAACTGCAAAAGCTGAAAGAATCCGAGTACAAACGGTAGCGCGAAAATGCGGCATAAAATATGAAGCTTGAAACAATGCTTTCAACCCGACGAAAAGAACCTTGCGGCAATTCGTCGGGAAAACAAACAGAATAAACGAGAAACGTATGAACAACTTCACTTTCCAAAATCCGGTCAAGTTGATCTTCGGCAAAGGCTCCATCGCCAAGCTGGCGAAAGAGATTCCGGCCGACAAGAAGATCATGGTTACTTTCGGCGGCGGCTCCGTCAAGAAAAACGGCGTGTACGACCAGGTGGTCGCAGCGCTCAAAGGCCGCGACTTCGTAGAGTTCTGGGGCATCGAGCCTAATCCCAAAATCGAAACCCTGCGCAAAGCCATTGCCCAGGGCAAAGCCGAAAAGGTCGATTTTCTGCTCTCGGTGGGCGGCGGCTCGGTACTCGACGGTACCAAGCTCATCGCTGCGGGCATTCCCTACGACGGCGATGCCTGGGAGCTGGTGCTCGATGAAGACAAAATCGGCGAAGTCGTTCCGTTCGGCGACGTGATGACCCTGCCGGCCACCGGCTCCGAAATGAACGCCGGGGCGGTGATCTCCAACCTCGCCACGCAGGAGAAGTTCGCGTTCCACCACTCGTTCCCGCAATTCTCGATCCTCGATCCCGAAGCCACCTTCTCGCTGCCGCCGTTCCAGGTAGCCTGCGGTATCGCAGACACTTTCGTACACGTCATGGAGCAATACCTGACCGTCACGGGCGTTTCGCCGCTGATGGACCGCTGGGCGGAAGGTATTCTGCAAACGCTGATCGAAATCGCCCCCAAAATCCGAGCGAATCAGCACGATTACGACCAGATGGCCAACTTCATGCTCTGCGCGACGATGGGACTGAACGGCTTCATCGCCATGGGCGTGCCGCAGGACTGGGCGACCCACATGATCGGACACGAACTGACGGCCCTGCACGGCGTTACGCACGGACAGACCCTCGTGGTCGTACTCCCGGCCCTGATGAGCGTAATGCGAGAACAGAAGAAGGGAAAAATCCTGCAATACGGCGAGCGGGTGTTCGGTATCCGTGAAGGCTCGGAGGACGAGCGCATCGACCGGACGATCCGCGCCACCGAAGAGTTCTTCCGCTCGCTGGGACTGGCTACTCGCCTGCACGAATTGCAGATCGGGCAAGATACGATCGACGAGATCGTCCGTCGCTTCAACGAGCGCGGCTCCCGGCTGGGCGAAGCGGGCAACATCACGGGCGACGTGACCCGCCGTATCCTCGAACTCTGCAAATAAGGGTAGGAACCGAAACAGGCGAAGCGGGTTTGAAAACCCGCTTCGCCTGTTTACTTCGTAATCATCCCCAATCCATGCCATCTGCACCGAATTATGCTCACACCTGATTCACGAACAGCACAAAAGTATTTCCGGAAAAATCCGGACTGCAAACACCCGAAAACTGCGAGCAACGACAACTCCGAGCCAAATGTCGAAGAGCAAGGCCTATAAATCGAGTACAGATCCCTTCTATTTTACCGAAGAAATTCCCTTGAACGTATAATAACGGGCCGCCAGGTAGCTGTAAAGAGCTACGGCGAGCGATGTGATACACTTGGAAGGAGTCGGCCACAGACCGCACACCTCGACCAAAAATTTCATACAGGCGTAATTGAGCAAAATAGATCCTACGACTGTCAATAGATAGCGCCCCAACTGTTTGCCCGCCGCAACAGGCAGCGTGCGGAACGCGACATAGCGGTTCAGCCAGAAGCCGGTGAAGAACGTAATGGGAAAAACCAGTACCAAAGAGGCGATATGCGGCGACATAACCACGAATCCCAGGTCGAAATAACGGCCTGCAACCAGAAAATGATAGATCAGGGCATAGCTGACCGCATCCACGGACAGCGTGATCGCACCGCAGGCCCCGTAACGGAAAACCGTTTCGGATATCACACAAGAAAAAGGGCGCCGATAAAACCAGTCGATCGCACGCCGCAGGATCAGTGCAAAAGTCATCGTTTTTTCGTATAGGGCCACACTTCCTTCAGACCGGCCCCCGCATTTCTCATAAAGTCACGGCACTCCGCAGCAGAATCGCTTTCGAAAACGGAAACCATCCACTTCTTCCCGAAAAAGTAAATCCGGAAGTTTGTGTCCGACAGGCGGGCCCGGGCTTCGGCGACGGCTCGCCGGGCATTCTCCTCGGTGCTGTAAACGCCCCAAACCACATACGTTCTGCCGGGAATCATCCTGGCGACCTCGGGAACCGGCGCTTCGTAGTCGGCGTCAAGATCGGCGCGGCCCGCACCCGTCGCGCCCTCGGAAAGGGTTTCGACGCCAGCCGCCTCATCATCCTGCGACGTTTCGACGGGACGGCTCTCAGCAACCGGCTCGGAGTCTATCGCACCGGATTCGGCATCACCTCCGGTGGCTTCGGGAGTTCCGCTCCCGGTTCTTGCCGGGACGGATGAAACGACCTCGGCAACGGGAAGGACCTCCTGCTTTTCAGAATCGCCCACGAACGGCAGCCGCATCCACTCTCCGTACTGCCAGATTCCGTAACCGACAGCCGCCGTACAAAACAAGGCGATCCCCAGATAAAGGGGTAGCCGGGAATATCGGCGTTTCAGCGGCAGCGGATCGTGTCCGAGAGGATTGAGAACGGCATCGAGCTGCGAATCGAGCCGAAAGTAGCGGTGATTGAGCTCCCCGACTCCCGGAATGGAGATTCCGTCCTCCACCCGGGCTTTGTCGAGCCACCGGGAATAGATATCTTCGGCCGCAGCAACATCGCAAGCCCCCGCCCGAGCAATCAGGTCTATCACGGAAACGCCCCGCTGCTCGGAGAGGAGAAAGGCAATGCGCCGGGAAGGACGTTCCAACTGCCGAGCCGATGCACGCCAGGCACTCCGAAATTCGGGAACGAGCGAGCCGACTCCCGGAAACCAAATTTCCCGTCCGTCGGCCAGCGCATTGAAAACAATCTTATTTACCTCGTCCTGCATCATTTCATACGACGATGTTTACGTGGCTTGGAACTGCCGCCCTGCTGCCGGACAGTCTGCTGTCGAACCACCCGCACCGTATCGGGATCTACCGGAGAGCGGTGCATGCCCCGGTAAATCATATAAATCCCCACCAGAATGAACGGAATACTCAACAACTGTCCCATATTCAACAGCATACCCTGCTCGAAAGCCTCCTGATCCAACTTGATGAACTCGATAAAAAAACGAGTCAGGAAAATCCCGATCAGCCCCACGCCGAACATCACGCCCGGACGACGCCGGCCCAGGTCACGTCCGTAATAGAGCCAGCAAAGGATTCCGAAAATCACCAGGTAGCATAACGCTTCGTAAAGCTGGGTCGGGTGTTGCACGGGGATGGAGTCGATGGGAACATTCGGATAAAGCCGAACGAACTTGAACCCCCAGGAAACATCGGTCACCGCCCCCACGATCTCCGAATTGAACAGATTACCCAGACGGACGATGGCGCCGCCGATAGCGACCGGTAGCATAATCCGATCGAGCGACCAGATATAAGGAAGTTTATTCTTGCGCGAAAAAAGCCAAAGACCGATCAGCAGGCCGACGGCAGCGCCGTGACTGGCCATGCCGCCGTTGCGGAAATCCGTAATGATAGCCCAGGGATGGGCAAGAAAATACCCCGGTTCATAAAAAAAACAGTGTCCCAGACGGGCACCGAGGATCGTGGCCAGCGTGCCATAGACGAAAATCGACTCCGAAACCTTCTGGGGCAGCCCTTCGCGTTTACAGACCTGGTCGAAGAAAAGCATGCCGCCGAGAATCGCCAGCACCCACATCAGTCCGTAATAACGGATATCGAACGATCCGATCGAAAAAAAGACGGGATTGAAATCCCAGACAACGGTTATTGGAAGGATCATACGTTATGCAAAATTAGTGAGAATGTCCTGTTTGAGCCTTTTTGAGCGTAAACGAGAAGGTCGTTCCCACTCCCAACTCGCTGCGGACGTTGATTCGCTCGCCGTGAGCTTCGATAATATGCTTGACGATCGCCAGTCCGAGCCCCGTACCGCCCTGCTCGCGTGAACGGCCCTTGTCCGTACGGTAAAACCGCTCGAAAATACGGGGCACGTCCTCCTTGGCGATACCGACGCCGTTGTCCTCGACTTCGACGAGGATCTTATCCAGCATATCTCGGAATTTGATCCGCGTTACACCCCCCTCCTTGCCATAACGGATCGAGTTGATAATCAGATTGACCAACACCTGTCCGACGAAATGCTTGTCGGCACAGACCCAGAAAGGCGAAGGCAGGCTGTCGGCCCCCCTTACCTGAATCTTAATTCCCTTCTTATCGGCTTCGATTTCGGCCTGTTCAGCAATCTCGCGCGTCATGGCAGCGATGTCGAAAGACTCCATTTTCAGGCGCGTCATATTGCTCTCGAGCTTGGAAATGGTATCCAAATCATTGACGATGTCGATCAAACGGTCGATGCTCTTCTCGGCCCGTTCGAGGTATTTACGGTTGATCAGGTCGTCCTCCAGACCACCGTCGAGCAATGTCGAAATATACCCCTGAATATTGAAAATCGGGGTTTTCAACTCATGGGCCACATTACCCAGATACTGCTTGCGGAACGATTCCGTTTCCTTGAGCCGCGCGATCTCCTTGTCGTTGGTATCCGCCCAGGCGGTCAGCTCCTCGGAAATGTTTTCGACGTGCTTGTCCTTGAGCTCATCCAGAATCTCCTGCGTATGCACGTTACGCGAAAGTACGATCGAGTAGATCGGCTTCAGCTTATAAGCCACGTACTTGCGAATAATAAACAACGTCAGTAACGTCATACCGACAAACACGGCGCAAGCCACGCAGAGGGTCTGCCACCACACCGCTTCGAGCAGCCACATGGCCGCCGCGACGACGATCGCAGCCACCGCCGCAACCAGCAGCGAAGCGAACTCCTTGGTTTTGATAGGCATCATTTCAGGTAATTTTTCATGAGCCGGGCAATGTACTTGCCGATAATGTCGAACTCCAGATTGACCAACGTACCGGGTTTGATCCGGTTGAAGTTGGTGTGTTCATAGGTGTAGGGAATGATCGCCACCTGGAACTGTCCCTCCTGCGAATTGCAGACCGTCAGGCTGACACCGTTGACCGTAATCGACCCTTTCTCCACCGTACAATTATCCCCCGCAGGTTCGTATTTGAACGTAAAATACCAGCTGCCTTCGGCATCATCGACGGCCGTACAAACGGCCGTCTGATCCACATGGCCCTGGACGATATGGCCGTCGAGCAGCGCATCGGGCCGCATCGAACGCTCCACATTGACGATATCGCCGACCTGCAACTGGCCCAGATTGCTGCGCAGCAGCGTCTCTTTCATTGCCGTTACGGAGTAGGTATCCTCCGTAATATCCACCACGGTCAGGCATACGCCGTTGTGGGCAATGCTCTGATCGATCTTCAACTCCCCGCAAAAATCCGCACGAAAAGTGAAGGTCTTATTTTGTTGTTCGATACGGATATCGGTGAGCGTCACCGTTCTTTCCACGATTCCTGAAAACATAATTCGATTTTAGATTTTAATTTCCAACTTGCCCACGACCTGATATACCTGCTCGATATCGGAAGCCTTGACGAAAATATCGTCGAAATTTTCCCGGTCCGCAGCAACCAACCGCCATTCGGAATCCCGCTCCGAAGTGCGAACTATTCGCAAAGTTATGATTTTTTGACAGACAATCACGTATTCGAGTCCGGGAATAATCTCCTCGGGCGTCATTTTTTTCAGGAACACGATCGATCCGGACGGAATAGAACACCCCATAGCCTTTCCATTATACAGCATAGCCAGGTCGCAGCCGGTCAGTTGGGGAATCACCATCTCCCGATCGGGGGCCAACTCGTCAAGACGGGTGATATGGGATTCGACATCCACCTGATAAAACGGAATTTGCACCCCGCATAATTTCTCGTCCACAAACATCTGCCCCTCGCCGGTAAGCAACCACGCCAGGCTGACTTCCGGGAATTTGGTCACGATCTTGTAGGCCAGGTTCCGGGAAATACCATTATTTCCCTTTTTTATCTGATAGAGGTTTTCACCCCGCGGCAATCCAATATAGAGTGCAAAGTAGTTGATAGTCATATTCGCCCAGCGAATAACGCTGTCGATTCTTTGCCAATTATCCATTTTTTGTCGCATAATTCAATTTTTTTTATACCTTTGTGCCACCGGTCCCGTAGTTCAATGGATAGAATTTAAGATTCCGGTTCTTACGATATGGGTTCGAATCCCGTCGGGATCACTTCCAAGGCGCCTTCTTCAAGGCGCCTTTTTTATTGCATACCCCCATTACGACATACTAATATAATAATTTTGGACAAATATAATGATAAATTACGGTTATATAATAATCTAATTCATCTAAAATCGTTCCCACCTATATTATTAGAAAAGCATTATCGGCCCACGACCGGTAATTCTATCTGCTCGACACACCCTTGCAATTATCGGAATTGATCCATCCTTAAAAAGAACAGGATACGGTTGTCCAAACGACGCTCGCAGCGAAAACAACGTACTTTTACGTACCATGGCTCCGCAGGGAGGGGAAAAAGGAACTCAAACAAATTCGGCCCTGTCCTCTCCTCGCATCATCTTTGCAGAAGACAGGACGCTCCCGGAAATTTTTGAAAGCAAACATTCATAATTACGTCCGCCTTTTCGTATCTTTGACTTCTTCTTAGATACTTCGCCTCGGCAAAACGCAAATAAATTTGCTTTTGCACGCGGCTTATTCGTATCTTTGCAGAGGATAGGAGGCGGTTCGGCAATCTTTGCGTGCAAGCCCGCACGATTGCCTATACACCTTTCATTATAGCAGCGGTAATGGGGAACAAATTCCACCCGCTGCATTATCTTTGCCCGAAACAGAATGGACTATGAGCACCGAAAAAAACATCCGGAACATCGAAAGCGACCTGGAGTTCGAAAATCAGATCCGCCCCCGCGAACTGGACAACTTCGCCGGGCAGGAGAAGATCGTGGATAACCTCCGGATTTTCATCCAGGCGGCTCTGATGCGAGGCGATTCGCTCGACCACGTGCTGCTGCACGGTCCTCCGGGACTGGGTAAAACCACGTTGGCGAACATCATCGCCAATGAAATGCATGCACAGTTGAAAGTCACTTCCGGACCGGTGCTCGATAAACCGGGCGACCTGGCGGGACTTCTGACCAACCTCAACCCCGGCGACGTACTTTTCATCGACGAAATACACCGTTTAAGTCCCCTCGTCGAGGAGTACCTTTACTCCGCGATGGAAGACTACAAGATCGACATCGTACTGGACAAGGGGCCTTCCGCACGTTCGATACAGATCGAACTGGCTCCCTTTACTCTGATCGGCGCGACGACGCGCAGCGGCCTGCTGACCTCGCCGCTGCGGGCCCGGTTCGGCATCCAATGCCACTTGGAATACTACGATTCTTCGGTTCTGAAAGGTATCGTAAACCGCTCGGCCCGCATTCTCGACGTTTCGATCGACAGCGATGCGGCGTTGGAAATAGCCCTCCGTTCACGCGGAACGCCGCGCATCGCCAATGCCCTGCTGCGCCGTGTGCGTGACTTCGCCATGGTCAAAGGCGAAGGTCATATCGACCTCGACATCACGCGGTTCGCCCTGACAGCCCTGAATATCGACTCCCGGGGACTCGACCAGATGGATAACAAAATACTCTCGACGATTATTGAAAAATTCGGCGGCGGCCCCGTCGGACTGAACACCATCGCTACGGCAGTCAGCGAAGATGCCGGGACTATCGAAGAGGTTTACGAACCGTTCCTGATCAAAGAAGGGTTCCTCAAACGAACGCCACGCGGCCGGGAAGCGACCGAAATGGCCTATGCACATCTCGGATTCTCCCGGACGGACCATGGCGAACAGTCCCTGTTCTGACGCCAAAGACACTATAATCGAATATGTTAAATGAGGTCATAAACAACGAGTGAAGATGAGAAATTTAGTAATATGCTTTTGCACACTGATAATAGCGATATGTACGTGTGCTTGTGAAAGCAATAACGATGTGATCGAACACCAAACTGGTGTTTGGGTTAGCGACAAGGCAGAGTTGTTGCTGACCGATAAGATTATGATGTATTTTGAAAAGCAGTCGGATGATGCCGTTTTGGTGATGCTTAAAGTAGATAGCATTACAGAAGATTGCACGCTTTTCAGTAAAGATACAATCATCAGACAATCTATTCCCGAAGACTTTGCAATGAAGCACATTTCTTCCAACGAAATAATAGTCAATGGACAGAAAATGGTCAAAGCTGAAACTATCGAAATGTGCGAACCCTACGACATGACAGCAGCCAATGATTCAAATGCACTTGCCGACAGATTAACAGAGTGGCGATTGGGTGCTTGGGTTAAAGTTGATAAAACAACAAATGACATCGATGCAGCAGTGAACACCCCGAGGAATATGTTCGTATATAATATTGAAAACGGCATGTATTATTTGCGTGCTGCGAGAATTGAGAATGAACGAAGGTACTTTATTCTATCAGAATATCCGTTTGATGAAGAATCCAAATACGAAAGAACGGACGGTTTATTTTTCTCCGAACAACCAAAATGAAGTATTGGGAGCACTTGAAATTAACTTGGATGGATTCAAGCCAGGAACCTGTTATTTCGACCCGAACGGGGGCATATATTGGTCTTATATGTCACATACTCCGGACCAAATTATTTTGAACGGATGTGGAGGAGATACTTATTACATCAATAGAAAACTGGCCGGGGATAAAAATATGTTCGAATGGATAAAATATACAAATAAGTAACCTAACAAACACACAATACGCAGACAAAATAGATGAACGTACAAATCAATATCGACACCGCCAGCTGCATCCGATGCGGAAAATGCGTCAAGGTTTGCCCTGCCTGGATCATGACTCAGGCCAAACCCGGCGACCCGATCGGTCTGCGCAATATCGACTCCTGCATCGTCTGCGGACATTGCGCGGCCGTTTGCCCGACCGGCTCGGTCCGCCACAGTTCATTTCCTCCCGATAAAATCCATCCGATCGACCGCAACGGGCTGCCCTCGCCCGAACAGGTGCTGCTCCTCTGCAAGGCACGTCGTTCGAACCGAGCGCTCTCCGACCGTCCCGTCCCGCAGGAAGCGATCGACCGAATCCTCGAAGCCGCCCACCGGGCTCCGACGGCCAGCAACCGCCAGGAAGTGAGTTTCACGGTCATCACCGATCCCGCGATCCTGGACAAGATCATCCGTTTCACGCTGGATACTTTCGCGGGAATCGCCCGCAAATTGGAAAACCCGCTCGTCAAACCCATACTCAAACGTCTGCGGCCTGAATTTTATAACTACCTGCCTGCTTTCAAACGGCTGATTGCCGAATACGACAAAGGCAACGACCTCATCCTGCGCGAAGCCAAAACCCTGCTTCTCATTCACACTCCATACGCGAACCGTTTCGGAGCCGCAGATGCCAACCTTGCCTACCAGAACGGTTCGCTGATGGCCGAAAGCCTCGGCGTCAGCCAGATCTACACGGGCTTCGTCCTTTCGGCACTGGCACAGGACAAAAAATGCAAATTTTTGAAATCCATCGGCATACAGGGAAAGGTACATGCAGGTATGGCACTCGGAATGCCGCTGTTCCTCTATCCCAATTACATCGACAAAAAACCGATCGCAGTAAACAGGCTCTGACCCCGGCGGATCTTTCCGGTTTTTCTCACCGGAATACCGGCTCGGGCGCGATCCTTGCGAAAAAAATAAGTTCATCAAACCCATAAAACACAATGCAAAATAAAAATATGAGAGAAGAAGCCCTTCGTTACCATGCAGAAGGGCAATCCGGCAAAATAGCGGTAGTACCCACCAAACCCCTCGCTTCGCAGCACGACTTTTCGCTGGCCTACTCGCCCGGCGTGGCGGAGCCGTGCCTCGAAATCGTGAAAAATCCGCTCGACGCCTATAAATATACGGGCAAAGGCAATCTGGTCGCCGTCATCACCAACGGCACGGCAGTCTTGGGACTGGGCAACATCGGGGCTTTGGCCGGCAAGCCGGTCATGGAGGGTAAAAGCATGCTTTTCAAGGTATTCGCAGACATCGATGCCTTCGATATCGAAGTGGATGCGACCGACACGGACCGTTTCGTGGAAACCGTCAAGGCCATCGCTCCGACCTTCGGCGGCATCAACCTCGAGGACATCAAGGCTCCCGAATGTTTCGAAATCGAAGCCCGGCTTCGTGAAGAGCTCGACATTCCCGTCATGCACGACGACCAGCACGGCACGGCCATCATCTCGGGTGCGGCCCTGCTGAACGGCCTCGAAATCGCGGGCAAGTCCATCGCCGACGCCCGTGTGGTCATCAACGGCGCAGGCGCTGCGGCGGTTTCTATCGCCCGCCTTTTCCTGAAGCTCGGCCTGAATTGCGAAAATCTCGTTCTCTGCGACAGCAAAGGCGTGGTTTCGACCCGCCGCGAAGACCTGAATCCTGTCAAGGAACAACTCGCTACGGACCGGGAAGACGTCGATACGCTGGCCGACGCCCTCCAAGGTGCCGACGTCTTCCTCGGCGTTTCAGCTCCGGGTATCCTGACGCCCGAAATGGTCCGCACGATGGCCCACGATCCGCTGGTGCTGGCCTTGGCCAACCCCACGCCGGAGATCACCTACGAAGAGGCGATGGCATCCCGTCCGGACATCATCTTCGCAACGGGCCGTTCGGACTATCCCAATCAGGTAAACAACGTGCTCGCTTTCCCGTACCTTTTCCGGGGTGCGCTCGATGTATATGCCAGTACGATCAATGACGAAATGAAGCTGGCCGTCACCCACGCACTGGCACGCCTGGCCAAGGAACCGGTTCCGCAGGAGGTCCTGAAAACATACGGTCTGAAGTCGCTCTCGTTCGGACGCGAATACCTGATTCCGAAACCGAGCGACCCGCGTCTGCTCGCGGTCGTCGCCACGGCCGTGGCGCGTGCAGCCATCGAATCGGGCGTAGCACGGCGCGAGATCGAGGATTGGGACGCCTACGCCGCGTCGCTCACCCGACGTGTAAAAAACACAAAGTAAACCCGAATCCCTGCCCATCAGGACCGGCATCAAAAAAGCGCCCCGAGATTTATTCGGGGCGCTTTTTTGTTTGAAATGGCATTTAATCCCGACTTTGACAAACCGGCTCCAGCCGGAAGAGGGGGGCAAGACCGCTATCGGAAAAGAACCCGGGTAAACCTATCGACGGCTGGATTACTTTACCCGACAAAATAAAGGACCGACCTCCACAAAACTGTATCGGGCGATAATCATATTTACCCTTTTATCGACCAACACATTGACAAAACAATCCGATAAATCCGTTTATTTCGACGAATGAACGATACGAAAAGGAAGTCATGAGGAGGTATACGGAGCGATAATTTATCGAGAAACGATAAGGATGCAAAAAAATTATATCCAAACCGTCATTTTATTTCGTAAATATTTGGATATATATATATGAGCAATAACCGACGTCGTTTATGTCAAACTTTCTTAAATTACACCCAAAACCATGAAAAGATTAGCTCTGTTATTGCTCGCATTTACAGGCCTGATGTCTGCCTGTTCAAAAGACGATCCCGTTCCGCAGGATGGATCGCTTACCCCCGACAGCCCGGAAGGGCGCGAAGCCGTAACGATCCCCGACGAATTTCTCCGCACTTACCTACTCAAGTATTTCGATTTCGACCGCAACGGAGAACTCTCCCGCTACGAAGCATCGTTAGTGGTACGAATCGACTGCCCCGGAAATATAAATGCAGGAGAAGGGGCCTATATGTGCGATGCGACCGGCATAGAAGCCTGCACGAACCTTCGCTACCTGAATCTGTCGGGAAACGACCTGACCAAACTCGATGTAAGCAACAACAAACTGCTCGATACGCTCGATTGTTCAATCAATACTCATCTGAAAAATTTACGTGTCGCAAAACAAGAATCTCTTGCAACTGCATTGTTATGCCTGTTCTCTTGAAATTGAGAGATGGGACTTATCTGCGAATCCGGAATTGAAAGATTTGAGAATCGGAGGAGACGGATACGTTGCTTTCGATAAAGTATCCATTCTCGATTGCAGCAACAACCATAAGCTGGAAGTCCTAATGGCAAATTTAAGTCAAATGTCTGAACTCTATCTCGATTGTCCGGAATTGCAACATCTTTCCTTAGAAGGCAACAGCCTTTCTGCGCTCGATCTTAGTAATTGTACAAAACTTGTAATGCTCAATTTCAGTGGGAACAACATCTCTCATATGAATTTACAGTGTCCGGACTTGGACCTTTTGAAATGCCAAAGCAATAATCTCACCACCCTCGACGTAAGTGCATGCCCAAAACTAACAGTACTTTATTGTGACGAGAACCAACTGCAAGAATTGGATTTGACGAACAACAAGAAAATCGAATATTTACGCGTACCGGATAATAAATTACAAAATCTGGATGCAAGCAATCTTTCCAAATTGAAAGAATTTTACTGCAACAACAACGAATTGACGGACTTGATGCTAAACAGTCTAGAATTAACCTGGGTCGAATGTCAAAACAACGATCTCCAAAGTTTGGATTTGTCGAATCTTCCCGCCCTGTATCTTCTCAGATGTTATGAGAACCAGTTCGAAACGATAGACGTAAGTAACAATCCGGAACTTCGGGGCTTTTTCTGCAACCCGATGGAATCGCTCAAAACCATTTATATGAGTGAAGGACAGGACCAGCTTTTGCAAGCTTTCGAAAAGCCCGAAGCGGCGGAAGTCGTGTATAAATAAATCGCAACGTCAGACACAGCGAACCCGAACGCATCTGCGTTCGGGTTCGCTGTGTCTGACACGCTCCCGACCGGCTGTCGCTCGGACCGAAAGGCGGGAAACCGCATTTCGAGTTCCGGAACGAACGTACGAAACAGACCTGCCACGCCTCCCGCATCGAAACAGGATGGAATCGATATGCCCGCCCCTGCAAACAGAAGCGACCGGGAGACATAATCCGCAGCATGACACCCCGATACATCCACTCCTTTTGCAGAAAATCGAGAGGAATTCTATAAAAAACGAACACGGCCATCACACTCTGTTCTCATTTTCATTACCTTTGTAACCTAAAATTCCCTTTATGCAAAAACTTCGCAATATAGCCATTATCGCCCACGTCGATCACGGCAAAACCACACTGGTCGATAAGATGATCATGCAGAGCCACGTGCTGCGCGACAATGCCAAAAATTCCGGAGAACTCATCCTCGACAACAACGATCTGGAACGCGAACGCGGCATCACGATCCTCTCGAAGAATGTATCCGTCATCTACAAAGACTGTAAAATCAACATTATAGACACCCCGGGCCACGCCGACTTCGGCGGCGAGGTGGAGCGTGTGCTCAACATGTGCGACGGCGTACTGCTGCTCGTCGATGCTTTCGAAGGAACGATGCCCCAGACCCGTTTCGTCCTCCAGAAAGCCCTCTCGCTCGGCAAGAAACCCATCGTGGTAATCAATAAGGTCGATAAGCCCAACTGCCGTCCCGAAGTGGTCAACGAACAGGTTTTCGACCTGATGTTTTCGCTCGGAGCAACGGAGGAGCAGCTTGACTACAAAACCATCTACGGCTCGGCCAAACAGGGTTGGATGTCCCACGTCTGGAATCAGCCGACGGACTCGATCTCTCCGCTGCTGGACACCATCCTCGACGAAATTCCGGAACCCGCCGTCGTAGAGGGCACGCCCCAAATGCTTATCACCTCGCTCGAATACTCCTCCTACATCGGCCGTATCGCCGTGGGTAAAGTGACGCGCGGAGAGCTGAAGACCGGACAGAACGTCACCCTGGCCAAACGCGACGGAGTGACGATGCAAAAGAGCCGTATCAAGGAGTTGATGGTTTTCGAAGGTTTGGGCAAGAAAAAGGTCGATGCAGTGCCCTGCGGTGAAATCTGCGCCCTGATCGGCATCGACGGATTCGAAATCGGCGATACGATCTGCGACTACGAAAATCCGGAACCGCTGCCCCCGATCGCCATCGACGAACCTACGATGTCGATGCTCTTCACGATCAACAACTCGCCGTTCTTCGGCAAGGACGGCAAATACGTCACCTCCCGCCATATCAAGGAGCGCCTCGACCGCGAGCTGGAGAAAAACCTCGCCCTGCGCGTCGAACCGGGAGCCAACGCCGACAGTTTCATCGTATTCGGACGGGGCGTGCTGCACCTCTCGGTGCTGATCGAAACCATGCGTCGCGAAGGTTACGAACTCCAGGTAGGACAGCCCAAGGTCATCGTCAAGGAGATCGACGGCAAGAAGTGCGAACCGATCGAAGAGATGACCGTCGATTGTCCCCAGGAGTACTCGGGGACAGTGATCGAACTGGCCACCAAACGCAAGGGGACCCTGACCAACATGGAAACCAACGGCGACCGTACGCGGCTCGAATTTACGATTCCCTCGCGCGGTATCATCGGTCTGAGATCCAATATGCTCACGGCAACGGCCGGCGAAGCGATCATGACACATCGCCTGAAAGGATTCGAACCTTGGACGGGCGAAATCGAAATGCGGGTCAACGGCTCGATCATCTCGGGCGAAACGGGTACGGCCTACGCCTACTCGATCGACAAACTGCAGGACCGCGGACGCTTCTTCATCACTCCGATGGAGCAGGTGTACGAAGGCCAGGTGATCGGCGAACACACCCGCCAGAACGACATCACGGTAAACGTCACCAAGGCCAAGCAGCTCACGAACATGCGCGCTTCGGGATCGGACGAAAAAACCTCGATCGCCCCGCCCAAGGTATTCTCGCTCGAAGAGGCCCTCGAATACATCAAGGAGGACGAATACGTGGAAGTCACTCCGCACGCCATGCGCCTGCGCAAGATCCTGCTGAACGAAACAGACCGCAAACGCGCATCGAAATAGTCCATGGATCACTTCACGCTGGCTCTTATGACGGGTGCCGTGGCAGGCGCTCTGGACATCATCCCGATGATCGCCCAAAAACTCTCGTTCCGCTCCTGCCTGTCGGCCTTCCTCCAATATTTTTTTGCCGGACCGATCGTCTTTTACAGCAACCTGCCTTACCTGCCCTGGTGGGCGGACGGTATGGCCGTGACTCTCATGATGGCTCTGCCGGTCGTACTGATCCTCACGGGCAAAGACCGTAAGGCGGCTCCGGTCATCCTGCTCAATGCCCTGCTGCTGGGATTCCTCATCAGCGTCGCAGAACGATATCTGGCATAAAATGAAGAATTTCAAGGGTATCATCTATGCGGCATTGTCGTCCTCGACCTTCGGACTAGCTCCGTTGTTCTCGATTCTCCTGCTCTCGGACGGGTTCTCGTCGTTCGAAGTGCTCTCCTACCGTTGGGGAGTAGCTTCCCTGACGTTGGGAATCATCGGACTCGCCGGCGGCTGCCGGTTCCGCATCTCCCGGCAGGAGCTATGCACGGTATTCTTCTTGAGCCTGTTTCGGGCCGCGACATCATTGAGTCTGGTGATCGCCTATCAATATCTCGAGCGGGGTCGCTTCGATCATCCATTTCATGTACCCGCTGGCCGTCGCCCTGGCCATGGCACTCTTTTTCCGCGAACGTATCTCGTGGCGAACGGCAGCGGCCATCGGCGTTTCGCTGGCCGGTGTCGCCCTCCTCTCTACCGGAGGAATCGGCAGCCGGGGCGGAGATACCACGGCGGGGACCATTGCTGCCGCCGTTTCGGTATTCGCCTATGCCGGCTATATCATCGGCGTACGCAAGAGCCGCGCGGCGCAGGTCGAATCGACCACCCTGACCTTTTACGTCATGGCCTTCGGAGCTCTGCTGTTTCTCTGCGGAGGTATGTTCACGGGCGGTGTCCGGCTCGTGACCGACGGAAAAGAGAGGCTCGCCATTCTCGGACTGGCGCTCCCGGCCACGGCGATCTCCAACATCACGCTGGTCAGGGCGATCAAATTCATCGGGCCGACGCTCACGTCGATTTTCGGGGCACTGGAACCTCTGACGGCAGTAGCCATCGGTGCAACGGTCTTCGGAGAGCGGTTCGGCTGGACAAGCGCCCTGGGCGTGGGACTGGTCGTTGCGGCCGTCAGCATCGTCGTACTCGACACGCAACGCAAAACGTGGAAGACTACTCCTTCTTCCTCAACGTAGCGAACGAAAGGATGTGCCAACTGGTTCCGACTGCGAGCAGAAACAGCCCGAGCTGCGCCCACCACCATGCATCGACGACCCGAAAGATGCAATACCCCATCGTCAGCCAAATCAACGACACGGAAACGATCTTCGCCTGCAAAGGTATTGCTCGGTTTTCACGAAAGTTACGGATATAAGGTCCCAGATGCTTCTGGTTCAGAAGCCACGCATAGAGGCGTGGCGAAGAACGAACGTAAAGGGCTGCGGCGAGAAGCAGGAAAGGCGTCGTCGGCAGCAACGGCACGAAGACACCGACGATACCCAGTCCCAGAAAGAAGCTTCCGAGTATGGCTCCCAAAGTTTTCACGCAGTAAAATTAGCGGTTTTTGCGAAAACACGTCCGCCCGACAAGTTTTTTTCATATTCGGGTGGACCTTAAACGCTTCGTTCCGGTCATTTGCAAAAAATTCGCTTTTACATTCAGTTTTTTCGTATCTTTGACTTCGCGTTAGATACTTCGCTTCGGCAAAATGCAAAAAAATTTGCTTTTGCTCGCGGCTTATTCGTATCTTTGCGGACGTTAAAGAGAACAACGAGTAGTGTCTGAACACGTAAATCCAGTTGCGATTTATCTGTTCAGACACTTTTTTTTTGCCATAACTCAACCGAAAAAAATATGAAAGGAACAACGACACAGGATCGATTGTGGACAGGTTCTTTCTTAAGAATCTGCCTGGTGAATCTCTTTATTTTCGTAAATTTTCATGCGCTGCTGCCTACTTTCCCCTTCTTCGTCACCTACTTGGGCGGCGATGCGGTAACTATCGGACTGGCAACGGCACTGTTCAGCATCGCTTCCATCGTATCGCGACCGTTCGTGGGATGGCTCATCGACACGCGGGGACGATACGCGATATTGGTACTGGGACTTATCGGCATGACACTCATCCCGATGGGTTATTTCGTATCGGCAGGCATCGCGACGGCCGTTATACTGCGCACGGCGCACGGCGTGTTCCATGCAGCTTCGAGCAATGCCTCTTCCACTTGGGTGACGGACATCATCCCGCACAAACGCATGGGCGAAGGATTGGGAATGTACGGACTTTCGATGGCCATATCCACCGCCGTAGCTCCTGCATTAGGGCTGGCGGTAATGAACGCCTGGGGATTCCGACCGTTGTTCGCCATCGCTGCGCTGACGGCTTTGGCGGCCCTGCTGACAGGCATGGGGATTCGGTCCCGCAACTACGCGGTATCCGACGCCCCGCTGCGCATTCGGGAGCTGTTCGAGCCGATGTCCCTGCCTGCCGCCGTCACGCAGTTCTTTTTCATGATGGCGTATGGCGTAGTGGAGGTATATGTGGCGATTTACGCCACCTCCTGCCGCTTGCCCGGAGGCGGAATCTACTTTATCTTCATCGCACTGGCCACCGTAGCCACGCGTATTCTGCTGGGGCGTGCCGTCGATCGGTACGGCGAAGCGAGGCTGGTTTACACCGGCAATGCAGCCATCGTGATCGGTATTCTGCTGCTGGTGTTCGCGCACAACGTACCGTGCTACCTGTTGTCGGCTCTTCTGCTGGGTTACAGTTTCGGCGCCATCCAGCCCCTCCTTACAGACGATGGCGATGCACGCCGTAGCACCCGAACGGCGCGGGGCGGCAAGCTCCACGTTTTTCGTGGCTTTCGACTTCGGTATTGCGTCGGGCGGCTTCCTGGCAGGCGTACTGGTGAAGCAACTGGGTTATGACGCCATGTTCCTCTGCATGATCGTACCGTGTCTGCTGTCGTCAGGCTACTACTACGCCTTCGGACGCCGTCACGCCTCGTCGTTCAATCCGCAGAACCGCAGAACGGGCCTGAACTCCGATGACGACCGTCCCGGCCTGTCGGCCCGTAAATCTTTGCCGTTCGTCATCACTATTTCGCGTGAATACGGCAGCGGAGGACATCGCATCGGAGAACGGTTGGCGCAACGGCTGGGCGTGAAATTCTACGACAGAGAACTCATCTCGCTGACCGCGCAGCAAAGCGGATTAGGCGAAAGTACCGTACAAGAGAGCGAACAAACCGTGAGCGGACGACTGATGTACGACGACCCGGTACAGACCGCCGTATTTCGCGCACAGAGCCAGGTGATACGCAACATCGCCTGCCAAGAACCGTGCGTTATCGTCGGTCGGCTCGCCAACTTCGTACTGAAAGACCGCCCCGCCTGTTTACATCTTTTCATCTACGCCGACGAAGCGACCCGCCGGAAACGCATAGCGTCCGAATACGGCGTGGCTGACAACCGGACTCAAAGTCTGCTCAAACGTATCGACCAGGAGCGGCGGGAACACTGCCTGCACTATACCGGCTGCGAATGGGGCGAACGTCACTACTATCACATGATGCTCGACAGTTCGATCTCCGGCGATGAACAGATCGTAGAAACGATTCGTAACGTCATTCGCACTGTATCGGGCCGCAAACACCCGAATGGACGGAAAAAGTAACGACAGGTCTCTCAACATGCCTTGCACCGAACGGGCTCCGTCGAAAAAGGAGTCCGTCGGCCGTACTTTACCGTCGCCGTTTTATCCCGATACGAAAGTCTGCGAAAGACAGCCGATTTCGAATTATTTTCCGTAACTTTGTAAAATATGGAGAAAATCATTCGGAATGGCACACAAGTCCGAACGGTTTTTCAGAAAACGCCCGGAACACGGGCAGCGATCGCGGCAGAAATATTGCCGTACACGAGGTATCAACTAAAAACAAATACGTTATGGAAAAGAAAATCGGTATCGCCAGCGACCACGCGGGCTATGAAATGAAAGAATTTCTGGTAGGTTATCTGGCTGCGAAGGGTTGGGATGTCCTCGACTTCGGCCCCGAATCCGAGGAGAGCGTCGATTACCCCGATTTCGCACACCCGCTGGCCAATGCCATCGAAAGCGGGGAGCTGGAGCGCGGCATAGGACTCTGCGGCTCGGGCGAAGGCATGGCCATCACCCTCAACAAGCACCAAGGCATCCGTGCGGGACTCGTATGGGACAAGCAGATCGCCCACCTGATCCGCCAGCACAACAACGCGAACGTGATCGTGCTGCCCGCCCGTTTCATCACCAACGACCAGGCGGTGGAATTCGTCGAAGAGTTCCTCGCCACCGATTTCGAAGGCGGCCGTCACCAGCGACGCATCGAGAAGATTCCCGTCAAAGCGTGCAGCCGTCAATAAACCGGCAGCAGAACGGCAACGTCGTATTTACAAGGGAAAGACAAAAGGCGTGAAGCTTCGGCTCCGCGCCTTTTCTTCATCGTCGAAAAGCCCGAAAACGGCCGATCCGGAACCCGACATGGCGGCATAAACGGCTCCGGCATCCAGAAGCGCGGCTTTGGCTGCGGCAATCTCCGGATGGGCGGCAAAAATATGGGGCTCGAAATCGTTTTTCAGGAATGTCTGCCATTCGGTCACAGGTCGGGCGATCCGCTCCGCAAGCGGGACGGCAGGAACGCCAGGCCGAATCCCGGCATAAGCCTCGCGCGTGGAAACACCGCAATCAGGCTTTACCACAGCGATCCACAGCCCCTGCAGATCGAGTTTCACGGGAGTCATCACCTCGCCGCGTCCCGTACAAAGTTGGGGCGTATTGCGCACGAAAAAGGCCGTATCGCTTCCCAGTGCTGCGGCACAGTCGATCAGCTCCCGCTCCGGAAGCTTCAACCCGAATAATTCATCGAGCGCCAGGATTACGGCGGTCGCGTCGGACGATCCGCCCCCCAGCCCGGCACCGAAAGGTATCCGCTTGTCGAGCGCAACCGAAACATCGCCCGCACCGTAGCGCACCTGCATCAGCCGTACGGCCTTCATACAGAGATTATCCGCAGCCGGACAATCGACTGTAAGACCACAGGCCCGAAACGAAGTTTGCGCCGCATATTCCACTTCGACGACATCGTACAGCCCGTACACAGGAATCATTACGGTCGCCAGTTCGTGATACCCGTCCTCACGACGGCGCAGCACGTCCAGCCCGATGTTGATCTTACAATTTGCCTTGCGAATCATACGACAAAGATATGCATAAGCCGAGCGCAAAAGCAAATTTTATTTGTATTTTGCTGAAGCGAAGTATCTAATAAAACGATGTCAAAGATATGAAAAGCCGAAAAAACGGGAACTTGCTCCCAGTTTTCCGAGGCATCCCTCAATCTTCTACAATGACAGCGCAAGGCAGAGCGATCGAAAATTTATCTTCTGTTTCTCGCCCCGCCTCTGTTTTCCGCTCGAAAAAACTCCCTGTCGGGAATTTCCGTTTTACGCCGTTTCCGTCTATCTTTACGGCATGAAATTCCGCACTGAAATACGAATCGCGCCGCTCTCCGTCCGGATCGGCTATGAAAACCGTCTGCTGGCGTTGGGATCCTGTTTCGCCGAACACATCTCGGGCCGGCTGTCCGGAGCCCGGTTTCGGATCACGAGCAATCCCTCCGGCATCCTGTTCAACCCCCTTTCGCTCGCTGCAACCCTCGAATCCTACGCCGCGCCGCAAGAGGTCGTCCCCGAAGAACTCGGCTGTCGCAACGGGCTCTGGTTCCACTACGGTTTTCACGGAGCTTTTTCGGACGGTTCGCAGAAAATGGCTCTCTCGAAAATGAATCTGGCCCGCAGGGCAGGAGCCAGCGCCCTGCGCGAAGCCGACCGCGTGATTCTTACCTTCGGGACAGCGTGGGTGTACGAGCTCCGCTCGACCGGAGAGATCGTGGCCAACTGCCACAAGCAACCTGCAGAACTCTTTCGGCGCCGGCGTCTGACCGTCGAAGAGATCGTCGCCCGCTACGACGATCTGCAGGCAGGCCCGCTCGCCGGAAAGCAAGTGATCCTCACGGTCAGTCCCGTCCGGCACCTCGGGGACGGTCTGCCCGACAACTTTTTGAGCAAAGCGACCCTTCGCCTGGCCATCGACGAAATCTGCCGCCGACATGCCGACACAACCTACTTCCCTGCCTACGAAATCCTTACGGACGACCTGCGTGACTATCGTTTCTATGCCGACGACCTGGTACACCCCTCGCAACAGGCACAGCGATACATCTGGGAACTCTTCACCGCAGCGACCCTCACCGAGGAGGCCCGCAGAAAACTCCCGCAAGTAGAAGCCGTGACGACCGCCGCCGGCCACCGGCCGCTACACCCCGAAAGCGACGAATACCGTCGATTCTGCCGCAAACAACTGGAAATCATCGAATCGCTTCCAGAAATAGACCTCAACCGAGAAAAAGAATTTTTCAACCAGTTTCTATAAAAACGATATGAAGTACAAGATCGACACGACGACCTGGAAAAGACGCGAACATTATGAATTTTTCAACGGAATGGACGATCCCTTCTGGGGAACGGTCGTTCCGGTCGATTTTACGGAGTGCTACCTCGAAGCCAAGAAGAGCCGCACTTCGTTCTTCCTCTGTTCCCTGCACCGTATTCTAACGGCCGCAAACCGAATCGAGGCATTCCGATACCGGATCGAAAACGGGGAGGTGGTCTGTTACGACCGAATCCACGTGAGCCCGACTATCGGACGCGAGGACGGCAGCTTCGGCTACGGATTCTTCGAGTACTTTTCCGACCTGCACGAATTCATCCGGGCGGCCGAGCGGGAAACGGAACGCGTAAAGGCTGCGGACGGTCTTTGTCTGGGAGCGGGAGCCGGGCGCACGGATCTGATCTATTTTTCGGCTGTTCCCTGGTTCGCCTTTACGGAAATGAAACATGCCCGGTCGGCCAATCGAGGCGACTCCATACCCCGCATCTCCACCGGGAAACTGACCCGGTCCGGCGATCGGCTTACGATGCCCGTATCGCTCGACGTACACCACGGATTCATCGACGGACGGCAGGCCGGCGAATTTTTCGCACTGCTGGAAAACCGAGAATGAAATCCGGCTCCGGCATTCGATTTCTTTTTTTGAAGGACGGCACAAAACAAATGAAGAAAATACTAAATAAATTCATAAATTTGCCGTTCGATAGTCACACGCGAAAAAATGAAGAAAATCCTGCTCGTCCTGCTCCTGCTGCCGGGTGTTCTGCCGATCCTCGCAAACACTCCGCCCCGTCTGGTCATCAATTTAGTCGTAAGCTCCATGCGTCCGGACGACATCGACCGTTACCGGAGCCAGTTCGGCACGGGCGGATTTCTGCGTCTGACAGAGGGCGGCGCCCGCTTCACGGAAGGCTCCTACGACTATCAGCAAACTTCGACCCCCGTATCGCTGGCCACGCTCACCACGGGAGCGATGCCCTCGACGCATGGCGTGATTTCGACCCGTTGGCGGGACTACATCGTCAATAAAACGGTCGGGCTCATCGACGACCCCAGCGTCCGCGATCCCGAATACTATCACGGCAACGGCGCCTACTCGCCCCGCAACCTGATCGCCCCGACCGTCGGGGAGGCCCTGCTCCGGCAATCTCCCGACAGTCGGTCGGTAACCGTAGCTCTCGACCCGGTTTCGGCTGTGGTGATGGGCGGACGCGAAGGCATGACCTTCTGGATGGACAGCGTTTCCTGCAATTGGACCACCTCGACCTACTACCTGCCCGTTTTACCGGCCTGGGTCAAGAGCTTCAATGCGGACAAACTCTACCTTTCTTACATCGGCGAACCGTGGCACTCCCTGCTGAACGACGACAAATACCGCAACAAACGCTGCTCGGACATCGTCCTGATGAGCTCCATGGCCAAGAAAAAGCGTTCGGCCGACAGCTCGGCCGACGCCGTCAAACGGATCTCGTCGAAAGCCCCTTCCGAAAGCCGCTACGACAACATCCTGTATTCGCCGGCAGGCAACTGCCTGACGCTTCAATTCGCCAAAACGGCCCTGACACAACTCGACCTCGGCAAACGGGACCGGACCGACCTGCTGAACATCTGCCTCGACGCCCCGCGTGCGATCCGCGAGGCCTACGGCCCCGAGTCGATCGAAGCCGAAGACATGTACTACCGGCTCGATCAGGATCTGGAAGAGTTCCTGACATACGTTTATACGCTGTTCAAGCCTCATGAAGTACTCGTCATACTCACGTCGGATCACGGCAGCAGCCCCTCCTACGATTTCGGCCGCGAAGCGTGCGACAGGTTCAATACGCGCCAGTTCGAAGTGATCGTAAACGGATTTCTCAGCGCCCGCTACGGACCGGGCAACTGGGTGTTGGAGTACGAAGACAAATGCCTGTACCTGAATCACAACCTCGTGTATGAGAAAGACCTCAGCCTGGCAGATATTCAGAACGAGGTGGCCACGTTCGCCATGCAGTTCCGGGGCGTTTCGCACGCTCTCTCGGCTACGGCCATGCGGACCAGCTACTTCGGCAGCGGCTATGCCCGCAAGATGCAGAACAGCTTCTATCCCCGCCGCTCGGGCGACGTCATCATCAACCTGATGCCGGGATGGATCGAAGAGCACGACCACAAACGCTCCTCGTCGGGTTCGATGTACGGCTACGACACCCGCGTTCCCCTGATCTTCTACGGCGCAGGCATCCTTCCCCGGCAGATAGACCGCCCCGTCGATATGACGGCGGTCGCCCCGACGCTCTGCCGTCTGCTCGGTATCGAGGCTCCGGCGGCTTCGGAGGGAACGGTACTCGAAGAAGTTATTTCAAGCAATATTTAACCATGGCAAACGACAAACGACAAGACGAGATCATCGAAGAATTTTCGGTATTCGATGAATGGCTCGACAAATACGAATACCTGATCGGATTGAGCGACACGCTCCCGGCCATCGCACCCGAGCACCGCACGGATCAGTACCTGATCCAGGGCTGCCAGTCGCGGGTTTGGATCGACGCCCGTTACGAAGACGGCAAAGTCTGGTTCACGGCCGACAGCGACGCGATCATCACCAAAGGAATCATCGCACTGCTTATCCGGGTGCTGGGCGGTCGGACACCGCAGGAGATACTCGACACGGACCTCTATTTCATCGACGCCATCGGCCTGAGCGCCAACCTCTCCCCCACGCGGAGCAACGGTTTGCTGGCCATGGTCAGGCAGATGCGGCTCTATGCGCTCGCTTTTTCAAAAAAATAACTCTTACGCAACATGACACCAGAAGAGATTTTACAGGTAGAAAAAGATATCGTCGCCACGCTCAAGAATATCTACGACCCCGAAATCCCGGTCAATATCTACGACCTGGGGCTGATCTACGAAATAGACTACGAACCGGACGGTGTAGCGAATATCCGCATGACCCTCACCGCCCCCAACTGTCCGATGGCGGACATGCTGGTCGAAGACGTCAATCAACAGGTCGCCAAAGTCAAGGGCGTGAAGAGCGTCAATGTCATCCTCACGTTCGATCCCGTATGGGACAAGAGCATGATGTCCGAAGAGGCGCTGCTCGAACTCAACATGTTGTAACCGGTGGAACCCCGCGCGGACCAAACGGCAGAGATCCTGGAACGGCTCCGAACCGGAGCCGCCGGCCATGCCTGCGCCGGATTCCTCACGACGCTCGATCCGCTGCACCTCGCAGACCTGCTGACCGGGCTGGTGTACGACCGGCTCCGGCGCAAATACGATGCAGCCGCAGAAATCTACCGCATTTCGGGGCAGAACTGGAACCAGACCTTCTACACGCTGCTGTTCCGCTACATCGGCGACCTCTCCAATCAGGACACCTATACGGAGCTCGCCCGGCGTGCTACTTATACGATGGTGCTTCGGGAAAGACGTTCGCTGCCTCGGATCGAAGCCCTGCTGTTCGGCACCTCGGGACTGCTCGACACCTTTCGCCCGGACGACTACATCCGTCGCCTGCGCGATGACTTCGCCTACTTCCGTGCACGATACGACATCGAACCGATAGACCCTTCGGCATGGAAAACGGCCAATATCCGACCGGGCAACCTTCCGCGGCTGCGCATCGCGCAACTGGCCTCGTTTCTCTCGCAGCATGATTTCGTTTTCGAACAACTGCTGGCCTGCCGTACCCGCCAGGAGGTGAACCGCCTGTTCCGTACCGAAGCGTCGCCCTACTGGTCCGGAGCCAGACAGACCCCGGAAGGACCGGAGGAGAACCCCAAACGGGTCGGACAGCACAAAACGGATGTCTTCGGTATCAACGTGGTCAGCATCCTGCAATACGTTTACGGCTCCTACATCCAGAACGAAGAACTCCGCGACCGGGCTATCGCCCTGCTGGAATGTATTCCCGCCGAAGAGAACAAATACACGAGGCCGTGGATCGCAGCCGGAGTCAATCCCCGCAACGCATTCGACACGCAGGGGTTGATCCAACTGTCGAGGGAATATTGCGCCGCACAACGTTGCGAATGTTGTCCCGTCGCGCGGCGGATCATCGATAAAATCACCCGATCGCAATAATCGGGAGGATACGCTTCCCACCGGCAGCCATCTGTTCCGCTTTTGCCGGCAGTCCTGATTTTTCAAAGGAAATCATTTGGGAAAAAGCCCGGCCTGCGAATAACGACGGTCGGATTTCAAAATCCGAAAAGCTGACGGCGGGGATAAAAAAACAACTGTCAAAAAAATCCGATTCGCAACGGTCCCGGGACCGGCGAATTACCGTAAAAATCATGCAGACGATCAACTGGAAAGGACATGGCGCCATGTTCGGCGCCAACGCTATTTGGGGGCTGATGTCCCCCGTCGCCAAATTCGTAATGCTCGGCGGTATCGTTACACCGCTGGCTGTCACCGACCTGCGGATCGTGGGCGCCATGATCCTGTTCTGGATCCTTTCATTCTTCCGAAAGTCCGAACACGTACCGCCGAAAGACCTGGCCAAACTCTTCGGTGCATCGCTGCTGGGCGTGGTCCTCAACCAGGGCAGCTTCATCCTGGGCGTGGGCATGACTTCGCCCGTAAACGCCTCGATCATCACCACGAGCATGCCGTTGTGGGCGATGATTCTCGCCGCAATTTTCCTCAAGGAACCGATCACCGCGAAAAAGGTACTCGGCATCGCCGCCGGAGCCTCGGGAGCCTTGCTGTTGGTCCTCGGCAGCGGAAATACGGACAGTGCCGGAGGGCACTCCGTCGCGGGCGACCTGCTGGTCCTGTTCGCGCAGTTGAGTTACGCACTCTACTTCGTGTTATACAAGAATTTCGTCACCCGTTACTCGCTCACGACCATCATGAAATGGATGTTCACTTTCGCCACGCTCTGTATCCTGCCCTTCACCGGCCGCGACCTGCTTTCGACCGATTGGCAGGCCCTTTCCGCAGCAGCGATCGGCTCCCTGGCATTCATCGTCGTCGGCAGCACGTTTCTGAGTTACATGCTGATCATCGTCGGACAAAAAAACCTGCGTCCGACCGTCGCCGGCATGTACAACTACATCCAGCCGCTGGTCGCTACATTAGTGGCCGTATGTTGGGGAATGGAAACATTCGATCCGACCAAAATCTGCTCCGTATTGCTGATTTTCAGCGGTGTCTATCTGGTGACGACAAGCCGCAGCCGGGCCGATGCGGAGAAGTCCCGCTTACAGCCGGAAAGCCCCCGGAAACGACAATAGAATCCCGCACGCCGCACACGCAGCGCCCAGGAAACGGCGAAGATTCCCGGAAATATCGGCCCTTCCGTCCGGAATATGCCGAGGCGACCCTCCCGGACGCCGATAGCGAATGAAAAATCCGCCTTATTCGAGGCAAATTCGTATTGTATTTTCCGAAATAATGAATATCTTTGACAGATTTAATTTCCACACGAAATAACAACATCGAAAATATGGACATAGCCGCCAGTTTAATCAAGCTTTTTTTCGGATCCAAAGCCGACAAAGATCGCAAAGAAGTAGAACCTTATCTCGTAAAAATCAAAGCCGTTTATCCGACGATCGAGGCGCTTTCGAACGACGAACTGCGTGCCCACAGCAGTAACCTGAAAAAACAGATCGCCAACTTCATCGCTGCGGACGAAGCCCGTATCGTCGAGCTGAAAGCCCGTCTCGAGCTGCCCGACACGTCGCTTTCCGACAAGGAGAAAATCTCCAAGGAGATCGACGAAACGGTAAAACGCATCGACGAGAAGATCGAACAGAAACTCGACGAACTCCTGCCCGAAGCTTTCGCCATCATGAAGGATACGGCCCGCCGCTTCGCCCAGAACGAAACGGTCGAAGTCACGGCCAACGATTTCGACCGGGAGCTGGCCGCCACCAAGGACTTCGTCAAAATCGAGGGCGACAAGGCGATCTATGCGACGCACTGGCTCGCCGGCGGCAACGACGTCCGCTGGGATATGATCCATTACGATGTGCAGCTCTTCGGCGGCGTGGTGCTCCACAAAGGCAAGATCGCCGAGATGGCGACGGGCGAAGGCAAAACCCTGGTGGCTACCCTCCCCGTGTTCCTGAACGCACTCGCCGGCAAAGGCGTCCACATGGTGACCGTGAACGACTATCTGGCACGCCGCGACTCCGAATGGATGGGGCCGATGTACCAGTTCCACGGTCTGACGGTCGATTGCATCGACCGCCATCAGCCCAACTCGGACGCCCGACGCAAGGCTTACATGGCCGACATCACCTTCGGCACCAACAACGAATACGGCTTCGACTACCTGCGCGACAACATGGCTTCGTCGCCCAAGGACCTGGTGCAGCGCAAGCACCACTACGCCATCGTCGATGAGGTCGATTCCGTGCTAATCGACGACGCCCGCACCCCGCTGATCATTTCGGGTCCCGTCCCCAAAGGCGACGACCAGCTCTTCGAACAGTATCGCCCGGCCATCGAGCACCTCTACAACCTCCAGAAAAACCTGGTGACCAACCTGCTCGCGGAATCCCGCCAGCTGCTCGGCGAAGGCAAGAACGAAGAGGGCGGCATCAAGCTCTACCGCAGCCACAAAGGTCTTCCCAAGTACAAACCGCTGATCAAGTTCCTCTCCGAACAGGGTATCAAGGCCCAGATGCAAAAGACCGAAAATATCTACATGCAGGACAACAACCGCCGCATGCCGGAGATTACCGACGACCTCTACTTCGTCATCGACGAGAAGATGAACTCGGTGGAACTCACCGACAAAGGCCACGAAGCCCTGTCGAAATATTTCAACGAGGAGGGCTTCTTCGTCCTGCCCGACATCGGGGCCCGCATCGCCGAGATCGAGAAGGAGGAGATTACTCCGGAGGAAAAGGCCCAGAAGCGCGATGCCGTAATCAACGACTACGCCGTCAAAGCCGAGCGCGTGCATACGTCATCCAGTTGCTGAAAGCATACGCGATGTTCGAGAAAGATGTCGAATACGTGGTGATGGACAACAAGGTGAAGATCGTCGATGAGCAGACGGGCCGTATTTTGGACGGCCGGCGCTATTCGGACGGGCTGCATCAGGCCATCGAAGCCAAGGAGCGCGTCAAGGTCGAAGCCGCGACGCAGACCTTCGCTACCATCACGCTGCAGAACTACTTCCGCATGTACCACAAGCTGGCCGGTATGACCGGTACGGCCGAAACCGAGGCATCGGAGTTCTGGAGTATCTACAAGTTGGATGTCGTGGTCATCCCGACCAACCGCAAGGTCATCCGCGACGACCGTCAGGACCTGGTTTACAAGACCAAGCGCGAGAAATACAACGCCGTGATCGAGGAGATCGTCAAACTCGTCGAACAGGGCCGTCCGGTGCTCGTGGGTACCACCTCGGTCGAAATATCGGAACTTTTGAGCCGCATGCTCAAGCTGCGCGGCATCAAACATAACGTACTGAACGCCAAACAGCACCAGTTGGAAGCGCAGATCGTCGCCGAGGCCGGACGTTCGGGCCAGGTGACCATCGCCACCAACATGGCCGGCCGCGGTACCGACATCAAGCTGACACCCGAAGTGAAACAGGCGGGCGGTCTTGCCATCATCGGCACCGAGCGGCACGAAAGCCGCCGCGTGGACCGTCAGTTGCGCGGACGTGCCGGGCGTCAGGGCGACCCCGGATCGTCGCAATTCTTCGTATCGCTCGAAGACGACCTGATGCGTCTGTTCGGCTCGGGCCGTATCGCCTCGATGATGGACCGCATGGGCCTCAAGGAGGGCGAAGTGATCCAGGCAGGCCTGATGACCAAAGCCATCGAACGCGCACAGAAGAAGGTCGAGGAGAACAACTTCGGCATCCGCAAACGCCTGCTGGAATACGACGACGTGATGAACTCGCAACGCGAGGTGATCTACACGCGCCGCCGCCATGCCCTCTACGGCGAACGGATCGAGATCGACCTGAACAACATCATGTACGACTTCGCCACGACGTTCGTGGAGAATCACGAAGGCGTCGAATTCGACGATTTCCGTATCGAAATGATCCGCGAAGCGGCCATCCAGCCTTCGTTCGACGAGGCGGCGTACGAAAAAGCCAAGCCCCGCGAGCTGATCGAACTGATCGTTGCCGACCTGCAGGGCGCCTATACTCGCCGGATGAAGGCGATCGCCGATATGGTACGCCCCGTTATGGAGCGTGTTTATGAAGACCGCAAAGGCCAGCTGGACACCAATATCTACTTCCCCATCACGGACGGACACCTGGGCTACAACGTCCCGGTGAACCTGCAGCGCTGCAAGGATTCGGACGGGGAGGAGATCTTCAAGGTATTCTCCAAGGTGGTGATGTTCACCACGATCGACGACGCATGGCGCGAGCACCTGCGCGAAATGGACGACCTGCGCCAGAGCGTGCAGAACGCCACCTACGAACAGAAAGACCCGCTGCTGATCTACAAACTCGAGTCGTTCCAACTCTTCTCGAAAATGCTCAACAAAGTCAATGCCGACGTATTGAGCACCCTCAACAAGGCCTACATCCCGGTACGGGAGAATACGGCCGAGAACGTACAGCGCGAACGCCAGGAGCGAGCCAAAGTCGATGTCAATAAGTTGCAGGCTTCGCGCATGCAGGCTGCGGCACAGGCGGGACAGGCCGAAAAACAGAAGCCGATGCCCGTGCATGTCGAGAAAAAAGCCGGCCGCAACGATCCCTGTCCCTGCGGCAGCGGCAAAAAATACAAGAACTGTCACGGCAAAGGTTTATAACCGCAAAAACGGACCGACGATGGGTTACAAGGAAGAGAAACAACACCAGCTCGACATGCGCTACCTGCGCATGGCACGCATCTGGGCGGAAAACTCCTACTGCGTGCGCCGCAAGGTCGGGGCGCTGATCGTCAAAGACAAGATGATCATCTCGGACGGCTACAACGGCACGCCGGCCGGCTTCGAGAATATCTGCGAGGACGAAACGGGTAAGACCAAATCCTATGTCCTGCACGCCGAAGCCAACGCCATTACCAAGGTGGCCAAAAGCGCCAACAACTGCGACGGCTCGACGCTCTACATCACCGCCGCCCCTTGTATCGAATGTTCGAAACTGATTATTCAGGCCGGTATCCGACGGGTGGTTTACAGCGACGATTACCGCTCCGAAGAGGGACTCGACCTGCTGCGCCGGGTCGGCATCGAATGCGTACAGATCGAATTCGAAGCATAGGTCCGAATCGTTACGAAAAAAGGAGCGCAATAATCATTGCGCTCCTTTTTCATAGACACTTTCACATCATGGGAATCGTATCTTCGAGAATCTCCCGAAGCGCCGCTCGGCCAATCGACTATTTCCAAAACAAGCGGGTCGCCGTTCCGTCGGCATCGGCCAACATCCCAGGAACGAACGCCGTGCATCTACCCTACAGCACCCCGAACAAAAATGGGATGTGTCCGATGAAATAACAGGACACCTCCCATTTAAGATACAGAACGATTCAGAGTAAGAAGAGCGAATCCGAAACAAACGCCCGAACCACAATACCGGGAATAACAAGGCGGCTTACCTGTTCGAATATCCCGTTCCGCCCCTTACTCCATGCAGACTACTCCGCATAAAGAACTTCGTAACGGCTACGATAGGAGGTAGTACGCACCAGGGTACGTTCGCCCGTCACTTTGTGTTCCTTATAAACCCGCAGCTCATAGGTGGCATCGGCCCGAACGGGATAACCCTCGCCGTCGCAGGTCCAGACCATCGGCAGCGCACTGCCTTCGGAAACATAACGGTACTCGCTTTGGGGATCATCCGGCATCCCCGGTACGTCGTACTCATCGGCCGAGGAGGTGGTCAAAAACGCACTCCGCTCCCCCATCAGTCCCGCGAGCGCCAAGATACCGCAGACACCGTCGTCCTCGGGATCGGTAGGCACGGCTCCGAAGAACGCATTGAGGTCTATGCTCAACCGCTCCGGATCGTTCGAGAGGTCGGAGTAGGCGAAATCGTACACATAGTCCTCCATCCCGCTCCCAGCAACGGCCGGTACGACCGTCTGCATCAGATTACCGCCGCTCCAGGTGAAATCGGCCCGGGGGCGGAAATCGTAGGAGGTTTTCGTCGGGTCCTCTATCACGCACGATTGGGCATAACCCGCCGCATCGTAAGAAGTAGTCCAGACTACCGACTCGCCCTCGCTCACCACCTTTACGGCCCGACCCGCCGCATCGAGCGTAACGGTATAAACCTCTTCGAAATCGTCGTCACGGGCCACGACCTTCATCGTCGTCGCATCCAGGTAAGTAAACTCGATCGGCGTTTCCATCTCGCCGGCACCGGTTTCCGGCGAATCGTCGATCACGACACGGGCAACACGCCCCTCGGTGTCGTACTCGATATTACAGCGGAAATCATGATGCAGCTCCCCGCCGGGTTCGTCCCCATTATCGGAGAACGAATCGAACGCCACGATCCGTCGCCCCGGTTTCGGTTCAGGCGACGGATCGGGTTCGGGCGACGGGTCCTCCCCGCCTGCCGCCTGCTGCCGGACCGAAACCTCGACACGATTCTCTCCACAGCGGATGACGATCGAAGCCGAGCGCTCCTCACCCGTATCGTTAGGGGTCAATGCAATCTCGACAGTCACGCGTCCCGCCCCGCCGTGATCGGGCGAAAGACTTACCCACCCGGTCGTCTCGTCAGCACGCGAATCGCCGTACACAACCTCCGAGGTCCACGCCTCCGCCACTTCGAAAGTCAGCCTGCTACTCGTCTGATCGGCCTTAAAAGTCTGATCCAACTCCCCGGTATCGGGAAATTTCAAATTTCCGAAATCGCCGCTACCGTCCTCATCGTTACACCCGGCCGACAGAAAAGCCGCCGCTGCACAGAACAAAAATTTCAGTTTCATCTTCGACTAAATTAAAAAATACCCCATTTCCAAAATTCACACAAAGATAGCATTTTTTTTAAATTTCAAGGAGGGTAATTTTTCAAAAAAAACTTGTATAAAAGAAAAAATAGATGTATTTTTACTTTATAAAGATTGTACTATTAGTGAAAATGTGCTGCGGAAAATTTTCAGGAGGTGTGGAAAATACGATACAACACCTAATCATTAGAACCTTATTTACAAACCTTAACCAAAACACGTATGAAAAAATTTAATTTGTTGATGGCGCTTATGATGGTATTCGCACTATCGTTTGCCGCTTGTAATGATGAAGAGCGAATTTCCCCCCCCCACGATGGTGGTAATTTGACTTTCGAGGTAACGGTTGGCGAGATTACCTCATCCTCCATTGCCTACACTGTAACTCCCTCCGACCTTAAGGCCGAGTACCTGTGCATATTGGCCGATGCCAAAACAGTCGAGTCGTTTACTCGCGATGAATTTCTCGTGGAGGCCATCTTGGAGGAGCTTAAGGCTGAAGCCGGCGCACAGGGCAAGACTTTAGCAGAGTATATGCCGGAAATCGTTGATAAGGGGGCTATCACCGATGGCAAGTTCTCGAATCTGTCCCCGGCGTCCAAATACTACATCATCCTGTTCGGAGTAGATCCGGCCAACGGATATAAGGCTAACTCTGACGTAGTTAAGAAAGACGTTACGACTGAAGAGTTCCAGGATCTCAACATAACATTCGAGGTTAAGACGACTGTGGACGGCAACTCTGCAACATTCAAAATCATCCCTTCGAACAACGATGACGTGTGGTACTTCACCACTCTTCCCAAAGCCACTTACGACACATACACCGATCCTGCCGGTCAATACAAGATGGAAACACGGCAATTCATGCTCTTCTGTCTCCAGCAGGAAATCGAAGCCCGGCGTCAGCAAGGCATGTCGGATACTGAAATTATGAATGCGATCTTCCACAAGGGGGCTTTGGAACTCGAAGGCAAGGGACTTACCGCCAACACGGAGTATATCAACCAAATCGCAGGCTTTATCATAACTCCGGAAGGTCAGGTGACCATCGCTACCGATGTTACTACAACCACCTATACCACCGGTAATGCCCAGGCCCAAGATTTTACTTTCGAAATTACCGTTGGTGAGGTCGAGGCTATGAATGCCGCTATCAAGATCGTTCCGACAGATGAAACCGCTACCTTCTGCTGGATGGTGGCTCCGTGGGATGGGAAGAAGACAGCTACGGAGGTTATGAACGACATCGTAGCACAGTATGGCAACTTTATGAACAACGGAGCCATGCTATATAAAGGCGTTCAGGATTACACGGGCGGCCCCGGCAGCCCGTATAAATACAAACTCGATGCTGCCGACACCTACTACTACGTCATTGCCTTCGGCTATGCCGGCGGTGTAACTACAGAGCCTGTGATGGAGACTTTCCGCTCCCTTGCGGCTCCGGATCCGGAATCGACCACCTTCCAGATAACTGCTTCCGACATTTCCCCTTATGGTTTCTCTGCAGAGGTAACACCATCCGAGACTACCACATACTATACGGTGAAATTCATGCCAACAGAAGAGTTTAAGACTCTTGATTTTGACCAACTTACCGCAGATATAAACGCAGGTTTCGATGAGATGTTCGCAACGTCACAGATGTTTGATCCTAACACTACTGTTGCTCAAGTTCTTAGTACATATTACTATAAAGGTGTTTTCCTTGCCGATGCTTCAGGATTGACTCCTGAAACTGCTTGCTCCGGCTTTGTAGCAGCGCTCTCTGTTGAAACAGGCCATGTTGTCAAAATTCACAAGTTCGAAAACATCACAACTACCGGCAAACTCGGCAACATCAATCCTTCCGTCGAGCTTATCGGCTACTGGTCAGGTGACGACGAGGCCGGTCAAATCTTCGGACAACCAGACGCAACGAGAGGTAAGGCTATCACTGTCGTCAAGTATAGCGGTTTCGATGGTGCACGGAAACTATCTGCTGTAATGTGGTGGGGCGAAATGACAGATGTCGATCAATACCCCGATGCATCCCTTTGGAGTCAGTTGAAAGCAAGTTGGCTGGAGATCGATCAGTCACAGCCGTACTCATTCTATGTTGTTAATTGGGAGGAGCCGCAGACAGCATTTGTCTATGCAGAAGACAACGATGGCAACCCGGGTACTTTTGGTCGTCTCTCCACTCTCGCAACCGCAGAGAACAAGGGTGACATTCAGGATTTGATCGATCTTGTTGAGCAGATCAACGCAACATCAAAGAGTTCTTTCGCACTCCCCAAGTCCGATGTGATCGGCAAGAATACGGGTCTTACACTCAATGCCAAGAGTTTTGAAGCAAAGGTTCCTGTCGCAAAGACTGTCAAGGCCGAAGTGAAGGTTGCCGAACCCAAGCCATACGCACCGTCTTACAATGTATCATACGTTCGGCCTTTCTATATGTAATTGTTGTATAGAACATAATATTGGACAGTTCGTCTGGCGGGTTCGCCAGACGAACTGTTTTATTTTCTGTATTAACGATCAATACATATACAATATATATTTATATAAAATCGCAAAATCCGACGAATCGTACTATCTTTGTAAAGGATAAGAACACGCCCCTGAAAACTGCAAATCCCCCGTTTTCTTCTCGGCTCACACTGTCTTTAATTGTAAAAATTCATCGATTATCCCCATGAATCGAATCGTCATCCTCGGGGCCACTTCCGGCATCGGACTGGAGATCGCCAAACTGTATATCGCCGCCGGCTGGCAAGTCGGGGCCGCAGGTCGCCGCACGGAAAACCTCGAAGCACTTCGGGCTGCGGCGCCGGACCGGGTAAAAATACGTTCGATCGACATCACGGCCCCGGAAGCGGAAGAGCTGCTGCTGCGGCTGATTGCCGATCTGGGCGGCTGCGACCTGCTGCTGCATTGCGCGGGCATCGGCTACAACAACCCGCAGCTCGACGCCGCACGGGAAATCGCAACGGCGGAAACTAATACCGTAGGGTTCACGCGCATCATGGACACGGCTTTCGACTATTTCCGCAAGCAGGGCGGAGGACATCTGGCAGCGATCAGTTCGATCGCCGGGACCAAAGGCCTCGGCGCAGCGGCGGCTTACTCCGCCAGCAAACGCTACCAGAACACCTATCTCGACGCATTGGCACAACTCTCACGGATGCAGCGGCTCGACATCCGAATCACCGACATCCGGCCCGGATTCGTGGACACACCTGCTGCGCGAAGGGAAATACCCGATGCTGATGCGCCCCGAAAAAGTCGCCACACGAATCGTCCGGGCGCTGGAACAACGGAAACGGCGCATCGTCATCGACCGCCGTTACGCCGTGCTGGTATTTTTCTGGAGGCTGATTCCCGAATGGCTCTGGGAGCGGCTGCCGATCCGCACGAAATAAGGCCCGTCAGCAAGATTTCTCCCGACACCCCATGCTCCCGCCACAGCTATCCACCTCTAAAATTTCCCCAATGACATCCCAACAAATCGCTGCCATCGCCGCCCGCAACACAGAGAAAGCCCGACGGATCATCCGAGATACCGGCATCATCGACATCTGGGAATCCGCCGGAGCCGAAATAAACCTGGTCGGCTCGCTCAGCACCGGTCTTTTCATGAAGCACCGGGACATCGACTTCCATATCTATTCGGCTGTCCTCCGGCCAGAAGATGATTTTACCGCTTTAGCGAAGCTTGCCGCCAATCCTGCCGTCAAACGAATCGAATACGGCAACTTGCTGGCGACGGAAGAGCGGTGCCTCGAATGGCACGCTTGGTACGAAGACCAGGAAGGCGAACTCTGGCAGTTGGATATGATCCATATCGAGAAAGGCTCCCGCTACGACGGCTACTTCGAAGAGGTGGCCCGACGCATTTCGGCGGCCCTGACCGATGAAACGCGCGAGGCGATCCTGCGGCTCAAGTGGGAAACGCCCGATACGGAAAAAATCGCAGGCATCGAATACTACATGGCCGTCCTGCGGGACGGCATCCGCAGCTACCCCGATTTCGTTCGCTGGCGCGAAGCACATCCCCTGACGGGTGTAGCGGAGTGGATGCCCTGAAAGCCGGAATCCATGCCGGAGGTCAGGTCTTGCACCGGATATAAAAGAATTTTCCTCGTTCGATTTCGACCAACTCTACGCTATCGAATCCCGCGCGACGATCTATTTCGACAAGTTCGCCGCATGTATATTTGGCAAATCCGTAACGGGTATATCTCAGCTTGTCGAGCCACTGTTCGAAAACCCGGAGTAACGGGTTGCATACCGTACGATTTCCATTCGAAAAAACGGTTAAGACTGCATCAGCACAAGGGTTATCATAAACACCGCAGGCACATTGTTCAGGGCATGCGCCCCGACCGCCCACAAGAAACCCAGGTTGACCCGCAGGTAAACCATGACGCTACCGGCGAAGAAAAGCATCAGACATATCAGTAACGCATAGGGCACCAGGAACCAGGTAAGACCCTGCATGGCGAAAAGATGCACCAAGGCAAAGAGTCCGGCCGAGCACCACATCATCGGACGCAGCCACCCCTTCTTAGCCTGCCAGAAAGCATCTGTAGTAAATCCATATAGCAGCCCCGCTACAACGATACCTGCCGGAAGCCCCCACCAGAAAGAATGCTGCGCCCCGGCTATCGCTAAAAACCGCGAGACGAAAAAGAGCGTCAGTGCCCCCAATCCAACCGCTACCTGCCACCGCCGGAACGAAAGTCCCAGCCGAAAACAACACTCTTCGAAAAAAGGTGCTACGAGCAGCACGTACGGCAATGCCCACCATCCCATGCCGGCAGCCGCTACGGACGGATTTCCGAAAAATGAAAGCCCCTGCATCGGGTTGATTCCCGTATTGGCCATGTAAATCGCCGTACACCCCGTAAGCATCAACATCACGGCGATACGGGTTACGATAAAGAACAACAGCGCGTACAGCAAAATGCGGCCGACACTCTTGGTCTGCCGTTCATTCGTACGATTCAAAATAAAAAGCTGCATATATTCACTTTTTAAGTTTACACTCAATAAAAATCCGCCGGACAGAACGATACGATTTTCGCAGGGACTGTCTCGGCGGATATTCAATTGTAATAGTATGGAAAATCAGAACGGGAGATCGTCCGGATCGTCCGCAGCAGGCGTAACGGGAGTCTGGGCCGCAGGCTGCTGGTACGAAGGCTGCGCCGGCTGCTGATAGGACGGCTGTCCCTGCGGCTGGGCATACCCGCCTGCCGGAGCTCCCGCCGACTGGTTATCCCCACGGCGTCCCAACAACTTCATATCGTCGGCCAGAATTTCGGTCGTATAACGCTTGTTGTTATCCTTGTCCGTCCACTCGCGGGTACGCAGGCGCCCCTCGATGTAAATCTGCGATCCTTTATTGACGTAGCGATCCACTACGTCGGCCAAACCGCGCCACAAAGTGATCGTATGCCACTCGGTATGTTCCTTGGTTTCGTTGGCCTGGCGGTCGAACAGCCGTTCGGTCGTCGCCAGACGAACCCGGGCGACTTTCGCTCCGCTTTCGAGCGTGCGGACCTCGGGATCCACACCTACATTGCCGATCAAAATCACTTTATTTACCATATCGCCTCGTTATAAGTTTTTTATCATCTCCATAAAGAGCTCGGCCATCTTCACGCCGGCTTTGGCCCCCTGACGCTGCACATCCTCGTGGTCGCCGACCTCATCGCTCAACCCGCAGTTCGTAATGACCGATACCCCGAAAACGGGAATCGACATGTGCCGGGCCACGATCACTTCGGGCACGGTGGACATACCGGCGGCATCGCCGCCGATCGCCTTGAAATAACGGTATTCGGCCTGCGTTTCGAACGTCGGACCCGTACCGCCCACGTAAACGCCGTACTGCAACTTGATTCCCTTCTCCTCGGCAATACGGGTCGCACGGATAATCAAGTGCTGATCGTAACAGTTGTGCATATCTGGGAAACGGGGGCCGAACTCGGCCATGTTGGGGCCGATCAGCGGATTGGGCATCAGGTTGATGTGGTCGGTGATGACCATCAGATCGCCTACCCGAAACGAAGGATTCACGCCGCCGCTGGCGTTCGATACGAACAGGTAGCGGATCCCGAGCAGCTTGAGCACCCGCACGGGGAACGTCACCTGCTGCATGGTGTAACCTTCGTAATAGTGGAACCGCCCCTGCATGGCCACTACGCGGCGCCCTTCGAGCAAACCGAAAATCAATTTTCCCTTATGTCCCTCGACCGTCGAAACGGGAAAATTGGGAATCTCCTTATAGTCGATCGAATATTTCTCATCGATACGGTCGGCGAAATCGCCCAATCCGGTACCGAGAATAATGCCTACTTCCGGTTGGAAGTTTTCGATGCGTGCCTGAATGAAGGCCGCAGTCTCTTTAATTCTCTCTAACATCGCACTCTAATTTTTGGAGAAAATCCGTTTCCGAATCATCTATGAATGAAATATTGATGGGCAGGAAATACATTCTCTTGCGTACTTCCGCCGGTATCTTTTCGGGATGGCTCATCTTGACCGCGTCCTTTTCGGTCATGATGATCGCCGCCTTCGGGTGTTTTGCCAGCAAATTCGCTACCAATTTCATATCTTTCACCCGGTAAACATGGTGGTCGTCGAAACGAACGTCCTCGATCACCTTGTAATTGTTTCTCAATCCCTCCACGAAAGGTCCCGGATTGCCGATACCCGACATGGCGATCACCTGCTGGCCGTAATTCAGTTCCTCATCCACGAACTCAGGGAAGAGCGGCCGAGGCCGGAAACTTTCGAAACGGGTAAAGTAAACACGCTGATAGGCGACCTGAACCAGAACCTTGCGCAGAATGCGCCGGTCGATCGGAGCCATATTCTCGGGGCATTTGGTCACGATGAAATAATGCGCCCGGTGCAACTGTTCGGGCAAATCCCGCAGATTGCCCGCAGGCAACATCCGATCATGCTGCACGGGCCGTGTCGCATCGATCATGACGATATTGACTTTAGGCTCTACGTAACGGTGCTGGAAGCCGTCGTCCATCACGACGAGATCGACCTCCGGATGCTCCTGCCGAAGACGGCGGATCCCCTCTGCCCGTTTCTCGCACACGACCACGACCGTATCGGGAAATTTGCGCTTGATCTGCAACGGCTCGTCCCCCACTTCGCGGTAGTGCGATTCGGGAGTGACCTCAATATATCCTTTCGTTCGCCGCCCGTATCCTCTGGAAATCAACGCTACGTGATGCCTTTGAGCCATGTAGGCGATCACCATCTCGGCCATCGGGGTTTTGCCCGTACCGCCTACGGTGATATTGCCGATGCAGACGACCGGAATATCGAACTTCTCCTGTTTCAGAATCCCCCAATCGAAAAGCCGGTGGCGCAACAAGACCCCCAACTTATAAAGGAAAGAAACAGGCATCAAAAAAAAATTCGACATTCTCAATACTGGTTTATAGCAATCAAAGATAGCAACAATTCAATGAATTACAAAAGAAACACCCCAAAACTTGGATAATCCGACCGCAGAGCAGCGGAAATTTTGTTTTTTTTCTTATCTTTACCGGAAGAAAACTTCCGTTAAAAATCAGGATACATCCCGACCGGACTCCAAAAAATTTGACCCGGTTCGCAGTTTTATACCTTAATTATTAACATGATCAAACAACTGAAACCAGCTGCCGCATTGTTAGCAGGCCTGCTCTTTTTAGCAGGATGCGGCCGCACGGCAACGGATGCCGAAGAAAATTCCGATGAAATCATAGAACCCAACCTTTTATACGGCATTCCCGCCGACAACTACCGGCTCGAACAGCAGATCATCGACCGTGGCGAAACCCTCGGTCAGATTCTGAACCGATACGGTGTTTCCGCCGCCCAGATCGATCAGCTCGACAAAGCGTCCAAAGACGTATTCCCGCTCCGCAACATCCGGGCCGGGCGCAGCTACACGGCTTTCATCCACGAAGATTCGCTCAACGCCCCCCATCTGGACTATCTGGTGTACGAACAGAGCATCTCCAGTATGTCGTTTTCAGCCTGGCCGACGACTCGATCAGTGTCACCAAAGGCGAAAAAGAGTATGAAATACGTCGCCAGAAAAAGACTGCCACGATCGATTCCTCGCTCTGGGAGGCGATCGTAGGCGCCGGCATGCCGGCCTCTCTCGCCGCCGAAATGGAGGACATCTATCAATCGACGATCAGTTTCTTCAGCATCCAGAAAGGAGATAACTTCACGGTCATCTACGACGAGCGTTACATCGACACCCTACCGGCCGGCATCGGGCGTATATGGGGAGCCAAATTCAACTACGGCGGCAAGACCTATTACGCCATTCCGTTCCGCCAGGGCAATAAAATCGCCTATTGGGACCAGGACGGCAACAGCCTGCGCAAGCTGATGCTTATCACGCCGCTCAAATATACACGCATCAGCTCCCGGTTCACCTATTCGCGGCTCCACCCCATCTACAAAACCTACCGAGCCCATACGGGCGTCGATTTCGCAGCTCCGAAAGGCACTCCGGTACATGCCGTAGCGGATGGCACGGTCATCTTCAAAGGCTGGGGCGGCGGAGGCGGCAATACCCTCAAGATCAAACACAACAACGGGTTTATGACCGGTTATCTGCACTTGAGCGGCTACGCCAAAGGGATTCGCCAGGGCAGCCGCGTATCGCAGGGGCAGTTGATCGGCTATGTCGGCAGCACCGGAGCATCGACGGGTCCGCATCTGGACTATCGCGTCTGGCGCAACGGCAAACCGATCGACCCGCTGAAAATTCCGCAGGAACCGGGCGAACCGATTCACAAAGCCAACCGTGCCGCTTACGAATATGTCCGCGACCGAATTATGGCCGAACTGGACGGCGAGGTAAAGGAAGAAGACAAGATCAAACAACTCGACTCGATCGTACTCACCCCGTCGAAAACGGCAGACAGCCTGGTTTTCAGCAGTAAATTATGATCGACCCGCGCATTGTCCGCTTCATCGGCCGACACCACGTCCTGACACTGGCGACCGTCGCCGGAGAACAGCCCTATTGCTCGCACGCGTTTTACGCCTACGACCCAGAGCGCAATCTGCTCGTATTCGCGGCCGATAAGACGACGCGCCATGCGGAGGAGATGCAGGCGAACCGGCAGGTAGCGCTGGGCATCGCGCTCGAAAGCAAGGCAGTGGGCAAACTTCAGGGGCTCCAGCTTTGCGGAACGGTGCGGGAAGCGGACGAAGAGGCACGAAAAACATATATCCGCCGCTTCCCGTTCGCAGCACTCGCCGAGCTGACGTTGTGGGTTGTAGAGATTTCCTACATGAAATTCACGGACAATACCCTCGGATTCGGAAAGAAACTGATATGGAACAGCAAGGAACAGGAGTAATCATCGTCGCCGGCGGGAGCGGCAGCCGCCTGGGAGGTCCGCTTCCCAAACAATTCCGCATGCTGGGATCGCTGCCGGTATTGGGCCATGCGATAAACGCCTTTGCAAGAACGCTGCACAGCACGCAGATCGTCGTCGTCCTTCCCGAAGGACAGATCGATTTCTGGAAGAATCTGGCAGCCCGTTTCGACATAGCCAAGCACACCTGCACGGCGGGCGGGCCGCAACGGTTCCACTCGGTACGCAACGGCCTGTCCGCTCTGCCCCGAACCGTCGCACTGATCGCGGTCCACGACGGCGTACGTCCGCTGGTATCGTCCGACTTGATTTTGAAAGCCGTGGAGTGTGCGGCGGCCCACGGGACGGCCATTCCGGTCGTCGAAGCCGTCGATTCCCTGCGGCAGCTCACACCCGACGGATCGCACCCGATCGACCGCAATACGCTGCGAATCGTACAAACGCCCCAGGTCTTCGACGCGGAATTGCTCCGTCGTGCCTATGAACTCGACTACTCCCCCGACTTCACCGACGACGCCTCGGTCGTCGAACGGGCGGGACATGCGGTCACGCTCTGCCACGGAGAGCGCGGCAACCTGAAAATCACGACAGCGGACGATCTTCCGATCGCTGAAGCAATTCTTTTATCCAGAGCATCCCGTGAAGAAAATCTATAAATACAGCTTCAGCCGCCACACGCTTTCGCTCACGACGATCTACCTCACGATCTTCCTCGCACTGGGGATCGGGCTCTACTTTCTATATGAAGGAGGCTATCTTTCGGCCTGGTTCTTTTCGTTCATCGTGGCGCTCGTCGCCCTGATGTCACTCTCCATTCCGCGTCGCATCCTCGTGGACGACGAAGGACTGCATATCCTCTGTCTGCTCGACATCACGGAGCTTCATCCCGAAGAGATCGCCTCCGTACGGCAAGTCGAGAAGCAGGAACTCCGAGGCTACGTGCCCTATTTCGGCGGTTACGGATTTTTCGGGTTCTACGGACACTATTTCGACCTGAAAAATCTCGAAAGGGTCAAAATCTACGCTTCCGAATGGCGGAATTTCGTCGAAATTACCGATATATATGAAAATCGGATCTATGTCTCCTGTACCCAGGGAGAAGAACTCGTAAACGACTTACGGGAACTCATCTCGCACGCCCGAGAACGACGAGCACAGGAGCTACAGTCCCAGGAAACGACGGAAACACGATAGTTTTCACCTTCCGACGTCAAAACAAAAGACACCGGCCTCTACACTTCTCCCCCCCTCTCCCAAATTCTCTTCCCGAAGGGGATCTCGATTCATTACCTTCCCCAAAAGGATGCTATGTTGTGTATATCAGTATCTGCATGTTAAGGGATGATAAACGCACGAATTCCGAATTCGAAATACGATACACGACAATCCGGCCTACATTAACGCATCTTACGATTTTCCATTCGCCGCAGAAAAACAATCAGGGGAAACTGTGTACCAGTTTCCCCTGATTTCAATGTATCGTTCAATCTTAATTCAGATTCGGCAGGAAGGAGTAATCCCGGCTGTATTCGAGCATCTGCTTCACGTAGTCGTTCGGATAAGAAACCTTCACATCCACGACCTTGCCGTTCTTCTCCACCAGCTCGTACTGCGGATTCACAAAACCGCTGTAAGGCTCGATATCGAGGGCTTTGTAACGGGTCAGCACTTCGGCGTGCAGCTTCGGATCGACCGTCACGGCATATTTCTCGACCAGTGCTTTGCCGGCCTCGAAATCGCCTTCGGACTTGATACGCTGCACCTCGCGGAGCATACGACCCAACAGCTCGCGCAGCTTCGTATAATCGTTCACCACGACATACGTTTTACCATCCTGCTCGACCCACTCGATCACGTTGTCGGGCTTCCCCTGCTCGTAGCACCATTCGGCGATCAGCTTGCGGTTGCGCATGTGCGCCTCCTCGACATTCTTGCCCGGCTCGATACGTGCGAGCTGCGTCATCATACCGTTCATGATATACCGGGCATATTCCGCATACGCCACATCCAGCGACGGAATCAGCCCCAATTCAACCATTTTCGGATCGCCCAGGTAGTAGAGCCCGAAAAGATCGGCACGGGCCTCCTCGAGCGTCGAGGTATAGTTCTTCAACTCACCGCCCTTCACACCCGGAGCCAACTGCCCGGAACCGTGTCCCAAACATTCATGCAGGTCGGTATGCAGATCGTCGGCCAACTTGCCGTACTTGTCGATACGTTCACGGTCTTCAGGACGCAGCATGAACTCCTCGAGGAATCCGTCGCCATGCGCCGCCTGAGCATAAGCGTAGGTAATGTTGTCGATGGTCACCGACTTCGAACCGTGCTCCTTGCGGATCCAATCCGCATTGGGCAGATTGATACCGATCGGTGTCGCAGGATAACAGTCGCCGCCCAGCATCGCTGCCGTAATCACCTTGGCCGAAACCCCTTTGACCACCTTCTTCCGGTAGGCGGAATCTACAGGCGAATGATCCTCGAACCACTGCGCATTCTCGGAGATAACCTCCGTACGGCGACAGGCCTCCTTGTCCATGAAGTTGACCAGCGACTCCCACGACGCCTTGCGTCCCAGCGGATCGCCGTAATCTTCGATAAATCCGTTCACGAAATCGACGTTGGATACGGTATCCCGCACCCACAGGATGTTATAACGGTCGAAATCGTGCAGGTTACCCGTCTTATAATAGTCAATCAGGGCTGCGATGGTCGCCTTCTGCGGCTCCTGGGCAACGCCTTGCGCCTTCTCCAGCCAGTAAACGATCTTCTCAATCGCCGGCGAATACATACCGCCTACTTTCCACACCCGCTCGCGGATCGTTCCGTCCTCATCCTTCACGAGCTTCGAATTCAACCCGTAGGAGACCGGTTCGGGGTCGGCAGGATCGGCCATGGCACGATAGAAATCTTCGGCCTCGGCCTGTGTCACGCCTTCGTAATAGTTGTTGGCGGAAGTGGCCACCAAATCCTGACCTTCAGCCTGATTGAGTTGAGTCTTATAAAGTTCGGGGTTGAAAATCGCCTCGCAGACCACAGCCCGCAGCGCATTGAGCTCGTCGCCGAACTTCTCGACGGGGATCGACTCGGCAACCGCGAGGAAATACTCCTTCGGAAATTCGGGTACGAACTTGTCGTTGGAATAGTGGTGATGAATTCCGTTGGCGAACCACACTTTTTTGAGGTATTTCTCCAGCGCTTTCCATTCGGGCGTCGTACGGTCACCGTCGTAATTCTCATAAATCACCTCCAACGTGCGGCGCACGGGAAGGTTGTATTTGAAATTCTGGTCGAACATGATGTCGCGGCCGCACTTGGCGGCTTCGGCCAGGTAGTAGATCAACTCTTTCTCCCGGAGAGGCAGCTCGGCAAAGCCCGGCACCTCGTAGCGGAGAATTTTAATATCGTCGAAGCGGTCCAGGATCCAGGGAGCATCCTCCGTCTTCTTTTCATGGCAGGAAATCATCGTCGTTGCGGTTAAAGTCAAACAAATTGCACTCAATCGGGTCTTCATAGGCACCAGGTCGTCGGTTTAACGGGATTTTACAAAACAGCACGAACGAAACACACGGCCTCGATTCGCGCATCTTTGCAAAGATACGAATAAGCCGGGTACAAAAGCAAATTTATTTGCATTTTGTCGCAATGAAATATCCAATTATCCGATCCAAATCGAAGACAGAGAAAAATGAGAACAATCGTACAGACTTATACACAAAAATCGCCCAACCGCTTCCTATCTTCGACAAGGATAAACAAATATTCATCCCCGGCAAACACGGAACATCGGTCCCCCAACAGTCCGACCAGCTCCGATAAAACCGACCGCAACTGGTTCAATCCGACACACAACCCTTTCGGGTTATTTCGTTTTTCAGACAAAATACGTTCCACACCACATATCGTCCACAACCGAACAAAAAAGTCCCGGTCGGTATTTTCCGACCGGGACTCCAATTAGCGTTCCGCATATCTGGACATCGATGCCCGACACGGCTTCAATTATCTAACGACCGATGCGGACGGCATTTCATCGTTACTATGCCAAGTACCGGTCCACTTGTAATTTGTCTCAAAATACTTCTGGAATGCTTCGATCTGCGCCGAAGTAGCCCAAATATCGACCAGATTAGCCGCAGGAATGAAATTAGCAGGATCTGTCAACTTTGTATTGGTATAGATATTTATCGAAGGATAGATCCATTTACCACTATTAGGTTCACTCTCCCACTTCTCCAAATAAGAGCCGGAAAGATTCAGAGAAGTCAATTCCGTACAACCAGTTACGGTCACAGCAACAATCGCCCGACAATCCTTTACCGTCACGGATTCGATCTTCGGACATTTATCCAGTTCGACACGCTTCGGCCCAACCTCCGTACCGGCCGCACCTGTCACCACCAAGGAGAAAGTCGTCAGGCTCTGAAGACCGTTGCAATCGATTGCCGTCAAACCTTTCACCAACGAAATATCAACCGAAGTCAAATTGATATTACCAACAGCCAAATTCGTATCATCCAAAGACTCCAACCCAGACACCTTCAGCGTCTTCAAATTCCGAAAATATTCGATACCAGCCAAAGACTTCACTTCCGCCGCATTGTCGGCATTAAGCTCCAAATCCGTAACCCGATCAGCTTCCTCCTGCGTAATACCCCCATTGGAACCATAGGTCTCAATCAGGAACTCACGGAATGCATTATCTTTGATCGCATCGACAATCGTACTCGTTTCGATAATCGTATAGCTCTCCTTCTCGATATTGATAGCTTCCACGTCGAGAGTTCCGGCAAATATCTTGGTCAGCGTCGCACACCCCATTACATTCAGAGACTGCAACGACATATTACCCGAAATATCCAGACTCGACAATGCAGTATTGCTCGCATCGAGCGTCTTCAAAGCTGTCCCGTAACCGGCACCAAACAAAGTAAGTTCCACAAGCGGATTTCCGCTGACATTATAATTCTCCAACATCGGAGTCGAATGGAGATAAACATACTTGAGATTGTTATTACTTACGTTCCAATCCGTAAGAACCGCATTGTCGGAACAACTGAAACCGGAAGACTCGCTCAACAAATTATTCGCCACATTTACGCTTTTCAAAGTACTCGTATTATACGAACACTGGAAGCGGGTCAGTTGGTTGTTACTCAAATCGACAGACTCCAATACCGAGTTTTCGAAAGCAACCTCCTCGAGCATATTGCCGCTACCTTTCAGAATACGCAACTTCTTACATTTATTCAGTTCGATTCGCCCGGTCAGTTGATTGTTCGAAAAATCAATCTCCTCGAGATTGGTGAAGAATCCGGCAACAGGAAGCTCAGTCAGCTCGTTGTCCGAGCAATCCAGTTTCCGCACATTCGTGAAATTGACATATTCCACACCTTTAAGGGACTTAATACCCAAACCTTTGATATTGATCTCGGTGATCGCCTCGACCTCGGTTTTGTCGAGCTTACCGTCCCCGTTCTTATCGAAAGTCAGCAGATAAGTCTTATACGCTTCGTCTTCGATGTTAGCGATAGCATCCGGCCCTGCCTCATAATCCTTGTATTGGATAAAGCTCTCGATATTCGACGTGCTCTCGATCGTCTGCCCCTTACTCAACCAAACCGTTTTCAGGGAGTTCGCCATATATGCCAATGCCGAAGTCAGCAGCAGGTTTCTCGAAAGGTCGATCTCGACGATCGGGGTGCTGCCGAAGTCGATCGAACGCAGATAAGGACAGTTCGTTACGTCGATCTCTGAAATCTTGGTGTTGCTGATATTCAGAACTTCCAACTGTGCGCTTTTCGTAAGATCGAGCGTTGTAATTGTACCCGTTACCGCCAAATTTGTCAATTTTGTATTGTTCGTAACATCCAAACTGTTGAACACGTCGCCGCCGACATTCAGCGACTTCAGTTCCGTGTTCTTCGAAACGTCGATCGTACTGAATTTAGCCGAACTGAAGCCGATGATTTCCAGCTTGGTGTTCTTGCTCAAATCGGGAGCGACCACGAAACCAGCACTCGAAGCATAGAGATTTTTCAAATTAGGTGCAACCGAAAGATCGATCTTTTTGAGCTTATTACACGACATAACGGAGAGTTCTTCCAAGCTGGCAGGAAGCACGACCGACGAAAGGCCGGCGCCGCTGCTCAGGTTAAGCTCCTTCAAAGCATAACACTGCGAGAAATCGGCCTTTAACAAACGGTGCGTAGTGAAATCGACCGTTTCCAAATTCGGGAAATATTCCAGACCGTCGATCGATGCGATCTCCGACCCCGTAAGCTCGATCGCCTTTACCGCTTCGGCTTCTTCCTTCGAAATCTCACCGTCCTTATTCGTATCGAAGTTCGTCATGATGTAGGTCTTCAGCACCTTATCGGGAATCACGGCAGGATAGGTCAGTTCCTTGCCCGCCTGCTTGATTACGATATGCTCCGAAGCATCTGCATTCTTGAAGATAATCGTCGCGTCACGCGGGCCACCCTCCGTATTCGCCAACACCTTGAACGAGAACTCCTTGTCGATCATAGCGCGGGTATCCACAGCCTCGATCCAATCGACTCCCTCCTCGATCGTAGCCGTCACAGGCTCGATGTTCGTCTGAAGTTTCACCGTTACATTCTGCTCCGTATTGGACACAGATATCGTTTTCGAATCCTCGTCGATAATGAGCTTCCCCTCCTGATTCTGCTGGATTTTGAGAGGGGCCTTCTCACTGCCACTTACGAAATTGAATGTCACCTCCTTGGCCGCATCTGTCTCATTGGTCGTAGAAACCGTAAACTTCACGACGCTCTCGCCAGATTCGCCTTCCGTCTTGTCCGCCTCAACCCAATCTGCGCTACCTTCCAGCGTCCAGGATTTCGAACTGGTAACGGTAACAGTCTCCTCGCCGCCCTTGTACGAGAACGACAAGGTCTTCGGACTGATCGAAATAGACTCCGAAGCAGACATCTGACGAACCGTCAATTCCACACTCGTTGCCTCCGGGTAAGTCAGCGTGAGTTTAGCTTCCCGCGCAGCACCCGGATTGGCGTCTGCCTGAAGAGTGAATTTATCTGCACTGACCGACAGATCGTGCAGCCAAGTCGCATCCCACGTCACATCGAGAGAACAACCATCTACGGCATAATCCACGGTGTAAGGTACTGTTACCTTACCCGCAACGGCTGCGATGTCTGCGGGATTCGAGGCCTTAATGACTGGTGTCTCCTGTTTCACATCCGGGTCGTCGCTACAACCCGTGAGGCCCAAAGCGAAAACCGCGAAAAAAGACACCAACAAAAGCGTTAGTTTTTTCATACTGGTTAATGATTTTTTGTGAAAGCACTTCCGGTATCGCTACCGTAAATAGGGACAGTCGCGAAATAGGCTTAAAATTATAACAAATTGATTGTCAATGTGATAAAAATTTCATATCTTAGCTACAGGAATTAAAAATTCCTCCGAACACCCTGGAAAAGTGACTTTCGGAGGAAATGAGCAAAAATAACTCATGGCAAAAGTACGAAATTTATCTGACATTCAGCAAGAGATTGCATTTACAGAGTTTGATTTTTATCAGCGATACGAAGAGAGCTTCAAAACATCGGAACTTGGACGGATCAAGTCACTTCTTCCTCTTCGAGAGATGGCGATATCGTTCGGTTTAGTAGAAGAGAAGCCGAAGAGTTTGAGAGTGAAGCGAGGACGAAAGTCCTTCTTCACACCTGAGGGCAAGGTGGCGTTGGCGTTCTTGAAGATGTATACAGGATTGTCAGCTCCGAAGCTGATGGATGCGTTGAATGGAAACATCCATTATCAGATCTTCTGCGGGATCAGGATCAGTCCTGAGAACCAGTTGACAAACTACAAGCTGATCGACAGCATTCTGGTAGAATTGTCCAAGAAACTGAAGATTCAGGAGCAGCAGAAGGTACTTGCAGATGCATGGAAGCCGTACATGAAGAACCTTGATACTGTCTATACAGATGCCAGCTGCTATGAAAGCCTGATGCGCTTTCCAACTGACGTGAAGTTGCTTTTGGGAATGTGTAGATAGAGCATACAAGATGATGTGCGGTATCAGTTCTCAGCTTGGTGAGCATCGAATGAGAACAAAGTACAATGATATCGACAAGGCGAACCTGGCATATAGGAAGCAGCGCAAACATACTCATAAGCAGACCAGAAAGATGATAATGAGACTGCTTGCATTGCTGGGCAAGATACTGGGAGAAATCCGCAGACAGATGCGCGTCCATCCGGATGAAGAACTATTGAATTACAAGCAGTTGGATATGCTTGAGACTGTCACAAGGGTATATCGTCAGCAGAAGAACCACTTCAAGAGTGGTGACTCTCGTGAGAGTATCCCTAACCGTATTGTAAGTCTCAGCAAGCCTTACATCAGACCGATAGTCAGAGGCAAGGAGACCAAGATAGTCGAATTTGGAGCGAAGTGCAACAACATATTGATTGACGGAATATCGTTTATTGAGAAGCTATCATTCAATGCATTCAATGAAGGAACGAGACTTAAGCACTGTGTGTCATTGTCGAAGAAACTTACAGGCGTTGATGTAAAAAAGATAGGTGGCGACCAGGGTTACTCGGGTAATGACAACAGAACTTTCTGCAAGGAGAATGGTATTGAAACCTCATTCACTCAGAAAGGACGAACTGGAAAGAATGAAGTTAAGAACGCTACTAAACGAGAACTTGCACGCGTTCGAGCTACAGCAATGGAAGGCTCTTTTGGAACTCAGAAGGAGCATTATGGTCTGCGAAAGATTGCTGCAAGGATAAAATCGACAGAGATCATGCTGATCTTCTTCGGTATCCACACAGCAAATGTGGTAAACCTTGCAAGACAAGAGTCAGTCCAAGTAGCTCTTGCAGCCTGATGTTCCACGCATGGAACACGACTTTACGGGAGTGGTAGCTCCAGACGTGACTGAAAATGAAAAAATCGGCCCTAAAAACAGAGCCGATGATATAAAAAACGATGAGTATGATCGGAAAAATAAGGGAAAGTCTGCTGGTTAACTCAAATTGAAGGAATTAAATGACTATCCCTAAATTAATTAATTTATGAACTCGGGGCCGAACGATCAAAACCGCCCCTCCTTCGGATGAATAAAAGTAGTTCTATTTTTTAACTGCAATCATATCATATAGTAATGTACCATTATCTAATGGTCACCTATTCGTGACTTGGGTGCATCTGTAATTCTGCTACCGCGGGCCCTCCCCGGAGAGGACTCGAGACACTACGCCTCCAAGGAAGTACATCAAATAATATCTTGAAAAGCCGCTTCCGACATCCGTTCAAGGACCGTATCCGTTTTGGAAGCAGATAGTGGGCTCCGTTTTATCGGGCCGTATTCGACAGCCCGCATATTCAACCGCACAAGCCCTTCTCCGTTTATTTCATTCTTCAATACTATAAATTCCCTGACGCTTCCTCTCTCCCGGCAGAAAACGGCACGCCGCGACACCTCTATTTCAAGTCTTTTCTTAAAATTATTGTAAAGATAAACAAAATGAAACCAACGGCTATATTCTAACAATTTTTTGACATAAAGAACAAAAGACAGATCGAAGACATTCTGATCGTGCTGCCGGGAATTCATCGGGAATCTGTATAAAAAACGCTTCGGCCCGGCAAAATATTGCCAGGCCGAAGACGAATCGGAACATTATCGACCGTTACAGCTCCTTGCGCAACCGCCGCAGAGTGACAGCGTGTGCAATCAAATCGACACCGGCCAGCAGCAGGGACAATCCCACCCAGAACACGACTACACCGACACCGATAATCGGATTGAACAGAACGAGAAACGCGGAAATAATCACGAGAATACCCAGCGTCATCGTCCAGCCGGCGCCCTTGATACCCACACCCATCATCTCGCTGGCGACGCCGACGGCCATGAATCCCCGGAAGAGGAGCCAAAAGCCGAGCACGAACGGCAGGATCGTGAAGAGCATCGACGGGGTGCACAGCAGCAGGATACCCAGCAGGATTTCGATTACACCGCCTGCGATGTACCATCCCATGCCCGACCCGGTGGGAGCCTTCGTACCCAAATACAGTTCGAAAGCGCCCGAGAGAATCACGACGATCCCGAACAGCACGGAAAGCGCGAGATAAGTGCCGCCCGGCTCGAAAAAGACGACGATGCCCACGATGAAGAAAATAATACCGAGCAACATGGAGAGCTGCCAATTGTCGATGGAGTGTCGGAATCGACCGACATCATAAATTTTATCTGCCATAATAATACGAATTTAAGTTTCTACCTGGTATCCGCAAGAAACCTGCCAAACCCGGAATCGCCTTTCGACCGCATGGATTCGGAGAGATGGAGCGCTCTTCCCATTTTTTGAATTTTTCTCTTCCGATTCTTAATTGTTATTTCTACCTTTGCCGCCGTCAATACGACTAACTTTTCAAACCAAGAAAATGGAAACAATCACAAACAGCGAGGAACTGCGCCGGGCACTCGGCAGCCGGAACCGGTCCGGCATCGGATTCGTCCCGACCATGGGTGCGCTCCACGCAGGACACCGTTCGCTGGTTGAACGCGCACGCCGGGAGTGTGCGACCGTCGTGGTGAGCGTATTCGTCAATCCGACACAATTCAACGACAAAACCGACCTGAAAAATTACCCCCGGACCCCGGAAGCCGACCTGCGCCTGCTCGAAGAGGTCGGTGCGGACTATGTTTTCATGCCTTCGGTCGAGGAGGTATATCCCGAACCCGACACCCGCACGTTCGACTTCGGCATGATCGACAAAGTGATGGAGGGTGCGACCCGACCCGGCCACTTCAACGGCGTGGCACAGGTCGTGAGTCGGCTTTTCGATCTGGTGAAACCTGCCAAAGCCTATTTCGGCGAGAAGGACTTTCAGCAGATCGCGGTAATCCGCGAAATGGTACGCCAACTGCGCATTCCGGTCGAGATCATCCCCTGCCCGATCGTGCGCGGAGAGGACGGGCTGGCGCTTTCGTCGCGCAACACCCTGCTCGATACGGATCACCGGACGGCGGCCCCTTATATATATAAGGTATTGAAGGCTGCAGTCGAAAAATCATCAGACGACACCCGACCAGCTCGCAGCCTGGGTTACGGCACAGGTAGAGAGCAATCCGCTGCTGAAAGTAATCTACTTTCAGGTCGTAGATGCGGCGACCATGCAGCAGGTCCGCACCTGGGAAGAGAGCCCGGCAATACAAGGCTGCATCGCCGTACAAGCCGGAGATATTCGTTTAATCGATAACATCAAATTGCGATGAAATTCCAGATCGAAGTTCTCAAATCCAAAATACACCGTGTTTCGGTCACGCAGGCCGACCTGAACTACGTGGGCAGCATCACCATCGACGAAGAGTTGATGGATGCGGCCAACATGATCGAAGGCGAAAAAGTACAGGTACTGGACGTCGATAACGGCGAACGCCTCGAAACCTATATTATCAAAGGAGAGCGGGGCAGCGGTGCGATCTGTCTGAACGGCCCTGCCGCACGCAAGGTGCAGGTGGGCGACGTCGTAATCATCGCCTCCTACGCCCTGCTGGATTTCGAAGAAGCCAAAGCCTTCAAGCCCTGGGTGATATTCCCGGATACGAAAACCAACAAGCTGATCCGGTAGAAAACTCCGGCAAACGATCGAAAATCCTGCCCCGCAACGGCAGGATTTTTTCATACGCGGTACGAACCGTCAAAAATGCCCCTAAATATTTGGTGACGCAGTCGATAACCCATATATTTGCATAAAAGTTCCCGAAAAGCGAGGACATACGCCAAACAAGTTCGGCACAGCCTGACGGAGAACCGAAAAAACGACGCAACCTATTTTGCCGGCCGCATTTTTATGGACATAGCGCTTTCGATCGCAGCATTCCTGTTTTCGATCACAGGCATCGTCGGATGTATCGTTCCGATCATCCCGGGCGTAGCGTTGAGCTACGCGGGATTACTCTGCGCCTCCTTTTGCAGCTATTCCGAAATATCGTCCGCGACACTTTGGATCTGGCTGGCCGTGACAGTGGCCGTTTCGGTCATCGACTACTTCCTGCCCGGCTATTTCGCACGTCTGGTGGGCGGTACGCGGGCAGGGTCGATCGGGGCGACCGTCGGCATGATCGCCGGATTTTTCGCCGGCGGATTGGTCGGCGTCATCCTCGGCCCTTTCTTCGGCGCGGTCATCGGCGAGCTGATCCACGACCGCAGCGACTCGGCCAAGGCGTTCCGTTCGGGCTTCGGCTCTTTCCTCGCCTTCATCGCAGGTACGGGACTGAAACTCGTAGCCGCCATCTGGATGATCTGCCTCGTCTGGTCGGACACCTACCCTGTCGTAAAAAACTGGATCGTAACAACATTCTAAAATATAAACCGTATGAAAAAATTTCTGTTATTAATCGCGGCAACGGCCTTCGCGCTGCTTACCACGGCCTGTACCGATTCATCCGGGTACACGTACGAAACGGTCAAGAACGACCCGCTCAAGACCCGTATCTACACGCTGGATAACGGACTGAAAGTCTATATGAGCGTCAATAAGGCAGAACCGCGCATCGAAACCTACATCGCCGTGAAAGTCGGCGGCAAGAACGACCCGAGCGAAACGACCGGTCTGGCCCACTATTTCGAGCATCTGATGTTCAAGGGCACCCAACAGTTCGGCACGAGCAACTACGAAGCCGAGAAGCCCCTGCTCGACCAGATCGAACAGCTCTTCGAGGTTTACCGCAAGACGACCGACGATGCGGAGCGTGCGGCAATTTACCGTCAGATCAACAGCATCAGCTACGAAGCTTCGAAATACGCCATCCCCAACGAGTACGACAAACTGATGTCGGCGATCGGCGCTCTGGAAACCAACGCCAACACCTCGATGGACCGGACGGTCTATATCGAAAACATTCCTTCGAACCAGATCGAGAACTGGGCCAGGATCCAGGCCGACCGCTTCAAGAACGTCGTGATCCGCGGATTCCACACCGAGCTGGAAACGATCTACGAGGAGAAAAACATGTCCCTGACGGACGACAACCGCAAGGTTTACACCACGATCGGCGAAGTGCTCTATCCGAACCATCCCTACGGCAAACAATCCGTACTCGGCACGCAGGAACACCTGAAAAACCCGTCGATTACCAACGTAAAGAACTATCACACGCAGTATTACGTGCCCAATAACATGGCCATCCTGCTTTCGGGCGACTTCGATCCCGACCAGATGATCGCCACGATCGACAAATATTTCGGCGATATGCAGCCGAACGAGAATATCCCGCAGCTCGCCTTCGAACCCGAAGCCCCGATCACCAAACCCATCGTCAAGGAGGTTTACGGTCCCGACGCCGCGAACGTAACACTGGCATGGCGCACGGACAACGCCGCATCGTCCGATGCGGAATACCTGCTGTTGGCCAGCCGGATCCTCTACAACGGACAGGCCGGCATGATCGACCTCGACTTGATGCAGCAACAGAAAGTACTCGACGCCTTCTCGTACCCGGATCAGCGGGCCGACTACGGAGCCCTCGTGCTGCAAGGTCTTCCGAAAGCGGGTCAGACCCTCGACGAGGTCCGGGATCTGTTGCTCGCAGAGGTAGCGAAACTCCGCAACGGCGAATTCAGCGAAGAGCTGATCAAGGCGGTCGTAAACAATCTGAAAGTATCTACCATGCGCAAGGAAGAGACGAACGTGGGACGTGTCGAAATGTACCTTTCGTCCTTCTACAACGACATTTCCTGGAGCGACGAAGTGACCAAGCTCGACCGCATCGGCTCCATCACCAAGGAACAACTGGTGGCCTGGGCCAATGAAAAACTCGGTACCGAGAATTACGGCATTATCTACAAACGCCAGGGAGAGGACCCCAGCGTGCAGAAGATCGCCAAACCGGCCCTCACCCCGATCCAGATGAACCGCGACACCCAGAGTGCATTCCTGACCGAAATTCAAAATTCGACGGTAACTCCGATCGAACCCGTATTCGTGGATTTCAATCGCGATATGGAGATTTTCAAAACCGATTCCGGCCTCGAAGTCCTCTATAAGAAAAATGACATCAACGACCTTTTCTCGCTGACCTACCTTTTCGATACCGGCGTGCTGAACGATCCGGCGCTCAACAATGCCTTCGCTTATATCGACTACCTCGGCACCCAGGCCAAGACAGCTGCGGAGATCGCATCCGAACTCTACGACATCGCCTGCTACTACGACCTGTCGGCCAGTCAGAACCGCTGTGCGATAACCTTCAAGGGATTGAGCGAAAACATGGGACAGGTCATGGATATCTTCGAAGACCTGGTAGCCAATGCGCAGGGCGACGAAGAGATTCTCGCCAACTACAAGGCCGACCTGCTGAAAAAACGTGCAGACAACAAACTGAACCAGGAAGCGAATTTCGCAGCCTTGCAGCGTTTCGCCTTCTTCGGCGGAGAAGCTATCCAGCGCACGACCCTCAACAACGAGCAGCTCGAAGCGCTCACGTCGGACGTACTGATCGGCAAGGTCCGCGACCTGCTGAAAGCAGCACACCATCCTCTATTACGGTCCTAAGGACAAAGCCGGGCTGCTCGCCGACCTGAAAGCACACCACCAAACGCCGGAAGTGCTCGAACCGCTGACTCGGGGAAATATCGCGTTCCAGCCTACGGAACAGAACAAGGTCTGCCTGGCCAACTACAACGCGCCGCAGCTCTACTTCCTCCAATACTCGAACCTGGGCAAAAAATTCGACGTAGCGGTCGATCCCGCTCTGAAACTGTACAACGAATACAACAGCGGCAGCATGGGAGCCATCGTCTTCCAGGAGATGCGCGAATCCCGCAGCCTGGCTTACATGGCCTTCACGGAGTGGATCAATCCGAGCTACCTGGACGACAATTATCTTTTCGCAGCGATCATCGCCACGCAAAACGACAAAATGGCCCAGGCCATCGACGCATTCGATGAGATCATCAACAACATGCCCGAATCGGAAGCAGCCTTCAAACTGGCCAAAGAAGCCGTACTGACCAATTTGCGAACCTCGCGTACGATCAAGGACGAAGTGCTCTGGAAATACATCGCCAACAAAGATCTGGGCGTAACGGAAGACCGCAACAAAGCCATCTTCGAAAAGGTCCAGGACATGACCTTCGCCGACCTCAAAGCCGCCCAGGAACAGTGGATCAAGGACCGCAAATACACCTATTGCATCCTCGGCGACCTGAAAGACCTCGACCAGGATTACCTGCGCAAGCTGGGCCCGGTACAGATCGTGAGCCAAAAGGAGATGTTCGGCTATTAATTCCACCGACCCGATCATTCAAAACGTCTTCGGAAAAATCCGAAGACGTTTTTTATCCTCCTTTCCCCGGAGGCAAAGCAAGCGGTACGTCCTGTTTCGGATGCACCTTACTCGACCAATCGCCCGCAGCCCGAAAACAATAAACCCGGCGTCAGACAAACTGACACCGGGTTTATTTTCGGGAACCGAACGGAACCCGATCTATTTTAATACCGATAATGCTCGGCCTTGTAAGGACCCTCGACCGGTACGCCGATATAGTCGGCCTGTTTTTTCGTAAGCTGCGTAAGCTCCACACCGAGGTTATCCAGATGCAGCCGGGCAACCTCCTCGTCCAGATGTTTGGGCAGACGATACACGCCCACCTCCAGTTTCTTCTGCCACAACTCGATCTGCGCCAGACACTGGTTGGTGAACGAATTGCTCATCACGAACGAAGGATGTCCCGTAGCGCAACCCAAGTTCACCAGGCGGCCTTCGGCCAGGATAAAGATCGAATGGCCGTCGGGGAAGGTGAACTTATCCACCTGCGGTTTGATGTTGGTACGCACGGCATCCGAAGCCTCAAGACGGGCCATCTGGATTTCGTTGTCGAAATGGCCGATGTTGCAGACGATCGCCTGGTCCCGCATCCGCTGCATGTGCTCGAGCGTGATGATGTCGCAGTTTCCCGTGCAAGTCACATAAATATTACCCTCGGCCAGAGCACTCTCGACGGTCTTCACCTCGAAACCCTCCATCGCGGCCTGCAAAGCGCAGATCGGGTCGATCTCCGTAACGATGACCCGGGCTCCGTACGAACGCATCGAACGGGCACAGCCCTTGCCGACATCGCCGTAACCGCAAACGACCACCACCTTGCCGGCAATCATCACGTCGGTCGCCCGCTTGATACCGTCCGCCAGCGACTCGCGGCAACCGTACAGGTTGTCGAATTTCGACTTGGTGCAGGAGTCGTTCACGTTGATCGCAGGAACGAGCAGTTCGCCCGCCTCCTGCATCTGATAAAGGCGATGCACGCCGGTCGTCGTTTCTTCGCTCACACCCCGCCACTCGGCTACCGTTCGGTGCCATTTGCCGTTATCTTCGGCCAGAATCTTCTTCAGCGTATCGAGAATGACCTCCTCCTCGTAAGACGACGGTTCGTAATCCAGCGTCGAAGCGTCGTTTTCGGCCTTGTATCCTTTGTGGATCAGCAACGTGGCATCGCCGCCGTCATCGACGATCAACTGAGGGCCCTTCCCGCCGGGGAACGACATGGCCATCGCCGTACACCACCAGTACTCGGGCAGCGTTTCGCCCTTCCACGCAAAGACGGGAACCCCCGCTTCGGCGATGGCCGCCGCCGCATGGTCCTGCGTCGAAAAAATATTGCACGAGCACCAGCGCACGTCGGCGCCCAGCTCGACCAGCGTTTCGATCAACACGGCGGTCTGAATCGTCATATGCAGCGACCCCATGATACGCACGCCCTTCAACGGTTTCTGCGGGCCGTACTTGCGGCGTATGGCCATCAGTCCGGGCATCTCGTGCTCCGAAATCTCAATCTCTTTCCGGCCCCATTCGGCCAATGACATATCGGCCACTTTGTAAGGCAGGGACAAATCCAAAAACATACTTTTTATCATTTAATCAATTATACATAATCTCTTGCCGAATCGTCGGCTCTCGTCGGCCGCATTGCGACACCGACTCCCGCCGAAGGGAATCGAAGCCACAAAGCGGTAAACACGGCCTCCGGCCGAAAAACGGCATAAACCGCCGCACGGTCATCGCCGCCGATTCTCCGAACTCAAAATACAGCTGCGATCCCGTTCGATCTGGCGCTGCAACTCCTCCAGCGAATCGAACTTGCGCTCGTCGCGGATCTTACGCCGCAGCTCGACCCGGAGTCTCCGACCGTAGAGATCGCCCGAAAAGTCGAAAATATGGGTTTCGAGATGTCGGGGACCTCCGCCCACCGAGGGGTTGCTCCCCAGATTCGACATGGCCTTATACTCCACACCGTCGATCTCCACATAGGACTCATACACTCCGCTTTCGATCGTATCCGCATCCGCAACCTCCATATTGGCGGTCGGAAATCCCAACTCACGGCCCAGTTGCCGTCCGTGCATCACCTCTCCTTCGATCCAGACAGACATAGCCTCAAATCTTTTCGGTCAGCTTGCGCACCAGGGAAATCTGGGAGAAAAACTCCTTGGCGAAAACCCGCAGCACGGTATAAAGCGGTATGGCCAGCAGCATGCCTATCACCCCGGCCAACGACCCTGCAATCAGGATCACGAGAAATATCTCGAGCGGCTGCGCCTTGACCCGCTCGGAGTAGAGCGTCGGTTGCAGCACGAAATCATCCAGCCCCTTCAAAATCAACAGCGATCCTGCAATGACCAGCATCGTATGGCCGATCGACATCCCTTCGATCGGGGTGATGATACCCATGCAGACCGAAACAGCACCGCCGATGGTCGGACCGGCGTATGGCACGACGTTCATAACCCCCATGATAAGACCGATGAAAAAGGCATCCTGCGCCCTCATGCCGAAAGCCATCATCACCAGCGATACGGCCAACATCAACAGGAAGCTCTCGGCCAAAATCCCCCGAAAGTAGCGGAACAGAAGCACTGTAACCGAATTGAGGGCATGCGTCACGTTCTGTTGGTATCGATCCGGGAAAAGTGCCGTTACCATCGCATAGAAAAGTCCGTCGTCCCGCAGGAAAAAGAACGTGATGAACGAAATCGAAAAAAAGGCGATCACGCTCGAAACGGCCAAACTCACCACCGATGAAAACGCCGTATTGATCGTGTCGAAATTAATCAGCGACTGCAGGAACAAGATCAGCGTGTCCTTGAACGACACCTGGGTTTCGGGCAACGAGAAGAAGTGAGTGAGATAATCCTGAATACGCTGCAGCGGCTCCTCGACAGAAGTCAGCACCGTCGAAAAATCGAGGTGCGCCAACTGGTAGAGCTTGTTGGTCACCAGCGGCACGAAAAGCCCGCACATCACCGCGAAAACGATCCAGATCACCAGCAGCGTAACGAGCGCTCCGCACCAGCGCGGCACACGCCATCGCCCGATCCGACCTCGGGATATCCGGGCTACCAGCGGGCGTCCCATAATGGCCAGCACCGCCGAAACCAGAATGTAGATCACGATGGAGCTGAAGTACCACATCAAAAAGAGGACGACGGCCGTAATGGCCGCCCCCACCGTAAAACGAAGCAATGTTTGAGGTGTAATACTCATACGTACCGCAACGCGAAAACCGCCGCCAATAAGTTACTTCAACCGGGCGATGGGAGTTTGCGATCCCACGACAGGATCCCCGATCTCCACGAGCAGTTCGGTATCCTTCGGCAGAAGGATGTCGATGCGGGAGCCGAACTTGATGAACCCGCAAACCGAATTTTGCTCCACCTTCGAGCCGACTTTCATATAGGAAACGATACGACGGGCGATCAGACCCGCAATCTGACGGAAGAGCACCTCCTTGCCGTCGGGGTTCGCACGACGGTCGTCGTCCGCTCGTTCTCGGTCGAGGACTTGGGATGCCACGCCACCAGGAAACGCCCCGGATGATACTTGAAATACTCCACGGTACCTCCGACCGGCACCCAATTCATGTGAACGTTGGTAATCGACATGAAGATCGAAATCTGCAGCATCTCCCGATCGAGGTATTCGCTCTCGTGCACCATTTCGGTCACTACGACCCGGCCGTCGCACGGAGCGAAGACCAACTCCGCATCATGGATCTTCACACGCCGCGGCTCCCGGAAAAATGCCACGATAAAGAACCAAAACAGCACAAGCAGAATGGATCCGAACCAGAGCAGTCCCGCTTCGGCATGGCGCGACATCAGATAGTACATCAGCGCCCAAAGCAGGAAACAAACGACTCCTGTCAGCCCGATAATCTTGTAGCCTTCCTTGTTTATTTTCATATTCGGATAGTAAGTTTTCTTATGAAATATACAGCAATACCAGATAAGCGACCACGAACGGCAACGAGAAAATGAGCGCATCGAAACGGTCGAGCCAACCGCCGTGCCCCGGCAGAATATTGCCCGAATCCTTCACGCCGGCCGCACGCTTGAACATCGACTCGATCAAATCTCCCAACACACCGCTCACGGCAGCGATCGCAGCTAAACAGCACCACAGCCAATAGCTACCGTCGAGCCACCATGCGGCAAGGCAACCCATGGCGATCGCACCGACGATGCCGCCGAAGAACCCCTCCCACGACTTGTTGGGCGAAATCCGCTCGTAAAGATGATGTCGGCCGACGCTGACCCCCACCAGGTAGGCGAATACGTCGTTGGCCCAAATAATGAAGATGTAGGCCAAAATCACCCAGGGATTCCAGCCACCCTTCCCCGTCAGCAGAGGCAGATAGGCCATCATCGACAAAGGCACGGCCACATAAAAGACACCTCCGAGCGTCGCCCCCACATCGGCGGCGGGGCGGGCACGCTTGAGGAACAGTTCGCAGACGAACATCAGTGGTATGAGCAAAATAAAAACCGGCAACAACCACAAGAGGACGGAAAGCGCTCTCGGCAACAACGCCACCTGCTCCGCAGAAACCGCCAGCAGGAAACTCGCCACGAAAAGAGCCGTACCCGTAACCAGTCCGAGCCATTTGAGAGGGTAAATATCCTCCCGGCGGGCCATCCGGTAAAACTCCCACATACCGCCGATGAGAATCGCCAGCAACAGCACTCCGAAACTCCACTGCGACCAAAGCACCGCTCCGACTACCACGACAGTCAGGACGGCACCGCTCAAGGTTCGCACCAGAAGATTCCTTATTTTATCAGACATAATTCAACCTTTTTCGGGTAAACCTCGTTAAACTTCAGGCGTTTCCGCCGACGATTTTCCGTCCGACACAGCGGAAGCGGCGGTTCCGGAAATCTTTTCTTCGTCCTTTCGGGGCTCGGCCGACGCAACCTCTTTTTTCCCGGCTGCCTCTTCCGCATCGCCGGATGCAGCTTTCCGCTCCGCCAAAGCCTTCTGCTCGGCCTCTTTCCGTTCCCGCAGAATATCCTTTTTCCGTTTACCGAAGATACGCTCCACATCCTCCGTAAAAACCACTTCGCGCTCCAACAGCAGTTCGGCCAACTCCTTCAAACCGTCGGCATGGCTGCGGAGCACCTCCGCCGCCATCGCATAGGCTTCGGCAATGGTATTTTTAGCCTCGGCATCGATCTGCTGGGCCGTCAGTTCGGAATAGGGCTTGGTCAGCGCCATGTCGCTCTGGCCCGTAGAGTCGTAATAGCTGATTGTCCCGACCTTCTCGCTCATACCGTAATAAGCCACCATGGCATACGCCATCTTGGTCGCCCGCTCCAGATCGTTGAGCGCTCCGGTCGAAACCTCGCCGAAATTGATCTGCTCGGACACCCGGCCGCCGAGCATCGCAGCCAGCTCGTCCATCATCTGCTCGCGCGTGGTGATCTGCCGTTCTTCGGGCAGGTACCAGGCCGCGCCCAACGACTTGCCGCGCGGAATGATAGTCACCTTGATCAGCGGACTGGCATTCTCCAAAATCCAGCTTACCGTAGCGTGTCCGGCCTCGTGATAGGCAATCACCCGCTTCTCTTCGTCGGAAATGATCTTGTTCTTACGCTCCAGACCGCCGATAATGCGGTCGATCGCCGCCAGGAAATCCTCGCGCGACACATATTTCTTATTGTGACGGGCCGCGATCAACGCCGCCTCGTTGCAGACATTGGCGATGTCGGCACCCGAAAAGCCGGGCGTCTGCTTGGCCAGGAAAGTACGGTCCAGCTCCGGATCGAGCTTCAACGGACGCAGGTGCACGTCGAAAATCTCCTCGCGCTCCTTCACGTCGGGCAATCCCACCTCGATCTGCCGGTCGAAACGTCCGGCACGCATCAGCGCCTTGTCCAGAATATCGACCCGGTTGGTCGCCGCCAGGACGATCACGCCCGTATTGGTCTGGAAACCGTCCATCTCGGTCAGCAACTGGTTGAGCGTATTCTCCCGCTCGTCATTGCCCGAGAACCCGGCGTTCTTGCCACGGGCCCGGCCGATGGCGTCGATTTCGTCGATGAAAAGAATACAGGGAGCTTTCTGTTTGGCCTGCTCGAAAAGGTCGCGCACGCGCGAAGCGCCCACGCCCACGAACATCTCCACGAAATCCGAGCCGGAAATCGACAGGAACGGCACATTGGCCTCTCCCGCCACCGCCTTCGCCAACAGGGTTTTACCCGTTCCCGGAGGGCCTACCAGCAACGCGCCCTTGGGAATTTTCGCACCGATGGATTTGTATTTGTCGGGGTTCTTGAGGAAATCGACGATCTCCATGATCTCGACCTTTGCCTCCTCCAGTCCGGCAACGTCCTTGAAAGTCACCTTTTTCGAGTTCTCCTTGTCGAACACCTGCGCCCGGGCCTTCCCCACGTTCATAATACCGCCAGCACCGCCTCCGGCACCCCGCGACATGCGGCTCATCAGGAAGAACCAGCCGCCGATAATAATGATCCAGGGAAGCATCTGAAGCAGAATCGATGTCCAGGAATTCTCCCGGTTCTCGTACACCAGCACCACCTTATTACCCGACTCGGCCGTCACCTTATCCAAATCCTGACGGAACGTATCCACCGACCCGATATTGAAAGTAAGCTGAGCCCCCGTTTCGGGCATATTACGGAAACGCGGGTCCGCAGCATCCTTACGGTACCGGTCCGCAGCATCCTTCTTAAGGTAGATTTCCGCCAGGTCACGATTGACGACCTGGATTTTTTCGACGTCGCCCTGCTCGATCATCTGCGCCACGGTATTCCAGTCGCTCTTGACCGGGACTCCGTTGCCGGGTCCGAACATCCAGTAGCCGACAATAAAAATAATGATGACGCCGTATATCCACATCCACGAAGGACGCGGCATATTCATTTTGTTGTTTATTTTCTGTTGTGCCATAAAATATTATTCGTCATACTCATAACGGGTCGCCGGGGCATCGGCCCACAGCTCCTCCAATTTGTAAAATTCACGCAATTCTGTCTGAAAAATATGCACCACCACATCCACGTAGTCCATAGCGATCCACAGCGCATTTTGCTGTCCTTCCACGCGCCAGACCTTCTCGCCGAGGGTTTCCAATACCTGCTCCTCGATACCCGCCGCGATCGCAGCGACCTGCGTGGTGGAGTCGGCGTTGCAAACGATGAAGCAGGAGCAGATCGCCCCGTCGATTTTCGAAAGATCCAACGATACGATATTTTTACCCTTCTTATCCTGGATTGCACGAATTATCGTGCCTGTCAATTTTTCCATAGTTTGAATTTACCGGTCAATACAACTTTGCAAAGGTAGCGAAAATGAGGGCAGAACAAAACAAACCCGTTTGTTTTTTTATGCCGAACGCATCCCGCTTCCCGCAAAGATACAAGAGAATATCCGAAAATTTGCTCTGCAAATATCCGTCCCGAATCCCTATTGGCGGGAAACTTTCGACAAAATAGTATCGATCAAGGCTTTGATGATCGAACTTTTGACATAGGTCCGGCGCACGGCCACGGCGATCTTGCGCGAAGTAGCCCCCTTGGCCAGCGTTTTGACCTGACAACGATGCTCCGCAGGAATGTATTCCACGGCCATTTCGGGGATAATCGTCACACAGTGCGTGTAATCGACGATCCGCATCAACGTATCGAGCGAACCGGATTCGAACGTATAGTGCGAGGGGACCTCCCGTTTGGCCTGGCACAGCTCGATGATCTGGTCACGCATACAATGCCCCGGACTTAACAGCACCAGCTCCTTGAGGTCGATATCCTCGATACGGACGTTCGTGCGTTCAAAAAGCGGATTCTCCCGGGACACGTAAAGATGGAACCTGTCGTCGAACAACTCGTGTTCCTGAATCCCCTCGCCGCAGGTTCCGCCGGCGACCAATGCCGCATCGATCCGGTCGCGGCGCAGCGCATCGACGATGTCGGCGGTCACCATCTCCGCAATCTCCAGTTCGACTTTGGGATAGTCCCGCACGAAATCGGGAATAAACTTATGCAACAGGTAAGGTGCGATGGTCGGAATGACGCCGAGCCGCAACCGACCGGAAGTTTCGCCTTTGAGTTCCGCGACCGCTTCGCGGATATGATCGTAAGCCCGGAGGGTTTCCCGGATTTCGGCAAGCACCACCTCGCCCGCCTCGGTCGGAATGACCGGTTTCTTGCTGCGATCGAGCAGCACCACGCCCAATTCTTCCTCCAAAGACTTGATCTGCATGCTCAACGACGGCTGGGTCACGAAACAGTGTTCCGCTGCCAGAGAGAAACTGCCGCAATTGGCTACCGCCAGCAGGTATTCGAGTTGGATGATAGTCATAGTTTATCTTATTTGCACGCACGAAAATATAAAAAAAACCGATACTTCGCAATTATTATTCGACCATCGGTTTAGTTTTTCGTACATTTGCAGACTATTTATTATTAGAAACTTTTTAACTGATGGGAAAAATCATACTCACCGGAGATCGTCCGACCGGCAAACTCCACCTGGGACATTACGTAGGTTCGCTGCGCCGCCGCGTGGAGTTGCAGAATTCGGGCGAATTCGAGAATATTCATCATGATCGCCGACGCCCAGGCGCTGACCGATAATGCGGACAACCCGGAAAAAGTGCGGCAGAACATCCTCGAGGTCGCCCTCGACTATCTCTCTTGCGGACTGGATCCCGCGCAATCGACGCTCTTCATCCAGTCGCAGGTGCCGGAACTCTGCGAGCTGGCTTTCTACTACATGAACCTGGTGACCGTAGCCCGTCTGCAGCGCAATCCGACGGTGAAGGCCGAAATCCAGTTGCGCGGCTTCGCCGAAGGCAACGAAGAAGAGGGATCGCAGCGCCAGGGTATTCCGGTAGGATTCTTCACCTACCCGATCAGCCAGGCCTCGGATATCACCGCTTTCAAGGCCACGACCGTACCGGTCGGCGAGGATCAGGAACCGATGATCGAACAGACGCGCGAAATCGTCCATAAATTCAACTCCGTATATGGAGAAACACTCGTCATGCCGGGAATTCTGCTGCCCGACAACGCGGCCTGCCTGCGTCTGCCCGGTACGGACGGCAAGGCCAAGATGTCGAAATCGCTGGGCAACTGCATCTACCTCTCCGACTCGGCCGATGAAGTGAAGAAGAAGGTGATGGGTATGTATACCGATCCCGACCACCTGCGGGTGGAGGACCCGGGCAAGGTCGAGGGCAACACCGTCTTCACCTACCTGGACGCCTTCAGTCGCCCGGAACATTTTCAGCGATACCTGCCCGATTACGCCTCGCTCGACGAGTTGAAGGCGCACTACCGCCGGGGCGGGCTGGGCGACGTGAAGGTCAAGAAGTTCCTGATCGCCGTGCTGAACGAAACGCTGGAGCCGATCCGCGAGCGCCGCAAGCAGTACGAAGGCCGCATCGAAGAGGTCTATGAAATTCTGCGCAAAGGTTCGGAGCATGCCCGGGCAACAGCCGCGCAAACGCTCGGCGAAGTGCGCCACGCCATGCGGATCGACTACTTCGACGACAAGGAGCTGATCGCCGAGCAGGCTCGCCAATACCAGCAACAGCGATAACGCGCATAACCAGCAGACAAGGTACCCGAAATGTTCAAACGCATAACACCGCAGACGATCGCGGATTGGGGCGAACGTATCTACATCCGTTTCCTGGAGCTTACCAAACGGTTCACCAGTACGCAGATCATGGCGCTGCTGGCCATCATCGTAGGGGTTCTGGCCGGATTGGGTACCTGCCTGTTCGAACTGCTGCTCTACGGAATCAAAGCAGGGCTGACCCATTGGTTCCCCGTCGAACAGTCGCATTTTCTCTTCCTGTTCTATCCGGTCATCGGTATCATCCTGGCCTCGCTTTTCGTCAAATACGTCGTCAAAGACAATATTTCGGAAGGCGTTACACGCGTGTTATATGCCATGTCGCGTAAAAACTCGTACATTGCCTCCCACAACTGCTGGACTTCGGTCGTAGGCGGTGCGACAACGATCGGATTCGGCGGTTCGGTCGGTCCCGAGGCCCCGATCGTCCTGACGGGCGCAGCCATCGGTTCGAACATCAGCCGCCTGGCCCACCTGAACTACAAAAACACCACCCTGCTGCTCTGCTGCGGAGCCGGGGCGGCCCTTGCAGCCATCTTCAAAGCCCCGATCACGGGCGTGGTCTTCGTGCTCGAAATCCTGATGCTCGATCTCACCTCGCGCACGGTCGTACCGCTGCTGATCTCTTCGATCACGGCCGCCGCCGTCGCCCTCACGATCCGGGGATTCGATCCGATCATCGCCATCTCGCTGACTCCCGACGATGCGTTCCGGCTCAACCAAATTCCGCTTTTCGTCCTGCTGGGTATCTTCTGCGGGCTGATGTCCTACTACTTCACCACGGTCAATGCCCGGGTGGGCGCCTTCTTCAAAAAGATCGACAGTCCCTACAAGAAGTGGCTGATCGGCGGAGCCGTACTCGGCATCCTGATCTACATTTTCCCGCCCCTCTACGGCGAAGGCTACGAAGGTTTCATGTCGCTCATGCACGGCAACACGACCGAGTTGTTCAACAACTCGCTCTTCTACCGCTTCAGTCAGATCGACTGGGTGGTCATTCTCTTCATCGTAGGCACGATGTTCTTCAAAGTGATCGCTATGGCCTCGACCAACGCTGCGGGCGGCGTCGGCGGTACGTTCGCCCCTTCGCTGTTCGTCGGCGCATTCATGGGCGCTATCACGGCGCTGGTCTGCAACACCCTGTTCGGATGGAACCTGTCGCTGGTTTCTTTCACCCTGGTAGGTATGGCGGGCGTAATGTCGGGCGTGATGAAGGCCCCCCTGACCTCGATCTTCCTGATCGCCGAACTATCGAGCGGTTACGGCCTTTTCATCCCGCTGATGATCACCGCCTGCATCGCCTTCGCCATCGACTACTACCTCGATCCCGACTCGATCTATACCAAGCAACTGCGTCAGAACGGGGAGTTGATCACCCACAACAAGGACGAATCGGTCTTCGTCTTTCTGAGGCTCGACGACCTGATTCAGGACGACGGGGTTTACATCCACCCGTCCCAGACTTTGGGCGACATCGTGCAGATCATGTCCCGGGAGCGTCACGACGACTATTTCCCGGTTCTCGACAACGAAAAACACCTGCTGGGCATCGTCCGCCTGAACGACGTGCGGGAAGACCTGTTCAATCCGCAAAAGTACGGCAACCCGATTACACGCTACATGCTCCTGTCCCCCGACACGATCCTGCAACATGAACAGATCCAGAGCGTGCTGCGCCGTTTCGACGAAAACCACGTCTGGGTGTTACCCGTCGTGGACAAGGAGAAACACTACCTGGGCTACATCTCCAAATCGCGAATCATGACCGCCTACCGCGAACAACTGGTCAAGATTTCGCAATAAAATACAGTCCCGACCTCGCTTTCTACAACCGAAGAAACTATAAAAACAGAATAGTACTATGAATTTTAATTGGGCTGACGACACGAACTGCGCCGTAACGGTATGCGACACCGAAGGCGTGGTAATTTACCAGAACAAGCAATCTATCTCCGTCAATGGAGAGTATCGCGGCAAAAGCATGCTCCCCTGCCACAACGAGCGCTCGAAGGGGATCATCGCCCGCATCCTCGAAAAGGCGACACGAATGCCTACACCATCGAGAAAAAAGGGATCCGCAAAATGATCTACCAAACAGCCTGGCGCCGCGAGGACGGCACCGTAGGCGGTATCATCGAACTGTCGATGCCGATTCCCGCCGAAATGCCGCACTACGTACGGGGATAATAGAGCACCCCGGACCAGAAGCATCCGAACCACTCAACGACACCAGGAACTTCAACCGGAAAGCCGCAAAAAAATACACGAAACAACCCCTATCCGATACAGGAGAAGAGTCAAACGACCGCCTTTCTTCCAAAACGTTACGAAGAGGCGGATCAAAACGGTTTACAACACTTTCCACAGCCGTTTTCCGAAAACAGGAGCGCCCGCGATTAGTCGCGGGCGCTCCTGTTTATTTGCTTACTACCGAAATTTCTCGAATCCGGGAAGATACTTGGTCGGTTCGAACTCGACGATCGTATAATCTGCGATCTCATGCCGGAAGAACGGATCTTCCCGCGTAAAGGCTTCGGCTTCCGCACGATTCGCGGCTTTCGAAACGATCACACCGCCCGTACGGGGATTCTGCGGCCCGGTGCAAAGCAATTTGCCCTGAGCGAAATAACGGTCGAGAAAAGCCCAATGCTCCGCCAGGTAGCGCTCCACCTCTTCGAGCGGCTTCTTGTAATCGACGATAATCAGAAACATAGTTTTCAAAGTTTTATGTCGTAAATCTGGATCACACCGACAAGTTTGCCTTCGTCGTCGGTCACCAGCAACGAATTGATCTTATGCTGGGTCATTTTCTTCTCCGCAGCGATCAGCTTCTCATCGGGCCCGATGGTCTTGGGGTTGAGCGTGGCGATGTCCATGGCCCGGATCGAGAAAAACTCCGATTCGCGGCGTTCCATCGCCCGGCGGATATCCCCGTCGGTGACGATCCCCAGCACTTTGTCCCCCTCGCAAATGACGATTAGACCCAGACCGCCTTTGCTGACGGCGTGGATCATATCCTTGGCCGAACAGTCCGGAGCCACTACGGGCAAACCCTCCTTGTGCATCACATTGCCGACAGTCATCAGCAGACGGCGGCCCAGGCTGCCGCCCGGGTGCAGCCGCGCGAAGTCGATGCTCGTGAAATTGCGCAGCTTCATCAGCGCTACGGCCATAGCGTCGCCCATGGCGATCTGTGCCGTAGTCGAAGTGGTAGGCGCCAGGTGCAGGATGCAGGCCTCGTGGCGTACGGCCACGTCGAGGTGCACGTCCGAATTGCGGGCCAACGTCGATTCGGGATTGCCCGTCATCGAAATCAGCTTGTTGCCGTTGGTATGGATGAACGGCACGATCTTGAGAATTTCATCCGTTTCGCCCGAATAAGAAAGCGCCAGCACGGTATCTTCCGGAGAGATCATTCCCAGATCGCCATGAAAAGCCTCGCCCGGATGCAGGAAGAAACTCGGCGTACCGGTGCTCGCCAGCGTCGCGGCGATCTTGCGGCCGATCAGCCCCGATTTTCCCATTCCGGTCACCACGAGCTTGCCCCGGCTGTGCAGGATAAGTTCGACAGCGCACACGAAATCATCGCCCAGCGTCTGTTCGAGATGCTTGAGCGCCAGCGCTTCGGTATGGATCGTCTTTCGGGCCAGCGAGAGGATATCGGCCCGCTTGTCTGCGGTCATATTATAGCAAAGATTTTATTACGTTTTCCAAATCATTCAGATAAAGCATGTTCGGGCCGTCACTCAAGGCATGATCGGGATCAGGATGCACCTCGAAGAAGAAACCGTTGGCACCGAACGCCCGGGCTGCCCGGGCCATGGCAGGCACGAACTCGCGGTTACCGCCCGTCTTGCCGCCGGCGGCACCGGGGCGCTGTACGGAATGCGTGCAGTCCATGACGACCGTCGAAGCGATACCGAGCATGTCGGGAATGTTGCGGAAATCGACCACCAGGTTGTTGTAGCCGTACATATTGCCACGTTCGGTAAGCCAAACCTCACCGGCACCGGCCTTCATCGCCTCATAAGGGTATCGCATATCTTCACCCGAAAGGAACTGCGCTTTCTTGATATTGACCGTACGTCCCGTACGGGCCGCAGCGACCAACAGATCGGTCTGGCGGCAAAGGAATGCCGGAATCTGGATCACATCGACGACTTCGCCGACCGGAGCGGCCTGACAGGATTCGTGAATGTCGGTCAGCAGCCGCAGCCCCCACTTCGACCGAACGTCGGCGAGCATCCGAAGGCCCTTTTCCAACCCCGGCCCCCGGAACGACGAAATCGACGTGCGGTTGGCCTTGTCGAACGAAGCCTTGAAAATGATTTCGACGCCCAGCCGACGATTGATGTCCGCCAGCGTCGCAGCGACCGTATCGAGCAATTCCGCCGATTCGATCACGCAGGGACCGGCTATAAAGAGAGGTTTTTTATCCATGATTCTATCGCTTCATTCGTTTCAAAAATTCCTCGGCGGCCGCCAGATCTTCGGGCGTGTCGATGCCGATGGTCTCCACGTCGGAGATACCCACGCCGATCCTGTAGCCGTTCTCCAGCCAGCGCAACTGTTCGAGCGACTCGGCCTTCTCCAGCGAAGATGGCGGCAAGGCCGTCACCTCGGCGAGCACCTTCGTACGAAAGGCATACATACCGATATGTTTATAGAAAGTATGTTTCGCCAGCCACTCCGACCGCTCCACACCCCGCAGGTAGGGAATCACCGAGCGCGAAAAAGTAGATCGCCCGCGACTCGCCGTCGAGCACCACTTTCGGCGAATTGGGATTTTCGAGCGCCGCCAGTCCGTCTGACTCGGCGAAGGGACGCACCAGGGTAGCGATGTCCGTACCCGGCACGTCGAAGCAGCGCATGATCGCCCGAAGCTGTTCCGGACGGATAAAAGGCTCGTCGCCCTGCACGTTGATTACGGCGTCGTACTCCCGGCCGAGCTTTCCATAAGCCTCCCAGCAACGGTCGGTGCCGCTGCGGTGCTCGGACGAAGTCATCACGGCACGACCGCCGAACTCCTCGACGGCACGCAGGATCCGTTCGTCGTCGGTCGCCACGACCGCATCGGGCAGCACGCCGGTCACCTGTTCATACACCCGGCGGATGACGGGCTTTCCCCCGAGCATCGCCAGCGGCTTGCCCGGGAAGCGGGTCGATGCATAGCGGGCGGGAATGATCGCAACAAACTCCATAACTCGTGACTCTATCTGTTTCAAGTCGCTAAAATACGAAAAAAGCGGGACATTGCGTCCCGCTTTTCAAATTAACACGGATTATTTCTTCTCCTCGAGAGCCAAACGCAACACATCCTCGTTCGTCCGCACGTAGTGGAACGTCAGACCGTCGATGTACTCCGCCTTGATCTCCGAGATGTCCTTGCGGTTGTCTTCCGAAAGGATCAGCTCCTTGATACCGGCACGCTTGGCCGCCAGGATCTTCTCCTTGATACCGCCTACCGGCATTACACGTCCCCGCAGGGTCGTCTCTCCGGTCATGGCGATACGCTCGCGCACCTTGCGCCCCGTATAGGTCGAAACGATCGAGGTGACCATCGTGATACCGGCCGAAGGACCGTCCTTCGGAATCGCCCCCTCCGGCACGTGGATATTGATGTCGTTCTTCTCGAACATTTCGGGATCGATACCCAGCTCCTTGTGGTGGGCCATCACCCACTCGTGGGCGATCGTCGCCGACTCCTTCATCACCTCGCCCAGGTTACCCGTCAGGCTCACTTTGCCCTTGCCGGGGGTCAGCACCGACTCGATGTAGAGGATATCGCCGCCGACCTCGGTCCAAGCCAGGCCGGTGACTACGCCGACCATATCCCCGACCTCGTACTCTTCGCGCAGGAATTTCGGGATGCCGAGAATCTTCTCGACATCGGCCTGCGTAAGCTCCGGCGTATAAGCCTCCTCGAAAGCGATCTGCTTGGCCCGGTAGCGGGCGATCTTCGCCAAGTGCTTGTCCAGCGAACGGACACCCGACTCGCGGGTATAGCCCGCAATGACCTGCTCGACGACCTCGGGAGTCAGCACCAGTTGCCCCTCGGGAATGCCGTGCGCCGTCATCTGCTTGGGCAGCAGGTGGTCGAGGCCGATCCGCACCTTCTCTTCGAGAATGTAGCCCGGAATGTTAATCATCTCCATACGGTCGCGCAGCGCCGGATTGATGTTGCCGATGTTGTTGGCCGTGGCGATGAAAAGCACTTTCGAAAGGTCGTACTCCGTATCGAGGTAGTTGTCGTGGAATGTCGTATTCTGTTCAGGATCGAGCACTTCGAGCAGTGCGCTCGACGGGTCGCCGTGATTGCTTACGGTCACCTTGTCCACCTCGTCGAGGATGATGACCGGATTGGACGACCCGCAGCGTTTGATGGTCTGGATGATCCGGCCCGGCATCGCCCCGATGTAGGTGCGGCGGTGACCGCGTATCTCGGCCTCGTCGTGCAGACCGCCCAGCGAAATACGGCCGAACTTACGTCCCAGCGCCGCCGCCACGGACTTGCCCAGCGAGGTCTTGCCTACGCCCGGAGGGCCGTACAGACAGAGGATCGGGGATTTCAAGTCGCCTTTCAGCTTGATGACGGCCAAATGCTCCAACAGACGCTCTTTCACTTCGTCCAGCCCGAAATGGTCGTGGTCGAGCTGCTCGCGTGCGCATTTCAGATCGAGATTATCCTGCGTCACATCGTTCCAGGGCAGCTCGAGCATCAGTTGCAGATAGGTAACTTGCACCGAATATTCGGCCACGGCGGGATTGAGCCGTTCGAGCTTGGTGATCTCCTTCTCGAAAAGTTCGGCCACCTCCTTGGGCCAGTTCTTCTTGGACGCCTTCTCGCGCAATCCCTCCAGCTCGCTGTCGGCACCTTCGCCCAGCTCGTCCTGAATCGTGCGCATCTGCTGCTGCAGGTAGTAATCGCGCTGCTGCTTGTCGATCTCCTGCTTGACACGGCTCTGGATCTCGTTCTTCAGCTCGACGAGCTGCTGCTCGCGCACCAGAATCTCCAACAACTTGCGGGCACGGGCCAGCAGACCGGAGACTCCAGCAGCGACTGGCGGTCTTCGTCCGAAAGCTCGAGGTTCGAACAGATGAAGTTGATGATTCCCCGCTTGGAGTCGATATTCTTGATGGCGAACGCCGCCTCCTTGGGCATGTCCGGCGAAATAGCGATGATACCCAGCGCAATGTCGCGGATCGAATCCACGAGAGCCTCGAACTCCAGGCTCTTTACATCGGGAGAAGAGTCGCGCAACGGCGTCACGCTGGCCTGGAAATAAGGTTCCGTGGAGACATACTCCTTCACCTCGATTTTCTCCAGTCCGTTTAGAATCACCGTCAGGTTGCCGTTGGGCATCTCCAGAATCTTGATAATACGAGCCGCAGTGCCGACCTTGTACATATCGTCCGGCGCCGGATCTTCGACTTCGCTTTCGCGTTGCAGCACGGCCCCCAGCAATCCGTTGCGCTCGTTCACTTCGCGCACCAGCCGGATGCTCTTCTCTCGGCCGACCGTAATCGGCGTGATCGCTCCGGGAAACAGCACCGAACTGCGCAAGGTCAATATCGGCAATATTTCGGGCACGTTGACCTCTTCCAACACCTCGTCCCCGCCCGTTACGATGGGAATGACGTGATGGCGTCCGTCCAGGACATCGGGCAGTGCCTTCAGATCGTCCATGTCGATATTCTTTATTTTATCCTTCTTACTCATATTCTTTATTATGTGGCTAAAAATCGAAGTGTTTTCCGTATCGTCGGATAAATTCTCCCTTCGGAAACTCCCGACCCCGACCGCTTTCCCCTCGCTCCTCCTTTCCTTGACCGGGAAAGTTTTGAGTACGAAAAACATCTACTTTTTTTAAAAAATTACAGATTTTGCAAAGATAACGATTTTCCTCCTAATTTTATTTCATATTAGCAGAATGTTCATAACTTTGCAAATCCTGTACAAATTATTATAAATACCGCATACAATATCATGCAAATCGCCGACAAATACTCCCCGCAGGAGATCGAATCCAAATGGTACGACTACTGGATGGAGCACCGCCTTTTCCATTCCGAACCCGATGAACGGGAACCCTATACGATCGTCATCCCGCCACCCAACGTCACGGGTATGCTCCACATGGGACATATGCTCAACAACACGTTGCAGGACGTACTGGTGCGCCGCGCCCGCATGCAGGGCAAGAACGCCTGCTGGGTCCCGGGCACCGACCACGCCTCGATCGCCACGGAAGCCAAGGTGGTGGCCAAACTCAAGGCCGAGGGGATCGAGAAATCGTCGCTCTCGCGCGAAGAGTTCCTGCGTCATGCCTGGGACTGGAAAGAGAAATACGGCGGCGTGATCCTGCAACAGCTGCGCAAGCTGGGCGCCTCGTGCGACTGGGAGCGCACCTGCTTCACGATGGACGAAGCCCGTACCGAAAGCGTCCTGCGGGTCTTCTGCGACCTCTATGAAAAGGGGCTGATTTACCGGGGCGTACGCATGGTCAATTGGGACCCGTCGGCCCAGACCGCCCTTTCGGACGAAGAGGTAGTGTTCAAAGAGTCGCACGGCAAGCTCTACTACCTGCGCTACCGGGTCGAAGGCACCGACCGCACGATCATCGTCGCCACGACCCGGCCCGAAACGATCCTCGGCGATACGGCCCTCTGCGTCAATCCCGACGACGAACGCTACGCCTGGCTGCCCGAAGACGCCCGGGTCATCGTCCCGCTGGTGGGCCGGTCGGTGCCCGTGATCCGCGATACGTACGTGGACATCGCTTTCGGCACGGGTGCCCTGAAGGTTACTCCGGCGCACGACGTGAACGACTATATGCTCGGTGAAAAATACGGGCTCGAATCGATAGACATCTTCAACGACGACGGCACGATCAACGACAAGGTAGGGCTTTATGCCGGTATGGAGCGCTTCGCCCTGCGCAAACAGATCGAAAAGGATCTCGACGCGGCCGGCCTGTTGGAGAAAACCGAAGACTACACCAATAACGTGGGTTATTCCGAACGTACCGGCGTAGCGATCGAACCCAAGCTCTCGATGCAGTGGTTCCTCTCGATGGAGAAGCTCGCCGGACCGGCGACGCGGGCCGTTCTGGAGGACGAAATCAAGCTCGTTCCCGAAAAATACAAGAACACCTACCGTCACTGGATGGAGAACATCAAGGACTGGTGCATCTCGCGCCAGCTGTGGTGGGGCCAGCGCATTCCGGCCTGGTATCTGCCCCAAGGCGGCTACGTAGTGGCCCTCAACGCAGACGAGGCACTGGAGAAAGCCCGGGCCAAGAGCGGCGACGCCTCGCTGACGCTCGCCGATCTGCGGCAGGACGAGGACGTGCTGGACACGTGGTTCTCGTCGTGGCTGTGGCCCATCTCGGTGTTCGACGGCATCCGCCGCCCGAATAACAAAGACATCGAATACTACTACCCCACCGACGATCTGGTGACCGGTCCCGACATCATCTTCTTCTGGGTGGCCCGCATGATCATGGCCGGCTACGAATACCGCGGCGAAAAGCCCTTCGGAAACGTCTATTTCACGGGCATCGTGCGCGACAAGATCGGCCGCAAGATGTCCAAGCAGCTGGGCAACTCGCCCGATCCGCTGGACCTGATCGCCAAGTTCGGCGCCGACGGCATGCGCGTAGCGATGCTGTTGAGCTCCTCAGCGGGCAACGACGTAATGTTCGACGAGGCGCTCTGCGAACAGGGACGCAATTTCGGCAACAAAATCTGGAATGCCTACCGACTGGTCAACGGCTGGACGATCGACGACACCCTGGCACAAAGCGAAAACAACCGCCTGGCAATCGAATGGTTCCGTCAAGCGCTCGCCAAGACGCTGCGTCAGGTCGAATCGGACTTCGCCTCCTATCGTATCTCGGAAGCCTTCATGAATCTGTATAAACTCTTCTGGGACGACTTCAGCGGCTGGTACCTCGAAATGATCAAACCGGCCTACCAATGCCCGATCGACCGGCCGACACTGGAAGCCACGTGCGGTTTCTTCGACGACCTGCTGCGTCTGCTGCACCCCTTCATGCCGTTCGTCACGGAGGAGATCTGGCAGGACCTGGCACCCCGCAAGGCAGGCGAGTCGATCATGGTCCAGCGCATGCCCGAAGCACGGGAGATAGACGAGGCGCTGCTGGGCCGGTTCGAACTGACGAAAGAGGTCGTAACGGCCGTCCGCAACGTCCGCAAGCAGAAAAACATTCCGCAGAAAGACCCCCTGACGCTCCGGGTGATCGCCGACGAGAACTACCCGGCGGAATACGCTCCCGTCCTGCAGAAAATGGGCAACCTCTCGCAGATCGAAACCACCCGGGAGAAAGATCCTTCGGCCGTCGGATTCCTCGTAAAGACCACGCAATACTTCGTACCGATGGAGGGCATGATCGACATCGAGGCCGAACGCAAAAAACTCGCAGGCGAACTGGAATACCTCGAAGGATTCCTCGCCAGCGTGCAAAAAAAGCTCTCGAACGAAAGATTCGTTTCGTCGGCTCCCGAGAAAGTCGTGGCCAACGAACGGACCAAACAGGCTGACGCCGAAGCCAAGATCGCCGCGCTTCGGGAACAACTGGCGGCCTTGAAATAACTCATCACGAAACATTCAACTCCTCTCTCCGGCTTACAACAGCAGAGAGAGGAGTTTATACCCGACTATGCCGGAAATCACCATCTATACCGACGGCTCGGCCCTGGGCAATCCCGGTCCGGGTGGTTACGGAGCGGTCCTGATATCGGGACGGTTCCGCAAGGAGCTGTCGCAGGGATTCCGCCTGACGACCAACAACCGCATGGAGCTGATGGCCGTCTGCGTAGCCCTCGAAATGCTGAAATTCGAAGGCAGCGACGTGACGATCTACTCCGATTCGAAATACGTCGTCGATGCCGTGGAGAAAGGCTGGGTGTTCGGCTGGGAGAAGAAACGGTTCGCCGGCAAGAAGAACCCCGATCTATGGTCCCGCTTCCTGCGCTCCTACCGCCGTCACAAGGTCCGTTTCGTCTGGGTCAAGGGGCATGCCGATACGGTCGAGAACAACCGCTGCGACCAACTGGCCGTGGCCGCCGCCAACGACAGGGCGCACCTGCTGGAAGATACCGGGTATGTTCCGGGCAGTGGAGAGTAAGCCATATAAAGAGAATAAAAAGCCCCGAAACACGACGAAATGTCCCGAGACTTTTTAAAAAACTATCCGGTCACACGGCCGCCCGAACTCGGGACGGCATTGCCCTACTCACCTCCTGCTCCTATCTCTACTTAACTTACTTCCGCACGTAAGCTCGCTCGATTTCGGCAATATAGACCTCGTGATAATCGTGCTGGGGATACCATTTCGTATCGCAACTGCGATCGACGAACCCTTCGGGCCGGATTCTTCCGACATAGAGCTTGCGGCATTGCAGGATCAGGCGTGCTTCGGCCGGCGCGGGCACTCCGTCGTCCGTACAGGCGACCGTCAGTCCGGCATTGCGGATCTTATCCTCCGTACGGCCGGTACGACTGCCGCAGTATTCGAGAGCCGCACGATATTCGGGCGAGAAAAACGAGAGGGTCGCCCTCTCCTCCCGATCGACGAACTCCCGCGTATAACGCTGCGGACGTATCACGAACTGCGCCACGGGGCGTCCCCAGATGAACCCGATCAAACCCCAACTGGCGGTCATCGTATTGCAACTTTCTCTGTTCCCGGCCGTGACGAGCATCCACTCCCGGCCGATGGCCCGGATAAAATTATCGGTAATTTCAGCCGGATCGATCTGTTTGAAATTTTCCATGGTCTATTGTTCCTTTTTATGACTCTATCCTGTTACAAAAATAACATTCTTTCCCCAAAATCGGACAACCGGATTGCATATCCTGATTAAATTGCTATATTTGCCCCTACTTTACTCCGAAACAATAACCGATCCGGAATTTATGTTCAAAACATACATGCGGCTGCTGGGATTCGTCAGCCCGATCTCCAAATACGCCGTCCCCTACTTCTTACGCGCTGCTGTACGCCCTGTTCAACACGCTCACCTACGCCATGATCCTCCCGATCATGAACACGCTGTTCGACGACAAGAACTCCTACGTTTTCCAACCCGTTTACGACTTTCCCATGCACGGGCTCTCGTTCTCGGACATCGACGCCTCGCAGATGTTGAGCTACGTCTATACGCAACTGTTCGGGACGAATTTCACGATGTCGAAAATGCTCCTCCTGCTCGCCTGCGGTACGATCGTAATGAACCTGTTGAGCAATTTCTTCCGCTACATGAGCGCCTGGACGGTCGAAAACATGCGTGTCAGGTCGCTGCAACGCATGCGCAACGATCTGTTCAACAAAATCATGGGGATGAACGCCGGATATTTCAGCGATCAGCGCAAGGGCGATCTCATGTCGCGCATCACACAGGACGTCATGGTGGTCCAGTACTGCATCACCAATACGCTGCAAGTCGCCTTCCGCGATCCGCTGCTTATTATCGGTTACGTGATCTACATGCTCCTCGTATCGTGGCAGTTGTCCCTGTTCGCCATCCTGTTCCTGCCCGTAGTGGCGCTCATCATCGGACGGATCGTCAAAAAACTGCGCCACCCGGCCCTCAAAGGGCAGGAACGCATGGGCGACATGGTAAGCGTGCTCGACGAATCGCTTTCGGGCATCAAGGTCATCAAAAGCTACAACGCCACCGACTATATCCGCCGCAAGTTCTCCGAGTTCAACGCCGAATTTCGCGCCTGATGCTCTCGATGGCCCGCCGCCAGCAACTAGCCTCGCCGATGAGCGAATTCCTCGGCCTGACGGCCGTCGCGGTACTGATCGTCTTCGGCGGTTCGCTCGTCATGAACGGATCGCTTTCGGCCGGCGGATTCGTCGGCTTCATCGCCGTATTCTCGCAGATCACCCGCCCCGTGCGCTCGTTCATCGACCAGTTCGCCAACATCAATCAGGGTATCGCCGCAGGCGAGCGCATCTTCGACGTGCTCGATTCCGAACCGGAAATCCAGGACAAGCCCGACGCCAAGACGTTGGACGGCCTGCACGAGAAGATCGAATTCCGCAATGTACACTTCTCCTACGACGGCAGCCGGGAGGTGATCGACGGCATCTCGTTCGACATCCGGCGAGGAGAAACAGTGGCTCTGGTCGGTCCTTCGGGCGGCGGCAAATCGACCCTCAGCGAGCTGATCCCCCGCTTCTACGACACTACGGGCGGCGACATCCTGATCGACGGGGTTTCGATCCGCGACTACACGCAGGAGAGCCTGCGTGCCCACATGAGCATCGTTGCGCAAGATACCGTGCTGTTCAACGACACCATCGAAAACAACATCGCCATGGGACGCCGGGGAGCGACGCACGAAGAGATCGTCGCTGCGGCCAAAATCGCCAACGCCCACGACTTCATCATGGAGTGTCCGTCGGGCTACGACACCAACATCGGCGACCGGGGCGCCAAACTCTCGGGCGGTCAGCGCCAGCGCCTGAGCATCGCCCGAGCCGTACTCAAGAATCCCGAAATCCTGATCCTCGACGAAGCGACCTCGGCCCTCGACACCGAGAGCGAAAAACTCGTGCAGGACGCCCTTAACTCCCTGTTGCAAGGCCGCACATCGATCGTGATCGCCCACCGCCTCTCGACCATCCACAACGCCGACAAAATCATCGTCATCGAACGGGGTCGGATCGCGGAACAGGGCACACACTCGGAGTTGATGGCCAAAAACGGCATCTACGCCAAGTTGATCGAGATGCAGAGCTTCGACTAAAAGCCGATTCCCATGACCGAAAAGGAGAAAATGCAGGCCGGGGAGTGGTTTTCCCCAAATGACGAGGAACTCGTACGCGATCGTGCCAGGGCCCGCCACCTCACCCATCGGCTCAACGTCGCGCTCAAAGACAAGGACGCGACCTATCTGGCAACGCTCCGGGAACTCTGTCCGAGGGTCGAAGCCATGATCCGCGCCCCTTTCCACTGCGATTACGGATACAATATCTCCATCGGCAAAGGGTCCTACGTCAATTTCAACTGCGTTTTTCTCGACCTCGGGCCGATTCGCCTGGGACAACGCTGCCTGATAGGTCCCGGCGTACAACTTCTGACGGCCGTGCATCCGATGAACGCTGCGGAACGGGCTACGGGCAAAGAAAAGGGAGCGGGCATCGAAATCGGCGACGACTGCTGGCTGGGCGGCGGCGTGATCGTCTGTCCGGGCGTCAAGATAGGCTGCCGCTGCGTCATCGGCGCCGGCAGCGTGGTCACGCATGACATTCCCGACGATTCGGTCGCTGCCGGCAACCCGGCCCGCGTTATCCGCACCGCAACCGACGAATAAATCCACTACTTCCAAAAATCTTTCGAGGAAATCGTGCAACGGCTTCCTCCACAACTCGTTGCCCCTCGATAAAAAACTGTTTCCGGGGATTTATTTATTCATATTTTTTCGTAACTTTGCATGTTGGTAAAATCCGCCGCCGGCTTCCCGCACGAAACAGGCGGCACACAGCGAATTCCGGCGCTGCCGAATACGACAAAGACAGGTAACAGCTCCGCATTCGGGGCTGTCCGGCGGAATCGGGCCGGATCGGATTCTGCCAGCCCATGAAAACGACGATTGAAAACAACAGGATATGAAGTTCAAAGAATATAAAGGCCTCGATCTGCCGGGGTTGGCCGCCGACGTACTGAAAGAGTGGGACGCACAGGACACGTTCCACAAAAGCATCTCCACCCGCGAGGGTCATCCCACCTTCGTCTTTTACGAAGGACCTCCCTCAGCCAACGGCACGCCGGGCATCCACCACGTCATGGCCCGCACGATCAAGGACATCATCTGCCGCTACAAGACGCAGCAGGGATACCTCGTGCACCGCAAGGCCGGATGGGACACCCACGGACTGCCCGTGGAGCTGGGCGTCGAGAAGAAACTCGGCATCACCAAGGAGGACATCGGCAAGAAGATCTCCATCGAGGAGTACAACCGCACGTGCCGCGAGGCGGTGATGGAGTTCACGGGCAAGTGGGAGAACTCACGCGCAAGATGGGCTACTGGGTCAACATGGACGATCCGTACATCACCTACGACAACAAATACATCGAGACGCTGTGGTGGCTCCTGAAGCAGCTCTTCGACAAGGGCCTGCTCTACAAGGGCTACACCATCCAGCCCTACTCGCCGGCCGCCGGCACGGGACTTTCGACCCACGAGCTGAACCAGCCGGGCTGCTACCGCGACGTGAAGGATACCACCTGCACGGCGCAGTTCAAAATCATCCGCGACGAGCGGAGCGAAAAACTCTTCGACGGAGCCGAAGGCGATCTCTACTTCCTGGCTTGGACCACCACGCCCTGGACACTGCCGTCGAATACCGCGCTGGCCGTAGGCCCCGAAATCGAATACGTGCGCGTCAAATGCCGCAATCCCTATACGGATGCCCCCCAGACTGTCATCCTGGCCAAAGAACTGCTGGGGTCGTATTTTACCCCCAAGATGGAGGGCAAGTTCGAAATCTCTCCGGTCACCTACAAGGGTCCGGACTTCGAAGGCATCCGCTACGAACAGCTCATCCCCTGGGTGAAGCCTGCGGGCGATGCGTTCCGCGTCATCCTGGGCGACTACGTGACCACCTCCGACGGTACGGGTATCGTGCATATCGCCCCGACGTTCGGTGCGGACGACGACCGCGTGGCCCGCGCCGCAGGCATCGCCCCGCTGTTTATGGTCGATAAGGCGGGCAAGAATCAGCCGATGGTCGATCGCAAGGGACGGTTCTTCCTGCTCGAAGAGCTCGACCCGACCTTCATACGCGACAACGTCGATACAGCGGCCTATTCCCAATGGGCGGGCCGTTACGTGAAAAACGCCTACGACGATTCGCTCGCCGCCGACGCGCCGACGCTCGACGTCGATCTCTCAGTGATGCTCAAAGCCGAGAACAAGGCCTTCAAGATCGAAAAGCACACCCACTCCTACCCCCACTGCTGGCGCACGGACAAACCGGTGCTCTACTACCCGCTCGACTCGTGGTTCGTGCGCACCACGGCGCTGCGCGACAAAATGATCGAGCTGAACAAGACGATCCGCTGGAAGCCCGAATCGACCGGCACGGGCCGCTTCGGCAAGTGGCTCGAAGGACTGGTGGACTGGAACCTCTCGCGTTCGCGCTTCTGGGGAACGCCGCTGCCGGTATGGGCTACGGAGGACTACTCGGAGGTGAAGTGCATCGGCTCGGTCGAAGAGCTCGTCGCCGAAATCGAAAAATCCGTCGCGGCAAGTCTGATGAAGGAGAATCCCTACAAGAACTTCAAGCCGGGCGACCTCTCCAAAGAGAACTACTCGACCGACCGGATCGACCTGCACCGTCCTTACGTGGACAATATCGTGCTGGTTTCGTCCAAAGGCGAACCGATGCGGCGCGAATCGGACCTGATCGACGTGTGGTTCGACTCGGGCGCCATGCCCTATGCGCAGCTGCACTACCCGTTCTTCGAGAACGGCGGCGACTACTTCAAGAGCGTCTATCCGGCCCGATTTCATCGCCGAGGGCGTCGACCAGACGCGCGGCTGGTTCTTCACGCTGCACGCCATCGCTTCGATGCTGTTCGACTCGGTGGCGTTCAAGAACATCATTTCGAACGGTCTGGTGCTCGACAAGAACGGCAACAAGATGTCCAAGCGCCTGGGTAATGCCGTGGATCCCTTCGAAATACTTTCGACCTACGGAGCCGACGCGACGCGCTGGTACATGATCTCCAACTCGCAGCCGTGGGACAACCTCAAGTTCGACAGGGACGGCGTCGACGAAGTGCGCCGCAAGTTCTTCGGAACGCTCTACAACACCTACTCGTTCTTCGCCCTCTACGCCAACGTGGACGGATTTACGGGCCGGGAGCCGGAAGTTCCGATGAGCGAACGCCCGGAGATCGACCGCTGGATCATCTCGCTGCTCAATACGCTGGTCAAGAACGTGACCGAATCGCTCGAAAATTACGATCCGACCCCGGCCGCCCGTGCGATCCAGGATTTCGTATGCGAAAACCTGTCGAACTGGTACGTGCGCCTGAACCGCAAGCGGTTCTGGGGGGCGGCGGTCTGACACGCGACAAACTGGCGGCCTACCAGACGCTGTACACCTGTCTGGAAACCGTTTCGATGCTCGCCGCACCGTTCGCGCCGTTCATCTCCGACCGCATCTTCACGGACCTCAACGCCGTGAGCGGCCGCCACACGGACGAGTCGGTACATCTTTCGACCTTCCCCGTCTGCGACTCCTCGCTCATCGACGGTGAATTGGAGCAGATGATGTCTATGGCCCAACAGGTTTCGTCGATGGTACTGGCCCTGCGCCGCAAGGTGAACATCAAAGTCCGCCAGCCGCTCACGAAGATACTCATTCCGGTCCTCGACGCCGACACCGCACGCCGCATCGAAGCCGTCAAGGGGCTCATTATGAGCGAAGTGAATGTCAAGGAGATCGAGCTGATCGAGAACACGACGGGACTCATCACCAAGCGCATCAAGCCCAACTTCAAGACCCTCGGTCCCAAATACGGCAAACAGATGAAGCAGATCGCAGCTCTCGTAGCCGGGTTCTCACAGGATCAGATAGCCGCGATCGAAGCATCGGCGGAAACCCTGCTGGACGTGGACGGCGAAAAAATCACCGTCACCCCTGCCGATTTCGAAATCACCTCGGAAGATATGCCGGGCTGGCTCGTAGCTACGGAGGGCAAGCTGACCGTAGCCCTCGATATCACGATCACCGACGACCTGCGTGCCGAAGGTATCGCCCGCGAGTTGATCAACCGTATCCAGAACATCCGCAAGGATTCGGGCTTCGAGGTGACGGACAAAATCCGTGTGGAGATCGAACAGCAGGAGTTCGTCCTTCCCGCGCTCAAATCCTTCGCCGACTACATCGCCTCGCAGACGCTGGCTGTCGAAATCGAAGGAGTGCCTTCTCCCAGCGGCGAATTCGTGGAGTCGGAGGTAGATGAGCAACCGGTCCGTATCGCGGTGACCAAAATTTGACCAAAAAAGGAGAACCTGCACGTTTCCGGCAAAAAATTTGGAAGTAACGGGAATATTGTTTAATTTAGTATAACATTATTACAAATAAAATATTGAAACTATGGCAGAAGCAGAAAAAACCCGATACAGTGACGCCGAATTGGAAGAGTTCAAACAGCTCATTCTCAAAAAACTGGAAACAGCACGTGCGGATTACGAACTCCTGCGCGCCACGATAACCCACACCGCATCGAACGATACGGAGGATACCTCGCCGACGTTCAAGGTGCTGGAGGAGGGAGCCACTACGCTCTCCAAAGAGGAGAGCGGCCGCTTGGCAGCCCATCAAATGAAATTCATCCGCAACCTCGAAATGGCACTCGTACGCATCGAGAACAAGACATACGGCATCTGCAAAACCACCGGCAAGCTGATCCCCAAGGAGCGGCTGATGAAAGTGCCTCACGCAACCGAGTGCATCGAGGCCAAAGAAGGACGGATTCACTAAAGGATTCACCCTCCGAACGAATGTTCTTTTCGTATGGTATGAAAAGAATCCGTTCGCCACGACCGGAGATAAAAATAGGAGCGTCCCGGAAACGGAAGGGGGCTTTTTTGAAACTTATAAGCGTTATTTTATAAGTTTTTGATAGATAAAGTGTTAGGTTGTTGAAGGAGAACGGTCGAGACCGTATAAACCTTTCATTACCGTATATCCTACTCTTTTCATGTAGGTAATTATGTAGGTTAATTTAGAGCAACTAATGCCTACTAATGGTAATTAAAGCAACAACTTAACACTTTATCTTTATGTATACAATTAATATACGGGGTAAGATGAACCCCAAGGACCAGAAAATGGTCAAGCTGGAGCTGATTTTCTTCAAAACGGGCTATGCTCGCGTCCCAAAAGTTCTCAATATTACCGGCCTTTTAAAGAACTGGGATGCGAAATCTCAATGTTTCAAGACAGGAACGCCTGACGCAACGACCAAAAACAAGTTGTTATTTGACATTAAGACAAAGTATCTTCATGTCATCGACACATGGGAGAGTGAAGGCCGAAACTGGTCGCCCGTAGAAGTTTCTCATTACTTTGACGTCATCAAACAAAACAAGCCCGAGGTTAAAGTAAAGTCCGTGGTTCAGATGATTGATTCCCTGATTCTACGATTTAACGAAAAGAAGCGAATAAAAAACGGGCAAATAATAGATAGCAGTCCTAATGCACGAATCTACATGCAAATAAAGCGTTCACTGTCATCTTTCACCAAAGAAAAATACGATAGAGCTTTTTCATCCTATTACTTTATTGATATTACCGAACAATTTTTGCTGGATTATGCATTTTGGATCAAAGAAAGGGGCATAAAAAACGGCAATAAAGGCGGCCTTACAACCAAGCTTAGGAGATTAAGGGCCATATGTAATTATGCATATAAAGAAGGCATGTATGGTGTCAATATGGATGCGTTCCTTTGCCTGGGAGATGATATCAAATGGGATGAGACTACCTCAAAGGCTGTTTCGGATAAAGTCATTGAAAAGATTGCTAATATTGACCGAACTTTGTTCTCGCCGAAGGAACAATTACATCTTGATTTATTCTTATTCAGCTACTACACTGGCGGAATGGCAAACGTCGATGTGTGTAATTTGACATGGAATTTGGTTGAAGACGACCGCATTGTTTACGAACGTATCAAGTTCCCTAAAACGGCCAAGCCCATACTTATAACCAAAGCCAAGATGATCATGAATAAATATGTTGGGGCATGTTATGGGAACTATGTTTTTCCGGTCTTTACACATAAGCATACAACATCTTCAAAGAGACAAACACGAGTAAAGCAAATCTCTAAACTTGTATCCAGAACTTTGACGAAAGCATGTAAGATGCTCGGTATTACTGAAAATATTACATGGTATTCCGCTCGGGGCTCGTTTATCTCTAAAATGGTTGACAGCGGGAAACTTGCGGGAGTGGTTGCTGAGATGGCAGGAAACAGCCCGATGACAATATACAAGCATTATTATAAAAACACAAAACGAGATGAAATTAAACTGGAGATGGAAGCCATGTTCTGATTTTGCATTATATTTGCGAACGAATAATAAAGAAGCATAGAGATATGAACGAACTACTTCAAAAGATCCAGGAAGCGTTTGATGCCTTTGCAAAGGATGCCAAACTCCAGGAAGAAAACGGGAACAAGGCTGCGGGTACACGAGCCCGCAAAACATCATTATCTATTGAAAAGATGATGAAAGAGTTCCGTAAGACTTCCTTGGAAGCGTCCAAAAAATAATAGGAACAGACGTTTCAGGTAGCTTTTCGCTACCAAAATATGAGAAAGCGTTAGCTTTTGTTTTGCACCGAAATCTGGTAAATTTCTCTCATCCGCAAGACAAACAGTTTGCGCCCACATTTTGCGTGGGCTTAACTTGTTTGCGGATGGGTTTTACCAGAACCTCGGTGCTACGAGTTATGTCCCACGCTTTCTATTTTGGCATATAAAATGCTTGACGGGACTTCGAGCTACGATGATCCGTTATGGAAACGACTATATTGGATGAATTGCTGAAAATTCCAGCAGACGCAACCAGCGCAGTAGTAATGGGAGTAACCATGCAGGTGATTGACCCGGTGCAGGCTCAAAAGATGCTGGACACGGATCCTGAGGACAAACACGTCCACGAATGCGTTCTGGCAAACGGACGATTCTTGTTTGTTTGTGAAAACGGGATTTTAAGGTCCCTATATAAAGTATCAAGGGACCCTCGATAGTCCAGTCTTATTCAAATCATCTGACTTTTTCAGCAAAATCCTTGCTGGGTTTGAACGCGGGAATCGTGTGCTCCGGTACAATGATCGTCGTGTTCCGGGAGATATTGCGGGCAGTCTTGGCAGCCCTCTTTTTAAGAATAAAACTGCCGAATCCACGAAGAAAAACTTCCTCTCCCCCTATTAACGAAGACTTAATACCCTCCATCACGCCTTCGATCACCAGAGCTACAATGGCTCTTTCTATACCTGTTTGCTGCGATATTTCCCTTGTCAAATCTGCTTTCGTCATAGCGGTTCATATTATTTGTTATTGCCCGGAGGCAAAAATACAAATTTTATTCATTATCGATCGCCTCTTCAACCGTATTCCTGTCTAAACATTCACAGTTGAGACTTTCTATTCTTTTGATACAAGTAAAGTATCAAAATGAAGTTAGTTCTCAACAGAAAATTCAAAAGCACCTCCTGCACAATTGGTGACTTATTCATCGACGGCAAGTTTTTTTGTAACACCATCGAGGATACCGTCCGTGAGCTACCGGCAACTTGTCCGGATACGACTCGCGGGCGCTCATGCACCTGCAAGGAGAAAGTGTATGCCCGAACAGCCATTCCTGCCGGTACATATAGGATAACTCTTGAGTATAGTCCCAAATACAAGCGGAAAATGCCTTACCTGCATGATGTTCCGCACTTTCTGGGCATCCTCATTCACTCCGGGAATACTGAAACCGATTCTGCGGGGTGCATCATAGTAGGAAAGAATACAGTCAAAGGGAAGGTCCTTGAGTCAAGGGTGACTTTTCAGAAGCTATACTCGCTTCTTGAAGGGCACGATGATATAACCATCCAGATCGTATAACGAGATGGCTGTTAACAGACTCAAGGCTCCCAGGAATGTCCGTATTGACTTTGCGCCATCTCCCCGACAATATGAGCTGTGGAAGTTGCTGCAGCCAAACTACTGCCCGCATTGTGGCGGTACCATAGAACAGGTGTTCATCGGTTATGACCAGCAGCAAAATCCGCAGTATAAGCCCCAATGTACCAAGTGTAAAACACAGAACTTGCCCCAGTTAATTCTGGGTGGCGGGGCGGCCGGCGGTGGAAAATCATACATCGGTAGCGTATGGCTTGTTTCATCGTGCATACGTTTCGATAACATTCGAGCGGTGGTTGGACGAAAGACCCTCAAGTCGCTAAAAGAATCGACATGGAACACCATTAAGGCCATATTGAAAGATTGGGGGTTGAAAGAGGATGTCAATTTTAAGATTAACAATCTCGAAGGTACATTGACATTCTGGAACGATTCGGTAATCATCATGAAAGAGATGGCCGATATTCCCAGCGACCCGAACTTTGAGCGCTTCGGCTCTTCGGAATATACCATTGCTTTGGTGGATGAGGTTTCCGAGATTTCCGAGAAAGCGGTGGAAGTCCTTTTTTCCCGATTGCGTTGGCGTATCCATGATACCTTCAAGACGCCGCGGATGTTGTTGACCACAAACCCGACCATTACATGGGTTCGTGCCCGCTTTGTTCAGGACGAGAATGGCGAAAGTGTGAAATGCCGTGAAGGGGAAGCGTATGTTCCGTTCAGCGTTTTTGACAATCCCAATATTGCTTTCAGGCAAGTATATGAAGCAGCCCTTAACAAGATTCGGGACCAGGCAACCAAAGAGCGATTGTTGTATGGTAACTGGGATTTCGTGGAAGCGAATGACATGGCGGTTTATGGAGGCTTTGACGGGGCACGCCATCTTGTAACCGGGTTGAAAGAGAAAGTTTATGATCCGACCCGCCCCATCATAACCGTATGGGACTTCAATGTGGCGCCACAGATGTCCGTGCTTTACGCTCAAATTGATTATGACAACAAGAAGGTATACATTCTTGAGGAAATACTCGGCAAGCCGGAAGACAAGGAAAACAACACCCCGGCTCTTGCCCGTAAGGTGAGAATGAAACTATACAGGGACAAGCATATCGGTGGCGTGGATGTGACTGGCGACCCGGCAGGTCTACAACGCTCAACGACCAATGAGGATGGCGTAAACAATTATACCATTATTGTAGACACTTTCGGCAAAGGGATACTGAGACCCAAAATCAAACTCCTGCGGAAGCAACCTCCGCAAGCCACGCGATGCGAGTTTGTCAATGAGGTTTTTAATGGATATGAAGGTTGGGAGATTCAAATTGACATCAAATGTCGACGTCTGACGCAGGACCTTATATACCAGTTGCGCAATGAGGACGGAACCAAAAGCAAGCATAAAGTAACTGACCCCAAAACAGGAGTCAAATACGAAAGATACGGACATCTCTCAGACTGTCTTGATTACCTGTTGTGCTTTTACCTGCGTGACAGTTGGTACAAATACAAAAATGGCGGTGACGGCAATGGCTATGTGGTATCTACCACTGTGATACAGGAAGGATTTTCATACTAATATAAGGACGACATGTACAGACGTTTTCTCAATAACAATGACTATCTGGGGATAATCACCCCGGAGGCTCTTTCCCAGCTGACAAGGGGGAACGAAGACCGTTTCATCCAGGCGGAAGAATCGGCCGAGATGAGCGTTGTGGAGTATCTGTCCGAGAACTATGAAGTAGAAAAGGAACTTGCCAAGGGTAAATATATTGCCGAATATGATCGGCGTATTACCTATCCCGTAGGTGTACACATCTATTTTGACGGACAGATTCATGAGGTAATCCGCTCCATCAGCGGATATCGCAAGCCGGCGACAGCCCAATACTGGGAAGAATATTCGGGAATAGACATGGACGCTTGTCAGGTTGCCTGTTATTCGCAGTTCAGCACCTATTATCCCGGAGACAAGGTGAATTACAATGACGTGATTTATGTCTGTCTCAAGGAGAACGGCTACAAATTCGATGATATTCGCATTCCGATGGTGAATGGCTGGCTGGAGGCTGAAATCGCACCGTGGAACCCGGTGGAATATCCCCTATGGAGTGTTGTGGAGTATGACAACGGATTTTTCACGCTGATGACACTGGATAACTTCGACAGTAACCTCGATCCGATGACGTCGGACTGCTGGGGCGCCATAGCTGATTATGATTCCGAGTACAATGCTTATGAGTTGTCTGAAAATGAATATGTGGTTTATAACGGACACGTTTTTTACCCGGAAACGGACGTAAACGCCGACATACCACAAGTCGGGCGGAACATTTCGCTGCACGATCCCCGCAACTACAACCTCAAGAAACACATGGTGCGGTTGGCACTGTACGAACTCACGAAACTCATTGCACCTAATAATGTCAGCGTAGTCCGTATGCGCGACTACGAGGATTCCATGAAATGGCTTAATGATGCGGCCAAGTTGCGTCTCAATCCGCAGATTCCACGAAAACTTGATGAGACGAAAAAGCCAGTCACCGACTGGCAACTGGCTACCTTCCAAACGGATTATGATCCGTACAGGAATCCTTGGATGGTATGAAGTTAATCAAATTAATTTCACATTGAATGATACTGTTTCAAAATGTAGATGTGGGGCTACAGATTTACCAGATTTGTCTTCTCAACAATAAAAGAGTAGGCTTTATGGGCTTGACAAAGAAACAGTTTTACGAGTTAATATGGTAAAAATGGTTATAGGACCTGTTGGAGATTTTATTGGAGAATATGATGTTTTCGAAGTGGTGGATATTTCTACGGAGATATTTCCTCAAAAACAAATGCAATGGTTTCTGTCCGGGGCGTAGTTGCGGCCATAGATGTATGCTGACGTCCCGGATTCTCGCGACTGCTACGAGAACTTTCATCCTCGAATACTGGCGATCCTATGCAATCAGGAGGATGAGTGCGAACGTCTAGCCGGAATGCTCTATACGAAAGGTCTCACGCAGGAGCAGTTCGGCGAGGTATCCAGGATCTCTATGGCGAGCACTTGAGCAAGACAAGCATCCCACCGCTTCATAACAACCTCTGCGAGGACGTCTCGTAATGACTCACTCAATCTCTGAAGATGTATTACATGTTCGCCTTCAAAGATTGCGAATACATGAAGATCCACCGCAAGTGGAGTGTGGAGACCGAAGCCTTTTCCGTAGAGCTGGATCTGTGAAGACAAGTGCCGTGAAATGTCGGGGGGGGCTCCAACAAACACATGGGGAGCACCTTGGTCTGGAGTGAGATGCTCGCAGAACTGCACGAATGGTGCATGCGGGGAATCGGCTTGGTGTGTGCCAACGGGTTGAGGATCCAGCCTACAAAGCCAATTTCATCTATCTGAACTACGAAGCAAGGATTCAGTCGATAATCTGACCAACGAGTTGAATCGAATATTTATAGAAGGACTTTCGACGGGGTACACGCATAAGGAAGACCATATCCAACGAGAGCCGGTTCTGCGGCTGATGGGCAAAACAGCCATGAATAAGTAATCGAACCTGCGGCCATAATACATTGTCCCGTTTTTTTTAATAACATAACAAACAATAAAAAAGATATGCTATCTTTGCAAAAGATATCAAATGAGCACTAACATATAAGGGGCAACCCGCTGAACTGAACGTCGAACTCGCAATTCTCGTAATCTCTATCAGTCAGTCGGCTTGCGGTCCTCGGTATATACCTTGTGGTATAGCCGTGGACGCATGGACTGTGATTGATAGAGAGGCTATGCGAGGCCCGACGTTCAAGAATGGTACTTGCGTCCTTTTTTTATGAAATACAAAGCCATAATGAGAAATTGCTTATAACAATTGTGAACTTATATAGCCACATTTAAAACTTGTTGCAATAAAACTGGAGGAAGCCCAATCAAAAATGCCGTCGCTGGCACTTGTCAAATGTGCAGGACATTCAACCAGTTTACGTGGGTCCGTATCGAATGATACGGTCCCATTTTTGTTTCCGTCAATGTACCATGACAAAAAATAATGGCCATGAAAGCCAACTCAACTAGTGTCCTTCGGTAGGTTCATCATCCTTTTTGTATCTGGAAATATTCCGTGTATTTAATGTCCACGTATGGGTTGTCACTAGAGATGGACTGATGAATGGCCTTGACCCGTTTCCAGAACCACCACCCTTTGTATTCTACCCATATAGCCTGATTTAATGTTACGGGAACCCGGATTTGGCCCTTTAATCGGCTATCCTCAATCATTCCGGTAAGTTGGATGTGCGGGGTAATCATCTCCACTTTTTGACGGAGCAACGGAACGGTATCGCGTATAATGACGGTATCCTTTACGGCTGCATCGATTGGTCCACCTACCTCCAACTGATGTTTGGCGGCCGCTTCGAGATTCTTGATCTTCACCCCAAGTTTTTTTATGGTCTCGGCATCCTGTGCACGGAAGCGTTTGTACTCTTCCACCGTCAACCGTAACCCTTTGGTATCGACAGCGAGTGTTGTGGAATCGATACGCATACGGCGCACCTCAGACAGCAAAGCTGTATTGTTTGCCTGGTAGCGGTCTCTTTCGTTTGCCAGGTGTACGTTCCTGCGATATTGGATGTAGACGATGCCCGACAGCAGCAGTACAGCCACGAGCAGATACTTTGACAATACTTTACTCATAGACTACAGCATTTTCTGGAATGAACCATATAAACTCATCCAAATAAGCTTCTTCAAGGAGTACCATGCCGCCACGAGGACTGGTTTCCATAAAGGAAAGGTCTTCGACTACAAGCCCTTTGCGCCCGACAAGTTCGTCCAGATGCATTTGGGTCAATTCGTCAGAGGCGACAATGGTCACATAGGCATTCTTTATCATAACATCCGTCTCTCGTTTGTTCTCTTCAATGTTGTGACTGGCATTTGAGCAGTTCCCGTATATCCGCACGAATCTCGTGTAAATCATTCTGTACCGTGTTAAGCTGCATCATGGTCGCTTCAAATACCGACTTGTCGAGCTTCATGGCATTGATACGGTCATACTGATCTTTGATAGTCGCTTCCAATCCGGCACATTTGGTTTCCAGTTCCGCAATTTGAGCCGTGTTGTTGATGTGCTGAATATAGAGGGTCAGTGCAAATGTCAGTACCGCAACAATGATTTTGAAATACTTGAGTACGAATTCTTTCAGTTGTTCCATAATGGTAGTATTATTCGATTAGTATAGAGAACGCTTCCTTTATTGCCCTCAAGAGCAATTCTGCCGCTGCACTGTTCCAGAATCCATAAACGGACAAGTGCGACCAGAATCACCAGATATACCCACCATGCCACCTCGTTTTTATCAATCTTCCCTTTCTTCATCTTGAGACGGGTTTGTTGGGACTATCACGTTGAATATCACGTTCCCGTCACCGCCCTCGATGCGCAGTCTGTTCTCCTCCTTGTGTTTGATGGGGAAAATATCCATCAGCGCTTTGGCGGCATTCACAGAAACGGCCCTGAGGGGAGCCGGAGAGAGAGGGACACCGAAGCGGTCTGTAAAGTCCGCCGTTGCCGTTTCGTCCATGACGGCTTTCAGCGTCTCGGTAACCTGAAGCTTCACGGCCATAGTTTCCATTTCGAACCGTTCCGACGAAAGCAGGCTTTTGATGTGTGCCAGCACATGAGGCTTGTTCATAAGGTAATTCGCCGCCGCATTGGGGTTTTTGGTATGTTTCTCTCCAAATACTTCGACATAACATTTCTTCGGGCGACCGGCAAACTCCAGTCCCCCGTTTACATACAGCTCGCAGAATTGAAGTTCCTCCTCAGAGAGCTGTTTAAGTTCCTTGCTTTCTTTTGTATTATTTGTTTCCGGCATAGTTGTTCTTTCTTTATTCAAGAATAGGTTCATTCTCTTTTCGGGGTTTTCAGAAATTCGGATTTCTCCTGTATCAACTGTTCCATCAGTGCCTCATAGAAGACCTGGGCCAGCGCATCAGCACAAGCCTCAGCATCAGCCAATGAATTGATAAGGCGCATGTTGAACTTGATTTCGAGATCATAGCCGCTAATAATTGCCATGAGCTCGTTCCCGTCATAGTTTACCGCGCCATAGGTCATTCTGTCGGCAGTCCTGAACGTAATGGTTTCAGGTATTTGTCCGTTTGCAGTTTTGTCTTCTTCTTTCATATACAATTGCTATATTTTGAAATATTTTCGTGTTTTTTCCTTTTCACGGGTAAGCGAATCTGTTCCTTCCGGGTTTCGCAATCTTGAAGTAAATACCCCCAGGATGTCAAGGGTTGCCGTTACATCTGCTGCAGCATCATGGGCATCATCCAGTTCTACGCCGACCCTCTCCGCCACTATTTCTAACTTGCAGGATGTTATTTCGGCATTCGACGCGAATGTCAGCCGGCTGATGAGAAGTGTGTCGATATAATGAGGCTGAAAGTTGCCGTAGTAGTCCTTGGTCCCGGAAAATACTTTTTCAAATTCCGCCACAAGCCCCGCATAGTTCATCAGTTGCTGCATGAACCCGATATCAAACGCGATGTTCTGGCCGATAAGAAACGGCTTGCATGGATGACCCTTCGAGAGAGTATTCCGTTTGGCGAAATCGATGACTGCCCCGGCAACGGCCTGTATGTCTACACCTTGGTTCCGGAGCGTCTCCATAGTGATGGCCGAATAGTCCAACGCATTCTGCTCGTATTTCATCGGTGTCTGTTCCTCCCGCGCCTGTTCGTGTCTTGTCCGCAAGACCTTTTTACGGGGGATGCCCGTATCTCTCCTGCAATATGGAGAAATGTATGCCTGATAACTGTCTATGGTCTGCCAGGTGTCCAGCCGGACAGCCTGCAACGCGATCTGCGTACAGGCACATTCCCGACAATCCAGCCCGCCGGTCTCAAAATCGAGACCGATACCGACGTATATTTTCTGTTCTGCTTTGGGTGCCATGATTATGGTAAAATAAACATTAAAGAATTTTTATAGGTCTGTAAAGCGTTACAGCCCGTGTAATTGCTGTAGCGGATAACAGCGGTCATAATAACCACCTTGTCTTTCATGGAGAGTATTTCCGCTTTATGGGCTGAATAGAAGTCATTCCAACAGACACATTCTACAAGCTGGTTGTTCTGCGCCAGTACAAGTTTGGCGAATCGTTTCCTTGAGCCCGTTTCTCGGTCATTGTAGCTGTGTTCCGACACGTCGGCTACGGTCGCGCAAACGGTGGCTCTTCGGCCGTCATTCTCGTCCTTGAGTATCTCTTCCAGGGATAAATAGCTCGCCTTTCCCTTGACCGCGGCGCGGGCCTCGGAATTGTCAAATATGCGTCGGTAATCGATGCTGCCGATACCCGAAACTTCGATCTGGAGTCTTGACCAGAAATAGTGTCTGTCACGCAAGGATTCCGGGAAGTCTTTCTCGGGGAGTTCGAATCCGAGCTCTTGCGCCGCCCGCTTCAGAACGGCATGACGTTCGGTTACCGCCTGAACATTTTCTATTCGGTCAAAACAGCCGGCAAGTATCATGTTCTTTACATGACGGGCATTGACGGGAACCTTGACCGCCTCGTCCGGGTTATCCGGGTCCTCCCAGTATTTGTATTTTTTGAGCTTGTACCGAAATATCCGGTGGATGAAGTTCTCGATACTAAGAAAAGCTCCTTTAGCCCGTTCTGTCACAATGTATTCAACGGTTTTAATTCCCACCTGTTTGATGCGTGTCAGGGACCAGTAAATTTCATCCGTGGTATAATCGGTGAAAAACTCCACTGTAGAGTGGTTGATGTCAGGAGGTACAATCTTGGCGCCCGAGCACCGTTCCATCTCTGACATGAGGGAAGGGATTTCCTTGTCATCGGCCCATTGCAGGGCGACCGTATAGAATGCCGAGGGGAAATTGGCTTTGAGCCATGCTCCGCAGAAGGCAGTCAAGGCGTATGCCGCTGCATGGCTCCGATTGAAGGAGTATTTCCCCGCCACTTCAATCTTATGCCAGATCTCTTCTGCTTCATAGTCGGGGCAGCCGTTACGGATGGCTCCTGCTATGAAATCGGCCTTTAAGGAGGCCATAAGGTCGGCTTTCTTTTTTCCGATGGCTTTGCGCAGGTAGTCTGTCTTTCCCAAGTCAAATCCTCCGAGGGTATGGGCCACGGACATGAACTGTTCCTGGTACACCATAATTCCGAATGTGTTCCTGGTCGCCTCATAGCAACCGAAATTGTATACCGGCTCTACTTCTCCGCGCCTGAAACGCACATAGTCATCCGTTGCGCCGATATCGAGTGTTGCCGGCCGGTACAAAGCATTGATGGCGATCAGGTCTTCGATACAGTCGGGCTGTACGTCCTGAATAAAACGGGTGATACCCGGTGAAGAGAACTGAAAAATGTTCTGCGTGTTCCCTTCCGACAGCAGCCGGTAAGTCTTCTCGTCATCCAGCATCTCGCCGGTAATCCTTTCTATGCTGAGCGACTGTCCGTAGTGCTCGTTGACCAGGCGAAGTACGGCACTGAGCTTGGCCAGTTCCTTGGTGGCAAGCACATCCTCCTTCAACAGGCCGATCTCATCCACGGAATAGCCGTCAAACTCGGAAACCAACACACCTTCCATTTTGCGGACAGGCAGGAAATCAAAACACTCGGCAGTTTGCCCATCTTTGGAGTCGGGCGTGACAATGATTGCCGAGGCGTGTATGGAAGCAGCCTTGGGTTGGCCGAGCACCATGCGCACGTCTTCGATAACCTGCGGGTAACGCTGGATAAAATCATAAAGCTTGCGGTTGGAGCGGGCAAGTTTGAAAAGTCCTGTCCAGTCCGTCGTATCGTCCAGCATTGCTGTAATGTAGTTGACTATATGGTGAGGTATTCTGTGCACCCTTGCCACATCTTTCAGGGCAGCCTTCAACTTCATGGTTGTGAACGTGCCCGCTGAGAAGACTCGCTGGCGGCCATTGACGTTATATCGTTCTTCAAGGTAATCCTTGATTTCCTGCCTGCGGTCCGAGGCGTAATCGACATCGATATCCGCCTTACGGGAGGGCGGAATGTCCGCCCTCCACAAGTCCCTTTCCTACGAACGAGTCCATCACTGTGATTGCATTGCCCGCTCTTTTAATTGTTACCTCTGTTATTTTCATATTATCGAATGTATTTCTTGTTGTTGATAATGTCAGAGACAGTCTGTCTGGACACACCATATTGTAGTGCCAGGCTCTCCTGGGAGATTCCTCCGGCGTGGTATGCAACCCGTATTGCTTCCGCCTCGGCATTGGTCAATTTTGCATTGGGGCTCTTCTCTCCATAATCCCATTTCAGATTGTTGGCGATGGCGTGCTCCATGTTCCGCTGATGCGTGCACATTTCCAGATTGTCTGCGGCATTGTTGTAGCGATTTCCGTCAAGGTGGTTGACTTCCAGTCTTGGATCCCAGTCCTCAAGGAAATATTCCGCGACCAATCTGTGAACGGTAAACTTGGTACCGACCCCTCCCTTGTAAAGCCTTACACAGTCGTAGAGTGAAGTGGTGCCGCACCAGTGGCATAAAATACGCTCGGGCTGCGTACACGTGATTCCGTCGTGCGAGACTTCGCGTTCGAGACTCTTGATACGACCCTTGTTGCTGATTTGATAATACCCTTCATAATTACGAATGTCCACCCATACTTCCTGGGTGCTGCTCATTTGTTATTCTGTTCAGTGCTGTCGTGTATATTTCCGGATCTATTTCAATTCCAACGAACCGCCGCCCGGTACATTCCCGTCCGTCGTTCACATAGAGTTCGCAAAATTGCATTACCTCATCAATAAGTGACTTCAGCTCCCTGCTTCCCTGTATATTATTCATATGTCACTACATATTCTCTTTTGTTAAAAAATAGGTAGAATTTCCGTGAAAGGTTTTACGAAATCGGTCTTTGCTTGAATCAATTGCCATGTAAAATTAGAAATTAGTGTATTCGTTAATATTATATTGTTGTTTGCACTTAAAACCTAATCCACTAATACTTGCAGTATAGATTTAAGCACATGAGGACTACTGAGAAAATGGGCACTCTTTTTTCACGCAAACGGTATAGCCTGCCGTTCAAACCGAATTTTTTTTTTTTTTTGGGGGGGGGGCATGCAACCGGTACGGACATGTCCTTGACCGTATAGTTCGCAGCTGGAGATTTTGAAAGTTTGAATGTAATTCTATATAATATGTCCATTATTGAGCGAATAGCCGGCTACGTTCTTTCCTCTGAACGAGTCACAACCGCCACGACGGATTGCTGTTGACACTGGATGCACTCTGTAGTCATCGCATCAATCTGAGATACTTCCCAGGACTATTTGACATAGCGGGCAAGCGACCATTTTTTTAGCATTCACAACATTTCCCAAAACTATGGGCGGGTTCGTCGATAAGCCCCCTTGTTACAATCCGTACCGTTCAAACGAATGTCGTGCAGTTCCTCGCTACGCGTGGTCTTTGCCTGCTGGATGCCGTGTGCCTGCCCCTTCGATATCTGTGGAAATCCATACTTTTCTAAGACCTGACGAATGATAATTGTCGGGCTAATGATGGTTGTGTTTTCCGTATGGCGGACAAAGCGAACGATTTCGGGGGGGGGGCGTTTTTCATATTACAAAACACGACGTTCATTTGTGAGTTGATGTAGCGGTGTGTCAGATGCAGCAGTGCTGTCGAACCTTTGCCCCGGAGCAGGAAACAAATGTTGCTTTACCCGCTTGGGATATGAATGCCTTAATTGCGCCGAGCAAGTGGTCGATCTTCTGCATGAGTGTCCATTTTGGACACTGGGCACGTCCTTATAATTCATTTCCGATTTTGGCGAAGGATTAGATACTGAGAGGAACGAGTGTTTTTATGTAAAAGTTCAATTGACGTAATAGGAAATTAGTTGATTTTGTGAAATTTTTATATATTTGTGAATAGCTTGGAATCAAACTTTGAACGATATGAATGATTCTATTTTCAACAATGCATTGGATGCGTTCAATGAATATTAATATATGTACGCCTAAGGCAGCGAACTATTCGATCTGCCAACGAAAGAGTTTTCTACGATGGATGAACACTATGTCTATCTGGCAAATAGAGTGAATAGCGTCGGCAGAAATGAAATAGCTACAAGAAAATTTATTGTTGAAAGTGAATCTATTAGAATTTTATAACCTTCTGGTGTTTATAGAAACTAATGCATATTTAATTGGTTGTTAATACGTTGTCTTTAAGACAAATGATGCATTATTCACAATTATGCTAATTCTTTATAATTATTTCGTATCTTGCAAAATATTAGTAAATATATCACGGGAGGTTTCATTGCTAATAAGTTTCCAGGATGAAATTGGGTTTGTTTTGAAAAAAAAATGTATATTTATAAAAAATAATATTAACCAAACTTAAAAACTATGGGGATGAAATTGACATTAAAAGAATTAGAATTGGCCATTCCAACCATTGATCTTCTGGAATCTCGAAAAATTGTCGGTGGATATAACGAAGATCAAAATATAGCTTTTGAGGTAAATGGAGATGATGTCGTTGTAATCGCAAGCCCAGAGCCGGATCGTGGATATGATCCGCGTGAGAATGATCCGCTGGAACAAGAGGAACATGAAATGTATCAAGGTGAAGATGGGCGTGATAATGAAATAAACACAGGAGAGCAGAATAACAACGACAGTACAAATGAACTGACAGTGCAAGTGCCAGATGGGTGGTGTGTATTAGGCTCTATTGCAGCGGCAATTCAAGCAGCCAGAGGGTGTTCTGCTGCTGCTGCAATTAAGGCTGCCGATGATGCATTTGATAAATGCGGAATAAACCCAAACCCCACCCCGGGCTCTTTAGGAATTTCTTCGCCTTCTGGCCAAGAAATGGCAAATCTCCTTGAGGCTGCTGGATTTGTCGTGACATTTGGAGTTGACGACAGCACTACAACATCACAGAATATTTCAAATCACTTTGATAACGGAGGGGCTGGTCTAGGTTATATTAGCAACGAGGGGGTTGGTCATATGGTATATCTTGAAGACTATGATTTAGAGACAAAGACATATGATTATTATGATCCTGTTTTAGGTACACATGATACTATTGGAGTACATGATTGTCAGATTATTCTATTCAAATAAGGTGAGATAATGAATGAAAATTACAAATTAATTAGATTATGAACGCTAAAAGATTATTTATTATAGCTATATTTTCCCTAATTCCCATCTGTTTGTTTTCTCAAACAACTGTTGCTCCTGATGGGAAAAAGGTGCCTATTGTGGTTTACTCTCCATTTAATTTTCATGGGCACCTTATGGATGCACTTCAGTGCACTCCAGCGCAGGATTATTATGTAGTGACAGAGGATAAAGCTTATCTTTATGATAATCGTATTGGACCGGGATACTATCAAGGAGAATATAGTGACAGGCAATTAAGAGAGACTAAGATATTAAATATCTCGAATTTCAAGAATACGATTCTATCTAATGATAGTTGCTTTTTCTTTTCTCCGACTCCAAGTCGAAAATACAACAATGACTATTTAGGTATTAAACGAGGAGAGGATCTTTCGTTTATAGATATTAATGGGGTCGAGTATGCATCGTTAGAGGAATTATTAACGAAGATATATAACGCTAAATCTCTGGATGTTTTTTTTGATGCATATTTATCTGAGGTCAAAAATGCTTTATATCGAAGAGGAACCTATAATATGCTATATCTAATACGTGACGAAAATCAAGCCAAATCAATATTGAAGGACAACTATGATTTTATTTATTTCTACAATCATAATGTTGATTTAGCCATAGAGAATTTTGTTGATTATTTAAACGCTATAATTACTGATGAAGCTGTCAATAAAAAACTAAAAGGAGAGTTGAAAGTTTTTTTTGATGAACAGCCTAAATTACAGTCATTTAATAAAGCGTTTAGAGACTATATCAACAATAATGATGAAGATCGTATATATTTGATGCTTGTGGATATTTCTCCTATCTTGAAAAGTAATTTAACAAGTCAAGAGTATGAAAGTTTTTATAAAAAACAGCTTATAGATAAGAACAAAACTATTGCGGCTTATAATTATCTGGCAAAAAAATATCATAAAGAAATCTATCAGGATCGTATTCCAGGCTGGGATCCAAACTACACTATAATTGTCGATTACCTAACAAAAAATGTATTGTTTTCCATAGAATAGGTACTAGGCCATATGAATTAAAAATAAATGCTCTCGCTGCGTTAGGTAAATAAGCATTTTAATACTATGTATCGAATGAAGTAAATGGTATGAAAAGGACGTTAAAGGAGTTGGAGTTAAACATCCCAACAATTTCCCTCTTGGAAACTCGGAAAATTACAGGTGGTTATGACGGGGGGCACGGAGATTCAATATATCCCGATGATGGCTGGTGGCATGGCTCTCCAGGAGAAGAGAATAATCCGTATGAAATTCCTGATGTAGTAGTAGCTCCAGAATTGCCTGAGTATGGATATGACCCGCACGAAAATGACCCTCAAGAACGAGAAGATCCCGATATGGATCGTCATGACGACTCCGATCAAGGGAAAGATGACGGAGGAGACGGTCGAGACGACGGCGGCTACGATGTCAAAGCTGCAACTGATTATCTAAGGGCGCATGCTCATAGCACATCTCAAGGACAGTGTGCGAGGGCTGTAAGAGAGGCCCTTGAAGCGGGAGGTTTATGTACTGACGGGCGACCTGGTTCAGCAAAGGATTACGATTCTTTCCTCCCGTCTCTTGGCTTTTATGAAGTCGATCCGAATAACTACATACCACAAGCTGGAGATATTGTCGTACATGAGGCAAAAAGAGGGCCATGAACATGGACATATAGCTATGTATGATGGCTCCGATTGGATATCCGACTTCATCCAACGCGATATGTTTGGAGGAAGTGCATATAGAAATGATCCTGATTACTCTATTTGGAGACGCTAAAAAATAATATTATGAAAAGATTTTTATTATCGCTGCTACTTATTTTATGTTTTAATACAGTTTGTCGAGGTGATTGCAGAGAGCAAATTAAAACATTTTATACAGCATATTTAGAGAATATTTTGCATGATAATTCGCGAAATGAAGAATTATGCAGATCCTATTTAACGGAAGAGTTATTAGAAAAAGTCGATAGACTTATAAATGCGACTAACGTTGATCCATTAATTCGAGCCCAAGACGCGAGTTTGGATGCGATTGAAACTCTAAATATTGAACCATTAATTAAGAATTGGTATATGGTTCGCTATTATTGGGACAAAAAAAAAGATAGCACAACGATAAAAGAAATTCCCATTAAGGCTCAGAGTATTAATGGAAAATGTTTGATTACTTATATTACTCCCATATGGAGTGGATCTCATTATGGTGATGACCTTATATCATGTAAATCCAAAAATTCGCTTCATATTAATCAAGAAACAGCACAAGCATTTTTAGAGAGTTTCTATAAGCTATATATTGCGGAATATTCTGAGATGTCAAAAGATTTGAGTTCAAAATTGGCATTACTACGAAATCGACATCTGTCAGAAAACGCTCTAGTTCAATATAAGAATGCTGAATTCGAGAATTCGATGGATGGGTATCGAGGCTATGACCTATTAATTGATAATTATGATTTCGACAGGGTATGGTCTGAGAGTTTAAAATTCAAACAATTGAATGATAATGATTGATTGTCTTGTTTCTTATAAGGTAAATGGAAAAATTTACAAAATAGTTATTTCCATAAAAAGAATGGTAATGAATATATTGTTAATGAAATTAAAGTTATAAAGTAATAAATATATCTTAAATTTTAGGTGTTGTCTCAATCATATTGCTAACTCATATGGCATCTTTCCAGGCGACATAATACGCGCATTGTATCTGGAAAATATACAACAGTAATTTTGTGATGTATAACAAACGCTTGTGGGTTATTGATTTTAATAGCACACAAGCGTTTATAATATAAAACAATTCGTGTCGTAGGTATGAATTTTATTCCGGAAATAGAACGCCTCTTATCGGGGAGAGAGGAATAAATTTTCAGAATTATTTGGATTGGTTGATGGGCTAATGTTAACAGGTAGTTATGCTACAAAATCGTCCACAAGGAATTCTGATATTGATATTATTGTTCTATCTCGGAATGTGAATTATCTTTATACAGAATCTGTATGTTATGGAGAAAAGTATGTGCAATTAATATTTTTCCCGTACTATAAATTTCAAGACATTATTATCCAAGACATAAATCGAGGTAAGGGAGTTTATGTTTCGATGATTCGCAATGGGATAATTTTTAAAGATATAGCATCTAAAATACTAACTAAAACTAAAAGATTTGTCTTGAATACCGTTGATGAAATTAGGTGTGAACAGTTAGATTACGGACTCATTCACAAGATAACATCTGGTGTGGATGTGATAAAAAATAGTTCGTCTCTAACTGAAAAAATATATTGTGCATCTGAATTACTACTGGATATTTCGCGTTTAATAACCTGTAAATATGTAGCAGATGCGAAGCACCTTTCTCGCATAATTACTTCGCAATTTCCCGATTTGGCAATTTTCAATTCATATCAACAGTTTATAAAAACAAATGATCCTTCAATTTACATACAGGATATTGAAGAGATATTGATGAATTTTGGGGGCCCTCAATATACATGGACGAGTTCATGGGTTTTTACATATCCTCATGATCATCATATTATGGTCTTTTTTCCCGATGCAACGTGGAAATGATATGCATTTCAGTAAGTATTTAGAAGATATTTCTGTAATTGCTAACGATTGCCATATTTACGGGTTCTATATTGGCAAGAATCAAAATATGGAAGAAGGCTATTATCTATTTATCTATACTGATGAGGTGCCGATTGAAAGAATATATAGGAAAATTGAAAATTTTATAAAAATAATATTAAGTGGGTTGCATAGAACCGTCCAAATTTCCTTTCCTTATAAAACGCTATTCTATAAAGGTTTGCAGTTCGGAGGAATTGCATTATTTAAGCGCATGTTACCATATTTTACGCAAATCTGGCGGCTGTTTCTTCAGTTATACGCTAAGCTTCCAGATGGAACACAGAAAAATTATTCGCGTATAATTGCTACCTATTATTTTTATCAACTTTATGATGCGTCTGACATCCTACAAAGTGGGGTTTCGAATTTTTTTAAAAATATGTATGATAACCTTGTCCTTGAAGCAGTGGATCCTAATGGATTATATAATGCCGTTCAAATGGAGTGTATGAAAGAAAAAACCTTGGATAGATACCAATACGCATACCAGCAACATAGCACTACTTATAAGGAAATCATAGCATCTTTCAACAATGATTCTCAACGTATACTACATGATTTTAAGCTTATTTTTCGTGAAATATTGGACCTGCTTCGCAATACTTCTGATGATGAAATACTATACCCTGATATATACCCAATAAATAATAAAAAAAGAGATACTAACCCTTAATATCAGCCTACATATAATGTCGATTTTTCAACTTTCGCCCCAAGAACAGTTCGGAATTATATTTAATCTCTTACAATATAAGAATCATGATATTTAAAAAATCGTTTCCTCATTATATTCAACTTGAACAAAGGGATTGTGGCGCTACATGTCTACAAATGCTTTGTAAGTACTATGGATGTTATTTTGAGATAGATTATTTAAGGCAACTTACGGGAACACGCAAGGAAGGAATTACAGCCTATGATTTCATCAAAGCTGCCGAGCAGGTGGGGCTTCGTTGTCTTGCATTTAGAGTTTCATATAGGAAGTTTCGAGATGAAGTGCCTTTGCCATGTGTTGTACATTGGCGTGGACATCACTATATTGTGGTCTATAAGATAACAAAGTCACATATTTATGTATCGGACCCAGCTGTTGGTCCGATAAAATATACTCTTAAAGAATTTGCCGAAGGATGGTTGAGCCATTCTACTGCCAATTCAAAAGGGACTCGGGGTGTATGCTTAGTAGCCGAACCTACTTCACTTTTTAAAAAAGAAGAAAGTCAGACACATAGAGCTAATTACATAGAAGCATTGAATTTTATATGGGGTTATGTGAGACCATATAAAAAAAATGTCACTCAGATTTTAATCATTTTAGGGGTTATAACACTGGTAAATGCCCTTTTCCCTGTAATCACTCAGTCTATAATTGATGTAGGTATTCCAACGCAAGATTATAATTTTATAACCTTAATGCTTGTATCTACTTTGACCTTAGGATTGAGCATAGTGATAGGAGAATGGATCAAACAATCTATAAATTTACACTTTTCTGCAAGAATTAAAGTTAGTATGATTTCAGATTATTTAGTCCGATTGTTTAAATTACCCTTACCCTTTTTTGAATCGAGAATAATGGGCGATTTATTACAACGCACTTATGATTTTGATAGAATAGATAGCATGATTATGGGTGCCGGATTTAATGCTATCCTTGGAGGGTTCTCTTTGGTGGTATTCGGTACTGTTCTGTTTATTTATAACTCGACTTTATTTTGGATATATATAATTATTAGCATCCTATATGTGGCATGGGTGTTATTTTTTTGGTCTATTAGAAAAAAAAATGGATATCCGATATTTTTCTTATTTAGCTTCTAATCAAACTCATTGGATTGAGTTGCTCTCAAAGATATCAGATATTAAAAATTATAATTATGGTCAATATAAGCGATGGCAGTGGGAAAAAGTTCAGGTCGGTCTTTATAAAACCAGGATAAAGTTACTTCACGTTGATCAGATTCAAAATGTAGGCAGTACTTTGATGACCACTATTAAGGATGCATTATTGATCTTTATTGCTGCAAAAGCTGTTATTGTGGGAGAAATGACTATAGGAATGCTCATTGCTGTTCAATATATACTTGGACAGCTTAAGATGCCAATGGAAAGTCTGGTAAACTTTATTGTATCAAGTCAGCTATGTTACATTAGTTATATGCGAGTTACTGACATCAATAAAGTTAAAACAGAAAACTTGCTTCATACTGAAAACGAAAGATTGCTGGACTTTTCACAATCCCTTTCAATACGTAATCTATACTTTAAATATTCTGTAAATGATGATTATGTTTTAAGAAACATATCATTCACTATCCCCAGAGGTAAAACGGTTGCTTTGGTTGGAGAGAGTGGTTCTGGTAAATCAACAATAATTAAACTTCTCGCTCAGTTGTATTTGCCGAATCCTGGCGAGATTTGTCTTGGCAATATTAATTTAGCGACTATATCTTCAGAGACATGGAGGGCGCATTGTGGTGTAATTACTCAAGAGAGCGCTCTTCTTAAAGATACCATAAGTAATAATATAGTCTTTTGGGAGAGAATATGATAGAGATAAATTACTAAAAGCAGTCTCAATAGCTAATATCCGAAAAGAAATCGAAACGATGACTAAAGGTTATGATACGATGATTGGTGAAAATGGACGTGGAGTCAGTGAGGGGCAGAAACAACGAATTCTATTTGCAAGAGCGATTTATAATGACCCAAAATATATTTTTCTGGATGAGCTGACTAGTACTCTTGATTCCCGAAATGAATGTAATATAATCGCCTCAATTCGTGGGCATTTTAAAGAACAAACCGTTGTAATTGCAGCTCATCGCTTGGCTACCGTTATTGATGCAGATTTGATAATTGTTCTAAAAAATGGAATGATTGCCGAGATAGGTACTCATAAACAACTTCTGGAAAATGGGCGGGAATATCCAAGCTTATTTCAGAACCAGATTACAGGATTTGTTGCATAATTACAATCCAATTCTTGCTAAATGGAACCTAGAGAAAAATTTTCGCCCGAATTTAAAGAAATTGTAGAACGTATTCCGGATAATTATAGCACACTGCTTGTATGGGGCTTATTGTTTTTTGTTGGCTTACTGATCTTACTAAGTATTATAATTAAAGTCCCAGATAGAGTAACAGCTGAAGTGCGGGTAACTTCAACGTGTCCGCCTATTACACTTCGTGCGCAAAAACAAGGTAAAATAAGATTGTTGAAAAAGAATCTGCCCTGTCAATGTAAGGCCGGAGAATACATTGCCATTTTGGAAAATCCAGCTAATACAGAGCATATATTGCTTTTAAAAAAGCTGCTATATAATAAAGACATCTTTACAGATTCATTACCATTATCCACACTGGATGATAGTCTTTTATTCCTGGGAGAGGTAGAGACAGCTTACTAACCAATATCGACAACAACGTCAGAATTACACCAACTTAATTAATGACAGCAAATATAAATATGAGATTCTCCTTTATGATCAAAAGATTATTAATGATTCCGTACATTTACTAAATCTTAAAAAGGGATTGGTCAATAACATCAAGCAATTCAATGTGAGAAAGAAACAATATGTTACTGATTCTATTTTATTTACTCAAAATGCTATTCTTGAATCGGAATATAACCAGTCATATTTAAATTATCTGAATATAGAACGTCAGATTATTTCGTCCAAAACTGAAATCTTTTCCAAAGAGCAAGCAATTATTGATACCAAATTGCGCAGAGTAAGTTTAATCCGTGAATATAATCAACAAGTGAATTCATCAGCTTTGTTGTTGCAAGAGTCTTTTCATAATTTAATAACACAAATTAAGGCTTGGGAAAACTCCTATGTATTCATGTCTACCAAAGATGGTGTGGTAGATTTTGCAAGTCTTATAACGGATGCTTCTTTTATAGCTGTCGGTGAACCTGTTTTCGACATTGTTTTTAATGACTATAAATTTTTTGGGGTAGCAATCTTACCATCCTTAGGGGCTGGTAGTGTTATGAGGGGCCAGGAGGCAAATTTGAAAATGGATTTATATCCTTATCAAGAATATGGTGTACTGAAAGGTGTTGTAAGTAATATTTCTTTAAGTTCTGTTGATAAAGGATATTTAATTTATTTCGACCTCCCAAAAGGATTAACCAGTTCCGCAGGTTATGATTTTGCATTTGCCGAAACAATGTATGGACAGGCTGAAATTATTACAAAAGACAAGCGCTTAATATCCAGAATTTTTAATCAAATATACAAGCTGCTTAATCCATCCAAACCTCGGATTGAAACAGTTCAGAAGGTGGATGTACAAAATGAAGAACCGAAAAAGTCAATAATATTATAATTTATGAATTTAAATCAGATAGCTGGAGCTGTGGAGTATTGTAAAAGACATGAGTTTTTTTCAGGCTTCATCGGTTTTTATTTCTCAAATAGAAAATATTGATAGCCGAGTCACGACATTATGTTTAATATACAAAGACAATACAGCTCAAATAAAATTTAATCCAACTGGAAAGTGTGATTATAACTTTAGAGTATTCTCTCTCCAGGATCTTTTCGCTATGTTTTTACGGAGAGATCAAGAAATTGTGTCGATATTTTCTCAATCAATTCTATTGTTGGACAAAGCAAAAATAGCATCTCATTTATATTCGTCGTTGATTCCCATTAAAATATATAATCAATACTTTATGAGTGAAGAAATTTTCAAATTCAAGTCAAAAAGGGGATGTAGCAAGTCATTATCTATGCTTTTTTGCGACATTGGCGATAGTGGTAATTTTATAATAAAGACATTCATTCCTCTTTGTAATATGTTCAAAAATCAATTGAAAAATTGTCGCCTTTGTATAACTTGGAAATCCGGTTGCTATATTTCGGGTAAAGCTGCCAAAGTTACAATCTTTTCTGATAATAATTTTGAAGAAGATGACATTGTTTCACTACAAAAATATTTATATGGGAATGTAAGTGAATTGCAGTTAGCCAGGATTTATATCCCATATAAAGAGCACAATGTATTTTGGGAGAAAATGCCCTTAAATATCTATGATAAAACTAATGATATCCTTTGTGATCTGACGGATGAATTGCTATTGAAGTTTACCAATTCGACATTAAACGAAAATGAAATAATCACTAATGTGATTTATTATTACATAGTTGCAGCCAAAGCTTTTTTTTTATCGAGGACCGAATTCAATACTGCAAATAAATGTATTTTAGATACATTTTTGGAAGATAGTATTTCATCATTCACAAAATCTATTTTAGATCATCAAATCTTATCTAATGCACGTGATAAGATATTGCGTGAGTTTAAACGTCAATCTGATAAAATCAGAGCTGATTTATTGGGTAATTATATTGAGTTACTCGATGGTTGGGATAAGGTATCAAATCTTGACGCTTTTTCGATTAGCCTTCAAGTATTAAGTGATATACGCAACGAATTTAACAAAATGGAAAAGAAAGACGAGGAATATGCAACTAAATATTTTATTGAATTTTGTAGGTTGATGTTCCAATGTTGGGATATTCCCAGCTATTATAGAGCTTATGTCCCATTTTGTATAAAATATATTGCAAGCTATGAAATTTGATTTGAAATTACTTGAAAAATATGTGGATGAAACAACCATGTGTTGTGAAAAACATCCTGGTGGGGAACTAAATTTGTATGGATATTATTCTGATCATATCACAAAACAACCAACTGTATGGGACGAAGTTAGTAAACATTGCCGAGGGTTGATTCTTGACTCGGAAGGTAATATTATTGAACGCCCATTCCCAAAATTTTGGACTTTTCGACAATATATATCAAAGTCTATGGTGCTTTTGAGTGAGGGGCGGATATTTAGGATTCCACCAGGCAGATTCCGAATTCTTTGAAAAGATTGACGGAACAATGGTAACTCTATATTGGATAAATAACAAGCCATATTTGGCTACTCAACGTTCATTTACCAATATTAAGGCAATAGAGGCTACAAAATTATTATACGAAAAATATTCACATCTGTTTTCCAAATTCAATAAGCGTTATACTTATATATTTGAAGCAGTCTATCCTGAAACTAAAGTATTGATAGATTATGGGGATACGCGAGAACTTTACCTGATTGGAGTAATTGATAAATTAACTGGCGTCCCATTGGAATTGCCTGATATAGGATTCCCCTTATGCCATGATTTTACGAGTGAATATGGGCATATAACAGATTTTAATGAGTTGGAAGGAATAAATCTTCCTAACCACGAAGGGTTTGTAATTTACTTTCAGAATGGGGAAATGATGAAATTAAAATTTCCATGGTATCAAGCTGCACATAAACTATTGGACTTCTTTTTACATAAAGATAAATTATCCTACTCATACTATAGGGAATTATCTGCAATAAAAAAAATTGAGTGGAAGATAATCACTAGACAGGATGTAGAAAATACGCTTAGTAGAGGCGATGATCATTTGTACTCACTGCGAGAGATTGTGCCTGATTTTTATTTTCTTATGGGATATGATTATTGGTTAGAAAAAACTAAGGCTTTAATCAAAGGTTATGATAAATTATGGAACCATGTATTTGATGATGCCGGTATAAATATAAATCCGACTCCCGAATTTAATGTTGAGGAACGTATGAAACAGCCACATGTGTTCGAAACATCAGTATGGAAATGGGAAGAACGCTACCTAAAGCATTGATGCTATGCGTATAACGGCAGGACTAGTGGTAATTTATCGAGAGAGCATTCTCCTTGTACGACAATATTATGATACAAAAAATAATCATCTTTCCATACCAAAAGGTGAAGCTCTCAAAGGTGAGAATTTATTAAATGCAGCCATAAGAGAAACTGAGGAGGAAACGGGTGTCAAAGTGCCCTATAGAGTATATCGATCCAGAACCTCATTTATTAAATATTAATAATGCAAAATTGCAAAGGCGAATAGTTTATTTTGTAGCAAAGTTTCCGAATGAAATTAATTTTCCGATTATTGAAATAAATGATAAGGATGAAATAAAATGGGCGGGACTCGTTGAACGCAAAAGTGCACTTTCTTGCATTCAGCGAACACAACTTACTGTGTTGTTTCATTTAGATGAAAGAAGAATTTATCAGCCAATCTTGGATAATTTACTTGAGTGTGGGTATATTACAAAGGCAAATCACCCCACTGTTGATTTGTTTTTATATAATTATACCGAAAAATGCAAGAAAGAAGAGTACTGGAATGATGTCACACTTTGGTGTCGTGGGCTTATTTTAAACGCTAATAATGAAATTAAATATCACCCTTTAAAAAAATTTTTTGAATATCAACAATTGTATCCGGAATTTTTGCCGTTAACTGACAATTATAAAATATATGAGAAAAAAGATGGTTTTTTAGGAATAATGTATTGGGTAAATGGGTTTCCATTTATTGCAACTAGAGATTCATTTATTTCATATCCTGCAATCAATGCAAATATACTACTTTATACCAAATACAATAATTTTCTTTCGCGTTTAAGCCCGAGTTATACTTATTTGTTTGAAATAGTGTATCCTAATGACTTCCTTATTATAGATTATGGAAAAACTGAAGATCTATTTCTTATTAGTGTGTATGATAATGAGCAAAACCAAGAAATTCCGCTTGAAAATGTGAATATACCTTTCCCCAGAGTACGAACCTTCGAGTTAAAACAGTCATTGCCTCAATTGCTAAGTCATAATGTTCCCAATGAAGAGGGGTATGTTCTTTTGTACCCGGATGGTTTTAGGATAAAAATAAAATTCAATAATTATAAAAATAAATATGTGCTCAAACATGAAAAATAAAATCGTATGGATTTTTTTGTGTTTAATGTTTGGGGGTATTTCGTATGCACAAAATCTCTCCCTTACTTTAGATCAAGTAATAGCTCTATCGGTTGAGACGAACGATTACGAGATTCTTAAATCAGATTCACTAATAACTCAATATAATAATAAAATTTTCAGATTAAAAGTACTGCCAAAATTTAGTTTGACAGCAACACTTCCGAATTTTAACAATAGTATTTCTCCCGTCACATTGCCAGATGGTAGTGAAAGATATATTAATAGGTTTTATTCTAGTGCGAATATGGGGATTAATATTTCTCAGTTAGTACCGTTTACTGGAGGTACCCTTTCTCTCTCATCTACTTTAAATCGACTTGATAATTTTAATCCAACTCGAAATCAATCTTATAGTTTAACTTTACTAAACTTTTCATATAGTCAAAAAATTAGTGGATTTAACCAGTATAAATGGGAGAAGAAATTACATTTAATCCAACGGGATATTGATATAATTAAGCAAATACAACAGAGAGAAATCATTAAAGAGAAAGCCATAAGACTGTTTTTTGATTTATACGAGGAACAGCACAGGTTAGAACTTAACCAGTTTATCCTCAGCCTGACTCAATTTGTATATGAACGCTCCAAAAAAAGCTGTATGAAGAAAAAAAAAGATTTCAGAATTAGACTTTTTAGAGTCTGAAATAGAGTATCATAAAGCGCAAAATAATAATAATACTATTGCAATAAGTCAAGCACGGCAGAAATTGAAAGATTTTTTGAATATCAAAAGTAATGAGGATTTGTTTGTGGTGTATACCCCCTCTGTTCTTTATGATTATAATTTTGATTTTAATCCCCAGCAAGTTATTGATAGAGCAATTGAGTTTACTACTGATATTTCTAGAAAATTTGAAAAAGTTCAAAATGAAATGAAATTGAAAGAATTGACTCTGGAGTCTAAACCATCTGTTTCTTTATCAATTGGAGGCGGTATTAATTCCCAAGCAAACAGCCTTGCTTCAATTATGGATGCGAAATCTAATCGTATCAATATCATGTTGTCCTTTTCAATTCCCTTTTTGAACTGGGGAGCTAATAAAACAAATAGACTTATTTTTAAAGAAAATATCAGAAAGTCTGACTTGGAATACGAAAATTCTAAACAAGAGTATCTATCCAATTTTCAACATGATCTAGAATACATTCATGTGTTACGATCAAGTATATTAGAAGATTTGAAGCTGAATGAGCTTTTACGAAAAAAAATTGACTTACTTAAAATGAATGTACATTATGGGAAAGTTGATATAACAAAAATAATACAAGCAGAGAAACAATTGGTGCAAAATGAATTAAGGTATATAGTCAACATTAAAAATCTCTATCTGATAATTTACAAATTTAGAACAGTATCGTTAATTGATCTAAGAAATAATTCAATTGTTTAAGGTTTAAAGCAGATTAACTTGCTTTTGAATCATCGCTTGGTGGCTTAAACAATCATTGGCCAAAACGGAAAGTTCCGTTAAAATGTCCCTTTGGGGGCTCCTATTATATTTGACTGGAAAGCAGCAGTGCTTGGGTTAGAGTTAAACGGTGAGGAAATTCATCATCGCTACCCTCATTCCCGGATTTTACTAATTGATATTACACAAGAACTAAACACTCTTCTGTTCCATAAATTTCAACACTCCCGAAGGCGATAAGGCTTTTGCCGAGGCCGTGAACAATTTGGCGAATATATGGTTTGACCAGATTGACGCTGTAAAACTGTAAAAGGAATCTCTTGATTGAAAGCTTCAGGATAGTCACCATGAATGCGAAGATGGTGACGAGCGTTTTGAAGTTTTCCTGCACGGAATTACATATTTTGTCGTGTGCTGTCATGGTTGATTGTTTAAGAGAATCAAGAAGGCTCCCTAAATCGCGTTGATCACAGGCTTACGGTTGCTTGGTTCTCTTTCAGTCCATATATCGCCAAAGCGACTATAAGAATGATATATATGTCCGCTCCACCGCCGCGCGGGTGATCTTACGGCTCATATCCATCTGCGATTTGTTCATCTTCGGTGTGGTTGCCGGAAACGATGACATTGAACACCACACTCGCATTATTTCTTTTGGTGCGGAACTTCGTTTCATGGTAAGCGACCGGTGAATACCGTATTGATTTGACAGAGAATATTACTATTAGGTCCGACAAGTTCCAACTTGTATAAAGTTGGCTCAAGTTGGACCTAGCTTGTACTATTTGGAACTGATTTGGTTTTCCTTTGCCCAGGCTCTGGGCAGGAGTCCTGCGAGGTCCTTGCTGTCGCGCTGCCAGTAGGGCAGTTTGCTGAGAACATCCTCCAACCAGGTCCTCGGGTCAACCCCTGCGGCCTTACAGGTGCCTATGAGGGAGTATACGATGGCTGCCCGATATGCAGAGGCGTCGTTGCCGCAGAAGAGATAGTTCTTCCTGCCGAGTGCCAGCGGCCTGATGGCATTCTCGATGAGGTTGTTGTCGATGTTGATCCTGCCGTCATTCACATAGCGCGACAGCCGTGGAAGAAGACTGTAGGCATAGGCAAGGGCCTCTCCAAGCCTGCTCTTGGGAAGGACCTTCGCATATGTCTCCTTTATCCACTTCTCGAACATCAGGATTGCGGGATAGGATATCTTCCGGCGTTGTTCCATACGCTCTTCCGCGCTCAGGCCTTTATCGTCCGCATCGCTCTCCACCTTGTACAGTTTTCTTATAAAGAGTATGCCCTCCAAGGCAAGCCGTTCGTTCTCTTTCAGCGAGTCGACGAACTTCCTCCGGACATGCGCCCAGCAGCCGTGCACGGTTATCCCGGGCATCTTTTCAAACTGGTCATATGCCTCGTAGCCGTCGCATTGTACGTTTCCCCGGTATTCGCCCAGGATTTCCCGGGCGACGTGATGGCCACGGCTGCCCCTGTCATAGTAGAACATGACATCCCCCGTGACCGCGTCCCTGACGCACCACTCGTAACCCTTTCTGGCCTTATGCTTCTCGTTGTCGATTACCGGTATCACGCTCTCGTCGATCTGGATGTATTCGCTTGAGAGGATCTGACGCCGCAGGATGTCGTACAGAAGCTTGAGCTTCTCCACTGCCGCTTCATACCATCCTCCCATCGTGGAGTCGCTTATCGTTATCCCGGACTCCCTGTATTGCTGTATCAGGCGATAGAACGGAAGGTGGTAGACGAACTTTCCCACGATGATGTCCGTCAGGACCGATGCCCCTGCCATACACCTGGCTACCGGTACGAGAGGACGTTCCGGTGAGAGTATCTCCCTGTCTTCAGGGTGCTTTGTCTCTATGTCGGATTTGAGGATGACCTTGTGGAAGACATCCTTGTGGATGTATACCTCTGCCGGCCTCTTCTCGAGACGGGAGGACTCGTCCGTGCCTATCTCTACATATTCAGCCCTGAGGTGGCCGTTTCCGTCAAGAACCCCGTCCGGATAGATATGGACGACCTTCTCCGGAAGTCCGGTGATATCCAGAGGCCTGCGGGAGGGCCTGGCTTTTACAGCTATTGTCCTTGTGATTGTCTTTTCCGCTTCTTCGACCTCCCTGTCAAGCCGAGCACGCTCCTCGTCGGTAAGATGTTTCTCCTCGAACAGTGACAGCTGGGAGGGATCTACGGGAAGGGCCTTCTCGCTCATCTGGCCGAAGACTTTCTTGCGGAGCCACAGAAGCTTGTTCCGAAGATCCTGGATTATGCAGTCCTTTTCAGCGATGGCCATACGGAGATTTTCCACCTCCGCAAGTGCTGCCGCCAGCTGTTCCTCGACTGTCATAACTACTTGTTTCTCCTCTTTTTCAGTACTTAAAGATACGAAAAAAGTGCCACATACGCAAGTCTGTGGCACTTTCCCATTCACTTATCTACGTAGTTTCTTCAGATTCTCCAGTCGCTGTCTGCGACTGTCCGGCTGTTCGATTATGCCCTCTACGACCATGACCAGTTCGCTCCATTCTATCCTCCCGCTGACGGCATCCTTCTCCATACCGGAAGGCATGCCGAAGGTCCCCGATTCAAGAAGCTTGCAGTACAGCACAAGACCGCCCGGCTCCCAGTGAAGAAGCTTTATCCTGTTCCTCGACTTGTTCATGAAGATATAGACATCACCGTTGCACGGGTCACATCCCAGCTCATTGGTCACTATTCCACTCAGTGTGTAATAGCTCTTCCGCATGTCGGTAGGCCGGTTGTATAGCCAGTACCTCATGCTGTCATTCAGGCTAAACATGGCTCGACGACGCATGGATGATTGCCTGTACCATGGCCGCGTCCAGATTGCCCTGGATCCGCAATACTGCCCCTGTCTGCGTGCGCATCTCTATGCTCATCGCTATGGACTCGTATCCCGACTTCCTGCCTTTGCCTGCTTTCCTGTTTGTCAGCACAGGTTCCGGAAAACTGTCATTCCCACGCACCAGCTGAAGAAACTCTCCTGATTCCCGTTCACTGGCCTGAGCCTCGGCATATCTGCGTTTGCTTTCATAAAACCGCCACTCGGGTATCCCGATTTCTTTCAGTCGGCTCTTGTAGGAGACTCCATGCTCCTTGCAGTATTGAACTAGCTCCGCGATTTCTTCTCGTGTAAGCATCTTTCCTTTTTGGCGCGAAGATACCTCGCGTGGAATAAATTCGCTACACGCACTTCACCGGTCGCTTACGTTTCATGGGCGCACTTCACGGAATATAGTTCCATCAAGGCCTTGGCTGCATTCACCACCACAGCCCGCAGCGGTACCGGCGAGAGCCTGTTGCCGAAGCGATCCGTATAGTTGTTGCTGGCGGTCTTTTCGAGAATCGAGCGCTAAGGCTCCGGCGGTTTCGCAAAATTCCGCTTCTGCGCGATCAATTGCTTCATCAATGTTTTGTAGAATACATGGACCAATGCATCGGCACACGCCTCCGTCAGCGAGTTGATAAGCCGCATGTTGAACCTGATTTCGAGATCATATCCCGAAATGACGGCCATCAGTTCGTTCCCGTCGTAACCCAGTGCTCCGTAGGTCATGCGGTCGGCCGTGCGGAAGGTGATGGTCTCGGGAATTTGTTCTGCAGCATGTTGCTTTTCCTGTTCCATGTTATACCTTGAAGTATTTACGCGTCTTCTCCTTTTTCTGTACCATGTCTCCGGCAATCCCTTCCGCGTTTCGCCGGCGTGAGGTATAAACGCCCAGTATGTCGAGCGTCGCGGTGACGTCGGCCGCTGCGTCGTGAGCATCGTCCACTCCCCCCCCAAAAAAAAACGTGCCGCAATCAGTTCCAGCTTGTAGGAGGTGACCTCCGCATCTGCGGCGAATGCCAAACGGCCGATGTGCAGCGTGTCGATATAAGTAAGGCTGGAAGTTGCCGTAGTAGTTAGTCGTACCCGAAAAGCATTTTTCAAACTCGGGGATAAGTCCAGCGTAGTTCATCATCTGCAGCAGGAAGCCGACATCGAAAGCGGTGTTCTGCTCGATGAGCACGGGCCTGCATTGTTTGCCGTCACAGAGTGTATTTCGTGTGGCAAATGTGATGATCTCTTCGGTGATTTTTCGAATGTCTGCACCCGCGAACGAAGCACGTCCATCGTAATGCTTAAGTATTCCAAGGCATTCTGCTCATACTTCATGAGGGAGGATTCCTCCCGGACCTGTTCATGCCGCGTGCGAAGCATTTTCTTTTTTTGCAGCCCCGCTCCCTGACGGCAATAAGGCGCGACATATGCCTCGTAACGTTCCATGACCTGCCACGTGTCGAATCGTGCCGCTTGCAAGGATATTTGCGTGCAGGCGCATTCGCGGCAATCCAGCCCTCCGGTCTCGAAGTCCAGACCGATTCCCGTATATATCTTCTTCTCATCGTTTGGTGCCATATCGTTGTTATTGAATGAATAAAAGTGAATTTTTAGTCATCTGCAAGGCGTTGCAACCATTGAAGTTGCTGTAACGCACCATGACCGCAAGAATGATGACTTTGTCCTTGAGCGATAGTATCTCCGTGCGGTGCGCCATGTAGCAGTCATTCCAGCAGACACACCCACAATGATGTTGTTCTGCGCAAGCATCAGCTTGCCAAAGCGCTTGCGTGAGCCTGTTCTCTGTCCTGGTTGGCATGTTTCGACACCTCTACGACAGTAGCACAGACAGCTGCCCTGCGTCCGTCATTCTCATCCTTCAAGACCCCGTTCAGAGTGATATAGGAGGCTTTACCCTTGATCTTGGAACGGTCGTCGAAATTGTCAAAGATGCGGCGGTAGTCTATCGAACCGAACCCCGATACCGCTATCTGTTGCTGTGACCAGAAATAATGATGACCGCGGAGTGCTTCCGGGAAATCTTTCTCGGAGAGTTCAAAGTCGAGTTCTTTGGCTGCTCATTTAAGTATATCGTATCTTTCCGTCACATCCCGGACTTTCTCTATACGGTCAAAGCACCCGGCAAGAATCATATTTTTGACATGACGGGCAAATACGAGAGCTGTTTATCTGTCTTGAATCTAAGTACGCTGCGGGGATAACGCTCTGTAGAGATATAATCTCTATAATTGTCGTGTTTTCGGTAAATTTCCCCGGCATTGCATTTTTGCTGATGGGCGGCCATTATGACCTTGCGTTTATGACCTTCGCTTTTTATCGGATTGTACAATGGAAGCCGGTCATAAAACACCAGAATATCCTCGTGCGCTTTCATCGGCATTCGTTTGGCATTGAGAAAGCCTGTAGCTTGCGTTTTTTCCCAGACCCAAGCATAGCGCAGTTTTTTCAGGTTCGAACTGCCAAGCACGCTGGTAAAAGGTTGCTGGCAGAAAAGGAGTATCGGAGTGTCCGGCATTGTGATCAAACTGACCGCCTGCCACATATCGGGTATATCAATCATGGAATCCCATCTACAATGTGTTGTCCCGTATGGCGGATCAGTAAAGACCATATCGGCTTTAAGCCCTTCTCCGGCAAGTACTGGCAATACCTCCAAAGCGTCTCCCAGATACAAATCACAGCCCTTATACGGCTGATGGTGTTGAAATGGTTTGTTCATGCGTTTCGAGTTCTTTCAGGTTCCACAAGCAATCTCGGCGGTCGAAAAGAATCTCATCGCCACAAATCAATTCATCGGCATACAGGGTCATTTCATTCCCGTTTCGTAGCACTCTCAGGCGGGCGTCCGGCAGCAAGCGGAAAACCGATTCTCCGGAGTGAATTTCCACGAACTTGCCACCCCGTTCCAACGGAACATCGGGGGCCAGCACGGTCAGTTCGTCTTTCCAGTTAAGACCGCAGCGTTCAGGCACAAGAAAGCGGGAGAAAAGCAGTCCATAGCGCAAGGGATCGATGGAGGTAATGCCCAACAGGTATGAGACAAGAGAGCCTCCTGCAGAACCTCGGCCAATACCGGTGGCAATCCCTCTTCTGTGCGCCTCGCAGACCATATCCCACTGTATAAGGAAGTAGTCCACGTTATTGGTGGATTCTATGATGTAGACTTCATCGTCCAGACGTTCCCTGTAACGGTCGTGTTCCGTCGGGGGTATCTTTGCCTGAAGCCCTTCGTCCAGCAACCGGAGAAACATCGTTCTGCGGTCTCCGTATTTTTGAAGTTCATCTTCCCGCATCATGTATTCCGGCATAAACATATGTCCGGTTTCAAAGAACGCGGTAGCTTCTTCCGCTATCCGTACTGTATGTCGGCACATCCGCGCGAAAATCCGGTCAAAGTCCCAACTCCCATCAAAGAGTTGCGACAACTGCACATAAAGTTCGTCTACCGTTTTCAGGTATTGGTCATCGCTCTGTTCGTGCGCTGCCCCTGATGCAATCTTGTTCAGAAGGATTTTGGCTCCGGCCTCATCCTTGTCCGGGTAGTAACAGTCCGATATCAGTATCGGTTCCACCGAAAAGCGGCCGGTATGTTTGTCGTAGCAGTTTTTGAAATAGTGCTGTAATGCGCGAAGTTGTTCCCGATCGATACGGTCCGCCTTGAACTCCGAAGCGTCTACCTGATAGTAGACTGATTCGAAGCCCAGACGCAACCGCTCAACCTGACGGGGATGATCCACCATCCAGTAAGCGGAGCGGGTACCGAATACAAGGACGCAGCCTTCCGCACAGGAAAGAAGACGATCATACAACAGACTTGGTATTTCAGAATCTACCATGATGGCCCGTTGCACTTTCAACAGATTCCGAAGTCCACGGTTGTTGAGGGCATATATCTTCACGTCCACCGATGTCTCCTCATGCAGCATCTTCAACGTGTAGCCGAAGATATGTTTCAGCCCGGCGGAAGTACAGGCCTTCTGGAAATTCAGGGTTGCCGCCATCGTGTTCCTGTCGCAGATGCCTAAAGCCTTATGTCCGAGCCAGGCAGCCTTACGGCACCAGGTTTCCAAAGCTCCTGAACCGTTAAGCAGTTCATAAGGGGTATGAATGCCGAGGTGGACAAACGGCACCCGGTGTTGAAGCGGTCTCGGGCGACCTATGTACTTGAGAATGTTGAAACGGAACTCCTCCCGCAAGTCGTAGTAGTACCAGTTCCTCCCGAAAGGGAACGCTACATGGTAGATACCTTCTTCCATCAGCACTTCCGGGTTTTCCATCAGATTGAAAACGAGATTCTCACCTTCGCCACGGAATATGGACTCAACACCCGACAAATCGGCCAGGAAGAGTTTCCCGAAATCCGGGATGTCTACCACCTCTGCATCGATGGGGACATATGTAATACCCTGGGCATCCAGCCAGGCTGTCAGTTCCTGCATCATTTTTCCTGTACTTTTGATAGTTTGTACTCGATGGGGGTCAGGAGACGGTAGGCAAAGGTCTCATATACTTGATCGACTTCCATCTCATCCCAATCTTTTTTAGCGTCGGCAATATCTGCCACCAAAACCTCGAAATAGGGTTTCAGCCGATCCACTGTATGCTTGACAGCTTCCACTGCATCGCCGTCATAACCGACCACCACGACTCTCACGCCTTTGCATTGCAATTTATAAAGCTGTACGTCGGATATCTTTTCCCGAAGGTTGCAATGGCGGCGATATGGGTATTGTCATACAGTTCCAGTTTGCGTGTAAGGGCTATGACATCAAAAATCCCCTCGGTAAGAATGACCGTGTCAGTCTCATCCGGACGGATGGAGTCGTAGTTGTAGAGCAGTTTCGAGAAATCGTTGTCCGTGGAGTTACGGTAACGCAGTATTTTGTATTCCCCGTTATGTTTCGCTTTCCTGTTGTGTACGTCTATTTTTTTTTTCGACCAGGTATGGCGCGCCACATAGCCTACTACCGAGTGATTGTCCTCCACAGGGAATATGACGTAATCGGAAAAACGAGGATTCAGTTTGCCTGTGACGCCTACCGGGAAATATTCATAATCGTCAAAAGTAAACGACCGCTCTTGAAGATAAGGGTGGCGGAACGTGCGTTTGTAAAAATCCGGAAGACAGGTTTCATGCAGCTCGTCGTCCAGCTCTTCGACTTCCCGTCCCAGAATCAGGTGCAGATCCAGAGGAGTGTCCAAATCAGCCGTAGCCGTTACCATCAGGTCCATGCGGCCGAGAGCCGATAGCAGCTGTTCAAGTGTCCTGGTGGAGGCCCCGCATGAAAAGCAATGCGACATGAATGGCTTTCGATGGGAGGTTTCCCTGCCGATATAGATGCCGAACTTGCCTCCCGTCTTACCACAGAATGGACAGCGGGGGACAATCAGATTCTTGCCGCTTCCGTCTCGCTTGGCTCCTGTCTCCCTGATAATCTCTGCAATTAAATGCTGTTGTTCCTGTACCGATAGTTCCATACTAAGGAATAGCTTCGGTTAAGACAGAGAGGTTTATGATAAGCCAAATTTTATCAATTAAATTGCGATAAATTTACTATTCCCGACAAATTAGCTCTAAAACTTTTTTCTGTTTCCGACAAAATGAGGCAGAAACATTTTATCGTTTCCGACAAATCATTTATCTTTGCAGTAAATGAAAAATCTTAGTTATGCCCGAAAAAATATTCAAGCGTAAGATCTACGAAAGAATGCTCCGGTGGAAGCAGGAAAGCAATGGACATACGGCACTTTTGATAAAAGGAGCGCGTCGAGTCGGGAAATCCACTATTGCCAAGGAGTTTGCATGCCAGGAGTATAAATCCTATATTATCATCGATTTTTCGATAGCGGATGATGCCGTCAAAGAACTATTTTCCCACATTTCGGATCTGAATTACTTTTTCCTGCGGATTCAATCATTGTTCAACGTATCGCTACATGAACGGGAATCGGTCATCGTTTTCGATGAAGTACAACTATATCCTCCTGCCCGACAGGCAATCAAACACCTTGTAAAAGATCACAGATATGACTATATAGAAACCGGTTCCCTTCTTTCCATCAAAAAAAATGTGAAAGGTATCGTGATTCCGAGCGAAGAAACTCGCATTGCGATGTATCCACTGGATTACGAAGAATTCTTATGGGCTATCGATAAGCCTCAGACCTATGAGTTGATCCGATACTCGTATCAAAATTTTAAGTCTCTGGGAGATGCCGTCAATCGTGATCTTATGCGCAATTTCCGTCTGTACATGCTTATCGGTGGTATGCCGCAGGCTGTAAATGCGTATCTTGAATCGAATGATTTTTCAGCCATAGATGCGGTAAAAAGAAACATTCTCGAACTGTATATCGATGATTTCCGTAAAATCGATCCGACAGGACGTACTTCGCGTTTGTTTACCTCGATTCCGGCAGAACTCTCTCGCAATACTGCACGTTATAAGGTGGGAAGCGTGATTGAGAATGCGACAGCCGCCCGGCTCAGTGAATTATTGATGGATATGGCAGATTCCATGACGGTGAACTTTGCCTATCATGCGAATGATCCCAGTGTCGGATTCTCTCTTCATGCCGATTACGACTATTTCAAGATGTTTCTTGCCGATACGGGATTGTTCGTTACACTTGCTTTCATGGACCGCGACTATACGGAGAATGTAATATACCGAAAGCTCCTTTCCGACAAACTCAGTACGGATTTGGGATATGTATATGAGAATGCAATCGCCCAAATGTTGAAGAGTGCAGGCAATGAACTTTTTTACTATACATTTAAGGAGGAGGTAGTGAAAGATGAGGAAAAGAATAAAACCGTCCGCAGTTATGAAATAGATTTCCTGCTTTCGCGTAAAGACAAAATATGCCCTATCGAAGTTAAATCTTCCGGATATAACTCACACAAATCCCTGGATAAATTTCAGCAAAAATTTTCGGCGAGAATTCTTCACAGGTATCTTCTCTATACCAAAGATTCAAAGAAAGACAAGGATATTTTTTGCTTGCCCATATATATGACGGAATTATTATAAAGCATTATCAAAGCAAAGTTGTAAAGGAACAGGATTCATTGATACTGAAAGATAGATGATGAGAGATACGATATTTTAAGTCATGCAACACCGGCAGATAACGATTTTTCCATCTGGATTGCTTCCCGATTGGAGATGTTAGGATATAAAGTTTGGATAGATAAAGAAGGGTTACTGGGTGGAGAACGTTTTTGGGCAACCATTCAAAAAGCCTTGGATTGCTCAATAAAAGTTTTATTCGTTTACTCAAAAAATATTGTAACGACAGAAGGCATACTTCGGCAAGGAATTGAAAATGAGTTGGAATACGCAAAGAGTATTGCTGCACAAGATGGATTGCAGGATTTTATCATCCCATTACATATAGACAATTCCAACTATCATTTAGTAATAGGACAACCGAATATTAACCATATTCCATTTAACAATAATTGGGCTGATGGATTAAAGCAACTGCTAAAAAAATTGGAGAAAGACCCCGCCTCGAGTTCGGAAATATCCACGGATGCCGAATGGTCGGTAAAGTCCACCAGCTCGCAGAGGTAGGCCGAGGAGCCGGATATTACGATATATGCCATACCGACTCATCCGGTGAATCCAGCACGATGCGTCCCTGAAGGATCGTCCCGACGATCGGCAGAGCCGTGCTTCGCGGTCCTTGACCGTCTTCGGCCTCTTCACGAATATGGTCGAATAAGGCGGACTGCTTTGCTCTTTTTTATTAGCACTATGGCCTGCCTCGGCATATCCTGCACACAACAGTACGACAAGAAAGAACAACAGAATCCTTTTTTCATGGTAAACGGTGTTTTGAAGGTTTCCGAAAAACTATTTGAAAGTTCGGGTATAGGAGATCGACGGCATGATCGGAATGAGCACCGTAGCCTTGTAAGTTCCGCGGTGCGGGTAGATGCTTACGGGATTCTTGTGCCAGGTGGCGTTCAGGATCGAGAACTGCCAGTTGCGCACGCCGTTCCGTTTGCGTCGTTCCATATTGTAGCTGATGTCCGTGCGGAAATAGTTACGCATCCGCATCGTCGGATAAGGCGTGATTCCGAAGATCGGGTTTCCGTCGGAATCGGGATAGGCCGTGTTCGTCAGCCGGTACGGCAGCCCCGTTCTCCACGAAACGTTCAGCGAAAAGGTGTGCCGGCGTCCCCTGTCGGGTTGTTTCACGACATCATAGCTCATGAACGTATTGAAGTCGTGGGGAATGTCGTATTCGAAGGGATAGGTCACTCCGTCCGAACGGCGGCGGGAGTTCGTGTAGGTGTAAGATGCCGTCAGGCTCAACCGGTCGGTCTGCCATTGCAACATCGCCTCGACTCCGAACGCCCATCCCGTGCCGTAGACGAATCCGTCGCGGCCGAGCAGAAAATCGTCGCTGTCGTAGATCATCGGCAGGTTGCGCATGCGTTTGTAGTAGGTCTCCAGCGAGAGCGTCAGCCGTTCGTGCAGTTTCATACGCCCGCCCAGCGCCACCTGCCAGGCACGTTGCAGGCGTCCGTCCCGGAACGGAGTCCAGAAATCGATCGGCATCGAATAATAATAGCGGTTGAACTGCACGAGAGCCTGCGAATTGAGCGTCGCCGAGGCCCATACCGCCCGATCTCGGCCGAAATCGTAGGAAAGCTGAGCCCGCGGCTCCAGCGCGAAAGCCGTATCGTCCGCATTGTCGTAAAGCGCACCCCGCACTCCGAGATCCGCGCGCCAGGATCCCCATTGCAGGCGGTTATTCACGAACAGAGCTCCGGAAAGGAGTTGCGAGGCCGGATATTCGGTTTCCCGCTCCTGTCCCTCGACCACGGCTCGCGTGTGCATCGGCAGGAACCGCTGTGCCGAGAAGCTGGCGCCGTATTCGAGTGCATAGTGCTCCGAGAGCCGGTGGTCGAAGGTCATGCGGGCTCCGAACTCGTGAGTCCGGAAGGTGGTCTTGCCTTCGTTCACACTTCCATCTTCCCGGTATTCGGCCTGCTGGCGGTTTTGCAGGAACGAGTAGTAGACGACGGCCGTGGAGCCGAGCCCCTCGCGCCATCGGGAGCGAAGACGCAGCGAGGCGGTCGTATTGCCCCATCCGAAGCTGTTCTCGGCTCCTTCGTCCGCATTGCGCATCCGGTCGTCGCCTGTATAGACCCAGCGAAAGCGTATGGCTGCGGTGTACGTCGTACGAAAGCTTGCCCGTGATGTCGTGGAATCCGAAACGGACGGAGTTCCCCACGGCTGCCAGAACAGCCTCGGGGAAGAAGTAGCGGGCGGAGACGAGGTAAGAGCCTTTGCCGCGCACGAGCGGACCGTCCGCCGTGCCGGCCAGCGACAACGTCCCCACCGTAAGCGACTGCCGGTGGTGCTGCCGGTCGCCCTCGCGGGTGCGGATCTGCGTCAGCGCCGAAAGGCGGGAGCCGTAGGCCGGGGAGATGTAACCTTTCGACACTTCGGCCGACTGCACCGTCTCACCGCTGAAGATCGAGAGCAGTCCGTAGGCGTGGGCCTGGTTATAGATCGGCACGTCGTCGTAGAGAATCTGCGTCTGGTCATTGCTGCCGCCGCGCACCAGCAGCCCCGACATGCCGTCCTTGCCGGCCGTGACGCCCGGGAGCAGTTGCAGGAACTTGAAGATATCCTTTTCTCCGGCGAACAACGGGGCGTATTTGAGTTGTTCGACATCGACGCCGATATTACCCGTCTGCCGGAAGACCATCAGCGGCTTGCGCGCCGTGACGGATATCGAGTCGATGGCCACGGAGCGGGCAACGCTGTCGGGCGGGGATTGGGCCAAAACGAATGTAGGAAGCAACAGCAATAGGCTGGCTGCAAACTGTCGGATCATAGTTCGGAAGTCTGGGTATAATTGTATCCGGCAAAGATGCCGAGGCCGTTCGAAATATTGGAATAAACGGTGATCTGTTCGATAAAGGGATTCTCCTCAGCGCCCCATTCGCTGTTGAGCTGCTGTTTGTAGCGCGAGCGCATGTAGCGGTCGTAGGCCGACGATGGCGTTATGACACGAAACGTATGACGGAACCGGGTCCACTCATCGGTGCTACCCCAAACCGAGAAGCGCAGCGGCAACACCTGCTCGCTGTTCTCGCAGGGGATGCGCAGGAACTTTTCGAAAACGATCGTGCTCCCCTTCTCGTCAGCCTCGTAGGCGTCGTTCGCACCGTTCACCTGATCCACGAACGGAGAGGGCGTATAATACTCGCTGATCTCTGCTCGTTTCGTTCCCGTGGCTTGTTCTGTTTGGATGTAGTCGCCGCGAATCCAGACAGCCTTTACATCCCGGGGAACAGTCAGTGCGTCGAGGAGGAAATGGCGGTATTCGCCCTTCTGCCGCACGAATCCGATATCCGCCTGCGGAGCCGCAGGAACGTCCGTCTCGGCTGACAGCAGTCCGTAATCCGGAACATCCACCTCCAGCCGGTAACGACGGCCCGTCGCAGCCCGGAAGCCGGTATTGGTCGCACCCTGCGGGGACGCCGTGCAGCGAACGACCTCACGCCCGTCTTCGAACAGGCGGATTTCAGCCTCCGAGACCGGTTTGAACGTCATGATCTCATCCGTATAGATTCCGCTCCAATGCAGCGACACCGTGAATTCCTCCTGCGGCGTCAGCAGGGCGTTGATCGTAACCTGAGGCTCGGGAGCATGGCCCCCGAAATCGTAGTCCACTTCGATGCAGGCCGTAAAAAGCAGGGCGCACGATACCGCCGCACAGCCGGACGGCAGTGGACGGAACAGGTAGCGGAGAATCTTCATTGCCAAATATAATCTACGTTTTTCGAAGCATGGAAAACCACCGTCCCATCGGGGGCGTAAAGTGTCATGCCGATACTTTTCTTATCCCACCGATAAAGCGATCCGCTAAGTATTTCGCGATCTTGGTCACGGGGTATCAGTGTCAAATCCGGGTTCCGATAGATGTAATTGTAATGGTACTCCGTCGGTTCGGCATCGGCTGTCTGTTCCGTGAAAGTACATTCCGAATCCGAGGTGAATCGCAACGTATAATCGGTCTCTTCGGTATACATCGCCCATTCGCTGCCGGTAAGATGGTCGGGAATAGAGATGGAAGCTTCTTTAGAACAACTTGATATTAAAATACAACATACGAAAAGGGCAAGGATTCTCACCTCTCGAAGACGAATGAATAAATGGTTAGGAAACATCATATTTATATAATAATTCGGGTTAGCGTCAGAGTAACGATTGAGTCTAAACATTTGTTTTCGTACGATAATCCACACACTAAACTGATTCTGGGTAGAAATATTATTTAAGTAAAAATAATTTTCTACCCAGAATTCTCTGTGTTTTATATCTATTTTGATCCTCGAGAGGAAGTGTAATTTAACCGAAGTACGCCAGCTCCAGCCTCTCCCGTACCGCGACTATATATATACAAATCCATCGTTGCAGTTTGGTGATAGGCCAACCGACCGACAGGAACAAGTGTATGAGATTTGAGCTCCCTTGTCCACAATCCGTTCGTGCCGCTGTTGATATAATACATGAAATCGGGTGAAAAACTTTCCCATGTTCGGCTATAACGCTGAACCCGAACATAGTATGCAGTCTTGTATTTATTCCACCCAAAAAGCCCTTTTTTATGTGCAGTAAATTCGATTGCGACTACCTCATTGCCATCTAAGCGACCTTCGGCCCAAAACTTACTTTTCCCTACCGTCGATTTCAGGTAATTGGAATGTGTTTCTACGCCTCGTGTTTCAACTTCATGAAACCGCTGGAATTCTTTGGTATTTCGGACATCCGTAATCGTATTGAAATTATGGATCTCATTACCGATTTGTACTTCTCCACGAATATTGCAGACATAGGCATAGCTCGATTTTTCATTAGGCAAGTAAGGATTAAACAACTCCTCATCTTCCGGATTATCATTGTAAAGAAAAAACTCGCGGTACTTTTCCTTGATAGCCTCTGCATCTGACAATGTCGCCGCACGGTCGATCTCTTCGGCGGCTCGGTACAACGCATCATACTGGGATTCAAAATTTCGTTCCGCATACCATGCTTCTCGGTCGTCGGACTCCATCTCTATAAGCGCACGAATTTGGTTTTCCATCTCTTCGATAGACGAGAATGAAAGTATATTCGGTTGAACACGGGTTTGCGATGTTTGCTGCCCTTCAGACAGCATCTCAGATTGAAAATTCTTTTCACAAGCACAAATCAGAGTTGCAATGCTTGCCAACAACAGTAAATTTAAAAATCTCATAAATGTAGAATTTAACGGTTAATTGAATCGATCGATTACGCCGGTAAAATTAAATCGAAAGATCCATCACAGAAGAAAAATCGGCCCATTAAAATCTATCATTACAGATTTGTATATCACATATTTTCAGCACGTTGTCGATGTAGTAAAAACCGATTTTCTCTCCCCCCATATCGCGTAATTCGCAATGTGCTGAAAATTAGTGCATTAAAACACCAGCACAGATGCATACGCATTAAACCTTTGAAAATCAAAGGAATAATCACATTTCATTCAGGAAGAGATCTTTGCCCGGAGTGTCCGAGTTGGCGATACGGCTTTTGAGCCGCGACTTGCGGTTATAGACATTCGCCACGGAATCCCCGGTCAAAAGGCTGATGATTGGCGCCGAAAAACCCGCATAGATATAGCAGAGCAGGTCGATGTCCGAAGCTTTGAACCGAGGAAACTGCGCTCTGAGCTTGGCGATGATGTTATCGTTGACCGTATCGACGATCTCCTCCATCTCCTTTTTGGCCGCCGGATCGGACGACAGGCGGGACATGAAGCTTTTGACCTGCCTGTACACCTCTGCTTGCTGTTCTTGCGTATTCTCCCGTTCGTAGAATGCACGTCCGAGATTGTCGAGCATCTCGAAGCGCGAAAGCGCCAGCTGCTTGAGCCGGGATTCCATGCCTTTCGTCCGCTCCAGTTGAGAGATGATACGACTCTCGGAACGCCGCAGATGATCCACTGCCGCCATGTAACGTCCGATCTCGAACTGCTTACGACGAATACGTTGCCTGAAAATATATACAATCAGGAATATGGCGGCTCCAATCAGGATGAAGATCAAGATTCCGACATAAGTGCGGACTTGCAGCCTGTAATCTGCAAATTCCGATTGTTCTTTGTAAAACTTGCGTTCTGCGGCGGTCGCCGACTGATAAAGCGCCAGCCGGGAAACGGAATCGCTCAACTCGATATATTTTTCGATTGCAGTCTTGGCCGCCGTAGGGTTTCCGTCGGCCGTTTCTATTTGGAAAGACAGATAATTCAAGGCAGCACTATCGCGCAGGTCGACTGCTTCATCCCGGGCCAGCGTGAGAAAATAGCGCGCGCTGTCGAGCTTATGCAGTCCGCAGTAGATCTCAGCCAGCAAGATGCATTCGAAAAAAGAGACCGTCTGCGGATCCAACCGCCCGAGTTCCCCGACGACTTTCAGCGCTTCGGAATAATTTCCGCCTGCCGCGTACATCGAACCCAGATTGCCCAGACAGGCCGCGAAAATCTCATCGTCTGCACGCTTGCGGGCCAGACTCAGGGCCGCAGCATAATATTTCCGAGCATTCGTCGTATCCTTCAGACTGAAATAGGCATTGGCAAGATTCAACTGTGCACTGTTCTGCAAGGAGGTATTGCCCAGCAGTCTGAAATGCGATAGCGCCTTCCGGTAGTATTCGAGCATTCCTTCATAATTCATCTGTTCGGAATAGACCTCCCCGAGACGCGTGTAGACCAGTCCCAGAAAATAATTCTTGCGGGCAGCACGGGCGTGCCTCTCCGCCGTCAGGTAAAAGCTTACGGCCGGGAATAATCCGCCCCGTTCTGACATACACGCCCAAATGGAAAGGGAAAGAAAGGATACCTTGCACATAAGTACCATCAATGAACTCAAAAACGGACATAGGGATATAATAGAGAATTTCCCAAGTGGGAGATACCATTTTAATCAAAATATTTCAAACCCGGGACATTAATGCTTATACCTACCCGGTAGAGATCAAGTAATCCGTATCATAAAAAACATTTGAACTATGAGATTATACAAGACAATGAACAGCATCACCAAAGGCATGATACAAAACATTGTACTGCCAGCAATACTGTCCCTTGCCGGCTGCAATGTTCCTGTGGCACCATCCGATGTCGAAATGATCCGTCACTTCAATGTGAACGAAGCGGCTTTCAATGGAATCCGGGAGGTCATTGCCCGCTGTCCTTACGGCATGTACTATCCCCCGTATAACATGCAGGAAGATACCGCCTGTCTAAGAGGAATCAATAAGAAAGACAGGCATACGTTGGATTCGCTGTTGGCGGTAATCGATTGTGAGCGAGTATTCTATTTCGGGAAAGAGGCAAAGAAGGAGGCAATGACGGAATCCGGCTGGTACGGGCATGATACGGCATATACCAGTTTTTCTATCCCGTACTTTTCGCATGGTTACTCTGTCGGCGGAACAAGCAAGGACTTTGTATATGACCCAGGGCTGAAAGACCGTCCGGCAATACGAATGACAGAATACGGTGAACGGAATGAGATATACCGGAAAAGTTATAATGACACGACCCTGTACAAGCGGATTAAGGGAGACTGGTATATCCAGCTGTCACACGACAACTGAAGACAATAACAAAAACAGATTATTAAATGAAAACAACCCGCATCATAAACAAGAGTATCATTTATCTGAGTGTCGTATTGCTGCTGTGCAGTTGTGACAGTGCAAGACATTATGCAACATATCAATTTGACAACGGAGACGACTATGTAAGTGAAGGACTGTACCGCATCGTAGATCGGAAAGGGCATATCGGTTATGCTGACGAGACTGGCAAGACCGTCATCCGTCCACGCTTTGCTTTCGGCTATCCATTTGAGGGTGGCAAGGCGAAAGTCACTGATTCGGGAAAACGGAAAGAGGTGGCAGGTTCCGGTGGCGAGCACTGGTATTGGGAAAGTGGTGACTGGTATTACATTAACCATAGAGGGAATAGGATTGAATAAATGTAATCGGGGCATGGCATCACACCCCGATATCCTTAATTTTATTGCATCTGTCGTTGGTAATTCCTAATTATCTACTCTCTGTTCAAATTCAATGTCCGCGGTCCGTCATAAAACACTTCATTATCGTAGTCTGTCGCTATCTTGATGGTGTCTCCTTTCTTAAAGAAACGACTTTTGGCGATATGCAGACGCATGACGTTCTCCTTACGCTCGGCCGACGACTGGTTGAGAGAGATCAGATGGGTACAGGGTCTTGCCAGTCCTTTCGCCTCGGAACAGTTATACTCGGTCAGCACATTCCGTTCGTCGTTGAGCCATTCCCTGTCTTCAATGGTGGACTGGTAAGTCACCACCATCCATACCTTCTCATCGGCTGCCAGGTCCTTGAGGTCATTGGCTACCGCAATGCGTTTGGCTCTTTCGTGGTCAGCTCCCCAAGCGCGTCGTGCAGCATCCGTCAGCAGATCCATGGAGTCGATGATGACGATGTCGGGATTATGACCCTTGAGTTTACGGTATTCCGAAATACCGTTTTTTATATCAAGAGTGGACACCTGTGCATTGAACCTGGGATAACTGCGCACAGTGATGCTGCCGGCATAGGAAGCTACAAGTTTTTCCAGATGCCTCATTTCCGTGTCGGAAATCTTACCCCGTTCGAAATAGTAGGCATTTTTGGAGATGAGTCCTCCGGAATAGGCATTCAGTGCCTCCTCTTCCGAACCCTCCAACTGAAAATGCAAAACATGAAGTCCGTCATCGATGTCTGCCCGTACCCCAATCCATTTGGCGATGTGGGATTTTCCGACTCCGGTGGAGGCCAGGAAACAGGTCAGTTGTCCCCGCAGGTTACGACCCGCATTCAGTGCATCCAGATAAGGGATATAGAACCGCGACACGCGTGGGGATGCCGAGCGCTCTTCCTCTTCCTCCCGACGCCTGTTCCGCTCGAAGCGTTCTGTGAACGTCTCGGCCACATCTACAAACGAGGTGTTCTTGAGCGTAAAACCTGCCAGCCATTCGGCATACTCTCGCAATGTCTTCTCGGCCTTGTCCTGCCTGTTTTCGTTGTACAGTTTTCCGACCTCGGCGTAGACAGCCTGCAAGCGTACCCCCTTGATGTACGACTCAAGCATATCGGTCATTACCTCGGCGCTCTGTCCCTCGTCATACTCCCGGAAAGTGTCTATGAGTTCAACGGCATCATAATCCTCCTGAAACTTCTGCGCAAGAATCGCGTAAGACGGAGGAGCCTTGTAGGTTCTGAAGTGGGTGGCGATGGCATCTTGGACACGCTGGAAGGCACGATCGGGCAGGTATTCCTTCCTCATGTGTCTGGATAGCACCGCACAGAGAGCCTCCTGTCTCAAAGCCGTGGCATAGAGTTCATACAGAAACTCGGCGCTCAGTGGATTGGTCGTACTCATCGGCATTCCTCCTTTTCGTTCCACATTTCACAGCGCAACCGATAGAGTTCGGGGTATTGCGCGGCTGTCCGCAACCGGCAAGACGCCGCGTGCCGGCATCTTTGACAGGAGGGAGAGAACGGAGTCCACAACAGGGTCGAATTCCCGCAGATGAGATATCCTGTCTCGGAGGAGAGCAACCTTCGTTTTGTAACCTCCTCATACTCGGGAAAGACAAAACGTGTGAAAGGGTGCCGCTTTCGTCTCTCGGCCAACGAATAGATATCCGCCCTCGTGATTCCGAAACTTTTCAGCCACTTGTCTTCATAAAAGCGGCGTTGTTTTCCCGTCTGGAGATACCTACTCACGGCTTTCTGCCCGAAAGAGTGCGCCACGTCCCAGCGTTTGCGATAGGAAGCGTCGAAGCCAGAGATGGTATAAACCTGGCATATGCAGAAATCGGCCAGACGTTCTCCACTGACCGTTATCACTTTTTTCTCCAGCCGATCAAAACAGGCTTCCAGCAGACGTACGGACCTTCCGCCTGCGGGGAAAGTGAAGTCGCCCCACAGCGTGTCCCGCACAAGTCGCTCGAAAATCCTGCGCGCACTCTCAGCCCATTCTTTTTTCTCCATCACGCGTCAGAAGATTACGGAGTTGGTTTTTGGCCAGAAACAGTCGGCTCTTGACCGTTTCTATGTTCTTGGACTGGAGCATTCCCTTGCGGTGCAGAATATCGGTAATCTCACCGATTTTGTACCCGGCCTGCTGCAGCAAAAGAGGTTCCCGATAGATGGGCTTCAGACGCCGGAGTGCCCACAGAATGTCATCGTTGTAATACTGTTCGTAGTTGTCGATACCCAAACAAGCTTCCGACGGCTCGTCGTCATAGAGCAGTGTTGATTTCAACCCGCTGACATCGACGTTCTCGTCCGGAAGCAGCCGGTTTCTGTTCCGGTTGTTCAGGTCGGTCATCAGCCGCTGCGTCACGGCATATATCCACGTCTTTACCGGCCGACGAGGATCATAACTGTCCATATACTTGAAGAAGTTGATCAGGGCTTCCTGATAGTTATCCTCGACATCTTCCTGATTGAATGTATATTTGATGCAAATGCTGTATATCAGATTTTTGTGGGGCAGTACATACTTTCTCAACAGTTCTGCCCGTCTTATGGCCGATTCGTCTTCTAATGACGGAATCACGCCCAACACATCTTTCTTATCCACACTTTCACTGACTGAAAAGGGGTGATACACAATCTCATGTCCTAATCTGTCAGCTTCCGGGAGCGTCAATTGAAAATCGGGCGGCCTCAGACGGCCGCCCGGAATCTGTGTTGTATTATCAAATCACAGGCGGTGCTTGCGGATGAAATAATAAAACAGGTGACAGGCATCCGCGGCATTGTCATCGACAGGGACTATCCCGTAGCGGTTCTTGCAGGCCGCAATCATCTCTTCCTTGGTAGCCCGTCCGTTTCCCGTAGCCCACTTCTTGAGAGTCGCCGGGTTGATGAACTCCGGCTCGGGAATATCGGTTTCATCACATACCTCCAGCAGCACGCCCCGCAGTTCGGCCAGGCGTCTCATATCATAGAAGTGCCTGTTCATGGCCACATCCTCTGCCACGATATACTTGATGCCGTGTTCTTTGATAAATGCCATAAGCGTTTCCCTGAAAGAACCGTGCATCTTGTTGTCGTTGCGTCTTCTGCTTTCGGTGAAGTTCCAGGTCCCGGCCCCATGCAGGGAGAAATACCCTGTATGGGCAGCAATGTCAAGTGCCAGTACCTGTTCCCTGACCATTTTATCATTCTCCGATTCTCGATTCGCCATTCTCTTTCGTGATTACAAGTTTATGGGGATAACCTTCGGCCACGTTCCCATGAGACACCACAAGGACAGTCCCACCCAAGGCATTAAGGGCTTCAAACATGGCAGCCAGGCCAGCTTCGTCTACCGCTTCAAGGATCTCGTCAAGCACCAGCATATCCAGTCCCTTGCCGTCCTCGCAGTTGCAGTTCACAAGTTTCTGCATGGCAAGGATGGTCGCCAGGTTGACACGCGCCGCCTCACCGGCCGAGAACTTCCCGAAGGAACCACAGTCCACACCGTCCCGGAGCAGCGAGATGGAAATTTTCTCCCGGATCTTTCCACTTTTTAGGACGGTATACCCGTCAAAGCGGATACGGATGTCACTGCCTATATTTTGCAGGAATTCGTTGGTGATACGGCTCAATGCCTCCACTTTGGAATTGGCAAGATACGTTTTGAACTGTACGAAGCGTTCCTTTTGCACAACCAGAGTGCGAACCTTCTCGTCCAGCGCGAGTTTCTGCCCGGCCACTGCCAAGGAGCGCTTTTTCTCCTTTTCCAGGCTCTCTTTCAAGGAGTGCAAGAGATCTTCCGGCGAGGTGCTTTCCATTTCGCGGATGGTGCTTTGCAACGTGTCGATGGCACATTCCGCCGCGTGTATCTCTTCCGATGCCTTACGGATCTCCCGCTTGATGGCATTCTGCCGCTCGTCAATGAGTCCGAAAGCTTCGTCGAAGACTTTCCGGCGTATGCTTTCAATTTCGTTCTGCAGTGCCGTGATGTCAGCCGTCGTCCGCCTGCGGCTGTAATCGGCTTCTTCGACGCTGCGGGTTGCGAGTCGGATTGCCCGCTCGTGTTCGGAAAGCCTCTGTTCCCAGTCGTTGCGCTCGCTTTCCATCATGCGTTTGTCGTTCCCCAGCCGAGCCTGTTGAAGTTCTGCAGCATCGGTCTCTTTCTGCTGATTCTCGATACGGGAGATAATTTCCGACAGATTGCTTTGTCTTAATTTCAGTTCTTTCATTCCGGCCTGAATGTCAAATCCGGGTTCAGCCACCAGAAACTCGTGTCCGCATCGTGGACACGAAATAGATCCAGCCAGCTTGTTTGACAGTTCGTCAATGCCCGCCGAAATGACCTTACGTTTACGGCGCAACTGTTCCATCCGTTCTGCGAGGTCTCCGAGGTCGGAATCCAGTTCCTGCAGCCTGCGGACAATCTCCCCGGAGCGGGTTTCATACAGCTCACAGAACGAGCCATATTCACTCTTGAAGCGGTTGTAAGCCGCCTCTTTTTCTTTCAGTTCCTGCCCGGCCTTGACAAGCGCCGCGTCAAGATTGGCGAGTTGCGCCCGGGCAATCAGTAAATCTTCCTTCCGGCTTTCTATTTGCTGATTCCAGTCCGTTCTCCGGGCATTGGGAAACATCGGCATCCACTCATCGATGCGGGCCAAACATTCTTCCAGCGAGCTTTCGCCCGATTCCAGTTCCTGTAGAAGCTCATCGACACGCCGTATCTCCTCCGCCTGCGCTGAGGCCGCGGAAACAATGCTGTTCAGTCGGCGAATCTCTTCCCGGCGGGAGGTGATGGAAGACTCCAAAGCAGCCAGACGCTCGCGCTTGGAACGTAAATGAGCTTCGCTTTCTTCTTCCTGCTTTCGGATTTGCTCGAACAGCATCTCCACACGTCCATCCACTCCGGCCAGTTCAAGAGTTACCTTTTGGCGTTCTTCCTCCAATGGCTCAATGTCCCCATCAACGTGCGCAATGGCCTCGTCAACAAGAATCCCGTTTGAGAAACGGTTGATGATCTCCTTCTTCTCTTTATCGGAGGAAGAGAGGAAGTCTTCATAACGATATTTGGATAAAATAAAGTTATTCAGAAGTTCTTCCCGGGTGATGCCCAGTTTGTCCAGGATATAACGGTTATATGCATCCACGGACGGCTGTACTGCCTCGTCCGTGTCCACCTCCTTGCCGTCCCGCCAGAGCGTGCAGGCCACTGTCGAAGAACCCTTACGGGGTATTCGCCGACGTATGAGGAACGCCTCCTTCATTCCGTCATTCACCAGATGCAGCGTGACCGTACATTCTTCCGCCGCGTCATTGATAATCTCTTCCGTGCGTATTTTACGCAGCGGGCTTCCGGTGATGCCGACAGCGATACACTCCAGCAGGGCCGATTTCCCTGCGCCGTTCGACTGCTGGGAGTCATTGTCCCGGTTGTCGCCGAAAATCAGGGTTGTCACCCCCTGATGAAGTGTATAGTCCAGTTGGCGGAAAGCACACAGATTTTCGGCTTTTATGCTTGCTAATCTTCACATGGTCTTTCGATTTTTGATAGATATTCCAATCCAAGTTCCACCTCGTCAATCTGCTTTTCGCGGCAGAACTCCTCGTAAGTCTCGCGGATGCGATGGCTGTTGAACTTTTCAAAAAGGGAGGACGACGCGGCTTCGGGCGACAGTTCCTCGTCCGGGATAAGTTCCACCCGCGTGGCGCCCGCTTCGAGCAGAGCCGCTTTATCCACCGTCTTCATGGCTGCCTGAGGAGCATGAACGCGCACCTTCACCCTGTAACGTCCGTCAGCTTCAATTTCCCGAAGTTCGTCCATCAGGTGCAGCCCTGCACGCTCGGCCGTAACATCCATTACCCGGTAACGGATATTGGCCCTGTTCTTGATGAACTCGTGCGAGCCGTCTGAATAAATGAGCGTATAGCCCTTCTCCTCGTCTTCTCCGAAATTGTGCTGACGTGAAGAACCGATATACTCGATGCACGTTTTGGGAATGATGGTCCTGTTGTGGTAATGCCCCACGAATACCTTGTCAAACCCCGCGAAGATTCTCGTAGGCAGTTCCTTTTCCGAAGGTTGAGAAAGCGCACCATTGATACCCTCATGGATATAAAGGAAATTAAGGCGCCGAGGGTCGAGTGCTGCCTCCTTGAGCCGGTCCAATCTGGAGGTGAAGGACCCGTCCTCGGGAAAGTAACCCATCATGTGCAGCACGAACCGACAATCCTTGCCCACAGGCAACGACACGAACTCATCGCACACCAGCACATTGGGATGCTGGTCGAATACATGACAATATCCGCGTTCCGATTCCTGGTTCACCTTGTCATGATTTCCTTCGGCAAGGGTTATGTGAATGCCGTGTTCGGCAGCCGTAAGCAGAGCGTCGTGTACGGCCAGCAGGACATCAAGGGTCTGCGCGGCCCTGGCAAAGAAAAGGTCACCTCCGATGGCAATCTCTTTGACATCCATCTTCCTGCAAATATCCAAGGCCTCCTGCCAGTTGGCCTTGAATGCTGGAATGTTGTCTTTGGAAACATGTATGTCATTCAGCAATAAAAGGCAGGGATAACGGTCTTTCATAAGCGTATTGGAATAGGACGGGAGGTGTCAGGCCTCCCGTCGGTGAATAAATCGTGTTACTTATGAAAGGTTATCTGCGCCTTCTGGGGCGTTCGGTTCTTTCCTCTTCGCGGACTCTCTCGGGAAACTCCTCGTCCTCGGGCTCTTCCTTCTCTGCCGGAAGGGGTGACGGCCCCTCCATTTCCTGCTCTATCAGTTCGAGCAACTCGCGGTTGGTGGTAGAACGGGTAACGCGTACCGACAATCCTTCCTGTTCGATGTAGGCGCGAATCATGGCACGAAGTTCCTGTCCTTCCTCGGTCTTGTCGCCCAACGACTGGTCCTGGAGTTGTTCGTAACGGTCAAACAGATCGTCAAGGGCGAGGGCCGAACCTCCGTTCTGTTCGTTGTCCTTGTTCTCTTTGGAGCGACGGTCGAAGGAGAACGCTGAAGTGTCTTCCTTGGGCAGTTCGTCGGACAACGTCTGCACGGTCTGCTTCATCTCGTCCGTATCCATGAGATTCATGCCATAAAGCGCATCACACTGTTTGAGGAATTCTACGGTCGCCCCGAGATGATAACGAGTATAACGGTAGATGATTTCCGGGATGCGCGGCGCAGACATCAATACTGAAAGTTCTTCCCGGGTAAGCGGAACCGTATCGGACTCGTTGTCGATGGAGATGATGTATTCGGTCTTCGCTCCGTTCTTGCGTTTCTCGATCTCCACGGGATAGGCGTCATGCACGGACGAAATGGGGCAAGGATAGCTGGGGTTCTTGGAAAGTTTCTTGTTCCACAGTTTGAATTTGCGTTCGTCCAGATCCTTGAACTGGGCATGGGAAAGTGTCAGCATCTGGATGCCTTTGGCCCGTTCGTCAAGATTGAAAATATACAGACAATGTCCGTAGCTGTACTTGAGACCTCCGCCGAAAGAGCCTCCATCGATTTTCTCTGCCAGTTTCTCGTCACCGACATCCTTGGCCGCGGCCACAGCCATGCGACGATAAACATCAATCGGGTCGATGCTGTATCCTGCATCGGTAGCTCTGGTAACGGTCACATACATTTTCTGGGGTTTGTTCCCCGTTGTCGGTTTCTCCAACTCAAGCAGTAGCTGATGTACGGGGAACTCATAGCCCGGTCGTGACGGACTGCCGTCAGCATTGGGTGCGAGCGGAAGGATGCGTAAACGGTACACCCCGAACTTGTCCATGCGGAAAAATTCCGTGCGGGCAAAGGCTTTGTTTTCCTCCAAGGCGCGTTGCTGCGCCTCCTGGTACGACTCCTGACTTTTCAGGAACATTTCTTCAATCGACATACCATCCATGCCGGTTGTTTTGTCCAAATCTTCTTGCATTGTTCTAAAATTTATGGATTAAAAATGCCCGAAGCAGCGGCATGGATTATCCCTGCCGCCGGAATCTGGAACAGACGGACGGGTTCGGTTACACCGTCCGCATCAACTGATAAAATTGGGAGAAATGTCTCGCTGACCCTGCCTCCGGGATTGGAGGCTCATTTGACAAACTGAAAAGGTCTTGAATGACCTGCGTACAAAAATAAACAAAGTGCTCAAATAACCAATGAATGTAATTAGATGTTTTACATAAATGTAATTATCAATGGTTTACAAATTTGTTTTAGTCATATTCCTTATATTTTGCAGCAATCGTTCGCCTTTGGGCGAGTTCCTGGCTTCCTTGAGCAGCAGCTTCCTGTTCTGTTGGATGAAATACTCAATCTTGCGGCGACATATACCCTCGTAATAGGCCTTCCGCTGGGGAGTAAGCACCTTCCCCCGGCGACAGAAGAGCCCGTTCCGGCTGTACTCTTCCAGGTACCTCCGGAACTTGGGCTTTCTGTATGAGGCATCTTTCGAGGCTCGCGCCACCGATTCGATGACGTGCCAGTCCGGTTCGAAGACAGATTGTGTGCAACATAACTTTTTCAACACGAAGTAGACCACCGGCATTTCATAGCGGAGCATGAACCCGATCCGCGTCTGCTCGAAGGGGAACCGTTTAAGCGTCCCCTTCGGCCTTCCTTCTTCGGGTTTTCGGGGCTTCGGGGAGCTGACTGCCCGCGTCTGCCTGTGCCTTTTCTTCTTTCCTGCTTTCATCCTGTTTAACTTGACCGGTTGCTTGTTCTGCCGCCGGCATCCGCCGTTCGGCGATTCTTCTGCGACTTTCTATGTCGCGGGTTACATTGATTCGTTTCATCAGACAAAGTATGTAAAGTTAAGTTCGACATCGACGTTATACATGCCGCTTTCAAATAGTTGTACTTTCCGGGAACCTCCATAGATAGTGAAGGTCGATCCTCGGTTATACTTGTGGTCGTCATTCCAGTTGGCGGCCGTACATCGTACACTGTATTTCGGAGGTTGAATTTTGTTGGGAATGAGAGCAATAATGCCTCCCCAGTTGCTTCCGTCCCGGCGAGCTGTATTGATATACCCCTGAATAGACACAATATTCCCGATCTGGCGGACAAAGAAGCCGCGGGTATCCGTACCGGAACCGCTGTTCTCCATCTGCAGCCATCCCGTATCGGCGAGCAACGGCTGGTAGTCATCGGCATATGCGGCCCCGAGAGTACGGCATACCTGCCGTTTGGCTTCCACCGTGGTCAGCAGCAGATCCGTCAGCTTGCTGTCCCGTCGCAAATAGTCCTTGACCACCTCATCCTTGGAAAGTAGGTTCAGTTTCTCCCGGAGCAGTTGCAGAGCCTGTTCCGTGTTCTTGCCCTGAGAGACAAGATAGGTAATATAGTCCTGAAATAATGACTCCACTTTGGCAAAGCGACTGTCCTGTTGGACTTTCGTGTACAGGTTCAGATTGGCCGCCACCGTGTTCTGCTCCGAGGCGTTATAACCGGAAAGCAGGCGTTCTGCCTTGGCCTTCAGTTCCTTTGCCACAGCTGAAACCAAGGCATATCCTTCTACCTGGGAGTGGAACTTCTGCTCGTCGTCAACATAGGCGAAAGCCCCAGTCGTGATGGCTTGAAGCTTGTCGCGCAACTCGGCCGTGAAGATCACACCCGAATAGGCCGAGTCCGTGCCGAGTTTTCCCGCCAGCAGATTGTCAATTTCGGAAATGGAATATACATCGAGATTTTTCCGGGCTTTCCCTTTGTCCTGCACGTCCGAGAGATTCGAAGCCTTGGCCAACTTCAAGTCTCCCGTCCCTTTCTTTTCCGCATCCAGCGTATCCCGGACGGCGGCCTGCTTCCCGGCCTTGAGAGCCGCAGCCTCTTCGGGAGAGAGGCCGTTTACCTCCTCGGCTGAAAGGTAGACAAGTTCCTTGAGACCTTCCGTAATTTTCAGGAAAACCGTACCTGCCTCCGCCTTGGAGTAGACCTCCAGGTTCTTGCGGGCAGCAGCCTTGTCCATCACATCAAGCAGGTTCTCGTTCGCGGAGAGCTTCATTTTCAGCGCTTCGGCAACGGCCGCCGAAGTGACGTAGCCCGCGCCGCCTTCGGTCAACTCTCCGGTCGTGATGGCCTCCAGTTTCTTTCGGAAATCCGTTGTAAAATCCTCCGTGGAAAGCTGCTTTCCCTTGACCGCATCTACCTTGCCCGCCAGCGCGGAAGTAAAGGCGGTCTGGGAAACATAAATATCCCCAACGGCCTTCCCGTTGATTTTCAATGTCCCGTTCACATCTACGGCGCCGAAGGGATAAAGAACTATGTCTCCCAGCGTATTGCGGACAATAAAGCGGAATGAGTCTGTGGTATCATAGCCGAGCGAGGCAATATCCGCCGAAGCGCTGTCTTTCCAGAAGACCAGATTGACAAGGCGCATATTATCTTTCGTGTAGGCCGTATTGCGGATTTCCACACCACGTCCCGCACTGCTTACTGTAAGCAGTCCTCCGACAGTCGTGGAGGCATCCCTACCGGAAACAAGTAGAAGGGGTACTCCGCAGGCTTTACCGTCATGTACGGCAAAATCACGGTATTTCGTACCACCGCCCTCTTTTCCCCAATAGTTGACCCGCACGCACCCGTTGTCGGTTGCATCGGCCGTGTTGTACAGATCATATCCCTTGATGCGTAATGCTCCGACACGAGTATCATCAGCCGTAGAACATGCGTACACCAGTCCGTTTTCCGTGATACGGGCTAGCTCCTTTTCCTGTTTCATGAAGCTGAACGAGCCATCGGTGCGGATGACAATCTCATTGACCAGCAACCCGTTCAGGTATGCCCCCACGGAAGCATTTCCGTCCGTGCGGACAATTCCCCTGAGCATGTAACCGTTTTCACCGCTGACCGACACGGCGGTCTTGGAGACGATCTCTTTCTGCCCGGTAAGTGTCCCGGCAAGCACCAGGTCTTTTTTGACAGTCTGACGTGAGAATGGCGTGTCGAGTAATACGGCGTATCTGCCGAAGAATTTGTCGATAAAGCGAGGGGCATAGTCCTGTGTCACTTCAATCGCTACGGGAATCTTCCCCGTAACGGTATCCGGCACATCGGGGACACTGCGGCCTCCGATGCACAAGTAGCAGGTGCGTCCGCGCTTGTTCACGTCGTTGGCATAGACAACAGATTCGTGGCGGTTGGTTTCGTAGATGTAATATGGGTATACGGCATCAGTACATCCTTCAAAATAGCGGACTTTACCGCCGAGCCACACATAGCCCGGAGAAATCACGGCACCGTCAACCATACAGCCGGAAATGATGAAGTCGGAGCACCCGTCGAAGATGGCACTCATGCTCAACGCCAGTTCCTGAAGGTTCAGGATGTCATCCGAATAGGTATATCGTCCGCCGGTTTCGGCAACATATTCTTTCATGGGGTCGTATTCTTGTTGGGTTGATATTCTTCCTTGTCTATCTTGATCAAGTACGTCTTTCCGGCCAGTTTGTAAGTGTTGACCACATAGGAAAGCATATAGACCAGATCCTGGTGCGTAATGTTTACCGCAGGGACGCAGACCACAAAACTGACCTTGTTGATGAGCTTTTCCTCGACAAGCCGATAAAAGGGTCTGGGGCGTTCCGTTTCATCTGCCACCTGTATCTCTTCTCCGTTGTACCAGACAGTATAAGGCCGTTGGTATTCGGCATCTTCATGATAGAGATCCACACCGAGGCTTTCGCTCTCACTGATGAATATACGATCCTTTGGGTCGCAGATGTATTTCCCGAAACGGTAGTTCAGAAACCATTCGAAATAAATGACCTGTGAGGTCATCCGTGCTTCGATATGCCGTTCACGGGCAAAGACGCGGAAACGTTCGTTCAGGCTTTGCAGCGGATAGAGACAGCTCTGCACGAACAGGATGAACCGCCTGCCGGAGAGGTAATGGGGCATGAGGCTGTTGACCAGCCTGTCTACGGGCAGCTTATATCTCATGGTTCTCTATTTTCAGAATAATGGCCTCCCGGAAGGTGGGCAGATCCTGTTCCTCTTCTTTTCCCGAAGACTCCTTCAGGTATCCGGAGGAGGTGTAAGTCATGCGGTTCACCTTCTGCATCGGTTGTATCTTGCCGTCCGTATCATGGCTGGCAATGAAAACTCCTTGTTCGGGAATTGCATCGCTGTCAATATGAACATCGGTAACATGCTCGGCGCGGCGTATGGCATCCGTCAAACGGGATACATAGACCGCAGCGTCAAACTCGATATTCATGACATACTCCTTGAGCTGCGACTCAATGGCATCATACATCTCCGACTCAGGCACAGCCCCGTCATAGAATACTGTCAGCCGGGGAACCAATACATCACCTTTGGTGGAGATGACCTCGATGCGTGTCCCTGCGAATTTCAATTTGTTGATGTATGCGGTAATGGGGACAAGTTCTTCGGCTGGAATGGCCTCCAGATTTCCCTTGGAGCCGGTGGCGATTTTCAGAATCAGTTTATTGTCCAGATTGCTGTCGTCCGTACTCTCGGAATAGGAAACCTGCGTGATGATCCGTTTGGTCTCGTCCACCTGGGCATAGCCAAAAGCCAGTCCATCCTCGCGGACTACAAGCTCGTCTCCCTGTTGGTATTGCAGCAAGGCATTGGCGTAATAATTGGGAGTGCCGTTAATACGACCGTTGATTGCCTCGGAGATATCTACAGCAAAGACGTCCAACAGGGTCTCGAAACTGTATATGACAGCGGCGACAACCCAGAGAATACCGTTCATCACCGAGAGCTTTGAATCACTGGCGAATTCCGACAGTTCCATCCGCTTGTCTCGTTCCTTGACCGCCTCATTGTATATTTCTTTAATAGTCCTGCTCATGACTCTACCGTATAGATTTTATCTTCAATAATGAATTTCCACGGGCCTCCCTCGTTCCAGCTCTCCTCATGAAGGATAACCCAGATACATTCCATGCCGGATACGGGAAGGTAACGTGCGCTTTCCGGATCTCTGTCCGGCTCCCGGTAGATGCCGGAAGGTGTCACCGGGAAGGTGACCGTGCAATTTCTGCGGTTCCCATATCGATTCACGATTTCGTACAGGAAAGCATCTTCCACGTCCGGTTTCAGGTGACCTTCTCCCATATCCAGTGTCATCAGTTCCCGGCATCCGGCAAGAGGCGTAAGATCAGCCGTGGTTATTCCGGAAAGCCTCAGGGAATAAGTACCGTCCAACAGACGGAGTCCCTCCAGACTGACAGAAGCATTCTGCAGAGTCAGTTCCTCGACACGGAGAGGGTGAAACAAGAATATGGAATCCGGTTGCAGTCCGCTCCAGTCCAACGTCTTGAATTCCGCGCGGGAATACCACCTGATCCGGCGTGTTCCCTTGATGGTATTGTCAAACGTATGGTTCAGATGCAGCCGCGCATTCCTCAATTCAATTTTCTCAATCTCACTGTTGTCTCCCCAGTCAATTTCCAGGGAGCCCGTTCCCGAGGCTGTACACGACACGTTCAAGACGGCTGCCGGAAGGTGGAATTCCACGGAAAGTTGCCCCTCGGGATATTTGGGATATACATGATGCTCTCCGTTTGCCGGAACAATGCCCCGTGCGGCATTATAGGCGACAACATCGGCATTGATGACAAAACCGTCGGTATAGACCAGCTCCTGCCCGACAGTCAGCGTCGTATCAAGCGACAAATCCGGATTGTTCATCATCAGATCCACAATCCCTTCGATACTTCCGTACAGGTGAAGGGCCACATCAAAAATGTTTTGTCCGGCAATAACGCTATACCTACCCATTGCTGTCCTCCTTTTCTTCCGTTTCCAGGAGCAGTTCTCCCGTTGCCGAATCCATGTAGGCATTGCGGATAATCATCCGGTCGTTCTGGAATTCGGACTGCAACTTGGCGGCAAGGCCGTTGTTTTCAAGATTGGAATGCAGGAAATCGATAAGTCCGACACCTGTGGTCGGGTGCTGGTAAAGATTGCCTGCCGCGGCTTTCAGCAAGAACGCCTCGTTTTGTGCTTTTGCCCGGCCGATTTCGAAATCCGTTTCTTCGCCGCTGTAGAGAGCCAGGTAACCGTCCCGAAGGAGGAGGTTGAAGATACCGCTCCCGTTGAGTGCGCAATAGGCCGACAGGCTGATATCCGAGTTTGCCCCGTTATGTTCGACGACTACAGGATACCAGCATTTGCCGGTGACCGCATTTCGAAGGAATTCGGTTCCCCCTGAACCGCTCTCAATGACAAAACGTACCATCAGGCGCCGTGTGTCGGGAGTATAGGGAATCCTGACATGAATGCCCCGACTGTCATTGTACGCCGCAACAAATCCTTGCGGGACAACAATCTCCGCATACCGGAAAGAGTCGTTATCAGCGTTCTCGACCGCCGGAAGCAGCCGGAAATCATAGAAGGTCTTTCCGGCGATGTTCTCGGAAGTTTCAACCTCCCCGTAGTATGCATCCATGATGATGTCTTGTCTTGCCATAATGAAAAAGCCCGGCCGTGAAGAGTACGACCGGGCACTCTTTACAAAAGAGTAGCGCTAACCCTCGCCTTATGTTTAGGACTTTGCAATTTCATTATATACGGTTTCCACGGTAGCCCACATGTCATCCGGCAACTCCTCGTCCGAAATCCGCTCACAGGCCTTTTTCAGATAGTCCATTTCCTCTTTGGAGAACTCCACAAGCAAAGGGCGCTCCTTTTCCACGTCCCATTCGATACGCTTGTCCTCCGCGTTTTCGCGGAGGTTGATTTCCTGGCGCTCGTCATCGCTGATGGCTATCTTGCGCAGAATATCCTTCTTGAGATTGAATTCCTTGAAATTGCCACGTGCCGGAAGGAAAGACGGCAGATAAAGGCGATCCTTGATTGTCAGTTCCATAATTATTATGCTTGATGGTTTGTTGAATCATCCGAAAGCTGGGCAGCTTTTGCTTCCACCTCCTGAAGGATAGTTCCGATACATTCCGCAGCATCAGCCAGGTATTGTGCCATGTCGCTGCTATAAGGCAGGTTGGCGGTCATACTGCCACGGTCGTAGAAGATACTTCCGATTGCCGCCGGCTGTCCCTCTTCTTCGGCGTTCTTGTATACAGTAATCTGCACACGTTCCAATACGCCGTCCGTAATGTTGTACTCCAGATTGTATTTCCCGTTTTCGCTGGTGGCCTCCGCCATTTTGGTAATAATGGTGTTCGTTACTTTCATTTTGTCCATAGTTCCAGTATTTTTTAAAGTATAGTCTGTTTTCGGATTCCAGGTTTTGATGAGCCTGTTATTTCCAGTCGCCCGTACTTACGACCATAAAGTTGAACGATCCGTCATTCCGAGTGGGATCATCCTGTGTGTAGACGTCGAAATAGTAGCTGTAGGTCTCTTTCAAGGTGGCGTAAATCGGAGTGTTCTCCACCGTGGAAAAGATACCGCTCAGGAATACCGTGTAATAACCGGAAAGCCCCCAACTACTGGGCATGTACACCCTGTACTGACCTTTTCCAAGGCGGGAAACAGAAATGGTAGAGCCGTCGAATGTTCGGTACTTGACCGAGATGCTGCTCGTGGATGATACCGTAACGGTACCCATCACCAGAAACTTGCAGACCGAACCGTATTTCTTGGTGGTCATGATATCCAAACGATTCACGACAATCCATCCGAAGAAAGTCGTATTGTCCCCATAGCCGAGTAGCTCGATTACCTCCCGTGAAAAGCTGATGGTCGATTTGGCAATGCCGTCCTCGTAAAAATATTTCCCGCTGGGAGCCGTAATACTCATGGTTCCGATCGTGGTGTTGGAGCCCCATTTGTAATTGACCAGGCAGACACGTCGGCCGCTCTGCTCCAAGGTCCAAGGCAACGGTATGTCCACATCCCACGAGTCTCGTATGGCCACCACATTATTATACTTGTTCAGATTCAGTTGCGGATCAGTGCCACCGATGTAAATAGTGCTGTCGCTTAAAATAAAGGCATTACGGATGGTGCCGATAACCTCCACATCCTTAAAGGTGCCTTTCTGTGCCGTGATATTGCCGTTGGCATCCCACTTGAAATTGCCGTTGGCCACAAAGCCGGATCCGTCACTGGCAAAGGAGACTTTTCCTGTTCCGAAGATGGCTGACCCGTCAGTCTTCAGGGCCCAGTAGTTCTTTCCCGTGGAAGGATTGTCGTGGTAGATATAACCCGAACCTCCTATGACAATGCGATGCCCCGAAGAAGGAGCGGAAGCTGTCAGTGAACTGGTGCCGAGCACCCAGCCTCCAATCTTGCCTGCCACGGCCGTGATACCCGTACGGTCAAGTGTCACCTTAACATTGTTGCTGGCGTCCCGGACTGAGATACTGCCGTTATAGGTGCTGCCGCCCACGACGAGCACGCTGTCCACGAGCACCTGATTGGCCCGTACCGTCCCGGTATAGATGCCGTTGGCATCAATGGTAGTGGTGGACTTCTCCGAAGAAGTCAAGTCAAAGACCGTAGCATATGCCACATACCAGACAACAGGAGCCGAGGAGGTCCCCTGAGTCCCATCCACATAAAAGAAATGGGTGCTCGAAAATCCCGATGTGCCACATACGACCTTATAGATGTATTCCTGCCAGTCGCCTGTACCGGCGGTATCCGTAAGCCAGCGGCTTGACCCGTCGCTCCCGATGCTGTTGGAGGCCCAGCAAAGGTTGCGCCCCTGGGGAATCTTTGCAATGATACGGGCAATCAACACCTTCCTGTAACTACAGGTTGTTCCGAAGCCGAATCCCCCGTTGCCGGGTGAGGCCGTACCGTTGGTCTGGATTTTCAGTACATACCTGCTATCGTTAGGAGCCGTGCTGTCCTGTACCCGGGTGATGGCGACCATGCCATTGTTGGAATTATTGTAAACTGCCACGGAGTTATTTCCTTCCCAAAAAGTCGGGTCCCGGTAAAGCATCTTCCCGAAAGCCATGGCCGAAGCCAGTTCCTTCGCGTTGGTAATGCCGGTAGTCCACTGGGCGGATACGGAAGCGGCAAAGGTCACCGTGCCGGAAGCATTCCAGGACACATTCCCGGAAGCAATCTGGCCGGAGCCGTCGTTGTTGAGCTTCCACTTGGTGCCATTGGTGATTGATCCGTCAGCACTCAGGGAGATATTGTTTTTCCAGATATGATTGTGATCAAAGGCCCAGCCCGCAATGCGGTTATACACCTCCTTGGAACCGCTCTTGGTATAGTTGGCTGAGAGGCAGAAATACTCCAGCCCGTCCCAGGACATCATCTGCAAACCGATGAACCCGGTTTTAACCGTACTCCCGGATGCGGCAACCTGTCCCATGACAATGTGCCCGGCATTGCTGTCCTGATACCAGGTAAGCGTAATGCCGAGAGGCTTGTATGCTCCGGTATACCAGTAGCCGCTGCCTGTTGATGAAGAACGAATTTGCAGGGGAACGGCACCTGCGACACCGATGCTTCCGGCATTCATGCTGTCGCCGGTGATAGTGAAGCCTCCGATTTTTCCTTGGGTGAAGGTACAGCTCAAACCATTGATATAGGAGGTGTTGATGATGTTTGCCTTAATGCTGGCAGCATCCAGTTTGGTGGCGTTGATGCTCCCGGCGGCAATACGGTCAGCCGAAAGTGTCCCGCTTTGGATGCTTGAGGCGCTGATGTTGACAGCATTGACCTGTGCCGCGGTTAGCGTTCCCGTGTAAATTCCCGTAGAACCGATATAGGTCAGCGGGTGTGCCGTAAGCATGCTGTCATTGTCCTGGGCCAAGGTGATGAACCGTTTTCTGCGGATTTCATCCTCCACAGCCGCAGTAAGAGTGCGGGGAGCGGGCGCATAGGCCATGGTGCTGCCGCTCTGGAAGATTAAATCGCTGGAATAGGCAATCTGCGGAGCTGCAGGAATGGGCGAAGGACTCATGTGGGTACTCTCTATCGGCTGATCGGAATAAAGATGGTATACGGCTCCCGTGGTCCCTCCGCCTCGCAGGAACAGGGCAAACATACAGTAGTTCCCGCAATGGACCGCACCGGCGAACATCCGGCAGTAACATTCCGACAACTCATAAATCTCCCAGGAATAGGAGGCTCCGCCCCAACCACCGAAGTTCGTCTTGACGAGCAGGATCAGTCCGCCCTTGTGGGTTGCCGTGTTCCAACTGTCGGGAGCCTGCTCGCTGTAGTCTCTGCGCACCAGGATATCCCTTTTGACGGTCTGATCTCCACCTTTGAAAACAACCGGATAGTATTTGTCCGCGTCTCCATTGATTATGATTTTCTTGTAATAACGGTACCCGTAGTTGGTACTTTTGGCCGCTTCGATGTCATTTTTCCAATTCAGGGCTACCGCCGAGGAAAACGTAACAGTCCCGGCCGCATTCCATGAAATGTTGCCTGATGCAATCTGTCCCGAACCGTCGTTGTTGAGCTTCCACTTTGTGCCGTTGGTGATTGAACCGTCACTGCCCAACGAAACATTGCCTTTGCTGATGGCTCCGGTTGCTATCACCCATCCGCCGATTTTGTTTGAAGTTCCTAAGCTGACAATGCAGTTGCCGGAAGCATCTGTTGCCCACAACCCAAAATCGGTATCGCTATTATAGTATAACTGGACCCGCTGACCACTGGTTGGGCTTGAACTGGCTCCATAGACGGCAATACGTTTGCTGCCGCTGTCTATGGCCACATGGGGGAGGCAGTGATGGAACTGGTGCCGATAGTCCATCCCCCGATTTTGCCTTGCGTGAACGTACAGCTCAGGCCGTTGATATAGGAGGCGTTGATGATATTGGCCTTAATGCTGGCGGCATCGAGCTTGGAAGAGTTGATGCTGCCGGCCGCAATCCGGTCAGCGGAAATCGTACCGGCCGTAATCTGCGAGGCATTGATACTGCCGGTATATACGCCGATGCCGGAGATATAGGTGCTTCGCTTACCAGCGATACAGATACCTTGAGGAATACCTCCGACAATCGTGGTGGAAAGTTCTGCATAAGGGTCCGAGGCATCGGTCCCGAACAGACTCAGCAAACCATTGTTCTTGCCTATGCCCGGAATGCCGACCAGAGCATACGGGGCGCACAGGTCTGTGACCGTATAGTCGGAGCCGCCACAGCGCTGGAGAGCCGCATTCAGCGTGGCGTTGATACGGATGGCGTCATAAGAGGTCAGAATCACAATCTTGTCCGATGCAAGGGCATTCAGGTCGGTAGCCAGCGTATTGCAGTTCGCATCGCTGCCGTACACGTCATAAGTCTTGTTGGAAAGGACGGCAAGAGTGTCCCTGTTGATGACCAGAAGATTCAGTCCCCGGCCTGTGCCGTTGAGTATGGCCTTGCCATTTAACTCAACCAGACGGTTGGCGCTGTGATTCATACCCGTACCGCGTACATGCAGCCTCCCTTTGGCGGCAGCCGTATCGGCAGCATTGGTCCAGTTCAAGGCTACGGAGGCTCCGAACGAGACATTCCCGGCTGCGTCCCAGGCGATATTTCCTCCAGCCACGGCTCCCGCACCCGTGGCATCCAGCTTCCACTTGTAGCCGCGGATTCCCGCAGAACCGATAGTAATGCTTCCGGAAGCAGCCGCATAACCTCCCGAGGTATTGTTTTTAGTACCACGGTAAATGGAATCGCTGTCAATATTCCAGCCTCCGATTTTTCCGCGGATGACGTTCAATGTCAATGCCTCGATATTGGAAGCCGTGACAAGAACCGATTTCAGGGCCGCCGTATCAAGACGGTCTGTAGCAATTGTCCCGGCGGTAATCTGGGAGGCGTTAATCTGTACCGCCTTGACTGTATTGGCCGAAAGCGTGCCCGTGAAGATGCCGCTTTTGTCAATATAGGTCAGTTTCGTGGCCCAGCCCTCCGTGTTGGCTTGGCTGGTGATGGCATCCGCCACACTGCGGGCATCCGTACCCGCCTTTTTTGCATCGGCAATGCGGCTGGCCAGATCTTCGGGGGCTCGGCTCCAGTCCGCGGCTTTGGAACCCTCCACCAGCATGGGAAGCGCACACCAGAAAATAGCGGCCACAGAGAACCCGAACAGGACCACAGCCGAGGCCGGCGTGATGTTCTCGATGGTGATGCGCTGCCAGGAAGTGGTAACGGCTTTGGACTGTATGCCCGTCCCTCCAATACGGATTTTCAGGGTGCCGGCGACACTGGCCTTGACATACATCGAGAAGGATGCCGGCGTGCAGATTTTACTTCCGATAGCCGTGAAATAGGTGCGTTGGGTGTTTGCGTTCGCATCCGTGCAGGCCGTTGTCTGCACGACTTTCAAGGTGTTGTATCCGCTGTAAAGATTTACAGAATCGATGGATACCGTTGTGCCGTCCGTAGAAACACCAGAGAGCGCCTCCTCGAAAGCACTGTTGCGGATGTAGTTGCGGATACCGATGCGGAGAGCATTCACCTTGTCCGTGGCATCGGATGCGGCAGCGCTGATGGCTTCACTTTTGGCCTGGCTGATGGCGTTTGTCCAATTCAGGCTCACCCCCGAGCCAAATTCAATTTTACCAGTCGATGCGTTGTATTTTACAACCTCGTCGCCATATCCAAGCTGCACGTTACCCCCGTTGTCCACGGCAAATGTCTTGTAGCCGTCCTTAAATCCGTATACGCCCGTTACCGTCTCAGTGGTGATAGTGCCCGACGCGTTTTTTGTCGAAAGGGGGAAAATGCCAATGGCAACGCCGGAAATGGTGCCGTCGCTGTTCTTTGTCCCCGCAAATATTTTCGGAGTAATAACCGTATTACTGTCAATCACGGTCTTCTGGCTGTTCCAGTCTTTCACCCAGTCCAGCAGGTTGGCGTCCGCACCTGTGCTGCCGGGAGCCCCCGCACGCGCCTTGCTCCACGAGAAGGAAAGCGTATAGGTTACGCCCGAGATGACCACGGGAATATTGATTGTTCCATGCTCTGCCAGAGTTGTGGTATTGGCCGCCACAGCGAAGGTGATGCTCTTGCTGGCATTATCCACCGTAATAGCGGAAAACCCAGCAGGCTTGCTGATCGTTCCGATGGTGAAACCGGTGAAATCATTGTCTCCAGGGATACCCGTACCACGGAGGAAACAGAGATTGCCGAAAGAATCGTCCCGTTCTGGTCGGCGGGGAATACATATTCAGACAAGGATTGGGTGATTGTGTATCCGTCTTTCTGTACAGTAATTGTCGCCTGACCTCGGGCAACCAGAGTCTTTGCCATAAATTCTTTATCGTAAGAATAGATGAAAAAAAATGTGGCGGGTTTTAATCCCGCCACAACCAAACCAAATTATATGATATAACCAGAGGCAAACATACGGCTGCATTTCTATTTCGATACTTCACACATGAGAACGCCCTTTCCGGTAACGTCGGTCCGTGCGACCGTGATGGATTTGCCGTTATAAGTCTTGGTAACAGAGGTCCCGGCAGCATTCCACAGCTTCCAGGTGTAGGTGTAGTCCGAGCCCTCTTCGTCAAGTTCTTCCCCGTTGCGGTACAGGACGGCACGCACATCCACATCGTTGGAGTTGTTTTTGATGGTAAAACCCTTTTGGCTGACCAGATCCACCGTAATAGGGTCGGACATATCGGTGAAAGAGATGATGTCACAAACCACCTTGTTGGCGGAAGCGTTGCCGGTAGAGGTGTCGGTGTCCTTGATGGCACATTTGAACGTCTCGAAATTCAGTACGGCATCGGCCGTAATGGTGATTTCATTGGTCGTCCAACCTGCGGTGACGCCACGGGGATTGGAAGAGGTGAGACAGGCCCAGCCCGCACCGAGCATCGCGTTGTAGTAAGGACATGACACTTTGGCACCGCTCTCGGCGGCAGCACTCAGCGTGGAGGTCAGAGTCACAGTCTTGGAGGGGGTGTTGACCGAAGATATGGTATATTGTGCGGACCCGATGGTGATTTTGCCACCGGCCTCCATGTTTGTTACAGATGCCACGGTGATGGTAGATGCTCCGGAATCGGCCTTGGCGGTCAACGTGGTGTCGGCAAAGACGGCAGAATCCTTGATACCCCAGGCGTAGGTCACGTTCGTCGTGTCTATCGTGGCACCGCGCCAGAGATCGCAGTGTGCCTTGAGCGTCGGGACTTCGTCGTTCTTGAAAACCACTCCGTCCGGAGCATATGCCACAGCCACGATGGTGGCTCCGGCACTCAGGTGCTGGGTGAACTGTATTTCCGCGCGGAACGGTATCTCCAACCCATTAGCATCGATATATATCGCTTCAAACGCGTACCGTACCTGCGGGTCGGAGACGCTCATGTGGTTCGCCTTTATTGTCAGCGCATACTTGGCCGATGACGCTCCGACGGTACACGCGTCCTGTCCGGATGTAATAACTGTCCCGTTCTTGTACCATTTGGCAGAACCACTCTTGATACCCGGAGTAAGACTGGAAGCGTTGCCCACGGAGGTTATCTGGTCGACCGATGCCTTTCCGCTGACATAGAGCGAAGGAGTAAGTATCAAATAGGGAGAGGATGCCCACGAAGGAGCGTATATGTTTGTGTCCTTGTTGAAGACCTGAGTGAGGGGCTGGGAGGAACCGATGAACGCCTGTAAGGAGATGGCGTCATTCTGGTCAATGATCGTTACTTGCCCGCGTGCTATTTTCAATGCCATAATTCTGTTATTTTATTTTATTCGATATGATCACCTCGCAATCAAATACGGCCTTGCGCCAAACATCATCACCGCTGATTTCCAGTTCGCGGCCTTCATGTTGTCCGCTGTTCCAGAGTGCGTCAGCCTGAGAATCTGAACTGACACGCATCCAATGAAAGTTGCCGTCAGGAATCTGCTCCGTTATCTCTTCTCCGCCACGGTATACCCGTGCCCGGAGAGTCGTGGATACTATTCCGTTGCGAAAGGTTGTGCCGTTTTCAGACTCTACATAAACAGTATAGGATGAATCCCCGTCGTAAAGTTTGAAGAGAGTGTGGGTAGCGCAGAATTTTTCAGTCCCGACAGTTGCCGTGTACCGCAGAGTAAGCGTATCACGGCCTTCCCATCCATGAAAAGCAGGAGTCATCTCGAACAGGGAACTACGATTGCCGGCATCTTTCCATGCGCCGTCGGAAGCAAGATATTCCCACAGTCTGCTTTCCGGTTCGAAATTGTATTCCACGGCAACCAGAGCTATCTGTGCGGGTTCTACAACGGGTGTCAGTGCATCGGAATAATGGAAGGCACTGCCTCCGGTCAGTGATACCGAGCGGGGTTTAAGCAATTCCTGAGTCTCTTCATCGAAATCCTCCCAACGGATAGTTACGCCTCTGAGTTCTATGGTGTCTCGCGTCCATTTGAAACGACCACCGGCGAAATGTCCCGTTCCATCGGGGTTGATGACAAACGAACCATCACGGGAGACTATTGAACCGTCTTCATTTAGGCTCAACAACGGATGCTGGATTGTTCCGCCGATTCCTCCCCGGTTGAACCAGGCTCCGTAGTCGTCGGTATCGTTCAGAACCTCATCGGTGGCCTGATATGGAGTAGCTGCTGTTCCCAACTCCAACTGTGGCGCAGAGAGCAAGACGGGAAACGATGTGGACAGGACGATGCTCAACTGGGGATTGTTCGAGGGGCGGAGCAGAAACGACATCTTGTGCCGTACCCAGCCGTCATCCGGGGCTACTTCCAACGATACCAATAGATGCTCATCCTGATAAAAATGTATGGTCCCGGCTTCACCCGGGCGAATCCAGAGCGAGAAACAGCAGGGCTGTCCCAGATGGGCGGAGCGCCATTCACCGCTTTGGACATAGAGCGAACTGTCGGTTTCAAGCAGCACGCAACGGCCGATACCGGCCGGGGAAGTTTCTTCTACCTGCCGTGAACCGGAAAAAGCACAGGAGAGACTGTCCAGCAGAACATTTTTATGTATCCTGCCCACATAAAAGGTTGAGCTGAAACCGTGTTCGTCGCCGGCTGTCAATGTCCCGGCGATATTGACATTGCGGGTAGCATAGAGATTCTGGAAGTAAGCACCGTACCCATCCAGAAGACCGAATACTGGGTCTACGATGCCGGAGAGCTTGCCTACGCGACCTTTGGTGGCTCCGGTAAAGACCGAAATGGAAGAAAGACGGACAATATTCAGATCGGCCACTTCGCACCAATCCCCGGCATTGTCGAGCAGGGTGCGGCAGTCTATGGTCAGACTGCGGCTGTAGCGTCCGGGATATTCCACCGTGCAGACCCATAACTTGAATTCCCAATCTGACGATACAGGAACGGTGCCCTGCGCATCATACTTCTCTCCGTTTGTGTATCCGAAGTTGAGTGCCATGCTGCCTGTACCGACTGAAGCACGCGCACGAAAAGAGACCAGCAGACGTTCGGGGTGGTCTACGTTTTCTTCCAGTGTCTGTTTCAGCCCTCGGGCTCCATCTGCTGCCGCAAGGCAGGTCATACGCAGGATACGGTCTGCACCCGGGGCGGATGCCCGGTATTCTGTCGCAATCCCTTCACCGGAAACGGCGTATTTCGTTTTATCGGGAATATCCACCGTTCCTCCGTCCTGAACAGGAAAGCATAGAGAGCGCTCGGTTGCCATTCCGTCAATGACGTCCATGTACGGAGCCTGATCGTCGGTAGCCGTAAGGTAGAGTGCTCCGCTGCGTGAAAGGTCACAAAGACTCGTCAAACGCACAAAATCCAGCAATTCTCCGCTACACGGTTCGTCACCCTCAAGCAAGGCTCCGACAAAATAAGGAGAGTCCTTGCCCGAAATAACATCCACGCCGCTTTCCAGCACCGCCATCAGGGAGTATACGCTTCTATCCCGCGCCACATACTGGCGCCGGACAATATCTCCTGCCTGCAACCCTTGTGTCTTGTGCGAGTCTGGGTCAATACGGATTTTATATTTGGGACAGATGTATTCGGACATGTTCAGGCAATCTTTTCTACCTGGTCTCCCGAGCAACTGTCGCTGACCCAAAGGGAACCGTTGGTAGCATTTATCTTCATGACTTCAAACTCATACGCGCGGAACTTCTTGCGTGCCACAATTTCGTCAAAGGTGGCGGTTACGCTGCCGGTGGTAAGGTTGGTCTGTATGGCCCAACCGCTTCCGGCAAATCCGGAAGAGAAGAACTCGGACGAGAGCGCGCCTTTGAAAAGGCTGTTTCCGTAGTGCTTGATGCCTTCGGTAACGGCCTGTAGACGCAATGCTTCAGTCAAGTATAGGGTTCCGTCGGTCAATCGGGTGTACGAACCGTCGATACCGATGTGACCGCGTGCTTCCAGAGGTGTATCCGCCGTGATAAAGTCCCCGTCCGTGGTAATAAAGAAACTTTCGCTCCTTCGGTTCTGTGGAGCGTACAGACTGGTCGATGACCGGTGTCCCAGAAATGTGCGGCGGGGAATCAGAACCTGCGATTGCGCTTCATCATAGGCGACGGGTGAAGAAAGGGCCAGACCACCGTTTTCTCCCCGTATCAGAAACCCGCCTGATGAACCCAACCGAAGGTTCTTATGAATGACTATACCTTCATCCGACGCATCTACACGATAGGACGACAGCAGTTCTGCACCGTAATTGTGCCGAACGGTCAGAGAGCCCGGGAAACAGGCTTTACCATACGGGGAAAGCATCAGGCATTCTCCGTCCAGGTCGGAGAGACCCGAGAACAGACGGATCTTCGGGGTCTGTTCGGTTCCCAGAAGCAGATCTCCACCCAAACTGCCCAACTGTATCTTGTCCCGGTCCGCACGCACAAGCACGGGCGTACCGCCGATACGGATACCGTAACCGTCCAGGAATGACAGGAAGCCGCTCAAAGCCACATCTTCTCCGGAGAAGGTAAGCCGACTTTTGCCGTCATCACCGAGGCTCACCCCTTGCAGGGCTTCCAGACCTCCTTTCAATACGGAATTACCAGACACAGCAAGGTCGCGACGGACGGTCGCATCCTGCATCTCCCAGTTTACATGTCCCAGGTTGGCGTTCCCCTGATGATAGACCTGCATACCTCCGACCAGCATGTGTGTCGGTGAAATGACAATCCCGCTCTCCTCATCGCCGAAAATCAGTTTTCCGGAGGAACGGACTTCGCCATCCTTTAAATCGATCGTCGGTGCATCCAAGGTTGCCATATCTCCGTCTGCGTCATAACGAAGTACCTGACGTCCGCCAAGATACAAACTGTCACCACCGATACGCAGCGTTCCGGTCAGGCGTATGCCATATTCCACACCTGTAACAACCCCTTCCTCGTCTGACTGTTCCTGTACATAGGTCTCCAGAATTCGGGTATTGCGTACCCCGGCTTCAAAACCATATTGGGCACGCAACAGGCCGGTCATGTCTCCGCCTGATTTTTTCAGATACTCCAGCATCAGCCCGCCACCCCCGGAAGCTCCTTCACCGGCTACGGCACCCGCAATGGCGGATGCAAAACCATACGCAGTATTCCTCAAGCGGATACTGGTATCATCACCCTCCACAATTCCGTAGGGATGTTCCTCATCTTTCTTCTGCTGGGAATTGAAGAAATTATGATATAGCTGGGAATAAATCGAGTAACAGAGGCTCGATTTGTCCAATGCTTCGATATCGGGATGCAGTTCTACACTCATTTGGTATAACTGGTTTTGGAAAGGAACTTTTGTATACGGGATGTCAGGGAGATAAAGTTGGGAAAGTTAATCGGCGACATTGTTCCCATCAAGGTCGGTGTCATAACTTTGCTGCATTCGGTCATAAAGTCAAGCATCAGTTGGGCAAGCTCGTTTCCCAACACCAACGGTTCGGTAGCGTTCTCATCCCCCAAGGCAACCTTATTGTCGGCGACCGATATGGTTGTGGAATTGACCTTTTGCACCACCTTGTCTGCCGTCTGTTTAACCTCCGATTTGTCCACCGTGTGGGTGATGGTCTCCGCATCAATGAAAACGGAAGCCTCCTTGTCCTGGTCATTTTTTACGGTCGTAACTGCGGAGGTCGGGGTATACTTTGTGATGGCTTCGTTGCCCGTAGCCTCCAACTCGTCGTAATCCGGAGAAGAGTCGCTGGAAGGATCCAGTTCCTCCAGTTCCGTAACTCCGATAATCGTTTCCTGACGGGCGTTCAGACGGAGAATATTCACATGCGAGAAATTCACCACATAGGCATAACGGGTGGCGGCATCCATGAATATGGTGACGTCGGAAAAGAGTGTGGGGACAATGAGGAATCCGCCCTTGTCGCTCGTGGCGGCGGAAAGCAATACCCCCTTATGAATGACCGGCTCGGAGGATGCGGTCTCATCCGGATACTCTCCTACGTCAATGGTACCGGCATATTCCGAATACTCACTGTCGGAAGGATCATCATGTATTTTGACCACATAGCCGTGGACCATACGAGCTGTTCCGATTCCCGACATGCCGCCCGGTGCCAGATCAATGCGCTCCATACTGCGCCCAAGGGCTATCTTGCGGATAGCTTCACGAATAAGAAGTTGGTTGGATTTATCTGCGGACATAGTTTTTGAAAGAATAGTCCACAGATAGCCAGATTGGTTGCCTGCTATCTTATATCTTGTTTGGTAGTCGTTTCTGCAGCTTTATTCTGACTTTATTGGATATAATTATCCCCGTCAAAATTTTGACGGGGATAACGTTGTTTACCAGCAAGTATTCGGGAGTTCTCCGCATATCATTTTACGACACAATACATTCCCTGGAAGTTAATCGTGAGTCGTTTGAATTCAGCAGGAGGCAGCACACCTAATGTTCCGTCGAAGGGTATTTCCATCAATTCGGAATGGGGCATATTTTCAATCACATACAGGTTAGTCATCTTACCTGTTTTATCCCCGATTGTCAGATTCATCTGTGGCAGTATAGCATATTCGAGGACAGGATTGTATCCGGTCGCAGTTTTTCCGCGTTTGCTTCCATATGCCTGCAACAATGGAAGCCGGTCGCGATGCGCCTCATGGAATTCCGGCTTGAGCGATGATTTCGAGGCTCCCGTATCCCAAACCATCGTTGCTGGAATTCCGTTCAGTTTCACTCGAATATAAGGCACTTTGCTGAGCATCAGATTCCGAGGTGCATCGGGTGAAGAAACGGAGTGTGACTCCAAATGCAATTCCCGAAATTCGTAGTCCAATTCAATCTCGGGAAAAAGTTGCAATATATCGTTCCCGAGAATAAAACTGCAATCCGTAACGCCCGTATCTCCAAGTGGCAAGACCACGCATGGAACATGGACAAACACAGCCGTTCCCAATCTCAGGGTATCGAGTAATGCGAGGAGACATCGTGTTTCATTGAACTGAATAGAATCCGCTGATATGGGTAGCCCCAGATCTAGTGCCAACTGCTTATCAATGATCGTCATTTGACCTCCGGAGTCGAGCATCGCGCCGATTCGTTGCTTGCCGCAGACTGCCGTGAACTTGAGTTATTCGTTGTTGATGTCGAACGGGATACCATAATTTGCTGCGGCATCAGATATTTCCATTCGAGGCCACTTGGATTTTAATCTGAAAAGTACTGCATTGGTTTCGAAGGCAACCCTCGTTCCCTAGTCCATATAATCCCGGCCTTGCGCAAGCAGGCTTGTACAAATGTCATGTGCTGTTTTGAAGTGCCCAAGTTTCGCCAGATTATCGGACATCATCCAGAACAATGAGAAGAAGTTGCTTCCCATTTGAGCGTTGTACTCATCGTACATGTGTTGGATTTTCTCGACAGCACCTGCCGGATTGTTGAAATTATAATCGAGTAACGCTCCTGAGAATAGGCGCATATAATCGCTCAAACTATCAGCTGTCCGCTCATAACGGGCTCTTGTTTCAAACCTGTCGCTTCGGGAGATAGCTGCCCCGATTGCATAATCATACGGGTTTTCTTGGGCTGCCCCGCTTCGCACCAGAAAGACTGCAAATAGCAGTACAATAATTTGACGAATGTTCAAGTATCGCTTATTTTGATGTGAGTATATCAACATCAGAAACAATCTCCGAATAATCTCGATTATGGAAAATCAGTTTTTTCGCAAACAATTCATCGACAATGGAAATAAGGCTCTTTTCATCAATATTACAATCTTTTCGGCAAGAGAAATAACTATTGTAATACGCCTCAATTATTCGATGCACATTGTAACCAAAATTTTGAAGATAGGCTTTTAACACCGACATAGCTGGCGATGGCATGTAAACATTCGCAGGAGGTAACCATCCTAAGATAATTTGCTTTTTAGTTTTCTGTCCTTTATTCTCCATAGCAGTAGTGTGTATAATAGGCTAAAGTCTTCATCTTGAACAGATATTCGTACTTAGCCTGCAACAGTTGCGAACGGGCCTTGACCCGGGTGGTCACCGCCGCGTTGTAGTCCGTTACGGTCGCGGCTCCGAGGTCGTATTTCCGACTCACCTGCCGGGCCGCCTCCTCGGCCGAGGCAACATACTCCTGCGCCCCGAGGTATCGCGCCCAGGCCGTACGGGCATCTATGAGCGCCTGCGTCACTTCTTTTTCCACCTGTTTCTCGGCTGTCCGCAGCGCATACTCCGCACGCCGCAGGGCCAGCTTCTGACGCTGCACATTCTTCCGCGTCGTGAATTTCCCGAAAATCGGAATGCTGAGCGACAGCGACACATAGCTGCTCGCATTGTCCCGGTACTGTTCGAAGAAGGGATACGCCTCATAGCGGTAGGTCCCGTCAGCCTGCTGAAACATCTTCTGCCGCACATCCGAGTAGCTCGATCCGTAGCCCGCCACAAGCGAAAGGGTCGGCCAGTAGGCGGTGCGTGCAAGCTGCAGATCGCGCCGGGCCAACTCAATCCCCACCCGTGCCGACTCCACTTCGGGCAGCTGCTGCGCGGCATCGAGTACGGCGTCATCCTCCGCAGGAGCTCCACGAACCAACCGGGTGGTATCGGGAGCCACGGTCCGGAAGGAGGCGTAGTCTTCGATCTCAAGCAGCTGGCAGAGCTCCAGCCGGGCAATCTCGCAGGTGTTCCGGGCTGTTAGCACGTCGTTTCGGGCATCCGAAAGCTGGGAACGGATCTGCAGCAGGTCGGCCATCGTCACCTTGCGGGCCTCGACCATCCGCTCCGTCTTTCCGGCCTGAACCTCCAGCTCGGAGACAACCTGTTCGGCATCGCGGATCGTCTCCTCGGCGCACAGCACCTCCAGGTAGCGAGCCGTGACATTCAGCCGCACGCTGCGGCGCGTCGTCTCCACGGCAAGCAGCGACGAACGCAGGTCGAGTTTGGCCCGCTGGAGGTTGTAGTGGTTGCGCAGTCCGCTGAAAAGCGGCAGGCTCACCCCGACCGAGGCGTTGTTGCCCGATACGGTCTGATTCTCCACGAAGTCGTAGGTCGTGGGGTCCAGCACGCGTCCCGTCGAAAGCGAATAGCCCGCCGAAGCCGAAAGATCGGGGGCGTAGCTCCACTTCGATTCGGAAAGCGAGAGGCGTTTCTCCGCGGCCGCGAGCTCCTGCGTCTTGATTTCGATATTCTGCTGGTAAGCATGTGCGATGCACTCTTCCAGCGTCCAGCGCCGCTCCTGAGCATGGCCGGAGGTGCCGAAGAGCAGCAGTGCGCCGATCGATAGGATGCGTATTCGTTTCATGCGGCTATCGGTTTTTGAAGAGGGAGACGATAGGTCGGATGAACTGTTCGATCAGGCGCATGTCATCCGTGATGATCTCACCCGAGCCGTCCATCTGCTGGATAAGAGGCAGCTCACGGCGGTAGGTGGTCCGCAGGTCGGCGGGGAACACCACCTCAACGGTATAGACGATGCTCGTGCCGCTCTGGGTCTGTTGTTGCTCGGGAACCGCCGAGATCGAATGGACCGTGCCGTGCAGCACGCCGAACTCCATATAGGGGAATCCGTTGAGTTTGACAAGAACCTGCTGTCCGGTGCGGACCTTTCCGAAGCTGGACGACGCAACTTGCATGCGCCCGACGACGGCCAGCTCCCCGTTGGGAACCACCGATGCAATCACCTCGCCTGTCGAGACGTGCTGGTTGCACGGCGAATTCTGTCCCGCGGAATTTTCACCCCGTTTGTCAACGTAATACTTCCATCATAATTATATGCAGCCTGGCTATTATCCCCCGCATTATCTGAGTCGTCCGACGAAGAGGCGCCACCACCTATGCGATCTCCAAGGATTTGTTCTGCTTTAATATAATCGATTTTAACAAGTTTTGCCTTAACTCCATTAGCATCGGCTATTTCAACAGATTGCCCATGAGGCATTGACTCGACGGCTAATTTCTGTTCCACCAAATTGGGATCGAAAAGCACCTTTTCATTAGCATCGTACATAATCATACCATCCTCCACGAAACGACAAATCTTATCGCCGACCTGCACCTCGCGCTCACCATTGAGAATTGCTGTCATATACGGATCTACGATGAGGCTGTCTTCAGGTTCGTATTCCAAAGAATCTGCGACGATTTCTGCCAGTTCTGCATCAGTAAACTCTCGAAGACCCTGATCAATCAAGTGTTGGCGGAGCGAAACGAACTCTCCGTTCAATGCCTGAGCTGCAGCGCGGGTCGCAGGAAGATGTTTGATATCGAAAACCTGTCTCTCTTTCATCTGAAGAATCGTGGAGGATAGATCGTCTGCAGAGTTAAAATGTAGGACTCCTGACTTAACAGGTCCTGTTGTTTCGTCTGATTGAGGTTGGAGGTGCTCATTTTGTGTGAGGTCCTGCGTACATGATGACATATACAATGCCATCACAAATAGAAATACAATTTTCTTCATATTTGATATGTTTTGGTTGAAGCTATTCTGTAAATTCGAATTGTCCTGTGTAAATTGCTCCGTTTTCATATTCGACGGTAATCAAGAAAACACCGCAGTCGAGGTCTGACACGTCGAGGGTCGCTGTCTGATCGGTGAAATTCACCATATCTGTAAGACTGGTTCCGTTGCCGGAGATTGTAACGAATGCTTGATCGCAATTCTCTGAAGAGTGGAGCGTGATAGTGTTTCCATCCGGAGAAAGTATCGCATTAATCGGCAATATGGCGCTGCGGGGTCCTTTAACAGTCATTTTCTTCTCCAGATAAACGGACGTGATTTTCGGCCGCTTTCGCTTTGCATACGCCTCAATGCAAGTACCAGTTCCGATGCAGCACAGCACAAAGAATAAGAAACTTTTTCATGTGATAATGATTTGGGTTAGACAACAACAAAGTTAGCCTTTCAGTTGCTCCCGAGAGCAAAATCTTCGTCCATAAAATCTATCACATAGAACTTGTAAATGGCTGGTATACATAAAAATAGCAGATGCGAGAAATACAAAATTCTCGCACCTGTTATAATGTTGCGTTAATTACCTGAAAAACAGAATATTACACATATACTTTTCTAAATTTGCCCAGTCATAGATGATGGCCTATCTGATAATCAGACTATTATCACATTTTCTGAATGAAAAAGTCCTTTTCAGATGAATCCGATGCCGCAATTCGGGCTTTCAATCGTGATTTGCGGTTGTAGATATTCGATACCGAATCGCCGGTTATAACGCTAATGATTTGCGCCGAAAATCCGGCGTAGATGTAACATAGCAAATCGATATCCGCCGGTTTGAATTTCGGGAACTGCATCCGTAGTTTATCAATAATATTATCGTTTACCGTGTTTACAATCTTCTCCAATTCTTTTTTAGTCGAAGGATTCGATGTAAGGTTCGTAAAGAAGTTTTTCACCTGCTTGTAAATGGCCTCTTGCTGCGCTTTTGTATTGTTTCTTTCATAGAACGCTCGACCGAGTTGGTCAAGGAATTCGAAGCGGGACATCACCAATTCTTTAAGTTGTACTTCCAAGCCTTCCTTGGTGGCAAGATTTTCGAGGATGCGGTTTTTCGACTCCCGGATGCTTTCAACAGCCAATATGTAGCGTTCGATCTGCTGCTGCTTGCGTTTCATACGTTCCCGGTAGTAGTAGATTAGGAAAACTACAACGCCGAAGATCAGTAGTCCGACAATATATTCAAAGTAAGTGCGTACTTTCAGGCGATAACTCTCAAAAGCTGTTTGCTCTTTATAATATTTTGCCTCGGCGGCGATTGCAGATTGGGATACCACCATGCGAGATATGGAATCGCTCAACCAGATATATTCGTTGATCGAATTGGCCGCCTCCTCTGAATTTCCGGAAGCCAATTCAATTTGAAAAGATAAATAAGCCAGCTGCGCATCGTCCCGAATATCTTCCGCCAACTCCGAAGCAATATTGAAATAATATCGTGCACTGTCTATCTTGTGTTGCAGATAATAAACTTTGATTAATATCCTATATTGGTAGATTGACAACCCATCAGGGACGATTCGCTCAATTTCCTTTACGGCTTGCAAGGCTTTGGGATAGTCGCCCTTACTAACATAAATATCCCCTAAATTGCTTAAACAAGCAATAACCATATCGTTGTCTCCCTGCTGCCTGGCTGCCTGTAGAGCTTGCAAATAATATTTTACAGCATTATCGTTATCATTTAAACTGGAATAAGTATTGGCGATATTGAGTGTCGCATTATTCATAAACGCCGGATTGCGTAGTTTTTTCCATGCGTCATAAGCATTCCGATAATACTCCAGCGCTCCGTTAAAATTCATCTGCTCGGAATAGAGTTCTCCGATACGGGTATATACTAATCCCAGGTAATAATTCTTATGCGCCGCGAGAGCATATTTTTCCGCAGTCAGATAGTAGTGCATGGCTTCCTGATAATTGGCGCCATTTTGATGGATTCGCCCATAGTGATAGTTGATTAGGAACTTCACCGAATCCGAACAAATACGTTTGTCGTAATACCGGTATGCAATGCGTATCAGTGAATCATCATCGGTATCCACATAATTTTTATCGAGTGCCGCGGAATACAGGAGAGCGTATTTTGCCCGTGCGTGGCGTCCCAGAATCCGGTCGGGGTCAATATTCTCGATGATGCGTAATGAACTATCTGGTTCGCTGCGCATTAATTTTGCCGCTGTAGACAACTCCTGCTCGATCTGTCCGCTGTTGCCGCAGCCGAACAAGGACATAATCAGTGAAATAGATAAGATATATTTCATAGCCAAACCTGTATTGATATGAAATATAATAAAAATCGGGAACATACAATCATATTGTAGGAAGAAAACAAAATTTCAGCCGCTTCTTTAACTATCTGTCGAGAATAATTCATCTATTCGACAATCGCGCAATTTCATACTGCATAATCCTCACATTGCCATCGACAAGCAGTGTTCCTACCTTCCCATCGCCGGATGAATTCTTCATAAATTATAATGAAGCCCCTTATCCACAACATCATATGTTACAATACAGAAAGGGGACAGATTCGATCAATTGATTATTAAAGATGAGAATCACCCCTTTGAATTTATCCTATACGGTATGCTCAACTGCTGTCTGTAGCCGTTTACTCCGAAAGTCGTGGTTACCTCTTCTACGAGATAAACCCCGTTTTTGGAGGGATTTCGCAGATCGACCAACTCGACTTGTACAGCCGGGACCAGTCCGAAATCTCCGAAAATGGTCAATGTTCCGGTTATACCGTTCAAGTTATAGTTACGGAAATATTCCGTTGTCTCTTCCACGAGCTGATCGGAATTGATGCCGACATGGGGGGACATGTATGGCACGATGGTATAAGTCGACAAGTCAACTTTCGTGCGGGTGTCCGCTCCCGCAGCCGTCGTGTTGCCGGTTACTTTATGTGATTTCTTCGATATCTGGGTAGCGTTTACAGTTTGAAACTCCTTGCTGCCCGGAGAATCCGGATCGTATTCCGGGTTTAGCCTCACGGTTACTTCAAAGAATTTCTCGTCCGTACCGAGTGCCTTGCCAGTTACCGCGAGAAACTTCGGATCCGTTTTCAACGCCTTGAGATTACTCTGCGCCACATGTTCGTTGAAATAGATTTTGAACGGACCGGTTCCCGAATCCTCGGGAAAGACAGGCTGTGCCTTACTGGACGAGTATGGGCGTCCGACAGCTATCGCCGGCATGGCCCCGTCATCCTCGGCATCGTATTTCAGAAAACAATACACCTTATAACGGGACCATTCAGAGAGGATGTCAGCCACCGTGAAGTTGTCCGTAACCTTGACCTTGCCGATATGGATTTCATACTTTTTGGTGTCGGAATGGATTTTGAATCCGGTATCTTTCAGAATATTGTATTTACCTTCCAACACATCATTGACTGTGGTGCCCTTGACCGGTGTCTCGAACAGCGGCGCTTTTTTCAGTTTGAGCTTGTAGGCCATGTTCTCACACTGAATTTCAAGCATACTATCGGAATTATAGCCCGTGATATACCCGTCAAACATGTTTTTCATCACGCCGTTATAGCCCAACATGATATTGATGCGCTGTCCAATTTTGAAAGTCGTTTCATCCACAAGGCGCTGTGTCGTGCGCTTCTCGATGAGCACTCCGTCTTCCATGATTTCCGTCGTCAGACGGGATACGTCCTTGCCTTCCAGTGTTACGTTGCCGATAATGGTTGAACGGCATACCGAACCTTTCGGGAAAGTAACTTTGGCTGTTCCTATCAATTTCTTGTAGCTTTCGTTGATTTCAATCGTGTGTACTTCCGTCATCTCCACCCCGTTTAGTATCTTCATCGGATTGTCGGGGTCCGGGTCGCCGACCGTGATGCGGCAACATAGCACGTCCATAGCCGCTACAGCCATAATTGCGTAAGTTTGAGCAGGGAAGCCGGATCAACGACCTCTGTGCCGAATTTAACATACTTGATCCATTTGTTGGTGTGCTTGATGGCCGTGTCCACCACTTCCTGTTCGGCCAGTTTCACCTCTACCGCCTCGGAAGGCTCGACAGCCACGCAGGTCACCGAATAGGGCTGCACGTTCCGGCAGTCCGTCGGCTGTAGAGTATAGCTTTGTACGATGAGCTGCGTGATGTTGAACTGCCTCAAGACGGTGTTGTCACATTCGATGACCCCCTTGTACTGCATCAGCCGCAAGAACTTCGACACTTCCGCTTCGGGATACACATCGGGATATTTCGAGGTGATTTTTCCGTTGATGGTAATTTCCAGATCTCCTCCGGAAATAAATTCCTTACGCGTATAGTCACGTCCTTGCACCTGCGTCAGGAGTATGTTATTACGGCTTGCCACCTGAACCTGCGGACCGAGGTCCACGAATGTCACCAGCCCATATTTCGTGTTGGGTTCCACCTTGCATTCCTTGTTGTCGTAATACCTGCCTTCCTTCGAGATGGAGAGTTCCAGGTAATCTGCCACTGTACGGCCTACGATTGTATCCGTATAGTTCTTTTTTTGGGCAACAGCCTGCTGCTCCTTGATCAGTTGGTAATACTGCCCGGTCTTGTTGGCCAGGCTCGACTGGGACTGGGTTTCCAGATACTTGTCGCGCACCCGTTGTTCCCAATATTTGAGATAACGCGGATACGATCGCAAAAGTCCGTATGCCGTCTGCGAGGCGACCTGTATGACAGCCCGTTTCAACAAGTCATGATGCTTGGAGAAATAATGGACCTGGCCGTCCTGAAGTTCTGCCAGCCCCATGCCCAATGCCAGACGGGTTGCATTGCTGATATAGCCGCCCAGCGTTCCATTATTCAGTATGCCGCCGCTTAACAGGGTTGAAGCGGCCATTTGTAAGTCTTCCCATATTTGTCAGCCATTCCAAGAGGCATCGAAGTCATGCACGACATCGATGAGTGCCTGCGCAAGTTGTTGTTTCAGATTCTGTATTTCTTCGGTTTGTCCTTCCTGAGACTTCATCAGATCGATGGTCTGTACACTCAACAGACTGTCAATATTGACAATTACCTGTTTGGGTGCCGCTGAGGAGAGGCGTCCCCGTCCCCGAATAGTTTCCTCCGGCCCCTCCGTCATCCGGACCGTTGTTGGTAATTGGGTTGCTGGAGAAAGGCTTGTTATCATTGGAGTCCGGTTCGTTGCTGTACAGATCCGGGGTAAAGCCTGCCACACGGAGAATATTCTCTGCGGCTTCCGCCGAACCACCGAAAGTTTGCCGTAAGGATGAAAAAAACTTAACCAACGTGGTGTGGGCCAGCTTTCGGTGGGCGATGTTCTCTACACGTTGCTCGTCGGTAGCGTTGCTTCCCAACTTTTTCTGCACCCAATGGCCATCGGCATTCTGAGAATAGCCCCAGGCTGCCAGTTGCTCGAAGTCGAAGCCTCCCTTGCGCATGAGGTCCTGTGCCTTGGCGGTGCTGGATATGGCATCCCTGTATGCTGTGGCTGCACGAACAATCTCGGGAACGGTTGTATTGTTGATGTATTGGGCATAGTCATACGTCTGTGCCGCCACAGCCTCCGACATTTCGCCAATCTTGTCATTATACACCACCTTGCCATTGACCATCCTCCATAGGCTCGTGTCGAGGTCTTTGTCCTGCTGCCCGAAGCGTTCATGCACGGTATTCAGGAAAGCGTTTACTTCCAGTACCGAGTTCAGTTTGCCGAGTTCAGCATAAGCCGAGTTGATACGTGTCTGGCTGTCCCGTTTGGCCAACGTGACCAGAGCGTCCCGAATATCATCCTGACGGGCATCATCCATGTTGTAGACATCGTTGATGGTCATCATGCCTTCCGAGGAAGCCGCCGCAAAGGAGCCCATGAATCCTGCCCACCAATGTTTCGTAAAGGCACCGATTTTATGCCCCGACGCCTCCTCGATGGTCTTTCCAGCCACCACTTCCTCCACTGCACGTTTGGTCTTGACGGCCATACGGTAAGTGTCATTCAACGACGAGTAAAGTGCTTCGATGGATGGGTAGCGGTATTTCCTGTTCTGCTCGATCTCCTCCAATACGGCATCTTTGGCCTCTTTGACCTTCCAGGTTTTGTACGCAACCCAGCCCAGGGCTCCGACCAAAGCTGCGATGCCGGCCGTTGCCGCCACGGCGCCAGTACCGATGGCGCTCAGTGAGGCGGCAGCGCCGGTCAGTCCGGTTCCGGTAGCTACCTGAGTGGCGAACAGAGACTTGAGTACGTTCTGAGCCCCGATAGTGCCGCCTCCGGCCAGCAATGCCCTTGCCATAGCTCCACGGCCTGCCACGCCTGCTGCCTGCATGGTGGAAACGATGGCTCTTTTCTGAGCAAATGACAGTTTTCCCGCACCCCCGAAGCCGATAAGCCCCTGAATGGCCTCAATGGAAGTGGTAGCTGCGGCCTGTTTCCCGATAAAGCCGACAGCTATGCCGATATTGGTCAACGCACCTGCCACCTTGAACAGACGGGTAGCCACAACACCGGTAAACACCAGCGGTTCTATCCAGTGGAAGTTACGGGTAACCCAGGCCCCGATATTGCCGATTACCGTAAATATGTCCAGTAGTGCGTTCCCGATAGAAACCAGTCCTCGTGTGAATTCGGGCGCCTTGAACTTCTCCAGCAAAGACCGCAATACCGAGCGGATGGAAGGTTCCAGCACCTCGTATGCCTGCATGAACCCTTCGGTAAGCTGGGAGGTCACCTGTGCCCACAGCCCCTTGGTCGTATTCTGCTTGACCAGTGCCAGCTCGGAGGAAATACCTTGTGAACCCCGGTTATGCGCCGTAAGCGTCCGCAACTGATCGTAATTCCGAACAAACATCATGGCCGCATTTCCTCCGATTTTACCGAAGATGGACTGCATATCAGCCATAGATGCACCCTTTCTGTTCAGCTCCTCGAAGATGTCAGCCAGAGGTCTCAATTTCTCGACCATGACTCCCTCGATATCTCTCATTTCGGTAAACTGGACTCCCAAGCGGTCAAGTACCTTCTGCGCCTCTTTTGTGGGTTTGGCAAAACGGGTAGCCATGGCACGCAAGGAGGTTCCTGCCAGGGTGCCTTTCAGACCCATATTTCCCAACAAACCGATGGCGGCACTGGCTTCCGTAAAGTCAATACCGGCCATGCGAAGGTATCCGGCTGCCATCTTGTAGGATTCAGCCACCTCCACAATATTGACGTTTGATCGAGATATGGTCGATGCGATGACATCGGCCACACTGTCCATGCTGTCGTTGTTGATGTCGTAACCAGCCATGATGTTGGTGGCAAGGTCGGCGATGTAGGCCACGTCATTGTCGCCGATCAGAGCCAGATTCGTAATAGGACGAATCGACTTGTGAATGGTATCAATGTTCATGCCCGCCATTGTCAGGTACTTGACAGCACCGGCAATTTCCACAGCCGTATATTTGGTATCGATACCGATTTTACGGACGTGGCGGGCCATATTGTCAAACCGGGTCTCGAAAGTTTTCAGGTCAGTATCGGCCACTTTCAGAATGGAGTGTGCCGACTCCATGATATTGGAGTATTCAATGGCTTTTGTCAATTCCGAACGCACAAAGCTGTAGCCCATGTAGGCATTGAGCATCGAAGCGAACGGCAAGTTCCGCAGCGAGGGTGCATGGGAGTATTGGATACGGTTGATGGCGGCGCGACGCTTGCTGCGGTACAGCGTTCCGGCGGCCGTGTTTTCGCGCTGCATCAGCCGCACAGACTGCATGGCGTTGCGCTGTTCCTGCCGTCGTGCATTCTGTTCCGCTTTCTTCTGTGCCGCAGCCTCAGCCCTCAGGCGGGCATCTTCCGCCTTTCGCCGGGCTGTTGCTTCCTTGCGCGCCGCGTCTTCCGCCTGACGCCGCAGCCGTTCCGCTTCCCTTGCTGCGTTCTTGCGCTGCAGCTCCTGTTGCTTCTCCGAATCAAGACGTGCCTTGCGACGCTGCTGCGCCTCAAAATTCTCTTCGTCCTGGACCAGTTTCTGACGGTGGAGCTGCTGTTGGGTGTACAGCCGCTCCATGAGTCTCTGCTGCGCCTTTTCGGGCAACGCGAAAGCCGTTGGAGCATATGGAACCGGCACACCCGAAGCCAAAGAAATGCCGGCACTTCCCAATCCCCCCTGAATATTCAGGGAGATAGAGGAAGCGCGCCGGACTTGTCCCAATAACGCCAGAATGTTTCTCAACCGCTGTTCCGCCTGGTCGGTCTTGATATTGAGTTCCCGGCCCCGCTCCATGTATGTGAGAGCCGAGTTTATTTTGCCAATGGCCTTCGTGATGCGTTTCTGAGCATCTGCCATGGCCGACACCGAAGAGGAGGCGTTCCGTTCAATTTCCGCCTTGCGCGCTTCTGCCGCCTTCTTCTCATACAGGCTTTTCGCGCTTGCTTTGATTTTTTTGCTGTCCAGAGCCTGTGCCGTACCGATGGAAAGCGTGATGCCTCTGGAAAGTTCTGCTATCTCCGTCAGCAGTTTCTTGACCCTTTCAAGTTTCGCCTCGCTGTTCTTCGTGTCAATGGTCAAACGATAATCGAAGCTCCGCTTTTTCCCGTTCTTGGTTCGAAACACCCGGTCAATCTCGTCCATCATGTTCTTGATGTTCGTGATGGCCGGAGTCAACGATGCCTTCGCCTGCACAAGTTTCCCGACGGCCTCACCGAAGGCGATGACCTGCTTGGTACCCTGCGAGGCTTCTACGTTGATGGTATAATTGACCTGGTAATTTTGTTCCTGAGGCATGAGGTTGAGTCGCTTCTATCTTAAAAGGAATAGGTCTGTAAGGCTGAAGGAGATTAAAAAACGGCCAGTCGCAGGACACGCACATTCGTTTTTTGCACTGTCCGATTTTTGTATTATTTTTGTTAAGTGACTGTCTGAAAAGCTATCAAAAACACAATACGAATTATGGCACGACAAAAGAAAGAACCGGAAACCCTGGAGAGCTTCACGCAAAAATGCATGCAGCGGCCGATGGCCAAAATCATAGAGGAACTGTTCAACACACGAACAGAACTTATGGAATGCCGACGGGCTATCGGAGGCCTGAAGCGGCGGAAGGAATCGGGAGTGACGAAGGAGGAGATCCAGCGTCTGCAAAACATTGAACGCAAGTATAAGAAGATACTGGGTTTGGCCGCAGACGTGGCTAATGCTGACGATTAGTCGGGTATCTGTTATTCGATAAAAAAGCGGGGCGCACACTATTTGTGCAGCCCCGCTTTCATCAGTTCCTGGTTGAGATGTATCGCTTGCATCTGTTCGTGCAGCCAGAGTGCCTCTTCCGACAGCATGGCAAATTCCACATCCGTGACTGTGTCAAGGTTTACGCCGGGGAAGTAATGACGGACGTAAATCATCCGTTGTCGGATGCGCTGCTCGTCCGTCACAACCCACCGGCTTATAAGTTTACCAGGACGCTCTGTCGTGTAGTGATGAGTTCCGACAACTGTCCCATCAGGCCGAAGAGGAACAGCGAATCATTGTCGACAAGTTCCTTGTCTCCATCCATGAAGCAGTCGCGCGCCAGTGTGCGCATGGCCAGGACCTCATCCTTCTTTGAGGCAGCCATGAATTTGGAGAACTGCGGGAAGGTGGGTTCCGCCATAAAAGCGACGTAATATTCCTTTTCCCCGCATTCGGTCTCCCCATATACAACCATCGGGTAAACCTTGCGCAGTTTTTTCTCTTCTTTGATTTTGAGGGCTTTTTCCTTGATTTTGGCTTCCTGTTCCAGCGTAAGCATCTTTTCTTCCATATCGAAATGAATTTGATCCATTTAAAGTGTAGGGGAAGATCCCCCGGAAAGATTACAAAAACACGAATTATCTCGCATCTGAATAAACAGCCCGAGCATTAAGCATTGATTTCTCTATGCAATTCATCTGAATACTCAAAAAAATGATATACGGCCCGATCATACCTATGCCTGTCTATTGGAGCCGCTTACATGGCCGATGTATATACAGATGGCAATATGGCAGAGACGAAAAATCTATTCCAATATTTGTAACATCAGATAATTATCGTTACTTTTGTACTGTTATCACGCGAAGTGATAATGGTACAAAATAGATGATAATGAATATAAGGGAAATCATAATAGCCGGGATAACTGTCGCATTGACACCTGTTCAACGGTCAGAACTGAAGGGGCTGAATATTGATACGATCACAAGATTCAGTTTCTATCATGGGACATTCAACGGGCAGCCGTTCTGCTTTGCTTCCCAAAACGGTACGGCAACGCTGACTCCGGCCAATTATCGCAGATATGCGGAACGTGTAGAAACGATTGTCGGCGTGCCGGTCGTCTTCATCCTTGAAGCCGCGACATACATCAATCGCAGCCGCTTGATTGAACAGGGAGTCTATTTTGTAGTATCCAGAAAATATGCCTTCCTGCCGACGCTGCTGGTAAATGCCATAGAGAAATCCCGAAGGCCCAAAAAGAACAGACTTCTGTCACCGGTGGCGCAGTATCTTTTGTTGTACTATCTGCAATCATCGTTGCATGGGAGCTGTACCATAAAGGATTTCGAAAATATCTGTCCATATTCCTATCAATCAGTCGGACGAGGATTGTTGGATTTGGAACAGTTCGGGCTCTGCAGGTCTGAAATGATTCCCAATGTGGAGAAAAGAGTAATCTTTACACTGCCCAGGCAGGAACTTTGGGAAAAGGCTGTGCCGTTTATGCGGAGCCCGGTCCGCTGGGTGTATTACACGGATGACGACCTGCCGGACAATCTGATGACAAGCGGTATCAACGCCCTGTCGCATTACTCGCATCTGAATCCGGAAGAGAGGCGGACCGTTGCCATCCTGGACCGGGATTTCAAAAAAATGGTGTCGGAAGGCTTGAAGGTTGACGACATGGAAGGGAAACATTGTATCGAGGTTTGGATATACCACCCGCGGATGTTTCCGGACACGGAATATGTCGACAAACTGTCCTTGTACCTGTCGTTACGGCACGATACGGACGCAAGGGTGGAAGGTGAATTGGAATATATAATCAAGACAATAAAATGGTAAGAGGTTTAGAAAAATTCAAGGAGTATTTTAAGGATTTCAGCGACAATTATATCATCATCGGCGGAACGGCTTGCGATATCGCGTTGACGGGTAGCGACATGCCGCCCAGAGCCACGGATGACATTGACATGATTCTGATTGTCGACAACATGACCCCGGAATTTGGCCAACGGTTCTGGCAGTTCATCTCTGAGGGGGAATATCAAAACCGTGAACGCAAGCGCGGAGAAGGCAAAGAGCCGGTGCCCGAGTTATTCCGGTTCATCAAACCGTCTCCCGGTTATCCAATCCGCATCGAGTTGCTGTCCACACGCCCGGATATTCTCGGAGAACCTACCGGATTCCACCTGACACCCATTCCTGTCGGAGAAAAGCTCTCCAGTCTGTCCGCCATCGTTATGGATCCGGACTGCTATCAATTCACCATCGAGAACAGCACGGTACACGACGGTTTGAGGGTTGCCACGCCATTATGTCTGATCTGCCTGAAAGTGCGAGCGTTTCTCAATCTTACGGAAGAGAAGAAAACCAATCCTGAAATCCGCAGCCAGGATATAAAGAAACACCGGGACGACGTATTCAAGTTGCTGGTGACCGCTATCGATCCGGCAAATACGATTTCACTTCCTGACGCACTGAGAAATGACATGAAAACATTTGCGGACATGATGGAGGCTTCGTTGCCGAACCAGTCCCTACAGGACAGGCTGCGAGTGGACGGTGAACAGATCAGAACTTTTATTGCAATAATGAGAGAAGTATTCGTATTATAATATGAAGATACAATATGCCAGTGACCTGCATCTTGAGTTCTCCGATAACAGCCGCTTTTTGAAAGAGCACCCGCTTGAAGTGACGGGAGATATTCTCCTCCTGGCTGGCGACATCGGCTATATCGGGGACGACAACTATTCCACGCATCCCTTCTGGAACTGGGCATCGGACCATTACCGCCAGGTCATCGTCATACCAGGCAATCACGAGTTCTACAAGCTGTTTGACATCGACAAGCTTTACAACGGTTGGAGTTATTCCATTCGGAAGAACATCACTTGTCATTATAATGCCGTCATTCCCCTGTCCGCAGATACGACGTTAATCGCCACGACCCTGTGGTCTAAAATCTCCATGCAGGATGCCTATGCCACGGAGAGTGCCATCAGCGATTTCAGGCGTATCCGTTACGGCAACGAACCGCTGGACTGGACCCGTTTCAACGACGAGCATTACCGTTGTGCCCGTTTCTTGAAGGATAGTATCGCCCGAAATACGGCCCGACATATCCTTGTCGCCACACATCATGTGCCTTCCTTCAAGCTGCTGGCCTCGGAATTCAAGGGCAGCCCGTTGAACGGGGCGTTTGTTGTCGAGTTAGGTGATTTCATCGAAGCAAGTCCCGTGGAATACTGGATATACGGGCATTCCCACCGAAATATGGACAAGCGAATCGGCCAGACCATGTGTCTTTCAAACCAGCTCGGCTATGTTTTCAGCGGTGAGCATATCGGTTTCTTGCCGGGAAAATACATCGAAGTCTGAACAATAAAAGGTGCGCAAGGCTTATGCCATGCGCACCCTCCTGAGAAAATGGGAACAAAAACAGGATCATAGCCTGACCAAACATCCTTCAATTCCACTCTGTTCAAGCATTTCCGTATTTTGTCGGTCGAAGGCAATCAAGCAGGACGGAGCGCCCGCGGGACCTCCCTGCATTCCCGAGGCGTGGCAAAAGCTCACCCTTCCCTTGATAAAGAGAATAGAGTCCGCACGGGGGAAAATCAGTTCCTGGAACAGTTTCGTGTCTGTCCTGACAAACGTCAGCGCCACGGCATTGCGATGTTCCGCGCACCGCTGTATGAACTGTGCGATGAGCGCCTTGTCATACGGCGGATTGCAGAATACACGGCCATGCCACGGGAGTTTGAGCCCGTCGTCCTCGACCGTATAATGGTGCGCCGCAATGTCCCACGGACGGTTCACCGGCGCACAAGGGTCCAAATCGAATGCTCCCAGCCGCTGCAAGATGGACGGCGGGGTCAGCCATTCATTCTTTCCCGTTGCAGTATTTCCTTCAAAAGTCACATTCATAGCCTACCATTAAATGGTATCCCCTGAACCGATTTGAATATCGAAAGGATTCAGATCGAATTCGTGAGTGATGTTCGTGTCATCCTGCTGGGATTCCAAGCAATCCTCGGTGAAGATACAACCTTTCAGAGTGACGGTTGTGGTCGTCCAATCCTCAGATGCCATCGGGTTGGCAAAGGATATGATCAGGTCGAACTCTCCGATTTCGAGCAGCGAGCCATAGACCGAGCGCAGCAACTGCTGTGTAGCGTAATCCATGGTGATAGACGCCGAATAAGTAATGTTCCCGAATCCGCGGGACACAGGTTTCCCACCCATGCCGTAGTTGGATTCCACCTTGCGCTTTTTGGACCATTTTATTGCCGACACGCCTTCAAGCGTAGTCGAGCCTTCGTCGATTCCAAGAGCTGTCGATGACAAGGTAATCATCGACCATGAGTATGCTACATTATTGATTACAGCCATAATGCGGGTATTAAGCGGTTAATGAGAGACCCTCTTCGACGTAAATCTTGACAGCCACACCGACCGGCACAATGACATACGAGATGCGGAGCGTGTCGTCGACCAATACGTTCTGATTGGCGTCTATGGTCACGGCATACCCGGAAATCTCCTGTGCGGCCTGCATCTTGGCCAGAATATCTCCGATAAGCGTCTTGAAGGCCGTTATCTTGGATGCCGCGAGATACCCCGTCGAGGGATTTACCAGCAGCGGCGAATTAACATAGGGAAGCAGCGCGGCACGTACGGCCCTGCGGCTTTTGTTGATAGTCCTGTTGCGGGCAATGGTACGGTAATCGCCCGTGGAGCAGGTCTGGTCCTTGGAAATATAGATGCCGTTCTCCCGTCCTGCGTACTTGATGGGGAAGATATACCCCTTATCATCAAGCTCGTCCAGCAATGCCGGAGAAAGGGATTCGTAACGGTTCAGACTAAGGAAGTTTTCCTCTGCCTCGTCCAGGTTGATATCTCCGAACCCCAGTTCTATTTCCTGGAAGTCATCGGTGAACAGGTTGAACTGCTTCACCCATGCGATGGATTCCTGCACGCCGGCTTTCGCGATGGCACCCATCACTGCCCCGAGGAACCCCACGGGAGTATGGTTGACGTTGCGCATCTGCATGAGGCCGACAGTCTCGTTATGTGCCTGTCCGAAGATACAGCTGATACGACTGGCCTCACAGATACAAGAGGGGATCTTGTTCAGGTCGATCTGGCGCCCCTCGGTCGTATCTGCACCCGTGTTGGAAGGGTTTGCCGAGAGAATGAGCGACAGAGGCTGGTTCTGTTCGGCAAGGCCGACAGCCACGTCATTCAGTCCCTTTACAAGATTGAGGTTGTACTTGTCTTCGCCTCCGTTGGCCTTCCACAACGGCTGTTCGGTCCAGATGCCGAGCTGGTTGATCATCCCTCCGGCAGCCCTTTGCATGATTTCCAATGCATCCCAGTTCGAGGAGCAGTCCGCGAACATGACATAAAGTTTTCCTGTTCCATTCACGTTTCCCGACATGCGGAAAAACTCCCGTATATGGTAAGCTGGAATGCCGTGCAGGAAGTTGACGTTGGTCTCTTCCTCCTCCGTGGCCACTACGCGCTCGATGATGCCGAAATCATTGACGGCGGACTTGAAAGACGTGACATAGCACACATCTCCGAGTTTGAGTTTCGACTCGTTCGTCTTGCCATATCCCTCGGTGAAGAGTGTCGGCTGCAAGGAGACGTCAAAGAGCAGTCCGGTCACCTTTTCGTTCCCGGAACCGGTGTCGTACGGGATATTTCCGTCGACATCCTTGATAAATACATTTCCAAGCGCCATTATGATTTCATTTTAGATTGTTTGAAATACGGGTTTTTGTACAGCACGGCTTTTCCACGGATGTGGATGGCCGTGTCCGGCGAGAAGGTACTACCTCCGTTCCCGACGTAAAGCGCCGGATAACCGGGGAATTTCTTCAAGAGTTCCAGAATATGGGGGTCGGATGTTTCCTGCTCCTTTGTCTGTTGTGTTTTCGGCTTCGCGGTCGCTTCTGCCTCGGATTGTACCGTTTCTTCCTGTATGCGTTCAGCCTCCTGTTCCGCCACGGCTTGCGTAGCGGGAACATCCGGATTCTCGGGCATTTCTGCATTATTGATTTTTTTTGCCATGGTTGTCGAAAGAAAATTGGGGAGCGGGGCCTTACCTCCACTCCCCGGGTGAGACATTCAAATCAGATGAAAGGTGTGTTATTCGGTTTTCTTGTAGGCGGTGTGAACCACGATTTCCGCAGGACGCACAATGTTGACGTCCATCTTCATGCGCATCTGCATGAAGAAGAGCTCGGAATTGGCCTGGAGGCGGTCCACCTTGAGGATTTCCGTATCGTTGGCGAAATCCACGCCCATCCAGAGGTTGGAGTCCATGCCGGTGGAGAACTCGCCAAGCACCATGGTGTGCTCCGGGATTCCGACGATGGGGATGATACGTTTTCCCTTGAAGCGGTACTTGTTCACCTCGGTATTTTCCGAATACTTGACCTGCTTGTCGGAAATATACTGGTCGTAGGCATCCCAGGCATCCCAGCCAACAATGAAGGCCAGTGAAGTCTTCTTGCGGATCTGCTTGGGACAGTTCTTCCACATGGCATAAAGGGCTGCTTCCACGGCGGCACCGTCTGAAAGTTCGGTAGTACCCGAGACGATGCACTGTCCGCCCGCTTTCACCTCGTCATCCGTGGAGTTCACGTTGTCGAGGATTCGCTTGATGACCCCGTCGAAGTACTTCTCCTTGTTGGCGCCGATTTTCGTGCAGCCTTCGGGAGCCGTAATCTTGGCCGCCGACTCTCCGCCGCGTGCGGAGGTCCAGATAGCGTTTCCGATGTACTCGTTTTTCTTGTCCATCAGAAGGCGCAGCATCGTGGCCTGAATGCGCGGATCCAGCTCCCGGAACACGAGATTGCCTTCGGGTTGTGCGAACTTCCAGTATTTCTCGTAGTCCCTGGGGTTGAACTCCAGGTAAATCATGAAATCGGAAGGTTCGAGGTAACGCTCGGTGAACTGGTATTCGTTCGAGCCATCTTCTCCCTTGATGCCATGCGTCGACTGTGGTGTGGGGACGTTGTCCTGAATGACGTTCCCGAGTTTTACGGCCGGCAGCGTATAACGGTGCTGGATGCCGGTCTTGATGTGGATAAGTCCTTCGCGGACCGTGTCGTTTCCTTGAACGGTATAGGTCAGCAGGTCTTCCAGCACCTCACCGTTATACCCGTTCTGTAAGAAGTTTAAAGTATCAGCCATTGTCTTTTGAGTTACAGGTTTGAAAAAGAATCTCAGCCGACAGGCGGATACCTCTTCCGCGTGAGACCTCAGGTCTCCGGCAAGTCAATTAACAGTAGATTAAGGGTTGAGCCACTACGGGCTTCAGGTTATCGGAGCTTCTTGAACTTGAAGTCGCTGCCGACCACCTCCTTGACCTTTTCAGTCATCAGTTCCTCGGCTGTTCTCGCCGCATCTGCCGCCGCCTGGATATTATCCGGATTCTTGGCGATCTCGCGTGAAATCTTGTCACGGGCAGGAATGGAGGCCAGCGTGCTTTCCGCCAGTGCAAAATTCGAGGTGGCCATCTCAACCCACTGGGCTTTGGCCTCACGGTCGATTTTCCCCTCGTTGATGGCGTTTTCCACCAGCGTCTCGATGCGAGCCGCCTGCTCATCCTTCTCCTTCTGCTCATAGGCAGACAGTCGTGAGGTAACGGCAGCCAGGTCCTTCTGCAGATTCTGAATGGCGGCCTCCTTGCCGGCAATGACCGTCTGGGCGTCATTCAGGGATTTCTGCATTTCCTTATACTTGGGTTCCAGGGCAGCCAGTTCCGAAATGCGGGCCATGACATCTTTAACATCCTTGTCCTTCATACCGATGGATGCCGCAATAGCCCCATATTCAAATCCTTGTGTCTTGTTTTCGTTCGTCATATCGCTTTCTGTTTGTTTAAGAGTAGGTGCTGTTTCTTCAAATAGTTTATTCTCTGAACTGACCCGGCTCATGAGCTCCTGAATGGCCGCCGTGTCGGTCAGTGCCGCCACCTCACTGTGCACCTTCTCACAGAGTTGTTTGGAGGTGTGGATGACATTCTCGGCCGGGATGATGCCTGCCTTCACGGCCGCCGCAGCATCGAAATAGGTGCCGTCCTTGCCGGCCTCCCCGTTCATGATGGCGCGAACCTGTTCCGCCTTCAGTCCGAACCGCTTACGGTAGATGGTCTCAATCTGCCTGGTGAATGCCCGGACCATATCCGATCCTTCGTCGTCATCCCCATCCGGGAGCATCGGATTGTGAATCATCAGTATGGCATAGTCTCGCATGAGCGAACGGTTCCCCGCAGCCCAGATGATGGATGCCATCGATGCGGCGATACCTTCAATGATGCATTCCGTATCCACCTTGCTGTTGGCAATGGTGGAATAGGTTGTCATGCCGTACAGCACACTGCCACCCTCCGAGTTAATCAGTACGCGTATGCACGAAGGGCGCACGACATTCTCCAGAAAATCGAACTCTTCATTGAACCGTGCGGTATTCTCCTCGGAGACACGCCCGAAAAAACGTATGACGGCCGGCTCGCCTGTTTTGGCCTCGCCGACAACATATTGAAGTGAATTGATATCCATAATCGGCTGTTTCTTTCCGAAAGAGTAGGAGTATGGTTTGAAGAAAGTTGTAAGAGAGAAGTTGACCTGAAAAAGAACAGAACAGAACAGGACCCGCATCGTCAGGTCCTGTCCTGTTCCACCTCTTCGCCGGAATCCTCCGTGGGTGGTATCTCATCCGCATCGGCGGAGATCACGAATCCCGTCACCTCCTCGTATTCGGGTTTGGCGTGATGCCCATGCTGTTGAAGATCATGCTGCGGAGCGTCGCTGTGCTGTGTGAACGGCGGCATCACCAGATAACGCTTCACCCAGTCCCGGTAGCGCCATGCCGACGACTCGCGGAACCACACTTCGTAGTCTATCCAGTAGGCCTGCAGCATGTTGGTTGTCTGCGGCATATCGAAATAGGTCAGGTTGCAGCGTTCGTTAAGCGCCGGTTCCCGATCCTTGGCGTCCTGAATGGCCACGTTGAGCCGCTGAAAGACAATGAAGGGATCGCATTCACGTTCCGGGTCGGAGTTGTTGAGCGTGTTGAGTATGAATCGCACCCGCATGGTGGCACGCCCTTCACCGATACGCTGCTGCGCCACCAGGTAACGGACGTTTACGAAATGGATGAATACCGCAGGGAAAGCAATCTCGTATTCCGTGTTCTCACCACGGACAATCCGCGCAAACTGCCCGTTGTCAATGGCTATGGTCTTGAAAAAGGCAGGCGAAGCCCCGTCATCCGGATTTTCCCGTATGGTGAGTATCGCTCTGCGTACCGCCTGGTACATGTTCACGAACGGGTTTTCGGAAACCTCTTCCGGCAGGCTTTCGTTGCGTGGCGCCGGCATTACGGGAGTGCTGGTGTTATGCTTGTCCTTAATCATGACATGGGGAATCCTTCAAATATTTTGTCAATGAAGTGAGCAGCTATGTACGCGTCGATCTTTGGAGAGAAACCTATGAACTGACGATGTACGGGGCGCCGTGAAGAATACTGGTTCACCGTGTACAGTCCAAACTTGGGATCCGTATTGTGCACGGCCGCATAGTGACCGTACCGTTCCCGGCTGCGCCCTCGCTTGCCACGGACAGGGACACTCTTCTCGGTCGTGTAAATGTTGTAATATGCCCCTTTACTAAAATACGCGTGCGGTTATCCCGTCGCCCCACAATGTCGGTCCGCTTGCTTTCATACTTGATGCTTTTTGCCAGGGTTCCCGAATCGTTCATCACCGGGTGCGTGAACCGTCTTCCCCAGCGGGATGTGCGAGGCGCCCAGCGGCTGCCGCCACAGAACCCTCCCGATGAAAAAGAAGCCTGGAACTGCTGACGGGAATAGTCACCGGCAAGCGTCACAAAGTCAAAGACGTTGTATTGGAGCTTATTGGGCATCTTCGTAACATACTTCCCTTCCACCCAATGGGCACAGAATTCGTCAAGCGTTATCTTAGGCATAGTGGAATCGTTTTTTGAGTTTGTCGCCTGTCTGCACGGCAAACTCCGGCAGCGGCGTGCTGAAATAAGGATGTGCGTCGGAGAAGATGCGTCCACCCGTGGCAAGACTCTCCCGAAAAACCGGATCCACCTTCCTATGTCCGGAAGAACGGGAGACAGAAGCGTGTACCGAGGCGAAACCGTTGGCCACGAGGTAGCATCGGCAGCCCCATTCGATGGGCGGAATCAGTTCTGGCGGGAATTCCGACTTGCGATAGGAAATCCCTTCGAAGGAAAGGTGCCAGGGACGGACCCGTTCATCCCCCTGCGTCATGAAGGTAACAAGCGTGTCCTCGCTGACAGCCATCCACCAGGCAGCCATCGCAGCCGCCAGTCCTACCTGCTCGTTTTCTTTCTGCGCGTACACGAGGTTATAGCGTCGGCAAACCTCCTCGCACTCCGCCAAATTCGTTTCTGAGACCTGTTCAGGGAGAGCTCCGAGCATGGTCATCTCTTCGGCCACGGCAAAATCAATCAGGTTTTCCACCGCAGCCACGAGAATTTCATGCTGTTGTTGCTCACGGGCGGAGATGAAGGCGTTCCGATTCCGGAGAATATCCAGCGCGCGGTCAAAATCAATGCGCAATCCACGCAATGCCTTGTCGATTAAAAATGAAGCCCGCAAGGTGATGATTTCCTCAATCAGGTCTTTCCTCTCGGCACTATTTTCCCACCATTTCACAAGCCGGCGGAAGGCGTCCCGAACAGCTTCGTATTCCTGCTGTTCCTCCGGCCCGTAGGCAGCATTGTCGGCAGCCCTGCATTCAGGGAGCGTAAGACGGGCCGTTACTTCGCTCCCCGCAGAAAATTTGCCACATGCACCCCGCGAGGATGTCCGTAGCGGCGATAGTATTCCTCGTCGGACATGATCCCCCGGTCGTTATGGCTGGTTCCCGCGACCGTTCCACCGGCTAGGCCGGTCATCACGTTGAGCTGTTTACCCACGTTGATGCCGAACTCCTTTTCAATCTCATCGGGCGCCACCTCATATTTGTCCGTAATCAGCGAATAGAGCTTGATGCGGTCTTCGTTGCTCATCTCGATGCGGTTCGAATACTTGAATTCCAACCCCGGTAAGATATAGCCCATGGCCACCAGTCGCGGCACGATCTCCTCATTCATGATGTTCTCAATATATCGGCGGTACACCTCGATGCGATCCCGGAAAATATCCTGATGGGCTTTGGTCGAGCCGACATACGACTGCATACCGCCCGCCATCGACTCGCTGCCCAGTACCAAGTTGGAGACTTCCCGGTTCACGAACTCGATAAGCCCGGTATATATTTTCTCGCTGTTGGACATCGTGAAGGTCTTGATGTCAACCTCGTCCTCAATGCCCGTAACCACCACCTTGTTCTGCGCGGCGTTGGCAATCTCGTTGGCCAACCGCTTGCGGTCCGCATTGCTCTCCGAAACGGTTTTTCCGTGAATGATGGGCTGTCCATAGGTGTGTGAGAAGTTCACATAGTTGGCTACGGTGAACTTCTTGGCCAAAAATGAGTGGCGTAGTGGCTGAAAATAGCCCGAGGTCCCCGGAGTTTATCAGTACATAGTATCGTCGATAGACCGCCTTGCGGAGATCCCAATGTGGCATCCATTGCCCCTGCCGCTTCAAGACCACCTGCTGATCCGGCAAGACGTTTCTCCGTTCTATGATGTTTACCTCAGCCAGTTTGCCCGTCTTCGGATCAATATCCGGCATGATCTCCAGCAATGTATAGCCATACAATTTAGCCTCGATAACACCCTTGATGATGCGGTCGAATTGAGAGCCCTGTATCCTCTGTGTCTGTGCGACATCCTTGATGTACTTTCCTTTTTCATTCACTCTTGCCAACATGTAACGGTCCCCCAGAATCTGGCTCTCCAGCGTTTCGATGACCGAACGGATATGAGCGTCCTGCTGAAGGCACGCCTCGTACAGGTCAATGAGCCTGGAACGGTCATCCAGGATATAACCCGTTTCCGTGTCCATGCGGCACGAGCGGTACAGGTTGTTCCGTTCGATTTCCCGGACATACTCCTGTATGGTCTTTTTCGAGGTCCTGAATATGCTTTCCAGCAGTTCACCATGAAAGGAATGATCTGATTCTGCCATCTTTTCTCCTTTTCTTTTAAGAGTAGCCTGATTTGGAAAGCAAAGTTTTCGGGCTTGAAAATATATACAGTCAGAATGGCGGTTAATGGCTATTTTCCAATCAGAAATAACTGAATAAAATATACAGATTTTATTCTTCTATTATTTTATAAATAACTTATAATCAATAAAAAAAGAATAGGTAAAATCATAAAATAATAATAGTTTTATACTATATTTACACGCAAAAGATATACTTTTATGTCTACTTATTAAACAACGGATCAAGAAATGAGAATCAAGAGATGAAAGTTATGAAGGTTCCTTGCCGGAGCATCCGGTACAAGGAATTTCCCGATTTGCTGTTCGGAACGCCGCCGAAGGGCGCTCCGGTCTATTTCGACGCAACGCATTTTATTCAGAGCCGCGGAGACGAAAAACGTCACTGTTTGGCTGATTTCCGGGTGGCTTTCCACCTGTGGATCGAGGAGTTGTGCCGACAATACGGAATAGACAAGGAGGAGCTGTTCATCCGCGACGAGGCGTCGGGGCATCTGTTAATTGATGAATGTCTGGCTCTATTATTTGTCGTTTACATCGAGCCTCCTTTCGGCGTCTACCTTCTGGAGCGGATTTCCGAAATGCTTATCGATGGATTTACGGTTTCAGACACTTGGCTGGTTCAATCAGCCGGGCTTAGATTTACGAATGAGGAATTAACGCAAATTTTAGAACATCATGAGACGTAGCAGTTTTAAACGACCAAAGATGGTGCTCATCTTCAACGGAGCACAGATTCTTGTGGCCATCACACGTTCGCTTCATAGTGCGGCTGAACTGACAAAAGGCAACTTGCAGGCAATTTCTTTTTGCTGCACTGGTAAATACATCTGCAGCGGAGGGTTCTATTTTCGACACCTGCATCCCAACGTGGAAATCGAGTTGCAGGATCTGGGAACTCTCCAACTCCAGGATTACGATTCCCTGTGTGGGGAGAAGCGGACCTATTACTCGGTCCGGCAAATGGCACATAAGCGGACATTACGCGAAAAGAAAGGTAAACAGGAAAACAGAAATACCAACGAAGACAAAGATTCATGAAAGAATATAGGAACGTGCCGTTCCGCGACTGGAGCATACGGGTGTCGCGGAGTCATAACGGACAAGTGCACATCTGTGCAAGCGATGTATGCGAGATACTCAAACGGGATGAGCTGATCAAGAAAGGATCGATTGCCGAGATATGTCCCTCAGCCCTGCGGCTTCCCTTCCGCGCCAACGGCCGCGAACTCTGGGGATTCCGTCCTGCGGACATGAGACGGCTTCTGCAATTGGTCCGCAAGGACAGTATTCTACCCCGAGACCTCATCGATGAGCTGGAGGTCTGGGGAAACCAGTTGTTGGAACTGGAAGCCGGAGATATGCACGTACACGGGCAGCGGGACTTTGTGCTGAGCTACGAAGCGGATTTTCCCGTCACTTTCCGCAAGATGGGTAACAAACTGATGGTGAATGCCACGCAGATCACGATGCATTTCGGGAAAATCCCCTCCGAGTGGTTGCGAATTACAGCTACGGATTCCCTGCGGCGTGAGATGGCTCGCAGCGGACAAACTGACCGTTACGAATTCCAGATCTTTACGACTCGCGGACGTGGCAAGGGGGCTACATGGATTGAATCGCCGTTAGTGGTTCCTCTGACACGCTGGATAGCGCCCGACTCGGGATTGGCCGACTGGTGTGCACAGCAGATTGAACGTCTTACGGCGGACATAGCGCCGCGTCCCGTGCGGAGGAGGGAATACAAGAGCCTTGAGATTCGCTGTCTGGACAGGCCGTTGCCCACGGATATGGATACGGCTCTTGCCATGATCGAGGAACATAGGAAGGTTATCCGGGATTTTATTCCCAAAGTAGCCTTCTACGATGATTTCATCGAAAACAGGGAGTGGTTCCGCAGCACACGCATTGCCGACGAACTCAACATCTCGCCGCGCAGCCTGCACCAGTTCCTGCTCGAACAAGGCATCTGCAAGTACCAAAAGCATCAATGGCTTGTCTTCCCGGCGTACAGGGCATGGCAATGCGACGTCCCCTATACCTGGGAGAACGCGCAGGGGAAAGTGTTCACCTTCGGTTCAGCCAAGCGGTGGACACAGGTGGGACGCGAATGTATCATTGAGTTATGGAAAAGAATGCACCCTGAATACCAGTAATTATGGAGAAAGCCTTACAACGCATCATCCGCAAGACCGGGCGCAAACCGGTTTCCTGCAAGTGTGAGAAGTGCCGTAACCAGTGCCGCACTCCTTGCTTGGGCACCCCTGATGACATCCTTCGCCTCATTGAGGCCGGCTACAGGAATCGATTGGCGCCTACCTTATGGGGTGTAGGACTCGTCATGGGCAGGTTGCCTTACATGGTGCCCATGGTACAGGCTATTCGTGAGGATAACGGTTTCTGCACGTTCTATCACAACGGCCTGTGCGAGCTCCATGATTTGGGCCTCAAACCCACGGAAGGAAGACTCTCGCATCATACCATCACGATGGAGAACTTCAAGTTCGGCAAGTCCCTCTCATGGAATGTGGCCAGAGAATGGCTGGACGAAACAAACCGACCAACTATCGACAGGATAACCTTTCTGATGGCAAAATAACTTCGGCGGAGCCGGGTGGCAGACCATAATCAAGTTAATTCCTCGCCTCATACTACCCGGCTCCGCCCAATGTTTAATTCATCTTAATTGCAAACCATTGGCATTAATTGGTTCTACTCTTAACCTGAGAACCATAAATGCTGAAAGAATGAAACTCAAAAGAAGAATGACTTACGAGGAGATGGCCAGATACCTCTCCGAGACCACCGGGAAAGTAGTCAACCGGGTCTCCGTCGGACGATATGCGAAAAAGCTGGGCTACAGAGTCTACAAACCGATGATCAACCGTAAAATCCAGCATTGTTATCTCAACGATGCCATCCAGGACGAAGAGACGGAATCACCGCTTACGAAAGGAGGAGACGATGGGGAAAAGTAGGAACAGGAGAAACGGCGCATCACAAGGTGCGCCGTTTCTCAAATGTTACAGCCGGATGCTGGGAGTATTCGATCCGGAAGAGATCGTTTTCATGCTCTACATGGCCGACCTGTCCCGACTGCGCGGTAAAGGCTTCGATACGCTTCGGAGCAAAAGGACGCACATGGCCAATACCGGCATAGGATCACGCCTGTTCGACCGGTGTGTCAGGAGGATGACAGCTTTGGGTCTCCTTGAACGGGTACCGCTCAAGGGCATGTATGACTATCTTTGGGACAGACAGGCTTATGAACGCCTCATCGAGATTCTCAATGCACCTACGTCAGCCCTCGATGCCCGGGCTGTCGGCCGGCATCTCTTTGTCACGATGGAGAGAAATATTCTCTCCATTTCAAATAAAGAGATTGAAGAACTGGGAAAGAGGGTGTAGATGTTGGTGCAATGCTTCATTTGTACCATGGAGATTGCTACAAATGTTTCAATCGGATTGTTACAAATGTATCAACAATACTATAAGTATATAAGTAGATAGGAAAGGACTTTTTTCTTGGAAGAAAAAAGTAAACAAAAAAGAACCTATAACTAACAGACGGCTTACGCCGCCTGTTTTTTTGAGATTTTTCTTTTTTACAAAGAGACCGTTTTGAAAAGGATCAAATAAAGAGAAATCTCTTTCCTCAGTTAAAAAATAATGAATAAAAGAAACCTTTTTTATTCGTCCTGTTCCTTCATCCTGTCTTCTTTTTCTCGTGGGATGGCACCATGGTGCAGCCGCAGGATCGCCAAATAGCATTCCCGGACGCCTCGCACATCCTCTGCCGTTGCGAAATAGTTGCCCGCCGCCTTACGTTTGCGGTCGCGGGGCTTGTAGGTGTCCTGCACTCTGCGTATTTGGAGATACTCGTCCAAATAGTAATAAAATTCCCTGCGTCCGGGAGAGACATTTTTCCGCTCGAAGCAGCGTTGGTGACCGTTCCAAACGACATTGGCGGCTTCCATAGCTTTGGAGAGCTTGTTGCGTGCGGTCGAGCCGATCGGCTGAAACTGATAATCATGGACTGCTCCCAAAATCTCTGATGCATTACATCGAAGAGAGCCGTTCTCCATCAGCAGACAATAGAACACAGCCCGGCCCTGTCCGTCAACATGCCTGAAAATCCCTGTAGCAACAGGTTCACCCAGCACGCTGATGCGGATCCGTTCTCCATCGGCAGGCAGGAAACCATTCTCCCTTACAACTGCCTTACGCGGGTCCCAGCAAAGCCGGCTGCCATTGAACAGGCGTTGGAGGACTTTCTTCTGTTCTGAACTGGCCGGACAGCAGTCTGACTCTGGCATTACTACTTCCTCCTGGCAGAGGGTTCCATCGACTGTGCAACGTATCGGCATTACCACACAATCATTTCCCACGCGGCTCACCACTCCAAATTCCCCGGTTTTCATGTTGGCAGCCGCCAAACCTTTTCGTATGCCGGAACCTGAGGATTGGCCCTCTTCCGGCTGATTGATTTGAATCTCGTTGCGCTTCATACAACTTTCAGTTTATTATCCCCCGCGTTGCGAAAATCATATATACATATATATAGGATATGGCTGCGTAAGACAAATATACAATATATCTCACAAAGATAGGATAAGAAGATTCGATAAACTGCGCCTTTTCTTATAAAATAGTAAAAAATAAACAAATATGTAAGATTCGGACGCATATTGCCGTGTCTATATATTTCTTACTATATTCATAAACAAATTATTGTATCTGGTATATGGACTGAATAAAAACGCTGTTTCCTGACTGCCAGTGATTCCCGGAAAATAAAACCTGAACAAGTGGTACGAACGCAGTCCAGGAGCGAACAATGACGCTGTATATAAAGTACCATCATATGAACTCCCGTAATAGCGAAATCCGCATAAAATCCTTGAAAGTCTGTATATGCCTACAATTTGTAACTTTGCTGTACTTTCCAGCCGCTTGCTTGTCAGCACTCGTCTCGCACACACTTTCTACAGGTCGGTCAGGCTGAATCTGACCCCCGTCCAACCATATATTTTTTGAGGTCTACTTACAATATTATCTAAAAATGGCCATTTTAGACCGTTTTCAAAAGTCGGACTTGGAAAAATGGGCCGAGGAGAGATGCCGAATCCGCACCTGGGCGGATACCCTCCCCAATCTTTTTTTAATTTATTACACCGTTGAATATCAATAGTTTGGTATGTTTACTTTATCCAAAAGTAAACCAAAACAGCCCTTTTTGCTTTTGATGCTTACAGATTGAAAGTCGAAAAAAATATTTTTCCATTAAATACCTTATTAAAATTAAATTGAACCTGCAACAATCTGTAAAACAGTCATTTATGCAAGATTTCAGATTATTACATGCGTTGAAACGGTGCTTTTTTGATTTTTGCAAAGAGAAAAAAATTTTTTGCTTTTTTACAAAATATTGACATTCAACTATTTAGAAGCATCCCTCGCGCGCGTGCGTTCCATATCTGGAAAAAGAATTTTTCAAGTCATTCCAAAAATTTTTTTTCGAAAAAGTTTTGGAGAATGAAAAAACGGTTTTATAATGCAGTGTACTCGAAAGCCAAACAACAACGGCCAACAGGTACGGAAAAAACGAATAAAAAAACAAGTAAAAACAAAACAGAAAAAAGAAACAGACAAACCAATCCGCAAGAGCGAGAAACAAAGAGCCTTTTTTGTGGGAAACCTATTTTCGTGGCTCGGACAAACGAAAATTCGCCCGTTCGTTTTGGAACGATTAAAGAGGGTGTCAAATAACCACACCGCGCGGGACTACAAACCAATGTAGCAAATTGGAACGGTCTAAAAACGTGTTTTTAGTCCGCATACGCAAAACCCGTGATTTTGGGAGGGTGAGAGTCGTATGGAAAAGAGAGGCGATAAAATAATGCCATAATTGCGCCCTTGTGCGCTCGGAGATAAAAATCGCTATGCGGTAAAAACTATCCGCACGGGAGCTTGAGAAAAGAGCATTGCCAATGTTATGCCCATAATCACCAGCCGCGACCGCTTGCAAGTTAGCTGCCGAATTGGAAAAGATTCGGGACGTGCCAAAGAAACGCCCTGCCGAAATTGGAGTACGCAGGCACAGCGCGACGACACGGTGAAGCGTGAGTACGCAGAAACACGATATGCCGAAAATACGCTCATTTGGATAGCCTGTTATATGGTACGTTATAAGGTGCGACAAAGTTACGAAAAAATTTGCCGTGAGGGTGAAATGCACGGTAAATTTGGGCACGTGGCTACGGCTTGCCACGCCTTGCGCTATTGCGTGAGGTCTCCGGTTCGACTCCGGAGTGCCCGCAATGCGTGATTTTGCGCAGAGTTTCTAAAATTTATCATTATGGCAACTTCTAAATTGAACAAGGAGCAGTTTGCAAACATCGGTACGTTTGCAGGTATTATGTTGGTTTACAACTCGACCAACAGGGACGGCGAGACGGTGCAAACCGCCCAGCACTTCTTCGGCAAGGATTTCGAGCCTGCCGACAAATCGGACAACGAGATTTTCCGTGTCATCAAAAACATGGTCGCAACGATGTGGCACACCATTGCGGAGGAAAAGAAACTGCGTGCGGACGCCGACGGTATCCGCTCGAAATTCCGTGCCACAACTCCGGCGGAGATTATCATCTGCGACAAGAGTAACAACCGCATCAAGCGTTACGACCTGACCGACAGTGTGTGGGCCCGTATCGGACTGGTGCCGACCAAAGTAGACCTCGAAAAGTCGAACCGCGACTTTGCCAAGACTATCCATGCGGCGGCAAAGGCAATCCGTGATGCCATGAACTTTGCCCCGAACCTTGCGGGACTTGAAAAGGCCGAAAAGTCCGCCAAGACTGCCAAGTCTGCCACGACCGAGACGGCGGAAATGCCCGAAACCGCAAGCGAGAAAAAAAGGCGGCATAACGTCCGACCCAGACCTGAAAACTCTGCCCGAAATACACAGATAGCGACAGGCCCGACGCTCTGACAAGTGCCGGCGCCTGCCATTTTCGTATCTGTCGGAAAGGTGCGTATTTCCCGAGTATGCCGGAAATACGCCCTTTTCATATCGGGCCAAAGGTATCGTAGCGTGAACGGAAAGCGCAACAATCCGGCGGAAAAGAGTGCCGGAAGTGTGTCCGCACGAGGTGACGGGTACACGGTGGACGATGTAAAGACTGCATTGGAAGAGTCCCAGAAAGCACTGCATGAGGCGGTTTTCATTGCCCGCAGGGTGTGGGAGCAGGATTCGGAGGCATTGCGGTTCGACATCGACGATCTGGTGCAGATAGAGTCTGCGCTGGAGGAAATATGCAACCTCTCCGCCGGCATAGCGGTAGAGGACGACGAAGAGTGAATGTGGATACAGCGCGCGCACGGTTGCCGGGAAAGTGCCGGAACTGTGCGCGTGTTTTCCATTACGGGCATTGATATACACTATGTCAGGATTGTACCCTGAATTGCCCGCCAATCAAAAGGACAAATGATATGATCGAAGTATTTGATGCAAGACGCACCCGCAGTTTCGGGTGCTTTGCCAGTTTCAGCGTTGCAAAGGGAACGCTTGACTTGCTTGCCAGAGACGGCGCATTGGGGCAGGTGCCCAGCGTCCGTGTGATGGCATACCGTAACGGAGAGCTGTGCCGGGACTATGAGGCGGTATTTGCCGCCGGGAAGTGGCGGGTGCCGAAAGCTCCTAAAACGGAGAAACATATCCAGTCAGAGCGGGCCAACCGCCTAAGACGCCGCCGGAAACTCTGCAAGGAGTACGCCACGGCAGAGTTGATGTTCCGCGAGGGATTTCCCGACTGGATGAACCGCAGCTACCCGTTATCTGCCGACAGCTTGCGAAAGTGCAACCGCAAGTGCCGGATTTATGGCGTATGAAACGAAGAATTAAAACCGTGAGAATATGAAGACTTTAGCAGATGTAAAAAGGAAAATGACACTCGGCTCGAAATGGCGGTGTGTCAGAGTGTCCAATCAGGACAAGGATACGGGTGTGCGTGAAATCGGCAAGGTGCAGACCAACGCCGTCGCATTCGTCAAGGCTGACGGAAAACTCTCGTGGCTGTGGTGGCCCAAGGCCAAGGATGTGCAGGTGGAGGGTGATTCATTCACCATCCTCAAAGACGGCAAACCGTTACTCAGGTACACATTCGTGGAATAGCCCGGCATTCGGGAATAATGCAAAATAATATCAATTAGTAACAACCGTAGGGGCGAAATGCCCCTATACTTTTCTAAAACGAAGCCTATGCCAAACTGGTGTTCAACCTCCTATGTCGTGACGGGAGACAAAAAAGAAGTGCGCGACTTGTATGAGAAAATGAAGTCGCTTGAAGAGCGGGAGAAGCCTCTTGTGGAGAACGACTTTGGTGTAACGTGGCTCGGGAACCTCGTAACGTTGCTTGGCAGAAGTTGGAAAGAGGTTTATTGCCGAGGGGAATGGTCCGGCCTTATTGTCGATATTGAAGATAATGAGTTGCGCTTTTATACGATGACCGCCTGGTCCGAATTGCAGCAACTGCGACATTTCCTGCAGGAGAAATATCCCTCGCTGACCTTTTATTTCCGCTCCGAAGAGCCGGGAATGTGCATTTTCCAAACCAACGACGCAGGCGGTATATATTTCCCCGAACGCTACAAGGTGGAACACTGGGATGAAGAAGACGAGTATTGCACGGACCTGGAAGAAGTATTTGATATGGTTTCCGACATTACGGGAACTACCGTGCAAAACCTTGAGGAGATGAATAAGGCAATCGACCAATACAACGAAGTCCATGAGCATGAGCCGATTTACGTCTATGTATTTGAAACCGTTGAAGATTAAAAATAAAAAGATATGGGAACCATGACACAAAAACAGGTAGATGCCATCAATGCTGCGTGCCGGAACGGTTTCAGTTTCGACCGATACGATTTCGCGGTGTTGGGAGAAAAACGCCTCTCGAAGACTATCTCGCTTGTAGAGGGCAGTAAAGAGGTAAAACTCAGTCTCAGTTGGCGGAACGAGGTGGTGAAAGTTGAAAATGAACATGGTTGCATGGTGCCAACCTACACCGGCAATGTGGTGCCGCAACTACATTGCTCGATATGGGACAAGACTCCGGGAGAGAGTTGTTGGCACAGTTACGGGTTGGGAAAATATCATGTGTTTACGGACAAAACTTCTCCGAAACGATTGATGAACCGGCTGTGCGAGATTACGGAACTGGTTACGGACAACTTGGTGTGCGAAATGCTGCCGGATAAAGAATGCGCGGAGTTTCGGCAGAAAGCAGAACGTAAAGTCAATGAGGTAAATGGCGTGGTAATCAGCCGTGCTCTGCTCAATGAATACGGATATGACGGAAACATGCCCACCGACGAGCAGATGCAGATGATTGCCGACGAATTACTTGAGTATTGGGGCGTGAGCGGCTGTTTCAAGGACGCTCTCGACAGCACGATGTCGAACATTTTCGGCGTCGAAGCGGAAGAATAAGCGTATGATGGCTTCCCGTATCCATGCAATTTATTAGGCATAACCGGCAAAGAGGTCTACCAACTGAATGAAAAACAAAATGGAAAAAATGAACTTACCGCTCATCATAGAGGAGTTATTCTACGCGGCATCTGCTCTGGATCCGCGTTGCGGAGAAAATCTCCGGAAATATTGGAAGAGAACACCGTCATCATCTGCCAAGGGGAATTGAGCATATGGGACATCTGTAGCATATCCGCCGATGCCGAAGCTTTCGGGCTGGAAGCGCATTTCGGTTATGAGGGCAGGACCAAGATTACTTTCAAACCCAAAAAGGAGAAACCATGAAAACCTGCTACTATCTGGAAGAATTGCATAAGGAAATCCTTCTTGAAGAGGAGGATATTCAGGCCGTGCCGGAGTCGGGCCGTGCCGACGAAGCCTGCGACGCGATTGCGGGCAAAGACTATATTGCCCGCCAGTTTCAGGCCGATTCCTTTGACTCGCTCAGGCAGGCCGTGTGTCGAATTTGCGACAGCCCCCGGATACGCAGCCGCCATGAAGCGTTGATGTACATCGTCTGGATGGCGGCGCTGGACATCAAGGAAAGACGTGCCCTCCGGCATACTGAAGCGGAGGTCAAAATTACCCGTGACGACGGTTTCGTCTGGCTGATTGTCCCGCGCGAAAAGGTCCGTGGACTGTGGGAAACGGGAACCTTTACGCTATACAGGCTTTACGCGGATGATTCCGAAGCCGAGATCGAGAACAAGGAACAGTTGGAGGAGACCCTGGAAAGAGGTTATCCTGTCGGCATTGAGGTTGGTTTCGTTGCCACAATGGGATATGCCGCCAAAATGCAGAGATAAATCGAGAAACATTCAAAATCAGAAAAAGATATGAAAACAATCACATTGACAAGAGAAAACGCCCATCGTGTTACCATGGTGCGGCGTAAGGATGCCCCGGACAGTGCCCCGGTACCGTTCGTATTCCGAGGGAAACGTTACGGCTATTGCAGTTACTCCCATCTGGTAGGATTTGCCGGCCAGGAAGAGGTGTTGCCTGCCAACAATTTCGGAGAATGGGAAGTTGTGGAGGTCGCACACCCGGGTTATCTCGAAGAGTTCTTCAAACGTGCCTGCGATGCCTACAACTGTACTTCGCATTCACCGGAGGAACGCGGGGAATCTGAAATTGCCAGCCACGAGCGGCAGTTGCACGACGATCTGATGGGAATGCCCGAGGAGCAGCGTGGCCGTTATCTGGAAAACTACAAGAAGCGTTATTCGGACATCATTGCCGCCAACAGCCGCTGCTTCAGTGCGATGATTGTCGGCCCGGCCCGCTTCAACAACCGGAAATGCGAACAGGCGGACAATGCCTACCGCAAGGCCGTTGAGAACTTCATGCAGTGGAGGGAACGCGCCTTGGAATCCATCGCCAAGGCGATTGAGGCCGCCAAGCCCGAGGAACAGCGTCAGGAAGAAGCATGGCAGGAGTTGAAAAAAGACCTGGACAGAACCATCACGTCAATCCATGCCCTGGATACGGGCAAAGAACGAGGCTACAACCGGGGGCTTTTCGTGAGCAATCTGGCCGGACGACTCACGACGATTGCAGGAAAAGGGAATGTGGAACTCATAGAGCGTGCCGTTGCCTATATCCGGGAGTGGAACACGAAATTCACGAAACCGGTGGTGACGGAGCGCCACAACATTTTCAAACTGCCTGAAATCGCCCGCAAGGTCCGCGAACAGCAGGAAGAACGGGAAAACAAGGAGAACAAGGTGGTCTGCTTCGACAAGGGGAAAGTTGTCTGGAACTATGCCGAGGACCGTCTCCAGATTCTTTTCGACCAGATTCCCGACGCGGATATGCGCACGGTACTCAAGCGACATGCGTTCAAGTGGTCACCCCGCAACCAGGCATGGCAACGCCAACTCACCCGCAATGCCGAGTCCGCGGCCAGACAAGTGTTAAAAACAGATCTGTAAGACGATGAGGTATGTAATTGACAGCCGGTATTTCGACGGTTCGTGCCTCACCTCGATGCATGACGGCATACACAGTGATTATGGCGGGGAGACATTGCAGGAGTTGCGTGAGCGGGAAAGAAATCCTTTCCTGGTGGCCGTTTCACCTGAAAAGATCCTCTTCCTTACGAGACGTTACGTCAGGATACTATGCACACCTTTCCGGGAGATTACACGGGAGGATTATTACTTCCTTTTCGAGTGTGTCCCTCCCGCACGGATGGGACGCGATTGGTTTTTCGTGGGTGAAGCCTACTATGGCGACCTGTATCCCTTCTGTTTCACGAGAGACGGCCGCTATTTCAGGGGCGAACGCCCCCTGTACCTGAAAGACGAGACAATCAAAAAAATGATTGACGAGCACCTAAAAATGATGGGCTTCCACCCGGAACTTGTTCATGGAGAACCGTATGTGGAGAGCAACCGCTGGTATAACGGGAACATTACGGTAACGCCCTACTATTTCCTGCGGGATGGAAAAAGGATGTTCATCAGCAACCTTGTCTCTGATACGGGTAAGGCGGCAGACGATGACCGGCACCGCCGGGAAATGGCAGAACGCCTGCTTGACCTGCGCCGTAACCATTACGAGTATTGCACTTTCTACAGCCATGTAAAAGACCTTTTCGGATTCTTCGATTGGATCAGGAAAAACCGTTACACGCTCGAAATACAGGGAACACTTCTCTATGTTGACCCGGAACGCCAGTATGTGGACTTTATGGGAAACGTGTGTGAATACTCTGCGGCCTTTCATTACCGCCTCTATTCCCGTGGGCTTCTCGAACTGCTCATCGGGCAACTTCGGGCGGTCAAACGGAATTGCAGTTGGAAACCGACAAAAAACGAAAAATAAGATGGATACAATAGACAAAGTCCGCATCATCGAGAGTGATGCGGCACCCAAGGAAGATGTCGCCGTCGAGGAAGTCATGGCAACGATATTTCACACAGACGGTTCCCGGGAAAAGGTGGCTCCTGCCAACGGGTCGGAATTTCGCCTGGAGGAGATGCAGAAAATGGTCGGAGGCATTATCGAGATCGTCTATTTTGACGACAACACGGTGATGGTTATCAACGAGGAGGGTAAGCTGCTGGGGCTCCCCCTGAACATGGACGCGACCGCAATATTTCGCGCCCATTATCCGGATTCGGACGACTACATTGTCGGCGATGCGCTGGTATGTAGCGACGAACAAATTTTATAACAAGAAAGAAAACAATATGGATAAAGAAAAAGTGAAAATGCTGCAAGAATCCCTGGAATATTTCCAGCAGATGCAGGAGGACGACACCCTCATGGAAATTATCTTTAAGACCTCTGACGGCAAACTGCACGGGATCGGAACCCCAACCGCTTTGAAACTTCTGCTGGAAGTGGCCGTAATCGAACTGGAACGCCAGCTCCACAGCGCCCGGTTCGGGGATGCCCCGGAACAACTGACTATGTGTCGTGAATACAAGACGGCCATGGAACTGGAACGCCGGCTGAACGATTACAGCTTCGATACGAACCGCTTTGCGGAATCGATCCCTTATATGCATCGCACCTTGCAACAGACGTTCTTCCGTCTGGTGAAGGCATCCATTCTCCACATGGCGCAGCAGAAGCCGGCGTCCATCGACGGGCGCAACAAAGCCTCATACGAGATGTGCTGCAGGCTGGCGCCCATGCTTCAGGACAGTCCCCTTCCTTTTGTGTAGTCTGCCATGTTCATGGTCAGGAAAACACGTCACCGAAAAGCTGATGTATGATGCTTGTATCTGGAAAGCGAACTATGGGTATGATAAGAGTAACAAGAGACAAGCACCATGACATTTTCAAAGATGGTGTCTATATCGGACAGATTTATCTGGCAAGGGCTGAAAGCCGGACATTGAGATACTGGGCGATATCCTGTGTGCCGGGAAAAGGGTTCAATACTTTCGATGAGGCACGAGACTATGCCATGGATTTCCTCTAAACAAGAATGTTATGACAGATAAGATCCTACAAATGTTCTTCGACATCGACAGATGGACGAAGGCTATCGAAAAAGGAGTTGGCAAGGACATCCGTAAAGACCAACTCATCTGCCTGTGCGACGAGCGTACCCGGCTGAAAATTGCTGACGCGATGAAGCGCGGCTGCTACGAGATTTCACCTCCGCATACCGCACTTATACCCAAGGATAACGGAGAGTATCGCACGGTATACGTCAACGAACCGATTGACCGCGTGCTGTTGAGCATTGCAAATGACTTGTTGTTCGAGTTGATGCCGGACCGAATCCACCGTTCCTGCAAATCATATCAGAGCGGTATCGGTTGCGGGAAGGTGGTATTGGAAGTGAGCCGGGAGATGACAAGAATGTCAGGTGATGAATGCCTCGGTTGGAAATCCGACCTGAGCAAGTATTTCGACAGCGTGCCCCTGCGATATATCGACCGTGCTTTCGATGCGGTAGAATCCCGGCACGGACATTCGGCACTGATCACGGTACTGCGGAAATATTACCACAGTGACCTCTACTTTGATACGGACAACCGACTGCAGCGGAGCTACCAATCCCTTAAACAGGGTTGTGCCGTAGCAAGTTGGTTGGCCGACGTTCTGCTCTACGAGCTGGATGAGGAGCTTTCCAGCATGAACGGCTATTACGTCCGCTATTCGGACGACATGCTGTTTGTCGGTGAAGACTATCCCAAAGCGATGGCCCTACTGCAAGACCGGCTGGCAGAGATGGAAATGAAGCTCAACCCGAAGAAGGTGGAGTACCTCACGGCAGACAGATGGTTCAAATTTCTCGGCTTCAGCATCAAAGGACGTATGATTTCACTCTCTTCAGGACGTATCAAAGCCTTCCAGAAGAACATCGAGGCTTTGACCGTCCGTAAACGTGGTACGAGCCTGCGGAAAGCCGTGAATGCCGTAAACCGCTACCTTTATAAAGGCGAGTATTGCTGGGCCACCCAGATTCTTCCAGTCTGCAATGTAAGACGGGACCTGAACGAGTTGAACAAGTTCGTGATGGACTGCCTGCGGGGTGTGAGTACCGGGAAACGGAGAGTCGGTGGTTTGGGATACGTTCCGGCGCGATGTGACGGTTGTATTGTCCGCGGTACGGGACGTAACGTCACGGCCAATCGTGGCAAGATGCCCCGTGTCGAGGGTTATCTTTCCATAGGTTGTATGCAGAATGCCCTGCGTACCAGCCGAGCGGTCTACAATACGCTGGCCGCTTCACTGTAAGTGATGCCGAGCACACGGCTTGTGGATGGAGGACAGGATTTCAATGTTACAGGTTCTCCAGCCAGATCAGTCCGTTGATTCACCGGTTTACCCACCGGTGAATCTTCTCCGGATCTGGCTCGCTCCTGTAAATATCGGAATAGTAAAGCAATGTGCCGCCTGTCTGACATCCTGACACTGGAACACATCAGCCGGCCCCGAGGAATAGCATTCAGTTACCCGCGCACAATATCCATCTATCGGAGTCTTGAAGGATGCGACCCCCATCCTTCAGACTCCTCCAAGATGGAGGTTCGCGGGATTCATCAAACGGATAAAGCTATGTGTCGGCTATTATGAGGGTCTGAACCCAGCACGGGGTAATGGTTCAAGGGACACAAATTCACTACAATGGGAATACAGTGCACGCCAGTGCGGCGCTGAACTCTCTATCGAGCACTCTGCCCCGCGTGGCGTGCTCATTATTCCCAATGTACATCGCTTTGATTAAAGTCATGTGCCACAGTCATGAGAATCATATATATATATATATACATACGGAAGCCCGGCATGGGGCACGCGGATTCGGGATCAGAGGTTCAAGTGCGCAGCTCTGCAACACTTCGGGAGCCGTATGTCATCTCCAGCCAATAGCTGGTTATGACATCCGGAGCCCGAAGTCACAAGCTGCCCATATCGAGTTTATAAAGGGATGTGCCGCTCTGAGCAGGATTCGCAAGACGGTAGCGCAGCCGCCAATGTACAGGGGAGCCCGCTTCAATATACAGTTGGCTACTTGTATCCTGAACCCGGTGAACACCCGGTTCAGGATACAAGCATACTGTATTTATCAGATTGATAAAGTGATGCGCCAGGGGTTCGAGTGCAAGTAATTTTTGATGAAAGAAAACAATGGAGAACATTTATCAACAAGTAGTTCAAGCTGTCGAGAACGGCGCAAAATTCAGTGTGGATTTTCGTTCACGGAGCCTGCGACTGAATGGCCGCTCTGTCATTCGTGAGGGAAACTATGAAGGAAGTCTGGGGGTAGAACCTTGTACGGAGAAAGAGTTCCTGTCTCAAATCGAGGAGCGGTATCTTCGGTACAAGCATTCCGTGCCCTCGGAACGTAGTGCAAGTCGGTCCCGCAACTATTTTCTGGCTCTTCCCGAAAAGGACCTGGACGACGAGGACATGCTTTACGGAGAACGCCGGGACAAGGCACAGATCGAGCTGGAACTGTACATTCTCTGCCAGTTGCTCAACGGGTTCAGGTGGAACGCTGAAACCATGGGCAAATGGTTCTGGCAAAGCACCCGGGACAAGGACCTGGTGTTGCTTCGACAGTGGATAGACATTGAAAACAATTAATCATTAAAAAGAAGGAAATGACAAAGAAGAAGAAAGAAAACATTATGACCTGCCCACGTTGTGGTGCAGACCTCAATGGTGCGGAAAATCCTGCCCGTTTGCCGAAAACGGCGAAGGAAAGAATTGAGGCTCTCCGCCTGGTCGGAGTGGATGTCAGCCACCTGTTCGCCATGCAGGGTGCCAACGGCGGGGATTACGTCGCCTCCAATCAGGATGGCAAATTGACCATACTCGATGACAACGATCCGATCTTCTCGTATATCACCAGTCAGGGAGACGTGCCCAACCGCCGTCTGTTTCGTCGATGGGTAATGGCCCAGATGTTTCACATGCTTTCCTATGCGCCATACCGGGGGTTGTCTCCACTTGGGGTAACGGCCATGATTCATCGGCTGGGGTATGAATACCAGTGGAAGATGCTGTTGGATGAACTTCGTGCACAGATGAAGATGGAGAGTCGTGACCCGAACGGTTTTGCGGAACGCAACCGCTGGTTCAACAACGAGGTGGCTTCTGCGATGGCCCATCATTATATTGAACGGCTGAAAAAACATGTGGACAATCTCCAGGAACGAAAATGCAAGGGAATACCTTACAAGCGCATCCATGGTCGTGACATCTTCGTTTCGGACCTGGACCGCAAGGTGTACACGCCGTTAATCATCGCGGCCAACCTTATCAAATACGCTCAAAACGCCACACAACTATATAATGCAGTTCGTAAGTTCAATGCTCATCGTATCAGACTGAGCCATGATACGCCACAGAGCAAGACGTGGATGGATGCCTACAAAGGAGCCGGTGCGTACTTCACGATGCAGAATCTCATTCGCTTCCACGGTTGTCTGATTACTGACGACAAAGGAAGACGTCTGAACAAAAACCAGTCGCTGGACTTCATTATCCTCAAGGCAACCCTTTACAAGGATGAAGGGTGGCGAATGCTGGCTGTCTTGAAGAAGATGCTCCGAGACAACGACATCGACATCAAGAAGAAAATGGCTGAATGGCGTAAAAGGTAAAAGTAACCTGGCAGGTATGATGTGAGGGACCGGTATATTCAGGTGTTCCTCCTTTAAACGATGCTCATCTCTGTTAGCACAAGATGAGCATCCTTGTCGGAGGCTCCCGCATCAAAAGAATACAGGAAAGCCCCGGACCGGTAATCACATCAATATAAATTAAACTACAAACCTATGAAATTGAGTAAGAAAGAATTAAGACACAGAGATTATCTGTTGTATAAACTGCGCAAACAAGGCGTCCGTTGCTTGACGCGCTGTCGAACGATTTTCTTTCCGTACGACAGCGACCCGATGACCGTGCCCCAGATTGTCAACCTGGTCCGGGAATACAATTTCGCGGTGCAGTTTGAAATCCGTTGACCGAGAATAAGACCAAGTGAAATAACAAAAGATGAAGCGATATGAACGAAGAAGCAACCCCCGGCGATATTGCCACCCTGCACCGGCCTTACATGGGTTATCGCCGCATCGAACTGGTAGAGAAACTTCAATATACCTGGCTGGCCCGCATCTGCGGAAGCGGAAAGGAAATCGAGGTCCGGGAAGATGAATTTGAACTGGACTAAATACACAACGACATGCAGAACACGAGTAATGATCCCCTGATACCTGCTTATATCGCCTATGCGGTCATCATACTGACTGCCGAGTATCTGGGATGCGAGGTGGAGATGAGCGCCACGGCCAGGGAGGTCTGGGAAAGTAAAGGATTGCCGGCCGCACCTTTGTTGGCTTTATATGAAAGGGCTGCACAGGATGCGAAGGAGATTGTGGTGAAACAAGGATTGGCAAAGACCGCCGACAGACTGGCCGAAGAATTTTACAGAACAGGGCGGTTTCCAGACCGTCCTCCAACAAACGATTAACAGACAGGAGGCAATATGAAGACAAGAACCTTTCAGGAGATTTATGATTTTTGCCGCACGGATTTGACCTATCAGGCCTATTTCCATATTCCCGACGCGTTCAGTATCAGGGACCGGCAGACAGCCCGGTACTATTACGGCGCGTTCAGCGGAGGGCGGAGCCATAAGGGAACCTTCATCTACACCCAGTCGATGCGGCAGCTTGAAAGGTTCCTGCGGGGAACAAAGCAGGACCACTACCTGCATGTGCATACGGAGACGTTCGAGATGGTCAACCGCCAGAAGTATGACGGCCCTGCAATTTACATCGTGACCCATATCCGGGAAGAAGGTGTGAGGATTGAGTTCTCGCACCCGTTTTACCGGACATTCCCGTACGAGAGAATCGCATTTACGGCACGCTCACACAGACCCTTCACGGTTGAAGGAATCATTGCCGAAGTCCGTGCATACATAGAAAGACATCTGCTGCTGGCGCCGGGAAGATATCGCGACCTGCAGTTGGAATACCAGATTCCCAAAGAGGAGTTTCCCGAATGGTACAGACAATATCGGAAGCAGGTTCACGAACAGGAAGAATATGCCCATTGGGAGATGGTGGACAGGTATCTCCACCAAAACGACATCACTTTCGAGGAGGGCTATCAGATGCTGGCCGCCTCGGGAATGTTCTACGACTTCAATTGTGACGAGTATGAGCGGGATGAGCTGACCGAAGAGTTCGTAAGGTCCTGTAATAAGAGCCACAGTGCCGTTCGGCAAAAAACAAACATCAACACCTAAAACCATTAACCAATGAACCTTTACGAGCAAATCAGCTACAAAGGACATCATATCAACGTCTACTACGATGAGGATGCCCTCGACCCCCGACAGGAATTCGACCATCTGGGGACACTGTATACAGCACATCGCCACTATCAGCCCGAAAAAGACTTTCATGCGAATTTCAAAATCAACAAGGTATTCGAGGGGCGAATTGGAGACTTCAGGGATTCGTTCTTGAAACAATATGTTGCTCTGCCAGTCTACCTCTATGAGCATGGTGGTGCAACCATCGCCACCTCTCCTTTCAGTTGCCCGTGGGATTCGGGCTTTTTTGGCATCATCGCCGTTTCTCTGGAAAGAATACGGAAGGAGTTTGGTTGGAAACACGTTACGAAAACTCGCCGGAAGCGGATTGAAGCATACCTGCAAGGGGAAATCGAAGAGCTTGATAATTATTACACCGGGTCGGTTTACGGCTACGAAATCACCCCGGAAGATGATGATACGGAGGTCGTAGACAGTTGCTGGGGATTCTATGGCGATGAAGCTATGAAAGAGATGGTAAAAGATTGCAAATCATATATTGACGGCATCAGCCATATGGTGGCATGACCGGACAGGGAGGAAACAAACAATGCATGAGGCAGAACAATACCTGCGCAACCCGCAGAACCCGCCGTCACTCCATGTGATAATCGGCGGCAAGAAAAGACGGTTGTTCATCAACCGAGACCAGGGGCAGATCGGAATCGTGGCCCCGAAGAAAAAAGTATGCGGCTATTCATTTGGCGCGTGGAATACCATTGAGAAGATATGCTATCCACGCCTGCCAAGATGTCCGGAAGAACAGAACCGACGTTTGGTCAGAAAGTACCAGCAGATGGCGGCCAGGGCAACTTTCTCAAGCCCTTACCAACGAAAGGTAATGAAGGCCGACCCTTCAAAAAAAAGTCTGTATGAAAATGGAGTTACGACAGGCGTGACCATCGAAGGTCAGGTTATCTCACTTGCCGCGGTGGAAAAATGGTGTGGGCCTTATGTGGCAGACCAGTTCCGGGATGCAGTTCGAAGATGTAAAAGTTTTTATTCCTCTCGCTTTGATTTCAGGGGATATGATGGTTCTCTTTGGGTGGAACCCTGCAACAAGGCAGAAGAGGGTTATCGGGAAGGCGATTTGCGTGCCGGGTTCTGTAAGGAATACCGCAACTGTGGGAATGGGTACTACTATATTCTTATCGACGATGAACATTTCATCGGATATGACATTGACTAACTTAAATACACAGAGATAATGACTTACGACTATAACGAACAGGAAAAAACGCCTGTAAGCATCACTCTGGGGAATGGGGTGAGCGTGGAGGGTGAGTTGGTGGATCTGCGCATCACTCCCGAAACAATTCCCGCCGGAAAGAAGTGTTATCAGTTCCGGCATTCTGATGAGGATTGGGGAGATATTGCCTCCTTAAGAAACGGATGTGTGGCTGTCAACTTTTACGGCTCTCTGATTTGCGACCCGATTCCCTGTATGGAGCCGGCCGGTACGGAGCTTGACGTCATGGATTATTCATTTGACGAGCCATGAAAGAGTTGAAGGTAAGGTTACACCACATCGACCGAGGTCGGTGTATGGAGGTATGGGAAGTGTTGGTCGAAAAGGGAAAACCCAGACGCTTCCTGGCAAGAAACGACGGATTCACGCCACATGAATGGGGCGTGCTCGCTGATGCTCCCTATGGGTATTGTGAGATAGAGTGCTATTTAAGGGATGATGTCACGCTCATCATCTGCGACAGGAACTGGAACGAACTGTTCAGGGACGGTATGGACAAGGAGCGGTTTCCGAAAGGATTCCCTTCCTTGGATGAGGCGTGCAATGAGGCATGGAACGCCATCTCCTCCTCCCTCCCGAATGTGACACGACAGGGCTTCGGGGAGTGGATCACCAAACAGTCCAACACGCCTCTCTCGGAGACAGACCGCTTGAACTGGAGGGATTGCTGGCAAGAAACGGTTAAAGTTGAAATAATCAGCCGGTTTACATGGATTGGCGAAGAGTACGGAATCTTCCGGCTTCACCAACGCCACACCAAGTGCGACGCCACCTGGTACGAGTATTATGCCGGAAAGACTGCCCGGTACAAGCAGGAGGGATATGTGAGGTTCTTTGCCTATGAATACCGGGAACGTCATATACGGGAAGTCATACATTCGCTTGGGGCATATTGCGACAGAGTACATGCCGAAGCCGTGCAGACCCGCAATGGCGAGTACGGCCATGAGGTATCCTATTTTATGGGGCAGTTTCTGGGATACGACTTGTCTTTTGAGGCCGTCCGGGATGCCCAAGACTCTTTCATAAGAGGCGTTAATGCCGATTACAATGAGGCTTACGCCTACTATATGAAACTTAAAAACAACGAGACTTCAGTCCGGTGCCTGGACGCCGAACTGTATTTTATCAGAAAACAAATCGAAGAAGCAAAGGAGGAAAAGAAATGAGTTGGAACATGCATGTATGCTCGGTTTATGATATCCAATACGAATATCCGGGGATGATTGGATATGAGGCGCAGGACGCCTTATATCGGATTTTCGAGATGTTTGACGTAGAGACTTCTGCAGAAGATATCTACGATGAAGATTACGAGGTGGGACGCTCCGAATTGGTCGAATTGCGCCACCATATCGTCGAACAGGACGAAGAGTACCAGGAAAACGAGAAGGCGTTTCTTGAACAGCTCAAGAATGCCGGAATTGGCCGCGAGAAATTCATCACGGTACTTGACCGGCTGATCAACGACAGCGACCAGCGGAACTCGGAGGTGCATATCTCCTGGTTCTGAGAACCGTGCCAATAACAAAAACAATTGAAGTCAATATGAAACATGAACATCAGTCCAACACCAATATGGGGACCTGTTCCACAATACATTCTGAAGAATCTGTTGTCCGGCAGGCAAAGAATTATATGCCTAACTGCTACTTCCCGCAGTCATCCAATGCGGACGAGTGGAACAGGCTGGTAAATAGTGAATATGATCGTATAACCAAGTTGGTCATCCGTGAACGATGTGCCTCGTTGGACGAATCGTGTCCGCAGACATGCAGCCTTCGTCAGATGCTTGAACGGGCACGTCCCGTTTTGGAACAGGAAATCCGGCGGCGGATTCGCCGGGATGGATACCTGTTCCAACTAACCCTCATCCGTAAACAACTGACCAGCTCTATTCTTGATACCGTCAGACGGAACAAGGGATACATCGATACGTTTTACCTCAATGAGAACGAAGACAAGGAGTATGATGAATCGCCGATCGTGGTGTCTTACGACAGCTCTGCTTTCGCCAGATATGGGGGTTATGAGGCGGCGACCCTGTATGGGTTGTTCATGAAAGGAGGTGCGCTCTATTGCACGCTAAACGGCGAGTCCGGAGAAAACTTCTATCTGCCTATCGACGCAATCCAGATTGAAGGTCTTGTAGTAATTACCCATTGGCTGACCGAGTACGGTTTTCTGGTTCAGAATGACGAGGAGATTCTTGTCTGCGACGAGTGCGGCTCGCTCGACATCCAGCAGCTTGTATGGGTTGAACCCAATACACACGAATATATCGGTGCTACCGAGTACGACAAGGACGACAACTGGTGCGGTGAATGTGACGATCATTTGCATTTCACCTCGCTTCGGGAATTCAAGGAACGGATGCAAGCCTGGTGGGACAGTACGGATTTCAGGCAGATGGAACGTATTACCGGTTTCCGGGAGGCGGATTTCCCGGCAGAAGAAGGGAATCAGGCTTTTGTAGATGCCTGTGAATCCTGGTGGAACGAAAAAAGCTACGATGAGAAAAGAGCAATCTGGAAACAAAATCAAGATGGAATATGATCTATCAGTTATTGAATGACCTGAAAAGATATTGGAGCGACAAAGAATCCCTTGCCCCGGAAGAAAAAGAAATGTTGCAGCGTCTGACCAAGGCTCTTCCAGCGATGCTCTGCGAACAGAGTTGCGAACAACTGGCGCCCGGAGAGGTGCTGGTACGCATCTGCCCGGATACCCGGCGTCAGGTACTCGTCTGCCACAACGGAGACGGACAATGTGTATGTCTGCATAACGGTACGATAGAGGAAGATGCTGCGGACGTGGAACTCTGGCTGCAAACCGAGGGGCAAGAAGCGAACGGAAACAGGCGTGCCATGGAAGCGCTCGTGGATTTGGCCTATAATGCGGGGGCGGACGGACTTTGGGAAGAAAGGGACTCACGCGAGGTCGTGAATGAACTTATCGCCTGGGCGTTTGAGTTTGTTCATAAGACAACCGACACGGACTGGTATACTACGGACTACATCTCCGCCATCGACAATTTCTACGCCGCCAAGAAAGGAGAGATGTATAAAGAAAATGGAACGGAATGAAGCTCTGGAAATAATCCGCCGGGAAAGAGCCCCGAGAGATTACGAGCTGGAAAGTTTTGAGAATGATTTCTGGAATCGGCTCGAAGAGTTTAGCGACTCCACCGATTTGCTGGGCGCGTTTGACAATTGGCTTGGCGATGCGGATCTATATTACGAAAGGTTGCGGGCTGAGCTATACATGGAGTCTCGCGGCTTCCCTCATTATTATGATTGATAAGATTTGGAAACAGATAATTAAATTAACAGAAATGGTACAGGAATTATTTAATCAACTGCGTGACTATTTCAGTGCAAAGGAAAAACCCACGGAAGAAGAAGTTGATTTTCTCAAAAGGCTCTCTGATGGATATTTCCCCATCACTTCTGTGCATCGGGACGACTTGCAGGCAAAAGGGTTTGATGTTGACAAGATTACGGATGCCCAAATGGAAGAATTGGCTGACAAAATGGGCGATGACTATTGCGAACAGCTATTCTGGGATAGTATGGAAATCATTGCAGACAGCATGGGTCTGCCGAGGAAAGAAATCCTACGTTGCCCCAAATGTCAGTCAGAGACCGTGAAATACGATATAAACGACGGCCTTTATCATTGCGGTGACTGTAGCATGGTCTGGGACGATGGTCTCTTCGTAAAGACCGAATTTCCTGAAGATGCTTCCTGTTTCGAAGAGGAAGGAATCGGATTCCCTTGCTGGAACAGTGAGGACAACGGTGCCCGTTATGTTCCCGTATGGGAATATATCCGAAAGTTTGGAAAATCTCCCGATCCGGAAAAATGTTACCGGGCGATATGCTGGCCCGACTCTCAGGAATACATAGGAAACGAAGAGTGTGAGCTCATACAGGACGAGGAAGCGTTGGAGAAATTTGGTTCTTCTGCCTATTGGGTTCCGGCCCGCTACAAGAACGGTAAAGTATGATTGCACTGATTCCACTTTTCCAGGAGGAGATGAAACGGAAGGGGTTTTCATCATCCTACCTCCGGTTCTATTGTGATTCCAGCGGGTTTCCCCAGATCATTACGAACGAACCGGAGACACAACGAAAAATACAGCAATATTTTGAGGAACAAGAAATCAACCCGTGCGAACTCACCTATGAGGATGTCATTGAGGTGTCTTATGATTATGTGAGCACGAACGTACCGCCTCAATTGACCGACGAGGAAGACGGTGAACAGTGGTATGACGAGACTTACGACTTGTGGATTTCCAACATCGCACATTATGTGACATACTTTTGTTTCGAGGTATACATGCATGACCATAAAAATTGGGTAGACAGGTAAAAATGCATCCATTGCAGTTCGTGGGCTATTGAAAACTACTGGAAAAAAGATTATAAAATCAGACAATGAAATCTATCGGGCGACAAGTTTAGGCTTGCCGCCTTTTTTATTATTAACCATTTAACAATCAATCATTATGGCAAATGTAGCAACAGTAACTGCTCCCATGCAGTTCGATTTCAAGAACAACAACATTGAGACGATGAGTCTGGACACTCTTCGCCGGACGTACAAGGAAAACGACATTTACGGCAAGCCTCTCAAGGGATTGTACCACTATGAAGTCATCGAAAAGATGATGGACATCTGCGGCAAACACCAGTTGAACTACGAAGTGGAAGAGATCTTTGCCGCGCAGAACAAGAACAAGAACGAACCCGGCGTGGTGGTACTGCCGCAGGTGGAAGAAAAATTCTCACCCAATGCGGTTGAGGCTCATATCCTCCGACGTGTCTACACGACTATCCGTATCAAGGATTGGGAAACCGATGAACTGACCACCACGTTGGTTGTGGCTTTCCATCAGGACGGCATCCAGGCCGCCATCGGCCCTTGCGTAAAAATCTGCCACAACCAGTGTATTCTTTCCCCGGAACGTTGTGTGTCCAATTATGGCAAGAACAAGGTGACCACGGAAGAGTTGTTCGCCCGCGTGGATGAGTGGATGGCGAATTTCGAGACGCAGATGACCGAAGACCGCGACCGCATCCGCCGCCTGAAGGAAAAGGTGATGACACCGCTGGAACTCTACGCGGTCATTGGTCTGCTGACGGTTCTCCGTGTCTCCCACGACAGTGCCGACAAGCGCCTCTCCTCGAAGGTGGAGACTTACCCGTTGAATCAGGGGCAAATCTCCATGTTTACCGAAGATCTGCTGAAACTCGCCGAAGAGAAAACTCGAATTACCGCTTGGGACGTGTACAACGTAGCCACGGAACTTTACAAACCTGGAAAGACGGATTTCCCGGCCATGATTCCCCAAAACGGGGCCTTTGCCGAGTTGCTCCTTTCCGACAAACTTCCGCAGGCCTGATGACACGCATCAAGGGGCAACTGACGACAGCCGACTATCTGCCTTACAAGGAGTTCCTGCGTCTGCTGGATGCATTGGACAGAGACGGGGAATATCTTGGGGAGACCTATTGCTGGCTGTCGTTCTGTACGGCTTTCCGGGCTTCGGACGTCCGTACACTCAAATGGAAGGATGTGTTGGGGAAGAAAGAACTGGTAAGGATTGAGCAGAAAACACAAAAGAGCCGCAAGGTGAAATTCAATGCCGGTGTTGTGGAAAAGACGGCCGGGCTTTATGAAAAGCTCGGCCGGCCGGCCACCGACAGCTACATTTTTGCCAATCCGCGAACAGAGACCCCTTACTCGCTGGAACATATCAATCGCCAACTCAAGATTTATCGGGTCAAGTACCGAATTCCGGTACGAGCCTTCTCCACACATTCTTTCCGAAAAACATTCGGTCGTTATGTCTATGAGCTGATGGGCCGCTCGGCCGAATCATTGATACTGCTCAACCAGATATTCCGCCATACCAACCTGGAAACCACAAGGCGCTATATCGGCCTGGCACAGGAGGACATTGACAAAGTTTACATGTCCATAAAAATATAAAATCAATAGTCTGTCAATCGCAAACTCCGAGGGTGGACTATTCTTTACCAACAACAGCATAACTGATACTATTATGAGCCTATTTCAAATCGGCAAGGTGCTGCCGGACGGGAATGTCCGCCATATCAAGGCGTACCTCGAAAACACCATAGATGAGATTTCTCAAAAACTCCGAGTCTTTTATAGCCTGGACAGACGCGTTGACGCATTGCTTTCACTCGGAGATATCAATGTCCTGGGCCCTTCTCCTTTCGGCAAATGGGTAAGATCGGACACGGTACATTGCCGCTCCTTCATACGGGATGGGAACGGCGACAGAAACATATATTCTGCCCGAATTGCAGATAACGTGGAGACATTCGCACACATGGCCGACCATTGCCTGTTATACGACAACGGTATCTGGTATCTACTCACTAACGGTGAGTGTACCCGCCTCGAATGGTTTAACTTCTTTCCTGCGCATAAAGACATGAGAATGTTCTCAGTCTATGTGGAAGGAGGATACGGTCTTGAAAAAATTAACGTACCGAATTCCTGGTCGCAGCTCCAGGAATATGCCAACCAAGTTAAGTGGACTCTCTATGTGTTTCGTAAAGAAAGACTTGTGAAAATTATCCGCCCGTACAACTTAAAATCCTAAGGCCATGCAAAGCGATATCATCAGTGCCATCCGCACGCTTCCTGATTATTTGTTCACGCCCGAAATAGCACAGGCTGCCATTGAAAGCAACAACATCGACGCACTGAACTATATCCCCAGCAGATTTCTGACTATGGAAATGGTTGATAATCTGATAAGGAACAACATAAAGACCTGGAGTTCCTTCGATTTGGCAAGACTTCCGGTTGAGTGGCGGACACGGAAAATTTGCGAGTTCGCTTTCAAGAATGACGTTAACAACATAAAGGCTTTTCCTGAAAGCTTCATATCCAAGGAGATTGCCAAGAGAGCGGTGTCTTGCGGCAGCGGGCATTTTAATATTCTTTCTTACATTCCTGCATCATTATGGGATGCTGAACTTGCTTACATCGCGTTGAATAATAAGATAGTTTCCGGTAGTTACAAAGTTGATAACGAGGGGGATTATCGCAGGATGCAGATCGTATTAAAATACGTCCCAGAGAGCGTGAAAACCAGGTCTTTCTATCTGGGCATGTTCCGAGAATTGAAGGCTGAATGTAAAGTGTTGTCCAAGTTGATTCCACATAAGTACAAAAATAAAACGTACTACATGGAACTTGCCAAGCGCGATTTGTCGTTAGTGCCGGAACAATATATCTCTCACGAGGCATTATATTGCGCATTGCTGCTCTCAGAGTACCAGAACCCTTATGTATATCAAAGCGCAGCTTTCGAGCGTTATCTTCCTTTTTTGGATGATCGTTTGGCCGATTGTTTGGTCAAGAAGGCACCTTACATGTTTTTAGATTTACCACGACAATTCAAAACTCCTGAACGGCTGATTATCGCCATCGAAAACAGAGGAAGGTCAGACAACACGTATTTCAACGAAAGAGTCGAACAACAACTACTTACACCTGAAGTTTGCAAAGCTTTTATCCGAAGGAACTCGTCCTGCCCGAAGTTCCCTGACTGTGTGTGGACACAGGAGTTTGTCGACTACTGTATGGAACATGGAACGTCGTTCTATTGGTTCAGGCAGATGCCACAAAGATTTCAGACTTCCGCCAATACGCAGGCGGCATTCAACTATAGTACATTCAATGTCTATTCCTTTGCCAAACGCTTCATTACTCCGCAGATGGCAAAGCGTTGCTATAGGGACACATCCTATAAAGATGCAGTCCCAAAGCTCTACTTGGAAGAGTTCAAAAAGCAGACCGGGCTTCCCGAAGAATTTTATGGAGGTGAATGCAGTCTCCTTTCATTGAAGAATGCCAAAGTGGATTATTCATATTGTAAGATTGGCAATACTTATCTCGCCTTTTATACCCAGGATTGGGGCCGGACTGATAAACCCTATTTGATGATGACACGTGCCGAATCGAGATATTGTACTCCGGAAAAGGTGTTCGACGTTCCGGTTCTTACATTTCATCGTACATGGCTGGAGAAGATTGTCAGTGATAATGATCCGCAATTTGTCAAGCCGAAAGTGGACAGTTCACTCCGTGCCGTTCAGGCCTTGTGCTACTATGGCGTTGAAAAGATCAAGGATGTAAACCGCACCGAGATTTTCCGTAACACGTTTATGGGGCAGACGATTGGGTATTGTGCCCGCCGCAGGGATCTGACCTATCACTGTGATGAGTGTGAGAATCTTCTTGCAGGAATGAAATACAAGATTCGGGGTATGGCTGTCCCGACCATACTGGCAGACGAATGCGTCAAATACAGCGCCGATATGCTGCACCGGAAATTAGGCTTCTGCTATGCAGGAATGACTTCTTTCGCTACGGACTATGGGCTGGATATGGATAAGTCCTACAGCATCCGGGAAATGCGGCAGATAGTCAATGAGATTGGGTATAAACCTTCTTTAAGTTCATACAGAAAAGAATTGAAAAAACTGAATATTATATGAAGTATAAAGTAGCTATTGAAGAGACTTTCTGCAAGACCATCGAGGTGGAAGCGGAAAGCGCCGGCCTTGCAGTGTGCATTGTCGAGGACGAGTATAATGAAGGCAATCATAAGCCGAGCATGGATGATTTTACAGGTGTGGATATCGCACTTTCCACACAGGACGAGGAGGCAAAATGCGCCATGAACAATCCGGAGTTTGTTGATTTTGTTGAGTATTACTTTGAGAAAATGGGATGCGAAATCACCCTGGAAGACAAAATCAGAAATGCATTCGGAAGTATAGATAACGCCTTGTACGAGTTTAGGGAAGCATCAGGGCGCCATAAAGGGGACGAGGAAAAACATGTCTGCATGTTATATAAATGCGATGCTTGGCATTCATATAGTTCTATGGAGGCAATCGGAGCATTTTCCTCACAGGAGAAAGCAACTGAATATTTACGTCGTAACCAGATACGGTTCCGACTGAAAAACGAGGATTTGGATCAGTTCGAGGCTTTTGGTCAGACACAGGGCCGAGACGAGAATTATATTTGCTCGCAGGTGTCACTTGATTTGTTGCCCGAGGAGGAGGCCCCATCTGTTCACGATGACGCTTTTTATGATCAGGAGTTCACTTACGGGGACTCCAAATTGTCAAGACGTGATCTTGAGTCTCTCCCCGAGCCTTTCTGTACGGAGGATGTAACTGATGAGCAAATGCAGGAAATCATAACTCAGACGGATGTGGAAACACGAACTCGTTTGAAGCTGGATGACGAGGAACATATCGACTTCGAGAATGAACGCCACAATGAAGCCTGGTGGGAAGAATTGGAAGCTGCCGTGAACGGCCAGAATGTTCCGTACTATGAGGATTTGCTGGATGTGTATCACGGTACCCCTGACCCCGAAGTTGTATTTTTCACGAAAGGTGACCAGACTATCCACTTTACCGACGACCGTGCAGAGGCGGAAGAATACGCTTACGATGAGAAAAATGGCGGTATTGGGCCGAATGACCTTCCTGTGTTGATACATGCCCGAATCCACATGAAGCATCCGTATCTCATTACAGACCCACAGGAATGGGCGGAACTGATCGCCAACAATGAGGTTGATAAGAAGAAATACGAAGGATATGACGGACTCTGTTTCACAGACGAGGAAACGGAAGTCAGCTATTACATACTCTTCGATGCGCGAAACTGTAAAATCACGGAACGCGAGATTTTGGAATAATGTTCATCAAATGCCATAATGATGACCGACCGTCACGGCTCCCGTTAGCTGTGGCGGTCTTTTTATTTAAGTGGCGAGTTTCAAACACCCCCAATCATATCTCTCTATTCTTGAAAAAATCCGAATGATGAAAAAGCACATTACTTGGCAGGAAGTCAGCGACCTAAGTGTTGCCCTGCAAAATGAGATCATTTCACTGCTGAAAGAAAACAATCTCGATGAACTCGAACTGAAAATCGACGACGAAAGACCGGAAGATGCCACCTATGTTCTTGACTATAATGGGCATTTTGACTCATGGACGGAAAAGATGGTGACGCATGTCGGGCTGAGCGATGATGACCTCTATTTGAAGGTTTACGATAATATCGAGGGTGAAGAGTCTACGATTTACGCCAGCGAAATGAGCCTGGCGACAAGAAATCCCTGTTGGCTTGTAAGTATCCGCGACAATATGTTGACGGCATTGGAAGCAGACCGCACAGACAAGGAATACGCGGAGTTGAACGAGCGGCTGAATCAGGCAGAACAGGATATCCTTCAGTTCATGCTGGAACTGCTGAAAAAGAAAGGCCGTATTTCTCTTGACCTTTCGGGAGAGGAGGAACAGGATGACAACAACTTCCCAATCACGACCACTTTGTATGGACGCCACGATACGCCGCGAATCAAGTTAACGGATGTGTATCTGTCTGAAGTAGACCATCTGACTGCTGACGGAATAGATGCGGAGACCGGTGAGAAACGCGCTGGTTTCTATGTTCATGCCGAGCAGTATGCCGATGTGTTCCACTTCATTGGCCATTGTATATGATAGCAAACCCGAACGACTATGGCAACAAGAACGATATACCTGACCGTGCGTCTGGACTTGTCTAATCCGGACGTGGACGAAATCACGGACGACGACGTGGAAGAGATTGTCAGTGAGGTGGATTATGAATTCAGAAACTATGGGAACTATGAAATCGAATCGGAAATCTGCGGACAAAATGACGAGGGCGGTTTTTAGAAAATACCCTGATGGACAAATCATCGCCCTCTTCCCGGACATCCCTTGGTCCGAGGATGGTTCTGTAACTTCATACATGCATGTCGGGCAGCACGGCGCCGCGTACTATAAACAGGTGATTGACTCGACAACACCTGCCAGTGAGGAAGATTACAGTGCATTGCTCGCAGAACTGGAAACGATAGGTTATGACAACCTGCGTATTGTAAAAAGAAAGTGATCATATGGAACTGGACAGAGAAACACAAATCCGCATTTTGGAGGAACATTTCACCGGCTGTCTCAATTTCTGGAAGCATCAGGGCATGGATGAAAAAGCTGCAGAAGAAAGCGCCCTTCGGGAACTTCGCCAGGTAAAGAACAACCCGTTTTCCCCACGCCCGTGCCCTATGGATCCAGCAATCGTGGCGGAAGTTGCGGACAGAATTCAACAGGAAAAAGCAATGATGTGACATGATAACTTTTAAGAAAGGACAACGAGTGTGGTGGGACGATCCTGTCCACGAAAAATCCGGCGAGTACGATGTGCATGCCGTAGATTACGCTCAAAATATCGTGAAAATAGGGAACGGGGAAGAGACTGTCGAGTTGCCTTCGGAACAGTTGGAGATTACCTGTCCGGTATCGGAAGAAGACCGATTGCAGCTTGACAAACTGGAACAACATTATCACATGCTGGGAAAAGACGCGCTGGAGCTGATGCGGGAAATCGTCTCCTGTTTCGATGAGGGAAAGTTTTCAGTCGAGGGGTACTCCGTGCGGGGCTGCGACGAAGACCATAGCCCCTGCTGCGTTTGCGGCTTTGCAGTGGACAACGAGGAATTGTATGTCGAGCTGGAATATGAAAGCGGAGGTGTCCGTATGGTCCCGGCCCGGGATTTATATACCGAAGCACTCTTTGAGGCTTTCTGCAAACTGGTCGGAAAAATATAAAACATCTCTTAAAACAACTTCCAAGTGACGAACATGAAAGAGCTCTATATTAAAAATCTTTCTATCGAGATTACCCGGCGCTGCAACATGAGCTGTGCCCACTGTATGCGGGGAGACGCCGAGCATGTGGATATTCCTTTGAAACATATAAGCACCTTGCTGCGGCATGTCAGGCATATCCAACATTTCAATATCACGGGTGGTGAGCCGTCGCTTAACGTCCGAGCCATCCGCCATATACTCAACCGGGTACGTGCCTATGGCATTACGGTCAATAATTTCTATATCGTAACCAACGGCTCGGCCGCGTCCCGTTCCTCAGAATTCATAGAAGCCTGTGCTGCTTTGTACGAATACCAGGAGGAAAAGGAACAAGGGGCGTACTCCGGTCACATGCTCGAAATGAGCGACGACCGTTTCCACGATGCGAGGGAACATGCCGCCACCATCGCGGCGCTCTCGCCGTATCCGTTTTTTGGAGTTCGGGGGCAGGCCGAGCATGTTGCCCTTTTCCGGGAAGGCCGCAGCACGGAGGGAATTCCGAATCCCATTCATGAGATTTACCTTACGGAGGCAAACTGTGTCTATGGCGACCTCTATCTCAATGCCGAGGGCATGATCCTCTCAAATGGAGACCTGAGCTATGTCCGCCAGCGGGAACATGCCTTGTGTCCCTGCGGGAAACTGATGCAGTATCTCCGCATGACCTTGGAAAAACGTCAAAAAGAAAGATTGTACGAATAAACATTCAAAACCCCAAGACACATGATAAAAATAACCATGATTTTCGGTGAGGGCGCTGTGAGAAAATACGACGAGAGTAAAGAACTGCCTTCCCAAGAGTGGCTGCAGGATAATGGGGGCGTCGCGGACGAGAATGCGTTCAGAACCGAGGCCGAGTACAATGCCTACGTTGCCGGAGCGAACGCTGCCGCCGGATGGACGGACTACCGGATCATACGCCACAAGGACGAACCGGAAGATACGGACACTGCGCACGGGGAGGCCGTCTGGCTACGCCTCGGAGTTACCGTCCAAGGCAGCCGTGAGGAGATAGAAAAAATCCTGGAAGGCGATACGGAAACTCTTCGGGAACTGCTGGAAGCTGGACGTTATGAAATAAACGGAGAGACCTATATTCCGGGAACAGCCATCGAAGAGTACAACGCAAAATATCGGACCAACTTCGACGCAAAGGACATCGATTTTCACATCAGCATCTAAACAAAACATTCAATTACAATCATGATAAGAGCAGTAGTATTGCTTGGAGCAGAAACAGTGGAACTGTACGAGCGCACGGGGAAAATACCGGGAAACAACTTTGAAGAGTCCGGTGGCTATGTGACTGTCAGAGAGTTTGAAACCAAGGCCGAGTACGACGCTTATGTGGCCGGCATGGAGGATCATGATGGACATGAAGATTGGAGGATGATTACCGTTCAGGACTCTCCGGATTCGCCCTTTCATGAAGGTGACCTGGTTCGGCTTACCGATGAGGCCGTGGAAACTATCCGCCTTGCCTGTGGGGGCGAGGCTGCTGAATACCGTAGGCAAATGATACTTGAGGTCAAGTCGCTGGAATGGAATGAAAATGTATGCACGGCAAGAGTAACGGATATCCGTGAAGATGACGAGCAGGTGGTTTCCGTCGCCTGCCTGCGACGGCTGACGGCCGATGACTTGCGAGGAATGACAGTGAAACAGACAAACTAAAAGTAGGAATGATGGAGGATATATTGATTCTGGCGGGCAGCGATCAGGAGCTGATTGACCGCTATCTGGATAAAGAAAAGAATGCTCCTGACTATGCACAACTGAAGGAACTGGAAGAAAAACATGGCCGTGGCTATGGGCTAACTGACACCGTGTATGCGCAACTGAAAAGGAGATTGTTTCAAAGTGCATTGAAAAATTTTGTCTCGCGTGTATGCCAGGAACAGCGGGATTTATGCGAACAAGGGTTCTGGGAGGCGGAATGTGGCGATGAAGCGGAATTTATATGCCAAGCACCTATGCCGGATCTTGTGACAGACATTGAAGAATATGAGAGAATGTGCCGATGGTGGCATGATCTGGACGATGAAACCCGATTTGGCCTCGCGACTGTCTTTGAAGGGGAATTTGGCCCCATTCGTTATGATGAGGATACCATTGAGACACAAGATAGGATATGTAACTGCTGGATGGCACTTCCTCTCAAAGACAAGCTGCGCATTTACCATTGCATTACAGAAGACTAACAATGTAAAGACATGCCATACAGAAGTGAAAAAATAATCATCCGAGGGTCGCAATATGACCGGCGGCAGAAACTGACGCCAGAGCAGAAGTCGGAAATAGCTTTCCGATACGCCACAACCGGCATCAGCCAGCGCAAATTGGCCAAAGAGTATGGAGTCAGCAGGCGGCTGATTACCTTTATAGTAAACCCTGAAGAGGAGAATCGGAACAAACAACAACTTAAAATAAGAAAAGCCAAAGGCTTGTACAAGCCAGATAGAGCCAAGCTAACCAAGTCGGTTCGAGAATACAGACGGTATAAGCAGAAGCTTTTCTTGGAAGGAAAAATTCAACTAACAAACTCGCAATAATGAATATTCAAACTCTTACCAAGAATTACAAGGAACGCTTCGTGGCGTTCAACAAGCGTATCGAAGAAATCGGGACGGACCCGAAAAAGAAGGCCAAACTCGGCAAATCTCCCAACTTTCTAAAAGAGGTACTCAGACCTATTCTTGACGAGCTCCCGGACTTGTTGCCCGGCTATGGGTTCAAACCGACAACCGATACCTACGCCATGTATGGCGAATATTATCGTATCAAGGCCGGTATTACCTTGTTGGGGGGAATAACCATCAAAGAGGATTTCAATTTGGTGTTCACTCCACTGTTTCATGGACAACCGTGCGGCAAACAACATGACATCAATTCGATGGATGATCTGTTGGCCGCTCTGAAAGAACAACTTGAAAGAAGGGAGGTGGCCTGCAAAATATAAGTAGATATGAATGGAGCTTCGCAAATTATTGTATATTTGTACATCAATTGTCTGTATATGATTTACGGAGCTATTCCACCTATTTTGAACAGATTACAGGCATATCCTTTGTTTGGCTCTAAAACAGATATTATACATATATGAAGAAAGAAGAGAACATCCGTCTGTGTTATGGTCGTATGAAGGAAAGACACGGTTCCGAGGCTGTTGTCTTGTTCCATGTGGGAGACTTCTATGAGATGTATTTTGACGATGCCCAAACAGTTGCCCGGATCGCGGATGTGCCTCTGTTCACAATGACGACGGCGGGGATTCCGGCAGCGAGAATACCCGAAGCGTCTATGGAAGAATGTAGAAACCGGCTGCTGGATGCTGGATACAAAGTTTGTGTGTCTGAGGTCCGGGGCGCATCCGGTCGCCACGTTCTCAAGGTTCAATGAAAGAATTCAGGAAAAAGGCAGATGAATTTGTTTTCATTTCTTCTGCAATCGGGCCGTGGACTTGGCTTGTCACGGTCGTTATCATTGTCGCCATCTTCAAGTCCTGCTTCACACATGGGCCTGACCCCGTTAACGATAGCATTAACAAGTCTGCTGAAATTGTTGACCATGTCATGGTTCTCGACAGTACAAAGAACGGTTTTCGCGTAATTTATGCGACAGCAGAACCTGTCACAAACGAAAAATTTGTTGAAATAGCTACCCGGGGAGGAATAAGGGATGGCTTTGAAAGACTCAAGAAAGAGGCCCCCATTCATTTCGGTGGAAATTTGCTGAATGCCGATATCTGCGATTTTGCCTTGTACGCCTACCGCTTTCACATTGATGATGATATCATCATTCATAACATCTTTGTGGCTGGTAAGGAGAAGATGGATTTCTATGTGCGCCCGAACCCAAATTTGCCGGGATGTGCCACGTGGATGCATCACGGGACGGAACAAGGCAACCAATATCTGAATAGCAACGATATCAACTACTATATACCTAACGGCGGTCGGATTTACAGGTATTGGAAATGCCGCTTCCTTCTGCAATCGTCTGATACTGACGAGCGTTTCAGCCATTTTACGGAAGAAGAACGGCTGTATTGACTTGCGCAAATCTCTGTATATATACGCATAAAGCACTGAAAATTAGTGTTTAAAAGCTTTGTCGGTGTGACAAAATATTCATACTTTTGCTTTATTGCAGACTGATTAGAAATAAGATTGTCAATTGAAAGAAATAGTTTGAATATGACAAAGATTTAGCATGACCTCAGAAAAGTCGCAGATTAAGTTTGCGAAATCGGAGCGTACGGGAGAACTTATCGGCTTTGTTTCCCGGCATTCCAAAACACGTAAATTGATGGGAGTCCGTGAAGACTCAAGATTCGGCAAACAGATTTGTGTTCTTTCAGAAGACTTGAAAGGCAAAGTCGAGCCAAATGTTCTTTATTCTGTCGAACTGAAACCTATGCACAAGGCAAACGGGTATGTGGTCGTTGCCGCTACACCCGTATTGTTCCCGGCACAAGTAGAGACAGTAATCATTCCCAAGTCGCTGTATCAGGTGACTGTGACATTCGGCAACAAGAAAGTTTTTTTCGATCCGAAAGACGGGAAAAGTGCAATGAGCCGCACCATTGAAGGGGTGTTGTCCGTCTTACAAAGCAGAAAGGACATAAAAGACCAGGAAGGCGTAATTTCCGATTATCTCCATCAAGCGAAAGCTTTGGTGAGAAGATTGGAAGCTGACGGTTTTATTTATGTAGACAGCAGGAGGAACGGATGAAAGAACGTCCTACAATAGGTATCGCTACAGACGGTGCCCATTCTACAAAAGAGAGGTTGACGCGCTGCCGGGCCGTCGACCTCTTTTCAGAAAAAGAAATATTCCGTATAGCGGTAGGAAACTGGACAAACAACATCGGCGAGTTTCTTGGGATTGTAGAAGCAGTAAAATACATTCTGGCAAACCCAGACAGCCCTCGCACCATCTACTCAGACAGCATCACCGCTATAACATGGTACAGGAATATGAAAACTGCCTCTTCAAGGCGTTGTCCAGCGTTACTTAAGGCGGAAGTTTTCCTGAAGGCGGTATTCGCCAGAATCGACGATATTGAAGTGGTCTATTGGGACAACAAAAGATGGGGTGAAATTCCGGCGGATTTTGGTAATAAATAAATGAATTTGATTATGGCAAAATTAAAATCTGAATCACAAAAATACGTTGAGCTGAAGGAGGAAGATTATCTTCTGTTAGTTGAAAACACAATTAAAATGGAAGCCTTGAAGATTGCAGGTATCGAGAAGATGCCCATCTATAAAGCGATGGAGCATATTCTCCAACATCAGCACATCGACCTCATGGTTAAGCCGGTATCCAGGAGATATTCCTGATATCGGTAATTGGACAATATCATACTCCCGATAACCCTATTTTAATATATGTATCAATTAAAACCAAATAGTCCTAATTAGTATAAATCAATAATAGCCAATTAGTTATAAAACAAGCGCATGTACGATACTATGAATACCGCACATGCGCTTCGTTTCCTTGTTTGCGATCATTTTTTAATGATTGGAAGAAAATTCTTCTCTATCAGCTCCTTATAAGCAAAATATTTCATATATATTTGCAAAAGGCGTTAGTTCGATTCTGGGCTTCCTATGTATGCCTACATAGACAGTTTCAGGAAATTCGGTAAAACTAACACTGATAATCAATCAATTAAAATCAAAAGGCCATATCCCGTCAGGACGCTCCTATTTTTATAAAAAACATCCCGCAACTAAGTGCGGCTGCAGGATGCTTCCCTGACGGAACAATAACACTTATGAATTGGAACTTCTCTATATTCATTCGCCGGCCACGCCGCTCCGATTTTTTCGTCGTGATCTCGATCACCCCTTCCGCTCCCTTCTCGCCATAACGTTCGACCCCCTGCTCTCCTTTCAATACCGTCATCGCGTCGATTCGGGAGGGATCCAGTTGCGAAAGGCGATCGGCAGAAATTTCCTCGCCATCCAATACTATTAAACCGACCTGCTTCAGAGAACGACCGTTATCAACAACTGAAACCGAATCCGAATCCGCTCCGGTCGTATAGGTCAACGTAACGGTTTCCTCCAAAGGCTGCGCCGACGTGGCAATCGATTTAGACACGGAAATCGACTTTGACACAGAAGTGCGCCCCGAGGAGGCGCCGGAAGGCTCCCTGACAACTGTCATCTTATTAGGCGTTTTGCCCGACGCATTCGACGAATAAACCGCCAAAGTCGTACGTTCTCCGGATTCATTCGTCGTAAACTCGATCACACCGTCCCGCGCCCGCTCGCCATAACGGTCCAGCAATTCGAACCCGGGTTGCAGAATCCGAACCCACAGAACCTTCCCCGCATCGATCGACTTCAAATAGTCATCATCGACCTGCCGGCCGTTGATCAACACAAGCGGTCGGGCTCCATTGAGCGGACGGATCGTAAATCCGTTTCCCGTATCCTTGATCCGATAAAGACCGGGACCTTCCTGGAAAGAGTTTCCACGCTCGAAACTACACTCCAGACGGTCGAACTGCCGGGCACCTTCAGTCGTCGTCACATAAACCACGCCATCCGCCGCCGCCTCGCCGTAACGTCCGACAGCCCATTCGTCCTTCAAGACCGACATCGATTCGATTTCCGCTTCATTCAAAGCCTTTACCTCGGCAGCTGCGACCCTTCTGCCATCGAGCAGGAAGAGCATCGAACTCAAATCGTGACCGGAAACCACGAACGAATCGTTCGGTGCAGCAACTTCGGAAATCCGCACCTTGCCCTGCCCGTCCACCGGAGTATTACCGGTCTGAACCGTACCGAACGACGGTCCCTCCGGTACGGATGCGACGACAGATTCACCTGCACCGGACTTCCGGGCCTCTTTTTCGGCCTGTTTCGCAGCATCACGAGTCGTCACAAGAATCGCTCCGACACGGGCGGCATCCCCGTAACGCTCGACTAATGCCGGGTCACGGAATACATCCTCCCAGGAAAAAATCTGTATGGTTTCGATCTTGCGGGCAGGAATCTTCTCCAGATCGGTGATGGACCCCACACGCCCGTCCACAGCTACCAACGGCAACATTCCGGGACGTACTCCCTGCACGTTCCGCAATTTCAATCCGCTCACCTTATAGGTATTTTTACCATCCACCGATCGGAAACTACCCTTCAGATAACGCATCGGATTGTTGTATTTATCATAAACGGTCACCTCGAAATCATCCTCACGCGAAGCCGTTTTGGAAACGACCTCGATCACCCCGTTCCGGGCCGATACGCCGTATCTGGCGACCGTCGCTTCGTCCGGCTCGGTTACGATCCGAACGGTTTCTATCTCGTGAACGATACCGGGAGTAGTAAAAAGATAGATATTCGACACCTTGCCATTCCACAGTACCAATGGCCGGAATTCGAACGGCATCGAATGGCTAAACTCGATCCGCCGCACCCGGTAAGTATCGGGCACACCCGTCGGTTCAAAATCGCCCGTAATATAGTGATACAAATCGGAAGGCTTCTGTTTCTCTTCGATTGTCACACGTTCCGACTCCGGACGACTCGTATAGACGATCGCACCGTAACGACCCCGATCGCCGTAGCGTCTGCGTGCCTCGCCGGAGGTCATTTGGGTAGCCGTGGCGATACTCGACGGGGATATCGCGCCCAACTGTCTGTAATCAATCTCCTCACCGTCAAGCAGATACAAGCCCTCGTCCGACAGATCAATCCAAAAAGGAATGAGGGCAGCCCCATCGCTCACCTCGACAGTCACCCACTCTTCCGCACCATCGACCGATTTATACCCGAGTCGTTCGAGTTTCCCGGCATCAGCAGTCAGCAACTTGGCAAACTCCTCTTTCATGTACGCATCGCGGCGGGCGACAAACTGTTCGGGCAACTCATCCCCTTCCCACACCAGATAAAGCTCCAAATCCTCCGGATCCCACAAGGACGGATCGGCCGGACTCCAAGACTCCGTATAAGGATAGGTCTGAACCCTAATCGACAACACTCCGTTCGCCGCCCGCGTACCGTATCCCTTCAGTGCCTCCGGCCCTTTGACCATCCAAGCACCAATCATCTTCTGTTCCGGCAACCCCAAATAGGTATCCAGCGTTTCAGCCGACAATTCCTCGCCCCCGTCCATTATCAGAGGCGGATGTTCCGGATCGAAGCGAAAATCTGCCGGATCGCCATAAACCGCATACACTACCGGTTCATCGGATACGGGCAGGTGGGTCAGAGCAAGCGACTCTTTCAAATGAAATTCCAAGGCAATGTCCGTCCCCATCGGAATTCCGAAGCGGCTACCGACTGATTTTACTTTCTGATCCGTCTCCCCTCCGACAAGGTAACAAACGATCGGCTTCTCCGTAACGATCGTAAAGCGGGCCTCCGCATCGGTCACAACCCGCCGGCCGCCGCTGCAAATAAACTCATAACCGGCCCAAGGCTTATCGTCCCGGCCAAATACGCGTCCGGTAAAGGTGTGCGCCCCCGATTCTGCCGTTTGCTTTTCGAGAGCGGTACGCTCGAGATTAGCGAGCAATTCGGCCATGGAGCCTTCGACCGGTGGCATTCCCCCTTCCGGTGTACCGACTGTGAGGCCGTCCGCACCAGCAGGAAGAGGCATTTCACCGTTTCCGGAATTTTTCGTAGTTTTGTCCTCCGGAAGAACATAGGAGGTCTGTGCGAAAGCGCCGAGCGCCAGGCACGCAAGCGGCAGGACATAGAGCGCCTTGGCCCTGGCCCACCTCGATGATCTTTTACGCAACATCATGGTAATTCGGTTTTTAAGGTTACTATGATTAAGGCTGTTGGCAATTGAGTACCACCTCCCGCCAACGGCCTTTTTTATCAACAGCATCTGATAATCTTTCGCATCGACCCCGCAGCGGAGCACCTGCTCGTCGGCCTCGTACTCGTGCACAGCACGCAGTTCCACACGCAACAGCCACATCGCGGGGTTGAACCACTGCAAACACCCCAGCAAATCGACCAGCAGCAGGTCCCACGAATGGCCCAACCGCTGATGCGCCTGTTCATGCACGAGGATCGTCCCTCCGCCGCAGGCATAATCCTCCTCGGACATCACCACGTATCTCATCCAACTGAACGGAGCTCGAATCCGGTCCGACAACACCAAAACGCTCCCGTTTCCAAGCGGTATGCGCTGGCCGCGGCGCGTCATTCGCACAACCCGCACGATGTTGCATACGGTCCATCCCAACGTCGCAAACATCCCTGCAAAATAGATGATTCCGAGCAAAACGCCCCAGTCGAACGGTTCGGGAGCAGGCTCCGGCTCCTCTATTATCATCAGGTCCCGGGTATCGTCGGGGATTCGGTTTTCGAATACCATGTCCCGCCGGAAATAATTTTCCGGAATCACGTCGATCCCGGCGGCGGATACCCCGGGCAACTCCTTCTCGACGGTAATTACACACAAAGGCAGCAAAAACGACAGCAGCAACACTCCGCACAACAACACCCTGTTCATCCGATGCAGCGTATCGCGGCTCAACAACAACTTGTAAAACAGGTAGAAGACCGCCAGGCATCCCGCAGCCTTCAGACTGTAAAGCAGAAAGGTCGGCATAGGACTATCGTTTTTCGGTTTGACTTTCAATTTGCCGGATCAGGTCGCGCAGATCGTCCACGGAGATTTTCTCTTCCCGTACGAGCGACGAAACCACCCCGAGGTAGGAATTGTCGAAATACTTGCTCACCACGCCCTTCAGCGTCTTGCGGCTGAACTCCTCCTCGCTGACGAGCGGATAATACTGGTAGGTGCCGCCATAGGCCTTGTGTCCGACGTACCCTTTCGCCTCGAGGCCACGCACCATCGTCGATAACGTATTGAAATGAGGTTTCGGTTCGGGCCAGAGCGCAACCAGTTCGCGCACGAATAACGGGCCCCGCGTCCAGAAACAACGCATCAGCTCCTCTTCTCTGGGTGTCAGCTTTTCCATAGTCGATGTCGGTTAAAGTCGAACGAAACAGGACCTGCACAAACGGCAGCACAGCTCCGCATTGCCGGCTCCTGCACAAAAATCTTCTGAAACAAAGATAACTAAAAAAATTTCACATACAACTATTTTTTATAGTTTTCAAACTAAAAAATTTAGTTTTGCAGGAAAAACAGAGAGCAACCCGCTGTAAAACAACAAAAAAATAATAGACAAGATAAAAAATTCTTGTCTATTATCAGGATTAAGATATGGAAAAATCTTCCTATTCCTCGTCGCGGTGCAGCTTCTCTACGTAAATGGCATGCTGCATGGCGATACGCTTCGCAACCGAAGGTTTGGTGAAATACTGGCGACGACGAAGCTCCTTCAGAACACCCGTACGCTCGTATTTACGTTTGAATTTCTTGAGGGCCTTCTCGATGTTCTCGCCCTCTTTTACCGGCATGATAATCATAATTCGTTGCTTTTTTTTTATTGTTTTTTACTCTAATTTCTAATGGATCGTGTCTTGTATCGGGGCGGGACTCCATCCGGACGACGCCGACTCCCCGTTCGGTATGTCTTTCGAGGCTTCTCGTACCGTAAACCGAAGATACGGGGCCAATCGCTCGGCCTCACGCGGGGTTAATATGTGCTCTTCAACCAACTCTTCGACGGTACTCCAACCTCCTTTCAATTGTCTTTTACTAAATAACTTCCTAAATACGGCGGGCGGCAAATAAGGATGCCCCTTGAGCGTACTCGGAGGTGCAAAGTTAATATCAATTTTTCGAATTTTGAAACTATCGCAGTAAATTTGTTTCACGATCCGCTCGAAATTGGACTCCGTGACCTGCGGAACCTCGGCCAACTGATCCACGCTGTAAAATCCGCCGAGCCGCTCCCTGTATCGAATAATGGCCATGACGCTCTTCTCACCGATCCCGACTACCGAGCGTAAGGTCGCCGAATCGGCCCCGTTGAGCTCGATCAATCCGGAGCGAACGGGCTCCGGTTTCGGAAAAATTACATAGGGGAGCAAAAGATCGGCCACCGAATCAGCGATCATATAGCAAGCCCGAAAACCCGCTTCGTCCCGAAGACCTTCGTAAAGATCCCGATAACGGACAATGGCCTCGGCCTGACGGACGGAAAAACCGAGCGACGCGAGATAGGATGCGGACACCGTATCGATCCTGAATCGTTCGCGGGGCACGATCCTCCTCGGCTCCTGCGGGACATACTCCCGATATTCCCGACGCGGAGAAGGTGTCAGCGCATACTCGCGTCCGATCCGAATATAGGGTTCCAGAATAAAATAGACCGAATCGGTCATGCCGTAGCAGGTAGCCACATCCTCGGGGATCCGAAACACTTTGCCCGCTGCGCGGTACTTCAGCAGGCTGACCGCCATGCGGGACGAGAGTCCCAGCCGCCGCAGATCGGCATACTCCACCGTATTGGGATCGAACTCGAACAGCCTCACGGAGTCCGCCGCAACCGTCGCTTCCATCTCTGCCTCCACCCGGTCGGCGGATACCGCGCTCTTCCGCCGTTCGGCCAGGAGCAGCCCGGCAACGAACACTCCCGCCAGCAGGAGAAACACCACGAGCGCCCGGCGCTCACGCGTCTGGAAAAGTCCGACCATCCTCTACCACGCAGCTTTGTCGGACAACAACAACGCCCGGTAACGGTCGGAAGGCGACTCGAGCCGCTCACCCAAACCATACTCCGCCCAACGTTCGTCCACCTTCCGAACGACCTCGGGCAGCGAAGTCACCACATTGGGAAAACGCGAAGGGTTGCCCGCAATTCCGGGCCGCTTGCTCCGGGCATCCACGCACAGCACACCGTCGCGGCACTCCACATCCCGCCGGGGATCGGTATTGGCTGCGGCGAGCCACAGCTCGTCCGGGCGCATCGTCCGGGCGTGTCCGTCGAAAAGAACGGCATAGCGAATCCCTCGGCACGGATTTCGGGCAAGGAAAGCGGCCAGATCCGGCTTCTGTTCCACCGCATCATCGGCAAAGAGCAGCAAGGCTCCCCACTTCCCGGCAAGTCCGTCCGCGACCTCGACCAGACCGGGTGTCAGCTCGAACCGCTCCGGCACCCGAACGGCCTCCGCCGGAGCGGACGGATCGATCTCCGTCAGGTCGAACGCCAGTTTACCGCCGAACCCGGATGTCACAGTCGCATGGTCGAGTACGTCGTAAACTCCCTCGCTTACAATCAAATCGCGCGGGAACTCGGCCCGGCGCAACAAGGCGGCCAACCGGTCCGGATCATGCACGTCGCAATCCTCGCCCGTAATGACGAGGTATTTATTGAACATCATCTGCCCGGCCCCCCAGAGTCCCTGCGCTACTTTATGGGCTTGTCCCCGGTAGCGTCTGTCGATCGACACTACGGCCAAATTGTGCGCCGTACCGAAAACAGGCATCGTCAGCTCCTTCACTTCAGGCTGTACGGCCAGCCGGATCGGAGCCAGGAAAATTTTCTCGGTGGCCTTGGCGATATAGGCGTCCTCCTGCGGAGGAATGCCCACCAGCGTCGCAGGATAAACGGCATCGCGCCGCCGCGTGACGGCCGTCACATGGAAGCGGGGATATTCATCGGTCAGCGAGTAAAAACCCGTATGGTCGCCGAAAGGCCCTTCCACCGTCTTCGGCTCCGACGGATCGACATACCCTTCGATCACGAAATCGCAGTCGGCCGGCACATAAATATCGTTGGTGATACATTTCACCAGTTTCACCGGGCGCCGGCGCAGGAACCCCGCCAGCAGGTATTCGTCCATGTTGTCCGGCATCGGAGCCGTCGCAGCATACGTATAAGCCGGATCGCCGCCCAACGCTACCGACACGGGCATCCGCCGCCCGGCACGCCTGTAACCTTCGTAATGACGGGCTCCGGTCTTGTGCAGGTGCCAGTGCATGCCCGTCGTGCGGGCGTCGAACAGTTGCAGCCGGTACATGCCCACGTTGCGGATTCCCGTTTCGGGATCGAGGGTATGCACCAGCGGCAGCGTCACGAAGCGTCCGCCGTCGCACGGCCAGCACTTGAGCACCGGCAGCGCATCGAGCGACGCCTCCTCCCCCTGCAGCACGACCTGCTGACATTCGCCCCGCGACGACGAGGTACGCGGCAGCCAGCGCGACATCTCGGCCAGCAAAGGCAACATCCGCAGTTTATCCAGGAGCAATTTTTTTTTTCGGCGTGACGGCCTGCTGCAACAAATCATCGAGCCGTCGCGTCAGTTCGTCGAGCGACTCCACGCCGAGCGCCATCGCCATCCGACGATCGGAACCCATCATATTGGTCAGCACGGGAAACGGCGTCCCCCCCGTCTGCTCGAACAACAGCGCCTTGCCGCCGTCCGGCTGCTTGGACATGCGGTCGGTAATCTCGGCGATCTCATACACCGGATCCACCGGCACGCTCACGCGCTGCAATTCGCCTTCCCGCTCCAGGCGGGCGATAAATTCACTCAGGTTGCGATACATAAATCCCTACATTGATTCTGCCCCGAAGTTTTCGAGGCATACAAAGTTAAAAAATAATCCGGCAAATCCGCCGGATTATCCCGATTATCGTTTCCGCCCGCAGAAGCGGCAAGCCGAAGCAACTACCGCAGGAACAGCAGCTCCCGGTACTTGGGCAGCGGCCACATCTGGTCGTCCACGATCTCCTCCAGGCGATCCACGTGTTTGCGGATCTGGTCGAAATAGACCGCCACCGTATCGTGGTACGCGAGCGCCTTCTCCCGCTGATCCTCGATCTTGTTGGCCACCTTGCGGGCTTCGATCATATCGTGGGTCAGTTGCTGGATCAGAGCCGTATGCTGCTGAATACGTTTGATGAGTTCGACATCGGCCGAAGCGTCGAGCCCCTGTCCGATTTGCGAAATCTTATAGACCTTATCCAGCAGCAGAGCTTCGTAACGCGAAGCGATCGGCACGATGTGGTTCATCGTCAGGTCGCCCAACACGCGACCTTCGATCTGAATCTTTTTGGTATAGGTTTCCCACTTCACTTCGGTTCGGGCTTCGAGCTCCACCTTCGAGAGTACACCCATGCGGGCGAACATCTCGACCGACGAAGGATCGAGGTAGCGGTCGAATACACGCGGCGCACAGGTTTCGCAATCGAGCCCCCGGCGTGCCGCTTCGGCCCGCCACTCCTCCGAATAGCCGTTGCCGTCGAAACGGATCGCCCGCGAAGAGCGGATCATACTCTTGAGCTCCTCGTAAATCGCCTTTTCCTTCCTGACTCCGGCCTCGATACGCGCATCCACGCGCTCGCGGAACGCCGTAAACTCGTCCGCCACTGCGGTATTGAGCACGATCATCGCCTCGGCGCAATTGTCCGAAGAACCGACGGCACGCAACTCGAAACGGTTGCCGGTAAACGCGAAAGCCGAAGTGCGGTTGCGGTCGGTATTGTCCCGCAACAAAGCCGGAATATGCGAAATGCCGCTCATCTTGAAGACGTTCTTGGCATTGAAGCGGATCGCCGAATCGCTGCGGCTGGCCTCGAGTTTATCCAGCACGGCCGAAACCTGCGTACCGAGGAAGGTCGAAATAATCGCCGGAGGCGCTTCGTTGGCCCCCAGGCGGTGGGAGTTGGTGGCGCTCATGATAGCCGCCTTCAGCAGGCCGTTATGCTTGTGCCCGGCCGAAATCACATTCACCAGGAAGGTAATGAACTGCAAATTCTCCGATGCGGTTTTACCCGGACTGAGCAGATTGACGCCCGTATCGGTTCCCAGCGACCAGTTGTTGTGTTTGCCCGAACCGTTGATTCCCTTGAAAGGTTTTTCATGCAGCAACACCCGGAAATTATGACGGCGGGCGATCTTGTCCATGATGGTCATCAACAGCTGGTTGTGGTCGTTGGCCAGGTTGCACTCCTCGTACACGGGAGCCAGTTCGAACTGATTGGGAGCCACCTCGTTGTGACGGGTCTTGACCGGAATGCCCAGCTTCAGGCATTCGTATTCGAGATCGGCCATGAAAGCGATGACCCGCGTGGGGATCGCCCCGAAATAGTGATCTTCCAACTGCTGGTTCTTGGCCGATTCATGCCCCATGAGCGTACGGCCCGTCAGCATCAGGTCGGGACGTACGGCCCAAAGACTTTCGTCCACCAAGAAATATTCCTGCTCCCAGCCCAGATACTGAATCACCCGGTTCACCTCCTTGTCGAAATAGCGGCACACCTCGGTCGCAGCCTTGTTCACGGCCGAAATCGACCGTAGCAGAGGCACTTTATAATCGAGCGCCTCGCCCGTATAGGCGATGAAGACGGTCGGGATGCAGAGCGTACCGCCCACGATGAAGGCCGGCGAGGTAGGGTCCCACGCCGAATAACCCCGTGCCTCGAACGTATTACGGATACCGCCGTTCGGAAACGACGACGCATCGGGCTCCTGCTGGACAAGCACCTTCCGGAAAATTCGTCGAGTACACCCCCGCAGCCGTCCGGCTCGGCAAAGGCGTCGTGCTTCTCGGCCGTACCGCCCGTGAGAGGCTGAAACCAATGCGTATAGTGGTCGGCGCCGTGGTCGAGCGCCCACTGGCGCATTCCGGCAGCCACGCCGTCGGCGACTTCGAGCGTCAGCGGCGTCCCCCGCTGCATCGTATCGAGCAGTTGGGCATAAACCGTCTTGTTGAGATACCGGCGCATGGCCTCGCGGCCGAATACCTTCGTACCGAAATACTCGGAAGGACTTCCCTCGGGAGCCTTCACTTCGACGGCTTTGTGATCGATGGCCGCCTCCACCATTTTGAATCGGAGCAATGACATGGGATCACTTCGAATTATGAACTCGGAATACCGTAAAACCCGTACACTTCCGCCCGGGTGACGGACGGCATCCTTTCTGCGCACAAAGATAAATATCCGACACGACAAAAACGCACAAAAAACCGCATCTTCCAGAAAAAAATCGAATATTTTTCGAAAAAACCAATAAAAAAACAACTTTTCCCGAAAAAACAGCCTAAAAATTCGTCATACCGGTCGATTTCAGACATTATTTTCCGGAAAATAGCATTTTTTCGAAAAATCGCCCCATTCATGATCCGGGCATTTCCAAAACCTCCGCCGAAAAGAGCCTTCGTTGGTACAAACCGGCTATTTTCCGCATTTCTTGCTTACAATCCGGCAATTATTTTATATCTTTACGGGCAGTTTAAAAGCAATTGAACATATTTCAATACTAATCTCTAATTTATTATGGCAACTACCAAACGTGAAAAGTTGTTTACCGAATTTCCGCCGGTTTCGACCGAGCAGTGGGAGGAGGTAATCAAGGCCGACCTCAAAGGTGCGGACTACGAGCGTAAATTGGTGTGGAAAACGCCGGAAGGTTTCAACGTCCGTCCCTACTACCGGGCTGAAAACCTCGCCGGACTGAAGTTCCTCGGCTCCGAAGCCGGGGTTTTCCCCTACGTGCGGGGCACCCGTGCCCACAACCGCTGGAAGATCCACCAGACGGTCATCGTCAATTGTCCCAAGGAGGCGAACGCCGTCGCGCTCAAGATCCTCAATGCGGGCGTCGATTCGATCGAATTCCAGATCGTTCCGGAGACCTTCTCCGCAGAAGATCTGAATACGCTGCTCAAGGATATTCACATCCCTGCAGTCGAAATTACCTTCAGCGGCAGTAAAACCGCCCATGTGGCAGAGTTGGTGATCGCAAAGATCGAAAAGGAACAACTGCCTGCGGAAGAGGTGCACATCAATTTCTGCATCGACCCGCTGGTCAAGAAACTGACTTCGAAAGGCAGCTTCTGTTCGGAGAACGGTGCCAAATGTTTCGAGAAGATCGCCGACCTGGTTCGGAAAACCAAAACCTACAAAGGTATCCGCGTAATCACGGTATCGGGCGAAATCTTCAGCAACGCCGGCTCGACGATCGTAGAGGCGCTCGCCTTCTCGCTCGCTGCCGGTCACGACTACCTGGTACGCCTGATGGATATGGGCTTCACGATCGAAGAGGCCGCTAAAAAGATCCGTTTCTCGCAGGCCATCACCTCGAACTACTTCATGGAAATCGCCAAATTGCGTGCAGGCCGTATGTTGTGGGCCAACATCGTGAAAGCTTATAACCCCGCGAAGAACTGTCCCTGCAAGATGTTCACGCATGCCGTGACCTCGACGTGGAACCAGACGGCATACGACCCCTACGTCAATATGCTGCGCGGCACGACCGAAGCGATGTCGGCATCGATCGCCGGCGTACACTCGCTCGAGGTGACTCCTTTCAACAAGGCATACGAAGATCCCAACGAATTTTCGATGCGCATCGCCCGCAACGTCGAACTGCTGCTCAAACACGAGTCGCACTTCGATCAGGTCGTCGATCCGGCCGGCGGTTCGTACTACATCGAAAACCTCACCGACTCGATCGCCAACGAGGCGTGGAAACTCTTCCGCGAAATCGAGGAGAAGGGCGGCTACACCGCAGCCTATGAAAGCGGCTTCATCGTAGAGCGCGTCAAGGCATCGGCCGCAGCCAAGGACAAGAACATCGCAACGCGCCGCGAAATCCTGCTGGGCGCCAACCAATACCCCAACTTTACGGAGGTCGCCGGCAAGGAGCTGACCGAAGCCGCCGTAACCCGCCCCGTGAGCGAAGGCAACACGCTGGCTCCCTACCGTGGTTCCATGGCATTCGAAGCCATGCGTCTGCACGTGGACCGCAGCGGCAAGGCGCCCAAGGCGTTCATGCTGACCTGCGGCAGCCTGGCTATGGCCCGTGCCCGTGCCCAGTTCTCCTGCAACTTCTTCGCATGCGCCGGCATCAAAGTAATCGACAACACGTTCTTCAAATCGATCGAAGAGGGCGTCAAGGCCGCTCTGGAATCGAAAGCCGAGATCGTCGTAGTCTGCGCATCGGACGACGACTACGCAGAGGCGGCTCCCAAAGTGAAAGAGCTGCTCGGCGACAAGGCGATCCTCGTGGTTGCGGGCGCTCCGGCATGTATGCCCGAACTGGAAGCCCAGGGCATCAAGAATTTCATCAACGTCAAGAGCAACGTACTCGAAACACTGAAGTTCTACCTCAAAGAAATGGGTATCTAAAAAGCAAAAATCATGAGAGCAAAATTTTCAGATTTAACATATGACGGAGGCGAGCAGAAGAGCTGCTGCGCTTCGAAAGGCTGCGGCCAAACCGAACCGTGGCTGACTGCCGAGCAGATACCTGTCAAGGGCTCCTACTCGGCAAAGGATCTGGAGGAGATGGAGCACCTGAACTATGCGGCAGGTATCGCACCGTTCCTCCGCGGCCCCTACTCGACGATGTACGTGATGCGTCCCTGGACCATCCGCCAATACGCCGGTTTCTCGACGGCCGAAGAGTCCAACGCATTCTATCGCCGCAACCTGGCTGCCGGACAGAAGGGTCTGTCGGTGGCATTCGACCTGGCGACACACCGCGGCTACGACGCCGATCACCCGCGCGTAGTGGGCGACGTCGGTAAGGCCGGCGTGTCGATCTGCTCGGTAGAAGATATGAAGGTGCTCTTCAACGGTATTCCGCTGGATCGGATGTCGGTGTCGATGACCATGAACGGCGCCGTGCTGCCGATCCTGGCGTTCTACATCGTGACCGGTCTGGAGCAGGGATGCACCCTCGATCAACTGTCGGGTACGATCCAGAACGACATCCTCAAGGAGTTCATGGTGCGCAATACCTATATTTATCCGCCGAAATTCTCGATGAAGATCATCGCCGACATCTTCGAATACACCTCGAAGAACATGCCGAAGTTCAACTCGATTTCGATCTCCGGCTACCATATGCAGGAGGCAGGCGCCACGGCCGACATCGAGTTGGCCTACACGCTGGCCGACGGTCTGGAGTACCTGCGTGCGGGCGTTGCAGCCGGTATGTCGGTGGATGCTTTCGCACCCCGTCTGTCGTTCTTCTGGGCGATCGGTATGAACCACTTCATGGAGATCGCCAAGATGCGTGCGGCACGTATGCTCTGGGCGAAGATCGTCAAAAAATTCAACCCCAAGAACCCGAAATCGTTGGCCCTGCGTACGCATAGCCAGACCTCGGGCTGGTCGCTCACCGAGCAGGATCCGTTCAACAACGTAGCACGTACGGCTATCGAGGCGATGGGCGCCGCTCTGGGCCACACCCAGTCGCTGCACACCAACGCACTGGACGAGGCGATCGCCTTGCCGACGGACTTCTCGGCACGTATCGCCCGTAACACCCAGATCTACATCCAGGAGGAAACCAACGTCTGCCGCGAAGTGGATCCCTGGGCAGGTTCCTACTACATCGAAACCCTCACCAACGAGATCGCCCACAAGGCTTGGGAGCGTATCGAGGAGGTCGAGAAACTGGGCGGTATGGCCAAGGCCATCGAAACCGGAATTCCGAAGATGCGTATCGAGGAGGCAGCGGCCCGCAAGCAGGCCCGCATCGACTCCGGCACCGAGAAGATCATCGGCGTAAACGAATACCGTCTGGATCACGAAGCACCGATCGATATTCTGGCTGTGGACAACACGGCCGTACGCGAGAGCCAGATCAAGCGTCTGAAGGAGTTGCGTGCGAACCGCGACGAAGCAGCCGTGAAGAAGGCGCTCGAGGCCATCACCGAATGCGTCAAGACCGGCAAGGGCAACCTGCTGGAACTCGCTATCGAGGCCGCCAAGGTACGCGCTTCGCTGGGCGAGATTTCGGATGCCTGCGAGGTGGTCGTAGGACGTTACAAAGCAGTTATTCGTTCCATTTCAGGTGTATATAGTTCAGAAGTGAAATCAGATCCCGCATTCGAACACGCGAAGGAACTGGTTGCCAAATTCGCGAAGAAGGAGGGCCGCCAGCCGCGCATCATGATCGCCAAACTCGGTCAGGACGGACACGATCGTGGCGCCAAAGTCGTTGCGACCGGTTACGCCGACATCGGCTTCGATGTCGATATGGGTCCGTTGTTCCAGACTCCCGAGGAGGCAGCCAAACAGGCTGTCGAGAACGATGTTCACGTAGTGGGCGTATCGTCGCTGGCCGCCGGCCACCTGACGCTCGTTCCGCAGATCATCGCCGAACTCAAGAAACTGGGCCGCGAGGATATCATCGTCATCGTCGGCGGTGTGATCCCGGCACAGGATTACGATGAGCTGTATCGTGACGGTGCCGCCGCCATCTTCGGCCCCGGTACCCCGATTGCGACCGCAGCGATCAAGATCATGGAGATCCTGCTCGACGAGCAGAAATAATCCGGATCACTCCTCTGTTATTATCAAAGCCCCGCATCAAAAGATGCGGGGCTTTTTAATGGGGTAAGCGAACCGGCCGACCGAAAAAGAACTTTGCCATCGACCTTCATAATTCCATCGCCGGCCTCACCTCCAGAGTCCGCGCAAATACAGCGGCGGATCTCAAACAACGACCGAATACATGCTGTCACAGTGCCATTTCCACAAACCCTACAAATTATGTTTGTAGGCCATATTTCCCGTTAGACAGACAGCGAATATCCTCCCTCCCCGACTCTCGAAAACAGCCGATTTCATACCGCAAACACCTATCCGGAAAGAAACTCGACTGCCGAGACCGTCGTTCTCCTCCCCCAGCCCCAAAGACTTCCGGAATATACGATAAAATCACGGACATTTCGAAGATGCGGAAAAAGAGAATGGCGGATTGGCCGGACTACCACTCCGAGCACCTCACAGAAGAGAATTCAGGAAACCGGCTCTTATCGCTTTTAAGAAGAGAAGTCATCCCCCTATGCCATCGCAATAACGACAATAATAAAAAAGAGGAATGTATAAGCTACATCCCTCTTTTTCGGCCGGAACTATTCCGGAAAAAATCTACCGGTAACGGTTAAAAATACTTGCCGCGCAAGTCCTCCACATTCGACATCTGCTCCAGGAAATCGAACAGACGACGCTGAATCATCCCCTGCGACGACGCCTCGGCACGTACCTTTTCAGCTTCGATACTCTGCGGAGTTTCCGCCTCCTGAATATCCGTCACCACGAAAACATAAGCACCTACATTTCCCTTGACCGGCTCGGACAGCGTATTCGTCTGCTCCGTTGCGGTAATCGCTCCGATCACACGAGGCTCGACACCCATGTTACGGATAAAGAACGATCCGTAACGGACATCTTCGAAAGGAACGACTTCGGTACCAAGGTTTTGGGCGACCTCTTCGATAGTCGAACCCTTCATTTCGCTGACGATCTTTTCAAACTTCTTATCGGTTATAAGCGTCTGGCGAATATTGTTCGCTACTTTCTCGATCGGCGTATAATCCTCATTGTCGATCTCAGTTACCACTGCGACCACATAGTCATCACCCACAGGGAAAATCTCGGAAATCGCGCCCACCTTGGCATCGTATGCCCAGCGCACCAATTCACGCGAATCAGCCAGTCCCTGCAGCAGACGGTCACCCTGCGTGAGTTTCGCTTCACGAGGAGTGAGGTTTCCCTTATTCGCTGCCTCGTTGAACGCATCGACAGAACCCTTGCCCTCGACAGAGAAAAGACTTGCCTGACTATGCACATTGCGACGGGTCGCCGACGAAGCCTCAACAGGATAAGTGATCGTCGCAAGGCGCATGTGCTTCGAAGGTTTGTCCAGACGATAAACCTGTAAAATCTGAATAACGTCACCCACTTCGACACGGAGAATATCCCCCTGCTTAGCCGTCGAAAGAAGTCCCGAAAGCTCGTCCGGGAATGCAGAGAAAGGCATCACGCCCGCATCGCCTCCATTTCCGGCATCCTGCATATAGAGCGAATGGGTACGAGCCGCCTGTGCGAAATCCGCACCTTGCCGCAAAGCCGTCATCAGACTGTCGGCCAGGTCGCGTTGGTCGTAGGTGAGTACAATATGGCGGACGCCCACGGAATCCGGAGCGTTCAAAGTTTCAACGACACGGGTCATCGTCCAGGTATCGTTCTTCAGGACGGGACCATACTGCTTGCCGTTGGCCAGCGCTTCGGCCTCATCGTCCAGAAGCTGGGCAACCGACCGATAATTGTCTGTAATTTTACCGAAACGGTTATTCTTGGCAAATGCTTTCGGATCGTCCGACGCGGCAAATTCATCGCCGACTTCCCGAACGGTCTTCTCCAAAGTCGCCATATCCTCTGCACTCGGAGCCACTTCGAACACCACATAAGAGAGCGTGCGCGAAGGTTTCTGCTCATAACGGGCCTTATGGCTATTGTAATAAGCCTTGATTTCGGAATCGGAAACCGAGAACAGAGAATCAGGCATATCGTGATAACGCTTGCCGACCCAAGAACCGCTGAAAGTCTTATTCTGCGCATCGACGCCTTCTTCCGCTTCCAGCCGATTGACATATACACCGCCTTTGACCAAGCCGTTATACTTATTGATTTCGCGCTCCCGCATAGCCTGTCCGACCAAAGCCCCCCACATATATTGCATCTGGGGATTTCCGGTTGCCTGGGCGATAAAATCACTCACACCCTCCACACTGTACTGTCCTGTACGGGGGTCGGTGAAAGCCGCAGCCATCGTCCCGGAATAATACTCGCCGCTGATAAGTCCCTCACGCTCGGCATCGGTCACCGAGATTCCCATCTTCTCGAAACCGGGCAAGTACACGTGGTTGGCAATCAGAGTCTGCCAAGCCATTTCAGCCAACTGATCCATCTGCTCTTCATTACTTTCGGAGATGTTGCTCTGGTCTTTCAGGTTGTTGTATACCTCAATATATTCCGAATATCTGATCTTCGAACCGTCGATCACACCGACCTTGGGGTCGTTACCCGAAAGTCCCATATCCGTTTTAAGCGAGAGAATGAATGCCAGCAGTGCAAACGCGATGATAATCGACAAAACCACACCGAATCTGGTCCGTAACGTGTTTAAACTTGCCATATAAACTATTTTAATTTATTGTTTCAAAATGAGTGTTCAAAGATAATAAATATATTCTGAAAACCATGATAAACGACCAAATTCTTTCGTCATTTTCCGCATCCGGCATATCGAAAAAACGCACTTGCCCCTCACCGGTCGAAAATATCCCGTAAACTACAACCGTTTCACGCGCGCCAACTCCAACCGGGAACGGGTCCTGCGCAGAATCTTGATCTCAAGATGCTCGAAACGCACGGTTTCTCCGGCCGCCGGCAGCCCTTCATACCGGAAAATGATATACCCGGCCAGCGTTTCGTACTCGTCACTCTCGGGTATGGCAAGCCCGTATTTTTCATTGAGATATTCCACTTCCAATCGGCACGAAAGGACAAATTCCGAATCGCCGACCTGTTTCTCCGTAAGGTCGGGCACATCGTGCTCGTCTTCGATTTCGCCGAAAATCTGCTCCAGAACATCCTCCAAAGAGATAATACCGGCCGTACCGCCGAACTCGTCGATCACGACCGCAATATTGCTCTTATGACGGATGAGCCGCTGCATGAGTGCTTGCAACGGCATCGTCTCCGGGACGTATTGCACCTCCATCAGCACCTCATCGATCGACGTCGGATGCCGGAACAGCGACTTCGAATTGACATAGCCGACGATATTATCGACACTCTCTTTCCAGACGAAAATACGGGAATACTTACTCTCGACAAAACGCGCCGTAAGCGCTTTGATCGAGGTATCATCGATATCGACCGCCTCCATATCGATACGGGGAACCATGCAATCCCTCACGCGCAAATCGGCAAAATCCAGGGCATTCTGAAAGAGTTTGATCTCATTATCCGGTTCATGCTGCGCCTCCGGCTTCCCCGATTCGAACAAGCTGGCCAGATCGGTCCGGTCGAAAATGGGCTCCATCATCGCAACCTTCGGCTTACGCCCCATCAGCCACAAAATCCCCTGGGAAATCCAGGTCGTCAGCTTGGCGATCGGAAAAAGCAGCAGATAAAAGAAATAGATCGCAGGAGCAAACAGGCGGTAATAAAAATTCGGGCTGTTCCGGAAAACGGATTTCGGGAGAAATTCGGCGACGAAGATGATGATGATTGTCGAAACCGCCGTTTCCAGAACGACGGACCCGCCGCGAGCGATCTCCGTCCAACCCACTGCCGCCGCGAGCGAGCGCAACAACAGCGACATATAGAGCGAATAGATAACCAGGGCGATATTATTCCCGACCAGGATCGTCGTGATGTACTGCCCGGGGTGACGGGCAAAAATGTCGGCGATGAAATTGAACAGCCGACTCTGCTTCCGGTCGATCTCCAGTTTCAGGCGGTTCTTGCTCGTAAAAGCGATCTCCATCCCCGAAAAAAGCCGAAAGCAACAACATCAGCAGAATTATAAACACCGAAGTTATCATAAGGAACGATCGTTACTTTCTACGGGAGTCAGTTGAATTTTCCGGTCGTTCCCCCGTATCGGCCGGGCCGGTTTGACAGGCTGTTCGGAAACTGCCTCCTTCGCAGCGGAAACATTGTCCGCAACGGGTTTCACCGACGTAGAATCCGCGTCCCGTGTCGGCTCGATATTGACCCACATACGCCCTTTGATTCGGCGAAATTTCCAGTCTTTCAACTGATCGTCCGACTCGAATCCTTCGACGATGTAGGAATTTCCGCTCTCTTCCACGATCTTGGAATCGACGTTAGACCAGATCCGGCGCGTTTTCTCGTTCCAGAACAACTGCTGGGTGTAGAGCTCCTGTCCGTTGGATTTTTTCACTACGACATTTCCTTTGGCTTCCCATAATTTCCGATTCCCGTAATGAATCGCATAGTTAGCCGTTAGCGTAGCATCGACCGCTCCGGTACTGTCCTTCTGATATGTCACGATATCCACGCCCTTGCGAAATTCCTGATAAGGCTCTTTTGCCAAAGAGTAACCTTCCACCAAAGGAGCCGTAAAAACATAGGATTTCCGGCCGTTCTCCGTATTGGTCATCGTCAAATGCTCGCTGTACTCGGTCATCAAAGCCTCATCGTTAGGCTCTTCGGCCACCGACTCCTTGTCGCACGAATATAGCAAGATAGCACTTCCCGCGATGAGAAGTGCTACCTGTGCATATCGTTGAATGCTTCGGAGCATCGTTCGTACAAACTATGTCGCTACCGGGGGCGTACGGTCGTCACGATACCGCGGGCCGGACCGCAGGTAATCGTATAACGTGCACCCTCCATCAATTCGTTGAAGAAGCATTCCTCGGCAGTCGGGAATCCGCGACGGTAGTTTGCTGCCGCATCACGCGCCGTCTGAGCGAAATTGCCGGCATCGGCGTCGTTGGCAAGCAGGTTGGCTGCCTGCGTCATCGTATCGTAAGCGACCCAGAAAATAGCCTGACCCTCCAGTCCGGAGCAAGATGCAGCCGAAGCCGCATAAGCCTGCGCCAGGGCGAAATAAGCCATACCGTTATTGGGATTCAGCGCCTTGGCCTCATTAGCCGCAACTGCAGCCGCCGTAGGATTCTTGGCTGCCAGTTCGGTCATACTCAAACGCACCAGAAGCAATTCTTTCTGAACGGCGTCTTGTTCGGCAGCAATCGCCTCACGCAGGTAAGTAGTCGATTTGGCGAAGTCGCCCCGCTCTTGAAATCCTTGAGCCAGCATCATGGCCGTCTGGGCAGAAGGTTCCATCGCATAATATTTTTCGGCGATCTGAAGGAAAAATTCGGAACTGCACTGCGAACGGGACATCAGCGAAACCGTCTGCTTGAGCAACTCCATATCCTCCGGAGCCGCTTCGATACGCGGACGGAACATCTTCTCCAGGTTCTCGCAATCGGCAGCACCGCTACCCGCAAAACAAGTATCGAACTGTGTTTTCGCCTCCTTTACTCCAGGAGCATCACTCTCGAAAATCGGGGCCAGACGAGCGTACTCATCCAAAACGGCATCCGGATAGACCTCGCCCATCTTATAATCATCGCACAAATTGCTGAAATATACCAATGCGACATCCGGCAGCGCAGCATAACCGCTCTGCAAACCGGCTTCGATCGCCTCCTTATACAACTTGCGCACGCCTTCCCGGTCGGAAGGATTGAAAGTCAGGTATTCACGAGCTTTACGGTCAAGGACATAAGCCGTACCGTAATTGGGACTGGAAGGAAAATACTGTACACGCAGGTCGTAAATCATCATCAGCGAATCGAGCAGAGCTTTTTTCTCATTCAGGTCTTGTGCGCGTTGCACCTTGTTCGAATAAACCTGTGCCCCCCGAATAAAGGTCGCTTCGAAAGCCGAAGGAGCCTCCTGTGCAAGCGTACGGAAATAAACAGCGGCTGCGTCGTAATCGCGGGTATCGACAGCTTCCTTCAGCAGGTTGCTCGTCAGAATGTTTTGCTTACGCTGTTCGGGCGTATCTCCCCACGGAGCGTACCGAGGGTCACTGAAATCCTGGGCGATCGAAGCTGTCGCAGCGAACACCAATACTGCCGACAGCAAAATTTTCATGCGATTCATATTCTTCTTTATAATTTATTTTTTATGTGTGGTTTAATCGTATTTCGGACGAACGAACCAATAATCACCGAACAATGTCACACCCAGCGAAAATTTGCAATAGGTCTGTTTAACCAGACTCACCTGTTCGTTGATCGCCTTGAAACTGCCGCGTCCGCCGACTTCGACACCCAGATCGACCGACGACGCACCCAATATGCCGCCCAACACCGTCAGGGGAATACCGACGCCCAGCGTCACGGCGTATTCATTGACATCCACTCCGCCGAAAGTCTGGTTATAGGTACCATAACGAACTCCGGCCCGGTAGGACCAGCGTTTCAATGCGCTGCGTACATCCGCTTTATTGGGGGTGTATTCGACCCCGAGTTTAACCGTATTCGTGTTCCGGTAAGCCACATCGAAACCGGCTGCGGATTTCTCGACCAACCGAGAATTGCCGCTTCGCCAGTCCTGATAGACGTAATCCGCCCCCACAGCTATTTTAGGCGTGTTGTAATAAATACCTACGGCAACCTGCTGGGGCAGCTTGAGCCCCAGACGATTTCCCATATCCATAGCGACCGTATTGAAAATATCGCCGGTCTGCACCTTCGTCGTCACATTCGGATTCAAGTCGCCGCCGATATCGTAGGTCGCACCGATCGTCAGAATACGCCGACGGTTGCTGATCGGGGACCACTGTACGCCGAACTGTCCCTTAAAACGGGAAACGCTGTAGGTTTCGGTTCCCGTCGCGTCCGCGATAAGACCTCCGCCGGTTATATTCTCCAAAATAGCGGTTTTATAAATCCGCTGAATGTCGCCCCAATAGTACTGGGCAGCTATTCCGATCGAGAATCCGCGGAAGATCTCCCAGCCCAGACCGAGCTTCACCTCCGTCACGTCGCCGTCGCCGTCCCACTGGTACTGCACGCGGCCGATATTACCCCAGATTTCATCGTCGTCCACCTCCTGTTTCATCCGGTAACCGACGCTGCTGTAAGGCGTCAGGCTGAAGCCCAACCCCAAATGCTTGGCAATCGGCAACTGAAACGCAATGTCGTGGAAATTGACCGTATAATAACTTGTATTGAGCGTCTGCCCGTAATATTTCTGGGAATTGTAAAAGCACTGCCCTTCAAGACCGAAATCGAAAAGGAACGACTTGGGGCGCACGGCACTGTAAGCCGCCGGATTGAGCAAATTGACAGCAGCCGCATTACGCATACCGACGCCGACACCGCCCATCGAACGTGTCTGAAGCGTTCCCGGGGTCCGCAGTTCACCCAGACCGTACATCGAATACGGTGAAAAAGCGTTGATACTGCTGGTTTGTCCCCATGCCATGCACGGTACAATGACGGCCAGCGCGAGGCACAGTTTAACGGCGGCTTTCTTCACTTGCATTATACTCTAAAATTCGGTTCAGCCCCAGAAAGACCAAATCACAATGTGCAAATATCGTATTTTTAATTCGTTTAACAAAGAATTTTGCATCCCCGCCGGTAAAAATTATCGACAACGCATCGATTTCCGGAAACAGCCGGGCGATATACCCCTCGATTTCGAAGGCAATGCCGTTCATCACGCCCTGCCGGATCGCCTCGACGGTCGAACGCCCCAAAAGCGTCTGGTCCTCACAGGATTCACACAGGGGAAGCGCCGCCGTATAATCGTGCAAGGCCCGGAAGCGCATCTGTACGCCGGGAGAAATATTACCGCCCCGGAAAACCCCGTCGGCAGAAACCTGATCGATGGTAATGGCCGTCCCGAAATCCACGATCAACAGATTGCGGCCCGGGTAGAGCGACGCAGCGCCGACGGCAGCCGCAAGACGGTCCTCACCCAGAGTTTCGGGCGTAGTGTAACCGTTACGAATGGGAAGAGGAAGTTGCGGTGAGAGCCGCAGACAGCGCCCGATGCGGCGACGCACCAGCGCGACGGTGTCATCGACCGGACCGCGCGTAGTCGCAACAATAGCCTGCGTAATACCGGGATGAGCAGCAAGAATCCGATCTATCACCGCTTCGTCGAACTCTTCCGAACATCCGTCGGAAACGACGGTACCGCCGTCAAATACAGCGTACTTGACCCGCGTGTTACCCATGTCGATCGTCAGGTTCATCGTTGAATTTTTTGCTTCGTTCTTTCCGTCCGGCACGGCCGCTCTCCAAGTTCACTGCGGCACGAATCGTTCACAACCGTCCGGATTCAGTTTTTATAGCAGTTATATACTTTTCGGTTACCACGACCGTTCTCTTACCGATTTCGGCGGCACCCCACAACCCTGCGGAGCGTTATGCCGTCCTCCGACCCTCTCCCGAGGGAGGAACTTCGGGAAAAAGACGAGGCATATCGGTCGCGTTCGGGCAAGTCCATACATCAAAAATACTCCCCAGCTCTTTCTACAAAGATTTAAGCACCTCGTATCCCGCTGCGACATCCTTAATCCCCCTAACGGTCATCGCCAGGCGATTATTGTGTTGCTTGAGAACAAATCGGTCGGGGCGCTGCGTCACTTTGCGCAAAAGCTCCATGAACGTATCGCTCTTGTAGTAAGGAGAATCGTCGTCGCCTACGAAATGGACGATCATCAAGCCGTTTTTGACCTTCACGCGCTCCATACCCAGCCGCACGGCCTCCCACCGCAGGCGGACCACATTGAGCAGCTCGGCAGCGGGCCGGGGCAACGGACCGAAGCGGTCGATCATCTTGGCCTCGAAACTCTTGAGCATCTCCTCGTTGCGGGCCGTATCCAGCTCCCGGTACAAGCGCAGTTTCTCGGCGGGCTGCTGCACGTAGGAGTCGGGCAGCTCGGCCTCGACGTCGATCTCGATCACGCTATCCGAAATATAGCTCATCTTATCGACCACGCCCTGCTCGGCATCGCTCATGCCGGGCATCTCGAGTCCCTCCGAGCGGAGTTCGGCGATCGCCTCCTGCATGATCTTCTGGTAGGTTTCGAAACCGATGTCGGCGATAAAGCCGCTCTGCTCGGCGCCCAACAGATTGCCGGCGCCCCGAATGTCGAGATCCTGCATGGCGATATTGAATCCCGAACCCAGATCTGAGAACTCCTCGATGGCCCGCAGGCGCCGCCGGGCATCCGGAGTCAGCAGCTCGTCGCCGGGCGAAAGCAGGTAGCAATACCCCCGCTGGCTGCCGCGTCCCACACGTCCGCGCAACTGATGAAGATCGCTCAAGCCGAAATTCTGGGCATTATTGACGATGATCGTATTGGCGTTGGGAATGTCGATGCCGTTTTCGACGATCGTGGTCGAAATCAACACGTCGAACTCCCCGTAGATAAAATCCATAATCAGCTTTTCGAGCTGTTCGGCCGGCATCTTGCCGTGGCCGATTCCCACCCGCGCCCGGGGGCAGAGCCGAGTAACCATACCCTGAAGCGTCATCAGATCCTCCACCCGGTTGTGGACGAAATAGACCTGTCCACCCCGATCCAGCTCGGCATTGACAGCGTCGCGGATAATCTCCTCCGAAAAGAGATGCGACTCGGTAATGATCGGCTGTCGGTTGGGCGGCGGCGTCGAGATGACGGAGAGGTCGCGCGACCCCATGAGCGAGAATTGCAGCGTGCGGGGAATCGGCGTCGCGGTGAGGGTCAGCGTATCGACATTGACGCTCATCTGCGTCAGCTTCTCCTTGGCCGCCACGCCGAACTTCTGCTCCTCGTCGATAATAAGCAATCCCAGGTCGTGGAATTTCACCTGCTTGCCCAGGATCTTGTGCGTACCGATCAGGATGTCGATGCGACCCTCGGCCAGCTCAGATAGGATGCGGGACGTCTCTTTCGAAGACTTGGTCCGGTTGAGATATTCGACCTTCACGGGAAAATCCCGGAGCCGATGTACGAAGGAGCGGTAATGTTGCAGGGCCAGAATCGTCGTAGGCACCAGCACGGCCACCTGCTTGCCGTCGGTCGCGGCCTTGAACGCCGCTCGGATCGCCACTTCGGTCTTGCCGAAGCCCACATCGCCGCAAATCAAACGATCCATCGGCTGATTGGACTCCATGTCCCGCTTGACGGCCTGCGTCGCGGTCTGCTGATCGGGCGTATCCTCCCACATGAACGAAGCTTCCAGCTCCTGCTGCAAATAGGTATCCGGCGAAAAGGCAAATCCCTTGCTGGCTTTGCGCTTGGCATAGAGGGCGATCAGTTCGCGCGAGATGTCCTTGACGGCCTTCTTGGTCGCGGTCTTGAGCTTCTGCCAGGCTCCGCTGCCCAATTTGTAGATTTTGGGCGCTTCGCCTTCGCCGCTCTTGTATCGCGAAATACGGTGCAAGGCGTGCACATGCACGAACAGCACGTCGTTATCCTTATAAATCAATTTAATAGCCTCGTGCACCTTGCCGTTCTCGTTGATCTTGACCAGACCGCCGAAACGCCCCACGCCGTGATCGATATGCACCACATAATCGCCCATGCGGAGCTGATTCAACTCTGCGACGGTCATCTGCTCGTCGCGCTTGATCTCGCCGTTGATCCGATAGCGCTGGTAGCGGTCGAAAATCTGATGGTCGGTATAGAAACAAAGTTTCAGGTCGTGATCGACGAAACCCTCGTGCAGCGTGATCGGCAGGGGGTTGATCTGCGCCTCCTTACGCCCCGACTGGTAGAAAATGTTCTCCAGCCGTTCGAGCTGCGCCCGGTTTTCCGACAGGATATAGGTTTTATAACCGCGCTGTCCATTGGAAATGATGTCGTCGGCCAGCAATTCGAAATTCTTGTTGAACTTGGGCTGGGGAGCCATGCGGAACGCGACCGTCGCATCGGCCGGCCGCTCCTTCAGGCTATCACGCAATTCGAACAAACGCATCCCGGCCATGTCCTGCAACAACACCTTCCGGCTCACCAGATGGGTGTCAATCTCCGCAGGTTCCTCCATCTCCCCCAGAACCTTGCGACGCAGATCGTTCACGCGCCGCAGTACGTAGTCGGGATCGAAAAACCAGTAAGTCGCCTCTCCTGCAAATGCGAGCAGCGAAATCCGATCCCCGGCAAAACCGTTCAGGTTCGGAACGATCTCCACCTCGTTCAGCCGGTCGGCGGAAAGCTGACTGGAAATCTCGAATCGGCGGATCGAATCCACCTCTTCCCCGAAAAAGTCCAACCGGTAAGGTTTGCTCTCGGAAAAGGAAAACACGTCGAAGATACCGCCACGCAGCGAATACTGTCCGGGTTCGTAAACGAAATCCACCTTCGTGAACCCCGAATCGGCCAGCAACTCCTCCAGCTCTCCGATCGCCAGCCGGTCGCCGACCTTCACCCGCACGGTTTCGCGCCGCATCGAGTCGGGGTCGGTCACCCGTTCGGCCAGAGCTTCCGGATAGGTACAGATAATCCGGTATTCGCCCGCAGCCATTTCCCGACGCAGAGCACTCAACGCCGCCGTCCGCTGCACGACACCCTGCGCATCCTCCGTACCGTAAACGATCGAACGCTTGTAGGAGCCCGGAAAAAAGTAAACCTGTTTTTCGTCGAGCAGGGCATAAAAATCGTTGAGCAGGTAGGCCGCCGCATCGCGGTCTTCCGCCACGAAGACGTGCGTACCGCCCGTTCGGGCGATCAGGGCAGCGGCATAAACCGAGAGAGCCCCGCCGACCATATCGCGCAGAAGAACGGTCCGCCCCGCCGAATCGTACGCACGACGCATCGCGCCGAGAGGCTCCGCTCCGGCGATCAACTGCAAGATATTCGGTTTATTTCCGGGACCCATATTCCGCCCAGCTAAAAGATGCCCTGCAGGAATCGATTCCGCAAGGCGCTCAAACGATTATTCAACTCCGTGTATTCGTATCGGCTGCAGATCGTACCTGCGACCGAACATGTATGTCTTTCCACCTTCCGCCTTTGTCCGGCTCCGGACTTCGTCCGCCTTCCGGCCAGTAAAAGGGGCCGAATCCCATCCGGCACATCGACCGAGTCCATGCCTCCGCCCCTGCGGCATCCGGTATCTCTAATCCTTATACAGGTCTTTGCCCTCCTTGTCGTAGTAGTGGACATCGACGATACCGACGCTCTGGTCCGCCACGATCTTCAACTGGATCTTATACTTCCACATCCAGCGGCGGCGCAACGACCACAGGCCGTGATTCAAGTAGGTCGAAACGTAAGGGCTGACGCGCAACTTGATATATTTGTGCCCCGCATCCTGGGCCAGATAGGAGATCTTGTTCTCGATCTTCTTGTCGAGCAGAACGGTCGGCTCGATACGCCCCGTGCCGTTGCACGTGGGACAGACGTCCGTAACATCCTGCACGGCGACCGGACGCACCCGCTGGCGGGTGATCTGCATCAGCCCGAACTTGGTCAGCGGCAGCACCGTATGCTTGGCCTTGTCGGTGGCCATCAGCTTGTTCATCTCCTCATAGAGCAACTGACGGTTCGCAGCCTTGTGCATATCGATAAAGTCGATGATGACGATACCGCCCAAATCGCGCAGACGCAATTGCCGGGCGATTTCGCGTGCAGCGGCCAGATTGACATCGAAAGCCGTCTGCTCCTGATCGTCCTCCGCCTTGGTGCGATTGCCCGAATTGACGTCGATGACGTTCATCGCCTCCGTGTGCTCGATAATCAGGTAAGCGCCCCGGCGCAACGACACGTACTTGGCGAAGAGCGACTTGATCTGCTTCGAAATGTCGAAATTGTCGAAGATGGGGACGTTGCCCTTATAAAGTTTTACGAGTTTCTCGCTTTGCGGTTCGATCTGACGGATGTAGTTCTGAATCTCATGGTACATCGCTTCGTCGTCCACGACGATCTGCGAAAAGGCGCCTCCCAACGAATCCCGGATAATGGTGTTGGCCCGGTTCATCTCACTCATCAACTGGGCCGGAGCAGGGTTCTTGCGAATATTTTGCAGGGTCTTCTGCCATTTGTCCAACAGGGAGCGGATATCCTGTTCGATATCGCTGTCCTTGGCCTCGACAGCCGCCGTGCGGATGATAACGCCGAAATTCTTCGGCAAAACGGCGGCTGCAATGCCCTTGAGCCGCTTCTTCTCCTCCGCCGAGCGGATCTTCTGCGACAGGAACACCTTCGACGAAAAAGGCACCAGCACCACGTTACGTCCAGCCAGCGAAATATCGGCCGTCAGACGCGGTCCCTTGGTGGAAATCGCCTCTTTGGCCACCTGCACCATAACGGTCTGCCCCACCTGCAGGTAGGAGCCGATCTTGCCCGACTTTTCGATCGGCGGCTCCAGCTTCATCGCATCCAGGCGGATTCCCCGCTTGCCGGGCTGGTAACTCGCCACCAGCTTCTGCAACGAAGAGAACTGGGAGCCCAGGTCGAGATAGTGGATAAAGGCATCCTTCTCATGGCCGATATTGACGAACGCGGCGTTCAGCCCCGGCATGATCTTGCGCACCTTGCCCAGATAAATATCCCCTACGGCGAATCCCGTCTGGCACTGCTCCTTGTTGAGCTCGACCAGCACCTTGTCCTCGCACAGGGCGATCGAAATCTCGGTCGGGTTTACATTGACTATTAATTCTCGGTTCATATATATTTTCGTCCCGCAGACCGCGGCGACGATTCTGACATTATGGGGTTTGCGGCTGTTCGGCGTTCGGGAAGCACAGCCCGGCTTCCATTGTTTTCAACTCGCCTGGTCCGTAGAGGACGATATTGCGGCACATTCCCTTCGCAAAAAGCCTCTTTTGGCTTTTCGGGAGCGGATTCGATATACGGTGATACGTTCACAAACACATCGTCCTCTCCTTCCCGACGATCCGACACATCCCGCCCTGCGAACGGAGCGGGAATCGGAAAACAGGTAAAGCTAAAAGGGCCTCGCACCCTTTTAGCTTTATCTACCTTAATTAGCACTAAGGCGTACTACCTACTTTTTCTTGTGACGATTCTTGCGAAGACGTTTTTTACGCTTGTGGGTCGCCATCTTGTGACGCTTATGTTTCTTTCCGTTCGGCATAACTGTAATTGTTTAAAGTTTCTATTATTTATTTAACTTTTGCCGCAAAACTCTTTGCAGGCTTGAAGGCCGGAATGTTGTGGGCCGGGATCGTAATGGTCGTATTCTTGGAAATGTTACGAGCCACCTTCTTCGCGCGTTTTTTCACGATGAAGCTGCCGAAACCACGGAGATATACATTGTTGTTCTGCGCCAGGGAACCCTTGATGCTCTCCATAAAAGCCTCGACGATAGCCTGGACCTGTACTTTTTCAGCACCGGTACTTTTAGCGATTTCGCTAACGATATCTGCCTTTGTCATACTCTTTATATTTATAAGTTAAACTCTATTTCGGGACTGCAAATATAAGTTTTATTTGATTATATCACAACAAAGTAGAACATTTTTTTGCAATTCACCTCGCCCGCGTCGCGCCGCAGTTCGAAACCCCTTACTCAAATACCGGGCCATAAAACCGCGCTTCGATACCCGGCGGGCCGACCGGAGCCGGACCGTATCGAAGAATATCCGGAAAAAGGCAACGCATTATCAAACAACCCGATAGCCGGAACCGGACACCGCCGCCCGAAAGTTTCGTCCGTCGGGCACAATAAATTGCCCGAAATTCGCATTGTATAATTGGTAAAATCACTATTTTTGTAGAAGATAGGATCCGGTTCGGCAATCCCGGCGGGCAAGCCCGCAACCTTTCACTATCTTTGACATAGTCTTAGATAGAATGCGCCTCGGGAAACCGGGACAGGTTCCCGTTTTCTCCCGGCTTTCACTATCTTTGTTTCAACTAAAACCGCGAATATGGTCAAAATACTTTGGGTGGACGACGAAATCGAACTATTGAAACCCCATGTGCTTTTCCTCCGGGGAAAAGGTTACGAAGTCGATACCTGCAACAACGGATACGACGCGATCGACATGGCGACGGAGGGCAACTACGACCTCATCATCCTGGACGAGATGATGCCGGGTATGACAGGACTCGAAACCCTACCGAAAATCAAGGAAATCCGCCCCACTACTCCGGTCATCATGGTCACCAAGAGCGAGGAGGAGAACATCATGGACAAGGCCGTCGGGTCGAAGATCGCCGACTACCTCATCAAACCCGTGAATCCCAACCAGGTGCTGCTCTCGATCAAGAAGAACGTCCACTCCCAGCAGCTGGTCACCGAACAGACCACGGCCGATTACCGGGCGGAGTTCGGACGCCTCTCCTCGGCACTCCAGATGGCCGACAGTTTCGCCGACTGGTGCAACGTCTATCGCCGGATCACGAACTGGGAGATCGAGCTCTCCGATTCGACCGACCAAAGCATCAAGGAGGTCATCGAATACCAGAAGCACGAAGCCAACCAGGAGTTCTGCAAGTTCGTCCGCAGGAACTACTACGACTGGATCAACAAGCGTGACGAAACCACCCCGGTCATGTCGCATACGCTCATGCGGTCGAAGATCTTCCCGGTGGCAGACGAGAATCCCAAGACCACGCTGCTGCTGATCGAACTTCCGCTACGACCAGTGGCGCTCGATCAGCCCCCTGCTGCGCGGCTACTACGACATCGCGGCCGACGATTTCTACTGCGCGATCCTGCCCACGGCGACCCAGTACGCCCGCAATGCCATTTTCGCCGGCCTGATGCCGCTGGCCATCGACAAGCTGATGCCCAACAAGTGGCTCAACGACAACGAGGAGGGAGGCAAAAACCAATACGAAGAACAGTTTCTGCAACGGCTGATGACCTCCAGCGGCAAGAACTACAAATACACCTTCGACAAACTGGTGCGCCCCGAGGCGGGCCGCAAGCTGATCGACAACATCCAGCGGATTTACGACGCCGACTTCTCGGTGATCGTCTATAACTTCCTGGACATCCTCTCGCATGCCCGCACCGAAACGGACATCATCCGCGAACTCACCGAGGACGAAGCCTCGTTCCGCTCGCTCACCCGTTCGTGGTTCGAACACTCCGACCTGCTGACACTGCTGCGCCTGCTCTCGGAACGCGGACACACGGTAATCATCACCTCGGACCACGGCACGATCCGCATCGACAATCCGGTGAAGGTGACCGGCGACCGCGAAACCTCGGCCAACCTGCGCTACAAAACCGGCCGCAACCTGGCCTACAACTCCCGCGAGGTATATGAAATCACCCGCCCGGAAGACATCCAGTTGCCGTCGATCAACTTGTCGTCGAGTTACATCTTCGCCTACAACACCGATTTCCTGGTCTACAACAACGACGCCAACCGTTACATACGGTACTACCGCAATACTTACCAGCACGGGGGAATCTCGATGGAAGAGATGCTCGTTCCCTACATCGTACTAAAACCCAAACAATAAATCATGCAGACCATCCACATCGACTCTCTGGACGAATTGCCGCACGCAGCGGCCGCCGTCATAAACGCGCTCGAAGGACGCTCGGTCGTCGTTTTCCGCGGCGAAATGGGGGCGGGCAAACCACCCTGATCCGGGAAATCGTCGCCCGGCTCGGAGCCGACGACACAGTGACAAGTCCCACTTTCGCCATCGTCAATCAATATACGACCCGCGAAGGGAAGAATATCTATCACTTCGATTTCTACCGGATCAACCGGCTCGAAGAGGCTTACGACTTCGGCTACGAAGAATATTTCTACTCCGGGAATCTCTGTCTGGTCGAATGGCCCGAGAAGATCGAAGAGCTGCTGCCCGAAGAGGTGATGACCGTGCGGATCGCCGTCGGCGACGACGAAGAGCGCACGATCGAAATCGACTGACTCCCGATTCGGCCCAATATCCCTGTATAGTACTTCTCAACACAGACTTCCCGCCCTCCGGCTCCAGCAGGCGAGATCATCCGGCACACGGTTGCAACAGAGAGTGTGTGATCCAGCCCGGCTCGAACGACCGACTGCCGAAACGAATATCGGGCGTAGTAAGTTTCCCCACCCCGCAACGTGAAACGGGAAGGAGTCGGGAACCCGCCGGTCAGATTCGGCTCGCTACACTTTATCATCCTTGCAGCAAATAGGGGGGGGGCAGGCTCAAACGACCGACATTCGAAGCATACGCAGAGGACACTTGTGAACTCTACCATGCAAGGAATAGGAAAACAGAAAGTTAAGTTTGGATTAGCGCTCGGCTTTCACTATCTTTGACATAGTCTTAGATAGGATGCGCCTCGGAAAACCGGGAACAAGATCCCGTTTTCTCCCAGTTTTCACTATCTTTGGCCCCGAAAAATAAGGGCTTCGAAAAACGGTCGCCCGGGAAAAGCGAAAAATTTGCAAAAAAAGACAACCGCCGCTTTTGACGACAAACACACGACAATGGAAAAATACGAATCGAAACACCAACAGATACTCCGCTCGGCGGAACAGATTTATACGGTCATCAGCCGCTTCGACAATCTCACTCCTGCGGTGCAGGACAAGGTCGAAGAGTGGCGGGCCGACGAAAACAGTTGTTCATTCAAAGTCAAGGGCTTCACCGTCAATCTGCAAATCGTGGCCAAGGAAGCTCCCAAATACGTCAAGATACAGAGCGGCGAAGACGGCGTTCCCATCGACTTCACCTTCTGGATCCAGTTGCAGCCGGCAGGTCCCTACGATACCCGCATGCGGCTGGTGCTGCACGCGGAACTGAATATGATGATGCGTATGATGATCGGAGGCAAGCTCCAAAAAGCGCTCGACCAAATCGCCGAAGCCATGGCCAAAGCCATGAACGGCAGCGCGATGTAATACCGATGTAATACCAAATACCCAACGAAAAACCCGGTGCGATCTGCACCGGGTTTTTCGTTGATACCCTCGTTCCGGACAATACCGCAGTCTGAAACCGATACGGCAAGGCAAATTATCAGGCTGGAACCGCCTGTCCCGGACAGGCCGCGACATCGGGCCGGCAGAAAAATCGTCCTCTATCTATCCGGCACGAAAAGCGACCTCTATTTTTCCAAACATTCGAACACCCGGCGCACCGTAGGAAACATCCCTTCGAGCCGATCTTTCAGTTCGGCGGCCGGACACCACGCAGCCACATCGATTCCCTCTTCCCGCTGAGGTTTAAGGGCTCGGCTCGAAGAAACGCGCATTTCGAACCAGTGCGTAGCCTTGAGCTCCCACCGCCCGTGCATATAATAGGCATGCAACGTCCGGCAAAGGAAGCGAACCACCTCCGCACCCACAGCTCCCGTTTCCTCGGCGACTTCGCGCACGGCACATTCCGCCGTACTTTCGCCCGGCTCCACATGTCCTTTGGGCAAATCCCAGCGCCCGTTGCGGTGAATCATCAAATATTCGCCGCGATCGTTCACTACCACGCCGCCCGCAGCCTCGACAGCAGCGAATTCCTGCCGGAAGAGGGAAAACGCCTGCTCGGGATCGGGCGTACAAACCGCAACCTCATTGTGAGTTTCCAGAAAATTAAGTATCTTCGTCCGGGAAATACGCCCGCCCTGCGGAAGATCGACGGCAAAAAAACGTGCCGGCGACGTTTCATCGGTAAAAATCAGAGTTTTATCTGCAAAATATAGATAGATACGCATAAAAATCGCTATTGACAAGCGCAAATTTAAGTATAAATCATATGAAGTAAACCCGATCTCAAATGAAAAATTTATTCCTCTTTATGGCAATTACGCTCGTGGGACTCGGCGGATGCAGTGAAAAGCGCTCCCAGCCCCTCGCTATCGACAACTCGCTCACCCAGGAGGAGATCGCCGCCGGCGTTCTCTCGCCCGAAGTGATGTGGAAAATGGGCCGCGTAGGACTGGCCTCGCTCTCGCCCGACGCCAGTCGGCTGCTCTACACCGTCACCTGGTACAATATGCAGGAGAACCGGGGCGTTACGGCGATCTACGTTCGTGACGCCGCCAGCGGCGAAGTCGCCCAGCTGACCGACTTCTCGTCGAACAACTCCGATCCGAAATGGAATGCCGACGGCAGCAAGATCTACTTCCTGTCCGACCGCAGCGGAAGTTCGCAAATCTGGGAAATGGCTGCCGACGGACAAAATCCCCGCCAGCTTTCGAAACTCGACAAGGACATCGAAGGGTTCGGCGTAAATCCTGCGGGTGACAAAGTCTTTTATGTACAGGGCGTACAGGTCGCCGACCGCAAGTCGTCCGACATCCACCCGGACATGGCCGAATCGAAAGCCCGCGTTTACGACGACCTGATGTGCCGCCACTGGGACCGCTGGGATGAAGGCGAATACCGCCACATCTTCATCGCGGAGCTGACCTCCGGCGGCATCGGGAAGGGCGTGGACATCATCGGCGAAGGTGCGGAGTGGGACACTCCGCTGGCACCCTATTTCGATATGTCCGAAATCGCGTGGGCTCCGGACGGCACCCGACTCGCATACACCTGCAAACCGCTGACAGGTGCGAAATACGCCGTTTCGACCGACTCGGACATTTTCGTCTATGACACGGAGACAGGCGCCACGACCAACATCTGCAAGGGACTCACCCCCATCTCCGGTCACGATGCGGCAGCCAAAACCGAACTGCCTTTCGTCGGCTACGACAAATACCCCGTATTCTCGCCCGACGGCACCAAAATCGCATTCCGTTCGCAGCGTCGTGCGGGCAATGAAGCCGACAAGGAGCGTCTGATGGTCTGGAATTCCGAAACGGGCCTGGTGAAGGAACTCACGAAGAATTTCGACTACAACGCTACCAACGTCATCTGGGACGGCAGCGAAGCGCTTTGGTTCCTCGCGCCGATGGAGGCTACGCACCAGCTCTGCCGCGTGGACATGAACGGCAACGTTTCCGTACTGACCCGGGGCGATCACGACATCAACGCCGTATCGATCGCAAACGGCAAGGCCGTAGCCGATATCTGCACGATCTCTTCGCCCTCGGAGCTCTATGAAATCGACCTGAAAGACGGAGCCATCACGCAGCTCACGTTCATCAACCAGCCGATCCTCGACAAGATCCGCCTTGGCAAAGTCGAGAAACGCTGGGTGGAAACCACCGACGGCAAACAGATGCTGACGTGGGTAATCCTGCCGCCCGATTTCGACCCTGCGAAGAAATACCCGACGCTGCTCTACTGCGAAGGCGGTCCGCAAAGCGTCGTATCGCAATTCTGGAGCTACCGCTGGAACTTCCAGCTCATGGCCGCCAACGGCTACATCGTCGTCGCCCCCAACCGCCGGGGCGTGCCTTCGTTCGGACAGGAGTGGCTCGACCAGATCTCGGGCGACTACTCGGGCCAGAATATCCGCGACTACCTCTCGGCTATCGACGACGTCGCCAAGGAGCCCTGGGTGGACAAGGACCGCCTGGGCTGCGTCGGCGCTTCGTACGGCGGTTATTCGGTCTATTTCCTGGCCGGACACCACGACGGACGCTTCAAGGCTTTCATCTCCCACTGCGGTATCTTCGACTTCGAAGCCATGTACGGATCGACCGAGGAGCTTTTCTTCCTGAACAACGACTACGGAGGCCCCTACTGGGACAAGCAGAACGCGACGGCCATGCGTACCTATGCTAACTCGCCCCACAAGTTCGTCGATAAGTGGGATACGCCGATTATGATCATCACCGGCGAACTCGACTTCCGCATCCCCTATACGCAGTCGCTCGAAGCCTTCACAGCAGCACGTCTGCACGGTATCGACGCCCGTCTGGTCGAATTCGAAGACGAAGACCACCAGGTGATGAAGCCCCAGAACTCGGTGGTTTGGAACCGCGAATTTTTCGGCTGGCTCGACAAATACCTGAAAAAATAGCGTTTTTCAACCGTTTCGATGCGAACGGCGGCCTTCTTCCGGGAAGGCCGCCGTTCTATTTTCCACAACGGAATCGGAAGCCATTGATAAAAAAAGCGTATTGGTGACAACTTTTCCGTCGCTCGTTGAATTTATTTTTTTTCATGTTCCGCAAACTATAATTTTGACTTCGAACTTAAAATCAGATAAGCATTATGGAAACAACCAAGACGCTTCGCAAGTATGTGACCCCCAGCATCGGGGTTTTGGACATCCGCATAGAGCGCGGATTCGGCGACTCTTTCCCGGGCGGCACCGTAGAACCTATGTCGTACAACGACGCAACGAACGACAGTTACTAATTAAAACCATCGAACTTATGAACCGCATAATCAATACCCTTGCCCTCGCAACGGCCGGACTGGTTCTCCTCTGCGGATGCTCCGCCGATCCTGCGACGGATGAAGCCGCTCCGGGAGGGAACGACGGAAAAACCGTCCCTGTCTCTTTCGCCGCCGAACTGCCGGCAACCCGTGCGACGATCGAAATCGGCGACGACCGTTTCAACGGCGCCTGGGAGGTCGATATCGACAAACTCGGCATACACGCAACGCTGAACGGCGTCGCGCAAATCAACAAACCCTTCGTCTTTTCGAGCGAAGGCATTTTCAAAGGTGAACTCACTCCGGGAACCGGCGCCTGGACCTACCTGGCCTATTATCCCCACGGAGAGCAATCCCTGAACGGCACGTCGGCCACCATTCCTTTCGGCAATACCCGCATCCAGAAGGGCGGAACCTACAACAGCCTGTTCGACATTCTGATAGCACCCGCACAAACTACGGCCAATTCAGCGGAAGGCGTCGATGACAGCGGCGAAAGGATCCGCTTCAATATGCAGCGGCTGACGTCGATCCTGGATTTCGACCTGACCAATTCGACCTCCGACCCGATTCGCTGCGTGCTGCTGACGGCGGAAAGCGACGATTTCCTGTCGGCCAAATCCCTGAATTTCGACCTGGCACAAGGAGAGGCCGCCGCACCCGCACTCGACACGGAAGAACGGTCGAAGTCGATTCTGATAAACTTCGACGGCGGGTCTGCATCGGCCGCAGCTCAACTGGACGCCTTCTTCAATGTCCTGCCGGGCAATTACAACCTGAATCTGGACATCATCACCGCCACCAAACAGATGGCCTCCGTAAAGATCGACCGTACCGACAAGCCGTTCGAGGCGGGTGTCCTCTACAAGAAAGAGGTCGGCACGCTGACCCCCTCCGCCATTCCTGCCCCGTCGCTCGACTGGCCCGACCAGGACATCGACGCCACGCATGAAATCACGGTAGGGCCGGACCAGTCGCTCACCTACCCCGCAGCCATCGACATCACGGTACCGGGCGGTATCGCCGAACTGAAAGTCGAAATCGTTTCCGACGCCCTGAACTCGCTGGGGATACAAAACCTCGATCTGGTACACGAAACTTCGATCGCAGGAAGCATCCAATACAAAGACTTGGGTCTGAAATGCAGCACGGAGATCCAATATACGAAATCGACCGTATTCGACATCACCAAGCTCGTCCCGATGATTGCGATGCTCCCCGATGCAATCGGCAACCACGTATTCAAGGTGTCCGTTACCGACCTGGCCGGCCAGACGACCGTACAGGACCTGACCTTCCATTACGGCCAGGTAACGCTCGAAACCGCCGACCTGTGGCAAAATACCGCAACGCTGAAAATCGTCCCCTCCGCAACGGCCGCGAGCGCGACGCTCGAATACAAGCGCAGCACCGACGACGCCTGGCAGCAGGCGACCGTTTCCGACAACGGCAACGGCACTTTCACGGCCGCGATCGAGCCGACCTGGAGTTCATCGACCAACGAAATGGGTAAAACCGTTTACGAACCGGACTATGCCACCGGCGTTTTCGCAGGTACGACCTACGATTACCGCTTGAAGCTGGACGGTACAGAAAAGGAAACCGGCCGCTTCACGACGGCCAAAGGCGATGTAATTCCCAACGCGGACATGTCGGAATGGAGTACTGTTTCCCGGGCAGGTCTGTCCGGAAGCAAAGACGTTCCCTACCCCAATAAAACCGGAGATTCTTTCTGGGACTGCGGCAATAACGGCATCACGACAGATTTGTGTTCTTCTACCACGGATAAATTCGGCGCAGCGGCACCCGCAGCGAAACTGCAGAGCAATATGTTCGTCCTGGCTGCAGGCAATCTCTTTACCGGGAGTTTCAACTATGCCAGCATGACCGGTACGGTGAAATTCGGCAGCAAATACACCTACACGGCACGTCCCAAGGCTTTGCGCGTAAAATATCACGCCACGACCGGCGACATCGACATCGTGCGATCGCAAAATCCGGCCCCCGGTGTGGCCAAGGGCGATCCTGACAAATGCCGTATCTTCGTGGCGATCGTGGACTGGTCCCAGCCCCACACGGTCGTTTCGGGAACCGGCTCGACCACGGGAGCCTGGGATCCGGCCAACGGAGCGGACGTCGTATCGGAAGCAGGTAAAGTCGTCGGCTACGGCTCGATGTGGATCGATCAAAGCACCCCCGGCGATGCCTTGGTTTCTTCCGAAGACGCACTCAAAATCCATTGGTACGAAGAGAAAGCTCCGGCTCCCACAGGGAACTACACGATCGTGATCTCATGCGCCGCGAATGCCTACGGCGACTACATGACGGGCTACTCGAAAGCCTGCCTCTATGTCGATGACTTCGAATGGGTATATTAACTCCATTCAGCGATATTCCGTCAAATACCTCCTTGGAATAAGGAGGTATTTGACGTTAATTCCACGCTGTTATCTCAAACAAAACGCCCGTAAAACCGGGGATTCGTGATGAACTTTACCCGTTTCGTTGAATTTATTTCCATTATAGAAAAAACCCGTCTATTTTTGTGAAAATTGTGAATATCATTCACTAACTGTCTTATGGCGAAAAAACATCGGATCCTTCTCCCTGTACTGGCGCTGCTTCTGATCGGCGCCTGCTCCCGCAACGAGGAAATCGAGCAGCCGACTTCTCCGTCCGGCGGAGTCGAAGTCGCCATTTTGTGCGACAACACGAAAGAACCGCAGGTTTACAGTCTGCCCGACGGTACCCGAACCTGGATCGACGACAACGACTGGGCTTCGACCCGCTGGGACAAAAATGACAAGATCGCCCTTTGGGCGACCGCCGACGGCAGCAACTATACGCTCAACGCCCAGCATTTCTCGCTGGCCTACTTCACCCCCAGCTATTCGACCGCCGTTTTCAGCTCGACGGTCGCCGATATGCCGGCAGGAACCTATACCTACACGGCCGTCAGCCCGGTGCCCGAAAGCGTCAGCGGCACGCAGGTATCTTACCGGATCCCGGCAGAACAGACGGGCCGTTACGAAGGGAAATGGGATATTCTGGCCGCCGATCCGCTGACCGCCGACGCGCTTCCCCTGTTCGAACAGTCCGACCAAATGCTCGAAACTCCACCGTCGCACGCGCTGCGCTTCCGTCACAAATGCCACGCACTGCGAATCGAAGTCCCTGCAGGCCGCAACATCTGGGGCGAACCGATCACACGTCTGGTCATCGATTTCCCGACAGAAGTCGTCGGAACCGTTTCGTTCGACGCTGCCGATCCGTCGGCCCCAATGTCCCTGACCGAAGGCTCGAAGAGCATCACGCTCGATCTGAATACCCCGCTGACGGACGAAGCCGAAAACTATGCCTGGGCCTTCATCAACCCCACGACGGTAAGCGGCGACATCTCTTTTACGGCCTATACAGCAAACGGATACCGTTCCCACACGCTCTCCGTCCCGATCGACCGCGAAATGGCGGCGGGACACATCACCCCCATTACCTTGACGATCCCGACCGAGTTGCCGGTAAGCTATGTCGATTTTTCGGTCACGGGCGACTCCTCGAATCTGGGTGAAGAGCCTTACAACCTGATCGTCAAAGCTCCCGAAGGAATGACTTTCCGCGACGGGACGACCGAGCAGACCTTCCCCATCGACGAATCCAACAAATACACGGTGGCTTTCTACGGCGACCTTTACGGCGATCTGCTGGCTCAACAACCGTTGCAGGTCAGCTTCGAAACCGAAAATGCCCTCGTGCCGCAAAATGTAAGCGTCGCTTCGTTCACTCCCGGCGAACATCTGCCGATCGCACTCAAAATCCCGTACCTTCTTTCGGAAGATTTCGACGATAAAACCGATTTCGAATACAAAACAGAAGCTACGACATCCAATCCGGACGGTATCTCTCTGTCGCAGTACGGCTTTGACGAGGGTTGGACGGGAACCCGTCTTCAGGTTTCGCAAAAGGCGATGCGTATTTCCGTCCGACACGAAACCATAGCCCAGTATCCGGGACGGCTCGACACTCCGCCGCTCGCCTATATCAAACCCGGAAAAACCGTAAAGCTGAAAGTGACCTTCAATGCCAACAAGGACAACGACTATCTCTATTGCAGTTTCGGAACCCTCACGGATACGGCACCTAAAAAAGGTAACGACGGCCTCGAAAACACGCTGAAAGAACAGATCGACAACCTCAATACACTGAGCGGCGTATCGTTCGGAAATATTCAGGGAGTATGCACCTGCGAAGTTCCCGCAGCAACGAATGCAACGCGCCTGTCGTGGCTGACTCAGAGAACATACAACGTCACCGGCAACGGATGGGTATCGAGAACTTGGTATATGTACCTCGACAACATCCGCGTAACCATCGTAAAATAAACCTCCAAATCAATAACCCTATGAAAAAATACCTGTTGATTCTAACGACCCTTGCACTGTTGGGGGGGGGCTGCTCGAAAGAGGAAATCCCCGAAACGACAGACGGGGAGGGCTCGGTCGAATTCCGGACCACGACCTGCTCCGAGGTCGATTCGCAGACGACCCGGGCGCAAACGTCCCTGCCGGACAACTGCAAGCCGTCCGGCAACAGCTTCAAGCTGGTCGTAAAAGGCAAAGAAGGCACCGCGACAGCGGAATACCTCGCCGAATACACCACGCTCAGCGAATATACGGCCCCCTTCATGCCCAGCGGCGACTATACGGCGACGATCAGCTACGGCGATCCGCAGCAGGAGGGCAGCACGGCTTTCTGCTACCAGGGAGCGCTCGACTTTACAATACTCGCCCGCAAGACGATTCAAAAGACCATTACCGCCTCGCTCACGAACTCGGTAATCAGCCTCGAATGCGGCGAGTGGTTCAAGAAATACTATTCCGAAGCGCAATTCACCGTCCAGACCGAAGCGGGCAACAATTTCAGTTTCACCCACTCCTCGTCGCCCGATACTCCGATCTTCGTCAAGCCGGGAAGCAAACTTCTGCTCAAAGGTACGGCGGTGAAGGCGCAGAACGGCGTGAAAGTGGAATTCCCGCAGCAGCAGATCGGTGTCACGACGGCCCGCACCTGGCACAAAATCCGGATCGACGCTTCGCAGGCGGGACAGGGCAGCATCAGCATCCGACTGGACGATACGCTGACCGAAGTACCCCCGCAGGAAATCGAACTCAACCCCGAAGCATAACCCCGTATAAAATAAGCTAAAAACAGATCCTATGAAGACTTTTACCAAATATTTGCTCTTGCCGCTCTGCTGTCTTTTCATGGCGGCGGGATGCGGAAAAGACGATCTCCCGACGGGCGAACAACCGGAAGGACCCGGTTCGGAAACGGGTATCCTGAGCTTTGAGAACTGGGACCTGACCGTAGCGGACGACATGGAAATTTTGCCGACGGACAACGCTCCCGGCACCTCTTCGACGCGCAGCACGGTGGACGCACCGGACGATTATATCGTAAAGATTTACAATTCGAAAAAAGAACAGGTCGGCAGCTACACCTATGCTGAAATAAAGACCACGGGCAATATCGAATTACCGCAGGACAGCTATACCGTCACGGCGGAATCGCCCAATTACGCCAGCACACCCGACGTGGCGTGGGAAACGCCCGTCTATTACGGCGAAATTTCGGTCAACGTAATCAAAAAGCTCACGACCACGGTCAATAACCTGGTCTGCAAATTGGGAAATATCAAGGCGACGGTCGGACTTTCCGCCGATTTGGACAGCCTGTTCAAGCCGGACGACGAAACAGACAAACTCACCGTCACCCTTTCGATCCAGGACAATTCCCTGGTTTACGGACGCCCCGAAGCCACGGGCGAAACGCTCAAACCCGGTTTCTTCCGCGCAGTCGATACGGACAACACCCTGAAAATCGTCCTTTCCGGCCAATACAACAAAGCCGGCGAGGGAGAGCCAGCCTCCTACGTGCCGGTCAATTGGAGCCAGGAGATACAGAACGTCAAAGCCGGACAATGGCGCAAGATCAACATCAAGATCCTGCATGCCAGCGACGGCAACGTCCAATTCCAGGTTACGGTCGAAACATGGGTTTACGACGAGAAAATCGACGTGGATGTCATGTCTTCGTTCTATTCTTACGGCGAAGAGGAGATTCCCGACGAAGAAATTTCGGACGAGAACTCTCCGGCAGTAACCCTCGAAAACGGGGATATCGCCCAGCCCTACCCCATCACGACCAGCATGTTCGACTTCGACGTTCAGAGCTGCTCCCCGATGATTACGGCCGTCGTAACTCCTTACCAGGGTTCGACCGTTGCCTCGCTGGAGGTTGTCTTCGATTCGGACAACGCCCAGTTCCTGGAAGCTCTCGCAACGGCCGGCTACAGCAACAACACGGTAGCCCTCTGGCCGGGCGAAAATCCGGCCGGCGACTACTGCGTAGTCAAGCAAAGCGGCTCCGATCTGCTCGTCAAGGTCAATTACAACGGTATGAAAGGATTGTACGACCACACGGGCACCCATACCGCGAAGTTCATCGCCATCGACTCCGAAGGCCGTCGCTCCTACACGACAATGACCATCAAGGTCACCCACGACAGCGGCACCGCAGAGGGACCGAACATCTTCTGGAGCACCAATCCGGAAGGTACGGATATTGTCGATATCGACTCCCGCCACACGCTCACGGAGGAGGGTATGAACGTCTTCATCAACCTCGCCTCCGAGAGCGGAATAACCGGCCTGACGGTCGATATCATCAGCGATGCCCTCACCGCCGAAGTCCTCGAAAGCCTCGGTATCGGCTTGGAAGCGCATATGGATCTGGTCAATCCGGCTTCCGACAAAATGGACGAAGGACTCCACTCGTTAGGGTTTAAGACCAAAGACGAAATCGTCGGACAGAAAACCCTGCAATTCGACATTTCTCAGTTTATGACGATGCTCTATGCCGTAGCTCCGGGCAACACGGACTTCAAATTGACCGCAACGGATGCTTCGGGACAGAACATCAAGTCCATCATGCTCTATGTTCCCCAACAGTAAACCGAAACAGTGATGAAAAAGATTCTTAAATATATTTCGCTGCTTGCAGGCGTGGCCTTCCTGACCGCAGCCTGCTCGCAGAGCGACATCGACGGCAACGCCTCGGAAGAGATGGGAACCCTGCGCCTGAGCGTCAATATCGGCGGCTCGCGTGCCGACGCATACAACGCTCTGGATCGGAGTATCATGCGCGTCTATAAGATCGAAAACGGAGAAGAGAAGCTGATCCGCAAATACCAGCCGGCTACGGAAGCTCCGGGTGATTTCTACCTGGTGGCAGGGTCCTACCGTATCAAAGTGGAAGCAGGGGACCAGAGCCAGGCGACCTTCACCAACAAGAGTTATTACGGCGAATTGGACGTCGATATCGAACCCCAACAGACCGTCCTCAAAGAGGTAGTCTGCCCAACCACCAACATCGGCGTCAAAGTCGTCTTCGATCAGACGATTCTGGACAAAATGGATCCGGGATTCAAGGCTTACGTCAGCGCCATCGACACCTTCTCCAAAACGGAAGCTGAAAACGGCTCGGTACCGACGCTCAAATACACCGAGAACGCAACGGGTTATTACCTGCTGCCCGAAGATGTTCACAACCTGAGTTGGGGCTTTTACAGCTCGAGCACGGAGTTGGGTAGCGTTTCTAAAACCGGAGTCATTCCGACACCCGAAAGCGGCAATCTTTATACGCTGACATTCAAGTATTCGAAGACTCCGAACGGTTACCTGGGCATCACCGTACAGGTCGATCAGGACGGAGAGATCCACGAAGATCCCTTCATCTTCAGCCCGCAGCCGACGATCAAGGGCGACGGATTCGACATCAACTCGGTAATCGGATTCAACACGGACGACATTTCGTTCGCAGTATCCTCGGTACAGGCGCTTTCGGGCATCTCCATCAAGGCCAACGACGAAACGATCCAGGTGTTGAGCGACGGCGCGCTGCTTCCGGAAGCCGCAGCCAAAGGCATCAGCTACACCAAGACCGACGACAACAGCGGCAAACTCTCCCTCGGCGGAACCTTCTTCTCCACGTTCGCCGGCGGCATTCACGAAGTAGAATTTACGATGACCGACGTCGCACAAGCCGAAGGTACGGGCAAAGCCCGCATCGCAACACCCGGACTCACCGACCTGGCGGTGTACGACCTCTGGCTCAATACGGCCGATTTTCAGGTAATCGTCACCGATCCGGCGCTCACCAACGTCAAAGTACGTTACCGCGAACGCGAACGCCTGGCGGAGTCGCCTGCCTTCGGTGAGTGGAAGACCGTAACCGCCGTTGCGGGTGCCGACTATACCTATACGGCACAAGCCATCGACTTCGCCGCAGACCGCGATTACGAATACCAGTTGCTCATCAACGATGCGGAAACGGGCGAGATACACAATTTCTCGGCCGCAACGGGCATTCAGCTTCCCAATGCGGGATTCGAAACCTGGACGAACAGCAAAACCTGGTACCCCTGCTCGGCGGACGAAATCGGCTCGAACGGCATGGGTACAGGCTATACCGGATTCTGGGGTACGGGTAACCCCGGTGCCAATGCCGCCGGTATCGTGGTGACCGAACCCGCAGACGATCCCCGTCCGGGATCGACCGGGAGCAAGTCCGCCCTGCTCAAGACCCAGAGCGCTTTCGGCGTAATCGCTGCCGGCAACCTCTTCATCGGAGCCTTCGGCGGTGTTCACAACATCACCAAAGGCGATGTGTATATGGGTCGTCCGTTCACCTTCAACGCCCGTCCCAAAGCGATCACATTCTGGTACAAAGGGACGGTCGGGTCCGGCGACAAGGCCCGCTTCTTCGTCTGCATGGGCAAATGGAGCTCCTACCACAAGATCGACACGAACGACCAGAGCACCTTCTTCGATCCTTCCCAGGAAAGCCTGCCCGAAGGCCCCATCTACGGCCACGGGGACTGGCTCAACGATACCTCCCAAAGCGATTGGAAAAAGATCGTAATTCCCATCAAATACCGCAGTGATGAAAAGCCCAATTACCTGATGGTAACAGCCTCGGCGAGCTACCGCGGTGACTACATGGAAGGGAACAAGGAGAGCAGAATGTATATCGACGACATCGAATTTGTATATTGATTTTCATGCGAGGAACCGTCGCCATCCTGACACTGACACTGTCACTGTGTCTATGTTTTGCAAGCAATCAATCGCAGGCCGCTCCGGGACCTGCGATTGATTCGGCAATACCGCAACCCGATTCTTCGGAAACCGTGAACACGGGCTCCGAAAGCCCTCGGCCCGAACATCCGCTTCGGACCGATGCACAATCGCCTGCTCCGATGGAATCCGCCCCGGAGCGTAAGGCCGATCCTCGCGCAGAACGGGGCCTGACTTCCATGTCCAACCAGTTCGTCCCCCGGGGACAATGGATTTTCGGAGCCTCCGCCTCCTACTCTACCCACACGAACAAAGATTACACGTTTCTGGTAATCGAAGATATCAACTCAGACGGCTACACCTTCAAAGTCACCCCCCTGATCGCCTACGCGATCCGGGACAACATGGCTATCGGCGTCAAATTCATCTATTCCCGCTCATTGCTCCGCATAGATAGCGGCAGCATCAAACTGGGCAGCGACATCGACCTCGGTGTCGATTTCTACAACGCACTGCAACACAACTACTCCGGAGCTTTCATCTGGCGTCAGTACATCCCTCTGGGACAAAACAAGCGCTTCGCCCTGTTCAACGAAACCAGCCTGACATTGGGCGGCGGCCAGTCCCGGTTCGCTGCGGACTCCCCGATCCGGGGCACTTACGAAACCAATTTCTCCGCCTCGATCGGCATATCGCCCGGCCTGGTAGCCTTCGCCACCAACAACGTAGCTTTCGAAGTCAATGTCGGCGTAATGGGTCTTTCCTACACCCGGACACGCCAGGTACACAACCAGGTAACCGTCGGAAAGCGAACTTCGAGCCTGATGAATTTCAAAGTCAATATCCTGTCGATCGGGCTGGGTATATCTCTCTATCTATAACGCGGAAATACGATGAAACGACTGATTTTTACCATACTGATAGCCGTCGCAACGGTTTCCATGCTCCGAGCCCAGGAACCGACATCCCTGGAGGCAATTCCGTCTTCCCGCTTGCAGGACAGCCTCTACGCCACTCCGGTTCCGACGACCGTCCCTGTCATCGAGGAACTTCCGGCCCCGACGTTCTACGCCGATCTGAGCGACTCGTCCGCATCGATGCCGACCTCGGTTTCCCCGGTACGTCGGAAACAACGATTCCTGCCGATGAAACGGAGAATCGACCGTGAAATCAACAAAATCAAATTCGCCTATGCAGGTGAAATCGCCCTGGGCCTCACCGTATCTTACGGCACCCTCTCAAGCGACGACACGGACTACCTGCTGATCCTGGACAACCTGAATCTGAACGGCAGTATCTTCACCATCAACCCCTCTGTAGGCTACTTCTTCAAGGACAACATGTCGGCCGGCGTCCGTTTCGGATACACCAACATCAACGGAACGCTGGACACGGGCAATTTCAATCTGGGAGAGCAAAACGACGTCAATCTGGCCTTCAAAAACCTCCACCTGCAAAGCAGTGCACTGTCGGTCGGCCTCTATTTCCGCTCCTATGCGGGATTGGACAGCAAAGGACACTTCGGGCTTTTCGGTGAAGTAGATCTTTCGATGAAGACCGGTAATTCGGAGTTTACCTACGAAACCGAAGGCACCCTCAGAAGCACGTTCAGCGACGACCTGAAACTGTCGCTCGGGTTCAACCCGGGTCTGGCGGTTTATATCTTCCCGAACGTGTGCAGCACCATTTCCTTCGGACTGGGCGGTATCGAATACACCAAGATCAAACAGAAAGATGCCGACGGCAACGAGATCGGGCAACGAACCGCTTCGAAAATGCGGTTCCGGCTCAACCTGCTCAATATCCGCATCGGCGTTACCGTTCATCTATGGAACAAGAAAGCCAACAAAGCATGATGAAACATCTCCGACATATACTTATCGGCATACTCCTGCTGCTGACCTCCTGCATCGAAAATTCGATTCCATATCCGGTCGTCACGCTGCAAATCCTCGGTGTCGAAGGCGAAGGTTTCACCTGCGCACCCGAAGATATCAATACCCAGGAACGAATCGTCACACTTCATTTGGACGAACAAACCGACATCTCCAACGTAAAGATCGACAAAATATCGGTCACCGAAAATGCCCGGTCGTCGAAACCCCTTTCGGGAACATTCGACCTGCGGACTCCGCTCTACCTCACCCTTTCGTTTTATCAGGATTACGAATGGACGATCGTAGCGGACCAGCAGATCGAACGTTATTTCGAAGTGGAATCGCAGATCGGCGCTGCGGAAATCGACGTCGATCAACTTACGGCGAAAGCATACGTTCCGGAAGGGACCGATTTGAGCGATCTCAAGGTCACGCGGCTGAAACTCGGTCCGGCAGACATCACCACGATGACACCTCCGATCGACGAGCTGACTTCGTTCGAATCGGTCCGCTACGTTTACGTCGCTTACCACGACTTCGAAGAGAAATGGTCGCTTTACGTCGAAGCTACCGATACCAAGGTACGCTTCACGCAGGTCGATGCCTGGAGCGGGGTCATCTGGGCCTATGCCGAAGGCAACAGCGCGGACGAACTGGGATTCCGTTATCGCAAGACCGGCGACGAGGCGTGGACCGAAGTCGATAAGGAGCAAATCAACATCTCGGGCGGTGCATTCGACACCTGTATCACGGGACTTACCCCGGAAACCCAATACGAAGTAGTCGCCTACTCCGGCAGCAACGAAACGGAAGTAGCAAGCGTCACGACCGAAGCAGCACCACAACTCCCGAACGGAGGTTTCGAAGAGTGGGAAACGATCGACAAAGTCGTCTATCCCTACCTGGCCGACGGCATTCACTTCTGGAATTCAGGCAACAAAGGCGCCAGCATCGGCAACGCTACTCCGACCGACAAGACGACGGACGTGCGTCCCGGCACATCGGGCATCTATGCCGCACAGCTTTCGTCGAAGCTCGCAGGTCTGGTCGGCGTTTACAAATTGGCCGCCGGCAATCTCTTTACAGGCATATTCTACGGAATCCGAAATCTCACGCACGGTATCGTCTGCTTCGGACAACCTTTCGAAGCCCGTCCGACGGCTCTGCACGGCTGGTTCAAATACAACCAGGGAATGCTGACCAACGTGGGCAGCACCCAGCCGCCGGGGATGAACCTCAAGGTCGGCGATCCCGACAACGGCATGATCTACATCGCCGTCGGCACCTGGACCCCGGAAGAGTACGGCATCTCGCAGGGAGAACAGTTCGGATCGGCCGAAAACCCGATTGCGATCGACACCCGCAACCCCAGTTCGTTCTTCGATCCGACGAGTCCGGCCGTAATCGGCTACGGACAACTGCCGCTCACCGCCAGCTACTCCGAATGGCAGGAGTTTACCATACCGCTGAAGTACGTGGCGACAGACCGCAAACCGACCCATATCGTCGTCGTCTGCTCGGCTTCCCGTTGGGGCGACTATTTCATCGGAAGCACCTCGAGCGTGCTCGTCGTCGATGACCTCGAACTGATTTACGACCGGCTGGACAAAACCGGTGAATAGGTATATTCGCCGTCAGACTATCCCTCCGATCGGATACGAACGACGAAAACCAAACGCTGAATCCGCAGCGCTTTCCAACAAAAAAGCAGGGAATCACTCCCTGCTTTTTTGTTCTGTTATCGGACTTACCCTCTCGGCGCCCTCCGGATCAGAGCTGCGCGATCCGGCAATACTTATTATAACGATTCATTACGTCCTGCACGAAAGCCCGCGTCTGACGGTAGCCGGTAAATTTGCCGCACTTCACGACCTCGTGCTGGTAATAGGCGGGATCGGACTTGAGTTCCAGGTAGCGGAGCACCACCTCCCAGGAATTGGGGTCTTCGCCGTTCACACGGGCCAGCCGCCGGGCATCATTGACATGACCGATTCCACCGTTGTAGCAGGCCAGGATCAGGCTCATTCGGTCTTTCTCGGAAATTCCCGCCGGCAGGTCGAGCGTCGAATCGATCCGATTCCACACTTTATTGGCCAGCAATACATTGGTTTCCGGATCGAGCAAGGCTTCTTCCGAGGCTACGTCGAACTGCCGGGCCACTGCAGGCATGATCTGCATCAGCCCCCTCGCTCCACGGCGGGAAACTATATCGGCTTTGAAACGCGACTCGTGATAGGCAATAGCACTCATCAGGCGCCAGTCGTTCCCCTCCCGCTCGCTGATATTCCGAATTACGTGATCGTAAGGAGAGATCACATACCGGGCTTCCATTTTCTCCTCCAGGGTAATCCCCGCTTCGGACGACGTCGAAAAATCGGCGTTGAATCCGTAAAAAGTGGTCTGTAATGTTAAAAATACGAAAATTAAACAGGTTTTCTTTAACATAAAACTTGCTTTTGCAGGCAGCTTCCTGTGCCGTACAGTACGCTAATCATAGAAACCCCACGAGATACCCATCTTAAACATGCCCGGATTGAGCGGGTACTTCGCAATCGCGAAATATTCGCCGTTTCCGAACAGGCCCCGGTTGATATGCTGATATTTCAGGAATATCCGCATTCTCTTCCACTTGCCCATCAGGAAAAGATCCATGTAGGGATAATTCCCCACCTCGATTTCCCGTTGATTGAAGAACTCCGAGAGCGCAGGGTTGTAGCCGGGCGCATAGTAGCGCGTATTGAAATGGCCATCGACTCCGAACTGCACCCGGAGCACGTTGCGCACCGCCCAAAATTCGTAGTAATACGAGAGGAAGGCGCTGACGAGCGGAACGGGTATGACTCTATGATTCGTACTCCACTGCAACAAAACCTTATGGTCCAAATGAAGTCCGGCGATCCGGAAATCTTTGCGGGCGTACACGCTCGTCACGCTGACGCTTCCGTTGTCCTGCGCTATCTGGCTGTCGGCACCGTAATAAATCTTATCGGTGACAATGCCTTGCCACACACCGACCTCAAACGCATAATCGGGGACACGGAAAGCAACTTCGAAACGAGTTTCATTCTCCTTGCGCAAAGGAGTCAACCACACGTAGTGGTTAGAGAATAGATTCTCCTGCCAGTAATCCGGCGAACGCGTTTCCATACGGAAACGCCCTTCGAGAATCAGGGGACGTTTGCGGATATATCCCGTCAGCGCCAGATTGGCGCCGAACGAAACGTCACCGCCGCGATATCCCGACGGGTAGAACTTGGCGTCAGCTCCCCAATCGACATATTTCTTGATCTTTCCTTCGACCGATCCATATACGAAGTAACTGCTTTTCCCCACCTTCTCGTACTTACCGTTCAGGTAGGAATCCAGCCTGAACTGCGAATAGGTGTGCAGGTCGAGTCCTACACCTCCGTTCACCGTACCGACCACACCGTTGCGATCCCAGGGCTGCGCCTGAATGAACACCCGGTTGGAAATCACCCGCTCATAGATCGAGTCGCGCGTCTGCGTGGGATTGATAAACCAGTTCTTGTAATATTCGAGATCGCGTGCCGGAACGAAATTACCTTTATCATCCCGTTCGTAACGGTCGTCGGTATAGGTTCCCCGAACATCCTTATAAACTTTGCTCCAGGAGTTGTACTCGAACGAATGACCGATGAATACGGCCGGCAGATTGGCGATCGAAAAGTCGCTTTCGGTAACCGGCAGCAACGGAATACCGTACGACTGTTCGACGAAAAACGCATTGTTGCGGTATATGTTGGTAGCCTGCGAGCTCGTCAGTCTCATCGGCACGCCCGACGGCATTTCGAAAGTCGTATCCCGGATCGCCCATTCACCCACCACGCCGCCGTTCTCACGTGTTTCTATGTGGTTGTTGATGAATCCGGCATGCACCGAATAACGCTTTCCCGTGTGCGAAACGGCAACCGAAAGGTTGTGGTTCTTGGTACGGGACCACTCGTAAAAGGCCCTTGGTGCCGCGCGACCGATAATTGACGTTGAAGCCCGTAGTCGGCGAAATATTATGTCCCAACGTCAGGCTGAAATTCTCCTCCCGGAACTTCTTCTGTCCCGACTCAAGGTACATGAAGTGGAAATACGGCCGTTTGAGGTTGTAGAAGGGGACGTTTTCCATGCGATAGGTATAGACATCGAAACCTTCGGCAAAAAGAGAAGTCGCGGTATTGAGGCCGTTCGAAGTAGTTGTACGGTAACGAAGCCTGTCCCAACGCACCCACGGCGGCATGGCCGACGCCTTCCTTATAAAACGGGTAGTCGATGCGGAAAGTGGCGAGCGTGGTATCGAGCGGATTGATATGCACCTGGTTGTAGTCCCGCGAGATCGTCCACGAAAAGTTGGGCAGCGCACGGATCGAATCGTTGAAAAAATAGGATTCGAGGGGCTTTCGAAGCCGTTTTTTCTTGGTCGAATCGGTCGGCATGGCGGGTTGTTCCTCGCCGTTCTGCGTCTGGAACGGGTTGCTGCCGAGCATATTGTTCGGATTATTCGGGTCGTTCGGATTCTGATTGTTCTGGTTTCGCAGGATCGCGCTGGCGTCGAATTGAGCGGATGCCTCCAACGTCGGAAAGGCCAGCAGCCCTCCCCACAGCAAAATCCACAGAATTTTTTTCAACACCTTCGGAAACATCGGAATACGTACGCGCAAATCGCGGCAAAGATAGTAAAAAATCAGGCTTTCGGTGCTTTATCGGGATTTCCCGAGCGCATGCAGAGCCAGCGAACCGCCGACACGACGATATATAGAACGATAATTACCGGGATAGCGTATGTACGAAGTATAATTATCAACACGATACTCGCCAGCAGAAAGAGGTACCTCACCTCGTTTCCACGCCAGCCGAAGCCGTGGAACTTGAGAGCGAACATACGGATCGGAGAAACGAGGAGCAGGGAGGTCAGTACGGCGATCAGCAACACCCCGTCCGAAGAAAGAGCGACCGCCCCTTGCTGCCACAACATGCCGAGCGAAGCGCAGAGAAGCGATCCGGCAGGCGTCGGAAGTCCGCAGAATTCGACCGTCTGCGTTTCGTCGATGTTGAACTTGGCCAGACGCAGCGCGGAAAACGCCGTCAGGACGAACACGCCATACCCCAGCTCCCAGGCCGCCGGCAGACAGCAAGGTTCGGTTTGCAGGCAAACCTGCCAGAGCACTGCGGCAGGAGCCAGTCCCGAGGTAATGACATCCGCCAACGAATCGAGCTGCACCCCGATCGCCGAAGACGAATGCAACAGACGGGCCACGAAACCATCGAAAAAATCGAACACGATTCCTGCGACTATCAGCCAGAAAGCAAGTGTCAAATCATTGTACATCAGTGCTGCCACGACGGCAAACGACCCGCAGAGCAGATTCATGAGGGTCAATAAATTCGGTATCGTGAAAAGTCGTATCCGCATTTGTAAAAGAATTAGTCCACCTATTAGTAGGCAAATATAGGAAAAATCTATCGGTTACACGCACACGACCGTCGTAAAATGCACATCGAAAAAATTGCCGAAAGCTATTTTCACCCTCAACATCCATATTTTTCAGAAAAAAGTTAACTTTGGAATCCTGTTTGTTGCTTTTTCGGCAAACAGCTTCTAAACACACACGACCGATGAAAGTTGGACTTTTCATTCCCTGTTACATCAACGCGCTCTATCCCGAGGTGGGCGAAGCCTCTTACAAGCTACTCACACAGTTGGGTGTAGAGGTGGATTATCCCCTCGATCAGACCTGTTGCGGCCAGCCGATGGCCAACGCAGGCTACGAGCGCGACGCCAAGGCCCTGGCCCGAGCGGATGGAAGCGCTGTTCGCCAAATACGACTACGTGGTGGGGCCTTCGGCCAGTTGCGTGGTCTTCGTCAAGGAGGGATACCCCCGCCTGCTGAACGACTACCGCGAACATGCCTGCATCGATTCCCGCATCTGGGAGATCTGCGAATTCGTACACGACGTCGTAAAACCGACCTCGCTCCCGGCCCGTTTTCCGCACAAAGTGAGCATCCACAACTCCTGCCACGGATTACGCAAGCTCGGGCTCGGTTCGCCGAGCGAGCTGAACCTGCCCTATCATTCGAAACTGCGCGACCTGCTCACGATGGTCGAAGGCATCGAAATCGCCGAACCCTCGCGCATCGACGAGTGCTGCGGCTTCGGCGGTATGTTTTCCGTCGAGGAGAACGCTGTTTCGACCTGCATGGGACGCGACAAAGTACGCGACCACCTCTCCACGGGCGCCGAATACATCACCGGCGCCGACAGTTCGTGCCTGATGCACATGCAGGGCATCATCGACCACGACAAACTCCCGATCCGCACCCTGCACATCGTACAAATCCTCACCTCGACACTATGAGCAGCCACTCCAAAGCCGCAGCGAAATTCATCGCCGACGCACCGCGCACCGCCTGGCACGACAAAGCCCTGTTCGCCGTACGCACCAAGCGCGACAAGATGATGCACGAAGTTCCCGAATGGGAGGCGTTGCGGGAAGCTTCGTCACAGATCAAACGCCACACGCTGAGCCACCTGGCCCATTACCTCGAAGAGTTCGAACGCAACGCCACCGCCAACGGCATCGTCGTCCACTGGGCTGCGGATGCCGACGAGATGAACCGCACGGTCTGGGAGCTCATATCGGCTCACGGCGGCAAGAACCTCATCAAGAGCAAGTCGATGCTGTCGGAGGAGTGCGGACTGACGCCCCTATCTGCTCCAGCGCGGCGTCGATGCCGTCGAAAGCGACCTGGGGGAGCGCATCATGCAGTTGCTGCACGAGCCGCCCAGCCACATCGTGCTGCCCGCGATCGCCGTCCGCCGTGAAGAGGTCGGCGCCCTCTTCGAAAAAGTGTGGCATACCGAACCCGGCAACAGCGACCCGACCTACCTCACGCACCAGGCCCGGATTCACCTGCGCTCCAAATTCCTCGGTGCCGACATCGCCATGACTGGCGTCAATTTCGCCGTGGCGGAAGCCGGGGCGTTCGCCGTCTGCACCAACGAGGGCAACGCCGACCTCGGCACTTCGTTCCCCGACCTGCACATCGCCATCATGGGGCTCGAAAAGGTGATCCCCGACTACCGGGCGCTCGCCGTCTTCACCCGCCTGCTGGCCCGCTCGGCCACCGGACAGCCCGTAACGGCCTACACCTCGCTCTACCGACGTCCCGCACCGGGCAAACAGATCCACGTCATCATCGTCGATAACGGCCGTACGGAGTCCCTGGCCAACGCCGCGCACCGCAACATGCTCAAATGCCTGCGCTGCGGCGCCTGCATGAACACCTGTCCCGTTTACCGGCGATCGGGCGGTTACTCCTACTCGTATTTCATCCCGGGACCGCTGGGTATCAACCTGGGTATGCTCCGTTCGCCCGAACGGTACGGCGGCAATGTTTCGGGCTGCTCGCTCTGTTACTCCTGCTCGGACGTATGCCCGGCCAAGATCGACCTCGGAGAACAGATCTACGCGTGGCGGCAGGAGATGGGCGAAAAGAACCTGATCGACTGGCACAAAAAGTTCATGGTCAAAGGTATGGACTTCGCCATGGGCGGTCCGGGCCGTTTTTACGCGGCTGTCGGAGCGGCCCGCATCGCGGAATACCTGCCCCGCTTCGTACTCAACAACAAGTTGAACCCCTGGTATGCTTACGGGCGCGACATACCCCACTTCGCCCGAAGCACCTTCAACGCCCGGTGGAAAGCGGGCAAAGTCAAATCCGAAAAACCGACCGAACGATGAACAGCAAAGAAATAATACTGAACCGCATCGCCGGAGCCGCCATGCCTCCGGTCGATTACCCCGCTTTCGACTTCACTCCGCTGCGGTTCGAAGATCGCACGGCCGCCTTCGCCGAAGCCGTGAAAGCGGCCGGCGGGCAGGTCGTCGCGGCAGACGGGAACCCCCTTACAGAGTTGATCCGCCGATACTATCCCGACGCCAAAACCATCGCCTCCGTCCTGCCCGAAGCACACGCCACTATCAACCCCGACACGGTGGACGACGCCCGGAAGCTGATCGATATCGACCTGGGCGTAATCGACGGTTGTTTCGGCGTGGCGGAAAACGGCGCGGTATGGATCCGGCAGGACATCCGCCACAAAGCCCTCTATTTCGGTGCCACGGCCCTGATGATCCTCATCCCGCGCGATGCGCTGGTCGATACGATGCACGAGGCTCTCGCCCGACCGGAATTGGACGACTTCGAATACGGATGCTTCATGTCCGGACCGTCGAAAACCGCAGATATCGAACAGGCCCTGGTCTTCGGGGCGCACGGTCCGATGTCGGTCACCGTCGTACTGCGGTAAACCGCATCTCTCGACTCCACATCCACTATCCGGCACTTTTTCCCAAGTGCCGGATAGTTCGTTGTACGATTCGTCCGTATCATCCGTAAAATTTCCCTGGCCGACAAATATCCGCATTTCAAAAACATACCGAACAATATTTAATTTTCATCCGAGAATAATTTTAGCTATCTTTGTCTAATGGATCGATCCGGCGATGCCGGCCGTAAATTCCGAAATCATTCAAAAACAAACCGCAGCAACAACTCATCATGGACAAACATACCTATTGCGTCATCATGGCCGGCGGCATCGGCAGCCGCTTCTGGCCCAAAAGCCGCCAATCCAAGCCCAAGCAATTCCTCGACATCCTCGGCACCGGCAAGTCGTTTATACGCATGACGTACGAGCGTTTCGAAAAACTGGCTCCGGCTGAAAATTTCCTGGTCGTGACCAACGCCCGCTACAAAGACCTCGTGCTGGAACAAATCCCGGAACTCGGGCCGGAACAGGTACTCTGCGAACCCGTCGGACGCAACACGGCTCCCTGCATCTGTTATGCAGCCTACGGACTGCAGAAGCGCGATCCGGGAGCGAAGATGATCGTCACCCCGGCGGATCACCTGATCCTCAACGAGGAGGATTTCCGCGCCATCATCGGCGAATGCCTCGACTTCATCGACGACCGGGCGGCTCTGATGACCGTCGGCATCAAGCCCACCCGTCCGGAAACGGGCTACGGCTATATCCAGGTATCAGACGACCGGACCATCAGCAAGGTCAAGTGTTTCACCGAAAAACCCAACCTGGAGCTGGCGCAGACGTTCCTGCAATGCGGCGAATTTCTCTGGAACTCCGGCATCTTCGTCTGGAAAGTCGGCGACATCATCGAAGCGGTGCGCACCTACCTGCCCGAGCACCACGCCCTCTTCTCGGACATCCAGCCGGTATTGGGCACTTCAGAAGAAGCGGAAGCCATCGCCCGAGTATTCTCCGAATGCCGCTCCATCTCGATCGACTACGGCGTGATGGAGAAGGCGAACAACGTCTATGTACGCCGCGGAGAGTTCGGCTGGAGCGACGTGGGGACCTGGGGCTCGCTCTACCAGCACGCCCGCAAGGACCGTTACGCCAACGCCAAACCCGAGAAGGGATGTTATACGGACGAAAATACCCGCAGTTGCATCGTCTCCCTCCCGGAAGGCAAAGTAGCCGTCATCAACGGCCTGAAGGAGTACATCGTGGTGGATACGGAGGACGTGCTGCTGATCTGTCCGCGCAGCGAGGAACAGAACATCAAGAAGTTCATCGACGAAGTGAAATACAACGAAGGCGACAAACATATTTAAGGGCCACAACATTTCCGCTCCGACGCGGGATTCCGGAGCCGCCGGGATTTCCGAAAAGGTAAATGCCCCTCGCCGGGTTTCCCATCGACAAGCGTTCCGCTCTTCTTTTGGACAAGGAAAACATGACCAAATATTCGATTTCCCCGATGTCATCCCTGTATGAACTGTATCTGCGCCACCCGCGCATTTCGACGGACTCCCGCCGCATCGAGCCCGATTCCGTATTCTTCGCGCTCCGGGGGGCGTCGTTCGACGGCAACCGCTTCGCAGCCGACGCCCTCGAAAAGGGGGCGGCATACGCCGTCGTGGACGATCCCTCGCTCCCGAACACCCGCCCCGACAAGGCAGACCGTCTGATCGTCGTGGACGACGCGCTGCAAACCTTGCAAGCCCTCGCCCGGGAACACCGCCGGGAGTTGGGGCTGCCGATCCTCGCCATCACGGGCAGCAACGGCAAAACCACCACGAAGGAGCTGGTCAGCCGCGTACTGGCCGAGAAATACGAAGTCTATGCCACCCGGGGCAACCTGAACAACCACATCGGCGTACCGCTGACCCTGTTGGCAATGACCCGCGACGTGGAGTTCGGCATCGTGGAGATGGGTGCGAGCGCGTGCGGGGAGATCGCCCTGCTCTGCTCGATCGCGGAACCCAACTACGGCATCGTCACCAACATCGGACGAGCCCACCTGGAAGGCTTCGGCGGCCCGGAGGGTGTCCGGCGCGGGAAAGGCGAGCTGTACGACTGGCTCGCCCGGACCGGAGGGCGCGTTTTCGTTCCTGCCAACGACCCGGTCCTGATGTCCATGGCGGCCGAACGCGAAACGCTGGCTGCGGAGTGTTACCCGACCACGCTGGCCGACGGCGTGGAGCACCACCTCGAAGGGGACTACAACCGCTTCAATGTCGCTGCGGCGGTCGCCGTCGGGCGTTATTTCGGCGTGGACGACGAACGCATCCGCTATGCCGTAGGCTCCTATCGGCCCGACAACCACCGCTCACAAAAAATACGCACCGGGCAGAATACCCTGATTCTCGACTGTTACAACGCCAATCCCTCGAGCATGCAGGCATCGCTCGTCAACTTCCGGCAGGAACCGCTCGAAGGCTGCACCCGGAAGATACTGATCCTCGGCGATATGCTGGAACTGGGCGACTGGTCGGATGCGGAACACCGCCATATCATCTCCCTCGCCGCCGAAATTCCCGATGCCCGTATCTTGCTGGTCGGACCGCATTTCGCGAAGGCTTACCGCAGCCTGGAATCCCGACCCGCCGACACGACTCTCTACCCGTCGCAGGAAGTACTGGCCGCAGAGCTCCGGAAACATCCCGTATCGCAGGCCCTGATCCTGGTCAAAGGATCGCACAGCATCGGACTGGAGAGGCTCGCCGATCTCCTGTAACGATTCGATTAACAAACACAGCGACCATGAAAACATTCAGATACCTCATCGCCGGACTGCTGTTGCTTGCGGCGCTTCCCTCCCAGTCCAAAGAGGAGGAAATCTCGGTTTCCCGTTCCTGGGGCAAACTCTCCGGAACGCTGACCGTACCCGACGAAGGAAGCGACGCAGCGGTGCTGATCATCGCCGGCTCGGGACCGACCGACCGCAACGGCAACAGCGGCTCGGGCCTAATAACCAACACCTACTACATGCTCGCCCGTGCGCTCGAAAAAGAGGGAATCGCCTCGCTCCGCTACGACAAACAGGGCATCGGAGGCAGCCGTTACCAAGATCCGGAACTTTACAAACAGGAAGACCGGCTGCGCCTGGCCGACTACATCGCCGACGCCGAAGCCCTGACGGATTACCTCAAGGAGCGCGGCTTCCGAAAAATCATCCTTGCCGGGCACAGCGAAGGTTCGCTCGTCGCATTGGTCGCAGCGACCGAATCGCCCGACGTCGCGGCCGTCATCTCGCTGGCGGGAGCCGGCTATCCGATCGACGAAATCCTGCAACTCCAGCTCACCCGCGAACTGATCTCCTACAATCCCGGACTCATCCTCAACGTGCAGTCTATCCTCTCCCGGCTCAAACAAGGGAAAACGACCGAAGATATTCCCGCGATTTTACAAGGTATCTTCCGACCTTCCGCACAGCCTTACCTGATCTCGTGGATGCAATACGATCCGCGCGAAGTGATCCGGCAGGTAAAACAGCCGGTCCTGATCGTCAATGGCGACAACGACATCCAGATATCCGCCGACAACGCCGAAGCTTTGGCCCAAGCCCGGCCCGACGCCGACAAGGTCATCATCGAAGGGATGACCCACCTGCTGAAACAGAGCGAAGTGACCGATCCTCAACGGCAAAAAACGACTATTTATATGGATGCTGCCGCGCCTGTTTCCGAAAAGTTAGTGACGGTCATGGCGGATTTCATCCGCCGGATATGACCTTCTGTCGGCACGGCGAAACGTCGGCCCCGCCCCGGGGATTCCGCGCCATCGCATGCCGCCCGGGGGATAATCATCTTTTCGACGACCGGGACCGAAAAATGCCCCGGCAATACGAATTGCCGCATTTTTAGGAGCCATTGCGTTTGATTTTCTGAAAGAAAAACCTACTTTGTAAGTTGTCTCGGAATTTTAACGAAAACCTACATACGCAATGGAACAAACCAAACCCTCTCAATCTCTGCCCGACAACGCGTACCGCGAACTCAAACCGGGCGAAGAGTACGTCCCGATGATGCCGGCCGACGCCAAGCCGAAGGAGGTCACACCCTATTCGGTCACGATGGGCCTGCTGATGGCCGTTCTCTTCTCCGCCGCCGCAGCCTATCTGGGCCTGCGCATCGGCCAGGTATTCGAAGCGGCCATCCCGATCGCCATCATCGCCGTAGGCGTCGGAAACATGCTGGGCAAAAAAAACATGCTGGGACAGAACGTCATCATACAGTCGATCGGCGCCTCGTCGGGCATCATCGTCGCCGGAGCGATCTTCACCCTGCCGGCGCTCTACATCCTCGGTTTGGAAACCGCATTCTACAAAGTATTCCTCTCGTCGGTACTGGGCGGTATCCTGGGCATCGTGCTGCTCATCCCCTTCCGCAAATATTTCGTCAAGGAGATGCACGGCAAGTACCCCTTCCCGGAGGCGACGGCCACGACCGAAGTGCTCGTATCGGGCGAAAAAGGCGGCAATCAGGCCAAGCTGCTGGCCGTAGCCGGACTGGTGGGCGGTCTGTACGACTTCGCAGCGAGTACCTTCGGCCTCTGGACGGAAGAGATCTCGACCCGCATGACGGCTTGGGGCACCCTCTGCGCCGATAAGTTCAAAACCCTGCTCAAAGTCAATACGAGTGCTGCGGTGCTCGGCCTGGGTTACATCATCGGACTGAAATATTCGGCCATCATCGCCGCCGGTTCGTTCCTGATCTGGCTGCTCGTCGTTCCGGTGGTCGGTTCGACCGCCACGGGCGCAGGCATGTCCCCCGAAGAGCTGTACCAGACCTTCGGTCGTCCGCTGGGTATCGGCGGAATCGCCATGGCCGGGCTTATCGGCATCATCCGTCAGAGCGGCATCATCAAACAGGCGATGGGGCTCGCCGTCAGCGAGTTTTCGGGCAAGAAAAAAGCCGAAACGAACGTACCGCGCACCCAGCGCGACCTGACCATGCGCACGATTCTCACTACGTTGATCGCGGCGCTCGCCACCACCTTCTTCTTTTTCCAGTTCGGCATTCTGGGCAACTGGGGGCAGACGGCCGTGGCGCTACTAATCGTCTTCGTCATCTCGTTCCTTTTCACGACGGTCGCAGCCAACGCCATCGCCATCGTCGGCAGCAACCCCGTTTCGGGTATGACCCTCATGACGCTGATCCTCGCGTCGCTGGTACTCGTAAGCATCGGCCTGAACGGTACGGCCGGCATGACCGCCGCACTGATCATCGGCGGCGTGGTCTGCACGGCCCTCTCGACCGCCGGCGGCTTCATCACCGACCTGAAGATCGGCTACTGGATCGGCACCACGCCGAAAAAACAGGAGAGCTGGAAATTCCTCGGCGTCTTCGTTTCGGCCGCTACCGTCGCAGGCGTGATGATTATTCTGAACAAAACCTACGGCTTCGGCCCCGGCAGCCCGCTGGAAGCTCCGCAGGCCAATGCCATGGCCGCCGTGATCCAACCCCTGATGCAGGGCGGAACGGCTCCCTGGGTACTCTATTTCTGCGGCGCAGTCCTCGCGCTGGTACTCACCGGCATCGGTATTCCGGCCCTTCCATTCGCACTGGGCATGTTCCTGCCCCTGCAGCTCAATCTTCCGCTGCTGATCGGCGGTCTGATCGCCTGGTTCGTATCGACCCGATCGAAAGATCAGGCGCTCAACAAGGCACGTATGAGCCAGGGTACGCTCATCGCGTCGGGCTTCATCGCAGGCGGCGCCCTGATGGGCGTAGTGGGAGCGATCCTGAAATTCGCCGACGTGGACTGGAAACTCACGCAGTGGAACAGTTCGAACGCAGCCTCGTGGGTAGGTCTGGGCATGTATCTGGCGCTTATCATCTATTTCGCCGTACATTCGCTCCGCGCTAAAAAGGAAGAATAAAAAATCAACGATATATACTATGGAACTCAAAGACAGATTTCTGAAATACGTTTCGTTCGACACCCAGAGCGACGAGTCGAGCGAAACTTTCCCCTCGACCGCGAAACAGCGGGTGCTGCTCGATTATCTGGCCGAAGAGATGAAGGCCCTGGGCCTCACCGAGGTCACGGTGGACAAGTACGGCTACGCCATGGGTACGATCCCCGCGACGCCCGGCTGCGAAAAAGCCCCCGTCATCGGATTCATCGCCCACGTGGACACCGCACCCGATATGAGCGGCGCCGACGTGAAACCGCACGTCATAGAGAATTACGACGGCAAGGACATCCGGCTGAACGCCGGCGTGACGATGAAAGTCGCGGACTTTCCGGAGCTGAGCTTCTTCAAGGGACATACGCTGATCCACACGGACGGCACGACGCTGCTGGGCGCCGACGACAAGGCGGGCGTGGCGGAGATCATGACCGCTGCGGAATATCTGCTCGCACATCCGGAGCTCCGGCACGGTAAGATCCGCATCGGCTTCACCCCCGACGAAGAGATCGGCCGGGGCGTGGACTTCTTCGACGTCAAGGCCTTCGGCGCCGACTTCGCCTACACGATGGACGGCGGCTTCGAGGGGGAACTCGAATACGAGAACTTCAACGCCGCGAGCGCCAAGATCGAGATCCAGGGCCGCAACGTCCACCCGGGCTACGCCAAAGACAAGATGATCAACGCCATTCAGGTAGCATGCGAGCTGAACGCCCTACTGCCGGCCTGGGAGCGACCCGAACACACCGAAGGCTACGACGGCTTCTACCACTGTATCGCCCTCAACGGTACGGTCGATCAGGCGCAGATCAGCTACATCGTCCGCGACCACGACAGCGCCCGTTTCGAAGCCCGCAAGAACTACATGCAGGAGTGCGTCGATCTGCTCGTCCGCAAATACGGCGAAGGGGTGCTGACCCTCACGCTCAAGGATTCGTACTACAACATGCGCAAGATGGTCGAACCGCACCCGCAGGTGATCGACAAGGCGATCGAGGCGATGAAAATGGCGGGGGTCGAACCGCTCGTGAAGCCCATCCGAGGCGGCACGGACGGCGCACGGCTCTCCTTCATGGGACTCCCCTGCCCCAACATCTTCACCGGCGGCATGAATTTCCACGGCCGTTACGAATATTGCTCGCTGACGACCATGCACAAAGCCATGCAGGTAATCCTGAACCTGGCCCAGCTCTGGACAAAATAAAAATATTGCACAACAAGCGTTTTCGACAGGCGGACACGAAGCCGAATCCGTTCGGACCATGCCGAGCGAAAAAAACGCAAAAACAAACCGAGAGTTTTTCCGATACCCGGACCGTACGAAGATGTTCGATACGCTTCGGGACAGAAAACGAAAAAAATAAACCGGCAAAAATCGTATGAACAGATTTGGTTTTCTGAAAGTAGCGGCGGCAGTTCCCCATGTACGGATCGCCGATTGCGACTATAACGCCCAACATATCACCGAATTGATCCGCAAGGGCGCCGACCGGGGAGCGAGCATCATCCTCTTCCCGGAACTCTGCATCACCTCCTATACCTGCGGCGATCTGATCCAGCAACCCGCCTTGCTCCATGCGGCGGAACAGGCCTTGGGCTATATCCTCGCCCAGACCCGCGAACTGCCCATCGTCGCCATCGTCGGTATGCCCGTCACTTACGGCAATGCCCTCTACAACTGCGCGGTAGTTTTCGCTCAGGGACGTATTCACGGCGTGGTCCCCAAGACATATATTCCCAATTACTCGGAATTTTACGAGGCCCGCTGCTTCATGTCGGGCGAAGAGATCGGCCTGGCCACGATCCGGATGTGCGGCCAGGATACCGACTTCGGCCGCAACATGCTTTTCAACATCGGAGGCGTGAAGTTCGGCGTGGAAATCTGCGAGGATATGTGGGTTCCGGCCGCCCCGTCGCTGCATCAGGCAGTGGACGGCGCCCAGATACTTTTCAACCTCTCGGCATCGCCCGAAGTGCTGGGCAAGCACAACTACCTGCTCACGCTGGTCAAATCGCAATCGGCCCGGACCCAGTCGGCCTACATCTACTGTTCAGCCGGCTACGGAGAATCTTCGACCGACCTGGTATTCGGCGGCAACGGCCTGATCGTCGAGAGCGGCCGGATGCTGCGGCGCACCGAACGGTTTTCGACCGAGGAACAGTTGATCGTCGCGGACATAGACACCGAAAAGCTCCTCAACTCGCGCCGCCGTACCACGACTTTCGCGCCGCACCGTCCCGCCGAGCGCATCATCGTCGAAATTCCCCTGCCGGAAAACCCCGCGAACGTCACCCTCGACCGGGAGTTCAATTCCCATCCTTTCGTGCCGCAAACGCCCGAAGAGATGGACGAATCGGGTCGTGAAATCATCAACATTCAGACGATGGGGCTGGCCCAGCGCCTGCAGCATACCGATTGCAAAAAGGTCGTCATCGGGGTTTCCGGCGGCTTGGACTCCACACTGGCCCTACTGATCGCCGTGCGGACTTTCGATCGCCTCGGGCTCGACCGCAAAGGCATCATCGGCGTCACAATGCCCGGATTCGGCACCAGCAACCGCACCTACCGCAACTCGATCGCCCTGATGCGCTGCCTGGGCATCACTTCCCGCGAAATTTCCATCCGCAAAGCCTGCGAACAACACTTCGCCGATATCGGACTCAACCCCGAAGAACAATCTTCCGCCTACGAAAACGCCCAGGCCCGGGAGCGGACACAAATCCTGATGGACATCGCCAACATGGAGCACGGCATGGTCCTCGGCACGGGCGACCTGAGCGAACTGGCACTGGGCTGGGCGACCTACAATGGTGACCAGATGTCGATGTACGGTCTGAACGCCTCGCTGCCCAAAACCCTGATCCAGGTGCTTCTACGATGGATGGCCCAGGTATGTCAGGACGATGCGATCCGCGAGATCCTGCTCGACGTGGTCGCCACGCCGATCAGCCCCGAGCTGCTGCCGTCCGGCGAAGAGGGAGGAATCGCCCAGCACACCGAGAAGTTGGTAGGGCCTTACGAGTTGCACGACTTTTTCCTCTACCACTTCATCCAGAACGGTTACTCCCCGGCAAAAATCCTCTTCGCTGCGGAAACAGCGTTCGACGGACGCTACGACCGGGCGACGATCCTGCGCTGGATGCGGGTATTCTTCCAGCGATTCTTCTCGCAGCAGTTCAAACGCTCGGCCATGCCCGACGGTCCGAAAGTTGGCATCATCTCCCTCTCGCCGCGCGGCGACTGGCGCATGCCTTCGGACGCTACGGCAACCCTGTGGTTGCGGGAAATCGATCTTCTGATTCAGGAAAAATAAAAACCATTCGGATATGAAACGTACATTATGTCTGTCCGCCCTGTTCGTCGTATGCGCGACAATCGCTGTTTCGGGACAATCGATGAATGAAAAACTCCAGCAACTTTTAGGAGGTAGTCACTCCGCGAAACAGGAAGAGGCCACACCGCCGACCTATCCGTCGGAAGAAGCGCTCCTCGGAGTCTGGACCTACCAGGCTCCCAGCATCGAATACAAGGGCGACGATATGTTCGCCTCGATCGCCGTAGCCGGATTGCAAGACCAGTTGGCGACCCATTACGTCAAGGCAGGCCTCGTGCCGGGACAGGGGACCGTTTCCTTCAAAAAACGCAACCGGCTCCACGCCTCTATGGGCGGACATGAGATCGACGGGACGTATAGCTACGATCCCGCCACCGGAACAGCCGCCATCACGCTGATCCAAGACGGGAAACAAGCCACCTTTCAAGGCTATCTCTCCCTGCGCGGCGAGGTGCTGACGCTCCAGTTCGATGCAGGCGATGCGCTCGAAGCCGTGCGGCACTCCTCTCCGGAATACGCTGCGAACGAGAAAATGCAGCAAATCGCCTCCGTCATGCAAAATTATCCCGGCATCATGCTGGGCGGACAGTTGAAAAAATAGCAACCCGTAATATTAAAACGGGGCTGTGTCGAAATGAAAATTTCAGGCACAACCCCTGAATAAGGAATGTCAGAATGGATGCAAGACAAGGCATTTGCGGGTAAGAGCGACAGGAATTTACTATCGTAAATGACTTTGCCGCATCCCGATAATAAAACAGCAGTGTGTCATAAAGACACACTGCCTTATTTTTCATAGATATTACCAGTTGAACAAACCGACGCCTGCGGCGACGATAAAACCAGTTGCGAATCCCACCGCCACTTGCGACAGCGTATGATACCCCAGTTTCAGCCGGGCGGAGCCGAGCGCACCGGCAGCGAGCAGGGCTGCGATAAACGCAGCGAAGAGTCCCCCGCCGCTGGCGATATTGATCAGAACGATAAAAGCCACGGCAGCACCCAACGCCGTCATATGCAGGCTGATCTTCCAATAAAAGCTGACAAAAAGACACACGGCGACACAACAGGCTCCCGCAAACATAAAACGGCTCAACATCTGCGCCGAAGGAATCCTCGCAATGGCGACGGCGCACAACGTATAGCAGGCGATCATAGCGAGCAGCGGGATGAAGCGTTCCTTGCGGTCGCTCAAATCCGCATCGCCGATCTTACGATACGACTTGAGCAGTGCGATCACCAAAACCGGAATGATCGTCGTAAAAAGCAGCGTCACCCAAATAAGGTATATCTTGACCTTGAGCGGATAAAGCGAATAGACCGTACCGGCCAGCAATAGCAGCGACACCATATAGAGCGGCACCAGGAACGGATGCAGCACAACGGAAACAGCCTTCGACAAACGCAAATACATCTTCTACGCGATTAAATCTGTTTACGGAGCCGTGCCACCGGAATACTCAACATCTCCCGATACTTGGCCACCGTACGACGTGCGATGCGGTACCCCTTCGAATTGAGGATATCCATCAATGTTTCATCGGTCAGAGGCTTGCGTTTATCCTCCTCGTCGATGCACTGCTGGAGGATATTCTTGATTTCATAGCTCGACACTTCCTCGCCGCTGTCGGTCTGCATCGCCTCCGAGAAGAGCGACTTGAGCAAAATGATGCCGAACTGGGTCTGTACATATTTGCTGTTCACCACGCGCGAAATGGTCGATACGTCCAACCCCGTGCGATCGGCGATATCCTTGAGGATCATCGGCCGCAACTTACTTTTGTTACCGTCCTTGAAATATTCCTGCTGGTAATCGAGAATCTCCTGCATCGTCCGCATCAGCGTATCGTGCCGCTGCTTGATCGCCGAAATGAACCACTTGGCCGAATCGATCTTGCTCTTGACGAACTGAATCGCCTCGCGGTCCTTCTCCTTGACCCGACCGTCGGAATCCACCATGCCCCGCATCATTTCGATATAACGATGATTGATTCTCGCTTCGGGAAGATTACCCGAATTGAGCGTCAGGTCGAAATGCCCTTCGTGGTAATCGAGGATGAAATCCGGCGTCACGTAAGGCGTCGTATCGGCCCCGCCTTCGGAGTAAAGGTTGCCCGGTTTGGGCGAAAGGCGGGTAATCTCTTCGATCGCCTCGCGGAATTCGTCCTCGGAAACCTGAAGCCGGGCCATCAGTTTTTCGTAATGCTTTTTGACAAACTCGTCGAAATAGCACTCCACGATCTTGCGGGCCAGCCGGCGGGAGCGGGTATTAAGATTCTCCTGATCCAATTGCAACAACAAACACTCCTGCAGGTTACGGGCACCTACACCGGTCGGTTCGAGTTCGTGGATAATCGACAGCAATCGTTCCAAGTGCTCGACCGAAACATCTACGCCCTGCGTGAAGGCGATGTCGTCGGCGATAGCCTCCAAACTCCGGCGCAGATAGCCGTCCTCCTCGATACTGCCGACCAGATAAACGGCCAGACGCATATCCTGCTCCGAGAGATTGCGGTATCCCAACTGTTCGACCAGGTACTCCTGCAACGAACGTCCGCCCGCAAGGGGGGCCTGGCGCGGTTTATCGTCTTTCGAATAGTTGTTGATACGGCTCTTATAGGAAGGAGTTTCGTCTTCCCGGAGGTATTCCTCCACCGAAATCTGCTGCGGCTGCTCGTCCTCCGGAGTATGATCGTCTTCCTCCAACACGATGTTCTCCTCGATCTCCTGCTTGATCCGCTGCTCGAGCTGCATGGTCGGCAACTCCAACAATTTGATCATCTGAATCTGCTGGGGTGATAATTTCTGTTGCAGGGACAATACCTGCTTTTGATTGATCATGCTCATACTTGTCTCCTCCCAATTATTAACTTCGAAATTAGTAATCGGCTTCTTCTTTTGGCAAAATAAAATATTGCAGTTCGTGATAAAAGTATTATCAGGAACGGCTGAAAACGGGTTAATAGATAAATGGTCCGGATTTAATTAAAATTCCGCATTCTTGGGCGTACGGGGGAAGGGAATCACATCGCGGATGTTACCCATACCCGTCACGAAGAGCAGCAGGCGCTCGAACCCGAGTCCGAAACCGGAATGAGGAGCCGATCCCCAACGACGGGTGTCGAGATACCACCAGAGTTCTTTCTCGTTCATACCCAGTTCGTGTACACGGGCCGAAAGTTTTTCGTAGTCGGCCTCGCGCTCCGAACCGCCGATAATCTCGCCGATCTTCGGGAACAGCACGTCCATCGCACGGACGGTCTTTCCATCCTCGTTCTGCTTCATGTAGAAAGCCTTGATCTGCTTCGGATAGTTGATAAGGATCACCGGACGCTTGAAGTGCTCCTCGACCAGATAGCGTTCGTGTTCCGACTGCAAGTCGCACCCCCAGTCGCAGGGGAATTCGAACTTGCGGCCCGAAGCCTTGAGAATCTCCACGCCCTCGGTATAATCCAGCCGCTTGAATTCGTGGTTCAACACGAAGTTGAGCCGCTCGATCAAACCGTTGTCCCACATCTTGTTCATGAACTCCAGATCCTCGCGGCAGTTCTCCAACGCGTAGCGGATCAGGTATTTCAGGAAATCCTCGGCCAGCTCCATGTTGTCCTCCAGCTCGTAAAAGGCCATTTCCGGCTCGATCATCCAGAACTCGGAGAGGTGGCGCGGCGTATTGGAGTTTTCGGCACGGAACGTCGGGCCGAAAGTATAGATCTGCCCCAGCGACAAAGCTCCCAACTCGCCTTCGAGCTGGCCGGACACGGTCAGGCTGCACGGACGGCCGAAAAAGTCCTGCGAATAGTCCACGGCCCCCTCTTCGGTTTTGGGCAGGTTGTTCAGATCGAGCGTCGTCACCTGGAACATCGCCCCGGCGCCTTCGCAGTCCGAAGCGGTGATCAGCGGCGTATGCAGGTAATAGAAACCTTTGTCGTTAAAATATTTATGTATCGCATAGGCCATCGCGTGACGGATGCGAAAAATCGCACCGAACGTGTTGGTACGGGGACGCAGATAAGCGATGTCGCGCAGGAATTCGAGCGAATGTCCCTTCTTCTGCAAAGGATAGGTTTCGGGATCCGCCGTACCGTATATCTCGATCTTCTCGGCCTGCACCTCGACGCCCTGTCCCGCACCGCACGAAGCGACCAGGCGTCCGTCCACACGCAGACAGGCTCCGGTAGTCACCTTACGGAGCAGCTCCTCGTCGAATTTCGCCAGATCGACCACAACCTGCATATTCGCCACACACGATCCGTCGTTCAGGGCGATGAAAGCCACGTTCTTATTTCCACGTTTGGTTCTGACCCAACCTTTCACAACGACCTCGGCGTCCGTCGCCGGCGACTGCAGCAATTCTGCGATTCTCAAGCTTTTCATACGTTCGGTAATTTCTTCTTGTTTTTACTCATTCTTAAAGATAGACAAAGATAGGATATATTTGTGATTTGTCAAAAAAAAAGTACCTTTGTCAATCGCATTATAGTACAATTCCGCCATGAAACGAATTTTCCTCGCAATCGCCGTCCTGTGTTACACCGGGGCCGTTTACGGACAAGACGGGGGACGCATCCACCGTTCCGAATTCGTCCCGTTCGACACCCGCGAAGACGCCGATGCGCTCAACCGGAAAAACACCGACAAATACCTGGTTTTCGCCCCCGAACTTCTGAACGACGGGGAAGAGGTGCTCGGAATCGGGAATGTGGTCAATCTTCCGAACGGTTGGTTCGACTCGTTCATCTACCTCCATCTCGAAAACACGGGCACGGCCTACACGCTCCGCGTCAATGACCGCACCGTAGCCGTGGTCGAAGACCCTTTCGCTCCGGCCGACTTCGACCTTACCCCCTACGTCAAACAGGGCGATAACCTCATTTTACTGGAACTGCACGAAAGTAATACGCCCGAATTGCAAAAAGGTTTCACTCCGACCCCGGTAAAACCGTTTACCAACAGTTATCTTTTCGCCCAGGAGAAACGCAGCATACGCGATTTCAACGTAGCGCTGATCCCCGATTCGACCCGCAAATTCGGCGTGCTCGACCTGGAGGTGATCGTGCAGAACGGCTACAACTACGAGGAACCGATCACCGTCGGGTTCGACATTTACGCCCCCAACGGCAAGCTGCTCGATTTCAGCGTAAACGACATAACCGTTCCCGGACGCTCGCTCGACACGGTACGCTTCTCGCCCTACATTTATCACACCTACGAAAATAGCTGGGGAGCCAAAGGCGCCGCCCCGCTATACCGGGTCATGCTCTACACCAAACGCAAGGGAGTCTTCAAGGAGTACATCCCCCTCAAAGTAGGATTCGGAAAGACGGAGATGAAAGACGGGAAGATTACCCGTTTCGACAAACCTGTCACTATCGTTTCCGAAAGATACAACGCGGCAGCGGACGCCGCTGCCACGCGCAAAGAACTGCTGGCGCTCAAGAAAAAAGGGATCAATACCATCTGGCCCAATGCGCCTCAACCCTACTGGTTCTACAATCTGTGCGACGAACTGGGCCTCTTCGTGATCGATCAGGCCAATATCAACGCTCCGGAAAAGCGCGACGACCGCACCACAGGCGGCACACCGAGCAACGATCCGCGTCTTGCGGACGAATACCTCGAACGCGTGCGGAACATGTACTACCGCTCCCGCAACCACACCTGCATCATCGGATTCGCTCTGGGCGGAGAGTCGGGCAACGGATATAATATGTACAAAGCCTATCAGTGGCTCAAGTCCGTGGAACCTTCGCGTCCCGTAATCTGCATCGATGCCGACGGAGAGTGGAATACGGACCTGGAAATAGTCCCCTGAAAACCGTAACGTACCCCGGCCGCACATTCGGCCGGAAACCGTCATGCCTGTTGGCGAATCGCCGGACGCAGAAACAACCTCTCGCCGTTCCGCCGCCAAAAGCCGCCGGCAGGACGACCATAAACCAACCAACGTGAACATCGAACTGATCGTAATCGGAAAAACGGACTCCAAGGAGATCGAATCGCTGCTGGCCATGTATGCCCGGCGAATCAATTTCTATTGCCGTTTCGCCGTCACAGTCCTGCCCGACGTAAAAAACACCAAGAACCTCTCGGCCAAACAGCAGCGCACGACCGAGGGCGCCAGCCTCCTGCGTCAGTTCGGCGACGGGGATTACGTGGTGCTGCTCGACGAACGGGGCGACGAATACCGTTCGATCGACTTCGCCTACTGGCTGCAAAAACGCATGGCGAGCGGCATCCGGCGGCTGGTCATGGTCATCGGCGGCCCCTACGGATTCTCCGACGAGGTATATGCACGGGCCGATACCAAACTGTCGCTCTCGAAGATGACCTTCTCGCACCAGATCGTGCGAGCCATCTTCGCCGAACAGATATATCGGGCTTTCACCATCCTGAACAACGAACCCTACCACCACGAATGAGCTGTCCCCCGACAAAACCGGCCATCGCCGTCATTACGCCCAACATCCTGATCGGGTTGGGCCTGCGGACGATTCTCGAAAAGGTAGGTCCTCCGGGAGAGATCGCCGTGTTCGACAGCTTCACCGAATTCATCGCTTCCGGACCGGAACGCTATTTCCACTATTTCGCCGCCATGCAGGTTTTCATGCGCCACCGCACCTTCTTCCTGGAAAACAGTCACAAGACGATCCTGCTGGGCAAAGGGTATTCGGCCCAGTTCGCCCGAATGCGCCAGATCGATATCTTCGGCGGCGAAGAACGACTGGTACACGATCTGCTGTGCCTGCGCAGCGAAGCGCCCCGACCCGACCATGCCCTTCCCCGACAGAACGGCGCTCCGGCCGCCAACCTGCTCTCCGTACGCGAAACGGAAGTGCTGACGCTCATCGCTCAGGGTTTGCTGAACAAACAGATCGCCGACCGGCTGCAAATCGGGCTCACGACCGTCATCTCCCACCGCCGCAACATCATGCAGAAGCTCGGCGTACAGTCCGTCGCCGCACTCGTCATCTGCGCCGTCAGCATGGGCTACGTGGACGAAAGCGACATCCGCACTCCTCATAAATGAGGGTTGCAAAAACGATCGGAATATCGTTCCTTTGTCCCCGAACAATCGCGGTAAAAGCGAACGCGGCGCTCCGGCGAAATCGGAGAAAACCGACGGACTCTACGGTCTGCGCCGTTTTTGCCGTTCGAAACGATCCGATGATCCGCCAGGCGATCCATATCATCTTTCTGTCGGCGTGCATACTCCTGCACGCCATGAGCGTATGTGCCGCCCCCGCGCTGCCGGAAGACTCCACTCCGGCACTGGCGGACTCCGTTATCCAGGTGGAGGACATCCAGGTCACGGCCATCAAACAGGGCCTCAACCTGCGCAACCAACCCGTAACGGCTTCCGTAATCGGACGCACGGACCTGGAACGGCGGCACGTCGCAGCCCTGAAAGAGGTTTCGCAGGTGGTTCCCAACTTCCACATCCCGGACTACGGCTCGCGCATGACCTCTTCGATCTACATCCGGGGACTGGGCGCCCGCATCGACCAACCGGTGATGGGACTCAACATCGACAACATCCCCTACCTGAACAAGGACGCCTACGACTTCGATTTGACGGACATCGAGCGGATCGAAGTGCTGCGCGGCCCCCAGAGCACGCTGTTCGGACGCAACACGATGGGCGGCGTAATAAACGTCTATACCCTGTCGCCCTTCACCTTCGAAGGAGTGCGGCTGGGCATGGAATACGGCAGCGGCAACACGCAGAAATACCGGATTTCGACCTACTACAAAACAAGCGAACGGGTCGGCTTCTCGGTCGGAGCCTACTATTCCAAGACCGACGGCTTCTTCAAGAACCTCTATACCGGTGAAAAATGCGACTGGGAGAGAAGCGGCGGCGGCCGGTTCAAGGTACAGTACCGCAACCTGCACGGACTTCGTATCGACAACACCTTCTCGTTCGTCAAGCTGGAACAGGGCGGCTACCCTTACGCCTATGTCGAAACCGGCCAGATCGCTTACAACGACCCGAGCGATTACCGCCGCACGAACTTCAACGACGGACTGACGATCCGCTACGAAGGAGAGAAATTCTCCGTAGCGAGCATCACCAGCTATCAGTACCTCGACGACCGGATGAACCTCGACCAGGATTTCCTGCCGCTCTCCTATTTTACACTGACACAGGCCCGCCGGGAGCACGCCGTGACCGAAGACCTCGTGTTCCGCTCCCCCGACGACAAAGCCTACCGCTGGCTCCTCGGTGCTTTCGGCTTCTACCGCCATACCAGCATGCACGCACCGGTGCTCTTCAAGGAGGACGGCATCCGCAACCTGATCCTCGATCGTTTCGAGCCGCAGGGGATTCACGCCGAATGGGGCGAAGATACGTTCCTGCTCGACAGCCGCTTCCGCACGCCCGACTACGGAGCGGCCCTCTACCACGAATCCACCTACGACGCCGGCCGATGGCGCTTCACGGCAGGCCTGCGCGTTGATTTCGAGGCTTCGAAGCTCCACTACCGAAGCTATGCCGAAGCCACCTACACGACCCAAACACCCGACGGCACGAGCTATCCCCATGCTATTCTGGTCGATCAGCCGGGTACGCTCAAACAATCCTTCACGGAGATACTTCCCAAAATATCGGTGCTCTACCGGATGGGCAGCTCACGGCGTAACACGCTCTACGCCACCGTCAGCAAAGGCTACAAGGCCGGCGGATTCAATACCCAGATGTTCTCGGATGTCCTGCAGCAGCAAGTGATGAAACAGATGGGATTCGGCTCGCTCTACGACGTGGCCGACGTGGTGACCTACAAACCCGAGAAAAGCTGGAACTACGAGGTGGGTGCCCACCTCTCGACCCCTTCGCACAAGGTGCAGGCCGATCTGGCGCTCTTCTACATCGACTGCCGCGACCAGCAGCTCACGGTCTTCCCCGAAGGACAGGTCACGGGCCGTCTGATGACTAACGCCGGCCGCACGCGCAGCTTCGGCGGCGAAGCGTCGCTGCTGGCTACCCTCTGGCGAAACCTCGACCTGCAAGTCGCCTACGGCTACACCCGCGCCACGTTCGTCAAATTCGATACGGGCAAAGCCGACTACGCTGGCAACTTCATCCCCTACGCCCCGCAGCACACGCTCTACGCCGGAGCGTCCTATACGCTCCGCACGGGCTGGAACTGGCTCGAATACGTCATCTTCCGAGTGGCTGCCAACGGTGCGGGCCGAATCTACTGGAACGAAGCGAACACCTTCTCGCAACCCTTCTACGCCCTGCTGGAAGCCTCGATTCGCTTCGAACACCGCCACTGGGCCGTCGATGTCTGGGGACGCAACCTGACCGACACCCGCTACGATACATTCTATTTCATGTCGATCGGCAACTCGTTCCTGCAGCGGGGCCGGCCACGCACTTTCGGCGTTTCATTGAGCATCACCCTATAAAATTCCATACTATGAAAAAATTCTTCACGTTTCTCCTCCCCTTCTCCCTGCTCGCCTCGGCTGCTTTGAGCAGTTGCTCGGATGGCTGCACCGGCGATCCCGATCCTACCCCGGAACTCCCCGACGGGTATACGTATGCCACGGAAAACACCTCGATCAACGACGGAACCGTCACGGCCAACATGCTTTTCTTCGGCACCTCGACCGTCACGACGGTCGCCTCGGGCGCCACGTTCACCGACGGGAAAGCTCTCTTCGAACTGGTTGCCGACGGCGAAGGCAAGGTGCGAATCCTGATGCACGAAACCCGCTTCGCCGCCGAAATGCCCGCCCTCGAAATGGAGATACCGGGCATCTCCTACTCAGGCGAGGAAAAAACCATCGACTTGAGCGCCGCCTCGGTCACACCGGAAATCAAGGGCACGCCCTTCGCCAAATACGTAATCACCAACCTCACGGGCGAGGCCGCAAGGACCGAGCTGACGGTTACCTTCACCTGCGCCGGCGCTTTCGATGTAAGCTATCAGGGACGCCTGATTATCGAAAAATAAAATTGTTTCAAAAATTTCGGGCGAAACTCTCAGAAATAATCTTACTATGCTTGATTTGGGCATGGCTCGTATCATCGCTGAATGTATGGATAAATATTATTCAGGTCAAGGAAGTGAAGTTTCAGTCGCAACCCAGAAAGTTGCGCAAGATGATCCCTTACACATCAATAGTCCGGAAGGACAGCCAATGTATGCGTACAAAATCAAGCAGTTCCTTTTAGCTTTCGCTCTCGGCATGACAGTGTCTTCTCCGTGGGATGGTTGTTTCAATGCCAATGGAGGTTATATTGTCGTAAAAAAAGACGGTGATGTCATTGGTTGCATCCATTTTTAAGGAGGGAAAAAGAGTGTTGAATTTACGTGATTATCAGTATTTTGTTTGTTTGTCAAAATCTATAATCAGTTAGTTTCAGCACAAAAAATGCGGATAATGGACGTTGTTTCGTTACTAAATCATTACCCGTGAAAGAGTAATATTTAACATATATGAGAGATGCTATTGCACCGTTTGTCACCGATTTGCGTATCAAGGTCTAACTCGTTGATATTTAACTTTGTAAACAAAAAAAACGAGTATGGCAAGAAGTACATTCAAAGTGCTGTTCTACGTGAACGGCAGCAAGGAGAAAGACGGTATTGTCCCCATCATGGGACGAGTGACAATCAACGGTACTGTGGCGCAGTTCAGTTGCAAGCAGACCATCCCGAAAACCCTTTGGGATGCGAAAGGCAACCGAGCCAAAGGCAAGAGTGCCGAAGCACGGAACGTCAATCTGGCATTGGACAACATCAAGGCGCAAATCATCAAGCACTATCAGCGCATATCCGACCGAGAGGCATACGTAACGGCTGAAATGGTGCGCAATGCCTACCAAGGGGTAGGAAGCGAGTATGAGACACTGATAAAGGCTTTTGACAAGGATTGCGCCAACTTCCTGAAACGTGTCGGCAAAGACCGCAGCATCGGCACGTATAAGGTCATGGTAAGGGCAAGGAACTATGTCGCAGCCTTTATCAAGTCATTCTACAGACGGACGGACATGTCCATGCTGGAACTTACGCCCGACTTCATCAGGGAGTTTGCGGCTTATCTTACGGCTGAACGGGGACTGAAAAACGCCACCATCTGGCTGAACTGCATGTGGCTGAAAGGCGTGGTCATGCGTGCGCACTATAACGGACTGATACCAAGAAATCCGTTTGCGCAGTTCCATATCAGCCCGAATGTTAAGGAACGGGAATATCTGACAGAGGACGAAATCAAAAGAATCATGGCGCACGAGTTTGACAACCCCACCCTCGCATTGGTGCGGGATCTGTTCATTTTCGCCTGCTTCACCGCCTTGTCTTTCGTGGATATGAAAGAACTCACAACGGACGAAATAGTGGAGGTGAACGGTGAGAAATGGATATTGTCGAAACGGCACAAGACAAATGTCCCGTTCCAAGTGAAGCTGCTGGATATTCCCTTGCAGATAATCGAACGGTACAAGTATCTGTCGGAAGACAGGCTGGTTTTCGGGAAAATCAACTATTGGACGATGTGCAAACAACTGAAAAAGGTAATGGCGGAATGCGGAATAGAGAAGCAAATCTCCTACCATTGCGCCAGGCATCATCATTTATCCTACACGCTGAAAATAAGCAGTTTATAAGAATATGCTTTTTTTTTAACAGGTAATGATTTGGCAACCGTTCTTCTTCAATATTCCGCTTTCCTTTGCGTTACCTCATTTTTTCCTTTGGCACCGGTTGGCTTCATAAACGCTTTTATACTAAGCCATTCAGCGCATTTTCATGCCTTTCATGCCGCTATTCCAGAAATTTTCTGTATCTTTATAAGCAGATGAGGAATAAAATCTTTGTCTATTTAATTGTTTAGTATGATTTGTTTTGACAAAAGTATTTCAGATCGAAAAGGTCGTTCGAGATTGTTCCCGAGGCTTTTTTTACTCGGCTTCCTGCTGTACGGGCTGAATGCTGCGGCTCAAGAGCCAGACAGTGTTCTATCCGCCAAAGCCAGCAAGAGTACTCGGCAGAAGACGAGTGTGCTCGCATCGGAGAAGCAGGATACGGTTGTCTTCCGATTTGCCCCGAAACGACGGATGTTTTGGGCGGATTATAAAGGAAATGCAGCCGCTATCAACTCACTGACTCAATCTATCCGACAACACAAGCTTTCAATCGAATCAGGAGATATGAAAGTGCGTATGCTGGGTTTTTGCTCCTCTTACGATTCTTTCAAGACAAACCTTGCAGCTGCGAAAAATCGAAGCAATCAGGTCAAGTCTTATTTTATCGTTCATGAGGGATTGAAAGAGGAGCATTTTCGGACGACGAATTCTACGCAACGGTGGCGAGGAATGACGGATGTGATAGCCGTGGCCTATGTGTTCCGTAGTGCGGGAAGTAATCAGATGCCTGAACCGGAGAGCGATGTTATGCCGGTTGATTCATTATCCGGGAGCGAAGCCGAACCGACATCGGAAAAGCCAGTTATTGAGTCTGCATGTAACCCTGTCTCCGAAATACCTGCGGAAATATCCGCAGAGCCGGAATCAGAATCGACACAGTCGGTCGTTGAGGCATTGGAGGGAATGATGTTCGACCCCGTACGTCCTCTTTATCGCTGGGCCATTAAAACCAATGTGGCATATTTGGCCGCTACGGTCGCCAACCTCGGCGTGGAGTACAGTTTCGGCGACCACTACTCGATCGATCTGCCGATCATCTACAGCCCCTACACCGTGGCACGCGACTACCGCCTGCGTTTTCTGGCTGTTCAGCCCGAATTCCGCTACTGGCTGAAAGCCCCGATGAAGGGTCATTTCTTCGGAGTGCATCTCAACATCGGCGCTTTCAATATCGCTGTGGACAACAAAAATCGCTACCAGTCGCCCGACGGCTTCTACGGCGTGGGGCTGAGCTACGGTTACGTGCTGCCCTTCGCCCGCCATTGGGCAGCGGAGTTCACCGTCGGCGCGGGATACGTCCATACGAAATACGATACTTATTATAATATACCAAACGGCGCCCGCTTCGAAAAGGGACGGGCTTACAACTACTGGGGCCTGACGAAGGTGGGCATCAATCTGTTGTATCGGTTCGGAAAATAAGGGAGGAGCGGAAGATGAAAAGAATAACAATATATATTGCCCATTTACTCGTTCTCGTATTGACGGGCTGTGACAAGACCGTACTGGAATTTCCGGAAAACGAAGGCGTCGATCCCACGCTGGTCAATGCGAATCTGTCTCTTGCGATAGACCCGAAAATAGAACCTTACGAGCAGACAGGACGCTCCGAAGGGGAGGTTATTGACGCGTATGACGTTCGCTGGATCGTCGAGGTATTCCGCGACGAGATCGGCGGCGAACTCGCGGAACGGCGTGTGCTCGGCTGCGAGCCGGCGGCGGACGGACACCACACGATCCACACCTCGCTGGCGCTACACGCTGCCCGCTACCACGTCGTAGCGTGGATGGACTACGTGGATAACGGTTCCGTGGACGACAAATACTATACGATTCCTTCGCTCTCGTCAATCAGCGTGCCCGCTGCCGGAAACTACATCGGTGACGAGGACCATAAGGATACCTACGTTGCCCGGCAGGAGATCGACCTCAAGGCCCATCGCGACCGCTGGAACGAAACTGTAGATGTGACTGTAACGCTCCAGCGCCCGATGGCCAAGATCGAGTTCATCGCTACCGACATCGACAAGTTTCTTGATGAGTTGGCCGCACGACACTCGGAGATAACCGGATCCGTGGCCGACGATCTGCTGTCCCAAACGCCAGACCTTTCGACGATACGGGTACAGGTGGACTACGCCGGGTACTTCCCATCGGGTTTCAACGCCTACACGAACAAGCCCAACGACGCCCGCACGGGGATGTGGTTCGAGTGTAACATGACGCCTCTGACGAACAAGGAGGCCCACTTGGCCAGCGATTACATCTTCGTCAATGGTTCGGAGTCGGCCGTGAAGGTCGATCTTACGATCCGCGACAGCGAAGGCAACCTGCTGAACCGCATCGAGGGCATCGACGTGCCCATCGTGCGGGGCAAGCTGACGACTATACGCGACGAATTCCTCACACGCGACTACGCCCCCGGCATCGGCATAGACCCCGGTTTCGAAGGCGACATCAACATTACGATCCCCGACTAAACAGATATCCGGATGAAAAAGACAGTTACCATATTATTTCTCGCACTGACCGTCTTTGCCGGTTGCAGCAAGGACGAGAAACCCACGCCCGCCCCGACTATGCCCGTGAACGGTGTGATCTACCTGCACTCGGAAAGCGTGCTGAAGAACGAGCCTGCAGCCAAGGCGGCGACGCGCGGCGCGACGGCTGCAGAACAAACATTGACCTATACCTTCGAGGCCTGGACAAATGACACCAAGCCCCGATGCGTACTACATAAGATAGCAAACGGAACGCTTGACGAAGCAGCCATTGAGATCGCACTGGTGCCCGGCACGTACGACTTCCTCTTCTGGGCCGATTACGGCAAGGGAACCTATACGACCGACAACCTGCGGCAAGTGTCGCTTACCCGGACGCCCTATACGCCCGGCAGTGGGCGCGACGCTTTCGCTTTCGCCCTACCCGGTGTACAGTGGAACGGCGGCAACGGCGTATCGGCCACGTTGAAACGCCCGCTGGCAAAGTTGGCGATGCAGAACACGGCCGCATTCGGCACGGGCGGGCAAGAGGTGTCGGTTACATACACGAACGTACCGACACAATACGACGTATTGACAGAAACGACATCCGCTCCGCAAACTCTGACACTCGCGTTCCCGGCAACGACTGCCGGGTCAAACTCGGTCGGCGAAGATTTCCTCTTCGTGCCGTATGCGGGGCAATCCATCGGCCTGTCGATCACGGTGGGCAATGTGACCAAAGGACTCGACATGCTGCAACTGCAGCAGAACTACACGACCCACGTAACGGCCACATTCGAATAACAGATAACGAATGATAAATTACCACAGACAAGAAAACCCATAAAATTCAACATATTATGAAGAAATTATTCCTATTGGCGGTGGGCCTTGCGATGACCCTTACCGCGTGTCAGAAGGATGAAGGGCTCGTTTCCGACGTAGCAACGACATCCTCGTTTACGGTAACGATTCCGCAGAGCGGAGTACAAACCCGTGCCGTGACCGATGCTTTCGGCACCGGCACCTCGGTCAACCGCTGTATTCTGGAAATCTACCACGGCGACAAGTTGTACGATCGCATCGAAAAGGGCGTGAGCGGCAAGACGGTTACGTTCGATAACCTGCGGCTCGTATCGTCGCAAACCTACGACTTCGTCTTCTGGGCCGACTGCGCCGAGGGCAGCGAAGGCAACTTTACGGACAAGGTCTACAATACGGCGAATTTGAAGTCGATCACGGAAATCGGGCCGTTCGTGGGCAACAGCGACGAGCGCGACGCGTTTTTCGCCAAAGAGAGTTTCAAAGTTACCGGTTCTTTCACGAAACCGGTAACCCTGAAGCGTCCTTTCGGTCTGCTGGTGGTAAAGACCAACGACCTGAACGAAATCAAAGACGAGGCGCTGAAGCCCACGGGCTACAGTGTCGCTTTCAAGGGACTGCCCACGACGTTCAACGCCCTGACGGGCGAAGTGAGCGGATCGGCCGACGTGACCTATACGGCAGGTGAGTTGGCCAAGGCCGACGGTACGATCTCGATGGACTTCCTCTGGGCCACGGAATCCGAGGCCGCGCTTTCCGACTTCACGATGACGTTCCTCAATAACGGAACGGCGATCTGCACGAACGACGCTTTCACCAACATTCCCATCCGACGCAACTACCGCACCAATGTGTCGGGCAACCTGCTGACCAAGAAAGGCTCGATCAGCGTGACGATCGATCCGAATTTCGATGCAAACAGTCCCATTGATAAAGTGATTGCGGAAGTAGAAAGCGTCAGTGAGGTAGCTCAGGCAATCGAAAACGGCGCTACGGATATTACCGTAACGACCGCTCCAACGACTGCGGCGACCATCGAGATTCCGCACACCCTGACTGCCGAGCAGGCTGCCAAGGAGATCTCCATTACGCTGCCTGAGACCGACCAGCAGGTGACTCTCGCCTACACCACCGAACAGAACGGCCAGGCTCCGAGGCCGTCAATATTACAGTGCCCACTACGAATAAACTTATCATCAATCTTCCGGAATCGACTGTCACGCTGAACGGCACGAGCTATACCGCTGTCGAAGCCACAACTGCCGGCAACACCCTGATTGTCCCCGAGGGCGTTACCGTAGGAAAACTGAACGTGGTGAAAGGCAATGTGGAGATCTACGGTACGGTTACGGAAATTACATTCGGGAAAGGAGCCGGTACTGTTACGACTTATGCTACAGGCGATGTCGCTACGCTGAAAAAAGCGATCGAGCTGATTGCCCAAGGCAAGTGTGCCCGAATCGTGCTGACGGCCGATATCGACCTTAAAGGCTCTGCCGATAACCCTTGGACTCCGATCGATACGGAAGGCAAAGGCTTCGTGGAATTCGACGGCGCCGGCCATACGATCAAGAACCTCTACGTTGACAACGCCACAGGTCAACCTAATGGTAAAGGCACTTACTACGGAGGTTTCTTCTATGTGCTTCAGGGCAACGTGAAAGACCTCACGATCGACGGCGCCGAAGTGACCTGCTATCGCGGCGGTACATTGGTCGGCCGCATGGACTACGGTACGGTGGAAAACTGCCATATGAAGAATACGGCCATTAAGAGCGTTCAGAAAATCGGCGGCCTGATCGGTTTCGTCAGCACAAGCTCGAAAGATGTCACGGTCCGCAACTGCTCGGTAACCGCTTGCTCTATCGACGTATTTAATCCCGAAACGTTCACCTACTGTTCGCAAGCTGCCGGCCTTATCGGTTATTTCCAGACTTTCGAGCGCAACGTGCTTATTGAGGGCTGCTCGGTCAGCGGCATTACTCTCAACAATACTTACAAAGGTCAGGATGCGGATTCCTATAGCGACGGCGATTTGTTCTATGCTATGGAGCAAAGTTTCTCCCACGCATTTATCGGCAATATGGTAAATGTGTCGAAAAAAGCCGACACTTACGACAAGTACACCGTGGAACTCCGCAACAACAAGGTGGATAAACAGGCAGACGGAGTAGCAACCGGCTATTTCACCGATGAATATATGGGCTGGCGGGCTTCCAATTTCACTGCCGGATACATAAGCACGGCTAAATTGATCGTGGATGGCGTTGTTAAGGATCGCTGGACCGAATTGAAACGCTTCGTTGCCCTCTTGAAAGACGGTGGTAACGTCAATGTATGGTATCATTATGATTTGACGAAAATTCCGGAAACGAGTGGCGAGATTCCAATCGAGAAACCTACCGTCATCGACTTTAAAAGAGCTGTTACTCTGACTGTCGGCAAACAACAGATCGTCAACAAGAAAGAGCTTACCGTCAAAGGTATTGGAAAGATGACTGCCAGCGATTATATTTTCATGAACGAACAGGGAGCTACACTGACTGTCGAAGGAGGAACTTTCACCGCTACGAAAGCTACGGACGCCAACGGTGTCGTCATTTATAACCAAGGTATCTGCAACATCAAGAACGGAACGTTCGACGGTCCCGGCTTTACGCTGATGAATACCGGCAGCGCCGATATGACCATCGAGAACGGTAACGTCATTAACCGGAACTCTCCGACGGGTTATGCGCTGATGGCAGCTGGCGGTGGTACCAAGCTGACTGTCAAGGGGGGGTCGGATCGAAGCCATCCAGTCAATCGGAGGAGCCAACGTGACGATATCCGGCGGTACGATTCTGAACGACTGCAAATATTACGCACTCTACAATCAAAATGGTAAGACCACGATTACAGGCGGGTATTTCTCCGGTTACCCGGGCATGAAAGACGTGTATATCGCCGATGGTACGGTAGCAATTCAGGGCGGTTATTTCGAGGATAACCAGACTGCCGCAGCCGACGGATACGTTTATAAGGACAATGTACAGACAGTAGACGGCATCACCTACAACTACGAGGTGGTGGCTCAATAACACTTTCAATCCGCAGGAGCCTGACCGCTCCTGCGGGTACAAAGGCAAAGACGAAGCAAGTTCTTTTAATAACATTTTTTTACAAACCGCTGAGTTACAACTTCTTCGGGACCTCCTCGAGGGGGGGGGTAATTCCTTAAAAACCAATTAGTTATGAGAAAATTATTCCTATTGGCGGTGGGCCTTGCGATGACCCTTACCGCGTGTCAGAAGGATGAAGGGCTCGTTTCCGACGGAGCCACCTCCCAGACCATTACCGTTACCATCCCGCAAGGGATGCAGACCCGTGCCACGGCGGCAGACTTCGGCAACGGGGCGAAAATCGACCGTTGCCTGCTCCAGATCTACCATTCGGGGACGACTCCGGCGAAGTATGGCGAACAACAGTCCGCCACCGTGCAGAAAGGCGCCGATGGTAAACTGACCGCAACATTCAACCTACGGTTGGTGGCCCAGCAGACTTATGACTTCGTATTCTGGGCCGACTGCTCGACCGGAGATCATTATAATACGGACGATTTGACCAATATCACGGTGAAAGGCAACTATGCGGGTAACAATGACGAATTCGATGCCTTTACCGGCGCATTGCTCGACTACCAGGTAAAGGGAGCTTTTTCGGAAAACATTACCTTGCGTCGTCCTTTCGGTCAGTTGAACGTCAAAACGCTTGACATGGCTGCGATTCCCGATCCCACGTTAAAGCCAACGAAAGTGAAAGTGGCTTTCACGGCCGTTCCGACTTCGTTCAACGCCAAAAAAGGCGAGATCGGCGCGGCGACAGCTGCGGTGGAATATACCGCCGACGTACTCAGCGCCGATGGCGATCTGACGGTCGACTATATCTGGGCCCCCGTCGAGGAGGCTACGCTGGCCGATTTTTCGATGACGTTCCTCAACGGCACGACTGAAATTTCGACCAACGGCGACTTCAAGAATATTCCGATCCGCCGCAACTACCGCACCAACGTATCCGGTAACCTGCTGACCAAACAGGGTACGTTCAACGTGACGATTGATCCGGAGTTCTACAAGCCCGACATCATCAACGACTATCCCGAACTGCGTGCCGCACTGGCCAACGGCGGCAGCGTCACCCTGTCGGACAATATGACGGTCAAGGAGCCTCTGGTTGTGGAAAACGGCAAGACGGTCGAGATCGATCTGAATGGGCATACGATTACGAACGAAACTGATGTGTGGGCAGGAAACGATTGGTCGCTGTTCTCCGTTCGCGGAGGAACACTTACCATCAAGAACGGTACGGTAAAGGCCAAGGATAACGATTGCTACGCGTGCGACGTGCAGTATGGAGGAACCCTGATCATCGAAGACGGTACTTTCGTCGGAAATATTTCGGCGGTTTATGTACACGAAGGCAAGGCCGAAATCAAAGGCGGTACGTTTAGCATTGTCCAGACCGAGACGGAGGGAGACCCCTACCGCTTCCTGCTCAATTGTTATGACTCCAACCGTCAGGCTGGCAAGGCATCCATCGTAGTGACGGGCGGTACTTTCGAGAATTTCAATCCCGCCGACAATGCGGCCGAAGGAGCCGGTACAAACTTTGTGGACGAGGGTTACAAAGCAGTCAAAATTGCAGAGACCCCAGCGCCGAACGGCACGTTCCAGGTTGTTAAAAATGCAAAAGTGGATAATGCGGATGAACTGATCGGAGCTTTGGCAGATCCCGAAATAGCCAATATCGAGGTTGCTTCCGATATCGACCTTGCGGCGAAGAGCTCCGAAGAACTTACTTTCGAAGAGCATAAGACCATCGACATCAAGGAAGGTGTGACCCTCCAGCTTGGCAGTGCGAATTTCCTGACTGCCGAAAAGGATCTTACGCTGACCGGCAAAGGTACGCTCGACAACAGTGCGGCAGCTTCTACGGCCGTAGTTGCCGCTGCTTCCGATGTACACGAACATAAATCGTTGATTCATGTTACGGGAGGCGATCTGCTGATCGACGGTGTCACACTAATCAACGACCCCGAATACCATTGGCACGGAAGTTCCTACAACACTGCAGCGATCGCCTATTGGAACGATGCGAACGTAACTATCCGAAATGCCCGGGTTATCTCAGGTGAGTTCACCCTCTGCGGTATGGGGCGTAACGGTGCGAATACCGCGACTGTTACCTTGATTGACAGCTTTTTCGAGTCCACTTCTTCGAATTTGGATAATAAACAGCACTGGGCATACGCGATGCGTCTGTTCGGCTCCGAGGTATTGATCGAGAATTGCGAGGTCAAGGGTATTCAGGGCGCTGTTTCAATCGAAGAGAATGCCAAGGCCGAGATTCGCAGCGGCAAGTTCTATACGGTCAATACCTCTGGACAGCAGGATGCCTTTTACGCGCTATATGTAAGCAGCAGCGCCGAAGTCACGATCACGGGCGGAGAATTTTCCGCTCCCAACGTCAGGACGGGATTGCAGATCGAAGGTACCAGTGCGGTCGTATCAGGCGACAATGACACCGGACGGCCGAGCGGAAGTGTGATTCTCAAAGGCGGCAAATTCAGCGGCAAGGCTTACAATCACGTAACCAATACCGTTTATGCTCCGGCTGCCGGATATCAATGGCAAGCAATAACAGACGGCGACAATTTGAAATGGGCTGTTGTCCCTGCCACCCGATAGCTGATCTCAGATATAAAACGAACGAAAGGTGTCGGAACGCCTTTCGATAAAACATAAACAATCCGCAGGAGCCTGACCGCTCCTGCGGGTACAAAGGAACACGAAACGAGTTCTATTAATAACATTTTTTTACAAACCACTGAGTTTCAACTTCTCCGGGGCTTCTCCGGGGCTTCTTCGGGGCTTCTTCGGGGGGGGGCTCTAAAAACCAATCAGTTATGAGAAAATTATTCCTATTGGCGGCGGGCCTTGCGATGACCCTGACCGCATGTCAGAAGGACGAGGTCTCTCCATCCGCAGGAGCGACCTCTCAGACGATTACCGTCTCTATTCCGCAAGGAGTACAGACCCGTGCCGCAGCGGCGGATTTCGGCGACGGCTCGCAGATCGACCGCTGCTTGCTCCAGATCTACCGGAACGGCCAGCCCTACGGGGAGCAGCAGACCGCAACGGTAACGGGCAACACCGCAACGTTCAACCTGCGGCTGGTGGCTCAGCAGAAGTATGACTTCGTATTCTGGGCCGACTGCTCGGAGGCCGGCTACGAGACCGATGACCTGAGCGCAATCACGCTGGGATCGGATGCAGACTACACCGGCAACGACGACAAGTTCGACGCCTTCTTCCTCTGCAAGAAAGACTACACGGTTACCGAGTCCTTCTCGGAGACGTTCACGCTCCGCCGTCCCTTCGGCCAGCTGAACGTGAAGACGCTCGACCTCGCGGCGATTCCCGACAACGCGGCCGACCTGAAACCCGCGAAGGTGAAAGTGAATTTCACGTCTCTTCCGAACACGTTCAACGCACTGACGGGCGAGGAAAGCGGCGAGGCTGCCGTGGAATACACGGCCGACGTGCTCAACGCCACCGGCGAGCTGACGGTGGACTACATCTGGGCGCCTGTCGAACAGGCTACGCTGGCCGACTTCAAGATGACGTTCCTCGATGCAGCAGGTAAAGAGATCTCGGCCAACAGCGATTTCAAGAGCATTCCCATCCGCCGCAACTACCGCACCATGGTATCGGGTAATCTGCTGACCAAGCAAGGCGATATCACCGTCGAGATCGATCCGAATTTCTACAAACCCGACATCACAGTTGTCACCACGGCGGAGGAACTGCATGCAGCGTTCGCCAACGGCGGCAGCGTCACCCTGTCGGAAGACGTGACGGTCGAAGCCCCGCTGGTCGTGGAAACCGGCAAGACAGTCGAGATCGACCTGAACGGCAAGGACATCATCAACACGACCTCGCTTCCTGATACAGATCCACGCTATGGCAACACCACCGTATTCGAAGTGAAAGGCGGCGCTACCCTGAATATCAAAGGCGACGGCAACATTAAGGCTATCGGAACCAAGCCCAACGAAGACGGCTACCGCATGGCCGTATATGCTTACGGCGATGCGAAGGTGAACATCTACGGCGGTAATTTTGTCAACGATCAGGACTATAATGACCATAATGCACAGCTCGACCTTATCTACGCGGATCAGCAGGCCGTTATCAACATCTACGGCGGTACGTTCGAGTCGAAGAGCGCCAACAACCGCGGTTATTGGGTGCTGAACCTGAAAGACGGCTCGGGTGCCGCCATCAACGTATACGGCGGTACGTTCATCAATTACGATCCGTCGAGTTCGATGACGGAAAATCCGGTGAAAAACTTCGTTGCGGAGGGCTACACGGCGATCAAGACCTCTGCCGAACCGGCTCCTAACGGAACTTACACGGTGGTGAAGGGTACGGAGGTAGCAGCGCCTGCGGATCTGGAATCAGCCTTGAAAAGCGGCGATATCGCCATCGTTTCGCGCAGTATGACTATCGATGATTCTCCCTATATCTCCTCGGTCGCTTCCGCCACCTTGTCTCTGAAAGAGGGTGCGGTATTGACAGCGCAGGAAGGCTCCGAATTGCAACAGTGCATCCAAGTGAGCAAATCGTGCAAGATGGTTATTAGCGGAAAAGGCTTCATCGTCGGACCGAAAAACAGTACAGCCACAAACGTTGCAGGCATCTATAGCGGTTGCCCCGATCTGGTTATCGACGGCACCATTACCGTTGACGGCAGCAGCGGCAGCAAAGGGACCAATGCAGCGATCCGTATTGCGGAGGGCACTACGACGATCAAGGACGGATACTTCACCGTCGGTACGGATGCTTCCGGAATTGCCAACTCGTGTATTTTGGTAGCAACGGCACGCCCCTCTCAAAAAGCTCACCTGAAGATTTATGGCGGTGTATTCGAAACGAAGGGCAATCCCATCAACGGTTGGTATCCGGTCATCAACATTCAGGATGCCGACCGGAAAGCCGGCCGTGCCACGGTTGAAATTTACGGAGGAATCTTCATTAACTACAACCCCGCAACGGGCGACAACACGGGCGAAGCGGACGATACGTTTGTCGCTCCGGGCTACAAGTCGGTAGAAACGACCTACAACGGACAGCAGGCTTGGCAAGTAATACCCGAATAGTCTTAACCGGGACATAGCGTCGGAATATTTTTCGCGCAGAATAAGTAAAGGGACTGTATAACGAGTTTATACGGCCCCTTTTGTTAATGGCTTGAAGTCGGTCCGGAATCCGGAAACTCGGCCGACTCCGTAGCGACGTACCGGCACGGACCGACGGGCTTGCCATGGTGCGCAATCTCCTCCTCGCGACTCGCCTTGCGGTGGGCCTTGAAGTAGTCCTGCTGTGTGAATAGGATTGCAGCGAAAAGAGAAATACATAGTAGATTTGCTTCCTCTTATGCTGTATATTTTGTATTTAGTTAGATGATAGAAATCGTTGAAAATTCAGTTTAGTTTACTCTATTAGCCTATATGTAGGCAAAACCAAAGTAAACTAAATTTAGGTAAGCATATTTGCCTTTCCATATGCCTATGATTTGGTAGAAGTACTTACCTTTGCATAGTGCAAAAAGTTTCAATGAACGTATAATCTTAAAATGTACATTTGCCTATTTTCTCTTTTAACTGCAAAATTCGCTATAGATCACCAATCGATATTCTTGATGAGAGAGGTCAGTAGCGGGGAAAGTAGCTTTAAGAAACACTTTGTGTGCAACCAAGTGCAAGGGATGAAATCAAGTGTAAAGTAAAAACCAAAGAATCTCCTAAAATACCGATTTTGTTTCTATTCTGGTTCTTTTGCAAGGCGTTATAATTGTTATCTTATTAATATACAGCAGAATAAACAAAATAGCATTTACCAGATTTCGAACCAAGGCTGAAACTAATACACTTTCATCAAAAATATGTCATCGAATACTCGATGTTACAAAGATAACTATTATTTGAAAATTAGTGGTAACATCTTTATAATTTTTATATTTAATACGCTATAAATTAAATTACTCCATTCTCCCTCGCAACATTTCGCGAAGTCCGCACGAAATTCCGCATCGTCTTATCTCAAACCGAGCGTCCCTGCCAGCCGAAGGGCCAGCTCCGTATTGTCCAGTACGCCGTTAATCCGTTCGGCGCCTGTCCCGTACAGATAGACGGGCACCATCGCCGCCGTATGTCCGCCGGTGCTGAAACGGTACTCGATCCCGGCCTCCTCGTGCTCGAAATCGACATCGGCCGAAGGAATCGAAAGACCGCCCGTTTCGTGATCGGCCGTAACGACCACGAGCGTCCCAGGATGCCGGTCGGCGAAATCCATCGCAGCGGCAACCGCCCGGTCGAAATCACGCATCTCCGCCAGGACGCCTTCGGCATCGTTATCGTGAGCCCGCAGATCAATCTGGGATCCTTCGACCATCAGAATAAAGCCCCGGTCGCGCTCGCCGGCTTCTCGCGACAGAATCTCCAGCGCCTTGCGGATCGCCCGCTCCAGATAATCGCCCCGCCCCTCCGACATTTTCGGCAGGTGACCGTCGGCAAAGAATCCCATCACAGGTCCCCGGCTCAAGGTATCGAGCTGCGAGGGATCGGTCAGCACCCGGAAACCGCGATCCCGAAGGCGCTCGATGCCCGGTACACCGTCCTCCCGCTCCGACGTTTCGGCATACTTCAATCCGCCGCCGAAGGCCACCGTCAAGTCGCTTCCGGCCAGTTGATCGGAGATTCGCTGATACTGTCGCCGATAAGGCACATGGGCATAGAAAGCGCCGGGCGTAGCGTGTTGCAGAGTACTGGTAACGACGACTCCGGTCGGCATCCCGGCTCGGATCGCATCCGCCATAATCGACTCCGCAGCCGTCGAATCGGGCAGCACACCGAGCATACCGTTGCCGGTCTTATGTCCCGTCGCCAGCGCCGTACCGGCCGCTGCGGAGTCCGTCACCCGGTTGTTGGCTGAATAAGTAGTAATCAATGCGATGTTCTGCGCCCGGTCGAAAGCGGTCGTACCGTATCCCTCCTCGAGCATCAACATCGACACGTGACTCAATCCCATACCGTCCCCGATCAGATAGATCAGGTTCCGAACCGGCAACGTGTCGGCTGCGGGAACGATTTGCGACGGTCGAAGGTTCAGTTTACGGGCGACCTCCCCGCCTCCTATCCCGACGGCATAGGCCGCCGACAACAGGACGAGCATGGTAATTACAATTTTTTTCATAACAAATAATATATATTCTTTTGATGCCACTTTTCAAATTTACGCATTTCCGACACGCCGTTTCGAACTTTCTTTGTATTTTAGCAAAAATTTAACCTGATTATATAGCTCGATTACCGACCTGCTCCGGCTCGAAACCGACCGACATGCTTCGACGAAAAGTCGAAACTCTTCCCGGGAAGAAGGTCAGAACGAAACGACACCCCGCAGGATCGAGGGCTGCCTGCCGAGATCAACAAAAAACGGTCGTGGTACTCGAAATATATAACAGCCTAATTCAATACCAGCCATGGATGTTAAAATCGCTTCGGACTGGAAAGAGATTCTTTCCGAAGAGTTCGAAAAACCCTATTTCCGAGAACTCACCGACTTCGTACGGCAAGAATACGCTTCCCGCCGGATATTCCCCAGAGGAAGCAACATTTTTCGTGCCTTCGACAAATGCCCGTTCGACAAACTCAAAGTGGTAATCATCGGACAGGACCCCTATCACGGCGAAGGACAGGCCAACGGACTCTGTTTCTCCGTGGCGGACGGCGTGCCGTTCCCACCCTCGCTGCAGAACATCTTCCAGGAAGTAGCCGACGACACCGGCTCGCCGATTCCCACGAGCGGCAACCTCGACCGCTGGGCCGAACAGGGCGTGCTGCTACTCAATGCCGTGCTGACGGTCCGGGCGCACGAAGCGGCCTCCCACGCAGGACACGGCTGGGAAACTTTCACCGATGCGGTCGTGCGGGCCATCGCACAGCGCAAGCAAGGCATCGTTTACATGCTGTGGGGAAGTTACGCCCAGCGCAAAGGCGCCATCGCCGATCCCCAGCGCAACTGCATCCTCAAAGCCGTCCATCCCTCCCCGCTGTCGGCCTACCGGGGATTTTTCGGCAGCAAACACTTTTCCCGGGCCAACGAATATCTGCAAAGCATCGGAAAGGCACCGATTTTGTGGTAAGCATAATAACTTCTAAAACCTGATTATACGCGTTAGAGTACCTCTCTGAAAGCACAGCGACCCAAGCCCTCTCCGAGAAGAGGATTTAGAAAGGGCTGCATTGCAAATGCGGGCACAGGCCGCGAATAGCGCCCCTCGAATTCAATGCTGCGACCGTCGGATAAGGATACATTGCAAAATATAATCGCCACCATAAAAATATGCTGCAACCACTTAAGATTACTCTCGTCATCTGTTACACGGTCCTGGCACTATCCGTAGCGGGGGTCCTGCTATCGGGCATATTGGGACGGCTCGAATGGCTGGCTCTTTGCGCCGTCTGTGCTCTCGCGTTGCTGTCCATCACCCTGGTCTTGGGTAAAAACCTGCGCATCCAGCGTATGATGACCGAAGACGAATATTCCGACGACAGGTAATCGCCCCGCACCGACTGTCACCGGCGACAATTGCAAAACAAAGTTCGGAAATGGAATAAAAAAGCCGGAACTTTTAGAAGTTCCGGCTTTATCATAAACGGGGTTCTCTACCCCAGATAAGATTTCAGCAACTTGCTGCGGGAGGAGTGACGCAGGCGACGGATTGCCTTCTCCTTGATCTGGCGTACACGTTCGCGCGTCAGGTCGAATTTTTCGCCGATCTCTTCGAGCGTCATTTCCGAACAGCCGATGCCGAAGAAATATTTGATGATATCCCGCTCGCGTTCGGTCAGCGTTTCCAAGGCACGATCCACCTCGGTCGAGAGCGACTCGTTAATCAACCCTCTGTCGGCATTGGGCGAATCGGGGTTCACCAGCACATCGAGCAGGCTGTTGTCCTCGCCGTCGGCAAAAGGCGCATCCACCGAAACATGGCGGCCGGCGACACGCAGCGTATCGGTCACCTTCTCCTTGGGAAGCTCCAACTCATTCGCCAACTCCTCGGGCGAAGGGGTGCGCTCGTGCTCCTGCTCGAAACGGGCGAAAGCCTTGTTGATCTTATTGAGCGAGCCCACCTGATTGAGCGGCAGGCGCACGATACGCGACTGCTCGGCCAGAGCTTGCAGGATCGACTGACGAATCCACCACACGGCATACGAAATAAACTTGAAACCCCGGGTTTCGTCGAACTTCTCCGCAGCCTTGATAAGACCGAGGTTTCCCTCGTTAATCAAGTCGGGCAGACTGAGGCCTTGATTCTGATACTGCTTGGCCACCGACACGACGAAACGCAGATTGGCTTTGGTGAGCTTCTCCAATGCCTCCTGGTCACCCTTCTTGATTCGCTGGGCAAGTTCCACCTCCTCCTCAACCGTAATGAGCTCCTCCTTGCCGATTTCCTGCAGGTACTTGTCCAAAGACGCGCTCTCACGGTTGGTGATGGACTTCGTAATTTTTAACTGACGCATATTTAATTTTATAAGAATATTCTTAAACTACGGCAATAAAAAACGGTAAAACATACCCGGCTTTCCTGGCGCTTCCCTATTCGACAAGCACATAGCTCGCCGAACGTCCGTCGGGATATACTCCGTCGATGCTGCGAACCTTATCGGTCATCCGCTGCATATCGGAGAGCGAACGCACGGACTTGTCGTTGATGTGGGTAATCACGAATCCCGGTCTTACCCGTGCCTTCGACAGAATACCGTTCGCCTTGATTGCCAGCACTTCCACACCGCCTCTGATCTCCAGTCGGCGACACAGACGTTCATCGGCCGTGGCGAACTTTCCACCCAAAACTTCCATCACATCGACGTCGTCCCGCGTGAGGAGTTCCGTCTTACCTGCTTTATTACGCAAGGTCACCTCGATTTGTTTCATCGAACCCGACCTTTTTATCATTAATTTTACCTTGTCGTTGGGACGGTGCTTGCCGATCTGCTCCTGAAGCGTCGCAGCCTCGTTCAACTCCACGCCATCGACCGAAAGAATTACATCTCCCTTGCGGATACCGGCCTGCGAGGCAGCGCCCCCTTCGGACACACTGGCGACATAAACGCCGCCCAACTCCTCGATACCCGTTTCCTCGCCCATCTGATCGATGAAATTCTGATCTATGGGGCGGAATGCCAGACCCAACAGAGCCCGCTGCACGACGCCGTACTCCTTGAGATCCACGACCACCTTGCGGACGATCGTTTCGGGGACCGCGAACGAATAACCGACATAGCTACCCGTCATCGTCTTGATTACGGTATTGATACCGACCAGTTCGCCGCGCGTATTGACCAACGCACCGCCCGAATTACCGGGATTGACGGCCGCATCCGTCTGGATAAACGACTCGATGCGGAATTCGCTCGGAATGACATCCAACTGACGCGCTTTGGCACTCACGATACCGGCCGTAATGGTCGATTGCAGGTTATAGGGCGATCCGATGGCCAGCACCCATTCGCCCAACCGGAGCGAATCCGAACTGCCGAAAGGCAACGTAGGCAGGTCCTCGGCCTCGATCTTCACCAGCGCCACATCCGTCGTGGGGTCGGTACCGATCACCTTGGCGTCGAACGTGCGGCCGTCGCTCAGCTTCACGCGAAGGCGCGTAGCCTCGTCCACCACATGGTTGTTGGTCACGATGTAACCGTCTGCGGAAATAATCACGCCGGATCCTCCGCCCCGACGCTCCTGTGTCGAAGGGCCGCGCCGGCCCTGCTGGGGAATACCGAAAAATTCGAAAAACGGATCGTACTGCCGCTCGGGAACTTCGATCTCCTGAACCACCTCGATATTCACGACGGCCTTGACAGCATTCTCGGCAGCATACGTAAGATCCGGATACTGCTCGGCCTGATACGAAGTGAAATGGGTTCCCGCCTGAGAAAAGGGGTCGTCAGACACTGCCCCGCTTTGCGGCGTAACAACATGCGTGCCGTTCTTTTCGGCCGGCGATAAAATACTCCAGGCGACGACACCGCCGGATGCGGCGCCTGCGGCAATCATACCTAATAATAACAATGCCTTTTTCATAATCCAATATTGAAATAATTTAACTGGTTTTATTACGGAGGCAATTTTATTCCATAGGCTGTTTCTGTTTGAGCGTTTCTATTTAGTTACAGAACGCCCAGAAAAGACGATTATTGTGTTTCCTGCTTTTAGACGTGTCGCGAAGCGAAAACTCCGCCGTCGGCACACAGAATAATTCACCCGAGCCCAAATCCTGAATCTGCCGACCTTGAACGTAACCCGATAGATACCAAGGCCCTATAAGACGGCACCTATTTTTCGTAAGATAATATGGGGAATAAGTTTTTATTCCCCGTTTTTTATGTTTACCTTTGCAGTCCTCGCCGATCGGCGGGGAATGTGGAAAGATTTGACTGATTGCAAACCACAATAAAAAATAGCTAAAACAGCTTTTTTATTCCAGCAGCCAATTTTTCCCCATTTTATACGTTTAACTTCCAAAAAAAATGTAAAATGGGATTTTTATTTACGTCGGAGTCCGTGTCCGAAGGACACCCCGACAAAGTTTCGGATCAGATTTCCGATGCCATTCTCGACGAATTCCTTCGTCACGACCCCAACTCCAAAGTAGCCTGCGAAACGCTCTGTACCACCGGTCTGGTTGTCGTCGCGGGCGAAGTGCGTTCGAGCGCCTACGTCGATATCCAGCACGTAACACGCCGCGTAATCAACCGTATCGGTTATACCAAAAGCGAATATCAGTTCGACGGTAATTCCTGCGGCGTACTCTCCGCGATCCACGAACAGTCTCCGGACATTAACCAGGGTGTCGTGCGCGAGGCCGAAGAAGAACAAGGCGCGGGCGATCAGGGCATCATGTTCGGCTATGCGTGCAACGAAACGCGCGAATACATGCCTGCGACGCTCATCCTCTCGCACGTCATTCTCAAGGAACTGGCCGTCATCCGCCGCGAAGGGCAGGTGATGACCTACCTGCGTCCCGACGCCAAGTCGCAGGTAACGATCGAATACGACGAACAGACGCACCGTCCGCTGCGCGTACATACCATCGTGGTTTCGACCCAGCACGACGATTTCATCCCCACGAGCAAGGGCGTCACCGAGAAGATGGCCGAAAAACGCATGCAGGAGAAGATCCGCGAGGACGTGCGCACGATCCTCATTCCACGCGTCAAGGCCCGTCTGGAACGCGCCAAGGATAAGTTGGCGCGACTGATCGGCGACGACTATATCCTGCACGTGAATCCCACGGGCAAGTTCGTCATCGGCGGCCCGCACGGAGATACGGGACTCACGGGCCGCAAGATCATCGTCGATAGCTACGGCGGACGCGGTGCCCACGGCGGCGGCGCCTTCTCGGGCAAGGACTCCTCGAAGGTGGACCGTTCGGCAGCTTACGCAGCCCGCTACATCGCCAAGAACATGGTGGCGGCCGGGATCGCGGACGAAATTCTCGTGGAGTTGAGCTATGCCATCGGGATCGCCGAACCGATCTCCGTCTTCGTCGATACGCACGGTGCGGTATGCAGCCGCAATCCGAAGCTCGCGGACATGACCGACGGGGAGATCGCCCGCCGTATCGCCAAGCTCTTCGACCTGCGTCCGGCAGCTATCGTAAAGAAATTCGGCCTCAAAAACCCGATCTTCGAAGCGACGGCATCCTACGGACATTTCGGCAACCGCCCCTACACCCGCAAGGAGAAAGTGTGGGAGGACGGCCGCGAGGTGGAGCGCGAGATCGAATTCTTCGGCTGGGAAAAGCTCGATGCCGTCGATCTGATCAAGCAAAAGTTCGGACTATAACGCGACCGACCGCACAAGTAAAAAGTCCCCGAAAAGGGGACTTTTTACTTGTCTGCATCCGTAGGCGAGCAGCGAATTCTTTCGAGTTCCTCAAACCGAAAAACAGTGCGCACGGACTCCGTTCCGTGCAAATCCGCGAACCGCCCGGCATATACTGCGAGGGCTGTGAACTATTCGTTCACAGCCCTCGCAGCCTTTTAATATGATTCAATTAACCCAATAACATACGATCCCTGTTCCTCAACTCCGCCGTAATGTCCTTCATTTCGCCGTCCGTCACCCGGTAAAGCCGCTGGTTCGTCGAAGCGGAATCCAAGCCTCCCAAATGTGCGACATACGGTCCCAGCTTGATATAATCAAAACTGCGCGGGTCGATACCTGCGGCCAATTCAGAACGCCCCGAATACCAGCCTGTCTTCAGCCGGCCCTCGGTCGCAGCCCGCACACAGGCGCTCCAATGCGCGACATCGCCGGGCGCTGCATCGCCTCCCATAAAACAAACGCAGGTAATCGCATTTCCGTATCCCGACAACAAACTATTCAGCAAATTATCGTCCAGCGGCTCCCCGACCTCTTCCCACAGATGGGGACTGTGACACCCGGCGCACCGGTTCGGACACCCCGAAAGATTCAGAGCGAGGGTCACTTCGCCCGGAATCTCCTGGAACACCACATCAAAGCTGGCCAGGCGTAGCATAGTGACGACGCGCGGCCTCCTGCTGCCGAGCTTGAGAGAAGTTGCTGACACGCTTCATATAACCGATGATACGGGTCAGATAATCGAGATTCCTGCCGTTGCATTTCGGACACGCCTTGAGGTTGCGCTTGTCGATATGCCCGCAATCGTTGCAGACCGTATTCGGGATGTTGAACGTGAAATAGTTGCATCCCTCCTGCGAAGCCACGCGCAACAGGTGGCGGTACTGCTCCCGGCTCAAATGTTCCTGCAGGTTCATGTGCAGGGCCGAGCCGCCCGTGAGGTGCTCGATGTATTTGCGGCCGTGCAGTCGGAACTTGTCCACGATGTTGAGCGATTCGTCCTCGACGATGTAAAAATAGCTGTTGTAACAGTCGCGCCCCACCTTGTAGCCGTCGCGCTTGTCCCATTTGGCATGTTTCACTCCCACGTTCTCCGCCGGAATCATCTCGCAGTTGAACATCACCTCCTTCGAGCGGTACTTCTTGTTGTACTTTTCGATCATTCCGAGAATTTCCTGTGTAAAACGTTCGTAATCGGGATTGTCGTTGATCGGAATGCCGAGAAATTCGGCTGCTTCGACCAGTCCGTTCACACCGATAGTGAGGTACTGGCGCGACATATTGATATAGCCCGCATCGAACAGGGGCAGCATCCCCTTCGACTGCATGTATTTCAGGTTCTCGTTGTAGGCCAACTGCACCTTGTGCACCAGATCGACCACCTCCTCGAGGAAGAACTGATAGGGCATACCCTTACGTGCGGCGTACTGGATGCAACGGTTCAGGTTGATCGTCAGCACGCTCTTCGAGCCGGTCGATACGCCTCCGGCGCCGAGCGTGTAGCTGAACCCGTTGTCCGTAATTTCGTTGCGCAGGCGGCAGCAGCTCGAAAGCGAATCGGCATTGTCGCTCATGTAGGTAAAGAACGAATGTCCCTCGGCATACATTTCGGCCGTGAAATCGCCCCACTCCTTGTCCTTCACGTCACCGTTTTCCGTGAGTAAAGCCATCGTTTCGACCGGGAAGGTCAGCACGGTGCGGGTCCGTTCGCGGTTGAACCACTTCATGAAACGCTTTTGCAGCCAGCTGAGCGACTCCCAGTCGGGCTTGCTGCCGTCGGGGAAGAGGAAATTTCCGAACAGGCTCTCGAAATAGTAGCGGTCGTAGTAAGCAACGTTCCAGAACACGGCCTGGAAATTCCGCGCTCCGGTCGGCTGGTTGATCGAATAGACGATCTGTTCGAAACAGTCGGTGATGACCTTGTCGATCGTGCGCCGTTTCTTCGAGAGATCGACCACCTCGTCCGCCCGTTTGAAATAGTCGGTGCCGTACTCCTGGCCGATGAAATAGTTCATATACATCAGAAATTCGGGTGTGGCGCAGGCGCCGCTGAGCATACTCGACACGATAAAAACCATATTCACGAAGCCGCCGCAGAATGACTTGAGGTTGGTCGGGGCTTTCGAATTGCCCCCGATCGAAATCGTTCCTCCGATGAGCCAGGGATACATCGTAATCGAAGCGCAATAGTTGGCCAGCGAAGTTTCGTCGTTTTTGTAGATGAAATGGTCGTTCAGCATCTCGATATACTTGTCCGCCAACTCCTTGCCGTATATCTCCTTGAGGCGGTCGGTGAGCATGCGGCGGTTCAGACGGATGAAATTCGATTTGGGCAGCTCGCCGATGAGCGTAGCCATGTTCTTGTTCTCCACGTTGGCATTGGCGTCGAACTTGCTTCCTGTCGCGGCGTTCGAAGCATCGCAGTACTCCATGAGGAACTGCAACTTGTCGCGCACCTCCCGATCCTCGGTATGCCGCTGGCGATAAAGCATATAAGCCTTGGCTACCGTGTAGTAACGCTCGGCCATGAGCGCGACCTCCACCTGGTTCTGGATCTCCTCGACCGAGATGCCGTCGGTCACGCTGACCCGGCTCAGGATGTTGGTGATCACGTCCTGCGTAGCGAAACTCCCGACCGAAAGGAATGCCTTGGCGATCGCCCGCTGAATCTTCTCCATCGAAAACGCCTCCCGCGTTCCGTCCCTCTTGACAATGAATGTTTCCATAACGATTAAACTTCTCCTCAAATATTATATTATTATACTCATACTTTCAACGCTCGAATTCCCCACACCGATAACTCCACCGACGGAAATTCGGCCGATTCCGACCCGGCTCGACGGCAACAAATATCAGCCGCCGGGCTTTCTCCGCAGAAACACGACAAGCCGCACGTTCCGAGCCATACCGTACGCCTTCGTCGGCCAGATCGGTGTCGTCCGATCCGACGACTTTTTACCGACCCTTCGGAAAAACCGAAATACACCTCTTCTGAACGACGGATTCGCAGCGATCCGACCCGATACAACACAGGCAGGAATGGAATTTACAGAACCGGCAATAGATACGACGAAGCATCCGAAACCGTTCCGACGCTTTTCACCCGAAAGCAACGAATCTCGTCCCGGTACGGCAGGTCTTCTGACTTGTTCCGGACGGCACGCCTTCCCGGCCCGAACGGCCAGTGGCTGAGAGAATGTACCGCCCAAAAGAAACTTACAGCTACGGGGATAGTTCCTGACTTTCACAGGATTCCCTTTTAATCCCGGTGGATTCGCCCTCCACATCGGGAACCGATACCGAAAACAAATATAGGGTTTAATCGCATTCGATGGTCCGCCCCTCCGGCATTTTATGGAAAAGTTATCAACAATAACAGGAAAAGGCCGCCCCAAGGCACTCTGTCCATGATCCGATTTCAAAGCTGCACCCGTTCTTCCCCGAACATCGCCGGACAAGTCTTCGGGAAACCCGACGGGTGCAAAAAACAGCGGAAAGACCCGTGAAAAAATCAACGGGAGAACGACGGAACAAACAGAAGACAGGCCCGGACGCCTATCGGCATCCGGGCCTGTCTTCTATCCGTTTTACAACCGGCTTATTTACCGATCAACTTCTTCACCTCTTCATATACCGTCTGGCCGTTGTAACCGAACTTCTCGTCGAGGACCTTGTAGGGTGCCGAATAACCGAAGTGATCCAGACCGTGAATCATACCGTTTTCACCTACCAGTCCCAGCAATGTCACGGGCAGACCCGACGTAAGGCCGTAACGCACCACACCCTGTGGCAGAACGGTCTGCTGATAGGATTTGGGCTGGTCGCGGAAAAGTCCTTCGCTCGGCACGCTCACGATACGGACCGCGATTCCCTCCTTCGAAAGCAACTCGGCACCTTCGACCAGCGTAGCGACTTCGGAACCCGAAGCGAGCATCACCACAGCCGGTTTGGCGGCATCGACTACGATATAGGCGCCTTTCGAAAGCTGGGCAGCCTCCTCACGGCGGCTGTGATTGAGTGCGGGCAGATTCTTAATATTTTGCCGCGACAGGATCAGCGCGACGGGACGATGCTCCTCGATCGCCAATTTCCAAGCTGTAACGGTTTCCTCGCCGTCGGCCGGACGCAGCACCAACATAGAACGCTCCCCCCGGTGATTCTTCAAATGTTCCATCAGACGGATCTGAGCCTCGTGCTCGACGGGCTGGTGCGTCGGACCGTCCTCGCCCACACGGAACGAGTCGTGCGTCCAGATATAGATTACATGCAGGTGCATCAGGGCAGCCAGACGCACGGCGGGTTTCATATAGTCCGAGAAGACGAAGAACGTACCGCACGCCGGAATCACGCCCCCATGCAGCGCCATACCGTTGGCGATGCAGGCCATCGTCAGCTCCGAAACGCCTGCCTGGAAAAACTTGCCCGAAAAATCACCCTTCGAGAAGGCTTTGGTTTTCTTGAGGTAGCCGTCCGTCTTGTCCGAATTGCAGAGGTCGGCCGAGGCGACGATCATATTTTCGATCCGCTCCGCATAGAAGGAGAGCACCGAAGCCGAGGCGGCGCGGGTCGCACCGTCGGGTTTGATCTCGAGTCCCTTGTAGTCCATCTCCGGCACCTTACCCGAGAGGAAAAGATCGAGTTTGCGGGAGAGCTCCTTGTGCTCGGAACGCCACGTCTTCTCCCTCTCGCGCTGCGTGCGCACCCATTCACGAAGCTCTTCGCGGCGGGCGTCGAACACCTTGCCGCTCTCGGAGAAGATCTTGAACGGATCCTCTGCATCGCCGCCCAGGTTACGGACGGTAGCGGCGAAATCGGCTCCGGCAGCCGTCAGCGGCTGACCGTGCGTCGAAACCTTGTCCTCGAAGCTCGATCCATCGGCCGCGACCGCACCCTTGCCCATAACCGTACGGCCGATGATAAGCGTCGGACGCTCCTTCTCGGCATTGGCGGCCGTGAGGGCTTCGCGGATCTGCTCTACGTCATGGCCGTCGATGGTGATGACGTTCCAGCCCCACGCCTCGTATTTCATCGCTACGTTCTCGGTATCCACCTCATCGACCTTGGTCGAAAGCTGAACGTTGTTCGAGTCGTAGTACATGATCAGATTGTTCATCCCCAAGTGGCCGGCGATGCGGCCCACGCCCTGCGACACCTCCTCCTCGATACCGCCGTCGGAGATGTAGGCATAGGTCTTGTGGGACTGCCACTCCCCGAAACGAGCCGCGAGGAACCGCTCGGCGATCGCGGCGCCCAGCGCCATGGCATGCCCCTGGCCCAGAGGACCCGACGTATTCTCCACACCGTGCAGCACGTCCACTTCGGGATGGCCCGGCGTGACGCTGCCCCACTGCCGCAGGTTACGCAAATCCTCCACCGTATAGGTTCCGGCCAGCGCGAGAGTCGAGTAGAGCATCGGCGACATGTGTCCCGGATCGAGGAAGAAACGGTCCCGGAAAGGATAATCCATCTGATCCGGATCGTAGCGGAGGAATTCGGTGTAAAGTACTGCCATGAAGTCCGCGCCGCCCATTGCGCCGCCGGGATGTCCCGATTTGGCTTTCTCGACCATCGCTGCAGACAGGATACGGATGTTGTCTGCAACGCGCGTGAGTTCGGATTTAGTAACCATAAGAGATTGTATGCTTTTATATTTTTTATGTATTGGCCTCACAGCCCGGGCCGACATTCGGCGCCCATCCCGGACGAATCGGCCGAATATGCACAACTCGGCCCGTTACCGGCAGAAAATATATGGAAACGAAGGACGAAGCCGAAGATCTTCCTTCTTTCCTCATTCTGCTCGTTCGGATCGAACGAGCGCGACTGCACACCGGTCCCCCGCCGCAGTCCCGCGTTCGGTGGTACAAATTTAATACAAATCCGGTCTATCCGACCTGCTTGAGCGCCAAAAATTTCTTCTTTTCGAACTTTTCCCGGGCATAAGGCAAGGTCACTTCGAAGCGACGCTCTCCCGAAGAGGGGATATCGAACATCGTGTCCATCATGATCGCTTCGCAGATCGAACGCAATCCCCGGGCACCGAGCCGGTACTCGATGGCTTTATCGACGATATAGTCCAACACCTCGTCGTCGAACACGAGCTTCACGCCGTCCATCTCGAACAGCTTTTCATACTGCTTGATGATGGCATTTTTGGGCTGCGTGAGGATCGAACGCAGGGCCTCGCGGCCGAGCGGCTCCATATAGGTCAGCACCGGCAGGCGGCCCACCAGTTCGGGAATCAGACCGAACGACCTGAGGTCCTGCGGCATAAGGTATTGCATGAGGTTGTTGCGGTCCACGGAATCGGCATTCATCCGTCCGTAACCCATCGCCCGGGTGTTGAGCCGCTGGGCGATCTTCTTCTCGATGCCGTCGAACGCTCCGCCGCAGATGAACAGAATGTTGCGCGTATCGACCTGCACGAACTGCTGCTCGGGATGCTTGCGCCCGCCCTGGGGCGGAACATTGACCACCGTGCCTTCCAGAATCTTCAGCAAAGCCTGCTGCACTCCTTCACCCGATACGTCGCGCGTAAGCGACGGATTGTCGCTCTTGCGGGCGATCTTGTCGATTTCGTCGATGAAGACAATTCCCCGCTGGGCCAGCTCCACGTCGTAGGAAGCCACCTGCAACAGCCGCGAGAGAATACTCTCGACATCCTCGCCCACGTATCCCGCCTCGGTAAGTACCGTAGCGTCCACGATGGTGAAGGGCACGTTCAGCAATTTGGCGATCGTGCGGGCCATCAGCGTCTTGCCGGTACCCGTCGGGCCGACCAGCAGAATGTTCGACTTGTCGAGCTCCACTTCGCTCGCCTCGCCCGAAGCATGCAGCAGCCGCTTGTAGTGATTATATACGGCCACCGACATATAGCGTTTGGCATCGTCCTGCCCGATCACGTACTGATCCAGAAACTCCTTGATTTCATTGGGCTTGAGCAAATCCTCGAATTTCAACGAAGTATTCTTTTGCTCCTTGCGACGGGATGCGGCTTCGTCATGCAGCACATCGTTTTCGATGAGCATCTGGTATCCTTTCGCAATACATTTGCTGCAAATATTGCAACCCTTGGACGAACTCAACAGGATCGCACCGTCGCGGCGTTTGGCCCCGCAGAACGAACACGCATCGCTCTCGTTGCCGTAAAGGTCTTCTCCGTAATTTTTAGCCATAGGTCTTTAGTTTTCCTTCGAATTTCGTTCTCGTTCCCGGTCGAACTTTCGGACGAGCCTCTGCCGGGATAAAGTCGAAAACAAACTCCCGTCATCATCTCTACCCGGCCGTCGATCGGCCTCGTTCCGACGTCGCACACCGGAAATATCGAACCGGGTTCTTCATTTATTCCGCTCGGCCTATCGAGCGCCCCGCTCTGCCTCCGCTGATCGGAAACGATGCATTTTCTCTCCCGAAATCGACCGTCCCCTGCAGATTGAAACAGAAATATTATCCCCGCTTGGTCAGCACCTCGTCGATCAGCCCGTACTCCTTGGCCTCCCGGGCCGACAGCCAATAATCGCGGTCGGCATCCTTTTCGATCTTCTCGATCGGAGCGCCCGAATGGGCCGCAATGATCTCGTACAGCTCCTGCTTGGTCTTGCGGATCTCGCGGGCCGTGATCTCGATGTCCGATGCCTGCCCCTGGGCCCCGCCCAGCGGCTGATGGATCATCACCCGCGAATGAGGCAGCGCCGAGCGCTTGCCTGCAGCACCGGCGGTCAGCAGCACGGCGCCCATCGAAGCGGCCAGTCCCGTGCAGATGGTCGCCACATCGGGCTGCACCAGTTGCATCGTATCGTAGATTCCCAGACCGGCCGTCACCGATCCGCCCGGGGAATTGATGTAAATCTGGATATCCTTTTCCGGATCGGCCGACTCCAGGAACAGCAGCTGTGCCTGGATGATATTGGCCGCATCGTCGTAAATCGGAGCCCCCCAAAAAGATGATGCGATCCATCATCAAACGCGAAAAGACGTCCATCGTCGCCACGTTCAACTGGCGCTCCTCGATGATCGTCGGCGACACGTAGGCCGCGTACTGCGAGCGGAAATCATGCAGTTTCAGACTATTGATACCGCAATGCCGGGTGGCGTATTTTTCAAATTCATTCATAACCGAACAGTTTGCAAGTTAATAAAAAACATCGGAAGCCGGTTCAAAAATTTTTCCGCGACTTGCCTCCGGTCCTACTCGATTTCCCGTACCCGGCCAACACACGATGCAGGCTCGAATCCGGCAAAAACGAGGGAAGAAGCAAAAAACAGAAGTATGACTACTAAACAGACTTTGAGGGAGTGATTGCAAAAATCAAACCCTCAAAGCTCTGATCGGATACCAATTTTCCGCTGTTTCTTAAATCTCCTTGGCCAGTTTTGCGAACTCTTCGGCAGAAACGGCCTTTTCGGTCACCTTGATCTTGGACTTCACGTCCTCGACCACCTTCATCTCATACAGCTTCTCGTAGATCTTCTGTCCCTGCTCGCGGTCCTCGAGAATCTTCTTGGCGTAATTGGCCAGCATATCTTCCGGAGCCGTCGGCAATCCGTATTGAGCGAACTGGGCCTGTGCCAACGCCTTGGCCTCTGCAGTAGCCTCTTCGGGGGTTACCGTAAGGTTATCCTGCTTGATGAAATATTTCTGGAGATAATTCCAAGTGAACAGTTTTACGAAAGCGTCGAAATCCTTCTCGATCTCCTCCTTGGTGAACTTGCCTTCGTTGATGACGTACAGCCAGCGCTTGAGGAACTCGACCGGCATGGTCAGCCCGGCTTTCTTCAACAGGAAATCACGCAACTGCAACGTGAACAGATAGTCGCTCTCGCGGCGCAGCTCTTTCGAAATTTCGGCATCGACGAACGCCTCGAACTCCTCGGCGGTTTTGACGTTGCCCGCAGGAAAAGCCATCTTGAAGAACTCCTCGTTCAGCTCCGGTTCCGCGAACTTGCGGATCTTGGTGATTTCGAGAGAAAATTCGGGTTTGATACCCTCCAATTCGTTCTCCTTGACCTGCAATACGGCGGCACGCTGCGCCGGAGTCTTGTAAAGCTCATTGACATTGACCTGCGTCTTGAACCCGACCTTCTTGCCGATGAAGGGCTTGCGCTCCTCCTCGTTCATCGAAATCAGTCCGACGTAAGCGCCCTCAATCTTCATATCGCCGTTGTCGAGCGTCACCTCCAGCGCTTCGTCCGCCGTTACCTTGTCGGTATCCACCAGACGGCCGAAACGACGCAGGAAATTGCTGCGGTAATCGTCGTGCATCTTCTTATCGACCTTGATCGTGTAGTAGGTCATCTTATCTTTCGCCGACAGCTCGAGTTTCACCTCGGGAGCTTCGCCGATCTCGAAGATGAATTCAAATTCGGTCCCGTTCTCGAAATCGAAGTCGCCCTGCTCCTCCGAAGGGATCACGTCACCGACATAATCGATCTTCTGCTCCTGCAGATAGTTGAACGCTGCTTCCGAAGCCTGGCGGTAAGCCTGCTCCGCAAGCACGCCCTTGCCGTACATCTTCTTGATCACGCCCATCGGCACCATACCGGGGCGGAAGCCCGGAATATTGGCCTTGCGTTTGTACTCACGCAGGGATTTTTCGACCGCATCGCCGTAATCCTTCTCGCCTACGGTCACCTTGATGAGCGAGTTATTCTGCTCGCGCTGTTCTCTTACGATATTCATATTTCAGTTGTTTTATACGTTACAGTTCGGGTCGGCAAAAGTACAAAATAATTCATTAGCAAGCAACAAACACCCGATAAATATCTCCGCACCGATCCGTTTTTCTTTCAGGAAGGGCTTCGGAGAAGAGCACCCGGATCGACAGCCCCTCCGATCCGTAATTCGGGTGCCGAAATCGACGTCTTTTCCCGAAAAATAGCTATCTTTGTTGCCTAATTATAATAAGGACATACCGGCTATAAACGGCCAACACCGCAGCCGGACAGAATATAAACAATACGAAATCCAATGACAAAAATCGTATGGATCGGACTGCTGGCGATGACGCTGGCCGCCTGCTCGGGACGCACGAAAACCCTCCGAACGGAAACCCCGGCCGCTACCCCCGCCGCGCCGCGCACCTACACCTACCGGGTCATCGAAAGCTATCCCCATTCGACCGACAGCTACACGCAGGGGCTCCTGTTCGCAGACGGAGTGATGTGGGAAGGTACGGGCGAATACGGACACTCCCGCCTGCAGCGCATCGACCTCGAAACAGGACGCACGGACGTAGTGGCTACGCTGCCCCGCAGCGAATTCGGCGAAGGCATCGCGCTGCTCGACGGCAAGATCTACCAACTGACCTGGGAAAACAACAAAGCCTACGTCTATGACGCGGCAACGGGCCGGCAGCTCCGCACTTTCGCCTATGCGGGCGAAGGATGGGGCCTCACGACCGACGGCGAGCGGCTCTACATGAGCGACGGCAGCGAATACCTGCGCATCCTCGATCCGGAAACCTTTCGGGTGCAACGCAGCGTGCCGGTCACCTTCCGGGGTGCCCCGGTACAACTGCTCAACGAACTGGAGTGGATCGACGGGAAGATCTGGGCCAACGTCTATGTCACCGACCAGATCGTCATCATCGACCCCGCCAGCGGCATCGTCGAAGGGGTCATCGACCTGCGCGGCCTGCTCCCGGACGAAGAGATCGCCCCGGATACCGACGTACTGAACGGCATCGCCTACGACGCGGCCTCGGAACGTATCTTCGTGACAGGCAAAAGATGGAGCAAACTCTTCGAAATCGAAATCATACCCCAATAAAATACCACACGACGTGACAAAAAACCGCGACATACGACACGAACTCGAACACCGCATCCTGCTGCTCGACGGCGGATTCGGCACGATGATACAGCAATACGGCCTGGACGAAGCCGACTACCGGGGCAAGGAGTTCGCCGCGAGCGAAAACTTCTCAGAGGCTGCAACGACCTGCTGAACCTCACCCGTCCGGAAACAATCCGCGAAATCCACGAGAAATACCTCCAGGCCGGATCGGACGTAATTACGTCCAACACGTTCAACGCCAACTCCATTTCGCTGGCCGACTACGGACTGGCAGCGGAAGCGTACCGCATTAACCGGGTCGGCGCAGCCATCGCCCGCGAAGCGGCGGACGCCTTCACCGCCCGCAATCCGCAGAAGCCCCGCTTCGTGGGCGGCTCGATGGGCCCGACGAGCCATACGCTGTCGATGTCGGCGGACGTGGACAACCCCGGCGCCCGGGCTTTCACTTTCGAACAGCTCTCGCAGGCGTACTACGATCAGGCCCGGGGCCTGATGGACGGCGGCGTCGATCTGCTGATGCTCGAAACCGTCTTCGATGCGCTGAACGCCAAGGCAGCGATCTTCGCCATCGAATCCCTCTTCGCCGAACGCGGCATGCGACTGCCGGTCATCGTCTCCGGCACGCTCACCTCGTCGGGACGCACCCTGGCGGGACAAACCATCGAAGCCTTCTACACCTCCGTCGCACACGCCGAACCGCTGGCCGTGAGCCTCAACTGCTCGTTCGGCGCCAAGGCCCTGCTGCCCTACCTGGAGCGGCTGGCCGCTGTTTCGGAATTCCGCGTGGCGGTCTATCCCAATGCGGGTCTGCCGAACGTCATGGGCGGCTACGACGAGACGCCCGCGATGTTCGCCGCCGACGTAGAGGAATACATGCGGCGCGGCCTGGTCAATCTGGTGGGCGGCTGCTGCGGCACCACGCCCCTGCACATCTTCGAACTGGCGAAGATCGTAAACAACTATGCGCCCCGCCCCCTGCCGCAGCGGCGGCACGTGACCTGCCTGAGCGGGCTGGAACAACTTCGGATCGTACCCGAAGCCAACTTCGTCAACGTCGGCGAGCGCACCAACGTCGCCGGCTCGGCCAAGTTCGCGCGGCTGATCCGCGAAAAGAATTACGAGGAGGCTCTCTCGGTGGCCCGTGCGCAGGTCGACGCCGGGGCGCAGATCGTCGACGTCTGCATGGACGACGGCCTGATCGACGGTCCCGAAGCCATGCGCGCGTTCCTCAACCTGATGGGTTCTGAGCCCGAAATCGCCGCAGTACCCGTCATGATCGACTCTTCGAAATGGGAGGTGCTCGAAACGGGCCTCCGGGTAGTGCAGGGCAAGAGCGTCGTCAATTCCATCTCCCTGAAGGAGGGCAAGCAGGAATTTCTGCACCGCGCCCGCCTCATCCGCCGTTACGGAGCCGCCGCCGTAGTGATGCTCTTCGACGAACAGGGACAGGCAGACACCTATGCCCGCAAGATCGAGGTGGCGCAGCGGGCCTACAAACTCCTCACCGACGACGGATTCCCCGCCGAAGACATCATCTTCGACCCCAACATCCTCGCGGTGGCCACCGGTATCGAAGCCCACGACGCCTACGCCAGGGATTTCATCGAAGCCGTGCGCTGGATCAAGCAAAACCTGCCTCACGCCAAGATTTCGGGCGGCGTGTCGAACCTCTCGTTCGCCTTCCGCGGCAACAACGCCGTGCGCGAGGCGATGCACTCGGCGTTCCTCTACCACGCCATCCGGGCGGGAATGGACATGGCGATCGTCAATCCCCAGATGCTGCAAATCTACAGCGACATCGAACCGGAACTGCTCGAACGAGTCGAGGATGTCATCCTCTGCCGCCGCGCAGACGCAGCCGAACGCCTCACGGAATACGCTTCGCAATTCACCAAAACCGCCGCGACGCAGACGCAGCATACCGACGCCTGGCGCTCGGAGCCGCTCGGCAAGCGCATCGAATACGCCATGCTCAAGGGCGTGGCCGACTACATCGAGCAGGACGCGCTCGAAGGCTACCGCACGCTGGGCTCGCCCCTGGCAGTGATCGACCGGCTGCTGATGCCGGCCATGGAAGTCGTAGGCAATCTGTTCGGGCAGGGCAAAATGTTCCTGCCGCAAGTGGTCAAGACCGCCCGCGTGATGAAAAAAGCCGTCGCCGTACTGACTCCCTACATCGAGCAAGGTTCCGAAGCGAACGCCAAGAGTGCCGGCAAGGTGCTGGTGGCTACCGTGAAAGGCGACGTACACGACATCGGCAAGAACATCGTGGCGGTAGTCATGGCCTGCAACGGCTACACGATCCGCGACCTGGGCGTGATGGTCGAGTGTCCCCGCATCATCGACGAAGCCGTCGCCTGGGGCGCCGACGCGATCTGCCTGAGCGGACTGATTACCCCTTCGCTCGAGGAGATGATCCACGTCTGCGAAGAGCTGGAACGCCGGGGGTTGCAAATTCCCGTACTGATCGGCGGTGCGACCACTTCGGACGTACACACCGCCGTAAAAATAGCTCCGACCTACTCGGGCCCGGTGATCCATGCCGACAACGCCAGCCGCAACAACAAAATCCTCGGCGAACTGCTCGGTCCCGGCCGGGAAGAGTATCTGGCTCGCGTGCGCGAGGAGCAACAGACCCTGCGCGACCAGTACCGCCGCCGCGAGGAGATCCGCACGATCCTACCCTTCGGTCAGGTGCGCAAGCTGCGCGTGCCGAAACCCGCGTCCGAAATCGCTGTTCCGGCCCATACGGGACGGCTGGTGTTTCCGGACATAAGTATCGCCGATGTGGAGCCGCTGATCGACTGGAACTTCTTCTTCCCGGCGTGGGGGCTCAAGGGCCGCGTACCGGAGATCTTCGAAAACCCCGAACACGGCGCCGAAGCCCGCAAGCTCTACGACGACGCGCAAAAGATGCTGGCCCGCATCCGCGAAGAAAAACTCCTCACCCTCCAGGGCGTAGCGGGCATCTTCGCAGCCGTCAGCCGGGGCGACGACATCGTGGTCACCGGCCCGAAAGACAAGAAATACATCCTGCCGATGCTGCGCAGCCAGGCCCCGGTCCGGGAAGCCCAGGCCCGCTGTCTGGCCGATTTCATCGCCGACGAAAAGGCAGGCAGAACCGACTATATCGGGGCCTTCGCCCTCACGGGCGGCATAGGGCTCAAGGAGCTGACCGAAAAGTTCCGCGCGGAGGGCGACGACTACAACGCCATCCTCTCGAAGCTGCTGGCCGACCGCCTGACCGAAGCCCTCTGCGAATGGGTGCATATCTTCATCCGCCGCCAGATGTGGGGTTACGAAACCGGTCCGGCGCTCACACCCGAACAGATCATCCGCAGCAAATACCGGGGTCGGCGCATGGCCTTCGGCTACCCGGCCTCGCCCGACCACTCGCTCAAACGCGAGGTCTTCGACCTGCTGGCCGCCGACAAGACGACCGCCATGCGTCTGAACGACAACTATATGATTACACCTGAGGAGGCGCTCTGCGGCCTGTTCTTCGCCGACGCCGAATATTTCTCCGTCGGCCGAATCGACCGAGAGCAACTGGCCGACTACGCCGCACGCCGCAACATGGACATAGAAACGATCGAAAAACTGATACCCAATAACATCTGATGAATATTACGGATCTCATACAGGGCGCCGTCGCTTCGCGCACGACCCGTTTCGCCTTCGAGCTGCTCCCGCCCCTGAAGGGGGACGGTACGCGCAGCGTCTTCGGAGCCATCGACCCGCTGATGGATTTCAACCCGGCCTACATCAACGTCACCTTCCACCGCGAAGCCCTCAAAGAGGACATCCGCCCCGACGGAAGCCGCGAGTGGCACATCATGCGCCGCCGTCCGGGCACGGTCGGCATCTCGGCCGCGATCCGGCGCAAGTACGACGTGGAGGTGGTTCCCCACCTGATCTGCGGCGGCTGGTCGAAATACGACATCGAGGACACGCTGATCGACATGGATTTCCTGGGCCTGCACAACGTGCTGGCGCTGCGCGGCGACAAGCGGCAGAACGAACCCCGCTTCGTCCCCTACGCCCAGGGACACGCCCACGCCGCCGACCTGGTGCGCCAGATCCAGGCCATGAACCGGGGAGAATTTATCGACGGCGAAGTCGAGGAGTGCCACCACTCCAAGTTCTCGGTAGGCGTGGCGGGCTATCCCGAAAAGCATTTCGAGGCGGCGAACGCCCAAAGCGACCTCCAGTACCTCAAGGAGAAGGTCGATGCGGGAGCCGACTACATCGTGACCCAGATGTTCTTCGACAACAGCAAGTACTTCGATTTCGTGGAGCGCTGCCGCAAAGCGGGCATCACGGTACCGATCATCCCGGGCATCAAGCCGATCTCGACGCCCAAGCACCTGGAGATCCTGCCCCGCACCTTCAGCGTCAGCCTGCCCGAAGAGCTGGTGAAGGCCGTCCGGGCCTGCGGCGAGGACACACAGGCGGCCCGCGAGGTCGGGATAGAATGGGCGATCCACCAGGCCAAGGAGCTCAAGGCGGCCGAAGTGCCGATCATCCATTTCTACACGATGGGACGCACGGACAACATCCGCAAGATCGCCCGCAACGTATTCTAATTCCGAATAGGGCAAAGTAATTGCTATTAAACGCTTAACCATGACACCCGTAGAGTTTCGCCGCCACCTGCACCGCCACCCGGAGCTTTCGTTCCGCGAAACGGAGAGCGCCCGCTTCATCGCCGAGGCGCTCCGCGAGGCAGGCATCCCCTGCCGTCCGATCGCCGGAACCGGCGTACTGGCCAAAATCGAAGGACGCGGCGACCTGCGGCGAGCCGTCGTGCTGCGAGCCGACATCGACGCCCTGCCCATCCGCGAACAGAGCGGCGCGGCGTGGAGTTCCGAGAACGACGGAGTGATGCACGCCTGCGGGCACGACATCCACGCAGCGGTGCTCTACGGCACCCTGCTCCGGCTCTCCGCCGAGCGGAATTTCGAGGGTACTCTTTTCGGAATCTTCCAACCCGGAGAGGAATCGAATCCCGGCGGAGCCTCCAAAGTGCTGGCCGAAAACCCCTTCGAAGGCTATACGGTGCTGGCCGTCGTCGGCGAGCACGTCGAACCCGCTTTGGACGCGGGCACGCTGGGCTTCCGCGCGGGCAAGTACATGGCCTCCAACGACGAACTGCGCCTCACGCTCGAAGGCGCGGGCGGCCACGCGGCCATGCGTGCCGAACACCGCGACACGGTGAGCGCCGCCGCACAACTGATCCTGCACCTCACGGCCCTGAACACGCCCGAACGGGTCGTTTCGATCGGCAAGGTCGAAGCTGCGGGCGCTACGAACGTCATCCCGGACCGGGTCTATATGGAGGGAACGATGCGTACCTTCGACGAACGGGAACGGGCCGAAGTGAAACGCAGGATCGAAGAACTCGCCGCCGCGAACGACGCCTCGTACGGCGTACGAACCCGGGTACACTTCACCCCCGGCTACCCGTGCGTGGTCAATGACCCGGAGTTGATCCGGCAGGCCGTCGCACTGGCCGAAACCGAAGGAATTCCCTTTCAAATGCTGCCCCTGCGCATGACTTCCGAAGATTTCGGCTTCTACGGCACCCGCTACCCGGCGATCTTCTACCGCCTGGGCGTCGGTCCCGGAGCCGGAAAACTGCATACATCCACCTTCAATCCCGACGAGGCGGCCATTCCGACCGGCATCCGGTTCATGGAACTCCTCGCCCGTAACTATTTCAACCGATGAATAAACTGAAAAATACGAAGAAGTCGGCCGCATTCGACCGCTCTTCGCTGATCATTAACCTGTTCCGGGAATTCCCGAACAACAAGTTCTCCCTCAAGCATCTGGCTTCGGCCTCGGGCGGCGCCACCAAGGAGGGCCGTCTTCGTACCCGTGAAATCATCACGGAACTGCTCGCCCAGGGCACTATCGAGGAGTGCGGGCAGGAAAAGTACCGTCTCAGCGGCAAGGAGCGTCCCCGTCAGGAGGGCATCGTACAGATGATCTCGACAGGAGCGATGTATATCCGCTCCGAGGAGTTCGAAAACGACGTATATGTCAGCCAGCGCAATTCGCTGAATGCTCTGGACGGCGACCGCGTGGAGTTCGTCATCACCCGCCGCTCCCACGCCGGGTCCCTCGAAGGCGAGATCACCCGCATCGTGGAGCGCAGCCGCAAGCAATACGTGGGCACGGCCGACGTGAGCGACCACGCCATCTTCGTCAAGATGGATCCCCGGCGCATGCCGATGGACGTCTATCTCTCCAAGCGGGACAACCCTAACGTACACGGCGACAAAGTCGTGATCCGCATCACGGACTGGGCGCTGGGTTCCAAAAGCCCCGCCGGAGAGCTGGTCGAGGTATTGGGCCGCGCCGGAGAGAACAATACCGAGATGCACGCCATCCTGGCCGAATACGGCCTGCCCTACCATTTCGAGCAAAAGGTCGAAGATGCGGCCCAGGCCATTCCTTCGACGATCACCAAAGCCGATTATGCCGCCCGGCGCGACTTCCGCAAGATAACGACCTTCACCATCGACCCGGCGGACGCCAAGGACTTCGACGACGCCCTCTCGATCCGCAAGATCGAAGACGGCGTGTGGGAGGTGGGCGTACATATCGCCGACGTGACCCACTACGTTCAACCCCGCTCGGTGATCGACACCGAAGCCGAGGAGCGCGGCACGTCGGTCTATCTGGTCGATCGTACGATTCCGATGCTGCCCGAAAAATTGAGCAACGAACTTTGCTCGCTGCGCCCCGACGAAGAGAGTCTCTGCTTCTCGGCGGTCTTCACGCTCAACGAGGAAGCCGAAGTACTGGACAAATGGTTCGGCCGCACGGTCATCCTCTCCGACCGCCGCTTCACCTACGAGGAGGCGCAGCAGATCATCGAAACCGGCAAGGGCGACTTCGCCGAAGAGGTGCTGACGCTCAACCGTCTGGCCCAGCGGATGCGCAAAACACGCTTCAAGCGCGGAGCCGTGAGCTTCCAGCGCGAAGAAGCCAAGTTCAAACTCGACGCCGAAGGCAAACCGCTGGGCGTCTATTTCAAGGAGCAAAAGGAGGCCAACCAGCTCATCGAAGAGTTCATGCTGCTGGCCAACAAACAGGTCGCCGAATTCTGCGGACATCACAAAGTGAACGGCCGTGCCGTTCGGCGTACGATGGTTTACCGCGTACACGACGTTCCGAACGAGGAGAAGCTCGAAAAGTTCCGGACCTTCGTTCTGCGCTTCGGCTACGTATTCAAGGCCGACAAGGGACGCGCCGTGGCCAAGGAGATGAACAAGCTGCTGGGACAGGCCAAAGGACGCATCGAGGAGAACGTCATTTCGAACCTCGCCGTACGTGCGATGTCCAAGGCCTTCTATTCGACCGACAACATCGGTCATTACGGCCTCGCTTTCCCCTACTACACGCATTTCACCTCGCCGATCCGCCGCTACCCGGACATGATGGTCCACCGGCTGCTGGCCCGCTACCTCGAAGGAGGCAAATCGGCCGACCGCGACACCTTCGAGAAACTCTGCGTACACGCCTCGGAGCGGGAAGTGATCGCTGCCGAAGCCGAACGCGCCTCGATCAAGTACAAAATGGTGGAGTTCATGCAGGATAAAATCGGCCAGTTCTTCGACGGCCATATCTCGGGCATGAGCGACTGGGGCATGTACGTCGAGCTGGACGAAACCCACATCGAAGGCATGGTTTCGCTGCGGGAAATGGAGGACGACCTCTACCAGTTCGACGAGAACCGCTACGAGGTCTATGGACGCCGCAAAGGACGGATCTTCACCTTGGGCGATGCCGTGCGTATTCGCGTCAAGCGGGCCGATCTGCAACGCCGCCAGCTCGATTTCGAACTGGTGCACGATGCGGCGGCCGACTCCCGCGAGGACGACGTAAAGGGGCACGCAGCGATTCCGGTACGCCGCCAAAGCACGTCCCGACCGGGTAAGGGCGGCAAAACGTCCCGCAAAGGGGGCAAAAAAGGATCGAAGCGATGATCCGGGAACAGACGCAGCGAACCGCCGGGACCGGCCCCAACCGTGCGGAAGAGATATACGAAAAATGTCTGAAGCGTGATCCCCTCACGGCGGAGGAGGCGTATTGGCTTTACGAACAGGCCCCCCCTGCAGGAGCTGGCTCTCACGGCTGACCGCGTGCGCCGTGCCGTAGTGCCCGACCTGGAGGTCGTGACCTGGCAGATCGACCGCAACGTGAACATCACCAACGTCTGCATTTCGGGCTGCCACTTCTGCAATTTCCACTGCAAACCCCACCAGACGGAGCGGGCTTTCATCACTACGCTGGATGAATACAAGGAGAAAATCGAGCGGATGCTCGCCCTCGGCGGCGACCAGTTGCTGCTGCAGGGCGGTCTACACCCGAAGCTGGGGATCGATTTCTACGAGGAGCTCTTCTCGACACTCAAGAGCCTCTATCCGCAGGTACGCCTGCACGCCCTCGGAGCGCCCGAAGTGGCGCACATCGCCCGCATCAGCGGCCTCACCACGCTCGACACCCTGAAACGGCTGATCGCCGCCGGATTGGACTCCCTGCCGGGTGCCGGGGCCGAGATCCTCGATCCCGGCGTGCGGAAAGCCATCTCGCCCGCCAAACCTTCGGTCGAGGAGTGGATCCAGGTGATGCACGAAGCCCACTGCCTCAACCTGCCGACCTCGGCGACGATGATGTACGGCCATGTAGAAACATCCCGTCAGCGTGTGGACCACCTGCTGCGCATCCGCGACCTGCAGGCCCGCTGTCCCGAAGGACATTACGGCTTTCTGGCCTTCATCCCTTGGATTTTTCGCTCGTCGGGCACCGAATTGGAGCGGCAGGGAGTTGCAACCCGCTTTTCACCATTGGAATACATTCGCATAATCGCCGTCAGCCGACTGGTTCTGAACAACATCCGCAACATCCAGGCTTCGTGGCTCACCGTCGGCAAGGCCACCGCTCAGGTAGCGCTGCACAGCGGCGCCAACGACATGGGTTCGATCATGATCGAGGAGAACGTCGTTTCTTCGGCCGGGGCGCACAACCAGTTCGATGCCGCAGGCATCCAACAAGCGATCCGCGAGGCGGGCTTCACGCCTCGTCTGCGGGACCAGCTTTACCGAATGCGGTAACGATCCCCATGCGGCAAGCCATATCAACTGAAGAGGGGTATTTCCCTGCACGAAAAAGCCGGAAAATTCCGGCTTTTTTATTCGGAACGAATTTTGAACTCTACCCGACGATTATAACCAACTCCCTATGACGGCATATTTACGGCCTGCTCTTCGACAGACAAGATTCTTCTCTCGATCCGGACTTACACGACATCTCGGACTTCTATACCGGACCGTACAGCCGACTATTGTGCTGTTCCTGCTTGTACTCGCCCTAACGGGCTGCCTTTCCGAAGAGATCCCGACGGAAAAGGAAACCACGCTCGTCCGCGTCGGAGAGGAGGCCCCTCACTTCACGGTCGGAATGCTCGACGACACAGCGATCACCCTGTCCGACCTGCAAGGCAACGTGGTGTTGCTTACCTTCTTCTCCACGTGGTGCCCGACCTGCCGGAAACAAATGCAGCAGATGCAAACCCAAATCGTCGATCGCTTTGCTGACCGGAAATTTCGCTTCCTTCCAATCAATCGAGGCGAAACGCAGCAGACCGTTCAAGAGTTCTGCCGCGAGCTGGGAATCGCATTCTCCGTAGGTCTGGATCCCGACATGTCAATCTACTCGCTCTACGCCACCCGATACGTTCCCCGCAACTTTATCATCAGTCCCAATGGCAAAATCCTGCTCTCCGAAACCGACTACGACGCAACAATACAACGCCTGCTGATCGAGCAAATCGAACAAGCGCTCCAAACAACAGAATAAAGCAGCATACCCAACAAAGCCGACCACACAAAACAGCCGTCTATGACTGACATGACCGGATTCCGAAGACACCCCGGAATTCCAGCGGTTTCCACCCCGTAACCGTCCGATCTGCCGGGACACAGCAACATTGCCGAACCCCGCAATTTACTCCACCTCGAATCGAACCGTCCCCTCTCATGCCTTCTCCAAAACCCCTCCACACACACCCTCTTCCTCACAAAACACAAACAGGCGGAGCTTGCAGAAGCTCCGCCTGTTCTTTCGAAATCCGGGATTTCGATTACTTCATCAGACCGGTTACCAGGAAGGTGATCGCCACGGTCAAAATACCGTACAACTCCGGGAAAGCGGCGAGGATCAGGGTTTTGGTACCCACGTCATGACCGTTACCTACGGCAGCGATACCGTTGGCGCAAAGCTGGCCCTGACGATACGACGAGAAAAAGTTCACCAGGCCGACCAAGATACCCAAACCGAAGATAGCGGCCGCCTGCAGCATCGTAACCGAATCGGTCAGGTAATTCATGATAAGGAAGAGCGAGGCAAAGCCGTAAAGACCCTGCGAAGCGGGCAGACCCGACAGGATGATGTAGTTACCGAAGGCATTCGGGTTCTTCTTCATCGCACCGACTGCGGCATTGCCCGCGATAGTAGTACCATAGCAACTGCCTACGGCCGCCAGAGTAAACATGATGGCCATACCGAGATAGCCCAACGTAATAGGTTCCATAAATCGAATTTTGTTTTAGTTGTTAATATTGATTATCATTTAGTTTATTCGTTTTTCAACGGGGTGAAGACGCGCGTTGCGGCCTCGAACCCGGCGTTCTTGTAGAACTCCACGAACGTCAGACGCAGCGGATGCACCACCGACGAGAGAACGCACATGAAGAGGTTGATGCCGTGTCCCAGCAGCAGGATCAGCAACATCACGAGCTGCTTCACGACCGGAATATCGGGACTCATACCAACGGCCAACTGGTTGAAGACCATCGCCAGAATACCACCCGAAAGGCCGATGGCGAACAGACGGATGTACGACAGCAGATCGCCCACCAGCCCCGACACATTATTATAGGTATTCCAGATACCGAGTCCGAAGTTCACGAAGATATTCTTGCCCGGCGTATTGAAGAAGAACATCAGCACCAGGCCGATGCCCAGGATCACCAGATAAGCGACCGAATGGAACGTGAAGCCCACGCTTTCGGGCAGCAGGAACGCAACGGCACTATCGACCAGCACGATGATCCAGCCGATCAGTCCCAGCGCATAGCGCAGGCCGAAGCTGCGGGCCGTGACATAAGCGTTGATCATCATGGCGAAAAGCACCTGCACGGCACCCAGTCCGATCGAAAGCGGGAAGAGGATGTCCGGTGTCAACAGATGATCGCGCAGGCTGCCCAGCCACTCCCATTCGGAGAGCTGCAATCCGAAGAACGAGCCCGACATCAGGCCGAAGACCATGCCCGAGAATCCGCACAGCATCGTCAGCATACCGATCTCCTTCATGGCCGAACTCCCCTTCTTGCGACCCAGCATCACTGCGGCCAAACCGCCCAGCATGATGACCAGTCCATAACCGCCCTCGGCCATACAGAAGCCGAAGAAGATCATATAGAAAGGAGCGAAGAAGCGTGTCAAATCGATCGTGCCGTATTTAGGCAGCGCATACATCGCGCCGATCACCTCGAACAGATGGGCGAAGGGACGGTTGCGCAGCTTCACCGGGGTATTGTCCTCGGGGGTCGGCGTACTCTTCAGGAAAATCAGATTGGGGTATTCGGCCAGCAGAGCATCCACCTTCGCGGAATCGGTCTCCTCGGCCCATCCCTCCAGAATAACCAGCGTACCGTCGGCTTCAGGCTGCGCAGTATTCTTCACGCGAATCTCTTCCAGCTTCCGCTTGAGCTCGATCCCATGCCGGCGGATCGCCTCCACCGAAAGAGCCGCACGGGAAAATTCCCGATCCAGCTCCGCGAGCTTCCTGCGGGCCTCGGCGATCTGCGCTTCGGTCTGACGGCAGTCCATCGTCGGCGCCTTGACCTCCTGCGCATCGAGCACCACCTCCTCGCCCGGCCGGGTCACGACCACGAAGTAATCAAAGGTTTCACCCTCGTGCACCAGAGCGATCGTATAACGCTCCGACCACGCTTCGATATCCTTCTCGTAAGCCGCACGGCTGGTGAAGAAATAGCGTAGCACCACGCCCCTGTCCGCTAACTTGCGAAGCGTATCGACCGAAAAATCGCCCCAGGGACGCAGCTCGTCGGCGGTTTTCTGCAAGCGTGCGATCTCCGAACGGAGCGCCGCTGCCTGCTGCGTAGCGGCCGTATAGCGATCGAAAGCCTCGCCGCCGTCGGCGATGGGCTGCTCGTCCCGAACGAAACGTTCGTCTTCGAGAAACCGCGTCAGGGCATCGACCGCCTTGTGATGGTTGTCGATCGAAAGCAGCAACTGACGGTCTTCGTCCGAAGGCTCCCACCCCGTAGTGGTAATATCGACCAGCCCCAGGCCGCGCAGCTTCTCGATGAAGTCGCTGCTCTGACCCGCATAGAGTACCAGGTCGTATTTCGACATTCTCGCTATCATAACATCGCGCCCTCCCCGGCTTGCTGTTGTTTGGTTTTCACGATCTTCTGGGCCGACTTGGAGAGGTTCTCCTCATCCTCCATGAAGCGTTTGATTTTGCGTATGGCATCCTCGTACCCGGGTATCTGCACCTTTTCGTAGAGGTTTACCTTTTGAGTAGTCTTGCGGCGTGCGAAATCCAGCAACTCCATCTTGCGGTTGAACACCTCGAATTCGATACCCAGACGCGCGAGGCGCTTGAGAATATCGACTCCGTCGGCGAACCACACGGGAGCCGAGAAGAGGTCGTAGTCCTTCTCCTCGAAACGGATGTCCTGCAACACCGGCGTACGCACGCCCGCGATCTTCTGCTCCGCAAGATCGACGTCGGCGATGCGCAGCAGGTCCGCATCGAACTCACCCCACAGGGAAACCATGTAGTCGTACTGCGCCGTGAGCGCGTCCAACTGCCGCTGGAAATCCTGTGCGGTGTCCTTCGCCTTCTTCACTTCGGAACGCAGGGCCGACTCCTTACTCTTGATCGTAGGGAGCGCCTTCTGCCGCATTTTCAGCTGTTTTCCGAGTTCGCCCAGCGAGGTCTTGTTATATTGGAATTTTATAGCCATTCTGTTTGAGTTGAATTGCTCTACTCGGTTTTAGGCCAGTATTTCTCCACCAGTTCGCTCTTGATGGCCACCTCTTCCTTCGAGAAGTATTTGGCGAAGAGCTCCCACGCCGTGTCGAGCATCTGCGTAATTTCGATATTGACGTCGATCGCCAGCAGTTTCTCCGAATAGTCGTAAGCGAACTTGAGCGCACGCTCGTCGTAGTCCGAAAGGTCGAAGCCGTTCTCCAGTTTGGTCTTGGCATTGGCCGCATCGGCGTAGAGACGCACGGCAGCGTTCATCACCTGCGGATGATCCTCGCGGGTCTTCTTGCCGATCACCAACTGTTTCAGACGCGACAGCGAACGGAACGGATCGACGATAACCTTACCCGTGTCCGAATCGTTGCGCAGGAACAACTGACCCTCGGTGATGTAACCCGTATTGTCGGGGATGGCGTGCGTGATGTCGCCGCCCGAAAGGGTCGTCACCGCGATAATGGTGATCGAGCCGCCGTTGGGCAACTGCACGGCCTTCTCATAGATCTTCGCCAGATCGGAGTAGAGCGAACCGGGCATCGAGTCCTTCGAAGGAATCTGATCCATACGGTTCGATACGATGGCCAGCGCATCGGCGTAAAGGGTCATGTCCGTCAGCAGCACCAGCACCTTTTCACCCTTATCGACGGCGAAATATTCGGCGGCGGTCAAGGCCATGTCCGGCACGAGCAGACGCTCCACCGGGGGATTCTCCGTGGTATTGACGAACGAAACGATGCGATCGAGCGCACCGGCGTTTTCGAACACCTGCTTGAAGTAGAGGAAGTCGTCGTTCGAGAGACCCATGCCGCCCAGGATGATCTTGTCGGCCTTGGCACGCAGGGCCACATTGGCCATCACGGCGTTATAGGGCTGATCCGGGTCGGCGAAGAAGGGAATCTTCTGGCCCGTCACGATCGTATTATTGAGGTCGATGCCGGCGATACCCGTGGCGATCAGCTCCGACGGCTGGATGCGGCGGAACGGATTCACCGTCGGACCGCCGATTTCGCGGGCTTCGCCCTCGATCTGCTCGCCGCCCTCGATGGGTTCGCCGTAGGCGTTGAAGAAACGGCCCGCCAGGTTGTCCGAAACGCGCAGCTTCGGGGGTTCGCCGTGGAAAATTACCTCCGAATCGGTGGTAATACCCTCCGTGCCCGCGAAAACCTGCAAAGTCACCTGGTCGCCCATAATCTTCACCACCTGGGCCAACTTGCCGCCTACGGTGGCCAGCTCGTCATTACCCACGCCTTCGGCACGCAGCGTCACGGTCGCCTTGGTAATGTTTTCAATCTTGGTATATATCTTCTGAAATGCTCGTGTTGTCATACCGCGCCTTATTTGGATTCTTTTTCACTCACTGTTTTCTCGATCTGACGGCGGTAGTCCTCGAATTTCTCCGATTTCCACTCCGAATAGTTCATCTGACGGAAGAGGTTGATCAGGCCCTTGAAGAACGAAGCGCACTCCTCGAATCCGGCGAACGCGAACTCCCGGTCGCAGATGTCGAGCACCATCTCGTACATCATCTTCTGGCGTTCGATCGGGCAGTTGGCGTCGATCTCGTCGAAAGCATCCTGCTGCAGGATCACGAAGTCGATCAGCTCCGATTTCCAGAATCGTTCGTGGTACTCCACCGGCACGCCGTCGTCGCCCAGGATGTTGATCTGGTCGTTGGCCTCCTTGCCGCGCTGCACGAGCGTCTTGCCCGCATAGACCTTCTCCACCCAGCCCTTTTCGATACGGCCGTCGAGGTACTCCTCGATTTCGGGATATTCGAGGTATTTCGAGTAGGACTCCAGCGGGTCGATAGCCGGGTAACGCTTCGAGTCGGCGCGGCCCTGCGAAAGGGCGTAGAAACAGCGGGCTGCCTTCTTCGTCGATTCGGTCACCGGCTCCTTGAGGTTACCGCCCGCAGGCGACACCGTACCCAGGAAGGTCACCGAACCCGTCTTACCGTTGTTGAGTTTCACCAGGCCGGCCCGCGCATAGAAGTTCGAAATAATCGCCGAAAGATCGACCGGGAAGGCGTCCTGACCCGGAAGCTCCTCCAGACGGTTGGACATCTCGCGCAGCGCCTGCGCCCAGCGCGAAGTCGAGTCGGCCATAACGAGCACCTTGAGGCCCATCGAACGGTAGTACTCGCCGATGGTCATACCCGTATAAACGGACGCCTCACGCGCCGCGACGGGCATGTTCGAAGTATTGCAGATGATGATGGTACGTTCCATGAGCTTGTGGCCCGTGCGGGGATCGACCAGCTCGGGGAACTCTTTGAAAATCTCGACCACCTCGTTGGCACGCTCGCCGCAGGCCACGATGATAATTACGTCGGCATCGGCCTGCTTCGAAATCGCATGCTGGAGCACCGTCTTGCCCGCACCGAAAGGTCCGGGGATGAAGCCCGTACCGCCCTCGGCCAGCGGGTTGAAAGTGTCGATGGCCCGCACGCCCGTCTCCATGACGCGCGAGGGACGCGGCTTCTCCCGGTAACAGCGCACGGCCTGCTTCACAGGCCACCGCTGCACCATCGTAATATCGTGATCCCGGCCGTCGGCATCGGTGATGACGGCAATCGTGTCCGTAACCTTGTACTCTCCGGCGGGCACGACGCTCTTGACCGTATAGGTTCCCTCCATCGTGAAGGGTACCATGATCTTGTGCTCGACCCACTCCTCCTTGACCTGCCCCAGCCACGACGCGGCCGAAACCTTGTCGCCGGGCTTGGCCAGCGGCTTGAACTCCCACTTCTTCTCGAAGTCGATAGGGTCGGTGATCGAACCGCGCGCGATGAACAGACCGTCCATCTTCTCCAGGTCGTTCTGCAGACCGTCGTAGTTGCGCGAAAGAAGACCGGGAGCGAGCGTCGCTTCCAGCATGTGACCCTCGAATTCGACCTTTTCGCCGATCTTCAGTCCGCGGGTCGAGTCGAAAACCTGCACGTAGGCATTGTCGCCCACGACCTTGATGACCTCGGCCATCATCTTGGTATCCCCGCAGTAAACGTGACAGATTTCGTTCTGGCCGACAGGGCCGTCCGCCTTCACGATCACGATGTTCGAGATGATACCGTTTACTCGTCCTGTTGTTTTCATTATCTGTTTTATTGTTTATTGATCAAATCCTTGCCGTCCAGACTGGTCATCAGGCGATGCAGCATTTCGCGCCCCTGCTTGTCGTCCAAACGGGTCCAGCGCGCCACGATGTTCACCTTCACCAGGTAAGCCAGCAGCGCGTTGATGTCGAAATAATCGAAAGTGGAAAGCTCCTCGGCCTGGTTCCAGCGGATCGCGTCGATCTTGCGCTCCTTCTCCACCAGGTTGGTTTCGTCGTTCACGGCGGCGATCACCGCCTCCAGGTAGGGAACGTCGCCCCGCAAGCCGAAATCGGCGGCCGACGAGCGTTTGAGCTGCTGCGAAGTTTCATCCCCGCCCACGACAGACTGCTCGGCCGAACGTCCCGTAACGCGGGCTACGACGGCGGCAGAGATGTTGCGCAGGTTGCGGTCGAAATCGGCCCACTGGCGCAGGAAACGGCTCTTGGAGTGGGCGCACTCGTCGTAGTAGGCCGAGAAAAGAGCGTTCTCGAACGATCGGTCGGTGTCGATCCCGTCCTCGTTGTCGGCATCTTCATCGACGATGGCCGAATAGGAACGGACCACGGTCGCCATACGCGCCGGAAGCCGGTCGGGGTTCTTGGTCTGCTCCTCGATCTCTTCCCGCGAGAGGTTGCCCAGCGGGTTGTGCGCCGCGCGTCCCTTGCGGAAATTAACCAGGTTCTCGCAGTCGTAGTAACCGTAAAGCAGACGCACGCAACGTGCATCGCGGGCGGAAACCCCTTCGAGAATCTCCTCGATGATCGCCCGGGCATTGAAGCCCTTGGTATCGGCATCGAGCGAATACTCCCGCAATCCGGCTACCAAACAGTAGTAATTCTTGTCGAACATGGCGCCCGGCTTAAGCGTTATACAGCATTTTATAGACCTTGTCGCGCAGGTACTCCTTCAACAGAGCGTCGAAATCCTGGTCCGAAAACGAAATGTAGTAGCCGCCGTCTTTGGCACCCACCTTGAATCCCGTCCTGACCTCCTTCGAATAACCCACCTCGACGCCTGCGGCCAGCAGCTCCTTCGCAGCGGCTTCGAACGTCGCTTCGAACGCCTTCTGTTCCGCCTCCGGCAGCAGGGCCTTCAACTGGTTCTTCGACGAATCGGCGCCGCTCCAGTTCTTGGCGACGGTAAGCAGCATCTGCTTTACGAATTCGGGATCGAGCGTCGCGGCTTTCACGGCGGGAGCGGTGCTCTTGGCGATAATCATGGAGCTGATCTCGGCTTTGATCTTCGAGAGGGCCTGCTTGCCCGCGAGCGAAATTTCGGTCATCGCGTTCTTCTCCACGTCCTGTGCTTTGGTATTGGCTTCGGCGAGGATCTTCGCAGCCTGCGCCTCGGCCTCCTTCACGATCTTGGCCGCATTGGTCTTCGCTTCGGCCACCAGACGTTCCGCCTCGGCACGGCCTTTCTCCAGTCCCTCGTCGTAGAGCTTCTGGGTTAACTGTTGAAGTTTGTTTTCCATAAGAATTTATGTTTATTATATTTGAATTTCTTATTCGTCACTCCATGACCTCGCGTCACGGATTCCGGGATGCAGCCCGGCCCCGCACCGACCCCGCCGACCGAAACGCACGGCATACAGCACCGCTTTCCCCGCCGGCAAATCCGACCGCAGGCATTCGATCCGGGATCACCGGAATCTTTCTCTTCCTCACCTCCATCCGAGACTCGATCGCAAGCGATCTCTCCCCGACTCCGACCGGAAACATCGGAACTGTTCCCGAAATCACACTCCTCCGAATTAGTTCCTACAAATATATAAAATCCATTTTAACCCACGCATATTCGGCGCATTTTTTTTCGGATCGAACCATAAAATATTGTCTTTGAGTTTCGATTTCAACAATCGATCAATCACATTAGTTTTTATCTAATTAGAAAAATCAATAGCATATGGTTCTCCTGATATTTTTTTAAGCACTTTATATATCCACGGATCTTTGTAGTCGCTTGTAAAAATTTCTATTTCTTTCGATGGCAATACAAGCTGTCCATTGTAATATACTTTTACATCGGGAAGGATTTTTAGCATATCAAAAGTGTAATCGTGTTTTGGAGGAAATAATTTTTCCCAACGATATAACGCACCAAACATGCCGATATTGGTAATACAAATAGTATTTGATCGACATGGTAGAATTTCAAGCTCATTTTTATTCCATCCACTCAACCACCCGACACGATTATTTAGATATGTAGCATAATTCGAAGAATCCGGGAGATTGATACGAACTGTGTCCGCACTATTATTACGAACATTTACTTCGTAATTAATCTCGATATCCGAATGTTCGAATTCGGCGTAAAATCGTTTATCGGCCAAGGATAGGGTTATGGACCGAATACTTACGGTATCGCTGTCCTTTGCAAAATCTTCGAAAGAATCGATTACTAAATGGGTTACATTTTGTGTTTGGTAACGATCATCTGAGCAAGCCGCTAATCCGAATAGCAGAAAAATAACACTGAAAATGTTATTCAATTTGTTTTTTATATTTTTCGATTGCATTTTTTCAATCGTTTGGGACAACCAACGTCTTCATCTCGAAAAAAGCTCCCTCCGAATGAAAATCCGAAGGGAGCAATGGCTTATTCAAAATTCATCGCCCTGATGTTCGGGACGCAGCAGATCGGTGACTACCTTTACGGGCGAAAAAGTCGTGATGGGGACTTCGACGAAGACCGTATTCCACCGGGCCATGGCACCGTTCCAAAGACCGGGCAGTTCCTGCGCGAGCAGCTCGCGGCCCCCGTCCGACTTGCGGGAGATAAAACCCGTAGCGGGATCGACGAACTCCCGCAGATCGAAACGACCGCCTTTCGAGGTGCGGAAGCTGCAAACCAGATCCACCGGATTGAAATGAGTCGCCGAGCGCATCAACTCCCGCTTTTCGGGAGCGATCTGGTTCGATTCGGCGATCTGGAGCGTCTCCAGCCCGTCGGCCCCAGCCACCCAGAAGGGGCCGCCGCCCGGCTCGCCTTCGTTGCGCACCATGCCGCACACCCGGATCGGGCGGTCGAGCACCTGCCTCAAAAGAGCCGTGCCGTAGTCCTTGGGCAGTTTCACGCAGAGTTCATTCTCGATGAACGCGGCGATAGGCTCCAATTCGGCACCCGGCACTTCGAGGGCCATGAGGTATTCGAAAATCCGCTCCTGCAATGCGAGCAATACTCCGGCCAGCGCTTTTTTATAAAGCACCGTATCGCTCCGCCGGGCATCGGTAGTAACATTGTCGATATTTTTAACGAAGACTATGTCCGCATCGATCTTTCCGAGGTTCCCGATCAGCGCCCCGTGTCCCGCAGGACGGAAGAGCAGCCGCCCGTCGGCACGTCGGAAAGGCGTACAGTCGGGATTCACGGCCAGCGTGTCGGTCGAAGGGTCCTGCACGGAGAAGGAGATGCGATACTTGACCCCGAAACGGGATTCGTAACCCGGTATCTTTTCGGCCAGCAACGCTTCGAAACGGGTCAGATGCTCGGGCGAGACGGTAAAGTGAATCTTCACCTCGCCCCCGGCGGCGGCGTACTGCGCCCCTTCGACCAGATGCTCTTCGACGGCTTTGCGCACCTCGTCCCCATAGCGGTGGAACGACACCAGTCCCTTCGGGGTTTCCCCGTAACGGAGCCCTTCGGCGACGATATTTTCGACCGTCCGCAGCTCGTCGGCATCGTCACCGATGATCGTCCGCAGCTCGGGCCAGAAGGCGAAGCGGCGGCGGTTGGCCAGCAACTCCCCGACCACAGCCGTACGGCGCCCCTCGCGAACGAACTCGAACAAATCCTTGAACATACGGGTCGCGGCGCCCGAAGCGGGCACGAATTTCACCACCCGCAAAGACTCCTTCGCACGGTCGTAACGGGCCGCCGCCTGCTCGATCCCGGCAGCATCCAGCACCCGAATACCGTCGCCGCACGAAGCGGCCCGCGTCACGGGAAGAAAGGGAAAACCTTCCCGAAAATTTTTCAACTGGGTTTCGAGAGCCGCCGGCGTCAGGCCGTGCTCCTCCATTTGCACAAAATCCTCTTTCGTAAACATATCGGAAACCGTTTATCAGTCACATTCATTCTCTTTCAGCAAGATCGGCGCCACATCGACCGACGCCCGACGAAGCGGGCGATAAAAAACAGCGACTCCGCCCGTTTTTCTCTTCACGCACACGGCGCCCTGCCCGCCTGTTACAAAAAGCTCCCTTCTCACTCGCATAGATCGAAACCGTCGAACGGTCGTTCTCCCTGCCCGACACAACGTCCCGCACCACTCGACCGAAAACGGCGAACTGCGGGCCCCGTTCTCTCCGCCGGGCAAAAAGTCGTCCTCTCCTGCCTCGCTTATCGGAAACATCGAACTGCATTCTCTGTTTTCTCCGTCCGGCAGAGCGAGTGAAGTCGTTCTGCCCTCGCTTGTCGAAAACATTCAAATTAACGAAATAATTCCTAACTTTGCAAATATGATACGAGAATTTAACAATCCCGAACTCGCCCCGCGCAACAGTTTTCACGTGGCGCAGCGGGCGGCACGCCTCATCGAGTTCGACCGGACGGAAGATTTGCAGGAACTCTTCGAGAAAGGAATGCCTGATCCGTGGTACGTCCTCGGAGGAGGCAACAACGTCCTCTTCACGCAAGACTATCCCGGTACGCTGCTGACCCCTGTGGCACAGGGTATCCGCATCGTGGACGAACAGCCGGACTGCGTGACGGTCGAAGCCGACGCGGGCGTCGAGTGGGACGACCTGGTCGAATGGGCCGTACAGCACGAACTGTGGGGATTGGAAAACCTCTCGCTCATCCCCGGCAAAGTCGGGGCCGCTCCGGTTCAGAATATCGGGGCTTACGGCTGCGAGGCCAAGGATGCGATCCGAAGCGTCGAGATGTTCTGCACGGAGACCTTCAACACGCTCGTCCTGAACAGAGAACACTGCGCGTTCGGGTACCGGGACAGCGTCTTCAAACGCTCCCTGCGGGGACGTGTAATCATCACCTCGGTCCGCTTTGCGTTGAGCCGCACGCCCCGGCCCCGACTCGAATACGGGGATTTGGCCGCAGCGGTCGAAGCGCGGGGAGGCATCACGCTGCGCAACATCCGCGAGGCCGTCTGTGCGATCCGCCGGGCCAAGCTGCCCGACCCTGCGGTGACGGGCAACGCCGGGAGCTTCTTCAAGAATCCGGTCGTCGGCCGCGAGGAGGCCGAACGCTTGTCGGCACTTTATCCCGATATGCCGCACTATCCGGCAGCCGACCCTTCGCAAGTCAAGCTGGCCGCAGGCTGGCTGATCGACCGCGCCGGACTGAAAGGCCACAGCGAAGGACGCGTGGGGATCCACCCCCGGCAGGCGCTGGTGATTATCAACCTCGGAGGCGCTACGGGTACGGAGATCGTCGCTTTCGCCCGCAAAGTGCAGGAACAGGTAAAGAAACGCTTCGGCGTGGAGATCGAACCCGAAGTCAATATATTATAAAACCGACAAGGCACTGCCTATGAACCTACTGGACAATTTCCAACGCTACATCCGCCGCAACGAGCTGGCAGCTCCGGAGGATTTCATCCTGCTGACCGTTTCGGGCGGCGTGGACTCGATGGTCATGCTCTCGCTCTTCGTGCGAAGCGGCTATCGCGTCGGCGTGGCCCACTGCAATTTCCAGTTGCGGGGCGTGGAGAGCGAAGAGGACGAGGAACTCGTACGCCGCGAGGCGGAGAAGTACGGCGTGCCCTGGTACAACAAACGCTTCGACACCAAAGGCGAGATGGAGCGCACGGGCGAATCGATGGAAATGGCCGCACGGCGGCTGCGCTACGCCTGGTTCGACGAATTGAGCCGCGAGCACGGTTACACGGTGGTAGCCATCGCCCACCACATCGACGACTCGATCGAAACCTTCTTCATCAACCTGTTGCGCGGCACCGGCCTGCGGGGTCTGACGGGGATCACCACCCATGCCGGGAAGCTGATCCGCCCGCTGATGTTCGCTTCGCGCAAGGACATCCTCGAATACGCCGTAGCACAACACATTCCCTACCGGGAAGATTCGTCGAACCGCTCGACCAAATACCTGCGCAACAAGATCCGCCTGGGACTCGTACCCCGCATCAAGGAGATCAGCCCCAAGTTCACCGACCTGATGCGTCAGAACATCGGCCGTCTGACCGACGCGCAGCTCTTCATCAACCACGGCATCCAGCGCATCCGCGAAGAGGTCATCACCACCGAAAACGGGATCGACACGATCCACATCGACCGTATCGACCGGGCTTTCCCGCTGAATTTCGTAATCTTCGAACTGCTCAACTCGACCTATTCGTTCAAAGGCGACGTGTCGGACGCCCTGGTCAGGGCGCTGGAACAGAACTCCGGCACGGGCAAGCGGTTCTACTCCAAATCCCACGTGGCGTACATCGACCGGGGACGGATTATGGTAACCCCGATCCCGGCGGACGACCCCTGCCAGGTGCAGGTCGAGGCGGGCGCCCCGCGCTGCTACTGCGGCAACTCGGTGCTCTACTTCGAGCTGCGCGACATCGACGATATCCAGGGCTTCGGCGTACCCGAACACATCGCCCAGGTGGATGCCGACAAACTCAAATACCCGCTCACGGTGCGCCGCTGGCAGGAGGGGGACTGGTTCATTCCCTACGGCATGTCCGGCCGCAAGAAGGTCAGCGACTACCTGATCGACCATAAAGTCCCGCTGCCGGAGAAGGCACGGCAGTTCGTACTGCTTTCCGGGGATGAGATCGTCTGGCTCGTCGGGCGGCGCATCGACGACCGCTACCGGCTCACGGCCGAGACCGAAAACGTGCTGCGCATCACCAAAGAGATCATTTAAGCCATGGCGAAAAGCGGCGTAAAATTCAAAGATACGATGGCGGCCTACGACCGTCTCCGAGGCGAAATCGCGGGACGGAAGTTCGCGCCCGTCTATCTGCTCATGGGCGAAGAGGCCTTCTTCATCGACGCTCTCTGCGACCTGCTGGCCTCGACGATCCTCCAGGAGTCCGAACGGGCTTTCAACCAGCTGACCGTCTATGGGCGGGACTCCGACGCGGGACAAGTGGTGAACCTCTGCCGGCAGATGCCGATGATGGGTTCGTACCAGGTGGTGATTCTCAAGGAGGCGCAGCAACTGCGCGGTCTCGACAAACTCTCGCTATACACTTCGAAACCCTCGCCCACGACGATCCTGATCGTCTGCCACAAGGAGAAGAACGTGGACAAGCGTTCGCAGCTCTACAAAAGCATCGCCCAGCACGGTGCGGTGCTCGAATCGGTCCGGCCGCGCGACTACGAGATCGGCCCCTGGCTCGCGCAGTTCGTCGCCTCGAAAGGCTGCACGATCGACGCGAAAGCCCAGGCGATGCTGACCGACCACCTGGGCACCGACCTCGCCAAAATCTCCAACGAACTGGGCAAGCTGCTGCTCTCGCTACCGGAAGGAACGAAGAAAATCACCGACGCACACATCGAACAGAACATCGGCATCTCGAAGGATTTCAATAACTTCGAACTCTGCAAGGCCGTCACGGGACAGAACCTCGAACAGGCCCTGCGCATCGCCGACCATTTCGCCCGCAACCCCAAAGACAACCCCCTGCTGGTAACGATTCTGGCCCTTTTCAATCAGTTCCGCGAAATTTTCCGCATCAACTACCTGCGGTGGCTCAGCCGCCACAAGGGAGTTCCGTTTCCCTCGGACACGGAACTCATAGGCATCCTGCGAATGAACAACGCCTACGCTCTGGGCGAACTGAAGCAGACCTCGGCACGGTGGGACAACCGCCGAGTGTTCCGCATCCTGGGGCTGCTGCGCGAATACGACGCCAAATCGAAGGGCATGAACGCGGGCGGCGCCCCGGACGGGGAGCTGCTCCGCGAGCTGCTTCTCAAAATCTTCCTCCAATAATGGAACGCATCCTGCTGCGCAACGGTATCCCGGAGCCGATGCCCCGCATCGAAGGCACATACCTCTATCAGACGCTTCATGTCCGGGGACGCCGCCCCCTCTGGCTCGACCGCCACACGGAACTGCTGGCTCGCAATATACAAGAGCTTTTCGGGCTGCGCTGGGCCCCCGACCTTCGCCGACTGGAGGCACAGATCGCCACTCTGCTCGACGCCAACCGTCACCCCGTCGCAGGCTCTTCGTTCGTACGCATGGCCTTCACACCGGCGGGCGACCTGCTGCTGATCCCCGGAGCAGTATCCCTCTACGACGGGTATACCCTGCGGTCGCTGCGGCCCGCTGCGGCTGTCGTGAACTACGGCGTTCCCTACCCCGAATACCCCACCTCGGCACGCGAGGCAGCCTGCATGCTGGCTTTGCAGGCAGCGGTGACGGCGGACAACCGGGCGGCGGAAGCGGACATTGAACGGGCGGCAGTCCGGACAGGCGTACAAGCGGTGATCCGCTGCGACGGCGAGGGATTCGTGCACGTATGCGACGAAGCGCCCCTGTTCGCCGTGAAAGGGAAAAAAGTCTATACTCCGCCCGCCCCGCCGAGTGTCGAACGGGAATTGGCGTACCGGGCCGTCGAAGCCGCCCGCCTGCCTCTGCTGGAGCTGGAGATCGGCCGGGAGCAACTCGCCCGTTTCGACGAAATTTTCTATGTCGATCACCGGGGCCTCACCTCGCTATCGGCCTGCGAAGGGCAACTCTACGCCGCAATCATCACCGAACGTATCGCCCGCGTCCTGAACAAATTATACTAACGCATCCTGCCCGATACAAACCGGACAGGTTTCCTTTGTCCCACCCTATTTGCAATACCTTTACAAAAGATCGGAATACACTCGGCATAAAAAACAGTTCGCTCGTTTCATTCTGCACTCATTTTCATTACTTTTGCAGAAAGTCGGATACATTCGGCGACACCCCCGGATCCATTTGTTGGATTCTGTATTCATTTTCATTACCTTTGCTCCCAATGTCACACACCATCGCCATTTTTCCGGGATCGTTCGATCCCTTTACCCGGGGCCATCAGGCACTCGTGGACGATGCCCTGCGAATCTTCGACAAGGTCGTCATCGGCATCGGCAACAATGTTTCCAAGGCAGGACTGCTGCGCATCGAAGCCCGCAAACAACTCATCGAAGACCTCTATGCGGACAACCCCCGGGTCGAAGTGAGAATCTATACCGGTCTGACGGGCGACTTCGCCCGCGACCAGCATGCCTCGGCCATCATCCGCGGCGTGCGCAACACCACCGATTTCGAATACGAACGGACGATGGAGGCGACCAACCACCGCCTGCATCCCGACATCATCACCGTGATGCTCTTCACCCCGGCTCCCGTAGCCGACATCGCCTCGAGCACCGTACGCGAAGTACTGGCTTTCGGCCGCACGGTCGATGAATTCATGCCCGAAGGAATAGACATAAAAAAATACCTCTGATTACTATATTGCTATGATGGAATTTACCGCAGAAATGATCGCCGGTTTTCTCGGCGGCCAAGTCGCAGGCGACAAAGAGGCCAAGGTGCACACCGTCTCCTCGATCGAAGAGGGCGAACCCGGCGCCCTGACCTACCTGACCAACCCCAAATACGAAAAACACCTTTACAAAACCCGTGCGTCGATCGTATTGGTGAACAAGGATTTCACCCCTTCGGAACCCGTGACCGCCACCTTGATTAAAGTCGAAGACACCGGCGCCGCAGTGCTCAAACTGCTGCAAATGTATCAGGCCGCAAAACCCCGCAAACAGGGCATCAGCGAGCGGGCTTCGATCTCGGAGCGGGCGACACTGGGCGAAGATTGTTACGTGGGCGATTTCGCCGTTATCGAGGCGGGAGCCCGCATCGGCGCCGACTGCCAAATCTATCCCCAGGTCTATATCGGTGACGGCGTGACCGTCGGCGACGGAACGATCCTCTACCCGGGTGTCAAGATTTACGAGGGGTGCGTGATCGGCAGCCGCTGCATCCTGCATGCGGGTGCGGTGATCGGCGCCGACGGCTTCGGCTTCATTCCCAATGCCGCAGGCGGCTTCGACAAGATTCCGCAACTGGGCAACGTCGTCGTCGAAGACGACGTGGAAATCGGCGCCAACACCTGCATCGACCGGGCCAAGACCGACTCGACGATCATCCGCCGGGGCGTGAAACTCGACAACCTGATCCAGATCGGCCACAACGTGCAAATCGGCGAGAATACCGTTTCCTCGGCCCAGACAGGCATCGCAGGCACTTCGAAGGTGGGGCACAACTGTTTCCTCGCGGGACAGGTCGGCATCGCGGACCACGTGACCATCGGCGACAGGGTCTGCATCGGCTCCAAAAGCGGTCTCGACAAAGACGTACCTGACGGAGAAGTACGTTTCGGCTATCCGGCGCTGCCCGGCATGCAATATCACCGCGCATCGGCCATCTTCAAGAACCTGCCCGACCTGGCACGCCGCGTGAGTCAGGCGGAAAAGGAGATCGCGGCCCTCAAGGAGAAGTAACGTCCCTGCACCGTGTCCGACCCGACGACATACCGCATCATGGGCATCGACCCCGGCACCAACTACATGGGGTACGGGGTGCTGGAGGTTTGCGGACGGGAGGTCCGATCGGTCGTGCTGGGCGACATCGACCTGCACAGGATGAACGATCCTTACGAAAAGCTGCGCTACATTTTCGAGCGGGTCGGTGCCCTCGTGGACGAATACCGCCCCCGCGAGGTGGCCCTCGAATCGCCCTTCTTCGGCGAGAACGTGCAGTCGATGCTCAAGCTGGGCCGGGCGCAAGGCGTGGCGATGGCTGCGGCGTTGAGCCGCGGACTGCAGGTATTCGAATACGCCCCCACACGCATCAAACAGTGTATCACGGGCCGAGGCTCGGCCCCCAAGGAGCAGGTCGCGGCTCTCGTCAGCAGCATGCTCACGATCGAACGTCCGCCCCGGCGACTGGACGCTACGGACGGTATGGCCGTCGCCCTGTGCCACCATTTCATGAGTTCGAACCCATTGAACGGCGCCCTCGGCGAAGATCGGTTCAAAGGACTCGGCGGAGGCCGCAAGGCTGCCTCGGCAAAGGGCAGTTCGAGCTGGGAACGGTTTTTGAAGGATAATCCCCAGCGCGAAATCCGGCAAACGCCGCGAACACCCCAAAAGACGAATCACAAACCGACCAAATAATCATTTTAATCCTTTCTCAGCACTATGAAAAAAGCGTTAATAGGTCTTCTTGCCGCAGGCACCCTCGTGGGATGCGGAGGCAATACCTACACCATCACCGGCAAACTGGACCCGGGAATCACGGACTCCGTATTCCTGATGCAAGGCAATCCCGAAAATCCGACCATCGCATCGGCAGCCGTCGCTGCGGACGGTACGTTCAAAATCAAAGGCACGATCGACCAGCCGGACCTGGCCATCCTTACCAACCGGCACCGCCAGGGCATCGGATTCATCTTCCTCGAACCGGGAAAAATCGACGTTAAAACTGCGGATCTGGGCCAATTCCAAGTCGGCGGCACCCGCTCGAACGAGATTTTCCAGCCGATAAACGACTCTTTGGGCATGCTTCAGGGACAATTCCTGGTGGCCATGCAAGAAAACGACATGGAGAAATTCGATTCGCTGAACCAGGTAGCCAACGGCATCATGCGCCGCGCTTTGGACAACAACTCCGACAACCTGGTCGGCGTTTACTTCTTCGGAAACCTCTATAACGAAATGGAACCGCAAGAAGCCCGCGAAATCCTGAATAAATTCCCCGAACAGATGCAGAAAACCCAGATCCTGACCGCCATCGCCAAATCGATCGCCGCCCAGGAAAATACCGAAATCGGCAAGCCCTATCTGGAAATCGCGCTGCCCGACTCCCTGGGCGAAACCGTTTCGGTGACACCCCTCATCGGCCCCGGCAAATGGGTGCTGATCGACTTCTGGGCAACCTGGTGCAGTCCCTGCCGCGGCGAATTGCCCTATCTGAAGGAGGCGTTCAAGGAGTTCGGCCCCAAAGGATTCAACATTTACGGCGTATCGCTCGACAACGATGCCGAGAGTTGGAAAGAATTCCTTGTAAAAGAGGAGATGACGTGGCCCAACGTAATCGCCGTCACCGACGGCAAGAGCGCCCCGATCGTCGAAGAGTACGGAATCCGCAGCATCCCGACCAACTTCCTGATCTCGCCCGAAGGCAAGATCGTCGCCAAAGACCTGCGAGGCGAAGGAATCAAGGAGAAGCTCGCCGAACTGGTCAAATAAGCGCATCCGGCAAAATCATCGAATTACCCCTGCGGATTTCAGCCCGCAGGGGTAATTTTTGTATGACAAATCTCCGGTCCCCATAGCCAGTCGGACACGACAAATGCCCTCTTTTCCCGGCAACGATATTTCCACCGACAAACTCCCGGAAAAGAATCCGAACAAAGCACAGATTACCTCAAATCAAACATTATCAATGTATTATATTCAAAATTACCCCTCTTACCAAGATATAAAATAAAAAGACTGGTAAATTTTACGACAAATTATTTGCATAAGAGCAATTTTCACACTACATTTGCATTCGCAATTCGGCGCCGTAGCTTAATTGAATAGAGCATCTGACTACGGATCAGAAGGTTACAGGTTTGAGTCCTGTCGGTGTCACACTCAAAATCAACCACTTACAGCAATGTAGGTGGTTTTTTCGTGTCTTGTTTTCAGCCTATTTTCCGTCGGTTTTTGCAGTTTGTGTAAACCAATGTGTAAACCGAATTTTCCCGATGAACACGACAATCGAGGCGGTACTCTACACATCCAAAACATTATCCAACGGTCAGCATCCCATCATGTTACGGCTGACAAAAAATCGAAAACGAAAGTACATCAGTCTGCACATCTCCCTCGCTCTGCAATACTGGGATGCAGAAAAGTGTAAACCGCGCCGTAACTGTCCCGACAAAGAGCGCATCGAAGCCCTTATCCAACAGAAAACGCAGGAACTCCAAAGTCAGGTCATGGACTTTAAAACCAGCGATAAGGAATATACGCTGAACACGCTTCTCGAAAAGGCATCCCGCAAGGTCGTGCGCCAAACCGTCGGCGAATATCTGAACAGCTACATCGACCGCCTGTTGTCCGCAAACAGGGTCGGCAACGCAAAGACCTTTCAGGAACTCCGCACCTCGCTGACAAAATTCAGCCGTTCGCTGGACTTTTATTTTATAGACATCGACGCCGAATGGTTGAAACGGTACGAGCAATGGCTACGGGTGGAACGGCATTATTCCGACAACTCCATCGGCATCCGTTTCCGTTCGTTGCGGGTGCTTTACAACAGCGCAATCACCGACGGCCTAATCAAGAAAACGGACTACCCTTTCGACACGTTCAAAGTGAGCCGATTCAAGGAAGCCACGGCCAAACGGTCGCTGACAAAAGAGGATATAAGGCGCATTATGGATTGCGAGGTGCGGACGCTGACCAAGTACCCCAAACCGTTCCTGCAACTGGCAAAAGACTTGTTCCTGTTCAGCTACCTGTCGTGCGGCATCAATCTGACCGACATTCTGCACATCCGCTATGCCGACATCGTGGACGGGCGGCTGGTTTTCAACCGACAGAAAACGGGTAAACTCCTGTCGTTCCAACTCCAACCTGCCGCCCTCGACATCCTCGACAAGTACCGCCAGCCAAACGCACATCCGCAAGACTACATTTTCCCTGTTTTAAGGCGTTCTGTTCACGTTACGGCACAACAGCAGTACGGACGGGTGCAACGGACGAACAAGCGGATAAATCGCTATCTGAAACTAATCGGCGAGCATCTGCACCTGCCTATCACGCTCACGACATACGTTGCGCGGCACTCGTTCGCAACTGTTCTGAAAAGGTCGGGAGTTTCGACATCCATCATTTCGGAATCGCTGGGGCACAGTTCGGAAAAGATTACGCAAATCTACCTCGATTCATTCGAGAACTCGCAGATAGATGCGGCCATGCAAAACTTATTGTGAGGTGGTGACAAGGTTTGAAGGTCTATCTTATAGCCCCCAAAACTAAATTTATCACTACCTTTTAAGGGATTATCCGCTTGCATCGGGTAGTCCCTTTTCTTTTTTCTGCGGTCGTCGGTTGCGGCAGAAAGCGGAATTTTGTAAATTCGTCTTTATAAAGATACTCCTATGCAAGAAGAACAAACCTTTTACCCCGTAACAACCGAATATTTCACCGCTTGCCTGCCCTTACTGGAAAAATATTTCGGCATCACGGCAGGTTATTTCAACAAAGAACTTTCAAATGCCAAATGTCTGATACCTCACCGAGAGGGTAATATCGTAAAGTACAGCATTAAAGAGGATTGCAATCTGGTTTTGCCGTTTCGACACCTCGAATGCCATGATTTGTTGTCGCTTATCAACTCTTACGGGACAATTACCCCGATAATAGAGGAAGCCCTATTGCTGGTGGCCTACTGCATCCGCGAACAGCAGATCGACGAAAACGAATACAATGACCTTGTTCAGTTTCATACTTGGGACATATACCAAAGCGAATGGGCGCACCTATTGCTTTTTATGGAGCAAATGGAGGCACGGACACTTAAAAGCAACAAACAGACCGCCATCACAATTCGCACCAATAATGGGGAAGCGGAACAGATTTCTATTCCAAACAGCAATAACTGGTTATTCCGTCTGATTAAAAAGGAACTTGCAAGCTATTTTCCCGAAGTACAGACAGCCGAGGAAGCACGGCAGGATATTCAACGGCGCAAACCGTCTGCGGGGCGAGAAAAGAAGAATGCCATCTATTCGGCAGTTGCATACGGCATTTACCGAATGCTCCATGAAGAAAACGCAATCCCCAGCCAGCCCAATATGCCGAACGAATTATGCCAACTCATTCACGACTATACACGCGTCACGGGTTGTTATCCCAATAATAAAGGAGAGAGCGGCAAATACGACCCGAAAGTAATCCGCGCCGACCTTGCCGCCTATCTGAAACGAGCGGCTATGAACCAAGCACCACGATTCAGACCGATACCATTGCAAAGACAGGTTATCATGCAGGATTTTGATTTTCCGCTATTGGACTGATCGGACTATATAACCATACCATTTAAGGGAGCCGTTTATCGCGGTTCCCTTTCTTTTTTCTGCCAAAAATCTGCCAGTGTCATGACACCTGCCATTTTGTCATAACGGACAGATTTACAATATTTTCCCTGATATATTTTGCAATATTTTCGACAGCAAAGGTAATGAATAGGTCAGTTTTCGCTGGCTATTATTTATATTTCGCCAAGGCACCAAAGGTCGGATTTATGCAGGTTCAATAGCCAGAATCCGCGAATAAAGCGTACGGTTATTCGAGTGATTCGGGGAGTAGCCGACAGCCCGAAAGAGGCGGCAACAAAACTTAATAAAAAAGATAACGATTATGAAAACGCTTGCAAACATCAACGACAATATTAACATCAAATTTAATAAAACTATGACTACAATTTCAGAAAATGCGGAATCGCAGCAGGTAGCTGGGAACCGCGCAGAGGAGATGATGGCCTCGGCAATCGCACACGAGGCAAAGATGGCGGAAATCAAAGCCGCCGAGGAGCAGGAGGAGAAAATGAATCTTCGCATTATCAAAATCAAACCCGCAGGGAATGCCAAAATGTTCCGCACGCTGGCGAAAGCGATTGCGGCAGGGGCTACCACCCTGATCGTGACCACCCGTGTAGACGTGGCTGGATGCGGCTACGTGTGGTTCGGAATCCGTAAGGGTTACACCGAGTTGGACGGGAAGCTGTTGCTCAATGCCCAAATCTGGAACTACCTGATGGCGTTCCTGATGGGTAAGGAGTTGCCCGAAGTAACGGAGTTTGAACCCGACCGTGAAATCTGCTGTCAGTCCGAGTGGCTGGCAGAGGTGGCCGCCGAGGTGGAGAAACTGACCCCGATCACCTCCGAGGAGTACAATGAGAGCGAGGAGGGAATCGGCTACCTCGCCAAAAAGTACCACTTTCCCAACGGCAAAGTCGTGATGCCTGCCGAAGCGATGGAGGACATCACCGAACTGCTGAACTAAACTGCTGAACGAGGGGAGCGGGTTTCACCGCTCGCTCCCCAAGTTTTTTTTAACTATAAATCAAATTATTAGATGAAGATTGAATATATCACAATAGATGCAGGCCAGCGGTTCGACGCCGTAATGCCCGAAATACCTACCAATTCGATCATCAACAAGACCGTCACGGGATGCGGTGCGACCTATGCCGAAATCAATGCGCCCCGACACTCCGTCATCATCGAGCCGAATGTTCCCGTTATCGAGGGCAAGATGAAAAAGCACCCGCAGATACTCGGCGTGTTCGAGGGCGTAACGACCGAGGACATCATCGACTTTCTGAACACGAACTACAACGACGGCTATCTGAAAATCATGACCACGCCCGAAAGTTTCCCCAAAGTCCGCTCGGCGATGGTGCAGACGCATACGGATATGCACGGTGAATGGTTCATGCTGTTCGACGAGTGCGAACGCACGATACAGGATGCAGGCTACCGCGGCTCTATCACGCTCCCGATGGATGATTTTTTCCGATGCAAGCAAAAGGCGATGGTTTCTGCGACGCCGATCATTCCGTCCGATCCCCGTTTCGAGCAGCAGGGCTTTACGATGAAGATACTCCGCCCGACCTATGACCACAAGCCGAAAATGTTGCTCATACATACGAACAACACCGTCGGCTGGGTGCGTACCCTTATGGGACAGGTAAAAGGCAAAGGGCATCCGCTCTGCATCTTTCTGAACTCGACCGATACGATCCACTGCATGATCTGCACCTATAAGATCGAAAAACGGTGCAAGGTCTTTTGCAGTTACGAGAGTGTGAAGAAACTCCGCAAGCGGGATTTTTCGCGGGCTTACTCCTCGCTCGAAGAACTGGATGAAATCAACTTTTTCACGAGCCGTTTCTTTTCGGCGGTGGACATCGAACTGCCGACAACAGCCTGCGTGCTGATCGTAACCGACCTTTCGTTTGCGACGCACACCGTCATCGACCCCACGACCGAAGCCGTGCAGATCGTCGGACGCTTCCGCAACGGCGTGGAGGATGCCGCGCATATTTTCAGCACCAATAAGGAGATGCCCTGCAAATCGCGGGAGGAAATCGCCATGAGGTTGGAGGAGTGCGAGGCGGTTTACAAACAAGTCCTGCAAATCGAAGCGTCGGGGGCGGGTTGCGATACCCGTGCGCAGGCGTTGGAGGGAATGGACTACAAACGGTTCATGAACGCCGACGGAACGCGCAACTGGTTCATGTGGGACAACGCCTACGACGACGAGCGGATCAAGCGGCACTACACCGACGCCGAACTGGTGCGGGAGGAGTACGCGAAAGCATTTCACACGGATTGCGCCGAACATATCTATCCGTTGTCGGACTGCGACCGACTGCAACGCATAAATCCCCGACTGAAAATGAAAGAGCTGTTCCGCGAAATCGTGCGGCAGTTGGAGATACTGGAACAAAACCGAACGTGGAATGAATACTACTTTCTGCGCGAGGAGATTCAAAGCCAAGTGCCGATAATGGTGGATGCCTACTACGCCCTCGGAGCGGCAGAGATCGAACGGCACAACTACAACATGAACGCAATCGGCAAACAGATACAGGAAAACGAAAGCCAACAACTGCTGACCTCGGAAAAAGTCTGCGGGGAGGTGTACGCCCAACTGAAAACGGGCGACAAGCTACCCGTGTGCGTCGTCAACCGTTTTATGAACGACCTGATTATGCGGCTCGGCATCCCCTACCGCAAAAAAGTGACGGCAAAGATGATCGGAATCTATTTCGAGTACAGGGAGGTGCGCACCAACAAACAACGGTTCATCGAATTGGGAAAGCGGATCATATAGCCCGTAACGGGTGAAAACAGGTCGGTGACAAACTTTTGAAAAGGGTCTATAAAAGTACCTTTTTCGGAATTCCTGTCACCCGATCACCCACTCCCCGCGGCGTGTAGACCCCACCCGTTTGAGCCTGCCCGACTTGGTGAGTTTCTGCAAATGATATTTCACGCCGTCGGGTGAGATTCCGACAACCTCGGCCAACTCCGCCCGTGTAATGCTGGGATTGCGGGCGATGGCTTCCAAAATAATTTCTTGGGTAGTTTTTCGGGTAGTTTCTTGGGTAGTGAGCGTTTCGGCGATTACCCCCAAAACAAACTCGACGAAAGGCGTGCAACCCGCTTTACCGCCGCTTACGGCAATCGCCTTATAATACTCCTTTTGATACTTATATACAATGTTTTCGATCGGCAGGTTTTTGAAGATAGGCCGCCACCTGCTCAAAATCAATGTCTGCCACAATCGCCCCGTGCGACCATTACCGTCCGCGAACGGATGGATAAACTCGAATTCATAATGAAAGACGCAACTTGCGATCAACGGGTGTTCATCCGTGGTGCGCAGCCACTCGAACAGATCGTTTACGAGAAACGGCACACGTTCGGCATCGGGCGCATAATGGATAACCGTTTTTCCCGACACCACACCCGCACCGCCTTTGCGGAAACAACCGATTTCGTCGATCAATCCCGCTTCCATCGTGGCATGCGCCTTTAACAGATCATCGACTTTACAGGGATCGAGCGTGTCGAGCAATTCATACGCTTTAAGGGCGTTGCGCACCTCCTGCACCTCGTTAATAGGAGCAACGACGGGTTTTCCCTCCAATACCGCCGTGACCTGCTCCGTCGAAAGCGTGTTGCCCTCAATAGCCAGCGTCCCGTGAATCGTTTTGATTCGATTGACACGATGCAGACGCAAATTTTCGTGCGCATAATAGCTGCCGATTGCTTCGCTGATTTGTGCAACCAAATTCGTGATCTTCGGCGTAATGGTGTAAGGCGGTTTATAGGACATGATACACTTGCTTTTCGGCAAAGATAACGATTCTTTCTTTTATAGGGTAGTTTTGGGTAAATCTATTTATCATCCATTCCCCATATCGTGCGATTTATACCGAAATTGTCCCGCAACAAAAAGGTGACAAACTTTGTGAAAGGGTCTATAAAATATCCTTTTCTGAAAAGGTTGTCACTTGCAGACAAACAAACCGAGATACCCCGACCGAGCGGACAATCCCTATTTTTCACCCCTCCCCCTTTTCGGATGGAAAATCGAATTTTTTACTTACCATTTAATAGGATTCCACATAAAACAGACCGCTCCCTATTTATGCCCGAAACCATATAACAGCATAGAATTATTTGCATTATATAGAATCGGAAAGCTATTCTTACATGGAGATATGCCGCCTTTTTAGTTGGTTATGAATGGAGTTATCTTTTTACAAGTAATGGGGAATAACTCTAAACTTTACAAACCATGAAAACATTAAATGAAAGGGCGACAGAGATTCTGCAAACCTTGTTGGCCGTGCGGGCTAAAAAACTGAAAATCAAAAATGCAAGCCAGACAATCCATGTGAAACTGACTGACTGCATCGGAAAGTACAACCTTATTTCGCTGACACAGCACATCGAAATAAATGGCGTTCTTTTCCGTGACCCCGAAGTGATTTTTGCTTTTAACACCATTAAACGGCAGTTTATCCCTTACCACTACATCAACGATTTTTTTGAAATCGAGAAATGTTGCGCCACACCGACGGTAGAGGGATTAATACCTCGCAACGAAATAGACCAACACAATTTAACATGTTTCGTAAACCGTTGGCTGTTGCAACTAACCTCAAAACTGGAAATCCAATGGATGCACAACGAATAGTACAGAATTGTGTTTTGAAGAATCAAAGCACGGTTATCGAGGAAATGATACGGGCAAACCTTATTTCCGAAGAATATCTTTATCCGTTCGTGGATGATGTTATGGAATGGTGGCTGATTGATTCTTGGCTGGCCGAACGACTGAAAGAGCAGGGCGAGGTTATCATCGAGGAATACGGTTGCTACTGGTGGGGCAGACAATCCAGCGGGCAGGCGATTTACATGGACGGCGTAATACAAGAAATTTGCGGGATGGATTAACCCAACTTACAACTAACAAAGTTTCGATTCCATACTCCCTGCTATTGGATAGAAACTTTGTTTTTCAGAAATTTGCACAATTAAATACGGCAACAGCACCCGAAAGGGCAAGATGTTTTGCAATTTCCGCCGAATATGCTACTTTTGCAGTAACATATTGAATACACGGAAAGTGTAGCTTGTTCTCAACTTGCGAACGTAGGAAATTCGAAAAGGTAGAGAGAATGGCTAACATCTTGCCGCGTCATATCCACAAGTGGATATAGGCGTGGTGTTGTTGCTTATTTATCTACCACGGTTTCCTACGACCTGCAAGTTTGAATAAGTTTTCAGCACCACGCTTTCTGTTTTTATATGAACCACTATCGAGGTGCGGATAGTAAGATTTGAAACAACTTGTTCAACTTAAATAATCCCTATGTTTACAATCAGGGTAAGCCGCGATGATAGCGGATAAATGAAAAAGCTATCGAGATTTTGGTTAGATTAAAGCTGCAAAACCTTTACTAACTAAAACGACGATAGCCATGAGAGAGCAAAGAAACAAAATTAGTTTCAGAGGACAAAAGATTTATGTAGGAATCGACGTCCATTTGAAGAGTTGGTCGGTTACGGTCTTGTCCGAAACCTCCGTATTGAAGAAGTTTAGCCAGCATCCGAGCCCAGAAGCGTTGTACGGATTTTTAACTCGGAGTTATCCGGGCGCCGAGTATCACTCGGTGTACGAAGCGGGCTTCTGCGGATTTTGGATACACGAGCGTCTGACGGCCTTAGGGATCGACAACATCGTGGTCAATCCGGCCGACGTGCCGACCAAGAGCAGCGAAAAGCTGCGTAAGACCGACACCGTGGACAGCGGTAAGCTGGCGCGGAGTTTAAGAGCCAACGAGCTGAAAGGCATTTATACGCCGGACAGCGTATCGTTGGAGATGCGTTCCTTGATAAGATTGAAGAACTCGATAACCAAAGACACGACCCGTCAGAAGAATCGGCTCAAGTCTCAACTTCGGTATTTAGGCATCGAGATTCCGCAGGAGTTTCTCACTCCGTTTTCCAACTGGTCGAAGCGCTTTTTCGCCTGGTTGAAGGAGATAGAGACGCTCACCCCGAGCGGCCGTCAGGCCCTCGACATTCATATCCGGCATCTGGAAGAGTTACGCCGTCAGAAACTGGAGATGACACGGGCTTTACGGACATTGGCCAAGACGGATCGATTCCGCGAACCGCTGCGGTTGATTATGAGCGTTCCGGGGTTCGGGCAGGCTACGGAATGGCGTTCCTCTCCGAGATATGCGACATAACCCGCTTCCGCAATGCCGAACAACTGGCTGCCTATATCGGAATGATCCCGATGTGCCACTCCAGCGGAGAGAAAGATGGGACGGGGGATATTACCATACGAAAACACGCCGTTATGCGCTGTAACCTGATAGAAGCGGCATGGGTGGCGGTACGTCAAGACCCTGCGATGAACCTTGTTCTATACGGAACAATGCAAACGGATGCCCAAGAGCAAAGCTATCGTAAAGGTCGCCCGCAAACTGGTAAACCGTCTATTCTTTGTGCTGAAACATCAGACCGAATATGTCAATAGTATCGTGTCATAGAGAAACCCTTCCGGTAAACGGATTTTCCCAGAGAGAATACTACATAGTTGTTGCGGCGTTAACGTCCGCTTAAAATAATCTGCTCCTCTGGCCTTTGTAAACTAATAAGGGATATGCGGCAGAGAGCTGACCGCTAAGGAAAATCTGTTTATCGAAGGATTTTTTCGGGTTCTGAAATCTCGGCTTTCGAGAGAGCCAAAGGTGTTAAGCACGATGTGCCTCCGCACCGGCTCGATCAAAGGCCGGCGGAGGCTCTCGTGCCTTGACCTTTGGCCGAGAAGTTCACCAAGAAATGCAATACGCTGTAAATAAGATAAAAACAAATTTAACCGAAAACTTTGATCCAATTTTATTTGGATTGTAACAGGAAAATCCGACTATGAAATCTTTGAGTAAAGCAACCTTCCATTTACTGTGTTGCATCCTGCTATTGGGAACTTTCCAGAGTTGTAAAGACGACGAAACGACGCCCCCGCCTCCCGGAGAAAGCGCCACGCTCACCATTTCCGACGTCAAGGCCGAAGCCAATACCGTAACTTTCACCATCACGCCGAAAAATGTAGATGTTTATACCTATACGATCAAATCCGCGACGGTAACGCCTCAAGCGACCGTTCAGGATCCGGCCGAAACCAAAACCTTCACATACAACAGTCTGCTTCCGTCGAGCGACTATACGATCGTGGCAACAGGTTTTACACAAGGCGGTCTGGAACTCACTTCTACCGAATACAAATTCCGAACGCTCGACACGCAGGATCCCGGACTCGAAGTACCTTCCGGAGAGGAGCCGTTCATCGAATACGGCGACCAGCGGATCGCCGCCAAATCGGTCTTCTTCTACAAGGAAACCGATCGGCTCTGGTTCTTCATCTCCCCGCTCGAAGGATACGACAACTACCAGGACATGCTCTATGGCAACGGCGGAAAAAACGATTACATATCCCTCAGCTTCACGCCGAACCAGCTAAATAAATCGATCAACATGAAGAGTGCGTCCGAACGGTATTCGCTGCTCAACTCCATGTCGTTCCAACACCCCATCGCATCGGATATTTCGATGGTGACCATCGACTACCATTCATTAATCACCGACGGCGGCTTCATCGTCACCCGCGACGGGGACAAGATCGAAGGATATGCCGAAATGACCTCGGCCGCAACCGGCAAGAAACTCCGCATCTACGGTACCTGCACCTACGACCAGCAGGACGCCGAGCGGACCAGCTTCATCAGCCTCAACGACCTGAAAACTCCGCTCGGAAGCGCCTATTACCAACCGCTCGAAGAGGAAACGATTTCCGAAATCCATCTCTCGCCGGCCAGCCCCGTCATGGGAGCGCTGATCGACCAGGTGGATGAATACTACGTTCGAATCCGCTTCGACAACGCCCTGGCGACGGCTAAAACTCCGATCGACATCACCCGGATCGACAAGCTGTTCGAACTCGAAATCGTCGATCCTGCCCAACAAAAGTCGGTTACCGTCACCAATACGGACCTTCAAGGCGCGACGGGCACCATCACCCTCTACAAATACGCCCTGCAAGACAACTACCGAATCTCGTTCGATCTGCAGGTTCATGATATGCACCTCGAAGGGTATGCGGACGGGGCGTTCGAACTATACTCCTACTACTCCGGCAACAGTTATACGGTCGGAACGAACGACCCGGTCGAACTCCAATCCGCCGTCATCGACCGCCGCAGCGACGATTACTACACGATCTATCTGGCACCCCAGGCCGGTCTGACCGATTTGGAGCAAATCCGGCAGGCGGAGGGCGTAGTAACCATCAAAGCCGCACCGCAGGCACTGGACGGTCTGCTCGTTTCCTTTGCCAACGAAAAGGATGCCGGACGAATACTGTCCATCGCATATGCAGGCAAAACCTACGACAACCAGGGTGACAACACCAAGAGTACCATCCACGGAGCCACCGCAAAGCAAAAGATCGCGCTGGCCTTCTATGAAGCGACCAACGAAATGAACGGTTATTATTGCGGACCGTTCGTCGATGTGCAATAAACAACCCCGGCAACCGAAGGTCCGATCGCATCTCAAACCCACGATTCGACCGGCAACCGGTTCTCCCGGAATCTTCATCAAGCCCCTTTTCGAAGGGGGCTTTTTTCCCACGCTTCATCCGGCGAAAGCAAAAAACAGAGCTCGGACCTTTTACTTCCGAATCGTCATCAATTTTGCCGTATTACCGAAAATCCGGAATAAAAACCACCGTCACAGTAGATATTTCAAAAAAAAACGCTAAATTTGTCAGAAACCTAAGTTGCTTCCTTAAGCCGAGCGCAATGAAACCTTCGTTTCGATTGCCGAGGCGAAAAATAGTCGAAAGAAAATCAACGCTTTCGATAAACCGAGCGCAGAATCGGAGGTGTTCGAACTCTGCCAAAGCGGAAAACAACGGCGTAAAAACGAACTGTTTCGTAGAGCCGAGGATATAACCACCAAGCCCGTTCGGTTATACGAGGCGGGAAACGGAACTCAAAACAGCAATGAACCTAAAACAGACACCATGATAAAGAAAGAATTATTACTCGGCGACGAGGCTATCGCATGGGGAGCCCTCAACGCCGGTCTTTCGGGCGTGTACGCTTACCCCGGAACCCCCTCTACGGAGATCACGGAATTTATCCAGATGCACCCCCTAACGCGCGAGCGCGGCATCCACTGCAACTGGTCGGCCAACGAAAAGACCGCACTGGAAGCGGCCCTCGGCATGTCGTTCGTCGGCAAGCGGGCCCTGGTCTGCATGAAGCACGTGGGCATGAACGTCTGCGCCGACGCTTTCGTCAATTCAGCCATGACGGGTGCCAACGGCGGCCTGGTGGTCGTAGCGGCGGACGATCCCTCGATGCACTCCTCGCAGAACGAACAGGACTCCCGCTTCTACGCCAAATTCGCCATGATTCCCTGCTTCGAACCCGCATCGCAACAGGAAGCCTACGAGATGATCGGCGAGGCGTTCGACTTCTCGGAGAAATACCAGATTCCGGTGCTGATGCGCGTGACGACCCGCATGGCCCACTCGCGTGCCGTGGTCGAAATCGGCGAACCCCGCCAGCAAAACACGCTCCACTACCCCGAGCGGCCCCGCCAGTGGATCCTCATGCCGGGCAACTCGCGCGTACGTTACAAAACCCTCATCGAGGAGAACAAACTCTTCGAGCAGGAGGCCGAACATTCGCGCCACAACCGCTACATCGACGGACCGGACAAATCCATGGGCATCATCGCCTGCGGTCTGGCCTACAACTATATTATGGAGAACTTCCCGGAAGGCTGCCCCTTCCCCGTGCTGAAGATCTCGCAATATCCGCTGCCGACGGCACTCGTACAGCGCATGGCTTCGGAGTGCCGTTCGCTGCTGATCGTCGAAGAGGGACAACCTCTGGTGGAGGAGATGATCCGCGGTCTGCTGGGTACTCCGATTCCGGTCAAAGGACGTTTGAGCGGCGAGCTGCCCCGCACGGGCGAACTCACGCCCGACAACGTACGCGGCGCCCTCGGTCTGCCCCGCCGCGAGAGCGAGGCGGCCAGCCAGCTCACCATGCCCCGGCCCCCGGCCCTTTGCCAGGGCTGCGGCCACCGCGACGTATATACGGCACTGAACGACGTGCTGCGCGAGCACTACCCCGACCACAAGGTATTCAGCGACATCGGCTGCTATACGCTCGGTTCGCTGCCCCCGTTCCGGGCGATCGACACCTGCGTGGAGATGGGCGCTTCGGTCACGATGGCCAAGGGCGCTGCCGACGGCGGACAGTTCCCTTCGGTAGCCGTAATCGGCGACTCGACCTTCACCCACTCGGGCATGACCGCCCTGCTGGATGCCGTGAATGAAAAGAGCAACATCACCGTCGTAATCTCGGACAACCTCACTACCGGCATGACCGGCGGCCAGGATTCGGCCGGCACGGGACGCCTCGAGCAGATCTGCGCCGGACTGGGCGTGGAGCCCGAACACATCCGCGTCGTGGTACCCCTGCCCAAGAACATGGAGGAGATCCGCCGCACGATCCGCGAAGAGATCGAATACAAAGGGGTTTCGGTCATCATCCCGCGCCGCGAGTGCATCCAGACCGCCAAACGCCACAACGCAAAAACAGTAGTACGACCATGAAACGGGACATCATACTTTCCGGCGTGGGAGGACAAGGCATCCTCTCGATCGCCACCGTCATCGGAGCCGCTGCCCTCAAGGAGGGACTCCACATCAAACAGGCAGAAGTACATGGCATGAGCCAGCGCGGAGGCGACGTACAGTCGAACCTGCGCATCAGTTCGGACGAGATCCTCTCCGACCTGATCCCCCAAGGCGCGGCCGATATCATCATCTCGCTCGAACCGATGGAGGCGCTGCGCTACGTACCCTACCTGAATCCGGAGGGCTGGGTGATCGCCAACACTACGCCGTTCGTAAACATCGACAACTACCCCGAACCGGAGGCCGTATTGGCTGAACTCGGGAAGCGCAAACATGCGATCCTGATCGATGTCGATGCCATCGCCAAGGAGCAATCCTCGCCCCGTGCGGCCAACATCGTGCTGCTGGGCGCCGCCGCTCCTTTCCTGGGGCTCGACGCCGACAAGTTCGAGGCGGGCATCCGCAGCATCTTCGCCCGCAAAGGCGAGCAGATCGTCGAAATGAACCTCAAGGCGTTCCGCGCCGGATACGAATACGCACAAAAACACCGCAAGTAATGGCAGCTCTCATTCCGCAGAAGATGTTCGACGAGCAGCTCGCCGCCATGGACATCGAAAACTTCGCACAGGCCACGATCCGTCAGGTCGGAGCCGTCGGCGGCGCCCTCGAGAAGAACTCGGGCACCGAATTCCTGCACCTCGAAATGGGCGTTCCGGGCCTTCCGCCGGAGACTGTCGGCGTCGAAGCCGAACAGCAGGCCCTCGCCCAGGGACACGCTTCGATCTACCCCAGCATCACGGGCATCGCCCCGCTCAAGAGCGAGGCTTCGCGCTTCGTCAAGGCGTTCCTCGACATCGACGTCGCCCCCGAGGGATGCATCCCGACCGTCGGCTCGATGCAGGGCGGCTTCTGCCTGTTCCAGATCAGCTCGCAGTGCGACCCCAAGAAAGACACCATTCTGTTCATCGACCCGGGCTTCCCGGTGCAGCGCCAGCAGGTGCGCATCCTGGGCATCAAGCACGAATCGTTCGACATCTACGACTTCCGCGCCGAGAAACTCGGTCCCAAGCTGGAGAGCTATCTCAAGCAGGGCAACGTCGCGGCGATCATCTACTCGAACCCCAACAACCCGGCGTGGATCTGCCTCACAGAGAGCGAACTGCGCACCATCGGCGAGTTGGCAAACAAGTACGACACGATCGTTCTCGAAGACTTGGCCTACATGGGCATGGACTTCCGCAAGGAGCTGGGACATCCTTTCCAGGCTCCGTTCCAGGCCACCGCAGCCCGCTATACGGATAACTACGTGCTGATGATTTCCGGCTCGAAGATCTTCAGCTACGCCGGCCAGCGCATCGCCATCGCAGCGATCTCGGACAAACTGCGCAACCGCTTCTATCCGGCTCTCAAGGAGCGTTACGGCATCGGCCGTTTCGCCGAATCCTACGCCCTGACATTCCTCTACGCCGCATCGTCAGGCGCAAGTCACTCGGCTCAATACGCTTTGGCGGCCATGTTCAAAGCGGCGGCGGACGGCAAGCTGGACTTCGTGGGGCACACCCGCGAATACGCACACCGCGCTCACCGCGTCAAGGAACTCTTCGAGCGTCACGGTTTCCACATCGTCTATGACAAAGACCAGGACGAACACGTGAGCGACGGATTCTTCTTCACGGTAGGCTACGGTTCGATGCCGAGTTCCGACCTGGTGGCCGCACTGCTGCGCTACGGTATCTGCGCGATCTCGCTCACCTCGACGGGCAGCCTCCAGAACGGCGTGCGCGTCTGCGTGTCGCAGATGAACCGCGAGGAGCAGTACGACCTGCTCGACCGGCGCCTCCGCGACTTCGCGCAGGACTACGCCCGGAAATAAATCCGGCATTGCAGCTCCGGGTCGCTGTGAAATCGTCCCGGAGTTGCACTCCGGAGAAAAGAATCCGGCACGGACATCCGGGAACGACCATTCGCACCCAACGAAGAGAAGGAGCCGAATAAATTCGGCTCCTTCAAATAACCAACAAAAGACAAAACCTACCGTCTCCGGCCGACGACGGGACCGAATTTTCCTTTCACCGACCGACTGCCGGAAACGACTTAGAAAAACAGACCCATGATCAACTACACCACTGCCGCTGAAGCTGCGAAGCTCATCAAATCCAACGACAGCGTTTATATTCAGGGAAGCGTTTCGATCCCGGAAGTGCTCGTGAAAGCGATGGCCGACCGGGGACACGAACTTCGGGGAGTGAAGGTCTATTCAGCCTTCGCCATCGGACGGGAGGAAGCGCCCTACTGCAAGCCCGAATACAAAGACAGTTTCCTCGTATATAGCCTCTTCGTGTCGAACTCCGTGCGCAACTGGATCGCTCAGGGGTACGGACAGGCCATCCCGGCTTTTCTGGGCGAGATCCCGGGGCTTTTCCGCAAGGGGATCATCCCGATCGACGTAGCGCTGCTGAACTGTTCGCGCCCCAATGCGGACGGCTATTGCAGCTTCGGCACCTCGGCCGACCTCGCGGTTTCGGCCGCCGAATGTGCGAAGGTCGTTATCGCCCAGATCAACCCCCACGTGCCGTTCTCCTACGGCGATGCGCTGATCCACGTCTCGAAACTCACGGCCGCCGTCGAAGTCGATGAACCTCTGGTGGAGCTTCCGACCGCCCAGCCCAACGAAATCGACCGCAAGATCGGCGGCTACATCGCCGAGCTGATTCCCGACGGTGCGACCCTCCAGATCGGCGTGGGCGGCATCCCCAACGCCGTACTCGCGGCCCTGGGCGATCATAAACACCTGGGACTCCACACCGAAGCACTCACCGACGGGGTAGTACCCCTGATTCGGAGCGGCGTGATCGACAACTCGCAGAAAAAAGTGCTTCCGGGCAAAAACCTCGCGTCGCTGGCTCTCGGCTCGAAGCGGCTTTACGAATACATGGACTACAACGAAGACCTGATCATGAAGGACGTGGCATGGACGAACGACCCGTTCCGCATCCGCGAGAATCCGAAGGTCATGGCCATCAATTCGGCGCTGGAGGTCGATCTGACGGGCCAGATCTGCGCCGACTCGATCGGCACGATGATCTACTCGAGCGTAGGCGGACAACACGACTTCATGTACGGCGGCGCCCTCTCCGAAGGCGGTAAAACCTTCATCGCGCTCCCCTCGACCACCTCGAAGGGACACTCCAAGATCAAGGCCCTGCTGACGCCCGGCGCCGGCGTGGTGACCACCCGTTTCCAGACACAATACGTCGTCACGGAGTACGGTGCGGCCTACCTGCTGGGCAAAGGACTCGCCGAGCGTGCCCGCGCCCTGATCGACATTGCGCACCCCTCGGCCCGCGAAGAGTTGGAAAAAGCCGCCTGCGAACGCTTCGGCTATTCGTTCCTGCGGCTCAAATAGGCTCCTCGACTCCATGTGCAGGAATCGTTCGCGGACGCCTGTCCGCTCTGCGCGGAAGTGATTTTCTCGCAAGATCCATATATTATAAGGTATATCAAAAAACAGGACTCCTGCCGAAACCGGAATAACCGTGTATGCGGAATAACTAAAGACCGTCCCGCCTCCTTTTTCAGAGGATGGGACGGTCTTTTTTCCACACAAAATCCCCCTCTCGACCGATCTATCGGGGGGGGGTAAAATTTTATTGATTTTCGATAAATTTTTCTTGTTTTTCACAAATATACTTTCTATCTTTATCGTAACAAACGATAAGAACGGACGCAGTGCCTGCAAGCGTTTCCAAAAGTCGAGGAATTACATAACGCCGGCACAGGAAACACCCCGCAGAACCCTTCGGTTTCGACCGGCAGGAACACTTCACGGATCAACAGGAAATACGCCGAAACAAAAACAGCGAACAAAATCAACGACCATAAAAAAACGGGATCACTCCCTCTCGATATGATTGTACTCGAAAACATCAACAAGACCTACCACAACGGCGCTCCGCTGCATGTACTCAAGGGTATCGACCTCGAAATCGAAAAGGGCGAGCTGGTTTCGATCATGGGGGCCTCGGGATCGGGCAAATCGACCCTGCTGAACATCCTCGGGATCCTGGACGACTACGACACGGGCGAATATTTCCTGAACGGGCGCCTGATCAAGCACCTGAGCGAGACGCAGGCCGCTGCCGCCCGCAACAACATGATCGGCTATATTTTCCAGTCGTTCAACCTGATAAACTACAAGAACGCGGTCGAAAACGTCGCCCTTCCCCTCTACTACCAGGGCGTTTCGCGCCGCAAACGCAATGCCGAAGCCCTCGAATACCTCGACCGACTGGGGCTCCGCGACTGGGCCCACCACATGCCCAACGAAATGTCGGGCGGCCAGAAACAGCGCGTGGCCATCGCCCGGGCATTGATCAACAAGCCCCAGATCATCCTCGCCGACGAACCTACGGGCGCCCTGGACAGCAAAACCTCGCAGGAGGTAATGGACCTGCTGCGGCAGGTAAACGGGACGGGCATGACCATCATCTGCGTAACCCATGAACAGTCGATCGCCGACCAGACGGACAAGATCATCCACCTGAAGGACGGCGTGATCGGTTCGATCCAAAACCTCCGGCCATGAGAGAGTTGCTGTTGGAAATCTGGGCGTCGATCCGCCGCAACAAGCTGCGCACGTTCCTCACGGGCTTCTCGGTCGCATGGGGCATCTTCATGCTGGTCATCCTGCTCGGCTCGGGCAACGGACTGAAAAACGGCACGCTCTCCAATTTCGGATCGATGGCCGTCAATTCGGTCATCATCAACGGCGGCTGGACCTCGCAACCCTACAAGGGCTACGACAAGTGGCGGCGCATCAACATCACCAACCGCGACCTGGAGATCCTGCGCACCGAATTTCCCGAAGTAGATAAGGTTTCCGCCCGCGTACAAGGACCAGGACAATACAACCTCTCCCACGGACGCGACTTTCTGAACAATGCGGCCGTAGTCGGCAGCGACCCGGAATACCGCGAAATCATGAATGTCAGGGTGCTCGACGGACGCTTCCTGAACGATACCGACCTTCGGGAGCGGCGCAAGGTGATCGTCGTGGATAAAAACGTGCGGGATGTCCTGTTTCACGGTCAAAGTCCCGTCGGACAGCACCTCCTGGTCAACGGAACATCGTACAGCATCATCGGTGTTTTCGAGATGGACCAGTTCGGCTCCTACACATTCACCTTCATCCCGCTGACGACCGCCCAACTGCTCTTCAACCACAGCGATCCGAGCGTAGGACAGACCTATCTTTCGGTGAAAGACATCGACACCGATCAGAAGATGGCCGAATTCGAACAACGGCTCCGCAATCGTCTGGCTGCCGAACATACCTTCGCGCCCGACGACGAAAGCGCCGTCTGGATCTACAACCGCATGGAAGGTTACAAGAACATGATGCTCGTCTTCGGCGGCATCAACCTCTTCATCTGGATCATCGGTCTGGGGACGCTGCTCGCAGGCATCGTGGGCGTGAGCAACATCATGCTGGTAACGGTGCAGGAGCGCACCTTCGAATTCGGCATTCGCAAGGCTCTCGGAGCCAAACCCTCGTCGATCATCCGGCTGATCCTGACCGAATCGGTGATGATTACCGCCGCATTCGGCTATATCGGGATGGTGCTCGGCGTATTCGCCATGGAAGGAGTGAACAAGCTCATGACACAAACTCCGCCCGGTGAGGAGAACACGTTCAACATCTTCGTCAATCCGACGTTGAACCTCTCGGTAGCGGTAAGCGCGACGATCGTTCTGGTGCTGGCCGGACTTATCGCAGGTTACATCCCCTCCCGCCGGGCCGCCCGACTGAAGACCGTCGATGCCCTTCGACACAACAAATAACCGACACGAAAACCGCAGCGGCCGGGACAAAAGATAAAAGGAGCCGCAACAACTGGAAGCGAGAAACGGAAGAAAACGCAACGGCCGGGGACGACAAGCCGGGAAAAAGATAAGGAAACGCCCGCAACGCCGGTAAGGAACCACCCCGGCGTCAGAAGGACGACCAAAGTTCCCTCCCGAGGAGGGGATTCAGGGAAGGATAAAATTGGAACACGCGGCTCTGCCGCGAAACTACAACCAAAAGGAACGAAAAGAGCAACGAAAAACCGGGAACAAGACAAGGAGGCAGCCGAACTCCGAAGGACGGCCAAAGTCCCCTCCCGAGGAAGGGATTTAGAGGTAGGTAAAATCAATACGCGCGTTGTCGCGCAACTACGACCGACAGAAAAGAAGATACGAAAAAGATAACAGCAAGATAAGGAACCAGACTATGACAGGATTTTTCGATACGGATCGCTGGAACGAAATCTGGCAGACGATCTCCCGCAACCGCAGGCGCAGCATCATGACGGCGCTGGGTGTCTTCTGGGGTATCTTCATGCTGATCGTCCTGCTGGGTGCCGGCACGGGGCTGGGCCGCATGTTCCGTGCCCAACTGGGCGGTACGGCCACCAACGCCATTTTCATCATGTCCGACCGCACCTCCGTCCCATACGAAGGTATGCCTACGGGCCGTAGCTGGGAACTGGACTGGGACGACCTGGAAGCGCTCCGGAAACTGCCCCGCATCGAATACATCTCGGCCATTTGCTGGGGCAACCAACGCAACATGAGCCACCAAGACCACAAAGGCGAATTCGGACTGATGGGCTACTCGCCCGACATGCAGCAGATCGCCCCCCAACAGATTCTCATGGGGCGCTACCTGAACGAAGTCGATGAACTGCGCCAGCGCAAAGTCTGCGTAATCGGGCTTCAGGTCTGGCGCGACCTCTTCCCCGGCGGAGAAGATCCCACAGGCAAAACGATCCAGATCGGCAGTTCCTACTTCACGGTCGTCGGCGTTACCAAACCCCTGGGCGGTATGATGGCCTTCAGCGACCCGGAGCGGACCGTCGTCATCCCGGCGCTGCTCGTACAGCAAATGTACGGACTGGGACGGACGATCGACATGCTGGCACTCACCGGATATGCGGACGAACCGACCCAAGAGGTGATCCAGGACTGCCGGCAAAGCATCGCCGCACGGCACCTGATCGCTCCCGACGACAAGAAGGCGATCTATTTTCAGGATACCTCCGAGGTCTTCGGCAAGATCATGGGGCTCTTCCGAGGCATCTCCCTGCTTACGTGGATCGTAGGTCTGGGCACGCTGCTCGCGGGCATCGTGGGCATCAGCAACATCATGCTGGTGCTGGTACGCGAACGCACGCAGGAGATCGGCATCCGCCGCGCCATCGGCGCTTCGCCCCTGACGATCCTTTCGCAAATCCTCTCCGAGAGCTTCATCCTCACTTTTATCGCGGGCATCTTCGGTTTCGGTGCGGGCGTAGGCGTTCTCTCCATCGCCGACAGTTTCTACGCGCGGGCCGCCCAGATGGACCAACACCTGCCCGATATTTCATGGCAGATCTCCTTCGGTATGGGAATGCTCGCGCTGGGGATCCTCGTCCTGGGCAGCCTGCTGGCAGGCATCATCCCTGCGACCCGGGCACTGCGGATCAAAGCCGTAGACGCGATCCGCGAAGAATAAACCCCGAAACTCGCAACAAACGCAAAAAACCGACATAATATGAAAAAGTTTCTGAAGATTTTCCTGGGCATCCTGTTCCTCGCGCTGCTCGTCGGCACGTTCGTCTTCCTCTGGAACACCCGCCCCGTGAAGGTGGTTTACACCCTCGCAACCCCCGTGCATGACACGATCCGTCAGTACGTCATCGCCTCGGGCAAGGTCGAACCCCGCGACGAGGTGCTCATCAAGCCCCAGATCTCGGGTATCATTTCCGAGGTGCTCTGCAAGGCCGGCGACCGTGTAAAACAGGGCGACGTCATCGCTACGGTGAAGGTCATTCCCGAAATGGGAACCCTCAATGCCGCCGAATCCCGCGTGACGGTGGCCCGGCTCTCGCTCGACCAGACCCGCAAGGAGTTCGAACGCACCGAAGCCCTCTATGCCAAAGGCGTGGTATCGCAGGAGGAGTTCGAGAAGGGGCAGACCACCCTGCGCCAGGCCGAAGAGGAGTTCCAGAATGCCGAAGACAACCTGGAAATCGTCAAAACCGGTATTACCAACCGATACAAAGATTTAAGCAACACCCAGATACGCTCCACCATCACGGGTATGATCCTCGACGTACCGATCAAGGTCGGCAACTCGGTGATCCAGGCCAATACCTTCAACGACGGCACCACGATCGCCACGGTCGCCGACATGGGCGACATGCTCTTCCGGGGCAATGTCGATGAAACCGACATCGGCCGCCTGCACGCCGGCATGCCCGTCGTGCTGACCATCGGTGCCATGCAGGGTACCGTCCTCCAAGCCACGCTGGAGTACATTTCGCCCAAAGCCGCCGATGTGAACGGGATCATCATGTTCGAGGTGAAGGCCGCCGCCAAGATCCCGGAATCGGTCTTCGTCCGTGCAGGTTACAGCGCCAATGCCAGCATCGTGACCGACAGCCGCGAAGGTGTTCTCACACTGCCCGAAAGCACCATCCAGTTCGAAGAGGGCAAGCCCTGCGTCTATATCCTCACCAGTCCTGAGGAGAGCCCCGAACAAACCTTCGAGAAACGGGACGTAACGCTCGGTCTGTCGGACGGCGTGAACATCGAAATCGTATCCGGCGTCACCGAAACGGACAAAGTCCGCAACCTCCAACAACAGTCCATCTAAATCCCTGCCACCATGAAATTCGGAACTCTTTTCATCGCACTGCTGCTCGCGGGCAGCACGGCGCAGGCCCAAATTCCGACTCCGACATCCGAAGCAGGCCCTTGGAGCCTGGATGACTGCATCCGATACGCCCACGAACATAACATACAGATCCAGCAACAGGCGCTGCAAGTCGAACAGCGCTCCGTCGAACTCAACACCTCGCGCCACAGCCGCCTGCCCGACCTCGGTGCCAACCTCGGTACGAACTTCAGCTTCGGACGAAGCCTCATCAGCAACAACACCTACGCCGACAACAACCAGGTGTCGGGTTCGCTCGGTGTTTCGGCCTCGCTGCCGGTCTTCATGGGCGGACGCATCAACCACGAAATCGCAGCGGGCAAGCTGAGCCTGAAAGCCGCGGCCCAGGACCTGGACCGGATTCGTGAAGACGTATCGGTCAATATTATGTCGTATTACCTCGACGTGCTGGTCGCAAAGGAGTTGGTTGACGTCGCAGAGCAAGCGCTCGCCTTGAGCACACAACAGGTGGAACGCAGCCGGGAACAGGTACGAACGGGCAAAGTCGCCGAGTCGGTGCTTTACGAAAACGAAGCCCTGCTGGCGGCCGACGAATACAAACTAACCCAAAGCCGCAACGACCTCTCACTCTCCCTGCTGGCCCTGAGCCAGGCCCTGAACCGGACGAGTGCCGAAGGATTCGACATAGTCGCCCCGACTTTCGACAGCCTCACCGTGGAGTCGATGCGTCACCTGCGTAACCCGGCCGAAGTGCTCTCCTACGCCCTGGACAACCGTCCCCGCATACAGGCCGAGCGCTTCCGCCTCGAGCAGGCTCTCCGGGCGGTGCGGATGTCCCGTGCGGCTTACTACCCCCAGATCACGCTGACAGGAGGATACGGCACCAACGTCTATCACTCGTTCGCTACGGGTGCGGTAAATCCCGCTTTCGGACGCCAGTTCCGCAACAACAGCACCGAATACGTAGGGGTGGCGATCAACATCCCCATCTTCAACCGCATGGCGACCCGCAACAGCGTGCGAACGGCCAAACTGGGCGTACGGAGCCAGCAGCTCGTCCTGACCGAAGCCGAGCAGACCCTGCAAAAAGAGATCGAAACGGCCTACTACCAGGCCGATGCCGCCCTGTTGAAATACCGTTCGGCGGAAAAAGCGCTCAATTCCGCACAGGTCGCCTTCAGGTACGAAGCCGAGAAATACGCTGCGGGCCGCTCGACGACCTTCGACTACAACGACGCCAAGACCCGCATGCAGAAGGCCGAATCCGACCAGATCCAGGCCAAATACGAATTCATATTCCGCACCAAGATCCTCGATTTCTACGCGGGTTTCCCCCTGACGCTTTAAGCGCGGTAAACGGAACCCGAAGACTCCGACCGCAAGCAGTACAAGAGAGAAGCTCCCGGAAACGCAAATCGTTTCCGGGAGCTTCTCTTGTCGATGTAGATTCTCTCTCTGCAGATGTTTCCGGGCAACTCTTCTCCTGTCCCAAGCGGAAAAGAGAGGCAATCCGGCGGATTCGTTCCGCAGCCTTACTCCGCGATCGAAAGATCGGCGAAGGAGAAAACTTCGGTCGAAACCTCGCCCAGCGGACCGCTCTTGGCATTGACCCCCACCTGTACTTTGACGAAGTCGATGTACTTCAGTTCGACAGGCGTTCCGTCGGGCTGCATGGCATTGGCGATTCGGAATCCGTTGCTCTGTCCCTTTCCGTCCATTGCATCGCCGCCCGCAAGACAGTCGCTTCCGTAATTGTCGGCATAACCCCACTCGTAAGGGCGGTTGATCCAAAACCCTCTGTCATCGACCATATTCCGAGATTCGAGCAGCGTACCGCGCAACGTATAAGTATCGGCGGCCCAAGCCGGATAATAGAAATCCTGGTCGTGAAACTCACCCCTGTATTCGACCGTGCCGCTGCGACCTTCCGAATCGGTCCACTGCACGTCCATCCCCCTTCCGGCAGGGCGGTAATAAGTCACGGCATAACCGGAAACAGTCCCTTCCTTACCCGTTTCGCTGCCCCGCAACTCGTACCACTCGTCATCGGGCTCACCGTTGCCGTTCACGTCCTGCATGACCCACACCACGCCCGGCTCCGAGCTGGTGTCGAATGCATTCCCCTCAATGGAAAAATCATAGCCGCTTTCCATTCGGGCGATACTGTGGTCGAACCCGACGATCAGATAACCGCCGAATCCCCCGAGCGAAACATAACTCCGCGCCTCCAGCCTCCCGGCTGCATAAGCCACGGCATCTTCATGGGTACGCTCGTTGCCCGTATATCCGGCTTCGGTCTTTTCGCCGACCAACTGCCAGGGAGCGGGCAGAAATTCGTAAACCGCATGCTGGAAACGACTGCTCGCCACACTCGCCGGGCGTCGGCGCTGCTCCTCGTCCGCAAAGGCATGAACGACGATCTCGGCAGACAGCGTAGCAACCCCTCGGACGATGTTTCGCGTAAGACGCTCGGAAGCATCGCCGCCTTCGGTCACATCGACCCGAACGGTATAGTCGCCCGGCCCGTCGGGTGTAAACTTAAACACGGCACCCGTTTCGGCTACGACCGGTTCCCCATCAACCGACCAGACGAACTGCGGATCGGCGATATAAGCCAGCGACGGCGCAAGATAGACCGCACGGCCGACGAACGTGCTCCGATCGGTCGTTTTGCAGTAATGAGAGAGCTTTTCGAAGCGGACCTCCGAAGGCATCTTCTCCACGACCTCCACGACAAATTCCTTGAAGGAGGTTCCGTCGTCGTTCGATGCCTCGATACGGATCGGGTAGCTCCCCACCGCCTCTTCCCGGAAGGTATAGCTCATCTGCGTAGAAACGACCTCGCCGGCACAGAGCCATCGGCAGCGGAAGTCCTCCTGGTCCGAATGCTGAATATCGGGAGTGAAGGTATATTCGACACCCGGCAGAACCTTGAGCCCCTCGGCAGGCAGTGCAAGCGAAATGACGGGCGGAGTAAGCTCCAGCACATCCACCCGCAGCTCCGCTTCGGCTTTTCCGGCAGCCGTTTCGACACGGAACGTGATATACACTTCCCCCAGTTCGGTAAAGACGGCCGTATAGGTCGGTTCGGAACCTGCCAGCTTGCCATCGACGATCCATGAGTAAGTAGCTCCCTCGGCATACTCCACCGTCGGAGCGATGGTCAGCTCCCGGCCCATCTTGACGGTATAAACCCCCGACTCGCTGTCGAGCGTAATGACGGGAGCATGATCCCGGTCGTCCAAAATCACTTCGTCCTTGTTGCAGGCGGTCGTCAGCAGCGCCGCAAACACCGCCCAAAACGGGAAATATCTTTTCGAAAAAAACCACATAGCACGTTACATATATTCGCGTTTACGGCACGCGGCAGAGCGGAAACCCGCCCTGCCGACGCACACAAAAACGATTTATCTTCAAAAGTCGTCGCCTCCGCCCGGTGCAGTCCGTCACGGACTTTTCCGCAAGTCGGAAACGATCGCCGAAATCGGTCCGGAAACTCTCCGGAAAAACATTACAGCTCGATCGTAATGTCATCCAGAGCATAATAGGCCGGCATCGAGAAGCCATAGCCGTTATCGGGGCCGCCCGTCATATTGAAACGAACCTTCGCCACCTTGCCCAGCGAAGAGAGGTCCCATTTGGTCCACTCCTTAATCAGCTTGTCCTTCGATGCGAAAGTCATCGTCACGGTGCCGGTCTCCTTACCTGCGGCATCGTAGCCCGTAGCATGAATCAGTACATCCTGGCCCTCTTCAAGCGCAGGTGCGAGAGCATTGCCCTTGGCTGCCACACTCAGGAAATAACAGGTCGAATTGATATAGCAGCTCTGGATCGTACGCGCCACACCATCGGCGAAAGCGAAAATAGGACGGCTGTCGCCATAGTCGGGATGCGCCTCGTCGTAGTTACCGTAACCGATAAGGAAATTATCCGATCCGTCGTGGCCGCCGCCCGTAGTAGCATCCTCGTTCCGGGCATTGTATAGGTAAAGGTCAAGCTCGTAGGTGTTGAACTTCTCGATATCCTTGGAGTTGTAGGACGATACCATAAACGGGTATCCCCAACCTTCGGGACAGGGCGAAGTCAGCTGCGTGGTCTGATCGGTCCAGGTGTACGCCTTATCTTCGTAAACTACGGACATCGCCTTACCGCCGTTATAGTTCGCCACCACCAGCGGCGACCAGTCGTCGCCCTCGAAAGTGATCGTATAGGTCTGGGGTCCTTCGTCCGGCCCGTCGTCGTCCTTCGAACATCCGACGAAAGTTACCGCAGCCGCAGCCAGCAAAGCCAAAAATACTCTTTTTTTCATAATCTTTTATTATTTAATAAATTGTATGTTTCCTCCTGTACGAAAGATCGCCGCAAAGCATACGCTTCGGGGACTCATGGCAACACCGGGTCCGGAAAAATCGACTGAATGGGGAAATCGAGCAAACAGAGCAACCGACATTCGTGATTCCATCCCGTGACCCGCAGGTGTAAAATCTTCGTGCAAAGGCAGGTCTTCTGACTCATCCCGTCCGTCGCGCCTTCCCGGCTTCATGGCCAGTGGCAAAGAGAGCGATCGAACTATTCCCCGAAAGGAAACAGGACTTACAGCAGCGAGCACTGTTCCGGATTCGCACCGGATTCCCTATTACTCCGCACGCTTCGAAAAAACATACGGATACCTTTTGATGTTGCAAAGTTACTACAAAAAAGTGAAATGCGGAAAGATATAGTGATAGAATTGAGTTACAAGGGTTTTGGTTGAAGTGGCGATAATCCGTGAAGCCATTACAATCCCTGCCGAAGCCAAATCCTGACGCCGCTACGTTACTTGTTCGTAACCATGCCCGAAAATGCGACAAACGGGTACGAATAGCGAAACAAGGCTCTAAGGAATAGTGAGTTATCCATAACTCATGCGAAAAATCAGGTTACGGAAAAAGATTGCGCCGTTCCTCCCCGTTTTGCGTACCAACACCGGACTCTTCACCAACTAATTTTGAAACCCAAAAATTAAGGACAATGAAGAGTACATTTTCAGTAATCTACTACCTCAAGCGTCAGGTAGTGAAAAAGGACGGGACAGTTCCCGTCATGGGACGCATCACGGTGGACGGCAGCCAGACACAGTTCAGCTGCAAACTGACTGTCGATCCGAAACTGTGGGACACCAAAGGTGGACGTGTCACGGGCAGAAGCACGGCGGCACTCGAAACGAACCGTATGCTTGACAAGATGCGGGTACGCATCAACAGGCATTATCAGGAAATCATGGAGCGTGACAACTTCGTCACGGCGGAGAAGGTGAAGAACGCCTTTCTCGGACTGGAACACCGCTACCACACGCTGATGCAGGTGTTCCGCCAGCACAACGAGGACTACGAGAAGCAGGTGGAGGCAGGCATGAAAGCCAAAGGCACGCTGCTGAAGTACCGCACCGTTTACAAGCACATGCAAGAGTTCCTCGACATCCGCTACCATGTGAAGGACATCGCCCTAAAAAGAGCTTACCCCGGCTTTCATCTCCGACTTCGAGATGTTCCTGCGCACGGACAAGCACTGCTGCACCAATACCGTGTGGCTGTACGTCTGCCCGTTACGGACGATGGTATTCATCGCCATCAACAACGAGTGGCTGACGCGCGACCCGTTCCGCGAGTATGAAATCAAGAAGGAGGAAACAACACGCAGTTTCCTGACCAAAGATGAGATCCGCCTGCTGATGGAGGGGAAACTGAAAAACGCCAAACAGGAATTGTACCGCGACCTCTACCTGTTCTGCGCCTTCACGGGGCTGTCGTTCGCGGATATGCGCAACCTTACGGAAGAGAATATCCGCACCTACTTCGACGAACACGAGTGGATAAACATCAACCGCCAGAAAACGGGCGTGGTGTCCAACATCCGCCTGCTCGACATCGCCAACCGCATAATCGGCAAATACCGGGGACTGTGCGGGGACGGCAGGATATTTCCCGTTCCGCATTATAACACGTGCCTTGCCGGTATCCGTGCCGTCGCCAAGCGTTGCGGCATCACCAAGCATATCACGTGGCATCAGAGCCGCCACACGGCAGCCACGACGATATTCCTCTCCAACGGTGTTCCCATCGAAACGGTCAGCTCCATGCTCGGACACAAGAGCATAAAGACGACGCAGATTTACGCAAAGATAACCAAAGAGAAGCTCAATCAGGACATGGAGAACCTTGCCGCAAGATTGAACGGCGTCGAGGAATTTGCAGGTTGCACCATCTAAAAAGAAAAGCCATGAAACGTGACACAATCATCATCGAGGACAAGGCAGTCAGCGTAACCGGTAACGACGTGTGGATGACCGCCACCGAAATAGCCGGACTGTTCCATACGACCGTCCCGGCAGTGAACGCCGCCATCAGAGCCGTCCGCAAGTCGGACGTGCTGAACGACTACGAGGTGTGCCGCTACATGCAGCTTGAAAACGGGCTGCACGCGGACGTGTACGCCCTTGAAATCATCATCCCGGTCGCTTTCAGGGTGAATACCTACAACACCCACCTGTTCCGCACATGGCTGGTGGGAAAGGCACTCTCACAAGAGAAACGGCAGACATACGTGATGTTCATACAGAACGGAAAAGCCGGGTATTGCTGATTGCACATACCCCATAAGACAAGTAAACGGGTAGCACCACAAAAGGTGTCACCCGTTTACTTTTTCATGAAACCGCCTCACTCCAGCGGCTTGCGGTAGTTCGCTTCCAGTACCCCGCGCAGCCCCGTTTCCGGGTAAAGCACCTTCCCTCCCAAAAGTATGAAGGGCAACACGCGGTTGTTGCGGTATTCCTGCAAGGTGCGCCGGCTCACACGGAGCAGTTCCGACACCTCGCCGTCCGTCAGGTAACGTTCCCCGTCCAGCGGAGGACGGTAGCTTTCCAGAAATGCGGACAGCCATTTCGAGCCTTTGCGCATATCCTGCACCACAGAGGCTATCGGCTCGTCTTCCATCGTAAAAACATCGTTGTTCTCGTTCATCATAACTTCGGATTCAGTGGGTGAATAAATCAAATCATCTGCCGTGCGGATAGAGCGTGCCGACAAGCGGTATCAGCCGCTTCACCTCCTCTGGCTTGTAATAGAACCTGCGGTTTATCTGCGAGTAGCCGATAAGCCGCCTGTCACGCAGCGTCTGCAACGTGCGCGGGCTTATTCTCAACTGCCCGCAGACCTCCTCGCCCGTGAGCCATCTTTCCATGCGCCCCGTGTCGCTTTTGCGCCTCAGGGCGGCGACCTTCTCCGAGAGTGCGCCGAATGCCGCCACCATCATCTCGAAAGTCTTTTTCTCGATAGATACTATTTCCATATTCATGTCATTTAGAGTTTGCCGCAAAGGTAACGAAACGGCATACAAGACGTATCGTTTTCCGCTGAAAGGCTGCCTGTTGCGCCGTTTGACCGGGTTACGGAGCCATCTTCCGCAAAAATCTTACGTGAGTCACGTAGTGAGTTGTTAAAGCCCCTTTTGTTTATTGCCGAATTTTGTCGCAGAAACAAAAAGAAAGGACTGAACATGAAAGTGATAACAATGGAAAGTTCCGCCTACAAGGAGATGATGGCGCAGATTGCGAACATCGCAGGGTACATCCGCGAGGCAAGGGACGAGAAGAAACGGAAGCGGGAAACCGAAGACAAGCTGCTTGACACGGCACAGGCGGCGAAGATGCTCAACGTGAGCAAGCGCACCATGCAGCGTATGCGCACCGACCACCGTATCGAGTATGTGGTGGTACGCGGAAGCTGCCGCTACCGCCTTTCCGAGATACTGCGGCTATTGGAGGACAACACAGTAAGGAACGAGGAAGGGACAATAGACACCCTGTTCCACAACCACACGCTGCGCACGGGCGGCAAACCAAAAGGAAGGAGGACATAGGTCATGGAACTGCTCACACGAAACAACTTCGAGGGCTGGATGCAGAAGCTGATGGAACGGCTCGACCGTCAGGACGAACTGCTGCTGGCGATGAAGGCTGAGGGGAAACAGCCCACTATCACGGAAAGCATCCGCCTTTTCGACAATCAGGATTTGTGCATGTTGCTCCAGATAAGCAAACGCACCCTCCAACGCTACCGCAGCGTAGGCGCATTGCCCTACAAGACGCTGGGCAAGAAGACCTATTACAGCGAGGAGGACGTGCTGACATTCCTTTCCAACCATATCAAGGACTTCAAAAAGGAAGATATAGCCTTCTACAAGGCTCGTATCCATAATTTCTTTCATAAATAACCCATTAAAACATTTTTCAGATGGCAAAGAAAAAAGACGAAAAGGACGTGCTGGTAGTCCGTGACGAGAAGACAGGCGAGATCAGCGTGGTAGCCGGGCTGAACGCGGACGGCACACCCAAGCGCACCCCCGCGAAAGCGGAGAACGCGCAGAGTTTCCTGCAATTCGACCGACACGGCGACGTGCTGGACAACTTCTTCAAGAACTTCTTCCGGCAGTGCAAGGAACCCAGCCGCTTCGGTTTCTACCGCATTGCGGCAGACCAAGCTGAAAATCTCTTAGAGGTGATGAAGCAACTGCTGAAAGACCCCGAAGCGAACAAGGAGCTGCTCGCCCCTCACAAGGTGGACACCTCCGACTATGAGAAGAAGGTGCAGGAAGAGATGGCAGCACAACAGACAGAGAAACAAGAACCTCAAACAGGAGAACATGGAACAACGGAAAGAACAGCAACAGGACAAATCCGAACAGATGCAGGGCAAACGTGGCTACCAGCCCATCGACGAGAGTAAAATCAACTGGCAGGAGCTGGAGGACAGATGGGGCGTGAAACGCGACGACCTTGAAAAGTCCGGCGACCTTACGAAGATGCTCAACTACGGCAAGTCCGACTTGGTAAAGGTCAAGCCCACCTTCGGCGGCGAATCATTCGAGCTGGACGCCCGCCTCTCCTTCAAGAAGGACGGTGAGGGAAATGTCAGCCTCGTGCCGCACTTCATCCGCAAGGAGCAGAAGCTGGATGAGTACAAGGAACACAAATTCTCCGACAATGACCGGAAGAACCTCCGCGAAACGGGCAATCTCGGTAGGGTCGTGGACATTGTGGACAGGGAAACGGGCGAGATCATCCCCTCCTACATCAGCATCGACCGCAAGACGAATGAAATCACGGACATTCCGGCAAGCAGGGTGCGCATCCCGGAGCGCATCGGCAAGACGGAAATCACCACGCAGGAGCGGGACATGCTCCGCGCCGGACTGCCCGTACGCGACAAGCTCATCGAGCGCAACGACGGCAGAAAGTTCGTCACCACCCTGCAAGTGAACGTGGAGCAGCGCGGCGTGGAGTTCGTGCCGGGAACCGGCAAGTCGCCCCGTACCGCACAGACACAGGAAACCAAAGGCGACACGTCGAAAAGTCAGGCGCAAGGCGGGGAAAATGCCGCACAGACCAAGAAGGAGCAACGCCGCAACACGTGGACGAACGAGGACGGCAGCATCCGCCCCATCAGCAAATGGAGCGGCGTGAACTTCACCGACCAGCAGAAAGCCGACTATGTGGCGGGTAAAGCCGTGAAACTGGAGAACGTGACCGACAAGCAGGGCTTCCATGCCACGATGTATATCAAGTTCAACCCGGAGAAGGGACGCCCGTACCGCTACGACACGAACCCTGACAATGCACAGCAGGTTGCTCCGTCCAACGAGAGCCGCACGCAGGTGGCGGTGAACAACGATGGCAAGACCAACGAGGCTACAAAGAATCTGAGAGAGCCGTTGCAGAAAGGTCAGACCAACCCGAAGGACGCCCGCCAGCAACAGCAGCAGGAGAAGCCGCAGAAGAAAACGGGCAAGGGCATGAAAATGTAATCCCGCCACTGAATCCAAAATAAAATCCAAAGTATCAACAAAAAAGAAGAAGACATGAAGACAATCATTGCAGAAAAGCCCTCCGTGGCACGTGAAATCGCCCGCATCGTGGGCGCGACAAAGAGAGAGGAAGGATATTTCGAGGGAGGCGGCTATGCCGTGACATGGGCATTCGGACACCTCGTTCAGCTTGCCATGCCCGACGGCTACGGCGTGCGCGGATTTGTCCGTGACAACCTCCCGATTATTCCCGACACATTCACGCTCGTCCCCCGTCAGGTCAGGACGGAGAAAGGTTACAAGCCCGACAGCGGCGTGGTGTCGCAGATAAAAGTCATCAAAAGACTGTTCGACACAAGCGAACAAATCATCGTGGCGACCGATGCCGGACGCGAGGGAGAACTTATCTTCCGCTACCTCTACCACTATACGGGTTGCACCACTCCTTTCGTGCGCCTGTGGATCAGCTCTCTCACCGACAAAGCTATCCGCGAGGGACTGCGGAAACTCGAAGACGGCAGCAAATACGACAACCTCTACCTCGCCGCCAAAGCGCGGAGCGAATCCGACTGGCTCGTGGGCATCAACGGCACACAGGCGTTATCCATCGCCGCCGGACACGGCACGTATTCCGTGGGGCGGGTGCAGACACCAACGTTGGCTATGGTATGTGAACGCTACTGGGAGAACCGCCGCTTTACGTCCGAAGCATTCTGGCAGCTCCATATCGCAACGGACGGTTGCGACGGCGAAGTCGTGAAATTCTCATCCTCCGAGAAATGGAAAGAGAAAGAACCGGCGATGGAACTATATAATAAGGTAAAGGCGGCAGGTTGCGCCACTGTCACGAAAGCCGAGCGCAAGGAGAAGACGGAGGAAACTCCCTTGCTCTACGACCTGACCACGCTCCAGAAAGAAGCCAACGCCAAGCACGGCTTCACGGCGGAACAGACGCTTGAAATCGCGCAGAAACTCTACGAAAAGAAGTTGATAACCTATCCGAGAACGGGAAGCCGCTACATCCCCGAAGACGTGTTTGCCGAAATTCCCAAACTGCTCGCTTTCATCGGCACACAGCCCGAATGGAAAGACAAGGTGCGGGCAAAAGCCGCCCCGACACGCCGCAGCGTGGACGACGGCAAGGTGACAGACCACCATGCCCTGCTCGTCACGGGTGAGAAACCGCTCTTCCTCTCCAAAGAGGACAATACCATCTATCAGATGATTGCCGGGCGCATGGTCGAGGCATTCTCTGAGAAATGCGTCAAGGATGTGACCACTGTCACGGCGGAATGTGCCGGAGTGGAGTTTACCGTAAAAGGCAGCGTCGTGAAGCAAACCGGATGGCGTGCCGTCTATGGCGAGGAAAAAGAGGAAATTACCATCCCCGGCTGGCAGGAAGGCGACACGCTGACACCGAAAGGCTCGTCCATTACCGAAGGAAAGACCAAACCCAAGCCGCTGCATACCGAAGCCACCCTGCTCTCGGCAATGGAAACGGCGGGCAAGGAAATTGAGGACGACGCACTGCGGCAGGCGATGAAGGACTGTGGCATCGGTACTCCCGCCACACGCGCCTCCATCATCGAAACGCTTTTCAAGCGCGGTTACATGGAACGCTGCAAGAAGTCGCTTGTTCCCACCGAAAAGGGGCTCGCCCTCAATTCCGTCGTCAAGACAATGCGCATCGCCGATGTAGCCATGACGGGCGAATGGGAGAAGGAACTGGCACGCATCGAGCGCGGGGAACTGTCCGCCGACACCTTCCGCAAGGAGATAGAGGCGTACACACGTGAGATCACCTCCGAACTGCTCTCGTGCGACAAGCTCTTCGGCAGCCGTGACTCCGGCTGCGCGTGTCCCAAGTGCGGCACGGGCAGGATGCGGTTCTACGGCAAGGTGGTACGCTGCGACAACACGGAGTGCGGACTGCCCGTGTTCCGGCTGAAAGCGGGACGCACCCTGTCCGACGATGAAATCAAAGACCTGCTCACCGAAGGGCATACCAAGCTGCTCAAAGGGTTCAAGAGCAAACAGGGCAAGAGTTTCGATGCTGTTGTCGCCTTTGACGGGGAATATAACACGACTTTTGTGTTCCCGGAGGCTAAAAAGGACAAGAAATTTTCAGGACGGAAGAAATAGTATTAACTTTGCCACTTGTTCAGAGTAATGAATTGTTCTTCGATACCGGATTACACTCATACTTTGGATTTAGTGGTGGCACTCGGAGATACCGAGTGCCTTTTTCTTCCTTTTTCCAACCGATTATCCCGTTAATTATCAATCCGCTAAATCCAAAGTAATGAACAACAAGAAGAAAAACGAGGGTCAGACCGACTTTTCCTATTACGGTCTGTACCTGCTGGACTATCTCCGCACGAACAAGTTTGAACAGGCTGACGACACCGCTTTCATACGGGAACGGGCCGACCGTGCCGCCGAAACGTATGAGAAGGCACGGCTTGAAGGCTATCCCGCCGACGGTGCGCAGGAGCTGGCGATGGACACGCTGCTGCGCGGGCTGCACTATTCCCGGTACGCCATCCTCCGCGAAGTCGTGGAAAACGAGTTTGCCGACGAAGTGCCGGAAGAGAAGCGTGAAGCCTTTATCCATAAACTCCTGCCGCTTGTCGGCAACGTGTTCTCCGTCTATGACCTCTCGGACGACAATTTCGCCCTGTCTTCCGATTACGACCTGCTCTACACGGAGCTGACGGGAGCAACCGTCCTTTACTTAGACGAATATGGCGTTTAACCGCAAACAGAAACTGCGGGACAACATCGAGGCGATACGGACGGCATTCATCCTTGACAGGGAAAACAGGACAGCGACAACCGAAGAGCGTGCCATACTTCAAAGGTACTGCGGTTTCGGCGGTCTGAAATGTATCCTCAACCCTGCAAAGGAACTGACGGATGCCGTCCGGTGGGCGAAATCCGACCTCGAACTGTTCGCCCCGACGGTGGAGCTGCACAGGCTTATCCGTGAGAACAGCAAGGACGAAACAGAGTACAAGCGGTTTGTGGATTCGCTGAAAGCGTCCGTGCTGACCGCTTTCTACACACCCAAAGAGATAACCGACACCCTCGCGGACGTGTTGGCGGATTACAGTGTCCGCCCCGCCCGTATGCTCGAACCATCGGCAGGTGTCGGCGTGTTCGTGGATTCCATGCTGCGGCACAGCCCCAATGCGGATGTGATGGCTTTCGAGAAGGATCTGCTCACGGGTACAATCTTGAGGCATCTCTATCCCGACCAGAAAATGCGCACCTGCGGTTTTGAGAAAATCGAAAGACCGTTCAACAATTATTTCGACTTGGCGGTGTCCAACATCCCGTTCGGAGACATCGCCGTGTTTGACGCGGAGTTCGAGCGGAGCGATTCCTTTGGCAGACGCTCCGCCCAGAAAGCCATACACAACTATTTTTTCCTCAAAGGGCTGGATGCCGTGCGTGATGGCGGTATCGTGGCGTTCATCACCTCGCAAGGGGTATTGAATAGCACCAAGACCTCCGTGCGTAACGAGCTGTTCAGTCAGGCCAATCTGGTATCGGCGATACGTCTGCCCAACAACCTGTTCACGGATAATGCGGGCACGGAGGTGGGCAGCGACCTGATTGTCCTGCAAAAGAACCTGAACAAGACGGAAATGTCGCAGGACGAGCGGCTGATGACCGTGATACAGACGGACACGAAAACCGACCTGACCGACAACGCCTATTTCATCCACCACCCGGAACGCATCGTGCATACGACGGCGAAACTTGACACCGACCCCTACGGGAAGCCCGCTATGGTCTATCTGCACGAGGGCAAGGCAGCAGGCATCGCCGGGGATTTGCGCCGTATGCTCGACGAGGATTTCCATTACAGGCTTGCCATGCGCCTGTATTCGGGTTCAATCCGGCAGGCAGGAACGGAAGAAAAAGTTGCCGTTCAAAATAAAGTAGAGCGTCCTGCCATAAAATTGGAAACAGTATCCTCGGCGCAGACGGTGGAAACTCCGACAGAAAAGCCGCAACCCGCAGATGAAAAGCCGGAGATAGAACCGCGCCCGCAATATTCCGCAGGCGTGCAGCTCACCCTGCTTGACCTCTGGGGGATGACGGAAGAGGTCAGCCAACCGAAAACCTCCAAAAAGAAAAAGACGGTGAAAAAGGCAGTTACGGCAAAGTCCACTCCGCCCAAACCGAAAGTCACGGTTACACCGACAGCTCCAACTGCAAAACCCGCAATGGAGAATAAGGAGGTGAAAGCGGAGAACACCGCCAAGCCTGCCGACCCGGACGACATCTATGCCACACTGGACTGGGATACCAATCCTCCCATCAACGGTTTCTATGAAATGATGATGGGTTTGACGCCGGAGCGTAGGAAAGAACTTCGGGAACTGGCAAGGCAGCATAACGAGAAACAAGTGGCGGAAAAGACGGAAGTGAAAGCCGTGCCGGAAACTTCCCGTGAGCAGCCACGACAGGAGGAAACACAGCCGGAGGCAGTCGCCGCACCTGCCGTTACAGATACCCCATCGGAAGCGGTGGGGACTTTCCTTTTCCCCGACATCGAAGCGGAAAAGCCGAAGGAGGAAGTCGTGGACCTTTCTCCGCGTGCCTACCACCGCACGCCGGAGATGCACCTGCGTGAAGGCTCGCTGGTGGCTGACAGGGCGCGCCGCAACATCGGCTATCTGAAGGACATCACGCCTTACGGGGCGACATTCCAGCCGCTCGACCTGAAAGGATACCAGAAGGAAAAGGCGTTGTTGTATGTGTCGCTGCGTGACGCCTACGAGCGTCTGTACCGTTATGAATCGCTCCGGCGCGAGGCAAATGTTCCGTGGCGAGAGCATCTGAATACCTGTTACGATGAGTTTGTCATGCGCTACGGCAACCTCAACGCCAAGCAGAACGTGAAGTTAGTGATGATGGATGCGGGCGGGCGCGACATCCTTTCGCTGGAACGGATGGAGAACGGAAAGTTCGTCAAGGCGGACATCTTCGAGCATCCCGTTTCCTTCTCGGTGGAGAGCCATGCCAACGTAGGCTCTCCCGAAGAAGCCCTGTCTGCGTCGCTCAACAAATATGGTACGGTCAATCTCGACTATATGCGGGAGATAACCGACAGCACGGCGGAGGAGTTGCTTACAGCCCTGCAAGGACGCATCTACTACAATCCGCTCGTGACCGGTTACGAGATCAAAGACCGCTTCATAGCCGGAAACGTGATAGAGAAAGCGGAACGCATAGAGGCATGGATGGGCGACAATCCCGAAAATGAGCGTATGCCGGAGGTGAAGCAGGCGTTGGAGGCTCTGAAAGATGCCGAACCGCCGCGCATCGCCTTCGAGGATCTGGACTTCAATTTCGGGGAACGCTGGATTCCGACGGGTGTCTATGCCGCCTACATGAGCCGGCTGTTCGACACGGAGGTGAAAATCGCCTATTCCGCAAGCATGGACGAGTTTTCGGTGGTGTGCGGCTACCGCACCATGAAAATCACGGACGAGTTTCTGGTGAAGGGGTATTACCGGAACTATGACGGTATGCACCTCCTAAAACACGCCCTGCACAACACCTGCCCCGACATGATGAAGTCCATCGGCAAGGACGAGCATGGCAACGACATCAAGATGCGCGACAGCGAGGGAATACAACTCGCCAACGCCAAGATTGACGAGATACGAAACGGCTTCTCCGAATGGCTCGAAGAGCAGTCGCCGCAGTTCAAGGAGCGGCTTGTGACGATGTATAACCGCAAGTTCAACTGTTTCGTGCGCCCGCGCTACGACGGCTCCCATCAGACCTTTCCCGACCTCAACCTGAAAGGGCTGGCAAGCCGGGGTATCAAGAGCGTCTATCCCTCACAGATGGATTGCGTCTGGATGCTGAAACAGAACGGCGGCGGAATATGCGACCATGAGGTGGGAACCGGCAAGACGCTGATAATGTGCATCGCCGCGCATGAGATGAAGCGTCTGAACTTGGCACACAAGCCGATGATTATCGGGCTGAAAGCCAACGTTGCGGAGATTGCCGCCACCTATCAGGCGGCATATCCCAACGCGCGTATCCTGTACGCTTCGGAGAAGGACTTTTCGACTGCCAACCGTGTGCGTTTCTTCAACAATATCAAGAACAACGACTACGATTGTGTCATCATGTCGCACGACCAGTTCGGCAAGATACCGCAGTCGCCGGAGTTGCAGCAGCGCATCCTGCAAGCGGAGCTTGACACGGTGGAGGAAAACCTCGAAGTGCTGCGGCAGCAGGGAAAGAACGTGTCGCGGGCGATGCTGAAAGGATTGGAGAAGCGCAAGCACAACCTTGAAGCGAAGCTGGAGAAGGTGGAACACGCCATAAAGTCACGCACGGACGACGTGGTGGACTTCAAGCAGATGGGCATCGACCACATCTTCATAGATGAGAGCCACCAGTTCAAAAACTTGACTTTCAACACGCGCCACGACCGTGTGGCGGGATTGGGCAACAGCGAGGGAAGCCAGAAGGCTCTGAACATGCTCTTTGCCATACGCACCATACAGGAGCGCACAGGAAAAGACTTGGGTGCGACCTTCCTCTCCGGCACGACTATCAGCAACTCACTGACTGAATTGTACCTGCTGTTCAAGTACCTGCGCCCGAAGGAGCTGGAACGGCAGGACATAAGGTGTTTCGACGCTTGGGCGGCGATATTCGCCAAGAAGACGACGGATTTTGAATTTAACGTGACGAACAACGTGGTTCAAAAGGAGCGTTTCCGCTACTTCATCAAAGTGCCGGAGCTTGCCGCCTTCTATAATGAAATCACGGACTACCGCACGGCGGAGGACGTGGGCGTTGACCGTCCTGCCAAGAACGAGATACTGCACCATATACCGCCCACGCCGGAACAGGAGGACTTCATACAGAAACTGATGCAGTTCGCCAAGACGGGCGATGCCACCCTGTTGGGCAGGCTGCCGCTTTCGGAAACGGAGGAAAAGGCGAAGATGCTCATCGCCACGGACTATGCCCGGAAAATGGCACTCGACATGCGCATGATAGACCCGAATTACGAAGATCATCCCGACAACAAAGCGAGTCACTGTGCCAAGATGATCGCGGAGTATTATCAAAAATACGACGCCCAGAAAGGCACGCAGTTCGTTTTCTCGGATTTGGGGACATACCAGCCGGGCGACGGGTGGAACGTCTATTCGGAAATCAAGCGCAAGCTGACGGAGGACTACGGCATACCGGCAAGCGAGGTGCGCTTCATTCAGGAGTGCAAGACCGACAAGGCGCGCAAGGCGGTGATAGACGCCATGAACGCCGGGACGGTGCGCGTGCTGTTCGGCTCTACCTCTATGCTCGGAACGGGTGTGAACGCCCAGAAACGGTGTGTGGCTATCCATCATCTCGATACGCCGTGGCGACCGTCCGACTTGCAACAGCGTGACGGACGCGGAGTTAGGGCAGGTAATGAGATTGCCAAACATTTCGCCGGGAACAACGTGGATGTAATCATCTACGCGGTGGAGAAGTCACTGGACAGCTACAAGTTCAACCTCCTGCACTGCAAGCAGACTTTCATCAGCCAGCTCAAAAGCGGTGCGATGGGTGCGCGTACCATCGACGAGGGGGCAATGGACGAAAAATCGGGCATGAATTTCTCGGAATACATGGCGTTGCTCTCCGGCAATACCGACCTGTTGGACAAGGCGAAACTGGAAAAGCGGATCGCATCGCTCGAAGGGGAACGCAAGTCGTTCAACAAGGGCAAGCGTGATTCGGAGTTCAAGCTGGAGTCAAAGACCGGCGAGTTGCGCAACAACACGGCTTTCATAGATGCCATGACGGAGGACTGGAACCGCTTCCTGTCGGTGGTGCAGACCGACAAGGAGGGCAACCGCCTTAATATAATAAAGGTGGACGGAGTGGATTCCGCCGATGAGAAGGTCATCGGAAAGCGTTTGCAGGAGATAGCCAAGAATGCCACGACCGGAGGGTTGTACACGCAGGTCGGTGAACTTTACGGTTTTCCGATAAAGGTGGTGAGCGAGAGGATACTCAAAGAGGGATTGGAGTTTACCGACAACCGCTTCGTGGTAGAGGGGAACTACAAGTACACCTACAACAACGGACATCTGGCAATGGCTGACCCGTTGGCCGCCGCCCGCAACTTCCTCAACGCGTTGGAGAGGATACCCTCCATCATCGACCAGTACAAGGCGAAGAACGAGGTGCTGGAGATGGAGATACCGCAGTTACAGGAGATAGCGGGTAAGGTGTGGAAGAAGGAGGACGAGCTGAAGCAGTTGAAGTCCGAACTTGCCGCCCTTGACCGAAAATTCAGCTGGAGCTTGCGCCACCCACGCCCGAAGTCGCAGAAAAGGAGAATGAAGGGCAACAGCTCAAGCCGGAAGCGGAAGATGTGAGGAACAGGCAGGCGCAATATCCCGAAAATGCACCGCCGCAGATACGCAGTCCGGCGGATAGTATCGTTGCCAACCATGTCATAATCGGGCGTCCGGGACTGTATGCCAAGGAGGAAACCCGGTCCAAAGGATTGAAAATATAACCTAAGGAATTTTATCTGAAGTATTAATAAGGGCTATCCCAAAAGGTCTAAAAGTAAATTTTATCCTTTCTGCAAGTATCTATAGGATGGCAACTGCATTTTTTTCTTTTTGGGCAGCCCTTATTAAAATTTATTCTTATTTTAGGTTATATACATTCATGTCCATTTATGTAAAAAATTCCTGCTGACCTTGTTTATGTCTTGTCAGTCACCATTTGCAAAACCATATTTGACCCTCAAAGAGGCTGAATTTGATAAGTAACTTGCTACATACTCATAATAAGGAGCTAAATAGAACACGAATGGGAAATACACAAATGCTAAACTAAAGAAGATATTGGCCAAAATAAACGCTATACCGAGAGAGAAACTTGATTTTTCAACTTCCTAAAACGGTGTTGTTCAAACATTTCTACTTATTTGTACTTGCCAGTTGAACCTACGCTTCCCTAATAAAATGTCTATGGTAAAAAGTTAAAAAATCCTCCCACTTTTGTTAGATATATTTTTTTGTGTAATTTTGTAATCGTTATGCGGCAGTAATAATATACATATTAATACGAGTTAGTAATCCTGTAGTTCTCATATGCTACGAGGAGGTATTAAAAGGTGCGTTTCGACAATGCATCTACTGTAGTATATTATTGCTTAATCCAAATGAATATTATAAATTTAGGAATTCTTGCTCACATTGATGCAGGAAAAACTTCCGTAACCGAGAATCTGCTGTTTGCCAGTGGAGCAACGGAAAAGTGCGGCCGTGTGGATAATGGTGACACCATAACGGACTCTATGGATATAGAGAAACGTAGAGGAATTACTGTCCGGGCTTCTACGACATCTATTATCTGGAATGGAGTGAAATGCAATATCATTGACACTCCGGGACACATGGATTTTATTGCGGAAGTGGAGCGGACATTCAAAATGCTTGATGGAGCAGTCCTCATCTTATCCGCAAAGGAAGGCATACAAGCGCAGACAAAGTTGCTGTTCAGTACTTTACAAAAGCTGCAAATCCCGACAATTATATTTATCAATAAGATTGACCGTGCCGGTGTGAATTTGGAGCGTTTGTATCTGGATATAAAAACAAATCTGTCGCAAGATGTCCTGTTTATGCAAACTGTTGTCGATGGATCGGTTTATCCGGTTTGCTCCCAAACATATATAAAGGAAGAATACAAAGAATTTGTATGCAACCATGACGACGATATATTAGAACGATATTTGGCGGATAGCGAAATTTCACCGGCTGATTATTGGAATACGATAATCGCTCTTGTGGCAAAAGCCAAAGTCTATCCGGTGCTACATGGATCAGCAATGTTCAATATCGGTATCAATGAGTTGTTGGACGCCATTTCTTCTTTTATACTTCCTCCGGCATCGGTCTCAAACAGACTTTCAGCTTATCTTTATAAGATAGAGCATGACCCCAAAGGACATAAAAGAAGTTTTCTAAAAATAATTGACGGAAGTCTGAGACTTCGAGACGTTGTAAGAATCAACGATTCGGAAAAATTCATCAAGATTAAAAATCTAAAAACTATTTATCAGGGCAGAGAGATAAATGTTGATGAAGTGGGTGCCAATGATATCGCGATTGTAGAAGATATAGAAGATTTTCGAATCGGAGATTATTTAGGTGCTAAACCTTGTTTGATTCAAGGATTATCTCATCAGCATCCCGCTCTCAAATCCTCCGTCCGGCCAAATAAGCCCGAAGAGAGAAGCAAGGTGATATCCGCTCTGAATACATTGTGGATTGAAGACCCGTCTTTGTCCTTTTCCATAAACTCATATAGTGATGAATTGGAAATCTCGTTATATGGTTTGACCCAAAAGGAAATCATACAGACATTGCTGGAAGAACGATTTTCCGTAAAGGTCCATTTTGATGAGATCAAGACTATCTACAAAGAACGACCTGTAAAAGGTCAATAAGATTATTCAGATCGAAGTACCACCCAACCCTTACTGGGCCACAATAGGGCTGACTCTTGAACCCTTACCGTTAGGGGCAGGGTTGCAAATCGAAAGTGACATCTCCTATGGTTATCTGAACCATTCTTTTCAAAATGCCGTTTTTGAAGGGATTCGTATGTCTTGCCAATCTGGTTTACATGGATGGGAAGTGACAGATCTGAAAGTAACTTTTACTCAAGCCGAGTATTATAGCCCGGTAAGTACACCTGCTGATTTCAGACAGCTGACCCCTTATGTCTTCAGGCTGGCTTTGCAACAGTCAGGTGTGGACATTCTCGAACCGATGCTCTGTTTTGAGTTGCAGATACCCCAAGTAGCGAGTTCCAAAGCTATTACAGATTTGCAAAAACTGATGTCTGAGATTGAAGACATCAGTTGTAATAATGAGTGGTGTCATATTAAAGGGAAAGTTCCATTAAATACAAGTAAAGACTATGCCTCAGAAGTAAGTTCATACACTAAGGGCTTAGGCATTTTTATGGTTAAGCCATGTGGGTATCAAATAACAAAAGGCGGTTATTCTGATAATATCCGCATGAACGAAAAAGATAAACTTTTATTCATGTTTCAAAAATCAATGTCATCAAAATAATGGAGCGGTCAGGAAATTTCTATAAGGCAATACGGTTGGGATATATACTTATCTCCATTCTTATCGGATGTATGGCATATAATAGCCTCTATGAATGGCAGGAGATAGAAGCATTAGAACTTGGCAATAAAAAAATAGACGAGCTCCGAAAAGAAATAAACAATATCAATATTCAAATGATAAAATTTTCTCTATTGGGTGAAACAATACTGGAATGGAACGATAAAGATATCGAGCATTACCATGCACGGCGTATGGCAATGGACAGTATGCTCTGCCGTTTCAAGGCCACCTATCCAGCAGAGCGCATCGATAGTGTGCGCAGTCTTTTAGAGGATAAGGAACGACAGATGTTCCAGATAGTCCGGTTAATGGATGAACAACAATCTATTAACAAGAAGATAGCCAATCAAATTCCGGTTATTGTACAGAAAAGTGTGCAGGAACAGTCCAAAAAGCCAAAACGAAAAGGTTTCTTAGGCATATTCGGCAAAAAAAAAAGGAAGTAACTCCAGCAGTATCAACCACTATCCTTCATTCGGTCAATAGAAACGTAATCAGCGAACAGAAAGTGCAGGATCGCCAATTGTCGGAACAAGCCGACAGCCTTGCAGCTCGTAATGCAGAACTTAACAGACAACTGCAAGAATTGATTTGCCAAATAGAAGAAAAAGGTACAAACCGAACTGCAAAGCCGGGAAAACGAAATAGTTGCCATGCGTGAAAAGTCATTTATGCAAGTAGGCGGTTTAATGGGATTCGTTCTTCTATTGTTGTTAATTTCCTACATCATCATACATCGTGATGCAAAAAGCATTAAACAATACAAGCACAAGACAACTGATTTGATAAGGCAACTGGAACAATCCGTACAACGGAACGAGGCACTGATAACGTCAAGGAAGAAGGCGGTACATACTATCACCCATGAACTGCGCACACCGCTGACAGCAATAACAGGCTATGCCGGACTGATACGGAAAGAACAGTGTGAGGATAAGTCCGGGCAGTATATCCAAAACATACTGCAATCCTCCGACCGTATGCGGGATATGCTTAACACTTTGCTTGACTTCTTCCGCCTGGACAACGGCAAGGAACAGCCCCGTCTGTCACCCTGCCGGATTTCAGCAATCACGCACACACTTGAAACGGAGTTCATGCCTGTTGCCGTGAACAAAGGGTTGTCCTTGTCCGTGAAGACTGGACACGATGCCATTGTATTGACCGACAAAGAGCGAATAATACAAATCGGGAATAACCTGCTGTCAAACGCTGTCAAGTTCACAGAAGAAGGCGGTGTTTCTTTGATTACTGAATATGATAATGGAGTTCTGACACTGGTCGTTGAAGATACAGGTACAGGCATGACAGAAGAGGAACAGAAACAAGCGTTCGGTGCGTTTGAACGTCTATCAAATGCCGCCGCAAAGGAGGGTTTCGGGCTTGGGCTTGCCATAATGCGTAATATTGTGTCGATGCTTGGCGGAACAATCCGTTTAGACAGCAAGAAAGGGAAAGGCAGTCGTTTCACAGTTGAAATTTCTATGCAGGAAGCTGAAGAACAGCTTGGATATACAAGCAATACACCTGTTTATCATAACAATAAATTCCATGATGTTGTCGCCATTGACAATGATGAGGTATTACTTCTGATGCTGAAAGAGATGTATTCCCAAGAAGGAATACACTGCGACACTTGCACCGATGCTGCGGCACTGATGGAAATGATACGCCAGAAAGAATACAGCCTGTTGCTGACAGACTTGAATATGCCCGATATAAACGGTTTCGAATTGCTGGAACTGTTGCGTTCGTCCAACGTGGGCAATTCACCAACAATCCCGGTGGTTGTGGCAACCGCTTCGGGCAGTTGTAACAAAGGGGAACTATTGGCAAAAGGCTTTGCCGGATGCCTGTTCAAGCCGTTCTCCATATCGGAACTGATGGAGGTTTCCGACAGGTGTGCCATAAAAGCGACACCGGACGGGAAACCGGACTTTTCCGCCTTATTGTCCTATGGCAATGAAGCCGTCATGCTGGAAAAGTTGATAACTGAAACAGAAAAGGAAATGCAGGCGGTACGGGATGCAGCAAAAGAAAAAGACCTGCAAAAGCTGGATTCCCTGATCCACCACCTGCGCAGTTCGTGGGAGGTGCTCCGTGCCGACCAACCGCTGAATGTACTTTACGGATTGCTTCGTGGCGATGCTCTCCCGGATGGTGAAGCGTTAAGCCATGCCGTGACTGCCGTGCTGGATAAGGGAGTGGAAATAATACGGTTGGCAGAAGAGGAAAGGAGAAAATACGAAGATGAATAAGACAAAAATAATTGTGGTGGAAGACAACATCGTGTATTGCGAATATGTCTGCAATATGCTGTCACGGGAGGGCTACCGCAATATGAAGGCTTACCACCTCTCAACCGCGAAGAAACATCTGCAACAGGCGACAGATAATGACATCGTGGTTGCCGACCTGCGTCTGCCTGACGGCAGTGGCATAGACCTTTTGTGCTGGATGCGAAAGGAGGGAAAGATGCAGCCCTTCATCATTATGACCGACTACGCCGAAGTTAATACCGCCGTGGAAAGCATGAAACTCGGCTCGATAGACTATATTCCCAAACAGCTTGTGGAGGATAAACTTGTCCCCCTGATCCGTTCCATACTGAAAGAACGTCAGGCAGGACAACGCCGTATGCCTATATTCGCCCGTGAAGGTTCCGCCTTTCAGAAAATCATGCACCGCATAAGGCTGGTAGCCGCCACCGATATGAGCGTGATGATATTTGGTGAGAACGGCACGGGCAAGGAGCATATTGCCCACCTGTTGCATGACAAGAGCAAACGTGCAGGCAAGCCATTTGTGGCGGTGGACTGTGGCTCACTCACCAAAGAGCTTGCACCGTCGGCTTTCTTCGGACACGTCAAAGGGGCGTTCACAGGTGCGGACAGTGCCAAGAAAGGATATTTCCATGAAGCGGAAGGCGGCACGTTGTTTCTGGACGAGGTAGGAAACCTCGCGTTGGAAACCCAACAGATGTTGCTCCGTGCCATACAGGAGAGGCGGTATCGCCCGGTCGGAGACAAGGCAGACCGGAATTTCAATGTCCGCATCATCGCTGCTACCAATGAAGATTTGGAGGTATCGGTGAATGAAAAGCGTTTTCGGCAGGATCTTCTGTACCGCCTGCACGACTTCGGGATAACCGTTCCTCCGTTGCGTGACTGTCAAGAAGACATTATGCCGCTGGCAGAGTTCTTCCGTGATATGGCAAACAGAGAGCTGGAGTGTAGCGTGAGCGGGTTCAGTTCCGAAGCACGTAAAGCGTTGCTGACACACGCATGGCCGGGCAACGTGCGGGAACTTCGGCAGAAAGTTATGGGTGCTGTATTGCAGGCGCAGGAAGGTGTTGTCATGAAAGAGCATCTGGAACTTGCCGTGACGAAACCGACCTCTACTGTCAGCTTCGCCTTGCGCAATGACGCGGAGGATAAGGAGCGGATATTGCGTGCGTTGAAACAGGCAAACGGCAACCGGAGTGTCGCCGCAGAACTGCTCGGCATAGGCAGGACAACACTATACAGCAAACTTGAAGAGTATGGACTTAAATATAAATTCAAGCAATCATAGCCCGTAATTCACTGAATTTGGCTATCTTTGCATAACATTTGAGAAAAACGGCGATTGGCAGGAGCTTTTCGCCGCCAACATATAGGATAAGACCGCAAGGCGTTTCAAGCGAAAATCTGGTAAATTGGAACTACGGAGACGATTGCGTGATGCTTATGCTATGCTTACGCATAGCGTGCATTCACGTACTCTCCGTAAAGGCTTTACCAGAGCCATCGCTTGAAGGTAGTGTGAATTGCACGCTACTTTTTTACCCTTGCCTAACGAAAGGAAACGATTATGGGTAAAGTTCAGATTCTCGCCGTACTGACGATGGACGGATGTCTTTCTTCAGAGTTATATGATAAAGCACATCAGGATTTGTGCCTTGACCGTTGCGGTCTTGATGAAATCAGGAAGAAAGCCTTTTACCGTGTGACACCGGACTATTCCATTTCAATGCTGCACGAATGGAGAAAAGACTGCACAAACATCCGTTACCTCGCGGAAGCCACACCGGACACGGCAGACTATATAAACGGACTGCTGCGGATGCACGCTGTGGATGAAATCATACTATACACCGTTCCTTTCATATCCGGAAGCGGACGACATTTTTTTAAGTCGGCTCTGCCAGAGCAACACTGGACGCTTTCCTCTTTGAAAAGCTATCCCAACGGTGTATGTCGCATTATCTATATCCTTGATAAAAAAGCAAGATAGCCAATGTGCGGCAAGCATACATTTCTATTTTCAGGAATAGAATAAATGTTCCGATTACAAACAATTTAAGTCGGAGATAATTTGTCCTTGTGAAAAAATACTGAATTTTATACCTCTGAAATCCAGCACTTTGTAAAATTGAGTGTTGGATTTTTTATTTTCTGCCGCGTTTTTTGCCAATTATATTCATGTGCGCACGCAGAAAACAAAGTGTAATTTTCAAAATTGACAGAACCATGAATTATTTCTTGCTGGCGGAAACCGACTTTTTCCGCCTGATAAACGAAGCCGGCGACTGCAATATGGAAACGGCATACACGGCTTTCGCCACCCAAGTGATCGAACTGTGCAACGGCGGCATGGACATGAACCTTACCGTCATCGCGCTTGCCTACATCGAAATCGAGTTGCAGCACCATCCCGTACGTAATCTGTCAGAAGAAAAAAGAGAGATTGCCGCCTACGTCAGCAAGGCTCTGTCTTTCGTAAGAAAGATGCAGAAATTCCTTGCCACGCCCCAAGTGCCACCACTAATATCCGCCAACAACGCAACAGAAACCACCGCCAGCCTTCTTCAATGGACGGGCAATGCCATCGACCTCGTGGAACTTATCTACGGCATAGACGTGATGGGCTGCATCAACAACGGCAATATGCCGCTCAAACAGCTCGCCCCACTTCTCTATAAGATATTCGGGGTTGATTCTAAAGACTGCTACCGCTTCTACACTGATATCAAACGCCGGAAGAACGAAAGCCGCACCTATTTCATTGACAGGATGCAGGAAAAACTGAACGAGAGAATGTTGCGTGATGAGGAGTTGGAGCGGATGAGAAAATAAAAAAATATCCATTACATATGAGAAGACAGGAATACTCGTATCCTGTCTTTTTATTTTCATTTAATTATATATTAATTAGCACAATATATGTGAGTTTTTCATTCCTATAAGGACAAATTTCAGAAACGTATGTCTGGTAAATTATTGAGTCATCATAGTATGAACATATATCATTACTAAAAACAATGAAACAACTTCCATAAGATTGTGGTTGTAAAAATCGCCATTTAATAGCCCGTTTTTTTTGTAAAATTCGCCAATTAAAAAAATATGATTATCTTTGCATTATATTTTATAAGGTATGGAAACAGTAAATAGAATACTTCAAGAGAAGATTACAGCACGAATCGCGCCCAATAAAGCAGTACTGATTTTTGGTGCTCGCCGTGTTGGTAAAACGGTAATGATGCGTAAAATTGTGGACAACTATTCAGGTAGGACGATGATGCTCAACGGCGAAGACTACGACACATTAGCACTATTGGAGAATCGCTCAATAGCCAATTATCGGCATTTATTGGATGGTATTGATTTGCTGGCTATTGATGAGGCACAGAACATACCACAAATCGGTAGTATTCTGAAGTTGATAGTTGATGAAATACCGGGAATAAGTGTCTTGGCAAGTGGTTCTTCGTCATTCGATTTGCTGAATAAGACTGGTGAACCGTTGGTCGGCCGCAGTACGCAATTTCTCCTTACACCATTCTCGCAACGGGAAATCGCACAGACGGAAACGGCACTTGAAACCCGCCAGAACCTCGAAGCGCGCTTGATTTACGGTTCCTATCCCGAAGTAGTAATGATGGAGAACTATGAACGTAAAACAGACTACCTACGTGATATTGTCGGTGCATACCTGCTTAAAGATATCTTAGCAATTGACGGCTTAAAAAATTCGAGCAAGATGCGCGATCTACTGCGATTGATAGCTTTTCAGTTGGGCAGCGAAGTTTCTTACGAAGAGTTAGGTAAACAACTCGGCATGAGCAAGACGACCGTTGAAAAATACCTCGACCTATTGGAAAAGGTCTTCGTTATCTATCGTCTGGGGGCTTATTCGCGTAACCTACGCAAGGAGGTTACAAAAGCTGGCAAGTGGTACTTCTACGACAACGGCATTCGCAATGCCATTATCGGGGCTTTCTCACCGCTGGCCATTCGGCAGGATGTCGGTGCGCTGTGGGAGAACTACATCATCGGAGAGCGGCGCAAAGCGAACTTCAATGAGGGACTGCACAGGGAGTTCTATTTCTGGCGCACCTACGACAAACAGGAAATCGACCTGATTGAGGAGAGTGCCGACAGTCTTACCGCCTTGGAGTTCAAGTGGGGAAATAAAATGCCGGCCGCACCGAAAGCCTTCCAAGAAGCCTATCCCTATGCCGAGTTTCATGTGGTAAATCGGGAGAATTATTTGGAGTTCGTATAATCAATAAATTACGTATATGGAAACAAAACTACAATCCAAACAGCAATATCCGCGGTTTATCCAAAATAAACCGTGTGGTATTGACAAATTCGATGGAGGTTCGCAAGAAAGGTTGGCAAAAACTATTGCTCGCCATTTTTGTCAGAATGATTCATTGGATGAGGAATGTACTTTACCTCGAATTATCGGCATCGAAGGTATTTGGGGATCTGGAAAATCCAACGTGGTTAAAATGTTGGAACGTGAATTATCAGACGACTATTACTTTTTTGAGTATGACGCATGGGGACATCAAGAGGACTTGCAACGCCGCTCTATATTGGAATTGCTTACAAGCAAACTTATTGATGATGGTATCCTATCTGGAAATGCAACAATAAAAGTCAAAGGTGGAGGTACGAAAACCGTATCATGGTCTGAAAAGCTGAAATATTTATTAGCCCGTAAAACGGAGACCGTAACCGAAAAATATCCCCTTATCAGTAATGGTATGGTTGCGGCATTTTTGGTTGCAGTTTTAACTCCGATATTTACATTTATTGCGTATGCAGTAAAACCTACACCCACAACATGGTGGTTTTCTTTATTGTCTATTATCATAGCTGCACTGCCAGTTCTTATTGCATTGTGCGTTTGGAAATGGGCATATAGCAAAGATCATAAATATGGATGGAGTTATATGTTAGCTATTTATCAAGATAAAGTCGAAAAGGACGTTTGCTATGAGACTTTGAGCGAAGACGAACCAACGGTTTACGAGTTCAAAACATGGATGCAAGACATTTCTGATTTTATCAAGGAAAAAGGACAACGTAAATTAGTCCTTGTTTTTGACAACATGGATCGTCTCCCCGCTGAAAAAGTAAAAGAATTATGGTCTTCTATCCATACGTTCTTCGCCGATAGCGGTTTTGAAAATGTTTGGGCTGTTATTCCTTTCGATGAAACACATTTAGCTTGTGCATTCGGAGATGAGACCGACGAACAAACGAAACAACTGACCAAGTATTTTATCAATAAAACTTTCCCTATTGTTTATCGTGTTGCTCCTCCTGTTATTACCGACTATCGAAGTATATTCAACAAACTGTTTGTTGAAGCATTTGGAGAAACAGAAAATGAAGCGAAAGAAACTATAAATCGGATATTCAGATTGGTAAATCCTAATGCCAATGTTAGGGAAATTATATCATATATCAATGAGATGGTCGCTCTTAAACAAGAGTGGTGTAACGAAATTTTGATGATAAACATAGCATTGTTCTGTTTGAAGAAGACGGATATTCTGGCAAATCCAGTAGAACAAATATTGTCCGGCGACTATCTGAATGGCATTCAAACAATAATTAACAATGATCTGCAAACACAACGCGAAATTGCAGCTTTGGTATATGGTGTCGATGTTGAAGATGCTCGACAAATTCCATTGAAAAAATATATTGAAGGCTGCATCAACGGAGAAGAAGACCACGACATAAATCAATATGCAGAGACTAATAAACAATTTGACACTGTATTAGAAGAAGTTATACAATGTATGGACAATGCGCTTATCGATAAGATTATACATTGTTTGCATAAATTAACTCGAAAGAGCGATGTTATTCTGCGTGTATGGCAGAATAGCACAATTGAAATTAAAAGAATCCATAGAGAAGCAGGTGTTCCCTGTCGAATACCAAGAACTGCTGTTGCATTTAGACACGGAAAGCCAAAACCATGTGATTGCTCAATTATATAAGAAGATAGTTCGGTTCAATGACTTCAATGGCGGCGACTATTTCAAAACGTTAGATGCAATAGACAGGTTTATTGCGCAAAATAAGTTGGCGTGCGATTTTACGTCATTGATTGAAGCAAAAACAGTCAAGCCAAATACATTTATCGATTATATTCAAGCTGCAAATGCAACAGATGCTGCCTATCGGGATAACGCGACAACTAAAGCATATAAATATTATCAAGTAGCAACAAATTCGGAGGCGCTCGATAATTATTTGGCAAACTTACTACCCGATAATTTCGACCATGCAGATATTGTAAAAACGTTAAAAGATAATTCTACCTATACGTTTCCAACGCTTTTGCAAGCGATCACGAATTGCATTGATGAACAGAATGTAAATAAAGATAATATAGGGGCTATATTTACAACCTATCGTTTATTGGCATCTGACGAAGAAAGACCTTTACCTGTAACGTTAGATTCAACCTACATAAATCAGTTGCATTCTGAATTAGAAACTGATGGCCGAAACATTAAAGAGTCTGGATATTACGATTTAGTCGCCATGCAATTGGCACATGGTCATTCCGTTTCCTTAATAGAGGGTGGAGATATAAAATATGTTGCAGAACTCATGGACTATTATGTGGATCATGGAGACTTATTAGTAAATAGTGTGGGATGGAATATACCGCTATTAAATGAAACACTACAATACATGGTAAATCATAAACTTGGCTATAAATTATTGCTCTCAGACATATTGCCCCAATTTGAAGATATTAAGAACAGAATAGGTGTAACGGATGAGGTATTTATCGAGCATTTAGCAGAGTGGAATACCGATTTGGATAAGTATATCACTAAGAACAATATTAAAGATGTAATTCCTGACGCATCTTTTTACGATTTGACCACTAAAATAAGCAATGTCCTGACCGATCATATCAATAAAATAGCGTTCGAAGCGTTGTCTGAAATAAGTGTTGATACATTATACGCCCAAAGAACAGCACATACATCATATTATTGGTTTGTCGCAATAAAACATTTACTGGCTAAAATCAAATCCTTGCCAGATAACTTGACTGAATTTGGCAAAAAGATTCTGATGGATATTGCTTCTGGAACTCAAAGTTTGAATCCTTTCCCTAATTGTTTCAAGAATATAGTTGAAAGATTGGATAAACGAAAAATTAAATCGACAGTTACCGATATAAGAAATGATTTCTGCATCGGTAAAAAGACTATCAATGCAATAAAGTTTCAATTTTTCGAAACATGGCTTAGATCGCATGGTAATTTGAAAAGTCAAGCTGGAGACGTTATTGATAAAATAGTGAAACCTGTAATTTCCGATGGGGCATGCCGTTCATTGATTCTGCAAAACAAAGATTTTTATATGGATTTAATAAATACAGCAGGGGATGATGCTTATGAATTGAAAAAGAGTCTCCGAAACCTCATACAAAAAGATCAGATCCGCAATTGGTTAAATTTGTCAATTCGATAGATTCAGTACCTGAGGTTGAAACCGCGTAAGTATTTGTCTAACAAGTCCGAATTTTACGATTTTACCCGTCAGAACTGAAGTGCCCCCCAAAAAAATTGTATCCAACTTTTGGGGGTCACTTCAAACTTCGATAGGGATAATTTTCAATTTTGGGGACTTGTTAGACAGTCTCATTATCTGGTAGCAGTTTACACAGCACCGGATCGTTTTTGATACGCTCCAGTTCCTCCTGCACAATCTGCTTCACCTCTTCCTTGATGCGCCGGTAGTTCGCCTGCACCGTTTCCTTCATGCGGTCGTTGCCGTCCTCGTCCGTGAAGTTTGTAATGACGGGAATTTTCTTGTAGGCACTTTCTTCCCGTTTCACCTTTTCGGCATCCACCACAATCTCGCAATGAAAAATCTTCTGCTCGATACGCTCGTTGAAGTTGTCGGATACAGAACCGACAAACATTCCCTGCGTAAGCCCGGAAATCTTACTCGGTGGAATGAGCGCGTCCATCTGCGTGTTGATGGAGGTGGAAACATCCTGCCGGTTGATGGAGATGGACTGCCGTTTCTGCAACACCTTACCGAACCGCTCGGAGAGCGTCTTGGCTGTTTCCCCCCACCACCTGACCGGAGAAAATATTGCCGACAGTGTTCATCACCACTTTCGCCTCTTTGTCCCCGTAGTCACGCACTAACTGGCTGAAATCCTGAAAGCCCAGACACACGGCAACCTTGTTGCTTCGGGCGGTAGCTATAAGATTGTCCAACCCTTTGAAGTATATTGTGGGCAACTCGTCGATGATGACCGATGACTTCAGCATCCCCTTCTTGTTGATGAGCTTCACGATACGGGAATTATACAGACCGAGTGCCGCACCGTAGATATTCTGACGGTCGGGATTGTTACCCACGCAGAGGATTTTCGGCTCTTCGGGATTGTTGATGTCCAGCGTAAACTCGCTGTCTGACATCACCCAGTAGAGCTGCGGTGAAATCATCCTCGAAAGCGGGATTTTTGCCGACGCTATCTGACCCATGAGCTGCTCCGCAGCCCCTCCAAGCCACGCATCCATGAACGGCGAAAGGTAGTTCTCCAGCTCCGGATAAGAGGTCAGTATCGGAAATATATCCTCGTAACGGCGGTTCAGAAACTCGATAGCATGGGGAAACGTGCAAAACTTCCCGTTCTGATAGATTTTGAGATACCAGATAATACTGGCAAACAGAATGATAGGTGACTCCACGAAGAAGTCGCCCTGCTTTTGCACCCACGTTTTATTGAGGTTGAGCATTATTGTGTAGGCACTCTCATAGGCATCCGTAATATCTTCCATAAAATCCGGGTGAATGGGATTGCACCGATGAGAGCGTCGCGGGTCGTCGAAGTTGATCACATAGAACTTCGGCTTTACCTTGTAGCCGTCCGGGTGGTTCAGCAAATGGTTGTAGGCAATAGTAGATAGGTCGGGATACTTGAAATCGTAGATGTATTGACTAAAGCCCTTTTCAATCTGTTGCTTGATAAAATTGTTTACCACGGCATAGGACTTGCCGCTGCCCGGCGTACCCAACACGATGGACGCACGGAAGGGATTAACTACATTGATCCAACCGTTGTTCCAGCGTTTCCTGTAATAGAAACGTGTCGGCAGATTGACCGAATACTCGCTTTCGATAAGCCTCGTTTCCTGCATGAAACTCTCGTTCTCGTTGTTGAAAACATCCTCCATCAAATTGTGTTTCAACAGGCGGCTCATCCACAGACCACCCATCAACAGGCAGACATAGCCCGTTCCAATGGTAAGGACATACAGTCCCGTCACCGCTTCAAGCGGCAGCGGCAGGGGCAGCAACCACCAGTTCAGGAAAAACAGCACGAACCCGACGGCAAATGCTGTCCAGATTCTCCCCCAAGTGATTTTCTCACCCTTGACACCCTTCGTACCCAGACAGGACAAGGCAAGCAAAAGGACGGAAAACAGCTTCGTGTAGAGAATGGAATGGAACAGCCCCGCCGTGCGGTCGAAGTTCAGAAGGATTTTGTCCACCACGCCGATGTTCACGCCCCACAGCCGGATGGCTTCGTAGCAGAACCAGTACACGTTCATGACCACTAAAATGATACTCACGGCACGCAGAAAATCCATGATTTTCGCCAATGCCCTCAAATCGTCTTCTTGTTGTGACATACATTGATTTTTTAATTGTTGATACTCTGATTACATACCCAAGCCCTTGCGTTTTTTCTTCTTTTTGCGCTTCATCGCCCGGATGAAAGCCTCTTCCTCGGCATCTACCGCCGGACCTTCGGGAGTGAGCAAGCCCATACCGCCCGATATATCTTCACTGTCGTAGGCGGTCTGCCCGTGTGCCTTGTCCGCAGCATCCACAGGGATGGATAGCGGTATCGGCGGTTGTCCGGCGTATGGCAGGGTGAAGTGTTCCTGCAAGGCATTCGCCGAAAGCTCCTTACCCATGCGCGAACCGTTCAGCACGCATCCCGTGCGGTGGTCGATGAAGGTAGCCCCATAGATGCGCCCTTCCTCTGTGTAGCGCAGTACGGTGTCGATGCCCTTCTCTTTGAGTTGGGATACAAATTTGTCCTTGTCATAAGTGCCTTGCAGCACGGAAAGGACGGTGCGTTTCGTCATGTCTGCCAGTTTCCTATCCTTGATTTCCGATTTGGAACGGACAAACTTCTTCTGTACGGCTTCATAGCCTGCGGACTTCCCGAAAAGCGAGGATTTGAACGGGTTGCCCACCTTGTTACCCTTGTCGTCCGTGACGGAATAGACCAGCCCGTGATACTCCCGTCCGCGCACGTTGCCCCTCGCTTCCTCCACCGTCATATTATATAAGGAAAGGAGCGCACGGTATTCGCCCATCGTCTGGAAACGGTACTGCCCATTCAGAGCCTTCACGGTGTTGCCTACCTGCTTCTTCACATCACCTGCCGATGCGGCCACCTTGCGCAACGGATTATCCAATCTCTGATTTTTACGTTCTGCCGGATGCAATCCGTACTTCTGTTCCAGTTCCCTGCGGATACGGTCGCTGCGGCGGTAGAGAAAATCCCGGTTGAGCCTTTTCCCGTTCTCGTCCACGTTGACCGTCACGATGTGCAGGTGGTGGCGGTCGATGTCCTCGTGCTTGAATACAAGATAAGGCTGGTTTCCGAAACCGAGTTTTTCCAGATACTCGCGGGCGATATTCTGCAACTCAATATCGGTCAGCACATCCTCCGGGTGCGGGTTGAGAGAGATATGCACCACCGGCTTCTCGATCTTCATCTGCGGTGGCAGGAAGGTGAGAAAACCCTCCATCGCCTTGCCTATGTCCACCGTTCCCGAACCGTCATTGTAGATGCGGTTGGTGGTGAGAAGCCGCCCCTGCGCCTCGTTAATCTTCTCCCCGTTGTAGGCAATCGCGCCGTACAACGAACTTCCTACACTGATTTTTGCGACCATTTTGCCTCCATTTCCCTTGAAAGTTCCACAATCCGGCGGCTCAGTTTCACGAGTTCGACGGTGTGTTGCTCTAATTTGTAGAGCAACGCCATCGCCTTTTTCTCTGAAAAATGCAGCCTCAGTTCCTTCACGACTTGGTTGTAATTCGTACCCACGGCACGGAATTGTGCATGAAAATCCGACAGTTTGGTGTAATAGTCCACCAACGTCTTGTCCACCTTCAGCACCTTGAACGGTTGCCCGAAGAAGTGCGCTTTGAGGAAAACAGACCGTGCATAGACACCCGATTTTCCGAACATGGCGAGGAAACGGTTGTGTTCCTCCTCGTTGAAACGGACGGTGTACCGGTACACCGCCGGATCAAGTTTGGGATTTCTCCCTGATTTGCTTTTCCTTTTCTCTTTCATATTACTTTGGATTTAGCGGATTGACGGCATAAGCCGCCGCTTCGGATTACAGCACCGCAGTTCTGAAAGGCTTCCCGACTTCGGAGGGAAAGCCCGCCCCCTGCAAGGGCAAGTGCTTTTCGTGGCTGCTCAAAATATTTTGAGCGGCTGAAAAGACATCTTGCTATGTTCAGGTGAACATAAAAATCCGTCAGGGGACGGATTGGGAAAATACCTTTCAGGACTCCGGGCCGCGCGTCATCGGCGAACCCTGCTGTCCGGGTGCAAAGTTACGCCCTTAAAGCGGTATCGGACAGATGCTTGACCCGGTCAATGACTGCCAACCGGCGCAACGTGCCGCCACTTGCCGGAGAAGTGATACAGGTTCCAAAATATACTTGTTTATTTGCAGCATGATTCAAGAAACGAACGATTTGAAGATATGATAAACGGAACATTCAAATACCCGGAAATCCGCTTCTTCGGATACTTGCCGAAACGGATACCCGAACCGTCGGAAACCCGGTTCTCCGACAATTCGGTGACGTATGGATTCAATGACTTCATGACGCAATGTCGTCAATCACCATTTGTCCGACGCACCGCTTCACCACAGAACCGGATACGCGACGACCCGCCTGCGCGTGTAATCACGGAAGCGGATGGCGCGACAGCCAAATCCGTATGGAAACAGAAAATCAAATCATCAACAATTAAAACAAATGGAACTATGAGTAAGGAAATCTTCGTTGCATTCGCAACACAGAAAGGTGGCATCGGCAAATCCACTGTCACGGCACTTGCCGCCAGCTACCTGCACAACGTGAAAGGCTACAATGTCGCCGTCGTGGACTGCGACGACCCGCAGCACAGCATCCACGGGCTGCGCGAACACGAAATGGGGCTTATCGACAGCAGCACCTATTTCAAGGCTCTCGCTTGCGACCATTTCCGCAAAAAAGAACGCCTACACCATCGTCAAAAGCAATGCGGTGAACGCCCTCGACGATGCCGAGAGGATGATTGCCACTGAGGACGTGAAACCCGACGTGGTGTTCTTCGACATGCCCGGCACACTCCGAAGCAACGGCGTGATAAAGACGCTCTCGCAGATGGACTACATTTTCACTCCGCTGAGTGCCGACCGCTTTGTCGTGGAGAGTACCCTGAAATTCGTCACGATGTTCCGCGACAGGCTGATGACTACCGGACAGGCGAAAACAAAGGGGCTGCATCTGTTCTGGACGATGGTGGACGGCAGGGAGAGGAACGACTTGTACGGCATCTACGAGGAAGTGATAGCCGAAATGGGCTTTCCGGTACTTTCCACCCGCTTGCCCGACAGCAAGAAGTTCCGCCGTGACCTTTCGGAAGAGCGCAAGAGCGTTTTCCGCTCCACCATCTTCCCGATGGACACGGCACTGCTGAAAGGGAGTGGCATCCGGGAGTTTTCCGAAGAGATAAGCGACATCATCAGACCGCAGTGAGCATGGGCAGCAGGAAAGTGAACACGGAAGGCATCGACGAGGAACTGCTGTTAGCCTCCATCGGGCGGCGCACACAGGACGGGACACTGCGCCCCGCACAGGAAGTACCCGCAGCTGCACCGACCGAAGAGGACACCGCCGCACCGGAACCATCTCCTGTGCAACCCGTAACACGGGAAAAAGCGCAGAGGGAAAGTGGACGCCGGAAAAGGCAGGACGAGGACTACAACGAGCTATTCCTGCGCCGCAACGAGATAAAGACCCGCCAATGTGTCTATATCAGCCGTGACGTCCACGGCAAGATCCTCAGAATCGTGAACGACATCGCCGGAGGGGAAATCTCAGTAGGCGGATATGTGGATACCGTGCTGCGCCAGCATCTGGAACAGCACAAGGAGAGAATCAACGAACTGTACAAGAAACAACGTGAAGATCTGATTTGAAAATGGAAAAAGAAATGACACCGAATGAAAAAAGACCACAGCAAGACTGCGGAGGTATGTTTACCCAAGTGCAGGCGAGTGTGGAAATACTGTCGCCTGTCCCGGTAAGCGGCAAATGCAGTGAGAAGGACTATGAACGCCTGTTCATCCGCGACCCGGAAGTAAAGGCACGTGAGGGGAAGATGGCGTATGTGCGCCCGGAGTACCACGAGCGTATCATGCGTATCACCCGTGTAATCGGGCATGACCGGCTTACGCTGTCCGCTTACATCGACCATGTGCTGACGCACCACTTCAACCAGTGCGAAGATGCGATAAAGAGCCTTTATGCCCGAAATTACAATTCAGTATTCTAACCAAAAACGGAAGGATATGAATTACACAATCAGCATGACAGACATTCTGCTGGCGGTATCGGTCGGCTGCAACCTCTGGTTCCTGTTCCTGCTCCTTTACGAGCGCATCATGGACACGCGGATTGTCCGCTTCTTCAAGGGCATTGTCGGATTATGGCGGTCACTGGACGGGAATGAGGCTAAACGCATAGCGGCACACGAGGAAGTCCCTGCGGAAAAGGCGGACATCATCGGCAAGAGCCGTTTCAGGATGGCATCCACCCGGACAACCGCTGCCATACCGACGCAAGAAGCCGCCACTATTGAAAAAGGCATTGAGCTGTCGGAGGAAGAGGCTACTTTTGACGACGGAAAAACGGGAAACGCATCCCGCCCGGCACAAGTCCCGGAGGAAAAACTCGATGAGACCTTCACGAGCATACCGCCGGAGGAACTGGGATACGGGGACGACGAACCGGAAGAGGACGCCTCGGACACGCCACGGGCTTCGGGCAGCAGCTTTGACGAGATTGACGACGCCTGCAAGACCGCCAAAAACCCGGACGCGACACAGGCGGAACGTGAAAAGGCGGCTAAGGTGTTCACCGACATGGAGGGCACGGAGTTGTACGAGAAAATGATGGAAGGCTCTTCGGAGATAGGCATCCGCATCAAGGGGCTTATCGAGATTCGGCTGAAGAAATCTGAAAAGGAGTTCGTCGTGCCGGACAACATCGAGGAGTTCGACATTCGCAACTATGTATGACAACAATAAAAGAAATGAACATGAAAGAATGACATCAACCCACGCGGCGAGGAAACGCAAGGCGCATCCCCATCCGCAACGGACACGCCCACGTCCGTGGAAACAAACGGGCATCCACTAAAACCAAAGTAAAGAAACAAAGTATCAACCGCCCGACAAAGGACCATCCACCCTTTTGACGGCAAAAAACAAGAACAGTTTATGAACAAGAACATCTTGAAAAACAGAAAAGCAATCCTCTCCGCGGCACTTGTCATCGCCGCAACCGCCTCCGCTTTCGCGCAGGGAAACGGCATCGCGGGCATCAACGAAGCCACCTCTATGGTGAGTTCTTATTTCGACCCCGGAACTAAACTGATATACGCCATCGGTGCAGTCGTCGGGCTTATCGGGGGCGTAAAAGTGTACGGCAAGTTTTCATCGGGCGACCCCGACACCAGCAAGACAGCCGCCTCGTGGTTCGGCGCGTGCATCTTCCTGATTGTTGCCGCCACCATCCTGCGCTCATTCTTCCTTTAATAAATAATGTATGGCTGAATACCCAATCAACAAGGGTATCGGCCGTCCGGTAGAGTTCAAGGGCTTGAAGGCACAGTACCTCTTCATCTTCTGCGGAGGTCTGCTGGCTCTCTTCGTCCTGTTCGTCATCCTCTACATGGTCGGTATCGACCAGTGGATATGTATCGGCTTCGGCGCGGCATCGTCCTCCCTCCTTGTATGGCAGACCTTCGCGCTGAACGCCCGGTACGGTGAACACGGGCTGATGAAATTAGGAGCGGCACGGAGCCATCCCCGATACCTTATCAACCGGCGGCGGATAACCCGTCTGTTCAAACGACAACGAAAGGAAGAAAGACAATGAGGAATACATCGAAAATGACAACACTGGAAAACAGGTTCCCACTTTTAGCGGTGGAGCATGGCTGCATCATCTCAAAGGACGCCGACATCACGGTGGCTTTCGAGGTGGAACTACCGGAACTTTACACCGTGACGGGTGCGGAGTACGAGGCGATACACAGTTGCTGGTGCAAGGCTATCAAGGTGCTGCCGGACTACTCCGTCGTCCACAAACAGGACTGGTTCATCAAGGAACGCTACAAACCGGAGCTTCAGAAGGACGACATGAGCTTTTTAAGCCGCTCTTTCGAGCGTCACTTCAACGAGCGTCCGTACCTGAAACACACCTGCTACCTCTACCTGACCAAGACAACAAAGGAGCGTAACCGGATGCAGAGCAATTTCAGCACGCTGTGCCGGGGACATATCATCCCGAAGGAGCTGGACAGGGAAACCACGACCAAGTTCTTGGAAGCCTGCGAACAGTTCGAGCGCATCATGAACGACAGCGGGCTTGTCAGGCTGCGCCGCCTCTCCACCGATGAGATTGTGGGTACTGAGGGAAAGACGGGACTTATTGAACGCTACTTCTCGCTCATGCCGGAAGGTGACACCACCTTGCAGGACATCGAGCTTTCGGCAAGGGAGATGCGCATCGGCGACAACCGCCTGTGTCTGCACACCCTCTCCGACGCGGAAGACCTGCCGGGCAAGGTGGCTACCGACACCCGTTACGAGAAGCTCTCCACCGACCGGAGTGACTGCCGACTGTCATTCGCCTCCCCGGTGGGGCTTCTGCTCTCCTGCAACCATATCTACAACCAGTATGTGCTGATAGACAACAGTGAGGAAACCTTGCAGAAGTTCGAGAAGTCCGCCCGTAACATGCAGTCGCTATCTCGCTATTCAAGGAGCAACAGCATCAACCGCGAGTGGATAGACCAATACCTGAACGAAGCCCATTCCTACGGACTGACCTCGGTACGGGCACACTTCAACGTCATGGCGTGGAGCGACGATGCGGAGGAACTGAAGCATATCAAGAACGACGTGGGCAGCCAGTTGGCAAGCATGGAATGCGTGCCGCGCCACAACACCATCGACTGCCCGACACTCTACTGGGCGGCGATACCCGGCAATGCGGCGGACTTCCCGGCGGAAGAGAGTTGCCACACCTTCATCGAACAGGCGGTGTGCCTGTTCACAGAGGAAACCAAACTACCGCAGCTCGCTCTCGCCCTTCGGCATCAAGATGGTGGACAGGCTCACGGGAAAACCGCTGCACCTTGACATCTCCGACCTGCCCATGAAGCGAGGTATCACGACCAACCGCAACAAGTTCGTGCTGGGTCCTTCGGGCAGCGGCAAGTCTTTCTTCATGAACCACCTCGTGCGCCAATATTATGAGCAAGGCGCACATGTGGTATTGGTGGACACGGGAAACTCCTATCAGGGCTTGTGCGGCATGATCCGACGCAAGACAGGCGGAGCGGACGGTGTGTATTTCACCTACACGGAAGATAAGCCCATCAGCTTCAACCCGTTCTACACCGACGATTACATCTTCGACGTGGAGAAGAAGGACAGCATCAAGACCCTGTTGCTGACGCTCTGGAAGTCGGAGGACGACAAGGTGACAAAGACGGAGAGCGGCGAGCTGGGCAGTGCCGTGAGTGCCTATATTGAGCGCATCCAATCCGACCGTAGCATCGTGCCGTCGTTCAACACCTTCTACGAGTATATGCGTGACGACTACCGCAAGGAACTGGCACAGCGTGACATCAAGGTGGAGAAGTCCGACTTCAACATCGACAACATGCTCACCACCATGCGGCAGTATTACCGGGGCGGGCGTTACGATTTCCTGCTCAACTCCACGGAGAACATCGACCTGCTCGGCAAGCGGTTCATCGTCTTCGAGATAGATTCGATTAAAGAAAACCGCGAACTGTTCCCCGTCGTGACCATCATCATCATGGAAGCCTTCATCAACAAGATGCGGCGGCTGAAAGGCGTGCGGAAACAGCTTATCGTGGAAGAGGCTTGGAAGGCCCTCTCATCGGCGAACATGGCTGAATATCTGCGCTATATGTATAAGACGGTCAGAAAATATTACGGCGAGGCAATCGTGGTGACGCAGGAGGTGGACGACATTATCAGTTCTCCGGTGGTCAAAGAGAGCATTATCAACAACTCGGATTGTAAAATCCTGCTTGACCAAAGGAAATATATGAACAAGTTCGACCAGATACAGGCGTTGCTCGGACTGACGGAAAAGGAGAAGTCGCAGATACTCTCCATCAACATGGCGAACAACCCTTCACGGCTCTACAAGGAGGTGTGGATAGGCTTGGGCGGCACGCAGTCGGCGGTCTATGCCACGGAGGTCAGCGCGGAAGAGTATCTGGCGTACACCACCGAGGAAACGGAAAAAGTGGAGGTTTACCGTCTGGCGGAGAAGCTGGGCGACGACATCGAAGCCGCCATCCGGCAGCTTGCCGAAAGGCGGAGAAACAAGGAATAACTAAAAAACAGAATGTATCAACCAAAAAAGAAAAACGCGTATGAATTTACCAAAAGTGAAAATGCTGCAAGTCAGCAAGTGCCTTATCGGATTGGCGGTCATGATGCTGCAATCCTGCGACGTGGCCGACAACCGCCGCGACATGCTGTGCGGGAACTGGGAGAGCGTGGAGGGAAAACCTGACGTGCTTATCTACAAGGAGGGCGAAGCCTACAAAGTGACGGTGTTCCGTCGTAGCGGTCTGCGCCGCAAGCTCAAGCCGGAAACCTATCTCTTGCAGGAGGAGAACGGCAACCTGTTCATGAACACCGGCTTCCGCATCGACGTGTCCTACAACGAGGCCACGGATGTGCTGACTTTCTCGCCAAACGGGGACTATGTGCGGGTGAAGCCGCAGCCGGGACATCCGACCGAAGAATAACAACCACTAAAATCCAAAGTAACATGAGAACAAGAATAACAATGATTATCTGCCTGTGCCTGCTTTTTTCGCGGGCAGGGCAAGCGCACAGTGGGTCGTAAGCGATCCGGGCAATCTAGCGCAGGGTATCATCAATGCCTCCAAAAACATCATCCATACCTCCAAGACCGCCACGAACATGGTGAGCAACTTTCAGGAAACGGTGAAAATCTATCAGCAGGGCAAAAAGTATTACGATGCCCTCAAAATCGGTGAACAATCTGGTCAAGGACGCCCGCAAGGTGCAGCAGACCATCCTGATGGTGGGCGACATCACAGACATCTATGTAAACAGTTTCCAAAGGATGCTCCGTGATGGAAATTTCAGACCCGAAGAGCTTTCCGCAATCGCTTTCGGTTACACGAAACTGCTGGAAGAGAGCAACGAAGTGTTGACGGAACTCAGGAACGTGGTGAACATCACCACGCTCTCCATGACCGACAAGGAGCGCATGGACGTGGTGGAACGCTGCCACTCGAAGATGAAGCGTTACCGCAACCTCGTGAGCTACTACACGAACAAGAACATCTCCGTGAGTTACCTGCGTGCGAAAAAAAAAGAAGAACGACCTCGACCGCATCATGGGGCTGTACGGGAACATGAACGAAAGATACTGGTAGGCTATGAAGTTCGACAACCTTCATCAGAGTTTACGTTCACTTTATGAGCAGATGATGCCGCTGTGTGGGGACATGGCTGGTGTGGCGAAAAGGCATCGCCGGGCTGGGTGCGCTGTTCTACGTCGCCTACCGGGTATGGCAGTCGCTGGCGAGAGCTGAACCGATAGACGTATTCCCGATGCTCCGTCCTTTTGCCATCGGTCTGTGCATCATGTTCTTCCCGACTGTGGTGCTGGGCACGATAAACAGCATCCTCTCACCCGTCGTACAGGGCACGGCAAAGATGCTGGAGGCGGAAACGCTGGACATGAACCGATACCGGGAGCAGAAGGACAAACTGGAATACGAGGCGATGGTACGCAACCCCGAAACCGCCTACCTCGTGTCCAACGAGGAATTTGACAAGCAACTGGAGGAACTCGGCTGGTCGCCCTCCGACATGGTGACGATGGCGGGAATGTATATCGACCGGGGAATGTACAACATGAAGAAGAGCATCCGCGACTTCTTCCGCGAGATACTCGAACTGCTGTTCCAAGCCGCCGCCCTCGTGATAGACACCGTCCGCACCTTCTTTCTCGTGGTGCTGGCGATTCTCGGTCCGATAGCCTTCGCCCTGTCGGTATGGGACGGTTTCCAAAACACGCTCACGCAGTGGATATGCCGCTATATACAGGTCTATCTGTGGCTACCGGTATCGGACATGTTCAGCACCATACTGGCGAAGATACAGGTTCTGATGCTGCAAAACGACATCGAGCGGATGCAGGCAGACCCGAACTTCTCGCTGGATTCGAGCGACGGGGTGTATATCGTATTCCTCTGCATCGGCATCATCGGCTACTTTACCATTCCCACCGTTGCGGGCTGGATTATCCAAGCCGGAGGCATGGGCGGTTACGGTCGCAACGTGAACCAGATGGCGGGACGAGCCGGAAGCATGGCGGGCAGCGTGGCGGGTGCAGCCGCAGGAAACGCAGTCGGACGTGTCGGCAAATTGCTGAAATAATCAATGTGCAATCATAAATTGGAAAATATAAATGGAATTCAAATCACTTAGAAACATCGAATCGTCGTTCAGGCAGATACGCCTGTTCGGTATCGTCTTCCTCTCGCTGTGCGCCGTGGTGACGGTGTGGAGCGTGTGGAACTCCTACCGTTTCGCAGAGAAGCAACGGGAGAAAATCTATGTGCTGGACAACGGCAAGAGCCTGATGCTCGCCTTGTCTCAGGATTTGTCGCAGAACCGCCCGGCGGAGGCACGGGAACATGTGCGCCGTTTCCACGAGATGTTCTTCACGCTATCACCTGAAAAAAGCGCGATTGAACACAACGTGAAACGTGCCTTGCTGCTGGCGGACAAGAGCGTGTACCACTATTATTCGGACTTCGCGGAGAAGGGGTACTACAACCGCATCATCGCCGGGAACATCAACCAAGTGCTGAAGGTGGACAGCGTGGTGTGCGACTTCAACGCCTATCCCTACCGTGCCGTGACCTACGCCACACAGAAAATCATCCGGCAGAGCAACGTCACCGAGCGCAGCCTCGTGACCACCTGCCGCCTGCTGAACGCATCGCGGTCGGGATGACAACCCGAACGGTTTTACCATCGAGGGTTTCACCATCATTGAGAACAAGGATTTACAGACTATCAAACGGTAACAGGACATGAAAAGTATCAGAAAATCAATGTGGGGCATGTATTGGAAACTCCACGACAAACGGAAACGCTTGGCGGCAAGTCTCAAAGGGTATCTGGACGGCTTGCCGCCGGAAACACGCCGCCGCATCGTGCTGGGGATGTTCGCCGCCTTCGCGGTGCTTGCCCTTTACACCTTCGGCAGAGCCGTCTATGACATCGGCAGGAACGACGGCTCACGCATGGAAACGGGACACGCCGGACGGGTGGAACTGCCGACCCCGGCGGAAACAGACAATCACTTAACACCTTATTTATATGGAACAGACGAAGAATGAACCAATGAAAGAGAACAAAGCCGCTCCCGACACGGGAAAGCCGAAAAAGGAGCGCGAACCGCTGACAGAGGCGCAACGGCTGAAACGGCAGAAGATGATCGTGCTGTTGCCCGCTATGGTGTTGGTGTTCATCGGGGCGATGTGGCTGATATTCGCCCCGTCCTCCGGCAAGGAGCAACCGCCGGGAACGGACGGATACAACACCGAGATGCCCGACGCGGACAAGGCGAACAGGCAGATTATCGGCGACAAGCTGAAAGCCTACGAGCATGGGGAGATGGAAGAGCGTCAGGAGAGCCGCAACCGTGCCATCGGGCAGCTGGGTGACATATTCGACCGCGAGATAGCGGGAACGGAGGACGGGACGGACTTCGACCTCGCCAATCCGGGCGGCAAGGAGGAAAAGGCACAGCCCGCCACGCCGCAGACCATCCAATCCTCCGCTGCCGCCTACCGCGACCTGAACGCCACGCTCGGCAATTTCTACGAACAGCCGGAGAACAACAATGCGGAGATGGACGAATTGTTGGAGCGCATCGCATCGCTGGAGTCGGAACTGGAAAGCGGGAAGGGCAAGGCTTCCGCCGTGGACGACCAAGTGGCTCTTATGGAGAAGTCCTACGAGCTGGCGGCAAAGTACATGGGCGGTCAGAACGGAGGACAGCCATCGGCGGAACAGAGGGCAGAGCCAACTACCGTGCAGAAAGGGAAGAAGAACAAGGCAATGCCTATCAGACAGGTGGAGCATCAAGTAGTTTCTTCACTCTCACAGCCTATGAGTAACGCGGAGTTTGTCGCCGCCTTATCGCAGGAACGCAACCGGGGTTTCAACACGGCTGTCGGCACGGCGGAGGTATTGGACAGGAACACCATACCGGCGTGCGTGCATGGGGCGCAGAGCGTGACGGACGGGCAAACGGTAAGGCTCCGCCTGCTGGAGCCTATGGCGGTGGCAGGCAGGACAATCCCACTGGGTGCGGTGGTGGTCGGCACGGGCAAGATACAGGGAGAACGGCTCGACATCGAGATTACCTCGCTGGAATATGACGGCACGATTATCCCCGTGGAGCTTGCGGTCTATGACACGGACGGACAGCCCGGTATCTTCATCCCGAACTCGATGGAGATAAATGCCGTCAGGGAGGTCGCCGCCAACATGGGCGGCTCGCTGGGAAGCAGCATCAACATCTCCACCAATGCCGGGGCGCAGCTCGCCTCCGACTTGGGCAAGGGGCTGATACAAGGCACGAGCCAGTACATAGCCAAGAAGATGCGAACCGTCAAGGTGCATCTGAAAGCCGGGTACAGGGTCATGCTTTACCAAGAAAAATATTGAAAACAATAAAAATTACCACTAAAATCCAAAAGTAATGAGAAAAGTAATCATCATGTTTGCCCTCGCTATGGGCATCATAACTGCCAACGCGCAGGAGAATGTAACCGTTGAAACGACCAACGGAAGTGAACAACCGACCTTGACGAAGGAGGTCTATCCGCAGAAGGAGGCGGACGGCGACCTATATCACGGGCTGTCACGCAAGCTGACCTTCGACCGCATGATACCGCCGCACGGTCTGGAAGTGACCTACGACAAGACCGTCCACGTTTCATTTTTCCGGCGGAGGTGCGCTATGTCGATTTAGGCTCGCCCGACCTGATTGCCGGGAAAGCCGACGGAGCGGGAGAACGTCATCCGTGTGAAGGCTACCGTAAGGAATTTTCCCAACGAAACGAATATGTCCGTCATCACGGAGGACGGCAGTTTCTACACCTTCAACGTGAAGTACGCCGCCGAACCGCTGTTGCTCAACGTGGAGATGTGCGACTTCATCCATGACGGCAGCACGGTGAACCGCCCGAACAACGCGCAGGAAATCTATCTGAAAGAGCTGGGCAGCGAAAGCCCGATGCTGGTGCGCCTTATCATGAAGTCCATCCACAAACAGAACAAGCGCGAGGTGAAGCATATCGGCTGCAAGCGTTTCGGCATCCAATACCTGTTGAAAGGCATCTACACGCACAACGGCTTGCTTTATTTCCACACGGAGATAAAGAACCAGAGCAACGTGCCTTTCGATGTGGACTACATCACTTGGAAAATCGTGGACAAGAAGGTTGCGAAGCGTACTGCCGTGCAGGAGCAGATTATTCTGCCGCTCCGCGCGCAGAACTACGCCACCCTCGTGCCGGGCAAAAAGAGCGAGCGCACGGTCTTCACGATGGCGAAGTTCACCATCCCCGATGACAAGTGCCTCGTGGTGGAATTGAACGAGAAGAACGGCGGCCGTCACCAGTCCTTCGTGATTGAGAACGAGGATTTGGTACGCGCGGGTACCATCAACGAACTTCAAGTACGCTGACCATGAGAAAGTACATCGCAATAATCATCGCGTCGCTTGCCCTTTTTACAGGGCAGGCGCACGCCCAGCGGTGTCTGCCGAAGATGCAGGGCATCGAGGTGAGGGCGGACATGGCGGACGGCTTCAATCTCGGCGGCAAGGACGGCGGGTACAGCTTCGGGGCGGCTCTCTCCACCTACACGAAGAAGGGGAACAAGTGGGTGTTCGGTGGCGAATACCTGTTGAAGAACAATCCCTACAAGGACACCAAGATACCCGTGGCGCAGTTCACGGCGGAGGGCGGCTATTACTTCAAGATACTGTCGGACGCCCGAAAGATTGTTTTCGTCTATGCCGGGGCTTCGGCTCTCGCCGGATATGAGGCGGTAAATTGGGGGAAGAAGGTGCTGCATGACGGCTCCACGCTGCACGACCGGGACGCCTTCATCTACGGCGGTGCGCTGACGCTCGATGTGGAGTGTTACGTGGCAGACCGTATCGCCCTGCTTGCCAACCTGCGGGAGCGTTGCCTTTGGGGTGGCGACACACGGAAGTTCCACACGCAGTTCGGGGTCGGTATCAAGTTCATCATCAACTGACACGGGCATGGAAAGGACGGAAATAGATGCTGTCAGAAGGATGCCGCTTGCGGATTTTCTCGCACGGCTGGGGCATGAGCCTGTCAGAAGGAGCGGTAACGAGCTGTGGTATCTTGCCCCGTACAGGGGCGAGCGCACATCCTCTTTCCGTGTGAACGTGGCGAAACAGCTCTGGTACGACTTCGGTTTGGGCAAGGGCGGCGACATCTTCACGCTTGCCGGGGAGTTTCTGCAAAGCGATGACTTCATGAAGCAAGCGAAGTTCATAGCGGAAGCCGCCAATATGACGGTTGCCGGATGGGAAAAGCCCGTCTATCTCTCGAAGCCGACCGAATCCGTTTTTGAGGATGTGGAGGTCGCTCCGCTGCTCCGCTCACTGCTGACGGAGTATTTAGAGGAACGGGGCATCCCTTACGCCATCGCATCCCGTCACTGCTGCCGCTTGAACTACGGTGTGCGTGGGAAACGGTATTTTGCCGTTGGCTTTCCGAACATGGCAGGTGGCTATGAAGTCAGAAGCCGATATTTCAAGGGTTGCATACCTCCGAAGTCTGTATCACTGGTAAAGGCGAATGACATCCCGGCTGACGAGTGCCTCGTGTTCGAGGGCTTCATGGACTTTCTCTCTGCCGTGACGCTTGGTGTAACCGGTAACGCTGACTGTCTTGTGCTGAACTCAGTCGCCAACGTGGAGAAGGCGGCGGGATTGCTGGACGGATACGGGCGCATCGGCTGCTTCCTCGACCGTGACGAAGCCGGACGGCGGACGCTTGCCGCACTTACCATGCGATACGGGGAACGTGTCACCGACCGTTCCTCCCTCTATGACGGTTGCAAGGACTTGAACGAGTACCTGCAACTGACAACGAAAAAACAGAAAAAAACAACCATCTAAAAATCGAAGAACAATGAACATACTGAACAACAGAAACAAGAGAACATCAATATTCAAGGCGGTGGCGTTATGCCTGATAGCCGCCGTGTCATTCACCCTCGTGTCATGTGACGATGACATGGACATCCAGCAGTCCTATCCCTTCACGGTGGAGGTCATGCCCGTGCCGAACAAGGTAGTAAAGGGGCAGACAGTGGAAATCCGCTGTGAACTGAAAAAAGGAGGGCGACTTTTCGGGTACGCTCTATACCATCCGCTATTTCCCAGTTCGAGGGGGAAGGCTCTCTCAAAATGGATAACGGCATCACCTTCCTGCCCAACGACCGCTACCTGCTGGAGAACGAAAAATTCCGCCTGTACTACACGGCGGCGGGTGATGAGGCGCATAATTTCATCGTGGTGGTGGAGGATAACTTTAGCAACTCCTACGAACTGGAATTTGACTTCAACAACAGGAATGTAAAGGACGACGATCTTACCATCGTTCCCATCGGCAACTTCAGCCCCTTGTTGAAATGATGCGTGTATTCATGACAATGCTCTGTTCACTTCTGACGGTCTGTTCTGTGTCCGCGCAGATCAGCCGCCAAGAGGGAACGGACGGGCAGGCGGCAATCTACCGACTGCCGCTTATGGAACGTGCTTTTTTATGCTGCCGCTACTTTGAAGGCTGGCACTCAGAAAAACACTACCCATACGTCGGTTGGGGTCACAAACTTTTGCCAAACGAGAAGTATTCGGCACGAACCATGACAAAACGGGATGCGGATGAACTTTTGCGGAAAGACCTGCGCAAATTTGTCGCCATGTTCCGTAAATTCGGGGTTGATTCGATTTTGCTTGGCACGTTAGCTTACAATGTGGGACCGGCGAAGCTGTTAGGCAGCAAGACAATCCCCAAAAGCACCTTAATCAAGAAGCTGGAAGCTGGTGACAGGAACATCTACCGTGAGTATATAGCCTTCTGCAACTACAAAGGAAAACGCCACGCCATGCTGCTCAAACGGAGAAAGGCGGAGTTTGCGCTGTTGTATATCCCATAAAAGGACTGACAAAACTGGCAAAAGACGTGCCATATTTAACTTGGCACGTCTTTTGCTCTATCACTTGATAGATTATCGTAGGATTTTCTCGTTAATTGACATCGTTGAGCCATTTTTGCCTATCGGTTTCCAAATAACACTTCAAGTTGTAAGTGTTGTGAGAGCAATACAAAACATAGTTATTAACCATAAAAAGTATAGCGAAATTATGAAGAAAGTATTTAGGAAAATTCAGAAAGGAACAACAAAAATGATTGAACGTATCAAATCGTTGGGGGAAATGGAGACGAAGCAGAAATGTGTAGTTCAACGGTTCGAGATTATCATTCCCCTCCACCAAAAAATAACGACCCAATATATAGCCTCCGCAAGTTTTACTTGCGGATTTTTTAGTTATCGCAGATTGGACAAAGGTTTCTTTGCTACTTTCTTTGTCCGCCATCATGCTCACTGAAAGAAAGTAGGGCGGCTCTCGCCGCCCCGCCACTCAAAAGCGTGTGTAAAGTCCCGTCACCATCGTGAACATTTCCTCCAGCATATCAAAATAGATACCCTCGTGTACGGCAATGTCCTTTGTCTTGCACTCAAAGGTCTTTTTGCTGAACGTCCTGCGGTAGAAGCGCATATTGTAGAGGTCTGCCCCTTCGTCATAGATGATGTCAAGGCGGTTGGCACTTGTTTTGTTCCTTGCAAGGCTCATCGTAAGCCGTTGCCCATATCTATGAAATCACGGCTACCTGTCATGGCGGTGAAGCGTTTTCCGCCTATCTGCTGTAATATCGTCTTGGCTATCATATCTTTTGTTTTTAGGGTTTTAAGTATTGGCGGTGCGGACACCGCCATCCCGTTCAAAATTCTCGCATTTCGGAAATGGGGGTCTGCCGTTGTAGCCACTCTTTCACACATTCCATATTGTACTCGCTCGTGATGACTGCCGTATGGCTGTCGGTGGCGGTGAAACGTGTGCTTTCGTAATCATCTATCCACCCCTTGAGGGTGTCCGTTCCCCACGCTCCGGTATCGTCAAAGATACCGTCCAATGCCGTGATAGGTTCGCTGAACTTGACTATCAGCGTTTGATAGGTCGTGTTCATAGTCTGTCCTCCTTTCCCTTCTTTGCGTTCAGCCACTTGTCCCGTGCGGCTCGGCACTCGTCCAACGTGGGTTTGACACAAGAGAACAATTCTCTGTCTATGGGGTGGCGGTAGTCGTACTGCACAAGTGTCCGCCTGCGTCTTCCGATACCCGATTGGAAACGCTCGTATTTCTCCGTACCTGCTTCCGCGCAGGTGCTTACTCCGTTGATGGTCATTCGTGTTGTCATAATGTTGCTTTTTAGATGGTTAAAAATGTACTGACAGAACTCTGTTCTTCATCACCATTTCGGGGTTGCTTGTGTAGCGTTGGTGCAGGTAGAAATGGTGTGAGCCGAAGCCGTAAAGGAAAAACTTGTCAAGTTCGTGCTTCTCGGCAAACTCCTTTACGCTCTTTCTCAATTCCCCCTCACTCGTTGTGAGAGTGAGGAGGTTCACAAATTCAAGGAACATCGTGGGGATTGCATCATCCCACACACAAATCATACTTTCAATTCTTACTTCCATATCAATGTTGTTTTAGGGGTTATGCTATGCCGCTTTCATCCGCTCACGGATAAGGTTGGCGTTCTTGTTCACAAGGTCTATGATGCGCTCGTGATATTCGGTGTCCTGGTTGTGCTTGCCGTGGCACTGCACCACTTCGAGGGTTCGCAAGTCCACCTCTACGGTTTCAATAATCTCATCGCCAATCCTTGCCGATAGTATGAGGGTGTCGGCTTTCTTGTAGTATCCACTGCCAAACACGCAGATGCCCTGCGTCTTGCCCTCGTTGTAATACTCGTCTATGCTTTCAAGCACCTTGACGATTATTTCCTCGTCCGTGATTACCAAGCCGAAGAATTTGGATTTGTTGGCGATGAAATCCTCCGCATCTTTCTTTCGTTGGAGTTGTCGCTGTTGCTCACGCTCACGCCTTTCAATCTCCCAACGGCGTTGCTCTGCGGCTCTTTCCTTCTCGTGTATGGCTTCAATTTTTCGGGTTGCGTTGTCGTGTGCCGCCATGAAATCTTCGGGACAGATGTTCTTCGGGTTACGGAGGTCTTGACCGAGTTTTTTGAGCATACGCAGATAGTCGCACCACATTGAGAGGTTGTCTATCTGATACTTGTGACGCTTGGCAATCAGATATGATGCCCAACATTCATCGGCAGTACGGGTATTGAAAAGAAAGTGTTTCATGACCTCAATCTCACCGCCTTTCATAAGGGTTTCAATTCTTGGGTCTGAAAGCAAGGCTTTGAAAAGACGCACGGGGGAGATGCCGTGGAAATCGCCCTTGAAGCCGTTACGTCTGAGTTGGGGCAATATCCTCATCTTTGGATATGCACAGCTTCTTGCCACCACATCATCGTATAGGCTGTTGTGCGGTCTTACCTCCATATCGCTGCCTAATGCCCACACATCGCAATAGCAGAAAAGGAAGCCACGGAGCAACGCCATGTCCGTAACCTTGCCGTCGGGTGAAATCCAACGCTGCACGACCTCGTGGCAGTAGAAACGCATCGGTTCGCCTTTCCTGCTCTCGCATCTGACCTGCGCCACGCGGATTACCTGATACCCTTTGCAGGTGGTTATCACGCTGAAATACTGCGTTTCCTTGTAGATGCGTCTGCGTGTGTCCTGCACTTTGAGTTCGGCATGGCATTTGGGGCAGGTGCAGCCTTCAAGGGTGTCGCATAGTCCGCTGTCGCTGTGCCACTCGTGACCGCAGTCGGAACAGGTGATGTTCCCTTTCTTGGTGCGGTAGCCGATATGCTCAACGCAGTGGCGGTATGCCCAATCTATTTGTGTCGCTGATATGGGGCGAAGGTTGGCGGAAAGTCTTGCCACCTCTTTCTGTATCTTGGTCTTCGGTTTCATAAGCCTAAATCAAATAATGAGGGTTGGGGTTGGTTTTCTTTTCTCGCTGACGGTCTGTGGCGGTTCTGCAACTTGCGGAGTTCCTCCTCTTGGTATTTGCGGACAGCGTTCTGACGTGCCTCCGCCTTTTCCTCTGCCGTGAGTTTCACAACGTGGTTCACAACCACTTGGCAGTCCATCGGTTTGCCCACCTCTATCTCGTTTTCCTCATAGTAGTGGATGGCTTGCCCGAATATCTCTCCGTCCGTGAAACCGTTGCAACCGCTTTTCTGCACATAGTTCAGAATGTGGGTCACGCACTCGTCCATGTTCTTGGCAGGGTTGCGGTACTTCTTTGCAAATAGCGCATCTTCCTCCGCACGCTGTTCCAAGTACATATATATCGTTCTCTTGAAATGGTCTGTTCCTTTCATATCGCTGTCATTTTTAGATTATCTGTTTCAGTATCTCTCTCCAATAGGTCGGCTCTACCTCGCTGAGAAGGAAGTCCATGAAATCCCTCCGTGCGTCCTTGTTCAGTTCGTGGTACAATCTTCGGAAAGTTTCAAAATTGCCGTTGATGTACGTTTCCACCATATACACGAAGATGTTGTCCACCTCGTAATATCTGCACTGCTGCGCTGCCGTCTTGCTGTTTCTTTTTGCCATGTCGGTAAGGGTTAAAGGGTGAATAACCAAAGGATGAAGCCAAAGAAGGCAATGGTGGAAAGGATAGCCACGATTACACCTATCGCCACTCGGAACACTCCGTTTACAATCTCTCTGATGATGCCCCAAAGGATGCCGAACACCCCGAAGGCGGTGCGCATCATCAAGCCGCATATCGCCAACCCGATGTGTTGCGCCATTTGTCTGAAATTTGCCGTTGCCGTCATATCTTCGCTGTTTTTGATTTTTTGTTTTTAATGCGGATTCAAGAGCTGAGGGAGTTGAGTTTCAAACTATCTTATCTGCCTCTCGTTTATCCGACATTTTTTTTATGCGTCTTTCTGTCGCATCGGTCGTTTTCGTTTCGGGTGCTTGAAAAGGTAGGGATTAGGGAATGCAAGGTTTTTCGGTCAAAATACTACCCGCAGGGCTGGAGATTTTTACCGAAAACAGGAGGCTTGACCTTGCTTTCCCGTCCAATCCCGGAATTACCTTTGCGCCCAGAACGAAAATGACTGACTGATGCGGCTTACTGAAAGGCGCAAAATGGAGGTAAACGAAAACAGAGGCAGATTGTGTAGAAAAAAACTTCAGGGGAAAATCCGTAAAAAAAAGAATCACCAAAAGGAAAAAGACATCACCGGAAGCGTGAAAAGGGCAAACCACAACAAAGGAAGTATGATTGTTTCCGATCCGACGGAACTTGTTCAGCCGGGTGGCAACAATCATTCTTCCCGGTTTGTCCGGCTGTGTGTGGGCGCCTGTTTCATTCATGGGGCAGGCTGACACACTCTGCATTCACTTTCCGCTTCCGGCAAAAGAGACAGCGAAAAAAGAAAAATCATTTGAAAACCCGTAAAAGCACCTCTTGGCATAGGCGCAAAAGAAAGGGGCATTGCTTCATCTGTCTAAACATCGTTTAGGCGTGAGGCAATGCCCTTTTCTCCAGCTATGCGGTAGTCGGCACACGTTTGTTCCAAACTCGTTTTGGGCAATGGTGTGCCGACGGACAATACCGCTTTTACGGAAAATTCTTATGAATGAGGGGATAAAAAACGGGAGTTTATATCAAAATCTCGAATTAAATAGCTACTTTTGCATACGAAGAGTTCTTTGAAGGTTACGCAACGCGCAGAAGGATAATGCAGTAGATAACTAACTAAATCGTAACCTATTACTATCAAGAGCAATTAACCTACGCTCATTTCCAATAAATTACACTCTTTCGTAACTTCCGGGTGCAAATATACGAATAATATTTAATTCGAAAACTCAAAAAAACACGACGACCTCTTGACTTCGCCTTTTCGTCAGCGTATATTTGCAGACGCGCCCTTCCCGTTTCCCGAAACGGGCGCCCATCCTTTCTCTATTTTTTCGATTTCCGCCTGTCGCCGGACTCTTCCGGACGGCAATGACACTGTTTCATCCGACTAAAAAACACACGACATGCCCCGAGGACGCAACAAAGCCCTGATCGCCCGACGCGACGAAATGCTCTGCCACCGCTATCACTACTGGACCGAAACGCAGCGTCTGCGCTTCGACGACACCCTGAAAATCCTCTCCGAAGAGGAATTCTTTCTCTCCGAGGAGCGCATCCTGACCATCCTCCGCGCCAACGGCGACACGCTCCGCGAACTCGCCGGCCGGCCTACTCCGAAAATGCGAAGAGAGCGCTTCCCGACAAGGCGCCATACACCCTCTCCCCGGAAATGATCCGACGGATACGCCCGTCCCTGGCAATAAGGATATTCGGCCCGTTCATTCCTGCGATCCGGCAAAAAGAGGCATCCGCACATCTCCATTCGGAAAAAACAGCTATTTTTGCAGCCGGAACAATCCCGGAACGAAACAAAATGGACTGGTTTACGGATCTTTTTACCCAACATTCGGCCATTCAAGCCGTCGTCGTGCTCTCGCTGATCTCGGTGTTCGGCATGATGCTGGGCAAAGTGCGTTTTTTCGGAATTTCGCTCGGCGTGACGTTCGTTTTCTTCATCGGCATCGCAGCGGGCCATTTCGGACTCTCGGTCGATCCTTCGATGCTGGCTTTCGCCGAAAGTTTCGGGCTCGTACTCTTCGTCTATGCATTGGGATTGCAGGTCGGCCCCGGTTTCTTCAGTTCGCTCCGCTCGGGCGGCATCCGGCTGGTTTCGCTCGCCACGCTCATCGTCCTGACAGGTTCGGCACTGGCCGTAGGGCTCGGCTATGCGACCCGTGTTCCCATGAGCGACATGGCAGGCATCCTGTGCGGCGCCACGACCAACACCCCGGCGCTCGGTGCGGCACAACAGATGCTCTCGCAGATGCAGTTGGACAGCAACAACGCCACGCTGGGCTGTGCATTGACCTACCCGCTGGGTGTCGTAGGCGTGATTCTGGGCATCATCGCCGTACGCAAACTCTTCGCCCGGCCCTCGGACATTCCGCAACCGGACGCCGAACATAAAAAGAATATCTTCATCGTCGAATTCAAGATTTCCAACCCCGGCGTCGTCGGTAAAAGCATCCGCGACGTCGCGGCATACAGCCACCACCATTTCGTCATCTCCCGCCTTTGGCGTGCCGGGCAGGTTTCGATTCCGACTTCGGACTCGACCCTCGAATCGGGTGATCTGGTACTGGTAATCACCTCGCCGGACGACGTGCAGGCACTGGAACTCCTCTTCGGCGAGCGGGTACAGAAAGACTGGAATACGCACGACATCGACTGGAACGCATTGGACAGCCAGCTCATCTCCCGGTCGATCATCGTCACCCGCCCCGAAATCAACGGCCGCAAACTCAGCTCGCTGCGTCTGCGAAACCTGTACGGCATCAACATCAGCCGGGTGCATCGTTCGGGCGTACAACTGCTCGCCACGCCCGATCTCACGCTGCAACTGGGCGACAGCCTGACGGTAGTGGGTGAAGCGCAGGCGATCGAAGGCGTCGAAAAAATCCTCGGCAATGCCGTCAAACAGCTCGACGAACCCAACCTGATTCCGGTTTTCATCGGTTTGCTCCTGGGCCTGCTGCTGGGAAGCATCCCTTTCGCGGTACCGGGTATCAGTCTCCCTGTCAAACTGGGACTCGCAGGCGGCCCGATCATCCTCGGCATCCTGATCGGGACCTTCGGCCCCCGCATCCACATCGTCACCTACACCACGTTGAGCGCCAACCTGATGCTCCGGGCATTGGGACTGTCGCTCTATCTGGCCTGCCTGGGGCTCGAAGCGGGCGCCCATTTCGTCGAAACGATCATGCGCCCCGAAGGAATGCTCTGGATCGGACTGGGATTCCTCCTCACGTTCGTCCCCATCGTTATCGTAGCCGCCCTGTCGCTGCGGTTCTTCAAACTCGATTTCGGACAGGTAGCCGGCATCATGTGCGGCAGCATGGCCAACCCGATGGCGCTGAACTATGCCAACGACTCGATCCCCGGCGATCATCCGGCCGTGGCGTACGCGACGGTCTATCCCGTATGCATGTTCCTGCGGGTCATCATCATTCAGATTCTGATCATGTGCTTTATTTAGCGGTCGCCGGACGGCAGACCGCCCTGCGTTCCGAAGAGGCGCAGCGAACGGAACCGGGGACTCAACGCCCGACATCCGGCAGCTCCGCCACACGGCGGATCTCGCCTTCGAAATTGGGGGTAAAGATCCCGCCGCCCACTCCTTCGGCGATCTCGCGCAGTGTCCAGAAGCGACCTCCGTCCAACTCGCCGCTCGGTACGACAGGCCCATCGTACACCGTCTTATAGACATAGACCAACTCCCGTTCGCGTTCCGACTCGAACAGGTAGGTCAGCACGTGCTGCGGCTCGAAATCCGTCACGCCGACCTCCTCGCGCACCTCGCGCCGCAGGGCAACGAGAGGCTCTTCCCCCCAATCCACATGGCCGCCTACGGCCGTATCCCACCGTCCGGGCTGGATATCCTTCCACGCCGGACGTTTTTGCAGGTAAAGCTCCCCACGGGAGTTGAACAGATGGAGGTGCACCACCGGATGCAACAGCATCGACCCGCCGTGGCACTCGCCCCGCGTGGCCCGGCCGACGACACGTCCGGCAGCATCGACCACCGGGAACAGCTCTTCCCGATTATCCGCGCATTTCATTTTCCGACAATATTCTATGAGTTTTATTCCGACCGTAAAGACTGCAATAGACGGAGAACATGACGAAGCCCAGCAGGGCCATCGCCGCACCGGGCAGGGCGGCATATTGAGGCCCCAGGCCGAAACTGATCGGCAGACCGCCGAAGTAGGCACCCAAAGCGTTACCGAGGTTGAACGCGATCTGGATCGACGCGGCGCCGAGCATCTCCCCGCCCGGCGCATTCTCCAAAATAAGCAGTTGCTGGGGCGATGAAACCCCGAAGAGCGAAGCCGTCGTCAGGAACATCAGCGGAATCACGAGCCAGTCGATCCGAGCCGCGAAGAAGATCCCTACGAGCAACAGACAGATCATCCCCTGAATAAAGCGGGCGACCCGTTCGGGAGAGAAGCGGTCCGACAGATGCCCGCCCGCGAGATTACCCACCAGCATTCCCAGCCCCGCGACCATCATCACGGCTGTCATCGCCTGCCCGGGGATGCCCGCCACACGCGTCATGGTCGGAGTCACGTAGCTGTACCAGCAGAAAACACCTCCATTGGCCAGCAGCGTAGCCAACAGAATCAGCCAGGGAGCCCGCGAACCGAGGAACCGGAATTGCCCCTTCAATCCCGTATCGGGCAGCGCCGGCAGGGCAGGCACCCAGCGGGCGATCAGCAGCAGAGCCATAATTCCCCACAGCCCGACCATCCCGAAAGCCAGCCGCCACGAAAGATAGCTGCCCAAATAGGTACCCAACGGCACACAGAACAGGTTGGCGACAGTCATCCCGAGGATCATGATAGACACGGCCTGGGTTTTGTGTCCCGGATCGGCCACCCGCTCCGCAACGATCGAACCTACGCCGAAGAAAGCCCCGTGAGGCAGGCCCGACACGAACCGCATCGCCAAGAGCATCCAAAAGTCGGGCGCCAGCGAAGCGCAGACGTTACCCAGGACAATAAGAGCGGCAAGAGCGAGCAGAATCCCCTTCAACGCCCGCTTACGTGCGATGAGCACCGTCGCGGGAGCCCCGACGCAAACCCCGATGGCATAGGCCGAAATCAGGTCCCCGGCCCGGGGGATGGAAACGCCTAAATCCCTCGCCACATCGGGCAGAATCCCCATCATGACGAACTCGGCCATACCGAGAGCCAACGTGCCGAAAGCCAGGGCGATCAAACTCTTTTTCATAAATCGACTCTTTTTACCGACGGCTCCGCACTCCGGAGTACGGAATCTCTTTCGCAACTTTCGCATTCTTCGGACCGCTCCGCAGCTCGACAATACGGCGCGTCCGAAGCACGGTCTTTTTGATTCGGAGAACAAAAATAGCGCATATCTTCCCCTCTTCCGCCTAAAACGAAAGAATTTCTCACCGACCTGACAAACCGGCCCTCCCGGATTCTCCCTAACGGGATGAATCCGGGAGGGCCGATTATATCCTATCCGAAAGCCCAAAGAGAGCCGTATGACTGAGATCAATACCCCAGCCAGTGAAGCCACTCGAGCGCTTCGGGCGTCAGCTTGTCATCGCGGTCCACCCAGGTTCCGGACTCGATGAGCAACTTTTTATACTCCTCGATACGGCGCGTGATCGGAAAATCGGGTCGCGGCAGCGCACTCTTCTCCGCACGCTCCGAAGGGCGAATCGTCCGGTCGAAAACCTCCCGAAGCGCCGGGCGCCGGTGTCCCTCCCACTTGAAATCTTCGAGAAAAAGAGCCTGCGTCTCCGGAATCTTATCCATCGGGAAAATCGAATAGACCGGCTGATTGCGGTAGGTAATGCCTTCGACCGTATTGTTGTCGATATAGTAGGTAGCCGCACCGCTTTGGATGGACATCAACCCCACCGGTTCGGGCGAATCGTCCTCCTGCATATAATAGATGGTCTGCACGTTACCGTCCACGTCGTTGCGATAGATCTTGTTATTGCGGAAATAGGCAGTAATCAGCTTGCCCGTCACCTGGTTGTAAGTCATCGTGTCGATCTCGCTCGACATAACCGGACGGCCGACGAATTCCGCTTTCTGGAGTTTGGAGTTTTCGGTATAGATCTTCATCACGTCCGAAGTGATCTGGTTGTCCTGATTCCAAAGCACGGGATCGATATAGAGCAGGATCATCGAGTCCGTGGAAACGGCCACCAGGGAATCGCAGACCGCCTGGAAGTCGTTGCGGAAGATCTTTACCCGGCGATACCCCTTGACCAACCGGTAGAGGGAATCTCCAGCAGGTGCAGCGATCGAATCCCCCCGCAAAGAGTCCGCTGCCGCAACCCCGGCCTTGAGCGAATCGAGCTGCATGGAATCGCGTCCCAGCGAATCCGCAGCAAGAGAGTCCCGGAACAAAGAATCCAACGCGGCAAAAGCCCTGGCCTCCCGCAGGGAGTCGGCGACCAGCGAATCGAGAGCCGACGCCGGAAGCTTGCCTTTCAGGATCGCCTTCCCGGTTTTGGCACGCCGCTTGGCCCAGATTTTCTCCATACGTTCGGCGCGGCGCTCCAGGTTCTTTCTGCGCAATGCCTCCTCCTTCTGTTTCGCAGCGTCGAGCTTGGCAGTAGCCCGAGCCTGACGTGCTTTGGCGATCTGCGCCAGCTTCTCCTTGCGGGCCGCTGCCGCCTGCGCCTTTTTCACGGACGCTATGCTGTCGGCCTGTGCCCGCAATTGAGCTTTCAAGCTGTCGGCCTGGGCTTTCCGCTCCCGCTTGGAAAGAATATGCACGGAAGAATCCGCAGGAAGCGATTTTGGACCGGCCTGCGCAAGGCTGTCGGAAAAAAGCGTATCCACCGCAGAAACGGCGGCCACGGAATCGGCAGGGGTCATTCCGCCCCCCACCCGATCAAGGCTGTCGGAAAGAAGCGTATCTATTGCTGGGGCGGCATCCAGAGAATCGCCCCCCGTTCCTCCTTTTTCAGCCGGAACAGCCGCTATGGGTTCTGCAGCGGAACCAGAACCGGCATCCGCAGTTTCGGACGAGGTTTCGACGGCTCCGGCCGCAGCCTGCGGAGCAGCGGCATCCGCCTGCGATCCATCCTGCGAGGCTTTTGGATCCGCAGCACTCGGTTTCGCAGCCAGTGAATCCACAGACGATCCCCCCTTAGAGCCGGCCAGAGAATCTGCCGCCTTTGCCTTCACCTTCGCCAACGAATCGGCACGTGCCTGCTCGCTCTTCGAGATCGTATAAAGAAACATCGAATCGGCACACATATAGAGCGAATCGCTCTGACTCGTATCGTAGCTGACCACCGAAGGTCGCTGCGTGAGCAGAGCATTGCCCGGCTCCTTCCAATATTCGCCGTAATCGCCGAAAGCGAGCACTTTGTGCTCGGCGTCGTCGATCTGGATATTCCGGAACAAAAGAGCATGCCCGGACTCCCGGTAATAGTCGAGGCTGTCGCTCCACAGCTCCTGCTTTTCGGTCATCACATACCCGTTGCGAGTCAGCACGTAAAGCTCGCGCGGCTTTTCGTAACGTCCCCGGTCGGCATAAATGTAATCGCCGCCTTCGTTCCAGATGTTGGTTCGCTCGAAGAAATGAGCCTGGTCGGTATCCGTATCGTACACCACCGAATCGCCCTTGAGTTCGTACTTGTCGTTGCGCATCTCGACACGATCCACACAGATAATCTGGTGCGTATCGGCATAATAGTAGCCCCGGTCGGATTCGAGGTGATTCTCGCGGTTGGTCAGCATACCGCCTCCGCTGAAAGTACCAATATTGTCCAGCGTATTGAACCGGAAATCATAAGTATAGAGCGTCGCATCCCCATCGACGACCTTCACCAGCGGAGCATAGACCCGCGCCTCGTTGATCTCACCGTTGTAGTCGGCCCGGTCGCCGTAAATGTATGTCTCTTTTTTATTGATCAGTACGTTGCCGAAGCACTCGATGCGCTTGTCGTTGTAGCGGATCGCGCTGTCGCAGGTAATGACCGCCCCGTTGTGCTGGGCCGCGAAATGCCCTACGAGCACTGTCGCGGTCGTATCGCCGTAAGGAATGGGATATCCCCGGTCGGCGACGAAATCGACCACCTTGTTCGACTCGGGGTCCTGGGCCGGAGCACCCGGAGCCGACGGGGTCTGAACACCCGCAACGGGAACGGCCAGCGGCCTGTTCCCCGCGAGGATCACACCTCCGGCGACACCTGCGACCAGCAGTGCGCACACTATTTTTCGCAATCCCTTCGGCATCGGACGATCTCTATTTTACCCAGTTCTTATTTTCGAACTCTCCGTCCCGAAATTCGGGATCGATATAAATGTACATGCCCTCGATCTTCTTGTCGAGCCACTCCTTGAACACTTTCTCGCGTTTGGCGTTCAGCGCCAGCTGTTCGACGCGAATATAGTCCTCGTCGAGCGAAACCTTGTGCGGAGGGATCACCTTCACGAGCTTGACGATCTTGCTGAGCTGGTTGCCCATCCAGTCTTCGGTCTGATAGGCGTCGGAAATTTCGCCCTCCTTAAGATTGCGCAGGGCATTGTAGTCGTCGAGGCTCTTGCCACCGGCCCGGCCGAAATCTTCTTTCATGAAGCGTGTTTCGGTATAACTTGCTTCCCACCTTTGAGTAAGTTCCAGCAAATCGTGGTTGGTCACCACGCCGCCGTTCATCTTCGAATTATCGTCGTCGGAAAACTTCCGGGCCGCCTCCTCGAAAGTAATCGAATCCTTACGGATCAGGTTTGCGATACTGTCCAGCATACGGGCCGGAGCCGCCAGCTCCTCGAGCGTATAGGAGGGTCGCAACACGATATGACGCGCATGGTACATACGCCCCTTCTGGTCGATCAACTGAATCAGGTGATAACCGTATTGCGTTTCGACGACCTCGGAAACCTGTCCCGGCTTCAGATCGGCCAATGCGTCCGCAAACTGCCGCACGAACCCGTCCAAAGGCTGGGGGTCCAGTTCGCCGCCACTGATGGCCGAACCGTCCATCGAATACATGCGGGCCATGATGTCGAAACGGGTCTGCCCCTTGATGATGCGCTCGCGCATATCCAGCAACCGCTCCTTGGTGCGCTGCTTGGCCTCCTTGATCGACGCCGGGAAACGGGTGATCTGGGCATAAACGTACTGTTCGGGGATAGTCGGCAGACTGTCCGGATCGGTCTTCTTGTAGTAACGCTCCACCTCGCCGGGAATCACCTTGATTTTCCCTACTACGGAACTCTGCATAGCCTGGGCGTATGCCTGCTCCTCGTAACGCTGACGCAGCATTTCGCGCACGTTGAAGATCGGCATATGCTGTTTGGTTTCGAGCGCGGCGATAGAACCCGCATCGTCGATGAGCGCCTGCAAATGGGCTTCCACCCGCTGTGCGATGCCCGAATAGCTGACATCCACCGAATCGATGAGCGCCTGATTGAACAGCAGCTTCTGCATCAGCAGTTGTTCGAGCGCTTCGTCGTGGGGATCGCGGTCCGAAGTGTAACCCTGCTGGCGGCGCTGTTCCACCAGCTCGCCCGCATATTCGTCCACCTCCGACCAGAGGATCGACGATCCGCCGACGACGGCCACCACGCGGTCCAGCATCACCTGCCGCTTCTGGGCGGCCCCTGCAAAAATCGCCAGCACCAACGCTGCGCAAAACAGAATCTTCTTGCTCATCAGTTCTCTATTTTTTCTTCTTCATGGATCTTCACTCTCCCCTCCTCGACCGCTTTTCGGTAAACCTCCTCGTCGTAGGCCCGAATGATCTCGTTCTGCCGCTGGTTGTAGAGGATGCGGCGCACGATCGCCTCGCTGCGCTCCAGCGGTTCGGGATCGCCCGGACGAAGCACGTCGCTTATTTCGAAATAGTAGCGCGAATGACCGTCGCTCATCTCCTGTACGGCCCGCGAGGAGAGCAGGGCGTCGTAACTCTGGTTGCGCAATGTGGGCAGATAGCCCAGAAACTCGGAGAAGGTCACCCACGAAGAGGAGAAATCGTTCAGTACGAAATTGTTCTTGGTACAGATGTCGGCGAACTCTTGCTGCCGGGATGAGCCGGGCTGCGTCATCAACTTGCGCAGCTTCGGCGCCTGCCGGTTGTTGGCGTCGAAGCGAACGATCCGCCCCTTGACCAGGGTTTGATTGACCTTGAAATCCGACGCGTGTTCACGGTGATAGGCAGCAATCTGATCGGCGGTAACGAGCGTATCGATGCGCTCCTCGATCAGATGCTGGTCGAACTTACGGATCAACAACGCCTGGCGGTACTCCTCGACCAGCGAATCGATGTCCTGCTCGGCATCGGAGAAAAGTTCTTCGGCCTCGTGCAATTTAAGCTGTTTGTGCACCCACTTTTCGACATAACGGTTTACGAAAGCCACGCTGTCCTCGCCGACCACTCCCTTCGGAATCGCAGCCTTAACCTCTCGCGCGTACAATTTTCTACCGGCAGCCTCGGCCAACACGACCCGACCTCCGCCCCAATAGCGGGGCACTTCCTGGCACCCTACCGCAAGTACGAGCAGCAGAACAGCTCCTATTTTGGCACAAAAACTCATAACTACAAGGGACAAAGATAATGAAAGCCGAGAGCCTAACCAAATTTATTTGAGTTAAGCCGAGGCGCATCCTATCGTCTAAAAAAGATACTTTTTACCCGAACCTAACGTACCGTGCATCCCGAATATTACATTACGCCCTAATTTATCGTATCGAAAAAACCGGATGCTCCGGTGCAGATAATCCGGGGAAAACCGGCACAGACAATACTTCTGCATGATACCCGCCGACGATCCCGCTCCTGCGGTACGCCGCAAAATAGCCCCCGACCGTCACAACAGGTTACCGGATCGTATTTTTATCCAACTTTTTCACCCGGGCCAGCAAACGGTAGATCATATAGCCCGATGCGGCGAAAAGCACGAGCGCAACGACGTAAACGATCGTATAAAGTGTATCGCTGCCGATAACCGAACGTATCGTGGCCCCGTCCAGTCCGACCATAATCAACAGGAAAGCCGCGCCGTTGTTCATGGCATGGAGCAGAACGACCGAAAAGATCGAATTGGTCTCGATGTAGATGAAACCCAGGATCAGGCCCATCACGAAAGCATTGACCGCCAGCGCCGGATGTCCGTGCAACACGGCGAAGAACGCCGACGAGAGGAACAAAGCCGCTACGACGCCGTACTTGGCCCGCACCGACTCGAGAATGATGCCCCGACAGAGGAACTCTTCCAACAGAGGAGCCATAACCACCAGCGTAATGATCGCCCAGAAGCCCCGGCCGTAAACTGCGGACGAAGGCATCGGAAGCAGCTCCACCACCGGTTCGATGACGATACCGGCAGCCAGCATCATCACCAGTCCCCAAAGCAGCAGAACCGGATTGAGGCCCCGCGCCGAAAAGCGCAGCGTCTTGCGCGTTCCGTGCCGCAAGCGGCGATAGAACAGCGTGAAAAGAATCATCAGTCCCATCGTCACCAGGTAGGTGAAAGCCGTAAAACGCGCCAGAGCGTCCTGTTGTTCGGGCGTCGGAGCGACGTTGCCGCGCAACAAGTCCCAGTCCGGAAAATCGAACCCGGCGAGACGGGCGGCAAGCAGTCCGACGAATTGCAGCAAATACCAGATTCCTACCAGAGCCAACAGGTCGATAAGGGTCGGAAATCGGTATTTATGAGCCGGTTGCGGCGTTTGTCCCCGATCGGATGTTCCGGGAGTATCCCCAACAGGAGCTTGCGGACGGACATCGGACGGAGTCGTGGAATCGGTATGTGCCATAGCTTCTATGTTTTATCTTCGGTATAAAGACCTGTTTTACGCTTCGAAGATAGGCATTTTTCAGGTATCGTTATGGTTTTTCCCGATAAAATTCGTATTTTTGGCCGATTATAACCCGTTAAAATCAGCAAACATGGCAAAGGTCATCGCATTGGCCAATCAGAAAGGCGGCGTGGGCAAGACGACCACGGCCATCAACCTCTCGGCGTCGCTCGCGCTGCTGGGCAAGAAAGTTCTCCTGCTGGACGCCGATCCGCAGGCCAACGCCACGTCGGGACTGGGCTTCGATATCAACCTGGAGGGCATTTACGAGTGCATCACCGGAGCGAAGACGGCGGCCGACGTAATCCTCCAAAGCCCGGACGTAAAGAACCTCTGGCTGCTCCCCTCGTCGATCGACCTGGTGGCCGCCGACACCGAGCTACCGAAGATGGAGAACGGACACCACGTGATCCGCCGCATCGTGGAGAGCGTGCGCGACCGTTACGACTATATCCTGATCGACTGCTCCCCCTCGCTGGGCTATACGACGGTGAATATCCTTACGGCCGCAGACACGGTGCTGATTCCCGTACAGTGCGAATACCTCGCGCTCGAAGGGCTCTCGAAGCTGCTCAACACCATCCGCATCGTCAAGAACGGACTGAACCCGGCGCTCGAAATCGAAGGCTTCGTGCTGACGATGTACATGCGCAACCGCCTCAACAACCAGGTGGTGAACGAAGTTCGCAACCACTTCGGAGAGCTGGCCTTCGACACAATAATTCAACGCAATATCCGTTTAGGAGAAGCCCCCTCGCACGGAAAACCCGTCATCTTGTACGATGCTTCCGCCGTCGGGTCGGCTAATTACCTCACGTTGGCCAAGGAGCTCCTGAAACGCAACCGCAAAAGCAATCAAAAAGCAAAATAGCATTATGAAACAGAAGGGATTAGGACGCGGTCTGGACGCCATTTTCGGGAGCGAACACCTGGATGCCAGGCTCAAACCGATGACCGAAATGGCGGAGATCTCCGTTTCGGCGATCTTCCCCAACCCCACGCAGCCGCGCACGGAGTTCGATGAAGAGGCGCTCGAAGAGCTGGCCGACTCGATCCGCACGCTGGGCGTAATCCAACCCATCACGGTCAAACGCACCGACGACGGACGCTACCTGATTATCAGCGGCGAACGCCGCTGGCGGGCCGCCCGCAAAGCCGGACTGGAGTCCCTGCCCGCCTATATCCGCGAAGTGGACGACGAGAACCTGCATGCTATGGCCCTGGTGGAGAACATCCAGCGCGAAGACCTCAACGCCATCGAAATCGCCCTGGGAATGCAGCGGCTGATCGACGAATGCAACCTCACGCAAGAGGCGCTCTCGGAAAAGGTCGGCAAAAAACGCTCGACGGTGTCGAACTACATGCGCCTTTTGAAACTGCCCAACGAAGTACAACTCGCCCTCAAGGAGGGGCTTATCTCGATGGGACACGCCAAAGCGATCGCCGGAGCTCCCGAAGAGTTGCAACTGCGCCTGCTCAAAAAGTGCATCCGCAAGGGACTCTCCGTGCGCCAGATCGAGGAACTGGTCCGCGCACTGACCGACCCTGCGGCAAAACCCGCAGCTCCGGCCGAAGACGAGGAGTATCCCGAATCGTATGCGCGGCTGGTGGAGCAGCTCGAAAAATTCTTCTCGCAGGAGATCAGCATCAAACGCTCGAAAAACGGCGGCGGTCGCATCGTGATCGACTTCTCGGACGACCGGGACATCGACCGCTTCATCGAAAAATTCGAGAAAAGAGGCGCTTCCGCCGAAATCCGCAACAATAAATAGATGAAACACACCCGGGGATATATCCGTCTGTTGGTGCTTTTCGCCTTTCTCGCATTGTGCGGAGCAGGCGAAGCATCGGCCCAAGTTCCGTTGGACCGTTACCGTAGCGCGAAAACTTTCGTGCGCAGCGGTCTGATGCCCAAACCGGACAGCCTGGCCAAAAACCATCTTACGGACTCTCTGCTACTGATGCGGGTGGACTCTCTGCTTCAGGACAGTACCCTGCGCGATTCGCTGCTGCGTTCGGGCATCGATTCGCTGCGGCTCCGGGATTCGCTGGCTGCGAGACTGCACCCGCAATTCGTCCCCGACTCGGCCCTGCTTCTGAAAACCGACTCCCTGCCCGCAGCACTCGGAGCGCCCGACTCGCTCGCAGGCCGAAAAGACCTCCGCCCCCGGCGCGATACCATCTCGCTGTCGGGCGTAAGTTGGATCTCGCTGGTAGCGCCCGGTTTCGGACAGATCTACAACAAGCAATATTGGAAGCTGCCGATCCTCTACGGAACGGTAGGTGCGGGACTGACCCTCTTCTTCCACGAAAACAACACCTACAAACCTCTCAAACGACAATACAACGCCCTGCTGGAAAACGGTACGGCCCGCACGGAGGAGTTGGACGACGTACAGTCCCGTATGATCCGCAGCAATACGCGCAGGCAGATCTATCTCGGGCTTACGGTCGCCTCCTACCTTTACTTCCTGGGCGATGCGGCGGTCAACTACCGCTACGACGCCTCCCCCGTAAAGAAAGCCACGACACTGGCCACGATCTTCCCCGGTGCCGGACAAGTCTATAACAAAAGTTACTGGAAACTGCCTTTCGTCGTAGGCGGACTGGCAACCACGATCTATACCATCGACTGGAACAATCGCGGCTACAAGCGTTTCAAGAAAGCCTACTCCGATCGTAGCGCCTACGACAAAGCCCTGGAAGAGCACCAGAAAGACCCGGAGCACCATCCCGACCCGCCTGTAGCCAAGGGCGAATTCGGTACTAAGTACTCAGCGGAATTTCTCAAAAACCTCAAGGACAATTACCGCCGCAACCGCGACTTATGTATCATCATCACTGCCGGACTTTACGTGCTGCAAATCATCGACGCCCATGTGGACGCTCATCTGAAAAGTTACGACATTTCGGACGATTTAAGCGTAGAGTTCACGCCGGCGGTGAATTACGTCTATTCCCCGACCGTCGGCGGACACCGCCCGACTTTCGGATTCAACTTCAACCTGAATTTCTGATTCCATCATGAGAAAGATCCTCGCCTGCACCCTCTTTCTTTCGATCCTCCTCGGCTGCGCGACCGCAACCGCCCAGAGCCGCAAAGAGCGCCGTGCCAAGAGAAAAGCCAAGACCGAAAAGCAGGCTTCGAAATCGACCCATACTCCCGTTTCGGTCAAACCGGAGAAAACAGTGACAGAAAAAACGACCGTACAGCAAACGGAGCCTTACTGTCCGGAACTGAATCGCAATCTCACCCCGGCCCAGATCGACTCGCTCGTGGCTCTCTGGCGGGAAAAGCAGACTCTGCAATCCTACGATACGTTTTTCAACGACTACATCGACATCGACAGCCTCGCTTCCTCGAGTGACACGACCCCCGATTCAGTCTATGCCAACCGCCTGCGGGCACTCGTATCACCGGTGCAACTCCCCTTCAATCCGATCGTCAAAAACTACATCCGCCGTTACGTCGATACCCGTTACGGGACAATCAACCGGGTGTTGAGCCTCTCACGCTACTATTTCCCGCTGATCGAGGAAGAGCTCATCAAGGCCGACCTGCCCGTCGAGCTGCGTGCCCTGCCGATCATCGAATCGGCTCTCTCGACCACGGCCACCTCTCCGATGGGTGCTGTCGGACTGTGGCAATTCATGCCCGCGACAGGCAAAAGTTACGGACTGGAGATCAATTCGTTCGTCGATGAACGTCGGGACCCGGTGCAAGCGACCCGCGCCGCCTGCCGTTATCTGAAGGACCTTTACAGCATCTACCACGACTGGACACTCGCCATCGCCGCCTACAACTGCGGCCCGGGCAACGTAAACAAAGCCCTGGCCCGCGCCGGCGGAGGGACGACCTTCTGGGACATCTACGAATACCTGCCCCGCGAAACTCGCGGGTATGTACCGGCCTTCGTCGGAGCCTCCTATGCCTATGCCTACCACCAGCAGCACGGTATCCAGAGCGAAAACCCGCCCATGCCGCTGGCGACCGATACGATCCGCGTCACCCGCCTGCTCCACCTGGGACAAGTAGCCTCGACACTCGACATTCCCATCGAAACTTTGCGGACACTCAATCCGCAATACAAAATGGACATCATCCCGGCTACGATCAAAAGCTACACGCTGGTACTCCCCCAGCACTACCTCTGCCAGTACATCGCCAGCGAAGAGGAGATTCACCGGAAGGACTCCACCTATCTGAAAGAGTACATCAATCCGGCCAACATCGAAAAGAAGAAACTCGCGGACGCCACCCCCGCATACACCACCTACACGGTCAAGCGAGGCGATACGCTGGGTGCGATCGCCCGCCGTTACAGAACCACTACGGCACAAATCATGAAGCTGAACAAGCTGAAAAACGCCAACAAGCTGCGGGAAGGCCAACGGCTCAGGATCCCGATCCGCCGATAATCTTCGTCCGATGAACACATCGACCGATACCATCGTCGCTCCCGCCACCGCTTCGGGCGGAGCCATCGCCGTCATCCGATTGAGCGGTCCCGAAGCCATCGCCTGCTGCGACCGCATCTTTCGGGGGCGCAAACCGCTGGCCGAAGCCGCCGGGCACACCCTGCACTACGGCGAAGTCATAGACGGGGACAGAACGATCGACGACGTAGTCGCGGCCATCTATCGTGCACCGCACTCCTACACGGGCGAAGATGCCGTCGAGCTATCGTGTCACGGATCGCCCTACATCGTCTCCGAAATCATCGCACTCCTGCTTCGCTCCGGCGCTCGTATGGCGCAACCGGGCGAATTTACCATTCGGGCCTTCCTCGCAGGCCGGATGGACCTCGCGCAGGCCGAAGCCGTCGCCGATCTGATCGCCTCCGATTCCCGGGCTTCGCACGCCATGGCCTCGACCCAGATGCGGGGCGGATATTCGGCGGCACTGGGTGCGTTGCGCGACGAACTGCTGCAACTGGCCTCGCTCCTCGAACTCGAACTCGACTTTTCGGAAGAAGACGTTCAATTCGCCGACCGTGCACGCCTGCGGGAGATGATGCACCGCATCGAAAGCGAAATCACCCGCCTGACGGACTCGTTCAGACTCGGCAACACCATCAAAAAAGGGGTGGCTGTCGCTATTGTCGGAGAACCCAACGTCGGCAAAAGCACCCTTCTGAACCGTCTGCTGGGCGAAGAGCGGGCCCTGGTATCCGACATCGCAGGCACCACACGCGACACGATCGAAGAGACGCTCAATATTGACGGCGTTCTGTTCCGCTTCATCGACACCGCCGGGCTGCACGATACCGCCGACCGCCTGGAACAGATGGGCATCGACCGCACGCAGGAGATGATCCGCCGCGCACAAATCGTACTTCAGGTCGTCGATGCGACCTGCCCGATACCTCCCGCCATACAGATTACGTCCGAACAGACTCGCTTGCTCATCGTCAATAAATGCGACAGCCCGGATGCACGTATCACCGAATCGAAGGTATCCTCCGGCTGCGGGATCGAATATAGAGTATCGTCGGCAAACCGACACTCTTTTCATCTCGGCAAAAACCGGCGAAGGAATCGAACGGCTCCTTGCCAGACTCCGCGCGACTTTCGACACCGGAAGCATCTACGACGGCGATCCCGTCATCTCGAACAGCCGCCATCTGGAGGCCCTGCGCCAAGCCCTCGACGCCCTGCACCGAGCCCTCACGGCCCTCGATGACGATCGTTCGGCCGACCTCTTAAGCGAAGACATCCGCCAGGTCATCCACCACCTGGGCACCATCACAGGCGAAATCACCAACGACGATATTCTCAGCCAAATATTCTCGAAATTCTGCATCGGCAAGTAACGGCTTGTAAATAACCATAAACAATCATAGCTAATTAGAATAAAGTCACTGATAACCAGAGGCTTTTCTTTTTATATGGTTTTTAGTCAAATCTGACTGCTTGCGGATTTCCAGCATTATTTTGTACCATAATTCTACCGCCGAACAAATAAGCGAGCTTCTAGCACTCATCATAGCGACATCTTGGACACGATGTGAGACGCTATGAGAATGGGCGGAACCGCTATAGAAGGCACAGTGTGAGACGCTGTGAGAAATTGTGAGACGCTATGAGACAGAATAGGCGAAATTAAAGGCGACCAATATATGGAAATCCAAAGAAAATGCCAGTGGTGCGGCAAACCATTTATAGCACACACGATGGTAACACGCTATTGCAGCAAATCGTGCAATGAAAAAGCGTACAAAGAGAAAAAGCGGAAGCAGAGGTTACAGGAATACGAGGAACGGCAAAATGAGCAGCCCATGCAGGAAGTCGGTATCGTAGGAAGCAAGTTGTATCTCTCCCCTGCTGAAACCGCAACCCTTTTAGGTATTAGCCGTGCAACCATCTATCGGCACATGTCTACCGGTATCATTCGGGCACTGCAACTTCGTGGGCGTACCATTATCCGCAAATCGGACATTGAAAAAATGTTTGATGATGCACCCGGTTATAAGAAACGGAGTTATGGAAGAAAACAGACCGTTCTTTATTACACTACCAATGAGATTCTGGAGAAATACCAAATTCAGAAGAAAACCCTGTATCGTCGATGCAAATTATACAACATTCCTAAGGTTGAAGAAGGTAACCGTGTATTCTACAACCGCACCCTTATAGACAAGTATTTTGCCGACCTTGCCGAAGAAATCAATCCGGACTGTTATTATACTCCGGAGCAGGTCATGGAAAAGTACGGTATGAGCCGTAATGCCGTTGTCACCTTTGCACTACGGCACAATATCCCCCGAATCAACCGCCACCACGAGGTGTATTATTCCCGTGCCCATATAGACGCGATTAAGGAAAAGCAGGAGAAGCTGAATCCTGACTATTATACCTACGATGAAATCACCGAGAAATACGGACTTACCAAAATTAATATCAGCTACTATGTCAACAAATACGACATCAAACGCTTCAAGCAAGGAAGCCGAACAATGGTGCTACGTTCCGAGTTTGACAAAGTCTATATAGAGCATCGTGATGGAACATATACACCCAAGAAACGGGAAAAGAAAAGCGACCTGCCGAAAGAGACCTTTGTAATCCCTGAAGGTTATTACTCATCCGAGCAAATTGCGGCAACCTATCAGATGAACAGAAAAACCATTTGCAAGCTATGCCGTGAAAACGACATTCCTAAAATCAGTCATGGTGGGTTCAATTATTACGTGCAACTGTCAGTTGACAGATTCTTTGCCAAATACAAGGCTGCAGACAATATAAAGGAATGGATTAGTGCGGAGCAAATGGAGGAAATCTATGGTATGAGCAAAGGTGCCAGATGCTCATTTGTACATCGCCATAAAATCCCGTCCCGTGTTGTTTATGGCAAAGTCCAATATTCAAAAGACCATATCGACATCATCAAAAGCGGAGGTTTCGACCAACGGGGAAATGTATTACAGCGTAACCGAAGCAATGGAAAAATATAGCCTGCGTAGGGATGATGTCTACAATTATGCGAGGTATAACAAGATACGGAAGATGCATCACGGAAAGTCCATGTTCCTGTTGAAAGAGGATTTTGACAAGGTGATGGCTGAAAAATCCGGTATCTGAGAATTATTCCGCACAGACAAGAATCATTTTCAGCAATGGCAGTCATCAGCATTGTTTCATTGTATTGGTTTGCAACAAATTAATCACCAATTATAAAAACATATCATTATGCACGAATGTAAAACTGTAACATTGAGGACAAGACCTCTAAAGAAAAACATGTTGTCGTTCTATCTGGATTATTATCCCGGTTATCGCGACAAAGAAAGTATGAAGGTAATCCGTCATGAATCTTTGGGTATCTACATCTACGCCGAACCAAAGAACCAACGGGAACAGAACTTTAATGCCGTCATGTCGGAAAAAGCGGAAGCCATCCGATGCCGACGTTTTGAATCCATCGTAAATGAGCGGTACGATTTCTTTGACAAGAGCAAGATGAAAGGAGATTTTCTTGCCTATTATAAGAAGACACTCCGCAGGCACGACCAGAAATGGGAGTTCGTATATCTGCATTTCTTCAATTTCGTGGGTGGAAAATGTTCGTTCGAGGAAATTGATGTGGACTTATGCAACAAGTTCAGAGAGTATCTGCTTAATGCAAAACAACTTAGACGTCCTGAGCGTCCCATATCACGCAATTCGGCTGTGGGCTACTGGTCCACATTCAGAGGATTTCTCAAAATACTCTATCGCAACAAGTTGATTCACTCCAATGTAAATGATTTCTTGGAGAAGATAGAGCCGGAAGATGTAGTGAAAGACTACCTGAGCATAGATGAACTGTACAGATTGGCAGAAACACCTTGCAAGATACCGGTTCTGAAAACAGCCTCGTTATTCTCTTGCCTTACAAGTCTGAGAATCAGCGATATTCTCACTTTGCGATGGGAAGAAATCGTGGACTTTGCTGCCGGAGGAAAATGCGTCCACACCGTCACTCAAAAGACAAAAACAGAAGACATCATCCCCATTAGTGACGAAGCCTTGCAATTGATTGGTTATTCTCCCGAAAAGACAGGGCTGGTATTCAAAGGATTGAAAAGATGCTGGACGCAATACCCCATGAAAGAGTGGATTCGAGCCGCAGGTATCACCAAAAACATCACCTTCCATTCATATCGAAGGACATTCGCCACTTTACAGGCTGCTGCCGGAACAGACATCCGAACCATCCAAAGCATCATGGCACACAAGAGCATCACCACAACCCAACGATACATGAAAGTGGTGGATAGCAACAAGCGAAAAGCCAGCAACAAAATTTCCTTGATCCGTAAGTATTAACGGTCATTTTTGCCTCTTTTATATGGTTAGAGTATGATTTTCGAGTATGATTCATATTCTAACCATAAATTATTTGTAAATATCAGTCCAATAACCATTAGTATTTATGGTTATATGGAAATTAGTGCTGAACTTTACGCCATAAAACAGTAAACAATCACAACTATATGGAGAATAATATACAAGTTCAGAAAGCAGCTGATATCAGCAGTTTGGCTGGAGTGGTCATCGTTTCACTCTCGGCACTCACCGCATACAATATCGGTGAAAAGTTCAATCACAACATCCTGTTTGATGCCACCATTTTTATTATCTCTTTGGTAATGCTTATTTTGACCTTTGCCATATTCCGCAAAGTAATGGCAGGGCTTTTTACAACAATCTCAAGTAATACTACAAATAAGCAAGTACAAAGCGAATATCCGCAAGAAAGCAACCATCAAAATGCTAATCAAGATCCAGTAGAAGAGGAACAGATACCTGATAGTTTGGAGAGATATGAGAGCATTCTTGTGGAAGAGCAACTGAAGGAGGTGAAACGGAAAAGGGACACCATGATAGCTATCCGCGAATATGTAGTGGAAAAAACCTCGAAATATCTCTCAAAAGAGAATATCAGCACACTATTCCGGAATATAGAGTGCATTGCCGAAAACCGGGTTAACGATTGTCAGCCAATCCATTCAACGAAAGAAGCAAAGATCAGTTCTCCCTCTTTAAGACACTTAGCTTGGAATATCGGTGAACGGCTTGGAGTCTCCCGTCGCGACAGAGCGATATTCATTAAGTCTTCTTTCCCATACGAATTGCGCAACGCCGATATTGAATATCTGGAAGCCAATTTGCGCGTCAATGTCCCATGCGACATTCCTATTGACGTGCCGGACAAAGGAGATTTCCACTTTCACAACATTACTTGAAAATTAAATCGTGCAGACGGTAATCATTGTTCCGGCTGACAGATTTCTGCAAAATTTCATTCTGTTGGTTTGCAGCATATTAATTCTAATTATTGAAGGTATGAACACAACAGATTTGACTTTTAACGACCTGCCCAAAGTGGTAGGCGAACTGTGCGAGAAAATCGCAGGAATGGAAAATTTACTTAGGGACACTCTTAACCGCCAAAGCGAACCAAAAGAGAATTTGCACGTACCAATGACAGTGCAGGAAGCCTGTGCCTATCTGAAAATGCCAGTCTCCACCTTTTATTACAAGATAAAGAAGGACAACATTCCGGTTATCAAACAAGGAAAGCACCTTTATATCTATCGTGACGAGCTCGACAAATGGCTAGAGGCATCTCGCAAAACTTCAGCACCTCTCACCTATGAGGAAGAAAACGAAGCGATGTATGCCTCACACCGTCGCAAGCCTAATCCTAAAAACTGGTGAATATGGAAACGGCAACACCCATTGAGGAGCTTGCTCAAATCACTACGAGATGGCAAGATACTATGCTCAGTCTGGAAAAGGTGTACGAACAGGAGCCGGAAGTCCTGAGTATAGGCGGAGTGGCTATCGGGACATTGGGAAATTTCAGTGCATCCATTGGCAAGGCAAAAAGCAAAAAGACCTTCAACGTGTCGGCTATGGTGGCAGCAGCTTTGTCCGGAAAGGAAGTCCTTAACTACACAACGGATTTTCCTGATGGGAAAAACCGCATCCTTTACATTGACACAGAACAGAGTCAGAATCATTGCATGATTGTAATGCAACGTATCATGAAACTGGCAGAGTTGCCGGCTAATGAAGATTGCGCCCGTTTCTATTTTCTCGCTCTACGCAAGTTCAATCCGAAGGAGCGTTTGGCTATCATAGACGATGCCATCAGTCAGATTGAAGGGCTTGGTTTTGTCGTGATTGACGGAATCCGCGACTTGGTTTATGACATCAATTCACCGAGTGAAGCCACATGTGTAATATCCAAACTTATGCAGTGGACTGACGAATACCAGATTCATCTTCACACCATTCTCCATCAGAACAAAAGTGATGAAAATGCCCGTGGACACATTGGCACGGAAATCAACAACAAAGCGGAAACGGTCATCCAAATCGAGAAAGACAAGGACGACAGCAAAATCAGCAAAGTGGAAAGTGTGCATACCCGCTCAAAGGACTTCCTGCCATTCGCTTTCTACATCAATGACCAATCGCTTCCCGAACTTCTGCCGGACTATGTGCCGACCAAGAAAAGTGCTGGTCGTCCCAAGCAAGAACCATTCTCCCCAGGTAAGAACATTCACGAATCCACCCATCGCAAGGCTCTCGAACTGGCTTTTGAGGGGAAAGAGACTATTTCGGGATATAAAGCTTTGGAAGAAGAACTGACCACTGCCTACGAACTGGCAGGAACAAAATTGAATCACAACAAGATTGTGGAAACAATTAAGTTTCTCACGAACAAACGGATGGTGGTTCAGGAAAACCGCGGCATTTATCGTTTCATGCCCGATTACCACTATTGACTCTCCACTTGACTTTATTCTCAAAGCGTATATTCTTGTATAAGCCAAAGTTAAGTACAACGACTGGTTTCATGATAATTCTTGAAACTGGTCGTTGCCGTCTTATCTCCCAAACCTATCTTTTTAAGCCAAGGGCTTGCCCGTTGTACAGACATTATCTTGTATGGGGAGCCTAATACCCCAAGCGACCAAGCGGTCGTTTGAGAGTGCCAATTTTCCAGCAAGCTGATTGGATGAAAAATAGCGTTATTTAAGCACTTTTTCTTTTCACCAGCCTCTTCCTCATCTTTCTCGACAAAAAGCGAAATTTGCACACTTAATTGCACCCTGGGCCTGCTCATTATACGACCTCCATTGAGTTAGGGTAACTCAATATTCCAAGCGATAAAGCGCTCGTGAGAAGTTGTCAATCCAAGGCAAGTAGAATATGGCTTTATTGCGATTATAGAATACCTTAACTCTCCACGCAATCATGTTTTGGTTGGGCTATCCTCTGTTTGATAGCTGGCAGGGATAAGCGCATTTCAATAATGCTTTTACGAACTCTTTTATGAACCCTACTGGTTCTTTTATGAACTCTTATGTGAACTCTTTTCCTGGTGTTAGGTTGATATTCCAGAGTAATGTCAGCCACCATAAATGCGATACTCGATAATGAACACAGAACTATTGTCCGAACTCTTGCCTATCAGTCGAAACGAATCTGCCAGATTCTTTAGGTCGATTTTGCCAACCTCAGATGGTTCTGTTACGAACTCAAAAATTGCCAATCACTTTGGAACAGAGAGTGAGAGAATTGCATTTGAACATCCTCCCACTCTTTATTCGTCATTTACCAAGAGACTTGAATACTTTTGCAATACACCGCTTTTTCTGTTCCATATTTGGATGAACATATAAATCCAAAGTTGTTGAAATATTAGAATGCCCTAACAATACACTAACGGTTTTGTAGTCACAACCAGCTTCTATACAACGAGTGGCAAAACTATGACGAAGCCCATGGTATTTTAATTTGGGAATACCCAACTTCGCCATTAATTTGCCGTAATAATTACGGTAAGTACGAGGCTCGGTTGGATATTCATCATTAGTCAAGACATAGAAATCTTCATTGACAACCTTTTTTAATGGTTTTACCATTGCAAGCAGCTCCTTTGTCATAGGAATTTCCCGACATGAGTTTTGTGTCTTGGGAGTATTGATAACCAGTTCGGTATGTTTCTCCATCCCATCTATAATGTAAATCCGTTCAATTGTACGATTAACGGTAATCGTTCCCTCAGAAACATTGATGTCACTCCACTTCAAAGCACAGACTTCTCCTATGCGAAGTCCTGTACAAAGACTGATGTAGATACCCAGTCCGGTAAAGGAGAAATGGCTTTGAATATGATTGAGTATTTTCTTGTGATTGGCAACTGACAGTACTTCCAATTCTTTGTTTGTTGAAGAAGACGGATATTTGATGTCCCACTCTTGATAATCCATCCATTCATTTTTCACACCGAATTTCATAACCATTTTCAGAACAATCAAAATGTCTTTTACGGATTTCACACTCAGCCCATTCTCAATTTTCCGCAAAACAAAGTCTTGCACAGCCTGTTCATGGAGTATCTCGCTTTCTCCAAAATTCGGAAGAATATGATTCTCCAAGATGAGCACATAAGCAGCCATTGTGGACTGCTTCACATAAGGTTGCTTGTACTCTTTCCATGCAACCGAGATTTCTCTAATTGTTTTTTGTCCCATAATCGTATATTAATATATTGTACATATAATTAGAGAATAATAAATCCCTGATGTTCCCCATTTGAGATTTCCAGAGTTCAGTGGGGAGTGGAAGAAATGTATAATTCAAGATTATGGAGAAGTGATTACAGGGAACACTCCGCCAACAAACAATGCAGAGTACTACAACAATGGTTCATACTTATGGGCTTCTCCTGCTGATTTGGGAACGGGTAAGAAGATAAATGACACCAAAACAAAATTGTCAGAGAGTGGATTTAAGAAAACGAGAATTATTCCCAAAGGAAGCATTTTGGTGACTTGTATTGGTTCTACAATAGGAAAAATAGGAATGGCAGTAGAAACTATGTCATCTAATCAACAAATTAATTCGATTATAGTAAATGAAAAAAGCAATAATGATTTTGTTTACTACGCAATTAGTCGTGCATTCCCTCGCTATCTGTCAGAAGTAGGAGTGCAGGCTGTTCCTATACTGTCAAAATCGAATTTTGAAAAGTTGCCTAATTATACAACAAGTATTGAGGAACAAGATAAAACAGGTTACTTTCTAAATCTTTTAGATGAGCGCATCGCTACCCAAAACAAAATCATTGAGGATTTGAAAAAGTTAAAGTGCGCAATTATTGAAAAGTTGTACTCCAAAATTCAAGGCAAAGAATACTCGTATGGTCAATTGTTTGATGTTGTAAATGAGCGCAACAAACAAATGGAATATTACAATATTCTTTCCGCAAGTCAAGAAAAAGGCATGGTAAATAGAGATGACTTAAATTTAGATATTCAATTTGAACGTAGCAATATCAATACCTACAAAATTGTAAGAAAAGGTGATTATGTTATTCATTTGCGTTCATTTCAAGGAGGGTTCGCTTTCTCTGATAAATTAGGCGTGTGTAGTCCTGCATATACAATATTGCGACCAAATAGCCTTTTGGAATATAGTTATCTGTCCTATTATTTCACTTCTCAAAGATTTATAAAATCTCTGATTATTGTAACCTATGGTATTCGAGACGGACGCTCTATAAATGTTGAAGAATGGCTTAATATGAAGGTCGTTATTCCGTCAAAAGAGCATCAACTTCATACACTGAATGTTCTTAAAAGAATTGACGATAAAGTAGAAAACGAAGAAAAATATGCAACTTGTTTGTCTAATCAGAAGCAGTATTTGCTCCGTCAGATGTTTATATGAACATTTGGCGGAGTAAATACTCTTTTTGTTGAAAAAACTTTGAGCAAAGCGATATATTGCTTTCTATCAAAGATTCTAAAGATGAGAGAAGTTTGATGCAACGCTCCGCTGTTTGTTTGTCTGGAAGTGGAAACGACATACGAAGAATATCTTCACTGTTAAGATTGGCAATTGCCCCATTACCACCTTGCAGAGAGTTCCATATATATCTACGGTATCTATTGGTTTGGAATAGCCACTTTGTAATAGCCGTTTTAGACCGATAGATGCCACAAAAAAGCACCAACAGTTATAGGAGATATGCATTTCCCATCATAAAATGATGATTTTCCAACCAAAGCAGAACTTCCATTCGCCATGCAAATAATAATATCTCCATCTTGTAATTGCTGCTCTTGGGATATTTGTTTGTTGACAGACACGACATTGTTTTGGTAATCAAGCAAACTACCATTAACAATATTATTAGAGCGCATAACAAGTGTGCTATTGTATTCAACAACATCATCGCTGCTGTATGTCAATCCACGAATATATGAACCAACATCACCCAGTCGCAAGTTATTAGCATTGTTTCCATTCAATACCTTTTCAATAATTGCGCACCTATTGAATTTATGTTCCCTAATCAAGGGAATTGCACAGAATGTAGCTCGCAACAATAAACCCAATATTCGCTTATCGGAATGCTTGGAATGTAGTTCTTCTACTCTGCAAGAAAGTGATGTTTGTGAGACTGGCATTTATCCAGTGTATGGTGCAAATGGCATCGTTGGCTACCTTGATAATTATAATACAGAGGGTGAAGCCGTTTATATTATTAAAGATGGTTCAGGTGTCGGTACTGTCTCTTACGCTACAGGCAAATGTTCTGCAACAGGGACATTGAACACCTTACAAGCAAAAGAAGGTTATTCACTTCAATACCTTTACTATATGCTAAAAGTGTTCAACTTTGAACCTTATAAAACAGGCATGGCTATACCTCACATATATTTCAAGGATTATGGTAAAGCCAAAATATTTTGCCCATCATATACAGAACAACTCAAATATGCAAGATTACTGTCAGCAATAGATAACAAACTATCGGTAGAAAAGAACATTCTAACAAGCCTAAGTTCGCAGAAGCAATATTTGCTCCGTCAGATGTTTATATGAACATTTGGCGAAGCAGATATTGCTTTTGCTTTAATAGCTTTTGTAAAATATTTTTCGACATTACACTTCTGCTCCATAGAAGAAAGGCATAAAGATACACTATGTTGTATTTTCTTTGGAGGAATAATCACTTTTAGCTTTTGAAATGTGTCAAGTCTTAATGACGGTACAGTAGAACCTACAGCATTTCTGACGAAATATGAATTTTGCGTCTTTAGATAAAAAAATAAAGAAACTGAGCATTTAATAATTTCCTTGAAGTCAAAAATAGCATAACATCTTTGATGTAAAGCGAATTTTCCTCTGAAATATCGTGGCATGAATTCTGCTCCTTCACCTGGATATATTATAGCTTCTTTGTCAAACAAGAATGTAGGTAAATATTTTATATCCTCAGACCTGTCAAAGAAAGGATACAAACCATCCTTTGATTCTGTAACAGCATCTTGTACATTGCTATTTCCGTTAGAAATTGTTACAATATTCCCCATTCTATATTCAATTCCTTGTATGGTTGCAAATATCTTATTACTAATTCCCTTGATTAAGGACTGCAACTTGTCAATGATTTTGTTTTGGGTGGCGATGCGCTCATCAAGCAATGACAATAATATAGCTATTTTTTGTTGTTCCGGTAAAGTTGGATTATATGTTTTAATCGTTTTTAAATGTTCTCCGTATAGATGAACAACAGATACGCCTTGTGCTACTCTTGCAATATCATATTTTCGCTTACCATTCAACTGATAACTCATAAATGCGCCATCGTATTTATGTAAGCTAATGACATTCAAATCACCTCCTAATAGAATACTATCAAATGGAACACATCGTGCAGTGGCAATATCAACAGCGGTTTCACCAGAACAAGGAATGATTACATCATTTGCTTTACTCCTTTTAAGTTTTGAACCGTCAATATCAGTCTTACTTTCAACTTGCTTGATGATTTCGGATTTGTACTTAGTATATAATTCGCCATATAGGATACATGGATCGCCATCTTCAGAAAGTTGTTCTTTGGGTATTCCTATTCCCTTTGACAAAGTAGCAATCCTATCTAATAGCTCTTCTTTCCACTCTCCACTAAACTCCGTGAATCTCAAATGGGGAACATTAAGGTTCTTCGAACCTTTTATCTTCTCACACTCGGCAGAGCAAGCAACCTCGTTCTGCTCTCGCTCAATCGAAGATTTGAGGACCTTTTTATCTTTATTATCTATTGCCATAGTTATCATTCTTTTGTAGGATTCAAATCAAATGGAAGCAATGGAGTTTCATCATTACCCTCATTAAAACGATCAAAATCAGATATGTATGATTTATCTTGAATCAGTTTATATTTTTCGTATTCTCTATAAGCCTTATCTCTTGCTTCTTCTTGTGTCACTTTCCCGGCTGTATCGCACAGCTCGTAATCCATCGTTGCAAGATATTGTTGAAGGAACTTTTTCCAATCATCCATGGTTGAAACAATATGACGTGAAGCACGTGATTCTGCCATATCAAGAAAGGCTGTTGTAATAAGATTTAGCTGGGACAATTCAGAATCTGACAAGTAATTTTTCGCGACGATGGTATCAGACTTTTGCACTCTTCCGTCAGGGGCTTTCTTCCATGTGGTAAGTCCCATATAAGGTTGCTCAGAATCGGCCCGCTGATAGATAATTTCCGCAGCTGTATGATGGGTAACAGCAAGGTGCATCATATTCTGTACCATCTTGAAGAACAACTTTGTATCTTCAGATTTCGGGTCGTAATCTGCACTACATTCTGCATAAATGTCAGTTATCTTTTGGTAATATCTGCGCTCTGAAGTACGTATCTCACGAATACGCTCAAGCAAATCGTCAAAATAGTCCTTTCCGAAATGTTTGCCTTGTTTCAGCCTCTCGTCAATCAAGGGCATATCCTTTAATGATAAACTCTTTCAGCACTGAAGTTGCCCAAATGCGGAATTGAGTAGCTTGATAGCTGTTTACTCGATACCCCACCGCTACAATAGCATCGAGGTTGTAGAATAGCGGCATTCGCTCCACTTCCCGGTCTCCTTCTGTTTGAACTATCCCAATTTTTCGGATAGTTGCCTCTTTGGAAAGTTCTCCTGTTTCGTAAATTTGTCCGAGATGATAATTTATGGTTCTTACATCAACCCCAAACAAATCCGCCATTCTTTTTTGTGACATCCAGAATGTTTCGCTGTTGAAAATGACTTCTACCCGTGCTTCTCCTTGGGCTGTTTTATACAATAATATATTAGAACTTAGCGAATTATGCATCAATTCTGCCATTGAGACAGATTGCGAGAAAAAGTCTCGTGCCTGTTGAACAAGCAACTTTTTGCCATCAGCATTTTCCGCAATAATTATACATGCCATACGAGAAAGACGGAATATATTCACCTTGCGGAATGAACCGTTTCCAATCCTTACCATATCAACCGCTTGGTTGAAATGCTCGTCCACATTCATTCCTTTTTCTCCTGCTACCTTGATGGCTTTGTCTATGACCCGTTGGAATTTCCAATAAGCAGAATAGCCCATTGCACCAGAAAGGTCACGGGAACTCCAGTATTTGTTCCCGTTTTCATCCTTGCGGCATATATTCTCAAATGAAGGTGTCATCTGAGATATGTTGTCATTTTCACCCATTGCTATTACTTTCTGAACTATTCTACAATGCCTAATTCTTTCAGGTACACTTCAATCTCTTTATCGAGTTCAGCACGTTTGGCTTCCAATTCCTTTATTTCTGCCATTACAGCTTTAATATCAATAGGTTCTTCCTCTTCAAAGGTATCAACATAACGAGGAATATTCAAATTGTAATCATTCTCGGCTATTTCTTGAAGAGAGGCAAGATGACTATACTTTTCTATTTCCTTACGGTCACGATAGGTCTCAACAATCTTTTGAATATGCTGTTCCCTAAGCTTGTTTTGTGTCTTGACCTTTTCAAACTCTTTGCTGGCATCAATGAAAAGGATATTATCATCCTCCTTGCGACATTTCTTGAATACAAGAATACAGGTCGGGATGCTCGTACCATAGAAAATATTGGCAGGCAAACCGATAATGGCATCCACATAGTTCTTTTCTATGAGAAAACGACGGATCACTCCCTCTGCATTTCCTCGGAATAGTACACCATGCGGAGCAACACAAGCCATCGTACCACCTTCGTTCAAGTGGTAAATCATGTGCAGGATAAAAGCATAGTCGGCTGTCTTGCGTGGTGCAAGTCTTCCTGCCTTACTGAAACGGTCATCGGTATTGAATTTGTCGGCAGCACTCCATTCGGCAGAGAACGGAGGATTTGCTACAACAGCATCAAATTGGGTGTCGCCAAAGGCATCCCATTCAAGTGTATCACCGTTTTCTATCTTGAAATTACTGAACTTAATGCCGTGAAGCAACATATTCATTCGAGCAAGATTGTAGGTTGTCGGATTCTTTTCCTGTCCGTAAATATCTACTGCATTGCCAATACTTGCAGCACGAAGCAACAACGAGCCGCTACCGCAAGTAGGGTCATAGACATTGCGCAAACGCTGATGTCCTATAGAGACGATTTCTGCCAAGATACGGCTGACTTCCTGCGGAGTATAGAATTCTCCGGCTTTCTTTCCGGCTCCTGCAGCAAACTGTGAAATCATATATTCGTAAGCATCACCCAATATATCAATCTCTTGCGATGCCTCTAATCCAAAATCTATATCGTCTAATGCAAGAAGCACATTACTAACGAGCGTATTTTTATCATCAGCTGTCTTGCCCAATTTGGGCGAAGCCAAGTCAATATCTGAGAACAAACCGCCAAAATCATCTTCGCTGTCCTGTCCCAAAGTACTGTCCTCGATACGCTTCAATGAGCGTTCAAGCATAGGTAAAATGTTTTCTTTTCGCTTGATAGCTTCAATTACTGACGAAAACAAAAATTTGGGCTCAATGAAATAACCGATATTCTCCAGGCATTGGTTTTGTGCTTCCTCCTGTAGTTCCACAGCATCAGCATCCTCCATTTCCCACAATTCCTTAAAGGTTATATCATCATCTGCCAAAGCATTGTTGGCGTATTTTTCTATTTTCTCTGACAAGTATTTATAGAAGATGAAACCTAATGTAAAATACATAAAGTCGCTTGCCGACATATTACCTCGCAAACGGTTTGCGACCTCCCAAAGCTGGTCACGGAGTTTCTGTTGTAATTCTTCGCTCATATTATCTTATTCCTTATTCTTATTTATTGTTTGACGCAACAAGTTAAAAACATAATCTATTTCTGCATCGTTTTTCAATGGGAAACGAACTTCATATGCCCCATTTCCCCAATGTCCAACTTCTGACACATCACGAGTAATACCTTCTGGGTCTTTGAGTGTTCCTTTCTTAGCATTGAGAAACAGTCTTATTCCCTTGTTTTGCATAACTATATCACAAAATACCTTTCCTCCTATTTTGAAACCTATAGTTTTCTTTTTTGGATATATTGTAATATCCTCTCCGTATGATAGCAAAAACTCTTTGATTTCCGTATAGATGTTGAGAAAATCATCTTCAATGTTCTCTAAATGATCCTGTTCGCTATATACTTTAATTTCTTTGCTTACCGTTGTTATTGTCTCACTATTAGAGACCGTTTTAATACTTTCCTTACTTGAACGGTTTACTATCTGTTCAAAGGAAAGCGTATCATTTGTAAAACGTTTAATTTCCCATAGTTCTATAGGCAAATCTTTGAAATTGATAGCTTCTTTTTGATAAGTTGTAAAATTAGGTGAAACAAACAATACCTTTGACTGAGACCAATCCACATCGTTTCGTTTGAGTGCTCCCGATTTAGACTCGTTGTACTCTAAAATAAATTCAGCCTTGTTATTTAACATCAGGGATAGATAAGCATAACCTTGGTCTATTACACTAAAATTCTTATCTCTTTTATATTCTAATATAACAAAGGATTTTTTCTCTGAATCAAAAGCCAAAGAGTCTATACGGAAAGAACCAATAGAAAATTCCGTCTTGATGAAATCAAGCCCAAGCAACGTCTGTAGATTCCTTTCAACGATGTTTTGAATTTCCTTCTCCAACTTAAATGGCTTCTCTTTTATAAGCGTTAGTTGCTCATTATTTATTTTGTATGTTGACATCCTTATTCCCAATTAAACGTTTTTATAATACTACGCAGTCTTTCCATTATTCTCGTCAAAGCCTTTCGGGTTTTGATAAGACCAAGATGTTTCTCTTTCAATGCCTTTTGTATAATCTCCGGCTGCTCTTTTTGTAAATAGTCATACTCCTTCATGTAATGATTAAGCACCTCAGCTGAAATCTGTTCTTCAGCAGCCAAATCAGTCACTGCCTTATTACGTTCTGACACAATATATTGGTTCAGACGTTCCTCTAATTCATTTGTTCCATCGGCTCTATTGCGCCCATTCATGAAGTTTTCCTTGTCTTCATCTACATTCTTTTGAATAAAGCCGTCAATGAGTTTTGCTTTGCCTCGCATTCCGGCATCCTTAATCATTGTATCAAGGATATGCTTCCGTTTTTCTGAATAATCATCACTATATGGGTCTAGTTCCGCAATGAGTTCCAGAATATACGCCACATTAATAATGTCACTATGTAAGAGTTCAAGACAGAAATCAATATCTTCCAATCCTTGGTTATTCCCGTATGGAACAGGATCTTCCGCAACAGTTGACGGTGCAGCAGGTGGATCAATAAACCCGACTGTAATATCAAGATATTTACTCTTATAATCGTTAAACTGCTGTTCAGTCATGCCGAGGTCTTCAGCATCCTCGCTGTAATCTTCGTATATCTGTATTTCTGCATGTTTACGGATAATGTCTCGAAATGCAAGCACAAAATTCTTCTTGTCATTTTCACTTTGCAGGAAGTCTATACTACTTGGTGTTGGATATTTTTGCAGAAAATCAGTTGCCAAACTCTCGTACTCCTGCTTTACTTTCTCAAACGGAGGACGTACTATATCTTCAGGATTATCAGAGTTGCTGAACAATTTAATAGCCGTATCAACATTGTTTTTCAAATCTCTGAAACAAACTATTTTACCAAAACGTTTCTTCTCGTTCAATACTCGATTGGTTCGGCTGAACGCTTGCAGCAAACCATGATATTCCATGTTCTTGTCCACATAGAGCGTATTCAGCTTTTTACTGTCAAAGCCTGTAAGGAACATACCCACAACAAGACAAAGATCAAGCGATTTCATATCCGCCTTCTTCTTTTTCATGCGCAGATTGATGTCATCATAGTAAGCACGGAAGTTCTCCGTGGTAAAAGATGTGCCGAAGTTTTCATTATAATCGTTCATAATGGCTTGCAGTTCATCCGCTTCACCCACACTCTCTTTTGCATACTGCCCTGTACCCATGCCGGTCTGTTCATCATCCTGACTATTATTGGCTGCGTATGTAAATACTGCACCTATACGGATTTTAGGATTCAACGATTTGAAAATCTTGTAATAGCGTATAAGCATAGGAACAGACTGCACGGCGAACAATGCGTCAAACTCTCCGTCGAATGTAGATTTGTTAAAATTGTTAAGGATAAATTTGGCGATTTCCTCCATACGAGCTTGATTGTCGTTGTCAACCACTTCGTTGCCGTGATAATACTCCACAAGGAAGCCAAGTACGTTTTCATCCGCTATTGCATCTTTAATAAGATATTTATGGAGACAGTTTCCAAATATTTCCTTCGTGGTATGTCCATCAACAGCATTCTCGGTGAAAATAGGTGTTCCAGTAAAACCGAATATTTGGGCATTGTCAAAGAACTTCATTATCTTCTTATGACTATCCCCAAAATGACTGCGATGGCACTCATCAAATATCATCACGATACGTGAGTGACGTATAGCATCAATCTTGCTGCTATACCACGTCTTACTAACTGCCGCATTAAGTTTTTGAATAGTAGTGATAATAATCTTGGAGTTGCTTTGAAGCCGTTTCACTAGTTCATCCGTATTATCAGTACTATCTACAGCCCCTGGTTCAAATGCTTCGTATTCCGATTGAGTCTGGGTATCAAGATCATGTCGGTCAACAACAAACATCACCTTATCCACATCATCCAATTCTGATACAAGTTGTGCAGCCTTGAATGAGGTCAATGTTTTTCCGGCACCTGTTGTATGCCAGATATAACCATTATCATTGGAGTTTTGTACACGATCCAAAATTTTCTCTACCGCATAGAATTGGTAAGGACGAAGTACCATCAAGCATTTGTCGCCCTCATGAAGCACAATATACTTTCCTATGATTTTGCCAAGCGTACATTTTTCCAAGAAGAATACGGCAAACTTATCCAATTCATTGAACGGATGATTGGCAGCATCTGTCCAGGTGAATGTGAACTTATACCCACTATTTGGATTATTGGCAAAATAGCGAGTATTAACACCGTTGGATATGACAAACAGTTGGATATAATCAAACAATCCATGAAACGAAGTCTTGTGATAACGCTGTATTTGGTTGTATGCCTGTTTAAGTTCCACGCCACGACGTTTCAATTCAATCTGCACAAGTGGCAAACCATTGATTAGAATCGTCACATCATAGCGGCATTTTTTACGTCCTTCCACCGTAATCTGGTTGGAAACCTGAAATTCATTCTGACACCACTGCTGCCTATTTAGAAATTCCACCCATATACGCTGTCCATCAGCCGTATCAAGCGGATATAAGTCACGAAGTTTCTTTGCCTTTTCAAAGCGAGTACCACCTTCAAGGTATATTAGAATCTTCTCAAACTCTTCTGCCGTAAACTCAGTACGTCCGTGCTCTTCCAATCGTTTGCGGTTGTGAATCTCCAACTGCCGCTTGAAATTGGCATAAAGATTATCTTCCTCGACAATCTGAACATACTCGTAGTCCATTTGTCGGAGTGTGGCTATCAGTCCGGCTTCCAATGCCGCTTCGCTTTGTGTTGACATATTCTTGCCTTATTATGAGTGGTTACTTTACTTTTATATTGCTATTCAGTATCTTGACATCCAATGCTTTTTCAATCTTGCACAGAGTTTCCAATGACATATTCTCCCGTCCTTTTAGAACTTTGGAAATATACTGCTGCGAACAATTCATCTTCATAGCCAACGCCTTTTGAGTCATACCGAGCAGCTCCATTCGATTCGACATAGCTGCAGCTATAGCCTGCGAATGGCAAACCCAATCTTCTCTTTTGTTTTCCATTATATTCTTTACTTCTCCTAAAGTGTTGTCTATCTTTTCTTCAGCCATTGTATGAATCAAAAATACCTTTGTCCTATTTTGTAGGCAAAGGTACTATAAATAATTGAGATAACACAACTTTCAAGTTGTTTGATAACATTTTCGGAGCAACATAGTATTCATTGTTATTGTGCTCTTTGTCAAAGATGTTCTTATTTTCTCTCAATGACAATGTGTACCATAAAATGTTGGTATGTACTTCATTATCCAGATTAAATTATTATAGCAACATTCCGCATGAATATATCTGAAATAATCATATAGAGGACAGTTTACATTATTGACGGTAAAATCCCTTGGTGCCTTATATTCCCCCCTTTTATCCTCAAAACAAACTCTTGCATAACATTCTATACTTCAACGACTTTTGGAGCAAGACTTGCTTCATCCGGTTTCAGTTCTGATTCATCATGAACCTCGATTGTCTTTATATGTTCCTCTATTTGAGGTTCTACATAGATTGTTAAGACACCATTTTTTTGGTAATCCTCACATAGAAATTTCCAGATTAATGAAAACTTTTTTATACCATCAACTGGAATGACACTCATATAGAAATCACGACAATCTTTCTGAACAAAAACCGAGTTTTTAGGTCTGTACTCTAATTGATTTTTATATGTCTGATAAACTTCTCTTTTTGCATCCCTACTTGCATTAATCTGTGCTTTTGCCGCTTCATCTATGCCAAATGCATTAAAGTAGTAAAAGTTGTCATCAATTTCCACAATATCCTCTGGTCTAAAAGAGACAATTAGTTTTGGAGTTCTTATGACTGTTTTACCTGTATTCTCAATTCTTATACGAAGTTTGCACCATCTTTTATCTATCTTCTTTGGAGGATTGAACGAGAACCTTGGAATGCCGATATTTGGCACTTCTAAATTGCCCAAACTTAATCTCATCACATCCTGTTCAATTTCTGTCAATTTCCTATACTCATAATGCTTGATAGTCTTTACATATTCTGGGTATATTGTGATTTCATCCTTTCCGTGAAAAGTTACAAGTACATCTGTGGTATCCTTAAACTGACAATTGTTCACGTACCAGTTATAGGTCGTCCTATATCGCTCCAATTGATCAACTATATCCTCCCACGACGCAATATCGATAGCAAAGAGACCTTTAGCCCTATTCTCTGTATCTTTCTTTCTAATGTATCCTTCTATCTTGGCATCTTTATTCGCTGTAGTAGCAAATACTAGCAATTTTAAATTAGGCTCAAAATCTAAAGCTTTTGTTATTTCATTATCAATTTCTGCTTCTGTTAACTGTGCATTTGTATAGTCATCCTTACCTTTGCACTGGATGCCACAGTAACCACTATATTTCTCAACATACGAAAATACATCAACTCCATATTGATTCTGTCCCTGACGACCATGCCGTTTTATAGTATCCTCACATATCCATATCTCTCCCCACAATAATTTGCAGAGTTTTTCAAAATCTTGCCAATTGCTTGGCTTTTTCAATTGAGTTTGAGCTATCATATAAACATCTTCTGTTAAACTATATTTTACCCTTTTATTCAGACCATCATACAATGTGTACAACAATTTTTGTTAATTTTATGACAGGCTATTGCTTTATTCATCATCTTCATCAAGAAAAGTCCAATCTTTGGAAGCATATTCCTTTTCAAACTCTGCCAAGTCTTCCTTAATTCGTTCACGGAAACTCTCTTCGCTGTCATCGCCACTCATCATCCGATCTACGTGAGTTGCATATATTTCTGCTATACGAATTTGCCGATAAGCCTCTGTCATTGCATCTATCGTCTCAACTGACAGTTCCAACACATCAGCTTCATCGGGATAGCAGTCATAATAACAATGATGGATTGAGTATAACACCGGAATCTGTTCGCCGTCAGAAGTGTCAGACATATATCGCGTTGTTGATTGGAATATCACCCCATCACCAAAGAATTGTCGGTCTACATATTTTTGTTCTGCCTTAACGATAGTTGTATCTCTTAGAAGAAAAGATTCCGCATCTTCATAACTGGCAAAACTTATGTAGTCCTTATAGCTATGGTATGAGCCAAAGCTATCTTTCTCGTAAATAGTCCAATAGTTTTCATAAACCTTTTCCGGCTTTGGCTGTAAGGCTCTTGCTATATCACGCTCAATAGTATCTGCAATCTCACACATTGCATATGTGCTCCTATCAAAATATCCGCCACTCATGGTTATTTCTTCTTTATCAAATGTGAATTAAGAAATTAAATACAATCATATTGTTTATCAAACACTCCTGAAAACATATCCATTTCTCTCTTGGAAATTCCTAATCGTGTTGCCAATTCGCGCCATCCTTTTATCGCTTCAATCACCTCTAAAATAATTTTCTCCGCAGTGTTTCGATTAAGCATATAATCCTCGCAGGCATCAAGCAAGATAATTAAATCTGCCTTGTTGGAAGTTGATGAGATGAGCAGACTTTGATATTCATTCAGCGTTGGATTCATATCGTATGCCGGCGACAATGTCCATCCTTTTGCAGTCAAAAGAAAACCGTGATTGCGGAAATGGTCATCAGTATTGCCGATACAAATATTGAAAGCCACACGACGGTATAGTTCCTGCAGGTTTCGCTCTACATCGGTACAGCTCTGAATAATAAAGTCGACTATATCCAGATAACCATGCCCGGTAGTTGCATTATCTCCATCACTTAATCCCAATAAGGTCATAGCAGATGCAAAATGAATACGTTTGCTATCGTTTGTTCTATCGAAACGTTGTGACAGCAATGTATGATATTTTTCTCCAGTTGCCAGCACTTTGGTTTTTGCTACGTTTACTCCTGCTTTTGAAGCAAGCAAGTGACTGAAATGCTCCCAAAGTCCTACATTATAGTCATCCTTGCGAGACGGGAACTTTGCCACGTAAAGGTTTTTATCTGTATCAATCACATTGGCTTTAGGTCTTGCACCTCCTAATGATGTCCCAGGTTGCACAAGTTGTGCAATCCATTTCTTATCGGGGAGCATATTGTTTTCTTCGCTTTTCTCAATCTCAGCACTGGCTGAAATCAACTCCCGAATATCTGTCAGAGGTGGAATTTTCAACGATTCACTCACATTGATAAATTCACCATCGGGATCTTCCTTAAAACGGAATCCACCCATTCGGGAGAAATCATCGATACCAGTTAAGAAATCGAAAGATGATAATCTCCGTACCGGTCGTTTTTCTTCCGCCGCTGTAATTTGCTCACGACGCAACAACAAAGTACGTCCCCAACGATCCGGCAAAGCATCGGAAAAACATCCGAATATATCCTTGTCCGGTTGTGTATATTGTTGTCCCGGGTAATTAGTTAGGTCGTCGCTCAAAAACAGATCGCTGTGCTGCCTTAACCATTCATTATTGAACGTAAAACTATAGCTGTCCGCACCACGAAGAGACTCATAGCCCAATTCGCCTATGAGTTCCACTTCTTTGAGCCAATCGAAATCGGCATATACATACAACTTTTTCATAGATTATTCTTTCTTGGATGCACGTTCTCTTGTTTTCAAACTCAAATCTTGCAAAGCTTTTCCCATTTTATCTTCTTTGGCAAGCAATAAAATATCATCGTCAAGTTGCAATGCATACAAAACACGTAGATAGATCCCTATTGCAACAGTAGGAATCCCTTTTTCTATTCGGGACACAGTAAGCGATGAACAGGTTGCCCGTTCTGCCACCTGAGCCACACTCAGATTCCGACGCAAGCGAGCTAACTTAATCTGCTCACCTACAATTTGCATCTTCTGCTCCAATTTTCGGGGAAGCTTGGTTCCCATTGTATTCTTTGTCATTACTACATCAATTTAAGGTGCAAAGCGACTATACCGATGACTTCACTATATTCAACCTATCATATAATATACAAAAGTAATACTTTTTATTTATTTAATGATGTATTACACATAGAAAAATGCACATCTTGGCATAATTAACCATATACCTAATCTATTTTGAGCAAAAACTTCCAAAAACTAAATGCTATAATGTTGTTTGTAAGCATCATGTACACCTATCAACAAACAATGTAAATTGTTCATCATACACTCATCATATCAAAGAACTATTTTGCTTACCAAAAGAAAAAGATATGACTCCACGCTTAACTTGACTTTAATGACCGTTATTATATACACGGGCAATAAAGTTAAGTCAAATAGAGGGAGAGAAGAAAATTAGCTTACTTACTGGTATTATTTTCTTTTCGCCAGCAATCAATATCAGTCACTCCGTGTTCAATCTTGGAGGAGCAACTAGCAATATAGACACAGGCATAACATCAGATGAAATGCTATGCAAAATCTTCCGTAAACCTCATAGCACGGCTGGCAAATTTGCACCCAAAAACCACCTTTTTTATCAAAGTCTTTTCATTTGTTTTCCTTGTACCGGAAAAACGCATTATCTTTGCAAAAGTTCAGCGAAGAATAAAGAGCAAAATCAGACTTTCCTACCGTTTAAGTTTCAAACTATTGGTAGTCAATCAGTCTAATATGTTGCATCGGCAAATAATTTGCCTAAGTATCACATATCAAACAAGTAAATCTAACATATCACAAATATCAAACTTTCAACTACATTTTTTAATTAAACTATTCTTAATTTAAGAATTTCAAATACGGAACGGGCCACAAATAGATCTAATTTTCAACATTTTATACAAACAGGGATTCTCGAGAAAAAATCTTATATTTACAAATATTGCATTTTCAGACTGAATAATGGCATTGTAAAATATTTTTCTCTCGACAGCACCATTTCACGAAAAATAACTATATTTACGACATCAATACGATAACAAACCCGTATTTTACCCGCATGAAAAACGGCATTACATCCAATAATTCTTACTCGCTGATCGTCGGACTTTCGGTTTCGATGATGGGTATGATGATGTCGATGCGCAGGTGTAAATGCCGGGTGTAAGATTCGTCGTACGTGTATCTCTTAAATCCGGCTGGTTCAGCCGGATTTTTTTGTTTGTAACAATCCCGAAAACATAAATCAACTTTCAAAACCATGAAAAAACAGAATCTCCGTTTCGAAACCCTGCAAGTACATGCAGGCCAACAGGCCGATCCCGCGACCGGATCGTGCGCCGTCCCCATCCACCAGACGGTGGCCTACACCTTCGAAAGTGCGGAAAAGAGCGCCGCCGTTTTCGCCCTCACGGAACCGGGGTACATCTACACCCGCCTGAACAACCCCACGACCGCCGTTTTCGAAGAGCGCATCGCCGCCCTCGAAGGAGGTACCGGAGCCGTTGCGACGGCATCGGGCATGGCCGCCCAAATGCTCGCCATCACGAACATCGCCCAGGCAGGCGATAATATCGTAAGCACCTCCTACCTCTACGGCGGAACGACCAACCAGTTCAAATACACGCTCCGCCGACTCGGCATCGAGGTCCGTTTCGCACAAGGGGACGACCCGAAGAGCATCTCGACACTCATCGACGACCGTACGCGGGCCATCTACATCGAAACGATCGGCAACCCGGCCTTCAATATCCCCGATTTCGAGGCGATCGCCGAAATCGGCCGCAAACACGGCATCGCGGTAATCGCCGACAATACGTTCGGAGCCGGCGGCTACCTTTGCCAGCCGATCAAATGGGGCGCCAATGTCGTGCTGCACGCAGCGACCAAATGGATCGGAGGTCACGGCAACAGCATGGGCGGCGTGGCTATCGACGGCGGCAACTTCGATTGGGGCAACGGCCGCTACCCCTTGATCAGCGAACCCTCGGAAGGGTATCACGGATTCAACTTCTGGGAAAACTGCGGCGACCAGGCTTTCGCCGTACGGGCACGGTGCGAAGTGCTGCGCGACACGGGCGCCTGCCAGAGTCCGTTCAACTCCTTCCTGCTGCTGCAAGGACTCGAAACCCTCTCGCTGCGCGTACAGCGATCGGTGGACAATGCGCTCGAAATGGCCCAATGGCTCGAGAAGCACCCCAAGATCGAGAGCGTAAACTATCCCGGTTTGAAGAGCAGTCCTTTCCACGATTTGGCCAAGAAGTACCTGACCAACGGTTTCGGCGGCGTACTGACCTTCCGCGTCAAAGGGTCGGCCGAGCAAGCTTCCTCGCTGCTCAACCACCTGGAGATCATCAGCCACCTGGCCAACGTGGGCGACACCCGGAGTCTCTTGGTACACCCCGCTTCGACGACGCACTCCCAGCTCAACGAACGCGAACTGGTCGCTTCGGGCGTTTATCCCAACATGCTGCGCTTCTCGCTGGGCATCGAACACATCGACGACCTGAAAGAAGAGATCGGCAACGCATTAAAACGACTGTAAACACAATGAATATATACCGTCATAACCAACCTTTCGAATTGGAGCGGGGAGGCATTCTGCCCGAACTGACGATCGCATTCAGCACCTACGGGAAACTGAATGCGGCCCACGACAATGTCATCTGGGTCTGCCACGCCCTGACCGCCGATTCGGACGTGGCCTCGTGGTGGCCGCACACGGTCGAGGCGGGCAAATTCCTCGACCCCGCCGAGCATTTCATCATCTGCGCCAACATCCTCGGCTCGCACTACGGCACGACCGGGCCGCTGCACGTCAATCCGGCGACCGGACGCCCCTATTACAAGGATTTCCCCGAACTGACGATCCGCGACATGGTACGGGCCCACCGGCTGTTGGCCGACATTCTGGGCATTCACCGCATCCACACCTTGGTCGGCAGCTCCGTCGGCGGCTTTCAGGCGGTCGAATGGGCCGTCCAGGAGCCCGAGCGGATCGGCAAGCTGGTCCTGATCGCCACGGCTGCCAAAGCGTCGCCCTGGAGCATCGCCATCGACGAAACGCAGCGCATGGCCATCGAAGCCGACTCGACCTTCGGGGAACCTTACGCCACCGCCGGCATGAAGGGACTCGCGGCGGCGAGGGCTATCGGGCTGCTCTCTTACCGGGGGCCGGAAGGCTACGACCTCTCGCAGCAGGACGAGAGCGACGACTTCTCCTCTCACCGGGCCTGCACCTACCAGCAGTACCAAGGAGAAAAGCTCTGCCGGCGTTATAATGCCTACTCCTATTACAAGATCCTCAACGCTTTCGACACGCACGACGTCGGCTACCAGCGCGGAGGCGTGGCAGCGGCGCTGCAACGAATCACGGCCGAATGTCTGGTCGTCGGCATTTCGACCGATATCATCTTCACCGTGCCCGAAATGCAGGCGCTGCACCGGATGCTGCCGCGCAGCACCTACCATCAGATCGACTCCCCGTTCGGACACGACGGGTTTCTGGTCGAGCACGAACAACTGAACCGAATCCTCAACCCTTTCATCCATCCAACCCATGAATAAGATCAAAATCGGCCTTTTCGGCTTCGGCGTAGTCGGACAAGGCATCTTCCAGGTACTCAGCAAATCCCGCAACGCCCATGCGGAAATCGTCAAGATCTGCGTGCGGTCGAACAAACCCCGCAGCATCGACGCGTCCTATTTCACGACCGATCCGGAAGTGATCCTCTCCAATCCGGAGATCGACCTGATCGTGGAGGTGATCGACGATGCGGCGGCCTCCTACAAAATCGTCAAGGCGGCCCTCCAGAAAGGCATCCCCGTCGTTTCGGGCAACAAGGCCATGCTCGCCCGCCACCTGCCGGAGCTGATCGACCTGCAAAAGAAACACAATGTGGCACTGCTGTACGACGCCTCGTCGTGCGGCTCGATCCCCGTGATCCGCAACCTCGAGGAGTACTACGACAACGACCTGCTGCTCGAAGTCAAAGGCATCCTGAACGGTTCGTCCAACTACATCCTTTCGCGGGTGTTCGACCACCAGGAGTCCTACGACGCGGCGCTGGCCCAGGCCCAGGCATTGGGATTCGCCGAGAGCGATCCTTCGTTCGACATCGAAGGCTACGACTCGCTCTTCAAATTAGTCATCATTACCGTTCACGCGCTCGGAGTGTATGTCCATCCCGACCGGATCTTCACCTACGGCATCTCGACTATCCACGACTCGGACATCCGGTACGCCCGCGAAAAAGGGGTCAAGATCAAACTGGTCGCCCAAGTGGTCAAGGTCAGCGACCGGAAGTTCACGATGTTCGTCATGCCCGAATTCGTCACCCCCGGCAAATACATCTACAGCGTCGATGACGAATACAACGGCGTGGTGATCCGGGGCGAATGCTACGACCGCCAGTTCATGTTCGGCAAGGGCGCCGGCAGCCTGCCTACCGCCTCGTCGATCCTGAGCGACATCATGGCCCGTCAGCACGACTACCGGTACGAATACAAGAAACAGCACTACCTCGACCGTCCGGAGTACACGACCGACGTGGAGCTGAAAGTTTATGTGCGATACACGGAAACCGACGTACTGAAAATCCTCCACTTCGACCGCATCACCGAGCAATATCGGGGCGAGGACGGCAATTACGTGATCGGCTACATCCGCCTTTCGGAGCTGCTCGCCAAGCGGGAAGTACTGCGGGGCAAGGACGTTTTCATGGCCGATTTCCAGAGCTTCTTCCAAGAGCTGGATCGTTAGAGCCAAAAGACAGGCCGCCATCGAACGAACGCCTCCCGAATTTCAGATTCGGGAGGCGTTCGTTTTTCAGAGCCACAAACTATTTACTCGAACGGGACCATCGCCTCCGCCGCATCGTAATCGGCATTGGTGAAGACATAAGTCCAACGCTCTTTAGGTTGACGACCGTTACCCCTCAAATCCTCGAATACATAATTATCATCGATCGAAGGGTCGTAATGTGCGTCGTAATTCGGAGGGTACGACCGACCGTCGTCCTGGTAATAACGGACACCATAAGTGAATCCAAGCCTCCCATCGTCGAAAATAATCGTCATTTTCCAAATGTAACTTGAAGGAACGGGGCAAACACCCATACCATTATCCATCGCAGTAAAACTTTCTCCAGGCAGTATCACTTCATTTTTGAACTCACACCCTAAATCGGATTCTACGAAAAGAGTGATCTTATGATCGCTGTCGTTGACCCACACAAAATAACTGATTGCATTGTAATCGGTATTGCAACCTGCCGGAGTCCCTGCGGTAAATATCGCCGACAACGCAAAAAATAAGAATTTCCTCATAAACCCATTTTTATATATAACCGTTACGTTGAAGCCAGCTACGCTCGTAAAAAAGAAATTCATTTATTTGATTTTCTGTAAAATATGACCCTGTATACTTACGAAGTGCACTTTCAAAATCATTCCAGGTTCTATAGGCTCCAAACAAATTCACCACGAATTGAGGCATCTTAATTTGATCGTAGCAGCGAGAAGGATAGCCAACACCCTGGTTGTAATCATCCACCAAATCGACAAACAAAGGAGTATAATAATTATTGGTTGTATTTTGATAATCCCATTCTTGCCTTGCTTGACCTGTTATATCCGAGTTTAGAGATGTTTTTTTCCAACCCTGATTTAAATAATATGCTTCTCCCATATGCCATCCGGCATAAGAAGCATAACTTTCGAGCAATATATTCCAAGTACCATCGTACGCACTGAATGTGCCGCCACGCAAATGAAATTGACAATAATGTCCCAATTCATGCAAAGTGGTTCCTATTAGTCTCGGATGATTATTCCTGTTACAATTGCCAACTTGTATAAAAGGCATTCTCCCCACAGAAGTCGGCCAATAATTAAATCGGCCTTGCCACCCACCAGGATCAACGGCTAATGCAACTATTGATATTCTGTTATTAACAAAAGTAGAAATTATAAAATCGTGTTCGCCATAATGATAAAAATTGACTGCACGATGAATTTCGTAGCGGGGATCCGGAGCCGAAGAAGAGTTAATATTAAAGTTCAAATCTTTACCACTTCTTAATTCTCCATAAATTCCCTTTATTTCCTCTATCCGTCCTCCTTCCTCAGAACCCTTGACAATCGTCCATTTTTCGTGCTGAAAAACAAAACTTACCGTTGCCTGGTTGTCGATCAATTTATTGTTGATAGCATAATATCCAGTTTTGTCTGTATAAACCTCCTCAATATTCGAACCCAGTGTAAAACGGATTTTTAGATTCTCTAGCGGTACATAACGCTTTAAATGAGTATCGTAACATAGTACTTTTCCGCGCGGGAATCCACCTGGTAAATGTCTCTCTTCATCTAAAGCCAAAGCAATGGCTTCTTGCTCCAAAATTTGTATTGCCTCCGCACTCAATCCATTCTCACCAAGAGTAATATATTTAGGGAGGAAAACTTCATAAAGGATTTCAAAATCCATTTCAACAGGGAACGTTTTTTCGACAGGCCAAACGGCATATAATACAGGCAATATAATTGTCACAGGCTCCACTGGTCCATCCTTAATCATACCGCCCTCGTAAGTCACAGAATAACGCCTCTCCTCATCTTCCTCGCAAAACTGTGTCCGGGATTTCGAAAACACAAGACTCTGGGTCGCCTCATCAGGTAATGACGTATAATTGAAAGGCGTATACGCGATCTTGATCTGCTCGTCCAGTTCAAGGCTTCGTTGTTCCTCTTCCGTTTTTGGAAAAATTTTCAAGGCATAGTGGGTAGCTTTCAGTTTCAACTGCGTTTTGGCAGTTGCTGAGAATTCTTTTCGCACACTCCGCGCGCTTGCTGCAAACTCATCAGATGCCCTGACAATTTTCGATTCACCCGATACTATATTGTCGTACGCCTGCTGAAAGTTCTCAAGCCTGTACGGATCATTCTGCGGCCGGATCCAAGACTGTGTCTCTATGATACACCGCATCCGCCAACTCAATTTCGGTCGTAACAGTAGCTAACATTTGTTTCGGCGAAATTTCGTCCAACAAATCTTCTTCATAATTAGCACAACCATAAGTGCCGATTAACAAGATACCACCAATTAAAATATATAGTAATAATTTTTTCATAAGCATAATATTTAGGATTAGATGGTCAAAACATAAATGCCGTTCATGTGTATTGCAATATATTATATAAAATTTGAAAATCAAAATTATCCGAAAATAATATTTACTCTCTTTTTTATACTTATTTGTTTGTGAACATACGGGTAATAACCTATCTTTGCGACGGAAATTTCGTTTAACATTCTATTATTCCGACATGCCTCTTACCAATAACGTAATGATTGTCAGACACAAGTTGCTGACCAATCTCATCAAATTGTGGAAAGACAACCAGCTCGTCGAGCGAATCGACCGCTTGCCGATCGAATTGAGTCCCCGTACCTCACGGGTTTTGGGTCGCTGCTGCGTACACAAGGAGCGCGCCGTGTGGAAATACAAATCTTTCCCGCTGATGGGTTTCGACATGTCCGACGAAACCGACGAACTCACCCCGCTGTCCGAATATGCCCGCAAAGCCCTGGAGCGCAAAGGGCAGCAGCAGAAAGACAATATTCTCTGCGTAATCGACGAAGCCTGCTCGTCGTGCGCAGACCAACTACGAGATCACCAACCTCTGCAAAGGTTGCGTGGCCCGGGCCTGTGCCACCAACTGCCCGAAAAACGCCATCGAATTCAATCGTGCCGGCAAAGCGGTCATCAACCACGATCTCTGCATCAGTTGCGGCATCTGCCACAGCAACTGCCCCTACCATGCCATCGTCTATATGCCCGTACCGTGCGAAGAGGCCTGCCCCGTAAAGGCGATTACCAAGGACGAACGCGGCGTGGAGCATATCGATGAGAGCAAATGCATCTACTGCGGCAAGTGCATCAACAGTTGTCCGTTCGGAGCGATCTTCGAAATTTCGCAGGTGTTCGACGTGCTGCAGCGTCTGCGCGAAGGAGAAAAGATGGTCGCCGTCGTCGCTCCGGCCATTCTCGGACAATACAACGCCCCCACGGAAAAAGTATATGGCGCGATTAAGGCCATCGGTTTCGAGGACGTGATCGAAGTAGCGCAGGGCGCCATGGAAACCATCCGCAATGAAGGTGCGGAACTCGAAGAGAAAATTGAGGAGGGACAGGCGTTCATGACCACCTCCTGCTGTCCTTCGTGGGTCGAACTGGCCAACAAGCATATCCCCGAGATGAAGCCCTTCATTTCGAGCACCGGATCGCCGATGTATTACGCCGCGCGGATCGCCAAGGAGAAACACCCCGACGCGCAAGTGGTCTTCATCGGCCCGTGCGTAGCCAAACGCAAGGAGGCACGCCGCGACGAATGCGTCGATTTCGTGATGACCTTCGAGGAGATCAACTCCATTTTCGACGGCCTGGGTATCGAAGTCGCAACCACCGATCCGTTCCCCATTCCGTTCGTTTCGACCCGGGCCGCCCACGGCTTCGCACAGGCCGGAGGCGTGATGGGCGCCGTACAGCTCTTCCTGACGGACAACAACCGGCCGCAGGTCGAAGGCATCCAGGTCTCCAACCTGAACAAGAAAAACGTATCCCTGCTCCGCGCCTATGCCAAATCGGGCAAAGCCCCGGCCAAGTTCATCGAGGTCATGGCCTGCGAAGGCGGATGTATCACGGGTCCCAGCACCCACAACCTGCACGATGCCGGTAAACGGCAATTCGCGAAGGAACTGGCTAAACGCTAAATCCGACGGGGCTATGAAAGAGCTCGTCGATCAGTTGAAACGCAACCGCACCCTTTCCCCGGAAGAGTTGCGCCTTCTGCTGACCGATGCGTCCCCCGAAGAGAGAGAATACCTGCACAGGGCGGCCCGCGAGGTCGCCCGTGTGCATTTCGGAAACGGAGTTTTCGTTCGGGGGCTGATCGAAATCAGCAATTACTGCCGCAACGACTGCCGCTACTGCGGCATTCGACGCAGCAATCGTCTGGCAGAACGCTACCGTCTGACCCCGGAAACCGTACTGGCCTGCTGCGAAGAGGGCTACCGGCTGGGATTCCGGACATTCGTACTTCAGAGCGGAGAAGACCCGGCTCTGAACGACGAACTGCTGACCGGATTGATCCGGGAGATGCGTCGCCGCTGGCCCGACTGCGCCATCACCCTCTCGCTGGGGGAACGGACAGAAGCCTCCTACCGGGCGTTGTTCGAAGCGGGCGCGAACCGTTACCTGCTGCGGCATGAAACGATCACTCCCGATCACTATCGTTGGCTCCATCCCGTCCGGATGTCCCTCGATCACCGCATCGAATGCCTGCACACCCTCAAAAAGATCGGCTACCAGACCGGTACGGGCATCATGGTCGGCAGCCCGGGACAAACGGTGGACGATCTGGTCCGGGATCTGCTTTTCATCCGGGAGTTCGAACCCCAGATGATCGGTATCGGACCTTTCATCCCGCACCGCGACACCCCCTTCGGCCACGAACCGGCCGGAAGCGTCGAACGAACGCTCACCCTGCTGTCGATTCTGCGGCTGATGCGTCCCGCAGCACTGATCCCTTCGACCACCGCGCTCGCCACCCTCTCGGGCGACGGCCGGATGCGGGGTATTTTGGCCGGTGCCAACGTGGTGATGCCCAACCTTTCGCCGCCGGACGAACGGTCGAAATACAACCTCTACGACGGCAAGGCCGCCTTCGGTGCCGAAGCTGCCGAAGGATTGGCCGCTCTGGAGCGGGAGCTCAACGAAATCGGCCGCCACATCTCGTGGAGCCGGGGAGATTATCAAGAATAGCTTATAAAAACACAAAGATATGTACCAAGTCGCATCCTCCAAGGCGGAGGAGTTCATCCATGACGGAGAAATCGTCGAAACGCTGGCTTACGCCCGCGAAAATCGTGCGAACCGCCCCCTGATCGAGGCGATCCTGCAAAAAGCGGCCGAAGGCAAAGGGGTCACGCACCGCGAAGCGGCCGTGCTGCTCGAGTGCGAACTCGAAGACCTGAACCAACGCATGTTCACGCTGGCCAAACAGATCAAGGAGAAAATCTACGGCAACCGTATCGTAATGTTCGCGCCGCTCTATCTGTCGAACTACTGCATCAACGGCTGCGTATATTGCCCGTACCACCAGAAAAACAAAACCATTCCGCGCCGCAAGCTCACCCAGGAGGAAATCCGCCGCGAGGTAATCGCCCTGCAGGATATGGGTCACAAGCGTTTAGCGCTGGAGGCGGGCGAAGATCCGCGCAACAATCCGATCGAGTACATTCTCGAATCAATCAAGACCATCTACTCCGTACATCACAAGAACGGAGCGATTCGCCGCGTGAACGTGAATATCGCGGCTACGACGGTCGAGAACTACCGCAAGCTGCGCGATGCAGGCATCGGCACCTACATTCTCTTTCAGGAGACCTACAACAAAACCGCTTACGAAGCGCTCCACCCCACCGGTCCGAAGAGCGACTACGCCTACCACACCGAAGCGATGGACCGCGCGATGGAAGGCGGCATCGACGACGTAGGCATCGGTGTACTGTTCGGTCTGAACACCTACCGGTACGATTTCACGGGACTGCTCATGCACGCCGAGCACCTCGAAGCCCGCTTCGGCGTCGGCCCCCACACCATCAGCGTACCCCGCATCTGCCCGGCGGACGACATCGACACCAAGGACTTCCCGGATGCCATTTCGGACGAGATCTTCCGCAAGATCGTAGCCGTGATCCGCATCGCCGTCCCCTATACTGGCATGATTATCTCGACCCGCGAATCGCAGCGCTCGCGCGAACAGGTGCTGGAAATCGGCATTTCACAGATCAGCGGCGGCTCGCGCACCAGCGTCGGCGGCTACGCCGAAACGACGCATGCCGAGCAAGATTCCGCACAATTCGACGTGAGCGACCACCGTACGCTGGACGAAGTGGTGCGCTGGCTGCTGGAACTGGGCTACGTGCCGAGCTTCTGCACGGCCTGCTACCGCGAAGGCCGCACGGGCGACCGCTTCATGTCGCTGGTGAAAACCGGAAAGATCGCCGACTGCTGCACGCCCAACGCCCTGATGACCCTCAAGGAGTACCTCGAAGACTACGCATCGCCCGAAACCCGGGCCTTGGGTGAAAAGATGATTTCGAAAGAGGTTCCGATGCTCCTCAACGAACGTGTGCGCCGCATCACGGAGAAGAATCTCGCAGCGATCGCCGAGGGTAAACGGGACTTCCGTTTCTAAAAATTTTCGCACGATGAACGAGCAAACTCCCCGCGCCGAACGGCTGCATATCGCTTTCTACGGGCGGCGCAACAGCGGCAAGTCGTCGCTGATCAACGCCCTCACGGGCCAACAGAGCGCCGTCGTTTCCGCGACGCCGGGCACGACGACCGACCCCGTACTCAAGACGATGGAGATACACGGGCTGGGACCTTGCGTACTGATCGACACGCCGGGGTTCGACGACGAAGGCGACCTCGGAGCGCTGCGTGTGCAGCAAAGCCGCAAGATGCTGGACAAGACCGACCTGGCCGTCTTGCTCCTCTCCGGAGCCGTGCCGCAGAACGACGAAATCGAATGGTTCCGGCTCCTCGAAGCCCGTCATATTCCGATCGTAGTCGTCCGCAGCAAGGCCGACTTGTTTACAGGTATGTCCGATGCGGAAGCCGAAGCGCTTTTCGGACAACGGCCGCTCCGGGTCAGCGCCTCGGACAGAACGGGACTCGACGCCCTGCGCGAAGCCCTGATCCGCAACCTGCCCGAAGACTACAACCAGCCCGAAATCACAGGCAGCCTCGCCTCGACAGGCGACGTGGTGATGCTCGTTATGCCGCAGGATATCCAGGCCCCCAAGGGACGCCTCATCCTGCCGCAAGTCCAGACGATCCGCGAGCTGCTCGATAAGAAGTGCCGCGTGGTCTGCTGTACCACCGACCAGATCGAAGGCACGCTCTCGTCGCTGGCCGCACCGCCGAAACTGATTATCACCGACTCGCAGGTTTTCTCGACTGTCTATGCGCAGAAGCCCGCCGCAAGCCTGCTAACTTCGTTCTCGGTGCTCTTCGCCCGTTACAAGGGCGACATCGACTACTTCGTGGAGAGCGCGGCAGCCATCGGGCAGCTCCGCGAAGACTCCCGCGTGCTGATCGCCGAAGCCTGCACGCACGCTCCGGTGGGCGAAGACATCGGCCGGGTCAAAATTCCGGCGATGCTCCGCAAACGGATCGGACCCGCACTGCGGGTCGATGTGGTTGCCGGCACGGACTTTCCCGCCGACCTCACGCCCTACGACCTGGTAATCCACTGCGGCGCCTGTATGTTCAACCGGCGCCACGTATTGAGCCGCGTCGCCCAGGCCCGCGCCCAGCACGTCCCGATGACCAACTACGGCGTGGCGATCGCTTACCTGCAAGGGATTCTCGACAAGATCGAATATTAACCCCAAACACATATCCAAAAAGAGTGGGCCGTCCGACAACTGGACGGCCCACTCTTTATCAAAAACCGAAACTATTCCGGCAAATACTATTTCGCCTCCGACGGGAAATACTTCATATACTGTACGCGCTGGAACATGGCCGAAGTGTCGTTCTTGAAATTCAGACGCCCCCGGAACTCATCGAGCGAACCGAAACCCTGCCGCTCGGACCAACGGTCGATGTACTCGTTCATTTCGGCAATGACTTCGAATCCCTTCTGGTGGATCGCCGTGCAGACCTGCACTGCCTCGGCTCCGCACAAAAGCGCTTTGACCGCAGCCTCGCCATCGTGCACGCCCGTCGAAACAGAAAGGTCCAACTGCGGCAACACGGCCGAACAGATCGCCACCATACGCAGGACGTTGCGCAATTCCGTCGGCTCGCTGTAAGGCGAACTCTCTACGAAAGTCATCCGCTCGACATCCACGTCCGGCTCGAAGAAACGGTTGAAAAAGACTACGCCCCGGGCCCCGTGACCGAGCAAAGCGCTCGACAAGGCGAAGACATTGGTCAGGCGCATGGGCAGTTTCACCGAAACGGGAATCTTCACCGCACCGGCCACCCGACCGACGATCTCCGCATAGTTCAACTCCAGTTCGCGAGCCTGGGCATGAATGTCCGTAGATTGGATGAAAATATTAAGCTCCAACGCGGAAGCACCGGCATCGGCCATCGCCGTAGCGTATTCGATCCAATCGCCTTTATCGACCACGCAATTGATGCTGGCGATTACCGGAAGCTCCGTCTTCGACCGCGCCTCCTGCACCAACCGGAGAAATCCGGCCTTGTAATCCTCGCCCAGATAACGCTGCAAATAAACCTCCGCATCGCCGTAAGCCGAATCGGATACGGTGTCCAGCGCAGCCGCATGGTGCAGGATCTGCTCCTCGAATATGGATTTGAGCACTACGGCACCGGCACCGCTCGCAGCGCACTGCTCGACGCTCTTGACATTGGAGGTATAGGGAGAACTGCTGACAATGATCGGACTCGGAAGATCCAGCCCCAGGTATTTTGCTCGCATCGTTTCTATGGATTTTTATGGTTTATTTTTCGAAAAATACGTAAAATTATGATTTTGTGCAAAAAGTTACCCAATCAATTTGAAATAGCGACTCTATCGGGGTAATCCATACAGGCGGTAGATTCTTCTCAAAATACTAACAGACAGGGCTTCCCGGAATCCCAACGTTCGAACACCTGCTTTTAGCCCTACGCAGCGCGTAACATCAATGCGAATTTACCGTTTGAATACTTCAAGCCTGTAAAACAACGACTTCAACTGTTGCACTCATGGCTCGCACGGCCAGCCTACACTTGCATAAAACCGCAAAGAGAAAAAACAAAAAGGAGTCGCACAAACTGTGCAACTCCCTGACTTTCAAGTGGACCCAGAGGGGCATGATCCCACGACCTTCGGATTATGAGTCCGCTGCTCTAACCGACTGAGCTATGGGTCCTTTTGCATCCGGGAAAATCCGAATACGGACACAAAAATAGGAATTTCGACCGGATTCACAAAATAAAAACCCATTTTTTCATTTCGAGACGCCAGCACAAACCCGTTTCGCTCAAATCGATTCCCTGTTTTACGCCCCTGCATCGCAAGAAAAACAGCCGCACCGGAATTTTCCGCAACAACTAACCGACCCGATCGCAAGATTTTTCTTCGGAAAATTAGCTAACTGGAAAAAATTTACTACCTTTGCTCCGCTTAAGCATCTAATTACAAACAAAACAAACGAAATGAAAAAAGGTATTCATCCCGAAAATTATCGTTTAGTGGCATTCAAAGACATGTCGAATGACCACGTGTTTTTGTGCAGGTCCGCCGTTTCGACAAAAGAAACCATCGAAGTGAACGGCGAAACCTATCCCGTGTATAAGATGGAAATTTCCAACACCTCTCACCCGTTCTACACCGGTAAGATGAAGTTGGTGGATACCGCTGGTCGCGTCGATAAGTTTATGAGCCGTTACGCAAAACGCTACGATAAGAAAGCCGCCAAATAGTTCGAAGGACCGTTTGACGCTTCAAAATAAAAAAGGATTCGCCTGGGGCGAATCCTTTTTTATTCTCCTTCGGCGCCCGATTCTCACCGGTCCGCATTCGCCGGATGCCGCACACTCCGACCGTCGTCAAAAAGCGCAGGGGACATCCGCTTTATCCGTCCCGAAGCTGCCGACCGGAATCGGCAGCATACGCAAGATGGTACACGACCAATCATCCGGTCCGGCCCGAAACAGGACAAAAGAACTTTTACGGAAAAAATTTGGGGGTTTGCGGCACAAACATTACTTTTGTAATCTACTAAAATTACTGTTTTTATGGAATTCGAAGGTGTCGTATATAAAATCCTGCCCCTGACACAAGGTACGTCCGCCCGGGGAGAATGGCAGCGTCAGGACGTGGTTTTCGAGCTGCCCTCGGAATTTTCACGCAAAATCTGCGTCACGTTCTTCAACAAGCCGAGCGACGTGGCCAAACTCCGCGAAGGGGCTACCTATACGGTTTCGGTAAACGTCGAATCCCGCGAATATAACGGCCGCTGGTATACCGATGTGCGGGCATGGCGCCTGCAACCCAAAGAAACCGCTCAAAACGCCGGGATCCCGCCGATGCCCGACGCGGCCCCGCTCGAAGAGCCATCGTACAGTACTCCCGCAGCAGAAGTAGACGACCTGCCCTTTTAATTTTTCACGCACGAAGGCAGAAGCCATCCGCTCTCTAAAACAACAAAATAGCCGACCCTACAAAGGTCGGCTATTTTTCGGTCCCCGGGAGGCGACTACTTCTTCACCGGAAGAGCAGAGTTCGCTGCCTGAGTCGTCGCAGCCGCAGCTTCATCCGTTGTTGCCGGGGTCGTTTCCTCAACGAAAGGAATCACATCCTCCAACTCTACCTCGAATTTAAGAGCCGAATTAGGCAAGATATACTTACCGCGCGCCTGCCGACCATAAGCCAGTTCCGCAGGAATCCAAAGCGTTATCTTACCGCCTTTGCCGATCAGTTTCAAACCTTCGGTCCAGCCGGGAATCACCTGTCCCAATTCGAACTCGACAGCTTCGTCCTTGTCATAACCTTCCGGATCTATCTGCTTGAGGTACTCCTTCATCTCTTCGGGCTTGTTCTCGAAATAGGAGCTGTCGAAAACCTGCCCCTTATAATTGGTTCCCGTATAATAAACTTTTACCCGGTCGCGGGAGTCCGTCGGCATCAGGGTCTCATCGCCCTTCTTTTCGATCTTATAAAGTAATCCCGATTCGGTTTTCTGAACGCCGGATTTCTTCTCGATCGAAGCGATCCACTCTTCATTGGCTTTCTTGTTCTCGGCAGGACGAACCACCGAATACCAGTTCCGCAAGAATTTGACTGCTTCCTGCTCGGTCATGCGGGCTTCTTCACCGTTGCCGGTAATGTCTTTCAAACCCTGACCGAACCAAACCAACTGAATCGGAAGGTCTGCTCCCAGCATATTGTTACCCAGATCGATACCGAAAGCATACGAAATGAACCGACGCTCCTCCTCGCTCTCGAACATCGCGGGATCGGCCAACGACTCTTCGGGTGTCTTCAGCGAATCGGGAGTCATCGCGTTCTTCTTGGCAATAGCCTGAGCGCGTTCCGGACGCGTAACCATAAAGAACGTGCGCAATGTATCGAGTGCCTCTGGATGCGTCATTTTTGCCGTTCCGAGGGCACCTTCGGTCACACCTTCGGTCATCGCGTCGAAATCGAAGGGAATATCCGACATCATCCGGTTGAGTCCCGCTCCGACGTTATTACCCAAAGCGTACGACAAAGAGTCGAACTGCGACTTGCTGCCCATCGTGATCGAACCGTTGCTGCGGCTGCACGAGGCGAAAATTACGGCACCAGCTAACAGTGCCATGAAACACAATGTTCTTTTCATCTTGTTGATATAATTATGTATTAAATTGTTATTTCCGTTTCGATAACTGCACAAATATATAAAATATTTTACGGGCAGCCGATTTTATTTTTCAGCCCCCTCTTGAAAAAGAAGTCAGCGGACATCGACGAGTTCGATCTCGTAGAACAACGTCGCGTTCGGGACCACGCCCAATTTCTTGTCGCCTTCGGCCCCGTAAGCCAGGCGGGAGGGTATCCATACATTCATTCGACCGCCTTCCCCGACGAGCCGCACGCTCTGCCGCAACCCGGGCATCAGATCGCCCACGGCCGTGCGCGTGGTGTCTCCTCGTTCGTACGAAGACTCGACGACCTTTCCATCGACCGTCTTGGCCACAAAACGGATCGCCACCGTATCCCGGTCGCTTCGGGGCGTCTTGGACTCATCACCGATCTCCAGCACCTCGTACGTCAGCCCCGTATCGGTCTTGGCATAGGAGCGATTGCTCTTGCGGAAATCCTCCAGAAACTGTTCTTCATAGGCCCGAATCTGTTCGGGCTGCGAAACATTCACGTAACGCAGATAAACCGCACGGGCCTCGTCGGGCGTCATCCGGGCCGTCCGGGCATATACGTCCCGCACGGCCTGGCACACGGCTTCGACGTTGAGGGTCGAATCCATCCGCTGCAAATTATATCCCACATTCAGACCGATCACATAAGCGACCGAATCCGTTTCGTTACGCAACTCCATGCTCCCCGTTCCCCGGGAACAGGCACCCAGCAGGAACAGTCCCGCTGCGGCGATCAACCGATATTTCTTCATATACGTGTCTTTTTTTTGGAAAAGAGGAAAATCAGCACCGTACCCAATACGGCCGACGCGAACGATCCCATCAGAATGGCGATCTTGCCCCGGCTGACGATCTCGGCATCGGCAAAGGCCAGCGTATCGACGAAAATCGACATGGTGAACCCGATACCGCCCAGGCAAGCCACCGCGAAAAGCATCTTCCAGCCGGCTCCCTCGGGCATTTCGGCCAGCTTCGTCTTCACGGCGAGCCAACTGGCCAGGAAAATACCGAGCGGCTTGCCCACGAGCAATCCGAAGAAGATGCCCGTGCCGACCGCACCGGCCTGCGGCGTAACGTGGAAGATTCGGAAGTACTCCAGCGAATCGATCGAGACACCCGCATTGGCGAATGCGAAAATAGGCATAATCAAAAATGTTACGTACGGAGCCAGCAGATGTTCGAGACGGAAGCTCATCCCTACCGAATCGGTCGCCAGCGAGGACATCATCCGCAGGTAGTACCTGTGCTCCTCGTTCGGAAAATCGTCGGCCCGGCACTCGGCTTTCAGCAGCGCATCGGACAAACCGCTCATCTTCCGCGCGAAATACTCCTTGCTATAACGGGGTTTCATCGGGATGAACATGGCGATCACCACGCCCGACAGCGTGGAATGGATTCCCGAATAATAAAACAGGGCCCAGACGACGAAAGCCGGTACCAGATAGAACATAATGCGGGTTTCGCCCACTTTATTCAGGAAATAGATGCCTACGAGGATCAGGATCGCAATCGCAAGCAGCAACAGATTGACCTCCTCGCCGTAAAACAGCGCGATCACCAGAATCGCCCCCAAGTCGTCCGCCACGGCCAGGGCCGTCAGGAAAATTTTGAGCGAAATAGGCACCCGATCGCTGAATATCGAAAGGATGCCGATGGCGAAAGCAATGTCCGTCGCCGTAGGGATTCCCCAGCCGGGTGCCGCGACGGTTCCCGCGTTGAACGAAAAATAGATCAATGCAGGCACCACCATACCGCCCAAAGCCGCCAACACGGGCAGAATCGCCTTCCTGACGGAAGAGAGCTGTCCGATGACGATTTCGCGTTTGATCTCGAGACCGATCAAAAAGAAGAACACCACCATCAACCCGTCATTGACGAAGGTCTGGAGGGTCAGGCCCCGGGGAAACATCCAGTCGATCAGACTGCCGGGACCACGCACCACCAAAGCGATGTCGATGTTGAGCACCCGCTGGTAATACTCCGCCGTCCAGGGAAGATTGGCCAGCAGCATCGCAACGGCGACACTGAAGAGCAACACCAGTCCGCCCGACCAGGGAGCCTCCAGAAAACGACGCCCCCGCAACTGAAACTGATAATGTTGCCGGACCCAGCGGTACATGGAAAAAAGCCTCATTGTCTATTCATATTTATATTCGTAATCCAAAATAAACCGTCTTCCCCGGCAGAATTCACGCCCTGTCGGAATCAACCTCTTCCTGCCGACGAAGTCCGCAAGGCCAGGCCGCACAATTTGTAGAGCACGCGGGCTCCTACGACCGCGTCGATCTTATCTTCCGGGCAGGGAACGACCTCCACCAGGTCGAACCCGGCGATGCGGCGGCCCGAATCGGCCACGCACTCCATCAGGTAAACCACCTGTTCAAAAGTGATGCCGCCCGGAACGGGAGTGCCCGTATGAGGACAATGTTCGATGGTGAGTCCGTCGATGTCGAAACTGATATAAACCACCTCGGGCAGCTCGTCCACGATGCGGCGGCAGCTTTCGGCCCAGGTCGTTCCCGCGAATCCGGCGCGAGCGAGCGCGAATCGAACATAGCGATCCGCCCGTCCGAAGCGGCCCTTTCGGCCTCGGCATCGCAATAATCCCGCACGCCGACCTGCACGAGCTTGCTCACCTGCGGCAGGTCGCGCAGTACGTTGAACATGATCGAAGCGTGCGAAAATTCGAATCCCTCGTACGCCTCACGCAGGTCGCAATGGGCATCAATATGGAGAATTCCCAGCGAACCTTCCTTCTCGGCAACGGCACGGATCAAACCGTACGGCGTCGAATGGTCGCCTCCGACCAGCCCTACGACCTTACCTTGCGAGAGCCACTGGCGGGCCTGACGGTAAATATTGTCGTTCATGGCTGCACAGCCTTCGTTGATACGGCGCAGACGGCGCTCGATACGTTCGTCGTCCGGCGCTCCGCCCTCTTCGAGATGTTCGATCACCCGTTCGGCATCGGCCCGCAGCTTGCGGGACTCCTCCTGCAGCGAATAGTCGATGTCGGCCGTAGCGATGCCTCCGAGCCAGGCTCCCGGCGCCGAAGCATCGTAAAGATCGAGCTGTGTGGAGGCTTCGATCAGGGCATCCGGCGCCAAAGCCGTTCCGGCACCGTAGGATACGGTCACGTCCCAGGGTGCGGAAACAAGCACCAGCGCAGCCTCCTCGGGCGTGAACGGCAAACCGTAATAAGCGCCGTTGTCCACCCCCACCCCGTTGGGATTGAATGTTTTCAGATCCATAGTCTTTCCTTGTAAGAATTACAAAGATAGTAAATTTTTGATTTTCCGCCATCGTTATCACCGATAAACCCCGTTTTTAACGGGGTGCCGACCGGCCGACCCGGACGACGCCCGAAGCGGGAGCCGTATGCACCGGCGCACGGTTCCCGTAAAAAGGAGCTCAAATAAATTTGGCGCCGCCCTCGCCCTGCACTATCTTTGCTCCGCAATTAACCAATTCGAATACCGTCGTGAAAATCGTCGCCGACAATGCCATACCTTTTTTGAAAGGAGTACTCGAACCTTATGCCCGGGTGGAATACCTCCCCGGGAAAACCATCGCAACGGCCGATGTCCGGGATGCCGACGCCCTGATCGTCCGTACCCGCACCCGGTGCGACGCCGCCCTACTCGAAGGATCGTCCGTCAAACTGATCGCAACGGCGACCATCGGCTTCGACCACATCGACACGGAGTATTGTCGGCGACACGGCATCGAAGTAGCGACCGCCGCAGGATGCAATGCACGGGGCGTACTGCAATACGTCGCTGCAGCACTGGTCCGCCTCTCACGAGTACAGGCCTGGGAACCTGCAGACAAAACCCTCGGAATCGTCGGTGTAGGACACGTCGGGTCGCTCGTCGAGGCCTACGCCCGGACGTGGGGATTCCGCGTCGTGGCATGCGATCCCCCCCGCGAAGAGCGCGAGCACGGCGGATTCCTGCCGCTCGAAGAGGTGGCGTGCCAGGCCGACATCCTCACCTTCCACACTCCGCTGGACGATACGACCCGGCACATGGCCGGGGCGAAGCTCTTCGAGCGAATGAAGCCCGGCAGCATCCTCATCAACACTTCGCGCGGCGAGGTAGTCGATGGGCAGGCGCTCCGCGAAAGCGGTTTGCAATACGTCCTCGACGTCTGGGAACACGAGCCCGATCTCGACCCGCTACTGCTGCGGGACGCATTGCTCGCCACCCCTCATATCGCCGGTTATTCCGCCCAGGGCAAGGCCAATGCAACGGCCCTGTCCGTCCGGACGATCGGCCGGTACTTCGGACTGTCGCTCGGGGAGTGGTATCCGTCAAACATCGCCCCGTCCCCGTCCCCGGGCGATCTCCTGGCAGGAGCTTTGCGACACGATAGACGACCGCTTCGACATCGCCGCCGAAAGCAGACGGCTGAAAGAGAACCCCGAAAAATTCGAAACGATACGCAACGAATACCGCTACCGGGAAGAATATTTTTAACAATTTAGATGCTTTTTTCTTAACTTTGCGGCCGAAATCGACCGCACCGCCCATTATGTATCGTAAACTGATCAAACCCATCCTGTTCGCCATGAACATCGAGCGTGCCCACAGCACGGTCCTGTTCCTGTTGCGCATGATCGGGAAAATCCCGGGCGGACGAGCGCTGCTGCGTGCCATGTACCGCACCGAGCACCCTTCGCTCGAACGGGAGGTATTCGGACTTCGGTTTCCCAACCCGATCGGTCTGGCGGCGGGTTTCGACCGCAACGGAGAAGCGTTCCGCGAACTTTCGGCCCTGGGCTTCGGATTCGTCGAGATCGGTACGGTCACGCCCCAACCCCAGGCCGGCAATCCCCGACCCCGCATCTTCCGGCTGCCCGCAGACCGGGCGATCATCAACCGTTCGGGCCTCAACAACAAGGGGTTGTACAAGGCCATCGCCCAGCTCCGCCACCGGCACGACCGGCTCATCATCGGAGGCAACATCGGCAAAAACACGCTGACACAACCTTCGCAGGTCGCGGCCGACTACCTCAAAATGTTCCGCAACCTCTACCAATACGTCGATTATTTTTCGATCAACGTCTGCTGCGACAACTGTGCGGACGGCAGCGTATCGCACAACAAAGCCCACCTGATGAATATTCTGCAGCCGCTCTTCGATTTTCGCCGCGGCCAGAACCAGTACCGGCCGATCCTGCTGAAAATATCGCCCGACCTGCCGGACCCGCTTATCGACGAAGTGACCGACCTGATGCTTTCTACGCCGCTGGACGGCATCGTGGCCGTGAACGGTACTTTCTCGCGCAAAGGTCTCGAAACCGATGAGGAGACGCTCGACGAAATCGGCAGCGGCCGATTGAGCGGAGCTCCCCTTACGCAGCGGGCCATCGAGGTAGTGCGCCGCATCCACCGACGTTCGCACGGAGCCTATCCGATCATCGGCGTCGGAGGCCTGATGAATGCCCGGGATGTGAAAGCCATGCTCGCCGCCGGCGCGAGCCTCGTCCAGCTATACACGGGATATATCTACGAAGGGCCCTCCCTGGTCAAGGAGATCTGCCGGGCCCTGATCGACGACGCAGCGTCCGAAGCCTCCGCTTCGCCCGCGCCGGGGAAATAATTCAATCTTACCACCATGAAAGCATCTATTCTTACGATCGGCGACGAAATCCTGATCGGGCAGATCGTGGATACCAATTCGGCGTCGATCGCCCGTCACCTGAACAATGCGGGCATCGTCGTCTGGGAGCGCACATCGGTCGGCGACCAGCGCGAGCAGATCACCGAGGCCGTAAAACGGGCCATGAACCAGAGCGACGTAGTCATCCTGACCGGCGGCCTCGGCCCCACCAAGGACGACATCACGAAAAAGACCCTCGCCGAGCTCTTCGGCTCCCGGCTCGTATGCGATCAAACCGTCGCCGACCACGTACGGCGCATGCTCGAAGCGCGCGGAATCGAATACAACCGCCTGAACCGCGATCAGGCGCTCGTCCCGGCGTGCTGCACCGTGCTTTTCAACGCCCACGGCACAGCCCCCGGCATGTGGTTCGAACAGAACGGCAAAGTCGTGGTTTCGCTGCCGGGCGTTCCCTTCGAAATGGAGCACCTGATGACCGACGAGGTAATGCCTCGTCTGAAAGCCCGTTTCTCCCTGCGGCAGATCGTACACCGCACGCTGATCACGGCAGGTCTGGCCGAATCGATGCTGGCCGAAAAGATCGCCGACTGGGAAAATGCCCTGCCCCCGTACCTCCACCTGGCATATCTGCCCGCACCCGGCGTGGTGCGGCTGCGCCTGTCGGCTTACGAAGTCGAAGGCGAGAGCGTATCGCACGAAATCGACCGGCAATTCGCCGCCCTGCAACGCATCATTCCCCGCTACGTCCTCGGATTCGAGCGGGCGACCATGCAGGAGATCGTCCACAACCTGCTGACGCGGCGTCGGCAGACTCTCGCCACGGCCGAGAGCTGCACGGGCGGCAGCATCGCGGCCCGCTTCACGGCAATACCCGGAGCATCGGCCTATTTCCTGTGCGGAGTGGTGGCTTACAGCAACGAATCCAAAAGCAACCTGTTGGGTGTCGATCCCGAAACGATCGCCTGCCGGGGCGCCGTCAGCGAGGAGGTCGCACGGCAGATGGCCGAAGGAGCACGCCGCACCGCCGGAGCCGACTATGCCGTCGCAACCACCGGCATCGCAGGTCCTGCGGGCGGCACGGAACAGAAACCCGTCGGCACGGTCTGGATGGCCGTAGCCGGCCCGCACCGTACCGTGACCCTGCTCAAACAATGCGGCACCGACCGGGGACAAATCATCGACCGGGCGAGCGCCTTCGCACTCGCGCTCCTGCGCGACGAAATCGAACGGGATGCCGCCGGAGAATAACCCGGTTTCGACACTTCCCAAAGCCCCCTGACTTCCGGAGCCTCGAAAGGTTCCGGAAGTCTTCATATCCCCGTCTCTGGAACAAGCCCCGTTCCTCCCGGAACGCATCCAACCCTTTCCGATACGCTGTCCGGCCGGACGCCCCCGAAAATCGCGAAACAAAAGCCCGATACGATCACTAGCACCGTCCGATGAAATTCAAAGGCGGATCATTGAACACACCCCGTCGAAAAGAGTTAATTCTCCGACCGTAATTACGGGCACCTCATACCGCTATATATCAAACATTCGCCTTCCAAAACCGAAATTCGAAGCTATTCCCGAACAGATTCTTCCTCCCGGTCAGCGACAAAATCACCCAGTTATTCCCACCGCCCCTCTATCCGCACGATTTTCGGAAACACGGGAACGGCCTTGAAAACGGGATCTTTCGACAAATATACTTTTTGAGAAATGATATAAACGAAATGAGAGAGCAATATACGCCTGCTCCCTTCATCTTTGCTGCAACAAAATAGCATCCGTATTCCCGACCGTCAAAAGCCCCGAACGAAAGTCCTCCCGGCAAACAGATTTCGAGGCCGATCGAACGACACCGGAAAGCCGATCGATACGGACCGGCGCACACCGCCCCGAAATGATCCGAGCACATGATATACATCGGTTATTCCCGAAAAGAAAAACCGACAAGTCTAACCATCAAAAAACAAAACCCATGAAAAGATTCTTACATTTGCTCACAGGGATTTGCACCCTCGCCCTGGCTCTTCAGGCCTGTACCAAGTCTCCGGCCGAAAACCCGGGAAGAACGGACGATCCCGGAAACGACGAACAAAACAGCAAGGTAACCCTTACTCTCTCGACGCCCCGCACCCGCACGACGCTCGTCAGCGAAACCTACGTCCACTGGAGCGAAGAGGATATTGTACAAATCAACGGCACGAATTTGCCCGTAATCCCCGATCCGAATGATCCGACACGCGCAACGATCTCCAATGTGGACACCGCCGAAGAGTACGTGGCTCTCTACTCTCCGGACAACGGCGGATATATCCCGGAGCGAGAGGTCGTCGAAGCCTACTTCCGCCCCGAAGTGCCCCATACTCCCGACTCGTTTTACACGACAGGAGGCAATCCGATGGTGGCATACAGCACATCCACCTCGCTGGAATTCAAAAATATCGGCGGATTACTCCGCATAGGAGTGACCGGCGATGCGTCGATCGCGTCGGTTATGCTGTCGGGCAATGCGGGAGAACCCATTGCCGGACACTTCGAAATCTCGAAAAGCGATCTGGCTTCCGGCAGCCTCGATTTCGCTCCCGGCGAAGGTTCCGCACAATTCGTCAGCACCTCCGTCACGATGACCTGCACGGAGAATGTACGACTCGATGCGAACTCTCCGACCTATTTCTACTTCGCGCTGCCGGCAGCCGAATACACGGAAGGATTCACCGTAACGCTTACCGACAGCGAAGGCAACACCTGCCTCCGGCAAACGCATAACTCCGTCTCGATCGAGCGTGCGACCCTCAAGTCGATGGAACCGATTGCGTTCGAAAAGGACAAAGCGCTTACGGTCACTTTAGGAGAAATCGCGGCGAACTCCGTTACCTGGAATATCGAAGGTAATCCCTCGACCGACCTGCGGACCCTGCTCGTCACCAAAGCGATGTGGGATCATTTCATCGCACAGGAATATTACCTCGACAATCCGCAAAAACTCACGTCCGAAATCCTCGCGGCCTATTCCGCCACCATTCCGACCGACGACAACGGCCGTTACGAAGAGACTGCAACCCAGGCAAGAGCCGTAAACTCGATGCAGCCCGTACAGGAAGACAACGACTACCTCGTCTTGGCCGCCTATTTCTCCGGCACCCAATCCGTCGGCGTAATCCCCGCCCCGGTTCCCGTTCACACTCCGGCCGCCACAGGCCCGGCTCCCGAAGTGAATGTCACCGTCTCTTCGGCCGGCAGCACTACGATCGATGTACTTACCACCACCAGCAACGCATCCGGCATCCTTACCGCACTCTTCTTCAAAAGCGATTACGACAATGTATTCAGCCGGGAGGGAATAGACGAAGAGTTGATCGCAAAGTACGGCAATGCATGGACGGCAGAGCAGGTAGAGCAGGCCAACAACGGAGGATATACACTCCAATACATTTCGCTTCCGCCGGAAACGGAATTCGTTATGCTAATTTCGGTCTCCAGCGCAGCAGGCAAAGCTACGCTCAAGAAAGAAATAATTGCGACCGAACCGTACGTCGATCCTTCTGCCGAATGGATCACCGTTTCCTCCGAAGCCACGTTCGTTTGCGGCTTCTTCTTCAACCAAAGCATCCCCTCCTTGTCGAACGTGATCAATATTACGAACCTTAAAGTCGAAAAACTCGCCGATCGCGACCTCTTCCGTCTGACCGACGCCTTCTCCGTCTCCCGGATCCCCGAACTTGCGGCCAGCGGCATATACAGCGATCTGTCCGGCAGTCCGTATTATTTCTATATGGATGCGACCGACCCGAACAATGTAAAAGTCGTCAATGAAGTGTGCCAACTCGGCATCGTTCACAACGAATACGGAGCAATGAGCGTCGGCAACGACTTCAACATCCAAGGCGGCGAAGAGTACCAGCACGGTACGTACAACCGAGCGGAAGGCACGATCCGAATCGGCGTGCTCATTTGCTATGCCGACAGCCAACAACTCTTCGTCACGCCATTCAACAGTACGCTATATCTGAATCCCGAAACGCCCGGAAACAGTGTTTCGACCGAAAATTTCAAGAAAGACCCTGTCGCAATTCCCTGGTAAGTCAGGACCCCCGAAAACAGAGACACCGGCCCTTTTTCAGGCCGGTGTTTTGTTATTTGGCCAAAAGATTGTATATTTGCACTCCCCGAAATGGGATTACAATTAAATTTTAACCAAAATGAAAGTTTGCGAAATTACAGGCAAGGTAGCGGTGATCGGCAACAATGTTTCCCACTCGCACCACAAGACCAAACGCAAGTTCAGCCCCAATCTGAAGAACAAGCGCTTCTGGTCTGAAGAGGAAGGCCGCTGGATCACCCTCAAGGTATCTGCCGCCGGAATCAAAACAATCAACAAGAAGGGCCTCGCAGTAGCGCTCCGCGAAGCTGCCGCACCCAAAAAGGTTTACTAAAACTCAAGTGACAAATGGCAAAGAAAGGCAACAGAGTGCAGGTGATTCTCGAATGCACGGAACAGAAAGCTAGCGGTGTTCCGGGAATGTCCCGCTACATCACGACCAAGAACAAGAAAAACACCCCCGACCGTCTGGAGCGCAAGAAATACAACCCGTTCCTGAAGAAGGTGACCATTCATCGTGAAATCAAATAATTTTAGTGCTATATGGCAAAGAAAGTAGTCGCAACGCTGAAAACCGGTACGGGCAAACAGTTCACCAAATGTATCAAAATGGTGAAATCCGACAAAACCGGTGCATACATCTTCAAAGAGGGCATCATCGCCAACGACCAGGTGAAAGACTTTTTCGCCGAGAAGAAATAAATGCAATGCATTAGGCGAAACGAATGTTTTCGGATCGCAAGGCCGGAAAGAATCATCCGCCGGACCGGATTCGGAAAACAACCTAAAAATTCGATTCCGCTTAATACAAGGGCATCCTCAACGGATGCCCTTTGTATTTTCACCGACCCGCAACCCGGCAGAACAGCACCGATCATCGAGGAATCATTCGTACCTTCGTTCCTCTTGCGGTTCTTCGCCTCGACAAAACGGGAATAAATTCGCTTTGCACCACCCGATTTATCCGTATCTCTAACTTTGCCTAAATACTCCAACGCGGCAACGCTCAAAAAAATTTGGCTCCGCCGGCTGGTTGTACTATCTTTGCAGAAGACAGGAAGCGATTCGGCAATCTTTGCGTGCAAGCCCACACGATTGCTTTTATCTTTCACTATCTTTGACGTAGTCTTAAAATGTTCTCGGAAAACTGGCAACAAGTTCCCGTTTTCTCTGGGCTTTTCGTATTTTTGCAACATTACTAATATAACAATATTTTATGGGATTCTTCGATCTTTTCAAGAAAAAACAGAATACACAGCCGACGACTCCGGCGGAACGATCTCAACCGACTTCTCCGGAAAACCACCGGCCGGCTGCGGTCGAAAATACGACGAAGCAGGAAAATACCTCTCCCCAGCCGGCTGCCCGAACCGCTGACCGGGAGCAGCGGAACTCAACTCCGGTCTGGAGAAGACCAAAACGGGCCTCTTCTCGAAACTGGCGCGGGCCGTTGCCGGTCGATCGACCATCGATACACAGGTGCTCGACGATCTGGAGGAGGTGCTCATCACCTCCGACGTAGGCGTGGAAACCACCGTGAAGATCATCGAACGCATCGAAGCCCGCGTCGCACGGGACAAGTATATGAACACCTCGGAGTTGCAATCGATCCTGCGCGACGAGATCGCCCAACTGATGGAGGAGTCGCACCGCTCGACCGAAAACTTCGGACTCGACGTCGAGGAAGGCGTCCCCTACGTCATCATGGTCGTCGGCGTGAACGGCGCCGGCAAGACCACGACGATCGGCAAACTCGCGGCCCAGCTCACCCGGGCCGGCCTCAACGTCTATATCGGCGCTGCGGATACGTTCCGTGCGGCCGCCATCGACCAGTTGGCCGTATGGGCCGAACGGGCCGGCGCCACGATGATCCGTCAGGAGATGGGCTCCGATCCGGCGTCGGTGGCCTTCGACACCTTGAAATCGGCCGTGGCGAACAAGGCCGACGTCGTACTGATCGACACGGCGGGCCGCCTGCACAACAAGGTCGGCCTGATGAACGAGCTGACCAAGATCCGCAACGTGATGGGCAAGGTTATCCCCAACGCCCCGCAGGAGGTGATGCTGGTGCTGGACGGTTCGACCGGACAGAACGCCTTCGAACAGGCCCGGCAATTCACCCAGGCCACGCAGGTCACGTCGCTCACCATCACCAAGCTCGACGGCACGGCCAAGGGCGGCGTGGTGATCGGCATCAGCGACCAGTTCCGCATTCCCGTCCGCTACATCGGCATCGGCGAAGGTATCGACCAGCTCAAGATGTTCGACCGCAAGGAGTTCGTGAACGCCCTTTTCGGCAGCGAAGCAAAATAAAATCTCCCGTGAATGAAGAAAATTAACGTCATCACCCTCGGGTGCTCGAAAAACACGGTCGATTCGGAACACCTGATGGCCCAGCTCGCAGCCGCAGGCTATACGGTCACGCACGACAGCGACCGCACCGATGCCAAAGTCGTGGTCATCAACACCTGCGGCTTCATCGGCGACGCCAAGCAGGAGTCGATCGACATGATCCTCCGGGCCGCCGCCGCCAAACAGACGGGTAAAATCGAACGGCTGTTCGTCGTGGGCTGCCTGAGCGAGCGTTATGCGGAGGAGCTGCGTGCCGAGCTGCCCGAGGTCGATGAGTTCTTCGGCGTGAAGGATTGGGACGACATCGTTCGGGCGCTGGAGGCGACTCCCCGGCCAGCGCTTGCGACCGAACGCCGGCTCACCACCCCGAAACATTACGCTTACCTGAAAATTTCCGAAGGCTGCAACTGGAAGTGCGGTTATTGCGCCATTCCCCTGATTCGGGGGCCCCACGCTTCGGTGCCGATGGAAACCCTGCTGGAAGAGGCCCGGAAGCTGGCCGCAGGCGGTGTGCGCGAACTGATCGTAATCGCACAGGACACGACCTACTACGGCCTGGACCTTTACGGCAAACGACGCCTGGCCGAACTGCTCGAAGCCTTGTGCCGCATCGACGGCATCCGCTGGATCCGGCTCCACTACGCCTACCCCACGGCTTTCCCCGACGAGGTGATCGAAGTGATGGCCCGCGAACCCAAAATCTGCAAATACCTCGACATTCCCTTCCAGCATATCTCCGACGACCAGCTCGCGGCCATGCACCGACGCCATACCAAGGCCCAGGCTTACGAACTGATCGACAAACTGAGGCAGGCCATTCCCGACCTCGCGCTGCGCACGACCCTGCTGGTCGGATATCCGGGCGAAACCGAAGCCGACTTCGAAGAGCTTCTGGAATTCGTGCGCACGGTACGGTTCGAACGACTGGGCGTATTCCCCTATTCCGAAGAGGAGGGAACCTATTCGGCCCGGAATCTGCCGGACGATGTTCCGGAAGAGGTCAAACAAAGTCGTGTAGAACGAGTAATGGCGCTTCAGAATGAGATCTCGCTCGAAAACAACCGGGCACGTATCGGTCAGTTGGAGCGGGTCATCATCGACTCCCGGCAGGGGGATTTCTACGTAGGACGGTCGCAATACGACTCGCCCGAAGTGGATCAGGAGATCCTGATTCCGGCCGCAGGCCGCAGGCTGATCCGCGGTTGCTTCTATCAGGTGCGGATCACCGCAGCCGAAGACTACGACCTCTACGGCGAACTCGAAACGAAATAAAAGACAATCATCACATCTTTCAATGTAGCGTTATCCGACAGTCGCAGGATCGAATCCGACGGTCGCTAACTCACGGCCTCCGGTCGTGTCCGCAATTCACCCCTAATTCCCTTCCCGGGAGGGGAATTGGGCCGCTACGCTTCCCATAACGGGGGACACGAAAGGATATGATCATGAAATAAAATTTTGTCGTTTGACGTTTTTTATATACCTTTGGGAAGGCGGAAAATATTTCCGGCGACAGATAAATGGCAGAGAAAAAGGTCATAAGCGATTTCGAGGCGCAGATTCGGCAGCTCATTGCCGACCATCGTCGGCTTACGGCCCTTTGCAAGGAAACAGCGGCGGAGCGCGACGTCTTGCGTAAAGAAAACCGCGATTTGCAAATGCAGGTAAAAGAGCTCGGCAAGGAGCTCGCCCGCGTACAGCTCAGCCAGGGACTCGCAGGAAATGCACCCGACCAAAGCAAAGCGATCGCACGCGTCAACCGTTTAATGCGGGAGGTGGACAAGTGCATCACCCTACTCAACAAACCCGACCGAATCGGCGAAGAGCTGTCGGGCAAGTAGGCAAGACATACGATAACGACCGAAGATATTTCATTTAACGGGAAGCAAGCGACATGGCCCAGCAACAGGCAATAAAGCTCAAAATAGCCGGTAAAAGTTACTCGTTTACGCTCAAGCACGAAGCGAACGAGGAACAGTCGCTGGCGGAGAAAGAGGAGCTCTACCGCCTGGCCGAACGCGAGGTGAATGCCTATGTCACCCGGTTCGAAAAAGCCAAATACGAAGGATTCTCGACACAGGACTGCCTGGCGATGGCCGCATTGCAGTTGGCGATTTCGAGCGTTTCGCTGGCCCGCAGCCGAGAAGTGGGCAGCGAAGATCTCCGCAGGCTGGAAGCGCTGCGCGACGAGATCGACGAATACCTGAACCGAATCGAAACCGAAAAGAAATAACAGGGAAGGATACGAGGGACCGTATAGAAAAGTCCGCAAGTATCATCGTTCTTTACCATACGTTTAAGAAAAATCTACCCGCATAGATTCCTTAAAGCTTTGCGAAACTGAACAATTTTTACATTGGGGCAACTCACCACTTTCAAAATCAGGCTTCAACCCCTCGGGGTGCAGGCTGCGGCCTGCCGGTAGAAGGTTGCGATTTTCGGGAGCCCCCACACTTGACTGATCTTGCAGATTCGTCAAACAAGTTAAGGAATACTATGCGGTTTTTTTATGCACAAACCCTAATAACTAACAAATAATAACTCTCTAAAACAATGATGACAATCGTACTATCGAGCGTCCTGTCCGCCGTAGTCTGCCTGGGTATTTACATCCTGGTAACCAAATACGTTACCAAGAAGACCATCAAGGCACTGCGTGAAGCCGCCCGGAAAGAGGCGGAAGCGGAAGGCGAAATGATAAAGAAAGAGAAGATTCTCCAGGCCAAGGAGAAGTTCATCCAGCTCAAGAGCGAGCACGACCGCCAGGTCAATGAACGCAACCAGAAGATCGCCCAGAGCGAACAGCGGGCCAAGCAGATCGAAAACAACCTGCAAAACCAACAGCGCGAACTGGAAGGCAAGGTCAAGGAGAACGCCCGCCTCAAAGAGCAGATGGAAGCGCAGCTTCAGGTGCTCGAACACAAGAAGGAGGAGATCGACCGTCTGATGCACGAGCAGAACACGCGCCTCGAGCAGATTTCGGGCCTGAGCTCCGAAGATGCCAAGAGCATCCTGATCGAAAATATGAAAGCGGAAGCCAAAGCCGACGCTGCAGCCTACATCAACGAAACGATCGAGGAGGCCAAGATGACCGCCACGAAGGAGGCCAAGCGCATCATCGTAGCGTCGATCCAGCGCGTGGCGACCGAGACGGCCATCGAAAACGCCGTGACGGTGTTCAACATCGAAAGCGACGAGGTCAAGGGCCGCATCATCGGCCGCGAAGGCCGCAACATCCGGGCGCTGGAAGCCGCCACAGGCATCGAAATCATCGTGGACGACACGCCCGAAGCCATCATCCTGAGCGGGTTCGATCCCGTGCGCCGCGAAATCGCGCGTCTGGCCCTGCACCAGCTCGTCACCGACGGCCGCATCCACCCGGCCCGCATCGAGGAGGTGGTCGCCAAGGTTCAGAAGCAGATCGAGGAGGAGATCGTCGAGGTCGGCAAACGCACCACGATCGACCTGGGTATCCACGGCCTGCATCCCGAGCTGATCCGCATGATCGGCAAGATGAAATACCGCTCCTCCTACGGACAGAACCTGTTGCAGCACGCCCGCGAAACGGCCAACCTCGCAGGCATCATGGCCGCCGAGCTGGGGCTCAACCCCAAGATCGCCCGCCGCGCCGGCCTGCTGCACGACATCGGCAAGGTGCCCGACGACGAACCCGAACTGCCGCACGCAATCATCGGCATGAAACTCGCCGAGAAGTTCAAGGAGAAGCCCGAGGTCTGCAACGCCATCGGCGCCCACCACGACGAAATCGAGATGTCGTCGCTCATCGCCCCGATCATCCAGGTCTGCGACGCCATTTCGGGAGCCCGTCCGGGAGCCCGTCGTGAGGTGGTCGAGAGCTATATCAAGCGTCTGAAGGAGATGGAGGACATCGCGCTCTCCTACCCCGGCGTAGTGAAGACCTATACGATCCAGGCAGGCCGCGAGCTGTGTAATCGTCGGTGCGGAGAAGCTCTCCGACATGGAGTCCGAAAGCCTGTCGCACGACATCGCCAAGAAGATCCAGGACGAAATGACCTACCCGGGGCAGGTAAAAATCACCGTCATCCGCGAAACCCGATCCGTGGCATACGCAAAATAGGATATTTATCCAGATACCACCATCCGGTTTCTACAACCAAAGTCCCTTTCCCCTACCATGGAAGGGACTTTTTTTACGAAACACATGAATAAAGAGTTGCAAGCCTACGTCGAACAGGCGATCCTCCCCCGTTACGAACATTTCGACCGTGCCCACGGACCCGAACACGCCCGGACAGTCATCGAACAGAGTCTGGCACTGGCCCGGCATTACCAGGTCGATCGGCAGATGGTTTACGCAATTGCGGCCTACCACGACGTGGGACTGGAGAAAGGACGGGAGATGCACCATATCCATTCGGGGGGAAATCCTCGCTGCGGATACAAAACTGCGGCAGTGGTTCTCGCCGCAGCAGATCGCCGTCATGCGTGAGGCGGTGGAAGACCACCGCGCCTCGTCGGACCACGAACCCCGCACGATTTACGGACGCATCGTTGCCGAAGCCGACCGTTGTATCGACCCGCCGACCATCGTCCGCCGCACGATACAATACGGGCTGGCGAACTATCCGGAGCTGGACCGCGAGGATCAATATCGCCGCTGTGTCGATCACCTGACACATAAATACGCGGAAGGAGGCTATCTCCGACTCTGGATCCCGGAATCGGACAATGCCCTGCGCCTCGCACGACTGCGCGAGCTGGTCCGCAACCGCCAAGAGCTCCGGCGGCTTTTCGACGAAATATTCGACCGGGAGATGGCTGCGAACGGCTGAAAAACCGGACCCTATTTACCGATGCCTTTCACGGCCTTATAAAATCGGAATTGCTTCTCAGTATAACCCGTTACCGGCTCCGACCGGACGCGCAGATCTGATGTCGGATGCAAAAATCACGGATACGACAAAAAAGGGGCGGCTCTTTTGCAGAGCCGCCCCGAATCATCCGATCGGACGGAAACTATTTTTGCTGAATGAACGGAAGTTTCACGACCTCGGCCTTCATCAGCTTCTCGCGGATCACGATGGCGATCTGCGTGCCGACCTTGGCGAACTCCTTCTTCACGTAACCCATACCAATCCCCTGTTTCAGACAGGGCGACATCGTACCCGAAGTCACCTGGCCGATGATATCGCCCTCAGGAGAGGCAATCTGGTAGCCATGACGCGGAATACCGCGATCGATCATCTTGAAACCGACCAGCTTGCGGGTCAAACCGCCGGCCTTCTGCTCTTCCATCAGTTTACGGTCGATGAACTCCTTGCCATCGACGAACTTGGTCAGCCAGTTCAGGCCCGCCTCGATGGGCGAAGTCGTATCGTCGATATCATTACCGTAGAGGCAGAAACCCATTTCCAGACGCAACGTGTCGCGGGCACCGAGGCCGATGTTCTTCAGCCCCTCCTTCGAACCCTCCTGCCAGAGAGCCTTCCAGAGTTTGTCGCCGTCTTCGTTGGCCACGTAGATCTCGCAGCCGCCCGAACCGGTGTATCCCGTAATCGAAAGAATCGCATCCACACCGGCAACCTTCAGCTTCTTGAACGTATAGTATTCCATATCCTCCACCGGCTCGGTGCACAACTTCTGCACGATCTTCATCGCATTGGGACCCTGGATCGCCAGTTGGCAGATCTCGTCCGAAGCGTTGTAGAGCTGCTTGCCATGACCGGCCTCCAAGCCGAATTTCTTGCCCTCTTCGACGATATGGTTCCAATCCTTGTCGATATTGGCCGCATTGATTACGAGCAGATAAGTTTCGGCATCGATCCGGTAAACCAGCAAGTCGTCCACGATACCTCCCTTGCCGTTGGGCATGGTGGTATATTGCACCTTCCCGTCGTAAAGCGCCGCAACATCGTTGGTCGTGATATGCTGCAGGAACGCTTCGGCCTTGGGACCTTTTACCCAGACCTCGCCCATGTGACTCACGTCGAATACGCCCGCGTTGTTGCGCACGGCCAGGTGCTCTTCGTTGATGCCCGTAAATTCGATCGGCATGTTGTAACCTGCGAACTCGGCCATCTTAGCGCCGTTCGCAATGTGATGTTTGGTAAAAACCGTTGTTTTCATTGTCTGTTATCGATTTAATTATCAGTTATTTGATTATCAGTCTTATTCGCGGCGCTTCACGCCCATCCGGGGACAGCGGTGGAACTCCTTCGTGCGGTCGAACAGGTAGCGGTAGGTCGTATGCATCTTGTGCTTGGTGGCGCATACGTAACTCTCCACCATGCGCATCATCACCGGATTGAAATCGCCGATCCACGCAAGTTCCAACGATTTGTAGGGTAACTTCGGCACCGCCTTCTCGAACTCACGAATGATTCCCGCCTCGATGCCCTTGCCGTGGAACTCGGGGGTGACTCCGAAAATCAAGCCAAGAACCCTGTCAGCCTTATGCGCCACCTTGAGCGCCCACATCAGACGCAACTTGTTCCACCAGCCGAACTTGCCGTTGAAGGAACCGATCACCCGATTCAAATCGGGCACCATGATGAAAAAGCCGATGGGTTCGTCGTTATAGTAAGCGAAATAGACCAACCGTTCGTCGATAATCGGGCGCAACGTATTCATAATGCGGAACGCCTGTTCGCGGTCCATCGCCTTCACACCCGAAAACAGCGCCCACGCCTTGTTATAAACCAACCGGAAATCCTCGGCCACCTGCTCGAGATTCTTTTTCGAGATATGCTTGAAACAGTAACCCGGACTCTCCTCCAGGCGCTTCACGCGCTCATAAACCGAATCGCTCAACTGCCCCACCTCCAACCGACGCAGATAGGTATGCTGGTTGAAATAGTTCTGAAATCCGTAATTCTCGAACAACTCTTTATAATAAGGCGGATTGTACGCATTCTCATAGAGGGGCTGGAATTCGTACCCGCTGACCAGCAGCCCCCACCAGGAGTCCCGGGGACCGAAATTGATCGGACCGTCCATCGCCTCCATACCCCGGCTGGAAAGCCACATGCGGGCCGCATCGAAAAGCTGATCGGCCAGCTCCTGATCGTTGATAGCCTCGAAAAAGCCGCATCCTCCCGTCGGCTGTTCCTCCAGGAAAGCATGTTCCCGATCGTAAAAAGCGGCGATACGTCCCACCACTTCTCCTTTTTTATCGCGTGCGATCCAGCGAATGGCCTCGCCGTCGGAGAGCAATTCATTTTTCTTCGGGTCGAAAATAGCCCGGATAGAAGGATCGAGGGGACATACCCAATTACGATTCCCCTTATAGATTTTCCGAGGCAGATCGAGGAACTCCCGTTCCGTACGGGCATCGACGACCTCCTGCAAAATGTACTTGTCTGAACTCATTGCCTTATGAAAAAGGTTTAATCCCAACAAAGATAACGATATTTTTCCAAAATACCCGTTCATGCCCCCCAATCCGTGCGAAAACTTTTTCCTTATAATATATACGGAAGAGTCCTGGCTCGGAAAAACCGTTCAATTTCAGTTTTTCAGACAAACAAAATCACTTTGTACGAAAAAGTAATCTTTTCATGCAAAATAAATTACAATCTATAAGAATAAATACTATCTTTGCATCAACATTAAACCACAACTTAATTTCAATATATTATGAATGTTAACAATTTAATGGCAGAATTGGAGCGTAAGCACCCGGGTGAAAACGAATACCTGCAGGCCGTACGCGAAGTACTCGAGTCCATCGAGGAAGTTTACAACCAACATCCTGAGTTCGAGAAAGCCAAGATCGTTGAGCGCCTCGTAGAGCCGGATCGTATCTTCACCTTCCGCGTAACGTGGGTGGACGACAAAGGCGAAGTTCAGACCAACCTGGGCTACCGCGTTCAGTTCAACAGCGCGATCGGTCCCTACAAAGGCGGTTTGCGTTTCCACAAGGCCGTGAACCCTTCGATGCTGAAGTTCCTCGGTTTCGAGCAGACTTTCAAGAACGCCCTGACGACCCTTCCGATGGGTGGTGCAAAGGGTGGTTCGGACTTCGATCCGACCGGCAAGTCGAACGCTGAAATCATGCGTTTCTGCCAGGCTTTCATGCTTGAATTGTGGCACAATATCGGTGTCGATACCGACGTTCCCGCCGGCGACGTAGGCGTAGGCGGTCGTGAGATCGGCTTCCTGAACGGTATGTATCAGAAACTGGCTCGCAAGTACCACACCGGCGTTCTTACCGGCAAGGGCGAAACTTGGGGCGGTTCGATCCTCCGTCCGGAGGCTACCGGTTTCGGCGCACTCTATTTCGTACAGCACATGCTGCATCTGGCCGGCAAGAAACTGGAAGGCGCAAAGATCGCCATCTCGGGCTTCGGTAACGTGGCTTGGGGTGCATCGAAGAAGGCTACCGAACTGGGCGCCAAAGTGATCGCAATCTCCGGTCCCGACGGTGTAGTAACGATCCCCAACGGTATGAACGAGGAGATGATCGACTATATGCTCGAGCTCCGCGCTTCGAACCGCAATATCGTGGCTCCGTTCGCAGAGAAATTCGCAGGTACGACCTTCACTCCGGGCAAGAAGGCTTGGAGCGTGAAGTGCGACATCGCACTCCCCTGCGCATTCCAGAACGAGCTGAACGGCGACGATGCTGCCGAACTGCTGAAGAACGGCACTTGGTGCTGCGCCGAGGTTTCGAACATGGGTTGCACGCCGGAAGCTATCCACGCATTCCAGAAGGCAGGTATCCTGTTCGCACCGGGCAAGGCTGTCAATGCGGGCGGTGTAGCTACTTCGGGTCTCGAAATGACGCAGAACTGCATGCACATCTCCTGGTCGGGCAAAGAGGTGGACGAGAAACTCCACTTCATCATGGCAAGCATCCACGACGCTTGCGTGAAGTTCGGCAAGCAGAAGGACGGTCACATCGACTACGTGAAGGGCGCCAACATCGCAGGCTTCATGAAAGTCGCACAGGCTATGCTCGAGCAGGGTGTATTGTAATCCTGTTCCTTTATACGAAAAGAGGTGCGGCCGAAGGTCGCACCTCTTTCATTTTATCCGTTTCGAAGAATCGCGGTTCGGACCCGCACAAGTACTAAAAAGCGATATTCGCCGACAGACCCAAAGTCAGCGTATTAAGGTGCTGACGACTCTCGCGGACCATCGGAGGTTGCAGGTAATAAGTCGTCTGAAATCGAAGGTCGAAATTGTAGTTGGCGCGAAATGTCATGGACGTGCCGACTCCGAAAACAGGTCCTCCGCAACTCCCCAGCGTATATCCGTTCAGGGAAAAGGATTCATAATACTGATACCCGGCCAAGACCTTGCCACCGGTCCGCCAGCGTGCCGTAATCGGATATGAAAAATAGGCCCCGGCACTTGCGGCCCAACTGTCCAAACGATCCGTAGATTCGGCAACATTCAACTTGATCGGCACACTCGACACGGCCGTACGTCCTCCGAAACCGACATAAGGATTCATAAACCAAGCCCCCTCGATGCCCAGGTTCACACCTGCATTGAACTCGCCTTCGACTCCCGCAACAGGACGATACCGTCCTATCACCACATCCGTACTTACTTCCATACCGAGAAACGACGGCCGGCAATACCGATCGAAAGCAAAAAATCCTGCTCGAATTCCGTCAATCCCCTCTCCTTGAAAATCAAATCGGCGAACAGGTATCCCAGCTCTACGGAAAGAATACCGATCCCCGCACCTACTAATACATCGCTGAACCAATGTTTATTGTTGAGCATGCGCGAAACACCCGTTACCGTAGCCATCGAATAGCCGGCGATACTGTACCAGAGACTGCGAGGCCCGTACTCCTTATGAAGCATCGTAGCTGCCATAAAAGCCGTAGCCGTATGCCCCGACGGAAACGACTTGTTGTTCGATCCGTCGGGGCGGGGCATACGGCAGGTATATTTCAGAGAGTTGACCGCTCCGGCCATCAGCGCGACGGAAAAGGCATCCGACACCAACATCCGGCCCCACGAACTGCGCCCCGGACTCCTCCGATTTTCAGCCCCAGCATCAACGCTGCGGGAGCATATTGCAGATAATCGTCATAATGGAGACGGAAAGACGGTACATAATCGTTCCTCAAATGACGAAATCCCCGATCCCGCTCCTGCACGACCAAACCTGCGACAATAAGGGGAACTCCGATATAGGTTATTCGATAGGCACGCGAAGAGGTTATCCGCTCCATATCCCGGACAAACGGGCTGCGGCGGAGGGGGGGGGGGTAATCGGACTCAATGTATCGACCTGGGCGAAAGCGCCGATCGACACCCCCAGCAGAAGGCACAGCAACAGCAATTTCTTCATTTACCAAATACAAGATTCCGACCGCATCGGAAAAACCTGTTCTCACCGCTTACCGACAGCCGGGACGGGGACGGATGCGGCGGCGGATACTCCGCACGACATCGCCCAGAATAGCGATCAGAGAGGTATAGCCGATCACTTCGAGCCATTGTACCCACGTGAGCGGCGTAGTACGGAACACCGGACCTCCGAATTCCACGATCAATACCTGTCCGACGGCGATCAACAGCAGCACCAAGAAGAACGTACGGCTTCCCCGCAGATCGTGCAGCACCGAATGGCACGCTTCGAAGCCTTTGGCGTTGAACATATTCCAGAACTGCAGAAAGACGAATACAGAGAAGAAAACGGTCAGTTGTTCGAGACTGAGCTCGCCGGTCGTAGCACGCCAGTAGAACAGCATACCGAGCAATACGCCGACGAAAATCGTTCCGCAGGTAAAGATCGTCCGGGCCATGGCCGGTGTGATGATAAACTCGTCTTTGGGACGCGGCGGTTCGTTCATCACCGCCGGATTGGGCGGCAGGGAAGCCATCGCCAGCGCAGCGAAAGTGTCCATGATGATATTGACCCACAGAATCTGCACTACCGTAAGCGGCATCTCGGTCCCGAAAATCGAACCTACGAAAACCACGATGATCGCCGCGAAATTGATCGTCAGTTGAAACAGTACGAAACGTTGGATATTGCGGTAGAGCGAACGCCCCCACATCACGGCCGATGCGATCGACGTAAACGAATCGTCGAGCAGCGTGATGTCGCTGGCATCCTTCGCCACCGACGTACCCGATCCCATCGAGAGTCCCACGTTAGCGAAATTCAGCGCCGGTGCATCGTTCGTACCGTCACCCGTTACAGCCACGATTTCGCCCTTGCGCTGCAAAAGACGCACGAGCCGCTGCTTGTCGAGCGGTCGCGCCCGGGACATAATCTTCAGAGCCTGCACCCGCTCGAGCAGCTCCTCGTCGCTCATCGCCGCGAACTCCACGCCCGTCATTTCGTTCCGTGAGGAGTCGGTTTCATCGTGCCATAAACCGATGCGGCGTGCGATCTCACGGGCCGTGGCCGGAGTATCGCCCGTGACGATCTTAATGTCGATTCCGGCCTTCATACAACGGGCTACGGCAGCCGGCACATCTTCCCGCACCGGATCGGCGATCGCCGCCACGGCCACGAACAGCATCTGCGGATCCCGCAGCGCGTCTTCGCATCGTTCGGCCGTCGTTTCGGCATACGCCACCGCCAGCGTACGCATCGCACGTCCCTGAAACAGCAGCAACTGTTCGTTCACCTGGGCGTCCTTGCCATCCGGCATACACATCGCCCGTACGATTTCGGGAGCACCCTTCACGCAAATCAAACGCTTTCCAGTGGTTTTGCTCTGTATAATCGTCGCCATATATTTGCGTTCGGTGGTGAACGTCATACGATCGACGATCGGAGCCTCCTCGCGCAAAGCCGCATAGTCGAATCCCTCTTCCCGCAGGCGGATCAGCAGGGCCCCTTCGGTCGGATTGCCGATGACATTTGCGTCGGCATCGAGAAAAGCGGTCGAATTGACGGCGATGATCTCGGCCAGCAACCGTTCGTCGATGGACGCATAATGGATGATCTCCTCGACCCGCATCCGGTTCTGGGTAAGCGTACCGGTCTTATCGGTACAAATCACCGTAACGGCCCCCATCGTTTCGCAGGCGTGCATCTTGCGCACCAGGTTATTCGTCTTCAACATCCGACGCATCGACAACGCCAGCGAGAGCGTGATACTCATCGGCAGCCCCTCAGGAACAGCCATCACGATCAAAGCCACCGAAACCATAAAAATACGCAGCAGCTCCTTGGAAGTCTGGACCCAATCGCCCGTCGAAAGCTCGCCGCCCAGGTATGCCTTGGCGAGCATCGCTACGAAGATCGCAATCGACACTGCAATACCGATCTTACCGATCATCCTCGAAAGACGCGTCAGCTGCTTATACAACGGCGTAGGCTCTTCGCTGGCTATGGACGACTGCTCGGTTACCCGCCCCGCTTCGGTGCGGTCGCCCACAGCCTCGACGATCATCTCGCCGTAACCGTCCACGACGGTCGTACCGCGCAACAGCGCATCGGAAGGATAGGTCGCCTCGGCATCGAAAAAGCATTCGTCGGTAGTCTTGTCCACCTCAGGCTCGCCCGTCAGCGTCGATTCATTGATCTTGAGCGATACGGCCTTCACCAGCTTACCGTCCGCCGGGACCGTTTCGCCATTCTCGACATACACCAGGTCGCCCACGACCACATCGCGTCGGGGCACCTCGGTCATCTCCCCGTCGCGGACGACCTTGACCGGAATGTCGTCATTCACCAGATTGAGCCGCTTGAACCGCCGCATGGCGTCCAATTCGAAGAAAAAGCCGACACAAGTGGCCAAAACGATGGCGCAGATAATTCCGATGGTTTCCAGGAACTCCCCATCGATAAAAGCCATCGCCAGCGACAGCAGCGCCGCTACCAGCAATACCTGAATAATCGGATCGCGGAACTTCTCGGCAAACAGTTTCCAGGCCGAATCCCCCTTGCGGGGCGTGATGAGATTATCCCCATGCAGACGGCGGCTCTCCTCCACCTGGGCGGAAGTCAAACCTCTGTGTTGATGTTCTTTCATAAAGTCAGTCGGATATATAAATAAGGTTGTGAATGTTATCGAAAAGAATATTGCCGGGTCGAGGCATCCAGCCGGACCGCAATGAACAACATGATGGTAAAAGCCATGAGCGACGAACCACCGTAGCTGACCAACGGCAGGGGAATTCCCATCACCGGCATCAGTCCGATGGTCATCCCCACATTAACGAGCAGATGAAAAAGCAGGAATGCCGCAACGCAGTAACAGTAGATCCGTCCGAAAGGCTCCTCCTGCCGTTCGCCCATACGCATCAACCGGAATATCAACAGGCAAAAGAGCGTCAGCAGAAGCATAGCGCCCAGAAATCCCCACTCCTCGCCGATGGTACAGAAAATGAAATCGGTATGTTTCTCCGGCACGAAACCGTATTTGATCTGGGTCCCTTGCAGGAACCCTTTGCCGATCCAGCCGCCCGAACCGATAGCGATCTTGGCCTGATTGACGTTATAATCCGTACCGAGGGGATCACTGACCAGCCCCAGGAAACTTAAAATACGGTTCTGCTGATGCTCTTTGAGGATGGAATTGAAAATATAATCGGTAGTCGGAACGAAAAGCATTGCCGTCAGAAACAGTCCGATCGTAATGAAAATATTGCGCAGATTGGCGCGGAAGGCATAAATCGCCACAAAGATGAGCGACAGCAGCGTCACCACGAGCAGGCAGCGGTAGAGATCCATCGCTCCGGGAGCCGCCAACAGCATCCCGAAATAGAGAAGCAGCGTGCCCAATGCCAGCGCAGCCAGATAAACCATGCGGGACCGCCACTGTCCGTTCATCATCGCCTCGGAAAGCGTACAGACCAGAATCAGCATCACCAACAGGGTCAGCGGCGTAAAGAGGAACGAAAAAATAAAGAGTACGGCGATCAGGATCACCGGAATACAGAGCCACTTGTTCAAACCTTCGCGGTACAACACGAACAGCAGCGATACGAGCACGATACCCGATCCTGTATCGTTCTGCATGACGATAATCAACAGCGGCAGACAGATCACCAATCCCACCTTGAAAAGATCCCCCGCCCGGTTGATCGAAAACGAGCTGGAGCTCATCACGCGGGCCAGCGCCAACGCCGTAGCGATTTTGGCGAACTCCACCGGCTGAATACGGACCGACCCGATCTCGAACCAGGCCTTCGCACCGTTCACTTCACGACCGAACAGCAGAGCGGCTACCAGGGTCAGCAATCCCAGGACATAGAACAGATAAGCCCACTTGTGATAGATGCTCGCATCGACCAGCAACACGACGACCGCTACGGCGAACGATATTCCCATCCAGACGAGCTGTTTCATATAGAAATGCGAGAAGGAAAAAATGCTCTCCGCCCCCTCTTCGTACGAAGCGGAGAGGATAGCCACGAAGCCGACCAGCACGATCAGCACATAGATCAGCACTGTCCAGCGATCGACGCCCTCGAACAATTTACCGATGCCGTTATTTTCCATAGGCCGGGTAATAAATCGTTTTCTGCTTGACCATCTCCACCAGCCAGGGCCGTGTGACGGTGTCGGTCAAATAGTACTCTTCGAGCAGACTGGCGATGGGCAAAGCGGCCGAAGCCCCGAACCCGCCGTTCTCGACATACACCGAAATAGCGATGCGGGGATTGTCCTTCGGAGCGAACGACAGGAAGGTCGAATGATCCTTGCCTCGAGGATTCTGCGCCGTACCGGTCTTGCCGCACACGTCCAGACCCGGCAGATAAGCCGTCCGGGAGGTTCCGCCCTCCTTGTGCACGCTCTGCCACATACCCTCCACGATCGGTTCGAAATATTTCGGATCGACTTTCGTATAATGTTTCTCGTAAAACCGCCGGTCCATCGAATCCCGCCCCTCTACCGAACGGACGATGTGCGGGATATAATAGTACCCGCGATTAGCGACGATAGCCGCCAGGTTAGCCATTTGCAGCGGCGTACACTCCAGCTCCCCCCTGACCGATCGAGAGCGACAGCACCGTCAGCGCGTTCCACGATTTCCGATAACGCCTGTCGTAAAACTTCCGGTCGGGAACATAGCCGTTTCCCTCGCCCAGAAAATCCGAATCCAGCTTGCGGCCGAAGCCGAAACTCTCGACATACTCCCTCCATACGTCGAACCCCTCCTTGACGCTTCCGTACCGGGGATTTTCGAGAATATCGCGGAATACGTAACAGAAATAGGCGTTGCACGAAGTCGCTATGGCAAAACGCAGGTCCGCAGGCGACGTATGGGCGTGACACCTCATCTTGAGCCGTCCGACCTGATAACCCTCGTGACAGGGATAACGCATGGAAGGAGTCAGCACACCCTCCTGCATCCCGATCAGGCCCTGAACCAGTTTGAAGGTCGAACCGGGCGGATAACGGCCGCTTACGGCACGGTTGAACAGCGGCTGCCGTTTGTTATAGAGCAGCTCCATATAGTGATTGCCCCGCTGCCGTCCCACCAGTTCATCGGGATCGTATGTGGGCGAGGAAACCATCATCAGAATCTCGCCCGTCGAAGGTTCGATCGCCACGGCAGCCCCGACTTTGCCGGCCATCAGCTCCTCGGCGAAGAGCTGCAACCGCGCGTCGATCGTGCAGACGATCGACTTGCCGGGTACGGGCAGCGAATCGAAACGACCGTCCATATACGAACCCTTGATCGCTCCGTGCGTATCCACCTCGGAGATCTTCACCCCCTTCTTACCGCGCAGCTCCGGCTCGTAGGCCGACTCCACGCCGCTGATTCCGACGTATTCGCCCGCCTGATACGAAGGATAACGCCGCAACATTTCGGAATTGACCTCCCCCACATATCCCAGCAGGTTTCCCCCTACTTTACGAGGGTATTGCCGGGCAGTCCGGTAAACGGTATAGAAGCCGGCGAAGTTACACTCGTCGAAACGAAGTTTGTCCTCCTTGGACATATAGTTCATCACCATACGGGGCGCACGCGGACGCACACGGGCATTGGCCAGCTCCCTCACAAGCCCTTCGCGCGAAAGCCCCGTAACCTGACAGAAAAGCGTCGTATCGAACCCCTCCCGATCCATCTCGCGATAGATCACCATCAAGTCATAACACTCGCGACTCTGTACCAGATATTCGCCGTTGCGGTCGAACACCTCGCCACGGGACGGATACTGAACTTCGTAGCGCAACGCATTGCCCCGGGCCAGCTCCTCATATTTGCTGTCGATGAGCTGAATATAAGCAAGCCGCGCGGCGATTACGCCGAAAACGATCAGCACGACCACCTGCAGCACCCGCATCCGGGCAACCCCTTCCCCACCGTAACTCATAGCCGAACCGTCAGTTTAGTGGTGAACAGCCGCGCAAGCAGCCAGATGAAGCCCACCGTAACAGCACTGCTCACGACCAGTCGGACGAGCGTATGGAACAACTGCGCCCAAGACAGGGACTCCAACATGAAAAACAGGAAGTGGTGTACCACGACCATCGCTGCCAGGTAGCGCAGAAATCCGCCCTGCCCCAACCGGATCGAAGAAGGAATACCACCCTCCCGAATCCCCTCCTTACCGCAGACAGACTGCAGAAGCGGCCGGCGCAGCATAGCGACCGGAAGCGTAGCGATCGTATTGATCCCCGCTGCCCCCATCGCCCAATCCATCGCAACGGACATCGACAAAGCCAGAAAAAGCACTGCAACCGGCGGAGCGTCGATCGGCAGCAGGACAATGAAGCCGATATAGACCAAAGGGCAGAGGTAGATACTGATCGACAGGTTGTCGAACAGAAAAATCTGCAACAGGGCCAAAATAAGGAATAAGACGATATAGGGAACAGTCCGGTACATATTTATCTTCTGTTTTGCCGCTCGGCTTCGGCTTCGAGCTCCTGCACATCTTCGATATCCCGGTTGCGCACCAGGATAACATCCGTCAGTTGCGACACATCCACCGCCAGCCGGATCACCACGTCGTAAGCCATCTGGGTATCGGCCAGCGAAAAACTCTCCACATAGCCGATCAGCACGTCAGCCGGAAAATACTGCGAAAAACCGGAGGAAACCACCTCTTCCCCCTCCGTAACGCGGGCATATTTGGACAATTCCTTCATGCGGACGTGGTAGCGATCGTCACCCGCCCAGTAGATCGAGCCGAAATAGTCGTCGCCGGCGAGCTTGCCGCTGGCATTGAACGACGTATTGAGAATCGACACCGCCACCGCATGACGGTCGGAACTGGCGGCCACGTAGCCGACCATGGCCCCTTCCGGAGAGAGCACGCCCATCCCCTTCTCGACGCCGTCGCGTTCGCCCCGGTCCAGCACGATGAAGTTACGGTTCTTGTTGATCGAATTGGAAATCACCCGGGCGACGGTCAGCTCGTAGGGCTTCTCTCCCATATCGTGCAGCAGGTCCGTACGCACCGAATCGGCCGCCGACCTCCGGTAAAAAGCCAACTCCTCCTCGAGTACGGCGACACGCTCCAGCAGGCGTTCGTTTTCGCGCCCCAGGGTAAAATAGGAGCGAATGTCTGCGAAGATGCCGTTCACCCCGCCAACCACCTGGTTCGAGCGGGTGAGCAGCTTGGCCTATAATTCGAAGAGTGCGCATAATACCCGATGGCGATCGCTTCGAATACGACGAACAAGACCGCCACGTAGATTCTGCGCAGGAATTCGATCAGTTTATACACGGCTCACGGGAAAGCTTCCGCAGCTTCGTTATTTCATCAGGAACGAGAAACGGTTGATATTCTTCAGCGCGATACCCGTACCGCGCGCAATAGCACGCAAGGGATCCTCGGCCACGTGGAACGGAATACCCGTCTTGGCATTCAGACGCTTGTCCAGCCCCTTGATAAGCGCACCGCCGCCGGCCAGGTAGATGCCGTTCTTCACGATGTCGGCATACAGCTCCGGCGGCATGGTTTCGAGCACCTTCATCAGCGCCGCATCCAGCTTGACGAGCGACTTCTCCAGTGCATAGGCGATTTCACCGTAGCTGAGCGACACGGTCTGCGGCAGGGCGGTAAGCATATTAGGACCCGTCACCACGTAATCCTCGGGCTCTTCGTCCAGCTCGGTGAGCGCCGCACCGATCGAACACTTGATCGCCTCGGCCGTGCGTTCGCCGATACGGATGTTGTGCTGCTGGCGCACGTAACTCTGAATATCGTTGGTAAAGACATCGCCCGCGACATTGATCGACTCGGAGCAAACGATGCCGCCGAGCGAAATGCAGGCGATCTCGGTAGTACCGCCGCCTATGTCGATCACCATGTTGCCCTCCGGTGCTTCGACATCCAGACCGGCACCCAGCGCCGCAGCCATCGGTTCGTAAATCATATAGACCTCACGCCCCCCGGCATGTTCGGCGGAATCCCGCACGGCACGGATCTCGACATTGGTCGAGCCGGAAGGAATGCAGATCACCATGCGGATCGAGGGAGCGAAGAGATTGCCCGAAGTCTTGACTTTCTTGATCATGCCGCGCAGCATCAACTCCGTAGCGTTGAAATCGGCGATCACGCCGTCCTTCAGCGGACGGATCGTCTTGATGTTCGGATTGGTCTTCTCGTGCATCTGGCGGGCCTGCGTACCGATAGCCACCAGTTTACCGGTGTGTACGTCCAACGCCACGATGGAAGGCTCGTCCACCACGACCTTCCCGTTGTGAATAATCAAAGTATTGGCCGTACCCAAGTCGATAGCCAGCTCCTGTGTCAGTGAAAAAAGTCCCATAGTACTCTGCTTTCCTCTCTCTATATTATAATCTATTAATTTCTGATAATCAAAATATTGACTTTCTTTCCCAGAAGCCTTCGCCTGCCCGTGAAATCCGTGTCAATACATCAGGAACAAAGGTAATGAAAATGAAAGCAGAATAAAACAAATTCGTTTGTTTTTTCTGCCGAGTGCGTCTTACCCTCTACAAAGGTAGGGAAAAGAAGGATAATTATGTGTCCTTTCCCGTTTTTTATTTACTTTTGTAGAAAAGAAAATTTTATTCCGAAAACTTATGGACCACAAGATAGGCAGCGGCGCCAGATGCGCCATGATCGGATACGGAAGCTGGGCCACGGCGCTCGCCAAGGTATTGACCGAAAACGAACCCTCGATAGGTTGGTACGTCCGCAATCCGGAGGTGCTCGAAAGCCTGCGCGACAAGGGTCGCAATCCCCGCTATTTGAGCAACGTACGGTTCGACCGCACGCGCATAAACCCCTCGGACGATCTCGACCGGGTGGTTTCCGAGGCCGACATCGTCATCCTGGCCAGCCCCTCGGCCTACCTGAAAAAGACGCTCGAAACGCTGACCGTTCCGCTCAAGGAGAAATTCGTCATCTCGGCCATCAAAGGCATCGTCCCGGACGACTACACCACCGTCGTGGAGTATATGCACGACCATTACGACCTCTCTTTCAAGCAACTGGGCATCATCACCGGTCCCTCCCATGCCGAAGAGGTTTCGCTCGAACGGCTCTCCTACCTTACGGTGGTTTGCACCGATCCGGAAAATTCGCATACGATCGGACACAAATTCGCCACCGAATATATCAAACTCTCCTATTCGACCGACCTGTACGGCATCGAATATGCTACTATCTTAAAAAACATCTACGCCGTAGCCGTCGGCATGGCTGTCGGATTGGGTTACGGGGACAATTTCCTCGCGGTGCTGATCTCCAACAGTGCGATGGAAATGGCCCGGTTCCTGCGGGAAAGCTACCCCGACCAGCGCGAAACCCGCGCCTCGGCCTACCTGGGCGACCTGCTGGTGACCTGCTATTCGGTTTACAGCCGCAACCGCAAACTGGGCCTGCTGATCGGGCACGGCTGCACGGTCCGCGATGCTTTGGACGAAATGACCCAGGTGGCCGAAGGCTATTTCGCCGCCGACTGCATCCGTCACATCAACGCCCGCCACAAGGTGCAGATGCCCATTGCCGATATGGTCTATGAAGTCCTTTACAAAGGGGTTCCTGTTCGGGAAGCCATGCAGGAGCTTACGACAAAACTGATTTAACACCAATACAGTCATGAAAACCCTGTCGTTCGATCCCATTCGCGCCGATGTCGCAATCACCGAGAAGGAAAAATCCGCAGCCCTGCACGCCAACGCGCTGCTGCACAACGGCCAAGGTGCCGGCAACGATTTCCTGGGCTGGGTGGGGCTTCCCTCCGCCCTCGGCGAAGAGGAGTTGCAGGCGATCGAAACCGAAGCCGCCCGTCTGCGCGACCTGGCGGAGGTGATCCTCTGCATCGGCATCGGCGGATCCTACCTGGGTGCACGCGCCGTCTATGAGGCGTTGAGCGACCCGTTCAACCTGCTGCACGAACATCCGGCGAAACCCATTCTGCTTTTCGCCGGACAGAACCTATCGGAAGACTATCTGGCCCGTCTGCTCGCAGCCGTCGAAAACCGGTCGATCGCGGCCATCGTGATCTCCAAGTCGGGCACCACGACCGAGCCGGCCATTGCCTTCCGGCTGATCCGCGACGAAATCGAACACCGCTACGGACGCAAGGAGGCGGCCCGGCGCATCGTCGCCGTTACGGACCGCAGCCGGGGGGCGTTGAAAACCCTCGCGGACCGCGAAGGCTACCGCACTTTCGTCATTCCGGACGATGTGGGCGGACGTTACTCGGTTCTGACCCCGGTGGGTCTGCTGCCGCTCGCGGCGGCGGGAATCGACATTCGCTCCCTACTGGCCGGTGCATGCGAAATGGAACGGGCGACGGCCGACGGAGTCCCGTTCGACGAAAATCCCGCAGCCCGTTATGCCGCCGTACGGAATATCCTCTACCAGCAGGGATTCATGATCGAAATACTCGCCTCCTACGAACCGCAATTACAATATCTGGCCGAATGGTGGAAACAGCTCTACGGCGAGAGCGAAGGCAAGCACGGCAAGGGCATCTTCCCGGCCAGCGTCACGCTGACGGCCGACCTGCACTCGATGGGACAATACATTCAGGAGGGAGAGCGGACGCTGTTCGAAACGGTCGTCTCCGTCGCCGCCCCGGAGCACCGGGTGAAGATCGGCAGCGACCCGGACAACCTCGACGGACTCAACTTCCTGACAGGCAAGCGCCTTTCGGAAATCAACCATACGGCCGAACTGGGCGTGAGCCTGGCCCATGCAGACGGGGGCGTCCCCAACCTGCGGATCGAAATTCCCCGCATCGACGCCCGCAGCCTCGGCACCCTGATCTATTTCTTCGAAAAAGCATGCGGCATCAGCGGTTACCTGCTGGGAGTGAACCCCTTCGACCAACCGGGAGTCGAGGCTTATAAAAAGAATATGTTCGCCCTGCTGGGCAAGCCCGGCTACGAAGAGGAGGCCGAAAAACTACGCCGGAAACTGTAATCCCCTCGGCTGCTGCGACCGGCGAACACAAGAGGATCCGACATTCAGACCGAATAAAACAGGAGTAAAAATCTTTGTGATTTTTACTCCTGTTTTTTGTAAAACGACAACTATCCAATCAAAAGTCCATTGCCGGAAACCACCTCCTACTCAAGACATTTTTAGAATAATTCCAAATGCCGCAATCCAAAGACAAACACCGAAAAATATATACCAGTACGGATGCGGGGCACACAACTCTTGGGCCCAATCTCCCTGTTTTTTATAATATCCATATTGAGAATAGAACATCAAAAAAAACATGATTCCAAAAAGGTACAAGAAAAAATCATCGTGCTGATTTTCCGATTCAAATCGCTTGTTATAATAAAATAAAATAAAATAAGGACTGCATTGCACAGTCCTTATTTTGTCGAATATGAATCCCGTATGACTTACAGAATCCGTACGCCTTCGGCGCTGCGTACCATCACAGAGTTGATGACCTCATCCGGAATGATGCCGTAAACGAATGTCAGCTTGTAAGTGCTGTCGTCCGCAGCCGTCATTACCATCGTTTCGCCGACACCGCTCATCTCCCCGGTTTCTTGATTGAGCTGGCCGAAAAGCCAGTCCACACCGGATACGGTATAGTCGTATGCCCAATTCTCGCCGTCGGAATATTTACCGGTAAGTTTCTTGGAAGTTTCGTCGAAAGTATAGGTACCCGTCATCTTCACGAACCCGTTCGAGCTGACGTCCTGATACATTTCGAAATTCTTCTCCTCGTCGAAAACGATATAAACCTCCTTCGGGAAATTCGTATCGTCGCCGCCTACCTCCCATTTGGTCATATGCCAGCCGTAAACATCGACAGGCTTGGGATCAGGAGGGGTAGGAGGAGTAGTTTCCTCGTTGTCACTGCAACCGACCAGCGCCACTCCGAAAAGCGCCACTGCCAATAAACTAATCAATCTTTTCATATTTCAATTATCAGGTTATACCCGTCTGAAACCGGACAGAATCAATTTCACAACACGCAAATATAATCAATCGAACGCTATTTCCAAAATTTTCACGTCGGAAATCCGAAAAAAGCCGGAAAGGAGGCCCGTTTTCATCGAAATTATCGCAGCGCTCCGCCCGACATCGGACTTACAGCACATCCACCAGGCCGTGTCTGACGGCATAAACCACCAGGCTCGCCGTATTTTTACATCCGGTCTTCTCCAGAATATTGGCCCGGTGCTTGTCCACCGTGCGCTTCGAAATGAACAGTTCGTCGGCGATCTCCTGGTTCGACAGCCCGCGGCACACGCAGACCAGAATCTCGATCTCCCGGGTCGAAAGGCGCTCGTCGGATCCTTCGTACCCGGACACTGCGGTCTGCATCCGGCTGGCGAGCGACCGCAGCACCTCCTCGCAGAAATAGGTGCCTCCGGCCGCCACCGTTTCGATCGCCCGCAACACTTCGTCCATCGGGGAATCCTTCATCAGAAACCCCTTGGCCCCGGCCTGAACCATCCGCGAGTAGTAATTCTCATCCCCGAACATCGAAAGGGTAATGACCTTGAGTCCGGGCTCCAGAGCCAACGCTTTCTCCGTCGTTTCCGCCCCGTTCATACCGGGCATGGCGAAGTCCATGAAGACCACGTCGGCCTCCGTCGCGGGCAGCATCGCCAGAAATTCCTCTCCGGTCGAAGCCTCTCCCACGACCCGAATTCCGTCGTACCGGTCGAGCAGTCCCCGCATCCCGCTGCGGAACAGCGAGTGATCGTCCACCAATATAATTCTGCAAAGTTCCATCGTTACAGTTTTTCCGCCGACTCAGCCTGGGTGCTGACCCGGATTTTCGCCTGCATACCGACGCCTTTGGCACTCGTGATGTCGAACCGCCCGTTCAGGGAGTTGATACGCGAAGCGATGTTCGACAACCCCATGCCGCAATCGGTCACGGCGGCAGGGTTGAACCCGCGTCCGTTGTCCGTATAGTCGAGCGCGAGCGTATCGCCGCTCTTGGAGAGCGAAAGGTTGATCTCCGTACACCCCGAATGTTTGAGCGAATTATTCACCAGTTCGCAAACGACACGATAGAGAATCACCTCGACGTCGGTATCATAGCGCTCCGAGCGAAGGTTGGTCGTGAAACGGATCTTCACGTCGTGCATCGCCGAACTCTTTCCCACGAAGTTCTGGATGCCCCGCGCCAGGCCGAAATCGTTGAGCACATGCGGCGAAAGGTTGTTCGAAATTTCCCGCAGCGAGCGGATCGCCTCGTCGATCACATAAGTCGTATTACCGATGATCTCCTGCTGATCGGCCGGCAGCGACTCCCGTTGCAGGGCCGACAGCGACATACGGGCCGACGAGAGCAACGGCCCCAGCCCGTCGTGCAAATCCTTCGCGAAACGCGACCGCGATTTCTCCTCGGTGCGCAGCACGGCCGTCAGGATGCGCTTGTTGAGCAACTGCCGCTGGCGGTTGAGCCGGGCGATGTACTTGAAAAGCTTATGGGCATACATCACGCCGATCGACATACTGATCGAAATGACCAGTCCCAACCAGACGAACACCTCATAAGGCAGCGTCTGACCGTTGGCACGCAGGAATTGCACGACCCGTTCGACGGAAAGGAGCGTAAATCCGATGGTGAACAGAATCCAGATCGAATTGTACTTGGTCGTACGGATCAAACGGATGGCGAACAGAGTCGCGATCGTCTGGATGACGATGGCCACGATGAGTAAAATTTTGATCAGCATATTGAATATTCCGCTAAAATTCGAATTCTTCCGCTCCGACGCACCGGCCCGAACCGCTTCCCGTCTTCACGAATACAAATATAGGAAAAGACGGGAGTAATTGAAAATTTATTTTCGGACAGCCGGTTCAAACACCCTCTATTCACCTCGAAACGAACGAAAATCGCCTCGGCACATTCCTGCGACTCCGGCAATTCCGACTTCGGACCGAAATCCGGAATTACGCCCCGGGCAGCTTCCGCCGCAAAACAGGATCGCCCAATCTCCGGCACCAGCCTCCGGTCCGATAAATCCTATCCGAGTATCCGCTCCAGCGGAGCCATCTGCGCATAGTCGGTCATATCCGTCTGCACGGGAACCACCGAAACATAGCCGTTCGCCAATGCCCACTCGTCCGTATCGGTCGATTCGGGTTCGCTATTGACGAACGCACCCGTCAGCCAGAAATACTCCCGGCCCCGAGGATCGTGGCGACGGAAAAACTCCTCGCGCCAATACCCTTTGTTCTGGCGGCACACCCGAATACCCTTCACCGCTTCGGGCCGTCCCTTGGGTATATTGACATTCAAACAGAACGGCGTGGGGGGATTGGCCTCGACCACCGCACGCACGATGCGCTCGCTGTAAATCTTCGCGGCTTCGAAATCCGCCTCCAGACTGTGATCGTCCAGCGAAAGCCCGATGGCAGGACAACCGTAGAAACTGCTCTCGATCGCACCGCCCATCGTACCCGAATAGAGGATATTGGCCGCCGAATTCGAGCCGTGATTGATCCCCGAAAGCGCCAGATCGACCTTGCGGCCCTTGAGAAAGTAGTCGAAAGCGATCTTCACGCAATCGACCGGGGTTCCCGAAAAAGCATAAACCTCCACACCGTCGCCTTTCGACACTTCGCGCAGGAAAAGCGGATTATTGATCGTTATCGCCTGACTCATACCGCTCTGCGGCGTTTCGGGGGCAATGGCGACCACCCGGCCGAACTTGCGTGCGACCTCAAGGAGCGCCTGAATACCTCTTGAATTGTAACCGTCGTCGTTGGTGACGAATACCAACTTCTCTTTCATCATATTTTTCTCCGATTTTAGTGACAAATATACGAAAAGGCGGGCGACATTCGTCGAACTCGTTCGAAAAGAATGTCCGAACCGCCTCCCATATTCCATACAACATACATACTTCCTTCCCTGCACCCGGGAAATTCCCCGCATGCCGATCCCGTCGGAAAATTCCATTGTAAACAAAAAGGATCGGGGCAGGGAGTTGCAGACTAACCGCAAACCATGTGCCTCAAAGTTCGAGAGCCATCCATACGCACCGCCCGTCGAAGCAATCCGCACCTCCCGACACGATTCAAGATGAAACCCGTTCACCTCCCACACCCGCCGCAGCCGGCATCGCCGCACAATCGGTCCGGCTGCGGAGTCATCTATTTTTTAGACAGCCGATTGCCCGTTTGGGAAAAAGTTTCTATATTTGCGGACCGTATCAACCTCTTATATTGGGTGCGAAGCCACGACCGGGAACATCAATCCGTTGATTTTCGGAGGATTGCAGAGTAAGATCCCTGCATGGTAGGCAAACACAGCGATAATGTTGAACGCAGAAATCATCAAAAAAATTGTTGCAACAATGAACAAGGATGCAGTAATCCGGCTCGTCAACGAGCAGATGTGGACCAAGACGGATGTTCCGTCGTTCCAGGCCGGTGATACGATCACCGTTACGTACAAGATCGTCGAGGGTAACAAGGAGCGCCTGCAGAGCTTCCGCGGCGTAGTTATCCAGATCAAGGGTACGGGCAAGACCAAGATGTTCACGATCCGCAAGATCTCCAACGGCATCGGCGTCGAGCGTATCTTCCCCCTCTATTCGCCCCACATCGAGAGCATCGAGGTAAACAAGCAGGGCGTGGTTCGTCGCGCACGCATCTACTACCTGCGCAACCTGACGGGTAAGAAAGCCCGTATCAAGGAGAAGAGAGCCGCTTCTACGAAGTAGATCCTTCCGCCTGCAAGAAAAAAGCCTCCGTTCGAACGGAGGCTTTTTTCTTTAACACGAATCTTCACAACGCCGATACCCGCACCAGCTAAAAAAACGCTATTCCGGCCGGGCAAACATCTCGTCCGTCACCGGGTAGTCGATTTCGAAACCCCGGATAATAACTTTTCCCAACTTCCGACAGACAAGACAAAGATCGAGTTGCGGCCCGCCTTCCCGCGACCGACCGAAGAGCCACATATCCCTGCCAATACCCGGCCGTCGGCCGTCCGCACTACGGACGATCCCGAAACGCTCCGAATAAATTCGTTGCCTCCGAAAAACAAAAAGGTTGCAAACGAATATCGTTTGCAACCCAGCCGACCTCCCGGTCGTTTGCGGAGAGAGAGGCTCCCGAACCTACGCTTTCAGAAAATATCATAAAATTGCAAATCATTGATAATCATATATTATCTACAATGCAGAGTAAATCTAAATGTTTCTAAATGCCTTTTGCTATCTCAATAATTGGGTGTATATTTGGGTGTAGAATTTCAAACGCACCCAATTATGAATATCAAGCGCAACATCATTTTTGCATTGGAGAGCCGGAAAAAGAACGGTGTGCCAATCGTAGAGAACGTACCCATCCGTATGCGTGTCATATTTGCAAGCCAACGCATCGAGTTTACAACGGGCTACCGGATTGACGTAGCCAAATGGGATGCAGATAAGCAGCGGGTAAAGAACGGATGTACCAACAAGCTAAAGCAAAGTGCAGCCGAAATCAATACGGACTTGCTGAAATACTATGCCGAAATCCAGAATATTTTCAAGGAATTTGAGGTGCAGGAAACCATGCCGACCACCCAACAGCTAAAAGATGCGTTCAACCTGCGGATGAAAGAGAGCAGTGAAGAACAACAGGAAGAAGCACCGATTAGTTTTTTTGGGAAGGTGTTCGATGAGTTTGTAAAAGAGTGCGGTAACCAGAATAACTGGACGGCATCCACCTATGAAAAATTTGCAGCAGTGAGGAACCACCTCAAAGAGTTCAAGGAGGATGTAACCTTTGAATACTTCAACGAATTCGGGCTAAATGAGTATGTCAATTTCTTGCGTGACAAAAAGGACATGAGAAACAGCACCATCGGTAAACAAATGGGATTTCTCAAATGGTTCCTGCGTTGGAGCTTCAAAAAGGACATCATCAGAACATTGTATACGATACGTTCAAACCGAAATTGAAAACAACCCCTAAAAAGGTAATATTCCTGACATGGGATGAACTGAACAAACTGAAAGATTATCATATACCGCATGACAAACAGTATTTGGAACGTGTCAGGGATGTCTTTCTGTTCTGCTGCTTCACGAGTTTACGATATTCGGATGTTCGTAACCTTAAAAGAAGTGATATTAAACCCGACCACATTGAAGTCACCACAGTCAAGACTGCGGACAGCCTGATAATCGAACTGAACGACCACAGCAAAGCCATTCTTGAAAAATACAAGGATGTTCATTTCGAGAACCACATGGCATTGCCTGTCATAAGCAATCAGAAGATGAACGATTATCTGAAAGAACTGGGTGAACTGGCAGAAATCAACGAACCTGTACGGGAAACCTACTACAAGGGAAATGAGCGCATAGATGAAGTCACACCCAAATACGCATTGTTAAGTACCCATGCCGGAAGAAAGACTTTCATCTGTAATGCGCTGGCTCTCGGAATTCCGGCACAGGTGGTCATGAAATGGACGGGACACAGCGACTACAAAGCTATGAAACCCTACATTGACATAGCGGATGATATTAAGGCAAACGCCATGAACAAGTTTAATCAACTATAAAAGTATCAATTAGTTTCATAGATTACCACCATTGAAGTATATTTGTATTCTGAAAATATCATAAGATGAGCAACAACGGACATAACATAGAAAAGACGAACTTTGACGCATTTATAAATGCTGTCGGTTCGGAAATAGAACAGGCACAAGTCCGGCTGATTACCGCAGCCAATGCACAAATGCTGTTCCATTACTGGAAAATGGGCAACTATATTCTTTATCATCAGCAGCTGCACGGATGGGGAAGCAAAATCATCAAGCAGTTGGCAAAGGCTATCCGACTGCATTACCCTGAAAAGAAAGGCTATTCGGAACGTAACCTTACCTATATGTGCCAGTTTGCAAGAGCATATCCATTGAGAGTATTGCAGAATTTCATTGAAACGGATGCAAAACTAATAGCTCCAAGTGTGAAGAAAATTGAAGATGAAGTACACTACTTAAACGATTCGCAATTTACGCAAGAACCTCTTGCGCAAATTCAATCTACTGGTAACAAGGAAATTACAATCACGCAAGAACCTCTTGCACAAATTCATAATGTTGCTAAAACCGTATCCGACATTTACCGCATGGAAATTAAGGATATAGAAAACGTATTTATGGCATCACCTGTTGCAAAAACCAATTGGGCGAGCCATGTGATTATGCTTAACAGTTCGCTTCCATTGGGTGTAAGCTATTGGTACATGAAACAGTCCGTAGAAATGGGCTGGAGCAGCAATGTTCTTAAAATACAAATTGAAACCAATCTGTATAGCCGACAAATCAGCAACAACAAGGTAAACAATTTCACAGTCACGCTTCCTGCACCGCAAAGCGACCTTGCCAATTACCTACTCAAAGACCCGTACATCTTTGATTTGGCTGGAACTAAAGAAAAGGCAGACGAAAGGGATATTGAAGAACAGCTGGTGAAACACGTTACCCGCTACCTGTTGGAAATGGGCAACGGTTTTGCCTTCGTTGCCCGGCAGAAGCACTTCCAAATTGGAAACAGCGATTTCTTTGCCGACCTGATTCTATATTCCATTCCGTTGCACGCATACATCGTGGTAGAATTAAAGGCTACCCCATTCAAACCGGAGTATGCAGGACAACTGAACTTCTACATCAATGTGGTGGATGACAAACTGAGGGGAGAGAATGACAACAAGACTATCGGGTTGTTGCTGTGCAAGGGGAAAGACGAAGTTGTAGCACAATACGCATTGACAGGCTACGACCAGCCGATCGGCATCAGCGATTACCAATTGAGCAAGGCTATACCTGAAAACTTAAAATCGGCTCTGCCAAGTATAGAGGAAGTGGAGGAAGAACTGACTTCCTTTCTTGATAAAGATAAGAACCCATAAACCAAGCGTATATGGCAGGAGAAATACAGATTATGATTCCCCAATATGGTGAACTCAATCGGATATACAACGACTTTTTAATCAGCCATACTTTCTCTTTTGACAGGCAGAAATTCATCACGGACTTCTACAAGCAATACAATGACACAAAAGCTTTGAAGCCGCCATCCTTGAACTGGTGCTTGACAAACCGAAGGAACAATATACTCTAGTTCTCAACAGCCTGAGAACCGAAATAGAGAAAAACATACTGATTTACGAAAAACATCCATTGTTTGATAACGAGGTAATTTCTCGTGTATGCTACAACTTCGCAGGCAGATATGACGCTGATATAAAGGCACAATTGGAGGTTACACAAAAATTAAGCAAGCCTTTGAATGAAGCATACAACAGGTATGATTCCATTGGCTATAGGGTACATACGGCAGCAGAAGAAAAGCAAGCCGAAAAGGAGTATGAACGCTGCAAGGCTGAATATGAGAAGGAAAAAAAAGAACTGGAAAGGCTTTATGAATTGGAAAGGCAGGCAAGAAAGGAAGCTTTCCAATACATTGAGAACTGTTGCGGAGATATTTATAAACTGAGTTTTCATTTTATGGAAATATTGGCAAAATATATTCCCGTAGCAAAAGACAAGCCGGATGAACCGAGCAAGCAAGAGAAACAGCAGGATGCGCCAAAGGAGCAACCCGAATATTTCGATGCAGAATTACTTTCGCTTATTCATAAAGTCTGTGTGGGGGAACAGTTTGAAGATATTGCAACGCAGGACTTTTATGCCAACATGAACCTCTACTCCTGTAAAAAGGAATTAAAAATCAAGGCACGAGAAAAAATACGGGTGTGTTACCTGATATTCCTGATGAGTGAAAGACTGCCCAAACAAGACAGGGATAAATGGAAGAATATAATCCTGAAACAGTTGGATATTGACGAGAACTACTACAAGTCAAAGTACAAGGAACCGGTGTCGGATTTTCCAAGTGACAGTAACCAAAAGTTCGCTAAAGAAATGGACGCAATATTCCGATAATCCGTGATATGTCCTGACATTTTACGAAATCACCACTTTTACCACTCAAATTAATTTTTGAGTGGTATTTTTATTATTTGATATTCAGAGAAATAACAGGATATTCCATTTACACCAACCACATCCTTACCACTCACGCCCCTACCTAATTTTGCATCGTTCGAGAACAGAGATAACAGCCAGTGCGCAGGGCTGATTGTTTAACGGCTAAATAGATTGAACGATGACAAATCTTCAAGAGTTATTATTAAAACCCGTCTGGCAGATGACAGGCGAAGAGTTCATATTCCTAAGCAAGCACGCTTCCGGTCAAACGGAAACGCAACCACGACCCGTTACGGACACAGAAAGAAAATATGTGTACGGAATACTGGGCATTGCCAAACTGTTCGGGTGTAGTCTGCCCACCGCCAACCGTATAAAGAAAAGCGGTAAGATAGACAAAGCTATTACGCAAATAGGGCGCAAGATTATCGTTGATGCGGAACTTGCCCTTGAACTGGCAGGAAAGAAAACCGGAGGACGGAAATAACGGGTGGTATGGCTATGGACTATATGAAAGAGATTAAGGACATATCGGCAGAAGAAGCCGTAATCCTTTGGCAAGCCTCACGTTTGAGCCTGTCGAAAAGTTATGAGAAAGCACCCGAAATCCTCAAAGTGCATGGTTCTGTCATTGGGACATTGGGCAACTTCAGCGCATCCATCGGCAAAGCCAAAAGTAAAAAGACATTCAATGTATCGGCTATCGTAGCCGCTACATTGAAGAATGGCACTGTGTTGCGGTATGTGGCAGAGCTCTCCGACGGGAAGCGGAAAGTGCTTTATGTTGATACGGAGCAAAGCCCTTATCATTGTCTGAAAGTCATGAAACGCATTTTACGGATGGCTGGCTTGCCTGATGACAGGGACAATGAAAACCTTGAATTTCTCGCTTTGAGGAAATACACGCCTGAACAGCGTATCAGGATTGTCGAACAGGCTATCTATAATACGCCCGACATTGGTCTTGTAATCATAGACGGCATCCGTGACATGGTATATGACATCAACAGCCCCGGCGAATCCACACGCATCATATCCAAACTGATGCAGTGGACGGACGACAGGCAGATACACATCCATACGATACTGCATCAGAACAAAGGGGATGAGAATGCGAGAGGGCATATCGGCACGGAGTTAAACAATAAGGCGGAAACCGTATTGCTGGTGGAAAAGGACAAGAGCAACGGGGATATAAGCAGTGTTTCAGCCATGCACATCCGGGCAATGGATTTCGAGCCTTTTGCCTTTCGCATCAACGACAATGCCTTGCCTGAACTCATAGAGGGTTACAAAACAGAAAGCAAGAAACCGGGAAGACCCGAGGAAGAAAAGTTCGACCCTTACAGGCATATCACCGAACAGCAGCACCGCATCGCATTGGAAGCCGTTTTCGGGCTGAAAGAGGAATACGGTTACAAGGAACTGGAAGATGCTTTAATCAAAAGCTATACGTCAATAGGTGTAAAACTGAACCATCAAAAGGCAGTACCGCTCATCACCATGCTTCGCAACAAACGGATGATAGTGCAAGAGAACGGCAGAAAATACACATTCATGCCCGACTTCCACTATTAACCCGTTACCTGCAATCGCTTCACTTCATTCTGTGGGTCTATATATTAAGGATAAAGCGAAGTGATGCAAGGAATGGATAAACCGCTTCACTTTATTGCCGTATTCTATATATACGACAATTTAGTGAAGTGGTTATATAGACCGTACTTCTTAAAATGGTACGGGCGAAAAGAAAAATAAATCAATTCACCAACTACTCAAACAATTATCTTATGGATATACAGACAGCCAAGCAAATCAGGATAGCAGATTATCTGCACAGTTTGGGATATTCTCCCGTCAAGCAGCAAGGTATTAACCTATGGTACAAATCCCCGTTACGGGAAGAGACAGAACCCTCGTTCAAGGTAAATATCGAGCGTAACCAATGGTATGATTTTGCACTCGGCAAAGGCGGCGGCACCATCGAACTGGCGTCACACTTATATGCTACCGACCATATACCTTATATATTGGAACGCATAGCGGAACAGACACCACATATCCGTCCTGATTCTTTCTCTTTTGGCAAGCAGTCATCTTCCGAGCCACGTTTTCAACAACTGGAGATTGTACCGCTTTCTTCGCCTGCCCTACTCTCATATTTGCAGGAAAGGGGAATAAACACGGAACTGGCGAAAAGAGAATGCCGCGAAGCTCATTTCACCAACAACGGCAAACGGTATTTCGCCATTGCCTTTCCAAACATATCGGGCGGCTATGAGATTCGCAACCGTTATTTCAAGGGCTGTATTGCCCCTAAGGAAATCTCCCACATCAGACAGGCGGGAAAAGCGAGGGAAACGTGTTATGTGTTCGAGGGATTTATGGACTATCTTTCATTTCTTACTTTGAGATTGGAAAATTGCCCGAAATTTCCCGAACTGGACAGACAAGATTATATGGTATTGAACTCTGTATCGAATGTGAGCAAGGCTCTCTATCCGTTGGGTAGCTACGAGCGCATCCATTGTTTCTTTGACAATGACCGTGCAGGGATGGAAGCACTCCGGCAAATTCGTATGGAATACGGCAGGGATTTATACATCCGTGACGCTTCGCAGACCTACAGCGGATGCAAGGACTTGAACGAATACTTACAGAAACAGGCTGAAAGAAACAGGCAAGTCCAGTCCGTAAGAGAGACGCACACCCAGCCACCGAAAAAGAAGAACGGTTTTCGGTTATAGCCCACTATAACTACACGCTCCGCTTTCGTAGTTGTGGGCTCTCCCGAGGGGATTAGGGCTTTGCCCTAATAACCCACTCAGGGCGTTCACCCCTGAGAACCCCGAGCAAAGAGTGACCCTCTCTTTGCAATCACCGCTTATGGGTTGCACCCCTAAGAACCCCACTGCGGAAGCGAACAAAGTAATCTAATGTAAACAAAAAAACTATGGCAACAAAATCAAGCATACATATCAAGCCTTGCAACATCGCATCGAGCGAGGCACACAACCGAAGGACTGCCGAGTACATACGCAACATCGGAGAGTCCAGAATCTATGTCGTTTCCAAACTTTCCACCAATAACGAGCAGTGGGTAAATCCTGACTTCGGCACTACCGAATTGCGGACACATTACGACAACATCAAACGGATGGTCAAGGAAAAGACCGGACGTGCCATGCAGGAGAAAGAACGTGAACGCAAAGGCAAGAACGGAAAAATCATCAAGGTGGCAGGGTGTTCACCTATCCGTGAGGGGGTGTTGCTCATCAGAGCGGACACCACATTGGCAGATGTGCATAAATTTGGCGAGGAGTGCAAACAACGCTGGGGTATTACTCCGCTGCAAATCTTCCTGCACAAAGATGAAGGACATTGGCTGAGCGGACAACCCGAAGCTGAAGACAGAGAGAGTTTCCAAATTGATGGAAAGTGGTTCAAGCCGAATTATCACGCTCATATCGTTTTCGATTGGATGAACCACGATACAGGAAAAAGCTGTAAACTCAATGACGAGGATATGACCGAAATGCAAAGTTTGGCTTCTGACATTCTCCTGATGGAACGAGGACAATCTAAACCGAAACAGGCAAGGAACATCTGGAACGTAACGATTTCATCATAAAGAAACAGAAAGCCGAACTGCAACGTATAGAGGAAACCCAAAGGCACAAGAAGCAGCAGGTAACTCTTGCTGAGCAAGAACTCAAACAGGTAAAATCGGAAATACGCACCGACAAACTCAAAAGCGCAGCTACCGATGCAGCCACAGCCATAGCAAGCGGTGTCGGTTCTCTTTTCGGAAGCGGAAAATTGAAAGATTTGGAACAAACTAATGAGAATTTACGTCATGAAATTGCCAAGCGTGACAAGGGTATTGATGAATTAAAAGCCAAGATGCAACAAATGCAGGAACAGCACGGCAAGCAGATTCGTAACCTACAAGGAATACATAATCAAGAGCTTGAAATCAAAGACAAGGAAATATCACGATTGAACACCATTCTTGAAAAAGCGTTCAACTGGTTCCCTTTACTCAAAGAGATGTTGAGAATGGAAAAATTCTGCTATGCCATCGGATTTACCAAAGATATGGTAAACAATCTTTTGACAAAAAAAGAAGCAATCAGATGCAATGGGAAAATCTATTCCGAAGAGCATAGACGAAAGTTTGACATAAAGAACGATATTTTCAAGATTGAGAAAAGTTCGGTTGATAATAATAAATTGGTGCTTACAATAAACAGGCAACCGATAGGCGAATGGTTCAAAGAGCAATGGGAGAAACTCCGGCAAGGTTTACGACAATCAGCGGAAGAGCCAAGAAAAAGTAGAGGATTCAAGCTATAATTCCACTCTATATAATGCAAAACATCAATAAAATAACTAATTTTGCATTCGGATAGGGGCAACTCTTTCCAAGACATAAGAAAAAGAAGCGTTATGCTCATCTTGTAACTTGAAAACCTGAGAGCCTTTCAAATTTGATGCAAGAGATAGCATAGTGGTTCTCACGCATATAGCGTGGGCTGCTATCGTTGTATCTGCATCATAGGCTTTCTCAGGGCCGTCAAGTTAGATTGACATAGGTAGTCCACGCTTTTGTATTTAATAACCTACCCTGTTGGACTGATGGGCGAAAAGGAAAACGATATGGAACAAAAATTCTGTCAAAGCTGCGGAATGCCGCTAACAAACGAAATCCTCGGTACGAATACCGATGGCACACTCAATGAAGATTATTGCATCTACTGCTACAAAGATGGCAAGTTTGCGCAGGATATGACTATGGAGCAGATGATTGACCACTGCGCCCAATTCACTGATGAGATAAACAAACAGTCAGGACAGAACTTGACACAGGAACAGGCTAAAGACATGATGCGTCAATTCTTCCCTCACCTTAAACGCTGGAAAAATAGACTCGTTATGTTTATTGCAATTCTCACATACAAAAAGCCGTTGAGCGAGGTTGATAACTATCTGAGTGCGCACCGTGAATATCTCGCCAAACATTATGCCATCGGAGATTTCATAACATCTGGGCCACAGATCCCTCGCATTGGTGGCGTGATAATGATAAAAGCCAACAACCGTGAAGCGGTTGATGCTATTATTTCCGAAGATCCGTTCCACATCAACGACATTGCCAACTATCAGATTGTGGAATTTACCCCGACAATGTTTTGCAATGAAGAGTTGAAAACAATTCTATAATGATGCGCCTTAGTCTTAGACCATATCAGCCCACAGATGCCAATGTAATTACTACTTGGCTAAAAAACGAATATCTTATGCGCCAATGGTGCGCTGACAGATATGAGTGTTACCCGGTCACACCAGAAGATATGAATATCTATCACGAGCGGTATATTGACGGACAAAGTCAACGCGCCCTGACAATGTTGAATGGCAATAACATTGTGGGATATATCACCCTGCGCACTCCGGCAGATGATTCATCGGAACAACGCTTGGGATTCGTCATTGTCGATGATTCAAAACGTGGTCAAGGTTTTGGTAAAACTCTTGTTTCAATGGCAGTCAAATATGCTTTTGAGACGCTTGGTGCTACGAAAGTATCACTCGGTGTCTTTGAAAATAATCCGTCAGCCATCCATTGCTATAAGTCTGCCGGATTCAGGCGCGTGATTGTTCCAACAACAGAAAGCTATTCTTGCTTGGGCGAAACTTGGAATTGCATTGAAATGGAACAATACAAAGGACTATGAAAGTAATTGGAATTAACGGCAGCTCACGGAAAGATGGTAATACAGCTATCATAATCCGCACGATATTTGAGGAACTGAATAAGAGAGGTATTGAAACCGAGTTTATCCAATTGGCCGATGTCGATATAGAGCCATGCCGTGCTTGTTTTGCCTGTAAAGGTAAAGGTAATTGTGTATTCCGCAAAGACGGTTTTGCCGAGGTATTTAGCAAAATAGTTGGAGCTGACGGGATAATTCTCGGTTCGCCGGTTTATTCAGCAGATGTTTCCTCTCGAATGAAAGCATTGTTGGACAGAGGTGGCGTTGTCGCTGCTGTCAATCCGGGAATATTGAAACACAAACTGGGCGTGGCAGTTGCCGCCGTTCGTCGTGCCGGAGGTATGACGGCGGTCGATACAATGAATCATTTTTTCTTAAACAAGGAGATGATAGTTGCTGGTTCCACATACTGGAACATGGTTTATGGGCGAGAAATTGGCGATGTTCTTAAAGATAATGAAGGAATTGCCAATATGCGCAATCTCGGTCAGAACATGGCTTCAATCCTGTTCAAATTAAATTAATGGTAACGAATCCGATAGCAAGTAACCCATGATTGAAATAAAAAACCTCGAAGGCATTTCATTCGAGCAAATATATACGGCTTTCAAGTCAGCTTTCTCGGATTACGAAATCAGCGTGGATAAGACAGAATTGAAGTCAATGCTGAAACGGCGAGGCTTCAATCCGGCTTTATCATTCGGTGCATTCTATGATGACAATATCGTGGCGTTCACGTTTAATGGTATTGGTAAATACTATAATGGCAAACTTACTGCATACGATACGGGAACAGGTACAAGAAAAGAGTTCAGAGGGCAAGGACTTGCCAAAAGAATATTTACGCACTCTATGCCATTCCTGAAAAATGCCGGTATAGAGAATTATTTGCTTGAGGTGCTTCAACATAATAAAAGAGCGTTAAAAATATATGAAAGTCTCGGTTTCGAGATTTTACGAGAATTTAATTTCTTCACTCAAAAGAAGCAACTGGTTGTTAACCATCTATCTGACAAACCTGCCAAATGCTCCATCGTCGCGCTGAAGTCTGAAGATATTTTGTCAGCCCAATCATTCCATGATTTTACCCCATCCTGGCAGAATGACATTGAATCTATTAAGAGAGCAGGTGATGATTTGGTGACGTTGGGAGCTATGGTTGATTCTGTTTTGTCAGGATACTGTGTTTTCTCTCCAAAGTCCGGTGACATTACCCAGATAGCTGTTGATCCGACTTTCCGCAGAAAAGGCGTCGCATCTTCCTTGCTAAAACAAATGATTGAGATGACTGAATCTGAAATAGTAAAAGTAATCAATGTCGAATCTCCAACTCCTTCTTTGGACGCATTTCTCGCGTCCAAAGGTGTTTGCCTCGCCGGTAAACAATTTGAGATGGTTTTGACATTATAAAAATGTAACATCAAATGACACCGAAAGAAGTACTGGAGAAATGGATTGATTGTTTCAACGCGTCCGACGTGGAGGGAATCGCCGCGCTATATGCGGACGATGCCGTAAACCATCAGGTGGCGAACGCTCCCGTGGCTGGAAAAGAAGCCATACGCCGGATGTTTGCCGGGGAGTTCGCAACGGCTAAAATGGTTTGTATTGTTGAAAATATTTTTGAAGATGGAGAATGGGCTATATTGGAATGGAAAGACCCATTGGGGTTGCGTGGTTGCGGCTTCTTCCATATCAAAAACAATCTTATTGTATATCAGAGGGGCTACTGGGACAAACTTAGTTTCTTGAAGCAACACAATCTTCCAATCGAATAGACGTTTTGTAATGCCAAAACACTTTTACAATGCCATACATATCAGTTGAAAGCGGAGCATTGACCGCCGAACAAAAGAAAGAACTTATTGAGCGGCTGACAGCGACAGCCGCCGAAATAATCCATATTCCGGCGCAGTTCTTCACCGTAACCATTAAGGAATTGCCGGATGAGAACTTTGGTATCGGCGGCAAGTCGATTGACGAAATCAAGCGAAATTATAAATCTTGATTTGCAAATAGATGGATAATGAAATTCGAAAATAAGAACTATATCTATTGGCTATGCGCCACAATTATCGTCATGTTCATGCTACCTTTCGTTGAGGCTCAGCTCGCATCGGAGTGTAGCGGCATGGTGTTGTGTATGATTTTGTTTCATGACTTCATAAGGTAATTGTAAATGGAAAGAATCACTGATCAATGCATAGTCGCTCGGCAGTTTTCTTAAATAATACAAAAACACCCAATTTTACATTATTGGGTGTAAAATTGGGTGTTTGTTTTGTAATTTGCTGATTTCCAACATTTATTGCGGAAAGAGAGGGATTCGAACCCCCGGAGCCTCGCAGCTCAACGGTTTTCAAGACCGCCGCAATCGACCACTCTGCCATCTTTCCGGGGACAAAAGTATAACGGATTTTCGATTCTGCCAAATCTTTCCTCCGGGTAATTCCAAGTCCCCCGATCAAAAAAACGTCCTGAAACAATGAAATCTGATCTCGAACAACGGTATTTTACTTTCCTGTTATTTTCGAATCGAATCCAATTCTGACCAATTATATCCATTTTAGTCCACTTTTTAAGAAATTACGAACAAAATATTTTCCTACTCGACTTTGTTTTCGTACTTTTGCTCCGTTTTAAGACAAGCATTTTTGAAAGCATGGATGAGAATCGCTCCGAAACTCGTCCGAGCGCATAAACTTACCACAGAAATCAATATATTTTTCAAATTATCAACTAAAACTTTGATTATGAAGCAACTGCTACTAACGATCTCGGCCCTGCTGTTCGCAACGGCGGTCTGCGCCGAAGGCTACCAAGTCAATACCTTGAGTGCAAAACAGTTGGGAATGGGACACGTGGGAACAGGTATGAAACTCAATTCCGAGTCGATCTACTTCAACCCGGCGGGAACCGCCTTCCAAACCTCCCGATTCTCCTTCTCGGTCGGCATCACGGGCATCAAATCCAATGCAACGTACCTGTCGAACAACGACTACCGGGGCAATCCGCAGATCCAAGCCCACTCGGACAACAAGATTTCGACGCCGCTCTACGCCTATTTCAACTACAAAGCCACCAAAAATCTGGCCGTCGGCCTGGGATTTTATACCCCTTACGGCTCGTCTATGAACTGGGGCGACAACTGGGTCGGAGCACATCTGATCCAAAGCATCGACCTGCAAGCCTATACATTGCAGCCGACGATCTCCTACAAATTCTGGGATAAACTCTCGGTAGGTGTCGGCATGACGATCACCTGGGGTACGTTCGACCTGTCGCGCTCCATGTTCCCCGTCGGCGAAGCGACGAACAATACGATCGCCGGATTGCTGACCGCCGCAGGGCAGGGACAATACGCCGAACTGTTCACCCAGGCAGGAGATCGCTCCCTGGTATCCGCCCGGATCAAAGGCGACGCCAAAACTGCGATCGGCGTAAACGTAGGTATCCTGTGGGACATCACCCCGGAATGGACCCTTGGTTTCTCCTATCGTTCGAAAGTGAAGATGAAAGTGGCAAGCGGCACGGCCAACCTCCTGTATGCCTCTCCCGAAATCGGGCAGGTCCTCCAGGCAACGGGAATGATTCCCGACTTGAGCAGCGCTTGCGTCGAAACGGAACTCCCGCTGCCGGCCAACCTCGCTTGGGGCGTGGGCTTCCGACCGACCCCGAAGTGGGAAATGGCTTTCGACATCCAATACGTCCTGTGGAGCGCCTATAAATCGCTCCACGTAGATATTACCGACCCGACGACCGGGGCATCGGTTTACGATCTGCCGACGAGCATCAAGAACTATAAGAACACGGTGGCCACCCGTATCGGCGTCCAATACCACGCCTGCAAATTCGTCACGGCACGCCTGGGTATGTACGTAGATGAAAGCCCCGTACGGAGCGATTTCCTCAACCCCGAAACCCCTTCGATGACCAAAGTATCCTACACGGCCGGCGTGACGATCAACCCCTGCAAAAACGTATCGATCGATCTGGCATACGGATATATCACCTCGGCAGACCCGGAGCGGACGGGATCGTGCGACTACTACAATTCACTCACTTACAAAGCGGTCTATGCACAGACATACGGGCAGCTCATCGCAGGCGGAATGGCCCCGGAGCAAGCGAAAATCCAGGCTCATACCACGGCAAACGACAAGGCGATCCAGCCTTTTTCGGGCAACTATTCCCTGTCGGCGCACACTTTCGCTATCGGAGTGAACCTGAAATTCTAAAACCGCCCCGATTTCCCGTAAAAATCACTATATTTGCAGTGCGTACTTTCCCGGTACGCACTGTTTCTGTTTATCGGGATCTCCGGCACGACACACGCTTCCCGATCGAAAGCCAACGATTCCTCCCGGCCGAAACGACTTCGGGAAGAAGCCGGACAGCTTTACAAGGCTCCATAGTTCAAGGGATAGAACGGAAGTTTCCTAAACTTCAAATTCGCGTTCGAGTCGCGGTGGAGCTACTATCTTCTCTTCAGGACGACCTACCCGGTCGTCCTGTTTGCATATTGCTCCCCATATAATCCGATCGAAAGCCAGCTTTCAACGGCATACCACCGATCATATCGACATCCGAAATAGTTTCGTTCGATCCGGTTTCTTCCATTGCAGCCACAAAAACGAGCCAGAACAATTCGGTGTCCCGGTTATTCGCCCGACATGGCTTGAACTGCGAAGCGACCAAAAAACTCCGCAACGAAGTCCGCCATCTTCCGGAAGCAGGTGACAAAACCCCATAAAAAACGGGAGCAGACTTTCCGTCCGCTCCCGTTCGATTATGATAAAAATTATCTATTACTTGGCAGCCTGAATCGCCTCCAGATCCTCCTTCAATCCTACGACCAGATTGTCGTACTCCCGCATACCGGTACCACCGGGAATCAGGTGGCCGCAAATCACGTTCTCCTTCAGGTTCTCCAACGGATCGACCTTGCCCTGGATCGCAGCTTCGTTCAGCACCTTGGTCGTCTCCTGGAAGGAAGCGGCCGAAATGAAGCTCGAAGTCTGCAATGCGGCACGGGTAATACCCTGCAGAATCTGCGTGGAAGTCGCAGGAACGATATCACGCTCCTTGACGAGATTCAGGTCACGACGCTTGAGGCTCGAATTCTCATCACGCAACTTGCGCATCGAGATAATCTGCCCCGGCTGTACGGCCGTAGAGTCGCCGGCATCCGTTACGACCACCTTGTCATAAAGCTCGTCGTTCACGTCCATAAACTCCCATTTATCGACGATCTGATCCTCGAAGAAGCGGGTATCACCCGGATCTTCGATCTTGACTTTCGACATCATCTGGCGTACGATCACCTCGAAATGCTTGTCGTTGATCTTCACGCCCTGCATACGGTACACCTCCTGCACCTCATTGACGATGTACTCCTGCACCTTCGTCAGACCCAGGATATTGAGAATATCGCTCGGGGTAATGGCACCGTCCGAAAGCGCACCGCCGGCCTTCACGTAGTCGTTCTCCTGAACGATGATCTGACGCGACAGCGGCACCAGGTAACGGCGTACGTCACCTTCTTTTGACGTGATGATGATCTCACGGTTACCGCGCTTGATCTTGCCGAAGGTCACCTCGCCGTCGATCTCCGAAACGATGGCCGGATTGGACGGGTTGCGGGCCTCGAACAACTCCGTAACACGCGGCAGACCACCGGTGATATCGCCGCCCGACTTGCCGACGGCACGCGGGATCTTGATCAGGATATCGCCGGCCTTGATCTTCGCATTGTCCTTGACAACCACGTGGGCCGACACCGGCAAGTTGTAGGATTTGACCTCTTCGCCCTCCTTGTTGATCACCTTGATCACGGGGTTCTTGGTCTTATCCTTGGATTCGATGATTACCTTCTCCGAAAGACCGGTCTGCTCATCGCGCTCGTCACGGTAAGTAACACCCTCGATAACACTGTCATAAACAGCTTTACCCTCATGCTCGGAGATGATTACCGCGTTGTACGGATCCCACTCGCAGATCATGTCGCCCTTCTTGACTTCGGCACCGTCGCTCATATAGAGCATCGAACCGTAAGGCAGGTTGTGCGTATAAAGCACGATTTCGGTCTTGGGATCCACGATGCGGAACTCCGACTGACGCGAAATGACGATGTCCACGGCTTCGCCCTGCGGGTTCTTGCCCTTCACGGTGCGAAGCTCGTCGATCTCCAGACGACCTTCGTATTTCGAAACCACATTGGTCTCGACAGCCGTACCGGCCGCCACACCGCCGACGTGGAACGTACGGAGGGTCAGCTGCGTACCCGGCTCACCGATGGACTGTGCCGCGATGACGCCAACCACTTCGCCACGCTGTACCATGCGGGCCGTAGCCAGGTTGCGTCCGTAGCACTTCGCACAAACGCCGCGACGCGATTCGCAGGTAAGCACCGAACGGATTTCGACGGACTCCAGCGGCGATTTCTCGATGGCCTCGGCAATCGACTCCGTGATCTCCTCACCGGCCTTGCAGAGCACCTCGCCCGTGAGCGGGTGAATCACATCGTTCAGAGCCGTGCGGCCCAGGATGCGATCGTAGAGCGTCTGCACCACGTCGTCGTTGCGCTTGATGGCCGTAGCCGTCAAACCGCGCAGCGTACCGCAATCCTCCTCGTTGATGATTACATCCTGCGCAACGTCCACCAGACGGCGCGTCAGGTAACCGGCATCGGCCGTTTTCAGCGCCGTATCGGCCAAACCCTTACGGGCACCGTGCGTAGAGATGAAGTATTCGAGCACCGAAAGACCCTCCTTGAAGTTCGAGAGAATCGGGTTTTCGATAACTTGCTGACCGCCCTCGACACCAGACTTCTGCGGCTTGGCCATCAGACCGCGCATACCCGAAAGCTGACGGATCTGCTCCTTCGAACCGCGGGCTCCGGAGTCCAGCATCATATAGACCGGGTTGAAACCGTCGTCATCCTTGATCAGGGTGTCGATCACCGTCTTGGTGAGTTTCGTATTGATATTGGTCCAGATGTCGATGATCTGGTTGTAGCGTTCGTTGTTGGTGATAAGACCCATGTTGTAGGATTCGATCACCTCGTCGGCACGCTCGTATCCCTCCTGGACCAGTTTCTCCTTCTCCTCGGGAATAATAACGGCATCGAGGTTGAACGACAGACCGCCCTGGAAGGCCATCTGGTACCCCATCGCCTTGATATCGTCGAGGAATGCAGCCACCTTGTCGGCACCCGCCTTCTTCATCACCACGGCGATAATGTCGCGCAGCGAACGCTTGGTAAGCACCTCATTGATATAACCGACCTCTTCGGGCACCACCTGGTTGAACAGGATGCGGCCGATAGTCGTTTCCTTCAGTACCCGCACCTTGTTGCCGTTCTCGTCCACGTCGCTGACCATACATTTCACCTGCGCATGCAGATCGGCCCGCTTCTCGTTGTAAGCGATGATCGCCTCCTCGGGACCATAGAAAGTAAGGCCTTCGCCTTTGACGCCCTTGCGGGGCTTGGTGATATAGTACAGACCGAGAACCATGTCCTGCGAAGGCACGGTGATAGGAGCGCCGTTCGCGGGGTTCAGGACGTTGTGCGAACCGAGCATGAGCAGCTGGGCCTCCAGAATGGCGGCATTGCCCAGCGGCAGATGCACGGCCATCTGGTCACCGTCGAAGTCGGCGTTGAACGCCGTACAAGCCAACGGGTGCAGCTGCATGGCCTTGCCCTCGATCAATTTGGGCTGAAAGGCCTGGATACCCAGACGGTGCAACGTCGGGGCACGGTTCATCAGCACCGGATGCCCCTTGATGACGTTCTCCAGAATACCCCAGATAACGGGGTCTTTCCGGTCGATGATCTTCTTCGCGGATTTCACCGTCTTCACGATACCGCGCTCGATGAGTTTGCGGATTACGAACGGCTTGTAGAGTTCGGCCGCCATGTCCTTCGGAATACCCATCTCGTGCATCTTCAGCTCAGGGCCGACGACGATGACCGAACGGGCCGAATAATCGACACGCTTACCCAACAGGTTCTGACGGAAGCGACCCTGCTTGCCCTTGAGCGAGTCGGACAGCGACTTGAGGGCACGGTTGCTTTCGTTCTTCACGGCGTTGCTCTTGCGCGAGTTGTCGAACAGCGAATCGACCGCCTCCTGCAACATACGTTTCTCGTTGCGCAGAATCACCTCCGGAGCCTTGATCTCGATCAGACGCTTCAGACGGTTGTTACGGATGATGACGCGACGGTAGAGGTCGTTCAGATCCGACGTAGCGAAACGTCCGCCGTCCAGCGGCACCAGCGGGCGCAGCTCGGGAGGAATCACCGGCAGCACCTTCAGCACCATCCACTCGGGTTTGTTCCGGCCTTCCGAAGCACGGAACATCTCGATCACATTCAGGCATTTGAGCGCCTCGCTCTTGCGCTGCTGCGAGGTTTCCGTCGAAGCCTTGTGACGCAGGGCATAGGACATGGAATCCAGATCGACCTGCTGAAGCAACGTATAGATCGCCTCGGCACCCATCTGGGCCACGAACTTGTTGGGATCGCTGTCATCGAGCGACTGGTTGCCCTTCGGCAGCGCGCCCACGATGTCCAGATACTCTTTCTCCGAAAGGGTCTGCAACCGTTCCACACCCTGCTCGGCGGCAGCACCGGCGTTGATTACCACATAGCGCTCGTAATAGATGATCGCCTCCAGCTTCTTGGAAGGGATACCCAGCAGATAGCCGATCTTCGAGGGCAGGGAGCGGAAATACCAGATATGCACCACGGGCACCACCAGCGAAATGTGGCCCATGCGCTCGCGGCGCACCTTTTTCTCGGTCACCTCCACGCCGCAACGGTCGCAGACGATGCCCTTGTAACGGATACGCTTGTACTTGCCGCAATGGCACTCGTAGTCTTTCACGGGACCGAAGATACGCTCGCAGAAAAGACCGTCGCGTTCAGGCTTGTAGGTACGATAGTTAATGGTTTCGGGCTTCAGCACCTCGCCGCTCGACTGCGCCAGAATCTCTTCCGGCGAAGCCAGTCCGATCGAAATGGAGCTGTAACCGTTATTCACTTTATTGTCTTTATTGAATGACATAATGCAATGCTTTTTTCTTATCCTCTATATACTACTACCTACCTTCCCTTACTCCAGCTTGACCGAAAGGGCCAGACCGCGCAACTCGTGCAGCAACACGTTCATTGCCTCGGGAATACCCGGCTTGGGCAGGTTGTCGCCTTTGACGATGGCCTCGTAAGCCTTGGCACGACCCATCACGTCATCCGACTTGATGGTCAGGATCTCCTGCAGGATATTGGCGGCGCCGAATCCTTCGAGCGCCCAAACCTCCATCTCACCGAAACGCTGACCGCCGAACTGCGCCTTACCGCCGAGCGGCTGTTGCGTGATAAGCGAATAGGGACCGATCGAACGGGCGTGCATCTTGTCGTCGATCATGTGGCCGAGCTTGAGCATGTAGATCACACCCACCGTAGCCGGCTGGTCGAACTTCTCGCCCGTACCGCCGTCGTACAGGTAAGTACGTCCGCTGCGCGGAATACCCGCCTTCGCCGTATATTCATTGATCTGGTCGAGCGAAGCACCGTCGAAAATAGGCGTCGCGAACTTCAGTCCCAGCTCCTTGCCGGCCCAGCCGAGCACGGTTTCGTAAATCTGACCGAGGTTCATACGCGAAGGCACACCCAGCGGGTTCAGGCAGATATCGACGATCGTACCGTCTTCGAGGAACGGCATGTCCTCGTCGCGCACGATACGGGCTACGATACCCTTGTTGCCGTGGCGTCCCGCCATCTTGTCGCCCACCTTCAGCTTGCGCTTCTTGGCGATATAGACCTTGGCCATCTGGATCACGCCCGTCTGGGGAAGTTCGTCGCCGTTGGTGAGGTTGTATTTCTCACGCTTGATCGCGGCATCGGCCTTCTTCCATTCGATCGTATAGTTGTTGATCGTCTTCTCTACCAGCGCATCGAGGTGGCTGTCGCCCGTCCACTTGCAGGTCCCCAGGTTCAGGTACCCCATTGCAACGCCCGACTTCTCGTCGGTGACTTTGCGGGAGAGCTCATCGAGCAGCTTCTGGGTGAATTTCGTTCCGGCAGGATAGAGTTCCACACCGAAGTAATCGGTGATACCCGTAGTCGTCTTGCCCTGAAGCAGCGTATAAAGTTTGTTTACGAGCTGCTTGGTCAGGTCGGCGACCTGGGCTGCGAACTTCTCGTCGAGCTTCTCAATCTGCAGCTTCTCCGAGCTCTTTCCCGCACGCTTGTTCTCCTTGCCGGCACGGCTGTAAAGCTTCGTGTCGATCACCACGCCGTGCAGCGAAGGCTGCGCCTTGAGCGAAGCGTCCTTCACGTCGCCGGCCTTGTCGCCGAAGATCGCACGGAGCAGCTTCTCCTCGGGCGAAGGATCGCTCTCGCCTTTCGGAGTGATCTTACCGATCAGGATGTCCCCCGGATGCACGTTAGCACCTATACGGATAATACCGTTGGCATCCAGATCCTTGGTAGCGTCCTCGCTCACGTTCGGAATATCCGAGGTCAGCTCCTCGACGCCGCGCTTGGTGTCGCGGACCTCCATGATGTACTCATCGACATGGACCGAAGTGAAAATGTCCTCGCGCTGGATACGCTCCGAAATCACGATGGCATCCTCGAAGTTGTAACCCTTCCAAGGCATGAAAGCCACCTTCAGGTTACGCCCCAACGCCAACTCGCCCTTCTGCGTCGAATAACCTTCGGTCAGGATCTGGCCTTTGGTCACCTTGTCACCCGTCAGAACGGCCGGTTTCAACGTGATCGACGTATTCTGGTTCGTACGACGGTAGCGAGGCAGTTCATAAGTCGTAATTTCCGGCTCGAACGAGCAGATCACCTCCTCTTCCGTCCGCTGGTATTTGATCTGAATCTTGGTTGCATCCGCAAATACCACCTCACCGTCGCCCTCGGCGATGATCTGGATGCGACTGTCGGAGATCATATCCTTTTCGATACCCGTACCGACGATCGGCGACTCGCAGGTCACCAGCGGCACGGCCTGGCGCATCATGTTCGATCCCATGAGGGCACGGTTCGCATCGTCGTGCTCCAGGAAGGGAATCAGGCTCGCCGCGATCGACGCGATCTGGTTCGGAGCTACGTCCATGAGCGTCACCTCCTGGGCCGTCACAACGGGGAAATCGGCGCCTTCACGGGCCTTGATGCGGTCGGGCTGCAGGAAATGGCCCTCGTCGTCGATCGGAACATTCGACTGGGCGACCACCTGCCCCTCCTCCTCTTCGGCCGAATAATATTTGATATCGGCATTGTTGAGATCCACCTGTCCGTTGGTCACGGTACGGTAAGGAGTCTCGATGAATCCCATGTCGGAGATCTTGGCATAGACGCAGAGCGACGAAATCAGACCGATGTTCGGGCCTTCGGGAGACTCGATCGGGCAAAGACGGCCGTAGTGCGTGTAGTGCACGTCGCGGACTTCGAAACCGGCACGGTCACGCGAAAGACCGCCGGGACCGAGGGCCGACAGACGACGCTTGTGCGTGATTTCGGCCAGCGGGTTGATCTGGTCCATGAACTGCGAAAGCTGCGAAGTGCCGAAGAACGAATTGATCACCGAAGAGAGCGTCTTGGCGTTGATCAGATCCACCGGCGTGAAGACTTCGTTGTCACGCACGTTCATACGCTCGCGGATGGTACGCGCCATGCGCACGAAACCTACCGAGAACTGGTTGGAAAGCTGCTCGCCCACCGTGCGGACACGACGGTTCGAGAGGTGGTCGATATCGTCCACCTCGGCTTTCGAGTTGATGAGCTGGATCAGGTACTTGATGATGGCGATGATGTCCTCGCGCGTCAGCGTGCGGATCGCCGGATCGATGTCCAAATCGAGCTTCTTGTTGATCCGATAACGGCCGACATCGCCCAGGTCGTAACGCTTGTCCGAGAAGAAGAGCTTCTCGATCACGTCGCGGGCCGTAGCCTCGTCGGGCGGCTCCGAAGCACGCAACTGGCGATAGATATACACCACGGCTTCTTTTTCGGAGTTACACGGATCTTTCTGTAAAGTATTGTATATAATAGAGAAATCGATACCCGACAGATTCTCCTTATGCAGCAGAATCGTCTTGGCACCGCTCTCGATAATCTGGTCGATATGCTCTTCCTGGAGCACCGTTTCTCGGTCAACGATCACGTTGTTACGTTCGATCGAAACCACCTCGCCCGTATCCTCGTCCACGAAATCCTCGACCCAGGTCGAAAGAACCCTGGCGGCCAACTTGCGGCCGACGGCCTTCTTCAGAGCGGCTTTGGTCACTTTCACTTCGTCCGCGAGATCGAAAATCTCGAGGATCTGCTGATCGGCTTCGAAACCGATGGCACGCAGCAGGGTCGTAACGGGCAACTTTTTCTTACGGTCGATGTACGCGTACATCACGTTGTTGATGTCGGTAGCGAACTCGATCCACGATCCCTTGAACGGGATGATACGAGCTGAATAGAGCTTCGTACCGTTGGTGTGCATGCTCTGTCCGAAGAACACGCCCGGCGAGCGGTGGAGCTGCGAAACGATGACGCGCTCGGCACCGTTGATGACGAACGTACCACGTTCGGTCATATAGGGAATCGTACCGAAATAGACATCCTGCACGACCACGCCGAAATCTTCGTGCTCGTCATCGGTACAATATAGTTTCAATTTGGCTTTTAAGGGAACACTATAAGTCAGGCCGCGTTCCAGACACTCTTCGATCGAATAGCGGGGCGGGTCGATATAGTAGTCGATGAACTCCAGAACGAAATTGTTTCTGGTATCGGTAATGGGAAAATTCTCCTGAAACACCTTATACAGCCCCTCGTTCTTACGATTCTCGGCCGTGGTGTCCATCTGGAAAAAATCCCGGAACGATTTAAGCTGTACCTCCAGCAAGTCGGGATAAGGCACCCGGTTCTTGACTGTCGAAAAGCTAACTCTTTGTTGTGTTTTTGTCGTGGACATCGGTAAAATCCAAATTAAAGTTGAAGGTTTAAGTATTCCGGGGGAAGCCCCCGCAGCGGACCTCTTCTAATCCCGCTAATGCCCCCAGTGTAAACAGATTACACCCTGAGAGCATCCAAACTTCCAAAGACCAGACACAGCTCCTGTCGGCACTTCTAATCTTTAGACCAGAAAAGGCATAGAGCTTACAGCAGCGTAAGCCCTATACCCTGAGTTTGTCCTGAAACTTTTAAGTAGAAACTACTTAACCTCAACTTCAGCACCTGCCTCTTCGAGCTGAGCCTTGATCGACTCGGCCTCCTCCTTGGAAACACCCTCCTTGATTGCTTTCGGAGCAGCATCAACCAAAGCCTTGGCATCGCCCAGCGACAGGCCTGCGATATCCTTCACAACTTTGATAACCTGGAGCTTCGACTGGCCAGCGTTCTTCAGAATCACGTCGAATGCGCTCTTCTCAGCGGCAGCAGCCTCTCCGGCGGCGGCAGCAGGCGCTGCAACAGCAACGGCTGCAGCTGCGGGTTCAATGCCGTACTCCTCTTTGAGGATCGTAGCCAACTCGTTTACCTCCTTAACTGTCAAATTTACCAATTCTTCAGCTAATTTTTTTACATCTGCCATAAGTTCAATCTTATTAAATTTTGTTTGAATTCTTGTTTGTTAATTTCTTTCTTCGAGCGTCTTCACGATGCCCGCAATCTTTTGGCCTGCATTAGCCTGCAATGCAGAGATAACATTCTTCGCAGGAGATTGCAGCAGGGCGATGATATCGCCGATAAGCTCCTCCCGGCTCTTAATGTTGCACAGAGTGTCCAACTGGTTGTCGCCTACATACACGCAGCCTTCCACGTACGCCGCTTTCAGTACCGGCTTGTCGGAAGTCTTGCGGAACTCCTTGATCAGCACCGCAGGCGTCTTGCCCGTGTGGGCGAACATTACCGAGGTCGAACCCTCCAATACTTTCACCAAATCAGCATCCGCTTTCTCCACCCGCTCCAGCGCTTTGGCAAGAAGCGTGTTCTTTACGACCACCAGCTTGATGTCGCTTTCGAAGCACTTGCGACGCAACGACGCAGTCTGCTCAGCATTCAAAGCCTCGATGTTCGTAATGTAAAAGTGAGGATACTCGTTGAGCTGCTCGGCGAGGCTGTCAATGACAACCAATTTTTCTTCCTTCGTCATCTCTTAAATCCTCCCTCTTATTTAGTTTCTACTGATTTAGCATCGATCTGCAAGCCAGGGCTCATAGTCGTCGAGAGGAAAATACTCTTAACATAAGAACCTTTCGCTGCAGCCGGTTTCAATTTCATAATCATGCTGAGCACCGTATTCACGTTATCGGCAATCTGCTCCGCAGAGAACGAAATCTTACCAACTGAAGTGTGGATAATACCGAACTTGTCCACTTTGAAGTCGATCTTACCCGATTTTACCTCACTTACAGCCTTTCCAACTTCCATCGTAACCGTGCCGGTCTTGGGGTTCGGCATCAGGCCGCGGGGACCCAGAATACGACCCAGCGCCCCCACCTTACCCATCACGTTCGGCGTACAGATGATCACATCGATATCCGTCCAACCGGACTTGATCTTCTCGACGTATTCATCCAAACCTACGTAGTCGGCACCGGCAGCCTGCGCTTCGGCCTCTTTTTCCGGAGTACAGAGCACGAGAACCCGTACCTGCTTACCCGTACCATGAGGAAGAGTCACAACGCCTCTCACCATCTGGTTGGCCTTACGCGGATCCACGCCCAGACGCACATCAACATCCACCGAAGCATCAAATTTCGTAAAAGTAATCTCCTTCAGAAGAGCTGCGGCCTCCGTAAGCTTGTAAGCCTTTTCGGGCTCGACCTTCGCGTAGGCAATTTTTTGATTTTTTGTCAACTTACTCATTCTTGTAATTGCAATTACTTGTTAGGAAATTCTCCAACGACGTTGATACCCATACTGCGCGCAGTACCAGCGATCATACGCATAGCAGCCTCGATCGTGAAACAGTTCATATCGGACATCTTGTCCTGAGCGATCTCACGCACCTGATCCCACGTCACCTGACCGACCTTGTCGCGGTTGGGCTGTGCGGAACCCGATTTAGCTTTGGCTGCCTCCTTGAGTTGAATGGCTACAGGCGGCTGTTTTACGATGAAGTCAAACGACTTGTCGCTGTAAACCGTGATGATGACCGGAAGAACCTTTCCCGCCTTGTCCTGCGTACGAGCATTGAACTGCTTGCAGAAGTCCATGATATTGACTCCCTTAGAACCCAATGCGGGACCAACCGGGGGCGAAGGATTGGCGGCACCACCTTTGATCTGCAATTTAATAAATGCAGCAACCTCTTTTGCCATAGTTTTCCTTGGTTAATTATTCTTTTTCTACTTGGGTGAAACCCAACTCCATAGGAGTTTTGCGCCCGAATATCTTCACCGATACCGTGAGTTTCTTGCGCTCGTTGTCGACTGCCTCGATAGTACCCTGGAAGCTCGAGAAAGGGCCGTCGGTGACCTTGACGGTCTCGCCGACAAAGAATGGTATTTCGTTTTCCTCCTCCATCGAACTCAATTCATCGACACGCCCCAGGATGCGGCTGACCTCCTGCGGACGCAGGGGCGTGGCGTTCATCTTGCGGCTGTCCTCCTTGGTGTCACCCAAAAAAACCGAGCACGTTGGGAATATTACGAATGATAATAGGGATCTGACCGACAAAGGCGGCTTCAATCAATACATATCCCGGATAAGAAACCTTCTCTTTGGAAACCTTCTTACCGTTACGGATCGTATAGACTTTTTCGGTCGGAATCAGCACCTGCGAAATATACTCTTCCAGGTGGCTGTGGCGGATTTCGGATTCGATGTACTCTTTTACCTTATTCTCCTTGCCTCCGATCGTACGAACTACATACCACTGTTTCGCTGTTTCGCTCATGGTCACAAAAACAATTAACGACCGAGCTTAGCCAGGGTCCTGTAGATAGCCTCCATAATGTTCTCAAACGAAATGTCCATCGCCAAAATCACGATGGCGAAGATCAACGAAGCGACCATCACCACTACCGTCGAGTTCTGCAACTGTGCGAACGTCGGCCAGGTCACTTTATGAACCAATTCGTTATAAGATTCTTTTACGTAATTGAACATATTCTTCTTACTTTATTTTAGCAGGAGCAGAGAGATTCGAACTCCCATCAACGGTTTTGGAGACCGCTATTCTACCCTTGAACTATGCTCCTAAAAAGTAGTGCAAGTCAATCCCTGCACTACTGAAATATCCCTGGGATTAGGCGAGAATCTTCAGGATCTGACCTGCACCTACCGTACGGCCACCCTCGCGGATTGCGAAACGCAGACCTTCGTTGATAGCTACGGGGTAGATCAACTTCACGGTGATGGTCACGTGGTCGCCCGGCATAACCATGTCGACGCCTGCGGGCAGGTGAACCTCACCCGTTACGTCCATCGTACGCAGATAGAACTGGGGACGATAGTTGTTGTGGAACGGCGTGTGACGGCCAACCCTCTCCTTCTTCAGGATGTAGACCTCGGCCTCGAACTCGGTGTGCGGGGTGATCGAGCCGGGCTTGGCAACTACCATACCGCGCTTAACCTCCTTCTTGTCGATACCGCGGAGCAGCAGACCTACGTTGTCGCCGGCCTCGCCCTCGTCGAGCAGCTTGCGGAACATCTCGACACCCGTACAGGTCGAAGTCAGGGTCTTCTCCTCGAGACCTACGATCTCGACGGGATCGCCTACGTGGATGATACCGGTCTCGATACGGCCCGTTACGACGGTACCGCGGCCGGTGATCGAGAACACGTCCTCGACAGGCATCAGGAACGGCTTCTCGTTCTCACGCTGCGGAATGGGAATATACTCGTCAACGGCGTTCATCAGCTCCATGATCTTCTCCTCCCACTGCGGCTCGCCGTTCAGGCCGCCGAGTGCGGAACCGCGGATGATGGGAGCGTTGTCGCCATCGTACTCGTATTTGGAAAGCAGGTCGCGAACCTCCATCTCGACCAGGTCGAGCATTTCGGGATCGTCCACCATGTCGCACTTGTTCAGGAACACAACGATCTTCGGTACGTTCACCTGGCGAGCCAGCAGCACGTGCTCGTTGGTCTGAGGCATCGGACCGTCGGTTGCGGCAACTACCAGAATGGCACCGTCCATCTGAGCGGCACCGGTAACCATGTTCTTCACATAGTCGGCGTGTCCCGGGCAGTCTACGTGAGCATAGTGGCGGTTTGCAGTCTGGTACTCAACGTGCGAGGTGTTGATCGTGATACCACGCTCTTTCTCCTCAGGAGCGTTGTCGATGGAGTCGAACGAACGGAGCTCCGACAGACCTTTCTTAGCCAGAACGGTCGTGATAGCAGCGGTAAGGGTGGTCTTACCGTGGTCAACGTGTCCGATGGTACCGATGTTTACGTGCGGTTTCGACCGGTCGAATTTTTCTTTTGCCATAGTATAAAAGTATTAAGATTTTATAAAAATTCTGCTCTTCAAAACGTCTGTCGTTTCGCAAGAGTGACGAGCGACGCAATACCTCTCCTCAAAGAGGTTTGCATCACGCGTCAACTGCATTTCTGGAGCGGAAGACGAGGCTCAAACTCGCGACCCTTAGCTTGGAAGGCTAATGCTCTATCAACTGAGCTACTTCCGCAAAAACGCACCGCAAGGAGTTTCCCCTTCCCGATCGACTCGGAAATACAGGCAACCCGTTCGGCGCTCTTTTTGAGTGGGAAGTGATGGATTCGAACCACCGAAGGCGTACGCCAGCAGATTTACAGTCTGCCCCATTTGGCCACTCTGGTAACTTCCCTTATGTTTCTAAACCGCTTTCGCTCAACTCCACCGTGTCGGCTCCGCAAGGTTTTTTGGAGCCGATGGAGGGATTCGAACCCCCGACCAGCTGATTACAAATCAGCTGCTCTGGCCAACTGAGCTACATCGGCATATAGACCAATTTGGATTGCAAAAGTAGGGAAAATAAAATTAACAACCAAAAATTTGATCATTTTATTTTATCACTCCTCTCAAAGAACGTTCTCGGCGATCGAAATCGAACGCGAAATCGGGTGCAAATATAGCACTCTTTCGGGAATTAAAAAATAGTTGCACGGACTTTTTTATCCGGAACGCAGAAAAAGTCGCAAATAAGTCCATACCACAACCAAACCGAAAGCGCAAATCGACGTCCCTCTGCAGAAAATTTATATGAAAACGGTACAAAGCAGTATTTCACGGCACGTCCTATTCAAATATCGTCTTGGGAGAATCTCCAAAAGACGGTGAAATTCATCATTTTATCATGACAATCATTATCACACACTCCGATTTATCCCTAAAAGATACACGAAATCTCCTCCGATCGACTAATTTTGCCGTATGGAACGTACGAAGGCTGTTTTTAACTGGAGCGGCGGCAAGGATTCCGCCCATGCACTGTGGCATGCCATCGAATCGCAGCACTACGAAATCGTCGCCCTGCTGACGACCGTCAATCACGACACCCGACGCTCGACCATGCACGGGATCCCTTTTCCCCTTTTACAGGCACAGGCCGCAAGCATCGGCATTCCCCTCCATGCGGTTGATCTCACGCCCAAAGGCGATATGGAGGATTATCAGACAGCTATGTCGCAAGCCGTCGCGCATTTCAAAGCACAAGGTGTAACGCACTTCATCTTCGGCGACATCTTCCTGCACGACGTTCGCAAATACCGGGAACAGCAACTCGCTCCGCACGGCATCGAAGTCGTCGAACCCCTTTGGGGCCGCAGCTCCGAAACCGTGATGCACGATTTCCTGGCCTCGGGCCTGCAAACCGTCGTAGTAACGACCATGGCCGACGGACTGGGAGCCGCAGCCATCGGGCGGACCATCGACTCCGATTTCATCGCCTCCCTGCCTGCGGGGACGGATCCCAACGGCGAAAACGGAGAATACCACACCTTCTGTTACGACGGCCCGATTTTCCGCACGCCCGTCCGGTTCCGGCTGGGGAGTCCTTTCTCCCGAAGTTACGACATACGTCTCGACGACGGCACGGAGAAAACCTACACCTACTGGTTCGCCGATCTGCAAGAGCCATAAGCCATCTATATCGCCGACACTTCCGATGGTATGCCTTATGGTTACTCCCGGAATCGGCACCGCACAGAACCCGGCTGACCGAAATCCGCACGAACCGCCGCTTCAGACAACCAAGAAAGACCTACACCTATGATAACCAGAATCATCCCGCACCGAAAAATAAGCCTCTGCTCCCTATTACTCGCACTGCTGGCCCCGGTACTCCTGACAGCCGGATGCAACGACACCCAGGAAAATGAAGGGGCACGGGATCCCACGACCCCGTTGCCCGAACCGAAACCGAAGCCGAAAACTTATCCGCTGGTAATTACCGACATCCGAAATCTTCCCCCGAAGACGACTTTCGACCGGATCGCGGTCCAAATCACGGGTGTAGATTGGAGTATCATCGCCACGGTCGAGGCTCCGTATATGGAAAGGGCAAAATATCAAACAGTAAAAAACAAATAAATACACCATAATACAAATAATTATGAAATCCAACAGCAAAATACACATGTACTACACGGAGGGGTCCCAAAGAGCGCGAGACTATGTCGGTTTCAATAAACAGCTCGTGGCTCTTCCCGGATGTGACAAAGGTGTGGAGAGGGGCAGCGCTTCTGTTGAATAAGAGACAAATGCCTGTAATATGCCAAAAACACTATCGAAATACGATTTTACGGGCCAAAATCATCCAGAAAATGGCGTAAAAGCGATATTGATTACAGATACTTTTATACCTTTGTTTTCAACAGTGATTTATATTCTGTTCGAGACAAAGAGATTATCAAGTATGAAACTATCGGCAACAATGAGTTGAAAGAAAGGGAAATTTGTACAATACCGAATGATAATACTTATTGGGAATTTCTACATCATTATGCACGCAATACAATGGTGACAAATGGAAATTTAGAATTTGACGGAGAAAAGTGCATCGTATTGGAAAGACAAATATCTATTGACAATCTACGTACAAGCAAAGCATGGTATTCTTACAAAACACAACTTTCTCTAAAATAGCAATGAAAGATTATCAAGAGTCTCAATTTCAAGTTTTAGAATATAAGATACAAGACATTTCGGCAAATTCAGAAAGCCCTAATATCATATTCGCCGGTTTCAGATATTCGGACAGCGCCAATGTTGTTGGGACTATCACAGAAAAGATGAAGTTGTTATCGATAATGTTGCAAAAAACGAAAATAAAAACATCAATCTTATTTCGTTGAACTAAATAATTATGTAATCCCCTTGCTGTAAATAAGTCACAACAAGGGGATTTTTCTATCTCTAAATTCTTGGTATAAAGTTATATGTAGATGCCTAAATTAAAAAATCTATCTCCCTCGACCTTCCTGTTATTCATAGGTCACTTCGATTCGGGCAATCGTAGATGCTGCTGATGTCTCAAACTCAACATATCTGGCAGGTCCCTCCCCTTGTTTCCAAGTATAACTGCTTTCATCGTAAATGCCCTCGTACAGATCTGTGCTCCAAGAGCCTATCTTGATATCCTTGCCTGTACCGGGCGTCATAACAATTTGGGTGATCTGCTTTCCATTCTGCCCTTCGATGCTTATTGTTTTGCCAGAGCCGAGGAATACTCCCAAACCTTCCGATTGCCAAGATCCTCTGGTCAGTATCATAAGACAGCCGTCTTCCGTCATGACTCCATCCGGAGAGTCCGGTTTCTCCGGGCTTGCTGCCATCGTTGCGAAGTCAAACAGGGCCGTATTTGCCACTTGTCCCGCATTGGGATCAGCCTCGGTGCTTACGGTCGTCGTCGCGGCCAAAGAACTCGTATTCGTTTCGGGATCGGCAGGATTGGCAATTACCGAAACATTGTATTGCACTGCGTATTCCGCCATTTCAAATTCAACAGTCGCCTCCAATACACCTTGTTTCACCTCCGTCCCGCAAGTTACGTCGTACGAAGCCGCTCCGTCGACCGGATTCCAAGCGACCGTCACGGTTTTACCAGATGCCGTTGCCGAAAGCCCGGTCGGCGTGGGTAGTGCGGTCAAGGGAGCTGAAGAGCCTCCCATCGAACAATAATAGATATAGACATTACCAGGCGAGGTGGTCAAGTTGAAATAACTCGTACTGCTACTACCACTGAGTGCACGCGTAGTCTTGTCTGCCGAATAAATACGCGCAATCCCTCCATCACATGAGATTGTCCAAGAAGCAGCCTTAGTTACATCGGACTGCACATCCATCATCAATTCATCTTCAGTATTCACCCCAGCATTCAGATACCCCTCCGCCGTTTCCATAGAAAATGTCGTCCGGTCATACCCTTCTTTAAGTGTAATAATTTGTGTATCGGAAGATAAATCCATGATTTGCAAACTCTCATCTACAACGACCAGTTCATCCGTAGACGCATACCAGCGAGGCTCCAAAGATGTTGAAAATTTATTCTTACTCATCAATCTGGTTTCTCCAGAGAAATTATTCCTACCAATAACGATCTTATCGCCAAATTTCAACTCTGAAGTCCGTGTCATCAACTTGTAAACGTCGCGTTTAACAGGTGTCAAACCGGAAATGATGAATTCAGACACACGAGCTGCCTCGAATTTCAAGGTTTTATTGGTAAAATCTATTTCTTTCCGATAGATATTGGTCTCGGTTACAACCTCTACCGTCAACTTTTTACCACTAAGATCGGCCGGCATAACAGAAAACCACACCAAATCTTCACCTGAAGCCTCACGACCGTTCATAGCCAAAGTAAGCGTCTCCGCAGCGGAATCATCCGCCGGAGCGTAGTTCACCGAACCGTTGAGCAGATTAGCCGTGCAGCTGCCGGCCAATTTCGTGCCCGGAGCGACAAGAGTGATCGAGGAGATCTTTTCGCCGGGAGCGACCCCTTGCAGCCTCATTTTTGCGAAGGCAACGACACGATGGAACGAAAAATTGACCGTATTATCAACGGCTGTTACGACATATTTGCTAATCAACAGATCAGCCTGCGGGTCGAAACTCGTTTCGGTCGGCGTCTGCTGTGCCGGAATGACAAGTGGGACCTCCGTGAGCGTTATTCCCGCCGAAGTTTCCATTCCCGGATAGAACGCCCAGAAATAACCCGCATACTCGCTGTCAGCCATCAGAGAGAATACAGCTGCCCCGTTATCTTTCACCGTATAGTCGTCGGCAGTGGTTGCATAACGGAGAACACCCGCATCAGACTCTTTAGCATAGAAGACGCCTATCCGTTCGCCCGTTTCGCTCCAATGAATTTTGTTATTCTCATCAACATAAGTCCGGGTAGTCTCTTTTTCCGCTGTTACGGTGAGTGTCACGGTTTTCCCTGAGAAGGGGGGGTTCCGTCGAAGAATCTTTCGTACAAGAACTTGACAGAGAGCACAACCCCCAAACTACAAGGCCACATATAATAAAACGATATTTTTTCATATTAGTGCATTTAATTAAAATTCTCCGTAGTCATCGGTTTCCAAATTTTCACCTGGCCAGGTTTCTGTGGCGGAATAACTGCTTTCGGCAAATCCGCGTTCGATTCGCAATTCAATGAACTGCACCTCGGGCGGGCAGTAGAAATTCTTGCATTTCGACAGGTCAGTAATCTTCATCATACATTGTTGCTTTTAGAATTAAACGATTAATTGTTATTCCGGTTCGGATTGCGATTTGCGCCGAATCGTTTTTATTTCCTGCAATTTTAAGATTTTTTGAAAAAAATTAATATTTTTTTCAAAAAAGTCTATATTTGTAATGAAATCTCTAACACTTATTACTTTTTCTAACTTAAAAATGTTAAGTATGAAATTTAATTTCACTTATTTATGGAGTTTGGCGGCACTCCTGATGTGCTGCACTTCCTGCTCCGATTCGGATCCTGCTCCAACTCCCGAGGAGGACGAAACGGTATCTCTGATCGCAACATTGGAAAACGAGAGGCTTTGGGAATCCGGAGATGAGGTTCTGATCAACGGAATGAAATATACCGTTGAAGAAGGAGTCGGCAGTGCAGCAGCCACCATCAAGGTACCCAGGGCCGAACACTACTACGCCGCTTACGACACAGGTACCGGCACAGTGACGGAAAACATACTCTCGTCGGAATTTACCTCGACACAGAATGTTTCGGCGGATATGGCCCGCCCCATGGTTGCATCAAGCGTCACCCCCGCCCTTTCATTCAAAAATCTGCTGGGATCTCTCCGCCTAAATATTTCGGGTGACAACGGTACAAAAATCACAAAAATAGTACTGACCGCAACTTCAGGCAGCAATCTCACTGGAAAGTTTTCCGTTGATCTGGCTTATGAGGATACCCCTATGATCGAATGGACCAGTGAAGCATCTTCAACGCTGACCGTCGATTTGGGTAGTCAGGGTATTGAATTGAAAGAAGCTGGAACCCCTGTAGATGTATTATTGCCCGCAGCTTCCTACGGAGGATTCGCGGTAACAATATACGATACGAAAAATGGCGTGATGCTCAATGAGAAACTCCCTGCAATCGACATACCTTCGGGAGAAACCGTTTCGACAGATGTTACCTATGAACCGGGAACGGAGCAGGTAGTTTATCTGAAAGCCAAAGTCGAGAAAGCGGCTGACGGTTCCGACTTCATCTGGAACTCCGGCTCCTCCATATACGTTAATGGAGAACCCATTATATTGTACCGTGGCGAAGGAACGGCCGACGGAGAATTCGGCCCCTGCCTCCAAGCCGATTCATACTATGCATCGACATCCAATGCTTCGATCGACGGCATAAGCGGAACGCAGATGCGCGTGAACATTCCGGCAAAACAGGAATACGGCGCATCCCTGACAACCCTCAACCCGGCCGCAGCAACTTCCACGTCCACAGACCTAAACTTCCGCTATGTCGCAGGTGTTGTCAAGCTGACCGTTTCGGGTCCACATGCAGTGCGCACGATTGAATTGCAAGGCAAGAACAACCGACGTCTGGCCGGCGACGGCATGATCAACATGACGGCATCGGATTTCGCACTCTCTCTCAATGCCGACGCCTCGAAATCGATCACCGTCAATTGCGGAAAATCGGGCGTTTCCATCGAGTCGGGACACGACTTCAGTTTCGTACTGCCTGCAGGCGACTACAGCGAAGGCTGACCTTATACTAACAGACAATATCGGCCTTGTATCCACCTTTGAACTGCCAGGAACGACGGTCAATCGCAACGAAATCGCCTCTTTGGGTGAAATCGAATGGCCCGGAGGACAGGGTGGAGAGAACGATTTGAGCGCTTACGGCGTAGCAAACTGCTACATGGTGCACACAGCGGGAACCTACTCTTTTCGGACACGCAGAATAGACAACACTCCGATTCAGAATATCGCGAAAGCCGATTGGCTTTGGGTGTCGCGCGTGGGTGCTTCCGAAAACAACGAACTCATTTCAGACATCTCCTACGCCGACGGTATGATCTCATTCACAGCAACTGCAAACAGAGGCAACGCCCTGATCGCAGCATTCGACGATAAGGGAGAAATCGTATGGTCCTGGCACATCTGGATGACGGATCTGCCGGAGACGTTCGACTACGAGAACAACCCCATCTACCAGAGCGGCGGAAAAACCGACGGATTCTACGTTATGGACCGCAACTTAGGTGCAACGGACACCAAAGGTCAGGAATCCTATGGTCTTCTCTACCAGTGGGGCCGTAAAGACCCATTTATCGGCGGCAAAGCAAACGAGACGGTCGCTTTCGAAAACAGCAGTGAACTGACCGTATGCAACCCTACCTACAGTCAGGCAAAATGGGTAGCAGCGGAATGCACAACAGAGATCGGCTCCGTTAAGCATGCGATTTGCCAGCCGATGCTTTTCATATACGGCGATCAGGTTAACAGCCAGGCGAACTGGCTGGATCCGGCAAACACCGAAGAAGACTGGAAATACGTAACGGACAAGTCATTATGGCGTCCTTTCTCGAAAAGCAATTACGATCCCTGTCCTCCCGGCTACCAGACTCCTCGCAAGGGTGTGTTCAGCAAGGTTCAGAATCGTGCGGATCGATTCCCCAATGAGGGAGTGAGATATACAACCGATGCAGGAGAAGAAACCTGGTTTCCGTTCCAAGGGCACCGAAGTGCACATCCTTCGGATAAAGGCGCATTGCGCTATGTGGCCGAAGAGGATGGTCTGGTCAATATCTGGAGCAGTGAATTATCTGTCAATCAACGTGCTTGGGTTTTCTTTGTTTCGTGGCCTCTGTTGGATAACGAGTCGACGGACGACTCTTGGGGCTACGGCAATCCCGTTCGTTGCGTAAAAACCTACAATTAACAATTATAAATTCCGAATTTATCTTATTTGCTTTCGGAATTCCTGCAAGTTTGCAGGAATTCCGAAGACAAAAACAAATAAAAATATTATTATACACGAACATGAAGAAACTTTTTTTTCATTTACTTACATTTGTTTGCGCCGGATTTACTCTGCTGTTGGCTCCGGGTTGTAACGACGACGAAGGAGAGAAGACGGGACCAACCGGAGACGAAGGAAAAGAGATTTACTCTTTGAGCGTAACACCTGACAAACTGGAATTCCAGAGTACAAAACAAACAGTGGAGGTAACCGTCACAACGAACGGTCCCTATTGGGAGTATACGGATAATATCTCGTGGCTGGAAATCGAACGCACGGAGACGGGATTTTCCGCAACAGCAAAAGCTTATTCCGGCAATGAGACGCGTACGGGTACGCTGACGGTCTATGTCATCTCCGAATCGGGCGATATCGCCGCAAGACAGGATATCCCCGTTTCACAGGCTTCGCCCAGCGAGACTCCCGAGGGCATGGTAGTCTTCGACGACAGCACTTTCAAGAATTTTATGCTCTCTTACTATGACCAAGACTATGATGGTGCAATTTCTCCTGAAGAAGCATTGCGTGTGACGGAACTCTATCTCGGATTTGACGAGGAGGACGAAGAAGCAGTGCCGATCACGTCGTTGAAAGGAATCGAATACTGCAAAAACCTAATCAATCTGGAATGCGACTTCAATGCCATCACCTCCCTCGATTTAAGTGGGTTGGACAAACTCGAATACGTAGATTGTTCTTATAACCTCATCAAGACAGCAAACCTTTCGGGATGCATCTCGCTCAAACAGCTTTACGCTAATGTGAACGAAATCGGAGCACTCAACCTGAAGGAATGTGCCAACTTGCAGCTGGTACAGGCCTACAAGAACAAACTGACGGCTTGCGATGTGAGCGGAATGTCGAAGCTCGTTTATCTTGACGTAAGTCAAAATTAACTTACGACTTTAAATATATCCAACTGTTCTGAAATGCTAATTGTGAACTGCGGTTCAAACAAATTGGCGGCATTGGACCTCTCCGGATTAGAAAAATTGACTTCACTGGGATGTTACAACAACAATCTTACAACACTTGATACATCGAAGTTGCCGGAAATGAGTTTCTTAGAATGTTATGCCAATAGTCTTACGACACTCGATCTGACAACCAATTCGAAAATTGCGACACTGCACTGCCAGAACAATCTGCTTAAAACCCTAAAAATAGAGACCTGCCAGAATCTTACATCGATCAATTGCAGCCAAAATAGCTTGGAAGGAGAACTCGACCTCTCGAGCCGGACAGAACTCCGAAAGATTGATTGTGGCAATACTTTTCTGACGAAATTGAACCTGACCGATTGTACAAAAATTGAGACATTAAACTGCAACAATGCGAATTTTTCCGAGCTGGACGTCACAGGACAGCCCGCAATGACCGAGTTAAATTGCAGAGACAACACGTTGACAACTCTGGATGTCAGCAACAATTTGAATCTGGAGACCCTTTACTGTCAAGGCAATCCACTGACCAAACTGTGGCTGGCTGAAGGACAATCGATTTCCACACTGGTAATCGACAATCCGGATGCAATCGACTATAAATAAAACGCATCTGTCTTTATAATACGTCCATTTCCTTTAGAGGAAACGTACGTATTATTCATGCAACTAAAGAAATCTAGAACTTGGATAATATTTAAAGAGAAAAAGCTGGTACTTACAAAAGGGTACTAGCTTTTTTCTCTTTTTGTGTTATAGCTTCCAATATTTTTCGTACATTTGTATTCAAACGAGTTACTTGAAAGCAATTCAAGGTAGAACGCAGTATATAGCACTGTTGCCAAGTCATTACCTAAAAAATGGGTAATTCTCCCAAAGCCCTTTGTATAAGGCTCTAACAAGAACTTTCCAGAATTATAAAAAAACTATTCAATCCACAAAACGTAGTCTGGTCTGTGTTTTTTATACGATACCTGCCAAGGAATAATGCAGAACCGAGACATAGACAACAGACAAAAAATATCTATGAAAGTCGTTGATCCAGCAACGGCATACCCCATTTCTCAATTGGCAATACTTCCATATCCGTTAATTCTATCCTCTGCCTCATAAATTCCAACTAGCAGGTCTCCCGCCGAATCCTTGCTCCCATCGGGAAAAAGTATTACTACGCGAACGCACTTCTCCGACCATAATTCGAACAGACATGACCGGAAACTATTTGCACCATTTAAAAGTAGATACTATTTGAATTGACGGACTTCCATAAAGGACCAATTATAAACAGAGAGTGGAACACCCTCAATTTGAAAACAATCGGGAGATTCCAACGTCCCGCTAAAATACACAACAGCAACATTTTCAGGAAAATTATTATCTCCAAACTCTCTTTTCGTAAAACAGAAAGAAAATAGCAACCCAACATTGGAGACAGCTATTTTATCATTATTGCATCACGACGCTACCGCTGTGTCCAAAGTCCGTTCACCTTATGACGGATCACCAGCATATCGATCAACACTACCGCCCCGACCACGAGGATCCCGGCCAGAAGCATTCCCCAGATACCGGGCGCCGCATAATCCTCACCGAGCATTCGTACCATCGGGAGGTATTTCGACCGCACCCAAACGACCACCGGCACGGCGCACGCCAGCACCGACAGGTTCAGCCCCAGCGCCAGCAACTGATAGGGCCGTGCCACCTGCGCAGGCGTATAGCCGAGCATCAACAGGTCTTCGAGCTTCTTCAGGTTCTTTTGCAGCATCAGGAAAATACTCAACAACAGAATGAAGAAGGAGAGTACGGTAATCAACAGCCCCACGCCGACCACCACTCCCGTCGCCATGCGCAGAAAGTAGCTCGCCCGGCCTTCGTCGCCGGCACCTCCTTCGATCTGGTAGCGGTGGAGCGCAAGGTATTCATGGATCCGGTCGTCCGCAGCGTTCCGCACCTCCAGAATGATCCGCGAAGGATCGGCCGCAGGTTTATCGGCGAACCGACGGTTCGACCAGCGGATGAACTCCTCCGGAACGAGGATCGTATTCAGGCGGTTGGAAAAAGCCACGACACGCCCCTTGAGATTTCGGAACTGCCCCCGTCCCGAAAGATCCAGATCGAGGGTAATACCCCGCACGAGATCTTCGCTCACCTGCGGCAATCCGCGCGTCGAAGCGAATCCGAAATTATAAAGATTCAGATAATTGCGAGGCAGAATGATCGGCACGAACTCGCTCCCCTCCTCGAAACCCCACTCGTCGCTCCGGACATCGAGGAAACGGTCGGGTACGCTCTCGAAAAACAGGTAGGTCCGCATGCCGATCCCCGCCAACGAAATCCCGCCCATCACGCTGTAACGTGCCGGCGTAAACTCGCCCAGCGCCTCCGTGAAGGGCTGCTCCGCAAGTTCGGCCAGCTCCGTCTGCGTGAAGGAGGTCTTTCCGATGCCGGCCCCTTCGACCTCTTTGGTAAGAATGATGAAATCGTTGTCCAGGAACGAATCGGGCGCCTGGAGGGCAGGCGTCACATCCCGGTAAAGCTGTACGGCCGTAAGCACGATCGCCACGCCGACCAGATTGGTCACCAGAAAGCCCGCCAACTGCAACACGCTGACGTGCTGACGGAGTAATTGCCAGATCAGTTTCATAGCGAAAAGACTTTATCGTACTCGATCTCGAAACGCTTGCCTACCGAGGTGACGATGACCCCCGTGCCGTTCGTCCGCACCTCTTCCAGAAGAATTCCGGCCATGACCGCAGCATTCCGCTCGTCGAGGTGGCTCATCGGCTCGTCCAGCAACATGAAATCCGCCGGCTGACAAAGCATCCGAATGAAAGCCACGCGCTGCTGCTGCCCGAAGGAGAGTTTCGACACCGAAGTTTCCCGCTTCTCGGCAATACCCAGCGCCTCGAACAACCAGGCAATCTCCGCCTCGGAGCGGCGGCCCGTCAGGTTGTTCTTCAGACGCACATTATCCACGGCGCTCAACTCCGGAAAAAGACGCAGTCCCTGGAACATCATCGCAAGCGAACGGCAGCGCAGGCCGCTCCACTCCCCGACGCTCAACTCGCGAATATCCCGGTCATCGAAAAGAATCGTTCCCGAATAATCGCGCCGGTAGCCGTACAAATAGCCACAAAACGACGACTTTCCCGATCCCGAAGCCGCTTCGACCAGATATACACGTCCCTTGTCGAACGTTACATCCCTCCGCCAAATCTCCGACCCCACGGGCGGATTATCCGCAAAAACATCCGGCAGCACCTGCCGCAATCCGATTTTATCCATCGTCCAATCTCCTTCTTCATTCACCCCGCCGGGCAGGAAGGCGAACCCGCCCACGAGCCGGGAACATTACGACGACTGCGCGGCAGGCGAAATGCCAGCCGCGCAGAGTCGAATGATCGATCCTTTTTCTCCAACATGGGCAGCACGAAACTCGACCGCACTCGCCGTCCACGTCGAACGAAATATCAAAATATCGCCTCGCACAGCCGCCGCTATTCCGGGAAAAACCCGTTAATCCGCAAAACGACTGTCCGGACTCTTCCGACTTAAAACATAGTCGCCGCGAACATCTGGGCAAAGCCCTCGATGGTCTTGTAAAGAACCTCGGCGGCATTCTTATCCTTATCCGTCATATTCAGGACAAGCTCGCCCTGACGCTCCGTACGGCCGGTGATCTCCAGCGTATCGAACAACGAAAGCGCCATGAGCGATGCGGCTGCCGACTGATCGAGCCGGTTCTGTGCGATCAGGCTCTCGATCAGGCTGCGCACGGCCGGGAAATCGACAAACATCGTACCGTAAGAGCCTCGGAACAGTTTGCCGACCTCGGCCTCGTATGCAGAGGTCTGTGCTCCGGTCAGGAATACCAGGGCGTCGGAATCGGTCGTCGCATAGAACGTATTGTCGTTCAAACCGAAATAGATCGTCGTATTGGCATCCGGGCTCAACGCATACTGGCCGGGAGCCATCTCCTGCATCGGCACGGGAATCATCCCTTTGATCGTTTCCATGATCGCCGGATCCTTCAGCTCCGCGATCAGCGAAAGCTCCGGCATCCGGCCGTTGTCCGTCATCCCGTGGAACGACAAAGCGATGTCGCCGTCGATCGCCTCCATGATCGGCTTCACCTGCGGAGCCATGGCGAAGACCATCGAATACATCGGAATTTTCTGAAGCATTTCGTAAGTTCTGGTGCCGTCCATACTGCCCGCGAGCGTCGCTACATTCTCCGCAGGCAGCATCTTCAGAAAATCGCCGTCCATCTTACGCTGAGCCGCCACCATCTCCATATACTGTTTTTCGGCCTCCTTGTCGCTGAAGAGAATCCGCGCCTCGGCCACGATCTTACCCTTCTCGAAATCGACCGGCATCGCCATCGACATCTTGTTCAGGAACTCGAAACCCGACAATCCGGCCGTGCCGATCTGCTCTCCGGCTACCGCCATAACCGAACCGTAATCCATCACGAACTTCATATCGCTGGGACGCTCGATGGCCTGTGCCAGCTGCGAATTGCCCATCAGACTCTCTGTTTTCTTCTGGGCGAAGAGCTTCTTGGCGGCAGCTTTCGCCTGATCATTGTCAACGGGAGCGGTATAGACCAAAAGGGCCGTTTCGTCATAAGCGACGACAGGCATATCCGCGCCCTGCGTATTGGCAAGGAAGGTGATTCCATCCTCTTCGAACGAGGTGAAACCGCTCTTCTGCGAAAGCCAGCCCAGGAAACTATCGAGCTTCTTGCGATCACCCACCTTGAACAAACCGCCGACCGTAGGATTGCCTGTCTGCGACGCATTCTCCATCGTCACGAACATAAACACGTCGCTGCCCACATCCAGCCCCGTTTCCGAAGGATGCGCCAACAAAGAGAGGATGCGTCCGCGCTCCTCTTCGGGCGCATCGGCCAAAGCTTGCTCGGCCATCTTATAATAAACGCTTTGGGTAAAATCGCCGACCTGCGCTTTCCGGGACAGGGATTCGGGATTGATCGAAACGATCACGAAAGAGTCGGCCGGCAGCATCTCGCGGTAATCCTTACCGCCACACGATGCGAGCATCAGCGCCACGAGCGCTATGCAGAAGAAGTAGAGTTTTTTCATATCGGTATTTTTATAATTGTGTTATCAATCCATTAACAATCCGGGATAAACCTATTCTATTACCTTCACGCCGAGACGCAACCGGACCGAATCGAAATCCGCCTGCGGCAAATAGGCTGCAAAGCAATATCCGGGTTTATTTACGCCTTACCGGGGCATACCCCGTGTTTTGATATTACAAATATAAATAAAAAATCAATTCGACAACCGGGTATTCACACAATTATCGACCCCGAACAGATATTTCCATTTAACGGGCGCAAGCTGCCCGAACAGCGTCGAACAAACTCGAAACCCCGGACGAACAACGGGTACGAATACAGCGAAAGGCGCCCTGCATCGGCACCTTTCGCCTTCCCGCATCGAATCAAATGGATATTGGCACTTATCGGCAATATGCAGCATCCAACGTGCATTTGCAACAACGGCAGCCTGGCCGCCCGAGATCTTATTGATTAACTAATGATAAAAATTCGGCATCATTGCACCGATTCGGCCGCTATTTCCCGCCGCCGATTTTTTTAGCGATCAAACGGTCCACCGAATAATTTCCGGGACCCGCAATATACATCAAGACGAAAATCGCCAGATAAACCAGTGCCAGCTCTTTCACCGCAAACGGATCTGCGCCGTGAATAACGAAAAATGCAATGCACATGGTAAAGATCATCGGGATCAATGCCAGCCGGTAAAACGCACCGACGATAAATCCCAGAGAACAGATCACTTCGCCGAAGATTGCCAGCGACAGCGAAGCACTGCTGCCGATCCCGAGCGGATCGGGGAACATCGTGGACATCGTATCGAAATTACTCCACTTGGCAATGCCATGCGAAAACAACAGTCCGCCGAAAATCATGCGGGATGCCAACAAAATGCCCGATGCCTTCGCAGAACAACTTTTCGCAGGAAATAAAAATCTCAATACAGTTCTCACAATCAGTCTTTTTTATAATTGAATAGATTATTACAAAGACAATGCAAAAAAATAATTCGGAATCCGCATTGTATCCGAAGATTCCCTTCGAAAAGAAAATTCAGAGAAGGTCATGACTATAATCGCCACGGCAAGCGACAGACAATCGCCTCTCCCGACAACGTTTCGACACACGAAACAGATCCGGGATAAAACCGCACCTCATACAAAGTTGCCAAGATAAAAAAGGAATCCCCGAAAACGAGGACTCCTTGTTATGGTGAATTGATTTCCTTTCCAGCTGAACGGCTATTCGAATACTCCCGTATAGCTTTGCGGAGTGATTGCCCGCAACTCCTGCTTCACACTCTCGGCCACGTCGAGCGATTCGATGAACTCGGCGATCGATTCCCGCGTAATGTGTGCGTTGGTGCGTGTAAGCGCCTTGAGCGCTTCGTAAGGCGAAGGATAACCCGCCCGGCGCAGCACGGTCTGGATACCTTCGGCCACGACCGCCCAGTTGTTTTCCAAATCGCAGTCGAGCGCCTCGCGGTTCAGGAGCAGCTTATTGAGCCCCTTGAGCAGCGACCGCAGGCCGATGAGCGAATGGGCCATCGGCACGCCGACGTTGCGCAACACGGTCGAATCGGTCAGATCGCGCTGCAAACGCGACAAGGGCAGCTTCGAGGCAAGATGTTCGTAAATCGCATTGGCGATACCGAAGTTCCCCTCGGCATTCTCGAAGTCGATCGGATTCACTTTATGAGGCATCGCGCTCGAACCCACCTCGCCGGCCTTGATCCGCTGCTTGAAATACTCCATCGAAATATACATCCACATATCGCGGCAGAGGTCGATCAGCACGGTGTCGATGCGTTTGAGGTTATCGAAAATCGCCGCCAGGTTGTCGTAATGCTCGATCTGGGTCGTATATTGCGAACGCTCCAGCCCCAGGCGGTCGTTCACAAATCCATTGGCAAAAGCCACCCAATCCACCGCAGGATAAGCTACGTGATGCGCGTTGAAATTGCCCGTCGCACCGCCGAACTTGGCAGGCACGGGCAGCGTGCGCAGTTGCGCCAACTGCTTCTCAAGCCGCTCGACGAAGACCAGCATCTCCTTACCCAAACGGGTGGGCGACGCAGGCTGGCCGTGCGTACGGGCCAACATCGGTACGTCGTGCCATTCGCGGGCCATCTCCCGAAGCCGGTCAAGCACCTCGGCCGCTGCGGGGAAGTAAACCTCCGCGAGCGCATCCTTGATAGTCAGCGGAATGGAGGTGTTGTTGATGTCCTGCGAAGTGAGGCCGAAATGCACGAACTCCTTGTAGGCCGAAAGGCCGAGCGCCTCCATCTTCTCCTTCAGAATATATTCGATCGCCTTGACGTCGTGGTTGGTCGTGGCTTCGATCTCCTTGACACGCAGTGCATCCGCCTCCGAGAAATCGAGGTAGAGCGCCCGCAGCGCTTCGAATTTCGACTTTTCGACCCCGGACAGTTCCGGTAGCGGCAACTCGCACAGGGCGATGAAATATTCGACCTCGACCCGAATGCGGTAGCGAATCAGGGCATACTCCGAAAAATAATCGGCCAGTTTCTCCGTTTGATTTCGGTAGCGACCGTCCACGGGAGAAATGGCAGTAAGTTTGTTCAACAACATAATATTCCGATGCAGATTTGATTTTAGGCTTCAAAATTAGCACTTTTAATCGAGAAATCACACCGATTCTCCGGGAATGACCGATTTTCTACCTTTATAGAAGGCGGATATCGGTGTTTTCACTACCTTTCGGGAAGACCGGAAGACACTCGACATAAAAAATAAACCCGTTTATTTTATTCTGTCCTCGTTTTCACTACCTTTGCAACACCTTATATCAATGACACTGAATCAATGAATCTACTGATAGCAATCATCGACGGAATCGTCGGCTTCATCCGGCGCAATCCGCTTTTCTGTCTGCTGATCTTCCTGCTGGCGCTCTTTGCCCCTTCGGTATTGGGCGGTATCGCCATGTTCGTTCTCTATGCACTCCTGGGCCTGGTCGTGCTGGCCATTATCCTCCTTCTCTCCTTCCGCTGGAGAATTTACCGCATGCGGAAAGACTTAGAAGATCAATTCGGCGGTCAGGGCTTCGGTCCCGGAGGATCCGGCGGTCCTGCCGGCAATGCCCGCGAAGGCGAAATCCATATCCGCAAAACGAAAGGTGCCGGTGAAAAACGCGTCCGCAAGGACGTGGGCGACTACATCGAATTCGAAGAAGTCCCCGCAACAGAAACCGACAAAAACGACCCGGACAAGCAGTAAAAAACGTTATGCTGAAAATCTTCGAACTGATCGGCCGTTACTTTATCCTGATGGGCAAGGTCTTCTCCCGGCCGGAGAAGCGGGCGATCTACCGTCGTCGCATCATCTATGAAATGGAGTCGCTGGGATTGAACTCGATCGGCCTGACGGCGATCATCTCCGTTTTCATCGGTGCGGTCATCACGCTCCAGATGTCGATCAACCTCGAATCGCCGTTCATCCCCAAATACATCATCGGCTACGCCACGCGCGAGACGATGATCCTCGAGTTCTCCTCGACGGTCGTAGCCCTGATCCTGGCCGGCAAGGTAGGGTCGAGCATCGCCTCCGAAATCGGCACGATGCGCATTACCGAACAGATCGACGCCCTGGAAATCATGGGTGTCAATTCGGCGTCGTACCTGATCCTGCCGAAGATCGTCGCAACCGTGCTTTTCTTCCCCTTCCTGGCGATCCTGAGTATCCTGATCGGTATTGCAGGCGGCTACCTGATTTCAGCGCTGACGGGCATCATGATTCCCGACGACTACGTGCAGGGCCTGCTATACGACTTCCGACCCTACTCGATCACCTACACACTTATCAAGATGGCCGTTTTCGCCTTCATCATCACCTCGATTTCGGCCTTCTACGGCTACTACGCCAAGGGCAACTCGCTCGAAGTGGGGGCCGCCTCGACCAAGGCGGTCGTGGCCAGCTCGATCGTCATCATGATCTTCAACTTGATTCTCACCCAAATCCTGCTTATATGATCAAGGCAGACCATATCTCGAAATCCTTCGACGGACGCGTCGTTCTCGACGACGTCAGCGTCGAATTCGACACCGGCACGACCAACCTGGTGATCGGCAAGAGCGGCTCGGGCAAGACGGTGCTGCTCAAATGTCTGGTGGGCCTGCACGAAGTCGATTCCGGCAGTATCTGGTACGACGACATCGACTTCACGGCCCTCGGATTCAAGGAGCGAAAGGCGATCCGCCGCGATATCGGCATGCTCTTCCAGGGCGGTGCGCTGCTCGACTCCTCGACCGTCGAGGAGAACGTCAAGCTTCCGCTCGACCTCTTCACCGAGCAAAGCGAAAAGGAGAAGATGGAACGGGTCAATTTCTGCCTCCAGCGCGTGCGGCTCAACGGAGCCAATCACCTCTACCCCGCAGAACTGTCGGGCGGTATGATCAAGCGTGCGGCTATCGCCCGGGCCATCGTACTGAATCCCAAATACCTCTTCTGCGACGAACCCAACTCGGGCCTCGACCCCCAGACTTCGATCGTGATCGACAACCTGATCCACGAGATCACCCAGGAATACGGCATCACCACGATCATCAACACCCACGATATGAATTCGGTCATGGAGATCGGCGAGAAGATCGTCTATATCCACGAAGGACGCAAGTGGTGGGAAGGAACCAAAGAGGAAATTCTGCACGCCCGCAACAGAGAGCTGAACGATTTCGTCTTCGCTTCGGCCATGGCCAAACGAGCCAAACAGATGACTCCCGACGGAGAATAACGAACTGATACGCCTGACGATCGGAAGGCCGGAAAGTTTTCCGGCCTTCCGCCGTATTCTGGCGAAATATTTGCGAGTATATTTGTTTATAAAGGATAAAGTGTATAATTTTGTTCTTCCGAAAGGGAAAATCGACAACGAATATTTACCTAAAATAAAATACGTCATGTCAAAGATCAAAGTTGGTATCAACGGTTTCGGTCGCATCGGCCGGTTGGTATTCCGGGCTGCCTGCACCCACGCAGACACTATCGAAGTAGTAGGCATCAACGACCTCATTCCGGTCGATTATATGGCCTACATGCTCAAATACGACTCGGTACACGGTCGTTTCGACGGTACGGTCGAGGTAAAGGGCGACAAGCTGGTGGTTAACGGACACGAGATCCGCGTAACCGCAGAGAAAGATCCCGCGAACCTCAAGTGGAACGAAGTAGGCGCAGAATACATCGTTGAATCGACCGGTCTGTTCCTGACCCGCGAAAAGTCGGAGGCCCACCTGAAGGCCGGCGCCAAATACGTCGTTATGTCGGCCCCCTCGAAAGACGATACCCCGATGTTCGTATGCGGCGTGAACGCCGATACCTACGCAGGCCAGGATATCGTATCGAACGCATCGTGCACGACCAACTGCCTGGCTCCGCTGGCCAAGGTCATCAACGACAAGTTCGGCATCATCGAAGGTCTGATGACTACCGTACATGCGACTACCGCTACGCAGAAGACCGTAGATGGTCCTTCGATGAAGGACTGGCGCGGCGGCCGTGCGTCGATCGGCAACATCATCCCCTCTTCGACGGGTGCAGCCAAGGCCGTAGGCAAGGTAATCCCCGCGCTGGCAGGCAAACTGACCGGTATGTCGTTCCGCGTTCCGACGCTCGACGTTTCGGTAGTCGATCTGACCGTGCGTTTGGAAAAGGCAGCGACTTACGACGAGGTGAAAGCCGCCGTTAAACACGCTTCGGAAAACGAACTCAAGGGTATCCTGGGTTACACCGAGGACGACGTGGTTTCGACCGATTTCACGAGCGACCCCCGTACGTCGATCTTCGATGCCAAGGCCGGTATCGCCCTGAACGATCGCTTTATGAAACTCGTTTCGTGGTACGACAACGAATGGGGCTATTCGAACAAGATCATTATGCTGATCGGTAAGATGGCCGCATACAACAACAAATAATCCCTCGTTACACGGATAAAAAGAGGTTCTCCAAAATTTTGGAGAACCTCTTTTATTACGATCGCAACAGGTTCAGAACGGAGGTCGGAAAATTGGGGCCATAGACGCATCGACCTACGGCCGCAGGCCCGCATCACGGCCGCGACACCTTGAGCTCGATCGACGCCCCTCCCCACTGGTTGATGGAATACTCCTTATCGAGCACGGTCCGGTCGCCATAGCGAATCCGCACCTGCAACGGGAACGGAGGATGTCCCCCGATTTCGTTGTCGCGGGGCAGCGTATGAGGGATCACATAAATATAGAGCACGATACGCTCGCACGGAACGGTTTCGAGCGTAAGACTGCGATGCAGGTCCAACCCCTCCGGCGGTGCCTCCAGATTGCTCCCCATCTCAGCCACCCGGCTCTCGGCCGAGGCAAAGCCGATCCGGTTACCCGAGGCATCGAACGCCCCGCACATCAGCGCGGCATTGTAACGCCACCACTGGTCGAAGCCACTCCGGATTTCGACCGTAAATTTTTCAACGGATTTCATCACAGGACAAATATAACTTTTTTATCGCTATGTCCCACACATCCGGGCAACAATCTCTCCTGGATACACCGCCGGCAGACGGCACTCGGAATCATTCCGGCACACGTCCCTGCGGGGAGAGTCGCTAAAACCGGCGAAACCTTTGGTACTTTTCCGTTTTTTTCATAACTTTGCAGACTGGAAGTATCGAAATGAACGCCGCACGAAAATATTCCATCGCCTGGAAAGGCCTCTCGGAGGGAGAACATACGTTCGACTTCGAAGCGGGCGACGACCTGTTCCGGCTTTTCGAAAACACCGAAATCAAAGGCGGGCACTGCGACGTGAAGGTGAATCTTTTACGGGCGGCACGTCAGCTTCGCCTCGAGATTTCGATCCGGGGCAGCGTAGTGGTGGAGTGCGATCGCTGTCTGGGCGATTGTTCCGTTCCGATCGATTACGAAGGAGAATTGCTGGTGAAATTCTCCGACGAAGTCCGCGAATACGACGGAGATACCTTGTGGCTCTCACCCTCGGAAGATTTCGTGGATCTGACGCAATATATTTACGAAAGCATCGTCCTTTCTCTGCCCTATCAGCGGGTGCACCCCGACGGGGAGTGCGATCCGGATATGTTGGGACGCTTCCGCATCGTTTCCGAGCAGGAGTTCGAAACGATCGAGAACGAAACGCAACAGCGGGAAAGAGAGGCCTCGGGCTCCGGACAATGGACCGAACAACTGTCCGCCATCAAACAACAGATGGAGCAGGAAGAAAAAGACAAGAAACATTAAACTAATAATTGATAATACAAAATGGCACATCCTAAACACAAAATCTCGTCAACCCGCCGCGACAAGCGTAGAACTCACTACAAAGCAGTCGTTCCCACGGTCGTAACCTGCTCGAACTGCGGCGCATCGGTACTCTACCACCGGGTATGCCCCGAATGCGGCTTCTATCGCGGCAAGCTGGCTATCGAGAAGAAAGCGGCGGAATAATCTCCGCCGCCGGGTCCCTTTCGGATTTTCAGCCGAAAGAGCGTAATCTATTTTACTAACCAAATCTCAGATTATGTTAAAGATTGGTGTAGATGCCATGGGAGGCGATTTCGCCCCGGAGGCAGCAGTCAAAGGCGCCGTAATGGCCGTCGATGCAATCGGCGACGAATGCCGGATCGTACTCTTCGGCGACGAGGATCGGATTCGGGCAGTCCTGAAAGCGGAAAACTGTGCGGCGGACCGGTTCGATATCGTACATACGACCGAAGTGATCGAAATGGGCGACCATCCGGCCAAAGCCTTCCAGCAAAAGACCAATTCAAGCATCGTCGTCGGGTTCGGTTATCTGGCCAAAGGACTCATCAACGGCTTCGCCAGCGCCGGCAGCACCGGAGCGATGATGGTGGGTTCGATGCAGGCCGTCAAGCCGATCGAAGGCGTGATACGTCCCACGATCTCCACGGTCGCTCCGACCGTCACGGGCGGGAAAGTCCTGCTGCTCGACGTAGGTCTGAACGTCGATTGCAAGCCCGAAGTATTGGCTCAATACGGCATTATCGGTTCGATTTACGCCCAGGCTATGCTCGGGATCCGGAATCCCCGGGTCGCGGTACTGAATATCGGAGAGGAAGAAACCAAAGGCAACGCCCAAAGCAAGGCGGCCTATGAACTGATGAAAGAATCCGAAGAGTTCAACTTCGTCGGCAACGTCGAAGGTTCTCACCTCTTCTCGGGGCAGGTAGCCGACGTGATCGTCTGCGACGGTTTTGTCGGCAATACGCTGCTGAAAACCGTAGAGGGGCTTTTCCGGATCAACAAAGCGCTTAAAATCCCCGAAACTCCGTTCTGGAGGGATATGAACTACGAATACGTGGGCGGCACGCCGGTACTCGGTGTCAACGCCCCGGTAGTCATCGGACACGGATGTTCTTCGGCGCTGGCAATCAAAAATATGATTCTTACGACCGAACGTTGCGCCCAAACCGGCGTGACCGCGAAGTTGCAGAATGCTTTCAAAAACTAAACCGCTCCCCGAATGAAGAAAATTACAGCGGCAATTACAGGTGTAGGGGCCTACCTGCCTGATTATCTGCTTACCAACGACGAATTAAGCCGAATGGTGGACACTTCCGACGAGTGGATCATGACACGCATCGGCATCAAAACCCGCCATATCCTCAAGGGAGAGGGGTTGGGTACATCTTATATGGGCGCACGCGCCATCAAAGACCTGCTGGAAAAAACCGGGGTTAATCCGCTGGAGATCGACATCGTGATCTGCGCCACGGTTACCCCGGATATGTTTTTCCCCTCGACGGGCAATCTGATCGCCGACCAGGCCGGTTGTAAAAACGCTTTCGCCTACGACATTTCCGCTGCATGCAGCGGCTTCCTGTTCGCCCTGACGACAGGGTCCCAGTTCATCGAAACGGGCTATGCCAAAAAAGTAATCGTCGTCGGCGCCGACAAGATGTCCTCGATCGTCGATTACAAGGACCGCAACACTTGTCCGATTTTCGGCGACGGCGCAGCGGCCGTATTGCTGGAACCCAACAAAGAAGGTTACGGCGTCATCGATGCGATCCTCCATTCGGACGGTTCGGGCGAACAACACCTCTATATGAAAGCAGGCGGCTCGCGCTATCCCGCTTCCGAAGAAACCGTGCGCAACAACTGGCACACGATCACCCAGGACGGGCCAGCCGTTTTCAAGGCAGCCGTATCGAACATGGCCAACGTATCGGAGGAGATGATGCAACGCCACCATCTGACCGCCCAGGACATCCGCTATCTGGTACCCCATCAGGCCAACTTGCGTATCATCGACGCGACGGCCAAACGTATGGGATTGGGACGCGAGAAATGTATGATCAATATCGACCGCAACGGTAACACGACCGCAGCGACGATTCCGCTTTGCCTGTATGAATACGAAGCGGCTCTCTGCAAAGGGGACAACCTGATTCTGGCGTCGTTCGGCGGCGGATATACGTGGGGTTCCATCTATGTAAAATGGGCTTACGACGGCGAAAACTGCTAATTTTTCAAACAAAATACTTTCAAACGATGCCCGACTTTAGTCGGGCATCGTTTATTGTTTTCCCCTATGTCGAGATCAAATAATCGTATAAAAAAATCTGCACGAAATAGACGTTATTTGCTTATATTTGCATAAAGTAAAAGCCTCCGGGCGATGGCCGGTTCCGCCTCGTTTTAGACTTGCACTATTGCAGGGTAAAGCGATTGACGAAGCAACGACAAAACCGGAGTCCGGGACTCTCCGACCGAAAAAGAGAAATGTTTCGCTCGACATTTTCGACGAACGACAGCTGCGGAAGAGTTCGCGGAAAATAACGGAAAAACAGGAAATTTAACAATTTAACAAAATAGTTATGATCAGCAAGAAACTACAAGACGCACTCAATGCGCAAATCAATGCCGAAATGTGGTCGGCATATCTCTATCTGTCTATGTCGGTCGAGGCGGAATCGAAAGGCCTCAAAGGTTTCGGCAACTGGTTCTTTATCCAATTCCGCGAGGAACAGGATCACGCCCGCATTCTGATGAACTATCTGCTCGCACGCGGCGGACAGGTTCTGCTGGCTCCGATCGCCGAAGTGAGAACATCGTGGGGAAGCCAGCTCGAGGCTTTCGAAGATACGCTGGCTCATGAAAAGAAGGTTACGGCAATGATCAACAACCTGTACGACATGGCTGTTACAGAGAAAGACCATGCAACGGCAAGTATGCTCAAATGGTTCATCGACGAACAGGTCGAGGAAGAAGAGAGCGCCACGACAATCATCGACTCGCTCAAGCTCGTTTCAGGAGATAAGATGGGTGTATTCATGCTCGACAAGGAGCTGGCGACTCGCACTTATACGCAGGCAGCGCCCCTGGCCGGCAAGGAGTAATCGCATTCATCCCCAAGAAAAGAGGATTGCTGAAAATTCAGCGATCCTCTTTTTTATGAAACCGCCGGTCTGCATCAAAAACGAAATTTATAATTAGGCCTCAATTTTGCAAGGATAAACAATACAACTTTAATTGTAAAAAATATGAAAAAAATCGTAGTATTGTTCGTCAGTATGTTGGTACTGGCCACAACAGCCTCGGCCGGCAACGATAAACCGATCCAAGTTTCGCAACTGCCCCAGACAGCACAGCAGTTCATCAAGAAATATTTCGGGGATCGAAAAGTGGCTTTTGCCAAAGAAGAATCCGATTTTCGGAAAAGCTATGAAATCGCGTTCAAAAACGGCGACAAGATCGAGTTCGACCGCAAGGGCGAGTGGACCGACATCGATTGCAAGTACAGCGCCGTTCCGACCGGAATCATCCCTGCACCGATCGCCAAGTACGTCGCCGACAACTATCCCGACAACAAGATCGTACAGATCGAAAGAGATACACGCAGCACCGAGGTAAAACTCGACAACAGAATGGAGATCAAGTTCGACAAACAGCATCGCGTGATCGAAATGGATTTTTAACCTCCCACAGGGAAAATGCCATTTCCCTAAATTTAATCCGGCACTGCTGACAGTGTCGGATTTTTTATGCAAGTGCACATAACATCACCCTCCTACCTTAAAATCGATCCCGGCTTTCCGAGCCTGCGTATGCTGAAACTGCCGCCGAATCCGGTACAGACGTCCGTCCTTGAGCAGACGCGCCCCGGTCTGGTGAAAGCAAAAGGAAACATCGTGTTCCGCACACTGATCCCGCAGGGAGAGCACCCAGGCATAATCGCAAACACGCGCTTCGGGACCCGACTCGCCGCCGACAGATACCTGTTCGATTTCCGGTCCGAGATACGGGGCCAAATCTATGGGACCTATCAGCGGGGCGCAAACGATAATCTTGTGACGAATCGGCAACTTCTGGAAAATCGGCAGCCGATAATCGGCCATCCGCTGATTCTCCACCGTGCAACCGATCGTCACATGCTCGTACCCTGCACCCCAGTCCCCGGGCAGACACTCGGACAACCGGTCGATACGCTTGGTAAAAAACATAAAATGCAGGTCCCGCCGCAAACGGATCATCTCCCATGCCTCACGGCGCCAGACATCGGCCTCGGCAAGCAGAAAGTCCGATGTAAAACAGGTAAACACCATCTCCCCGGCCGGAATTTTCCACCGGCCGTCCCGACTTCGGCGCACGGGGAGGCTGAAGGCCGTCGTTTTCACAACGTGCCCGCCGTCCTTTTGCCAGGCAGCATCCTGGCGATAAACATAACACTCCCGGCAACCTTCGCTCACACGCTGACACCCGTGCCAAGGATTCCACGATACGGACATATGAATCACACCTCGGTTTCAAGTAAAACACGCATACCCGGCCAAATCCTCATACGGACAACCTCCGTTTGCAACTCCCCCGCTCCAAATCGGCCGGCCGCAGCCAACGACCGCTCCCGCAACAACAATAATCCGAAAAACAGAGGCTTCGTCACACGATTATTCCCTCCCCGTCCTTTAACAAGAATCGCAGCAAACCGAGTATCCTGTCATTCCCCGAAAAAGATCGGGCCGACAACCTCGGTCCCGCCTTCGCCGTAACGGGCAAACAATACGCAGGCATTTCCCCCGTCCGTAGTTCCAACCGGCAATTCGGATTCGCAAACGACTGCAACCCGCGAAACAGCCTGCGCCGGGAGCGATGCCGCTGCGATTTCTGCACATACAGCGATAGAACTGCCGGAAATTCATTCCCTGCCGGATTCCGACGAACGTTCCGCAGGCGAGGCAAGTACTTCGTTCATCGGAGCTTCATCGAGATAGCGCCGTTTGAAAAGATCCGCACAGAAAATAAAGATGGAGAGAAGCACCGGACCGAAGATTACCCCCATGAAACCGAAAAGCGACAAGCCGATAATCACGCCGAAAATCGTCACCAGAGGATGCGTGTCGGCCATCCGTTTCTGCAGGACGAAGCGGGCCAGGTTATCGACCTGCGTAATGACCACCACCCCATACGCCAAAAGCCCGACGGCTGCGCCCCAATGCCCGATCAGCCCCAGGTAAGCCGCCAAAGGCAGCCATACGAGCGCCGTTCCGAGCAGCGGAACGATCGTAGCGACACAAGTTACTACGCCCCAAAACAGCGCCCACGGCACACCGCACAACCAATAGCCGACCAGAGCGACCGCCCCCTGTATGACCGCGAGCAAGGGAATGCCGATTGCATTCGAACGGACGATCATCACCACTTCGCGCGTAAACTCCTGAGTAACCGTCCGGTTAAAAGGGATGAACTTGCGTAGATAGCTCTCCATCTCCCGACCGCCGATCAACATAAAATAGAGAACGAACAGCAGCACCACCACATTGACCGCAAAGCTGCCGATGCTCTGCAATACCCACTGCCCGGCCCGAGGCAGCAGCTCCACCAGTTTGGCGATATTATCCCCGTCCAGCAAGTTATAGCCGATCCGCTCTCGAATCAGCTCCGCCAGGTTCCGAATGGGCTGAATAACAGTCGAGGGATCGAGGGTCACATCCTGCAATTTAGCGACAAGCAACCACACGAGCAGAGACAGCGGAATCAGAAAACAGACGATGGCTTCACCGATCAGCAGCGAAGCGGCCAGGCTACGCCGCAATTTATGGCGGATCGTCAGCGCCCGCATCTGCCCGCGCAGCAGTACATAAATCGTAAGGGCTCCCAACAGGCCGCCCAGAAAGGGAATCAGTTCTACAAAAATAACCGTACCCAGCCCCAGAAGAATGACATAGAGCGAATAGCGCCAATATTTCTCCCGGATATTTTGTTTTTGGATTCTTTGATTCATAACCAAGTCTATCTATTCTCGACGCAACAAGATATATGCCGTTCGCCGTGCCGCACGCAAGTTCCGGCAGCCGACAGCCTCAAAACCACGAAAGCACTCCCTGCAAAGCAGCCACAATCGCCACGTAACGGAGCAATTTGCCGACGAACATCGCAACGGCCGTAATCCAGACATTGCTGCGCATCAGGCCGAGTACGATGGCGACGGCTTCGCCGACATAGGGCAGAAAGGTGAAAAAAGCGAACAAGGCCCCTTTCCCTTCGAGAAAACGGGAAACCCGGTCGATTTTCGCCGGCTCGACCCGCAGGTAACGGGTAATCCAGTCCCGCTTGCCCAAATGCCCGATCCAATAGCAGGTCATACCGCCGAGCGTATTCCCCGAAGCGGCAGCGAACAGACAGAGCAAAGGGTCGAGCCCCATCCGCACCAGAATCACCAGCACGACCTCGGAACTGAACGGCAGGATACTCCCGGCGACGAAAGCCGAGAGAAAAAGACCGACATAACCCCAGTCGGTAAAAAATTGCGTCAGCGAAGCGATAAATTCTTCCATGCCTTCGGATTCCACCCGTTACCGAACCGATTTCGGATCGAAAAATAAAAATGTTTCGCCCGCCCCTATCGTTTTTCTTTCCGCACACGATTCCAAAATTTTTCGCTTGGTATGTTTTATGCACATACGAAAGATGGTTAATAACGAGTTAAAAAATAAAAAGTGGTATTATTTCCCGTCGCGCAGGCTCGCAGTCGCTTTGTCGTTACAAGGCTGGCGAAAAGCAGGTGCGACGGTTTTTTTCACCGCAGGCTTCACGCTTCTCGCCCATGTTCCCGATCCAGGCGAATCAGCATTTTCTTATGCGGAATGCCCGCTTCCAGGTATTCGTCCGATACGACCTCGAATCCGAATGATTCGTAAAAGGGTATCAAATAGCTTTGGGCCGAAATGCGGATCGCTTCCGCCCGCCACTCCCGAACCATGTAGCCGATAGCTCGGCTCACCATCTCCCGGCATATTCCCCGACGGCGGTACGTTCGGGCAACGCAAACGCGTCCGATCGACGGTTCGGCATAAGCAATCCCACGCGGAATCATCCGCAGAAATCCGACCGTCTGCCCCTCACACTCGGCCCACAGGAAGAGAGAAAAGGGATCCTTCTCATCGGCATCGAGCGTCGTGACATGCTGCTCGAGGTAGAAGACCCGTTCGCGCAGCGAAGCTGCCGCATGCAGCTCCCCCACCGAAAGTTCCGCAAAAGGTTTTATGTGATAAACAATCTCCATATCGTGTAAAAACAGCCGCTATCGAAGACAAAAATACAAATAAGCCGAATGCAAAAGCAAATTTATTTGCATTTTGCCGAGGCGAAGTATCTAAGACGAAGTCAAAATACGAAAAAGCCGGGGCAAACACAACCGGAATCCGATTTTATCCAGGCGAAGTCAAAGATAGTGAAAGGCGAGAGAAAACGGGAACTTGTTCCCTGTTTTCCGAGGCGCATCCTATCTAAGACTATGTCAAAGATAGGAAAAGAAGAGAGGAATCGTGCGGGCTTGCACGCACAGATTGCCGAACCGCATCCTATCTTCTGCAAAGATACGGATAAGCGAGGGCAAAGCGCCCCCATTCGTATCTTACCGAACGAAAGTATCTTAGGCTTCGTCCAAGATGCGAACGAACCGAACGCAAAAGCAAATAAATTTGTGTTTTGCCGGAACAAAATATCCACAACAAAATTAAAGATACGAAAAGCGGCAAGCCCCTATGGAAATAAACGACGACGTCCCGCCACATAGTGACGGGACGCTGTTCCAAGAAGTCGGACCAAAGCACCTGTTCAAGTCTTGCGTGAATCCGGAGGTGCGATCTGTCCACGACAGAAAGACTTCCGCGACAAAGCGCGACGCAGAAAAATCCGCTACAGCCGGCTTCCTTCGATTTTCAGCCTCGCGGCTATCTCTTCACCGCAGCGAGCGCCTTGTCATAATCGGGCTCCTGCGTGATCTCGGGCACCAATTCGGTATAGACGACTTTGCCGTCCCCGTCGATGACCACCACCGAACGAGCCAGCAACCCTTTCAACGGGCCGTCGGTCATCAGCACGCCGTAGCTCTCATCGAACGAGGTTTTCCGGAAATCCGACACGGGAACGACATTCTCGATTCCCTCGACCGTGCAAAAACGCGCATGAGCGAAAGGCAGGTCTTTCGAAACGGCCAGCACGACCGTTCCCGGCAGCTCCGCCGCGAGTTTGTTGAACTTACGCACCGACGCGGCGCAAACGCCCGTATCGAGGCTCGGAAAAATATTCAGGATCACCTGCTTTCCACGCAAATCCTTCAGAGAAAGGGTGGAAAGATCGGTCTTGACCAATTCGAAATCGGGAGCCGCAGCTCCTGCCTTGACAAATTCACCGGCAATCTGCACCGGCTGTCCTTTGAACTTCGTTATCGACATATCGTTGTTTCTTTTTAATTATTAAACCAAACCCGGCGAAATCTTCATCCGCCCGGGGATTTAGGAGAGATGCAAAAACCGGTCCGCATTTCCCTACAATCGAAACGAAGATACAAATTTTTCCCGAAAAAGGCAAAATTCTTTGCGAAAAACCACGAAACGAAGCGGAATAACGACCTGCCCGGATAATTTCAGCCGTTTCACGACCGATTCCCGAAACACCCCGAGCAGCGACCGGGACACCGTCTGCACGCAAAATCACCCCGACGTCGCTCCTCCCCCGACAACCTGGACAGCCGGGAGGAAGCCCGCCAACAGTCAAAAGGAAAGAGGAAGGGAAGGCAAAACGACCCAATCCCCAATCGCCGAAACGACCTGCCCGGAAACTTCTGCCCGGATCAGCTACAAAATGCGATAGGCTCCAAACGTCCCCGAACAAAGGTATCCCGGCAAGAGTTCGTCGAACCTTCCGGAGCGCCCCACAGCCCCTGCCATGAACAGATAGCCCAATATCCGGCAGACCTTGTCTTCTAAATAACACTAACAGAAATCGTCCTGCCTGCCTTCTTCAGCAGGCACAAAAAAACGGAAAGGAGTCTTCTCGACTGCTTTCCGCCTTCGGAGGTTACCCTCCTAAACTACTAACCCAAACTTAAATAAATGAAGAAACCTCGCCGGAATCAGGCTATTGCTCCGACCCGGCTCCTTCAGAAAAACAAAACACGTGCCAAAAAACCGTACCGGTACGAACGGATTCCCGCACGCGTTCAAATGTTTTAAACGAAATTTCCTCGCATTAAACGACTTAATACTTTTGATGTATAAATAAAATACTAAAATCCTCGTTTAGAACAAACCGAAGCATCGAAAAAATCCTACTTTTTCACATCCTACGTAAAACCAATGCCATCACATTCATTCCTCCGCAGATCCTCTTCTCAAAGAACACCTTCTCGTAAAACCAGCAATAAAAAAGCCACTCAAAAAATTGAGTGGCTTTCATCCGATTTTCGATTTTGTGGGAGCTGAGGGATTCGAACCCCCGACCCTCTGCTTGTAAGGCAGACGCTCTGAACCAGCTGAGCTAAGCTCCCTTAAAAATGGCTCGGGACTGCAAAGGTAACCATTATTTTCTTTCCTCCAAATTTTTCAAAAAATTCACAAGAAGAAAATTTCCGCACCACTCTCTCAAACTACCTTTCGCAACCTTCGCGCATCGCGTCCGTTTCCCATTCGGGATTCAACGCGATGCAAATATAAGGATTTTCTCCGAAACAACGCACAACAACCGTTATTTTTTAACGAACCTACTAAAATACAACCAGATCATCTCCTATTTCAACTCTTTCTACGATTACTATTACTCCTTTCAATCGTTCTTCTTTTAAGATCTCGTTCATCCAACCCGACAAAATCGATCGGACATGCGCACAATGCTTGTTCCGACAAATAATTTTTACTTCAACGGTCCAAATAGATAAGCCTCGGGAATCAGAAGGTTTCCGGGCATGCTCATAGTTACGAGCTAAGTTAAAGACTGATAAACCCGGTTCTTGCCCATAATGCAAGAAATAGAACAATAATAGTAATAAAACAGAACATCAAAATATAATTATTGAACGGGGAAATCCAATCCGACTCTTTCGACTTTCTTATTCCTTATATTTTATGAAATTCTCCTTTTTCGTATAAGTATTCTCCCGGAGCTAAATTAGCAACTTGATTTATAAAATCCGTGAAATTGCAAAAGAAAGACCTGATGCTATGACTATTACTTCCTCCCGACTTTATGTAATAGATAGCATGAAATCAAAACATATTTTTCGAACGTGATTATGTACTTTAGGAACCTCTTTGAGAACCGAGCTTCCTAAGTCCCCTCCCAAGGAGGGAATTCAGGGGAACGTCGGTATTACAGACACGGCCCGGGCCGCGAATAAGCATCCTGCGGATTCGATGCTGCGACCATCGGATAAAGGGGCATTGAAAAATATAATTGACTTCGGCAGAATAAAACAAACAAGTTTGTTTATTCTGCCCTCATTTTTACTACCTTTGTAAAACGACATGAGAAAAATCACCGATAAACTGCGGCGGATCAATCCGTTTGCCAGGAAAAACGACGGTCCGCTGCCCCGGCCGCTACCGGGCGACCCGTCGCTGCGAGTCGTGAAGGTCTTCGTCGAAGGTTATGAGGACGTGGCTTTCTGGCGGGGCGTCTTCGACTGTTTCTCCAATCCTTACCTCTATTTCGAAATATCGGTGCCGACCCGCAAAGACCTGCCCAAAGGTAAGAAGGTGCTGATGTCGATGATTCCCGAATCGTCGGAGAGAATGTTGCTTTGCGTGGATTCGGATTTCGATTTCCTGTTCAACGGAGCGACAGAGCAATCGCGCCTGATCCGCGACTCACGGTATATGTTCCATACTTACACCTATGCCACGGAGAATTACCTCTGCTATGCTCCCTCGCTGCACAACGTCTGCGTCAAGGCGACCAAGAACGATACCCGAATCTTCGATTTCGAACGCTTCATGGCCGACTATTCCCGCACGATTTACCGTCTTTTTCTCTGGTATGCCTATTCGGCGAAGCTGTCGGACGAGCATGTGTTCACTCTTGTCGATTTCAAGTCTTCGGTAAGGCTCAACTACCTCGATTTGGAGGATAACGGGGCCCGGACGATCGCCTGGTTACAGCGCAATGTCGCCCGCCGCGAGCAAACGCTCGCCAGCAAGCATCCCAAACAGGCGGCGGAGTTGGACGATTTCGCCGCACAACTCGGTCGGCTCGGGGTAACGCCCGAAACGACCTATCTCTATATGCACGGGCACACGTTGATGGACAACGTGGTGATGGTGCTACTGGAAACCGTATGCGAAAAACTGCGTCAGATGACTGCGGCGCGAATCACTGCCTCGAAAAAGGAGGGCGTGGCGCTGAAAAACGAAATGAGCAATTACACCAATACCCAGCGATCGATCCGGGACGTGCTGCTCGACAACGAGAATTATCAGGACTGCCCTCTTTTCAAACGGCTCTACCGGGACATCGAGCGGTATATGGTACGTACGATCTGGCGGATGAAACAGCAGGGCGAGGTTCCTGCCTCCGAAACGATTTTTTCGATCGTCCGCGGCTTTCGGCGACGGTAAACGTGCGTTCGGGCACTACCAAAATGCCAAAAATTAAAACGGGCTGCCTAACAAGCAAACTTTTTTTGTTTGATAATTGATTGATAACCAGTAGTTAGTTTCGCTTAAAAAAGCTAATCTCTACTTATAAGCATACATAGAGGGTTTCAATAACCAACTGATACTGAAGACAAAAGTATATAAAAAGTCGGATTGTAAAACACTGGAAAAGAACCTTCTTTTATCAATCAAGGAAATCAAAGAAAAGTGTATAGAGCAAAGTGGCGCATGTATGGTATAGATAATTCCGTACATGCGCCACTTTCTTAATCATCTGATTTGCATTGGATTTACATTAATTGTTATTATATACTATCATTTGGTACTGATAAGCATTGATTTTGCTTTGGGGTGTATTATTGTCCACCTAAAAAAAATCAAGAATATCTCCTTGAAACGGGTTTGACGAGCAGGTCGATGTGCTCGTGTTCAAGGATATGTTCCATAGCCTTGTATATGGGCATCTTTTCGATACCGGCAATCTTCAGGGCTTCCATCTTGATGGTATTCTCGATGAGCAACAGGTAGTCTTCCTCCTTCAGCTCAACATATTTCTGTGACTGTGATTTTAATTTTGCCATATTGATGTTGTTATTTGTTTCCGAAGTCGGCAGGAATCTCACCCCACAGGCGGTTGTCCCAGTGCAGCACTTCGATGTCCTTGATTCTTGCCTCCATCACTTTGAGGAATATCTCCGCTTTCTGCAATGCCGGGCATCTGCGTGAAGAGGCTGTCTGTTTGTTACGATACCACGTGATGGCTGTAATGCTGTCCGAGTAGATTGTTCGCGGACTTTCCGGATGTTCCATGACATATCTGACCGCCTCGACAATGCCGAGAAACTCCCCGATATTGTTCGTCCAGTTACCGATAGCTTTGGAAAAGAGTTCTTTTCCTGAAGAGAGGTCGACAGCCCGGAAGCGTGTCAACCTCTCTTTTGCAGAATGGGCACCGTCGGTCGCAATACCCACGACCGGTTTTTCTTTCATTGAATTCCTCCCTGATGTCTGTCTCCCGTATAGATGAACCCGTCGGATTCCATACGTCGTACCAGAGCACGCGCCTGATTCAGATAGTCGGTGATGACACCTTCCTTGTACTTGATATCCTTGCGTCCCTTGAGGATTTCCAGCACACCGTCTATTGTGCGGCTCATTACGCTCTTGCCGTCTTTCGGGTCGAAGAAAATCTTTTTGTTGCCGAACGTCACAGTTACTTGATACAATGTCTTCGGGACGATCACTGTTTCCACATGCGCCTGAAATAACACGGGGGTAGCGGCAACGACTACATACCCGTTGGCTTTGTGCATGGGTTTCAACTCTACCGAGTATAGTATGTTTGGCTCGAGAGTTCCTTTCAGGTCTTCCGAAAGGACACAAATCTGCTTGCCGAATCTTGAGTCTTCACGGACTCCCATCAATTTACGTGTCTTGGAATGGCGCGAAACGAACCCTATCAGTTCGCCCGTCTCTTCCGATCTCGCAAACTTCAGTTGCGATTTTTCCGATGTCATATTACTGTTCTTTCATATTCAATCTATTGCTTTCAATTGACAATCTGTTTTCAATGGGTCACTTTTCCATACAAATATATGCCAATTTTTCACGCCAACAAAACGTTTTAGTTATTAATTTTCAGATGGTTATGTGTAATATATATAGAGAAAAGGCTGCATTCAGTACAGCCTTTCCTCCTCTGTAAAATGACTGAAACGCTCGTCAGTATCAGAAGTTTGCAGTAGATAACGGCATTTCCAATAACGGTAAATCCGCCTTCCGTTGGGTATACAGTGATTTATATCGTCAGCATTCAGATATTGGTTCCCTTGTTCCGTACCGTGGTGCATCCATGTAGCGCACCCGGGCAGGTCCGGGTTGTTCCGGACATAGAAGTCCATTTTCTCTTTACCGGCGACAAAGATATTGTGTATCCGTACGTCCTTATCGATAGGAAACCGGTAGGCGTACAACGCGAAGTCACAGATGTCGGTTTCCAGCAGGTTGCCGCCAAAGTGTTCGGGAGCTTTCCGTTTCAGGTTCTCGAACCCCTCCAAAATACCCGGCCTGTCGCATATCTCGGCAAACCTTTCATCCGTTACCGGCGCAGCCGTCGCATAAACCACCCGAAAACCATTATCCGTACTGTCCAGTACCATGACATGCGCGACTATCCCCGGTGATTTGTTGATACTTTCGTCAATGCTGTCCGAGTCCGTGGTCAGACAGCATTTCAGCGTTCCGATGATTAATACCGCTACCACCAACAGTGTCCAAGGACCTATTGCTGCCGCTATCAATATCAATTCATCGGCCCGTTTCCGTATTTGTTTCATTGATTTTGAGAATGTGGCGGCCGGATACCCCCGGACCTCGGACACGCATACCTTGCATCCTGCATCCAGCAACCGGTTTCTACATTCTTCCAAGGCGGCGTCGGAAATCCTGATGGCAGGTATACCTGCCGCCGTCATCTTGAACCGGGGCACTTCCGTGATCCGGGTAATCGTTTCGGCATCATCAAAATACGCCTCGAATGAATCTCCGACATGGAAAAGGATGATGGTTTCCACGCCATGCCTTTCCTTCATGCCGCCGTAACAGCGGCGAATAATCTCTTCCTTTTTCATATCAAATAGATATATTAGGTTTGATGTCAGCCAAACATGAAAGTGCCTGTAATCCGTTCAACTGCCGGGCTTTCGTCCGAAATACATATACAGACTTTCTTCATCTGACAAATATACAATAAATTACGGAACGACCCATGTCTATTGCATGAAACTATCCTTTCATCTTCACCTCCCTTCTTTCAAATTGTTCGCGGATGATTTCAACGAGTTGTCCGATGCTGTCGATTTTGTGACTCTTACCGCAGGCTTTGCCATGGAACAATGGCGTGAAGTACAGGTTAAAATCCTCATCGATGGAAAAACCTCCCACGAGGACGATACCCGCCTTGATACGGTAATACTCGCCGTACATGGCGTAATCATCCGTAGTTTTGGTGAACCCGTACTCCGGCAACAAGTCCGGCAAAGTGTCCAGGATCGGCCGGATAACATCCTTGAGAAAATTCGGGGTCTCAACTTCCTTTTTCCGTTTCCGACCTTTTCTGCCGGTTCCGTTATCGTCTTGCAGGTAATGGGCATCGAAACGATCCTGATACCTTTCTGTCAGTTCCTTAATATCCATATCCTTTATACATTTAATTGTTTTCCTCAAGCCACTCTTCCAGTGTCATGGAGGCCTCGAAACCGTATTCGTCAATCTGTAGCCATAGCCGTCCTTTTCCGTGATAAACTCTTTCCTGGTCAGGATGGTTCCGCCATGATTTACCATCACCGTCGGTTCGATGGTCGCCAGACGGTCCCCGTCATCCGACTCCCGGATATCGTATGCGTACAGTCCCTCCGGAACGGCATTCCGGTCAATCCGCATATCCGTAAACAATGCAGGCGTGTCATTGATGGTCATAGACTCAAAGGTCTCGTTGCCAATGTTTTCTTTTTGTAATCATATTTATTGATTCAAATAGTTTATTATTCCTGCTTGGGAAGTTCAATGGCTCTTACCCAATTGTTCCGGTCATCAAAACATTCATCATTGATGTTGGCCGTAAATTCCAGCGGTGTCATCTTCTCAACCCGCGTTGCGGGGTTATTTTCGTAATCAACGATGATTTTCCCGGCCGGAACGTCACGTTCAAATTCGTCCAGCGGGACAGAGAATATCCATATTTCCCGGTCTTTATCTTCCCCAAGAAACGCCTTGAGGTTGTCTGTATAAGCCTGGCATTTGTCCCACGAGGTTTCCACGAATGAAATGATTTCCTCTTCCGGTTTGCCGGTACGGTCTTTCAGGAATGCAACGGCATTCCCTTTCCAGATATCCTGCTCGACACAGAGTTCCAGATAACGTTCCCAGACTGTCACCAGCCAGTCCATGTTAATCTCATGCAGGTGGCGGCAGGTGAAACGCTCCCGGCTTTCCGCGTTGTAAAGCGTGCAGCTTCCGTCCGTGCGTATCTCCTCCAACCGGTACATGGTGTATACCGGTATCCCGTGGCCATACCCGTCTTCCCCTTCCTCCTCGACATATACCGTATGGGGCAACATATTTTCCGGCATTTTCGGTATCGCACACAGGTTGGCTATAACTTCCTGTTCCAACGCTTTTTTTGTTTCTCCTGTATTCTCATTGTCTATCCATCTTTTAGTATGATTTTACCTTCTTGAAATAATCTCTGTTTGTAACGACGGTGGTTGCGTATATTTTCCGGTATGTTTCTTCCGGTCATATTTATACAAGCCTTTTGCCTTGTTCTCTCTCAGCAGTTCCTTGTTCCGCTCTTCGCTTTCTGGGTTCACAATGAAGGTTATCAGCCTGCGGCTGACACCGTATTCCCGGGCAAGCTGGCGCTGGCTGACAGCTTCTGTCATGTAACGGTGGAAAATTTCAGCCTTCTGAAAAAAAGGAGTGAGCTTCTGCCTGCGGTCATATTGTGTCCCGCTGATGATTATTCCCGAGCTTTTGTATGGCATGGTGAAGTCTGTTTTTCGTTTGTGGTCCATGAATGGTAGATGCGTTGTTTGCCATCTAAGGAGAGTAGAAACCAGCGGCTATAAATCCGTTCCAGCGTTTCGGTGTCGTGCCCGTATATCGGTCCCAGTTCGTTTGCAAACATCGCCGCTACCTTCAGCCTCCTGGTATCGGACAGCTTCTCCCACCAGCGGCAAATGGTCTTGTACTGCTTCACGTCCGTTACAAGGTCCGGAACCGGAGCGGAGGAGATATATTCCGCCTCTTTGCCGCACGGTGCCTGCCAGAACCCCTGTTCGCAAAGAGCGCGTTGCTCGTCACAAACCCGTTCTGCAAAGGATTTGAGTGCCATTTGGAATATCTTTCTTTCCAGTTCCTTACGTTCCATGGACAGTTCATGCACACCCACGTTCAGCCCGTGCTTATTGCGTTCATCCGGGGAAAGCTTGTTGCTCAAGGCTTTCCTGACCAGTTCCAGCCGTTCTTTCAGAGGGCCGTATTCGTTGTTATCTAAATACCGGTTAAACAGTTCCTGTTCGTTTCCGGGCAGTATGAATATATTTTCCATCATGCATCATTTAAGTTATCGGATGTGAATAGGATATATCGCAGTGGATAGCGGGTGTCGGGGTGCGGAAATAGCCACGAGATCCCGTGCCGTCAAGGGGCGCAGAAAAACGGCATCGAACTCCTGAGTATCGTCTTCACGGATATCTCGGACTTCAATGATCCATGTGCCTTCATAGCGGCACCAGGCAATCACCTCCAAAATCATTTCCTTTCTGTAGTCAGCCGGTCCGTCCCCGAAACTTTCACGTATCCGCTTAATTGCATCGTCTGTCAGCCGGACAAATTCCCCTTTGCGGAACGGAGCTTCCGGCGTAACGGCAGGAGTCAGCATCTGCCAGTCTTCATGTCCGTCCAGGTCTTCCACAGCCATTGCGTAGGCTTTGTATTCAGCTTCGGTCTCGAAATGTCGGGTTATCACATATCCCCCGGATTCGGCCGTGCTCTCCACCGACGAGATATCCCCGGTTTTCCTGTATATGCTTACAGTATCCTTACCGAGTAGAACTTTTACTGTTATCATTATTGCAGATGGTGTGGTTTTATTATAAATGGAACTCCACGTCTTCCTCCTCGAACTCCGTGTCGTGGTCCTCGTTGTACCCCTCGACGGTCGAACCAGGGACATAGGTCTCTCCGCCAATCCCATAACGTCCGGCATCGAGCAGTTTTCCGAAGGGTTTCGGTGTCCCCGTTTAGAATCCTTTCGATGTCCTCCCGGCTGCCCCGGACGCTAATTCCGAGACGTAGCCAGAGATTTTTCCTCTCTCGAGGTGTCCGCCTCTTCCGACCGGTGGCGTATGATATGATAATCACTCCATCCGTCGGCATCGTTTACCCCGGCGATGTAGGCATTGTACTCCGCCTCAGTCTCGAACTCTTTCTCGTCCACGACGCCCCCGTTATCCGCCAGCCATTCTTCAGAAGGCAGTTCATTGTTCTCTTCATATTCCCGTACGGCGTCCTCGCCGAAAATCGTTGTTATCTTTATCATGTGTCTTTGGGTTTTGAATATTTGTTATTTAATGGTTATCAAACTCGTTTGCCCGAACCGGTTTGATTCGGTTCGCAGACAGCCACCCGGTTTCCGGCGCGTATCAGTTTGGGGAGATACACGTCCAGGTCACGAAAAGAAAAACCGCAGTTCCTTGACGCCTTTCCCTTGCCCGTCGACGCGTTCGGCGGTGGCAATGCCCAAAATGCCGGAAGCGGCGATGGCATCATCCTCATACAATTCACAAGATTCCCCGTTTCGGAAAATGTACAGGGCATCCGGGTGCGCCGCTTTCATCTCGCGGTATTTTCCCATCATGTCGGAAACTCCCGGGACATTTCCGTTCCCCGTTACATTCCGGGTCTTCAGTAGGTTCCTCGTGGCGTCGATGTCGATGAAATTCGTCCAGCCGGCTTTATGAAGTTCGACAGCAGCTTCCCGCAGGGATACCTTCCCGTTCTCGACCTCCTCTTTCAGGGATTCGAGAATGTTCTTGATTTTATAATCATTCATCATATTTTTTATTCTTTGGTTACATTGTTACTTGTTCCGACGGTATTCCGGTCAAGGGAAAGCACCCGTGGCCTCCGGTAACCCGTCGATACACTGCCCGTCGTCAGGATTTCCCCGACAGGTAATGCCCGATGGACTTGTAACGGTTAGGAATGTTCGCGTTCTCGTTGAAACCGTTCAGGCAGTGGAGCAAGGCATCTTCGAGCGTGACATAACGACGGTCGAAAGTTTGGATATTATCCAGACAATAAGCATTTACAGCGTATTTGAAAGGCGCGTACATCCTTTCGTTCTCCCGCTTTAAAATGACAAACCAGTCGAAATGGAGTTTCAAGCGGAAACCGTCGCTCTCGCCGACTTTCATCAGCCGCTCTTTGTCGAGAAGCCGCCGCACGAGTGTGGCGTCGAGCTGACGGGTATACTCCCTGTACGCCTTGATACGGGCCGTGTAAGCCGCGGCATATTGTTCGATGTCCGTTTCTTTCAGCCGATGTTCCGCCGGGTAAAAAGTCCAGCACCTCTTTCGTCGTGACGCGACTTTTCCGGTCGTCCACCCCGATCTCGTAGGTCTTGTTTTCCAACACGTCGTGGAACTCGAACCCTTGAATTCCCATGAGGGTAAATTCTCGCGTCGGGTCAGGGAGCGCAAGTGATTTGAGCTCTTCGAGGTCGCGGCACACGGCCACGACCGGATACTTCTCGACCACGTCTGACGGGCCTCCGATGCGGATATACGCCTTTTCACACCCGTCGTAATCACCATGCCGGACAATGTCGCAGCAGGTGTAGTTGGGGGGCGGCACGATGCCGCGCCGTATATTCCGTCCAAAGCTTGTCCAGCCCGGCTTTTACTTCGTCAGGGTCGGTCAGGGCAACGTTGCCGCACTGGCTGCACCGGCCGTCCGACAAGGCGTTGCGGGTAAATTCGAGGAACTGTCTGGTGTTCGGGTCGATGACGGCGGTACATTTCACTCCAGTGCCGCCGCAGATACTGCATACGATTGACATAAGTTTTTTGATTTGTGTATTTATTCGTACAATCTTTCTTTTTGACGCTTTTTCAAGGTCATCCGGAGATATTGCATCAGTTTCCCGCAGGGACACAGGGCATGTTCCCGTTGGCGGGCATAACTCAGGTCCCCGTTGGAGAGAACCATGCCTTCAGCATTGAGACAGAGGTCGCCGTAAACGTAGTTCTCCTCCGTAAGATAAATCCCATGAACAGGGTTCGGAAACCCCCTCCGTGCTGCGGCCTTCCCGGAAAAGGAAGATACGCTCGGCCTGTCCCCGGACTCCGAAAAAAGGGATACGGGGAAAGTGCCGCGAGCGTGGCGGCATGCTCTGCCGGATCATGGAAGCGGTCGTCGCTCATTTCGAGCATGTGGCCGGAGTCCTGTTCCTTTTCCTCCTGGTACTCGTACAGTGCGGCGCAGGCTTCTATGAATTCCTCCGAACGGGATGTGGCAGAGCCGTTGGTTACGATATAAAAGTCATTGACAGTAATACCGTAGGCGCGTACCCGTTCGAGGATATGGCGGATGGCCCGGACGTTAAGCGACGGCTCGCCGCCCGTGATGTTGAAATGGTGAATATGCCTGACATGCCGCAGCAGGTTGCTTATATGTTTCAAAGGGATATCCACGGATTCGGCATCTCCCCGCATGCAATGGGTACAGCGCATGTTGCAACGTCGGGTAATCTCGATGCAGAGATTCTTGATATATAGTTCTCTCATATTCGATGTAGTTCGGCTTAGGTTTCATCCGGGATTTCCTTTCCCGTGTAAGGATTATACAGCGGTGTGTTGCCAACTGCCTCGGCGTCAATAGCGAAACTGCCACGGCCTACGTCGTAGAAGAGTTCCAGCTTTAGTGGCGTTGAAGCGATGACTTTCTCAGCCTCGGCTTGTGACAGGCCTGAATACATCAGGCATTTGACACGACACCGGAACATTTCCGGATTGGTTTCCGGCGTGGTAACTACATCAACGACCTCGCACACTTCATCCGTGATGGCGAAGCGGTCGGGATTGGGTGTGCCGTTCCTTCTAGAGCCGTCCGATGCGGCATGTCCGGTGATTGAATGGTTCCGCACCTTTTCGGCGGGATAGGTCTTATCGTCTTTGGCGAAATACGACTTGCCGGAGGCGACACAGGCATGATAGATTACGTCGTGGACCTTTCGTCCGTTGTCAAGTATAATTGTATAGACCGTTCCCTCCTGCAAGACAGGAACGGCATTCGGTTTATGAGACATAAGATTTGTTTTTAGCTGTTTATGAATTTCGGTCTTGCACGCCGCATGATGTGTAGGTCATCGTAACCGATGGCTCTCAGTTCGGAAAGCGGGTTGCGGTACTCCTTTTCATGGGCTGGCCGTGTCATGGCGATCACGCCCGCATAGTCGGCTGCGCCATGCTGGCCGACATGCATGTAGGAGGTTATTTCACCCTGCCGTCCGCTCCACGGTATGTCCGGGAACAGGGCGATGACCTGTCCGTCGGGATAGCGTCTAAAGACCACCTTCGTCATTTTTTCCCGCAGATTTCCGTGTCGATTTCATAGTCCCCGTAATTTTTGAATTCATAGTCCACTTCGCTGATAATTTCGTCAACCTCTTCGTCCGTTATTTCATCAGCCTTCGGGTTGTCGATATCGAGCCGTACCCGGTCAGGTAAATGGTTCTTGTTGCCATAATATCATACATTTTTTAGTGTAACAAAGCCGGCTTATGACGGACCGACGGTATATTTCTCTATCAGCCGCTTCCGGTACGCCTTGTCTTTTCCGGCGGCAAGGCTTGCCAGTTTGCGGATATTCCGGTTGGCTTTTTCCGCGACCTGCTCCACTGTCGGTCCGGGAGTCATGAAATCACGGCATCCGGCACCGCAATACCGCTGCTTCCCCTTGACCGTCCTGCCACAGGCCGGACACCGGCGCTTGCCGTCACGCTCCAGCACTTCCAGAATATTGGCATGAATGCCTTTCCACCATTCAATACGGTCTATGTCATAATCGTAGACGGTTATCGTGTTCCCGAAACTGCGGGCTTCGACCTCAACGGCAATGCCCTCATTTTCAAGGTAAACCTTCAATACCGGGTCTTCGTGAGGCTCACAGTGCCTGTCATACCAGATGATATAGGTGGGATCGTCCAGTTCGTCAGGCTCTCCCAGACAGAGTTCCGTAAGGCCGTTGTTCACGAGAATGTTGCGGATGGCGTCTTGTAAATCTTTGATACAGTCCATTGATATTTCGTTTTATGGTTGTTCCTCATTCGTCAGTTCATCTCCGAAGCGTGGCCGACGAACTGGAAGATATCGGCGTATTGTTCGCTGTAGATATAGAATCCGTCCCGTTTTTCCCCGGTCTCCGCATCTATTCCGTCAGCAAGGAGATATTCCCCGTCATCCGTCAGGTAGACATCGGTAAGCTTGATACGGGGCGTGTCGTGCTTCCCGTACAAGGTTGTCGTGACGGGGAAGTTGTTGTCATCGAGTTCCTCCTCTTCTGTAAGGCCGAGTGATACGCGGCCATATTGTGCCAGGAACTCCAGCATGAATTTCAGCATGGCTTGCTCGGCCTCGTGCAGCCGTCCGTCGATAAAGGCGTACTGGGTGGCGAACAGATGCAGCTTGTCGGCGCTCATTTTGTCCGGGGCTTTGTCCCCGGCTCCGCATTGTCTTTCTGTATTTTATCCATATCTGTCATATTGTTGGTTTCATGTTTCCAGCGGGGTGAAGGAGACGGTCAGTATCACTTTCTCGTCACCCAGGTTGAACACTTTCAGGCAGTCGTTACTGATAGTCCTTTTCAGGATGTCTCCCCGGTATCGGGAATTGCGTACCTTGAAGGTAAAATCATCAATGAACGAGCTGATGCAATGAAGCACGTGGTCGAATTCTTCCTTACCATACCGTTCCATTTCAGGGAAGATGCCTTTCAGATGCGCCCGCAGGCTCAATATGTAGTTCGGGGTCTTGCCCGTGATTTTTCCCGAGTATGTGATTTTGTATTTCCTGTCCATGATATGCCGTTCCATTTAATCGTTACTGTCATACCAGCCCTCGATCTCATCGAAATAGCCGTTCGAGTCCCATTCTTCCAGCAAGGTGGTCGGGTACGTCCATTCAAGGCTGTAAAACAGATCCTGGCACACCTCTTCATTACCCTTGCACAGGGCGAGCAGTGAGTTATGCGTGAAACAGCCGTCACTGCTCTCCGACACACGCCAGTCCTCACGGTCTTCTGCCGCGTATTCAGGTACATAGCACACTTCATCGGGGCGGTTGAGAAAGGCATCCTCGTTCTTGTAGATGTTTCCTTCCCCTCCGTATTCCAGTTCATAGAACACACCTTCCGGCGTTTCTATCCTGTTGCCAATCTCTATCATAGCGTTACCGTTTCGTGGGTATATATAATCACCATCCGGGAGGAGAGCACCTTGTCGCGTACCGTGGGGTTGGCGATTGCCCAATCGGAATGGAAATGCATGTCCGGAATGGATGCGGTGTCCACAATATCGCCCCCGTTTTCCAGATGGAGATAATCCGGCTGATACAGGTCGCAAAGGAATTTGCCGTCCGTATCGCTGATGGCGTATATCTTGCCGTCGAGTGCGGCCGTCATCTCCTCCTCGCTGCGGTAGACCAACAGGTATTTACAGCCGGTCTTCATCTCTTCCGCAATCCGCTTATGCAGTTCTTCAGGAGATAATTCACGCAGTCTTGACACGACCGCCCCGATACTTTCCACGGCATCGTAGCTGTCCAAGACATCATGGCAGGTCGTTTCAAACTCCTCTTTCGGACGACCCGCAAAATTGATGGTACGGACTTCCTGCCCGTGCCCGCCGAGCAGGTAAAAAGGGCGTACCGTTCCATTGTTCCTTTCTGACAGAGAGCGGCCGGGAGCATTCCCGTGTCTGCCGGTTCACAACGGCATACAGTTCCAGACTTTCCCCGCATTCCATACGCAGGATATGCCGGGCGAACTCCGTAAATGTCATGATTTTGATTCCTTCCCCGTTCGCCGTGAAGAAATCCTGTCTTGTCTGTTTCATAAATCCGTTTTTTAAGAGTAGGTAATCGTTTTTTGTATAAGGGGTGGAATACTCACCTCGTTTTGAAAAAAAAAAGACCGCCGCAGCCGTAGCCGCGACGGCCCGTCATCATTATGGCATGTGATGAACAGGTTCTATTTTCGTTATTCGGCCTCGTAGTACGGTACGCCGTGCCTTACCACTGCTTTTTCCATTTCTTCCCACCAGATTTCACTATGGCGGTCATTGTCAAAATCTATGGGCTTTCTTTTACCGAGCCGCAGCCGGTCCCGTGTCTCCATTTCCGTTTCGTACACAATCTGTTCCATTTCTTCGTCCGTAACATGGTAGGTATCGAACGGCTCCGGCAGAGATTCCAACTCCCTGCGTGACAGCTCGGATTGCCCGCAGGTGAAAACCTTGTCATAGAAAGCGTCATCTTTCGGCGGCAGTTCGGGTTCCTGTTCCGGCAGCACATCCAAATAATCCGACTCGTACAGGTAGTTTTCGTCGCGCCCCTTCGTCTGCCGGTTGTTCTTGAACTCTTCCAGATCACTTTCCGTCAGGCGGAATTCCTTCTTCTTACGCCGCAGGTACTCCATCATGTTTTCGAGGGAGGAGAACGCGGGGCTATGAGCTCCATGGAAGAACGGTTGTGCCAGGCATCGCTCCGGTACAGCAGGTAGACCTGCGGGCGGTTCCGAGCCGCCTCCTTACGGTATTCGCCGAACTCATACAGGGCGTTGTCGAAACTTCCGAATGCCAGCCGGACTTTGTCTTCGACGGATATGGACTCCCGGCATTCCTCGAAACGGCGTTGCACGTATCCGATGAAATCCACGTCTTCCAGAGTCTCCATGACCGTGCTGTCATCAGTCGAGAGCGCGATGTCATCTCCTGCGAAATTGTCGGCTGACAGCACGTGTTTCTCTTCATTGTATTCGTCTTCCGCCCTGCAGACGGCCAGACCGGGCGTTTCTGCCTCGATCTCCACGACCTTACGGAGCGTCTCTTCGATAGCTATCCGGTATTTTTTTCATTGTATGATGTTTATTTGTTTCAGTTCACGTTTGTAGTTTCTCAATGACGGCTTGTGCCCTTTCTCCCTTACGATCTGGCGCATCTGTGTGCAAAGGTGTATGCCTTCTCCATGTCCAGGCCGTAGTCCGTGGCGAATGCCGTCATTCCGATATAGCAGAAGCCGAACTTCCGGTGCAGCATGTCGGCCGTATAAGGAGTCATGTCTTCCGCCAAGGTTACGGGGACAGCCATTCCCCGGATCTTGAACTTCAAGCCCTCGATAAGGGTCCCGCAGTTGTCGCTGTGGTAGGTCAGGTCCCTGCGGCGGGCGCAGTAACCGATGGTCTCACCCATGAAGGTGTTGCGGAAGATTTCCGTACGGTTCAGGTCCTTCAACTTCTCGACACCGTAATAGCAGACCGCCTGTACGGCTTTCAACGCTTTGTCCACACGGGGTTTGACAAAGCGGGGGTCGTTTTCCGCCACGATCTTTTCCAGCCACGTGCGGTGGAAGGTTCCGACAGGCACGTCGAACACCTTCTCCGGCGTGCAGTATTTTGAATCCGACCGCGTCATCATCAGATGTGCCGAGGACGGCTCGTATTGTTCTTTCAGGTAAAAGGCCAGACAGGTATTGCCGACTTTGCAGTAAGTATAGTCGTCACGGCTGTTTTTCAGCGACAGCATCGTGGTTTCCCCGCCGTAGAACTTCTCGGGCAGTCCGGTCTGTCGGCAGAACTCCGTGAGGAAATGTCCGGGGATGGCATGTGCATAACTGCGCTCCTGGTAGCACTCCTTCGCCATTTGCGGAGTGATGAACCGTTTGGCAAAGTCACAGATATGGTAATGACCGTAATCATACGCCGCCTGCGTGTTCGCGGAGCTCTGGAACTTTTTGGGCATCTGGCGGAACCAGCGGAAACTCGTCCCGTGCTCCATGCAGTAGTCGACAAATTCCCGCGTCCATACATTTTCAGGAAATTCGGGACAGTTGCCGTTTCTTCGGATGAATGCCTTGCACACTTCCACCGTGAGCAGGGATTGTTCAGTTTCCTCGTCGATATAGCAGTTCGTCTCCCGTTTGCTTTTCTCGATGGCAATGACCAGTCCTTTCCGGTGTCTTGAACCGCTTCGGCAACTCCCCGAACATGTAAGGGTGTTTCTCCATCAGCCGGTCCGCCAGCATGTCGTCCAGATATACCGACAACGGCTTGAAAAACTGGGGGTCTGTGATGAAGTTTTTTCCTTCGGTCGAACAGACAGCCGCATGGAGAATCTCATAGGAATAGAACCGGGCGGGAACAAGCGAGAGGTCATGTTCCGCCATCTTGCGGTAGTATGCCGCAGTCTTGAAACGGGACGGCACGACGGCATCGGTAACCGTGCTCAATATTTTCATCCCGTCGAGCATCCCGTAATAGAACTCTTGAGTCTTTACCTCAACGGGGACATATCCGAGGATAAGCCCCGTTTTCATGACGGCGTCTGTCCTGCTGTCCGTGTAATACGGGTCGTAAATATAGCTGCGCAAGGCCAGGTATGCCAGTTGCGCATCCCAAAGGCGTTCAGGTATGAAGGCGAGAATGTCGAAATCCCCGCGTCCGTTTCGGATGACCGCTTCTGCCATTTCTCGGGTAACCATTGCTTCGGGAACGGCCGTGATATTCTTCGGTTTTTTGCGCATGGCGTAGTCACAGACTGCTCCCGAACGGTACGCCTCCGGAATATTGCGCAGCTCGAAGCTGTGCCAGCTCTCCGTGCTGCCCGCGATGATTCGTTCTATACGTCCGGGTGTGAGGAAACGTCCCGGAATATGGCTCAGCACCTCTATTTCCTTGCTTTCGACGGCTGCTTCCACGATCTCTTCCGTGAACAGGTGTTCCGGCAGCCATTCTATGGCCGATACGATGTTATTGTGCCGCATACAGTTTCTTTTTAAGGTTGGACGAACGGACGATTCTCACAAGGCGGCACCCCCGGTAGACATAGAGTATCCTGGATTCCCGTTCGGCGAGTTCCTCAAGTCCCTGCCAGTGCTGCGGTGTATTTATCTTTTCGAGTCGGACATGGTTGTTCACATATACCGTGATCGGTTTCATGCTGTCATGGGAGGGCGTATCTTCGACGAAGAGCGGCTGTTCACAGTATTCTCCCTTGTCCATGACATGCCATCTGCCGTTATCGAACAGGAGGCACGTGTCCTCCATGCGGCCGAAAATGTCTGCGTTGTCCGCGATGCGTGATGCGGATTGCCGCGGTGTTTCCCGTCCGTCACGGATCTTTGAAAAACAGTGGACGGTATCGCCGGTTCCTGTCCATTTTCCATAGGGTGACGGTCCCAGTTTTTTGTATGTCGCCCAGCGACAGCAGGGCATCTACCCGTCTGTCATTGGGATAGAACACCCGGAGTTTCCTCACAAGGTCTTTTGAAAGCGTCTCATGGAGCGCCTTGATGTGCCGGACACTGCCGTCCGGCAACAGTTTTCCGATTTGTATGCTCATAATAGTGCTATCTCTTGTTGTTGAAGTATAGCCGGGTCGTCCTTCTTTCGATTGACAGTCCGGCTTGAAAATTATGATTTACAGAAGTCTTCGGACTGGTATCCCGGCCATGTCCGGTACGGAACCGCGTGTCATTCCGTCCTGTCGTCTTCCCGTCTTTTCATTTTCAGTTCCCTGCCGGTTGCCGTGCGGCAGAGCGGCAGTTTCCCGGAAGCGGTTTGCTTGCATCCCTCGACGAGCCGTCCTTCGGACGCCATTTTCCCGTACATTTCCCTGATATAACGGTATGCCGGGGAGGTGTTCGAATAAACGGACTTCCCACGGAGTGTCTTGACACGCAGCTTTTCGACAGTATTTCCAGCACCTGCTCCCGGCTCTTGTACAGGTTCCGGCGCTTGGT